>Ga0315334_10000002_pt1 | contig 883737 bp, 784 predicted proteins | sample M150034915metaG_FD_205555 | JGI IMG/M metagenome (GOLD analysis project Ga0315334, IMG submission 205555) | Ammonia-oxidizing marine archaeal communities from Monterey Bay, California, United States - M1 500m 34915 | ecosystem: Environmental > Aquatic > Marine > Intertidal zone | place: USA... | reverse complement strand
AGCGCCGGGATCGGGTGGGCCCGTCCAGGACCGTGTTTGGCCAGGGATGGCCAAAGCGGTCCGCCGCCCGGCCGAGCCTACATGGATGTACTCGTGGCGTGTCCTGGACGGGCCCACCCGATCCCGGTGCGGGCTTTCTGGAGGGAAAAGTCTCTGGCATCCCGCCGGGTGGCTAAAAGCCACCCTTTCGCGGGCGCGGCCCGCTCGCACAGGGCTATTACTCCGCCATATTGGTGGTCGGGCCGGCGCGGAGCTTGGGTTTGACGCTCATCAGCAGCGCCGGCAGCAGGGTCAGGTTACTGAGCAGCGCCACCAGCATGGCCAGGCCGGTGAGCAGCCCGAAGTAGACCGTCGGATTGAAGTTCGACAGCGACAGGATCGAGAAGCCGGCGATGATCACCAGGGAGGTGTAGTACATCGCCTTGCCGATGGAGCCGTGGCAACGCCGCACGGTGGCGCGGTAGTCGCCGTCGCGGGGCAGCTCCTCGTGGAAGCGGTGCACGTAGTGGATGGTGTCGTCCACGGCGATGCCGATGGTGATGGCGGTGATGGTGATGGTCATCAGATCCAGCGGCAGCCCGATCCAGCCCATCAGGCCCAGTACCGAGGCGGCGCTTACCAGGCTCGGCACCATGCTGATCAGCGCCACCGGCAGGGAGCGGAACAGCACCAGCAGCATCAGCATGATCGCCGCGAACACATAGCCCAGGGTTTTGATCTGCGAATCGAACAGGCTTTGCAGCATGTTGTTGTAGAGCACCATGGCGCCGGTGAGGTGCAGTTGCTCCGGCTGCAGGTCGAACTTTTCCAGCATGTCGGCGCGGATTTGCTCGAGCAGCTGGTTGCGGTTGAGCCCCTGGTAGGAATCCACCACGCGCACGCTGATGCGGATCTGGCGGCCGTCGTCGGACAGATAGGGGCTGACCAGCTGCGAGCGCAGGTCGTCGGGGATGAAGCTGGCCAGCAGCATCAGCTGTACGTAGCTGAGCGGGCCCTCGTTGATTTTCTTGGCCACCTCGTAGGTGGTGGCGATGGACAGCACCTTGCCGGTCTCCGGCAGGGATTCCAGGTAGCGCTCCATCTCAATAATGCGGTCCAACCGTTGGGGCGTGTACCAGTAGGCGCCTTTCAGGTTGGGGCCGTCGCTGGCGCGGGCCTGGCCGGAAGAGCCACCGGCGGCGAAGGGGTCGCCGCCGTCGGGTTCGCCGAAGCCGTCATCGCCGGAAGCGAAGGGGTCGTCTTCCACCGCGCCGAAGCCGTCGGCGTTGTCGGTGTTGCCGCTATCATCAGCGAATGGATCGACTTCCACTGCTTCGAAGCCGTCGTCATTCCGGGCGCTGTCATTGGCATCGCCTTGCGGCGCGCGTGCGCTGTCGTCGGCCTTTTCTTCCGGGGCATCAATGACGATATCCAGTGGTGTGGTGCCGCCCAGCTTGCGGTCGATCTGCAGCATGCCCTGGTAGATCTCGGTGTCTTCCTGGAAATAGTCGATAAAGCGCGTTTCCACCGTCAGCCGGGTCATGCCCCAGACCGCGCCGATCAGCACCAGTCCGGTGAGCACCAGCAACGGTAAACGGCCGCGGTCGGCGAAGCCGGCGAAGGCGAGGGTGATGCTTCGGGTAAGGTCGCGGCCCTGGCGCGGCCGGCCCGGTGCCAGCGGTGCGAGCAGGGCGGGGAACACCAGAAAGCAGGTCACCAGGGCGACGCCGATGCCGATGGTCATCATCCAGCCGAAGTCGATCACCGGGCGGATATCACTGATCACCAGCGACGAGAAGCCGACCATGGTGGTGAGCACCATGTAGATGCTGGGGCGCAGCATGTGCGCGGCGGTTTCCTTAAGCAGCCAGGCCTGGTCGGCGTCCGGGTTTTCCTCATGGAGTTCCCGGTAGCGCACCGTCAGGTGGATGGTGATCGACATGGTGATGATCAGCAGCAGTGACAGGTAATTGCTGCTGATCACGGTGACTTTCCAGTCCATCCAGCCGAGCCAGCCGGTGACCACCAGGGCGGTTACCGCGCAGCAAGCCAGCGGCACCACCACCCAGCGCGGGCGGCGGAAAATCAGAAACAGGGTGAGCACCAGGAAGATCAGCACGCCAAGGCCGAACACTTTCAGGTCGGAGCTGATAAAGCGGATCATGTCCGAGGCGATCATCGGCACCCCGCCCAGGAACAGCTGCGCCTGGTCGCGGTAGCCGTCCATGATGCCGCGAATTTCGCGCACTTCTTCCTGGGTGCGTGCCTGCACCTGGCTGTGGTATTCGCTGAACTCGGCGGCGACCTGTTCCAGTTCCTCGGCCTCCGCGTCGCTGAGCTCGCCCGCGCGTTCCTGGTCGCGCAGGGCGTTGCGCCGGTTAAGCAGCTGGTAGTAATGCTCGTCGCGCTCGAAGGTAAGCAGCAAGGCGGTGGTGCGACCGTCATCGCTGACCAGCAGGTCTTCGTAGAGCGGGTTCACCTGGGTGAATTCGCGCTTCGCCATCGCCAGGTCCACACCCGGGTCGCGCAGCGTGCGGTAGCCGTCGGACAGGTCGGTGAACGCCACCTTGGGGCTGAACAGCAGCGGCACGTCCAGGAAGCTGTACACCGAGCCGACCCGGTCCACGTCTTTCAGCTCGTCCTGCAGCGCCTGGATGTGCTTGAGGGTATCCGGCTGGAACAGCGCCCGCTCCCTGGGCGTATAGGTGACCACCACGAAGTCGCTGCCGCCATACTGTTTGGCGACTTCCCGGTAGTACGCCAGCGCCTGGTCGTTTTCCAGCGTCAGGGATTCCGCCGACGCATCCAGTTTGAAATCGGTGGCCTGCCAGGCGGCCACGGCGCACAGCGCGCCCACGGCGGCGAGCCAGAACATCGGATGGCGCAGAACCAGCCGGCAATAGGCGCGAAACAGTCGAGACGTCATGGGTGTTCCTTAGAACATGGCGGCGAATTCGCGGGCGAAGCGCTGGTCGAAACGATGGATCAACCGGCCCGCGGGCAACGTCAGCAGGGTCATCAGTCCTTCGGACCATTCCTCCTGATGCACCCGGCAGCCGCCTTCACCATCGTCGATGAAGGTGAAACGGTGCGTGATGCTGGCCATGGGCAGCTCCAGCCCCCAGGCGATGGACTCGTTTTCCCGGTATTCCTGGATACGCACCACCACCGGCGCCGGCGGCAGGCGCGGCAGGTCGGCCACGAACAGCAGCGCGGCGCCCTCGCGCCACTCACCGCCAAACAGGCGCGCATGGCGCACCACGGAACACCAGTCCGCCCAGCCGTTCACCTGGCTGAACAGGGAAAACGCCTGGCGCCGTGACGCCCGGGTCTCGGTGACTTCGTCGATGAAGTAACGTTTGAGCATGCAGTCCTCGTAACGGGCTGGCCGTGACAGTATGTGACAGGCTTGTAAGCGCCGGGGGTAAGAGTACCCATCCTCGGGCCCCGTCACCAGTTCCCGCGCGGGTTGAATCGGGCCATTCGCCTTTGGTCTGCTTGACCGTCGGCAAGCCTCTGCCTAGCGTCGACAAAAAAATAACAAAGGAAATCATCATGGACGGTCAATGGCTGCGGGCAGGCAATGCCCCGGGTTTGCTGGACATTGTCCTGCGCGGCTACCCCGACAAGGCGGCTGTGTGCCAGGCGGCGGGGTTGGAGGCGGACGCCGTCGCCGCGTGCGGCGCGATGGTAACCCCCTCTCAACTGGAGGCGTTGCTCGGCACCGCCCTGGCGCCCACCGGGGACCCGTTGTTTGGCCTGCGCGCGGGGCGCGACAGTCATTATCGCGACCTGGGCCCGCTGGGTGGTTTGATGGCCGCGTCCGAAACCCTGGAGCAGGCCCTGCTGGCGCTGCTGCGCCATCGCGAACTGCTGCTTCCCTATCTGGCGCTGGCCCTGCACCGCGAAGAACACCAATGCACCCTTACGGTGGGCGGCGGCGAGACGCTGGCCGTTACCCGGACCCGCGCTCACAACGATCTTCTGGTCGCCGCGCTGGTTGCCCTGGGCCGCTCGCTGCTGGGCGGACGCATGCCGATTCAGCGCGTGGCGTTCCGCCACTCTTGCCCGCCCGCCGAGCAGCTCGCCGAGTATCGGTCGTTTTTCCGGTGCGAGCTTGATTTTGGCCAGCCGGACAACGCGCTGGTGTTCTCTCCGGCGCTGCTGGGACACAGCCTGCCCGCCGTCGATGCCGCCCGCCGCCCGGACCTGGAACGCACGGTGGGCGATCAATGCCAGGCATTGCGGCGCGCCGGCGGTGTCACCGGTCAGGTGCTTGAGCAACTGCATAGCGGTCTCGGCCAGGGGCCGTTGACCGTGCACGTGGTCGCCGACCGGTTGGATATGACCGCCCGCACCCTGCAGCGCCGGTTACAGGACGAGGGCGCTCAATTCGCGCGCCTGCGCGACCAGGTGCGCATGGAGTACGCTTGCCGGCGGTTGCGCCACGGTGATTGCGACATGCCGGAACTGGCCCGCCGGTTGGGGTTTTCCGACATCGCCAATTTCTACCACGCGTTCCGGCGCTGGACCGGTTGCACGCCCGGCGCCTACCGGGGAAATCAGGCGCCCGACCGCTGAGCGACTACGGTTTTCCCGCCGGCCCGGCTCTCTTACCATGACGCCATGATAACCAGCGAACGGATTCAGGACGCTCTTGCGGCCCGGCACGGCGTGTCCGTGCGGCACTGTCGGGTCGATGCGCTCGGCGGCGGTGACACCGGTGCGACCTTCCAGGTGACGCTGAATGGCCGTCCGGCCTTTCTTAAATGGCTGCCCGATGGCGATGCCCTGGACGCGGAGGCGGACGGCCTGGCCGCGTTGGCGGCGGCGATCCGGGTGCCGGAGGTGCTCGATCACGGCAGCCTGGCCGGTGGCCGCGCCTTGTTGCTGGAATGGTTGCCGCTGGTGGCGCCGGGTGAACGGTTCTGGCCGGCGCTCGGCCGGGCGCTGGCTGCTTTGCACGGCGTGGAAGGCGAACGCTTCGGTCATCACCGTGACAACTGGATCGGCGCCAACCCTCAGCGCAACACGCCGGATACGGACTGGCCGCGTTTTTTCGTCGAACGACGGTTAGCGCCGCAATTGCGCTGGGCCCGCGACCGGGGTCTGGACGCCGGTGTTGCCCGGCGGGTGGAGCGGGTCATGGCGACGGCGCCGGCCTGGCTGGAAGGCCTGACGATTCGCCCGACACTGGTGCACGGCGATCTCTGGCAGGGCAACGTGGGCACCCTGGCGGGGGACCATCCGGTGGTGTTCGATCCGGCGGTGTACTACGGCCACGCCGAGGTGGACCTGGCCATGCTGTCGTTGTTCGGCCGGGTACCGGATACCTTTTACCGGGCCTATGGAAAAAACCCGAAGGCCGTGGATTTTCAGCAGCGCTCCCGGCTTTACAACCTGTATCATTTGCTCAACCACTTCAATCTGTTCGGCGGTGGCTATGCCGGCGCCGTATCCGACAGCGCCACCGCCTTGTTGCGTTACTGAGATTATCGATGCATATCGTCGCCGACGAAAACATGCCCGCCCTGGACGATTTCGAGCGCCTGGGGCGGGTGACCCGGGTGGATGGGCGCAGTCTCAGGCGCGCCGACCTCCGCGACGCGGACATCCTGCTGGTACGCTCGGTGACGCCGGTCACCGAGGCCTTGCTGGCCGGCACGCCGGTGCGGTTCGTGGGGTCCGCCACCATCGGTACCGACCATGTGGACCTGGCGGCACTGGACCGGCTGGGCATCGCCTTTGCCTGTGCGCCCGGCTGCAACGCCCGGGCGGTGGCGGAATACGTGCTGCAAGCACTGCTGATGGCGAGCCGCCACCATGGCCGGACTCTGCGCGGCAGCACCGTGGGCGTGATCGGCCTGGGCAATGTGGGTGGTCTGGTGGCGTCCTGGCTGCGCGCGCTGGGCGTGGAGGTGCTTGGTTGCGATCCGCCGCTGGCCCGCGCCGGCCGGGTGTCGTCGGTGTCCCTGGATGAGGCGTTGTCGGCGGACGCGATCAGCCTCCATGTGCCGCTGATCAAACGCGGCGACGAGGCTACGCTGCATTTGCTCGACAAGACCCGGTTGCGGGTGCTCCAGCACGGTCAGACGTTGATCAATACCTGCCGGGGCCCGGTGATTGATAATCAGGCCTTGCTCCGGCGTCTGGCCCGCGGCGATGGGCCTTTGACGATTCTGGATGTGTGGGAAGGGGAGCCACGGCTTGATCCGGCGCTGCTGGAGCGGGTGTTTATCGGCTCGCCGCATGTGGCCGGTTACAGCGTCGAGGGGAAGCGGCTGGGCAGCGCCATGCTCTATGAGGCCTGGTGTCTCTGGCAGGGTGAGCCAAAGCCGCTCGGGGGCAGGGCGGCGCCGTCGCGGCCCCTGACCCAGGACGTGGAGGACGAAGGCCAGTTACTGGCGCTGTTGCGACATGCTCACCGCCTGCCCGAGGACGACCAGCGTCTGCGGCGCAGTTTACGCGAGAGCGACCCCGGCGCCGCCTTTGACCAGTTGCGCAAGCAATACCCGCCCCGGCACGAGCTGCATCACTGGCGCCATCAGGGGAAGGTGGCGCCGTCGCTGCAGGCGCTGGTCAGCCTGCTTTTCGAGTCGAACGCGTCGGGTAGCGCCAGGCCTGTTCCAGCTCTTCACAGGCCCGCAGGATCATCGCCTCGGTGATGGGAATCTCGCGGCCCTGGTCGTCGAGGACGGCGGCGCCGTGGAAGTCCGCGCCACGGGGCGTTTGTGAATAGGACAGGCAGCTCATGCTAAGGTCTCCGGCGTTGTGACCCGGCCATTGTTATAAAGAGACATGATCGTTTTATGACAGATATCGAGAACCGCCTGGTTCTGGGCGTGCTGGTCAACCCGTTCGCGGGCGTGGGCGGCGCCGTGGGCCTGAAGGGCAGCGACGGCAGCGACACCCGTGAGGAGGCACTGCGACGCGGCGCCACGCCGATGGCGGTGGACCGCATGACCCGTGCGCTGAGCGGCCTGGCCGCGCGCACATCGCGACTGGAGGTGCTGACCTGGGGCGGCGCCATGGGCGAGGACAGCTGCCGGGTGGCCGGGCTGTCGGCGCGTTCGCTCGGCGAGCCGCCGTCCCCCAGCGAGGCCGACGACACCCGCCGCGCGGCGCGCGCGCTGGTCGATGCCGGGGCGCAACTGCTGCTGTTCGCCGGCGGCGACGGCACCGCCCGCGATCTGGTGGACGCGCTCGGCGAGGACGACGTGCCGGTGCTGGGCGTGCCGGCGGGCTGCAAGATGCACTCCGCGGTCTATGCGATTAACCCGGAAGCCGCCGGCGAACTGCTGGCGGAGCTGGTGGACGGCGGCCTGGTGGCGCTGCACGAGGCGGAGGTACGCGACATCGACGAAGACGCGTTCCGCGCCGGGCGGGTCCAGGCACGTCACTACGGCGAGCTGAACGTGCCCGCCGAGGCCCGCTATCTGCAACAGGTGAAGTGCGGCGGTCGCGAGGTGGAGGACCTGGTGATCACCGAAATCGCCGCCTGGGTGATCGATACCTTGGAGCCGGACACCTATTACCTGGTGGGCTCCGGGTCCACTGTGGCGGTGGTAATGGAACAGCTGGGCCTGCCCAACACCCTGTTGGGCGTTGACGTTATCCGCAATGAAGAAGTGGTGGCCGCCGACGTGGGCGCCGGACAGATCCTTGAGGTGATCGGCGACACGCCGGCCCGGGCTCTGATCACCGTGATCGGCGGCCAGGGCCATCTGTTCGGGCGCGGCAACCAGCAGTTCAGCCCGGCGGTGATCCGGCGCCTGGGCAAGGCCCGCATCGATATTCTCGCCAGCCGCACCAAGCTGGGCACCCTGGAGGGGCGCCCACTGGTGGTGGATACCGGCGACGCCGAGCTCGACCGCTCCCTATGCGGGCTCTGGCCAGTGATCAGCGGCTACGAGGACACCTTGCTATACCGCGTCGCCACCGACGCCGGTTAGTCGTTCCCTTACCCGTAGCGTTTTTCGGTGAGCGCCTGGATGCGGTCGTCCAGCGGCGGGTGCGAACGGAACAGGGCGGCCAGACCATGGCGCACGCCGCTGTTGATGCCGAAGGCGACCAGCGAATCCGGCATCTGGTTAGGCACCTCGTACTCCGCCTTCAGACGCTGCAGGGCGCTGACCATGTCGCGACGGTCCGCCAGTTGGGCGCCGGCCACGTCGGCCCGGTATTCCCGGCGCCGCGAAAACCACATGACGATGGTGCTGGCGGCGATGCCGAAAATGATCTCGGCGATGAACACCACGATGTAGTAGCCGAAGCCCAGACCGCCGCCGCTGTCGCGGCGCAGGAAGCTGTCCACCACCGAGCCCACCACGCGGGCGGCGAAGATCACGAAGGTGTTCACCACGCCCTGGATCAGGCTCAGGGTGACCATGTCGCCGTTGGCCACGTGACCGATTTCATGGGCCAGCACGGCGCGCACTTCCTCCGGGCGGAAGCGTTGCAGCATGCCCTGGGAGACCGCCACCAGGGCATTGTTCTTGTTCCAGCCGGTGGCGAAGGCGTTGGACTGCTGGGCGGGGAATACCGCCACCTCCGGCATGCCGATGCCGGCTTTTTCGGACAGCTCGCGGACCGTGTCCAGCAGCCATTTTTCGCCGCTGTTGGAGGGCTGTTTGATGATCCGCGCCCGGGTCGACCACTTGGCCATGGGCTTGGATATCAGCAGTGAGACGAACGAACCGGCGAAGCCGAACACGGCGCTGAAAATCAGCAGGTTGCCCAGATCCAGCCCGGTGCCGCTTTGCGCCAGATAGGAATTCACGCCCAGCAGGCTGAGCGTGATGCTGGCCACCACGATGACCGCCAGGTTGGTAAGCAAGAACAGCGCGATGCGCATCATTGAGGTCGATCTCCAAAACCAAAAGGACGTTGTCAAACCGATCGTTAAATGGGGGCGGCGCGGTTGTCTTCAAGCGCCCCGGCGGCGATACTCGCCGGTTTCCACCGGTCCTTGATGCGCATGCCTTCCCCCGATTCGATAGACCTGCTCAACCCCTTTCTGGTTCCCCCGCGGGACGCCCGTCACCGGCTTTTTCACGGCCGCGGCAAGACGCTGCCCGGCTGGGAAGGCCTCACCCTGGACCGGTTTCCGCCGGTGCTGGTGGCGACCCTGTTCGACGACTTCGACCCGGCCACCCTGGCGGCATTGGAACAGCGTTTGAGTGAGGCGCTGCCGACGCTGGAGTGCGACACCCTGGTGTTCCAGCACCGCCACCAGCGGCCGGCGGTGACCGAGGTGCGGCGGGGCGCGCTGCCGGAGACCGCCTGGGCGGAGGAGGGCGGCCTGCGTTACCGCCTGGATTTCCAGCGCGGCCAGAACCTGGGCTTCTTCGCCGACATGGCACCGGGGCGGGCCTGGTTGCGGGAACGGTCCGAGGGCAAGCGGGTGCTCAACCTGTTCAGTTTTACCTGCGCGTTTTCGGTGGCGGCGTTGGCCGGTGGCGCCCACTCGGTGGTCAACATCGATCTGTCCCGGCCGGCTCTGGCGCTGGGTCAGGAAAATCAGAACGCCAACGGCTTTGCCGACGCCCGGGTACATTATCTGCCCCACAACGTGTTTCGAAGCTGGAAGAAACTGCACGCTCTGGGCCGCTACGACCTGATCGTGGTGGACCCGCCCAGCGCGCAGAAAGGCAGTTTCCTGGTGGAGCGGGATTACCCCAAGGTCCTGGGCCGATTAAGCAAGCTGCTGGCGCCGGAGGCGGAACTGCTGCTGTGCCTGAACGCGCCCTGGCTGCCGGCGGACTGGTTACGTGAACAGACGGCGGAGCGGCTCCCCGGCGCCACCTTCCAAGGCCAGCTGCCGGGGGCGCCGGGCTTCGACGAGGCCGCCGAGCCGGCGCTCAAGGCGCTGGCGTACCGCTATCAGCGGCCGGCGTCTTGAGCGGTTCGAGGGGGTTGCCGAAGCGTGCCCGGAACGCCTGGCCGATTTCCTGGGCGCCGATGTAATTCAGATGGCTTTCGTCACGGTAAAGCGGGATGCCGTCCAGCACCGTCTGGCAGCGCGCTTCATCACACAGCACGCGGCTCGGGTCGATCCAGTCCACGCTTGGGTAGCGCGCCTCCACGTCGCGCTGGAAGCGGTTGAAGTCACGCTGTTGCGCGGCGACATCGGCGGCGTCGATGCTGCAGTCCTTGAGACCTTTCAAGCGGCACTGCGCGTGCGCATCGGAGGGCAGCTCCGGCACGCCCTCCAGCACCACCACCCGGTGTCCCTGGTCGAGTAACCAGTCAATGGTTTCCAAGAAGTAGTCGTGGAACTCCGTGGACCGCAAATAGGAATTCCACCACGCCGAAATGAACACCGTCATGGGTTCCTGCTTGAGGTACTCGGTAAGCGCCCGGTTGCGGTCGATCTTTTCCTGATCGCCGGGGAACGCCTGTTTGGTGAGCTCGCCGGGCATGAACGGCGTTGAGGCTTGGGTGACCAGCAACAGGGACAGGTCGGTGCTTTCCAGGAATACCTGCATGAAGCCGATCAGCGCGATGGCGTGGGAATCACCGATCAGCACGCTGTCGGGCCGCTCTCCGGGTGCCAGGGGCTGGCCGAACAGGCAGGCCTCGCCGCGCACGAAGTCCCGGGTGGGGCCTTTGAAGCAGGGCTCGTGCACGTCGGCGCTGTCGTTTTGCACGATGATCCGGTAGAGGTCGCGGCGTTCTTCGGGGATGCGGAAGCTCAGGTCGTCGGCGATGCGGATGGTGGACTGGATCGCCCAGATGATCAGCAGCGGCACGAATACCAGAATCTTGAAGGCCCGTTTGAAGTTCCAGGGGCGGCGCCGCAGCGGGTTTTCCACGAGCCTGTAGCCCAGCCAGGCGGCCAGCAGCACCGCCGCGAACAGGCCCAGGCGATTCGGCCAGGTCAGCTCAATCAGCTGGTAGTGCAACAGCGCCACCGGTGGCCAGTGCCACAGGTACATGGAGTAGGAGAGCCCGCCCAGGAATACCATCACTGGCAGGCTGAGCAGACGGGCGGTGAGGGTATGCGGTCGCGCCAGCCCGGCCTGAATCACCATCGCCGTGCCCAGCGTCGGCCACAGGGCGTTAAGCCCGGGGAACGGATCGTCGCTGGTGAGCAACACGGCGGTGGCGAGGATCATCGCCACGCCGGCCACCGCGAGAGCTTCCGCTTGTCGTGGTCCCAGAGCCGGCAGGCGATGCCCGTACAGAGCCACGCCGGCGCCCAGCATGAATTCGAACAGCCGTGCTGGCGGCAGATAAAAGGCCGCCTTGGGGTGGGCGTGGGCCAGATGGGCGGACAGCAGCAGGGCGGCCACCAGCAGCGCCAGGAACACTTTCGGCGAGCGGCTCAGCCGCCCGCTGCGCCAGGCCCACAGCATCGCCGCCGGCCACAGCAGGTAGAACTGCTCCTCCACCGCCAGTGACCAGGTGTGCAACAACGACAGACTGCGGGTCTCCGGGGCGAAATACTGGCTCAGTTCGGTGAAATAGTAGAGGTTGCTGACGCCCATCAACGAGGCCAGCCAGCTCTTGGCGAAGATGTAGTAGTCGTCGCCGATATAGAACGGCGAAATGATCAGGAAGGTGACCGTGGACACCAGCAGAAAGGCCGGCACCAGGCGGCGGATACGGCGCGCGTAAAAATCGCCGAAGCGGAAGCCGCCTTCGTTCATCTGACGGGTCAGCAGGCCGGTGATCACGAAACCCGAGATCACGAAGAACACGTCGACGCCGATAAAGCCGCCGCTGATGCCCGGAAACTCAAAGTGGTAAACGATTACCAGTAAAACCGCGAGCGCCCTCAAACCCTCAATGTCGGGGCGGTAACGTAACGCTGTCATTGTTTCCCCAAGTCCCGCTATAACGCGGGTCTCATGAAAACCGTCCTTGGGTGCAGTGTTGGTTCAGGCTCCGGCACGGGCCAGGAAATGGCGCACCAGCGCCGAGATTCGGGTGGAATCCCTGGCCGCCAGGGCGGTGCGGAACTGTTCCGCCAGGGTGGCGCGCTCCAGTTGCACGCTGACCGGCAAAGCCGGATCCGGGTCCGTGTCACTGGTGGCGGTGAGCAGAGTGAAGGCGCGATTGCTGAGCACCGCCTGCTCGATACCCTCCTGATAGAGGGTGCTCTGGTAACGCAGGTAACCTTCTTCAGCCAGCCACAGCATTGCCCCCAGGCAGGCCATGTGCCTCTTGCCGTGCAACCCCGCCTCGTCCAGTTGGTCGGGGCCGCTGATGTCCTCCACATAGACGGCCTGGGGGCGCGGAAAGTTCATGTACAGCTGCAACAGTATGCGCGCTACGTCCTGGCTGAAGTCGTCGATGTGCAGGTGCATGGGATTACTTCTTTCTGATCCGGTCCAGGTAGTTGGCGATCCGACCGATGGAATCCTGCAGGTCATCCATGCGCGGCAGGAACACCACCCGGAAGTGGTCCGGGTCCGGCCAGTTGAAAGCGGTGCCCTGAACGATCAGCACTTTCTCCTGGCGCAGCAGGTCCAGCGCGAACGCTTCGTCGTCCTGGAACGGGAACACCTTGGGGTCCAGCCGGGGGAACAGGTAGAGCGCGGACTTGGGTTTGACGCAGCTGACGCCGGGAATCGAGCTGAGCATGTCCCAGGCTTTGTCGCGCTGGCGGCCCAGGCGCCCGGTGGGCAGCACCAGGTCGCCGATGCTCTGGTAGCCGCCCAGCGCGGTCTGAATCGCGTGCTGGCTGGGCACGTTGGCGCACAGCCGCATGCTGGCCAGCATGTCCAGACCCTCGATGTAATTCTCGGCGCGGTACTTGGCGCCGGAAATCACCATCCAGCCGGCGCGGAAACCGGCCGCCCGGTAATTCTTGGACAGCCCGTTGAAGGTGATGAACAGCAGGTCGTCCGCCATGGACGCGATGGAGTGGTGCACCTCACCGTCGTACAGAATCTTGTCGTAGATCTCGTCGGCGAACACGATCAGATCGTGCTCGCGGGCGATCTCCAGCATTTCCTGCAGCAGCGCTTTGTCGTAGTTGGCGCCGGTGGGGTTGTTCGGGTTGATGATCACCATCGCCCGGGTGCGGTCGGTGATTTTCGAGCGCAGATCGTCCAGGGCCGGTTGCCAGTCCTGCTTTTCATCGCACAGGTAGTGCACCGGGTTGCCCCCGGAAAGGCGCACGGCGGCGGTCCATAGTGGGTAGTCCGGGGCCGGCAGCAGCACCTCGTCGCCGTAGTTGAGCAACGCCTGCATGGCCATCACGATCAGTTCGGAGACACCGTTGCCGATGATGATGTCGTCGACCGTGACGTTTTCGATGCCCTTGGTCTGGGTATACTGCATCACCGCCTTGCGGGCCGGAAACAGCCCCTTGGAATGGCAGTAGCCGGTGGAATCCGGCAGGTTGTGAATCACGTCCTGCAGCAGCTCTTCCGGCGCTTCGAAGCCGAACGGCGCCGGGTTGCCGATGTTGAGCTTGATTACCCGGTGGCCTTCGTCTTCCAGACGGTGTGCTTCACGCAGCACCGGGCCACGGATGTCGTAGCAGACGCCTTTGAGTTTGTCGGATTTGTTGATCGTGGTTTGATGACCGCTCATGAATACTTGCCCGTCCTGATCCGGCGATAAGCCCCGGATTCTACAATGGCGGGAAAACACTGTATACGAAGCAGCCGGGAGCATTTGATGATCGAGTTCAAGGACCTGCTGGCCCTGGCGGTGAACCGCAAGGGCGGCCTCAAGCCGGTGGAAGCGCAACTGCCGGCGGTGAAGACCGCCGCCCAGCTGCGCCGCCCGGACGACGCCTTTTATTTTTCCGCGCTCACCCGGCGGGTATTCCGAGCCGGGCTCAAGCATTCCCTGGTGGACGCCAAATGGCCGGCGTTTGAAGAGGCGTTTTTCGGTTTCGACCCGGACAAGCTGGTGCTGATGCCGGACAGCATGCTCGAAGAGCGCATGCAGGACACCCGCCTGATCCGCCATTGGGGCAAGATCAAGGCGATCCGCCACAACGCCCAGCTGGTGCTCGATCTACGCCGGGAATACGGCAGCATGGGCCACTGGCTGGCGGACTGGCCGGCGCAGGACACCGTCGGCATGTGGATGCTGCTGAAAAAGCGCGGCAAGCAGTTGGGCGGCAATTCCGGCGCCGCCTTCCTGCGCATGGTGGGGCGCGACACCTGGTACCCCACCAATGACGTGATCAGCGTGCTCAAGTCCCACCGCATCATCGACAAGACGCTGGCGAGCCAGCGCGACCAGCGCGCCGCCCAGGCCGCGTTCAACCAATGGCAAAGCGAATCCGGGCGTCCGCAGGCGCACATCAGCAAGGTACTGGCCCTCACTGTTGGGTAAAACCCTTTGACAGAGCGGGCCCGGAAAGGGAACATAAATAAGAATTATTCACTTTTAGACGCTGGAATCTGGATCCATGATGCTCCTCAAGCGGCGCCCCCTGGGCGTTTTTTTCTTGCTGTGCTTTTTCATCCTGGCCGCCACCGCCCGGGCCGCGGATCAAACCGCCCTGGTGCAGCTGGTGGAATATGTCGGCGCGGACTACGTTAACGCGGTGCAGGACGGCAACATCGTCAGCGACGCGGAATACGCGGAAATGGACGAGTTCACCCGCTTGCTCAGCGAGGGCGTCGCCACACTGCAGGAGGCCGATGGCAAGCAGCGGCTGATCGACCAGGCGCAGCAACTCGAGGCCGCGGTGGACGACAAGGCGCCGGAGTCGCTAATCCAGAACCTGGCGCAGAAAATCCGTGGCACCCTGGTGACGGTATACGGCCTGCCGGTAATTCCCAAAGCGGCGCCGGATATGGCGCAGGCCGCCAAGCTCTATCAGACCCATTGCGCCGCCTGCCATGGCAGCGAAGGGCGCGGCGACGGCCCTGCCGGCGCGGCGCTGGAGCCGGCACCCACGGACTTTCACGACCGTGCTCGCTATATGGGCCGCTCCATGTTGGGGCTCTACACCACCATCACCGGTGGGGTCGACGGCACCGGCATGGCCGCCTATGAAGATCAACTGAGCGACGCCGAACGTTGGGCGCTGGCGTTCTATGTGGGCGGTAAGGCGGTGTCCGACGAGGAGGCCGCCGCCGGCGAACAGGCCCTGAACGGCACGCCAGGCCTGAAAACCAACATGACGCTGGACACCGTGATCGGCAAGGCGCCGGCGGACGTGCGAGATGAAATCAGTACACCGGCGGTCCAGGCGATGGGGCATCTGCGCCGGAATCCGCAGGCTTTGTTCAGCCAGAACCGCTTTATCGAGATCAGTGCCGCCAAGTTGGACGAGGCGGCCAGGCTGTATGCTGACGGCGACCAGACGGCGGCCCGTGCCGCCGCCTTGTCGGCTTATCTGGACGGGTTCGAGATGATCGAGCAGCAGCTCTCGGCGGTGGACAGCGAACTGATGCGCGCCAACGAGCGCCGTTTCATGGCGGTGCGCCAGGCCATTGAGCAAGGTGCGGCCCCGGCCGAGGTGAACGCCACGGTGGCCGAGGCCCGTGACAGCCTGACCCGCGCCGAGCAGGCGCTCGGCGGCGATGGTTTGAGCCCGGCGGCAACGTTTTCGGCGAGCTTTTTTATTCTGTTCCGCGAGGGCCTGGAGGCGCTGTTGATCGTCGCCGCCTTGCTCACCTTTACCCGCAAGGCCGGGGCCCGTTCCGCCACCCGCCATATTCATTTCGGCTGGGTGGCGGCGCTGCTGGCCGGGGTGGCCACCTGGTTCGCCGCGTCCACGGTGGTCAGTTTCAGTGGCGCCTCCCGGGAGCTGACTGAAGGGGTGGCCGGCCTGGTGGCGGCGGTGATTCTGTTCTACGTGGGCTTCTGGATGCACAGTAACAGCAACAGCCAGAAGTGGATGGGCTACATCAAGAGCAAGGTGGATAACGCCCTGGGCGCCGGTACCGTCTGGACCCTGACCCTGGTGGCGTTCATCTCGGTGTACCGGGAGATGTTCGAGACCATTCTGTTCTACCAGGCGCTGTGGACCCAGGTCACCGAGGCCACCCAGCCGTACCTGCTGTACGGGTTGCTGACGGCGCTGGCGGCGTTGGCGGTGGTCTGCCTGCTGATCTTCCGCCTCGGCATGCGCTTGCCGCTGGGCCTGTTCTTCAAGGCCACCAGCCTGGTGCTGCTGGTGCTGTCGGTGATCCTGCTGGGCAAGGGCATCGCCGCCCTGCAGGAAGCCGGGCTGATCAACGCCACCTACATCGGCCTGCCGACACTGGATTGGGTCGGCTTCTTCCCCACCCTGCAGGGCGCACTCGCCCAGGCCGCCGCGGTGGTCCTGGCGGTGTTGGCCTGGTGGCGCGGGAATCGTGCCACTTAGATCCAGGCAGAAACGTAGGAACGTAGGTCCGGTTAGGCCAAAGGCCGTAACCCGACGGTCGCCTCCTTACACCCCGCACACCTTTGATTCCGGGCCTGTTCAGGCCCGGTTTGCGTTTGTACGCGAACCTCCCGGATACTCCGTGGTCTTTCCCTACCTGTAGATGACGATAGAGAGTTCTGATTAATGCGAAGTTGGGGTGGCAAACTCATTGTCGGCCTTTTGGGCATGTTGATCGGCGGCCCCATTGGCCTGGCGATCGGTGTACTGATCGGCCATTTCCTGGATCGGGGCGTGGAGCGGGTGCAGTCCTTCAATCCGTTCCGGCCCTATCGGCCCGGCGAGCGGGAGGAAGTCCAGGACGCGTTGTTCTCGGCGGTGTTCTCGATCATGGGGCATCTGGCCAAGGCGGACGGCCGCGTCAGTGAGCAGGAAATCGGCCAGGCCGAAGCGATCATGACCCGCATGCAGCTCAACGACGAGCAGCGCCGTCGGGCCCAGGAAGCCTTCCACCAGGGCAAGGACGATGATTTCCCCCTTGACCAGACCGTGGCGGAGTTCCGTCAGCGTATCCGGCGCCGCCGCCACCTGGTGGTGGTGTTCCTCGAACTGCTGCTGCAGACCGCCCTGGCGGACGGCGAGCTGCACGCCGAGGAAGAACGCATTCTGTTCCGCGTCGCCGCCGGGCTGGGCGTGCCGGAGAGCCAGTTCCGGCAGATTCTCAACATGGTGCTGGCCCAGGCGCGCTTCGGCGGCGCCGGCGCGGGCGGCGCCGGGGGCGCGGCCGGTACGTCGCGGCCATCGCTGGGTGAGGCGTATCAGGTGCTGGGGGTGAGCGAAGAGGCCTCCGATCAGGAGGTCAAGAAAGCCTACCGGCGGCTGATGAGCGAGCACCACCCGGACAAACTGGCGGCCCGTGGCGTACCGGAGGAGATGATCCGCGTGTCCACCGAAAAGACCGCCGAGATCAGCAAAGCCTACGACATGATCAAGGAAGCCCGGGGCATGCGCTAAGCCGCCACGGAGAGGATGACAACAACCCGGCGGCGGTAGTAGCTTGGAGAGGATTGCACGCCGTGAGCACTATCCCGGTGCTCGGGCCCGTTAGCGGAGGATCTGTCAGCTATGCTCGGTGAACCCCATAGTATCCATCACGAATTTCCCCAGCACCGCGAACGCATTGACGCCCTGGCCAAGGAGCACCCGGAGTTCCGCGCCAAGGTGGAAGAACACGACCGGCTGGATAAAACCATTCGCGGGCTGGAAATGCGTGAGAACCCGATCGCGGACCGCGATATGGAGACGATGAAAGTCGAGCGTATGCACCTCAAGGATGAGATCTATCGTCGCCTGAACGGCGATTAATCCTTTTTCCCTACCTTTAAAAACGTCTTCCGAGCCCCAACCGTAAACAGACGCGTTTTGGCTCGGGAGGCCTGATGACCGCTTATTCCATTCTAGATTTGAGCCCCATCCTGCGCGGCGGCGACGCCGCCCAGGCACTGGGCCATTCCCTTGATCTGGCGCGCCACGCCGAACAGTGGGGCTACACCCGCTACTGGGTGGCCGAGCACCACAACATGCCCGGCGTGGCGAGCGCCGCCACCAGCGTGGTAATCGGCCATATCGCCGCCGGCACCCAGCGTATCCGGGTCGGCTCCGGGGGCGTGATGCTGCCCAACCACGCGCCGTTGGTGATCGCCGAGCAGTTCGGCACCCTGGCGGCCCTGCACCCCGGACGCATCGACCTGGGCCTGGGCCGGGCGCCGGGCACCGATATGGAAACCGCGCGGGCGCTGCGCCGGGATCTCAATAGCAACGCCATGGAGTTCCCGCGCGACGTGGAAGAGCTGCAGGCCTATCTGGGGGATCCGACACCGGACCAGCGGGTGCGGGCGGTGCCCGGCGCCGGCAGTAAGGTGCCGATCTGGCTGCTCGGCTCCAGCCTGTTCAGCGCCCGGCTGGCGGCCCAGAAGGGCCTGCCGTTCGCGTTCGCCTCGCATTTCGCGCCGGAGGCCCTGCTCGACGCCTTGCAGGTGTACCGCGACAACTTCCAACCCTCGGCGCAGTTGCAGCGCCCCTACGCCATGGCGGGGGTGGGCGTGTTCGCCGCCGACAGCGACGAGGAGGGCGCCTTCCTGGCCACTTCCATGCAGCAGCAGTTCGTCAATCTGCGGCGCGGGCGGCCCGGGCCGCTGCCGCCGCCGGTGGAAAGCATGGACGGCCTCTGGTCGCCGCTGGAAGCGGAGGGCGTGCGTCAGGCGATGAAGTACGCCATGGTCGGGTCACCGGAAACGGTCCGCGATGGGCTGCGCGCCTTCCGCGACCTGACCGCGGTGGACGAGCTGATGATCACCGGCGGGATTTTCGACCACGACAAGCGGCTGCAATCGTTCCGCATCGCCGCCGATATCTGCCGCGACCTCTAACCTCTGGACCTAGGCCACGTTGGCCGGTCGCTTTTGCGGCCGGCCGGTGCCTTTGTTGAGACACCAACTGTCGCGGTTGCCGTCGATGGCGATGCCGCCCACCCAGCGCCGCTTCGGGTGGGTGTCGAGCCAGTTGTTGTGGCCGCTGAGCACCGTGTGGCCGTGGGAGGTGATGTGCAGCGATCGGTCCTGCCAGGCGGTGTCCTCGCCGTGGTCGCTGGCCAGCAGCGGGCGTTCGCCGCCCATCAGCGGCTGCATCATCCACCAGAACATAGTGTCGCCGAGATAGGGCAGCGGCTCGCGTTCGCGCATCAGATTCTGGAACACCTCGCCGACGGTAATCGGGCCGCGCTCGGCCACCAGCTGCACCGCCAACTGTTCGCTCAGGCCCAGGCCGGTGTCTTCGTCCGGCAACTCCAGCAGGTGCCGGCGCAACGCGCGGCCCAGCATCGGCAGCTCCGGGGTGAGGGTGCGTGACAGGTCGTCCAGCCGCTGCGGGGTGTCGGCGGTCACCGCCCGCCAGGCACGGCGGCCGAGTGCGATCAGCCCATCGTCCACCGGCCGTCGCTGTTGCCACAGCCAACCGAGCACCTCCGGCGCCAGTTGACCGAGACCGATAAACCGGTCCACCCCGGGCACGCTGTCCGTGGCCACCAGCTCCAGCCGGGTGGGGCGGCGTTGCAGGGCCAGATGGTTGAGTATGTAAGCGAGGATCAGCTGGTCGTAGCTGTCGTGTTCAAACCAGAGCACGACACGTTGGCTGTTCATGGCCTGGTCCAGGCCGTCGTATTCCTGTTGTTGCCTCCGGTGGGTTTTGTTTTCGTCCTCGCCGAAAGCGTCGCAAAGAAAACGGGTGCGCTCGTCCATGAACGCCTGCCGTTCCAGGCTGTGCAGCGGTCCGATGCAAAAGGGATCGCTGAAAGTGTGGAAATGGCCATGCAAACCGGTGGCGGGCAGGGCGTCGCGCAGGTCCGACCCGCAGCGGATGTGCACCGTGTCCAGGTCGTTGTCGAGCAGCTCGCTGCCGCGTTGCGCCGCCGTGTCCAGGGCCGCCACGTGCCGCTGGAAGTGATCCCAGCCCTGAAACCCCATTTCCCGGGATACGGTGTGCAGGGCGTCACGCAGCCCCGGCTTTTCACTCACCGGCGTGAGACGGTGTACGGCGATGCGCGCCAGGCAGCGGCGATCACCGGACAGCGCCGCGTCCAATAACCGTTCGGCATCCTCGTGGGGGTCATCGAGACGGAATCGCCCGTGCTGTTTCGGAGTACTGCTGCCGGCGGACATCAATGTCATAAGCGGGGCCTTCTCCACAGCGCGGTGGGTGCGTCAGAAAATGGACTTATACAGTTGGCGAAGAGGGCCTTTGAGTCAATGCGAAGAGAGGCTTCAGGTGGTTGAAAAGCCTAAGCTTTATAAAGGTTTTACCGGGGAGACGGCGGGGGACAAAAAATTGGCGTGACCTTCACGCTTGTTTCGGCGCAGGGAAGAATGGTGCCGGAAAGAGGAATCGAACCTCCGACCTACTGATTACGAATCAGTTGCTCTACCGACTGAGCTATTCCGGCACGGCCCGCCGCGGGGGCGAGCGGGCGCTAGTTTAGCAGGAACCCCACGGCTGGCAAGACCGCCGACGGGCTCACGCCTGTTTGATGCCCGCCAGTTTGCGGGCGTGCCATTTCTTGGACTCTACATCCATGCCGCGCAGGATCTGAATACGCTGGGCCTGGGGGCTGCCGGCGCCGTGCATGGATTCGGTCAGGTAGCCCACCGCGTTGCGGCCCAGGGTCATGTTTTCGATCAGGCGCAGGATGCGCATGCGGTCCTCGGTGGGGATGTCGTCGCGGCCTTTCAGGAAGCGGCGGATGATGGCGCCGGCTTCTTCGTTATCGAGGTCTTTTTCGCTGGGCATGGTGGCGACGATGCCGCCGGCCAGGTCTTGGGCCAGGCGGGCGATCTCATAGGGGAAGCGGGTGACGTTGTGCTTGCATACATTGGAGAGCATGGCGTCGTTCATATAGATGCCGCTGGCCAGGGGCTTGGCTTCGTGGGAGCTGGCGATGCCGGAGGAGAAAATGGTCTCGTTGAGGTGCACCATTTCCACCAGCTTGTCCTTGATGTGGCTGACCTTGTCCACGCCGTTGTAGTCGGCGATGGTGGCGGCGGCGCCGGTCATTACATCGCCGAGGCCGGTTTTACACACGTAGCTGGCGCGGTGGTAGGCGGTGAAGCGCGCCACCATGTCCTGGGCGAATTCGTATTCGCCGTCCATCAGCACGTGCTCGTGGGGAATGAAGACGTCGTCGAAGTACACCCACACTTCCTGGCCGCCGTATTCAGCGTTGCCCTGGTCGATGCTGCCGCCTTCCATGGAGCGGGTGTCGCTGCTCTGGCGACCGTAGATATAGGTGATGCCCTCGGCGTCGCCGGGGATCATGCCGACCACGGCGTAGTCCTTGTCGTGCTCGCTGAGGTTCATGGTCGGCATCACGCAGATCCAGTGCTGGTTCCAGCCGCCGGTCATGTGCGCTTTCACGCCGCGCACGAAAATACCGTCGTCGTTGCGTCCGGACACGTGCAGGAACATGTCCTGGTCGCTCTGTTCGAACGGCCGCTTGCTGCGGTCGCCCTTGGGGTCGGTCATGCCGGCGGCGATCAGCACGTTGTGGCTCTGCGCTTCCTTGAGGAACGTCAGGTAGCGCTGGTGGTAGCCGGTGCCGTGCTTCTCGTCGATGTCCCAGGTGATCGAATGCAGCACGCTGAGCGTGTCCAGGCCGGTGCAGCGCTGGAAGCAGGTGCCGGTGAGCTGGCCCAGGCGCCGTTGCATACGGTTCTTCATCACCAGGTCCTGGGGCGACTCGGGCATATGCAGAAAGCGGTTCACGGGGGCGTCGATCAGCGGCGAATAGGCGGTGGCCAGTTCCGGGTCATCAATGGCCAGGTCGTAGGTGGCGCGCAGGGCGTTGATGCTGGGCCGGATCATCGGGTGGTCGGCGGGTTCGTCGATCAGCTCGCCGAACAGGAACAGGCGGGTACCGCGTCCTTTCAGGCTGGTGATGTAGTCGTCGCCGGTGCGGATCACCGGCATCCGGGACCAGCGCTCATCGGCGCTGTCGTGGCGGCGTGATGCCAGGGGAGAAACGGCGTTCATGGGGCACTCCTTGCGGGCTTTTTCCCCAATAGTAGACACTGTGTCTCGGCTGGCAATGCGGGAGTGGCCGCTTGTTACCCAGGGTCAAGCGGAGGGTTGCTCCCGGGTCGGGGGCCGGGCTAGCCGGGTTGCGGCTCGAACACCAGTGACGCGGAGTTGAGGCAGTAGCGCTGGCCGGTGGGCGGCGGCCCGTCGGGAAACACGTGGCCCAGGTGGCCGTCGCAGCGCGCGCAGCGGATCTCCACGCGCACCATGCCGTGGCTGCTGTCCTTCAGCTCGCGCACGTGCGCCGCGTCCACGGGCTCGAAGAAACTGGGCCAGCCGGTGCCGGACTCGAACTTACTGTCGGCGTGGAACAGCGGCAGGTGGCACAGCTTGCAGGCGTAGGTGCCGCTTTCCTTATTGTCCAGCAGGCCGCCGCAGAACGGCGGCTCGGTGCCCTGATTCAGCAGAATGCGGCGTTCCTCGGCGGTGAGGCCGGCGGCGCGCTGTTGCTTTTCGGCGTCGGTGAGCGGCGTCAGATCAAAGCCGCTGGCGGAAACAGTCATGACAACCTCTCAGGTTTTAAGCAATTCCGGGAAGGCGGCGTGCAGCTTTTCCAGTTTTGGCTTGGCCACATGGGTGATGTACGGCTGGTTGGGATTGCGGCGGGCGAAATCCTGGTGATAGTCCTCCGCCGGATGGAACGGGTGGCCCGGCTCCAGCGTGGTGACGATGGGCGCGGTGAAGGCGCCGGCGTTGTCCAGCTGCTGGATGTAGTCCTGGGCGACTGTCCGCTGCGCCTCGTCCACCGGGAAGATGGCGGAACGGTACTGCGGCCCGCGGTCGTTGCCCTGGCGGTCCTTCTGGGTGGGGTCGTGGGCCACCGCGAAGAACAGCTTAAGCAGCGCGCCGAAGCTGATCCGGTGCGGGTCGTAACGCACCTCGATCACCTCCGCGTGGCCGGTGCGGCCGCTGCAGACCGCCTCGTAGTTGGCGCTGGCCGCGTCGCCGCCGGCGTAGCCGGACACCACCGAGGTCACGCCGTCGAGAGGTTGGTAGACCGCTTCCACGCACCAGAAACAGCCGCCGGCGAGCACGGCGCGGCCGGCGTCCTGATCGGTGGGCACGTCTTCCACCGGATCGGGGAACCGGTCCGGGTGTATCGCCAGGGATGTGCCGGGGATCACTGCTTTCATACAACCTCCGTAAAACCGTACCGTGAAGACAGTGGGGGCGAGGCCGGCGACTCTCAACCCGGGTCAGGGCAGCAGGCCAGCCTGCCGCAGGGTATCGCGCAGGGCCAGGCACTGGCTCTTGGCGATGGCGGTCTGATCGTTGGCTTCGTGGGTGCGTGCCATGCCATGCCAGAGGTTGGTGCCGTCGCCGGCGAGCAGGTCGGCGGGGAAGGCTTGCTCCACATCCGCCGGCGGGGCTTCCTTGATGCGCTCGCCGTCCAGGCCCACGCGCCAGGTGGGGCGCACTTCGTTGTCCTGGTTGATCGGGTTGAGCGCCTGGCGGTCGCGCATATGCGGGGCCGACATCAGCAGGCGGGTCAGGTCGACCCGCAGAATCCGGTCCACCGGGTTGTCGGCGGTCCACTCCACCAGCGCCTTGTGGCCCCGTTCGTACCAGAGCGGCACTTCCTGGTGGCTAAGCAGCACGGTCAGCCCGGTGCGCTCGAAAATCGGCCGGCAGGTGAGTTCCCAGGTTTCCCGGGTGTCGCCTTCCGGACTCTGCGCCACCAGCAACAGAGTTTCCGCCGGCGGTGGCGGGGTGTCGGTGACTGTCCGCGTGGTCACTTCCGTGGTGCTGGCGCACCCGCTTAACAACAATACCGCCAGTAACGGGGCCCTCATGGCACTCTTCACAACCGCTCTCCACGACACTACTTCTTGTGAACAAGGGCCCAGTGTAGCAGGGGCGGACGTCGGAGAAACCTGATAACCGCGCGCTTTTCAGCACTCTGTGACGTTGCTCAAGGGCGCCCGGTCAGGGAAACGCCGGCGAAATCAGCGCGGGCGCGTTGGCCCCGGCCCTCACTTCCAGCTGAAAGCGGCCCGCCTCGGCGACCGGCGGGTGATACCAGCGCACCTCATAAAGGGCCTGGCCGTCGACGTCCGCGTCGATCAATCGCAAGCGCAGATCGCCGCTGTCGTCGTCCAACAGCGTGCCACGGTTGTCGCTGCGAATAATCCGCAGCAGCGGTTCATGCAGGCGCAGGTCACCGGGCGGTTCGCCGATAAAACGCCAGGACCAGTAGGGGCCACTGTTCTCTTCGCCCCGGTGGAAGGCCGCCGGCTCTTGCCAGCTCCGCGACCAAGTGCGGTCCGGTTCGCCGTCCGGCCAGTAGCGATGGCTGAGCAGTTCGAAGCGGCTTTCCTTGGGGTAATCGTCGACCCCGCCGGTACGCATGAGATCATTGCTCAATCGCGCGCTCTGCGCGGCGAGAAAGTCCAGCGTATGCGGGCCGTAAAGGGTGTGGCCGCCTTCGTAGTATTGGGCGCCGTATTCCGCTTCGCTCACCGCGTAGCCGAAAAAGCCGTTGGCCAGGCTGGAGATCTCCACCCGCCAGTCGGTACCGGCGGGCAGGGTGTCGAGCACCTGGCCCCGGATGCGGTTGCCGCTTTCCAGGGTGATTTCCCAGGGCAGGGGCACCAGCACCAGGTCGTTGATGCGCAGCACCTGAAACAGCGCCCGGTGCGGAAAGGTGTCGGCGGACATCAGTAACTGCAGCTTTGACAGCGCCCATTGTTTTTCCGCCTGGCAGCCGTCGGTGAACACCGTGCGGGGCCAGCCCTCCTGAAGGAACGGCAGATAGGAGATCGGAAACACCTCATCGCCGTTGGCGGCGCCCATGGTGGCGGCGCCCACCACCGCGCGCTGGCACAGACCGTGGCGCTGCTCCTCGGGTAACTGCAGAACATCGATTAGCCGGCTGGCGGCGGCGGTGCGCAGGCGTGGCGCCAGGTCGCTTTCCAGACGCTGGAACAGCTGGCCGGCCTGGTCGCCGAGCGCCTGGCCGATGCGCCGGGCTTCCAGATCGCCGCGATGGTCCGGATGCCAGGCCGGGTTGTTGTCCGCGTGGGTGGCCTGAAAGGCGCCGTGCACGAACGGCCACGGCAGGTCTTTGCCGAAGTCCTCGCTCAGGCCGCGCGCCAGCCAGTGCCAGACGTCCGCGTGATAGGGGCGGGTAAAGGCGGGAATGGCGGTGCCGTGGATGGAAAACAGGGTCAGGGCGCCGGCCGGGTAATAACGCCCGTCGTCGGCCTGCAGATCAATGCGCAGCATGGTCATGCGTGGATTGACGGCGCGCAGGGCGTCGTCGTCGCCCATCTTTTCCGGGTCCAGATTGTGATTGCGCGCCCATGCCTGTACCGAGCGGTTACGGGTCAGGCCCCAGACGTCCCGTTGACCGCTGGCCAGCCGCGCCGGGCGGCGGTTGTTGTAAGCGCGGATCACCGCCTCACTGATGCGCTCGCTCAAAAAACGGAACAGCTCCGGGTCGAAGCCGGCGCTGTTGGCACCGAAGGTGTTGTAAAAGTCGCTGCCCAGGTACTGGCCGGGGCCGGAATGGGTGTGGGTGACCAGCAGGCTCAGGCCCCTCGCGGGCACGTCCGTGGCGGCGGCGATACGTTCGGCGACGGCGTAATGCAAGGGCAGGGAACCGGCGCCCAGATCCAGCTGCACCAGCGCCAGAGGGGTTTGCCCGGGACCGTGCAGATAAAAAGCGCGGGCCTTGAGCCGGGTGCGGAAACCGTCGGCGTTTTTCGCCCAGGCGGAGTAGCCGAACTTGGGCAGGCCGATGGCGGGCGTGATGTCCACTTCGGCCACGCCGGCCAAGGGTTGGCCGCTCCCCGTGGCCGGCAGCGGTTCCGGGACCTGGAAGCTGAGTGTTTCTCTTGGATAGGTCAGAAAGGGCCAGGCGGTGTGCAGCAGGGCGGCGGCCAGCACGCCGAACAACACCAGGAAGACCATTGCGAGCCGCCGGCGACCGGAACGCCGGGGTTTGGATAACTGCATGGGGAGCCTCATTTTTATTTTTGCACGAACGTACTTGTGGAGTGCGCGGCGGGCAAGGCTGATCGGGCCAAACCGGCTTTTGGATACATACCGGATACAAAATGATACGGCTTGTACAATTTGTGCAAAAGCTTGGATAATTTCACAACACTATTCCAACCGGACGTCACCGGAATTCTGTTTTTTTTACCTCCCCGGGATATTCCAATGATTGCACTGTAATCCGTTGATACCCGAGGGGGGTAGAACATGAAAACTATCGTGAGGTTGTCGACTCTGGCGTTCGCCGCGGGACTGGCTTTTCAGCCGGCCCTGGCGGAAGACCGCTACGAGGAGACGTTGAACACTCGCCAGTACGTGGGTGGCTTCGCCTCCTACGTGGATGTGGACGAAGATCGACAGTTCGACGACGAGGGCCTGGGCTACAGCGTCTTCTACGGTCGTCAGTTGTCCGACCGTGTCTGGTGGGAAACCGAAGGCGGCTTTTACAAGATGGACCCGAACCAGGCCGATTTCCAGGATTTCTATCAGTACCACCTGACCACCGGTCTTGCCTACGCCTTTGGTGATCGCACCGGCTTCACGCCCTATGTGATCGCCGCGGTGGGCGCCATCGACCAGGAAGTGCTGCCGGACGAAGACCAGGACACCAACCTCACCGTTAACGCCGGCATCGGCGCCGTAACCGGCCCTATCTTTAATAACGGCCTGAAGCTGCGTGGCGACGCCCGCTACGTCTACGACGACTTCGACGGCTCCGGCCCGGCCCGCGGCGACGGTGCCTTCGGCGACGTTCGCCTGTCTCTGGGTGTGGAGATTCCGCTCGGCTACACCAAAGTCGTGACCAAAGAAAAGACGGTGATCAAAACCCGTGAAGTGGTCGCCAAGCCCCAGCCGGTGATGGACTCCGACGGTGACGGCGTGCCCGATAACCGCGATCAGTGCCCGAACACGCTGGAAGGCGGTCGCGTGGATTCCAACGGCTGTCTGATCGTCAACCAGACCGTGACTCTGACCAATATCAATTTCGAATTCGATTCCGCGAAGCTGACCCGCTCTTCAGAGTCTTCCCTGGACCGTATCGCCGACTCCCTGAAATCGCAGACCGATTTCCGCGTGGAAGTAGGTGGTCACACCGACAGCGTCGGTGCCGCTGAATACAACGAGCAGCTTTCCCAGGAACGCGCCGAGTCCGTTCGTCAGTACCTGGTTAATCGCGGTGTGGATCCCTCCCGCGTGACCGCCCGGGGCTACGGCGAGCTGAACCCGGTGGCCAGCAACGAAAGCGAATCCGGCCGTGCCATGAACCGCCGCGTTGAATTCCGCGTTACCGAGAAGTGAGGAACACGATCATGTTGCCTATTAAGAATATTTTGATGTTGATCCTGGTTGCCGCTCTGGGCGTAGGGATCTACGGCTGCGAAGCCAACGACAGTGACGACTCGGTTGTCACTACCCCCAACAACCCCAACCCGAACAATCCTGATGATCAGGATAACGACGGTATCCCCGATGACGAGGACAACTGTCCCGCGTTCGCCAACAACGACCAGCGGGATCAGGACAACGACGGTATCGGCGACGCCTGTGACGACGACATCGACGGTGACGGCGTTCCCAATGATCCGGATAACTGCCCCTGGGTGAGCAACACGGATCAAACCGACACCGACATGGATGGCCTCGGCGACGCCTGCGACGATAACACCGACACCGACGGTGACGGCATCGACGACGACTCCGATAACTGCCCGCTGGTGGTGAACCACAGCCAGGCCGATTCCGACATGGACGGTATTGGCGACGCCTGCGACGACGATCGTGACGGCGACGGCATCCCCAACGACGACGACAACTGCCCGTTCGTAGCCAACAACGACCAGGTCGACACCGACATGGACGGCGTCGGCGACGCCTGCGAAGACGACACCGACGGTGACGGCGTACTGGACCCGGAAGACAACTGCGTGTTCGTACCCAACCCGGACCAGGAAGATCTGGACGGCGACAACGTGGGCGACATCTGTGACGACGACGACGACGGTGACGGCACCAACGACGGCAACGACGAGTGCCCGACCGTGGCCGGCCCCCCGGAAAACCAGGGCTGCCCGGTAGACAACGACACCGATACCGACGGCGACGGCGTACCGGATGACCTGGATAACTGCCCCAACACCCCCAACGCGGACCAGCTCGACAGCGATGGCGACGGCATCGGTGATGTGTGCGACGACGACGGCTTTACCTGTAACGCCACCAGCACCTACCAGCCGCTGACCACCCCGGACTATGAAGCCAGTGGCAACTCACTGGGCGTGTGTCTGGGCTGTGGCGTCAGCGAAGCGGATAGCCTGGTTGACGGTAACGACGCCTCCTTCGCCACCATTAACGTGGGCCTGGCGGCGGTCTACGGCGGCGCCGAGATCCGTGCCACCGCGGTGGACGCGGCCAACGACTTCTCCGGCGTCAACCGCATCGGCATGGTGATCTCCGATCCGGCTTCTTCGCTGCTCAACCTGAGCCTGCTCGGTGACTTCCTGACCCTGCGTTTCTACAACGACGGCCAGGAAGTGGACAGCGCTACCGTCGGCGGCGGCCTGCTGGGCCTGGAACTGCTGGGTCTGAGCCTGGACAGCGACCAGCGTTTCCTGTCCGCCCAGGTGGACACCGCTGCGCTGACCTTCGACGAAGTCCAGCTGGACTACGCCGGCCTGCTCAACGCCAACGGTTCACTGCGCGTGCACCGTGTGTGCGCCGGTAACGATCCGGTGGCCGTACCCTGAGTCTCCTCTGATATCAGGCATACCCTGGGGGCGCATTCGCGCCCCCTTTTTTTGCCAGGCGCTCGCCCGGCGCGGTTTCTTTCGGTTCGGCCCTTCACGTGATTCTGTTCGCAGTCTGTCAGCCTTTTGGGTTAGATTGGGGACGCTGGAGGGAACGAATCTATGACATCCATTCTTCGCTGGCCGCGTCACGGGCAGTGGTTGTTACTGCTTTTGCCGCTGGTTCTCCTGCTCGGTGCCTGTGATTCCGGGGGCGCGAATTACACCGAGACCGGGGACCTGGAGTCGCTGCGCGAACGCGGCCAATTGCGTTTGCTGGCGCCGCGTTTCGATGAGGAGCAGGCGCTGGTCCGGGAGGGCGTGCCGCTGCAGGAGTTCCGCGAGCAGGCGGAAATTCTGGCGCAATCCCTGGGGCTGACGCCGCGCTGGGTGTACGCCGACAGCACCGATCATCTCGATGACATGCTCAACGAAGGCCGCGCCGACCTGATCGTCACCAATTACACGGTGACCGAATCCCGCCAGGAAAAAGTCGACTTTTGTACCCCGGTGGCGGTGATCCGCGAGTATCTGGTTCTGCCCCAGGGCCGCCAAGGCGACAGCCTGGAAAATCTGGGCGAGGTGCGTATCGCCGCGCCCGAGGGCACCGCCTATCAGGAAACCGCGCAGGCGCTGGCGGAGCGTTACGATAGCGTCAGCGTGGAGGCCGTGGAGGCGGGCCTCTCCGATGTGGAGTTGATGGAGGGCGTCGCCTCGGGGCTGTATCAAGCGGCCATCGTCGACAGCAACGCCCTGGACAGCTTGCTGCGCGCCGTGGACCAGGTGCGCAAGGGGCCGGTGGTCAATCCGCGCCGGCGCATCGCCTGGGCGGTGCGCAGCGACAATCCTGAGCTGCGCGCGGCGGTGAATCAGTTCCTGGTCAGCCATCGTGTGCGCACCTCGGTGCGCAGCGAAGAGCGTCGTGATTGGGCCACCATCAAGAAAGACGGCGTGTTGCGGGTGATCACCTCCAACAACCCGGCCAGCTATTTTCTGTGGCGCGGCGAGCTGATGGGCTTCGACTACGATCTGATCCGCCACTTCGCCAGGCAGCACGACCTGCGCGTGCGCATGGTGGTGCGTGACAGCGCCTCGCAGATGTTCGACGCCTTGCAGACCGGCGCCGGTGATGTGATCGCCGGCGCCATGACCATCACCGACCGGCGCAAAGCAGCCGGGTGGCGTTTTTCCAACCGCTACCTTGAAGTGCACGAACAGATTATCGGTGACGCCGACGACGAGCCTTTTGAATCGGTCCAGGAACTGGCCGGGCGCACCGTGGTGGTGGCGCCGGACAGCGCCTTTATGGATACCCTTGAAGCACTGCGCGAGCAAGGGATCGACGTGCGTATCGAGCCCCGCGAAGGCGCCACCACGGAAATGCTGATACAAGGCGTGGTGGACGGCGAGATTGATCTCACCGTGGCGGACAGCCATGTGGCCGCCCTGGAGAGCACCTACCGGGAAGACCTGCGGCCTCTCTGGACCCTGGAGGGCAGCCGTGACATCGCCTGGGTGTTGCGCGACGGGCAGGACCCGTTAATCAACAAGCTCAACGCCTACATCAACCGCAATTACCGGGGCCTGTTCTACAACGTCACCTTCAACCGTTACTTCAAGGAATCGAAAACCATCCGTATTCATGAGGAATACCGGGTGGAAGCGGGCAAGGAGATTTCCCCCTACGACGACTTGGCCAAGCAGTACGCGCTGGAATACGGCTTCGACTGGCGTTTGCTGGTGTCGCAGATGTACCAGGAGAGCAAGTTCAATCCGGACGCGGTGTCGTTCGCCGGCGCCCAGGGATTGATGCAGGTGATGCCGCGCACCGCCCGCCAGTTCGGCTTCGATAACCCCCATGACCCGGAGCAGGGCGTGGCCGCCGGGTCGGCCTATCTGGAGTGGCTGGAGGAGCGTTTCCCGCAGCGCCTGGGGATGGCGCAGAAAATCTATTTCGGCCTGGCGGCCTACAACGCCGGCCATGGCCACGTGGAAGACGCCCGCCGGCTGGCCCAGCGGCTCGGCAAGAACCCGGATCTGTGGTTCGGCCACGTGGAAGAGGCCATGCTGCTGCTGTCACAACCGCGCTACGCCCGCCAGGCGCGCTTCGGCTATGTACGCGGCAGCGAGCCAGTGAAATACGTGCGTGAGATTCGCAACCGCTACCTGGGCTATGTGCAGTTCACCGAAGAGAACAACATTTCCGCCGAGCCCTGAGCCACCGCCGGTCAGATCCGGCGGTTGAGCCATTCCAGCAAGGTCTGGCGCACCTCCGGGGCGCAGAAATCGTTGAGGATCTCGTGGCGCCCGCGCGGGCAGTCCATCCGCTCCAGCGGCAGCCGTCGGCGGCTCAATACCTGCTGCAGTTTGTCCATGCCCTTGCCGCCGCCGCTCATTGGATCCTGGCGACCGCCCAGCAGCAGAATCGGCAGGCGCGCGGGCAGGCGGCTCAGCCTCTTGGAGGACTGCACATCGGCCAGCGCCGACAGTAGCGCCTGCCAGGTGGCGGTGGTGCACTGAAAGCCGCATTTGGGGTCGTCGATATAGGCGTTCACCTGGGCCGGGTCGGCGCTCAGCCAGTCGAAGTCGGTGCGGGCGTCCGGCACGCTGCGCGCCCAGGTTTCAAAGGTGAGTTTGTGCACCAGCGCGCTCTGGCCACGGGCGCCGTGCCGCCGTCGCTGCCATTTCAGCAGCGACGCCATCAGCCGGTAGTACAGCGGCGGGTGGTAATCGCTGCCGCACAGCACCAGGCCGTCCAACCTGTCGCCGTGGGCCTCGGCGCCCGCCAGGGCGATGAAGGAGCCCATGCTGTGGCCGCCCAGCACCAGCGCGCCGGGTTCCCGCTCGCGGATGCTGTCGATCACCCGGCCCAGGTCGTCCATCACCAGGCCCCAGCCGTCCTCGTCGCCGAAGTGGCCGGGCGGGTCGGCGGCGTCCATGCTGGCGCCATGGCCGCGATGATCGGGGCAGTACAGGTTCCAGCCGTGCTCGGCCAGGGTCTCTCCCAGGGCCTGGTAACGGGCCCCGTGTTCGGCCATGCCGTGCAGCCAGATCAGCGACCCCACCGGGTCGGAGGCGCGCCACTCGTGCACGGCGATGGTGTGGCCGTCGCCGGCGCCGATAACAAAACATTCCGAAGTCATTAATGCGGTCCCCTCAAACAGGTCATGAACATGCGTCATGCGTGTGCGAGCGTCAAGATCGCCGTGTATCATCATTGGTCGCGTATTCAGGCCCACAGGAGAGCGTGTGATTCATTATCAGGTCCGTCCGTTGCGCCCGCAGGCGCATCTGTTCCAGGTCACTCTCACCATCGACCGGCCGACGCCGGAGGGGCAGGCGCTGACTTTGCCCGCCTGGATTCCCGGCAGCTACATGATCCGTGATTTCGCCCGCCATATTGTATCGCTGGAAGCCTCGGCGGACGGCTCGCCCGTGGATGTGGCCAAGCTCGACAAGCAAACCTGGCAATTGCCGCCGGCCACCGGGCCGGTCACCGTGCGCTATCAGGTGTACGCCTGGGACTTGTCGGTACGTGGCGCCCACCTGGACACCACCCACGGCTATTTTAACGGCAGCTGTTTGTTTCTGGCGGCCATGGGCTTCGAGGATCAGCCCTGCGAGGTGGATATCGAGGCCCCGGACGGCGCCGCCTACGCCACCTGGAGGCTGGCCACCGGGCTCGACCGGGTGAGTGGCCCGGAACTGGGCTTCGGTCGCTTCCGCGCCGACAACTACGACGCCCTGATCGATCATCCCGTGGAGATGGGCCATTTCGAGCATGCCCGCTTCGACGCCTGCGGCGTGCCCCATGACGTGGTGCTCAGTGGCCGCCACCGGGCCGACATGGCGCGGCTGTGCCGGGACCTGAAACCGATCTGCGAGCACCACATCAAGCTGTTCGGCGAGCCGGCGCCAATGGACCGTTATCTGTTCATGACCCTGGTCACCGACGGCTACGGCGGCCTCGAGCATCGCAATTCCACCAGCTTGATGAGCCCGCGCACCGACCTGCCGTTGCTCACCGACGGCCCCGATCAGGTACGCGACGGCTATCGCAGCTACCTCGGTTTGTGCAGCCACGAATACTTCCACACCTGGAACGTGAAGCGCATCAAGCCGGAGGCGTTCACGCCCTTCGACCTGAGCCGGGAAGTGCACACCGAATTGCTGTGGGCCTTCGAGGGCATCACCAGCTACTACGACGATCTGTCCCTGGCGCGCACTGGGCTGATTGCGCCGGAAAGCTACCTGGAACTGCTGGGCCAGACCCTGACCCGGGTATACCGGGGCCGGGGCCGCTTCAAGCAGACCGTCACTGAGTCCAGCTTCGACGCCTGGACACGCTTCTACAAGCAAGACGAAAACGCCCCCAACGCCATCGTCAGCTACTACGCCAAGGGTTCCCTGGTGGCGCTGGCGCTGGATTTGACCCTGCGCGAGCGGACCAACGACGCGCGCAGCCTGGACGATCTGATGCGCCTGCTGTGGCAGCGCCACGGGCAGACCGGCGTCGGTGTGCCGGAGCAGGGCGTGCAGGCCCTGGCCGAGGAAGTCGCCGGCTGTGACCTCAGCGACTTCTTCAATCAGGCGCTCTACTGCACCGAGGACCTGCCGCTGGAGACGCTGCTCGCCGAACGCGGCGTGACGGTGAACTGGCGCCCGGCGGACGGCCACAGCGACAACGGCGGCAAGCCCGGTAAAAGCCAGGCGCCGGTGCATCTGGGCGCGCGTTTCGCTTCGGATCCCCAGGGCGCCCGTCTTCAAGTGGCGTACGAGCAGGGCGCCGCCATGGAGGCCGGGCTGGCCGCCGGTGACGTGGTGGTGGCGGTGGATGGCCTGAAAGCCAGCGCCGGCAATCTGGATACGCTGCTGGCCGGCTACCAGGAAGGCGAGCGTGTCGACGTGCACGCCTTCCGCCGCGACGAGCTGATGCGCTTCACCGTGACCCTGGCGGCGACCGAGGCGGATACCGCCTACCTGACCCTGGACGGTGACGGCTTGAGCGCCAAAGGTCGGGCGTGGTTGTTGGGGACTGACAGGCAGGTATGACTAACCCTCAACTGGATGACGTGTATCGGCGGCTCGATCAGGCCCGCGCCGCCGATCGACGGCGGCTCAAAAAGCGGCTCGACGGGCTGGCGCGCAAGTTCAACGCCAATGCCCTGCCCAAGGTGAGCGCCGCCGTCGACGCCTCGGTGGCGGCCCGCGCCCGGCGCGCCGAGCTGGCGGCGGCACCGCTGCGCTGGCCGGACCTGCCGGTGGTGCACGACCGCGAGGAACTGGCCGCCGCGATTGAGCGCCACCAGGTGGTGGTGGTGGCCGGCGAAACCGGTTCCGGCAAGACCACGCAGCTGCCCAAGATCTGTTTGTCGCTGGGGCGCGGCGTGGACGGCTATATCGGCCATACCCAGCCCCGCCGCCTGGCGGCCCGCTCGGTGACGGCGCGCATCGCCGAGGAACTGAACAGCCGGGTCGGCGGCCTGGTGGGCTACAAAGTCCGCTTCAGCGAACAGGTGGGCGACGACACCCTGGTCAAGCTGATGACCGACGGCATGCTGCTCAGCGAAATCCAGCAGGACCGCTACCTCTATCAGTACGACACGCTGATCATCGATGAGGCCCACGAGCGCAGCCTGAACATCGATTTTCTGCTTGGTTATCTGAAGCAGCTGTTGCCGCGCCGCCCGGATCTGAAAATCATCATCACCTCGGCGACCATCGACCACGAGCGCTTCGCCGCTCATTTTAATGGCGCGCCGGTGTTCGAGGTGTCCGGGCGCACTTTCCCGGTGGACATCCACTACCGGCCGCCGGCGGAAGAACGGGAGCTGGGGCTGCAGGTGGAGGAAGTGCTGCGCGAAATCGATCAGCAGGAACGGCGCGACGGGCCACCGCCGGCCCGTGACGTGTTGGTGTTTTTGAGCGGCGAGCGCGACATCCGCGATGTGCACCACCATCTGAAACGCTGCGATTTCCGCGATACGGAATTGCTGCCGCTGTACGCCCGCCTCAGTGCCGCGGAGCAGCAGCGGGTGTTCTCCGGCCACCGCGGGCGGCGCGTGGTGCTGAGCACCAACGTGGCGGAGACGTCGCTGACGGTGCCCGGCATTCGCTATGTGATCGACGCCGGTACCGCCCGTATCAGCCGCTACAGTGTGCATTCCAAGGTGCAGCGGTTGCCGGTGGAGCCGATCGCCCGCGCCAGCGCCGACCAGCGCGCCGGGCGCAGCGGCCGCATCATGCCCGGCGTCGCCTACCGGCTCTATGACGAGGACGATTTCAACAACCGGCCGGCGTTCACCGACCCGGAAATCCAACGCACCAATCTGGGCGCGGTGATTCTGCGCATGGCCGATCTGAAGCTGGGTTCGGTGGAGGACTTTCCCTTTATCGAGCCGCCGGACGGCCGTTTGATACGGGACGGCTACCGTCTTCTGGAAGAGCTGGGCGCGCTGGACAAACAGCGCCGGGTAACGCCCCTGGGTCGCCAACTGGCGCGTTTCCCGCTGGACCCGACGCTGGCGCGCATGGTGGTGGCCGGCGCCGAGAAAAAAGCGCTGCGCGAAGTGCTGGTGATTGTCGCCGCACTGGCGGTGCAGGACCCGCGCGAACGGCCCCGCGACAAACAACAGCAGGCCGACCAGGCCCATCAGCCGTTTGAGAACAAGGAATCGGATTTTCTGTTTTTCTGGAATCTCTGGCAGTGGGCCGAGCAGCAACGCGGCGACCTGGGCCGCAACCCCTATGAAAAGCAGCTGAAGAAGCATTTTCTGGCGCCGTCGCGAATGCGCGAATGGCGCGACACCCACCGGCAGTTGTTATTGCTGGCCCGGGAGGAGGGCTGGTCGCTCAATGACGAGCCGGCGGACTACGAGAGTCTGCACCGGGCGTTGCTTACCGGGTTGGTGGGTAACGTGATGACCCGCAACGAGGACGGTGAGTGGCTGTCCACCCGCAACCGCAAGCCGCTGCTCTGGCCGGGCTCGTCGCTGAGTAAAGGCGGCGACAAGAAAGCGAAGCTGCGTTGGCTGGTGGCCGCCGAGCAGGTGGAAACCAGCCGCCTGTTCGCGCGCTGCGTGGCGCGCATTGAACCGCAATGGGTGGAGGCGGAAGCGGCGCACCTGATCAAACGCCAGTATTTTGAACCGCACTGGTCGAAGAAGCGCGGCTGTGTGATGGCCAAGGAACAGATCAATCTGTTCGGGCTGATTCTCGCCTCCGGGCGGCGCATGCACTACGGCCCGCTGGAACCGGAGCTGGCCCGCGAGCTGATGATCCGGGAGGGCCTGGTGGCCGGCGAGCTGACCCGCGAACCGGCCTTCGTCGCCGCCAACCGGGAGCGGCTGCAGCGCCTTGAAGAGATGGAGCACAAGCTGCGCCGGCGCGACATTCTGGTGGACGAGGAAACCCGTTTTCTGTTCTATGACCAGCGCCTGCCGTCCGGGCTTTACACCCTGGCGCACCTGGAAACCTGGTACAAAAAGCAGGCCGATCAGGCCCAGCGCGAAGCGCTGTTGATGGACGATGACTTTCTGCTGTCCCACAGCCCGGACTTGCAGGGCGGTGCCTTTCCCGATGAGTTGGAATGGGACGGCATGCGGCTGCCGCTGGAATACAGTTTCGACCCCACCGGCGACCGCGACGGCGTCACCGTGATCGTGCCCGCCGGCGCGCTGCAGCAGTTGCACGCGGAACGGCTCGCCTGGCTGGTGCCGGGCCTGCTGCGCGAAAAGCTGGAGGCGCTGATTCGCGGTCTTCCCAAGGCCCGCCGCCGGCATTTCGTGCCGGTGCCCGATTATGTGGCGGCGCTGCAGGAATCGCTGCGCCCGGACCAGCCGCTGCTGCCCGCCATGACCCGGGAACTGCAGCGCATGACCGGCGTGCGCGTGGAGCAGGAAGAGTGGCGTGAGGACCAGCTGCCCGGGCACCTGCGGATGAACGTGCGGGTCACCGACGGACAGAACAAGGTGCTGGCCGAGGACCGTGACCTGGCGCGTTTGCAGCAGCGGTTCGAGGCGCTGGCCGGGGAGGCGGAGGCGACGCCGTCGGACGAGGAACGGGTGAGCGGGCGCGCCTGGGTGTTCGGTACGTTGCCGGAGTGCCGGGAGAGCGAGCAGGGCGGGGTGGTGTTCCGCCGCTACCCGGCGCTGCGCGACCGCGGTGACGATGTGGTGCTGGAGTATTGCGCCGACGCGGACGACGCGCACTGGTGGCACGGCGTCGGCTGCGCCCGGTTGATGCTGCTGGCGTTGAACGAGCAGGTGCGCGGGCTGAAGCGGTTCGCCGGTCAGCAACCCGGCTTTCAGAAGCTGAAAGCGGAGAAGTCGGCCATGGCGCGCGGTGCCCTGGACCAGGCGCTGCTGCGCGCGACGGTGTCCCATTTCCGGTTGCACGACCAGCCGGTGCGCGATGAAGCGGCGTTCCGCGCCCGCCTGGATGACGGTCGTGGCGAGTTCGTGCCGGCGGTGGAGCAGGCGCTGCGCACCTGGGGCCAGTTGTTTGCCGCCTATCGTCGTGTCATGCAGCGCCTGGAGAAGAATTTTCCGCTTGCCTGGGCGCACGCACACCGCGATCTGAAGCAACAGCTCGGCGATCTGTTCAGTGATGATTTCCTGCTCACCGTGCCCAAGGAATGGCTGGACGAATACCCGCGCTATCTGGCGGCGGTGGAGCAGCGTCTTGAGAAACTGGGCGGCCAGATCGGCCGTGACCGGGCGGTGGTTGGCGAACTGGAGGCGTTCCGCGAACGCTATCACCGCCGCGCCAAGGACACACCGCCTTGGCGGCAACCCGAGGCGCTGCGTCTGTACCGCTGGATGATCGAGGAATACCGGGTCAGCCTGTTCGCGCAGCCGCTGGGCACCCGGGTGCCGGTGTCCGCCAAGCGTCTTAACCGCCAGTGGGAGGCCTGCTGACGCCGCCTTCAGTGCTGTTCCCGCCGCCGTCAAGCGCCGACGGGCCAGCGAAATACCATTCCGGCTTTGCGCCGGCCCGGTCATATCCGGATAATTGACCCATTTATGGAACCCGCCCCGAGGTTCCCGACTGTCGCGGCGCTCCCCGGAGTGCCCTTTTTGCGCGAGGACAGGCTTGTGACCCATTCCGTCGTTATCAGCGGTACCGGACTCTGGACCCCCGAACAATCGATCACCAATGAAGAGTTGGTGGCCTCATTCAACGAATACGTGGCCCGCTACAACGAACGCCATGCCGACGCCATCGAAGCGGGCGAGATCGAGCCGCTGACCGGTTCCAACTCCGCGTTTATCGAGAAGGCGTCCGGTATCAAGCAGCGTTATGTGCTGGACAAGGAAGGTATTCTCGACCCGGACCGGCTGGCGCCGAATATCCCCGAACGGGGTGACGACGAACTGTCCGTACAGGCGGAAATCGCCGTGTTTGCCGCCCGTCAGGCGCTCGATAACGCCGGCCTGCAGCCGGACGATCTGGACGCGGTGCTGGTGGCCTGTTCCAACATGCAGCGCGCCTATCCGGCCATGGCGGTGGAAGTGCAGCAGGCCCTGGGCATGGAGCACGGCTGGGGTTACGACATGAACGTGGCCTGCTCCAGCGCTACCTTCGGGATCCAGACCGGCGTCGACGCCATTCGCAACGGTTCCGCGCGCCGTGTGCTGATGGTTAACCCGGAGATTTGTTCCGGCCACCTGGCCTGGGAAGATCGTGACTGCCACTTCATCTTCGGTGACGTGAGCACCGCGGTGATTCTGGAGCGGGCCGAGGACGCCACCAGCGACAATCAATGGGAAGTGCTGGGCACCCGTCTGCAGACCCGCTTCTCCAACAACATTCGCAATAACTTCGGCTTCCTCAACCGTGCCGACCCCTCCGGCGTGGGCAGCCGCGATAAGCTGTTCCGCCAGGAAGGCCGCAAGGTGTTCAAGGAAGTGTGCCCGATGGTGGCGGAGCAGATCACCGGCCATCTGGCCGACCTGTCCGTGCCGGTGACGGACGTACGCCGTATGTGGCTGCACCAGGCCAACCTGAACATGAACGAGTTCATCGCCCGGCGGGTGCTGGGTCGCGACCCCAGCCGCGACGAGGCGCCGGTGATCCTGGATGATTACGCCAACACCAGTTCCGCCGGTTCGATCATCGCCTTCCACAAGCACAACAGTGATCTGCCGGCGGGCACCAAAGGGGTAATCTGCTCCTTCGGCGCCGGCTATTCGATCGGCAGCGTGATCGTTAATCGGGTGCGTTGAGCCGCCCGTCTTCACAACGGACTCACGGCGGCCGCGGGGGTAGACTTCGCGGCCGTTTTTGTTTTTTTCGCGGCCTACACGTAACGTTTACTTGATTCGTGCATCCATATAGTGTCGAAGCCACGGGAAGGAATCCTTTCTGTCGGCTTCACTCACAGAATTATACGATCCATCTTGGAGAACGATCATGGCTAAACTGAGCAAAATGAACCCCCTGGCCGCTACCCTCGGCGCCGCCTTCGTGGCTTCCGCAATGTCCATCCCGGCTCACGCGGCCGAGAACCCGTTCGGTGCCACCGACCTGCAGAGCGGCTACCAGCTGGCCGGCGATCACAGCAAAGACGCCGAAGGCAAGTGTGGTGAAGGCAAATGTGGCGGCGACAAGAAAGGCGAAGGGAGCTGCGGCGGTGATAAAAAAGGTGAAGGCAGCTGCGGTGGCGACAAAAAAGGCGAGGGCAGCTGCGGCGGCGCCGCCTGAACTCAGGAGTCGTAATCTATGACGACTTTCCCCGTGACCGGTACCGGTCTGGGGTTGCGGCGGGCCCTTATGGGCCCGCTGTCCCAACCGGGCAACATACCGGTGGATTTTCTTGAAGTGGCGCCGGAAAACTGGATTCCCATGGGCGGCTCCCTGGCCCGTGAGTTTCGCGGTTTCACCGAACGCTATCCCTTTGTCAGCCACGGTCTCAGCCTGTCCCTGGGCGGGCCGGAGCCTCTCGATTTCGAATTGCTGGGGAACATCAAACAGTTTCTCGGCGAACACCGTATTCGCTGCTACACCGAGCACCTCAGTTACTGCAGCGACCACGGCCATCTTTATGATTTGATGCCGATCCCGTTCACCGAGGAAGCGGTGCACTATGTGGCCGACCGCATCCGCAAGGTGCAGGATTTTCTCGGCCAGCGTATCGGCATCGAGCACGTCAGCTATTACGCCACACCCGAGGTGACCGAGAGCCGTCCCCTGGGTGAGCTGGAATTCGTCAACGCGGTACTGGAAGAGGCCGACTGCGGCCTGCTTCTGGACGTGAACAACGCCTACGTGAACGGCATCAACCACGGCTACGACGCCGCCGACTTTATTCGCGGCCTGCCCGGCGAACGTATTTTTTACGTGCACATCGCCGGCCATTTCGACGAAGCCGAGGACCTTAAGGTGGATACCCACGGCAGTGAGGTAATCGACCCGGTGTGGCGATTGCTGGACGTGGCCTACGATCAGTTCGGCGTGTTACCCACCTTGCTGGAGCGGGATTTCAACTTTCCGCCGGTGGACGAACTGAACCGCGAGCTGGGACGCATCGGCGAGGCCCAGCAGCGCCGTTCGGCGGTGAGCCGGAGAGCCTGATGAGCGAGCCGGAGTTCCAGCGCCTGCAGCGTTCGTTCGCGGCGCACCTGCGCAATCCGCAACGCCACCCGGCGCCGTCTGGCATTGAGGACCGGCGCCTGACGGTGTACCGCCAGTTGTTCTTCAACAACGTTAACGGCTTCCTGGAGAAGGGCTTTCCGGTTTTGCACAGCCTTTATGACGAAGCCGGCTGGCGGCGTCTGGTGCGCTGTTTTTTCGACCAGCATGCCTGTACGTCACCGTACTTTCTGGAAATTCCGGAGGAGTTCGTCACTTTTCTCGCTGACGCCTATCAGCCGGTGGAGGGCGACCCGCCTTTCCTCGCCGAACTGGCGCATTATGAGTGGATCGAGCTGGTGCTGGACACCGCCACGGACACGGTGCCGGAGCAGGGCGTGCAGCCCGGTGGCGATCTGCTGCGTGGCGTCCCCTACCTGAATCCGCTTCATTGCGTGCTCAATTACCGTTGGCCGGTGCATCAAATCGGCCCGGACCACCGGCCGGAGACGCCGCCGGAGCAGCCGGTCTGGTTGCTGGTCCACCGTAACGCCGAGGACCGGGTGGCGTTCATGGAGATCAACGCGGTGACCGCCCGGTTACTGGCGTTGATGCAGGAGCAGCCGCTCAGCAGCGGCGAGCAACTGCTGCAAACGCTGGGCGATGAAATGGGCTTCCAAGACCGCGCCGCGCTGTTGAGTTTCGGCGCCGACCTTCTGCAACGGCTGCGTGATCGCGAGCTGATTCTGGGCGCCCGCCTGCAGCCGACCCCGGCCTGAGCGTCGCAAGGTTGCTCTTCGTAGGCCATGCACCGCTATAATGCGCGGGCCATCACTGATTAGGGAGCTACTGTGCGCATATGGATTGCGGCGCTTGTCTCGGCGCCATTGATTGCTTTGTCCCATCCGGTATTCGCCCAGCCGGTACCGGAAACCGCCGGCGAGACCCGCGAAGCCGCGATCCAGTCCGGTGAGGACTGGGGCAGCGCCTCGACGCCGTTCGACCAGGCCGGGGGCGCCGGTCGCTTCGACGAACAGGACCCCTGGCAGGGCTTCAACCGCAAGATTTTCGGCTTTAACGAATTCGTCGACCGCTACGCGCTCAAGCCGGCCGCCAAGGGTTACCGTTGGGTGACGCCGGAGTGGCTCGATAACACCGTGACGCGCTTTTTCAGCAACCTTGGTGATATCGGCGACGGCCTCAACTATATCTTTCAGTGGCGCTGGGGGGAGGCCGGCAACAGCCTGGGGCGTTTCGGCATCAACACCACCCTGGGCGTGGCCGGTCTGTTCGACGTGGCCAGCGATGTGGACCTGCGCAATACCGACACCAACCTGGACGTGACGCTGGGCCGCTGGGGCGTGGCCCGCGGGCCCTATCTGGTGGTGCCGATTCTGGGGCCGTCGTCGGTGCGTGACGCCACCACCATCTACCCCAGCAGCTATCTGTGGCCGGTGAGCTATCTGGAGGACGATCTGGCGCGCTATTCGCTGGCGGCGCTGTACGGCGTCGACCTGCGGGCGGATCTGCTGGACCTGGAGCGCAACATCGTCGGCGACCGCTATACCTTTATCCGTAACGCCTATCTGCAGCGCCGCCTGATGCAGGAAGGCAAGGACGAAGAACCGGCCCTGCCCGACGAAGACCCGGAGCTGGAAAGCGACGACGGCTGGTAACAGCGCCGACCGCCCGCCGGGCCAGGGCCCGGCGCTATTCTCCCAGGGCGGCTAGTTTGGCGCGGATAAAGTCGCCGTGGGAGACGTACAGCAACTCGGATACCCGGCGGATCAGCTGCTCTTCGTGGCTGTCCGCATCGCCGTCGGCGGCGGCGATGGCCCACATATCGTAAATCAGCCGCACCCGGGTTTCCGGATCCCAGCGTTGCCGCAGGGGGATGGTGAACTCGAACAGGTCAGTGGCGTTTTGCAGTCTTTGATCCAGCTCGGCGACGATCTCCTCCATCTCCTCCGCTTGCAAATGCCAGCGTTCGCGCACCGCCTTGACCAGCAGGCGCTGCTCGCGCTGATCCACTTCGCCATCGGTGCGCGCCACTTCCATCAATAACGCGGCGGCGGCCCGGTGCAGGTCGTGGTCGCTGTCTTCGCTGTTTTGAGCGGGTGAGTCGGATTCAAACAAACGGGCAAGCCATTTCACGCTGCGATGTCCTCCGCGGTCAGTAAGGCTTCCAAGGCGCGTTGATCGGCGGCGAAACGGCGAATGCCGTCGCTGAGCAAATCACACGCCATCGGGTTGTCATTCAGTGACCAGCGGAAACGGGCTTCGTTCAGTGCCCGGGCGGGGAGCGCGCCTTCCGGCTCCGCCGGAGCCACCGCGTCCGGGTCCAGGCAACGGGACAGGGCGCCGTCGTCCTCGGCCAGCTCGCCGAGCAACGCCGGGCTGATGGTGAGACGGTCGCAGCCGGCGAGTGCCTCGATCTGCGCCGCATTGCGGAAGCTGGCGCCCATCACGATGGTATCCAGCCCGCGCCCTTTGAGAAGATGGAAAATCTCGCGCACCGATTGAACACCGGGATCCTGATTGATATCGGTGATTTGCAGCCCGCGTTTCACGTGCCAGTCCTGAATGCGGCCGACGAACGGCGAGATCAGCGTGGCGCCGGCTTCGGCGGCGGCCAGCGCCTGCTCGGCACTGAATACCAGAGTCAGGTTGCAGCGCACGCCTTCTTCCTCAAGGATGCGCGCCGCCTGGATGCCTTCCCAGGTGGCGGCGGCTTTGATCAGGATCCGTTCTGCCGGTACTTCCAGCTCCCGGTACAGCGCCATCAGACGGCGCGCCTTGGCGACGGTGGCGGCGGTATCGAACGACAGCCGCGCGTCCACCTCGGTGGAGACCAGGCCCGGGATGTGCCCCAGCACCGCCTGGCCGGCGACGCAGGCGAACGCGTCGGTGCACCAGGCCAGGTCGCCCTCGTGGCCCAGTTCCCGGGCCAGCTCGCGGGCCTGGTCGAGCAGGTGTCGGTAGCGTTCGTCCCGTGCCGCCGCCAGCAGCAGCGACGGGTTGGTGGTGGCATCGTGCGGCTGCAGCTCAGCGATGCGTTCCAGATCGCCGGTGTCGGCGACCACGGTGGTCCATTGTTCGAGTTGTTGGCGTTTGCTGATCATGACTGACCTCCCTGTGTAGTGGCCCCAGCATAGCCAACCGTGTGCCGGGTCAAAAGGGCCAGAGCCTCTTGATAGACCTCTGGCGTGGCGTCGTTCTTGTGTGCGTGCTGGCTCAGATGGCGGCGATAGGCGCGGGCGCCCGGCATCGCCTGGAACAGATTGAGCGCGTGGCGCAGCACATGCTTGGGATGCACGCCGTCGGCGTAGCGCCGCTCCAGATAGGGAATAAACGCTTCGGCCACCGCCAGCCGGTCCGGCGGCGGGGCGCTCTCACCGAACACTTCCCGGTCCACTTCGGCCAGAAACCAGGGGTTCATGTAGGCTTCCCGGCCCACCATCAGGCCGTCCACCTGGCCCAGGTGGGCAAGCATGCCGGGCACGTCGCGCAGCCCGCCGTTGAGGATGATCTCCATGTGCGGAAACGACTGTTTGACCGCGTAGGCGCGCTCGTAAATCAGCGGCGGGATATCCCGGTTTTCCTTCGGCGAGAGGCCGTCCAGGATCGCCTTGCGGGCGTGAATGGTGAGGCTGCGGCAACCGGCCTCGTCCATATGCCGGACGAAGCGCTGCAGGAAGGGGTAGTCGTCCTGATCGTCGATGCCGATGCGGGTCTTCACCGTCACCGGCACGTCGGTGACGTTCGCCATGGCGTCCACGCAGCGTGCCACCAGCTCCGGCTCCGCCATCAGCACCGCGCCGATCTTGCCCTGCTGCACCCGGTCCGAGGGACAGCCCACGTTGAGATTGATCTCATCGTAGCCGTAATCCGCGCAGATGCGCGCCGCTTCGGCCAGTTGCGCCGGGTCGCTGCCGCCCAGCTGCACCGCCAGCGGGTGCTCGGCGGCGTCGAACCCGAGCAGGCGATCCCGGTCGCCGTGGATCACCGCCGGCGCCACCACCATCTCGGTATAGAGCAGCGTGCGGCGGGTGATAAGACGGGCCAGATAGCGAAAGTCGCGCGTTGTATAGGCCATCATTGGCGCGATGGAAAAGCGCCGGCTGAGCGGGGCAGGGCCGGGAATCGGAGTGTTGAGTGAGGACATGGCGCTATTATCGCACGGCCGCCGCCGCGACGGGAAACCCCGGCGTCGGGTCAGCCCGGGTTGGTCCATGCAAATTCAGGCAAAGGTATATTCCTGTAAAAGCGCCTTGTGAAAGTGGCGTCGTTTGGCTTTGATGAGGGTGCGATAACGCATAACAGGGAGAAAACTATGCTGAGCTGGAGCCTTTTATTTCTTGTCATCGCGATCATTGCCGCGGTTTTGGGGTTTAGTGGTATTGCCGGCACCGCCGCGGGCATCGCCAAGATTCTGTTCGTCGTCTTCCTGGTGATCTGGATCATCAGTCTGATCGCCGGGCGGCGCTGACCGGAAAGGACGGCGTTCCCGCCTCAGTAGCGGCGGCGCCGTAGCTGTAGTGCTGATAACGGGGGCGCATTAGCCTATAATGCGCCCCTTTATTCCGGCCACGGAGTCAGCATGACCGTTCGTACCCGAGTGGCACCTTCGCCCACCGGCGACCCCCATGTGGGGACCGCTTATATCGCGCTTTTCAATCGTTGTTTTGCCCGTCAGCACGGCGGCCAATTCATTCTCCGCATCGAAGACACCGACCAGACCCGCTCCAGTGACAGCTCCGAGCAGGCGATCCTGGCGTCGTTGCGCTGGCTGGGTCTGGACTGGGACGAGGGGCCCGACGTGGGCGGCCCCCACGGGCCGTACCGGCAAAGCGAGCGCGGCGACGATTACCGCCTCTATGCGGAACGTCTGATCGCGGACGGCCATGCCTTTAAATGTTTCCGCAGCGCCGAAGAGCTGGACCAGTTGCGTGCCGACCTGAAAGAGCGCGGCGAAAACCGGGCCCTGAAACCGGCGGATCTGGAACTGCCCGCCGACGAGAAGCAACGCCGCGAAGCGGCCGGCGACCCCTATGTAATCCGCATGCGAGTGCCGGAGTCCGGTCGCTGTGAAATCGACGACATGCTGCGCGGCACCGTGGAGCTGGACTGGTCCCTGGTGGACGCGCAGATCCTGCTGAAATCCGACGGCATGCCCACCTACCACCTGGCCAATGTGGTGGACGATCACCTGATGGAAATCACCCATGTGATCCGCGGTGAGGAATGGCTGAACTCGGCGCCCAAGCACAAGCTGCTGTACCAGTACTTCGGCTGGGAGATGCCGGTGCTGTGCCACATGCCGCTGCTGCGCAACCCGGATAAGTCCAAGCTCAGCAAGCGCAAGAACCCGGTCAGCATCAATTTCTACCGGCGCATGGGCTACCTGCCGGAGGCGGTGGTCAATTACCTCGGCCGCATGGGCTGGTCGATGCCCGATGAACGTGAGCGTTTCACCCTGGAGGACATGCAGGCGGCGTTCGACATCCAGCGTGTGTCCCTGGGCGGCCCGGTGTTTGATGTGGAGAAGCTCAGCTGGCTTAACGGCCAGTGGCTGCACGATCTCTCCGACGAGCAGTTTCTGGAGCAACTGCGCGACTGGGCCTTCAACCGCGAGTACGCCATGCGGGTGCTGCCCCATGTGAAACAGCGCGTGGAAACGTTCGGTGAGGTGGTCGACAAGGCCGGCTTCTGTTTTTCCGGCATGGTGGCCGTGGACGAAGCCGACTTCCAGCACCCCAAGCATGACGGGGAAGCGATGAAAGTCTGGCTGCAGTTTTACCTGTGGAGCTGTGAGGCGCGCCGTGACTGGCAGCGCGACGGCCTGTTCGCCGACGCGAAGCAACTGGCCGACGCTCTGGAGATCAAGATCAAGGATTTCCTGTTTCCGGTGTTCGTGGCGATCGCCGGCACCAGCGCCAGCTTTTCCGTGGTCGACAGCATGGAACTGCTGGGGCCGGACCTCAGCCGGGCCCGTCTGCGCCATGCCATCGAGGTGCTCGGCGGCGTTTCCAAGAAGCAAACCAAGAAGCTGGAGAAGGAGTGGGCGGCGATTGTTCCGGCGAATTGAACAAGGCTTGTACAAACAGACTTCCAACTGTCAAAAACCCGGGGCGGATGCTTGACAGGGTAGGGTCGCTGCGTAAAATACGCGGCTCCACACAGGGCGCAGCCCGGTGGGACAGCTTTTGGGGCCATAGCTCAGCTGGGAGAGCGCTACAATGGCATTGTAGAGGTCGGCGGTTCGATCCCGCCTGGCTCCACCAAACACGTCCCCTTCGTCTAGTGGCCTAGGACACCGCCCTTTCACGGCGGTAACAGGGGTTCGACTCCCCTAGGGGACGCCAAATAAAAAGGCCCCGGCTCGCGAGAGCCGGGGCCTTTTTATTTGGCGTTCATCCTCTGGGGGAGGCGCCACTTGTGCGAGCGGGCCCGGCCCGCGAAAGGGTGGCTTTAGCCACCCGGCGGGATGCCAGAGACGTTGTTATTGCTGTGCTTGTAGAGGTCTCTGGTATCCTGCCGGCCGGCGTTGCCGGCCTTTCGCGGGCCGGGCCCGCTCCCACAAGGCAGGCTCCTACAGGCCTGCGTTTCTAACCAAGCTGCCGAATCGTCAGAATATGAGCGATCCGCTCCCCATCCCAGATGTATTCATAATGCGTGGCCGGCGTCACCGATTCGACCAAATGCGGTGACAGCAACGCGAAACAGCGTGCCTGGTTGTGCCGCACCGAGCCGTACACCAGGCCGTGCTCGTCGGCGTCGAACAGGGCCCGGCCCAGCCGGCGCGCGCTGCCGTAGTCGTCCGGGTGATACCAGGCCTCGTCGTCGCGGTAGGGATCGTGGATGTTGCGTAACCGCGCGCTGAATCGAACCTTGAGGCCGCGCATCACGATGCGATCGAATTTCAGGCCCCGTACCCCCTGAAAGTAACGCTCCTGATGATAGCGGGTCTCGGCGATGGCCGTCGCCATGCGCTCGGCGCAGTAAAACACGCCGTACGCTCCGTCGGAGAAGCGCGAGCCGTACGGGCTCAGATGCACGAACGGGCCGAGGGCGTAGTTGCAGCCGGGAATGCCCCAGGGGCGCCGCCCCGGCGGCACGCGGTGCAGCTCACCGACCTGCATCTGGATGCGCGGGTTGGTCAGCGCCTGAACCGCGTACAAGGCTTCAAAATCGGCCTCGTCGGCGACGTCGTCAAACAGTTGAATGGGCGGGTATTTGCCGTTGACCAGACGATAAGCGTCCTGGTGAAGGAGGGCGGTCGCCGGCAGATCTTCCGGGCTGGTCACCACTGGCCTCCACGCAGTCCGTCCAGCTGGCGGTGGACTTCATAGAGGCTGGCCACCCGGCCGTTGCTCATCACCTCCATGGGGCTGGTGCCGTTGAAAAACGGGTTGTGGTTCGGCATGCGCACGAAGCCATAAACGTTTTCGCGGTTGCCGAACAGCGTGCGCAGCGCCTGATGGATGTTCAGCAAATAGCTGAGACGCTCAAGCAGGTCGTTGCTGACCCGGGCGCTTTCCGGTCGGCTTTGGTATTTATGCAGGGTGGAACGGCCCACGCCGAGCAGGGCGGTCTTTTCCTTTTCCGAGCACTGCCAGTGCTCAAAAAGGCGTAGCACCGCCCGCAACGCGGCATGGCGGGCCGTGTCATCCAGGGGTTTGGGGCAAGGTTCGATGGCCGGTTGCATACTGCCTCCTGACGGTTTTCTCCATAATAAGCCTTAAAGTCAGCAAATGTCCATAAATAGACAGCCGGTCGTCCGGTTGTGAAATAGTGTTCAATGATGACCGTTCCGTGAAACCGCTGGCCGCCTCCCGGGTCTGTTAAGCGGGAACGTAAAGACCGCCGCCTAGGGAGAACACTCAATGAGAATCGCGTTGGTTGCCGTGCTGCTGGGCGCCGTGGGCCTGGTGTCCGCAGGGGATGACGATTGGGTCGACGCCCACCTCCACTACGTGGATTTCATGCAGCAGAGCGATGGCAGCGGAGCGATGTTGGCCGCCATGGATAAAGCCGGCGTCGAGGAAGCCTGGCTGTTCGGCTTGCCGGTGGTGAAAAAATGGCAGCAGGACGCCCCGCGCCGGCCCCGCTATTACCTGGGGGATGAAGCGCCGCTGTACTACTACAGCGCCACCGATGACATCGTCGCCGGCGCGGTGCTGGCTCTGCCGGAGGATCAGCGCCGCCGCCTGGCGCCGTTCATCAGCGGGTTCAATCCCACCGACATGAACGCCGCCCGCCATGTGGAAGCGTTGATCCAGCGTTACCCCGGCCTGTGGCGGGGCATCGGTGAGGTGATTACCCGCCACGATGACCTGACCGCTCTGACCGCCGGGGAAACCGCCCGCGCCAACCACCCGGCGCTGATGAAAGTCTACCGCCTGGCGGGCCGCTATGATCTGCCGGTGCTGCTGCACAGCAACCTGACCTCGTTGCGAGAGGAGACGCCGATCTACCTCGGCGAGCTGGAAGAGGCCCTGAAAAGCAACCCGGACACGCGCTTCGTTCTCGCTCACGCCGGCACCAGCGGCGGTGTGGAAGAGCGCCAGGCGCCGCTCGCCACCTTGAATGAAATTATTCGCGCCTTGTTGGAGCGTTACGACAACCTCTACGTGGACCTGTCATGGAGTGTCCGCGAGCACTATCTGATCAAGGACGGCGAGCCGCGGCCCGCCTGGGTGGCGCTGATCCGGGATCACCCGGACCGCTTCGTGCTGGGCAGCGACGTGGTCGGGCATTTCGACAGCATTGGCGAGATTCTGGGTGAGTACCGGCCCCTTCTGGACGCCTTGCCGGAGCCGGTGGCGGCGAAACTGAAGGCGGACAACGCCCGGGCCCTGCTGCCCGCCCGCGGCGCGGTGGCGGAGGATTAGCCCCGCCGCTGTTGCAGGCGGCGCAGCAGGCTCGACGTGTCCCAGCGGCCGCCGCCCATGGCCTGGACTTCTTTGTAGAGCTCGTTGACCAGCGCCGCCATCGGCAGCGGGGCCCCCAGCCGGCTGGCTTCCGCCAGGCAGATGTCCAGGTCCTTGCGCATCCAGTCGACCGCGAAACCGTGGTCGTACTGGTCCGCGAGCATGGTCTGATGGCGGTTCACCAATTGCCAGGAGCTGCCCGCGCCCGCGCCGATCACGCGCATGGCTTTTTCCGCGTCCAGGCCGGCCTTTTGGGCGAAGGCGATGGCCTCCGCCACGCCTTCGATCACGCCGGCCACGCAGATCTGGTTGGCCATCTTGGTCAGTTGCCCCTGGCCCACCGGGCCCATGTGCACCACGCTTTTGCCGTAATGATCGAGCAGCGGGCGCACGCGCTCGAACACGCCGTCCTGGCCGCCACACATGATCGACAGGGCGCCGTCCTTGGCGCCTTGCTGGCCGCCGGACACGGGGGCGTCCATGAAGTGCGCCTCGTGGTCGCGGCAGGCCTGGTCCAGGACGTGCGCCATGGCGGCGCTGGCGGTGGTGTGGTCGACCAGCACCGCGCCGGCTTTGAGGCTCTGTACGGCGCCGTTGTCCCCCAGGGTGACCTGGCGCAGGTCGTCGTCGTTGCCCACGCAAACCAACACCAGGTCCGCGCCCCGGGCCGCCAGTGCCGGCGTTTCCGCCTGCTGGCCTTGGTATTCGCCGACCCATTGGGCGGCGCGTTCCGGCGTGCGGTTGTAGACCGTGACGGTGTGGCCGGCGTTGGCGAGATGGCCGGCCATCGGATAGCCCATATTGCCCAGGCCGATAAAGGCTGCGTGGATCATGGCGTTACTCCTGCGGGTCGCTGAGCGGATAGACGGCGAAGCTGTCGCGGGTCAGGCTGCCCAGATAGAGGCGGTCGCCGGCCTGTTCCGCACTGGTGATCGGTGCGAAGGCCTGTTCGCCAAGGTGTTGCAGATTGGCGGTGACCGCGCCGCTTTCATCCAGGCCCAGCACGAACCCGTGGCGGGCGGGCTGCGGCTGCATGAATTGCGGCAGGCGGAACACCACCTTGCGCAGCAGCGGTTTGTCGGACATGGCGTCCAGAGCGGCGTTGCGCGGCGCGAACAGCGCCAGCCAGAAGGTGCCCTGGCCGTTGCCGGAGATGCCGTCGGGAATGCCCGGCAGGTTGTCGAAGAACACGTCGTGGCTGCCCGCTTTTTCGCCCTTGAGCCAGTAACGCAGCACGTTGTAGCTGCCGGTCTGGGTGACCAGCACGAAATCCTCGTTCTCGGAGAGCGCCACGCCGTTGGCGAACTGCAGGCCGTCCATTAGCACGGTGGTGGTGCCGGAAGCGGGGTCGTACTTGAGAAACCGGCCGTGCCCGCCGTGCTCGATGATGTCGTCGCGGGCCTTCATCGCCGGGCCGAATTTGCTCGACGCGTCGGTGAAGTAGACGACGCCGTCGCTGGCCACGTCCACGTCGTCGGTGAAGCGGAAGGGGACGCCGTCAGCCTGATCCGTAAGGACCGTTATCGCGCCGGACGCCGGGTTCACGCGCAGCAGGCCCCGGTAGCCGTCAGCGACCACCAGGGTGCCGTCCGGCGCCAGGTCCAGGCCCAGCGGTCGGCCCTCGGTGTTGGTGATCAGGTCGCCGTTGTTGCCGTCCGGGTCGTAGCGCACCAGCCGGCCGTCTTCATAACCCACGTAGAGGTTGCCCTGGCCGTCGATGGCCACGTCCTCCGGGCCATGGCCCTGGCCGGCGGCGAGCCGTTCAGCCTCGGCGAGATCATCATTGGCGGCGTAGCGGCCGGACAATTCCGGTGCCTCGGGGGCGTCCCAGGCCACCGGATCCACCGGCACCGGCCACAGCAGCAAATAGGCGGCGGCAGCGGCCACCAGCAGCAGAACGATGATTTTTTTCATTATGTCTTCCCGGTCTTGAAGCGATGCCCGCGAGTTTAGGCATTCACGACCGGGAAGACAAAGCGGCCCCTCAGGGGCGGGGTCTGAACGCCGGCGCCGATACGCCGTCGCCGCCTTCCGCCAGTGGCCCCTCCTGCGACAGCGGTTCGCCGCCTTCGATCACCCGACCGGCATCGCCGTAGTGCAGCCAGGCCCGGGTGGGAACCACACCGGCGCCGGGCCGGGTGTAATCGCACACGCCGTCCGGGAAAATCTCCGCCACGCGCTCGGCGAAGGCGGTCGGGTCGAAGATACCGGCGAGCGGGTTGGCCGGATAATCCGCCGGGTCCACCGCCTTGAGCTGGCACTTGTTGACCAGGGTGGTGATGGCGTCGCCGGCCACCGTGCGGGGGGTGCCGAAGCGGGTTTGCACCACCCGTTGCTGCAGCGCCACCAGCGGGTCCGTGACCGGTGCCAGCAGATCGGCGATCTGACCGGGCAACTGCAGGGCGCTCAGGTCCAGGCCGCACACCTGGCCGGTGAGGGCGTCCAGCACCAGGCCCGCCTGCGCGGGCGGCGCGGGCAACAGTGAAGGATCCAGGCCCGGTACGATGGGGTCCGGATAAAGCAGGTTGCCGGTGAGTGGCACCAACGGGTCCTCGTCATCGAACAGTGACGACAATGACAGGCAGCGGTCGCGGGCCTGGGCCGGTTTGTGCGCCACGACTTTCTCGGCGATCGCCGTGGCGCCGTTGTCCGCTTCGATGTTCGACAGCCAGCGGTCCATGACCAGCAGGGCCTCGGTGGTGAACACGGTGTCGCCGGCAAGCGGGAAGGCGCCGAACCAGATCACATGGTTGTCCGCGTGGCCCTGCACCGCCTCCAGGCGCGCGCGCATCTGCCAGGAGTGGTAGGCGTCATGGGCGATGCCGGGGTCCGGCCCGCGCAGATCGATAATCGGCACGTTGCTCAGGTGTTCAGCGGTGTTGATCGCGCCGGTCCGGTAGGCGTTGCTGAGCGCGGTCGGGTCGGCGACGGTGCGCGCCGCCTGCGGCTGGATATCCACGTTCAGGCCGCCGATTTCCCGGTTGACGCGCAGGAACTGCTCGCCGCTGATCAGGCCCTGTTGCAGGGCGCCCAGACCGTACTGAACGCCGACGTTATCCAGGGGAATGCCGGCGAAGCCCCGAGACAGCAGGGCTTCGTTGGTGGACCACACCTCCGACGGGCGGCTGCCGAACTGATTGATCATGAAATCCACCAGCCCGCAGCGGACCCCGTCCGGCTGGGTTTCGGCGTTGTACACCGGCACCTCGTCGGCCAGGCCGGGGCACTCATCCTGTTCCGGGAACGCGGAGGGAAAGAAGGCCAGATCGGACACCAGTGGATTGACCGGCAAATGGCCGTAGAACGCGGGCCATTGCACACCAGGGAGCACGCCGCTGGTGAGCAGCGCGGTGATCACCGCCAGGAAGCTGTCCGGGTCGGAGGGGATCTGGTTGCCGAAATGGCGGCTGAGCAGATTGTAGTCGGCGAACTGGGTGGCGGTGGTCCAGACGTCCGGGTAGGAGCACTGCACGATCAGGCCCTGGTAGATGCCCGGATAGGCATTGGCGACGTGCTGCTGGGCGATGGCGCCACCGGAGCAGCCGGTGCCGATGGTGTAGCGCAGTTCGCCGTACTGCTCGATGATGCGTTCCTTGCCCATCATCAGGGATTCGGCGGCGGTCACCAGGTTAACGTTATGGCCCAGGTTGGCCTGGGCCGTGGAGAGCGTGATGAAGCCACGCCCCAGGGCCGTGGTAATACTGTCGCCGAGCAGGATTTCCGTGCCTTCCGGCGCGGTGCCGGCGATATCGCCGTTGGGCGGTTCGCCGGGGCCGTAACTGACGCCCACGTTGCCGCCGTGGTGGATCAGCAGCTTGCCGTTCCATTGTTCCTGGGGGGCGAGGGCGGTCCAGTCCTGGCCGGGCTGGAACAGGGTCATGATCTGGTAGCGGTCGCGGTTCTGGACGCCGGTTTCAACGCGCACGATGAAAGGCACTTCCACGCCCTGATCGGTGGTCACCCGGGCGATGTCACCCTCCGCCGGTGGGCTGTCCGGCTGATAGTCCAGGAACGCCCCGGGCAGACCCGGGTTCATCGGATCGAAGCCGGTGATGAACGCCTGCAGTTTGCCGGCGGGCACGTATTTGAACCGGTACTCGGCGGGCTGGTTGCACTGCGCGTCCACGGCCGCCTCGTTGTCGCAGGTCCAGGGCTGAATCTGCGGGCCGGAGAAGACCGGTCCGCCCTTGGGGTGGTTGATCAACGGTTGTTGCAGTATCGAATCGTCGGCCAGCGTCACCCGCAGTGTGTGGGGGCCGGGGGCCATGCCCTCCACCAGGCCTTTGAGGGCCTCTCCGGTGCTCTGAAAACGGTTGCTGACGTCGGTGTCGCCGAGGGTGACACGGGCGTTGTGAAGCAGGGCGGGGTTGTCGGCGGTGATCTCGATCAGGGCGTCGCCGCCGCTGACCAGGTCCGCGCGGTTGGAGAGCACTCGCACCGAGCCTTCCCCGACGACCGGAGTCGGCGGTTCCGGCTCCGGCTCGGTGGGCGAGGGGGGCGGGCCGCCGGAAACGGTGGATGAGGAGCTTGAGCCGCCACCGCAGGCGGTCAAAAGTGTGGCGAGTGCAAGCAGGGCGATGCCGGCGTAGCGACTTAGGCGGTTGTTCATCAGGGGCACTCCGATGGGCCGGACTGAAGGTCCGATCCTGTTGTTATTGAAATTGAGCGTCGCCTGCCAGTATTCAATAAATGGCGGAGGTGAACCGTTGTTGGTTGGTTGGGTGGCGGTTACCGATGAGACACCTAGGTGTACTAATGTTGCACGAGTGTTCCACTCCTGGGGCGAGTCGCCGAGCGGTGCTAGGAAGCCAGGTTTGTGGGAGCGGGCCCCGCCCGCAAAGCCCGGCTTTGGCGCTTACAGGCAGGGCAAAAAAAAAGCGAACCCGGAGGTTCGCTTTTCAGGTCCCGAAGGACCGGGTAATGCGCCGCGAGGCGGCGATTACCGTTTACTTGCGGTCGCTGAGCGCGGTCATTTCACGCTCGGTCTCGCCGGTGTAAAGCTGGCGGGGACGGCCGATCTTGTACGGGTTGGAGATCATCTCGTTCCAGTGCGCGATCCAGCCCACGGTGCGGGACAGGGCGAAGATCACGGTGAACATGGAGGTCGGGATGCCGATCGCCTTGAGGATGATCCCGGAGTAGAAATCCACGTTCGGGAACAGCTTCTTCTCTTTGAAGTAGGGGTCGCTCAGGGCGATCTCTTCCAGCTTCATGGCCAGTTCGAGCTGCGGGTCGTTGACGCCCAGCTCGTTGAGCACTTCGTGGCAGGATTCGCGCATCACGGTGGCACGCGGGTCGTAGTTCTTGTAGACCCGGTGGCCGAAGCCCATGAGCTTGAACGGATCGTTCTTGTCCTTGGCCTTGGCGATGTACTCGTCGATGTTGGAGATGTCGCCGATCTCGTCGAGCATGTTCAGCACCGCTTCGTTGGCACCGCCGTGGGCGGGGCCCCACAGGGCGGAAATGCCGGCGGCGATGCAGGCGAACGGGTTGGCACCGGAGGAGCCGGCCAGACGCACCGTGGAGGTGGAGGCGTTCTGCTCATGATCGGCGTGCAGGATGAAGATCTTGTCCATGGCGCGGGCCAGGGTCGGGCTGACCTTGGTTTCCTCGCACGGGTTGCCGAACATCATGTGCAGGAAGTTTTCCGCATAACCGAGGTCGTTGCGCGGATACATCAGCGGCTGACCCAGACCGTATTTGTAGCACATGGCCGCGATGGTGGGCATCTTCGCGATCAAACGGAACGCGGTAATTTCCCGGTGGGTGGGGTTATTGATGTCCAGCGAGTCGTGATAAAACGCGGACAGAGCCCCCACAACGCCACACATGATGGCCATCGGGTGCGCGTCGCGGCGGAAGCCGTTGAACAGATTGCGGATCTGTTCGTGCACCATGGTGTGGTTCTTGACGGTGCCGACGAAGGTCTCTTTCTGCTCGGCGGTGGGCAGTTCACCGTTGAGCAGGAGGTAGCACACTTCAAGATAGTCCGACTTGGCGGCCAATTCCTCGATGGAATAGCCCCGATGCAGCAGTTTGCCCACTTCACCGTCGATGAAGGTGATTTTTGATTCGCAGGAAGCGGTGGACGTGAAACCCGGGTCGAAGGTAAAGATGCCGTTGGCGGTCAGGGAGGAAACGTCGATAACGTCACGGCCCAGGGTGGGCGTGTGGATCGGCAGTTCCAGATCGTCCCGGCCCTCTACCTTGAGAATGGCTTTCTTCTCGGTCATGGGAATTTCTCCTCGGTGAATAGAGGGTCCCTACTGGGAAGGTCCTCCAGAGCGCGGGGGACGTTAAAGTTTTGATGGGTCTTTGTCAACGAGAAGCCGGCCCCCGGCGAGGGCGACTTTTGTAGGGTAAACAGTCTATTACGGCGCCCCGCGCCGACCGTTGCGAAAAGGTCCTTTATAAAACAAGGGATTAACCGCGCACGTCCCGCCACGGCGGGATGCGGGCACGATCCGCGACGCCGGCTAGGATAAAAGTAGCAGGTTGACGTTTGTTTTGCCGTAAGCGCGGCGATATACTGCCGCCCGCGAAGGAGTCTCCGGCCCCGTTCCTATCGGTTTTCACCGATTGGCACCAAGCAGGAGTTCCCTGTGGGCTCCAACCCCGGCCCGGGCACCATCGGCTTTATCCGCATTCACATTCTGATGTCGCCGTTGATGCCAAGTTCCCGATAACCGCTCCGGTGTATCCGGAGCCCGGCAAAAGTGTAGGCTACCGTGAACGATAAGAGACCCGTTAACCTCGATCTAACGACGATCAAGTTCCCGGTCACCGCCATTGCATCCATCACTCACCGTATTACTGGCGTGGCCATTTTCGTTGCCATCCCCGTGCTGCTGTGGATGCTGGATCGCTCCTTGGCGTCCCCCGAGAGCTTTGCGGACCTGAAACAGCTGATGACCTCGCCCCTCGCCAAATTGGTGGTCTGGGCGATCCTGGCCGTCATTCTTTATCACCTGGTCGCCGGTATCCGCCATTTGATTATGGATATGGGCATGGGTGAGACCCTGGAAGGTGGACGTCGTGGCGCCTTCGCCACGTTCATTGTCACCGCGGTACTGATTCTGTTGGCAGGAGCCTGGGTATGGTAACCAGTGTAACGAGCATGGGCCGTAACGGCCTTTCTGACTGGCTGATCCAGCGGGTTTCCGCTGTGGTGATCGCCGTGTACGTGATCGGCATTCTGGGCTTTCTGATCGCCCAGCCGGATCTGGATTACGGCACCTGGAGTGCCTTTATGGGTTCCGTGCCCATGCAGATCGCTAACACCCTTCTGTTGTTCTCCGTGGCCGCCCACACCTGGATCGGCCTGTGGAGCGTGACCACCGACTATCTGACCAGTCTGACCTTCGGCAAAGCGGCCACCAGTGTTCGTCTGGTGGTGCAGATGGCCATCGCGCTGCTGCTGCTTGTGTACCTGCTGTGGGGCCTGCTGATGATCTGGGGAGGCGCATAATCCATGTCCATTCGTACCATCACCTTTGACGCGATCGTCGTTGGCGGCGGGGGCGCAGGCATGCGTGCTTCCCTGCAGATGGCGCAGTCCGGTTTCAAGACCGCGCTGATTTCCAAAGTATTCCCGACCCGTTCGCACACGGTGTCCGCCCAGGGCGGCATTACCTGTGCCATCGCTTCCTCCGATCCCAATGACGATTGGCGCTGGCACATGTACGACACGGTGAAGGGTTCCGACTACATCGGTGACCAGGAAGCCATCGAATACATGTGCCAGGTGGGCCCGGAAGCGGTGTTCGAGCTGGACCATATGGGTCTGCCGTTCTCCCGTACCGAGGAAGGCCGCATCTACCAGCGTCCTTTCGGTGGCCAGTCCAAGAACTTCGGTGAGGGCGGTCAGGCGGCTCGCACCTGTGCCGCCGCTGACCGTACCGGTCACGCGCTGCTGCACACCCTTTACCAGCAGAACCTCAAGAACGGCACCCAGTTCTACAACGAATGGTATGCCGCGGATCTGGTGAAGGACGCCGACGATAACGTCTGCGGCGTTATCGCGATCAGCATCGAGACCGGCGAGACCGTGTTCTTCAAGGCCAAGGCCACGGTGTTCGCCACCGGCGGCGCCGGCCGTATCTATTCCTCCACCACCAACGCCCTGATCAACACCGGCGATGGCGTGGGCATGGCGCTGCGCGCCGGCGTGCCGGTGCAGGACATGGAAATGTGGCAATTCCACCCCACCGGCATCGCCGGCGCGGGCACCCTGGTCACCGAAGGGTGCCGGGGCGAGGGCGGCTACCTTATTAATAAAGACGGCGAGCGCTTCATGGAGCGCTACGCGCCCAACGCCAAGGACCTCGCGTCCCGTGACGTGGTGGCCCGCTCCATGATGATGGAAATCCTCGACGGCCGCGGCGACGGCCCGGACGGCGACTACGTCTATCTGAAGCTGGATCACCTTGGCGAGGAAGTACTGCACAGCCGCCTGCCCGGTATTTGCGAGCTGTCCATCACCTTCGCCCAGGTGGACCCGGTCAAAGAGCCGATCCCGGTGGTGCCCACCTGTCACTACATGATGGGCGGCATCCCCACCAACGTGAACGGCCAGGCGCTCAAGTTCAGCGGCGGCCACGAAGGCGAGGATCAGTTCGTCAACGGCCTGTTCGCGGTGGGCGAGGTGGCCTGCGTATCCGTGCACGGCGCCAACCGTCTGGGTGGCAACTCGCTGCTCGACCTGGTGGTGTTCGGCCGCGCGGCGGGTCTGCACATCGAAGAGGCGCTGCGTCAGGGCATGACCCAGTACGAGCCCAGCGAAGCGGATCTGGAGCGGGCGCTGAGCCGCGTCAACCGCTGGAACGACTCCAAGGACGGCGAATCCGTGTCCTCGCTGCGCAAGGAACTGCAAAGCACCATGCAGAATCACTTCGGTGTATTCCGCAAGGGTGACCTGATGGAAGAGGGCGTGCAGAAGCTGGCCAAGCTGCGCGAGCGCATCGCCAACGCCCATCTCGAGGACAAGAGTCAGTCCTTCAATACCGCCCGTATCGAAGCGCTGGAACTGGACAACCTGCTGGAAGTAGCCGAAGCCACCGCTCTGGCGGCATCCGGCCGCACCGAAAGCCGGGGCGCCCATTCCCGCTACGACTTCCCGGATCGTGACGACGAGAACTGGCTTTGCCATTCCGTGTTCGACCCCACTTCCAAGAAGCTGGGCAAGCGGGACGTGAACTTCAAGCCGAAGACCGTCGATACCTTCCAGCCGAAGATCCGGACCTACTAACGGAGGCGCGTAGCCATGAAAGTCAGTATCTATCGCTACAACCCGGACACCGACCGCGAACCGTCCATGAAAGAGTACGAGGTGGACACCCAGGGCAAGGACCTGATGGTGCTCGACGTGCTCAATCTGGTTAAAGAGCAGGACCCGTCGATGGCGTATCGCCGGTCCTGCCGGGAAGGCGTCTGCGGTTCCGATGGCATGAACATCAACGGCAAGAACGGCCTCGCCTGTATCACCCCGCTGTCGGAAGTGGCGCCGGGCGTGAAGGACGGCAAGAAGCCGCTGGTGCTGCGCCCGCTGCCCGGTCTGCCGGTGATTCGCGATCTGGTGGTGGACATGACCATGTTCTACAACCAGTACGAGAAGGTGCAGCCGTATCTGCAGAACGATACGCCGGCGCCGGCCATTGAGCGCCTGCAGACGCCGGAAGACCGGGCCAAGCTGGACGGTCTCTACGAGTGCATCCTGTGTGCGTGCTGCTCCACCAGTTGCCCCAGTTTCTGGTGGAACCCGGAGAAGTTCCTGGGCCCGGCGGCGCTGCTGCAGAGCTACCGGTTCCTGGCGGACAGCCGTGACGAAGCCACCGAGGAGCGCCTGTCGCGTCTGGATGACCCGTTCAGCCTGTTCCGGTGCCACGGCATCATGAACTGCGTGAGTGTTTGTCCCAAGGGGCTGAACCCAACGCGGGCCATCGGCCACATCCGTTCCATGCTCCTGGAACGGGGCGTGTAACGGAAAGCGAGAAAGGCGGCCTGCGGGCCGCCTTTTTTGTGGGCGCTCCCGGCAATTTTGTATCCGGATGCGACGGAAGGGTTCGGGGAAGGGTGGCTTTGGTTAAGCTTGAGATTGGTGCCGCCGCCCTCATGCCTTAATGAAGGGATGGCAAGCGTTAGACATTGGTGGGATTGCGCCGCGGAGAAAAAAGACCGATAAGTCATTTTCTCCGGAGACGCCTAACAAAACCACCACAAAGGTACTACACTAGGTGGCGGTTTCGGCAACCCCGGAGCCTCCAGACAGCAAGTGGGCCGGCGCTTAAAAGGTGCCGGTCCGTAAACAGCGATGAGCGCGGGTAACAGGGTCGCAGCCCTGTGGACAGAGCAGATACATGCCCACAGGCGTGACGTTCGCCCGGCTAAGGAACGAGCGACGATGCAAGACAGTTCCATGTACCGTCAGTGGCAGTCCTCCCATATCGGGGGCTCCAACGCGGCCTATGTTGATGAACTGTACGAATCCTATCTGACTGATCCCAATTCCGTGCCGGAAGACTGGCGCGCCTACTTCGAAAAACTGCCTTCCGACGGCGCCGTTGAATCCGATGTTCCCCACTCGGCGGTCCGTGAGTATTTCCTGCTCGAAGCCAAGAACAAGTCCCGTGTGCAGAAAGTCGGCGCCGGCGCCGTCAGCAGCGAGCACGAACGCCGCCAGGTGCGGGTGCTCCATCTGATCGCCGCGTATCGCAACCGGGGCCATCAGGTGGCCAGGCTGGATCCGCTCGGCATCATGGAGCGCGAGGCGGTGACCGACCTGGAGCTGGCCCACCACGGCCTGAGCAAGGCGGACATGGACACGGTGTTCCAGACCGGCAACCTGTTCATCGGCAAGCCGGAAGCCACCCTGCGCGAAATCATGGACTGCCTGCAGGGCACCTACTGCTCGACGGTGGGCTGCGAGTACATGCACATCGTCAACACCGCCGAGAAGCGCTGGCTTCAGCAGCGGCTGGAAGGCGTGCGCAGCCATCCGCAATACGGCGCCGATATCAAAGGTCATATTCTCGAGCGTCTGACCGCGGCCGAGGGCCTGGAAAAGTACCTGGGCAGTCGCTTCCCCGGCACCAAGCGCTTCGGCCTGGAAGGTGGCGAGTCGATGATTCCGCTGATGGACGAGATGATCCAGCGGGTCGGCAGCTACGGCGCCAAGGAAATGGTCATCGGCATGGCCCACCGGGGCCGCCTCAATCTGCTGGTGAACATTCTCGGCAAGAGCCCCCGCGATCTGTTTGGTGAGTTCGAGGGCAAGAGCTTCAACGAGAACGGCTCCGGCGATGTGAAGTACCACCAGGGCTTCTCGTCCAACGTGCAGACCTCCGGCGGTGAAGTGCATCTGGCGCTGGCTTTCAACCCGTCCCACCTGGAGATCGTATCGCCGGTGGTTGAAGGCTCGGTGCGCGCCCGCCAGGATCGCCGCGACGACGGCGGCGGTGACCAGGTGGTGCCGATTCTGATTCACGGTGACGCGGCCTTCGCCGGTCAGGGCGTGGTCATGGAGACGTTCCAGATGTCCCAGACCCGCGGGTTCAAGACCGGCGGCACCCTGCACGTGATCGTCAACAACCAGGTCGGCTTCACCACCAGCCGCCGTGACGACGCCCGCTCCACGGAATACTGCACCGACGTGGCGAAAATGGTTCAGTCGCCGATTTTCCACGTCAACGCGGACGACCCGGAAGCGGTGTATTTCGTCACCCAGCTGGCGGTGGACTACCGCATGCAGTTCAAGAAGGACGTGGTGATCGACCTGATCTGCTATCGCCGCTCGGGTCACAATGAGGCGGACGAGCCGTCCTCCACCCAGCCGCTGATGTACAAGAAGATCAAGTCGCACCCGTCCAGCCGCACGCTGTACGCGGAGCGCCTGATCAACGAGCAGATTCTGTCCGAGCAGGACGCTCAGAAGATGGTCGACGACTATCGCGACGCCCTGGACGAAGGCAACCATGTGGTCAAATCACTGGTGCGTGAGCCCAACAAGTCCTTGTTCGTGGACTGGAGCCCCTACGTCGGTCATCAGGTCGAAGACGATTGGGACACCGGCTATCCGCTGAAGAAACTTCAGGATCTGGCCAACCGTCTGGAAACCGTGCCCGAGGGCGTGGTTCTGCAGCGGCAGGTGAAGAAGATTCTCGAGGACCGCCGCAAGATGACCGCCGGCGCCATGTCGATCAACTGGGGCTACGGCGAGACCCTTGCCTACGCCACTCTGCTGGATCAGGGCGTGATGGTGCGGCTCACCGGCCAGGATTCCGGGCGCGGTACCTTCTCCCACCGCCATGCGGTGCTGCACAACCAGAAGAACGGTGAGGACTATGTACCTCTGGCCCACCTTCAGGACGGCCAACCGCGCTTTGATATTTACGACTCGCTGCTTTCCGAGGAGGCGGTGCTCGGCTTTGAGTACGGTTACGCCACCACCACCCCGGAAGCGCTGATCGTCTGGGAAGCGCAGTTCGGCGACTTCGCCAACGGCGCCCAGGTGGTGATCGACCAGTTCATGTCGTCCGGCGAAGCCAAGTGGGGGCGTTTGTGCGGCCTCACCCTGTTGCTGCCGCACGGCTACGAAGGTCAGGGCCCGGAGCATTCCTCCGCCCGTCTGGAGCGTTTCCTGCAGCTGTGCGCCGAGCACAACATGCAGGTGTGCGTGCCCACCACCCCGGCGCAGATTTTCCATCTGCTGCGGCGTCAGGCGGTACGGCCGCTGCGCAAGCCGCTGGTGGTGATGACGCCGAAAAGCCTGCTGCGCCACAAACGCGCCAAATCGTCCCTTGAAGACCTTTCCGAAGGCCGTTTCCAGACCGTTCTGGACGACCGCGCCGACATGGACCACAAAGACATCAAACGTGTGGTCATGTGCTCCGGCAAGGTGTTCTACGACCTGCTGGAAAAACGCGAGTCGGACGACCTCAACGACACCGCGCTGGTGCGCATTGAGCAGCTTTATCCGTTCCCGGAAAAGCGTCTCCAGGAAGTGCTGGAGAGCTATCCCAATCTGGAAAACCTGGTGTGGTGTCAGGAAGAGCCGATGAACCAGGGTGCCTGGTACTGCTCGCAGCACCATATGTTTCGGGTGGCCAGAGCGGTTAACGACAAACTGCATGTGCATTACGCGGGCCGCGACATGGCGGCGGCCCCGGCGGTGGGCTCCATGTCCCTGCACGTGGAACAGCAACAGCGTCTCGTCGAAGACGCCTTCCAGATCAACTGAGCGACAGCCAACCGAGATAGGGTTAAGGAATAAGCATGGCGACAGACATCAAAGCCCCACAGTTTCCCGAATCCGTAGCGGACGGCACCGTGGCGACCTGGCACAAGAAAGAAGGCGAGGCGGTCAAGCGTGACGAGCTGCTGGTGGACATCGAAACCGACAAAGTAGTGCTGGAAGTGGTAGCCCCCAGCGACGGTGTGGTGGCGAAGATCCTCAAGGACGAAGGCGACACCGTGGAAAGCCAGGAAGTGCTGGGCCAGCTGGAAGCCGGTAGCGGCGCCGGCGGCGCGGACAGCGGTGCCAGCAAGGACGAAGACAAGGACACCGCGAAAGACAGCGGAGAAGACGACAAGGGCGAACAGAAAGAAGCGCCCGCGGCGGACGATAAAGACGCGCAGGACAACGACGAGCAGGGCGGTGACAAAGACGCCCAGGCCGGCCCGGCGGCGCGCAAGATGATGAGCGAACACAATCTCTCCGCGTCCGACGTCAAGGGCAGCGGCCGGGACGGTCGCATCACCAAGGAAGACGTGGAGAAGGCGCTGGCCAGCCGCGAGGAGCGTAAGCAGTCTTCCGGCGGCGAGGCCAAGAGCGACGCGCCCAAGGCGGCGCCGATGCCGGCACCGGAGCCGGGTGAGCGTGAAGAGCGCCGGGTACCGATGACCCGCCTGCGTAAGCGCATCGCCGAGCGGCTGGTGTCCGCGCAACAGAACGCGGCCATGTTGACCACCTTCAACGAGGTCAACATGAAGCCGATCATGGACATGCGCAAGAACTACAAGGACGCCTTCGAAAAAGCCCACGGCGTGCGCCTCGGCTTTATGGGCTTCTTTACCCGCGCCTGCGTGGAAGCGCTGAAGCGCTACCCCGAAGTGAACGCCTCCATCGACGATGACGACGTGGTGTACCACGGCTATTACGACATCGGCATGGCGGTGTCCACCGAGCGCGGTCTGGTGGTGCCGGTGGTGCGTGACGCGGACCAGAAGGGTCTCGCGGAAGTAGAGTCGCAGATCATCGATTACGGCCAGAAGGCCCAGAAAGGCAAGCTGTCCATCGACGAGATGACCGGCGGCACCTTCACCATTTCCAACGGTGGCGTGTTCGGTTCGCTGATGTCGATGCCGATCCTCAACCCGCCGCAGACTGCCATCCTGGGAATGCATAAGATTCAGGAACGGCCCATGGCGGTGGACGGTGAAGTGAAAATTCTGCCGATGATGTATCTGGCGCTGTCCTACGACCACCGCCTCATCGACGGCAAGCAGGCGGTGCAGTTCCTGGTCGCGGTGAAGAACTTTATCGAGGACCCGGCGCGGCTGCTGCTGGACATTTAAGGGATTTGTTATGGCTGATAAATACGATGTCATCGTCATCGGCGGCGGCCCCGGCGGTTACGTCGCCGCGATTCGCTGCGCGCAGTTGGGCTTCAACACGGCCTGCATCGAGAAGCGCGTCAACAAACAGGACCAGCCGGCACTCGGCGGCACCTGCCTGAACGTGGGCTGCATTCCGTCCAAGGCGTTGCTGGATTCTTCCTGGAAGTACCACGAAGCCGAGCATGCGTTCGCCGAACATGGTGTCGGGGTGGGCAAACTGACCCTCGACCTGGACACCATGCACCAACGCAAGGACAAAGTGGTGCAGCAACTCACCGGCGGCGTGGCCTCCCTGTTCAAATCGAACAAGGTGACCTGGTTGCAGGGCAGTGGCCAGCTCAAGGCCAACAAGCAGGTGCAGTTCACGCCGCTGGAAGGCGATGAACAAAGCCTGGAAGCGGAACACGTGATTCTCGCCGCCGGCTCGGTGCCGGTGGACATTCCGGTCGCCGAGGTGGATCAGAAGATCATCGTGGATTCCACCGGGGCGTTGGAATTCGATTCCGTGCCGAAGAAGCTGGGTGTCATCGGCGCCGGCATTATCGGCCTGGAGCTGGGCAGCGTGTGGGCCCGTCTCGGCAGTGAAGTGAAGGTGCTCGAGGCGGTGGATACGTTCCTGCCCACCGTGGACAGGCAGATCGGCAAGGAAGCGTTCAAGTTATTTTCCAAACAAGGGCTCGACATCCACCTGGGTGCCCGGGTCACCGGAACCAAGAAGAACAAGAATTCCGTGCGCGTCACCTACAGCTACGACGGTGAAGAGCACGAAGAGACGTTCGACCGCCTGATCGTGGCGGTGGGCCGCCGTCCTTACACCGAAGGCCTGCTCAGCCAGGACGCCGGCGTGACCATGGACGAACGTAATTACGTTTACGTCGACAGCCAGTGTCGCACCGATGTCCCCGGCGTGTATGCGATCGGCGATCTGGTGCGTGGACCGGCTCTGGCCCACAAAGCGATCGAAGAGGGCGTAATGGTGGCGGATGTGATTGCCGGGGAACATACCCAGGTTAATTACGACGCCGTGCCGGGCGTCATTTATACCCATCCGGAGGTCGCCTGGGTGGGTAAAACCGAGGAAGAGGTGAAGGATTCCGGCGAGCCGTATAAAACCGGCACGGTACCCTTCGCCGCCAATGGCCGCGCGCTGGCCGCCGGCGAGCCCGGCGGCATGGTGAAGTTCGTGGTGGACGAAAAAACCGACCGGGTGCTGGGCATGCACGTCCTGGGTCCACAGGCCTCCGAGTTGATTCAGCAAGGGGTCGTGGCGATGGAATTCGGTGCCAGCATCGAAGACCTGCAATTGATGGTGTTCGGCCACCCGAGCCTCTCCGAGACCGTGCATGAAGCGGCTCTGGCCACGGACTACAAGGCTATCCACGTGGCGCAACGCCGCCGCAAAAAGTAGGGCCCCGAACAGATACCCGAGGGCCCCGAGACGAAGGGGCCCGAAGAGGCCCCGATATTGCGCCGGGAGCGCTATCCACAGACAAGCTTACGGAAGTTAAGGCATGAATCTCCACGAGTATCAGTCGAAACAGCTTTTTGCTGATTACGGCCTGCCGGTTTCTCCGGGCTTCGCTTGCGATACACCGGAAGAGGTGGCGGCGAAAGCAAAGGAAATTGGTGGTGATAAATGGGTCGTCAAGGCCCAGGTACACGCCGGTGGCCGCGGTAAGGCCGGTGGCGTCAAACTGGTCGACAGCCCCGAGGAAGCGGCGGAATTCGCCAAGAAGTGGCTGGGCCAGCGTCTGGTGACGTTCCAGACCGACGAGCACGGTCAGCCGGTGACCAAAATCCTGGTGGAAACCTGCACCGACATCGCCCGCGAACTGTACCTCAGCGCGGTGCTCGACCGGGCCACTCGTCGAGTGGTGTTCATGGCGTCCACCGAGGGCGGCGTGGAGATCGAGAAAGTCGCCGAGGAAACCCCCGAGAAAATTCTCAAAGCGATCGTCGATCCGCTGGTCGGCGCGCAGCCCTATCAGGCCCGCGAGATTGCGTTCCAGCTGGGTCTGGAAGGCAAGCAGATTAACCAGTTCGCGAAAATTTTCGTGGGCCTGGCGAAGCTGTTCGAAGAAAAGGATCTGGCGTTGATCGAAGTGAACCCGCTGGTGATCACCGACCAGGGTGACCTGCATTGTCTGGATGCCAAGATCAACGTGGACGGCAGCGCGCTGTTCCGCCACCCGGATATCAAGGCGCTGGACGATCCCTCCCAGGAGGACGACCGCGAACGCCGCGCCGCCGAATGGGACCTCAACTATGTGGCCCTGGAAGGCAACATCGGCTGCATGGTCAACGGCGCCGGCCTGGCCATGGGCACCATGGACCTGGTCAAGCTGAAAGGCGGCGCGCCCGCCAACTTCCTGGACGTGGGTGGCGGCGCCACCAAGGAACGCGTCACCGAAGCGTTCAAGATCATCCTGTCCGACGACCAGGTAAAAGCGGTTCTGGTGAACATCTTCGGCGGCATCGTCCGTTGTGACCTGATCGCCGAGGGCATCATCGGCGCCGTGGAAGAAGTCGGCGTGGACGTGCCGGTCGTGGTGCGTCTTGAAGGCAACAACGCCGAACTGGGCGCCAAGAAGCTCGCCGAGAGCGGCATGAACATCGTTGCCGCAGAAAGTTTCGACGACGCCGCCGAACAGGTGGTGAAAGCCGCTGGAGGTGCCAAATGAGCGTATTGATTGATAAGAACACCAAGGTGATCTGCCAGGGTTTCACCGGCAGCCAGGGCACCTTCCATTCCGAACAGGCGCTGGAGTACGGCACCAAGATGGTGGGCGGCGTGACCCCGGGTAAAGGCGGTCAGACCCATCTGGGCCTGCCGGTGTTCAATACCGTGGCCGAAGCGGTCAAAGAGACCGGCGCCACCGCGTCCGTGATCTACGTACCGGCGCCGTTCTGTAAGGATTCCATCCTGGAAGCCGCCGACGCGGGCATCGAACTGATCGTCTGCATCACCGAGGGCATCCCGGCGCTGGACATGCTCTATGTGAAGGAATATCTGGACCGCAAGCAGGGCGTGCGCCTGATCGGCCCGAACTGCCCGGGTGTGATCACCCCCGGTGAATGCAAGATCGGCATCATGCCCGGTCACATTCACAAGCCGGGCAAGGTGGGCATCGTGTCCCGTTCCGGCACCCTGACCTACGAGGCGGTCAATCAGACCACCAAACTGGGTTACGGTCAGTCCACTTGCATCGGCATCGGCGGCGACCCGATTCCCGGGACCACCTTTATCGAGGCGCTGGAACTGTTCCAGAACGACCCGCAGACCGAAGCCATCGTGATGGTGGGTGAAATCGGCGGTACCGCCGAGGACGAAGCGGCCGCGTACATCAAGGACAACGTGACCAAACCGGTGGTCAGCTACATCGCCGGTGTCACCGCGCCCCCGGGTAAGCGCATGGGCCACGCGGGCGCCATCATCGCCGGCGGCAAGGGCACCGCGGACGAGAAGTTCGCCGCCCTGGAAGCGGCCGGTGTGGTCACCGTCCGCAACCCCGCCGAGATCGGCGAAGGCGTGAAAAAAGCCACCGGCTGGTAGTCCCGCGACGCACCAGAGTGGTTAATAAAAAGGCCGGCAATCGCCGGCCTTTTTTATACCCCGCCACCGTCAGTGCAGGATGTCCTCGTCATCGTCGTCCATATTGAAGAACTCATAATCACCAAGCTCGCGCTTGAGACGGCGCTCTTCCAGACGGTCTTCGATGCGGTGTCTCATATCCATGTTAAAACTGCGTGAACGGGCTGCTTTCTCTTCCTGGAGATCGTCGTCCACGCCATCTTCGAGTTCAAAATCATCGTTCATCAGTAAATCATCCGACTCATAGTCATTCTCAGTGCGTCGGTCACTCATGGTCGCCTCCTTCGGAAACGGAACCGCCGTAAACAACCGGGTACCGAGCGGCGTCCTCTTGCGGGGACCCCAGCTCTGACCACCTCAGCGCCTGTATAACGTCAGTTTTTTATCGAGACAAGCCTTTTTTGATGAAATCCGATGACCGGTATTTCCGGCCCGGTGTGACCACCGTCATACCCTGGCCGACGCGAACATGTCGCAATCGTGAAAGTGTGGATTGACCGGGTAAGGCTTTGTAAGCTGGCGTTTACCTTGGCGGCATGACGCTGGCCTTTGGCCGGCTATCGGGGAGAGCATAATAAAATGGCGGAATGGCTATTAGTGGCCGGCCTCAGCCTGCTGATCATGGCCACGGTGGGGCTGGTTCGGCAGGCCGCCTTCCGTGGCGACAGCACGCTGCTTTTTCTCATACCCCTGGCGGGTCTGCGCCAGGTCCAGGAAAACTGGGAAAGCTACGGGGTACTGGCCCTGCTCAGGGTGCTGGGCACGGTGTGTCTGCTGGTCGGCGCCGGACTGATTTACGTCCAGCAGGCGCGGCTGGAGCCGGTCAGCGCGGAGCCCGGCCAGGTGTTGCGCGGCGCCAAAACGCCGGCGGCCACCACCTTCGTCCGTTCTCCCGAGGCGGCGCTGTTGATGGTGCAGGGCGACGGCAAGCCGCTGTCCGGCCTGATTCACGGCCAGACGTTGCGGAACCCGGTGCGGGTGACCCTGATCAACGGCGTGCTCAGCATCCACCAGGGGGAAGCCTTCCTGCCGGACCTTTCCGTCAGCATCCTGCTCGGCTGGCGTCCGGAGGACATCCAGGAACGGCGTACCCTGCTGATCACCCCGGCGGAAGCCGGCGGCCCGCCGGTTCATGTGTCCTGGAAACCGGAAGGCCGCAGCTACCCGGAGACCCGCATCTTCAACGAAGGCTATCGGCTGGAGCTGGCGCTGGCGCCGCTCGGCGACCAACAATTCACCGGCGCCCTTCAGTTGGTGCTGCCGGACACGCTGCGCAGCTACCTGGTCGGCGATTTCACGGTACAGACCAACCACCTGCGCTACCGTAACGGCAAAGTGGATTTATTTTTCGATCACCCGGACACGCTCGCCTATGTGGCGCGGGAATATCTGCACACCCAGTTCCCGGCCGGGGCGGTGGCGTCGATCCGCATTGAGAATGTGAATCTCCGGCGCGCCTCCCGGGAAGGGGAGGTACAGGCCCGCGTGGACCTGCAGGACGGCACCGTGGAACGCCGCCGGTTGCAGTTGGAGGAGAACAGCGTTGGCTGGGCGGTGACCCCCGGCTCCATGGAGACCCGGGTGCTGGCCGCCGGCGCCGGCGAGGCGCCGGACGGTGGCGTACTCGGGACGTCGCCGCCGCGCGCGTCACAGTCACCGGCGGTGACCGTGCGGCTGCATCGGTTCACTGATCTGGCGTCCTATCTGGGCCAGCGCGTTACCGTTACCGAGCAGGACGGTCGGTCCAGAGACGGCACGCTGACGCGGGTCAACGAGGAGCGGCTGTGGCTGGAGATGGCGATGGGCTCCGGCCAGGCGGAGATCACGCTGCGCGCGCAAAGCGTGCGCGACCTGGTGCTCGCCGACGGCACCCGGCTGGTGCTGGAAGCCCCCGCGAATCCGTCGTCCGCCGAGCCGGCAAACGAATCTCCAGCGGCGGACAGCGACGCGCCTTATCGGGGCTTGATTGGCGGTCCGGTGACGGTGACCCTGGACAGCGGCGAGCGCCAAAGAGGTACCCTGGTGAACGTTGATGAGAGGCGCGTGACGCTGGCGGTGGCGATGGGTTCCGGCAAGGTCGAGTACTTTTACGACCTCGGCAAGGTGGCTTCAATCGAGGAGGCGCAATGAAAGTCCTGATAACCGGTGGCAGTGGGTTTATCGGTGGCGAGCTGTGCGCGCGACTGGCCGCGCACGGCCACGCTTTGACCGTGCTGAGCCGCTCGCCCTCGCGGGCGCGGGCGAAACTGCCGGAAAGCACCCGGGTGATCGCGTCCCTGGATGAGATCGGTGACGACGAGGTGGTCGACGGCATCGTCAACCTGGCCGGCGAAAACCTCTTTACCCGGCGCTGGAGTGAAGCCCGCAAGCGCACCCTGATGGCCTCGCGACTGGATACCACCCGGGACCTGGTGGCGCTGTGCCGGCGGCTCAACGCCACGCCCCCGGTGATGGTGAGCGGCTCGGCGGTGGGCTTCTACGGCGACGCCGGCGACGCCGAACTGACCGAGCACAGCTCCGCCCGGCGTAAGGATTTCGGTTACCGGCTTTGCGACGCCTGGGAGCAGGCCGCCCGCGAGGTGGTCGGGCAGGGCGTGCGCCTGTGTCTGATCCGCACCGGCGTGGTGCTGGGCCGCGGTGGCGGCATGCTGAAGGGCCTCTGGCCGGTGTACCGGATGGGCCTGGGCGCCCGCCTCGGTGATGGCAGCCAGTGGCTGAGCTGGATTCATATCCAGGACATGGTGTCGATTCTGATGCGCGCCCTGGAAACGCCGGGCGTGGAAGGTATTTTCAATGCCACCGCGCCCCAGCCGGTCACCCAGCGGCACTTTCACCGCGCGCTCGCCAGCGCCGCCCACCGTCCGGCGCCCTGGGTCGCCCCGGCGCCGCTCCTGCGCTTCGGCCTCGGCGAGCTGTCCGGATTGCTGCTGGGCGGCCAGCGAGTCTATCCACGCCGCCTGGAAGACCAGGGCTTCAGCTTCCGCTTCCCCACCCTCGAAGCCGCTCTCGACGATCTCGCCAACGCTTCCTGACTGGCAGCTTGTGCGAGCGGGCCCCGCCCGCGAAAGGCCGGTGTAGCCGGCCGGCAGGATTCCAGAGAGCTTAGTGAGTCAGGTGTCCGGCGCTCCGTATCGGAGACGCGGTGCAATGGTGGTGCCTTCCGGGCCCACCCGATCCCGGTGCGGGCTTTCTGGAGGGAAAAGCCTCTGGAATCCTGCCGGGTGGCTGAAAGCCACCCTTTCGCGGGCGAGGCCCGCTCCCACAAACACAACCTTCATCGAAAGATTCGGCGTAAGCGATAACCCGGGGCCTGGGAAGCCACCCCGGAGCGTGTCTGGAGAGACTAACGCGCGTTGAACCTTGAAAAAGTCCGTTCGGGTGCCTATCTAGAAGACGGCGGTGCCGGGGAGGGCGCCGTGGTGTTCAGTGATTATCCGGCGGAGAAGAATCTATGAGTCAAGACCGCGAAACTCGTGGTTTCCAGGCGGAAGTGTCCCGCCTTCTGCACCTGATGGTGCATTCGTTGTACAGCAACCGTGAGATCTTTCTGCGTGAGCTGATATCCAACGCCTCCGACGCCTGCGACAAGCTGCGCTTCCGGGCGCTCGACGACGCCGAGTTGCTGGAAAGCGACCCGGAGCCCTGGATCCGGCTGTCCGTGGACAAGGACGAGGGCACCCTCACCATCGCCGACAACGGCATCGGTATGAACCGGGAAGAGGTGGTCGACAACCTGGGCACCATCGCCCGCTCCGGCACCGAGAAATTTCTCGCCAGCATGACCGGCGACCGCCGCAAGGATGCCCAGCTGATCGGCCAGTTCGGCGTCGGCTTCTATTCCGCCTTTATCGTCGCCGGTCGTGTGGAGGTGTTCAGCCGTCGTGCCGGGGACCCGGCCGACCAGGGCGTGCGCTGGGAAAGCGACGGCGAGGGCGAGTTCACCGTGGAAACCATCGAGCGCGCCCAGCGTGGCACCGCGGTGGTCCTGCACCTGCGCGATGACGCTAAGGAATTCCTGGACGACCAGAAAGTGCGCGCCACCGTGCAGCAGTATTCGGATCATGTGGCGTTCCCGATCCTGATGCCGACCCCGGCGGAGACCGGCGGCGAGGGCGAAGACAGCACCAGCGAATGGCAAACCATCAATTCCGCCACCGCGCTCTGGCAGCGCCCCCGCCAGGAAATCAGCGATGAGGAATATCAGAACTTCTATCGCCACCTGAGCCACGATTTCCAGGACGCCCTGACCTGGAGTCACAACAAGGTGGAAGGCGCGCTGGAATACACCAGCCTGCTCTATGTGCCCGCCCGCGCGCCGTTCGATCTCTATCATCGTGAAGCGAGTCGCGGCCTGAAGCTGTACGTTCAGCGCGTTTTCATCATGGACGACGCGGAGCAGTTTCTGCCGTTGTACCTGCGCTTCGTGAAAGGGGTGATCGACGCGCCCAACCTGCCGCTCAACGTCAGCCGCGAGCTGCTGCAGGATTACGGCCCGGTGCGCAAGATCCGCGCCGCGCTCACCAAGCGCGTGCTGCAAATGCTGAAAAAGCTGGGCAACGACGAGGAGAAGTACGCCACCTTCTGGTCGCAGTTCGGTGAAGTGCTCAAGGAGGGCGTCGGGGAAGACCCGGACAACCGTGAGGCGATCGCCGCCTTGCTGCGCTTCCCCTCCACCGAGGACGTTCGCCCTGGTGCCGTGGGTCTCGACCAGTATTTGGAGCGCGCCGGCGAAGAGCAGGGCAAGATCTATTACCTGCTTGCCGACAACCTGAACGCGGCGCGCAACAGCCCGCACCTGGAAGTGTTCCGCAAGAAAGGCATCGAGGTGCTGTTGCTCACCGAGCGGGTGGACGAATGGATGGCCGGCTACCTGGGTGAGTACAAAGGGTGCAAACTGGTCAACGCGGCCCGCGGTCAGTTGGACATGGACCAGGAAGATCAGGAACGCGCCGACCAGGACAAACAGGCGCCGCTGATCGGTCGCCTCGGCGACAGCCTGGGTGAACAGGTGGCCGAGGTGCGGCCCACCAGCCGCCTGGTGGACTCGCCGGCCTGTCTGGTGCTGGCCGAGGACGAGCTGGGCCCGCAGATGCGCATGATGCTGGAAGCGGCCGGCCAGCCGGTGCCGGACAGCAAGCCGACGCTGGAGGTGAATCTGGCGCACCCGCTGCTGCAGCGACTGGAAGGGATCGAGGACAACGATACCTTCACGGAACTGGCCGAGCTGCTGCTCGATCAGGCGCTGCTCGCCGAAGGTCAGCTGCCCTCGGATCCGGCGGCCACCGCGCGGCGCCTGAACCGGCTGCTCCAAGAGCGCGCCGGCCAGTCGTGAGTGACGCGGCCAGGCTGCATTGCCTGGCCTGTTGGAGGCGCTTATGATGCCCCCTTTGGTGACCCACCCGCCCGGAAAGAGGGGCTCTTGATGGAGCAGCGCAAACACACCGCCGCGATTCTCGGCGGTGGCAGTTTCGGCACCGCCACGGCCAGCATCCTGGCCGAGAATGGCCACCGCACCCGCCTTTGGGTGCGCGACCCGGAAACCGCCGCCGCGATTAACGAGGACGGGGAAAACCCTCGCTATCTGCCCGGCCAGACTCTGCCCGAGGGGGTGCACGCCACCGAGCATCTCGACGAGGTGCTCGACGGCGCCGATCTGATCTTCGTCGCGGTGCCCTCCAGCGCCTTCGTCGAGGTGCTGCGCCAGGCCCGTCCGATGGTCAAGGACGGTACCCTGGTGGTGAGCTGCACCAAGGGCATCCACGAAGACGGCTTCCTGTTGATGAGCCAGCTGCTCAAGCGCGAGTGGGATCACACCCGCATCGGCGTGCTCAGCGGCCCCAACCTGGCGCGGGAGATCGTCGAGCGGAAGTTCACCGGCTCGGTGATCGCCAGCCCCGACGAAGCCCTGTGCCAGACCATTCAACAGGCGCTCAGCTGTGAGTATTTCCGGGTTTACGACAACCCGGATATTTACGGCGTGGAGCTGGGCGGCGCGCTCAAGAACATCTACGCGGTGGCCTCCGGCATGGCCGCCGCCATCGACATCGGCGAGAACAGCCGCAGTTTCATGCTCACCCGGGCGTTGGCGGAAATGAGCCGCTTCGCGGTGGAACTGGGCGCCAACCCGCTCACCTTCCTGGGGCTGTCCGGCGTCGGTGACCTGATTGCCACCTGTTCCTCGTCCCTGTCGCGCAATTACCGGCTCGGCTACCAGCTCGGCCAGGGCCAGGAACTGCAGCAAGCGCTCGACACCTTGGGGCAGACCGCCGAGGGCCTTAACACCATTCGTCTGGTGGCCACCCACGCGGAAAAGCTCAACGTGTACATGCCGCTGGCCACCGCCCTGTACGAGATTATCTATCAGGGCAAGCCGCTGGAAACGATGATCGCGCGGCTGATGGGCGGCGAGCACAAGCACGACGTGGAGTTCAGTTTCCACGGGGGGGCGGCTTGAGAGTCTATCTTTGCCGACACGGCGAAGCCGTGGCTCAGGCCCCCACCGACGCCGAGCGTCCGCTCACCGAACGCGGCCGCCTGGAAGTGATGGCCCTGTGGCAGAGATTGCGCGAGGAGGGCGTCACCGTGGACCGGCTGATCGCCAGCCCCTACCGGCGCGCCCAGCAAACCGCGCTGTGCATCGCCCGCGCTTACGGCGGCATGGACCAGCAGGCGTGCGGCTATCTGGTGCCGGAAGCGGCGCCGGAGCAGTTTCTCGATTGGCTGATCGAACAGCCGGAATGCGACAATCTGGTGCTGGTCAGCCACATGCCGCTGGTGGCACTGCTGAGCGCCCTGTGGGTGGGCGAGCCGCGCTCGCGGCCCGGCTTCCGGGTGGGCAGCGTGGCCGCGTTCGATGTCGATGTGGCCGCCGCCGGCGGCGCGCGGTTACTGTGGCTGCGCGCCCCCGAGTGACCCGGCCGGCACGGCCGGGGTTCAGTCTTCCTCTTTCCAGTGCTGGACCGCCACCTGATCCTTCACGTGGTCGAGAATCTCCAGCAGCGTTTCCTTCACCATCTCATTGAGTTGTTCGCCGCCGCCGCTGGACGCCACCAGAAGGTTGTCCACCAGAGCGTCCAGCCGCTGCCGGTTGGCCGGCGCACTGATGTCCTCGACGATCTGCGCCACCAAAGCGGTGCCGCCGTCGCGCACGGTGTCGCCGAGCAGGGCGATGGCGCGTGGGCCGGCCACCGGAATCGCCGCCAGGCGCCGGCCCGCCGGGGTGCGCTGCACCGCCTCGTCGGTGACGTACACCAGGTACTCGGAAAGCTGGTCACGGTACTGGTCGTGGCTGCGGCGGGTGGCGTCGGCGACACGGCCGGCCAGATAGTCCACCAACTGCGCCCGCCGGGGCGCCAACACATCCTGCTCGATACGGTGCATCATCGGGCCGCCGCTGCGGATCTCGCGCTGCGCGCCCTCCAGCACGTTGATCACCACCCGGTCGGAAATCTCTTCCATCAGAATGCGGTAATACTTGATCACCGTGGCGCCCACCGCGGTATCGCGGAAATCCACCACGCCCAGCTTTTGCAGCCGGTACATCAGGCTCACCACACGCAATATCCGCAGCCAGCGGAAACTGCCCACCGGAATACAGCCGAGCAGGTCGTACCAGTGCACGAATGGATAGAAGAACCAGCGGTGGTAGGTGTGGCGGGCGATGGCCACCGCCCAGCGAATCACGAACTCGGTGAGATAGACACTGACGAACGCCAGATCGATTTCAAAGAAATTGGCGTGAATGGTATCTGTGTAGAAGCGATAGAAGTCCGGCGTATAGGTTTCCATCACCGACTGCACCGCCTCGACCCGGTAGATCCAATCGAACAGGATCAGGCTCAGGTTGGCGATCACCAGCAGGATCATCCCCACATCGATCAGGAACCCGAGGCCCTCCAGGTTGGGCTTTAGCCGTTTGAGGTTGTAATGAACGCTCATGAGGGCAGGTTATCGAACCGGCTCCACACCGGACAGTGATCCGAGGGGCGCTGCATGGCGCGCATTTCGTAGTCGACGCCGCAGTCGGTGAGGCGTTCCGCCAGGGGGCGGGTGGCCAGCACGGTATCAATGCGCAGGCCGCGGCGCGGGTCGCGCTCAAAACCTCGGGAGCGGTAATCAAACCAGGAAAACACATCGTCGGTGTCCGGGTACTGGCGGCGGAAGGTGTCTTCCAGGCCCCAGTCGATCAGCCTTTGCCACCAGTCCCGTTCCTCGGGCAAAAAGCTGGTCTTGCCTTCGCGCAGCCAGCGTTTGCGGTTGGCCTCGCCGATGCCGATGTCGCGGTCGGTGGATGAAATATTGAAATCGCCCATGATCGCCAGCTTCTCGTTGGCGTCATGGTGGTTCTCCAGGTAGTTCTGCAGATCCTGGTAGAACTTTTCCTTGGCGGGAAATTTCACCGGATGCTCGCGGTTCTCACCCTGCGGAAAATAGCCGTTGAGCACCGTCAGCGGCTGGCCGTCAGCGTCGCGCAGCCGGCCGATGATCATGCGGCGCTGGGCGTCCTCGCCGTCGGAGGGAAAGCCGTACTGCACCTCCTCCAGCGGTTCCCGGGTCAGCAGCGCCACCCCGTAGTGGCCTTTCTGGCCGTGATAATAGGGGTGATAGCCGAGATCGCGGACCGCCTGTTCTGGAAACTCACTGTCCTGAACCTTGGTTTCCTGCAGGCCCACCAGGGTGGGTTTGTATTTGCCCAGCAGCTCTTCAAGCTGATGCAAGCGTGCGCGAATACCATTGATATTGAACGAGATCAGCGTCATGACACCTCCTGTTTGCCGCGCATTGTACAATCCCCGACGCGAACTGTCCGCGCGTTGGCGGATTTGGCCATGGGTTTGCCGCCGGGGGCGGTTATCATGGACGCTTTTGAATTGCCGATTTTTCGAGGAGAGCGCTGGATGAACACCCAAGCGGCGGCGGGACGCAAACCGGTGCTGGCCTTTGCCCACGCCAACGGCGTGCCCGGGCACAGCTACGACACCTTCCTGGCGCCCCTGGCGGAGCACTACGACATCCATGTGGTGGAATGCCTCGGCCAGGATCCCCGTTACCCGGTGGACCGGGACTGGAAAAGCCTGAGTCTGGAACTGGAAGCCTTCCTCGAACCGCTGCCCAAGCCGATTATCGGCCTCGGGCACTCCATGGGCTCAGTGCTGATGTTCTGGGTCGCCCACCGGCATCCGGACTGGTTCCAGGCCCAGGTGATGCTCGACCCGCCCCTGGCCAACGGCCTCCAGGGGGTCGCTTACCGGCTGGCCCGGCTGACCGGGCAGGGCGACCGCTTCTCGCCGGCGAAAAAGAGCAAGGGACGGCTGGACTACTGGGCCAGTTGGGACGACGTGGAGAGCTACTTTAACTCCCGAGGTCTGTTCAAAGCGTTCGACCCGCGCTCGCTGCGGAACTACCTGGAAGCCGGCCTGGAGCGCCACGGTGACGGCTGGCGGCTGCGCTTTCGTCCGGAGGTGGAAGTGGCGGTATTCCGCGAGACGCCCACCGGAGTGACGGCGTTGCCGCGCACCCGGGTGCCCGGCGTACTGGTGACCGGCGAAAAATCGCCGCCGCTGTTCCATCTTGGCGGGGCCCGCCATGCCCGCCGCCACCGGCTGACGCGGCTGTTCGCGCCGGGCAGCCACATGTACCCGCTGGAGCGCCCGGAGGGCACCGCGCAACTGGTGCTGCAAGCGCTCGACGGTGTGCTCGGCCCGGCGCACCGGCAAGGCAGCGTGGCGGCCGGGGAGGGCGCCGCGAATGCCCGCTAACGCGTCCCAGCCTCAGCCTCCGGTGGAACGCCGCTTCCGCGCCTACGGTCAGGAGCTGGCCGGCCTGCAGTGGTCCGGCGAGGGCGAGCCGGTGCTGGCGTTGCACGGCTGGCTGGATAACGCCGCCTCTTTTCAGCCTCTGGCCGAGTGCCTCGGTCACCCGCTGGTGGCCCTGGATTTCGCCGGCCACGGCCATTCCGAGCATCGCCCGCGCCACCAGGCCACCCACTACGTGGACCATGTGCGCGATGTGCTGGCGGTGGCGGATCAACTGGGTTGGGAGCGGTTCGTGCTGGTCGGCCATTCGATGGGCGCGGGCGTGGCCTGTCTGTTCGCCGCCACCTTCCCGGAACGGGTCAGCCGCCTGGTCCTTATCGAGGGTCTGGGACCACCGGCCACCGCCGCCGAGGAGGTGGCGCCCAATCTGCGCAAGGCGATCGACCAGATGCAGGCGCTGCCGGACAAGCGCAAGCCCGTGTACGCCGATCCGGAGCAGGCGGTGGCCGCGCGGTTGCCGGCCCTGGGCGGCCTGGAGGAAAGCTCGGCGCGGTTGCTTTGCGAGCGCGGGCTGGAGCAGGTCGACGGCGGCTGGACCTGGCGCACCGACGCGCGCCTGCGTATCACCTCGTCACTGCGGCTCACCGACGATCAGGTAAAAGGCTTCGTCGAGCGCATCACCGCGCCCACCTTGCTGGTGCTGGGCAATGAGGGGCTCGGCGGCGACGGGCGCTTCGATCACCGCATCGAGTGGCTGCGCGACGTGGAGGTCACCCGTCTGCCCGGGCGTCACCATCTGCATATGGACGACCCGCTGCCGGTGGCGGAAGCCATTAAAGCCTTTCTCGGTTGACCAAAACAGTGCCGCCGGCGAGCCATCCCGTCATGGCGGCGCCGGCGGGCGTGGTTATCCTCGCGGTATTGAAACCTTAATAAAAACGCGAGGAGAGCCGGGCATGAAAGTGGTGGAAGCCGCACAAATCAACGAGTACGTCGGCGAGGACATGGGCGCCTCGGAATGGTTCACCATCGACCAGGGGCGCATCAACGACTTCGCCGCCGCCACTCTGGATCACCAGTTCATCCATGTGGACCCGGAGCGCGCCAAGGCGACGCCGTTCGGCACCACCATCGCCCACGGCTACCTGACGCTGTCCCTGCTGCCGTACCTGCAGACCAGCATCGATGACTTTCTGATACCGCGCGGTATGAAGATGGGCATGAATTACGGCTTCGACAAGCTCCGCTTCATGGCCCCGGTGAAGGTCGACTCGCGCATCCGCGCCCGCGCCACCCTGATCGAAGCCAACGAGAAGAAGCCCGGCCAGTGGCTGCTGAAATTCCTGTTCACCGTGGACATCGAGGGCGAGGACAAGCCCGCCCTGGTGGCCGAATGGCTGTTGATGTACTTCGTCTGAATCAGGCGTTGCGTTCGAACAGCATGCCGGCGGCCTCGAGGCGGTCGATCAGGCGGTCGCCGAGCGCCATTACCGGGGTGACCACGCCGGTGTGCTTGGGGTAGCCGTCGTCCAGCGCCAGCCCCATCAGGGTTTCCGACAGCATCTTCGCGGTTTCGTCGTAGCCGGGGTCGCCGCCGGACACCCGGCACAGCACTTCGCTGTCGCCGCAACGGGCGCGCACCCGGACCTGGAACCAGGACCGTGCCCGGGTAGCGGGGTCCGGGCCCTGGCCGGCCGGGTTGAGTTTCATCAGTTGGCGCCGCAGCGGGCCGATCTGGGCCGCCAGCACCAGGCCGCCGACGCCGGCGGCGCCGCCGATCAGCTTGCCCAGCCCGCCGGTGACCAGATAATGGCCGTAGCGGAATTCCGGGCCGTAATCGTCCATGGCCCGCGCTGAACGCATCACCACCATGGGATCAATGGTCGGCATGGGCGCCAGCCAGCCGCCCAGTTCGTCGTCCTTGTGCGGCTTGGGGGCCAGGCTGCCCACCTTGCGCGGATACCACTGTTGAGCAGCGCCTGGGCGTCACGTTGGCTGCGCTGGTTGGCGCCGGGGCGGGCGAAGGCTTCCAGCGCCGAGCGCCAGGTGCCGCCGGAAAACTTGGCGGAGAACGCCACCGCCCCCTCCGCGGTCACCGGGCCGTCCAGTTTGCCGCCATGCTCCAGGGTCAACTCACGGATCGCAAACAACACAACGGCATCATGGGGGATCGAGTCGAAGCCGCAGCAGTTGACCAGCGCGCACCCGGCGGCCTGGGCGGCCTCGTGGTAGCGGCTCAGCAGGGTGTTGACGAATTCCGGCTCGCCGGTGAGATCGCAGTAATGGGTCCCCTGTTCCACGCAGGCGCGCACCAGCGGCTCGCCGTACTGCATGTACGGGCCCACGGTGCTGGCCAGGGCGCGGGTCTGGGCGGCCAGGGCGGAGAGACTGGCGGGGTCGTCGCTGTCCGCTTCGATCAGGGCCGGCGGGTTGTCGCCGGGCAAGCGGGCGGCGACCTGCTCAAGCCTGGCCCGGTTACGGCCGGCCAGGGCCCAGGGCGTACCCGCGGGCAGCTTGCGGGCCAGATAGCGGGCGCACAGGCCGCCGGTGAAACCGGTGGCGCCGAACAGAACCAGGGCGTAGGGGCGGGTGGCAGTCATACGTGCTCCTTACTTTTGACCAGCCGCAATCGCGGAATAATTGAAATGGCTTCCCGGCGCAGTGTAGCTTTGCCTTCGTCCCGGGCCTACCGGTAAGCCGGCGATTGGCCCCCAGGGCATCTTATTACTCGGGAGAGAACCATGGATGTGACCGCGGAACGCCGCTATCCGGTCAATGTCGAAGAACTGTACGGCATTCTCACCAGCCGGGCGTTTTTCGAGCAGCGCTATCAATGGGGCAAAGTGGACGATTACCGCTTTGAGGTGTTCGAACCGTCCGGCGACGGCTTTCGCATCCGCATCGCGCAGCCGATAGAAATCCGGCTGGACAAGGTGCCGGCTTTCGCTCGCAAGTTGCTGCCTTCGGAAGCGGAGCTGGTCACGGAGTTTCACTGGCACCCGGCCACGGGCGGTTACCAGGCCGATTACCGCTTTCAGCTGGGCAATGTGCCGGTCAAGGTGAGCGGTACCATGACGCTGCTCGCCGACAGCGACCAGAACGATCAGTCCCGTCAGATCACCCGCGTGGCGGTGCATTCATCCCTGCCGCTGGTGGGGCGCAAACTGGAGCGGTTGATCGGCGAGCGCTTCGACAAAGCGCTGGAAGGCGATTACCGCCACACTCTGCGCTATATCGAGGAAGTGCATCAGCGGTAACGGCGCAGGCCGCTGCCCAGTTTCGCCATGCGCGCCACGAAGCGCTCCGGGCGCCAGCGCTTTTTGCGCCAGTCACGGCGCGCCTCCGGTTGTGGAAACAGGTACAGCGGCCGCTTGCCCATTTGCTGAAGGATGGTGTCCGCCACCTCGGCGGCGCTTTCCGGGGCGTCGTCCATGGCCCGCTGCAGGCGAGCGCGGCTGAGCGGATCGGCGTTCGGCATGCGCCGGCTCATGTCGCTGGAGAACAAATCCGGGCAGACCACGCTGACGCCGATATTCAAACCGTCCAGTTCCGCCGCCAGCGCCTCGCTGAAGTGGATCAGCGCGGCGTTGCAGGCTACATAGGCGGCCATGCCCGGTGGCGCGGTGATCCCCGCCAGCGCCGCCACGTTGATCAGGTGCCCGTCGCCCTGGCGCTTCATCAGGGTCAGGGCGCTGCGACAGCCGTTGACCGCGCCCATCACATTGGTGTGCCAGAGCTGCTCCCAGGTGGCCGGCGTTTGCCCCTCGAACGGGCCCATGGCGGCCAGACCGGCGTTGTTGATCACGATGTCGAGCCGCTCCCAGCGCCGCTGTACCCGCTCCAGGGCGTGGCGCCAGTCCGCCTCCACGGCCACGTCGGCGTGCACGAACAGTACCTCGGCGCCCTCCCGGCGCAGCGCGTCGGCAAGCTGCTCGCCGGCTACCCGTTCCCGGTCGAGCAGCGCCAGCCGGTAGTCCCGCGCGGCGCCGAGAGCGAGCGCCCGGCCCAGGCCGTGGGCGGCGCCGGTAATCAAAAGAACCGGTTTCATGCGCTCAGGCCCGTTCCGTCTCGAGTTCTTTCATGGGCGTGCGCAGCACGTCCTCTTCGCCTTCGCTGCGCGCCAGGATCACCGCGCCGACGCTGTCGCCCCAGACGTTTACCGCGGTGCGGCACATGTCCAGCAGCCGGTCGGTGACCAGAATCAGGCCGATCGCTTCGGCGGGCAGGCCGATGGTGCCCAGGATCACGGTGATCGCCACCAGGCTGGCGGCGGGAATGCTGGCCACGCCGATGGAGGTGAGCAGGGCGGTCAGCACGATCACGAACTGGGTGGTCAGCGACAGGTCCATGCCGTAGGCCTGGGCGATAAAAATTGCCGCCACGCACTCATACAGGGCGGTGCCGTCCATATTGACGGTGGCGCCCAGCGGCAGCACGAAGCTGGAGGTGCGCTTGGAGACGCCGGAGCGCTTCTGCACGCACTCCATGCTCAGCGGCAGGGTGGCCGCGGAGCTCGCCGACGAGAAGGCGGTCATCAGCGCCGGCGCCATGGCCTGCAGGTGGCGCACCGGCGAGCGTTTTGCGAACAGCCGGATCAGCAGTGGCATCACGCCGAACATGTGAATGCCCAGCGCCAGCAACACGGTGACGAAGAACAGCGCCAGCGGTTCCACCGCGTCCAGCCCGGTGCGGGTCACGGTGGCGGCGATCAGACCGAACACGCCCAGCGGCGCGAAGCGGATGATCACCATGGTGATGCGCATGGTCACCTGGTAGATGCCTTCCACGGTCTGGCGCAGGTGCTCGCCGGGGGCACCGGGCAGAGTGCGCAGGAAGAAACCGAAGAACAGCGAGAACACAATCAGGCCGAGCATCTGGGTTTCGGCGGCGGCCTGGAACAGGTTGGGCGGTAACAGCTGGCGCAGAATCTCGGTGAAGTCGCCGGCGCCGCGCCCCTCGATGCTGGCCAACGCCCGGTCGGTGTCCGCCGACAGGCCAAGCAGCTCCCGCGCCGGCTGGCCGTCGATCACGCCGGGGGCGATCAGGTTGACCACCAGCAGCCCCACCAGCACCGCGATCAGGCTGGTGGCCAGGTAGAAAACCACGGTTTTCAGGCCCAGCCGGCCCAGGTCGTCGCCGTCGCCGACGTTGATCATGCCGCTGATGATGGCGGTGGTGATCAGCGGCACCACCACCATCTTCAAGGCGTTGATGAACAGGTCGCCGATCAGGTCGTAGCCGGGCAACAGCGGCAGCCCCAGCAGCCGCGTGCTCTCTTCGGTGAGCGCCCCGGCAATACCGCCCAGCACCATGGCCAGAAATATCTGGTGATGTAATTTCATTCAGCGCCCCGATTACACAGTGTGGGCTAGCATAATGACCCCTTTGAACCACTGGCAAGCGACGTCGGCCTTCAGAGCAGGGCGTGCAGCGCGGATTGCAGCCCCGGACGCTGCTCGCGGACCCGGTCGGCGGCCTGTTTAAGAAGGCGGTCACTGTGCACCGGGCCGAACCGCTCGCACAGCAGTACGTAGGCGCGGTTGAGCAATTGCCGCAGCGTGCCCTTGTCCAGCGGCGTCAGGTCGCTGTCCGCGTGGTTGAGCCAGTATTCCAGCGGCTCGCGCAGCTCGGCGTCGAGACCCGGCCGGCGCAGATCGGTGAGCTGATCGAGACGCACCTGGCTGGCCTGACCCGCGTCGAGCTGCGCCCACAGGGCCCGCATCAGCAGCTGGAAGGCCTCGGTGCAGGGATGGGCCCGATGGCTGCTGTGCTCTTCGCCGAGCGGGTCGGGCAGCAGTTCCAGGTCGGGCAGGGTCATCGCCTGCACCAGGCTCAGGTGCAGATCGTGACGCCGGCCCTCCACCTCGAACAGGCGGCTGATATGGCTCACGTAGCCTTGCAGCGAAAAGCGCGGGCGGTGGGCGTAGTCGCGCTGCCAGAGGGCGACGGCTTCCGGCACCTGGTGGCTGTCCAGATAGGGCGCCAGGCCGGTGGCGATGGCGCGGCGGTGACGTTCTTCCGGGCTCATCGTTGGCCGTCCAGGTCGCCGGCCACCTCGGCGTCATAGAGATTCTGCTGGGCGAATTCCGGGTAGCCCAGTTCAGCGTGCTCGCTCACGTCCAGGCCCCGTTGTTCGTGCTGGCTGGGCGCCCTCAGTCCGGCGGTGAGCGACAGCACCATGTACAGAATCAAGGCGGCGAAGAAGGCCCAGGCAAAGGCGACCACGATGCCCACCATCTGCACCATGGCCCGCTGGGGGTCGAACAGGTCGCCCTGGAAGAACAGCCCGGCGGCCAGGGTGCCCCAGGCCCCGGCGAAAGCGTGCACCGGCACCGCGCCGACCACGTCGTCCAGTTTCATGGCCAACAGCAGACGGCTGCCCGGGCCCACCAGCAGCCCGCCCAGCAGGCCGGTGAGGATCGCGAAGCCCGGGCTCATGGTGGCGCAGCCGGCGGTGATTGCCACCAGCCCGGCGAGACTGCCGTTGACGGTTTCCGTGAGCAGCACCGGCCGCCGGGTGCCGAAACGGTACAGCGCGGACCCCAGGGCGCCGGCGGCGGCGGCCAGCTGGGTGTTGAGATTGATCAGCGCGATATTGACGTCGGCGCCCAGGGTGGAGCCGCCGTTAAAGCCGAACCAGCCGAACCATAACAGAAAGCCGCCCAGGGCCACGAAGGAGAGGTTGTGGCCGCGAATCTCCCGGGGCCGCCCCTGACTGTCGAAGCGACCCAGACGCGGGCCCACCACCATGATGCCGGCCAGCGCGCACCAGCCGCCGACGCTGTGGACCACGGTGGAGCCGGCGAAGTCGATAAACCCCAGCCCGGCCAACCAGCCGTCGCTGTTCCATGCCCAGTTGCCGAACAGCGGGTAGACCAGCCCGGTGATCAGCATGGCGCCGCACAGGTAGCCCAGGTAGCGGGTGCGTTCCGCCATCGCCCCGGAGGCGATGGTGGCGGCGGTGGCGGCGAACATCAGCTGGAACAGCAGCAGGGTCCAGAGATCGCTGTCGCCCTGGCTGGGGGCGAACAGGTCCTGGCCCACCCAGCCGCTGGGATTAGCGCCGAACATCAGGCCGAAGCCCAGGGCCCAGAACATCAGCGTCCCCACGCACAGGTCCATGTAGTTCTTCATCACCACGTTGATGGCGTTCTTGGTGCGGCTCAGGCCGCTTTCGAGAAGCGCGAAACCGGCCTGCATGAGGAATACCAGGGCCGCGGCGATGGCGATCCAGACCACGTCATTGGCAGCGTATTCGGGGTTGTCGGCCAGACCGGAAGTGGGCAGGGCGATGAGGGTGAGCAGTAGCGCGGCGCGTCGTTCCATGATATCCCCACAGGATAAGCCTTTGGATGGTGGGGACGCTGCAACGGTTATGCCAAATTCCAGAGACCTTAGGAAAAGGCGGGGATCAGCGGGGATCGGGCGGCCAGCTCCGGCTCGCAGCGGGCGATGATCTGCTGGTACTGGCGGTCGGTGATGTGCTGAATGGACAAACGCGGGTGCACCAGCAGCTCCATGTCCGCGAACTCTGGCACCTCGCGTATCTTGGAGAGGCTGAGCGGGGTCTGGTAGAGCGCCACGAAGCGCAGGTCCACCTGGAACCAGCGCGGCATATCCTCGCTGCTGCGCGGGTCGAAACCGGGGTGATCGTGCTTGAACTGGGTGGGGTCCGGGTAGGGGCTGGACACCACCTGGGCTTCGCCGACAATCGACGGATTGCGTCCGCGCGAATGGTAGATCAGTACCCGGTCGCCGTCCTGGATCTCGTCGCGCAGGCGATTGCGGGCCTGGTAATTGCGCACGCCGTCCCAACCGGTCATCTGATCGGGGCCATCACGCAAATCGCGGATGCTGAAGTCGTTCGGTTCGGTCTTGAAAAGCCAAGTTCGCATGAAAGCCTCGATTGCCTGGAAAGCGCAATTTAACAGGTTTCCCCATAATGTCATCTGTATTTACGTTTCAGTGACCGAACCAGCATGGCAAGCGCGGATGTCAGCGCTGTGACGATGCCGCCGGCGGCGCGCCGGGCCTCCCGCTGTGGCAGAATGTGGTACTCTTTCGCGCCCGTTTGGAGCCAAGACGTGATGGAACCCCGCGAACAGCAACAGGCCCTGGCCACCCTTCAGACTCCCCGTGATTGTCTGCGCTGGGGCGAATCCGCCCTGCGCCGCGCCGGGGTCTATCTTGGCCACGGCACCGACGACCACGGTGACGAGTGCCTGGCGTTGTTGTTGCACGTGCTGGCGCTGCCCCTGGACACCGACCCGCGCATGCTCGACGCGCGGCTGCTGCCCGATGAGATCGACCGCTTCGTGGGGTTACTGGCACGGCGCGCCAACGAGCGGGTGCCGGTGGCGTACCTCACCGGGCAGGCCTGGTTCTGCGGGTTGCCGTTTTTCGTCGATGAGCGGGTGCTGATACCGCGCTCGCCGCTGGCGGAATTGATCGAGGCGGGCTTCCAGCCCTGGCTGGCGCCGGAGCGGGTCGGCCGGGTGCTGGATCTGTGCACCGGCAGCGGCTGCATCGCCATCGCCTGCGCCCACGCGCTGCCGGACGCCCGGGTGGACGCCAGCGACATCTCCGAGCAGGCACTGGCGGTGTGCCGGCGCAACATCGAGGAGCACGGGCTCGGCGACCGGGTCACGGCGGTCCAGGCGGACGGCCTGGAAGGGCTGGACGGCCCCTACGATCTGATTATCTCCAACCCGCCCTACGTGGACGCGGAGGACCTGGCCGCGATGCCCGATGAATACCGCCATGAGCCGGAGCTGGCGCTGGCGTCGGGGCACGACGGTCTGGATTTCACCCGCCGCCTGCTGGCCGGCGCCGCCGAGCGGCTCTCCGAGGACGGCGTCTTGATCGTCGAGGTGGGCAACAGTGACCGGCACATGGCGGCCCTGTGGCCGGACGTGCCGTTCATGTGGTTTGAATTTGAACGCGGCGGGCAGGGTGTTTTCATGCTGGACCGCCGCCAACTGCTAGAATTCCGGGATCAGTTTATCGCCGCCTGAGGCGCCTGAGGAGCACTATGTCTGGGAACAGTTTCGGTGAGCGCTTTCGCGTCACCACTTTCGGGGAAAGTCACGGCGTCGCCCTGGGCGCGGTGGTGGAAGGCTGCCCGCCGGGTTTGGCGATCAGCGAGGCGGACCTGCAAGGTGAGCTGGACCGCCGCAAGCCGGGCACCAGCCGTTACACCACCCAGCGCAAGGAGCCCGATCAGGTGCGTATCCTTTCCGGGGTGTTCGAGGGCAAAACCACCGGCACCTCGATTGGCCTGCTGATCGAGAACACCGATCAGAAGTCCAAGGACTACAGCAATATCGCCGAGACCTTCCGGCCCGGCCATGCGGATTACACCTACACCCAGAAATACGGCTTCCGCGATTACCGGGGCGGGGGCCGCTCCTCGGCCCGGGAAACCGCCATGCGCGTGGCCGCCGGCGCCATTGCCCGCAAGTATCTGGAGCAGCGGCTGGGGGTGCGTATTTACGGCGGTGTCGAGCAGATCGGCACGATCCGCGCCGAGCGTTTCGACTGGCACAGCGTCAACGACAACCCGTTCTTTTTCCCGGACGCGGATAAGGTGCCGGCCCTGGAACAGCTGATCAACGACCTGCGCAAGGACGGTTCGTCCATCGGCGCGCGGGTGACGGTGTTTGCCGAGGGCGTGCCGCCGGGCTGGGGCGAGCCGGTGTTCGACCGCCTGGACGCGGATCTGGCCAAGGCGCTGATGTCGATCAACGCGGTCAAAGGCGTGGAAATCGGCGACGGCTTCGAAGTGGTCAACCAGCGCGGCGAGGAACACCGGGACGAGATGACGCCCGAGGGTTTCGCCAGCAACCACGCCGGCGGCGTGCTGGGCGGCATCACCTCCGGGCAGATCGTGCGCGCCAGCATGGCGCTCAAGCCCACCTCCAGCATCACCATCCCCGGGCGCAGCATCAATCTGCGCGGCGAGGCCACCGAAGTGGTCACCAAGGGCCGTCATGATCCTTGCGTGGGCGTGCGCGCCACGCCCATCGCCGAAGCGATGCTGGCCCTGGTGCTGATGGACCATTACCTGCGCCATCGCGGCCAGAACGGAGACGTGACGCCGCCGTTGGCGCCGATTCCCGGCGGATTCTGAGCAAGGGGCGCCGTATGCCGTTTTACTGGCGCCTGTCCGGGTTTTATTTCCTCTACTTCGGCCTGCTCGGCACCCTGGTGCCGTACTGGTCGCTGTACCTGAAAGACCTGGGTTTCAGCCCGTTCGCCATCGGCGTGCTGATGGCGGTGCCGCAGATCACCAAGATCGGCGCGCCCAACCTGTGGGGCTGGCTGGCCGACCGCACCGGGGCCCGGCTGCGCATTATCCGTCTCGGCAACCTGGCCGCCGCGCTGGCGTTCCTGCCGGTGTTCTGGGTCGACCAGGTGTGGAGCATGGCGATCCTGCTGGCCACCTTCAGCTTCTTCTGGAACGCGGTGCTGGCCCAGTTCGAGGTGATCACCCTGCGCACGCTTGGTGACCAGGCGCACCGCTACAGCCATGTGCGGCTGTGGGGGTCGCTGGGCTTTATCGGCGCGGTGTTGCTGGTGGGCTGGGCGCTGGATCATCTGCCCATCAATCTGCTGCCCTGGGTGATGTCCGCGTTGCTGTGGTTGCTGTGGCTGACCACGCAATCGCTGCCCTCCGGGGGCGCCGAGCAGCCCCGGGCCCGGCCCGGCGGCGTGCGGGCCCTGCTGCGCCGGCGCGACGTACAGGCGTTCATCCTCGCTTCTTTTCTGATGCAGGCGTCCCACGGGCCTTACTACACCTTCTACAGCATTCACCTGGAAGACCTGGGGTTCCGCAAGTTCACCGTGGGTGTGCTGTGGGCGCTGGGGGTGGCCGCCGAGGTGGGTATCTTCCTGGTCATGCACCGGCTGATGCGCCGGTTCGCCCTGGCCAAAGTGCTGTTCGTCAGTCTGCTGCTGGCGGTGGTGCGCTGGCTGGTCATCGCGCTTTGCGGCGCCGACCTGTGGTGGCTGGTGCCGGCCCAACTGCTGCACGCGGCCAGCTACGGCAGCTTCCACGCGGCCAGCATCGCCTGGGTGCAGGACACCTTCGGTGAAGCCCACGCCGGCCAGGGCCAGGCGCTGTACTCCAGTCTCGGCTACGGGGCCGGCTGGGCGCTGGGCGCCGGCCTCAGCGGCCTGTACTGGGCCCGCTGGGGCGCCGACAGCTTTCTGGTGGCGGCCGCCACGGCGGCGGTGGCGGCGCTGGTGGTGTGGCGCTGGCTGCTCAACCGCCGCTGTTGAGAATATCCAGAAAGGCGCCGGCGGCGTTGGAACGGCTGCGCCCGGGGTGGGTGACCACGCCCAGGCGGCGTACCGGGAGGGCGGTATCCACATTCAGGCGAACCACACTGTCATCGAGCATGGTTTCGGGCAGCACACTCCAGCCCAACCCGATGGACACCATCATATGGATGGTCTCCAGGTAGTTGGTGGACATGGAGATATTCAGTGTCAGCGCCTGTTCCTCGAACAGGCTTTCCACAATGCGTCGGGTGAACGTGACCGGCGACGGCAGGATGGCGCTGTACCCGGTCAGGGTTTCCAGCGGCACCCGCTGCAGGCGCGCCAGCGGGTGCTCCGGGGCCGCCATGAACACCAGCGGGTCCTGCCACACCGCCTGGCTGTGCAGGCGCGGGTCCGGTTGCGGGGGCAGGGTGACCACGCCCATCTCCAGGTCGCCGTGCAGCACCGCTTCCCAGGCTTCCTCGGAATCGATGAAATGGATATCCAGTTTCACGTCCGGGTATTCCCGGGAAAAGCGGCGCAATACCGGGGGCAGCCGGTGCAGGCCGATGTGATGGCTGGTGCCGATGCGCAGGGTGCCGGACACCGTGCCGGTGAGATTGCTGATCGCCCGGCCCATGTCTTCCAGATCCAGTAATACCTGGCGGGCGCGGGGCAGCAGCGCCTCGCCCGCTTCGGTGAGGCGGATGCGCCGGCCCACCCGGTCGAACAGCCGGGTGCCGAGCTGCTGCTCCAGTTGGGCGATGCGTTTGCTCACCGCCGGCTGGGTGATAAACAACCGTTCCGCCGCCGTGGAGAAGGATCCGCTCTCCGCCACCGCCAGAAAGGCGGTAAGGGCCTGGGTGTCCATGGGTGGCGCGCCTCCGGGATTTCAGATAACCATATGGAATCCTAAACATAAAAATTATGAATTGGAATTATCGAAAAGCCCTGCGTAAGGTGTGGCTATCAATTGGAGAGCAGGTTATGGCAGGCAAGACACTCTACGACAAATTGTGGGACGCCCACCTCGTGACCGAACGCGAGGACGGCTCCGCGTTGATTTACATTGATCGTCAGATCATCCACGAAGTGACCTCGCCGCAGGCTTTCGAAGGGCTGCGCCTGGCCGGTCGTCAGCCGTGGCGGTCCGGCGCGTCGGTGGCGACCATCGACCACAATGTGCCGACCACGCCGTTCAACAACGCCTCGGACATCGTCGACGACACCTCGCGCATCCAGGTGCAGACGTTGCAGGACAACACCCGCCAGTTCGGCATTACCGAATACGGCATCGGCGATGTGCGCCAGGGCATCGTGCACGTGATGGCGCCGGAGCAGGGCGCGGTGCTGCCCGGCATGACGGTGGTGTGCGGCGATTCCCACACCTCCACCAACGGCGCCCTGGGCTGTCTCGCCCACGGCATCGGCACCAGTGAAGTGGAGCATGTGCTCGCCACCCAGACCCTGGTGGCGCAGAAAATGAAGAACATGCAGGTGCGCGTGGAAGGCGACCTGGGCCCCGGTGTCACCGCCAAGGACGTGGTGTTGCACATTATTGGTGTGATCGGCACCGCCGGCGGCAACGGTCACGCCATCGAGTTCGCCGGCAGCGCGATCCGCTCGCTGAGCCTGGAAGGGCGCATGACGGTGTGCAACATGTCCATCGAAGCGGGCGCCCGCGCCGGCATGGTGGCGGTGGACGACACCACCATTGATTACGTGCGTGGCCGCCCGTTTGCGCCCAAGGGCGCCGATTGGGACAAGGCGGAAGCCTACTGGCGTGGCCTGGTTTCCGATGCCGACGCTGACTTCGACACCCTGATCGAAATCGACGCCGCCGACATCCGCCCGCAGGTGTCCTGGGGCACCAGCCCGGAAATGGTGGTGCCGGTGGACGGCCTGTTGCCGGACCCGGCCGATGAAGCCGACGAGGTGAAGCGCTCCGGCATGGAGCGGGCCTACCAGTACATGGGGCTTAAGCCCGGCATCAAGACCAGCGACATCCAGCTCGACCGGGTGTTCATCGGCTCCTGCACCAACTCGCGCATCGAGGATCTGCGCGCCGCCGCCCAGGTGGCCAAGGGCCATAAAAAGGCGGACTCGGTGAAGCAAGTGCTGGTGGTGCCCGGTTCCGGCCTGGTCAAGCAGCAGGCCGAGCAGGAAGGCCTGGACAAGATCTTTATCGAAGCCGGCTTCGAGTGGCGCCAGCCCGGCTGCTCCATGTGTCTGGCGATGAACCCGGACCGTTTGCAGCCCGGCGAGCATTGCGCCTCCACCTCGAACCGAAATTTCGAGGGGCGCCAGGGCAATGGCGGCCGCACCCACCTGGTGAGCCCGGCGATGGCCGCGGCCGCGGCGGTGGCCGGCCATTTCGTGGACATTCGGGATCTCGCCCCGGCGGACCAAACGGCTTAGGAGCGGTAGCATGGAACAATTCGTCAAATACACCGGTTTGGTGGCGCCGCTTGATCGTGCCAACGTGGACACCGACCAGATCATTCCCAAGCAGTTTCTCAAGTCGATCAAACGGACCGGCTTCGGCCCCAATCTGTTCGACGAGTGGCGTTACCTGGACGAGGGTTTTCCCGGCCAGGATAACGAAAAGCGACCGAAAAACCCGGATTTCGTACTCAATAAGCCGCGGTATCAGGGCGCCAGCGTGTTGCTCACACGCCGCAACTTCGGCTGCGGTTCCAGCCGGGAGCACGCCCCCTGGGCGCTGATGGATTTCGGCTTCCGGGCGATTATCGCCCCGAGCTACGCGGATATTTTCTACAATAACTGCTTCAAAAACGGCCTGTTGCCGATTGTGTTGCCGGAAGCTACCGTTGACGGGCTTTTTAAAGCCGAAGCGGCAAACACCGATTTCCAGCTCACCATTGATCTGGCGAATCAGCAGGTGATTACTCTGGACGGCCAAGCCATCGGCTTCGAGATCGACGAATTTCGCAAACACTGCCTGCTCAACGGCCTGGACGAAATCGGCCTGACCTTGCAGCAGGGCGACGCGATTCGCGAATACGAAAGCCGCCGGCGGGCCGCCGAGCCCTGGATTTTCCAGGAGCCGCAACAACAATAAAACAAGGAGGCATGATGATAGTTCGTAGCGCTGGCCTGTTGCTGGTCCTGGCCCTGGCGGTCACCGGCTGTACCCGCACCGCCATGTACCATCCGCCGGGTGACGACGACCCGAGAGCCCGGCTGAGCATCGAAAGCCAGTTGGGCAGCAACGAAGAGAGCAGCGGCTGGCAGATGCCCGGCGCCGGCGAGAGCACCGTGGCGATTTTCAAAGTGGACGGTGAGCGGCTGGCCGAGAAGGGCGGCCAGCAACGCGTCTTCGTGGAGCCCGGTGAACACAGTGTGGAAATCTTCGCCGACCACCAGGGCATTTTGCGCTTCGGCACCCTGAGCCATGATTTCGAACTCGGCCGCGATTACCAGATTTTGGTCGACGAAGGCGAAGGCGATAAGCGTTACAGGGCCTTGCTGGTGCCGTCGGGCAGTGGCGTGGTCGACATCTATGACGAGACCCTGTTCTGAACGGGTGAACCAAACGTTTAAGGATTTTGAATGAGCAGTATCCTGGTGTTGCCGGGCGATGGTATCGGCCCGGAAATCGTCGATGAAGCGCTGCGCGTGCTGAAGGCGGCGGAGAAGCGTTTTGACTTGGATATCCAACTGGATCACGCCCTGGTGGGCGGCGCCGCCTATGACGCCGAAGGCGACCCGCTGCCCGAGAGCACCCTGGCCAAGGCGCGCGCCGCCGACGCTATTTTGTTCGGCAGCATCGGTGGCCCCAAGTGGGACAATATCGAACGCGATAAACGTCCCGAGCGCGGCCTGCTGCGCCTGCGCTCGTCGCTGGGCCTGTTCGCCAATCTGCGCCCGGCGATTCTGTTTCCGCAACTGGCGGAGGCGTCCAGCCTCAAGCCCGAAGTGGTCTCCGGCCTGGATATTCTGATCGTCCGCGAGCTCACCGGCGGCATTTATTTCGGCCAGCCACGCGGCATCAAGGAAGAAAACGGCGAGCGCGTCGGCTTCAACACCTACGTGTATTCCGAATCGGAAATGAAACGCATCGCCCGGGTCGCCTTCGACCTGGCCATGCAGCGCGGCAAGCGCGTCTGTTCGGTGGACAAGGCCAATGTGCTGGAAGTCACCGAGCTGTGGAAAGAGGTGGTCACCGAGGAGGCCAAGGCCTACCCGGAGATTGAGCTTTCCCATATGTACGTGGACAACGCCGCCATGCAACTGGTGCGCGCCCCCAAACAATTCGATGTGATCGTCACCGGCAATCTGTTCGGTGACATCCTCTCCGATGAAGCCGCCATGCTCACCGGCTCCATCGGCATGCTGCCCTCCGCGTCCCTGGACGAAAACCGTAAAGGTCTCTACGAGCCCTGCCACGGTTCCGCGCCGGACATCGCCGGCCAGGGCATCGCCAACCCGCTGGCCACGATTATGTCACTGGCCATGTTGATGCGTTACAGCCTGCAGCGCGACGACGTGGCGGACGCCATTGAAGCGGCGGTGGAAAAGGTCCTGGATCAAGGTCTGCGGACCGGCGATATTTACACCGAGGGCACCCGGAAGGTCAGCACCGGGGAAATGGGTTCCGCCGTGGCCGAAGCACTGGCCGGCGTCTGAGCCCCGCTGAAGAGCAGTGGTAAACGCAGTTATCCATTCATAGAGAAGGGCAACGGCCTTTCAGGAGATTCGTCTCAATGAATAAAGTCGGTTTTATCGGCTGGCGCGGCATGGTCGGTTCCGTATTGATGGACCGCATGCGCGCGGAAAATGATTTCAAGGACATCGAACCGGTGTTCTTTTCCACCTCCCAGGTGGGCCAGCCCGGCCCGGACGTGGGCAAGGACATTCCGCCGCTGGGCGACGCCAAGAGCGTGGACGAACTGAAAGCCCTGGACGTGATCGTCACCTGCCAGGGCGGTGATTACACCAATGAGGTGTATCCGAAGCTCCGCGAAGCCGGCTGGAAAGGCTACTGGATCGACGCCGCCTCGGCGCTGCGCATGTCCGACGACAGCGTCATCGTGCTCGACCCGGTCAACCGCAAGGTGATCGATCAGGCGCTGGATAAAGGCACCCGTGACTTCGTCGGTGGCAACTGCACCGTGAGCCTGATGCTGATGGCCATGGGCGGCCTGTTCAACGCCGACTTGGTGGAGTGGACCAGCGCCCAGACCTACCAGGCCGCGTCCGGCTCCGGCGCCCAGCACATGCGCGAGCTGATCGCCCAGATGGGCGCCATCCATGGCGACGTCACCTCGGAACTGGCCGACCCGGCCAGCGCCATTCTGGACATCGACCGCAAAGTGGCCGCCACCATGCGCGGCGACGGCATGCCCCACGAACACTTCGGCTTCCCCCTGGCCGGTTCGTTGCTGCCGTGGATCGACAAGGAAATGGAAAACGGCCAGAGCAAGGAAGAGTGGAAAGCGCAGGCGGAGACCAACAAGATTCTCGGCCGTGGCGACCACCCGATTCCCCTGGACGGCACCTGCGTGCGCATCGGCGCCATGCGCTGCCACGCCCAGGCGCTGACCGTGAAGCTCAAGAAGGACGTGCCCCTGGACGAGATCTATGATCTGATCGGCCAGGCCAACGATTGGGTGAAAGTGGTGCCCAACGAGAAAGAGGCGACCCTGCGCGACCTGACCCCCACGGCCGTGACCGGCACCCTGACGGTCCCCGTCGGGCGCCTGCGGAAACTGAACATGGGCGGTGAATACCTGAACGCCTTCACCGTCGGCGACCAGCTGTTGTGGGGCGCCGCGGAACCGCTGCGCCGCATGCTGCGCATTTTGTTGGAGCACTGATGAGTATTGACCTCGCCCTGGTGGGCGCCACCGGTCTGGTGGGCGAGGCCATCCTCGAACAACTCGCCCATCGGGATCTGCCGTTGGGCGAGTTGTTCGTTCTGGCCTCGGAAAACAGCGAAGGCAAAAGCCTGCGCGTGGGTAAGAAATCCCTGCAGGTGCAAAAAGCCGAGGATTTTGATTTCTCACGGGTGCAGCTGGCGGTGTTCGCCGCCGGCGCCACGGTGTCCCAGGAACTGGCGCCGCGCGCCGCCGACGCCGGCGCGCTGGTGCTGGATCTGTCGCCGGCGTTCCGCTATGAGCCCGACGTGCCGTTGCTGGTCGCGGGGGTCAATGACGAGCAGCTCGGCGCCGCCCGCGAGCGCAACCTGGTGGCCGCCGCCGACGCGGCCACGGTGCAATTGCTGCTGGCGCTGAAACCGCTGATGGCGTTGGGTGATCTGACCCGGGTCACGGTCACGCAACTGCAGAGCGCCTCGTCCTCCGGGCGGGTCGGCGTGGAGCGTCTGGCCCGCCAGAGCGCGCGTTTGCTGAACGGCCTGGAGGCCAGCGAAGGGCCGGAATCCCAGTACGCTTTCAACATGCTGCCGATGGCCGGCCGCCGGCAGGATAACGGCTACACCAGCGAAGAACTGAAACTGATGCTGGAGGCCCGCCGGGTACTGGGCCAGCCTCAACTGGCGGTGGATGTCAGCTGCGTTCAGGTGCCGGTGTTTCATGGGTTGTCGCAGACCGTGGTGGTGCAGGGCACCATGCCGATCACTCTGGCGCAGGCGGAGTCGTGCTGGCGCGACGCGCCGGGGCTGCAACTGGACGCCGATGACGAAGCCGACGGCGCCTCACCGGTACGGCAGATCCGCGCCGATCTCGGCGTGAGAATTGCGCGGGTTCGCGAGGACATCGACGGGCAGGGTGATTTAAGCTTTTGGACCGTGGCCGATAATATTAAAACCGGCGCCGCCTACAACGCGGTGCTGCTGGTCGAGAAGTTGCTAAAAGACTATCTGTAATGGATACTTACCGAGATTATGTGACGCAGTTTCTAGGTGTCTCATGTAATTTCCTGCACAATCACGATAGCGATTCTTGGCAATCAAAGACCGCATCGGGATAATTTGGCGGCCTGCCGGCTGAGAAGGCGGGGAAAGATAATAAGTAAAGGGTTCGATCAATGCTCCGAAAACTTGGGATAGGCTTTATCGCTCTGGCGACCATGGCGCCCGGGCTGGCGGCTGCACTGGGGGTGGGTGAGTACGAGCTGAACTCGTATTTGAACGAGCCGCTGGACATGACCGTGCAACTGCAGGATCTGGGCGGTCTGTCCGAGGACGAGATTCTCGCCAACCTGGCCACCCAGGAGGCTTTCGACGCCGCCGGTGTGGATCGCGGCTACTTCCTTAATGATCTGAAGTTCGAAGTGGACGTGAGCGGCAATACCGGCGTATTGCATATCCGCTCCCGTCAGCCGGTACGCGAACCCTATCTGAATTTCCTGGTGGAGTTTTTGTGGCCCACCGGCCGTCTGATGCGGGAATACACCGTCCTCCTTGATCCGCCCAGCTACGCGGACGACGGTGGCAGCCTGCAGCCCGCCGTTTCGCAACCCTCGCCGCGCCCGGCCACCCGGCCGGAACCCGCTTCCGAGCCGGCCCGCCCGCGCCCGGCCGAACCGGCGACGCGCCCGGCGCCCGCGCCAACCCCGGCCGCCAGCCGCGCCGATGCCGCCGACAGTGACAGCGGCGACGAGACGCAAAGCGCCGGCACTTACCGGGTCGGTCCCTCCGACACCATGTGGCGCATCGCCCGGCAGCAGCGCCCCAGCCCGGACGTGTCGGTGCAGCAAATGATGCTGGCGATCCAGGACCGTAACCCGGACGCCTTCATTAACGACAACGTGAATCTGGTGCGCGAAGGCGCGGTGCTGCGCATCCCCTCCGAGCAGCGGGTTCGCCGCCTGTCCAGCCGCGAAGCGCTGTCCCGGGTGGCCACGCAGAACCGCGAATGGCAGAGCATGCGCCGCGAGCCGGCCGCCGGCCAACCGCAACGGGCGCCGATTGACGCCACCGGCCGTGACCGCGATGACCAGGTCGCAGGCGGCGGCGACGGCCAGGGTCAGGTCACTCTGGTGAGCCCGGAGAGCAAGGGCGGCGTGCGCGACGGCGACGCCACCGGCGGTCCCGGCGGCGACGCCGATACCGCGGCGCTGCAGAATGAACTGGCGATCCGCGATGAGAATCTGGACCGCTTGAACCGTGAGAACAGTGAGCTGCGCAGCCGCCTGGATGCGCTGGATGAGCAGGTAGGCACCAGCCAGCAATTGCTGGAGATGCGCAGCGAAAAGATTGCCGCGCTGCAGGCGGAACTGCGCCGGCTGCGTGAAGAGCAGGACCTGGACGTGGACCCCTCGCTGCTGGAAGAACCCCAGCCGGCGGCGGACAGCGCCTCCGACATGAGCGCGGACGCTGATGACACCGGTAACACGGATAACAGCGACAGCGTTGGCGGCGATCAGCCGGCCGCTGACGGCGATGACGACGACGCGGCCCCGGCGCTGAGCGCTCCGGGCCAGAACGGCGGTGACGGCGGCGGTGGCGACCGGCCGTCGCCGGATCAGGGCGGTGGCGGCGATGACCGCACCGCCACGGTGACCCCGCCCGAGAAGCCGGAACCGGCCTCCGTGGATCAAGCGGATGACGGTGGCGGTATTCTCGGCCTGATTCGCGACAATCTGCTGTATGTAGGCGCCGCTCTGGCGGTTTTGCTGCTTTTGTTGCTGCTGGCGCTGCGCCGCCGGCAAGGCGGCGACGGTGACGACCACCACGGTGGCGCGGATGACGACGGCGACTTCGGTGACGATTTCGAAGCTCCGGTGATCGCCGGCGCCGACGACCACGACCACGCCGATCTGGAAGAGGACCTCGCCGACGACGAGATGGACCCGATGGAGCGGGCCGATGTCTACGTGGCCTACGGCCAGTACCCGCAGGCGGTGGACTTCCTGCGCAACGAAATCAATCAGGCGCCGGAACGCGGCGACCTGAAAATCCGGCTGCTGGAGCTGCTCCACGAAAGTAATGACGAGCGCGGCTTCCAGCAGCAGGCCACCGCGTTCGCCGGCACCAGCCCGGCGGTGGACGCCGCCATCAAACGGCTGGGTGGCGACCCCGGAGAACACGACTATGGCGACAACGCCTACGTCGCATCCAGTGCCGACCGGGCGGATGACGAGCTCTCCCTCGACGACCTGGAGCTGGACCTTGCCTCCGATCTTTCCGACCAGCCGGACGACGGCGACAGCTATTCGCATACCGCCACCGCGGCGGGCGCCGGCGCGGTAGCCGGCTTCGCCGCCGGCCGTGAGCAATCAGACCAGCCCGACACGGAGCAAGCGGAGCAAGACGACAGCCTGGAACTGGACGACTTTGAATTCAGTCTCGAGGACGAAGAGCCGGAACACCGCGACCTTCGCGACGAAACACCGATGCAGCTGGACGACCTGGTGCTCGGCGACGACGATTCCCGCGCCGATGACGAGGAAGACGACGGCCTGGAATTTTCCCTTGAGGACGACCTGAACAGCGACACCGACGTCGCCTTTACCGACGACGAGCTGGCGGCACTGGACAGCGCCGAAGAACCCGCCGGGAACGCCGAGGACACCCGCGCCGACAGCAGCCTGGACGATTTCGACGACCTGGAGCTGGATGATCTGGACGTGTCGCTGACCGACGACCGCACCGGCGTGGATCAACCGGCGCCGGTGGACCCGCCGTCCGCGGAGACCGACGACGAACTGGCCGACCTGTCCCTGGAAGAGGACGACACGGACCTTTCCCTGGACGATCTCAGCCTCGACGACGACACCCCGTCGTCGCCGGCCGAACCGGCTTCCAGTGCCGATGATCTCGACGAACTGAACGCCGCCGAGCAACACGCCGCGCCGGCGCCGGAATACCACTCCGAGCCGCAAACGGCCGCCACGCCGTCCGCGGAGACCAGCGAGGTGAGCGACGACATGCTCGGCGACGACGATGACTTCGACTTCTTGGGTGAAACCGACGAAAACGCCACCAAGCTCGATCTGGCCCGCGCCTACATCGACATGGGTGACGCTGAAGGCGCCCGTGACATCCTCAACGAGGTGCTCAGCGAAGGCAGCGACGACCAGCAGGGCGAAGCCAAGGAGTTGCTGGCCCGCGTCAGCTGATAACAGAAGCGAGCAGCTGATAACCTCTCTGGTGGTTCGGGGGGCGATGCCTTAAGGTATCGCCCCCTTTTTAATGCTCGCTTTACGGACCGCTAGGACGGCTTGATGACGCGAATCGCAGTGGCGGTGGAATACGACGGCGCCGGTTTCCACGGCTGGCAGACCCAGGAATCCGGCGTGCGCACCGTGCAGGAAGAACTGGAAAAAGCGCTCTCGCGGGTGGCGAATCACCCCGTGGCACTGATCTGCGCCGGTCGCACCGACGCTGGCGTGCACGCCACCGGCCAGGTCTGTCACTTTGATTCCGACGCCGACCGCAGCATGAAAAGCTGGGTGATGGGCGCCAACCGCTTTCTTCCCGATGACGTCTCGGTGCAGTGGGCGCAGCCGGTGCCGGACGACTTCCACGCCCGCTTCAAAGCCAACCGGCGCCGCTACCGCTACGTGATCTATAACCACGCCGCGCCGCCGGCGCTGTTCCGCCGCCAGGTGACCTGGAACTACCGGCCGCTGGACGTGGACGCGATGATCGAGGCGAGCCGCTATCTGGTCGGCACCCATGATTTCACCTCCTACCGGAGCGTGCACTGCCAGGCCAAGTCGCCGGTGAAAACCCTCACCCGCTTCCAGATTCACCGCCAGGGCCCGTTGATCGTGCTGGAAGTGGAGGGCAACGCCTTCCTGATGCACATGGTGCGCAACATGGCCGGCGTGCTGATGAGCATCGGCGCCGGCAAGCACCCGCCGGCGTGGGCGGGCGAAGTGCTGGAGGCCCGCGACCGCCGCAAGGGCGGCGTCACCGCGCCGCCGTTCGGTCTGTATCTGGTCGACATCGGCTACCCGGAGCACTTCGTGCTGCCGCGTCCGCCGCTGGGCCCGCTCTGGCTGACTACGCTGAACACGGCTGACGGCGGCGGGGCGGATGCCCCATAATTGACGCCCCCAACACCACGGTCTGTTATCATAGGTAACGAATGAACATACCCCGGGTCAAAATTTGCGGCATCACGCGGCCGGACGACGGGCGCCACGCGGCGCGCGCCGGCGCCGACGCCATCGGCCTGGTGTTTTACCCGCCCAGCCCCCGTTACGTGAGCCCGCGCCAGGCCGCCGATATCGTCGCCGCCTTGCCGCCGTTCGTGACCACCGTGGGTTTGTTCGTCGACGCGCCGCCGGAACAGATCGACGCGCTGCTGGAACAGGTGCCGCTGGACATGCTGCAGTTCCACGGCGACGAATCGCCGCACTATTGCGCCGCGTTCCGGCGCCCCTGGATCAAGGCCCTGCGGATGCGCGACGGGGTGGACCTCCAGGCCGAGGCCGATCGCTACCGCGCCGCCGGCGCCCGGGGGCTGCTGGTCGACAGCTATGTGCCCGGCGTGCCCGGCGGCACCGGCGAACGGTTCGACTGGGACCGGCTGCCCGCCAATCCCTCGCTGCCGCTGGTGCTGGCAGGGGGGCTGGATCCGGCCAACGTGGCCGAGGCGGTGCGACGGGTACGCCCGTGGGCGGTGGACGTGAGCGGTGGCGTCGAGGTCATCGGCGTCGATGGCCGTCGGCAGGGCGGCATCAAGGACCCGGCCGCGGTGAGCGCGTTTGTGCGCGCGGCGCGCGGCTGATCCCTATATTCAAACTGGCAGGCACCATGACGAGGAGCATTCGGTGACACAGTCTTCTGAAAGCAGTGGGCCCGATTACAAGGCATTTCCCGATCAGAACGGTCATTTCGGACGCTTCGGCGGACGCTTCGTCTCCGAAACCCTGATGGCCGCGCTCGACGAGCTGGATGTCATGTACCGGCGCCTGAAGGACGATCCCCAGTTCCAGGCGGATTTCGATTACGACCTGGCCCATTACGTGGGCCGGCCTTCGCCGTTGTACCTGGCCGAGCGCTGGACCAAGCAGCTCGGCGGCGCGCGCATCTGGCTCAAGCGCGAGGATCTCAACCACACCGGCGCCCACAAGGTGAACAACACCATCGGTCAGGCGCTGCTTGCCAAGCACATGGGCAAGAAGCGGGTGATCGCGGAAACCGGCGCCGGCCAGCACGGCGTGGCCTCGGCCACCGTGGCCGCGCGCCTGGGCCTTGAGTGCCACGTGTTCATGGGCGAGGAAGACATCCGCCGCCAGCGCCTCAACGTCTATCGCATGAAGCTGCTGGGCGCCAACGTGGTGCCGGTGACCTCCGGTTCGCGCACCCTCAAGGACGCCATGAACGAGGCGATGCGCGACTGGGTCACCAATGTGGACGACACCTTCTACATCATCGGCACCGTGGCCGGGCCGCACCCGTACCCGATGCTGGTGCGCGATTTCCAGTCGGTGATCGGCCGCGAGGCCCGCGAGCAAAGCCTCAAGCAGGCCGGCAAGCTGCCGGACGCGCTGGTCGCCTGCGTGGGCGGTGGCTCCAACGCCATCGGCCTGTTCCATCCATTCCTGGAAGACCGTGACGTGGCCATGTACGGCGTCGAAGCCGCCGGCGACGGTATCGACACCGGCCGCCATGCGGCGCCGCTGACCGCCGGCCGCCCCGGTGTGTTGCACGGCAACCGCACCTACCTGATGGAAGACGATAACGGCCAGATCATCGAGACCCATTCCGTGTCCGCGGGCCTGGATTACCCCGGTGTGGGCCCCGAGCACTCCTGGCTCAAGGACATCGGTCGGGTCAATTACGTGTCCGCCGACGACAACGAGGCCCTGGCCGCGTTCCGCGAGCTGACCCGTATCGAGGGCATCATGCCGGCGCTGGAATCCGCCCATGCGCTGGCCTACGCCCGCAAGCTGGCGCCGCAAATGGACGCCGACCAGGACATCATCATCAACCTGTCGGGCCGCGGGGATAAAGACATCCTCACCGTGGCGGAAATCGACGGTATTCATTTTTAAGATTCGGGGAAGGATATGAGTCGTATTGAAGCCTGCTTCGCCACCCTCAAGGAGCAGCAGCGTAAGGCCCTGATTCCTTACATTACCGCCGGCGACCCGAGCAAGGCGATCACCGTGCCGGTGATGCACGCCATGGTGGACGCGGGCGCCGACGTGATCGAGCTGGGCGTGCCGTTTTCCGACCCGATGGCCGATGGCCCGGTGATCCAGAAGGCCTGTGAGCGGGCCCTGGAAGCCGGTACCGGCCTGCGTGACGTGCTGGCGATGGTGACCGAGTTCCGCCGCGACAACGATAAAACGCCGGTGGTGCTGATGGGCTACCTGAACCCGGTGGAGATCATGGGCTATGAGCGCTTCGCCGATGCCTGCGTCGACGCCGGTGTCGATGGCGTGCTGCTGGTGGACCTGCCGCCGGAAGAGTGCGACGAGGTGGCGCCGCTGTTCAAATCGCGCGGCGTGGATCTGATTTTCCTGATCGCGCCCACCACCACCGACGCGCGGATCAGCCGCATCGCCGCCGCCGCCAGTGGCTACCTGTACTATGTGTCTCTGAAAGGGGTGACCGGCTCCGCCAGCCTCAATGTGGAGGAAGTGGCGCGGCGGGTTGAAACAATTCGCAACCTTGCCCAATTGCCCATTGGCGTGGGCTTTGGTATCAAAGACGCGCAATCGGCACGGGCGGTGAGCCAGGTATCCGACGGCGTGGTGGTCGGCAGTGCGCTGGTCAACCAGTCCGCCGAGAATGTGGATACCCCGGATCGCATTGCCCCCGCGGTGGCGGCGATTCTCGCCGACATGCGTGCCGCCATGGATAAACAGTGATCAAGCGCTGAGCGTACGAGGTCCGACTGATGAGCAATAACTGGCTGGAAAAGATCCTCCCCGCGGTGCGTCGCCCGCAGGAAACCCGGCGCAGCACCATTCCCGAGGGTCTGTGGCGCAAATGCCCGCGCTGCGACAGTGTGCTCTACCGTCCGGAGCTGGAACGCAATCTGGAGGTGTGCCCCAAATGCGAGCACCACCTGCGTGTCGGCGCCCGCAAGCGGTTGAAGATGTTCCTGGACGACGGCCCGATGAGCGAAATCGGCGCCGATCTGGCTCCCGTGGACCGGCTCAAGTTCAAGGACTCCAAGAAGTACAAGGACCGCCTGGTGGCGGCGCAGAAAGACACCCAGGAACGGGACGCCCTGATCGCCATGAAAGGCAAACTTCACGAGTTGCCGGTGGTGGCGGTGGCGTTTGAATTCCGTTTCATGGGCGGTTCCATGGGCTCGGTGGTCGGTGAACGTTTCGTGCGCGCGGTGGAAAGCTGCCTGGAGCACAACACGCCGCTGATCTGTTTCGCCGCCAGCGGCGGGGCGCGCATGCAGGAAGCGCTGTTCTCCCTGATGCAGATGGCCAAGACCTCCGCGGCGCTGGAACGGCTGCGCGAAGCGGGCCTGCCGTTTATCTCCGTGCTCACCGATCCGGTCTATGGCGGCGTGTCCGCGTCACTGGCCATGCTCGGCGACGTCAATGTGGCGGAGCCCAACGCGCTGATCGGCTTCGCCGGCCCGCGGGTGATCGAGCAGACCGTGCGGCAGAAACTGCCGGAAGGCTTCCAGCGCAGTGAGTTTCTGCTCGAGCACGGTGCCATCGATATGATCGTCGAGCGTCAGCACATGCGTGACACCCTGCACCGCATTCTCGCCAATCTGACCGGGGCGCCGCTGGCCGAACCCGCCGAACTATGAGCGTCGGCCTGGACGCCTGGCTGGCGCGCATTGAACAGCTCCACCCCAGCGAGATCGAGCTGGGCCTGGAGCGGGTGCGCCGGGTGGCCGAGGCGCTCGGCGCGGCCAGCCTGCCGATGCCGGTAATCACCGTCGCCGGCACCAACGGCAAGGGCTCGGTGGTGGCCCTCACCCGCGCCCTGGCGACCGCCGCCGGTCGCCGCGTCTGCGTCTATACGTCCCCCCATCTGCAACGCTTCAACGAACGCATCACGTTGCCCGACGGCCCGGTGAGCGACGACGCGCTGTGCGCGGCCTTCGAGCAGGTGGACGCCGCGCGCGTCGACACCGCGCTGACCTATTTTGAGTTCACCACCCTGGCGGCCCTGTGGCTGTTCCGCCACAGCGGCGCCGACCTGGCGATTCTGGAAGTGGGGCTGGGCGGGCGCCTGGACGCGGTCAATTTGATCGACGCGGACGTGGCGGTGGTCACGTCGGTGGGCCTGGACCACACCGACTGGCTGGGTGACACCCGTGAAAAAGTGGCGGTGGAGAAACTCGGCATCGGCCGGGCAGGGCGACCCCTGGTGTACGGCGAGGAAGACGCCCCCACCAACCTGGACGCGGAACTGGATCGCCTTGAGGCGGTGCCGCTGCGCGCCGGCCGTGAGTTCCAGGTGGAGGCCGCCCGGCTGTCGATCCGCGACGGCGAACAGCAACGCCATTATCCGCTGCCACTGCCGCCGCGCCTGGGCGCGGACAATCTGGCCACCGCCTGCCAGGCCCTGGTGGCCGCCGGTTTTCCACCGGCGGACGCCGCTCCCCACCAGGTGGCGGAGACCGGTCTCATCGGTCGCTGCCAGGTGCGCCGTTACCGTGGCGTGCAGTGCGTGCTCGACGTGGGGCATAATCTGGAAGCATTGACCCGGCTGCGCGGGCGCCTGCCCGTCCATGCCGGCCGCCGCCGTCTGGTGCTGGGCATGATGACCGATAAGCCAGTGGAAGCGGTGGTGGCGCTGTTCGCCGCCGATGTGGATGACTGGTATCTGGCGCGCCCGGCGGTGAGCCGCGCGGCGGACACCGGGCGGCTGGCCGGTGCGCTGCCCGAGGACGCCAGCGCAGGCCGTTTTGACAGCGTGGCGGCGGCACTGGAGCAGGCCGTGGCCGACAGCGGCGCCGGCGATCAGGTGCTGGTTTTGGGCTCTTTCTTTACCGTCGCCGAGGCGTTGAACGCCATGGATCAGGGAGACTAGCGGTGCATTTGCGAACTCGCCAACGTGTGATCGGCCTGCTGCTGTTGCTGCTGCTGGCCGCGATTCTGGCGCCGCTGGTGCTGCGCTCACCGGAACAGGTGCGCCTGGCCCTGGATATGTCGATTCCGCAAGCACCACAAATCAGCGAGCCGGAAATCGCGCCGGTGGTCAGCGAGGAAGAGCAGGCCGCCACCGACCGCCAAATCGACGAAGAGCAGCAGCAGGTGGCCACCGCCGAGCCGGCGCCGCAGGCGGTTGAAGAAGAGCCCTCAGCGGAAGAAGAGCCCTCAGCGGGGGAAGCGCCCCCCCCAGAACCCGCTCCCCAGGACGCGCCGCAACCCGGCTTCACCGTTCAGGTGGCCAGTTTCAGCGACGTGGCCAACGCCCAGGCGCTGGTGGCGCGCCTCCGCGAGGCTGGTTACAGCGCCTATCACCGCGAAGTCGAGCAGGACGGCAACACCTGGCAGCGGGTGTTCGTGGGCCCGGAGATCCAACGCGAGCGGGCCGAGGCCCTGCGCCAGCGGCTGGCCGACGACAAGGCCTTCGCCCTGGAAGGGCTGGTGCGTTCCTTTGTGCCGTAGCGGTTCCGGGCCGATAAAGCCCTGTGCCCGCCCCGGGCGCTCTGATAGAATCGCTGGCCTGTTTTAACCACGCGCGTGTTCATGAATCTGGCAGACGGCATCATTCTGTTTATCATCGCCGCCTCGGCACTGATTAGTGTGCGTCGTGGCTTCACGCGTGAAGCGTTTTCCCTGCTCACCTGGGTGGCCGCGTTCATCGTCGCCCGTCTGTTCAGCCCGGCCCTGGAGGTTCTCCTGGCCGATTCCATCGAGACGCCCAGCCTGCGCCTGGCCGTCGCCTTCGGTCTGTTGTTCACTGTCACCCTGGTCGTGGGGGCGTTGATCAATCACCTGCTGGGTGAGTTGATCCGCGTCACCGGCCTGAGTGGCACCGACCGTTTGTTGGGTATGGTGTTCGGCGCCTTGCGCGGCGCCCTGGTGGTGGTTGTACTGGTGGCCCTGGGCCACCATTTGTTCAGTGAGGATGCCTGGTGGCGCGAGTCGCTTCTGGTCCCGCATTTCGCCATGCTGGAGGACTGGACCCGCCGTCTCGCCGGGGATTTGATCGCTTATCTTATGAACGTCAGCGGAAGCTAAGCTTAGCTAGCTCGAGGATACGCAAATGTGCGGCATTGTTGGCATTGTCGGCCACTCCTACGTGAACCAGGCGATTTATGACGCTTTGACGGTTCTTCAGCACCGGGGACAGGACGCCGCCGGCATCGTTACCTGCGACGGGGACCGGCTGTTCCTGCGCAAGGACAACGGCATGGTCCGGGACGTATTCCGCAACCGCCATATGCGCCGTCTGGTCGGCAACATGGGCATCGGCCACGTGCGTTACCCCACCGCCGGCAGTTCCAGCTCCGCGGAAGCGCAGCCATTCTACGTCAATTCGCCCTATGGCCTGACATTGGCCCATAACGGCAACCTGACCAATTCCGAGGCGCTTGCCGAGCATCTCTACCGTTCCGATCTGCGCCATATCAACACCACCTCGGATTCCGAAGTGCTGTTGAATGTGTTCGCCCATGAACTGCACGAGCGCGGCAAGGGCAAGCTGCGCCCGGAACCGGACGACATCTTCGACGCCGTGGCCGCCGTGCACCGTCGCGCCGAGGGCGCCTACGCGGTGGTGGCGATGATCACCGGCTACGGCATCCTGGCATTCCGTGACCCGCGCGGTATCCGTCCGGTTTGTTTCGGCAGAAAAGACACCGAGCACGGCCCCGAATACATGGTGGCCTCCGAGTCAGTGGCGCTGTCGTCGCTGGGCTTTCAGCTGGTGCGCGACCTGGCGCCGGGCGAGGCGATCTACATCACCGCGGAAGGGGAGCTGCACACGCGCTCCTGCCACGACCAGCCCAAGCTCACCCCGTGTATCTTTGAGCAGGTTTATCTGGCGCGCCCGGATTCCATCATCGACGATATTTCCGTTTACAAGGCGCGCCTGCGCATGGGCGAAAAGCTGGCGGAAAAAGTAGAGCGGGTATGGCCGGATCACGACATCGACGTGGTGATCCCGATCCCGGACACCAGCCGCACCTCGGCGCTGCAGATGGCCAACCGGCTCAACGTGAAGTACCGCGAAGGCTTCATCAAGAACCGCTACATCGGTCGCACCTTTATCATGCCCGGCCAGCAGCAGCGGCGGAAATCGGTGCGCCAGAAGCTCAACGCCATCGAACTGGAATTCTCCGGCAAGAACGTGCTGCTGGTGGACGACTCCATCGTGCGCGGCACCACCTGCCATGAAATCATTCAAATGGCCCGTGAAGCCGGTGCCCGCAAGGTGTATTTCGCCTCCGCCGCGCCGGCGGTGAAATACCCCAATGTCTACGGCATCGATATGCCGTCCGCCGGCGAGCTGATCGCCCACGACCGCAGCGACGACGAAGTCTGTCAGCTGATCGGCGCGGACAAGCTGATTTATCAGGATCTGGACGATCTGGTCAGTGCCTGCAAGGAAGGCAACGCGGACATCGAAGAGTTTGATTGTTCGGTATTTAACGGCCACTATCTGGCCGGTAATATCGACGGCCAGTATCTGTCCGATCTGGAAACGCGCCGCAACGACGACGCCAAGAAAAGTCGGGAAAAAACCCGCGCCCTGGCGGACAACGAAGTGATCGATCTGCACAACTCCAACTGAACCAGGGGCGGCACGGCCGCCCGCACCGAGGTAACGATGAGCGACACACCGGACCCCCGCGACCTGCATACCGACACCCTGGCGATTCGCTGGGCGCAGTTGCGCACCGATGAAATGTCGCATTCGGATCCGATCTTCCTGACCTCCAGCTTCGTCTATGAAAGCGCTGCCCAGGCCGCCGCCCGTTTCTCCGGCGAGGAGCCGGGCAACGTCTATTCGCGCTTCACCAACCCCACGGTGCGTTCCTTCGAGCAACGCCTGGCGGCCATGGAAGGCGGCGAAAGCTGTGTCGCTCTGGCGTCTGGCATGGCGGCGATCAGCAGCACCTTCTTCACGTTGCTGGCGCCCGGCGATCATGTGATCAGTTCACGCAGTGTGTTCGGCACCACCAACGTGATCTACGACCGCTATCTGAAGAAGTTCAACATCGACACCACCCTGGTCGATCTGGACGACCTGGATCAGTGGCGCGCGGCGATTCGCCCGGAAACCAAACTGCTGTATCTGGAAACGCCGTCCAACCCGCTTTCCGAAGTGGGCGACATCGAGGCGCTGGCCAGACTGGCCCACGACAACGGCGCGCTGCTGATCGTCGATAACTGCTTCTGTACCCCGGCGTTGCAGAAACCGTTGGAACTGGGCGCCGACCTGGTGATTCACAGTGCCACCAAGTATCTGGACGGCCAGGGCCGCTGCCTGGGCGGCGCCGTGGTCGGTCCTGAAGAAATACTCAAGGAAATCCACGGTTTCGTTCGTTCCGCCGGCCCTTGCATGAGCCCGTTCAACGCCTGGGTGTTCCTCAAGGGTCTGGAAACCCTGGGCCTGCGCATGAAGGCGCACTCCGAGAACGCCCTGCAACTGGCCCGGTGGCTGGAGCAGCAGCCGGGCATCGCCCGGGTGCATTACGCCGGCCTCGACAGCCACCCGCAGAAAGCCCTGGCCGAGCGCCAGCAGAAAGCGTTCGGCGCGGTGATCGCCATTGAAGTGGAAGACAGCGACGGTCAGCGGGACCGCCAGGCGGCCTGGCGCTTTATCGACGCCACCCGGCTGCTCTCCATCACCGCCAACCTGGGCGACGTGAAATCCACCGTTACCCATCCGGCCACCACCACCCACGGGCGCGTGGCGGAGGAAGAAAAACAACGTTCCGGCATCAGCGAAAATCTGATCCGCATCGCCGTGGGGTTGGAAGACGTCGGCGATCTTAAGAACGATCTGGGGCTCGGCATCAAAGCGCTCGGCTTCGAATAAAAGCTCGAAGCGTGTAGCAAAAAAGGGGTGTTATGCAGGCTTTGGATAAAGCGCTGGCCCAGGTGGGCAGCGTGCTGTTGGGGAAACCGGAACAACTGAAACTGGCGCTGGCCTGCATGCTCGCCGGCGGCCATCTGTTGATCGAGGATCTGCCCGGGATGGGCAAAACCACCCTGGCCCATGCGCTGGCCCGGGTGTTCCGCCTCGATTACCGGCGCGTGCAGTTCACCAGCGACATGCTGCCCGCCGACATTCTCGGGGTGTCGGTATTCGACCCGGAAAGCCAGCAGTTCAGCCTGCGCGAAGGGCCGGTGTTCAGCCAGCTTCTGCTCGCCGACGAAATCAACCGGGCCACTCCCAAGACCCAGGGCGCGCTGCTGGAAGCCATGGAAGAGCGGCAGGTGACCCTGGACGGCGTCAGCCGGCCGCTGCCGTCGCCGTTCTTCGTGGTCGCCACCCAGAACCCGGTGACCCAGGCCGGCACCTTCGTGTTGCCGGAATCCCAGCTCGACCGCTTCCTGATGCGCATTTCCCTGGGCTATCCGGCCCCGGACGTCGAACTGTCCCTGCTCGCCGGCGGCGACCTGCGCGAAGCGGTCCGCGAGCTGAAACCGGTGATCGAGCCCACGGGACTGGTCAAATTGATCGCCCATGTGGGCAAGGTGCGCGCCACCCGCGACCTGCTCGACTATGTGCAGCGGCTGCTGGAGGCGACCCGCGCCGACGATCGTCTGGTTACCGGCCTGTCGCCGCGCGCCGGCCTCGGCCTGCTGCGCGCCGCCCGCGCCTGGGCGCTGATCCACGACCGTGATTACGTGCTGCCCGAAGACGTGCAGGCGGTGTGGCCCTCGGTGGCCGAGCACCGCCTGCAGCCCCGCGATGGGGGCCAGGTGTCGGCGATGACCCAGGCGTTGCTGCAAACCGTGCCGGTGGTGCGAAACTAGTCGGTCGAACTTAAGGAGGGGACGCCATGCTCAAGCAAGCCTGGCAGCGTTGGCTCGACCGCCGGCTTCCCCGGGCCCGCCAGGTGCAGCTCGACCAGCGGCGTATTTTTATCTTTCCCACCGGCTACGGTTTCCTCTATCTGCTGGTGTCCGTGCTGCTGTTCTTCGGCGGCATCAACTATGAGAACAACCTGATTCTCGGCCTCTGTTTTCTGATGGTCAGCCTGTTTCTGGTCGCCATCCTGCATACCTTCCGCAATCTGTCCGGGCTGTCCCTGCGCGCCGGTGCCAGCCGCTCCGGTTTCGTCGGCGGGCAGGGCAGTGTGGAAGTGGTGCTGATCGCCCAGCGGCGGCCGCACCGGGCGCTATGGCTGCGCTGGCTGGACCAGCCGGCCCAGGAAATCAGCGTCGAGCCCGGCGAGGAAAGCGCTCTGTGGCTGAACCTGCCGCTCAGCCGGCGGGGCCGCACCCGGCCGCCACGCCTGCGCGTGGAAAGTCGCTACCCGCTGGGCTTGCTGCGCAGCTGGTCGCTGGTGTCGCTGGATCAGGTTTGTCTGGCCTGGCCGCGCCCCCAGGAAAGCCAGGACTGTCCCGCCGACGGCGGTGACCGGGAGCGGCAGGTGGCCAGCGCCGGGCAAAGCGGCAGCGAGGAATTCCAGGGCCTGCGCGGCTATGTGCCCGGTGATTCTCTGGCCCAGGTGGATTGGAAAGGCTATGCCCGGGGCCGGGGGCTCAACGTCAAACTGTTCGAAGAGCCCGCCAGCGGCCGCCTGTGGCTACGTTACGACCGCCTGGAAGGTCTGCCGGTGGAGCGGCGCCTGTCGATCCTGTGCTTCTGGGTGCAGCGCCTGAGCCGCGAAAACCGGCCCTTCGCGCTGGCGCTGCCGGGCGCCGAGCTGCCGCCGGGACAGGGCGAGGAACAGCGCCTGCGGGCGCTCAACCTGCTGGCTCGCCACGGCGATACGGAGGCGCACTGATGGCGCGCATCTACCAGATTCCCAGCCACGCTCGGGGCTGGCTCACCCTGGCGATCGTCGCCGCCTCGCTGCCACAACTGTGGGGCGGCCCGCTGTGGCAGGCCGGGCTGCTCGCCGTGGTGCTCGGCTGGCGGGCGCTGATGGACCGTCAGCGACTGATCCTGCCGGGGCGCCTCCTGCGTCTGGTGCTGCTGGTGACCACCGTGGCCGCCACCTTCTACAGTTTCGGCCGTTTGCACGGCCCGGAAGCGGGCACCGCGCTGATCACCAGCCTGTTCGCGTTGAAATACCTGGAACTGGTCAGCAAGCGCGACGCCTATGTGCTGATCGTGCTCGGTTACTTCGTGTGCGCGACTATTCTGCTGTTCCACCGCGGGCCGGCCATGGCGCTCTATGTGATCGGCTGCCTGATCCTGCTCACCGCCAGCCTGGCGGGTATTAATTACAGCGACACCCACGCCCGCCGCCGTCAGCATCTTTCGGTGGCGGCGGTGATGGTGCTGCAGGCGCTGCCGCTGGCGATCGCCCTGTTCGTGCTGGTGCCGCGCATCGCGCCGTTGTGGAACATGCAGCTGGACAGTGGTCAGGCGCGCACCGGCATGAGCGACAGCATGTCGCCGGGGCAGGTCAGCCGCCTCACCGAATCCAGTGAGCTGGCGTTCCGTGTCCAGTTCGAGGGCGAGCCGCCGCCGCCCCGGGAGCGCTACTGGCGCGGCCTCACCTACAGCTATTTCGACGGCACCACCTGGCGCCAGGCCAGCCCGCCCGGCTGGGACCGGCAGCAACTTTTCTACGGCGGTCGCGGGCCGTCGCCGGACTGGTACCGCGTGCTGATCAACGCCGCCGGAGACCGCACCGGCTACCGCTACCGGGTGATCATGGAGCCGTCCCGGCAGCGCTGGCTGTACGCCCTGGCGGTGCCGTTCACCGACTTCGACGGCAATGCCCTGGCGCGGGATTTCCGGCTGGTGGCGGACGGCCCGGTCAACGGCGCCTTCAGTTACAGCGTGCGCAGCGTGGACGTGACCGGCGCGGTGCCGGCGCTCGGCGACGCGGAACGGCGGCTGATGCTGGACCTGCCCGAGCAGGGCAACGCCGAGGCCCGCGCCCTGGCGCAGCGCTGGCGGCAGCGCCACCGGGACGACCGCGCCCTGGTGGACGCGGCGCTGCGCTATTTCCGCGAGCAGCCGTTCTTCTACACCCTGGAACCGCCGCGCATTGCCGGCGACACCGTCGACCAATTCCTGTTCGGCACCCGCCAGGGCTTCTGCGAGCACTACGCGTCCAGCTTTACCTTCCTGATGCGCGCCGCCGGCATCCCCGCCCGGGTGGTGGCCGGCTACCAGGGCGGCGAAATGAACGCCGGCGACTACCTGCAGGTGCGCCAGTACGACGCCCACGCCTGGGCCGAAGTGTGGCTGCCCGGGCAGGGCTGGGTGCAGGTCGACCCCACCGCGGCGGTGGCCCCGGAGCGCGTCGAGCTGGGCCTGCGTGGCGCCTTCGAAAACGCCGCCGACGGCGCCGGCGGTGACTTCGGCAGCCTCAACCGCCTGCCGGTGCTGTTCCAACTGCAGCAGTGGGCCGACTATGTGGACTTCAACTGGCAGAAATGGGTGCTCGGCTACCGCCAGCAGTCCCAGCGTGACCTGCTGGAGCGCCTGCTCGGCGCGGTGACGCCGCTGCGCGTGGGGCTGGCGCTGCTCACCGTGGTGCTGGTGTTCAGCACCGTGCTCGGCGTACTGGTGCTCAGCCGCCGCCGGGACACCCCGGCCAGCCCGCTGGAGCGCGAATTCGCCCGCCTGCACCGCGCCCTGGCCCAGCGGGGCCTGCGCGCGCCGGCCACGGTGTCCGCCGCGCAACTGGAAGCGGCCGTGACGCGGCGCTGGCCGTCGGCCGCGGGCGCCGCCGGCCACTGGCGGCGGCTGTTCGAGCATCTGGCCTACCGCGACCAGGGCAGCCCCGGCGCCGCCGACCTGGCCGCCCTGCGACGGCGTCGCCGGGCTGTGCTGGCGTCGCTGGCATCGCCACGGAGAGCGAAGTAGGCTCTTTTTTGGCACCGCTGATATAACAAGGAGAACAGCATGGCCGTGGCCCGCTACAAGGAAGCGCTGACGCTCACCGAACACGCCCCCTGGGCACAACGGTTCTGGGACGCGCTGGTCCCGCTCAAGGACCGCGTCGCCCGCCACCCCCTGTTCGTGGAAATGGGTGACGGCTCACTGTCCCTGGGCCGCTTCCGCGACGCGCTGCTGCACTTCTACCCGCTGGTGGAGAGCTTCCCGAAATACATGGGCCTGGCCCTGGCCAAAACCCGGCCCGGCCTCTATCCCGGCCATGAAGAGACCAAGAACTGGCTGATCGGCAACATCAAAATCGAGCAGCGCCACGCCTACTGGTACCAGGACTGGGCCGCCGGCTTCGGCCTCGACACCGAACGCCTGGAACACACCCGCCCGCCGGCGGCCATGGACGCGGTCAACCAGTTCCTCTGGGCCACCGGCCACCAGGGCACCCTGGAAGAGAGTATCGCCGCCACCAACCTGGCCATTGAATGGGCCACCGGCGAATGGAGCCAGCGCGTGGTCAGCGGCATGAAGCACTACGCCGAGCAGGGCAGCGCCAACATTAACCGCCACACCATGGCCTGGCTGCGCGCCCACGCCAGCTACGACGACGCCCACCCCCACGAAGCCATGGAACTGGTCAAGCGCCTGGCGGTGGACGAACCCGCCCGCCAGCGCGCCTTCGCCGCCGCCCAACGCGGCCTGGAGTACTACGTTCTGGCGCTCGACGACTGCTACAGGTTCGGTGAGGACAGAAATGAGGAAGCGTTCCCGCTACTTTTGGATGATCCCGCAGATACACAGTAAACGTTAGAAGAACGGTTGGATGCCAGGACTGACGACCTTACGAGGTAAAGCCGTCAGACCTGGCCCGGATCCTACTAATCTACGACGGTTGTAACATAGTCCTGCGAGTCACAGAGCGGCGGACCGAGGGCGCAGCCCTCAATGTGAAAGGCATAGTAACCGGGTACATCAGTAATCCTGCAGACGAGACTAGACCGAATATCATTTTCGATTAATGCATTCGGGGAATTGATGTTCGAAACGTTTGTTGCACCACACGACGCCGCGTCAGAGTAGAATTCCAGCGTCACCTGCCCAACTCCCCGGACACCATAATAGCCGGTTGCATGTGCAGTGCGACGTACACCCGCAGGAACCGTCGTGCTGCCATCCGCGAATCTATAATACTGATCGCCCACGACCACATCTTGAGGTTGTATTAAGCCTGCCTCACTATCGTGGTTTTCATCCGATTTTTCTATTGTTGGGCGACCGTGGCAAATGCTCGTATAGCCATTATTTTTATAGATGATGAGGGTGTCGTCGTCATTCATGGGAAGGCGTTGAGAGTAGGCGCAGAAGCGGGCGTCAGCTTTGATCGTTTCGGCGGAGCGCCAGATTAACTGCATCTTTTCTTCGGTTACTTCCTTGTAGCGGCGCTTCAGGGTTATCGCGTGGCCTTCATCCAATACGGTGAATGTTCGTTCGATGATCACATCGTCACCTTCACTCCACGATGATTCTGCAATCATCTCCGGAGTGTTTTTTTCGAGGTTGAGAGGCTTGGTGTTGGGTGACTCTCCTGCATTGGCGAGAACGTGGCAGGATGCCGCAAGAAAAAGACTAATAGATATAATTCGAGCTATCATAACTGACACTTCCATGTGGTTTTTCGTGGTTTCTCCGTTTCCAAAACATATACGCCGGTTACGTCGCGGCTGTCAAACATTGCAAACCGTATTTGTAAGAGCGCCACATTTTTCGTTCGTATCGCGGCGGCACCGACAACGTCTCTGGCATCCTGCCGGCCGGCAGAGCCGGCCTTTCGCGAGCATGGCTCGCTCCCACAACCAGAGCCTCATAGAAAGGTTCTGCGCCAGCTATGACCCGCGACCCCGCTGGAGAAACCCCCGCCCGGAACATCATTTCCGATAAGATACCGCCATGACTGAACCCCGATATTTTGCTCTGCCGGTGGACGCCGTGCTGCCGGAGCTGTGCCGCTGTCTGGCCGAGCAGGGCGGCGCCGTGCTGGAGGCGCCGCCCGGCGCCGGCAAGTCCACCCGCGTGCCGCTGGTGCTGCTGGACGCGCCCTGGCGCGGCGACGGCCGTATTCTGGTGCTGGAGCCGCGCCGGGTGGCGGCGCGGGCGGTGGCCGGGTTCATGGCGCAGCAGCTCGGTGAATCTGTAGGGCAGACCGTGGGCTACCGCACCCGGCTGGACACCCGGGTGAGCGCGGCGACGCGCATTGAGGTGGTCACTGAGGGCGTGCTGACCCGCATGCTGAGTAATGACCCGGCGCTGGAGGGCTACGCGGCGGTGTTGTTCGACGAGTTCCACGAGCGTTCCCTGCAGGCGGACCTGGGCCTGGCCTTGGTCCAGGAGGTGCGCCAGGCGCTCCGTGAGGACCTGCGTCTGTTGGTGATGTCGGCGACGCTGGAGGTGGGCCCTCTGGCCGAAGGCCTGTCATTGCCCGCGGTGCGCAGTGAGGGGCGGGTGTTCCCGGTGGAGGTCAGCCATGCGCCGCCGGGGCGGGACCAGGATCCGTGGGATCACTGCGCCCGCCAAGTGGAGGCGCTGGCCGGGGAGGGCACGGTGCTGGTGTTTCTGCCCGGGGTGGGCGAGATCGAGCGTTTGCGCGAGCGGTTGTCGCTGGCGATGCCGGTGCAGGTGCTGCACGGGCGCCTGGCCGGCGACGCCCAGGCGGCGGTGCTGGCAGCGCCCGCCGGGCCCAGGGTGGTGCTGGCTACCAACGTGGCGGAGACCAGTGTCACCATTGAAGGCGTCACCGTGGTGGTGGACACCGGCCTGGAGCGGCGCCCCAGCTATGACCCGCGCCGCCACCGCAGCCGCTTGGTCACGCGCCGCATCAGCCAGGCCAACGCCGACCAGCGCGCCGGCCGCGCCGGCCGGCTGGGGCCGGGCCGCTGCGTGCGGCTGTGGGCGCGGGAAGAGGTGTTGGCCCGGCATATCGAACCGGAGATCCACCAGACCGGGCTGGAAAGCCTGGTGCTGGATCTGGCCCGCTGGGGCTGCCGTGACCCCAATCAATTATTCTGGCTGGACCCGCCGCCGGCGGGGCCGTGGCGGGCGGCGGTGCAACGCCTGCGCGGGTTGGGCGCCCTGGACGGGCAGGACGCCATCACCGACCTGGGGCGGCGCCTCAACGATTTACCTCTGGCGCCGGAACTGGCCGCGCTGGTGGTGCGCGGCCGCGACGCGGGCCTGGCCGCCAGCGCCGCCCGGGTGGCGGTGCTGCTCAGCGAGCGGATGCCGGGCCTGGACCGGCAGGTGGATTTGGCCGAGCGGCTGCGACGCTTCTCCGCGCGACCCGGCGACTGGCCGCTGCTGCAGAGGGCGCTGTCCCGCCTGAACGGCGACCGCAAGGACGGTGCGGCACCCGGCGGTGCGCTGGGCCCGCTGCTCGCCGACACCTTTCCCGACCGGATAGCACGCCGCCGGGACGGTGAGGAGGACCGTTACCTGCTGGCCGACGGCAGCGGCGCCCGGCTGCCGCCGGGTTCGCCCCTGGCCGGGCGCGAGTGGCTGGTGGTGCTGGACACCGACGGTCGGCCCCGCGACGCCGTGATCCGGCTGGCCTGGGCCCTGGGGCCGCCGGAGGTGCCGGCGCTGCTGGCCCGCCACGCCGAATGGCGGGACCAGGTGGCCTGGGACGACAGGCTGCAGAAGGTGCGCGCGGAGCGTCGTTATGCGGTGGGCGCGATCACGGTGGAGAGCCAGCCGTTGCCGTCGCCGTCACCGGCGCAGGTCGAGCAAGGGCTATTGGACGGCGTGCGGCAGCAGGGCCTGCGGGTGCTGCCGTGGACCGATGCCACCCGCCAGTGGCGGGCGCGGGCGGGCTGGCTGCACCGGCTCGAACCGGAACACTGGCCGGCGATGGACGACGACACCTTGCTCGCCGAGCTGGAGACCTGGTTGCTGCCGTACCTGGCCGGCCGACGCACGCTGCGCGACCTGAAAAGCCTGCCCCTGATCGAGGCGCTGAAGCTGCGGTTGGGTCCAGGGCGGGTCGGCGAACTGGCGAGAAGGCTGCCGGAGCGGGTGACCGTGGCCTCCGGGCGCGCGGTGACCATTAATTACGAAGCCGAGGGCGGGCCCCGTTTGGCGGTGAAACTGCAGGAATGCTTCGGCATGGAAAGTCTGCCGGCGCTGGCCGAAGGGCGCCTGCCGCTGACCGCCGAACTGCTGACCCCGGCGGGTCGATCGGCGGCGATCACCGCCGATCTGGCCGGCTTCTGGCGCAACGGCTACCGCGAGGTGCGCAAGGAACTGAGAGGCCGCTATCCCAAGCACCCCTGGCCGGAAGACCCGCTGGTGGCGCCGGCCACCGGCCGCACCAAGGCGCGCAGCGGCCGCTGAGCGTTTCGGTCCTTTCCTTGGGCGCCCGGCTCTGCTATCAATAGCCGCTTTCGGTGGGAGCGCATTATGAAATTTGATTCCATTATTGATGCCGCCGCCGGGAACCGGATGACGGTTCCCGAGGGCTGGGGGCAGGGCAGAGCTACTTTCGGCGGCCTGGTGGGCGCCATTCTGATTCGTCATATGGACGCCCACCTGGGCGACGGCGCGCCGCCGTTGCGCAGTTTTACCATCTCGTTCGTGGCGCCCATGGTGCCGGGGCCGGTGGACCTGGAAGCGACCACGTTGCGCGCCGGCAAATCGGTGACCCAGGTGCAGGTGATGGCCCGCCAGGAGGGCCAGGTGGTGGCCACCATGCTCGGCAGCCTCGGCCATGGCCGGGAATCCAGCATTCGTGTGCCGGGCCCCCAGGCGCCGCGCTGGAAAGCGCCGCTGGACTGCTTCAAATTGCCGTACATGGAAGGCATGTCGCCCACTTTTCTGCGCTTCTTCGACATGCGCATCGCCGGCGGCAATATGATCTTCTCCGGTTCCAAAGAGCCGGATTTCCACGGCTATATGCGTTTCGACGAGCCCGGCCAGACCCAGGACGCCGCCACCCTGGCGTGTCTGGTGGATACCTGGCCTGCCGGCGTGCTGCCGATGCTCAGCAAGCCGGCGCCCGCCAGTTCGCTGACCTGGACCATGGAGCTGCTGGAAGACCCCCGTGAGCTGGATCCGGTGGATTTCTGGCAATACCAGGTGATCACTGATTCCTTCGCCGACGGCTACGGCCAGTGCCAGGCCACCGTCTGGGACGACCGCGGCCGGCCGGTGGCGCTGAGCCGCCAGACCGTGGTGGTGTTCGGCTAATGAGTGGGGACCTGCGCCCGCTGACCCCGGATGCCATCGGCACCAGGGTGCCGCGCCGTGGCCACTGGCTGTTGGCGGCACTGGGCCGCGCGGTGCTGCGCCTGATCGGCTGGAAGGTGGTGGGCGAGCTGCCCGACGTGCCCCGCGCGGTGATGATCGCGGCGCCGCACACCTCCAATTACGACGGTCTGGTGGGGGTCAGCGCGATCCAGGGTTTGCGGCTGGATATTCGTTTCATGGCCAAGCACACCCTGTTCCGGGGGCCGGCGGGATGGCTGTTGCGGGCGCTGGGTGGCATTCCGGTGGACCGCGCCCGCTCCGGGGGTCTGGTGGAAAACACCAAGAAAGTCATGACCGGCGGCCAGCCGTTCTGGCTGGGTATCACACCGGAAGGCACCCGTACCGGGGCGGACCAGTGGAAAACCGGCTTCCACCGCATCGCCGTGGACCTGGGGCTGCCGATTATCGTGGTGACCTTCTGCTACCGGCGTAAGCAGGCCCGTATTCTTGACGCCTTCTGGCCGAGCGGCGATCAGCAGGCGGACATGGAAGCCATCTACGCCATGCTCGATGACGTTCAACCGGCCCATCCGGAGCGCTTGTCCGGGCCGCTGCGCCGGCGCCGTCAGTAACCCGCCGCCTAGCCGGCTTCCTGACGGTGGCGGCGGATATAGTCCTCGCGGCCGACGGCGGCCATCAGCGCATAGGCCAGGGGCGAGCCCAGCGATTCCAGCAGCGTGCGGGTGTGGTCGTCGAACGGTTCCAGCGCCGCCAGCTCGATCACGCCCAGCGCCTGGTCGCCCTGCCAGATCGGCAGGAACAGCAGTTCGCCGGGGCGCACGGCGCCGTGGGCGGTCTCCAGGTCCAGGTAGCCGGCCGGCACATTGTGGCGCACGGTGACGCCGGGGCCGCGCTCCAGCGCACCGCCGAGCAGACCCTCCACCGGCACGTCGTCGCGTTCCAGGGCCTGCTGGTTGAGGCCGCGCGCCGCTTCCTGGCGGAAGCGGTCGCCGTCCAGCCGGTAGGCGGCGCCGGCAATGGCGTGGGTGCGGTCGAGCATGAAGGTCAGCGCCTGTTCCATCAGCACCTCCACCCTGGGGTTGCCGGCGATGTGCGCCATGAACTCGTTCAGCGTGCGTTGCCGCAGCGCTTCCCGGTCGGCGTTGTCGCGCCACTGACGCAGCCGCGCCGATTCCCGCCCGAGCAGCAGATTGTTGGCGTAGGAGCCGCGCGCGCTGGCGTCGAGCATATAGCCGTTGAGCGCGCACACCACCAGCGGAAAGCCGTAGAACAGCATCAGCGACACCGGGTCCACGTCCCAGCGCTGCAGCAGCGCCGCCGCCAGGGCCACCACCAGCGAGCCCAGGCACCAGAACAGGGTGCGGGTGGGCGGCAGGCGCAGAATCGAGAAGCCGATAATCAGCACGTAGATGGTTTCGAAGGCGGCCACCTGGCCGAGGAAGGTGTCGGCCAGATGCAGCGCCCCCAGCAGGGTGCCGGCGAGAGAGGTCATCAGCGCCAGGCCGATCAGCGTGGTGACCCAGCGCTCCAGCGCCTTCACCTTCACCGCCACGAACAACAGCGCCAGGGAGATCGCGATCGGGTAGACGCCGTAGGCCATCCACAGGTCCCGGTTGTGCTCGTCCGACAGCAACGACACCGGCACCGACACGATCAAAAACAGGCTGATCAGAATATACAGCGAGCGCTGAATCAACTTCGCGGCGCGGCGTTCGGCGTAGTCACGGTAGCGGTCTTCCAGGGAACCGGGAAAGCGCACCCAGAGCGTCTGGACCGCCTGCTTGAGATCCCGCTCCTGGCGGGCGTCCAACACTGGCGCGGACTTGGAAGTGGTGGAACTCGTCATGGGGTCCCCTTTATTGTTGCGCTGTCCCGCGCTGTTGTTCAAAGTAAAACAGCGGGCCGCGTCGCCCCCCGACGGATCGCGCCCCGTGGAGCCTTTGAGCGGCTCCCTAAGAATCAATAGCCAACTAACAGGTGAGAATAATGGCCGATAAAGCCCAGTTTGAACAGGCCCAGAAGGACGTTAAGACGCTGACCAAAAAGCCGGACAACGACGACCTGCTGTTCCTCTACGCCCATTACAAGCAGGGCAGTGCCGGCGACGTGTCCGGCAAGCGCCCGGGCATGCTGGATATGGTGGGCCGGGCCAAGTACGACGCCTGGGCCAAGCTGAAAGGCATGAGCGCCGACGACGCCATGCAAAAATACATCGACAAAGTCGAAGCCCTCCTCAAAAGCCACAAATAACCGCTGGTAGGAGCGGGCCCTGCCCGCGAAAGGGTGGCTCTGGCCGCCCACGCGCGGGCGGGCGCGCGGGCGGGCGCGCGGTTCAGGCGAGCCACTGCTTGAGCACCCGGCGCACACTGGCCCAGCGGTTCACCACCAACGACAGGAAAATCAGGAAGCAGCCGCCCACCTGCACCGCGCTCATGGTTTCGCCGAACCACAGCGCCGCGAACAGCGCCGTCCACATCGGTTCCAGCACCATGATTACCACGCCGTGGCTGTGCACCGACAGGCTCTGCGCATAGGTCTGCACGAAAAAGCGCGCGGCGGTCCCCACCGTGGCGCTGGCGATTACCCAGCCGGCCATCACCGGGGTGAAGGCGCCGAACGCGGCGGGCCAGTCTTCCAGAATCAACGATCCGGTGCCGGTCACCAGGCTGACGGTGAACAGCACCACCGTGGTCAGCGCCAACGCCGGCACCCGGTTTTGGGTGGTCACCTGGCCGGAGGCGCCGGTCACGGTGGCGTTGTTGGCGGCGCGGGTATTGAGCGTGAAATAGAGCGCGAAAATGCAGGCCGCGGCAACGAAGAACAACTGCCCCGGCTCCGCGTGCAGGCCACCGCGCAGGGACAGCAGGGCCAGCCCGGCGGCGGCCACCGGCAGCGCCACCCAGGTGCTCGCCGGCGGCTTTTCCTTGAACACCAGCCGCGCCATCACTGGCACCAGCACCACGCCAAGACTGGTGAGGAAGGCGCCTTCGCCCACATGGGTGCCGAAATGCAGACCCATGATCCAGAAGCTCATGGCCAGGCCGAACACCAGCCCCACCTTGACGCTGCGCCGGTACTGGTCGGCGCTCAGGCGCAGCAGCTGCCGCCAGCCCACCAGCGCCAGCACCAGCCCGGCAAGCAGAAACCGCAGAGCCATGAACAGCAGCGGCGGCATCAATAGCACCGCCTCCTTGGAGAAGATCCAGCTGACCCCGGCCAGCAGCGTCACCGCCACCAGCAGCAGGTCGGCCTTGCCGGATCCGCCGCCGTTCTGCGTGCTCACTGTTAGAGGTACCGCCCGGCGGACGCGACCACCACCACGATCAGGCCGAGAATCAGATTGATGCCCACCAGCTTGCGGATCTGGCCCACGCGGCGCGCGCCCTCGCTGGTGTCGTTGTCGGCCACGGCCTGCTTGAGGCGGCGGAACGGCGCGAAGTAAACATGGGCGAACAGCAGCATCATCAGGATACCCAGGCCGATCATGGCGTGGATGTGCCATTCCACGTTGGCCATGCCCTTGTAGACGCCGAACACCATGCCAAAGCCGGTGGCGAGCAGCAGCACCACCGCCGCCCACACCCAGCGGAAGAACCGTTCCAGGGTGGCCGCCCACAGCGCCGGACGCTGGGCGGGATCAATCACCTGAACCACCGCCGGGCGCATGGCCAGGTAGGCGTAGAACATGCCGCCCACCCAGACGACGGCGGCGAGCAAATGCAGGGCGAGAGGAAGGGCCATAGCGATAACCATGAAGGGCTCCGTGGTCGGGGGAATTCGGGGGTGCATAGTGTAGGGCAATGGTGGGGCCCGCTCCCACAAAAAAAGGCGGTCGGGTATCTCCCCAAAGGGTGAGCAAATTGCTACCTTGGGCGCCCGTTGCCTTCGCAACGGTCCCGGTGCCCCGTCGGCCCGGGCGGGTGCTGAATACCGGGAAGAGGACCCCCATGACCATCGACGCCATTCGCGTAGAAGATTATTACGATCCGGTGGTGTTCCGCCGCATCAAGGACCTGGCCGACACCAAGGAGACCCCCTTCGTGGTGATCGACACGGAAACCGTGGGCAAACACTACGATCAGCTGATCGAGCAGTTTCCGTTCGCCAAGGTGCACTACGCGGTGAAGGCCAATCCGGCCGCCGAGCTGATCAGCCTGTTGCGAGACCGGGGCGCCAATTTTGATATCGCCTCGATCTACGAGCTGGAAAAGGTGATGGGCCTGGGGGTGTCGGCGGAGCGCTGCATCTTCGGCAACACCATCAAAAAAGCCCGCGATATTCGCGCTTTCTATGAGAAGGGCGTGCGCATGTTCGCCACCGATTCGGAAGCGGACCTGCGCAACATCGCAAAGGCGGCGCCGGGCTCGCGGGTGTATGTGCGCATCCTCACCGAGGGCACCCACACCGCCGACTGGCCGCTGTCGCGCAAGTTCGGCTGCCAGACCGACATGGCCCTGGATTTGATGATCCTGGCCCGGGACCTGGGCCTGGACCCCTACGGCGTGTCCTTCCATGTGGGCTCCCAGCAGCGCGATATCGGCGCCTGGGACGCGGCCATCGGCAAGGTCAAGATCATGTTCGAGCGACTGCGCGAAGAAGTGGGCATCGAGCTGAAGATGATCAACCTGGGCGGCGGCTTCCCGGCCAACTACATCGCCAAGACCAACGACCTGGAAACCTACGCGTCGGAAATCATCCGTTTCCTGAAAGAGGATTTCGGTGAGCAACTGCCGGAAATCATTCTCGAACCGGGCCGTTCCCTGATCGCCAACGCCGGCGTGCTGATCAGCGAAGTGGTGCTGATTTCCCGTAAATCCCGCACCGCCTTGCAGCGCTGGGTGTTCACCGACGTGGGCAAATTCTCCGGCCTGATCGAGACCCTGGACGAAGCCATCAAGTACCCGATCTACACGGAAAAGAAAGGGGAAATGGAAGAGGTGGTGATCGCCGGGCCCACCTGCGACAGCGCCGACATCATGTACGAAAACTACAAGTACGGCCTGCCCCTGAACCTGGCCATCGGCGACCGGCTTTACTGGTTCTCCACCGGCGCCTACACCACCAGCTACAGCGCCGTGGAGTTCAACGGCTTCCCGCCGCTGAAGGCCTACTACATCTGAAAAAGCCACCAAAGGGCGCTACGAAGCCGAAATTGTAGGAGCGGGCCCTGCCCGCGAAAGGGTGGCTTATAGCCACCCGGCAAAGGTTGCCCCGCAGGATTCCAGAGACGCTGTTAAAGCCCCGCTTTTAAAGGCCTCTGGTATCCTGCCGACCGGCAAAGCCGGCCTTTCGCTTGCAAGGCAAGCTCCCACAATGAGCGCTTCGTAGCGCCGGTTGTTCCCACCTTCAGTACCTGATCTCCACGCTCGCGAACATGGGGCCCACCGCCCAGTCGACATAGATCGGCAGGACGGCGCCGTTTCCGTTGAGACGGAAATCCGGCTGTCTTTCCAGGAAGTGGGTGGCGGTGTCCGGTCGGGTGCGCACGTTCAGTTCGGTGGTCAGCATGCCGGTGGCGAAGTTCACCCAGCCGTCGCCGGGACGGTTGTCTTCCACGCCGATGGCCAGCCCGGCCAGACCGTTGACGATCAAACCGCCGAGGCGGCTTTGCCAGCGCCGCTGGCGGGCTTCCTCCTCGGCCAGCCCGGCGATCAGTATCCGCGTCGCGGCCCGCGCTTCCGGTGATGCCTTATCGTCCATAGCCTGATACTGCCGGTAGGCGTCGCCGTGGGACGGGGCGAACAGCAGCGTGCCGGCCAGCCCCAGGGCCGCTTTGGTGGCGTTGATGTAGTCGTCGTAGCGCTCTTCCGGGTCGTCGGTGTCGCGGGCGTGCACCAGGGAATAGGCGCTGCTACCGCCGTAGAAGGCGCTCCAGCCCCATTGCCAGTAGCGCGCCTGGTCGGCGCCGCCGCGCAGCGCGGACGCGGCCCCGGCGGTGTCCTGCGCGTGGGCTATTGGGCCGAGCAGCAGCAGGGTAAACACGGACACTAGTCGATAAAGGTGGATCATGGGGGCTCCTTTTATGGGGGTATCTAAACCGCTTTGCGTCCGGTTGGCAAAAGCGGCAAGCTTTGCGCTCTCTACGCCACGCTAGGAAAACCATGTTCGGACGGGTGCGAGACTGGTTGGAAAATCGCAAGCTGGCGCGCCTGCCGGTGACGCGGGCGCAATGGGAAAACGCCATCGCCGGCTGGCCGGCGGCGGCCCGTTATCAGGGCGCCGACCGGGAGCGGTTGTTCGATCTCACCCGGCGCTTTCTGGTGCGCAAGGAATTCGCCGCCGGCGGTGACTTCACCGTCACCGACGAGATGCAGCTGTTGATCGCCACCATGGCGGTGGTGCCGGTGTTCGGGCTGGGCCTGGGCTGGTACGACGGCTGGTACACGCTGATTGTGTACGAGGACACTTTCGTCACCCCGGATAACGAAATGGACGAGTTTGGCATCGTGCACGACGCGGGGCGGGAACTGGCCGGCGAAGCCTGGCTGCAGGGGCCGGTGATTCTGTCCTGGGGCGATGTGCTCGAATCCGGTGGCGAGGACGGTTACAACGTGGTGTTGCACGAGCTGGCCCACAAGCTGGACATGCGCAGCGAAGGCCCCAACGGTGCGCCGCCGCTCCATGCCGGCATGGATCCGCAGCGTTGGCATGATGTCTTCACCGAGGCCTGGCAGGCGCTGGAACGGGCGGAGCAGGGCGGTGAGCCCTTTATCGACCCTTACGCGCTGGAAGACCCCGGCGAGTTTTTCGCCGTGGCCACCGAAAGTTTCTTCGAGTCACCCGCCCATTTGCGCCAGGTGTTGCCGGCGCTGTACGAGCAACTGAGCCTGTTCTACCGGCAGGATCCGGCCGATCCGAAATAACCCTGAAAGGGCTTTTACAAGCCTTTACCAAGGTAGGCGGTGAGCTTTCCGTCGCCAATGCTATCTTAGGGTTATTCACTCGTTCTTGACGAAAAACAGGCCGTCGTGAACGGTGACGCATTGGCGAAGCGACCGTCAGGCAGGCTCACGGTAAACCGTACCAAGTGGGAAAGGGAGAACCGCTTGAGAATTCTTGATACCACGCTTTTTTACACCCAGGCCAGCGGTGGCGTGCGTACCTACATTGATGGCAAGCGCCAGGCGTTGCTGCGCCGTGGGGACATCAGCCACAAGGTGGTGATGCCCGGCTCGGGTGTGTTTTTCGACGGCGACTTCGTGTCCTTGCCGGCCATGCCCTTGCCGATGGCGCCGGGGTTTCGTTTCCCGCTGCGTCTGGGTCTGTGGAGCAGCATCATCGCCGGCCTGCAGCCGGACGTGATCGAAGCGGGCGACCCCTACACGCCCGCCTGGGCGGCACAGCGGGCGGCCCGATTGCTGGATGTGCCGTCGGTGGGTTTTTACCACTCCGACCTGTTCACTCTGGTCCATCACCGTGTCGGCCGCTTTCTGGATCCGGGCACCCGCGCCTATATAAAACGGTTGTACGACGGCTTCGATCTGGTCCTCAGCCCCAGCCGGCTGATGGCGGAACAGTTGCACCGCTGCGGCCTGGATGAGGTGCAGGTGCAGCCGCTGGGCGTTGATCTGGAAGCCTTCCAGCCGCAGCGGGCCAAGCCGAACGCGCGCCGGGCGCTGGGTATTTCCGAGGACCAGCACCTGCTGGTGTTCGCCGGACGCGGCACCCAGGAAAAGAACATTCCGGTGCTGTTGGAGGCGATGCGCAAGCTCGGCCCCGACTACCACCTGCTGCTGATCGGTACCGGCCTGCAGTCCGACGCGCCGTCCAATGTGTCGGTGATTCATGAATTCTGCCCGACGCCGGAAGTGGCCGGTTGGATGGCCGCCGCCGATGCCCTGCTGCACGCCGGCGACCAGGAGACGTTCGGACTCGTCGCTCTGGAAGGCATGGCCAGCGGCTTGCCGGTGGTGTGCGTGGACGCCGGCGCCTTGCCGGAAGTGGTACCCGGGGACTGTGGGCGCCATGTGCGGCCCAACGACGGTGCCGCCATGGCCGTCGGAGTGCGCGACCTGTTTGAACACGATGACCCCGCGGCCCTGGGACGGCGTGCCCGCGCCCATGTGGAAACGCGGCACAGTTGGGATGCGGTGGCGGAGAGCCTGGTCGGTCACTACCGGCGCGTCCTTGGCGATCACGAGCAGCCGGTATTAGCATCCACCCATGAATCGCATTCCTGAAACTCAACGGGCGTTTATTCTGTCGCTGCATGACGTGGCCCCTCACACTTGGCCGCTGTACCAGTCGTTTCTGCAACAACAGCAACGTCCGGCGTCGCTGGTCAGCACGCTGTTGGTGGTACCGGACTTTCACCGCGGCCATCCGGCGGAGCGTTCGCCGGCGTTTTGCCAGGCCATGGCCGAACGCCAGGCCGCCGGCGACGAGCTGGTTCTGCACGGCTGGTCGCACAGCGACGACGGGCCCATGCCCATCGGCCTGCGGCAATGGATCCGGCGACGGATACTGACCCACGAAGGGGAATTCTCCGCCCTTGACGAGGCCGCAGCCTACGCCCGCATACGTGACGGCCTGGCGCTTTGCCGCCGCCAGGATTGGCGCGTCAGCGGGTTCGTGCCGCCGGGCTGGTTGAGCAATGAGGCCAGCCGCCGTGCCATCCGTGACGCCGGGTTCGACTACCGTACCGACGCCGGGGCGCTGTACCGTCTGGTCGATGGCGAGCGGCTACCGTTGCCCACGGTGGTGATGTCATCGCGTTCGGCGTGGCGCCGGCGTTGGTTCGAACGTTTGAACCAGGCCCGGCTGCGTCGTTTTGAAGCGCGCCCAATTATCCGGCTGGCATTGCACCCGGTGGACCTGCGCCATGCGGAAAGCCGGGATTTTTGGCGGCGCACCATCGATACCCTCAGCGAACAGCGCCGGTGTGTCAGTAAAGCCCAGTGGCTGATGGAACAGGAACGTTTGCCGGCGAGTGGATCCGAGTCGCTATGACGCGGCATTGGCGATGGTTGTTCGCGGCGGCATTGCTGGTTGGCGCGGCGGTGCCCTTCGTGCTCGGCGGCGATCAGGTGTTGGTGCGCCTGCGCAGTGTGCCGCTGGGGTGGCTGGCGCTGCTGGTGGCGATGATCGCGGTGTGTTGGAACCTGAACGCCTGGCGGCTGAGAGTGATGCTCAACGGGCGGGCCCCGGGCCTGGGGCACGGCGCCGCCCTGGCCACGGTCATGGCCACCGAGTTCACCTTGAACGCCACGCCCGGTGGCAGCGGGGCGCCGTTCACCCTGGCGGCCTTGCTGCGCCGGCACGGGGTGGCGCCGGCCCAGGCCACGGCGGTACTGGCGGTGGATCAGCTCACCGATTTGCTGGTGTTCGCGGCCCTGTTGCCGACGGTGGCCCTGTACGGGCTGGCCCGTTATCTGGACCTGGCTGCCTGGTGGCAGGTGGCGGTGCCGTTCGCGCTAATGCTCGCCGCCCTGGCCGGGGTGGCGCTACTGGCCCGGTTTCAACGCCGGGTACTGATTGTGTCCGGTGACTTTCTCCGCTGGCTGGGGCTGCGCCGTCGCCGCCGTTTGCGTCTGGCGCGGGCGGTGCTGCGCTTCCGGCGCGGGCTGGAGGAAACCCTGGCGGTGCCGCGCCGGCGTCTGCTGTTGATGTTCACGCTCTGCCTTTGCCACTGGCTGCTGCGCTACTCGGTGATCTATATCGCGGTGCTGGCGCTAGGCGAGCATCTGGATTGGGTGTACGGCTTCTTCGTGCAGATGATGGCCATGGGCGCCGGCCATTTGACCCTGCTGCCCGGTGGTGCCGGCGGCGCCGAGGTGGCCGGCGCGGCCTTGCTGAACCCGTGGCTGACGTCGGTGACCGCCGCCACCACCATCGTGGTGTGGCGGTTTTTCACCTTCTATTGGTATCTGCTGGCCGGTGGTGCGGTGATGTTGTGGTTGGCGGCTCGCGGCGGGCAGCCGCTGCTCGACGGCAAATAGCCGGAACCGGTGTTGAATAAGGTGCCCCGGACACCGGCGAGGCCGGGCCGGGGCGGATTGCCCCCCAAGGGCAAAGCAAAACGGGTTACAGCTGGTACATGAATTCCGGCCCCGGGTATTCGCCGCCGTGATCGTCGCCGATTTCCTGTTCAATCAGCTGGTTGGTGCGGGCGTTGAGCGCCAGCAGCCGTTCTTTCACCGCGCCCGGACCTTCCGGCCGAGCGGCCAGGTTGACCAGCTCGTCCGGATCCTGGTGGGTGTCGTAGAGCTCCAGGTCGTTGTGGGCGAGCAGCGTGTCCCAGTCCTGGGGCAGGTGGTGGCTGTCCGGGCTGAAATAGCGGGTGAACTTGTAGCGGCCGTCAAAGACACCCCGGTGCAGGCCCCGGTTGCCCAGCTCCGGGCCCAGCCGCAGCTGCTTGAGGAAATCCCCCATTAATTTCACCGGCGTGATTTCGTCGCCTTCCCGGGCCAGCCGCTGGGTGGCTTCCGGATCGGTATAGAGCAGCACGCCGTAGGCGAACAGGATGCCGTCCTGGTCGCGCCGGGTGGTCTGGCCGGTGAGGGCCGGGCTCAGGTCCACGCCGGGGGTGTCGGTGGTGGTTTTGCCTTCGGTGGCCAGACCCACCAGGGTGGGCACCAGGTCCAGCGCGGAGCCCAGATTGTCCACGGTGCGGCCGCCGCTCACGTCCGGGTGGCTGACGATCAGCGGCACCCGGCTGTTTTCCTTGTAGGTCACCGGGCCTTTTTGCCGCAGGCCGTGGGCGCCGGCCATTTCGCCGTGGTCGGCGGTGTAGACGATGATGGTGTTGTCGAGCTGACCGCTGTCCTCCAGGGCTTGCAGAACATGGTCCACCTGCCGCGAGACATCGCGGATGCAATTGAAATAGTAGCTCTGATTGGCCAGCCAGGCGTCTTCGTCGTCCTTGTCCATGTGGCCGTAGATGCTGTCGATCACCTGGGCGTAGGAGCGGTGGCACCAGGGCTTGTCGCGCAGCGTTTCCTTGGCGAACGAGGCGGGCAGCGGCAGATGCGACCAGTCCTTCTTGTAAATCGGATCGTTCGGCGGTGGCCGCAGCGGGGCCATGAACCGGGGGTTGGCCCGCGACTGTTCCTGCTTCTCGCCGGAAGAGAAGAACATGATGTCGTGGGGGTTCACGAAGTTGACCGCCAGCAGCCAGGGCTTATCCAGCTTCTGGCTGTCGCGCACCAGCCACTGGCTGGCTTCGCCGGCCACCATGCGGTCGGCGATGTAGCCCTGCCACACCGAGCCGTGCACGTCCCCGGTCAGGTTGTAGTCGCTGAAACCATAGGGCTCCAGGGCTTTGCCCCGGCTCGGGTAGCTGCCGTACATCAGCCCCGGGCCATCCTCGATATCCGACAGATGCCATTTGCCCTTGTAGGCGGTGTGGTAGCCCAGGTTCTGGAAAAAGTGGCCCAGGGTCGGCAGTTCCTGATTGAAGCTCGGAAACGGCGGTGCGTGCAGGTTGGCGGTCATACCGGTGCGCATGGTGTGCTGGCCGCTGTACATCACCGACCGCGACGGCGAGCAGGGCGAGGTATTGACGTAATACTGATTGAAGCCGGTGCCGCGATTCAGCAGCTTCTCGTGGGCCGGGAGATCCAGCCCGCCGGGCAGGTCCATCCAGGAGCGCTCCTGGTCGGACACCAGCAGCAGCACATTGGGCCGACCCTGCTTGCGCAGGTTGACGCTGGCTTTCAAGGAAGGCGCGGTGGCCAGGGCGGCGCCACCCAGGGCCAGATTTTTCAGAACGGTGCGCCGGGTCACTTCACTCATTGGGGCTCTCCGGGGAAGACGGGTTTGTTGTTAGCCGGTCATGGGTGAAGTATGCCCAGGGGATTCATTACCAGGGTGCATGAGTCTATGCTTATAGCAGCTGAAAGCGATTCAAGGAGAGGCCCGTGTGGCAGCTACAGGAACTGGCCCGCTTTCGGGCGGTGTACGAGCACGGCAGCCTGTCGGCGGCGGCGCGGGCGCTGGGGTTGTCCCAGCCGGCGTTGACCCGCAGCCTGCAACGTCTGGAGCAAAGCGCCGGCGCGCCGCTTTTTGAGCGTCACACCCGCTCACTGCGCCCCACCGAACTGGCCAACACCATGCACCGACAGGTGACCCGGATTCTCGATGAGGCGGGCGGGCTGGACCGCCTGGTGGAGGCGTTCCACGATGGCCGCAGTGGGTTGGTGCGGATCGGCTGCGGTCCGTTCGTGCCGGATTTATTGTCCCAGCGGCTGGCCGGGCCGCTGCAGCGTTCACGGGGCGCTCGTGGCACGGGGGTGCGGCTGGAAGTGCACAGCGATCATTTCGAGGCGCTGTGTGAAGGCCTGTACGCTTACCGCTATGATTTTCTGGTCTACGACGGGCGTAAACGTTCCGCCTTGCCCGACCACGATGACGTGGAGGAGCTGCCGCTGGTGCAATTGCCGCTGAAAGTGGTGGCGCCCGCCGCTTGGCTGGTGGGTAAAGAGGTCGCCGCCGCCAGCGACGGCCCCGCGGCGCTGGCGTTCATGGCGGAACGGCCCTGGGCTTTGCCGAGGGTGGCGCCGGAGTACCGCCGGCAGATCGCGCCCTGGTTCCGGGAGTTGCTGGTGGCCCGGCGCGGCGCCGAGTTTCAGATGGCGACCATCAGTTCCTGTCTGGCGCTATGCCGGGCGGGCAGGGCGGTGACGGTGGCGCCGCTGAGCCTGATTGAGGACGACCTGCAAGCCGGGCGCTTCATGGTGCTGCCGCTGGATCCGGGGGTGACGGTATCGGCCTGTGCCTACCGGTTGCGCTCACACCCGCTGTCGCAGGCCGCCAGCGAAGTCTGGCGGCTGCTCAAGCGAGGTGCCCTGGGGCAGGCGGACTGAGTTACAGGGGATCCAGATGGTCGTGCATGGCCAGGGCCTCGGTGTTCTCGCGGTTGGCGAGGAAATCCGGGCGGGGCTGGTGGCCGCAGTACGGGTCTTCCAGGGTGTTGTCCACGCTGTTGTACACGAAGAACAGGTTGGAACGCGGCCAGGGCGACAGGTTCTTGTTGGACGCGTGCAGGGTGTTGCACTCGAACAACAGCAGTGAACCCGGCGGACCCTTTGGCGCCTGGATGCCACCGCGCTCGGCCAGCTCGGCCAGGTTTTCCTGGCTGGGCACGCCCAGACGCTGGCTTTTCAAGGAATCCTTCCAGTTGTCCTTGGGCGTGGCCCCCTGGCAAGGCACGAAGTATTGGTGCGAGCCGGGAATCAGCATCAGCGGCCCGTTGAACTCATTATTGTCGGTGAGCATGATCGAGGCGCTGATCGCCCGCATGCGCGGCATGCCATCCTCGGAATGCCAGGTCTCGAAGTCGGAATGCCAGTTGAAACCGCTGCCCTGGAAACCGAATTTGTCGTTGATGCGCGACTGGTGGATGTAAACGTCACCGCCGAGAAGCTGGCGCACCATGCCGAGAATGCGCGGGTCCCGGGTCAGTTCGTCGAACCGGCGGGATATCTCATGCATCTGGAACACCGAACGCAGATCGCCGGACTCCGGGTCCGTGATCGACTTGTCGGATTTCATCAGTTCCGTGTCCTTGGCCATCTCCTTCAGTTCATCGAAGAACGGGCGCATGCGCTCCTGGGAAAAGAAGCCCTCGAACCACAGAAAGCCGTCGCGCTCGTAGTGCGACAGAGCTACTTCGTCCAGGGGGCCTTCCCAGCGTGCCTGGTTACGGGCGTGGACCACCGGGTCCAGTCGGGGGAAGCGGTCATGATGCTGGTCATGCCGCGTCGGGAAAAGATCTTCACGGGTCATGTTGTGCTCCTGCGAGAATCCATTTTCGAAGGTACTGCCACGACGTGACCGGCGTTGCCGGGGCGCGGCGGGCATCGGCGGTATTGTCCCGACCGCCGGCCGACGCCGTCATCCGCATTCAATGTTTCTTTACAGCAAGGATGTAAAAATCAGGTGAAGGTTATTTTATCAGCGCCTGAACGTCCTTAAAACGGGGGTGACCGGCGTCGCCGAGCCACTCGAAGGCAACCATTTCGAGGGTCACCAACGTGACGCCGGCCTGGCTCATACGCGCCAGCGCGGCGGCTTTGTCGGCCCGCCGGCGGGCGCCGACCGCGTCTTCCACCACGAACACTTCGAAGCCCAGCCGTTGCAGACCGAGTGCGGTCTGCAGCACGCACACATGGGCCTCGCAGCCGCACAGCACCACCTGGCGGCGCTCCGCCAGGGCTGTGGCGGTCAGCGTTTTACTGGCGTCGAAACGGCTCTTCGCCAGCGTCTCGGTGCACAGCCGTTTGATCGACGGTACGTTCTCGCCCAACTTGTCCGGGCTCTGCTCGGTGCCGATCACCGGCACGTCGAGCAGCGCGGCGAGACGGCCCAGCGTCACCGACCGGGCCACCAGTTTCTGGCCATGGTGGATCGCCGGCAGCAGGCGCGGCTGATAGTCGATCATCACCAGGGTGGCGTTGTCGGCGTCCATCATCATCGTGCTCTCCGCTTGTGGGAACGGGCCTTGTAGGAGCGGGCCCTGCCCGCGAAAGGGTGGCCTCAGCCACCCGGCAGAATACCAGAGACTTGGTTCTTCAGCTGTTCATCGCTTCGGAGAGGGTAGCCCTCCATCCGGGGTCGCGGGTCTGTGTTAGGCCCTTCCGGGAACGCTGTGAATACGTCCCTGTACGCTCCCTGTCGGACGTCCTGTCCTCCAGGGTCCCGGAAGGGCCTAACACAGACCCGCTCCGGGAATAGCCTCCGGCGCCACGGGTCATCGCTGGCACCGAGACCTAACCGGGCTACGGAGTCACAGCCCTGGCGGTCCCGGAAGGCACCACCATTGCACCGCGTCTCGGATACGGAGCAACAACACCTGAAAACCAAGGTCTCTGGAATCCTGCCGGGAGCTTCGCTCCCTTTCGCGGGCAGGGCCCGCTCCCACAGCTCGCTCCCACAAGGCTGGCTCCAAAAAAAAGCCCCACCGAAGCGGGGCTTTTTAGTTCCGTGCGCCCGGAGGCGCCGACACCGGATCAGCTCGCTTGAGCCACCGGAATCTTCACGGTATCCGCCACGTTCTGATATTCGTCCATGCGGTCGAAGTTCAGGTAGCGGTAGATCTCACCGGACATGGCGTCGATGGTGCTGGCGTACTCCATGTATTCCTCGGCGGTGGGCAGTCTGCCGATCACCGCGGCGATGGCCGCCAGTTCTGCCGACGCCAGGTAGACGTCCGCGCCCTGGCCGAGGCGGTTGGGGAAGTTCCGGGTGGAGGTGGACACCACCGTGGACTTCGCCGCCACCCGTGCCTGGTTACCCATGCACAGCGAGCAGCCCGGCATTTCCGTACGCGCGCCGGCGCGGCCGAAGATGTTGTAGTAACCCTCTTCGGTGAGCTGGTGCTGGTCCATCTTGGTGGGCGGCGCCACCCACAGACGGGTGGTCAGGCCTTCCACTTTCTCCAGCAGCTTGCCGGCGGCGCGGAAGTGCCCGATGTTGGTCATGCAGGAGCCGATGAAGACCTCGTCGATCTTCGCGCCGGCCACGTCGGACAGCGTTTTCGCGTCATCCGGGTCGTTCGGGCAGCACAGTACCGGCTCGTTGATCTGATCCATGTCGATCTCGATCACGGTGTGGTACTCCGCGTCGGCGTCGGCGCGCATCAGGCTGGGGTTGGCGAGCCATTCTTCCATGCCCTGGATGCGGCGCTCCAGGGTACGGGCGTCGCCGTAGCCGTTGCCGATCATCCACTTGAGCAGGGTGATGTTGGACTTCAGGTACTCGCTCACGCTGTCTTCGGACAGGGTGATGGTGCAGCCGGCGGCGGAGCGCTCGGCGGAGGCGTCGGACAGTTCGAACGCCTGCTCCACGGTGAGGTCGTCGAGGCCTTCGATTTCCAGTACGCGACCGGAGAACACGTTCTTCTTGCCGGCCTTGGCGACGGTCAGGTGGCCTTCCTTGATCGCCTGCATCGGGATCGCGTGCACCAGGTCACGCAGGGTGACGCCGGGCTGGCGCTTGCCCTTGAAGCGCACCAGCACGGATTCCGGCATGTCCAGCGGCATCACGCCGGTGGCGGCGGCGAACGCCACCAGGCCGGAGCCCGCGGGGAAGGAAATGCCCATCGGGAAGCGGGTGTGGGAATCGCCACCGGTGCCCACGGTGTCGGGCAGCAGCATGCGGTTCAGCCAGGAGTGGATGATGCCGTCACCCGGGCGCAGCGACACGCCGCCCCGGTTCATGATGAAGTCGGGCAGGGTGTGCTGGGTTTCCACGTCCACCGGCTTGGGGTAAGCGGCGGTGTGGCAGAACGACTGCATCACCAGATCCGCCTGGAAGCCCAGGCAAGCCAGGTCTTTCAGCTCGTCGCGGGTCATCGGACCGGTGGTGTCCTGGGAGCCGACGGTGGTCATCTTCGGCTCGCAGTACATGCCCGGGCGCACGCCTTCCAGGCCGCAGGCCTTGCCGACCATCTTCTGCGCCAGGGTAAAGCCGGCGTTGGAGTCGCCGGGCTGTTCCGGCTTACGGAACAGGGTGGACTCTTCCAGGCCCAGGGCGGTGCGCGCCTTGGTGGTCAGGCCACGGCCGATGATCAGGTTGATGCGGCCGCCGGCGCGTACTTCGTCGAGCAGCACCTGGGAGCGCAGGTCGAACTCCGCGATCACTTCGCCGTCTTTCTCGACACGACCTTCGAACGGGTAGATGTCGATCACATCACCGGTTTCCATCTTCTCGACGTCACACTCGAAGGGCAGGGCGCCGGAATCTTCCATGGTGTTGAAGAAGATCGGGGCGATCTTGCCGCCGATGCAGACGCCGCCGGCGCGCTTGTTGGGCACGTAGGGAATGTCGTCACCGAAGTGCCAGAGCACGGAGTTGGTGGCGGACTTCCGGCTGGAGCCGGTGCCGACCACATCGCCCACGTAGGCCACCGGGTGGCCTTTGGCCTTGAGTTCGTCCATCTGCTTGAGCGGGCCGATCTCGCCGTCCTTCTCGGGGACGATGCCTTCACGGGCGTTCTTCAGCATGGCGTTGCCGTGCAGCGGAATGTCCGGGCGGCTCCAGGCGTCCTGGGCGGGGGACAGATCGTCGGTGTTGGTCTCGCCGGACACCTTGAAGACGGTGACGGTGAACTTCTCGGAGAGGTCCTTGCGGTTGGTGAACCACTCGCCCTCGGCCCAGGATTCGATCACTTCCTTGGCCTTGGCGTTGCCGGCTTTCATTTTGTCTTCCACGTCGTGGAAGGCATCGAACACCAGCAGGGTGTGCTTGAGTTCCTTGGCGGCCACGTCGGCCAGTTCTTCATCGTCGAGCAGCTCGATCAGCGGCGCCACGTTGTAGCCGCCCTGCATGGTGCCGAGCAGTTCGGTGGCACGCTTGCGGTCGATCAGAGGGGAGCTGGCTTCGCCTTTCACGATGGCGGTGAGGAAGGCGGCCTTCACGTAGGCGGCCTGGTCCACGCCCGGCGGGACCCGGTTCACGAACAGGTCCTGAATGAATTCTTCTTCGCCAGCGGGCGGGTTTTTCAGCAGTTCCACCAGTTCGGCGGTCTGCACTTCGTCCAGCGGCTTGGGCGGAACGCCCTGGGCGGCGCGCTCTTCTACGTGTTTGCGATAGGCTTCTAGCACAGCGAATCCCTCGTTTCGTCTGACTGATTTCTTTTGAAAATCAGTTGTTTGGGGTATGTCCGGGGGTGGAAATGCGCGCGGAGTATAGCGGAAACGGTATCCACTGTTAAATCAAACAGCCCTTAGAGCCATTCATGACATGAATGTTCGGAATAACTGTGGGAGCGGGGCCCGCTCGCACGGTGGTGCGTTAATAGGGCAGGGTGCCGCCGGGCGGCTGGCGGCGAAAGCGTTTGTAGCTCCACAGGTACTGCGCCGGCTCCTCGAGGATCACGGCCTCGATGGAGCGGTTCATGGCTCGCAGGGCGTGGTCCAGGTCCTCGTCGTGGATATCCGGGTCGGCGGGCCGCACGCGGATCTCGAAGCCTTGGTCGCCGGGCAGCCGGCGGGCCCAGGCCATGAACACCCGGGCGTTGGTCTGCTTGACCAGCTTGCAGCTCAGCGTGCCGGTGTAGGCGGGCTGGCCGAAGAAGGGCGCGAAGCGGCCGCTGCGGCGGTCCGCCACCTGGTCGGGCAGAATCGCGGTGAGCGCGCCCTTGCGCATGGCGCGCACCAGCCCGGCCACGCCGCGGGCGGTGGCCGGGTACATGGTGGTGCCGAAGTGTTCCCGGCCCTGCTTCACCAGCGCGTCCAGTTCCGGCAGACCGGACGGCGCGAACATGGCGTGCAGGCCGAATTCCCGGGCCAGCCAGAAGTTGAGCACCTCCCAGCAGCCCAGGTGCGGGGCCAGGATCAGGATCGGTTCCTGGTTGGCCACCGCTTCGCGCAGCGGCCCGTCGCCCTGTTCCGACACCACCCGCCGCAGGCCGTCCTCCGGTTTATTCCAGAAGCGGGCGATCTCGAAGGTGTTCTTGACGCTTTCCACCAGGGATTCGCGCACCAGCGCCTCGCGGTCCGGGTGGTCGGGCAGGCAAAGAGACAGGTTGATGCGGGTGACCTGGCGGGCTTCGGTGGACAGCCGGGAAAGCAGCCCGCCGAGCGCGGTGGCCAGCGCCCGGTTCAGCCGGAACGGCAGCAGACCGAGCAGGCGCAGCGCGCCCACGGCGGCGCGGCCTTTCAGCGTTTGGATATAAGGATTGGTTCGACGGCCCATGGCCGGCGATTATACGGGGGTGTGGGTATAACGCCAGCCGTCGCCTATAATGGCCGCCCTAATTTCGAGGTGCCCATGACCGATATTTCCCCGCTGATCGAGTTTTTACCCTGCAGGACACCGGAGGCGTGGATTGGCTGGGCGCTGGAGAACGAGACGCTGCTGCTGATCGACCACGCGCACTGCGAGAAGAAGGCGGCGTCCACCGCCCTGAACCTGATGTTCCGCTACGTGGACCGCCCGGAATTGCTCGACAACCTGAGCCAGCTGGCGCGGGAAGAGTTGCTCCACTTCGAACAGGTGGTGGGCCTGATGCGTGAGCGCGGCATCCGCTACGACCACCTCTCGCCGTCCCGCTACGCCGGCGCGCTGCGCGCGGAAGTCAGCACCTCGGAACCGCAACGCCTGGTGGACACCCTGATCGTCGGCGCCCTGATCGAAGCCCGCTCCTGCGAACGCTTCGCCGCGCTCGCGCCCCGTGTCGACCCGGAACTGGGCCGCTACTACCGCTACCTGCTGAAAAGCGAGTCCCGCCACTTCGAAGACTACCTGGATCTCGCCCGGCGCTACGCCGAAGAACCCATCGATGAGCGGCTGGCGTTCTTCAAGGAAAAGGAAAAGGCGCTGATTGAGTCACCGGACAGCGAATTCCGGTTTCACTCCGGGGTGCCGGAATAGTCTTGTAGGAGCGGGCCTCGCCCGCGAAAGGGTGGCCTCGGCCACCCGGCAGGATGCCAGAGGCGTTGTTGGCGCCGTTGTTAGAGAAGTCTCTGGTATCCTGCCGGCCGGCGTTGCCGGCCTTTCGCGGGCGAGGCCCGCTCCTACGACGCTATTTGATTTCCCAGTTTTCGAGGCGGAGCCCGTCGCTGTCCGCCACGATCCACCAGCCGAGCGCTCCCCAATCGCCGAGCACCCAGCGGGTGCCTGTGCCGTCTTTCAGGTCTACGTCATGAACGGCCGGCCTGTGGGTGTGGCCGTGGATCAGGTGCTGGACGCCGGCGTCTTCCATGACGCGGACTACTTCCGCCGGGGTCACGTCCATGATGTTTTCGGGCTTGTTGGCGTTGTTGCCCTGGCTCTGCATGCGCATGCCCTGGGCGAGGGCGCGCCGCTCTTCCAGGGGCTTGGCGAGCATGCCTTGCTGCCATTGGGGGTCGCGGGCCATGGCGCGGAATTGCTGGTAGGCGTGGTCTTCGGTGCACAGGCTGTCGCCGTGCATCAATAGCGCCCGGGTGCCGTACAGATCGACCACGGTGCCCTCGTCCAGCAGGACACCGCCGCAATCGTCCGCGAATTGATCGCCGAGCAGGAAGTCGCGGTTGCCGTGCATGAAAAACAGCTCGGAGCCGGCGTCGGAGAAGCGCCGGAAGGCGGCGATGGCCTGGCGGTTGAACGGGCTGTCGTCGTCGTCGCCGATCCAGGCTTCGAACAGATCCCCCAACACGTAGAGGCGGTCCGCCTGGCCGGCGTGTTTGTCGAGCAGGGTTTCCAGCCCGGCCAGATGTTCCGGGCGGGCCGGATCCAGATGCAGATCGGAGATAAGCAGGCTGTAATTCATAGGCTTACTGGCTGGCTTGCGGACTGTCGACACGACGGGCGTTTTCGATCACCACCGGGTCCTTGGGAACATCCCGGGCGGGTTGTCCGCCCAGGCGCTGAGTGCCGGTGGCCACGCCAGCGATCCGGTCCACCGTGTCCATGCCCTCGACGACTTCACCGAACACCGTGTAGCCCCAGCCGCGCGGGGTTTTGCCGGTGTGGTTCAGGCTGCGGTTGTCGACCAGGTTGATAAAGAACTGGGCGGTGGCGGAGTGGGGGTTGCCGGTGCGGGCCATGGCGATGGTGCCGCGCCGGTTTTCCAGGCCGTTATCCGCTTCGTTGCGAATCGGGGCGCGCGTCTCTTTTTTCTCCAGGTCCTGTTGCGCCGGGTCGAGCGCAAAGCCGCCGCCCTGGATCATGAAGCCGCGGATTACCCGGTGGAACACGGTGCCGTCATAAAAGCCGGCGTCCACGTACTCAAGAAAGTTGGCCGCCGTGGCCGGCGCCTGCTCCTGGTTGAGCTCGATCACGATGTCGCCCTGGGTGGTGCTCAGGGTGACGCGCGGCCCCTCGGCCAGCGCCAGTGCCGGCAACAGCGCCAGCAGGGGAAGCAGCCAGCGCATCCTTAATCCTCCAGCACTTCGGCGGATTCGATCAGCACGTCTTCACGGGGCACGTCCTGGTGGAAGCCCTTGTTGCCGGTGGCCACGCCTTTGATGCGCTCCACGGTTTCCATGCCTTCCACCACTTTGCCGAACACCGCGTAGCCCCAGCCGTCGGGGGAGCGGGCCTGGTCCAGGAAGTGGTTATCGGCCACGTTGACGAAGAACTGGGCACTGGCGGAGTGCGGGTCCGAGGTGCGCGCCATGGCCACGGTGCCGGTCTCGTTGGAGAGGCCGTTACCGGCTTCGTTCTCGATCGGGGCGCGGGTCGGTTTTTGCTCCATGTCCGGGGTGAAACCGCCACCCTGGATCATGAAGTTACTGATCACCCGGTGAAAAATGGTGCCGTCATAATGCCCGTCCCTGACGTATTGCACGAAGTTCTCGGTGGTGGCGGGGGCGCGCACCGTATCCAGTTGCAGAACGATCTTTCCATAGGTGGTGGTCAACAGCACTTTCATGGGGTCTCCGGGTCCTGGGAGTCTTTGACTTTAAGGGGGCGCACTTTACACTAGCCAACCCCGTATTTCAGCCGCAGGCGGCTCAATGAGTGAAGCAAAAGCGCCCAGTAACTTTATCAGACAGATCATCGATCGTGACCTGGCCGAAGGAAAAAACAATGGCCGGGTGGTGACCCGGTTCCCGCCGGAGCCGAACGGCTACCTGCATATTGGCCACGCCAAGTCGATTTGCCTGAATTTCGGGGTCGCCGAGTCCTACGGCGGCGCCTGTCATTTGCGCTTTGATGACACCAACCCGGAGAAGGAAGAGGACGAGTACATCCATTCCATCAAGAAGGACGTGGAATGGCTCGGCTTCCAGTGGTCCGGCCCGGTGCGTTTCGCCAGCGACTATTTCGATCAGCTCCACGACCTGGCGGTGGCCCTGATCCGTAAGGGCCTGGCCTATGTGGACACCCAGTCGCCGGAGCAGATCGCCGAAATGCGCGGCAATTTTACCACTCCGGGCCGCGACAGCCCGCACCGGGACCGCTCCGTGGAAGAGAACCTGGCGCTGTTCGCCGACATGCGCGACAACAAGTTCGATGAGGGCGCGGCGGTGCTGCGCGCCAAGATCGACATGCAGAGCCCCAACCTCAATATGCGCGACCCGGTGCTCTATAGAATACGCAAAAAAGCGCATCACCAGACCGGCGACAAATGGGTGATCTACCCGATGTACGATTTCACCCATCCGCTCTCGGATGCGCTGGAAGGCATCACCCACAGCCTCTGTACCCTGGAGTTCGAGGATCACCGGCCGCTGTACGACTGGCTGGTGGAGAACACGGACGTCCCCGCGGAGGGCCGCCCCGCGGAACCCCGCCAGTACGAGTTCGCCCGCCTCAACCTTAATTTCACCGTGACCAGCAAGCGTCGTCTCAAGCTGCTGGTGGACGAAGGCCATGTGGAAGGCTGGGACGACCCGCGCCTGCCCACCCTGAGCGGCCTGCGCCGGCGCGGTTACACGCCCGCCGCGATCCGCCATTTCTGCGAGAACCTGGGGGTCAGCCGCGCCGACTCGGTGATCGACATGAGCATTCTGGAAGCCTCGGTGCGTGACGATCTCAACCACAACGCGCCGCGTGCTTTCTGCGTGCTGAACCCGCTCAAGCTGGTGATCGAGAACTGGCCCGAGGACAAGGAAGAGTGGCTGGACGCGCCCGTGCACCCGCAAAACGAAGACATGGGCACCCGCCGCATGCCGATTACCCGGGAGGTCTATATCGACCGGGAGGACTTCCGCGAGGAGGCCAATAAAAAGTATAAGCGGCTGGTGCTGGGTGACCGGGTGCGGCTGCGCTACGGCTATGTGATCCAGGCCGAGGACATCGTCCGTGACGCCGACGGCGAGATCGTCGAAGTGCGCTGCAGTTACGACCCGGACACCCTGGGCAAGAATCCGGAGCCGGCGGAAGGGCAGGGCAAGATGCGCGGCGTGATCCACTGGGTCAGTGTCGCCCACGGGTTGCCCTGCGAGGTGCGCCAATACGACCGCCTGTTCCAGACCGCCAACCCGTCGAAAGTGGCCGAAGGCGAGAGCTTCCTGGACCACATCAACCCGGAGTCCCTGCGTGTGCTGGACGGCTGCGTGGTCGAACCCGGCCTGCGCGACGCGGATCCGGAGAGCCGCTTTCAGTTCGAGCGCGAAGGCTACTTCTGCGTCGACCGGGACAGCGTCGACGGCCGGCTGGTGTTCAACCGCACCGTGGGTCTGCGCGAGTCCTGGCCCCGCGAGGCCTGAGCCACGATGGTCGCCGCCACCGTCAGGCTCCCCGCGTTCCTGTGCGAGGCCGGGCGGCGGCAATGGCAATTCACGTTCCGCACCTTCAGCGCCGGCATGCTGGCGCTCTATATTGCGCTGGCCCTGGGGTTGGACGAGCCCAAGTGGGCGCTGATGACGGTCTATATTGTCGCCCAGCCGCTGGGCGGCATGGTGCTGGCCAAGGGCATATACCGGCTGCTCGGTACCCTCACCGGGGCCGCCATGGCGGTGGTGCTGGTGGCGACGCTGGCCCAGTTACACACCCTGTTTTTCCTCGCTCTGGCGGTGTGGCTGGGCCTGTGCACCCTGTGCGCCAGCCTGCTGCGCAACTTCCGCTCCTACGCTTTTGTGCTGGCCGGTTACAGTGCTTTGATCGTCGGCGTGCCGGCGGTGCTGCAACCGGACCAGGCGTTCACCATGGCGGTGGCGCGGGTCACGGAGATCGGCCTGGGCATTCTCTGTGTGAGCCTGATGAGCGTGCTGGTGTGGCCCCAGTCCGCCGGGCGCACCTACCTGCAGCAGAGCCGGGAACAGCTGGTGGCGCTGATCCGCCTGGTGTCGGACAGCGCCGCCGGTCGGCTTGACGGGCCCGCCCTGCAGCGGCGCCGCCAGGCGTTGATCACCAGCGGCATGGCGCTGGAGGCCCAGCGCGAGCACGCGCTGTTCGATTCCGCCCACCTGCGGCGGCACGCGGGCCTGTGCCGCCGGCTGGGCCACGAGATGCTGGCGTTGATCTCGTCGGTGGGGCCGTTGAATACCTATGTGAACCGCTACGCGGAACGTCATCACCAGGATCAGGTGACGCTGCTGCTCGCCGACATCGCGACGCTGGATCCCGAAGCGTCCCCGGCGGCTCTGCGGGAAACCCTCTCGGCGCTGTATCAACGTGCCCGTGATCTGGCCCGCTCGCTGCGCGGCGAGCGGCTCAGCGACGATGAGCAGCGGTTTTACGCGCTGCAGCTGGCGCTGGAGCACAGCGCTGAATTGTGCGACCGGTTGCGCTCCAGCGTGGCGCTCTACGCCATGCTCACCGACCAGGCCACCCCGGTGCGCTGGCGCGCCGGCACTTCGCGCCTGCATCTGGATTACGGGCAGGCCTGGCGCAACGGTGCACGGGCGGCACTGGCGCTGGCCGCCACCGTGGCGTTGTGGTTCTGGAGCGCGGCGCCCCAGGGCGCGGCCATGGTGATCCAGGTGGGGGTGATCTGCGCGCTGTTTTCCACCCGCGACGACCCGCTGGCGGCGGTGAAGGGGTTTATCAAGGGCGCGTTGCTGGCCACCGTGCTGGCCGCGCTCTACCGGCTGGTGTTGTTGCCGGGCAGCGACGGCTTTGCGGCTCTGGTGCTGTGGCTGGCGCCGCTGTATCTGCTGGCCGGGCTGGCGATGGCGCGGCCGGCCACCGTGGCCACGGGCACCGCGCTGACCATTTTTTTCCCCCTATTGCTGGACCTGCGCCCGGTGCAGGACTTTTCCGCCGCGCCGCTGTTCAACAATATCATCGGTCTGGGGCTGGGTATGGGCTTCGCGGTGCTGGCGTTCCTGTTGCTCTGGCCCGGCGACGACGCCGCCCGGGCCCGGCGCCGCCTATGCCGGGATCTGTGCCGGACTCTGGGGCGCTGGCCGATCCGGCGGCGCCGCCCCCGCCACGAAATGGAAAGCCTGCTGTACGACCGCATCAGCCGCACGCTGCCCAGGCTGGACCCGGACGATCCCCGCGACGGCGAGCTGCTGCAGGGTGCTCTGGCGGCGGTGACCCTGGGGCTCGGGCTGCTGTATATGGACGCGCTGTGCCGGCGCGGCGTACCGGCGCCGGTGCGGCTGGCGCTGACCCGCCTGATCCGCGACACCCAGCGGGCGCTCCGCGACGGCGACCCGGACCGCTGGCTGGCCCTGGCGGCCAGCGCCGATACCGTGGCCGGGCAGTGCCGGCGCGCCTACGACAGCGCCGCCAGCGACGGCGAGCGCCGCCGGCTGGTGCGGGCGGTGGTGCGTCTGCGCATGCAGATCAATATTATCCGTGGCAACGCGGGCTTTTTCCTGTGCGGGTCCGGCGACGGCGCCTGGCGGGGACTGGAGGCGAACGGTGCTGCATGAGATCAATCTGGCCGGTGTGCTGCTGCCGCCGCTGATTCCGGTGGTGGTGTTGGGGTTGCTGATATTCTGGCCCGTTAACGGGCTGATCAGCCGCTACGACGGCTACCGGCATGTCTGGCATCCAGCCCTGGCGGGCCTGTGTGTGCTGGTGATAAGTCTGGCCCTGGCTCTGGGCCTGCTGATGCTTTTAGGGAGAGTGTGATGGCTGAACCCCGCGCGGATGAACGCCGGCCCCGGCGCTGGCGGCCGTTCTTGATCACCCTGGTGCTGGTCCTTGGGGCGGCTTTGGCGGTGTGGTTTCTCTGGCATCAGTATATGCACACTCTGTGGACCCGGGACGGTCGGGTACGCGCGGCGGTGATTCAGGTGGCGCCGGACGTGTCCGGGCCGATCACCGAGCTGAACGTCAGCAACAACGCCCGGGTGGAGCAGGGCGACCCGCTGTTCGTGGTGGATCCGGAGCGCTACCGGCTGGCGCTGTTCCAGGCGCGGGCGGAGCTGGAGCACCGCCGGCTGGAGTCAAAGCTGCGCAGTGACGAAGCCGCCCGCCGTGATCGTCTCGGCAGGGCGGTCTCCGCGGAGGAGCGCGAGGAGGCCACCAGTCTGGCGGACGTGGCGCGGGCGGACCTGCAGGCCGCCCAGGCGGCGCTGCAAAAAGCCGAGCTGGATCTGGCTCGCACCCGGGTAACCGCGCCCGCCGACGGCCATGTGACCCATCTGCTGGCCCATGCCGGCGATTATGCCCGCGCCGGCGAGCCGGTGCTGACCCTGGTGGACGCGGATTCGTTCTGGGTGGAGGCGTATTTCCGGGAAACCCAGGTGCACCGGATCCGGGTTGGCGACCCGGCGAAGGTGCGGTTGCTGGGTGTGGACCGGGCGCTGGAAGGGCGTGTCGCCGGCATTGCCCGGGGCATCGGCAACACCAATGCGGTGGCCGGTGGCGATCAGGGTCTGGCGGAGGTGGCGCCGACGTTCGAATGGGTGCGGCTGGCCCAGCGGATTCCGGTGCAGATCGAGCTGCGGGCGGTGCCGGAGTCTCTGACGCTGGCGGCGGGCATGACCGCCAGCGTCAAGATACTGGATAGCGAACGCTAGGCGCCGAACGCCTTCTCGCCCGCTTCCAGGGTCTGGAAGATCAGGGTGTTGATGGTCATCGGACCCACGCCGCCGGGCACCGGCGTGTAGGCGGCGACCCGGTCGGTGAGCGGCGCCAGCTCGATGTCGCCGCACTTCTCCGGGTGGAAGCCGGCGTCCACCACCACGGCGCCGTCCTTGATCCAGTCCGCCTTGATGAATTCCGGGCGGCCCACCGCGCCGACCACGATGTCCGCCTGCTTGACCAGCTCGGGCAGGTTTTGGGTGCGGCTGTGGCAGATGGTGACGGTGGCGTTGGCGCCCAGCAGCATCAGCGCCATGGGCTTGCCGAGAATCGCGCTGCGGCCCACCACCACGGCGTGTTTGCCTTCCAGCGGAATCCGGTAGTGCTCAAGGATACGCATGATGCCCTTGGGCGTGGCGCAGCCGTAGGCCTGTTCGCCCATGGCCATGCGGCCGAAGCCCAGGCAGGTGACGCCGTCCACGTCCTTCTCAAGGCTGATGGCGTCGAAACAGCGGCGCTCGTCGATCTGTTCCGGCACCGGATGCTGCAGCAGAATGCCGTGCACGTCCGGGTTGTTGTTCAGTTCTTCGATTTGCGCGAGCAGTTGCTCGGTGGTGGTGTCCTCGGGCAATTCGATCGCCCGGGAGTCCATGCCCACGCGGCGGCAGGCGTTGCCCTTCATTTTCACATAGGTGGCGGAAGCCGGGTCGGCGCCCACCAGCAGTGTGGCCAGAATGGGGGTGCGTCCGTCGGCTTTCGCCTTGAGAGCGTCCACGCGACGGCGCATTTCCTCTTCGAAATGCTGGGCCAGTGCCTTGCCATCCAGAATCTGCGCGCTCATTGAATGTCTCTTGGTCGGGAATCGGGAGGCGCGGATTTTCGCACGCCGGCCGCGGCGGGGCAAAGGGGCGCGCCGGGCGGCGCGGTGCCGGGCTGGCGAATAATCCAGCGAACGGTTCGACGGCCGGGCGCGCGGCGTTGACGCTCCCGGGGGCGGCGAGTATTATGCCGCCTCGCTCGACCTGCTCGGCGGGGTGTAGCGCAGCCTGGTAGCGCGCCTGCTTTGGGAGCAGGATGTCGGGGGTTCGAATCCCTCCACCCCGACCAGTCAAGCGAAGACGTTTTATCGGTTCAGCGCCTGTAGCTCAATTGGATAGAGCAACGGCCTTCTAAGCCGTAGGTTGCAGGTTCGAGCCCTGCCAGGCGCGCCAAAGCGCGCCGACAGGCAATCAAAGTACCAAACCAGTTTTGCTGGTGGCTGTAGCTCAGTTGGTAGAGCCCCGGATTGTGACTCCGGTGGTCGTGGGTTCAAATCCCATCAGCCACCCCAACATTGAAGCCTCCGGGGGTAATCCCCGGGGGCTTTTTTGTATCGGTGTTCATGGCGGCGGGCATTGACTATAATTGCCGCCCTTCAAAGTATGCGGTCCGGGCCGACAAGGTCGGCCGTGGGCCAAAAAGTCTTTATAAAGAGGAAGTTATGCAGGTTTCCGTAGAAACGACATCAGGTCTGGAACGGCGTTTGACCGTGGGTGTGCCCGCGGAAAAAGTGGATTCGGCGGTCGACACCAAGCTGCGCGAGGCCCAGAAAAGCGTCCGCCTGAACGGCTTTCGCCCGGGCAAGGTGCCGATGCGGGAAGTGAAGCGTCGCTTCGGTGATGCGGTGCGTAACGAGGTCCTCGCCGATGTCATGCGCGATTCCTTTATCGAAGCGGTCGAGCAGGAATCCCTGCAGCCGGCCGGTATGCCCGGTTTCGAGGCCACCAAGAACGAGGCGGGCAAGGACCTGGAGTTCGTCGCCACCTTCGAGGTGTACCCGGACGTGGCGCTGGCGCCGCTGGACAGCGTGGAAGTGGAAAAGCCGGTGGCCGAGATCAGCGACGCCGACGTCGAGCAGATGATCGAGACGCTGCGCGAGCAGCGCTCCGACTACGAAACCGTGGAGCGCGCCGCGCAGACCGGCGATCGCGTTAACCTCGACTTCAAAGGCCTGAAGGACGGTGAAGCCTTTGAAGGCGGCAGCGCCGAAGGCCAGAACCTGGAGCTGGGCTCCGGTCAAATGATCCCCGGTTTCGAGGACGGCATCGTCGGCATGAAGCCCGGTGACGAGAAAGACATCGACGTGACCTTCCCGGAGGACTACCAGTCCGAAGAGCTGAAAGGCCAGGCGGTGGTGTTCCAGATCAAGGTCAACAGCGTCGAAGCCAAGCAGCTGCCGGAAGTGGACGCCGAGTTCATGAAGGCGTTTGGCGTCGAGGACGGCGACCTGGAGCAGTTCAAGGCGGAAGTGCGCAAGAACATGGAGCGCGAGCTGAAGAACTCGGTGTCCGGTAAGGTGAAGGAACAGGTCATGGACGGTCTCGCCCAGGCCCACGACTTCGATCTGCCGGAAGCGCTGGTGAAGCAGGAAATCGACCGCATGCGTCAGCAGATGATGCAGCAGTTCGGCGGTGGCCAGCAGTTCGACGCGTCCATGCTCCCTGAAGAGCTGTTCCGCGAGCAGGCGCAACGCTCCGCGCGGCTCGGCCTGGTGGTGCGCGCGATTCTCGAGAAGCACGAAATCAAGCCGGACGCGGATCGCGTCAAGGCGCGGGTGGAAGAGATCGCCTCCCAGTACGAGCAACCGGAAGAACTGGTTAACTGGGTGTACAGCAACCCGCAGCAGCTGCAGCAGATCGAAGGCGCGGTGCTGGAAGACCAGGTGGTGGATTTCGTGCTGGAATCCGCCAAGGTGGAAGAGAAGAGCATGTCCTACCAGGACGCGGTGAAGCCGCGCGACCAGCAGGGCTGATTACAACGCCGAGCGTTGCCCCGGACCCGTCGCCAGGGTCCGGGCGGAAGACCTCCGACGTACCGGAAAACGGTATTTCGGAGGTTTTTTTGTTCTAAAAGGCCGCTTTTGTGCAACTTTTGCGCAGTTGAACGCCATATTGCTCTGCCTTTATAGACGCCCCACGGGGGCCACCTTACTATCAGGTGACCGCTATCGGGCGAACACCTTGTAACCGGGCCGGTTCGCCCCAATACCCGTTCTCAGGCCGCGGCGCCGGAACAACAGGTTGCGGACACGCCGGAGCGGGACACGCAGATAAAGGAAGCGCTAGATGATAGACCTGAGCCGGATCACCTCCGTCACTCCGGAGATGAAGACTTTGATGCAGGACCCGACCAATGTGGGTCTGGTACCCGTGGTGATTGAACAGACCTCACGGGGCGAGCGTTCCTTCGACATTTATTCCCGTCTGCTGAAAGAGCGGGTGATCTTCATGGTCGGCCAGGTGGAAGATTACATGGCCAACCTGATCGTCGCGCAGATGCTGTTCCTGGAGTCCGAGAACCCGGACAAGGACATCAACCTGTACATCAACAGCCCGGGCGGCTCGGTGACCGCCGGCATGTCGATCTACGACACCATGCAGTTCGTGAAGCCCGCGGTATCCACCATGTGCATCGGCCAGGCGGCCAGCATGGGCGCCTTCCTGCTCGCCGCCGGCGAGAAGGGCAAGCGCTACGCGCTGCCCAATGCCCGGGTGATGATCCATCAGCCGCTGGGCGGCTTCCAGGGCCAGGCGTCCGACATCGAGATTCATGCCCGCGAAATCCTCAAGATCAAAGAGGATCTCAACCGCATGCTGTCCCACCACACCGGCCAGCCGCTGGAAGTGGTGGAGCGCGACACCGATCGCGATAACTTCATGGACGCCACCCAGGCCAAGGAATACGGTCTGGTGGACGAGGTGCTCAGCCGCCGCTGAGCCCGCCGGAACGGCGTATGAAAGCGGCCGAATGGCGGTCGCCGGGGCACGGGCGGGCTTGAAAAAGCCGCGCTCTCCCTGCATCTTCAAAGTGACTACCAGGTTCAGAGGCGATTCGATGACCGATAACACCGGAAAGGGCGACGACGGCAAACTGCTGTACTGCTCGTTCTGCGGCAAGAGCCAGCACGAAGTTCGCAAACTGATCGCGGGCCCGTCGGTCTTTATTTGCGACGAGTGTGTGGATCTCTGTAACGACATCATCCGCGAAGAGGTCCAGGAAGAGACCGGTGACAGCGGCGACGAGCGTCTGCCCAAGCCCCAGGAAATCAAGACCACGCTGGATGATTACGTGATCGGTCAGGAACGCGCCAAGCGGGTGCTTTCCGTGGCCGTGTACAACCACTACAAGCGCCTGGGCAGCCAGGGCCGCAGCCGCGAGGAAGTGGAACTGGGCAAGAGCAACATCTTGCTTATCGGTCCCACCGGCAGCGGTAAGACGCTGCTCGCGGAAACGCTGGCGCGCTTGCTCAACGTGCCGTTCACGATCGCCGACGCCACCACGCTCACCGAAGCGGGCTACGTGGGCGAGGACGTGGAAAACATAATCCAGAAGCTGTTGCAGAAGTGTGACTACGACGTGGACAAGGCCCAGCGCGGCATCGTCTACATCGATGAAATCGACAAGATTTCCCGCAAGTCGGACAACCCGTCGATTACCCGCGATGTGAGCGGCGAGGGCGTCCAGCAGGCGCTGCTGAAGCTGATCGAGGGCACCGTGGCCTCGGTGCCGCCCCAGGGCGGCCGCAAGCACCCGCAGCAGGAGTTCCTGCAGGTCGACACCTCCAACATTCTGTTTATCTGTGGTGGCGCCTTCGCCGGTCTGGACAAGGTCATTCGTGACCGTTCGGACAAGGGCGGCATCGGCTTCTCCGCCGAGGTGAAGAGCAAGGACACCGTGCTGTCCATGGGCGAGACCCTGGCCAGCGTGGAACCGGAGGATCTGGTCAAATACGGTCTGATCCCCGAATTCATCGGCCGGCTGCCGGTGATCGCCACCCTGGAGGAACTCTCCGAGGAGGCGCTGGTACAGATTCTTACCGAGCCGCGCAACGCATTGACCAAACAGTACGTCAGACTGTTCGAGATGGAAGGCGTGGAACTCGACTTCCGCGATGACGCCCTGAGAGCGGTGGCGCGCAAGGCCATGGAGCGCAAATCCGGCGCCCGCGGTCTGCGTTCAATCCTCGAGGCGGTGCTGCTGGATACCATGTATCAGGTGCCGTCGCTGGATGGCGTCGCCAAGGTGGTGATCGACAGTGCCACCATCGATGGTGAGTCCGAGCCGCTTCTGATTTACGAAAACAGCGAGCAAACGTCCAGGGTCGCGCCGGATTAAATCGGCGCGACCGGTTGAGGGTCGTAAACCAACAAAGGGGCGATACGTGCTGAAAGATATTCCGTTGCTGCCACTGCGTGACGTGGTGGTCTACCCGCATATGGTGATCCCGCTGTTCGTCGGCCGGGAAAAGTCCATTGCGGCCCTGGAAGCCGCCATGGCCAGTGACAAGCAGATCATGCTGGTGGCGCAGCGCAACGCGTCCGATGACGACCCCGCGGAAAGTGATATTTACCGCGTGGGCACCGTGTCCACCATCCTGCAAATGCTCAAGCTCCCCGACGGCACCGTCAAAGTGCTGGTCGAGGGCGGCGCCCGTGGCCACATCAGCAAAGCCCGCTTCGGCGAAGAGGGCGGTGCCGCCGATGTCCGCGAGCTGGACAACCAGATGCCTTCGGAAAGCGAGCAGGACGCCCTGGCGCGCTCCCTGCTGGCCAAGTTCGAGGAATACGTCAAGCTGTCCAAGAAAGTGGCGCCGGAGATCATGAGCTCGGTGTCCTCCATCGACGAGGTCAGCCGCCTGGCCGACACCATCTCCGCCCATCTGCAACTGAAACTCGAAGAGAAACAGGACGTCCTGGAAATGGTCGACGTGCGCGAGCGTGTCGAGCATCTGGTGGCGCTGATGGAATCCGACATGGATGTGCTGAAAGTGGAAAAGCGCATCCGTGGCCGGGTCAAGAAGCAGATGGAGAAGAGCCAGCGCGAGTACTATCTGAACGAGCAGATGAAGGCGATTCAGAAGGAGCTCGGCGATCTGGACGACAGCGGCAACGAGCTGGAGGATCTGGAAAAGAAGATCGACAACTCCGGCATGCCCAAGGACGCCAAGGAAAAATCCAAAAACGAACTGAACAAGCTGCGCATGATGTCGCCGATGTCCGCCGAGGCGACGGTGGTGCGCAGTTACCTGGATTGGATGACCTCGGTGCCGTGGAAAAAACGCAGCCGGGTGCGTCACGATCTGGCCCACGCCAAGGAAATCCTCGACCAGGATCATTACGGCCTGGAAGAAGTGAAAGAGCGTATTCTGGAATTTCTCGCCGTGCAAAGCCGGGTCGGCAAGGTAAAAGGTCCGGTTTTGTGTCTGGTGGGCCCGCCCGGGGTGGGCAAGACCTCCCTGGGGCAGTCCGTGGCGCGCGCCACCAACCGCAAGTTTGTACGCATGGCCCTGGGCGGTGTGCGCGACGAAGCGGAGATTCGCGGTCATCGACGCACCTACATCGGCTCACTGCCGGGCAAGGTGATCCAGAAGCTGTCCAAGGTGGGCGTCCGTAACCCGCTGTTCCTGCTCGACGAAGTCGACAAGATGGGCATGGACATGCGTGGCGATCCGGCGTCGGCGTTGCTGGAAGTGCTGGATCCGGAACAGAACCACACCTTCAGTGATCACTACCTGGAAGTGGACTACAACCTGTCCGAAACCCTGTTCATCTGTACGTCCAACTCAATGAACATTCCGGCGCCCTTGCTGGACCGCATGGAAGTGATTCGTCTGCCCGGTTATACCGAGGACGAGAAGATCAACATCGCTTCGCAGTACCTGATTCCCAAGCAGATCAAGTCCAACGGTCTGCGCGAGGACGAACTGGTACTGGATGACAAGGCGCTGCAGTTTATCGTTCGCCATTACACGCGGGAATCCGGGGTGCGTGGCCTGGAACGGGAAATCAGCAAAATCTGCCGTAAGGTGGTGAAGGAAAACCTGCTGGAAAAAGAGACCCGCACCATTACCATTACGCCGGACAACGCCGATCATTACCTGGGCGTGCGCAAATACGATTACGGCCGCGCGGAAGAGAAGGATCAGATCGGCCAGGTTACCGGCCTGGCGTGGACCTCGGTGGGCGGCGAACTGCTCACTATCGAAGGCGTGTCCACCCCCGGCAAGGGCCGCGTGACCACCACCGGCTCGCTCGGTGACGTGATGCAGGAATCCATTCAGGCGGCCTGGACGGTGGTGAAAAGCCGCTCCGGTAACCTGGGCATCCGCCGCCGGCAACTGGAACGCAACGACGTCCACATCCACGTGCCCGAAGGCGCCACGCCCAAGGACGGGCCCAGTGCCGGCGTGGGCATGTGCACCGCCATGGTGTCGGTATTGACCGGTATTCCGGTGCGCGCGGATGTGGCAATGACCGGTGAAATCACTCTGCGTGGTCAGGTGCTTTCCATCGGTGGTCTCAAGGAAAAACTGCTTGCCGCCCATCGCGGCGGTATTAAAACCGTGCTGATTCCGCAGGAAAATGAGCGGGACCTCAAGGAAATTCCGGATAAGATCAAAGAAGCTCTGGATATCCGGCCGGTAAAATGGATCGACCAGGTGTTGGAGTTGGCGTTAACGCACACTCCCACACCGCTGAGCGAGGCGGAAGTGGAAGAAGACCTCGCTCTGGCCGAAGAAAAAGCGCAGAAAGGTTCGGAACGGCCCAGCACCCATTGAACCAAATGGGTCCCGGGCCGTCCCAAGAGCTCTTCCGTGACTTTGTTGTTCGTCTTTAAATGATTGATCAAAAAGGTTTTTTACTTTTATCCAAGCTGGTGTGACTGCACTTATCCTTCCTTGACGCCCCCTAGGCCCATTGGTATAAAGGCGGCTTCGTCATACGGAGAGTGCATCGCGCCTCGACCATAAAACCGGGAAATAGAAAAGGGGAATTTTGTGAATAAATCCGAACTGATTGACGCCATCGCCGCGGCTTCCGATATCTCCAAGGCCGATGCGGGCCGCGCGCTGGACGCCACTCTGGATGCCGTGACCGGCGCTCTGAAGAAAGGCGACAGCGTTTCTCTGGTGGGCTTCGGTACTTTTTCCGTGAAGCAGCGCGCCGCACGCGAAGGTCGTAACCCGCAGACCGGCGAAACGATCAAGATCGCCGCTGCCAACGTACCGGGTTTCAAGGCGGGCAAGGCGTTGAAAGACGCCGTGAACTGATCTGGCTTCAGGAGCGGTAGTTCAGCTGGTTAGAATACCGGCCTGTCACGCCGGGGGTCGCGGGTTCGAGTCCCGTCCGCTCCGCCAGCGCATAAGCGTATCCGTCTTGGGTGCGCTTTTTTGCTTTCCGGTACCCGGTAAAAAGACGGTACCCTATAAAAAGATTAGAGATTCCTTGGAGTAAACCATGCAGGAGTTCAGACGATTTGTCCGCGGACCCGTGGGCAAGGTTCTGCTCGCCGCGATCATTCTTCCCTTTATCATTTCCGGGTTTTACGGGTATTTCACCGGAGGGGGTAGTGACAGCGCTGTTGCCGAAGTGGAAGGCAACAAGATCAGCCGCGGGTACGTTAGTTCGCGCACTCAGCAGCTGCGTCAGATGCTGCGCCAGCAGAGCCCGGATATTAATGAATCCATGCTCGATTCGTTTATTCGCCCTGAGATGGTGCTGCAGGGAATCGTGAACGAGCAGTTGATGATCGCCGCCGCGCATAACGCGGAAATGGCGTTCAGCGACGGTCAGGCGGCCAGGCTGATCCGCAACAACGACATGTTCTACGAGAACGGTCGTTTTTCCGAGACCCAGTTCGAGCGCATGGTGCGTGCCCAGGGCATGACCCCGCAGGGCTATCTGGACTCGCTGCGTCAGGAACGCATCAGCCAGCAGTACCGCAACGCGTTCGCTGCCACCGACTTCGCCCTGGAAGGCGAGCTCGCCGAGCAGCGCCGCCTGGGTGAACAGCGTCGTGATATCCGCTATGTGCGCCTGAGCGTGGACAGCCTGCGTGGCGACACTCAGGTTTCCGAGCAGGATGTCGCCGATTTCTACGACCAGAACAAGGCTGAGTTCATGCGCCAGGAGCAACTGCGCGTGCGCTATATCGAACTCACCCCGGAGCGTTACCGGAATCAGGTGGAAATCTCCGATGAGCAAATCCGCGCCGAATACGAAGCGCGCAAGCAGATGCGCGATAGCGCCGCAACCCGCCGGGAAGTGGCCCACGTGCTGATCGCCGTGAACGACGAGCGTGACGAAAACGCCGCCGTGGAGCGGGCCCGCCAGGCGCGCCAGGCCCTGGAGCAGGGCACCAGCTTCGCCGAGGTGGCGCGGGAATATTCCGACGACGCCGCCACCGCCCGTAGCGGCGGTAACCTGGGTGTCGTCGGACAGGGCTCCCTGCCGGATGCCCTGGACCAGGCGCTGGCCGATATGGACGTGGGTGATGTCTCGGAACCGGTGATCTCCGAGGCCGGCGTGCACCTGCTCAAGGTGCTTGAGGAAGAGCGCGCCGAAATGCCATCGCTGGATCAGATGCGCGACCAGATCGTGGCCGATCTGCAGAACGCCCAGTCCGATTCCCTGCTCGCCGAGGATCTGGTGACCCTGGAAGAACTGGTCTATGAGCACAGCGATCTGCAGGTGCCCGCCGAGGAACTGGGCCTGGAACTGAAGACCACCGACTGGGTCTCCATGCAGGAACTGCCCACGGCACTGAACAACGCCCGCGTGCGGGAAGCGCTGAACAGCGACAGTGTTCGCGAGCAGGGCCGCAACAGTGACCTGCTGGAAGTGGCCCCGGGCCGCTTCCTGGCCCTGCGCTTGCAAGAAGTGAAGGACGCGGAGCCCCTGCCGCTGGCGGAAGTCAGTGCGGATATCCGCGCCCAGTTACGCCTGCGCAAGGCGCGCGCCCGCGCCGAAGAGCTGGCCCAGCAGGCCCGTCAGGCGGTGGAAGAGGGCGCCGACCTGGACGCCGTGGCGGAACAGCTTAACAGTGAGGTGGAGGAAGAAACCGATCTGCAGCGTGGTGCTTCCGAGCCGTCCATGGAAGTGGTGGATTCCGTGTTCGCCACACCCCGGCCCGCCGAAGGTGAAAGCAGCCCGATCCGTTTCACCAGTCTGCGCAACGGTGATCTGGTGGCATTCCATCTCACCGCCGTGGAAGACGGGTCCGTGGAAGCGCTGGAGCCGGAGCAGCAGCGCCAGGCGCTGCAGGAGCTGGCCCGGGTGGAAGGCGAACGCGGCTTCCGCCAGGTGATGGCCTTCCTGCGCGACAGCCTGGACGTGGAGCTGCACCCGGAGCGGCTCAGCCAGCCCCGTGAGCCGCAGCAGCCCCAGCCCGGCCCGGCGGCCCCGCCGCTCTAAGCGGCTCGCCGGCTGCCCCGAAAAACCCGCCCACCCCGGCGGGTTTTTTTATGGGGGCATGGCGCGACCAGAAAGGTTCGTACCCTCGAAGATGCCCGAATTGTGGGAGCGGCCCCCCCCCTCCCGATGGACGAAAAAGCCCGCCATTTCGGCGGGCTTTTTTATGGAGCGTCGGTAGAGATGGATCAGCTTTCTTCGCCCGGCTCCTCGAACGGCATGGAGACCGTGGCGGCGCCGCCGTCCACATAGGTGATCTCGGAGCTGATGCCGGAGGCCAGGTCCGAGCACAGGAAAGCAGCGGTGTTGCCCACTTCCTCGATGGTCACGTTTCGGCGCAGCGGCGCCTTGGCGGCGTTGTAGTCCAGCATGCTGCGGAACTTCTTGATGCCGGACGCCGCCAGGGTGCGGATCGGGCCGGCGGAAATACCGTTCACGCGGGTGCCTTCCGGGCCCAGGCTGGAGGCCAGATAACGCACCGAGGCTTCCAGGCTCGCCTTGGCCAGGCCCATTACGTTGTAGTTGGGCACCGTCTGGCGGGAGGCGTGGTAGGTCAGCGTCAACAGCGCGCCGTTGCGGCCTTTCATCAGCGGGCGCGCCGCCTGGGCCAGGGCCACGAAGCTGTAGGAGGAAATCTCATGGGCAATGCGGAAGCCTTCGCGGGTGGCCACGTCGGCGAAATTGCCGTCCAGCTCGTTGCCCGGGGCGAAGCCCACCGCGTGGACCACGCCGTCGAGGCCGTCCCACTGCTTGCCGAGCCCTTCGAACACCTGCTCGATCTGCTCATCGGAGGCCACGTCGCAGGGAAAGCACAGGGCTTCGTTGCTGCCGTAACGCTCGGCGGCTTTGAGCACCCGGCTTTTCAGTTTGTCGTTCTGGTAGGTAAAGGCCAGCTCGGCACCTTCGCGGTGCATGGCTTCGGCGATACCGGTGGCGATCGACCGGTCACTGGCGACGCCCACGATCAGAAATCGCTTACCTGCGAGAAAACCCATGATATGTCCTCGATTCGACGGTTCGGTTTTGCCCTAGTATAGGGAAATGGCAAAGGGGTGAAAGACGCCCCGGGGCTCAATGTGCAACCGCTTGTTTCTCGCCGCCGCCGGCGGTGACGGTGCGGTTGTAGGCGGCGTCGATCAGGCGGCGCGTATAGGCCTGCCGGGGATCGCGGAACACCTGCTCGGTGTCGCCGTGCTCGACCACCCGGCCGTGGCGCATCACCAGCAGCCGGTGGCTGATCGCGCGCACCACCTTGAGATCGTGGCTGATGAACAGATAGCTCAGGCCATGGCGGGCCTGCAGGGTCTTGAGCAGGTCCAGCACCTGGGCCTGCACGCTGCGGTCGAGCGCCGAGGTGGGTTCGTCGAGAATCAACAGATCCGGTTCCACGATCAGCGCCCGGGCAATGGCGATGCGCTGGCGCTGGCCGCCGGAGAATTCGTGCGGGTAGCGCTCGGCGGCGTCCGCCGGCAGGCCCACTTCCTCGAGCAGGGCGCGGGTGCGCTCGGCCCGCTGGGCGGCGTCCAGGGTCTTGTGGTGAACCCGCAGGCCCTCGTCCACGGCCCGCCCCACGCTCAGGCGCGGGTTGAGGCTGCCGAACGGGTCCTGGAACACCACCTGCATATGCCGGCGCCAGGGGCGCAACGCGGCGCCGCTGAGGCGGTCCAGCGGCTGGTCCAGCAGCATTACCGTGCCGGCGGCGGGAATCAGCCGCAGCAGCGCCAGGGCCAGGGTGGATTTGCCGGAGCCGGATTCCCCCACCACGCCCAGGGTTTCGCCACGGCGCAGGGTCAGAGAGAGGTCGTCGACCGCGGCCAGCGGCGCGGCGCGGCCGAACCAGCCCCGGCGCGGCCCTTTGAAATGCACCGACAGGCCCTGGGCGTCGAGCAGCGTCGGTGCCTCGGCGGTCAGCGGCCGCGGGTGGCCGGCGGGCTCCGCGGCCAGCAGGTGGCGGGTGTAGTCGTGTTCAGGCTGTTCCAGCACCCGCGCGGTGGCGCCGGTTTCGACGATGCGCCCCTGGTGCATCACCGCCACGTCGTCGGCGTAGCGGGCCACCAGGCCCAGATCGTGGCTGATCAGCAGAATGCCCAGGTTGCGCTCGCGTTGCAGACGTCGCAGCAGGTCCAGAATGGTTTCCTGGATGGTCACGTCCAGGGCGGTGGTGGGCTCGTCGGCGATCAGCAGGGCCGGGTCGTTGGCCAGCGCCATGGCGATCATCACCCGTTGGCGCTGGCCCCCGCTGAGCTGATGCGGGTAGCGCTTGAGCATGTCCTCGGTGGCCGGCAGCTCGACCTGCTCCAGCAGGTTCAGGCAGCGCTGGCGGATGGCGGCGCGCCCGAGCCCCTGGTGAAGCTGCATCGCCTCGCCGATTTGCCGTTCCACCCGGTGCAGTGGGTTGAGCGCGGTGAGCGGCTCCTGAAAGATGGTGCCGATACGCCCGCCGCGCAGCGCCCGGCGGCGCTTAGCGGGCCAGTCGAGCACATTGTCGCCGTCCAGTTCAATGGCGGCGGCACGGCGCCCGGCGCCGTCCGGCAGCAGGTCCAGCACCGACATGGCGGTCAGCGATTTGCCGGAACCGGATTCGCCCACCAGGGCCAGGGTGCGGCCGGCGTCCACGCTCAGGCTCACCCGGTCCACCGCCGGCCGGGCCGGGTCGTCGAACCAGACGCTCAGGTCTTCCATGCGTAGCAGGTGACTAGGCAGCGGCGTCATTGTATTTCCTCGGATCGAAAGCATCGCGTATCGCCTCGCCGGCGAACACCAGCAGCGACAGCATCACCGCCAGGGTGACAAAGGCGCTCAAACCCAGCCAGGGCGCGTGCAGGTTGGCCTTGCCCTGGCCCAGCAGTTCGCCCAGCGACGGCGAGCCCGGAGGCAGGCCAAAGCCGATAAAGTCCAGGGAGGTGAGCAGGATCACCGAGGCGTTGAGCACGAACGGCAGGTAGGTGAGGGTGGCCACCATGGCGTTGGGCAGCATGTGCCGGAACAGAATCACCGGGGTGCGCACGCCCATGGCCTGGGCGGCGCGCACGTACTCCAGGTTGCGGCAGCGCAGGAATTCGGCGCGCACCAGATCCACCAGCGTCATCCAGGAGAACAGCAGCATGATCAACAGCAGGGTCCAGAAACCGGGCACCACGAAACTGGAGATCACGATGATCAGATAAAGAATCGGCATGCTCGACCAGATTTCCACGAAGCGCTGGCCGCCCAGATCCAGCCAGCCGCCGTAGTAACCCTGCACCGCGCCCACCGCGATGCCGATCAGACTGGACGTGACGGTCAGGATCAGACCGAACAGCACCGACAGACGAAAGCCGTAAATCAGGCGTGCCAGCACGTCCCGGCCCTGGTCGTCGGTGCCCAGCCAGTTTTCCGCCGAGGGTGGCGCCGGCGCCGGCACGGTGAGTTCGTAGTTGATGGTGTCGTGGCTGTAACGGATCGGCGGCCACAGCATCCAGCCGTCGTCCTCGATCAGTTCCGCCACATAGGGGTCGCGGTAGTTGGCTTCGGTTTCGAACAGCCCGCCGAAGGTGGTTTCCGGGTAGGTCTTGAACACCGGGAAATACAGATCGCCCTGGTACTGCACCATGACCGGTTTGTCGTTGGCGACGAATTCCGCACCCAGGCTGAGCACGAACAGCACCAGGAACAAACCCAGTGACCAGAAGCCCCGGCGGTTGCGTCGGAAGGCGCGCCACTGGCGCCGCCAGATCGGATTGCCGCTGCCCATCAGCGTGCCCTCCGCTCAAAGTCGATACGCGGGTCCACCCACATATAGGTGAGGTCCGAAATCAGCTTCAGCAGCATGCCGATCAGCGTGAAGATGAACAGGGTGCCGAACACCACCGGGTAATCCCGGTTGATCACGGACTCGAAGCCGAGCAGCCCCAACCCGTCCAGCGAGAAGATATACTCGATCAGCAACACGCCGGTGAAGAACATGCCGACGAAAGCGGCGGGAAAACCGGCGATGATGATCAGCATGGCGTTGCGGAACACATGGCCGTAGAGCACGCCGTTTTCATCCAGCCCCTTGGCGCGGGCGGTCTGCACGTATTGCTTGCTGATCTCGTCCAGAAAGGAGTTCTTGGTCAGCATGGTCAGGGTGGCGAAGTTGCCGATCACGATGGCCAGGGTGGGCAGGGTAATGTGGTGCAGGTAGTCCAGTGCCTGGCCCCACCAGGGCAGTTGATCGAAGTTGTCCGAGGTCAGGCCGCGCAGGGGAAACCACTCCCAGTAGGAGCCGCCGGCGAACAGCACCACCAGCAGGATGGCGATCAAAAAGCTGGGGATCGCATAGCCGACGATGATCGCGGTGCTGCTCCACACATCGAAGCGGCTGCCGTCGCGCACTGCTTTTTTGATGCCCAGCGGTACCGCCACCAGATAGGTGATCAGCGTGCTCCACAGCCCCAGGGAAATGGACACCGGCAGGCGTTCCGCGATCAGCGTGCTGACGTCTTTGTCGCGGTAGTAGGATTCGCCGAAATCGAAGGTCAGGTAGCGTTTGATCATCAGCCAGAAACGTTCCGGCGCCGGCTTGTCGAAACCGTAGAGCTTTTCGATACGCTCCAGCAGTTCCGGCGGCATGCCCCGCGAACCCCGGTAGTCGCCGCCGCCGCTGTTGACCAGATCCTGGGTGGTGCCGGCGAAACCGCTGCCGGCGCCGCCGTCACCGATGCCCTGAAGCTGGGCGATGGCTTTCTCCACCGGGCCGCCGGGGGCCGCCTGCACGATCACGAAGTTGAGCAGCAGAATGCCCAACAGGGTGGGCACGATCAGCAGCAGCCGCTTGAGAATATAGATCAGCATTATTGCGCGCTTTTATCCCACCAGAGTTCGGTGGCGCCGTCGAAGCCGACATAGGGCGGCAGGGGCGGATGGGCGAGCCGTGACTGATAGGCGAAACGGTGATAGTCCAGATACCAGTTGGGTACCACGTAAAAGCCCCACTGCAAGGCCCGGTCCAGGGCGCGGGTGCGGGTGACCAGCTGCTCGCGCGTACTGGCGGCGATCACTTTGCTGACCAGTTTGTCGATGGCCGGATTGCTGACGCCGGCGTAGTTCTGGCTGCTTTCGCGCTCGGCGGCGGCGGAACCCCAGTAGCCGCGCTGCTCATTGCCGGGGGAGGGCGACTGCCCCCAGCCGCCGACCATCATGTCGAAATTGAAATTGCGCACCCGCTGCACGTACTGCGACTGATCCACGCGCACCACATTGGCGTTGATGCCCAGGGTTTTCAGGTTGCGCGCGTAGGGCAGCACGATGCGCTCGAAGGCCGGCTGGTAAAGCAGGAATTCGAAACTCACCGGCTCGCCATCCGGGGTGTGCAGCTTGCCGTCCTTGACCTGGTAACCGGCTTCCTTGAGCAGGGCCTGCGCCTTGCGCAGATTGTCACGGGGGCGGCCGGAGCCGTCCGACCGCGGCGGCTGGTAAGCCTCGGTGAAGACGCGCGGTGGCAGGTCCTCGCGAAGCGGCTCCAGTAACGCCAGTTCGTCCTTGTCGGGCAGGCCGGTGGCGGCCAGCTCGGAATTCTGGAAGTAGCTGCGGGTGCGTTTGTACTGGCCGTAGAACAGGTTCTTGTTGGACCACTCAAAGTCGAACGCATAGGCCATCGCCTCGCGTAGCACCGGGTCCTGGAACAGCGGCCGGCGGGTATTGAAAATAAAGCCCTGCATGCCGGCGGGGTTCTGATGGGTCACCTCTTCGGTGATGATGTCGCCATCGCGGAACGGTTCGCCGGTGTAGGCGGTGGCCCAGTACTTGGAATTGTTCTCCGAGCGCCAGTCATAATCGCCGCGCTTGAACGCCTCCAACGCCACCGTGTGATCGAGATAGTATTCGTAGACGATGCGGCCGAAATTATGGTGGCCCCGGTTCACCGGCAGATCCTTGCCCCAATAATCGTCGCGGCGTTGATAGACAACGCGCTTGCCGGGTTTGAAGCTGTCCACCTTATAGGGGCCGGAGCCCGGCGGTGGCACCAGGTTGGCGTCGTCGAAAGGCTTGTCGTCCCAGTAGTGCTTGGGCATCACCGGCAGCTGGCCGACGATCATTACCAGCTCGCGGTTGTCGCCGGCCTTGAAGCTGAATTTCACCTTGCGCTCGGACAGCGCCTCCACCTTTTCCACGTCGCCGTAATAGTAGGCGTAGAACGGCGCGCCTTTGTCGCGCAGTTGCTGAAAACTCCACACCACGTCCTCGGCGCGCACCGGTTGCCCGTCGGCGAAGCGGGCCTGCTCGCGCAGGGTGAAGGTCACCCAGCCGCGGTCCTCGGGCCACTCCATGGATTCGGCCAGCAAGCCGTACTCGGTGAAGGGCTCGTCCTTACTGCGCACCGTCAGGGTATCGAACACCAGACCCTGGGAGCCGGCGGCTGCCTGGCCCTTGGGCAGCCACGGCTGGAAATTATCGAAGCCACCCACCACGTGCAGGCTCAAGCTGCCGCCTTTGGGGGCGTCCGGCCGGGCATAGTCGAAATGGTCGAAGCCGGCGGGGTATTTGGGTTCGCCGTGCATGGTGATGGCGCGGGAGCGCTGGGTCTCCGCCAGCGCCGGGCCGCCAAACAGGGCGGCAACAACGAACAAACTGCACACTAAGCAACGCATCGCGCCTTTCATCGTTATTGTGGACTCCTTGGTGGGGTCTTTGGCGTCACCATAGCCCAGGCGATAGGGATCGCCAAATGGCACTGCTTACTGTGACCCGCGCTCGCCGGCGGGGTTCAGCTCAAGGCGCGTTGCGCACATCCACATACAGGGTCAGGTTATCGCCGGGCTGCAGATAGCGGCTTTTCTCCAGGCGGTCATTCCAGTCGCGAATCTGGGTCACCGACACGTTAAAGCGATTGGCGATAGCGTGCAGTGAATCCCCGCGGCGCACCGAGTAGCGCACCTTGCGGATCATTTCTTCGCGCTCCTCGGCGCGTACCGTCGCCGCCGGGCCGTCCTCGCGCCACACGGCCAGGGTCTGGCCGACCCGCAGCGGGTCCCCGGGGGCCATATTGTTCCATTTCGCGAGCGCCTGCACGCTGACGTCGTTTTCCCGGGCGATCTGCCACAGGGTGTCACCGGACGCCACCCGGTGATCGACGCGTTGGCGCTTGCCGCGCTGCCGGTCCTGGTTGTCCGCCAGCCGCTGATCCGCGCTCAGTTTGTACTGATCCTGGGAGGGTTCGGGAATCAACAGAGTGCGACCGGCGATAATGGTGTTGCCGGAGAGATCGTTGATATCGCGCAGCACCGCCGGGGTGGTGCGGTGGGCCCGGGCGATACGAATCAAGGAGTCGCCGCTGCGAATGGTATAGCGGTGCCAGCGCATGCGCTCTTCCTGCGGCAGGTTCGCCACCCGCTCACGGAAGACATCGGCGCTGCCCACTGGCACCAGCAGCGTGTGCGGACCTTCCGGGGCGGTGGCCCAGCGGTTGAACGCCGGATTCAGCAGGTACAGCTCTTCGGTGGATATCTCCGCCAGGCTGGCCGCCTGGGCCAGGTCGATCTGGCCGCCCACGTCCACCTCTTCAAAGTAGGGCTGGTCGGCCATCGGATGCAGGGTGACGCCGTAGCGGCGCGGATCACGGACGATTTCAGCCACCGCCAGCAGCTTGGGCACATAGGCGGTGGTTTCACGGGGCAAATCCAGGTGCCAGAAATCCGTGGGTCGACCGGCCTCTTCATTGCGCCGCCGGGCCCGGGATACGGTGCCGCCGCCGGCGTTGTAGGACGCCAGGGCCAGCAGCCAGTCGCCGTCGAAGCGTTCCGAGAGCTGCTGCAGGTAGTCCAGGGCGGCGCGGGTGGAGAGGGTGATATCGCGGCGGCCGTCGTACCACCAGGTCTGGTCGAGCCCGAAATACTTGCCGGTAGACGGAATGAACTGCCAGGGACCGGCGGCGCGGCCATGGGAGTAGGCGAACGGATCGAAGGCGCTTTCCACCACCGGCAGCATCACCAGTTCCAGCGGCATATCGCGGCGCTCGGCCTCGTCGACGATGAAGTGCAGATAGCGCTCCGCGCGTTCCGTGACCCGGGTGAAATAACTGGGGTGGCGGGCGTACCACTTACGCTGTACTCGGACTCGTTCGCGGTCCTGATGCAAATCCAGCGCGTAGCCGTCGCGAATGCGCGCCCACAGATCCTGTTGCGTGCCTTCTTCCTGATCGGCGGTGGGCTTAACGGGGGCCGGTTCCGGCATGCCGTTGGCCAGCCTCGGGTCTTTCACGGACGGCTCCGCCGGCGGCATGGGAGGCAGGTCGTCCACCTCGGGTTTCGTGGCACAAGCGCCGACCATCAGCGCAAGCCCCAGGGCTGCACAACCAAGAAGTTTATTCATAACAATAATATACGATTCGAATTTTAAGTTGATTCTAGGCAGGGGCGGCGATTCCGGCAAGGGTAAATCGCCGCTCGGGCCGCCTTTCAGGCGGAATCCTTCCAGCGGCGCAGGGCCGCGAAACTGTCCACGTTAGTGTCCGGCGTTTCCCCGAAACGGGCCTCGCAGGCGCGGCGCAGTTGCGGTTCCGCGGCGCGCAGGAAGGGGTTGGTGCGTTTTTCCTCGCCAATGGTCGAGGGCACCGTGATCCGGTTCTGTTCGCGCAGGGCGGACACCCGGGCCAGCCGGTCTGTCACCGCCGGGTCCTCCGGGGACACCGCCGCCGCGAAGCGCAGGTTGGCCAGGGTGTACTCGTGGGCGCAGAACACCTGCGTTTCCTCGGGCAGGCCGGCCAGCCGGCTCAGGGAGTGGTGCATTTGCTCCGGCGTGCCCTCGAAAAGCCGGCCACAGCCGCCGGCGAACAGGGTGTCGCCGCAGAACAGCCAGCCCTGGCGGGGGGCGTAATAAGCGATGTGGCCAAGGGTATGGCCGGGCACTTCCAGCACGTCCAGCTCCAGATCCGGCGCGGCCAGGCGAACGCGGTCGCCGTCCCCCAGCGGGTGGTCCATTTCCGGGATGGTTTCCCGGGCCGGGCCGTACACCGGAATATCCCGGTCCCGGCACAGCGCCGCGACCCCGCCCACATGGTCCGGGTGGTGATGGGTGATCAGCAGCGCGCTCAGGGTGAGGCCCTGTTCGCCCAGCCAGGCCTCCACCGGGGCGGCGTCGCCGGGGTCCACGATCACGCATTGGTCGCCGTCGCGAATCGCCCAAATGTAGTTGTCATTGAAGGCCGGGATGGCCGTAGGGGCTTGCTGCATGACGTGTTACCCTTCGCTTGAATGCTTGGATGTAACCCTACAGTTCCAAGGGAGAAATGTCAGCGATGCAGTTACCCCCGCTGTCGAGATCACCGTTCCGCCGCCAGCCGGCGGACATGCTGGAACGGTTCAATGATTGGCTGGAAACCGAGGCCGGCCAGGCGGTGCTGGAGGCGGAACGCGCCATCGTCGCCGAATGGACTCCGCGGCTGGTCGGCCATCGCGCGGTGGAGGTCAGTGGTGGCCGCTGCCAGGACATGCTGCGCGACATCCGTCTGCCCTGGCGTTGTTCGGTGACACCGATGCCGGTGGAGGGCGGACGCCAGGCCACCAGCCGGGTGGCGCTGGAAGCGTGCCCGCAATCCTTGCCGATCGCCAAGAACAGCGTCGATGTGGTGTTGCTGCATCACTGTCTGGAATTCCACGACGCCCCCCACCAGGTTCTCCGTGAAGCCGCCCGCTGCGTGGCCCCGGGCGGGGTGCTCGCGGTGGTCGGCTTTCATCCTCTGAGCATCATGGGGCTGGCGCGCTGGTTCCGGCGCCGTGGACAGCGGCCCGGCTGGAATGGCCGCTATTTCCGCCCTTACCGGGTCAGCGACTGGTTGAACGTACTGGGTTTTGAAGTGGAGGGCGTGGCCAGCGGGTTCTACAATCTGCCCCTTGGCGACCGGGGGCGCGCCCGCCTGCGCTGGCTGGACTGGCTTGGCCGCCGCTTCTGGTGGCGCAACGGCGGCGTTTACCTGCTGGTGGCCCGTAAACGCGCCGCGATGATGCGTCCCTTGCCCGCGTCCGCCGGGTTCAGTCGCCAGCAGCGTCCCACGGTGGTGTCGGTGCCGGTGGCGCGCTGGCGACAACAACGAAATACGGAGTAACGGCTTTTGAAGCAGGTGGATATTTTTACCGACGGCGCCTGCCGCGGTAACCCGGGCCCGGGTGGTTGGGGCGCGGTTTTACGTTACGGTGACAAGGAAAAGGAATTGTTCGGCGGCGAGCCGCACACCACCAACAACCGCATGGAACTGATGGCCGCGATTCAGGCCCTGGAAGCGCTCAAGGACCCCTGCGAGGTGAATCTGACCACCGATTCCCAGTATGTCCGTAAAGGCATCACCGAATGGTTGGACAACTGGAAAAAGCGTAACTGGCAAACCGCCGCCAAAAAGCCAGTGGTCAACAAGGACCTCTGGCAACGGCTGGAGTCGGCCGCCGAACGGCACCGGGTTAAATGGCACTGGGTGCGCGGCCACAGTGGCCACAGTGAGAACGAGCGCGCCGACCGGCTCGCCAACCGGGGCATCGACGAATCGGAGGTCGGGGCATGAGACAGATCGTTCTGGACACGGAAACCACCGGCCTGGACCCGCTGTCCGGGCACCGGATCATCGAAATCGGTTGCGTGGAACTGCGCAACCGGCGGCTCACCGGCAACAACCTGCATCTGTACATCAATCCCGAGCGGGATATCGACGAAGGCGCCCTGGAGGTGCACGGCATCAGCCGGGAGTTTCTCGCCGACAAACCCATCTTCGAGCAGATCGCCGAGGAGTTCATGTCGTTCGTGGACGGCGCCGAACTGGTGATCCACAACGCGCCGTTCGATGTCGGTTTCCTGGACCATGAACTGAAACGTCTGGGCGCTAAATGGGGCGCCGTCGGCGACCGCTGCCGCATTCTCGACACGCTGAAGATGGCCCGTGATCTACATCCGGGCCAGAAGAACAGTCTGGACGCGCTGTGTCGCCGCTACGATGTGGAGAACGCGCACCGGGAGCTGCACGGTGCGCTGCTTGACGCGGAGATCCTCGCCGACGTCTACCTGGCGATGACCGGCGGCCAGACCAAGCTGTCCCTGGGCGGCGCCGATGCCGGCGAGCAGGGCAGCGAGCAGGCGGAAGCGATTCGCCGCCTGGCGGCGGACCGGCCCCGTCTGGCGGTGGTGCGGGCCTCGGACACGGACCTGGATCGCCACCGCAAGAAGCTGGAGGCGATGGCGGAGAGTCGCGGTCAGATGACCCTGTGGCAGGAATTGGAGCCGTAACCGCCGTGGGCGGCGAGCCACGCCGTCAGTGGGCGGAGGGCTCGGCGTCCATCTTCAGATCGCTGGGCTCATGGTGCGTGATCCAGCCTTGCTCGTACATGTACTCGGTGGCGGGTTCAAGGATAGTGGCGGTCATGATCAAGCCGGTCAGGGTCATGACGATCGTGTACGGCAGGGCCATGACCACCATGCGCCCGTAGGACAGCCGCACCAGCGGCGCCAGGGCCGACGTGAGCAGGAACAGAAACGCCGCCTGGCCATTGGGCGTGGCCACGGATGGAATGTTGGTGCCGGTGTTGATCGCCACCGCCAGCAGATCGAAGGTATCCCGGTCGATTTCCCCGTTGACCAGCGCCTTGGCGACCTCGTCCACGTACACCGAGGCCACGAAGACGTTGTCCGACACCGCCGACAACACCCCGTTTGCCATGTAGAAGGCGGACCCTTGCACGCTTCGGTCGAGACTCAATACATAGTCGATCACCGGGGTGAACAACTGCTGGTCGGCGATCACCGCCACCACCGCGAAGAACACGGTGAGCAGGGCGGCGAAGGGCAGGGCCTCCTCGAAGGCCTGGCCCATGCGGTGCTCCTCGATAATGCCGCAAAACGCGGTGGCGAGAATAATCACGCTCAGGCCCACCAGCCCCACGGACGCAGCGTGGGTGGCCAGGCCCACCACCAGCCACAGGGCGATGAACCCCTGCACCACCAGATTGACCTTGTCCCGGGTGGTGCGGCGGTCGTCCTGCTCGCGGGCATACTGGCGCATGATGCCCTCGACCTTTTCAGGAATCTCTTCGCCGTAGCCGAAGCTGCCGCTCCACTCCAGGAACAGGCAGGTGAGCAGGCCCATGGCCAGCACCGGCAGGCTCACCGGTGCCATGCGCAGGAAAAACTCGCCGAATTCCCACTGCGCCTTGGTGGCGATCAGCAGGTTCTGCGGTTCACCGACCAGGGTGCAGACGCCGCCCAGGGCGGTGCCGACGGCAGCGTGCATCAGCAGGCTGCGCAGGAAGGCACGGAAACGGCGCAGGTCTTCACGGTGCAAATCCTCCACCGTGGTGTCGTCGCCATGGTCGTGCTTTTGCTGGAAGGACTTGCCCGAGGCCACCTTGTGATAGATGCCGAAGAAGCCGGTGCACACGGCGATCACCACCGCGGTCACCGTCAGGGCGTCCAGGAACGCGGACAGGAAGGCCGCCGCCAGGGCGAACAGCAGGCTCAGGCGGATCTTGGACTTCACGCCCAGCAGAATGCGGGTGAAGGTATAAAGAAGCAGGTCCTTCAGGAAGAAGATGCCCGCCACCATGAAAATCAACAGCAGCAGCACTTCCAGGTTGCCTTCGACCTTATGCAACACGGTGGCCGGGGTGGTGAGGCCGATCAGCAGGGCTTCGATCGCCAGCAGGCCGCCGGGTTGCAGCGGGTAGCACTTCAGGGCCATGGCCAGGGTAAAGATGAACTCCGCCAGCAACAGCCAGCCTGCGGTGGCTTCGCCCAGGGTCCAGGCGACCAGCGGATTGATCAGCAAAAACACCACGATGGTGTACTTGTACCAGGCGGGGGCTTGCCCCAGGAAATTCTGACCGAAGGCGCGGCCGAACTGGGCGTACATGGCACTACTTCCTGCTAGATGTAAGGAGAACGGATGGGCGGCGCAATCATAAGCACTTCCGATGCCCGGGTACAGTCGCCGCCGGTACGCAAACAGACTTTACGTTCTTGCCTGCGGCGGTTACCCGCTGTGTTCCGGTTAACAATATGCCGTTAAATCAGTTGCTTACGTTTGAAAGTTGACGCATTGTTGAACGCCGTGAGAAAGTTTAAAACGCCTTTTAACAATCAGCAGGGGTTTCCGGAGAGTTCATGGTCGCCATCACCAACACCACCTCCCTGACGTTTCTCAAGGAGTCCATCGACGCCACGCTGAGCGAGGCGGAAGCCAGCCTTGAGGCGTTCGCCGAGGAACGGGACGAGGGAACCTCCCTGGATCGTTGCGGTGAAGCCTTTCACCAATTGCGCGGCATCTCGCAGATGCTGGAGCTGTCGGCGGCCACCTTGATGAGCGAGGAAATGGAGCTCGCCGTGGAAGGCCTCAAGCGCCACGGTGGCCGGGCGCTGGTGCAAGCGCTGGGCAACGCCATCGTGCTGCTGGGCCGCTATTTCGAATACGTGCAGCTCAAGGACCGCACGCTGCCCGAAATGCTGATCGGCGGCATCAATGAATTACGCCGCGCCGGTGGCAAGCCGCTGATTCAGGAAAGCCATTTCTTCAGCGTCGACCTGTCCCGGGCGCGCAGCCCGGAGCCGGAGGAGGGCGATCCCCCGGCGCTGGTGGCACAGGGGCGGCGCCTTCGGCATATGTACCAGGTGGGGCTGCTGGGCCTGCTGCGCGGCGATAACCGGGACGCCCACCTGCGCTTGATGGCCCGGGCACTGGCCCGGGTCGACCGCCTGTGCGGCCGCTGCGCCAACAGCCGCTTCTGGTGGGTGGCCCGGGCCGCCACCGAATCCCTGGCGGAAGACCGCATGGTGATCACGCCGGCGCGCAAGGCGCTGCTGGCGCAGTACGACCGGCAACTTAAAAAGCTCGTTTATGACGGCGAGCGCGCCCTGGCCCAGGAGGCGCCGCTGCTGCTGATCAAGGAAAGTCTGTATCTGGCCAGCCTGGGTTCCGGGGCCGGCGCCGCCGCCGGCGAGGTGCGCGCGGTGTTCGGCCTGGACCGTGGCGTCAGCGATACCGTGCTGCAAAGCGAGCTGGCCTTGATGGCCGGCGCCCGGGGCTCGGTGATCCGTTCCGTGGCGGGCGCGCTCAAGGATGAAATCAATCAGGTGAAGGAAACCCTGGACCTCGCCTCCCAGGGCGTGGCGGATACCGACTACGCCGGCGTCGCCGGCGGCCTGCGCCGGATCGCCAGCACCCTGGAAATGGTCAGCAAGGAGCACGAAGCCAATCTGCTGCGCGAGCGCGCCACCCGGGTCGCCGACTGGCCGTCGGAGGTGGACGCGGACAGCCCGGATTTCCACGCCCTGGTGGACGACCTGCTGGCCGCGGAGAACACCGTGGCCAGCCTGGAGCGCAGCCTGGCGCCGTCCGATGATGTGCGCCGGGACGCCACCAACACCCATATTTCCCTGTACCAGCTCGACGACGCCCGTATGACCGTGGTCGGCGAGTGCCGCGCCGGGCTGGCGCTGGCCAAACGGTCGCTGGCCAGCTACATGGAGAACAACTGGGACCCGATGCATCTGACCAATCTTCCCGGCACCTTCGCCAGTGTTTCCGGCGGCTTGATGTTCCTGGAGCTGGAGCGTGCCTGCGCGGTGATCACCGCCTGCCGTACCCATATCGAAACCCGCCTGATCGGCGGCGATGAGCCTCCCTCCCAGCCGTCCATGGAAACCCTGGCTGACGCGCTTACCGGCGTCGATTACTATCTGGAAAGCATGGAAGAGCAGAAACCGATTGGTGAGGGCGTGCTGGACGTGTCCGAGCAGGCCATGGCGGAACTGGGGTATGTGATCGCGGCACGAGGCGAGCATGGATAGTCGTTTCAGTGCCATGGATCTTTCCGCGCCGGAACCCCGGGATGCCGAAGACGCCTGGCTGTTCGTGATCCACGAACAGCAACTGTGCGTGGACACTGATCAGATACCGGCGCCGGGGATCCCGCGCGCGCCGTCCTTTCTGCTGCGCGGCCACCCGGATTACCGCTTTATCGGTCTGTTGCACGGCGAACCCTGCTATGTGTGCCGCCAGGCGGACCATGAGCTGGCGGACCGGCCGCTTTACCCGATGGCCCTGCGGGAACTGATGGGCCATCTCGACGACACCCAGTTCACCATGGCGGCGCGCGCTCTGCAGGTGATCAGCTGGCGCCAGAACCACCGCTTCTGCAGCCGCTGCGGCGCCGAGACCCAGCCCCATCCCACCGAGCTGGCGATGCTGTGCAGCGCCTGCGATTACCGGCAGTACCCGCGCATCACGCCGTGCGTCATCGCGCTGATCACCGACGGCGAGTACGCTCTGCTGGGGCATTCGGCCCGGTTCCCGGAGGGCTTCTATTCTTGCCTGGCCGGGTTCATGGAGGCCGGTGAAACCGCCGAGCAGGCGGTGCACCGGGAAATCATGGAAGAAGTCGGGGTCCAGGTTAAAGACCTGCGCTACTTTTCCAGCCAGTCCTGGCCGTTTCCGCACTCCCTGATGCTGGGCTTCCACGCCGCCTTCGCCGCCGGCGAGATCCGTATCGACGATGACGAGATCACCGACGCCCGCTGGTTCCACCACACTGAATTGCCGCACATCCCACCGCCGGGCAGCATTGCCCGGACTCTGATCGACCACTGGCGCGGTGCCTGTCAGGCGGCGACCGGTTCCTGAAGGGAGAGACCCCGATGAGTTTCAGCGTTGCTCCGTTTCTGATCATGGCCGTGAGCCTGGTCCTGATTCTGGTGGGCGCCTGGATCCTGTTGCGCCAGAAGTGGCTGTGGCAGTGGATCAAGGGCAGCCTGGGCCTGGCGGTGGTGGGTCTGGCGGTCTATCTGGTGCTGGTGGCTTTGAACCTGTACAGCTTCCACGAACTGACCGAGGAAACGCCGGTGGCCACGGTGAGCTTCCGTGCCCTGGACGATCAGAGCTACATCGCCACGGTGACCCGTAATGACGGCAGCACCGAGGACTTCCGCCTGAACGGTGACCAGTGGCAGCTGGACGCGCGGATCGTCAAATGGAAAACGCCGTTTTCACTGCTGGGCCTCAAGCCCGGCTATCAGCTCGACCGTATTCAGGGCCGTTACTTCGCCCTTGAGGACGAACGCTCCAAGGAGCGCACCCTGTACAGCCTCAGCCGCGAGCCCCTGGGCATGGATATCTGGCACCAGGCCAGGGAGGGGTGGAGTTTTCTGGTGGATGCGCGCTATGGTAGCGCGGCCTATCTGCCGATGGCGGACGGGGCTATTTTCGAAGTAACCGTGCCGCCCTCCGGGGGCCTGATCGGGCGACCGCTTAACGGCAGCGCTCAGCAGGCCGTGGCGGGCTGGCAATAACCTGGAGCCATGACGGCCCCTGAACAGGTGAGCGTACAAGGTGATCGAATTTCTTTACCAATATGGCATGTTTCTGGCCCAGGTCGTCACCCTTGTGGTGGCGATTTTGGTTGTGATCGGCGGCATCGTTTCGGCGGCGGCCCGTAACCGGCACCGCGTCAGCCGTGACGGCGAACTGCGCGTCAAACACCTCAACGAAGAGTTCGACGACCTGCGCGAGAGCATCGTCGACCAGGTGCTGCCGGAGGCCGACCGCAAAGCCGAGCACAAGAAAAAGCGCAAGGAAGAGAAGGCGCGCAAAAAGCAGCGCAAGAAGGCCGGCGCCGAAGCGAAGAGCAAGCCGCGCATGTTCGTGCTCGATTTTAACGGCGACATCCAGGCCAGCGACGTGGCGCGGCTGCGCCGCGAGATCACCGCGGTGCTGGAAGTGGCCAAAGGCGACGACGAAGTGCTGCTGCGCCTGGAAAGCCCCGGTGGGCTGGTGCACAGCTATGGCCTGGCGGCGTCCCAGCTCAAACGTCTACGCGGCCGTGGCGTTAAGCTGACGGTGGCGGTGGACCAGGTGGCGGCCAGCGGCGGCTACATGATGGCGTGTATCGCCGACCGTATTCTGGCGGCGCCGTTCGCGGTGATCGGCTCCATCGGCGTGGTCGCCCAGGTGCCCAATTTCCACCGGCTGTTGAAGAAGAACGACATCGACGTGGAATTGATGACCGCCGGGGAATACAAGCGCACCCTGACCATGCTCGGCGAGAACACCGACAAGGGCCGGGAAAAATTCCAGCAGGAGCTGGAGGAAACCCACCAGTTGTTCAAGGGGTTCGTGCGTGAACACCGCCGCACCCTGGACCTGGATGCGGTGGCCACCGGCGAACACTGGTTCGGTACCCGCGCCAAGGAGCTGGGCCTGGTGGACGAGATCATGACCAGCGACGAGTATCTACAGGGGCGCAAGGAGCACCTGGACTTGTACGAACTGAATTGGGAATACAAGCGCAAGCTGGCCGAGCGTCTTGGCGTATCCGTGGAAAACGCCGGGGTACGCCTGATCGACCGGTTCTGGCACCGGGGCAGCCAGCGTCAGTTTCACTAACCCCGGTGGCTTCACCGGCGGGCTTTCAACGGAGCGAGGCAATGACTTTCAAGGCACTGATCACCGAGAAGACCGAGCAGGGCTACCAGAGCCGGGTAGGGGACAAGAACCTGGAAGACTTGCCCGAGGGCGACGTGCTGGTGCGCGTTGCCTGGTCGTCGTTGAACTTCAAGGACGCGCTGTCCGCCAGCGGTAACAAGGGCGTGACCCGCTCTTTCCCGCACACCCCCGGCATCGACGCCGCTGGCGTGGTGGAAGAAGCCGGTGACGGCCCCTTCAGCGTCGGCGACACGGTGATCTGCACCGGTTACGACCTGGGCATGAACACCTCGGGTGGCTATGGGGATTACATCCGCGTGCCCGCCGAATGGCTGGCACCGTTGCCCGCCGGCCTGTCGGCCCGCGACGCCATGGTGTTGGGCACCGCCGGCCTCACCGCCGCGCTCTGCGTGGAAGCGCTGATCGACACCGGTCTTCAACCGGAGCAGGGCGAGGTGCTGGTCACCGGCGCCACCGGGGGTGTCGGCAGCGTGGCGGTCTCGATTCTTTCCAATCTGGGTTTCAAGGTGGTCGCCGCCACCGGCAAGCAAGACGCCCATGACTGGCTGCGGGATCTCGGCGCCGCCGACATCATCGGCCGTGATGCCTTGCTGGAAGGCATCGAAAAGCCGGTGCTCAAGCCGCGCTGGGCCGGGGTGGTCGATTGCGTCGGCGGCGATATCCTGGTGAACGCCCTGAAGAGCCTGCAATACGGTGGCAGCGCGGCGTGCTGCGGCCTGACCGCCTCGCCCAAGCTGGAGAACGCCACCGTGTTCCCGTTCATCCTGCGCGGCGTCAATCTGCTCGGCGTGGACAGCGTCGAGCTGCCCTGCGAAGTCAAACAGCAAATGTGGCAATTGCTGGCCAGTGACTGGCACCCGGCCCTGGATAAGCTGGAAAGCCGTGAAGTCAGCCGTGAGCAACTGCCGGACTGCTTCACCGATATTCTGGCCGGCAAGTTGCGTGGTCGGGTGGTGGTTAAGATCAACCCCTGAAACGGGCTTCCTGAATCATGGTCAATGCTCCCTGGGTTAAGCTGGCGTTGCAGTTGAACGGCGCCGGCGGCGCCGTGCCCATTTCCTTGACGGACCCGCTACCCGGCCAGGGCGGGGCGCTCTGGATCCACCTGGATTACACCTTCGACGAAGCCTATCAGTGGCTGGAGCGCCTGCCGGACGTGCCCAATACCGTGGTCGAAGCGCTGTTCGCCACCGACACTCGGCCACGGGCCGCCGATGTGGGTGGCGGCCTGCTGATCTACCTGCGCGGCGTGAATCTGGCGCCGGGCGCGCGCCCGGAAGATATGATCGCGGTGCGCCTGTGGATCCGTAACGGTCTGATTATCAGCACCCAGAAACGCCAACTGATGACCCTGTCGGAGATCGTCACCGAGCTGGAGCAGGGCGAAGGGGCGCGTACCCCATCGGACCTGGTGAAGCGGCTGGTGGACGGTCTGATCTGGCGCATGGAAGACGTGATCGAGCGGATCGAGGATCAGGTCGGCGACTGCGCCGATCTACTGGAGACCCGGCCGGACAAGGCGCTCACCCATGAGATCAGCAGCTTGCGCCGCCGTGCGGTGACCCTGCGCCGCTATCTGGCGCCCCAGCGCGAGGCCATCGCGCGCCTGCAGAACGACGCCCGTATTGATCGCGAGGACGCGGAGATCATCCGCGAGGCCGGTGAGCGGCTGCAGCGTTTGCTGGAAGATCTGGATGCGGCGCGGGACCACGCCACGCTATTGCAGGAAGAGGTGTTCTCGGTGCAGAACGAGGCGATCAACGATCGCATGTACCTGCTGGCCATTATCAGCGCGCTGTTTCTGCCGCTGGGCTTCTTGACCGGGTTGTTCGGGATCAACGTGGGCGGGTTGCCCGGAGTGGAAGACCCGGACGCTTTCTGGTGGTTCGCCGGGTCGCTGACGGTGATCGCCGCCGGCATCCTGGTGTGGATGGCCCGGCGGCGCTGGTTCTGACCGGTTACCCCGTATTCAGGCGTTTTCCAGTTCCTGACGGCGACGGTAAATCGGGCGCGGGTCGTGCACGTCGCCCTGGTAGGTCACCGAGAACGGCCGCAGGCCGTTTTCCAGCGCTTCCTCGATGTCCCGGTCGGCACGCACTTCGAAGGCATTGAAGCCGACGCGGTGCATGTAGAACAGCTGATCTTGCAGCACGTCACCCACCGCCCGCACTTCGCCGGTGAAACGGTAGCGGGTGCGTAATTCGCGGGCGTAGGAATAACCGCGGCCGTCCTTGAAGGCCGGGAAGTGCACCGCCACCAGCGGCAGGTGGGGCAGGTCCGCGGCCAGGTCGGCGGGCTCCTCGCCGGGCTCCAGGCACACACCCACCGGCGCCTCGCGCTCCAGCAGGGTGTCGCGGTGGGCCTGCCAGTAGGCCAGCGGCACGATCACCGGCTGGTTCTCCGGCAGGCTCTGACCGTCTTCTTCCAACTGGCCCGGTTCGAACCGCTGCCAGCCGTTGTCGACGATTTCGCCGTCGAGAATCATCTTACCCATAGACGTGTTCCTTGAACGGTTCCATACCAATGCGCTCGTAGGTGTCGATGAACGGCTCGTTTTCCAGCCGCTTGTCCACGTACACATTGATGATCTTTTCGATCACGTCGGTGACTTCGAAGGACTCGAAGGAGGGCCCCATCTTCTCGCCGATACGCGACAGCTTGTCGCCGCGACCGCCGAGCGTGATCTGATAGAACTCCTTGCCTTTCTTGTCCACGCCGAGGATGCCGATGTGGCCGATATGGTGATGGCCGCAGGCGTTCATGCACCCGGAAATATTGATGTCCAGCGGGCCCAGATCATGGACGTAGTCCATGTCGTCGAAGCGTCGCTGGATGCCTTCCGCCACCGGCACGGATTTGGCGTTGGCCAGGGCGCACAGATCGCCGCCGGGGCAGGCGACGATGTCGGTGAGCAGGCCCAGGTTTGGGGTGGCCATGCCCAGCGCGTCCAGCTTTTCCCACAGCGCGAACAGATCGTCGGTGGCCACGTCGGACAGCACCATGTTCTGCTGGTGGGTATTGCGCAGTTCGCCGAAGCTGTAGCGGTCGGCCAGGTCGGCGATCGCTTCCAACTGCTCGTCGCTCACGTCACCGGGGATCCGGCCGGTTTTCTTCAGCGTCAACGTGACGCTGCGATAGCCGTCGCGCTTATGGGCGCGGGTATTGGTGTGGTACCAGCGGTTGAACGCGCGGTTTTCCTGCAGCGCCTGGTCCAGCACGCCGCTGTCCACGTCATCCCGGTAAGCCGGTTCGGTGAAGCAGCCCTGGATGCGCGCCACTTCCTCCTCGGTGAGCGTCATCGGACCGTCTTTCAGCTCGGCGAATTCCGCCTCGGTCAGTTCGCGGTACTTCTCCGCGCCCAGTGCCTTCACCAGAATCTTGATGCGCGCCTTGAACTTGTTGTCGCGATTGCCGTACTTGTTGTACACCCGCAGGATCGCTTCCAGGTAGGCGAGCAGATGCTGCCAGGGCACGAACTCGCCGATTACCTGGCCGGTCATCGGGGTGCGGCCCAGGCCGCCACCGGCCCATACCTGGAAGCCGGTTTCGCCGGCGTCGTTGTGGATCACTTTGACGCCGATGTCGTGCACGCCGATCAGCGCCGGATCGGCATCCGGCACCGCGTTCACGGCGATCTTGAACTTGCGCGGCAGGTAGGCGAATTCCGGGTTGAAGGTGGCCCACTGGCGAATGATCTCGCACCAGGGCCGCGGATCTTCAATCTCCTTGGGGTTCACGCCGGCGTATTCGTCGGTGGTGATGTTGCGGATGCAGTTACCGCTGGTCTGGATGGCGTGCATCTGCACGCTCGCCAGCTCGGCCAGGATATCCGGCACATCCTGCACTTCCGGCCAGTTGAGCTGGATATTCTGGCGGGTGCTGACGTGGCAGAAGCCCTTGTCGTATTCGCGCACCACCTTGGCCAGGGTGCGTACCTGTTCGCTGGAGAGCAGGCCGTAGGGCACCGAAATACGCAACATCGGCGCGTAACGCTGAATATAGAGACCGTTCTGCAGCCGCAGCACCAGGAACTCGTCCTCGCTGAGCTGGCCGGCCAGATAGCGCCGGGTCTGGTCGCGGTACTGAGCTACCCGCTCTTCCAGAAGCCGTTGGTCATAGTCCTGATATACGTACATGATGCCGTTGCGCCGTGTTTAATTCGTTGATTTGTAAAGAATATTTCTCTTTACCACCATGATTTGGCGGGAAATGTAGCAAAGTGGGCTTATACATAAAAGAAATATATTGCTATATCGCTAGTGCCCGGGGCTATGAACCAGCGGCACCGAGGACCATGTTCACCACCACGAACATGCCGATCACGATGGCGATCACGATCACCACATAGACGCCGATATAGTCGCCGGCACTGCCTTTCTTGAAGTCACGCTCGCGGTTGCCACTGCTCTGCACGCCGAAAATCGCCGCCAGCACGCTGTGCAGCACCTGGAAAAAGCCCGGCCGCTGGTGGTCGTCCTGCCGGTCGTCGGTTTGTGGGTCGTGCTTGTGTTGCTCGCTCATGGTCACCTCACAACTCTATATGGGCCCAGCCACGCTTAATCCATAGGCCGCTTAGCAATAAAGATGTAATCAGCCGCTGAAACGCCTGGGCCAGCCAGATGCCGAGCAGCCCATAGCCCAGCACGGGGCCGATGATATAGGCCAGCGGCAGAAAGAAAAACCACTGCACGGCCAGCGTCACCACCATCACCGAGCGGGCCGCCCCGGCGCCCAGCAGCGCCTGGGTGAAGATGATCGCCACGCCGTCCAGGCAGATCGCCAGACCGGTGATCATCAGCGGCGCGCGGCCCAGCTCCACCAGCTCCGGCTGTTTCAGGAACAGGCCGAGAATCAGGTCCGGCACCAGCCACATGGGCAGCGCCAGCACGAACAGCAGCGTCACCGCCAGCCGAGTCACGTCCCAGCCCCAGCGGTAGGCGTCGTCGGCGTCCCGCCGGCCCAGCGCCTGGCCCACCAGCGACGCCGCCGACAGGCCCAGGCCGATGGCCGGCAAAATCAAGAACAGGATCAGCGTGATCAGGATATGCGCCACCGCCACCTCGTCGGCGCCCACCCGGCCGATAATCCAGAACAGTACCGTCAGCCCGGTGGCGAAGAAAAACTGCTGCACGCCGTTGGGCAGGCTGATGCGCAGAATATGGCGCAGGGTGGCAGTGCTGGGCCGGGCGCGCAGAAAGCCGTGTTCCCGGGCCGCCCGCCAAGTCTGCAGCAGATAGAGCGCGCTGCCCAGGTAGAGCGCCAGGCTGGTGCCCAGGCCGGCCCCGGCGCCGCCCAGCGCGGGCAGGCCCCAGGCGCCGAAGATCAAGCCGTAGCTGAAAATCACGTTGGCGACATGGGTGATCACCAGGGTGCGCATATAGACGCCGGAGCGGTTGATGCCGTTCCAATAGCCCCGGTAGCTGAAGTTCATGGCCACCGCCCAGACACTGAGCAGCCGCATGTCGAAATAGTCGCTGCCCACCTCGGCGACCCCGGGGGTCGGGGCCAGAAAGTCCATCATCGGCGCGCTGGCCAGGGCGAACACCAGCGAAATGGGTATCGCGAACGCCAGCCCCAGCACCAGGCCCGCGTTCAACGGCACCGCGTAGTTGGCCCGGTCGCGCTCGCCCTTGCGGCGCGCCACCATGGCCTGCACCCCGGCGCCCAGGCCGATCACCATGCTGATAGCGATAAAACTGGCGTAGCCGCCCAGGCCCACGCCGGCCAACGCCTCGCCGCCCAGGCTGCCGACCATGGCGGCGTCCACCAGGTTCATCAGGCTCTGGCTGGCCATGGCGGCCATGATCGGTAGCGCCAGGGCGAGAATGCGCCGGCTGCGGGAAAGGTTAAGCACGCTGGATACTGCCCCACGTCGAGGAAGCGGGCACCTTAGCAGAAAGCGGGAATCGACCCTAGGGCCTTATGCCCATTGCAACGTGGGAATACTTGACTAAAATAGTCAGGAAATTCGCAACCGAGAATCGGCATGACCGAACCCCTGATCCGAATCACAGATTCCGCTCAAGAATACCTGCGCGACCTGCTGTCACGGCAGGACCAGGGCGACATCGGCGTACGCATTTTCGTGGAACGCCCCGGCACCCCCCACGCGGAGTGCTGCATGGCCTATTGCCCCGACGGCGAACAGGAAGAGGGCGACGAGCGCTACCAGTACGAAGGCTTCCACGCCTTCGTGGAAGGCAAGAGCGTACGCTACCTGGAAGACGCGGTGATCGACTTCAAGAAGGACTCCATGGGCGGTCAGCTGACCTTCCGGGCGCCCAAATCACGGGTACCGGACATCAGCGCGGACGCCACCCTGGAAGAGCGCATCAACTATGTGCTGTATTCCGAGATCAACCCGAATCTGGCCGCCCACGGCGGTAACGTCCAGTTGCTGGAGCTCACCGAGGACAACGTGGCGATACTGGAATTCGGCGGCGGCTGCCAAGGTTGCTCGGTGGTCGACGTGACCCTCAAGGACGGCGTCGAGCGCACCCTGATGGAACAGCTGCCGGAACTCACCGGCATCCGCGACAAGACCGACCACACCGTCACCGAGAACGCCTACTACCAGTAACTTGTCGCGCTTCCCCAAAAAAAGGGCCCTTGAAGGGCCCTTTTTTGTGCGATCGGGCTTTGTGGGAGCGGGCCCCGCCCGCGAAAGGGAGCGAAGCTCCCGGCAGGATGCCAGAGAGATTTCTAACGGCAGCGCCGGCCTTTCGCTTGCAAGGCAAGCTCCCACAAGGTCAGCCGCAGTTGGGCGTGCGACCGGCCGCCTGGGCCTGCTGGTAGAGCGGCATGGCCTTGGGAATGCGCGCCTGCAGCCCTTGAATGCGGGTCTGGTTGCTGGGGTGGGTGGACAGGAACTCCGGCGGTGACCCGCCGTTGGCGGCGGCCATGTTCTGCCACAGGTTGACGCTCTGGCGCGGATCAAAGCCCGCTTCCGCCATCAGATCCAGGCCAATCACGTCGGCCTCGGCTTCGTGCTTGCGGCTGAACGGCAGCTGAATCCCGTACTGGGCACCCACACCCAGCAAACCCAGCAGGGTCTGTTTCTCGGCGCTGTCGCCGCCGGCCAGGGCGGCCACCAACTGGGTGCCGGTCTGGGTGGCGTACTGGATCGACATGCGCTCGTTGGAGTGCTGGGCCAGCACGTGCCCGACCTCGTGGCCGATCACCGCGGCAAGCTGATCCTGGTTATTGGCCACTTTCAGCAGACCGGTGTGCACGCCGATCTTGCCGCCGGGCAGGGCGAAGGCGTTGGCGCTGTCGTCCTTGAACACGGTCACTTCCCACTGCTCGCCGGAATCCACCACCGCGACGATGGCTTCGGCCACGCATTCCACATAGCGGGACTCGGCGGTGCCGGTGACGGTGGGCTGCTGCTCTTTCATCTCGCTGTAGGCGGTGGCGCCCATTTGATCCATTTCCGCGGCCGGCAAGAACAGGAACTGCTGGCGTCCCAGGGGGGAAGTGGCGCAAGCGGTGAGAACCAGGGCCGCCACCACGGGCAGAGACAGACGTTTCATGCTGGAGCTACTCCTTCGTAAAACTGCTCGAAAATCCGTTCACGGCGTATGCCCGGACGCGGGGTGGCGCCGGGCGGCCCAGGGTAACCCTGCGTACCGGACGCCGCCAGCCAATAATATCAGGATTCCCAACCCGGGCACGCGGTTAGGGTGTGACGCCTTCGGCGGCCAGCAAGGCCCGCTTGCGGTCGCCACCCCAGTGATAGGCGCCGGCGCCGCCGGCGCGCGGCACCACCCGGTGGCAGGGCACCAGCAAGGCGATGCGGTTGGCGGCCACGGCGCCGCCCACCGCGCGCGCCTGGCTGCCCACACGGGCGGCGATGTCGGCGTAGTCGCGGGTGCTGCCGGCGGGCACTGCGAGCAGCGCGCGCCACACACGGCGTTGGAAGTCGGTGCCGATCAAATGCAGCGGCGTGTGGCCGGGGTCGTTGAAAAGCGCGTCTATGCGAGCGCTGTTGGTTCGCTCCAGGTGACTGGCCGGGAAGCGGGCCGCCACCTGGCGCTCGCCGTCGTCCGCGTCGTCGGCGAAGCTGAGCATCACCAGACCCTGATCGGACCAGGCCGCCACCAGGCCGTCGTCGCCGCCGGCCGGGCGGGCCCGGGCAAAGGCCCAGGACAGGGGGCCGCTGAAGGTCTTGTCCTCCGCCGCCACTTCAGGCACCCCGGCGGACGCGGGTCGGGCGCGTTCACGGCACCAGTCCGCCAGCGCGGCGGCGATCGCCTCGGGCCTGTCTTCCTGCACATAGTGGAGCCCGCGCCCGCAATCGATCACATCAAGATCGGCGATGCGCTGGCTGAGCCAGGCCACCCGGGTGCGGCTGAGCACCGCGCCGGGATGGAACTGCAGCAGCAGCATGGGTTGCGGCATGCGCTCCAGCCGCTGCTCGATATCCTGGATCGCGGCCAAGGTCTCGGTGCGCCGGTCGTTGATCGGCAGCTCGCCGGGGAACACCCGGATCGGGTAGCGGCTGCGCGCGTCTGGAAACGGCGCCCGGTAGGCGGCCAGCGCACTGCGCGGCAGCCGCCGCAGGGTACTGAAACGCAGCACCACATTGACGAACAGGTTTTGCCGCTGCAGCAGCCAGTAGCTCAGCCGCCGCTGCCGGAAGGCGAAGAACAGAGGCCGCGCCGCCGGTGGAAACTCGTGCCAGTCGAAGGTGAAGGGGAAGGTTTCCATGAAGCAGAGCGCGCTGACCCGCTCCGGCTGATGCTGGGCGAGCCGAAAGCCCAGTGGCCCGCCCCAGTCGTGCAGCACCAGCGTGACCTCGGTGAGGTCGAGCCCGGCGACGAACGCGTGCAGGAAGTGGTAGTGGGTCAGGAAGCGGTAGTCGAGATCGGGCTTATCGCTTTTGCCGAAGCCAATCAGGTCCAGCGCCACGCAGCGGTAGTGGGCGCTCAGCGGCTTGATCACGTTGCGCCACAGATAGCTGCTGGTGGGGTTGCCGTGCAGGAATAACAGGGTCGGGCCCTGGCCTTCGTCGATGTAGTGAAGGCGGTGACCGTCGACGGTCAGATAGCGCGAAGTGAAGGGGTAATCGGCGAATCCCATGCCATGCGTCCGGGCGGCTTTTCTGGCAAGATGCCACGGCCCTGATGACGACTGCAAGCGTGGACCGGTATGGACAAACCCTTTGTGCGCAAGGATCTGGTGGAAGTAAAGGAAAGCCCGGTGCACGGCCGCGGCCTGTTCGCGCGCGCGCCGATCGCCCGTGACACCGTGCTGGGCGTGCTGAAGACGCAAGCCGCCAAAGGCGACGGCCCCTACGTGCTATGGCTGGATGACGAGGGCAAGGAACGCTACCGGGTGCTGTGCGACCTGCGTTTCATCAATCACGCCAAGAAGCCGAACGTGGCGTATTACGATGACCTGACCGTGGTGGCCCTGAAGAACATCAAAGCCGGCCAGGAGCTGCTGCACGACTACGGTGAGGATTGGTCCTAGGAGCAGCCTGCTAGAACGGTGCCGGCGAGTAAAACTCCCGCCACAGGCCGGTACAGGGATGGTTAAACGCCAGACGTTCGGCGTGCAGCAGCAGACGGTCGCTGCGGTTGAGAATCTCCGACGGCGCGTACAGATCGCAGCCGAGAATCGGATGGCCGATCTCGCGGCAATGCAGACGCAACTGATGGGTGCGACCGGTGACCGGACGCAGGGCCAGCCGGGTGGCGTCGCGGTCCGGGTAGCGCGCCAGCACCCGCCAGTGGGTGAGGGCGGGCTTGCCGGTGTCGAAGCAGACCTTCTGCAGTGGCCGGTTGGGCCAGTCGGCGATCAACGGCAACGCCACCTCGCCGCTGTCCTCGGCGATCTGCCCGGCAACCACCGCCTGATATTCCTTTTCCACCTGACGCTTCTGAAACGCCCGGCTGAGATTGCTCTGCGCCCGACGGTGCAGGGCCAGTACCATCAGACCGGAGGTGTCCAGGTCGAGCCGGTGCACCAGACGCAAATCCGGGTAATCCTGCTTCAAACGGCGGGTGACGCAGTCGCTGTTTTCCGGCGCGCGGCCGGGCACGCTGAGCAGGAACGCCGGCTTATTGATCACCAGGATGTCCTCATCCCGGTGGATCACGCCGATCGGTTCCCGGCATTCGGGTACCCGGTAACGCGGCGGCTGTTCCGCGCGCGTCAGCCGCCGCCGGCCCGGTTCAACCCCAGACCACGTCATGGACATCCTGATAGCGCTGGGCGAAATGCACCGTCATGCCGTCCTTGATGTAGTCGGGCAGTTCCTTGTAATCCCGTTCGCAAGCCTGGGGCAGGATCAGTTCGCGAATCCCGGCGCGCCGGGCGGCGATCACCTTCTCACGAATGCCGCCCACCGCCAGAACCTGGCCGGTCAGCGTCAGTTCCCCGGTCATCGCCAGTTTGCGCGGCAGGCGCTTGCCGGTGGCCAGGGACACCAGCGCGGTGGCCATGGTGACGCCGGCGCTGGGGCCGTCCTTGGGCGTGGCGCCCTCGGGAACGTGCAGGTGCACGAAGGATTCGTCGAACCAGTCCTCGTCGACACCGAACGCCTTGAGGTGCCCGGCCACATAGCTGTAGGCAATCTCCGCGGATTCCTTCATCACGTCGCCGAGCTGGCCGGTTTGCTTGAAGCCGCGCCGCTGGCTGTGCACGCGGCTCGCTTCCACCGACAGCGTGGCGCCGCCCATGGCGGTCCAGGCCAGCCCGGTCACCACGCCCACACCGCGCTGGGCCTTTTCTTTCTGGAAGTAGGGCTGGCCGAGGAAATCCTCCAGATTCTTGCCGGTAATGCTGATTTTCTTTTCCCCGGAGAGCAGCCGCACCGCCGCCTTGCGGATGATCTTATTAAGCTGCTTTTCCAGGTTGCGGACACCGGCCTCGCGGGCGTAGCCGTCGGCGATCTGGCGCAGCACGCTGTCGCTGATCTTCAGTTGCGACGGCTTTACGCCGGACCGTTCCAGGGCGCGCGGCCACAGATGGTTACGGGCGATATCGACCTTCTCTTCGGTGATGTAACCGCTCAGCCGGATGGTCTCCATGCGATCAAGCAGCGGCGCGGGAATGGAATCCAGGGTATTGGCGGTGCACACGAACAGGCAGTGGCTCAGGTCGAGCCGCTGATCCAGATAGTGATCCAGGAAGTCCTGGTTCTGCTCCGGGTCCAGTACCTCCAGCAACGCCGACGCGGGGTCGCCCTGGAACGACTGCCCCAGTTTGTCGATCTCGTCGAGCATGATCACCGGGTTGCTGGTGCCGGCGTCCTTGAGCGCCTGGGTGAGCTTACCGGGCATGGCGCCGATGTAGGTGCGGCGGTGGCCTTTGATTTCCGCCTCGTCGCGCATGCCGCCCAGGCTCAGCCGGTAGAAGCGCCGCCCCAGGGCCTCGCCGATGGACTTGCCGATGCTGGTTTTGCCCACGCCGGGCGGCCCCACCAGCAGCAGAATCGAGCCCTTCACCTCGCCGCGCATGGCGCCCACGGCGAGAAACTCGACGATGCGGTCCTTCACGTCATTGAGGCCGCTATGGTGGGCCTCCAGGGTGTCGCGTGCGTGGTTCAGGTCGAGATTGTCGTCGGAGTACTGGCCCCAGGGCACGCTGGTGAGCCAGTCCAGATAATTGCGGGTCACCGCGTACTCCGGCGAGCCGGATTCCAGCACATTGAACTTGCGCAGCTCTTCCTCGAAGCGCTTGGTTACCGCCTCGGGCGGGTGCAGGGCCTCAAGCCGCCCGCGGAATTCGTCGGCGTCGGCGGTGCGGTCGTCTTTCTCCAGCCCCAGCTCCCGCTGAATCACCTTGAGCTGCTCCTTGAGGAAGAACTCACGCTGGTGCGTGCTGATCTTCTCGTTCACTTCCTCGCGGATCTGATTCTGCAGGCGGGCCACTTCCACCTCTTTTTTGACCAGCGTCAGCACACGCTCCATGCGTGCTTTCAACGACACCGTTTCCAGAATGTTCTGCAGCTCGTCACCGCTGGCACTGGTCAGGGACGCGGCGAAATCGGTCAGCGGCGACGGGTCGCGGGGCGAAAAGTTCTGCAGATAATGCTTAAGCCCTTCGTTATATAAGGGATTCAGCGGCAGCAGCTCCTTGATGGTGTTGATGATCGCCATGCCGTAGGCGCGAAGGCTGTCGTCCAGCTCATCGCGGGAGGTGGGGTAGGTCACTTCGGCCATGAACGGACGCTTACGGCTCAGGTACCCCTGCACCTGGAAGCGGGCCAGGCCCTGGGCCACCACCTGCAGCTGCTCGTCCTCGTGGTTGACCGCATGCACCTTGACCAGACAGCCGTACTCGGGGAAATCCTCCACGTCCACGTCGTCCGGATCCCGGTCGCCGATGTAAATCAGGCCGAGAGCGTGATGTGGTGTTTGCCCGACGCGCTCCAGGGTGGCGCGCCACTGTTCCTGATCCAGCAGCAGCGGCTGCACCAGGCCGGGCATGAACGGCCGGTCCCGGACCGGGATCAAGTAAACGCGTTGCGGCAAATTCTGATCGGGAAGCGCCAGGGCGCCTTGCGGGGTTCCCTCTTCGACCGTGGTCTGATTTTCTTCCTGACTCATGGGCTCGACTCATTGCAAAGCGGATTAACAACCTGACTCTAAGGTGGCGCCAGCGAGCCGCTTTTCAATCCCGGTCGACGATCAGAAGATCGGCGCTCAGGGCGCGGGGCGTTTGCGTGCGGCGCTCCACCACCCGGGCGTTGAAACGCGCTTTGCAGCGCTCCGCCAGATCGTAGAACGGCGAACGGCCGGGGTCGGCGATGATCACCCGCTTCACGTCCTGGTCCAGGGCGCGCCGGATCAGATTGAACAGCACCGGGGTGAGCTCATCCCAGAAGCAGATGTCGGCGCCGGTGATCAGGTCCACGTCGGCGAGCCGCTGCTTGGTCAGCCGTTCGAACCGGCAGCGCAGGGTGTCCACCTGAACGCGGTTAATCGCGGCGTGCAAATCCAGATACGGAAACACGTCGGCGTCCGCGTCCACGGCGGTGACCCGGCAGCGGAAGCGCTTGGCGGCGAAGATCGCCAGCGGCCCCCAGCCGCAGCCGATATCCACCAGGTGGCTGTCGGCGTTCAGCCGCAGCGGCCCTTTTTCGCGGGTCAATTGATCCATGATCAGAAAGCTGGAGTTCCACACCTTGTTGCCGTGGATGGTGGGCACATGGTTGGCCCGTTTCAGTTTTCTGATTTCACGGTGACCGCTGCGCAGCAGGGTCACCCCGCGGGTGTGCACCGCATGGGCTTCGCCGCGCTGAATACGCGGAACAGGGGTCGGGGAGGGTGAGGCATCAACAGGCATGGACGTTTCCGGTGCCGAAAGGGAAAGCGCAAACACTACGGCGGCGCGGCCGGCGGTTCAAGGCCGGCGCGCCGCGATCGGCTCAGCCGTCGATGTCTTTCCAGAACGCGCGGAAGGCCTCGGCGCTCTCGTCGGGTACTTCCGCCATCGGCACATGGCCCACGCCTTCGAGGATCACCGCGCGGTTGTTGGGCAGCTCGCGCTGGAAAACCTCCACATTCTCGACGCTCAGCAGGGCATCTTCCCGGCCCCAAAGAATCAGCATCGGGGTTTTGATTTCCGGCAGCACGCCGCGACCCTGCAAGCGCATGGCCGGGTCCAGGTTGATGTCCTGCCACACTTTCTCCGCCACGTCCGCGTTGGCCGCCTTCTCTTCGCCCATCAGAGTGATGGCGAAATCGGGAATGCCCACCGAGCGTTCCGTGGCCCAATCCAGGGTGGTGTGGAAATCCTCGGCGGTGCGCGGAATCAGGGGATTGCTGTCGGACTGTTCCAGCACATTGAGAAATTCCGGCGTTTGCAGGGTGATGCCGGCGGCATCCACCAGGCCCAGCGAACGGAGCCTGCTGGGCTGGCGCCGCGCCATCTCGATGGCGATGGCGCCGCCCATGGAGTTGCCCGCCACATGCACCTGATCCAGCTGCAGGGCATCCAGCAACCGGAACAGGCGCAGGGCCTGCTCGCTGATCCCGTATTCCATGTCGGTGGTGCGTGGCTCGGTATCGCCATGGCCGGGCAGGTCGGGGATCACGAAACGATAATCGCCTTCCAGTTCATTGGCGAAACGCACCCAGTTGCGGGAATCGGCGCCGAAACCGTGGATCAGCAGCACCGCCGGGGCATCGGCATTGTCCTCCGACTGCAGCACGTGCCAGCGCAGGCCGTCGTCGGTGGCCACGGTGCGCTCTTCCAGCCCGGCGCGCCATTTCTCGAAATCCATTCCCTGGTGATACACCCAGCGTTGACTGCTTTCGCAGCCCGCCAGAAGCGCCAGCGTCGCCACCAGCGTGAGCAATCGGATGACCATTCCTTTTCCTCCGGTTTGTTATTGTCGACTTGGAGGGTCAGCTTAGTTGCTCGGTTTCCGTTTAGCACGGCCGTGAAGGTCAAATTTTGTAGCTAGCGCGATTTCAGGTTCCAGACTCCCGCGCCAATGATCAGCAGCGTGCCGAGCACGGTGGTCAATACCAGGGTCTCGCCCCAGAACACCCAGCCCAGGAAGGCCGCCCACACCACGGCGGAGTAGTTGTACACGCCCACCTGACCCGGTCGCGCCAGCTGGTAGGCGGTGGTCATGGCGAACTGACCGGCGATCGCCACGCTGCCGATCGCCAGCAGCCACAGCATTTCGGTGCCGGTGGGCATTTGCTGCACCCGCAACAACAGCAGGGCGGAGAGCAGGGTGGCGAACAGCGAGAAATAGAACACCACCCGGTGCGGCGGCTCGCTGGCCGCCATACGCCGGATACTCACCTTGGCGATGCTCATGATGGCGGCGCCGGCCAACGCCACCAGCATCACCGGGTCCACCACCCCCTGATCGGCGCGCAGAATCAGGCCGACGCCGACAAAACCAAGCAGAATCGCCGCCCAGGTGTGGCCGCTGATGCGGTCGTTGAGCCACAACCAGGCCACCAGCGGCAGAAAAAACGGCACCGTCATCTTCACCAGCACCGCTTCCGCCAGGGGAATATGGGCGATGGTGAAGAAAAAGCAGAACATGGCGGTGACGCCGGTGAACCCGCGGATAAAGTGCAGGCGCAGGTGGCTGGTGCGCAAATCGCGGATGCCGCCGCTGGCCACCAGCACCGGCAGCAACACCGCCAGGCCCACCAGGTTGCGGCCGAACACGATCATCTCCACCGGCAGGGTGTCGGCCAGGTGCTTGATCATCGCCGCCATCACCGCCAGCAGGCCCTCGCCGAGCACCAGCAGAAGGGCGCCTTTAAAGGGCTGGTCCGGCTTCACGTTCGGATACCGCGAGCGGCGCGGCAGCGGCTAACATTGATCATCGCCATGGGAGCGTCATCATAGGGGGCGTCCAATGCCGTGGGTGGGGCCGGCATTCTAACGTCGGCATCTCGACCTGGCCATTATTCAGGGGAGGGCAGATGCGCTGTTTTATCGGTATTCCGGTGCCGCCGGCGCTGGCGACGACACTCACCGACGCCCCGGTCCCGTTACCGGCGCGGCCGGTGCCGGCGGGCAATCTGCATCTGACGCTGGCGTTTCTCGGCGAGCGGTCGCGATCGCAACTGGCGCCGTTGCTGCCGGCGCTCAAGGCCGCCCTGACGCGGGTCCCGGCCTTTACCGTCACGCTCAGTGCCCTGGATGCCTTCCCCGAACCCGGCGCGCGCGTCTGGGCCGCCCACGCGCGCCGGGAACCCGCGCTGCTGGACCTGCACCACCAGGTTTGGGAGGTGCTCGGCCAGGCCGGCATCGAGGCCGAGCCGCGCCGGTTCCTGCCCCACGTGACCCTGGCCCGCGCCGCCGCCCCATTGCAGGCGGAGCCAACGCCCGGGCCCTGGGTCCTCCCGGTAAATTCGGTGATGCTCTATGAGAGCCCACCGGACGGCTACTACCGGGTACTCCAGGACTGGCCACTAAAGGGTTAGCAGGCTTCGCCAACACTTCCGCTACGGAGCACTTTTTGTGCGAGCGGGTCCAGCCCGCGAAAGGGAGCGAAGCTCCCGGCAGGATGCCAGAGACATGTCTAACGGCAGCACAAACAGCGTCTCTGGGATCCTGCCGGGTGGCTAAAAGCCACCCTTTCGCGGGCGGGGCCCGCTCCCACAAGGCCCGCTCGCACAACGGGGCAGGGCCCCACCCATAAAAAAGCCCGGCGCGAAGGCCGGGCTTTTCGGGGGTCGGTGATCGCGGGCGATCAGCCTTCCTTGAGGGCGGTGGTGATGTCCACCACCGCGCCCTTGCCGTCGCCGAACAACATAAGGGTGTTGTCCTTAGCGAACAGCGGGTTGGGCAGGCCGGCGAAACCGGGGCTCAGCGAACGCTTCACCACCACCACGGTCTTGGCCTTGTCCACGTTGAGGATCGGCATGCCGTAGATCGGGCTGCCTTTGTCCTCGCGCGCCATCGGGTTGGTCACGTCGTTGGCGCCCAGCACGATGGCCACGTCGGTCTGCTCGAAGGTCGGGTTGATGGTGTCCATGTCCTTGAGCTTGTCGTAGGACACTTCCGCCTCGGCCAGCAGCACGTTCATATGGCCGGGCATACGACCGGCAACCGGGTGGATCGCGTACTCCACCTCGACGCCCATGGCTTCCAGGGTGTCGGCCATTTCACGCACGGCGTGCTGCGCCTGCGCCATGGCGAGGCCGAAGCCGGGCACGATCACCACGCGCTGCGCGGTTTCCAGCACCATCGCCACTTCCTCGGCGGAGGTGGACTTGATCTTGCCTTCGTAGACCTCGTCCTGGTCCATGGCTTCGCCGGCTTCCGCCATCACACCGAACAGCACGTTGGTGAGCGAGCGGTTCATCGCCTTACACATGATCTGCGTAAGAATCAGACCGGAGGCGCCCACCAGGGAACCGGTGACGATCAGGGCGCTGTTGCCCATCACGAACCCGGCGGCGGACGCGGCGATGCCGGAGTAGGAGTTCAGCAGCGCGATCACCACCGGCATGTCGGCGCCACCAATGGGCGACACCAGCAGAATGCCGAGAATCGCGGCGGCGATGGCCAGGCCCCAGAACACCGGTTCGACGCCCGGATTCATCACCAGGTAGGCGATGGCGGCCACGGAACCCAGCAGCAGGATGGCGTTGACCAGCTTCATGCCCGGGAAGCCCATCGGCTTGCCGTCGATCAGTTCCTGCAGCTTGGCGAACGCCACGAAGGAACCGGTCAGGGTGACCGCGCCGATCAGAACCGCGATACCGGTGGCGATAATGCCCACGGTGTCCGGGTGCCCGCCACGGAAAAACTCCGCGCTGGCCACGGCGAAGGACGCGCCGCCACCGAAGCCGTTAAGCAGGGCCACCAGCTGCGGCATGGCGGTCATTTGTACTTTCTTGGCCAGGATGGCGCCAATGATGCCACCGACGACAACGCCGCCGATGATGATCTCGTAGGTCACGATATCGCGGTGCAGCAGGGTCACCACACAGGCCACGCCCATACCGGAGGCGGCAAGCAGGTTGCCCCGCACGGCGGTCTTCGGCTTGGTCAGACCCTTGATGCCCAGGACGAAGAGTATGGCCGAGATCAGATAGGCGATATCAATCCAGTTATCGGAAATCTGCATGGGTTACTTCCTCTTGAACATCGCCAGCATTCGATTGGTGACCATAAAGCCGCCAATCACGTTGATGGTCGCCAGTACCACGGCGATAAAGCCGAGGACATTGATCAGCAGACCGGCGTCGGAGCCGGCGGCGATCAGCGCGCCCACCAGGGTAATGCCGGAAATCGCGTTGGAGCCGGACATCAAAGGGGTGTGCAGCGTCGGCGGTACCTTGGTGATCAGTTCCACACCCAGGAAAATCGCCAACACAAAGAGGGTAAGCTGAGCTACGAAGTCCATTACTTTTCCTCCTGCCCGTCGTCGTCGCCGTTATCGGCGCTCGCTTCGGGTTCGGCTTTCTTCAGTTCCGGCAGGCCCAGCATCTCGCGCAGGCGAGCGTGGGGGACATCACCGTCGTGACTGATCACGGTGTCGGTGACGATCTGATCTTCGAAATCCAACTGCAGGTCGCCGTTGTCGTCGAGCAGCAGATTCAGAAGGTTTTCGATGTTTTTGCCGAACATCTGGCTGGCATGGAAAGGCACGGAGGAGGGCACGTTGGTGGGACCGATGATCAGTACACCGTTCTCAACCACCGTCTCGCCGGCCTTGGTCAGATCGCAGTTACCACCGCGTTCCGCCGCCAGGTCCACGATCACGGAGCCGGGCTTCATGGCCTTGACCATTTCCTCGGTGACCAGGATCGGGCTCTTGGCGCCGGGGACGGCGGCGGTGGTGATCACCACGTCCATTTCCTTGATCACTTCCTTCATCAGCTCGCGCTGACGCTTGAGGAAGTCCTCGCCCTGGGCCTTGGCGTAACCGCCGGAGCCTTCCGCTTCGCCGGTGTCCAGGTCCAGTTCCACCGGCTTGGCGCCGACGGAAAGAATCTGTTCACGGGCGGCGGGGCGCACGTCGTACGCTTCCACGATGGCACCGAGCCGCTTGGCGGTGGCACAGGCCTGCAGGCCCGCCACGCCGGCGCCCATCACGAACACGCGGGACGCGTTCATGGTGCCCGCCGCGGTCATGTTCATGGGGAACATGCGGTGAGAGGCGTTGGCCGCCAACAGTACACATTTATAGCCGGCGATCATGGCCATGGAAGACAGTACGTCCATGGACTGAGCCCGGGTGATGCGCGGAATCAGTTCCAGGGCCAGGCCGGTGATGTTGCGTTCGGCCAGAGCCTGCGCGAACTGCGCGTTGGCCAGCGGGTCGGTCATGCCGATAAGGAACTGACCGGCTTTCAGCTTGTCCAGATCTTCCTGGCCATTGGTCGTATTGCTGCCCGGAGTCTGAACTTGCAGGATTGCCTGAGCGTTGGAAAAGATGTCGTCCCGGTCGGTGAGTTTCGCGCCGGCTTTTTCATAGTCGCCGTCGGTAAACCCGGCCGCCTCGCCAGCGCCGCGTTCGATGCGGATCTCGACACCGTTTTTCTTGAGCAATGCGCCGACGTTGGCGGGCGTCAGTGCAACGCGCTCTTCGCCGGGGCAAATTTCCTTGGGTACACCGATAATCACCTGCGTTACCCCCATTTTATGGTTCGTAAAAACAGGTCCATCTGAAAGCCGGTCGGGATGACGGGTTTTCAGGGGAACCTCGAAAAACGGCCGGTTTATTCAAACCGGCCGCTGAGCAGGCTGCTAACCTTATTGTGCAGTCGACAGCTTGGCAAATAAGAAATGGTTATTGCGCCCATAAACGGTCAATAATTGACCGGAAAGGTCAACTATCCACCGTCTGCCCGTTTAATTTTTGAGCAACACGCCCGCGATCCTCGTCTTCACGCATGTGGATAAACGGCTCGAGAATGGTATTTCCGCGCACCTGGGCCTTGATCACGTGTAAAAAAGTGTAAGCCCCGAGCAGTTTGCGGAACAGGAAAATGAACTCCTTGGGCGGCACATCGAAATGCACCGATAGGGCAGTGCGGCTGGCCCGGTTCATGACCCGGTTGGGCAGGTTGCTCTCGCCCCACAGGTACTCACCCTTGTCGTTAACCACGGATTTCGGCGGCGGGAAGCGGTCCGGGTCCTGCAGCGCCTCGATCGCTTCGAAACACAGCGCGGCGAAATCATCCAGCAGCCGGCGCGGCACCTCGCCGTCGAGAAATTCCAGCGCGCGCATGGCGCCGAACAGGCGGTCGCTGTCGTGCAGCCAGGCGGCGCGGATCATCTCACGGCCCGGCCCCAGCACCTCATCGTCGAAATCGCGGATGGCGCCGAAATCCAGCAGCACGATCTTGTCCTGGCCGTCGTCGCCGACGCGCATCAGGTAGTTGCCGAAGTTCGGGTCGGTCTGCATCTTGTTCCACTCGAACACTTCCCGGCAGCACAGCTCCATAATGGCGCGGCCGAGAAAGTTGCGGCGCTCCTGGCTCAGCGACACCACCGACGGATCACTGATGTGCACGCCTTCTTCGTAGGACAGGCAAAGAATATTGTGGGTGGAGTAGTCGCCGTACACTTCCGGCACCACGAAACGCGGATCATCGGCCAGGGCGTCGCGGAAATGGCGGGTGGTGTGCGCCTCCAGGTCGTAGTCCACTTCGCGGCCGAGCATGTCGCGCACTTCATCAAGCCACTGATTGAACTGCTCGGTGATCGGCACCAGCCGGCTCAGCTTGAGCAAACGCACCAGCGCGCGCATGTCGGAATCAATCGCGTTGGCGACGCCCGGATATTGAATCTTCAGCGCCAGCTCGGCGCCGTCGCTCTTGCGCCGGGCCCGGTGTACCTGACCCAGACTGGCCGCGCCCAGGGGCTGCGGGTCCACTTCCAGCTCGGCCAGTTTGACGCTGCCCAGCTGCTGCCGGAGATGCTTCTCCACCGCCGGCCATTCCAGGGCGGTGGTGCTGTTCTCCAGGGTGTGCAGGGCGTCGGTGACCTCCTCGGGGAGGAAGTGCTCGCCGAACAGCGCCATCATCTGGCCGATCTTCACCACCGAGCCCTTCAACTGACCGAGTTCCTCGACCAGTTCTTCCGCCCGTTGCGAGAGATTGCGCCGGCGCCGCGCTTCGCGCTGGTCCGGCGCCGCGAACAGGCCCCCGGCGCTGGCCGTGGCGTAGCGGGCACCGGCCAGAAAGCCGGCCCGGGCCATGGAAAAGCGGCGTTCCAGGGAGCCTGTTTTCACCCGTTTTACGGTTTTTCGTGCCATAGTTCCTCGCGCGGGCCCAACTGCAGCCTCGCATTCTAGCTGATTAAGGAAGCACAGAGATATGCCGACGACCTGGATCCTGCTGCGCGGACTGGTTCGTGAACAAGCCCATTGGCACGGTTTCGCCGACCGCCTGGCCAGCGCCCTGGGCACGGGCCACCACGTGGTGTGCATCGATTTGCCTGGCAACGGACTTCGTTATCGGGACCGCAGCCCGACCCGCATCGCCGCCATGGTGGACGCCGCCCGCGAGGACCTGGCGCGGCAAGGCGTGGACGGACCGATCAACCTGGTGGCGCTGTCCCTCGGCGGCATGGTGACAATGGAATGGCTGCGGCGCTATCCCCAGGAGGTGGCCGCCGCCGCCTTGATCAATTCCAGCGCCGCGCCGGTGAGCCCGTTCTGGCAGCGCCTCAAACCGGCCAATTACGGCGCCATTGTCCGGCACGGCCTGCTTGGCCACGATCGTCTCAAACGCGAACGCCGGATTCTGAATATCACCACCAACCGGCTGTCGGACGTCGACAAGGACCGTATCGCCCGGGAATTCCGTCGCATCGATGAAGCGCGCCCGGTGTCCGCCGCCAATACCCTTCGGCAACTGTGGGCGGCGGCCCGATTCCGGGCGCCGTCGGCTCTGCCCGCCGGGCGACCGCTGCTGGTGATCAACGCCGCCACCGACCGCCTGGTGGACCCGCGCTGTTCCGCCGCGCTGGCCAAACGGTGGTCCGCGCGGCGGGCGGTCCACCCGGACGGCGGCCACGACCTGTCGCTGGACGACCCGGCCTGGCTCGCCGACACCTTGGCGGCTTGGGCCCTAAATAAATTCGCTGCTTTTGGTGATTGACCCCCTGGATACGACGCTCTAGCTTGAACACAGAACCCATGGGTTCTGTGTTCACAAAAACAAGCCGGAGACGTTGATGGCCACGCCCCAGGAACTCACCCAGTTACGCAACGGCCCGCGCACCCCGCGGGAGCAGATCTGGTTCGACCGCTACGCGCACCATCGGCTTGAAGCCTGGCGCGCGGTCCAGGACCCGCTGGCCGACCGCTGCCTGGAACACATCGCCTTCCAACGGCCGTCCGGGCTGCTCGACGAAGTGGAGCGGCGCGCGGCGGAGCAGGGCGGTGTGTATCAGGCGTTTCTGGACCACTGCCACACCGTGCCCGGCTGGGTGGACTTTGAGCGCATGGAATTGGGTCGGCGCATGTACCGCCGGCACGGCGCGCTGCAGGGCCTGGTGCTGATGTGTTCCAGCCTGGTGGAGGGCTATGCCCACAACAAGCCGTCCCAGGTGCTGGTGGCCACCGGTCGTCTGCAGAAGGATGTGTCCCGACGCATCTATGAAACCGGCCAGATGCTGCACAACATCGCCGCCACGGACGGACTGCGCCCTGGAGGGCTGGGCCACCGCACCCTGATGGAGGTGCGTCTGCTGCACGCGGCGGTGCGCCGTTTTCTCAGCGAAAGCGGGCGCTGGGACAACGACCGTTTCGACCTGCCCATCAATCAGGAGGATATGGCCGGCACGGTGCTCGAGTTCGATTATATGGTGGTGCGGGGTCTGCGCCGGATGGGCCTGTATATCAGCCATGAAGAGCACGAGGCGATGCATTATTTCTGGCGCTACGCGGGCTACCTGCTGGGGGTCGACGAGGCGCTGCTCACCGCCACCGTGGAAGAACAACAGGTGCTGGCCCTGCAACTCACGTCCCACCTTTATGAACCCACCGAGGACAGTGAAAAGCTCGCCAAGTCTCTGCTGGCCGGCATGGCGGGCAAGCCGCCGTTCCATCTGCCCTACGACGCGCTGTTGGCGGTGAGCCGTTTTCTGATCGGCGACGCCATGGCGGACGATCTGAATCTGCACAGTCGGATGTCGTCCGCCGCGGCGGTGCGCCTGGCCCGTGCCGGCTTCAGCGCCGCCAGTCTTGGCCAGCGCCTGCTACCGGAGGCCGCCAAACGGCGGCTGGAGGATTTCAATCACGATCTGGGGCGGCGCACCTTGAAAATGGGGCTGGGAAAGGACCCGGCGCGCTGGGGGTTCAAGGCGATGGCCTGACCCCCGGGCCGGGCGGGGGCGCTCAGGAAGCGCTTTTGTCGGCCACGCGCTGCTCGCGGAGCAGCGAGACCATGTCGGCAAGGATATGCCCGGTTTCACGCAGGTAGGGGTCTTCGTCCAGGGGCTCCTCACTGCTTTCCGGGTCCAGCGCGCGCTGCTCTTCCAGCGCCCGCAGGTCTTCCATTTTCTCAATCGGCTCTTCACCACGGTGCTTGCGCAGAGCGTTCTCGATGGCCAGGCGGCGCTGGTCGAAATCCTCCTGCCAGGCCTTGCGCTGCTTGGCGTTGAGCGACAGTTCCTGGCGCTCATTGGCGCGGTTGAGAAGCTCGCGCAGCTGGTTCACATAGACGAATTCCGGGTTGTCGCCGATGCGCGCGTCGTGCCGCTCGCGCAACCCCGGCAGCAGCGGCACCAGATCCTGGTAGCGCTGGTACTTGGCCGGGTCGATTTCGTCCCAGGGCAGGGCGTTGGGCAGGCTGCTTTCGCCGATCGACTCTTTGTCCACCAGCGACGGCATGGTGACGTCCGGCACGATACCCATATTCTGGTTGCTGGACCCGGACACCCGGTAGAACTTGGCGTTGGTCATCTTCAATTTGCCGTGGTTCAGGTCCAGCAGGGTCTGCACGGTGCCTTTGCCATAGGTCTGGTCGCCGACGATCAGCGCGCGGCCGTAATCCTGCATGGCGCCGGCGAAAATTTCCGACGCCGAGGCGCTGTAGCGGTTGACCAGCACCGCCAGCGGTCCGGCATAGAGCATGCCGGGGTACTGGTCGCTTTCAACGCTGACCCGGCCGCCGGCCTCGCGCACCTGCACGGTGGGGCCCCGGTTGATGAACAGGCTCACCAGTTTGTTGACCTCCAGCAGCGAGCCGCCACCATTGTTGCGCAGGTCGATCACCAGGCCGTCCACGTTCTCCTTGCGCAGTTCCACCAGCAGCTCCGCCACGTCACGGGTGGTGCTGGTGTAATCCGGATCGCCCCGGTGGAAGGCGTTGAAATCCATGTAGAAGGCGGGAATCTCGATGATGCCCAGCTTCATGGTGTCGCCGCCGTGATCCACCTCAATCACTTCCTTCTTGGCGGCCTGTTCTTCCAGCACCACCTTATTACGGGTGATGGCGATGGTGCGGGTGTCGTGCTCACTGGCGCGGCCGGCGGGGATCACTTCCAAGCGTACCTTGGAGCCCTTGGGCCCGCGAATCTTGTCCACCACCTCGTCCAGACGCATGCCGATCACGTTGATCATGTCTTCATCGCCCTGGGCGACGGCGATCACCCGGTCGGCGGGGCTCAACTGGCCCTGCTTGGCGGCGGGGCCGCCCGGCACCAGGCGGACCACCTTGGTGTAGCCGTCTTCGTACTGCAGCACCGCGCCAATGCCTTCCAGCGAACGGCTCATGCTGATGTCGAAGTTCTCGGAATTGTGCGGCGTGAAATAATTGGTGTGCGGATCAAAGGTCTGGGCGAGGGCGTTCATATAAGTCTGGAACACATCCTCGGCGGTATTCTGACGGACACGGTTCAGCTGGCTTTCATAGCGGTTGGTGAGCCGCTTGCTGATTTCCTCGTCGCTGGTGCCGTTGAGGCGCATGGACAGCACCGCGTTACGCAGCTGGCCCCGCCAGATCGCGTCCAGGGCGTCCTGGTCCTTGGCCCAGTCCGCTTCGCTGCGGTCCACCATTACCTTGCCGTCACCGTCGAAGTCCCAATCCTCGAAGCCGCCCTCCAGGGTCGCGAGGATTTCGGTGAGGCGATCTTCCAGGCGGCCCTGGAAGCGGTTGAAGATGGAATAGCCGGCTTCCAGAACGCCGTCGCGCAACTGATTATCGAGCTGGTCGCGGTAACGCTGGAAGTCGTTCACATCCTGCTGGGTGAAATACAGCCGGTTGGGGTCGAGATCCTGCAAGTACTGCTCAAGCACCTGCGCGGAAAGGGCGTCGTCGAACTTGAGACGCCGGTAGTGCAGTTCCAGGCGCTCGACGATCTCTTCGGCGGCTTCACGGTGGACCTTCTCGGGCTTGAGCGATCCTTCGATAACGGGGTTGTTGCCCAGGTCGCCGCCCACCTTCAGGGCGCCGCCCAACAACAGGGCCGCCAGGAGCACGCCAAACAGCTTGCGGAATACGGACATGAACTTACTCGGCTGCATTTTTAAAGGGTTCCACGGCAGTATAAAGGAAACCGCCACTTGGAACAGGGTCGCCCAAAGAGTGGGGCCGGGGCAAGCGCGCATGGATAGGCAAACGCCGCGTTGATCGACATACTGAGCGCTTTACCGTCATTCATGAGGCCCCAGTGCATCGTCTTTTTACCGCCTTTTTTCTGATCGGGATACTTGGTGCCCTGGTGCAGCTGCTGGGCGGCGATCTGCAAGCGCCGGCCCGTGTGGTGTCGGCGCTCTGGGAAGCGGCCGACCTGGCGGTGGAAGTGAGCCTGGGACTGATCGGCGTGCTGGCCCTGTGGAGCGGCCTGTTCCGGCTGGCCGAACAAAGCCGTCTGGCCGACCGCATGGCCGCCGGCGTGCGCCCGGTGTTGGCCCGCCTGATGCCGTCTCTGCGGCGGGACCCGGCCGCCGGCGCCGGGGTCTCCATGAACCTGGCCGCCAATATGATGGGCCTGGACAACGCCGCCACCCCACTGGGCCTCAAGGCGATGGAATCGCTCCAGGAACACAACCCGGAGCCGCGCCGGGCCACCGACAGCCAAATCATGTTCCTGGTGCTGAACACCTCCTCGGTGACCCTGGTGCCGGTGACGGTGCTGCTTTACCGCGCTCAGCAGGGCGCCGCCGATCCGGCGGCGGTGTACCTGCCGATGCTGATGGCGACCACGGTCTCCACCTTTATCGGCGTGATCCTTACCGCCCGGCTGCAGCGCATACCGCTGCGCGACCCGCTGCTGATCGCGGTGGCCCTGGGCTGGCTGGCGCTGCTCTCGCTGCTGGCACTGGGGGTCTATCTGGCACCGCCGGATCTGGGCAACACCCTTTCCGGTCTGTTCGGCAACGGCATTCTTCTGGCGGTGATCGGCCTGTTCTTCTTCGCCGCCTGGCGCGCCCGCATCGACAGCTACGACTGTTTCGTGGAAGGCGCTAAGGAAGGCTTCACCCTGGCGGTGAAGTTGATTCCTTATCTGGTCGCCATGCTCGCCGCCATCGCCATGCTGCGGGCCAGCGGCGTTCTTGAAGCGGTGCTGTCGGCGATCCGCCTCGGCGCCGCCGGGCTGGGTTGGGACACCCGCTTCGTGGACGCGCTGCCGGTGGCGTTCTTGAAGCCCCTGAGCGGTTCCGGTGCCCGCGCCGCCATGCTCGACGTGATGCAGACCCACGGGGTGGATTCACTGGCCGGTCGCATGGCGGCGGTGATGCAGGGCTCCACGGAAACCACCTTTTATGTGCTCGCGGTGTACTTCGGCAGCGTCGGCATCCGCGATTTCCGCTATGCCCTGTGGTGCGGCCTGGCCGCCGACGCCGCCGGCCTGTTGGCGGCGATCCTCTTGAGCTATGTTTTCTTCGGTTAGACGGATCCTGTAGGAGCGGGCCTTGCCCGCGAAAGGGAGCGAAGCTCCCGGCAGGATTCCAGAGGCACCTCTAACGGCAGTACTAACAATATCTCTGGTATACGGCCGGGTGGCTAGCGCCACCCTTTCGCGGGCAGGGCCCGCTCCTACAGCCCGCACCTACACAATCTCGCGGAACGTCAGGTTAAGGCGGGGCTCGCGCACCCGACGACGGCGGGGCAGGGCGTGCTCGAAGTGGGTCTGCACCTCCGGCGACATCACCAGCAGGCTATCGTGCTCCAGCGCGATCACCCGGCTCTGGCGGCCGCTGCCGTAGGGGCGGAACGCGAAATCCCGGGCGGCGCCGAGATTATAGGACAGTACCCAGGGGTGCGCGCCCAGTTCCGGCTCGTTGTCCCGGTGCCAGCCCATGCTGTCGTCGCCGTCCCGGTAGAGATTGGCCAAGGCCCCATTGGGCCGCCGACCGGTGAGGGCGGTGACCTCCCGGCGCAGCGTATCCAGCGCCGGGGGCCAGCCCTCGCCCTGGTGGGTCAGACCCGAGTAGCGGTAGCGCACGCCGCTGTCCGCCACCCAGCAGGTGAGCCGGGGTACGGGATGCTCCCGGCCGAACACGCGCACTCGGGGACGGTCCCAGGGCAAATGGTTACAAAGCGTGTGGAATAACGGCTGCGCGTCTTCACCCAGAACGCCGTGAATCAGCCATAGACGGGCTCCCTGGCCCAGCTCGATCGCCGTCGTGCGTTCGTTCAGCCGTGTTATCGTGGAGTTGACAGTTATCATGCGCTGCTCTATCTAAGCCGGGTTGATGCCTGACCCCGGCCCATACTGTTCGCGAGGAGCTTAGCATGCTGCACGTTTACGACATCGAAAGAGGAGTGCTCCGCGAGAGGGATGTGGCCGAGCTCACCCCGGGTACCTCCGACGCGGCCAGCTGGATCGACCTGGTCGACGCGTCCGACGAGGAACGTGAGCAGCTGCAGCACCTGTTTCGCCAGAACCTGCCCGAATCCGACGACGTGGAGGAAATCGAGGCCTCGGCCCGATTCTTCCACGACGAATACGGCCTGCACGTGCACTCGCTGTTCGTCTATCAGGCCGAAGGCCGCCACCGCACCTCGACGGTGGCGTTCGTGCTGCAGCCGGGCCGGCTCCTCACCTTCCGCGACTCACGGCTGCCGGACTTCCGCCTGATGCGCCTGCGCGTGCGCCGCGGCTGGGTGCAGGCCCAGGCGCCGCTGGATATTCTGCTCAGCATTCTCGAGCAGAAGGTGGAAAACATGGCCGACAGCCTGGAAGACATCCACCGCAACCTGGAGGAAGTCAGCTACCTGGTGCTGGAAGACGAAGAAGCGGAGCTGGAAGACGGCATCGAAAAGCTGGCCCACCTGGAGGACAGCAACGGCAAGATCCGGCTTTGCCTGATGGACACCCAGCGCTCGATCTCCTTTATCCAGCGCTATGTGCGCACCGACAAGGACCGGCGCCGCACCTGCTCGGAAATCCAGCACGACCTGGACACCCTGATGTCCCACGCCACCTTTCTGTTCGAGAAAATTAACTTCCTGATGGACTCCACCCAGGGTTTCATCAATATCGAACAAAACCAGATCATCAAGATCTTCTCGATCGCGGCGGTGGTGTTCCTGCCCCCCACCATGATCGCCAGCATCTACGGCATGAACTTCGACGTGATGCCCGAACTGCAATGGGCGTTCGGCTACCCGGCGGTGCTCGGCCTGATGCTCCTGTCCGGCATGGCCCCGTACTGGTACTTCAAACGCAAAGGATGGCTGTGAAGAGCAGTTGATAGTTGATAATTGACAGTTGATAGCTGCGCGGTTGAGCTCGTCGTCACATCAAAGGCCGTGCCCGCGCTGTCAGTTCGCGGGCACGGCTTTTCCGTTTATAAAAACCGGTATCGCGTCTTTTAGCTATCAACTGTCCACTATCAACTACTTTACACCGCCCATTTGCCGCCGGTGTGGCTGACGCGGCCTTCGTCGCGGAGTTTGATCAGGTGGGCTTCCAGGGAGAGGCAGGCGACGCCGTGCAGGAAGGCGGGCACGTCTTCGTAGACCCGGGTGACCAGTTCCTGGACGGTGATCGGGTCGGCGTCCAGCGCTTCCACGACTTTACGTTCGCGCTCGCGGCGGTGGGCGAGGGTCTTGTCCACGGTGACCATGGGGTCGTCGATGACGTCGCCGTGGCCCGGCGCCATCAGGTCGATGCGGTAATCGCGCAACAGGGCCAGTGATTCCATATAGGCGGCCATGGAGCCCGAAGGCGGTGCGATCACCACGGTGGAGCCCTGGATCAGGTGGTCGCCGGTGAACAGCAGGTTCTGGTCCACCATCAGATAGCACAGATGGTTGCCGACGTGCCCGGGCGTGGCGATCACTTCCAGTTCGATGCCGCCACAATCAACACGCTCACCGTGACGCAAACGCCGTTCCGGGGCCCAGGTCTCGTCCTGCAGGCCGTCGTCGGGCACATCCGGGCCAAGCAGGCGCGCGCCGCTGGCTTCGGCCAGCTCGCGGGCCCCGGGCGAGTGGTCGCGGTGCGTGTGAGTGACCAGAATCTGTTCGATCGGGCGGCCGATCTTTTCCGCCGCGTGCAGCAGCGCCTGGGTGTGTTCGTGGTCCACCGGACCCGGATCAATGACCGTGAGAGCCTGTTCACCAACCAGATAGGAGTTGGTGCCGGGCCCGGTCATCATTCCCGGATTGCGGCCCAGTACCCGCCAGGCGTTGGGTGCGATTGGGGTAGGGTGGCCAGGAATGAGCGCTGCCATTATCTCTCCTACAGCCGTTGCTGTGCTTCGAGGAGCCGGCATTGTGACCATTTAGTCGGCGATTGCCTAGTGGTCCATGCGACGGCCCGGTTCTCAGCGGTCGTAGGCTTCCACGCGCAACACGCGGGCGCGCCAGCGTTCGGCCTGGATATCCCGGTCGGGGCGGGGCACGGACAGGTTGAGCGGGTAGCGGCCACCGGCGGGAATGTGCATGGAAAGCGTCAAACGCTCGCCGTACAACACCTCACAGGCTTTCGCCGGCGGGCAGCTGAGGGCTTCCGCCATGACTTCGGTGCGGGCCACCGCGTTCTCGCCGCGATTGATGATTTCACCGCGCAGGCGGAAGGTGGTTTCGGTCTGGTGGACGCTGGTGATGCTGGTTTCCACCGTTTCCGGGTCGGTGGGGACACGGCGTTCCTGATCCGTGAACAGCATCGCACCGAGGAAGATGGCGCCGGCCACCGCGACGCCGGCGAGCACCAGATAAAAAGGTTTCCGGCCCGCTTGCCAGCTGCCCCACAGCAGCACGACAACGGCGACGGTCACGGTTAACACCAACAAAAAACGCATGGGTCTGGATCACTCCCCGGTATGGTTGAGGGTACGATAGCATCTCGCCAAGGGGGCCATAGTATAAAGCCTGTTTCATCTCTCGACGGTGTTCTTATAATCGGGTCTGCATCTTGTAAAGGAGAACCGCATGTTGATCGTGGTATCGCCGGCCAAAACGCTGGATTACGACTCGCCGTTGCCGTCGCTGCGCGCCACCCAGCCGCGCCTCTTGGAACACAGCGCCGAGCTGGTGGAGCGTGCCCGGAAGCTGTCGCCGGCGGATCTGGCCAGCCTGATGAAGGTCAGCGACAAGATCGCTCACCTCAATGTGGAACGGTTCGCCCAATGGTCGCGACCGTTCGACAAACACAACGCCCGACCCGCATTGTTCGCTTTCAAGGGCGATGTGTACACCGGTCTGGACGTGACCCGTTTCGACGGCGACGATCTGAAGGCGGCGCAGAGCCGTTTGCGCATTCTCAGCGGGCTTTATGGCGTGCTGCGGCCCCTGGACCTGATGCAACCCTACCGGCTGGAAATGGGCACCCGTCTGGATAATGAGCGGGGCAAGGATCTCTACCAGTTCTGGGGGGACATTATCACCGGGCAGTTGAAAAAGGACATGAAGGCCGCCGGCAGCGAGGTGCTGATCAACCTGGCGTCCAACGAGTATTTCAAATCGGTGCGCACCGGGCAGCTGCCCGGGCCGGTGATCGAACCGGTGTTTCAGGACGAGAAAAACGGCAAATACAAGGTGATCAGCTTCTACGCCAAGAAGGCGCGCGGCCTGATGGCCGCCTGGATTCTGCAGAAAGGGATTGAAACGCCGGCGCAGCTGAACAAGTTCCGCGTCGCCGGCTACCGCTACGACAAGGCGGCCTCCACCGACACCAAGCCGGTATTCCGGCGAAAGGAAGGGGCCGCCTGAACCCCTTCACGGCGCGCCGCCGGCTTACAGCCAGTCGGACTCGAAGTCGTCCGGTTTGACCACCATGACGTCACAGCCGGCCCGGGTCAGGAGCCCTTCGGCGGTGGCGCCCAGCAGTAAGCGCTCCACCGGGTTGCGGCGCACCGTGCCCACCACCAGGCAGTCGCTGCCCTGTTCCTCGCAGTAGCCCGCCAGGGTCCGCGATACCGGCCCTTCAAGCAGGGTGGCGCGGTCCTGGGGCAGGGCGTGGCGCTGGGCGAACGCGTCCAGTGCTTTTTGATGGTAATCGCGAATGTTGGCGGCGCTGGCGGCGTATTCCGGCAGCGCTTCGCCGGCCACCAGCAGCAAGGTTTCGTCCGGGTGCTCCAGCACGTGCACCGCTTCCAGGTCACCGTGCAACTGCTCGCACCAATAGCCTGCGGTGCGGATGACTCTGTCGTCCAGCCCGCCTTCGTACTGTTCCGGCTCCACCGCGGCGGTCAACTTCGGCGTGTCGTTCCAGGGGTCCGAGTGCACGCACAATACCGCGCCCGGGGCGTGACGAATCAGCAGCCAGTCGCGGGGCGTGAACAAATGGCGGCGTAGCCGGCCTTCGTCGCTGGTATGCACCACGCTGAGCACCGGGCGGCAGTCACGCACCGTGTCCCGCAGCGCCTGTTCGCTGTCCCGGGAGGAAACGATGCGCTTGTCCACCTGGTGGTCGCCGCACAGCGCGTCGATGCGTTTGTCCCAGGCCTTCTGGATCTGTTTCTCCGCCGCCTGCCGGCGTTCCTCGTCCAGACCCACCGCCCGGCGCATCGCCGCCGAATCGCTGTTGACCATCACCGTTACCGGCAAGCCGGCGGCATGCGCCAGTTTCAGGCCCTTGGTCAGCGCCGGTTGCGGCGCTTTCAAATCGCGGTCGAGAAAAACCAGAATGCCCCCGCCCTGGCCGGCGGTATCCTTCAGGGTCGTCATCGCAACAGCTCCTTAACGGGACGGCCGAAACGGCCGCCTCGGTTACAATCATGCAACAGAGGCGGACGGCGGCGCCAGAGCCCTGCTCAACGGCGCTCGGTGAGACGCAACACCGTGGCGGTGAGCGCGGGCAGGAAGGTCACCGTGATGATGGCGGTGCCCAGCAGGCCGAACAACACGATGGCGCCGACGCCGCGATACAGCTCGGTGCCTTCGCCGGGAATCAGCACCAGCGGCGCCAGGCCGCACACCGTGGTGATGGTGGTCATGGCGATCGGCCGCAGCCGCGAGCGCACCGCCTCACTGACCGATTCGGCCACGGCCATGCCACCACGCCGATTGGTGAGCGCCTCGTGCACGATCAGAATCGGGTTGTTGACCACCGTGCCCATGAGGATCAAAAAGCCGAGCATGGAGATCATGTCGAACGGCTGGCTGAACCCGGGCAGGCCCACCAGCGGCATCAATTCACCCAGGCCGTTGAGCAGCGCTAGACCCAGGATGCCGCTGGCGATGCCCACCGGAATGGTGGTCATGATCAGCAGCGGGTAGCCCCAGTGGGTGAAGATCGCCACCAGCAACAAATACACCAGTAACACCGCCACCACATAGTTGCCGCCGAGGGCCTCCTGGGTGGCCTGCAGCTGGTCGCTGGCGCCGGAGATGTCCACGTTGACCTCCGGCGGAATTTCGCCGGCTTCGCGCAGGGCGCCGATCACATCGTTGCGCACCATGGCGACGCCGGTTTCCAGTGCCACGGAGCGTGGCGGAATAATGTTCAGCGTCACGGTTCGGCGGCCGTTGACCCGGCGCACGCTGCTGGTATCCACGGTTTCCACCAGCCGCGCCACCGAGGACAGCGGCACGGTGGCGCCCTGGGGCGTGTGCACCGGCAGCGAGGGCAGGGCGGCCAGGTCCGGATCGACCCCGGCGTTGCTGTAGGCGTAGATGTCGACCTTGTCGTCGCCAAGGAAAAACTCATCCATGAAGGCGCCGTCGGTGAGCGCCGCCACGGTGAAGCCGATGTCGCCGGCGCCCATGCCCAGCTCGGCGGCTCTTTCCCAGTCGGGGCGCACCTCAAGGAGCGGCTGGGCCAGGGACAAGCTGGCCGGCTGGCTCTGGATGCGCGGGTTCTCGAACACCGCTTCGGCGCGCCGGTAGGCGGTTTGCGCCACTTCATAGAGGGTCGCCAGATCATTGCCCGAGATATCCAGATTGACGCTGCGGGTGCCGCCGTCGTTGCTGGAGATAATCGAGCCGCGCGCGGCGAAGGCGCGCATGCCGGGGTAGCGTTCGTAATAGGCGGTGATGGCGTCCATCAGCGCTTCCATATGATCCGGATCCACCGGCTCGGCGATGATGCGCAGGCTCTGGGCCTCGATGGACAGGTTCAGGTAGCGGATCGGCGGTGCCGGCAGCTCGCCGCGCTCCCAGGCGGCCGGGTCGGCGTCCACCATGGGCAGAAAGTGGGCCTGTACCTCTTTACCGATTTCCACCATGGCGTTCAGGTTATAGCCCGGCGGCGCGTTCATGGAGGCGAAGGTCTTGGCTTCCTCGCCCTCGGGCAGATACTCCGCCGGCGGCGTGAGCAGCACCAGCACCAGGGCGCCGCCGGTAACCGTGGCGGCGATGGTCGCCAGGCGCCGGGGCGCGGTGGCGCTGAGCCAGTGGGAGAGGGCGTGCACGCGCCGCAGCCAGCCGCTGTCCTGGCCGTCATGGTCGAATACCGCGCGGAAATCAAGGCGCGCCGCCAGCGTCGGAATCACGGTCATCGCCACCAGCATGGAGATCAGAATCGACGCGGACACGGCGATGGCGATGTCCGAATAGAGCTGCCCGGCTTCCTGGGCGATGAACACCACCGGCAGGAACACCAGCACCGTGGTCATGGTGGAGGCGAACACCGCCGGCCACACCTTGCGGATGCCTTCCACCGAGGCGCGGAACCGGTCCAGCCCCTTGCGCCGCTCGATTTCGATGCTCTCCAGCACGACGATGGAGTTATCCAGCGTCATACCGATGGCGAACGCCACCCCGGCCAGGGAGATCACATTGATGGTGCGCCCGGCCAGCAGCAGGCCCAGGAAGGCGGCGATGGTACAGATCGGGATGCCCACCACGCCCACGGCGGTGACACGCACCGAACGCAGGAACAGGAACATCACCAGGGTGGCGAACACCGCGCCGATCGCCAGGTTGGTCCAGACATTGGCCACCGAGGCTTCCACGTAGCGCACGTCGTCGGAGATCAGCGACATGCGCATGCCGGCGGGTTCCAGCACTTCCTTATTGATCAGATCGACCTGATCGAACATGGCGTACTTGATGTCGATCACGTTGGAGCCGGTTTCGCGGCGTACCGCCAGGCTGATCACCGGTTCGCCGTTGACGAACGACTCGGCGCGCACCGGGAAATGGTCCAACTCCACCGTGGCCACGTCACGCAGACGGATCACGCTGTCCTGTCGGCGCTCGAGAATCAGGTCCAGCAGCTGCGGCACCTGGTCGAAACGCCCCACGGTGCGCAACAGATATCGCCGCTTGCCGCTGTCCACCTCGCCACCGGACACGTCCTGGTTGCGGCTTAGCAACGCCTCGCGCACCTGCATCACGGTGAAGCCCCGTTCCGCCAGCTTTTGCGGGTCCAAAAGCACGCGTATCTGCCGCTCGGCGCCGCCGCGCAGCTCCACCTGGGAGACGCCGTTGACGCTTTCCATGCGGGTACGGACATTGTCGTCGATAAAGTCGCGCATCATGTCCATATCCAGGTCTTTCGGATTGCCTTCCTGGGGCGAGACCCGGTAGTACATGAACGCGTTGGCGGAAAACGACGTGGACAGAATGCGCGGCTGGTCCACGTTGTCCGGGTAGGAGGGCACCTGGCTGAGCGCATTGTTGACGCGGATCAGTGTCTCGGTGATGTCCACGCCGAACGGGAATTCCAGCTCGATTTCCGCGTCACCGCTGCGCGCGGTGGCGGTGAGACGGCGCAGGTTGGGAATATTGCGCAGGTACTCTTCCTGCTCGATCAGAATCTCTTTTTCCACGTCCTGGGGCGTGGCACCGGGCCAGGTGGTCTGGACCGTGATGGTGCGCACTTCCAGATCGGGAATCATCTGCACCGGAATGCGCAACGCCGCGAGCACGCCGAGAATGGTGATGATCAACACCACCACGGTCATCAGGGTGCCGTTGCGGACAATCTTCTCAAACACGGCGAAACCTCATTCGGACACCCGCAAGGCGCGGCCGGCGGTCAGGCTTTCGTTGCCGCGTACCACCACCCGGTCGCCGGCGGACAACCCTTCCTTCACGGTGACCAGATCGGCCAGCCCGTCGCCGATACGGATGCGCTGCTCCCGCGCCACCAGGCCGTCGTCGCCTTCTTCCGCCAGCCACACCGACACCCGGCCGTCCGGGTAGCGCACCAGAGCGTCGCGGGGCACCGCCAGGCTGGCCTCGTCACCACGCAGGAAGAGGGTGGCGCGCACCGACATCCCCGGCGTCAGCGCCGGCGGCGACGCCAACTGCGCCCGCACCAGGAAGGTCCGGGCACTGGGGTCGTTGACCGGCACGATGGCGGAAATGCTGGCCGGGTAGGCCGGGCCGGTGTCGCCGCCCAGCCGGACTTCCAGCCGGTCGTCCTTGGACACCCGGGGAAAATACTCCTGTGGCACCGACAGATCGGCGCGCAGATCCTCCAGGCTTACCAGCTCCAGCACCGGGGTGCCTGGCGTCACCCATTCGCCCACTTCGGTCTGCTTCTGGCTGATCACGCCGTCGAATGGGGCTTTCAAGGAATGGCGGGCGAGCAGGGCGCTTTGCCGGCGCGCCTCGGCGCGGGCGCCGGCCAGAGAGGAACGGGCCACCTCCACCTCGGATTCCAGGCCGCGCACCTGGGTGGCGGCAATGCTCTGGCGGGCGGCCAGAGTGCTGGCTTCCTCCAGGCGCCGGCGGGCGTCCGCCAGGGTGGCTTCCGCCTCCGCGGCGGCGGCGCGGGCGCCTTCCAGGGCCAGACGGTTCAGCTCCGCGTCCAGCTCCAGCAGCACGTCGCCCTGTTCCATGTGATCGCCCAAATCCACGTTGAGCGTGGTCACCAAACCTGAAACCGAGGTGGAGAGCAGGGCGGCGCGCTTGGCCGTCAGGGTGCCGGTGAGCGGCAGGCGCTCCTCAAGCTGGCGGGATTCTACCGTGACCAGGGAGACCGGCTCCCGGGCGGCCGCCGATTCCAGCGTGAGCAGCGCTAGCAACCCGGTCAGCCCGAGCCATAAACGACGGGCGCCCAAGACGCCGGTCAAACCCGCTGTGTCGCGATCGCGCATCCTTACCGTTACCCCCAATAATTCCGCTGTGGTGAGTCGCCCCGGGAGTGGACCATCATAAAGGACAATGATTCCCTTTATCAGTAAAGACGCGCCGCCCGGAACCGGTCGCGCCGCCATATCGAGCCTAATGGTTTGCCATGAAAGGCCCGCGAAGGCCTGAACCGTGCGCCTGAACAAAAGATAGAAAACACGTTAAGTCTAACTTTTAACTTCATGTTTTTTATGTTTTCTGGCGCTAATGGTCCTACCTTAAGTTGTCGTTTATGAAAACCTCTGTGATCTTCAGCAAAAGGCTCGCCGCGCGTACCAGACAACAAGCGCGGGGCGTCCCGGAGATGATCCCGATCCGGCAAGGGGGCGGGGTTCTGAGAGTATTCCACTCAGACGTTCCAAATCAATAACTACGTGTAATGTATATTATGTTAAATAGAGGGTGTCGCGCACACTCGCATTCATCAGGTGATCCAGGTACAACAATGGCGCTGCTATACAAATCTGGGCCCTGTTTTGCGAATTCTTCTGCTGAGTGATCTTCACCATGAACTGGTACGCCGTTATGGCGAATCTCCCGCCTCGCTTCCGGACGTCGCCTGCGACCTCGTGGTTCTGGCCGGCGATATCGATGTGGGCGTCGCCGGGGTGCGCTGGGCGGCGGCGGAGTCCGACCGGTTGGGCAAGCCGATACTGTACGTGGCGGGCAACCACGAACATTACGGCCAGGACATTGGCGCCAACCTTCGGGCTCTGAGACGCGCCGCCGTCGGCACCGGTGTACATTTCCTGGAGAACAATCGAGTCGATCTGGGCGGCGTGCGCTTCCTCGGTTGCACGCTCTGGACCGATTACCAGGCCGGCACCGAGGATTGCAGCGCCGCGATGACGCTGATCGGTGCGCGGCTGCCTGATCATCAGTTAATACGCTCCGCTAAGCGGCCCTTTACGCCGGCCCTGGCACGCCGCCGGCATCGCCGCTCGGCGCACTGGCTGGCGAACGAACTGGCGCGCCCCTTTTCCGGGCCAACCGTGGTGATCAGCCATCATGGCCCCTCGGGACACTGCGCCCATCCCCTGTTCTCCCCGGGCCCGCTGGATGGCGCCTTCTTTTCGATGCGCGACGACCTGGTTGCCCGGGCCGACCTGTGGATGTTCGGGCACACCCACCAATCGCTGGATACCCGCGTCGCTGACTGTCGTCTGGTCTCCAACCAGTGCGGGTATCGAGGCGAAACGTCCGGCTTCGATCCGGCGAAGATTGTTTCTCTGTCGGTGGTCGGTGCCTGATGAGGCGCCACTGCTGTCAGTCCGTTACCGCCGCCATGGCACTGGTGAGCGAGGTGAGCTGGTCCGGCTCGATAATGAACGGCGGCATGATGTAGACCAGCTTGCCGAACGGCCGGATCCACACGCCCTGCTCCACCAACAGCTTCTGGGTGGCGGCCACGTCGCAGGGCTTTTCCAGCTCCAGCACGCCGATGGCGCCCAGGGCACGCACGTCGGCGACGCCGGGGGCGCCGCGCAGCGGTTCCAGTTCCCGGCGTAGCTGAGACTCGATCGCCGCCACGCGGCTTCGCCAGTCGTTCTCCAGCAACTCATCAATACTGGCGTTGGCCACCGCGCAGGCGAGCGGGTTGCCCATGAAGGTGGGCCCGTGCATCAGCACGCCGGCCTCGCCGTCGCAGATGCCGGCGGCCACGCGGTCGTTGCACAGGGTCGCCGCCAGGGTCATGTAGCCGCCGGTGAGCGCCTTGCCCAGGCAGAGAATGTCCGGGCACACACCGGCGTGGTCCATGGCGAACAGTTCGCCGGAACGGCCGAAACCGGTGGCGATTTCATCGAAAATCAGCAGTACGCCGTGCTCGTCGCACAGACGGCGGGCGCCGCGGAGGTATTCCGGGTGGTAGAAGCGCATGCCGCCGGCGCCCTGTACGATCGGTTCCAGAATCACCGCCGCCACTTCGTGGCCGTGCTGTTCCAGCAGGCCGCGCAGGGAATCCAGGTCCCGCTCGTCCCAGTCGTCGTGGTAACCCACCGCCGGCGCGTCCGCGAACAGGTGCTTGGGCAGCACCTTGCTGAACAGGTGGTGCATGCCGTTGACCGGGTCGCAGGTAGCCATGGCGCCGAAAGTATCGCCGTGGTAGCCGTTGCGCAGCGCGATCAGCCGGTGTTTCTCGGACTGCCCCTGGCTGAGCCAGTATTGCAGCGCCATCTTGATCGCCACCTCCACGGACACCGAGCCGCTGTCGGCCAGGAACACCTTGTTCAGCGGTTCCGGCGTCATCCGCACCAGCCGTTTGCCCAGCTCCACCGCGGGCTCGTGGGTGATGCCGCCGAACATCACGTGGGCCATCTTGTCGATCTGATCCTTGGCCGCCTGGTTGAGGCGCGGGTGGTTATAGCCGTGGATCGCCGCCCACCAGGACGACATGCCGTCGATCAGCGTGCGGCCGTCTTCCAGCTCCAGGCGTACCCCGTCGGCGCGCGCCACCGGGTATGTGGGCAGCGGCTTGGAGGTGGAGGTATAGGGGTGCCAGAGGTGGTCACGGTCGAAATCGAGATCAATGGGCATAGCGCGCTCGGGCCAGTTAGGTGGGCGAACCATGCCAATTCCCGGGCAGGTTCTCAAGTGTCGGGCCAGATCGGCATTTTAAGGCTAAAGATTTTGCCGCACACGCCGACAACCCCCAAACCTTGTCACAGCCATTCCTGGTATCCCCTCATGCTTAGTCAATTCAAGATCGGCGCCCGTCTCGGCGGCGCCTTCGCTATTATTTTGCTTCTTCTGCTGGCCGCCTCGGGCACCGGCCTGTTTTCGGTAACGCGGATCGCGGACACCACCCGCGAGGCGTTGCAGACCGACGGCGCCGTGGCGTCGAACGCGGGCGTGGTGCGCCGCCTGGCGCTGGAGCTGCGTCGATACGAGAAAGATGTCTTTATCAACATGGCGGATTTCAGCGCCTTGAACGGCTATTTCAGCCAATGGAGCGACACCGTCACGCAGCTGAAAAGCGTGCTCGATGAAGGCGAGGCACTGGCGGTGGCGCCGGCGCTACAGCAGCGCTACCGGGACGCCCGGGAGGGTCTGAGCGCCTACGAGGCGGATTTCACCCGCATCTACGGCGCGATCATGAACGGCGACTACCAGGATACGGCCGCCGCCAACGCGGCCTTTTCGGAGAACAAGCAAGGCATCTACCAGCTTGAGGAAGCGGCCCAGAGTATTCATGACATCGCCATGGAGAATCTCGGTGGTCTGGGCGCGACGCTGCAGGCGCAGGTCACCCAGGCGTTGCTCGGCCTGGTGGTGTTCGCCGCCGTGGCGCTCCTGCTGTCGGCGGTCCTGGCGGTGGTGATCACCCGCAGCATCACCCTCCCCCTCGCCGATGCCCTGGGCGTGGCCCGCCGCATCGCCCAGGGGGATCTGCGCGAGCGCATCGTCGCCAGCGGGCGCGATGAGCCGGCGCAATTGCTGGCCGCCATGGCGGAAATGAGCGATTCCCTGGTCAAGCTGGTGTCCGCGTTACGTGGCGCCAGCGAGACCGTGTATATCGGTGCCAATGAGATCGCCCTGGGCGCCCAGGACCTCTCCTCCCGTACCGAGGAGCAGGCCGCCGCTCTGCAAGAGACCGCCGCCAGTATGGAAGAGATCAGCGCCACCTCGGAGCACAATGAGAAAAACACCCGCGAGGCCGACCGGCTCGCGGACGCCGCCTCGCGCAGCGCCCAGCACGGCGGTGAGGAGATGCGCGCCAACATCAACCTGATGGAGCAGGTGGTGGCCAGCTCAAAGAAGATGAACGGCATCATCACCACCATCGACGATATTGCGTTCCAGACCAATATTCTCGCCCTGAACGCCTCCGTGGAAGCGGCCCGGGCCGGGGAAAAAGGCCGTGGCTTCGCGGTGGTGGCCAGTGAAGTGCGGCTGCTGGCAAGCCGCGCTGGCGATTCCGCCGGCGAGATCCGTGCCCTGCTGGAAAGCACCGGCGCGCAGATCGCCACCTGCGCGGACCAGACCCAGCGCAGTGGTGAAACGCTCAACGGCACCGTCGAATCGATTAAAAAGCTGGCGGAGCTGATGCGGGATGTGGCCTCCGCCACCACCGAGCAGATCGGCGGCATTCAGCAGATCAGCACCGCGGTGACGCAGATGGACGCGGTCACCCAGCAGAACGCGGCGCTGGTGCAGCAATCCAGCAGCGCGGCCGGCTCGCTGGAAGATCAGGCCAGCCATCTGAAGTCGCTGGTGACCTCATTCCGCATTCCCGAGTAGTAGTGAACAGGCCCTAGAACGAGAACGGCGCGGCCAGCCGCGCCAGCACGCCGTAGGCGTCGCCGGGGTTCTTGGTGCCGGAGATATCCAGATCGAACACATGGAACAGCGGGAACACCAGGCCCAGGGTGGCCACCGAATCAAGATTGGCGACCAGGTCGTGGCGATAACCCAGGCGTAGCCGGGTGCGGTCGGCGGCGCCCCACTGCAGGCGGGCGCCGGCGTAGCGGGCGTCCAGTTCGCGCTCCAGGGCCTGGAATCGGTCCAGGTTGAGGTTCAGCCGGGTGGGCAGGCCCGCGTATTGAAAGCCGGTAGTCAGCTCGGCGTGGGCTTTCAGGGTGTAGGGGCTGGCCACCCTGCCCGGCCCCCGGTCCGGGAACAGCTTTTCCACCCGCAGGGCCAGATCCAGCTCACCGAAGGAGCGGCTCAGCCGGGTATCCACATTAAAACCCTGCTGCTCGCTCACCGTGACCGGGCTGTCGAAGGCGGAACCGAACGTCTGCTGATGGCTGAGTTCGTAGCTGTAGAGGTCGATGCGGTGTGCCTTGAACGCGGTCTCCAGCCGGTACGGGCTGGCCGCCGCGCCGAACAGGCGCTCCACGGTGAGGCCGGCTTCGTTGGTCACGGTACCGCTGCCGACCATGCCCTCGGTTTCCGGGAACAGGGCGCTGAAACGGCTGTGGCTGCGCGCCACCAGCGCTGAAGACACACATTGGGTGGGCAGCTGGATGCGTGCGCCGGAGCCGGCCTCCAGAAACATCTCGTCCTGCTCCACCTGCTGCCGGATCACGCCATCGTCGTCCAGTCTGGGACCGGCATCGACGCTGGTGAGCCCCTGGAACAGGCCCGCGGCCGCGGCCGGCTGGACCAGCACGGCCAGCAATAAGGTGGCAATCAGGCATTTCACGGCGTTGGAAGTGGTCATCGCGGGCTTTATGGGCGGGTGAATGGCGGTGCGGCACACTGGCCGTACTATGCAGCATGCTGCGGATGGCGAAAAGGGGGCGCCGCCGGTTTCCATTGCCGGGACCGTTGAACTGCGTTTTCATGGAAGCAGCAGCCAAGCAGCTAAGAGGCGCGCATGATCCTTGTAGCCGGCAGCGATCGACACTCTTCACCCGGGAAGCGGCCCTTTGGGCGCGGCCTGGGCGGATACCTTATCGCCCTCGCCGCCCTGCTGCTGCTCGCCGCCACCGCCCGGGCGCAAACCGCGTCCCAGCCGTCCGCCGCCGAGGGGCCGGAAGTGCGGGTCATGGATCTCCGGGGCGCCATCGGCCCGGCGGTCAGCGACGGTTTCGTGCGTGCCCTGGAGGACGCCAACCGAGATGGCGCGGCGCTGTTCGTGCTGCGCCTGGACACACCGGGCGGTCTGGATAAATCCATGCGCACCATGATCCAGGCGATTCTCGATTCCCGGGTCCCGGTGGCCACCTATGTGTCACCCTCCGGCAGCCGCGCGGCCAGCGCCGGCACCTATCTGCTCTACGCCTCCCACGTGGCCGCCATGGCTCCGGCCACCAACCTGGGCGCCGCCACACCGGTGCAGCTGGGCGGTGGTGGCGCGCCCTCCCCGGCCGGCGACGACGCCAAGCCCCAGGCCGATGACAATATTGAGGACAATGCCTCCGCGCTGCGCCGCAAGCAGGTCAACGACGCCGTGGCCTATATTCGCGGCCTGGCGGAGTTGCGCGGGCGCAACGCGGACTGGGCCGAGCGCGCGGTGCGCGAAGCGGTCAGCCTGACCGCCGCCGAGGCCGAGGCCCAGCAGGTGATCGATCTGGTGGCGCCGGATTTGGACACCCTGCTTACCCGGCTGGACGGCTTTACCGTCCGCGATGGCGACGCCGAGCGCGCCCTGGCGCTCAAGGATTACCGGCTGGTGGAATTGGAGCGCGACTGGCGCACCCACTTTTTGGCGGTGATCACCGACCCCAGCATCGCCTACATTCTGATGCTGGTGGGCATCTACGGGCTGATTCTGGAATTCTCCAACCCGGGTTTCGGCATCCCCGGCGTGCTCGGCGCCATCTGCCTGCTGCTGGCGCTGTACGCGCTGCAGATGCTGCCGGTGAGCTATGTGGGCCTGGGATTGATCCTGCTCGGCATCGGTTTGATGGTGGCGGAGGGGCTATCGCCCAGCTTCGGCGTCCTCGGCGTGGGCGGCGCGGTGGCCCTGGTGATTGGCTCGATCATGCTGATGGACACGGACCTGCCCGCCTTCCAGATCGCGGTGCCGGTGATCGCGGCGGTGGGCGTGGGCAGCCTGGCGCTCACCGGCCTGACGGTGCGGCTGGCCTTCCAGGCCCACGGCCACCCGGTGGTGACCGGCGGCGACACGCTGATCGGACAGGACGCCGTGGCGGCGACGGATTTCGGGCCGGGCGGTACCGGCCAGGTGCACGCCGCCGGTGAGCTGTGGCGCGCCACCACCGACGAGGCGGTCTTTGAGGGCGAAACGGTAACCATCCGCCGCCGCGACGGCCTCACTCTTCATGTGTCCCGCAAAGGAGACAACTCATGATTTTCCAATATTTCTGGATTGCGCTGGCGATTCTGGTCGTCGGCTTCGTGGTCAGCATGTTTCGCATTCTCCGCGAGTACGAACGCGGCGTGATCTTCATGCTGGGCCGCTATCACAAGGTGAAGGGGCCGGGGCTGATTCTGGTGATCCCTGTGATTCAACAGATGGTGAAGGTGGACCTGCGGGTGCGGGTGTTGGACGTGCCCAGCCAGGACGTGATCTCCCGCGACAATGTGTCGGTGAAGGTCAACGCGGTGCTCTACTTCCGCGTGGTCGACCCGGAACGGGCGGTGATCAACGTGGAGGATTTCTACGACGCCACCAGCCAGCTCTCGCAAACCACCCTGCGTTCGGTGCTGGGCAAGCACGAGCTGGACGAAATGCTGGCCTCCCGGGACGAACTGAACCGGGACATTCAGGAAATCCTGGATGAGCAGACCGACCCCTGGGGCATCAAGGTGACCAACGTGGAAATCAAGCACGTGGACCTGGACGAGGACATGGTGCGGGTGATCGCCCGCCAGGCGGAAGCGGAACGGGTACGGCGCGCCAAGGTGATCCACGCCAACGGCGAAAAAGAAGCGTCCGAGGTGCTGCTGGACGCGGCGCGCACCCTGTCAGCTCAGCCCCAGGCCCTGCAGCTGCGCTATTTGCAGACCCTCACCGAGGTGGCCAATGACCGCACCACCACGGTGGTCTTCCCGCTGCCGATGGACATGATCGACAGCTTTTTGAAGAAAGACTGACGGACCTATTTACTTAAATAGCGCATCGCCCGCTCGATCCCGTCCAGGGTAAGCGGGTACATGTGGTGGTCGTTGAGCTGCTTGATCCACTGCGTGGAGGTGGTCATCTGCCAGGCCTTTTCCGGCTCCGGGTTGATCCACACCACCTTCTCGTAGGTTTCCTTGATGCGCTGGAACCAGACCGCGCCGGGCTCGTCGTTCCAGTGCTCCACGGAACCGCCCACCGAGTTCACTTCGTAGGGGCTCATGGCGGCGTCGCCGATGAAGATCACCTTGTAGTCGCTGCCGTACTTGTGCAGCACGTCCCAGGTGGAAAACTTCTCGTCCCAGCGCCGCCGGTTGTCCTTCCACACGTATTCGTAGACGAAGTTGTGGAAGTAGAAATATTCCAGGTGCTTGAACTCCAGCCGGGCGGCGGAGAACAGCTCTTCGCAGAGCTTGATATAGGGGTCCATGGACCCGCCAATATCGAAGAACAGCAGCACTTTGACGCGGTTCTCACGTTCCGGGCGCATTTTGATGTCGAGCAGGCCGGCGTTGCGCGCGGTGGAGCGGATGGTGTCGTCCATATCCAGCTCTTCGTCGCGTCCGGTGCGGGCGAACTGGCGCAGCCGGCGCAGCGCCAGCTTGATGTTACGGATGCCCAGCTCCACGGAGTCGTCCAGGTTGCGGAATTCCCGCTTCTCCCAGACCTTCACCGCGCTCTTATTGCGCGACGGGCCGGTCATGCGCACCCCTTCCGGGTTCTCGCCGTAGCCGCCGAACGGGCTGGTGCCGCCGGTGCCGACCCACTTGTTGCCGCCCTGGTGGCGCTTTTCCTGCTCTTCCAGGCGCTTTTTAAGCTCCTCGAGGATCTTTTCCAGGCTGCCGAGACCCTGCAGTTTTTCTCGCTCTTCGGCGGACAGGGTCTTTTCCATCTGCTTGCGCAGCCATTCCTCGGGAATGGTCTGGCTCAGCCAGCCCGGCTCGATGCTTTCCAGGCCCTCGAAATAGTGCGCGAAGGCGCGGTCGAAACGGTCATAGTACTTTTCGTCCTTGACCATCACCGTCCGCGACAGCATGTAGAAGTCCTCGATGGACCCGAACGCCACGTGGTGCTTGAGCGCGCCGAACAGGTCCAGCAGCTCGCGCAGCGTCACCGGCACTTTATGGGCGCGCAGGTCCTCGAAAAAACCGATCAGCATAGAAACCTCTATCGGTTAAAGGATCTACCGTTCCCGGCGGCTCATGAAAGCCAGCCGTTCCAGCAGCTGTACGTCCGCTTCGTTCTTGACCAGGGCGCCGTACAGCGGCGGGACCGCAGTCTTGGTGTCGCGGTTGCGCAGAATGTCCTGGGGAATGTCGTCGGCCATCAGCAGCTTGAGCCAGTCGATCAGCTCGCTGGTGGAGGGCTTCTTCTTCATGCCCGGCACTTTGCGCAGGTCGAAGAAGATTTCCAGCGCCTCGGTGACCAGCTCCTTTTTAATTTCCGGGAAATGCACGTCCACGATCTGCATCATGGTCTTGGCATCGGGGAAATTGATGTAATGGAAGAAGCAGCGACGCAGGAAGGCGTCGGGCAGCTCTTTCTCATTGTTGGAGGTGATGATCACGATCGGGCGCTTCTCGGCGCGGACCATTTCACCGGTTTCGTAGACGAAGAACTCCATGCGATCCAGCTCCTGGAGCAGATCGTTGGGGAATTCGATGTCCGCCTTGTCGATCTCATCGATCAACAGCACCACCTGGTCCTCGGCCTGGAACGCCTGCCAGAGCTTGCCCTTCTTGATGTAGTTGGACACGTCCTCGACGCCTTCGGCGCCGAGCTGGGAGTCGCGCAGGCGGGATACCGCGTCGTACTCGTACAGGCCCTGCTGCGCCTTGGTGGTGGATTTGATATGCCAGGAGAGCAAGGGCATACCCAGCGACTCGGCCACCTGTTCGGCGAGCAGGGTTTTGCCGGTGCCCGGCTCACCCTTGATCAGCAGCGGACGCTGCAAAGCAATGGCCGCGTTCACGGCCATTTTCAGATCTTCCGTGGCAACGTACTGTTCGGTGCCCTGAAACTGCATGCGAGTTTCTCCACATCAGCGAGAATAACGCTGCGCACTCTAGCAACCCGTGCCCCCCGGGCAAAGGGCCAGAATGGCCATGTTGCAGTCGGTTTGCGTCAGTCCGCCGCCCGGGGTGTGGCATAATCCACCGCCATGAATCTGTTATTGCTGCACCCTCACCAGCGCCTGGACGGCGACCGCTGGCGTCTTGATGACCGCCAGGGTGCCCATGTGCGCGCCGTGCTCAAGCTCGCGCCGGGCGACCACTGCCGCGCCGGGCTGCTCAACGAAGGCACTGGTCAGGCGACGATAGAATCGATGAAAAACAATGAGATAGAAATATCTTTTAAAGTCGATTCGAAGCCCATGCCCACCCTGCCCCTGAACCTGCTGCTGGCCCTGCCCCGCCCCAAGATGCTCAAACGCCTGCTGGTGGACGCCGCCAGCCTGGGCATCAAGAACATCGTGCTGGTGAACGCGGCCAAGGTGGACAAGAGCTACTGGCAGACGCCGAACCTCAAGGGGGAGCTGCTACGGGAAAAATTACTGCTGGGGCTGGAGCAGGCCGGCGACCCGGTGATGCCAAAGCTGCAGCTGGCGCCGCGCTTCCGGCCTTTCGTGGAGGATGACCTGGATCAGTGGGCCGGCCCCGGACGCCGCCTGCTGGCCCACCCCGGACCGTTCCCGGATCTGCCGCGCGGTCTGGACGAGCCGGCCACCCTGGCGATCGGCCCGGAAGGCGGCTGGACGCCGTTCGAAGTGTCGTTGCTGGAGCAACAGGGCTTCGGCTGCCACCGTTTCGGCAGCCGGATCCTGCGTGTGGAGACCGCCCTGCCCGCCCTGGTGGGCGCGCTGATGCGGCTGCCTTAGCGGCGGTAGGGGTTGCGGCGCGGCTTGCGCGGCGGCTTGTCGCCACGCTGGTGGCGCAGCCGGGCGCGGCCGTAGAGGCCGGTGTATTTCTTGCCTTTCAGGTCGACGCGCTCGGTGAGCGGTTTGATTTCCTGCTCGCTGAGTTCCTGCCAGCGCCCGGTGCGCAGCGACGACGGCAGCGTCAGGTCGCCGAAGCGGATGCGGATCAGACGCGCCACTTCCAGATCCTGGGACTGGAACAGGCGGCGCACTTCCCGGTACTTGCCGCCGGTCAGCCTGACCTTGTACCAGTGGTTGGCGCCCTCGTCGGCGCCGCCGGCGTCTTCGATGCTGTCGAATTTGGATACGCCGTCCTCGAGCAGCACGCCGTCCAGCATCGCCTTGCGCTTGTCTTCGCTCAGGGCGCCGTGCACGCGCACCGCGTACTCGCGCACGAAGCCGTTGGACGGGTGCATCAGCCGGTGGGCCAGTTCACCATCGGTGGTGAACAGCATCAGCCCGGTGGTGTTGATGTCCAGGCGGCCCACCTGCACCCAGCGCATGCCCTGCAGCTTGGGGAGGTTATCGAACACCGTGGGGCGGCCCTGCGGATCGTTCCGCGAGCACACTTCCCCGACCGGCTTGTGATAAATGATCACGCGCCGAACTATGTCTTCTTCCGCCTTCACTCGAATGATCCTGCCGTCGACTCTGATGGTGTCTTCCGGCTCCGCACGGTCTCCCAGCGTCGCCACCTGGCCGTTCACGGAAACCCGCCCATCGGCGATCCAGGTTTCCAGTTCACGGCGTGATCCCAGCCCGGTGCGGGCCAGAACTTTCTGTAACTTTTCACTCATGGGGCGATTGCTCGTCCTCGTCGGCCGCCTTGGCGGCTTGCTCGCCGGTCCCCTCGGCGGGGGCCGGTTTGCGGCGAAATTCCTCTTCGAAGCCGGCGTTCACGGAATCCACCTTATCAATACTCATCAGGGTGGAGTCGTCCAGTTCCGGTTCTTCGTCCAGGGCGGCGAAAATTTCCTCGTTACGGGCTTCGCGCTCCCCTTCGGTGCGGGCACCGAAGGCGGCCGTGGCGTCGTTGCTGTCGTCGTCATCGTCGCTGTCGGGGTCCGGCGCGTCGCTCAGCGCCAGCTCTTCGTTCAGCTTGTCCAGATCCTTGATTTCCGACAACGGCGGCAAATCTTCCAGACTTTTCAGATCAAAGTAGTCAAGAAACTGCCGGGTGGTAGCGAACATCGCCGGCCGGCCCGGCACGTCCCGATGGCCGACCACCCGCACCCAGCTGCGCTCCAGCAGGCTCTTGATAATGTGCGAGCTCACCGAAACACCACGGATTTCCTCGATTTCGCCCCGCGTGATCGGCTGGCGGTAGGCCACCAGCGCCAGCGTCTCGAGGATCGCGCGACTGTAGCGCGGCGGTTTTTCCTGCCACAGGCGGCTCACCCAGGGCCCCAGGTCCTTGCGCACCTGGAAGCGGAACCCGGAGGCCACTTCCTTCAGTTCGATGCCACGCTCCGCGTAGTCCTCGCTGATCTGCTCCAGTGAGCGGGACAGATCGGCCCTCTCCGGGCGTTCCTGCTCATCGAACAGCAGCAACAGCGCGTCCCGGTCCAGCGGCCCGTCGGCGGCGAAGATCGCCGCTTCGACGATGTGTTTTATCTTATCCGGCTCCACGGTTATTCATCCTCGTCAGCCTGGTAAGGTTCGTCATCCAGCTCCAGCGCCGCCAGGGCTTCCGATTCTTCCAGCACCAGGGTTCTCGCCTTCACATGGATGGGGCTGAAGGGCCCGCTCTGCACCAGCTCAATCAGCGACCCTTTGACCAGTTCCAGAATCGCCAGGAAGCTGACCACCACGCCAAGCCGCCCTTCGCTGGCTTCGAACAGCTCCACGAACGGCACGAATTCCCGGCCTTTCAGGCGGTCCAGCACATTCGCCATGCGCTCCCGGGTGGAAAGCTTCTCCCGCGACACCTGGTGGTTCTCGAACATGTCGGCCCGGTACAACACTTCCTTGAACGCCAGCAGCAACTCGCGCAGGTCCACGTCCGGCTGCGCCTTTTCGCGCACGTATTCCGGACGGCGGGCGGCGGCGATCTGAAAGTCCCGCTCCAGGCGCGGCAGGTTGTCGATGTCCTCGGCGGCCTGCTTGAATCGCTCGTATTCCTGCAGCCGGCGGATCAGCTCGGCGCGCGGGTCTTCCGCCTCGTCCTCTTCGTCGTGAACCGGTCGCGGCAGCAAGGTGCGCGATTTAATCTCGCCCAGCATCGCCGCCATCACCAGATATTCCGCGGCCAGCTCCAGGTTCATGGCCTTCATCAGCTCCACGTACTCCATGTACTGAGTCGTGATCTGAGCCACGGGGATGTCGAGAATATCCAGATTCTGCCGTTTGATCAGGTACAACAGCAGATCCAGCGGGCCTTCGAACGCCTCCAGGAACACTTCCAGGGCGTCCGGCGGTATGTAGAGATCGTCGGGCAGCTTGGTGATCGCCTGGCCGTACATCAGGCCGAACGGCATCTCCGCCTGGTGCGGCGCCGGTGGCGCCAGCGGGTTGCCGGCCTTCGGGGCCTGTTGCTTGGCCACGTCGTTCATCGGTATTGCAGCCCCATTACCGAGCGCACTTCATCGAGGGTGGCGCGGGCCGCTTCGCGGGCCTCTTCACACCCTTCGGACACAATCGTGCGCACCAGATCCGGATTACGCAAATGATCCTCGGCTCGGCGCCGGATCGGCTCCAGCTCCGCTTGCACCGCTTCGATCACCGGTTTCTTGCATTCCAGGCAACCGATACCGGCGGAGGTGCAGCCTTCCTGTACCCACTGGCGGGTGCGGTCGTCGGAATAGACCTTGTGAAATTCCCACACCGGGCACTTCTCCGGCGTGCCGGGATCGCTGCGGCGCACCCGCGCCGGATCGGTGGGCATGCGGCGGATCTTGGCGTCCACGTCGTCCGGTTCTTCGCGCAGGCTGATGAAGTTGCCGTAGGACTTGGACATTTTCTGACCGTCCAGGCCGGGCATCTTCGAGGCGGGCGTGAGCAGGGACTGGGGCTCCGGCAGGATCACCTTGCCGCCGCCTTCCAGGTCACCGTTCAGGCGTTCCTTATCGCCGAGCGTGATGTTCTGCTGGTTCTGCACCAGCGCGCGGGCCGCTTCCAGCGCGGACTCGTCGCCCTGCTCCTGGTATTTGCGGCGGTTATCCGCGTAGATGCGCGCCTGTTTCTTGCCCATCTTCTTGATCGCCGCGGTGACCGCCTCCTCGAAGCCCGGCTCACGGCCGTAAAGATGGTTGAAGCGCCGCGCCACTTCGCGGGTCAACTCCACATGGGCCACCTGATCGGCGCCCACCGGCACCTGGCCGGCCCGGTAAATCAGGATGTCGGCGGCCTGCAGCAGCGGGTAACCGAGAAAGCCGTAGGTGCCCAGGTCCTTCTCGCGCAGCTTTTCCTGCTGGTCTTTATAGGTCGGCACCCGTTCCAGCCAGGACAGCGGCGTCATCATCGACAGCAGCAGGTGCAGCTCGGCGTGCTCGGGCACCTGGCTCTGCACGAACAGAGTGGCGGACCCGGGGTTCACCCCGGCGGCCAGCCAGTCGGTCACCAGGTCCCAGACGTGGCCCTGAATACCATGTGGATCCTCGTATTCAGTGGTCAGGCCGTGCCAGTCCGCGACGAAAAAGAAACACTCGTACTCGTGCTGCAAGCGTACCCAATTCTTGAGTACGCCATGGTAATGCCCCAAATGCAGGCGCCCGGTGGCGCGCATGCCCGATACCACTCTTTGGGAGGGAACCACGGAACTCAAAAGCCGACTCCTGTCGTAACGGCGGAAAGCGGCGATTATAAAGGGAATAGACGGTGTAAAGACAGGGCTGGACGCAACGCTCTAGAAGATAGCGTCCAGGGGACCGGCGCCCTCGCGGACCACCTCCGGGCCGTTGCCGTCGGCCAGCGAAATCACGGTGGTCTCGGTGACCCCGCAAAAGCCGCCGTCGATCACCAGATCCACCTGGCCCTGCAGGAAGTCGCGCACGTCCTGGGGATCGGTGAGCGGGAACTCATCGTCGGGCAGATGGGCGGTGGAGGTCATGATCGGCCCGCCGTGCTCGTTAAGCAGCGCCTGGCAGATCGGATGATCCGGCACGCGGATGCCGATGGTGCGCTTTTTCGGGTGCATCAGCCGGCGCGGCACTTCGCTGGTGGCGCTCAGAATAAAGGTATAGGGCCCCGGCGTGTGCGCCTTGAGCAGCCGGTAGTCCGGGTTGTCCACCTTGGCGTAGGTGGCCAGCACCGACAGGTCCGGGCACAGCAAAGTGAACTGGTGTTTGTTGTCCAGCCGGCGCAGGCGGATCAGACGATCCAGGGCGTCCTTCTCACCGATCCCGCAGCCCAGGGCGTAGGTGGTATCGGTGGGATAGGCGATCAGCCCGCCGCCACGGATCACGTCCACGGCCTGGCGGATCAGGCGCGGCTGGGGTGTTTCGGGGTGGATATGCAATACATCGGTCATGGGGCCGCATTCTCCACTCGCGCCCCGGCGGGCGCAACACCGGCCTGGGGCAGTGCCCACACCGGCGTGCCGTCCGCCGGAAACGGCGGCAGGCCGCCCAGCGCCAGCCATTTTTGCTGGGGGGAATGGAAATCGCTGCCGCCGGACACCGCCAGACCGAAATGCCGCCAGCACTCCTCGATCAGCGCCGCCTGCTGCGGGCTGAGCCCGGGCATCATCGCCTCCAGGGCCAGGCCGCCGGCGTTGCGGAAATCGCGCACCAGTTCGCGCAACCGCTTGCGGGTGAGCCCGTAGGCCTGGGGATGGGCGAGCACCGGAATGCCGCCGGCAGCCAGCAGTTCCGAGACGCCCTCCTCCAGGCTTACCCAGGGGGTGGACACAAAGCCGGACTGGCCCTTCTTAAGGAAGCGGTTGAAGGCGTGGCGCTGGTCGCGCACCACCCCGGCTTCCACCAGCATTTTGGCGAACCAGGGGCGCCCGGGTGTGTCGCTGTCCGCCAGTTCGCAGGCCTTGCGGTAGCTGTGCTCCAGCCGGGCCGCCTTGTCCAGGCGGGCGCCGATGCGCACCGCCCGTTCCCTGCGGGCCTCCAGCTGGCGGTTGACCCGCTCCACCAGCACCGGCGCTTGCGGGTCCACCCACAGGCCCAGCACATGGATTTCCCGGCTGCCACACAGCACCGACAGCTCGATGCCCGGCACCAGCGTAACGCCGTGCCGGTCCGCGGCGCGTTGCGCCTCGGGCAGGCCGGCCAGGGTGTCGTGATCGGTCAGCGCCAGCGCGTCGACGCCGTAATCGGCGGCGCGGGCCACCAGATCGGTGGGCGACAGCACGCCGTCCGACGCCAGGCTGTGGCAGTGGAAATCTGGGCGTTGGAAACAGGGGGTCTCGGTCATGGCGGGCAAGGTATCACACAACCTTGCCCGGCGGGATGATTTGCTGCGCCGTTCCCGCTACCATCGGCGGTCCTGGTAAGGATACGTGTCCATGAAGCAATTGTTTGATTATCTCCCCGTGGTGGTGTTCTTCGGCCTCTATTTCCTCAGTGGCCGGGATATCATGCTCGCCACCTGGGGCATCATCGCCGCCACCAGCTTTCAGGTGGTCGCCGGCCGGCTGATCTGGAAGCGCTGGCACCGGCTGCACCTGATGGTGCTGGCCGTGACGCTGGTGTTCGGTGGCCTGACCCTGCTGCTGCGCGACGATGTGTTCATCAAGTGGCGGCCTTCGATCATCAGCTTCGTGCTGGCGGCGGTGCTGCTGGGCGGCCATTTCCTGCGCGAGCGCAATTTACTGCAGCGCCTGTGTGAAAAGCTGATGGTGAGTGGCTTCGGCCGCGTGGTGGCGCTGGGCGCCACCCAGTGGACCCGCCTCAATCTCGCGTTCGTGCTGTATTTCATCGCGCTGGGCGGGCTTAACCTGTTCATTGCCTACACGTTCAGCACCGACTTCTGGGTGAATTTCAAGCTGTTCGGCTTCACCGCCATTCAAATGGTGTTCTACGTGGCGGTGTTCCTGTATTTCTATCGGCACATTTCCGAGGAAGACCGCAAACAACTGTTCCACCAGGATTCATCCGCCAAGGAACCGGAGAAAAAGGACGACGATGCTGTACGCGATAATCAGTGAAGATGTGGCCGACTCCCTGCCGCTGCGCAAGACCGCCCGCCCCGACCATATCGCCCGCCTGGAGCGGCTGCGTGATCAGGGGCGCCTGATCCTGGCCGGCCCCTTGCCGGCGGTGGACAGCGAAGATCCCGGCGACGCCGGGTTCAGCGGTTCCCTGGTGGTGGCCGAGTTCGAGTCGCTGGAAGCCGCCCGTGAGTGGGCCGACCAAGACCCCTATGTGGCCGCCGGCGTGTACGCGAACGTGACGGTGAAGCCGTTCAAGGCCGTCCTTCCCTGAGTTTTTACAAAATCGACCCGCGCAGCGCTGGAAAATGTGACTATTTCGGCGCCATTGCCGCCGAGGGTTGCCTAAACTTCGCGCCTTGAATTCTAAGGAGTACCTGTTAATGCTCGTTCGCTGGCTCTGCTTCGTGCTGATTGCCCTGCTGTCCACACCGGCCCTGGCCGCCACCGCCTGGATCGACGATGAAATCTACGTGCCGGTGCGTTCCGGCGCCGGCGCCGGCTACCGGATCGTCCACCGTGGCCTGAAAAGCGGCACCCGAGTGGAATTTCTGGGCGAAGACGGTGACTGGGCGCACATCCGCTTCGGCGACACCGAAGGGTATGTCGGCAAGCAGTACATCAGCCGCTCCCCCACCGCCGCCATCCGTCTGGATCAGATCAGCGGCGACCGCAAGGACATGGAAGCCCGCATGACCGAAATGCGTGAGCGCCTGAGCACCGTGGAAGCGGAGCGTGACCGCCTCAGCACCGAGAACGAAGAGCTCAAGGGGTCACTGAGCAGCCGCAGCGACGAACTGGAGAACCTGCGCGACGTGGCCGCCGATCCGATCCGCCTGGACCAGGCCAACCGCCGGCTGAACGAAGAGCTCAGCATGCTGCGTTCCGAGCTCGACCAGGTAAAAGCGGAAAACGCCATGCTGCGCGGCAACAATACCTCCCAGCAATGGATCACCGGGGTCGGCATCCTGATTCTCGGCGCCATCGCCGGCCTGCTTTTGAAATCCAAGTCCGGCCGCCGCCGCAGCACCTGGGCCAACTGAGCGGCGTCAGCCGTCCAGCCGGCCGAACAGGGTTTCCAAGCGCACGGTAACGCCGTTCACCCCCTGATAGCCCTGATCCCGGGGCCACAGGACGAACGGCTCCAGTTCCACGAACAACCACGGCCGCCACACCTGACGCCGGTAGCGCACGTAGCAGCGATAGCTGTCCACCCGCGCCTCCGGCTTGCTGAACCCGGCGGCCCCCACGCCCAGGTTCCAGGCCGCCTTGTCGCCCTGACGCAGGAACAGATTGACGCCCTGGAACAACCCCAGCCCACGCCCGTCCTCGTTCAGTTCCTCGCTGTACTCAATCTGGGTGGCCAGGCGCAGGCTGGCCGTGTCGTTCAGGGCACGGTCGAGCTCGAACAGGGAGCGGCTGCGCCAGCCCTTGGGGTCACGCCACTCCACCCGCTCGGTGAAACGCAGCCAGGCCCATTCATTGAATAACGGGTGGACGCTGCGATAACGCAGCCGGGTAAAGGTGGTGAAGTCGGAGCGCACGCCGGTGTCCAGGTCCAGGTCCATGGCGTCGGTGCGGTTGATCACCCAGCGCAGGGCGCCGCGAAAGCCGCTGTCGTCCTCGCCGGTGTCGGCTATGTCCGAGGTGCGGGGCCCATCCGCCTCGGCGTCGTCGTCTTTGCTGCGGAACAACAGGGACAGCCGCCGTTCGGCGCTGGGCAACCAGACCCGCGCGTCCACATCCAGATCGCGGTCATCCAGGTCGTCGTCGCGCCAGGTGCGCTCGCCGGTAATGCGAACCAGGCTGGCGGCGGGCTCGTTATTGGTGCTCAGCGGGTCGGCGAAAAAGCCGTCCACCCAGCGACTGGGCCAGCACAGGCCACGGGACAGCCAGTCATGGGTGCGATCCACCCACAGGGCGCGGGGCCCCTGGCCACAAGGATCGGCGGAGGTCGGAGAGGCCGCCGTCCCGGGTAACGGGAACCCCACCATGAAAAGTATCACTAACCCGGAAAGTCGCCTCATGACGACAGCATAGCGCCCGCCGCGGGCGGCGGGAATTACCGTATCAACCGACCGCGCCGGAATCCTTTAAGGCCTTGATATCCTCGTCGCTGAAGCCGTGGGCCGACAGTACTTCGGCGCTGTGCTGACCGAGCCGCGCACCGCTGAAACGGTAACCCACCGGCGTGGCGGAGAACTTGAAGGGCGAGGCCACCTGGCGCTGCTTGCCGCCATCGTGACGCGGCACCTCCACCACCATGTCACGGGCCCGCAGCTGCGGATGCTCGGTGGCCTCGGAGAAACTCAGCACCGGCTCCACACAGCAATCCAGATCGGCGAACACCCGGCACCAGTGATCATAATCCTGCCCGCCAATCACCTCGGCGATCTCCGCTTTCACTTCCGCCACCACGGCCGGGTCCAGGGTCATGCCCTTGCTGGTCAGCTCCGGCTTGCCGATGGCCTGGCAGAACTGGGTGAAAAACTGCGGCTCCAGGCCGGCCACCGACATGAAGCGCCCGTCGCGGGTGCGGTAGCAGTCGTAGAAGCCGCCGCCGTTAAGCTGGGTGGTCTCCAGTTCCGGGTCCTGACCGCCCACCAGCGCCGGCGGCGCGGCCAGGCCGTGCAGGCTGAAGGCGGCGTCGGTCATGGAGATGTCCACGTGCTGGCCTTCGCCGGTACTCTGGCGATGGATCACCGCCGCCAGCACCCCCATCACCGCGTGGCAGGAGCCGCCGGCGATGTCCGCCACCTGGAACGCCATCGGTGCCGGCCCGGACGCCTTGCGCCCGTTATAGGCGGTCATGCCGGCGATCGACAGGTAGTTCAAGTCGTGGCCGGCCCGGTCCCGGTAGGGGCCGTCCTGGCCGTAGCCGGTGATCGAACAGTAGATCAGCCCCGGGTTGATCGCCTTGAGGTCTTCGTAGCCCACGCCCAGGCGGTCCATCACCCCGGGCCGGAACTGCTCGACGATAATGTCGTACTCGGCCACCAGCCGCTGGATGATGGCCTTGCCTTCCGGCTTCTTCAAATCCACCGCGATGGACCGCTTGGAACGATTGATATAGCCGTGCACCGCCGACACACCGTCCTCGGAAGGCGGCAGCAGACGCACCATGTCCGGGCGGGTGGGCGATTCCACGCGCAGCACCTCGGCGCCCATGTCGGCCAGCATCAGGGTGGCGAACGGGCCGGGCAACAGGGTGGAAAAGTCGAGAACTTTCAAAGACGCCAGGGGACCACTCATGAACACCGCTCCTTCAATTCGAAAACCCGACCCTACCCGCTCCCCCCGGCCTCGCCAATGGCAGGCCTGGTCGCACGAGTGACCGAAACTGACATGGGGCCGGCCCGCCATCTGCGCTAGCATGCGCGCTTACTCCGTAACCGTGTAACGCTGATGACTGTTTCCACAAAAATTCGCGGCGTGCTGGCGCTGGTGGGTATTTTCCTCAACACCCTGTTGCTGGTCTTTCCCCTGTACCTGTTCGCCTTGCTGCGGCTATTGCTGCCCTTCCACGCCGCCCAGGTACGGTTGTCCCGGGTGCTGGTGGTGATCGCCGAAACCTGGATGGCGATCAACAACGCCATCATCGATCTGTTCAGTCAAGTGGACTGGCGGGTGGAAGGCATGGACGACCTGGCCCGCCAGGAATGGTATCTGATGACCTCCAACCACCAGTCCTGGGCGGACATTCTGGTACTGCAGAAAGTCACTAACCGCCGGGTGCCGTCGCTGAAGTTCTTCCTGAAGCAGGAGCTGATCTGGGTACCGCTGCTGGGGCTCGCCTGGTGGGCGCTGGATTTTCCGTTCATGAAGCGCTACAGCCGCGCCCAGCTGGAAAAACGTCCGGAACTCAAAGGCAAGGACATGGAGACCACCCGCAAGGCCTGCGAGAAGTACGCGCACTACCCGGTCTCGGTGATGAACTTCTTTGAAGGCACCCGCTTCACGGCGGAAAAGCACCGCGAGCAGAACTCCCCATACCGGCATCTGCTCAAACCCAAGGCCGGCGGTGCCGCCTTTACCCTCAAGGCGATGGGCGGCCAGCTGCACTGCCTGCTCGACTTCACCATTGTCTACCCACCGGGCACCAGCCGTTCCCTGCTCGGTTTTCTCGGTGGCGACATGGATCGCGTCGAAGTGATCGCCCGGCGCTGGCCGATTCCGGATTGGGCCGCCGAAGGCGATTACGAGAACGATCCGGAATTCCGGCGCCGTATCCAAGAATGGGTGAGCGAAATCTGGGCGGAAAAAGACGCTCTTATCCAGTCACGTCTGTGATCCTATCCGAGGGTTGCCTATAGTAGTGGCCCGGCGCCGCCCTGGCGCCGCATAAATACAAAGCAAACCCAATGGGATGGCCATGCTAGGCAAATTGTTCAAACCCCGGTGGCAACACCGCGACGCCGAGGTTCGCGCCCAGGCGGTCGCGACGCTGGATCCGCGCCAGGATCAGGAAACCTTGTCGAAACTCGCTCGCGACGACGACAGCGCCAGGGTGCGCGCCGCCGCCGTGTCGGCACTGCTGGACCTGCACTTGCTGGACCGGCTGATCGAGACCGACACTGACGCCGGCGTACGCGAGACCGCCTCGGACCGTTTCGTGGCGCTACTGGCCGGCACCGTGGACGGCGCGCCGGCGGTGGACACCCGCCTGCGCCTGATCCAGCACACCGGCAACGCCAGGGTTCTGCTGCATGTCGCCCGCCATAGCCCTGATCAGGAATGCCGGGAGGCGGCCCTGGCGGCCATCGACGAACCGGACGCGCTCTACCGCCTGGCCCTGGAAGGCGCCGACGCCGCCCTGCGCCTGGCCGCCGCCGAACGCTTGAACGACAGCACCTTGCTGCGCCAGCTGGGCCGCGAAGGCCGCGATAAAAAGGTGGTGCGCATCGCCCGCGACCGCGTTAAGGCGATGCAAGCGGAGGACGCCGAGGCCCGCCGCCACGAGGAACAGCTGGACGCCCTGATCGACGCCCTGGAACAACTGGCGCAACACAGTGCCGACCCGCTGTTCGAAGGCCGCCTGCAGCGGCTCGAACAACGCTGGCACGCCCTCGCCGAACACGCCGATGACGCCCGTTCCGCCCGCGTGGAGAGCGCGCTGGGACAATGCCACGGGCATCTGCGCGAACAACAGGAAGCAGCGGCCCGCCAGCAAGCGCTGGAATCCGCCGCCCACGAGCGACGCGCCGCCCTGGACACCCTGCGCTCTCTGTATCGGGATCTGAGCGCGGAGACCTGGGACCAGCAGTTGGGCGAGCTGCGCTCGGCGGTGGCCACCCAGGAACGGCGCTGGCAGGCCGCCGGGGAACTCCTGGAGGCGGATGACGAGTCCGACCTGATGTTCCACTCGCGGTTAAGCGAATGGCGCCGGCTGATCGCGCTGGCCGAAGCGGCCCTGGACGCCGAGGACGACGAACAGCGCCGCGATCTGGCCGAACAGTGGCCCGCCGAAGTGGCCGCCCCTTCCGCGCTGGCGACGGCCCGCCCGCCCGAGCCCGCTGAACAGAAGGAAGAACAGAAACCCCGGCCGGCGGCGCGGCCCAGCGCCAACAGCGAGCATCGCGGCCTGGTGGTGGCGCTTCGCCGGGAGCTGGAACGGGGCAACCTCAAGCACGCCAACCGGCTCTGGCACAAAGCCGAGGCGGTACTCGCCGAGCAGCGCGACCCCTGGCTGCAGCAGCAGTTGGAACGCCTCACACCGCGCCGTGAAGAACTGCGTGACTGGCACGCCTTCGCCGCCCAACCCAAGAAAGAACAGCTCTGTGAACGCATGGAAGCGCTCGCCGAAACGGAAATGGACGCCGAGGAGCGCGCCAGCGCCGTCCAGGCCCTGCATGAAGAATGGCGCGCCCTGATGAGCTCCGACCAGGATCAGGACCAGGCGCTCTGGGACCGTTTCAAGGCCGCCTCCGACCGGGCCTATGAACCCTGCCGCGCGCATTTCGCCGAGCTGGATGCCCAGCGCGAGGAAAACCTGCGGCGCCGCGAGGCCCTGTGCCAACAGCTGGCGGATTTCGTCGCCGCCCAGGACTGGCAAAACGCCGACTGGCAAGCGGTGTGGGAAATCCGCCGGCAGGCCCCGCAGGAATGGAAAAGCCATGCGCCGGTGCGGTTCACCGACGCGCGCGAGGCACAAAAGCGCTTCTCGGCCCTGTTGAGCGAGATCGACGAGCGCCTGGAAGAGGCCTGGCGGCAGGCCGAGCAGCCCCGCCAGGCGCTGCTGGAACGCGCCGCCGCGCTCGCCGAGGGCGTGGCCGCCGACCAGGGCGAACAGGGCGTCGACGTGCGCGGTGCCGCCCGCGAGGCTCAAGAATTACAGAAGCAGTGGCGCGCCGCGCCCTGGCTGCCGCCGGCCCGTCACCGACCGTTCCAGAAGCGTTTCCGCCGCATCATGGACACCATCTTCGCCGCGCGCCAGGCCGACACGGAACAAAAGCAGGCGCAGCGCGCCGAGGCCGCCGAACAGGCCCAGACTGTGTTGGAACGGGCCGCCCAGCAAACCGCCCTGCCGCTGCCGGAACAGGACGGCGCCACCCTCGCCGCCCTCGCCGAGGAATTGCAGACCCTGGATAGCGCCTCCCTGGGCCGCGGCGTGCAGCAACAGCTGCAACGGCTGCAGGAGCAATTGCGCGCATTGCGCAAGGACCTGCCGAAATGGCGCCGCTGGCAAGCGGCGTGCGAGCGCATCACCGGGGCGCCGGCCGGCGACGAGCGTGCCGACGACCGCGCCCTCGCGGCGGCGCTGGAAGCGCTGGCCGGGGTGGAAAGTCCCGAGCACGCCCGTGAGGAACGCATGGCCTGGCAGCTCGAGCGACTGCCCAAGGCGATGAAATCAAGCGGCTTCACGCCGCTGGAAGAAGCGTTGGCGCTGGTGGACGAGCGACCCGTGGGCACGCCGCTGGACTCGGATCTGGCAGCGCGTATGGCAACCGCTCTAACCGCTCTGGAGCCGCGCCCCTAATCCGGCTTGTGCGAGCGGGCCCCGCCCGCGAAAGGGTGGCTTTAGCCACCCGGCAGGATTCCAGAGACCTTGTTTGTGCGCGGTTTATTGCCCGTAGCGTCGGGCGTGCTGCAAGAAGTCGATTTCCTCGGCGCTGTCGGTGCGCTCCAGTACCCGGTTGCGGTGCGGAAAACGGCCGAAACGCTGAATGATGTCGCGGTGTTCTTCCGCGAATTTAAGGTTGTTGGCGATCTCGTCCTTGAGCGCCGCCGGCACCCGCCCGTGCAGTTCCCGGTAGCAGGCCACCGCGCGCTCCTGCAGGTCGGCGTCCTCGGCGTGCATCAGCGGCATATAGAAAAACACCTGGCCGGCCCAGCCCAGGCGCCGGTCCATGCCGGTGGACAGGCCTTCCAGGGTCAGCGTGGCGGCGTGGTGATCGCCGGCAAAGGCGTCCGCCGTGCCACGATGAATATTGCGCGTGAACTGGTCCAGCAACAGGATCAGCGCCAGCCTCGGGCCCGGCTCCCGTTCCCAGTCCACCAGATCCCGCCGCAGCGCCGCCGCCACCCGGTCACCGAACCGCTCGGCGATCTCCGCGTCCTGCCCATCACTGCTCTTGAACCAGCGCCGTTGCAAAGAGGCCGACGGCCAGCCCCGGGCATCGTCGGTCTCGCCTTCCAGGCCACCGCTTTCGCCCAGCCAATAATCGAGAATGTCCCGGTGCGGAATGCTGAAGTCCATGGTGCTGTTCCTTTAAAGGTCACAGTGTGCCGGCAGCGCCGGTTTGATTGCCGGCCAGGCGTTGCTGAGCAGCCCCGGCTGGGCCTCGGCGGAGGGGTGGATGCCATCGCGTTGCAGTTGGCCCGCTTCCACCACGCCGTCGAGCAGGAACGGCACGAACGGTACCCCGGTTTGCCGGGCCACCTTCTCGAACGCCTGCTCGAACAAACGGGTATAGGCCTGGCCGTAGTTCGGCGGAATACGCATGCCCAGCAGCACCGGCTCGGCGCCGGCTTTTTCGCTGAGTTCGATCATGCGGGTCAGGTTAGCACCCAGCCGCTGCGGCGGCAGGCCGCGCAGCCCGTCGTTGCCGCCCAGCTCGATCACCACGGTGTCCGGCTGGTGGCGCTCAAGCAGATCCGGCAGCCGCACCAGACCGCCGTCGCTGGTATCACCGCTCACCGACGCGTTGTTCACCGCCAGCCCGGAACATTGCGTCTCCAGCCGTTGTCGTAAAAGGTGCACCCATCCCTGCGTTTCCTCGATACCATAGGCCGCGCTGATGCTGTCACCCAGCACCAGCACGCCCTCGGCGCGGGCGCAAAACGGCGTTACCAGTAAAACCAAAACGATCAGGCGTTCCCACATATGGCCCCGACTCCCGTGCTTGTCGCGCGACAACTTAGCAAAACGGTCTCTGCCCCGGAAGGCGAGCTGACTCTTCTTGAGCATATCGACCTCACTGTCCAAGGGGGAGACACTTTGGCCATCACCGGGCCGTCCGGTTCCGGAAAATCCACCTTGCTGGGTTTGCTAGCCGGCCTGGACGTGCCCACCAGCGGCGATGTGCGCCTCGCGGGAGAGCCGTTCAGCGGCCTCGACGAAGACGCCCGCGCCGCGCTGCGCGGCCGTTACTGTAGTTTCGTGTTCCAGGCGTTTCATCTGGTCGCCGACCTCACCGCCCTGGAAAACGTCATGCTGCCGCTGGAAATCGCCGGCGCCGACCGCGCCCGGGACAAGGCCCGCCACTGGCTGGCCCGGGTGGGCCTGGGCAAGCGCGAACGGCATTTCCCGTCGCAGCTCTCTGGCGGCGAGCAGCAGCGCGTGGCCCTGGCCCGCGCCTTCGCCATGGAGCCCGCCCTGCTGTTCGCCGACGAACCCACCGGCAGCCTCGACCGCGCCAACGGCGACCAGGTGGCGGACATGCTGTTCGACCTGAACCGCGACCACGGCACCGCCCTGGTCCTGGTCACCCACGACCCGGCGCTGGCCCGGCACTGCGGCACCCATCACGAACTGGTGGAGGGCCGCCTGAGTGCCTGATTTTGCCTGATTTGTCCCCGCGACTGCTGCTTCGCCCCTGGCGTTCGTCCGCGTTCCGCATTCAGGCCCTGGCGCTGCTGGTCTGCACCCTGGCGATCGCCGCCGTGGTATTGATGCGCGGCGAGCTGGACCACCGCTTCGCCAGCCGCACCGCCGAGGCAATCGGCGGCGACCTGGTGCTGGAGGGCAGCGAGCCGGCCACCCGGGCCCAGCGCGAGCAGGTGGCCGCCCTGCCCCATTCCCGGATCGCCGCGTTCAGCACCGTGCTGGTGCACGGCGACACCTTTGTACTCACCAGCGTCAAAGCGGTGGACGACGCCTACCCGCTATACGGCGAACTCACCGTGGCGGACCAGCGCTTCGCCACACCGGGCCCGGCAGATCAGGGCCCGCCGCCCGGTGAGGTATGGCTGGCCGGCCCGGCGCTGGATCGCCTCGAACAGACCGTGGGCGACACCGTCACCGTGGGCGAGCGCCAGTTGCGGATCGGCAAGGTGCTGGTGCGCGAACCGGACCAGGGCGCCGGCTTCTACAGCATGAACCCCAGGGTGCTGATGAACCTGGAGGACGTGGACTCCACCGGCGTGCTGGCGCCGGGCACCCGGGTCGAATACGAACTGCGCGTCGCCGCGCCGGGCGAGCAAATGGCCGGCGTCCTTGAACGACTGCAACCCACCCTGGCGCCCCACCAGGAGATCGACACCCGCGAGGACGCGGCGATGCGTTCCATGGGCCCGATGCGGCAACTCAGCCTGTGGGGCCAGCTGTCGGTGATGATGGTGGTACTGCTGTGCGGCGGCGCCGTCTATCTGGCCGCCGGTGTACGCAGTGCCGAGCAGGCCCGCCGCTGCGCGGTGATGAAAACCTTCGGCGCCGGCCGCCACCGGATTCTCGGCCAGATACTGGGCCGCGAACTGGCCGCCCTGCTGCCCTCCATCGCCGTCGGTCTGACGTTGGCCGGCGGCGGCTTCCTGCTACTGCAGCAATGGTTGGGCGACGCCCTCACCTGGCGGCCGTCCGTGCTCACCTGGCTGTTGCTGGGCCTGGCACCGGTGGTGATCTGGGCCGGCTTCGCCCTGCCCCGACTGTGGCGGCTGGCGGACCTGCCGGCGCGGCTGATCCTCGCCGACCGTCTGGAGGCTCCGGCGGCGCGCACCGGCCGCAATCTGCTCGGTGCGCTGATGGCCCCGGTACTGGTGGCGATGATGCTGTCCGGCTCGCTGGTGGCCCTGGGGCAGCTGTTGCTGCTGATGGTGGCCGTGGCGGTGGGCCTGCCGCTGCTGCTGTGGGGACCGCTGCGCCTCGCCGACAAGGGCGGTGCCCGCCTGCCGCTGGCGCCCCGTCTGGCGTTACGACGCCTGGCCCGGCGCCCGATGACCACCCTGCCGATGCTCGCCGCCATGGTGCTGGCCCTGGCGGTGATGTCCCTGGCCAGCCAGGTGGGCCAGCAACTGCTGGGTCAGTGGCGCGCCAGCCTGCCGGAAAAGGCGCCCAACTATTTCGTGCTCAATCTGTTCGACCAGGATATGGACGCCTTCCGCGACTGGCTGGACCGCCACGACGCCGAGGCGCCCGGCTTCTACCCGGTGGTCCGTGCCCGCCTCACCGAAGTGAACGGCCAGCCGGTGCGTGAAGCGGTGACCAAGGAAGACGAGGACGACCAGGGTCAACGCGCGCTCAACCGCGACCTGTCGCTGACCCAGGCCGACACCCTGCCGGAGAGCAACCGTGTGACCCAGGGACGCTGGGTCGAGGACACACCCGGCGAGGTGTCGGTGGAATCGGAACTGGCGGACTCCCTGGGGCTGCAAGTGGGCGACGAGCTCGGCTTCACCGCCCCCTCGGGCAGCGTCACCGCCACCGTGGTGGGTTTGCGGGAAGTGGAATGGGAAAGCTTCGAGCCGAACTTCTACTTCATGTTCAGCCCGGGCACCCTGGGATCATTGAACCGCTACTGGCTGACCAGCTTTTACCTGCCCGAGGGCGAGGGGGCGGACCTGCCGGACCTGATCCGTCAGTTCCCGCAGATCACCCTGCTGGACGTGAACGCCCTGCTCGACCAGGCCCAGGACCTGATCGCCCGCGCCAGCCGCGCGGCGCTGGCCCTGGCGGTGTTGCTGCTGGCGTCCAGTGTGCTGGTGATGGCCGCCGCCTGGCTGGCCGGCAACCAGCAACGGCGCCGCGATGAAGCTCTGCTGCGCGTGTTGGGCGCCCGCTCCGCCCTGCTGCGCCGGGTTGCGGTGCTCGAGCAGGCGCTGTTGCTGGGTGGCGCCGCGCTGTTCGCGCACCTGCTGCACCTGGTGGCGCTCTGGCCGCTCGGCGCCAAGTTGTTCGACGGCGATATGCCGTTGTCCTGGTGGATCCTGCTGCCCTGGGCTCTGATCCTGCCGATGCTGGCAATCCAGTGGCTCAAACCCCGACGCCACAGCGCGCCGCTCGCGCGCCTGATGTCCTGACCACTACTGGAATTGTGGGAGCGGGGCCCGCCCGCGAAAGGGTGGCTTTAGCCACCCGGCACGATGCCAGAGACTTCATCTCTCCAGAGCGCCCGCCCCGGAAGGCACCACCATTGCACCGCGTCTCGGATACGGAGCACCGAACACATGACCACCCTAGTTTTTGACGGTGGGTTTTTCCCGCGCCAGCAAGAAAAAGCACAGCATGCCGGCCACGGCGCTGGCGGCCATCAGGGCGGTCATCGGCAGCGGCGTACCGTTGTGGATCAGCCCGAGACCGGAACCGATCAGCCCCGCCATCAGGAACTGCAGGCAGCCGTTGAGGCCGGTGGCGGCGCCGCTGTCGTGCTCGAAGAAGGCCAGGAAGCTGGCCAGGGCGTTGGGGATCGCCAGCGCCGCCATGCCGGCGACCACCATGATCAGCGGCACCGTGCTCCACAGGGTCAGGTAACCGGACACCGTCAGCAGCAGCAGGATGATCGCCGCCAGGCTTTGCAGAACAACCGCCACGCCCATGATCGCGGCGCTGTCGAAACGGCGCAGCAACAGCACGTTAAGGCGGTTCAGGCCCAGCATGGCGACCACGTTGGCACCGAAATACAGCGGGAAACGGGCCTCATCGATGCCGAAGTATTCGATATAGAGAAAGGCGGCGTCGGTGATAAAGGTGAACATGGCGGAGAAAATCAGGCCGTTGGCGAGGATAAACCCCATCGCCCGGCGTTGGCGCAGTACCCGTCCGTAGGCCGCGAACATGCGGTGGCGCAGCGGCTCCTCCGCCACCTGCGGCGCCACCGACGGCAGTGCGAACCGCAACATCAGGGCCACCAGCACCGCGTAACCGGCCAGCATCACGAAAATGCTCTGCCAGCCGGCGAGATGCAGCAGGAAAGCCCCCACCGCCGGCGCCACCAGCGGCGCCAGCAACAGCACCAGGCCCACACTGGTGAGCACCCGGGCCGCTTCCCGGCCGTTGAAATGGTCGCGCACCGAAGCGGCGGCGATCACCACGGTGGCGCCGCCGCCCAATGCCTGCAGCACCCGCAGGCCGTACAACCAGGCCACCTGGTCGCAGACCGTGATCGCCAGGCTGGCGACGATAAAGATGGACAGCCCGACATAGGCCACCGGCTTGCGGCCAAAATGGTCCGATAACGGTCCGCCCAACCACTGGCCCAGTGCCACGCCCAGAACATAGACGCTCACCGACAGCTCAATGCGGTGCACCGCCACGCCGAAGTCGTCGGCCATGGTCGGCAACGCCGGCAAGTAGGTATCGATGGCCAGCGGCCCGAGGGCCACCAGAGTGCCGAGCATGATCGCCAGGCGAACGGGGGAAACGGTAGGCATCGGGAATCCCTGGGCGGTACAACGAAGGTCGGCAAGACTATCATTATCGCCGCTGTTTTGCGGTTACCGGAGTGAAAAAAATCGGACTTGCGACGCCCCGGGTTCGCTGTGACTATAGCCGCACTCTCAGACAAGGAAGCCCATGGAACTCTCCGTACCTTTTCAGTTGGCCCTGATCACCGTGATGGCGTTCGTCTGCCAGTGGGCCTCCTGGCGGATCAAGCTGCCCGCCATTCTGCCGCTGCTGTTATCCGGCCTGTTGTTGGGCTCGGTAGCCGGCTTGATACAGCCCAAGCAGTTGTTCGGGGATCTGTTGTTGCCCGGGGTGTCTCTGGCGGTGTCGATCATTCTGTTCGAGGGGGCGCTGACCCTTCGCTTCAGCGAGATCCGTGGCCTGGAAAAAACCGTGCGGCGGCTGGTCACCTGGGGCGCGCTGATCACCTGGGGCGTGGTGACGCTGTCCGCCTGGGGCCTGCTGGATCTGCCCTTTGAGCTGGCGCTGCTGTTCGGCGCCCTGGTGGTGGTCACCGGCCCCACGGTGATCGTGCCATTGCTGCGCAGCGTGCGCCCCAAGGCGAGCGTGGCGCGGCTGCTGCGCTGGGAAGGCATCGTTATCGATCCGCTGGGCGCGATCCTGGCGGTACTGGCCTATGAGCTGGTGGTGGCCACCGGTCAGCAGGGCGCCCTGCTGCACGGCCTGTGGCTGTTCTTCCAGGCAATCGCGGTGGGCGCCGCCATGGGTACCGTGGTGGCGTTCGCGCTTAGCGCCCTGCTCAGCCGCCACCTGGTGCCGGAATATCTGCGCAGTTTCCTGGTGTTGTCCTCGGTGATCGGCTCGTTCGTGCTGTCCAACAGCATCAGCGAGGAATCCGGCCTGGTGACGGTCACCGTGGCCGGCATCGTGATGGCCAACCGCAAGGGCGTGCGCACCGACGACATTCTCCACTTCAAGGAAAACCTGTCGGTGATGCTGATTTCGGTGCTGTTCATCGTACTGGCCGCGCGCCTGGAGATGGAACAGCTGCTGAGCCTGGGCGCCACCGCCCTGCTGGTGCTGGCGATCATCCAGTTGGTGGCGCGGCCGCTGTCGGTGTGGGTCGCGACCCTGGGCAGCAGCCTGGACTGGCGTGAGAAAGCACTGCTGGCGTGGATCGCGCCGCGCGGCATCGTCGCCGCCGCGGTGTCCGCCCTGTTCGCCCAGCGCCTGGAAGAAAACGGCGTGGCCGGGGCCGAGCTGCTGGTGCCGCTCACCTTCATGGTCATTATCGGCACCGTGGCGCTGCAGAGCGTCACCGCGCGCCCGCTGGCGCGGTTGCTCAAGGTGGCGGAGCCGGGCCCCAGGGGCTTCCTGATCATCGGTGCCAATCCGGTGGCGCGCGCCATCGGCCAGACCCTGAGCCAGAACAATTTCCCGGTGATCCTCACCGATTCCAGCTGGGAGAGCATTCGCGCCGCGCGCATGGAAGGGTTGCCCACCTTTTACGGTAACCCGGTGTCCAGCCACGCCGACCAGTATCTGGATCTGGTCGGCTACGGCAAGCTGCTGGGCCTGAGCCCGCGCAGGGAGCTGAACACCATGGCGACCATGCGCTACCGTCTCGAATTCGGTGAGCCCAATGTCTACAGCCTGCCCTGGCAGAGCGAGAAGGAAGAGAAACACGACGTAGCGGCGCACCACCGGGGCGCCACCCTGTTCGGGCCGGACATGACCTACGCCCGGCTCGCCAGCCTGCTCAGCCAGGGCGCGGACATCCGCAAGACGAGGATCACCGAGGAGTTCGACTTCAAGGCCTATCTGGCGGTGGAAAACCGTCAGGTCTGGCCGCTGTTCGCGGTGGACACCAAGGACCGCATCCATGTGTTCACGTCCGAGACCCAGCCGGAACCCAAAGCCGGCTGGTCGGTGATCGGTTTGATCAAGGAAGAAGAAAGCAAGGAAGAGACCGCCGATCAGGCCTCCTGACGGGGCGCCGTCGGTTCCATGTTGAAGGAATCAATCAGGCCGCACACCCTGCCATCGCCCAGATGGCAGTCCGGGGCCCGCGACCAGTCGTCCATGGCGGCGCGCATGCGCGCGCTCAGCTCGCTCAGCTCACTGATGCGCGCTTCCACTTCGGCGAGGCGCGCCTCGATCAGCGACCGCACCCGGGGGCACGGCGTGTCCCCGCCCTCCGACTCTTCGATCAATTCGCGCACGTCGCCGAGGGTGAAGCCCAGGCTGCGCGCTTTCAGCGCGAAACGCAGCCGCGACAGATCAACGCTGTTGTACTGACGGTAGCCGTTATGCGGATCGCGGCGTGGGGTCAGCAGCCCCAGATCGGTGTAGTGACGAACGGTTTCGGCGGTGGTGTCGGCCCGCCGGGCCAGGTCGGTGACGCGCATGGCGATCCACTCCGGTAATGCAAAGGTAGCGCTCGAAACTCAGGCGGCGGCCCGGTCGCGGTCCGCCGGCGGCACGCCGTAGAAGCGCTCACGGATGGCCTCGTAGCGCGCCCACTCCTGATCCCAGCGCGGGCCGTCCCAGCCCAGCAGTTCGCCGGTGAGGGCGCGCAACAGCGCCGTCAGGCCGGCGCCGCCGTCGCGGCGCAGCAAGCCTAGCCGGGTGCGGCGCAGCAGCAGATCGTCCAGGTGCACCACCGCTTCGTGGGTGAGTATCCAGCGCAACAGCGCCTCGTCGTCCTGGACGCCATGAAGGAAGTGGTCGACCTGTTCCGGCGCGTCCGGCAATGGCCGGAACAGGGGGGCGTTACTGCGCCGGGCGCGGCGCGCGTCCCGAGGCGCCAGCAGGCCGGCCGCGCAAAGCGCGTCCAGGGCGATCAACCGGAAGGTGGTGAGCTTGCCGCCGCTGACCGTGACGATGCCATTGTCCTCCCACACGGCGTGATCCCGCCGTTCCTTGGACGGGTCCTTGCCCTCGCCGGCGCTGATCACCGGGCGCACCCCGGCCATGGTGGAGAGAATGTCGTCGCGGCTCAGCTTGACCTCCGGGAACTGCCCGTTGATCAGTTCCAGCAGGTAGTCCACTTCGGCGCCGCTGGCGCGGGCTTCCTGGTCCAGGCTGTCGCCGTGATCCAGGTCGGTGGTGCCGACACAGGTGACGCCTTCCCAGGGGAACACGAACACCGGGCGACCGTCGCGGGGGTTGATCAGCGTCAGACAGTCCGCCACCGGCAGCCGCGCCGGGTCCACGAACAGGTGACTGCCGCGCAGCGGGCGAATGCGCTGTCCGGCGCCGCCCAACCGGTTGGCCCAGGCGCCGGTGGCGTTGATCACCGCGCCGGCGTTCAGGGTCAGGCTGTCGCCGCTTTCCAGATCGGTGACGTCCACCCGGGCGCGGCCGTTATCGGCGCTGACACCCGTGGCGCGGGCGTAGTTGAGCGAACGGCCGCCAAGACGGCCCGCCTCCAGCAGGCAGCGCACCACCAGCCGGCAATCGTCGGTGAGCGCGTCGGTGTAGCTCATGGCGCCGTTCAGCCCCGCCGCATCCAGCCCCGGCACCCGCATCAACACCTCGGCGGTGGGCAGGAACCGGTGGTCGCGAATGCCGGCCAGAAAATCGTACAGTGACAGCACCGCGGTCAGCGGCCAGCGCCCCGGGAAGCGGCCATCACGCAGTGGAAACAGGTACTGGGCCCGTTCCACCAGGCCGGGCAGATCGCGCAGCAGGCGCTCGCGCTCGCGCAGGGCGTCCCGGGTCAGGCGCACTTCGCCCTGGGCGATGTAGCGTAGCCCCCCGTGGACCATTTTTGACGAGCGGCTGGAGGTGCCCCAGGCGAAATCCTGCTGTTCCAACAGCAGCGCCTTGCGCCCCTGGCGGGCCGCTTCCAGCAGCACGCCGGCGCCGGTGATGCCGCCACCGATCACGATCAGGTCCCATTGTTCCCCGGCCAGTTCGGCCAGTGACGCACGCTTCGCCAGCATGGTGTCTCCTCGGATTGTGTGAACACGTTGCGTCCGGCTAGCACGACCGTTCCTTTTTCGCGGTCAGTCTGCTACAAACGCCGGATGCCTTCATCCTACTCATTATCCCCGGTTCTTTTGCAGCCGCATTGCACCCGCGCCGAATTCGACGCCGTGGTGGAGGTGCTGGCCCGCGCCTTCAGCGACGATCCGTTCTGGCGCTGGCTGTGCCGGCCGGAGGATTTCGCCGTCCGCTTGCGACGCGGCATGGCCGCGCAGCTGCGCCACCTGGCCCTGCCGGGGCGGGTCGATCATATACCCGGTGTGGGGGCGGCGCTGTGGTCGCCGCCGGGGCAGTGGCGCCTGGGGCTGTGGCAGCAGCTGCGCTTTTTGCCGGACTTCGCGGCCATCACCGGGCTCACCCGGTTGCCCGGCCGGCTGACCGGCATCCAGCATATTCAGCAACTGCATCCGAAGCGACCCCATTGGTACCTGCAGGTGCTGGGGGTGGCGCCGGACCAGCAGGGCCGCGGCCATGCCCGTCGCCTGCTCGCGCCGGTGCTCGCCCTGTGCGACCGGGACGGCCACGGCGCCTTCCTGGAGACCTGCGAGCCGGACAACCTGCCGCTCTACCGCCGCTTCGGTTTCGAGGTGATCCGCGAGGACCGGGTCGCCGCCGGCGGCCCGCCGATCTGGCTGATGTGGCGCTCACCGCCACTTTAAGGGACAACGTTCGCATCCCGGCGCTACCCTACTTTACCGATTTTTACCGCGCCGCTATGGTTTCGGTGCCCTGATCGCTTATTGTTGAGCCACTCAGGAACAATGGATAACAAGGAGCAATGATGAAACGCACTGCTGGATGCCTCTTACTGGCCGGGGCTTTGTCCCTGTCCGCCTGTTCCACCATCAACCCGTACACCGGCGAGAAGCAGACCTCGAAAGCCGCTGGCGGCGCCGCCATCGGCGCGGTCAGCGGCGCGCTGATCGGTATTGCTACTTCGGACAGCGCCAAGGAGCGTAAAGAGCGGGCCCTGGCCGGGGCCGGTATCGGCGCCATCGCCGGCGGCGGCGTGGGCTACTACATGGATGTCCAGGAAGCGAAGCTGCGTCAGAAGCTGGAAGGCTCGGGCGTGTCCGTTACCCGTAACGGCGAGAACATCATTCTCAACATGCCGGGTAACGTGACCTTCGACACCGACAGCACCCAGGTGAAATCCTCGTTCCGTTCGGTGCTGGACTCGGTGTCCGAAGTGCTTAAGGAATACGATTCCACCATGCTGCAGATCGCCGGCCACACCGACAGCACCGGCGGCGACCGCTACAACCTGCTGCTTTCCCAGCAGCGTGCCCAGGCGGTGGCCGATGTCCTCAGCGGCTTCAACGTGCAGGCCGTGCGCATGGACGTGGTCGGTTTCGGCGAGACCCAGCCGATCGCGGATAACAGCTCCGCGTCCGGCCGTCAGCAGAACCGCCGCGTGGAACTGACCCTGATTCCTTACAAGGGATAACGTAACGGGTTAGCGCGACCGCCTCAGGCGGTGTTGGCCCGGCGCAGCCGCCAGACCAGCACCGCCAGGGGCACCATCAAGGCCACCACCAGCATGTACGGGAAGCGGTGGTCGATGGTGTACAACCCGGTGCCCACCAAAGGCCCGAGCACGAACCCCAGCGACGGACACGCACTGGCCAGCCCGGCCACCCTGCCCTGCTCCGAACTGTCCACCCGCAAGCTCGCCAGCGACATGATCGCCGGCATGCCGAAGCCGATCCCCATACCCACCAGCATCACCGCCAGGGTCATGCCCAGACGGCTGTCGAAGGCCCACAGCACGCCGGCGCCCAGGCCAATGGCCGGTACCGCCAGGGCCAGCAGCACCAGTGCCGGTGCCCGCAGCCACTGCACCACCAGAATCTGACCGGTGAGCGAAGTGATCGCCGCCGCCATCATGGCGGTGCCCAGGGCGCCGGCCGCTTCCGTGGGGGTCATGTTCAGGGCGTCCTGGAACAGAAAGCCCAGGGTCTGCTGAACCAGCGCGAAGCTCATGAACAGCACTACCCCGGTGATCAACAGGTCGCGGAAACGGCGGTCGGTATAGGCGCGCAGACCGGTGGCCAGCACCGTGCGGCGGCGTTGCACCGGCGGCTCGCCGCGATACGGCGACGGCGGCAGGAAAAACAGAATAAACACCGCCATCAAGGCCACCAGGCCGGCCACCAGATAGAGCGGCAACACCAGGGCCACCGCGGCCAGCATGCCGCCGATGCCCGGGCCCAGCACGGTGCCCAGGTTGTTGGCCGCGCCGATGCGTCCCATGCCACGGGTGCGCGCTTCCGGCGCGGTGATGTCCGCGGTGTAAGCCGCCGCCGACGGGGGCGTGGCGGCCATGATCACCGCCTGGCTCATACGCGCCGCCACCAGCAGCGCCACCAGCGCGCCGCCGCTCACCCAGCCGGCGAGCCCGGCCTGGAACACCAGCGCGAACAGCAGCGTGCCGATCGCATAGCCGCTCAGCCCGATGATCAGAATCGGCCGGCGGCCGTAGAGCTCACTCAGGTAGCCCCACACCGGGCTGGCCAGCGCGAAGGCCAGCGACGAGCAGCTGATGATCAGCCCCACCTGGATCTCGGCCAGACCGGTGGCTCGGCCCAGCGACGGCAGCAGCGTAAACACCAGGGTTTGGCCCAGGGCGGTGACGCCCACCGCGGCAAGCAGCAGGCTTTGGGTAAAGGTCGAGGACCTGGCAACCGGCGATAATGACAAAGAGGGCCTCCTATCAGAGGCCGCTAATATATCACCTTCGTTGTCCTATCGCCGCCGCCGGTGGGTAACAAAAGAAAACGTCAGTTATTTTCTTCGGACAGCAGGAAGTGGGCCCGGGCGATGGTGATCGGCTCTTCCCGGCGTTTCTGCCAGGCGCTGATGTGCACATTGGCGATGCGACGGCCCAGGCGGGTGATGCGGCACTCGGCGAAGGTGTCGCGGAACAGGCCGGCGCGCAGGTAGTCGATGGTGAAATCGATGGTCTTGGGCACCTTGGGCTCGCCCATTTCCAGTAGGATGAAGATGATCGCGGCCTGCTCCATGAAGCCGGCCACGGCGCCACCGTGCAGCGCCGGCAAGGTGGGGTTGCCGATATTGTTCTCGTTGCGCGGCAGAATGAAGGTCAGTTCCTCGCCCTGCACCAGCAGCTCAATGCCCAGGAAGCGGGCGTAGGGCACCCGGTCCACCAGGTCCTGGTAGTTGGCTTCGCCCTTGCGGCAGGCTTCGATCAAGGCTTTCAGTGAATCGGTCATCAGGACACCACCCGCCCGTTTTTATCCAGTTTCATGCGTGTGTAGGTGGCCAGGCCGGTGGCCACCGGCTCGCCCTCTTCCTCACCCTCTTCCCAGGTGGTCAGCCGTACGAAGGTGACATTGGGCGTGAGCCGGTAGCAGCTGGCGTGGCAGATCACCGCCTTGCCCGGGGTCGGGGCGTGCAGGTGATCGACGCGGAAATCGATCGTCGGCGTGATCTCGAAATTGGGGTACAGGCGGCAGCTGTTGGCCATGCCGCCGGCCTGGTCCATCATCGCGAAGATGGCGCCGCCGTGCAGCACGCCGGTGTCCGGGTTGCCGACCAGGTCCTCGCGCCAGGGCAGGCGCACACGGACGCCGTCTTCTTCGGCGCTGAGCACTTCCATGCCCAGGTTGCGGGAATGGCGCACCGTCTCCAGGGAGCGGTTACAGACGTCCATGCGGGTGTAGGGGGACTTTGAATTTGTCACGAGGGCCAATGCTCTGTTACTGCGGGCCCGGCAAGATTACCGCCTACCCTTACTCGGGATCAATTGCTATCAGCGGAGCCTCCATGGCACCACGTCCTTCCGTGAAATCTTCACTGCGCGCCTTGAGCCATATGGTCGAGCGCCGGCGTCATCCGCGCCGCTTCATTCAGACCGACAAAACGCCCTGGGACGAGATTTACCGCAACGGCATCATGGCGCTGCGTCATTACAGTCTGCCACCGATGGCGCGGATTCCGGTCGGCGACGAGGAAATACCGGTACGGCGGGAGAAACATCGCATTCCGCTGATTCTGGTGCCGGCGCTGGGCATCCATTGTTGGACCTACGACCTGATGCCCAACCGCTCCATGGTTCGCTATCTGATGGCGCGCGGCCATGACGTCTATCTGATCGACTGGGGCCAGCCGTCCCAGGCGGACCGCGACCTGGACCTGGACACCTACGTGAACCAGTGGCTGCCGCAGGCGGTGGAGCGGGTTCGCGAGCACACCGGTTGCGACCAGGTGAACTTGCTGGGCTACTGCATGGGCGGGCTGCTGTGCATGCTGTATCTGGGCAGCCACCCGGAAGCGCCGGTGCGCAGTCTGTCGACCATCGCCAGCCCGGTGAATTTTCATAAAAGCGGTCCGTTCGGCAAGATTTTCAGCCTCGCGGCGATTCCCGCCATGCAGGCTCACGACTGGTTCCAGGTGCGTCTGGAGCCGCTCGACAGCAAACTGTTCCACATTCCCGCCCGGCTGTTGTCGCTGGGCTTCAAGATGACCAACCCGCCGGGGCTGGTGCAGTCTTATGTGGATTTGCTGCGCAACATGGGCGACCGGGACTACCTCACCGAGTACATGACCATGGGCCAGTGGTTCAACGACATGGTCGATTACCCGGGGGCGGTGGTGCGCGAAGTGATCGAAAAGATGGTGCTCGCCAACAGCCTCGCCGATGGCCGTCTCAGCATCGGCGGGCGGCAGGTGGATTTCGGCGCCATTACCCAGGACCTTCTGGCGTTTGGCGGACGCACCGACCGCATCGTCAGCCTGCGCGCCGCGCGGGAGATTCTCAAAGTGGTGGGCAGCCGCGAGAAGCGGTTCGAAGAGGCCCCCGGCGGCCACGCCGGGGTGTTCGCCGGCAGCAAGGCGCCCGGCCAGTGCTGGCGGGTGATCGCCGACTGGCTCGAAGCGCGCGCCGACTGAGCCTTACTCGGGCGGGCCGATGGTGGGTTTGGCGACCTCGGAGGTGGCCAGGTCCACGGCCTGCTGCAGGCTGCTGGTCATCTGCGAGGTATAGCGGTAGACCAGGAACGGCACCGCGTCCTCGCCGAACTTGAGCATGGAAGAACGGATAAACCCCCACTTGAGGGCGGCCTGCTCCAGGGTTCGGTTGAGATTGCCGTCGCCACGGTGGGCGGCCTGCACCCGTTTCAGCCTTTCCGTGAACGCCGGCACCGCCGGCTCGAAGGCGCCGCGATCCTGTTCCGCGTTCTCATCCCCGTTGGCGGCGATGATCGCCACATAGGACGACGTCAGGTACTGCAGCTCACTGATCAGCGCGTACACGTCGTCGTAATCACCGCCCGCCGCGCTTTCGAAACCATTGATGCCGTCGGCCATCTCCGCCGGCAGGTCGTCCAGCCGACGGGGGTCGCCGGGCACGGTTTCGGCCTCGGCGCCACCGGGGGCCGGCAGGGCCTGGTCGGCGGCCATCCGCTGCCACTGGTCGGTGAGATCCGTGACCAGCGCCCGCTCCGCGTCGGTCTCGCTGCTGGCACGCAGTTCATCCAGCGCTTCAGCGGCCTGTTGGGCGGCTTCGTTGAGTGCCACCCGGTAAGTGTCGTTGCCGTCCATGACGGAATACATGTGGAAGTCCGTGCGCACTTGCCAAAGATGGTGCTCCAGATCTTCCAACTGGGCCCGACTCACGGCCGCGCCCGCAAGCACGGGGGCCGTCAACCCGGTTACCGATAACACCACCGCCAAGGCGCCCCTGGAAAGGGTTCGCATAGCATCTCCTATTGCATTTTTTGTTGCCTAACCCGAGGACAAACGCGGCAAAGATAGTACATAGCGACGTCTTTTACCAATGCGCAATATTGCGCCGGGCTAACGGCCAGGGCGGCTGAGCTCTTTATACAGCGCCTGATATTCTTGAGTGAGCTTGTGCTTGGGGCTCCAATTGATCAGCGGCGTGGCGCATTCATGGGATTCGCGCATGGCGACGCTGGCGGACAGCTTGCTCTCGAGGATCGGCAGGCCCTCCTCCACCAGCGACGCCACCAGCTCCTTGGGCAGCCGTGCGCGTGGCTGGTACTGGTTCACCACGATGCCCTGCACACGCAGATCCTCGTTGTGGTCCTCGCGGGTCTCCTGGATGTTTTCCAGCAACGAATACAGCGCCTTGCGGGAAAACGCATCGCAATCGAAGGGAATCAACACCCGGTCGGCGGCGATCAACGCGGACAGGGTGTAGAAATTGAACGCAGGCGGGGTGTCCACGTAGATGGCGTCGAATTCCCGCGCCAGACTTTTCAGCAGGCCGCGCAGCTTATAGATCTTGTGCTTGGATTCGAGCAGGTGTTCCACCTCGCCCAGTTCACCGTCGGAGGGCAACACGTACAGGTTTTCGAACTTGGTGAGGTGCACATAATCGCGGGGCGCTTTTTCCTTGAGCTTGAACGACAGCGTCTGGGCGAAAAAGGTGCCGATGTTGGGGGTCGGCCCCTGCTCCTGCTGATACGCGCCCATGCCCAGCAAGTACTGGCTGGCATTGCATTGTGGATCCAGGTCCACCACCAGCGTCTTGTTGCCCCGGGCGGCGCTGATCGCCGCCAGATTCACGGTGATACTGGATTTGCCCACACCGCCTTTCTGATTAAACACCACGGTTCGCATGCACGGTTCTCCTTACCTGAATGGCGCAATGATACACAGGGGCTGGAACGGCTCCCAGGCCGCAGCGACGTGGGCCGCCGTTGCCGGGTAAATGCACGACAGAAAGACATTTACCCCCCTTGTCCCGCTTCCCCGTTTGCGCTCAGTATAGATATACACGATGTTTACCACGGAGTGATCCATGAGCGCCGTTACACCCTTTGCGCCCGTTCCAACGGGCAGCCCTCTGAAAGCCGTGCCCGGCGACCCGGGCTGGCCGCTGGTCGGTCATACCCTGACCAGTATGCGCGATCCGGTGGGCCTGATGCGACAGCGCTACGACCAGTATGGTCCGGTGTCCTGGACCCGGCTGTTCGGTCTGCGAGTGGTGCAGATGCTGGGCCCGGACGCCAACCAGTTCGTGCTGATGAACAAAGGCGACCTGTTTTCCAACCACGGCGGCTGGGATTTCTTTATCGGGCCGTTTTTTCATCGCGGCATCATGTTGCTGGATTTCGAGGAGCACCGCTGGCACCGGCGCATCATGCAGCAGGCGTTCACCAAGAGTGCGCTGCGCGGCTATCTGGACCGCATGGGGCCGCGCATCACCGCCGGCCTGGAAACCTGGCCGGACGGCGGCATCCAGGTGCTGCCCCGGGTCAAGCGGCTGACCCTGGATCTGGCCACCGATGTGTTCATGGGCCAGGCACTGGGCCCGCGCTCCGAGCAGGTCAACCGGGCGTTCGTGGACACGGTGCGCGCCGGCACCGCGCTGCTGCGCTTTCCGGTGCCGGGGTTGCGCTGGTCCAAGGGTCTGCGCGGGCGGCGGGTGCTGGAGCAACTGTTCCGCGATGAGATCCCGGTGAAACGGGGCCAGGAAGACAACGACCTGTTCAGCGCGCTTTGCCACGCCACCACCGAGGACGGCGACCGCTTCTCCGACGACGATGTGGTCAACCACATGATCTTCCTGATGATGGCGGCCCACGACACCACCACCATCACCCTCTCCAACCTGTTCTATCACCTGGCCCGCTCGCCGGAATGGCAGGAGCGCCTGCGCGAGGAAAGCCGGGCCTTGGGCAAAACCCAACTGGAGTACGAGGACCTGGAAAAGCTGCCGGGTATCGGCCTGGCGATGAAGGAAGCCCTGCGCCTGTGCGCGCCGGTGCCGTCACTGCCCCGCCGCACGGTGCGCGACGTCGAATACGACGGCTTTCATATTCCCAAGGGCAGCTTTATCACCGTGGCGCCCTACTTCACTCACTATATGGAGGAATACTGGCCGGACGCGGAGCGCTTTGACCCAGAACGGTTCGCCGAGCACCGCCGCGAGGACAAGGTGCACCCCTATGCCTGGGTGCCCTTCGGCGGCGGCGCGCACAAGTGCATCGGCCTGCATTTCGCCGACATGCAGGTGAAGGCGATCCTCCACCAGGTGCTGTTGAAGTACCGCTGGCGGGTGCCGGCGGACTATGTGATGCCGGTGGACACCACCAGCCTGCCGGTGCCCAAGGACGGCCTGCCGGTGACGCTGGAAGCGTTGTGAACGGCCGTGGCGGCTAGCCGCTGATCGTCTCGCCGTCGCGCAGGGTAACCAGCTCTTCCGCCGAGGTGGGGTGAATGCCCACGGTGGCGTCGAAGTCCGTCTTGGTGGCGCCCATGCGCACCGCCACGGCGAACCCCTGGGTGATCTCGGCGGATTCTTCGCCGGCCATGTGCAGGCCCACCACCCGGTCGCTGGCGTCGTCGACGATCAGCTTCATCATGGATTTTTCCTGGATGTCGCTGAGCGTGTAGCGCATCGGCCGGAACTGGCTTTTGTAGACACGGATGGTGCCGTATTCGGCCAGCGCTTCTTCCTGGCTGAGCCCCACGGTGCCGATGTTCGGATGACAGAACACGGCGGTGGGCACGTCGCGATAGTCCAGCGGCGCCTTCGGCTTGTGCTCGCCGAACAGATGGGCCGCCAGCCACATGCCTTCGGCCAGGGCCACCGGCGTCAATTGCAGGCGGTCGGTGACGTCGCCCAGGGCATAGATGTTCGGCTCGCTGGTCTGGAAGGCGTCGTCGACGATCACCGCGCCGTTGTCGCGAGTCTGCACGCTCACACCGTCGGCGAACAGGCCGTCCAGCTTGGGCACCCGGCCGGTGGCGTAGAACACCTCGTCCACCACCAGGCTGTCGCCGTTCAACAGGCGCAGGGTTTTCTCGCCGTCGGCGTCGCCCTCGATGGCGCTGACGTCGGTGTTCACATGGATATGGATGCCGGCCGCGGCCATGCGCTCGGCGACGAACTCGCGGATTTCTCCGTCGAAGCCGCGCAGGATCAGATCACGGCGGTACAACTGGTGCACCTCCACGCCCAGGCCGTTAAGAATGGACGCGAATTCGCAGGCGATATAGCCACCGCCCACCACGGCGACGCGCTCCGGCAGCTTATCCAGATAGAACAGGTCGTCGGAGATGCGCACCAGATTATCGCCGGGCAGTTCCGGCACATGGGGCTTGCCGCCGGTGGCGATCAGAATGTTCTTACATTCCAGAACGCGATCGCCGTCCACGGACACCCGGCCGGGGCCCTCGATGCGGCCGTGGCCTTCGAACACGGTGACGCCGGCGTTATCCAGGATGCGGTTGTAGATGCCATTGAGCCGTTCGATCTCACGGGTCTTGTTGTCGCGAAGGGTGTTCCAGTCGAAACGCCAGCCGTCCAGCTGGTAACCGTAGCTGGCGGCCAGCTCGAACTCTTCCGGGAAGCCGGCGCCATAGGCGAACAACTTCTTCGGCACACAGCCCACGTTGACGCAGGTGCCGCCGAAGAACCGTTCCTCGATAATCGCCACCCGGGCGCCGTGGCCGGACGCCATGCGCGCGGCGCGTACACCACCGGAACCGGCACCGATAACCACCAGATCGAATTCGTCAGACAAAACACTCTCCTTAATCGTAGACCGCTTCGGAATGGACGCTATTGTGGCGGCCACCCGGTGAAGAACAAGGCCAGGCGGTTAATCACCCTGATAGCGTGCCCTTATGCCGCCGCCTCGGCGCCCTTCAGGCGCCGACACGGAAGCGGGCGAACGGCGCGTGCAGACTGGGCCGCCCCTGGCGCAGGTAAAGCCCCGGCTCAATCGGCGGCCACAGCTCTTCCAGGGGCATGGAGTCGCCGTTGGCGTTGACCATGCGCGCGTGATGGCGGCGCAGCTGACGCGGCTCCCCCACCCCGCAGGCGTGGGCGATGGTTTCCACTTCCTTGACCAGATTGGCGTGGAAATGCGCCACCCGCGCGCCCTTCTCGCTGGGCACCAGGCCGCGTTGCAGACGGGGGTTATGGGTGGTGACGCCGGTGGGACAGGTGTTGCGGTTGCACTGCATCGCCTGGATGCAGCCCAACGCGAACATATAGCCGCGCGCGGAGACGCAGAAATCGGCGCCTATGGCGATCGCCCAGGCGACCATGGACGGCGTGATCAGTTTGCCCGACGCGATGATGCGAATACGGTCCTGCAGCGCGAAGCCGTCGCGCAGGTCGACCACCAGCGGTAACGACTCGGCCAGATTCAGCCCCACGTCGTCCATCAGCGACATGGGCGCGGCGCCGGTGCCGCCGTCACCGCTGTCCACGGTGATGAAATCCGGCGCGCTTTCCAGGCCGCGCTCGTGGATCTCCATGAACAGCTCTTCCAGCCATTGCCAGGAGCCGATCACGGTCTTGATGCCGGTGGGTTTGCCGGTGACCCGGCGTACCCGCTCGATCATGTCCAGCAGGTCGCCGGCGCTGCGCACACCGGGCTGGCCGTTGGGGCTGACCGACGCCTGCCCCACCGGAATACCGCGAATGCGGGCGATGTCCGCGGTGACTTTTTGCGCCGGCAGAATGCCGCCCTTGCCCGGCTTGGCGCCCTGGCTGAGCTTGATCTCGAACATCTTCACCGACTGCAGGCGCGCCACCTCCCACAGCTTCTCATCGCTCAGGTTGCCTTCCTCGTCACGCACGCCGTAATAGGCGGTGCCGATCTGGAACACCAGGTCGCAATGCCCTTCCAGGTGCATTTCGGTGAGCCCGCCCTCGCCGGTATTCAGCCAGCAGCCGGCCTGACCGGCGCCCCGGGACAGGGCGCGCACGGCGGGGGTGGACAGCGCGCCGAAGCTCATCCCCGACACGTTGTGGAAGCTGCGCGCCACGAACGGCTGGTCGGCGTGGGGGCCGATCATCAACGGCAGGGTTTCGGCGGCGTCTTTTTCCAGCGTCGGGTACGGCGTGTTAAGAAAGACCACGCGGCCGGCGGCGTTCTGCTTGGTGGTCCCGAAGGCCACCGTGTTGCTCAGGTCCTTGGCGGCGCGGTACACCCAGCTGCGCTGGGCGCGGTTGAACGGCAGTTCCTCGCGGTCCATGGCAAAGAAGTACTGGCGGAAGAACTCACCGATGTGCTCGAAAAAGTAGCGAAAACGACCGATCAGAGGGTAATTGCGTCGAATCGCATGGGCTTTCTGGAAATAGCGATCCTGTACCCACAGGACCATGGCCGCCACGGTCACCAGGAACACCATCAACAGCAGGCCCAAGGCCAGCCAGGTGGTCAGCAGATTGACCCAGGCATGCAACTGCTCGGAGAGCATAGAACCTCCTCTAATCGCCCGAAGCCATGCTATCACCATAACCCGGCCCCGCCATCCGCGATCGCCGACGAAAATAAGCGCCTGATGCTAAAAGATGAGAACCGGGGCTAATAATCCGAATCGGAAACCTAGCCCGACCGCTAATACTGTGGTATCACTTTCCACTGGAATCGGGATGTAAAATCAGTAAGAGACAAAACAATGAAATTAACGGGGGTCTGCGGCCTCGTGTTGGCACTGGGGGTGTCAATGCCGGCCGCCGCGGAAAACATCTACACCTACCGGGGTCACGGTGGCGAAATCCTGTTCACGGACAAGCCCCGCGCCAAGGTGGACGCCAGCTACACCCTGCTCTCCGTGCGCAAGGGCTGGACCTACACCGCCACCGCCCTGAGCGCCGCCCAGCGTGACCGCTACGACACCGTGATCGAACGCGCCGCCGGTGATTTCGGCGTCGAGGCGGCCCTGGTGAAAGCGGTGATCCACGCCGAATCCCTGTTCGACCGCACCGCCGTATCCCGGGTCGGCGCCCAGGGCCTGATGCAGCTGATGCCCAGCACCGCCCGCTATCTGGAAGTGGCGGACCCGTTCGATGCCAGCGCCAATATCCACGGCGGCACCCGTTTCCTCGCCTACCTGCAGAACAAATTCAGCACCCTGGACCAGGTCCTGGCCGCGTACAACGCCGGCGAAGGCAACGTGCGCCGCTATGGCGGCATCCCCCCGTTCCCGGAAACCCAGGCCTACGTGAAAAAAGTCAAAGAGCTGCGGCTGCGCTATCAGCTGCAATTGTCCAAGGACGACGCGGTCGCCGTCCGCTAATCCGCTAGAGGTCGCTGACCCCGATCCAGGGGCCGTCGTAATCAATCCGGTAGCGTTTCAGGCAATAACCCTGGGGGCCACGGCACTGGCCGCTGCGCAGGGAAAACTCCAGCCCGTGCCCGGGACAGCGCAGCATCTCACCGCGCACCGAGGCTCTTTCCAAGGGAAATTCCCCGTGCGGGCAGCGGCGTTGCACCAGCCAGGTGTCGCCGTCCTCATGAATCAACAGCAATTCCTCGCGGCCGATTTGCACCGGCAGCCGCAGCCCGTCGTACAGATCCAGCGTGCGGATAAGGCGATGGAACATGGGCGCGCTCTCCTCCCCTGCGATGCCGCCAACCTTAGCATGCGATCATGGGATCGTCCCGGGCCGGTAGCGTCTTGTGGGAGCGGGCCCCGCCCGCGAAAGGGTGGCGCCAGCCACCCGGCAGGATTCCAGAGACCTTTTTGTTCCGGTGTCCGGTGCTCCGAATCCGAGACGCGGTGCAATGGTGGTGCCTTCCGGGACCGCTCAAGCCATCCCTGGCCGCTGTTAGTTTGGCCCTCCCTGGCCAAACAGCTCCCTCCAGGCACCACCATTGCACCGCTCACTTTGCAGCGGCACCGCCACGGGTCATAACACCGCCAGACCCTCAAGGGAGAAGCTTGGAATCTTCCAAGGAGCCCCGGGATCGGGTGGGCTCTCTGGAGAGAAAAGTCTCTGGCATCCTGCCGGGAGCTTCGCTCCCTTTCGCGGGCTGGGCCCGCTCCCACAAGGCCTGCTTCCACAGCCTGGGCTTCGTAGAATGGTTCGGCGGCAGTGATGACCCGTGGCGGTGGTTTCTTCGCATCAGCGAGGTGCCGGGCAGGGCTGCCCAGGACCGTGTTTGGCCAGGGATGGCCAAACGCCGAGCCTACAGGGACGTACTCGTGGCGTGTCCTGGGCAGCCCTGCCCGGCACCTCGCCCTTGCTGGAGGGAATCCACACCTTCCGGAAGGGGCTGACACAGACCCGCGCCCCCGGCTGGAGAGAACCGCCCGGGTTAAGCGCGATGCACCATAAAAAAGCCCGGCGCGAGGGCCGGGCTTTTTAAGGGGCGGAACCAGGTCGGGGGTTAGTCGACCAGATTTTCCGCCAGGTAGAACCAGGTGCCCATCACCGAATCCGGGTTCAGGGACACGGAGGAGATACCCTGGTCCATCAGCCAGCGCGCCAGATCGGGATGATCGGACGGCCCCTGGCCGCAAATGCCCACGTACTTGCCCTGGGCATTACAGGCGTCGATGGCCATCTTCAGCAGCGCCTTCACCGCCGGGTCGCGCTCGTCGAACAGGTGGCTGACGATGCCGGAGTCCCGGTCCAGGCCCAGCGTCAGCTGGGTCAGGTCGTTGGAACCGATGGAGAAGCCGTCGAAGTACTGCAGGAACTCATCGGCCAGCAACGCGTTGGTGGGCAGCTCGCACATCATGATCACCCGCAGGCCTTCGTCGCCGCGCTTGAGCCCGTTCTTGGCGAGCAGATCGATCACCTGCTCGGCCTCGCCCGGGGTGCGCACGAACGGCACCATCACTTCCACGTTGGTGAAGCCCATCTGCTCACGGACTTTCTTGAGCGCGCGGCACTCCAGTTCGAAGCAGTCGCGGAAGTTTTCGCTGATGTAGCGGCTGGCGCCCCGGAAGCCGAGCATCGGGTTTTCTTCGTCCGGCTCGTAGAGGCTGCCGCCGATCAGGTTGGCGTACTCGTTGGACTTGAAGTCCGACAGACGCACGATCACCTTTTCCGGGTGGAAGGCGGCGGCCAGGGTGGAGATCCCCTCGACCAGCTTCTCGACGTAGAAGTCCACCGGGTCGTCGTAACCGGCGATGCGCTTGTCGGCGGCCTGTTTCACGTCGCGCGGCAGGCTGTCGTAGTTGAGCAGCGCCTTGGGGTGCACGCCGATCATCCGGTTGATGATGAACTCCAGACGCGCCAGGCCGACGCCCTGGTTGGGCAGCGTGGCGAAGTCGAAGGCCCGGTCCGGGTTGCCCACGTTCATCATGATCTTGAACGGCAGTTTAGGCATGGACTCGATGGAGTTGCGCTGGATGTCGAAGTCCAGCTTGCCTTCGTAGATATTGCCGGTGTCGCCCTCTGCGCAGGATACGGTCACTTCCTGACCGTCCTTGAGCAGGTCAGTGGCGTCACCGCAGCCGACGATGGCCGGCACGCCCAGTTCGCGGGCGATGATCGCCGCGTGGCAGGTGCGGCCGCCGCGGTTGGTGACAATGGCGGAGGCGCGCTTCATCACCGGTTCCCAGTCCGGGTCGGTCATGTCGGTGACCAGCACGTCGCCGGGCTGCACGCGGTCCATTTCCTTGATGTTGGAGACGATGCGGACCGGGCCGGCGCCGATGCGCTGACCGATGGCGCGGCCTTCCACCAGCACCTTGCCGGTCTGCTTGAGCAGGTAGCGCTCCATCACGGAGGCGTCGGAACGGCTTTTCACGGTTTCCGGACGGGCCTGGACGATGTAGAGCTTGCCGTCGTCGCCGTCCAGCGCCCATTCGATGTCCATGGGCATGCCGTAGTGCTTTTCGATCTCGATGGCCTGGCGGGAAAGATCCTCGACCTGGGCATCGGTGAGGCAGAAACGCAGCCGGTCGGCGGTCTCCACGTCCACGGTCTGCACCGATTTGCCGGCGCTGGCTTCGCTGCCGTAGACCATTTTCTGCATCTTGCTGCCGAGGTTGCGGCGCAGGATGCTGGGCCGCTTGTTCAGCAGTGTCTTTTTGTGGACGTAGAACTCATCCGGGTTCACGGCGCCCTGCACCACCATTTCGCCCAGCCCGTAGGAGGCGGTGATGAACACCACGTCGCGGAAGCCGGATTCGGTGTCCAGGGTGAACATGACACCGGCGGCGCCGGTCTCGGAGCGCACCATCTGTTGCACGCCGGCGGACAAGGCCACCAGTTTGTGGTCGAAACCCTGGTGCACCCGGTAGCTGATGGCGCGGTCGTTGAACAAGGAGGCGAACACTTCCTTCACCGCCACCATCACATGGTCCAGGCCGCGAATGTTGAGGAAGGTCTCCTGCTGACCGGCGAAGGAGGCGTCCGGCAGGTCTTCCGCGGTGGCGGAAGAGCGCACCGCCACCGGCAGTTCGCCGTCGCCGCCGCCCATTTTCTCATAGGCGTCGCGGATCGCGTCTTCCAGCTCGGGCTGGAAGGGGGCGTCCACCACCCACTTACGGATTTTCTCACCGGTTTCCGCCAGAGCCACCACGTCTTCCACGTCCAGCGCGCCGAGAGCGTCATTGATCTTGGTGGTCAGATCATTGTGCTCAAGGAAGTCGCGGAAGGCTTCCGCGGTGGTCGCAAAACCGCCCGGGACGGACACGCCGGCCGCCGCCAGGTTGCTGATCATCTCGCCAAGGGAGGCGTTCTTGCCACCGACGCGCTCGACATCGCCCTTGCCCAGATCCTGAAACCAGACTACGTATTCCGCCAAGGTCGTCTCCTTAAGTATTGCTGGCCTAAACTTTACCGGAATGAATGGAGGCGCCATTCTACCCAAAACATCAGCGCTTTGCCCGCCCGGATTGGGCAATCTGTTACGACTTTTGTGGAAGGAGCATCAAGCCCATGGCCAGAACCGCCTTTTTTATCTCCGACGGCACCGGCATCACCGCCGAGACCCTCGGTCACAGTCTGCTGAGCCAGTTCGGCGGGATCAAATTCGACCAGGTCACCATTCCCTATGTGGCCTCCGACGACCTGACCCGGGAGGCGGTGGCCCGAATTGACCGGACGGCGCAGACTGACGGCGACAAGCCCATCGTCTTCTCCACCCTGGTCAACGACGATCACCGCGCCATCCTGCACACCTGCAAAGGCAAAGTGCTGGACTTGTTCACCGCCTTCCAGAAACCCCTGGAAGACGAGCTCGGCGTCACCGCCAACCACAAGGTCGGGCAAAGCCACGCGATCCGCGATCAACAGGCGTACCGTATCCGCATCAACGCGGTGCACTTCGCCCTGGACAACGACGACGGCGCGCGCACCCGTTATTACGACCAGGCGGATGTCATTCTGGTGGGGGTATCGCGGTCCGGCAAGACGCCGACCTGTCTGTATCTGGCGCTGCAGTTCGGCCTGTTCGCCGCCAACTACCCGCTCACCGAGGACGATTTCGACGACCTGCGGCTGCCCGACGCGCTGGCCCCGCACAAACAGAAGCTGTTCGGCCTGACCATCAACGCCGACCGGCTCAGCGCCATCCGCAGCGAGCGCAAGGCGGGCAGCCGCTACGCCTCACCGCGCCAGTGCGATATGGAAGTGCGCGCCCTGCAGGCGCTCTACAATAAGTTCAATATTCCTCACCTGGACGCCACCGAGCTGTCCATCGAGGAAATCAGTACCCGCATTCTCGCCACCGCCGGTCTGCAGCGCCGGCTGCAATAACCGGCGCCGCAAGTGGCCGGTTCAGATCACGAACCGGTCCATGAACTCGTTCACCGGCGTGTCGTTCAGCCGCGCCGGGTCCAGGCACAGATCCATGATCTCCGCCACCCGGGCGGCCGGGAAACGGGTCGCCAGATTGCGTTTGAACTTCTGTTCCAGCACGGGGATGCCCTCTTCCCGGCGCCGGCGGTGGCCGATGGGGTACTCCACGGCCACCTGATCGGTGCTGGAGCCGTCCTTGAAAAACACCTGGATGGCGTTGGCGATGGAGCGCTTTTCCGGGTCGTGGTAGTCCTTGGAATAGCGCTCGTCCTCGACGATCTCCATTTTATCGCGCAGCTCGTCGATGAGCGGGTGGGCGTCGTGGAACTCGTCCTCGTAGTGCTCCGCCACCAGGCTGCCGAAGATCAGCGGCACCGCCGTCATGTACTGGATGCAGTGGTCCCGGTCCGCCGGGTTGGCGAGCGGCCCTTGCTTGGAAATAATGCGGATCGCCGAGTCGTGGGTGGTAATGACGATGCGGTCGATCTCGTCGAGGCGGTCCTTCACCTGCGGGTGCAGGGTCACCGCCGCTTCACAGGCGGTCTGGCTGTGAAACTCCGCCGGGAAGCTGATCTTGAACAGGATGTTTTCCATCACGTAACTGCCGTAGTCACGCTGGAATTTGAACCTGCGGTCTTCTTCAGGCTTGAGCTTCTGGTCCTTGTTGGTCTTGGAAAACAGGACGTCGTAGAAGCCCCACTGGGGCGCGGACAACGCGCCGGGGATGCCCATTTCACCACGCAGGGCAATATCCGCCAGGCGCACCGCCCGGCTGGTGGCGTCGCCGGCGGCCCAGGATTTGCGCGAGCCGGCGTTGGGGGCATGCCGGTAGGTGCGCAGCGCCTGCCCGTCCACCCAGGCGTGGGACACCGCCGAAAGCAGCTGTTCCCGGTTTGCCCCCATCATCCGGGCGACCACCGCGGTGGACGCCACCTTGACCAATACCACGTGGTCCAGGCCGACCCGGTTAAAGGAGTTCTCCAGCGCCAGCACGCCCTGGATCTCGTGGGCCATGATCATGGCTTCGAGCAGGTCCTTGATGGTCAGCGGCGCCTTGCCCGTGGCCAGGTTCTTCTGCGACAGGTAGTCGGCCACCGCCAGGATGCCGCCGAGATTGTCCGACGGATGGCCCCACTCCGCCGCCAGCCAGGTGTCGTTGTAATCCAGCCAACGGACGATGCAGCCGATGTCCCAGGCCGCCTTCACCGGGTCAAGCCGGTGCGGCGTGCCCGGCACCCGGGCGCCGTGGGGCACCTGGGTGCCCTCCACGAGCGGCCCCAGATGTTTGCTGCACTCCGGGAAACGCAGTGCCAGCAAACCGCAGCCCAGGGTGTCGATCAGGCAGTTGCGGGCGGTGTCCCAGGCCTCCTCGGAATCGATCCGATAATCGAGGACATAGTCCACGATGGCCTGGATTTCCGGATCGTAATCCGGGCGCAGGTTCTGGTCGACATTGCTGCTCATGGGGCCTCCTTTCTCTCTAGAATGCGTCTCCGGGTACGCGCACCCAACCCTCCATCAGGATACGGGCGCTGCGGCTCATGCTGGCCTTGGTGACCACCCATTCGCCGTCTTTCTGGTGGGCTTCGCCGCCCACGCGCAGGGTGCCGGACGGGTGCCCGAAACGCACCGCGTCGCGTTCGCCGCCGCCGGCCGCCAGGTTCACCAGCGTGCCGGGAATCGCCGCGGCGGTGCCGATGGCCACCGCCGCCGTGCCCATCATGGCATGGTGCAACTTGCCCATGGACAGCGCCCGCACCAGCAGGTCGACGTCGGCGGCGGCCACTTGTTTGCCGCTGGAAGCCACATAGTCGCGCGGCGGTGCCACGAACGCTACCTTGGGCGTGTGCTGGCGCTGCTCCGCTTCTTCGAGGGACTGAATCAGGCCCATGCGGAGGGCGCCGTGGGCGCGCAGGGTTTCGAACATGGCCAGGGCACGGGCGTCCTCGTTGATGTCGCCCTGCAGCTCGGCGCCGGTGTAACCGACGTCCTCGGCGTTGACGAACACGGTGGGAATGCCGGCGTTGATCATGGTCGCCTTGAGCGTGCCGAGGCCGGGCACTTCAAGATCGTCCACCGGGTTGCCGGTGGGGAACATGGCGCCGCCGCCGTCCGCCGGATCGATGAAATCAATCAGCACTTCCGCCGCCGGAAAGGTCACCCCGTCCAGTTCGAAGTCGCCGGTTTCCTGGACCTGGCCGTTGGTGATCGGCACATGGGCGACGATGGTCTTTTCGATATTGGCCTGCCAGATGCGCACCACCGCCACCCCGTTATCGGGAATACGATCGGCGGCCACCAGGCCGTTGTTGATTGCGAAGGCGCCCACCGCCGCGGTCAGGTTGCCGCAGTTGCCGCTCCAGTCGATGAACGGCTTGTCGATGGACACCTGGCCGAACAGGTAGTCCACGTCGTGGTCGGGGCTGTCGCTTTTCGACAGGATCACCGTCTTGCTGGTGCTGGACGTGGCGCCGCCCATGCCGTCAGTGTGCTTGCCGTAGGGGTCGGGGCTGCCGATCACCCGCAGCAGCAGCGCGTCCCGGGCGGCCCCGGAGACGCGTGCCGCTTCCGGCAGATCGTTGAGGCTGAAGAAAACGCCCTTGCTGGTGCCGCCACGCATATAAGTGGCGGGGATTTTGATCTGGGCTGCGTGAGCCATGGTACGGATCCTCGCGATTGCGTTAGCTGGCGGCCTGCATGAAGTCCTTGGCGAAGCGCTGCAGGATGCCGCCGGCGGAATACACCGAGACTTCCTCGGCGGTATCCAGACGGCAGATCACCGGGATGCGCTCCACGTCACCGTTGGCACGGTGCAACACCAGGGTGAGCTCGGCGCGCGGCGACGCCTCGCCTTCCACGTCGAACACTTCGGTCCCGTCGATGCCCAGGGTGTGGCGGGTGGTGCCTTCCTGGAACTGCAGCGGCATCACGCCCATGCCGATCAGGTTGGTGCGGTGAATGCGCTCGAAGCCTTCCGCCACGATCGCTTCCACGCCGGCCAGCGCCACGCCCTTGGCGGCCCAGTCACGGGACGAGCCCTGGCCGTAGTCGGCGCCGGCGATGATGATCAGCGGCTGCTTGCGTTCCATGTAGGTTTCGATTGCTTCCCACATGCGCGTCACCTGGCCTTCCGGCTCCACCCGGGCCAGCGAGCCCTGAATCACGTTGCCGTCTTCGTCGCGCACCATTTCATTGAACAGTTTCGGGTTGGCGAGCGTGGCGCGCTGGGCGGTGAGGTGATCGCCGCGATGGGTGGCGTAGGAGTTAAAGTCCTCCTCCGGCAGGCCCATCTTGTCCAGGTAAGCGCCGGCGGCGCTGTCCAGCAGGATGGCGTTGGACGGCGACAGGTGGTCGGTGGTGATATTGTCCGGCAACACCGCCAGCGGCCGCATGTTCTTCAGCGCGCGGGCCTCCGCCATGGTGCCTTCCCAGTACGGCGGGCGGCGGATGTAGGTGGACTGCGGGCGCCAGTCGTACAGCGGGCTCACCGCCCTCGCCCCGCCCTCTTTCTTCTCGAACATCGGGATGTAGGTGCGGCGGAACTGCTCCGGCTTGACGCTGGATTTAACGATGGCGTCGATCTCGCTGTCTTCCGGCCAGATGTCCTTGAGCATGATCGGCTTGCCGTCCGCGTCATGGCCGAGCACGTCCTTCTCGATATCGAAACGGATGGTACCGGCGATGGCGTAGGCCACCACCAGCGGCGGCGAGGCCAGGAACGCCTGCTTGGCGTAGGGGTGGATGCGGCCGTCGAAGTTGCGGTTGCCGGACAGTACGGCGGTGGCGTACAGATCCCGGTCGATCACTTCTTTCTGAATCTCCGGGTCCAGCGCGCCGCTCATGCCGTTGCAGGTGGTGCAGGCGAACGCCACCACGTCGAAACCGAGCTGCTGCAGTTCCGGCAGCAGTTCCGCTTCTTCCAGGTACATTTTCACGGTCTTGGAACCCGGCGCCAGGGACGACTTCACCCACGGCTTGCGGATCAGGCCCAGCCGGTTGGCGTTCCGGGCGATCAGACCGGCGGCGATCATGTTGCGCGGGTTGCTGGTGTTGGTGCAGGAAGTGATGGCGGCGATGATCACCGCGCCGTCGGGCATTTCGCCCTCTTTCTCTTCCCAGGCGCCGGCCACGCCGCGCGCCGCCAGGTCCGCCGCCGGCAACAAAGAATGCGGGTTGGAGGGGCCGGCCAGGTTGCGGCCCACCGAGGACAGGTCGAACTTGAGGACCCGCTCGTACTCCACGTCTTTCAGGGCGTCCGCCCACAGGCCGGTTTCCTTGGCGTACTGCTCCACCAGGGTCACCTGCTCGTCTTCGCGGCCGGTGAGTCTCAGGTAATCCAGGGTATTGTCGTCGATAAAGAACATGCCGGCGGTGGCGCCGTATTCCGGGGTCATGTTGGCGATGGTGGCGCGGTCGCCCACGGACAGGCTGTCCGCGCCTTCGCCGAAGAACTCCAGATAGGCGCCGACCACCCGCTCCTTACGCAGGAACTCGGTGATCGCCAGCACCAGGTCGGTGCCGGTGATGCCGGGCTTGAGCTTGCCGGTCAGTTCCACGCCGACGATGTCGGGCAGGCGCATCATGGACGGGTTGCCCAGCATCACGTTTTCCGCTTCCAGACCGCCCACGCCCACGGAGATCACGCCCAGCGCGTCCACCATCGGGGTGTGGCTGTCGGTGCCCACGCAGGTATCCGGATAGGCTATCCCTTCGCGAACCTGCACCACCGGCGACATCTTCTCCAGATTGATCTGGTGCATGATGCCGTTGCCCGGCGGGATCACGTCCACGTTATCAAAGGCGGTCTTGGTCCAGTTGATAAAGTGGAAGCGGTCCTCGTTGCGGCGGTCTTCCACCGCCCGGTTCTTCTCGAAGGCGCCCTCCTCGAAACCCGGGTGTTCCACCGCCAGGGAGTGGTCGACGATCAACTGGGTGGGCACCACCGGATTGATCTTGGACGGGTCCCCGCCCTGCTCGGCAATGGTGTCACGCAGGCCGGCCAGATCCACCAGCGCGGTCTGGCCGAGAATGTCGTGGCACACCACCCGCGCCGGGTACCAGGGAAAATCCAGATCCCGCTTACGCTCGATCAACTGTTTCAGCGAGTCCGTCAGCGCCGACGGCTCGCAGCGCCGCACCAGCTGCTCGGCCAGGATACGGGAGGTGTAGGGCAGCTTGTCGTAGGCGCCGGGCTGGATCGCGTCCACCGCGGCGCGGGTGTCGAAGTAGTCCAGATCCGTGCCTGGAAGGCGTTTGCGGTATTCGGTGTTCATGCCTGGGAGTACCTGAGTAGAAAAATGGGTAGTGCGGGGAAGACGCCGGACGCCCGCGGAAGGCGGAACGTCCGGTGGTCTGTTTTATCGCTCGGCGATCGGCGTGACCTTACGCAGTTCCGGGCCGGTGTAATCGGCGCTGGGACGGATAATGCGGTTGTCCGCGCGCTGCTCGAACACATGGGCGGCCCAGCCGGTCAGGCGGCTCATCACGAAGATCGGCGTGAACAGCTTGGTGGGAATGCCCATGAAGTGATAGGCGGACGCGTGGAAGAAATCGGCGTTACAGAACAGCTTCTTCTCGCGCCACATCACTTCCTCGCAACGCACCGACACCGGGTACAGGGTGGTGTCGCCCACGTCCTGGGCCAGCTTCTCCGCCCAGTGTTTGATGATCGCGTTGCGCGGATCGGACTCGGTATAAATAGCGTGGCCGAAGCCCATGATCTTTTCTTTGCGCTCGAGCATGCCGAGCATGCCTTTCTCGGCGTCGTCGGCGTCGCTGAACTTTTCGATCATGGCCATCGCCGCTTCGTTGGCGCCGCCGTGCAGCGGGCCGCGCAGGCTGCCGATGGCGCCGGTGACACAGCTGTGAATATCGCTGAGCGTGGACGCGCAAACGCGGGCGGTGAAGGTGGACGCGTTGAATTCGTGCTCCGCGTACAGGATCAGCGACACGTTCATCACCGTTTCGTGCAGCTCATTGGGCTTCTCGCCGCGCAGCATGTGCAGGAAGTGGGCGCCGATGGACTCGTCGTCGGTTTCCGTCTCCACGCGCACGCCGTCGTGGCTGAACCGGTACCAGTAGCAGATGATGCTCGGGAACGCGGCCAGCATGCGGTCGGCCTGGTCGTCCTGCTGGTCGAAGCTGGTTTCGGTTTCCAGGTTGCCGAGCATGGAGCAGCCGGTGCGCATCACATCCATGGGATGGGCGTCCTTGGGGATCCGCTCGAGCACTTCCTTGAGCGCCTGGGGCAGCCCGCGAAGGCCTTTCAGCTTGGTTTTGTAGGCGTCCAGCTCGCTCTGGTCGGGCAGCTCGCCCTTGAGGATCAGGTACGCCACCTCTTCGAACTGGCAGTTCTCCGCCAGATCCTTCACGTCGTAGCCGCGATAGGTCAGGCCGGAGCCGGATTTGCCCACCGTGGAGAGCGCGGTCTTGCCCGCTACCTGGCCACGCAGGCCGGCGCCGCCAACTTTCTTCTCTGCCATCGTCGTTTTCCTCTGCTCAAGAAGTGAAACGCTGCCGGCCCGGCGCGAACGGGCACCACGTGCCCCACCGGCCGGCAACGGGTTTATTTATTCGCCGCGTTGCTGGGCGAACAGTTCGTCAAGTTTGCGTTCGTAGTCGTGGTAACCCAGGAAATCGTACAGTTCCATGCGCGTCTGCATGGTGTCCACCACGTTCTTCTGAGTGCCCTCTTCGCGAATCGTGCGGTACACGTTCAGCGCCGCCTGGTTCATGGCGCGGAACGCGGACAGCGGGTAAAGGATCATGCTGGCGCCGGCGTCGCTGAGCTCGTCGCGGGTGAACAGCGGCGTGGCGCCGAATTCGGTGATGTTGGCCAGCAGCGGCGCGCCGCCCAGCCCTTCGGCGAACGCCTTGTAGTCTTCCAGGGTGTGCACCGCCTCGGCGAAAATGCCGTCGGCGCCGGCTTCCAGGCAGGCCCGGGCGCGGTCCACGGCGGCCTCCAGGCCCTCTTTCTGGAACGCGTCGGTGCGCGCGATGATGAAGAAGTCCTGGTCGGTGCGGGCGTCGGCGGCGGCCTTGATGCGGTCCACCATCTCCGCCTTGGAGACGATCTCTTTATTGGGGCGGTGGCCGCAGCGCTTCTGCGCCACCTGGTCTTCCAGGTGCACGGCGCCGGCGCCGGCGCGGATCATTTCCTTCACCGTGCGGCCAATGTTGAAGGCGCCGCCCCAGCCGGTGTCGATGTCCACCAGCAAGGGCACGTCGGTGGCGGCGCTGATGCGGCGCACGTCCTCGAGCACGTCGTTCATGGTGGTCATGCCCAGGTCCGGCAGCCCGTAGGAGGCGTTGGCCACGCCGCCGCCGGACAGGTAGATGGCGCGGTAACCGACCTGCTCCGCCATCATCGCCGTGTAGGCGTTAATCGTGCCCATGATCTGCAGGGGCTGTTCCTCGGCCAGGGCGCGCCGGAAACGGGCGCCGGCACTGTTCGACTGGGTCATTGTGGACTCCTTTGCTGGGCCTGCTGTTCGATGTTTTCCCGTGCCCGGCTGATGTGCCGGCGCATCAGCAGCTCGGCCATTTCGGCGTCGCGCGCCTCGATGGCTTCGACAATGCGGCGGTGCTCGTGCAGGGCTTTTTGCGGCCGGTTGGCCACGGTGCTGAATTGGTACCGGTACATGCGCACCAGGTGATAAAGCTCGCCGATCAGCATGCGGATCAGCGTGCGATTGTGGCTGCCCTGGATGATGCGGTAATGAAAATCCAGGTCGCCCTCGCGTTGGAAATAGGCGGTGTCGTGGCGCAGGTCCTGTTGCTGCTCGTGCTGGCCGAGCAGCTCGGTGAGGCCGGCCACTTCCTCGGCGGTCATCAGCCGGGCGGCGAGCCCGGCGGCCAGCCCTTCCAGGGCCTCGCGAACGTGGTAGATCTCGATCAGATCGTCGAAGCTGAGTGACGCCACGCGGGTGCCGACATGCACTTCGCGCTCCAGCAGCTTGCGCGATTCCAGGCGGCGGATCGCCTCGCGCAGCGGCCCCCGGCTGACCCCATAGCGGCCGGCCAGGTCGGTTTCGCTGACCTTGCTGCCCGGGGCGATCACGCCGCGCACGATATCGTCCTGGAGCCGGCTGAAGACCCGATCCGCCAGGGTGCGCGAGCTGTCTGCCAAGACTTCGTTCATGGGGGCACTCGTTCCGGTAGGTCGGTTTGCCGTTTGGCGGCGGCCATTGTCGACAATTGTTCCAAGTGGCGGGCACTCTACCCGCACCGGCCCCAGCTTTCAATGCTTATTGTCGACAATGGCGCCGGGCTCGCGGGCCGCCGCCACGGGCGCTACACTACGCGCTCCCCGCGGCCGGGCGCCCGCCCCGCCGCCATCGCTCAGAGAATTCAGGGTCGAAAGCGTGCAACCTGTGCAAGTTGTGGTGACTCGAAACGGCGAGCTCCAGGCCCTGGGGCCGCCGGCGCTGACGCTGCGCGCCGACAGCGCGGCGGACATCGAAGCCCTGCCCGCCCGCGTCGAGCAGGCCCTCGCCGAAGGCTGCCGGTTCGCCTGCGGCCTGGTGCCCTACGAAACCGGCGCCCTGCTGCACGGGCTGCCGGTGGCCGGGAAGCGCACCGGCATCACCGTGCACCTGTTCGATCACCCGCCCGGCCCGATGCCGGAACAGCGCGCGCCCTTTCAGCTGCGCCGCGAGTTCGAAGCCCAGCAAAGCGCCACCGACTACCTACAGGCGCTGGCGCGCATTCAGCACTACCTGCGCGCCGGCGACTGCTATCAGGTCAACTACGCGCAACGCTTCGAGGCGCGCTGGGACGGCGACGCCCTGGGCGGCTTCCAGCGGCTGGTGGCGGCGCACCCGGCGCCCCACGCCTGCTTCTTCCGGGACGGGGAGGATGCGGTGTTCGGCGTGTCGCCGGAGCGCTTTCTGAGTGTTCAGGGGCGGGACGTGGTGACCGAGCCGATCAAGGGCTCCCGGCCCCGCGGCGCCACCGAGGTGGAAGACCGGGCCCTGGGCCGCGCCCTGCTCCGCCACCCCAAGGACCGCGCCGAAAACCTGATGATCGTGGACCTGCTGCGCAACGACCTGGGCCGCTTCTGCGACGCCGGCTCGATCCAGGCGGACCCGCTGTTCGAACTGCGCCGCTTCAGCAACGTGCAGCACCTGGTCTCCACCGTGCGCGGCCGGCTGCGCGACGGCGTCGCCCCGCTCGCCGCGCTGATAAGCGCCTTCCCCGGCGGCAGCATCACCGGCGCCCCCAAGAAACGCGCCATGCAGATCATCCAGGAACTGGAACCCGCCCCCCGCGGCGCCTACTGCGGCAGCCTGTTCTGGCAAGACGACCAGGGCCACTTCGACAGCAACATCCTGATCCGCACCCTGCAAACCGACGGCGACCGCCTCTACTGCCACGGCGGCGGCGGCATTGTGTTCGACTCCGACCCAGACGAGGAATACGCGGAAAGCTGGTTTAAGGTCCGAAAACTAATGGAATCAGTTGACAGTTGATAGTGGACAGCGAAAACAGTGCGAATCCCGAAAGGCTTGCGTATTAGCAGACCGAATTTGCAACAGCGCAATGAGCGCGGGCACGGCCTTTCAGACAAGCTCCTGCTTCCCCCGCGCCGCTATCAACTGTCAACTATCAACTGTCAACTAACCCACCGCCGTCTCAACGAAGCCTCTAGCTAAGCGGAATATCCCTTTCGCTCGCTTTAATGATCTCCCCTTTCAAAGCGTCGTAGCTTTGTACAGAGGGGAATTGGGGGAATTCGGCGATGACGTTGTCGGGGGCGTGGAACAGGATGCCCTGGTCCGCTTCGCTGAGCATGGTGGTGTCGTTGTAGGAGTCGCCGGCGGCGATGATGCGGTAGTTGAGGGTGTGCAGGGCTTTCACCGAGGCGCGCTTGGGGTCTTTCTGGCGCAGGATGTAGTCGGTGATGCGGCCGTTGTCGTCCACCGCCAGGCGGTGGCACAGCAGGGTCGGCGAGCCGAGCTTGCGCATCAGCGGGCGAGCGAACTCATAGAAGGTGTCCGAGAGGATGATCAGCTGGAAATGCTCGCGGGCCCACTCGACGAATTCCACTGCGCCGTCCAGCGGCTCCAGGGTGTCGATCACCTTCTGGATATCCGGCAGGCCGTAGCCGTGCTGGTCGAGGATGCCGAGCCGCATTTTCATCAGCTCATCGTAGTCGGGAATGTCCCGGGTGGTGGCGCGCAGCTCGTCGATACCGGTGCGCTCGGCGAAGTTGATCCAGATTTCCGGAATCAGCACCCCTTCCAAATCGAGACAAAGCAATTCCACGATGATGATCCCCTAGGTCGTTGAAGGCGGGCACAATGTAGCCGCGCGCCCGACGCTTTGCAACGGCCAGGGGCCTCCGCCGGGCGTTCTAACGCACCGGCAGGTCGAGGTCGGCGAACAGCGTTTCCCGTTCTTCCCGGGTGGCGGCGCGGACCGCCGCGTCCACCCGCTCGCGGGTCAGGTGGGGGGCGAAGGTCTGCAGGAACTCATACATAAAGCCGCGCAGAAAGGTGCCCTTACGGAAGCCGATGCGGGTGGTGCTGGGTTCGAACAGGTGGCCGGCGTCCAGATTGACCAGCCCCTTATCCTGCACCGGGTCCACCGCCATGTGCGCGACGATGCCCACGCCCATGCCCAGGCGCACATAGGTTTTGATCACGTCCGCGTCGGCGGCGGTGAACACCACCCGGGGCTCCAGGCCCCTGCGCGCGAAGGCGTCGTCCAGTTTGCTGCGCCCGGTGAAACCGAACACATAGGTAACCAGCGGATAGTCCGCCAGGGCTTCCAGGGTCAGGGGTTTCACCTGCGTCAGCGGGTGCCCCTCCGGCACCACCACGGTCCGGTTCCAGCGGTAGCAGGGCATCATCACCAGATCGGAGAACAGATCCAGCGCCTCGGTGGCGATGGCGAAATCGACGCTGCCGTCGGCGGCCATCTCGGCGATCTGCATCGGTGTGCCCTGGTTCATATGCAGCGACACATCAGGGAAGCGCTTGGTGAATTGCTGGATCACCGGCGGCAACGCGTAGCGCGCCTGGGTGTGGGTGGTGGCGATGCTCAGGTCGCCCTTGGTTTCGTCGCGGAACTCCTGGGCCACCCGTTTGATCGATTCGGTCTGCTGCAGGATATCCCCGGCGATGCGCAGAATCGCCTCGCCGGCGGGCGTCACATGGGTAAGGTGCTTGCCGCTGCGGGCAAACACTTCCACGCCCAGCTCGTCTTCCAGCATGCGAATCTGCTTGCTAATGCCCGGCTGCGACGTATACAACGCCTGGGCGGTGGCGGATACGTTCAGATCATGACGCGCTACTTCCCAAATGTAGCGTAGCTGCTGCAGCTTCATCGAATGCTCCTTGCCGGCGACACCCGCCGTTTACGCGGAGTTATAAGAATAGCCGAAATTATGCATTCCAAGCATAGAGGCAAGCAAAGACGCTGGCAACGGGAAGCCGGCGGGCGCGTCAGGCGTCTTCCGGGCGCGGGTTGGAAATGCCGTGGGGCACATGGCCGGCGGCCACATGTTCCCGGGCCGATTCGCAATGGCCCTGCTGATCGTCGAAGAACACATCGGCGCCGAACGCCTTGAGGAAAGGCCCCTTGGGCAACCCGCCGAGGAACAGGCTTTCATCCAGGCGGATGCCCCAACCGCGCAGGGTGCGCACCACCCGTTCATGGGCCGGCGCCGAGCGGGCGGTGACCAGCGCGGTGCGAATCGGGCAGCGTTGCGGGGAGAACTCCCGCTGGATCTGGTGCAGCGCCTCCAGAAACGCCTTGAACGGACCGTCGCTGAGCGGCTGCCGGGCGGCCTGCTTTTCGCTGGCGGTGAAGGCTTCCAGCCCGCTGCTCTGGAACACCTGCTCGGACTCGTCGGAGAACAATACCGCGTCGCCGTCGAAGGCAATGCGCAGCAGGTCGTCCTTATGCTGCAGCCCGGCGCCGGAAAGAATGGTGGCGGCGGCGTAGCCGGCGTCCAGAACCTGGCGAACGTCCTCGGGATCGGTGGACAGGAACAGGTGGGCGCCGAACGCGGACACATAGCGGTGCGGGCTTTCGCCGCCGGCGAACGCCGCCCGGGTGATCGGCAGACCGTAATGCTCGATGGAATTGAACACGCGCAGGCCGGTGTCGGAGCTGTTGCGCGACAACAGGATCACCTCCACCCGGCCGGCGCCCTCTTCCAGCTCGTTGATCGCCAGCAGCTTGGTCACCAGAGGGAAGGCGTCGCCGGGTGGCAGCACGTCGTCCTCATGGGCGATCTGATAATCCTGGTAGGCGTCCAGGCCTTCCTTCTCGAACACCCGGTGGCTGTCGCTGAGATCGAACAGGGCCCGGGAGCTGATCGCCACCACCAATTTTCCGTCAAAGGACGCCGGCATAGCCCACCTTTTTTCCACCGTCATTCAATTGGGCGCAGTATCACCGCTGTCCGATAAAACCACAACACGACCACCGTGTTACAGGAATTGACCAGAAAGCCTGCAAAGCCGACCCCCTTGACGGTTGTCCAGGTTAAAAATGTGACATACAGTTTCTCGGGAGCCTCTGAGCCCCTTCGCGTCCTGTAAGCCCGAGCACGCAAGGGTCCAGCAGAGTCTCCCGACGTCCGCACCGCGGACCCAAATCAGCACGGGGAAAGGGAGTCATCCATGGCCGTTAATAAGGTAAGAGGTCGTCTCGACGAACTGCAGGCGCAGATTCGCAAACTCGCCGAGCGCTTCGACAATGAACGCGACAAGCAAATCGCCCAGCTTGAATCCCAGCTGGAGAAGGCCCGCCAACGGGTCAGCGAGGAAATGAAGCGCCGCCGCGACAGCCTCAACCGGCTGGAAAAACTGCAGAACGAGTACCGGGACAAAGCCAACGCCACGGTACAGCGCCAGCTTGACCGCGCCCGCAAGGCGGTGGACGACGCCCGCAAACGGGTGGACGACTCCGAAGCCCGCAAGCGCTTTCTGGAAACCGAAGTGAAGGTACTCAAGGCCACCGCCAAGCAGGCCAACAGCCTGGCCAAGGTGATCAACCAGTACCAGAAGGATCTGGAGAAGCGCGCCAAGGACATCGAGAAACGGGTCAGCCCTTCCGCCCGCAAGGCTCCGGCCAAGAAAGCCGCCGCCAAGAAAAGCGCGGCTAAAAAGAGCCCGGCCAAGAAGACCGCGGCCAAGAAAAGCACCGCGAAAAAGAGCGCCGCCAAGAAGAGCGCGGTGAAGAAAGCCCCAGCCAAGAAGAAGGCGGCCCGTAAAGCGCCGGCCAAAAAGGCGGCAAGCACCGGAGACTCCGGCGGCGCCACCCCCTCAAGCTGAACGCAAAGCGGCCCGGGCATCACACCCGGGCCGCTTCGCTTCACACCGGCTGACCGTGGTTACGGTTGCAGCAGCAACGACTCGAAGTACGCCACCACCGGTTTCTGGTGGGCCTTTTCCATCGCCGGAATGCCCTTTTCCACCGAGGACGCGGACGCCTTCTTGATAGTGGCGCGGGCGCCGGACACCAGCCCCCGATTGATACGCCCCAGCTCCAGATTGCCCACGGTTTTATCCAGGTAGTTCTCGATGGCGCCGGCGCTGATGCCGTCCATCACTTCCACCAGGCGCGGCATCTGGCCGTTGCCGTCGGCGAATTCCTGGAACACCAGCGAGGCACGCTCGGCCAGCGCCGGCGACAGCGGATAGCCAATGTAAACCTGACCGTCTTTCTCCAGGCGCAGGTTGTGGAAATGCTCGGCGAGGGCGCGCTGTTCCTCGACGCTGGTTTTGCGCATCAGGCGCCCGGCCAGGCCGTGGGCGGCTTTACTGATCACCTTCATGGCGCCAAGGATCACGTTCACCGCGGTGCCCTTGGCGTTGACCGCATCAATGGGCCCGGTGAAGTAGGTGTGCAGCACCTCGTTGAGGAAGGGATCCATGATCGCTTCCAGTTCCTGCACATGGTTGCTGTCCGGTTGTTCGCGGGTGACATCCAGGAAGGCGTCGATCCGGTCGCGCAACTCGTCGGAGGCCGGAAAGGCCACATAAAGGGTGGGTTGGCTCATAGTTATCGGCTCGGCTTACTGCGATTCAGAAGCCGCGGATGATAATTGAAGCCCGCGCCGGAAACGTCCGCCTTCGCGACTGCGGGCCTTGTCTGTGGGGTCAGTCCGGGTGGCTCACACCGCCACCCTCGCCCGCCAGGCGTCGAGCACACCGGCCAGGCGCTCGGCGGCGGCACGCACCGCCGCGCCCTGCTCGTCCTCGAGACGCAGCCGCGCCACGTCCTGACGGTTGCGCTCCGCCGGCGCCAGTTCGCGGCGCTGCTCGCCACGGGTGAACTCGCCGCACTCTTCCGCCAGACGGTGGATCGCCGCCAGGTCCACTTTCGGTTCGATGCCCTGCGGCAGGCAATCCAGCAGCACGCTGATGCGAATGCTGGCCTCGGCGCTGTCCACCTGTTCCTGCAGCAGCGCGCGGCAAAGAATGCTCAGGTTATCCAACACATCCAGATGCCGGGCCGCCTGCCGGCGCCGCTCTTCACGTTGACGCGAAGCGCGCAGGATCAGCATTCCCAGCAGCGCGCCTATGGCCAGCCCCATCAGGGCCACGAGTACCAACTTCCAAGCCATCCCGGTGCATCCTTAAAGCGATTGATTTGCGACCTTCAAGCCACCATTGTACGGCACGTGGCATCAGCAACCCATGAACAGCCGAACCCGAAGAGGCAACGCCTTTGGACCTGAACCTCCAGCGCGACTGGCAACCCCTGCTTGAGCAGCTCCAGCCGCTGCTGCCGATTCTCACCGTTACCGGCGTGGTCATGGCACTGGCGTCGATGATGGCGATTCCCTGGCTGCTGGTGCGCATGCCCCGGGATTACTTCAACACCCCCAGCCGCCCGCTTCATTACCGGGGCCCGCTGGCCTGGGTTGTCTGGGTGGTACGCAACGTCCTGGCGCTGGTGCTGCTGGCCGCCGGCGTGCTGATGCTGATACTGCCCGGGCAAGGCATTCTGACCATTCTGATCGCGCTCATGGTCAGCACTTTCCCGGGGAAATACCGCATGGAACGCGCTATCATGCGCCGCCCGAGGGTGCTGCGCGCGGCCAACTGGATTCGCCGCCGCTATCACCAGCCCGAGCTCAACCCACCCCGCGACACCGAGAGGCCCTGAATGCCCATTGATAGTCCCGCCATCCGCTGGCTCGACGATCATTTGCTGCTGCTGGATCAACGTCATCTGCCGTCACGCACCGAGTGGCTGGCGATCCACGACGCCGCCGGCGCCGCCACCGCGATCCGCGACATGGCGGTACGTGGGGCGCCCGCGATTGGCATCACCGCCGCCTACGGCCTGGCCCTGGAGGCTCTGCGCCTGGGCCGGCAGGCGTCCATGGACAGCCTGCGTCCGGCGGTGCAGGCGCTGGCCGCCAGCCGGCCGACGGCGGTCAATCTGTTCTGGGCGCTAGAACGCCTGCAGCGGCTCGGCGCGGACCTGGAAGGCGACGCCCTGGGGCGTCGTCTGGCCCGCGAAGCGGAAACCATTCACCAGGAAGACCAGGCCGCCAATCTGCGCCTGGGCGAGCTGGGCGCCGCCCTGCTGCCCCACGACGCCCGCGTTTATACACACTGCAATACCGGCGCGCTGGCCACCGGCGGCCACGGCACCGCCCTGGGCATTATTCGTTCCGCCTGGCGCGCCGGCCATTTGCGTGAAGTGGTCGCCGGCGAGACCCGCCCCTGGCTGCAGGGCGCTCGTCTCACCACCTGGGAACTGATGCAGGAAAACATCCCCGTGACCCTGGTGGCGGACAGCGCCGCCGGCATGTTGATGGCGGCGGGCCGCGTCGACGCGGTGGTGGTGGGCGCGGATCGCATCGCCGCCAACGGCGACACCGCCAACAAGATCGGCACCTATGGCCTTGCCGTGCTGGCCCGCCACCACGGCTTGCCATTTATTGTCGCCGCGCCGGATTCCACCCTGGACCCGGCCATGGCCGACGGCGGCGGCATCGTTATCGAGGAGCGCGCCGCCGACGAAGTGCGCCAGGTGGCCGGCCACCCGCTGGCGCCGGCGCAATGCCCGGTGTACAACCCGGCGTTCGATGTGACGCCGGCGGCGTTGATCACCGCCATTGTCACCGAGAGCGGCGTGGTGCGCTCACCGTGTACCGCCAACCTCGCCGAGCATCTGTCCCGCCTGAACCGGAGGTCCTGATGAGTCACCGCCCCTACTCCACCAGCGCCTACCGGGAGGCGGCCCGCACCCTGGCCGCCACCGGCCGCCGTATCTACGGCCACGGCTGGTCGCCGGCCACCAGCAGCAACTATTCACTGCGCCTGAACGACGACCACGCGGCGATCACCCGCTCCGGCCGCGATAAGGGCCTGCTGGAAGAAACCGACATCATGGTGGTGGATATGGAAGGCGCCGCCGTCGGCGACGGCACGCCGTCCGCGGAAACCCTGCTGCACACCCAGCTGTACCGGCGGCTGCCGGACTGCGGCGCGGTGCTGCACACCCACAGCCACGCCTCCACCGTGCTCACCATGCACTGGCCCGCCAACCACCTCACCCTGGAAGGCTACGAGCTGCTCAAGGCCCTCGACGGCGTGCAAACCCATGACACGCGGCTTACCATTCCGGTGTTTGAGAACAGCCAGGACATCGCCGCGCTGGCGGCCGAGGTGGACCGGGCCATGGACGCCGGTGACGCCGGCCACGCCTATCTGATCCGTGGCCACGGCCTGTACACCTGGGCGGCCGATATCGGCGCCTGCTATCGCCAGTTGGAAGCGCTGGAAACCCTGCTGGCCGTGGAACTGGACCGGCGCCGCCTGGGCTGACCGGCGACGACCTGAGGAGGAGCAACCCATGAGTAATTTGAAAGTGTTTCGCGACGGGCATCCCGAGCAACCCGAACAGATCATCAACGACAAGCTGGCCATGGCCGAAGAGCTGGGCCGGGTCGGCATTCGCTACGAACAGTGGCAGGCGGTGGGCGCGCTCACCGAGCAACCCAGTCAGGAAGAAGTTCTGGACGTCTACCGCCGCGAGATCGACCGGCTGATCGACGAGGAAGGCTACCAGACCGTGGACGTGGTCAGCATGACGCCCGACCACCCGCAAAAGCAGGCCGCCCGGCAGAAGTTTCTCGAGGAACACAGCCACAGCGAGGACGAAGTGCGCTTCTTCGTCGACGGCCAGGGGCTGTTCAGCCTGCACCTCGGCGAGCGCATCTACGAAGTGCTGTGCACCAAGGGCGACCTGATCTCCGTGCCGGCCAACACGCCGCACTGGTTCGACATGGGGCCCAACCCCAACTTCACCGCCATCCGGTTGTTCAATAACCCGGAAGGCTGGGTCGCCAACTTCACCGGCAGCGACATTGCCCAGCGTTTCAATCGCCTGGAGAATTGATGATCCGCGCCATCCTCACCGACATCGAAGGCACCACCAGCAGCATCCGCTTCGTCAAGGAGGTGCTGTTTCCCTACGCCGCCGAACAGATGAGCGACTTCCTGGCGCGCCACTGGGACGAGCCCGCCGTGGCGGAACAGGTGGCGGCGGCCCGGCGCGACAGCGGTGAAGCGCTGGATACCCCGGAACAGGCCGCCGCCCTGATGCGCGCCTGGATCGACCAGGACCGCAAAGCCACGCCGCTGAAAACGCTGCAAGGCATGATCTGGGAAAGCGGTTACCGCAACGGCGATTACCAGGCGCACCTTTATCCGGACACCGCCCCGCGGCTGCGCGACTGGCGCGACCAGGGATTCCCGCTGTACGTCTACTCCTCCGGCTCGGTGGCCGCCCAGAAGCTGTTCTTCGGCTACTCGGAAGCCGGCGACCTGACGCCGCTGTTCCAGGGCTATTTCGACACCACCAGCGGCGGCAAGAAAGAAGCGGCCAGCTACCGCCGCATCAGCGAGTCCATCGGCCTGCCCGGCAACGAGATTCTGTTTCTCTCCGACGTGGAAGCCGAACTCGACGCCGCCCGCGACGCCGGCCTCAAGACCGTGCTGCTGGATCGGGAAGACGCCATAGCGAGCAGCCACCACCCCAAAGTCGCCGACTTCGACGCCATCGACCCCGCTGCCTTCTAAAGATTCATCCGTTGATCTCTCCAGAGGGACGCGTCTCTGGCAGTGCGACTTGTGGGAGCGGGCCCTGCCCGCGAAAGGCCGGTGTAACCGGCCGGCAGGATCACAGAGACTTTTCTCTCCAGAAAGCCCGCACCGGGATCGGGTGGGCCCGTCCAGGACACGCCACGAGTACATCCGTGTAGGCTCGGCGTTTGGCCATCCCTGGCCAAACACGGTCCTGGACGGGCCCACCCGATCCCGGCGCTCCTTGGGAAATTCCAAGCCTCCCTCCCTGGAGGGTCCGAGGGTGTTGTGACCCGTGGCGGTGCCACTGCCTAGTGAGCGGGGCAATGGTGGTGCCTGGAGGGAGCTGTTTGGCCAGGGAGGGCCAAACTAACAGCGGCCAGGGATGGCTTGAGCGGTCCCGGAAGGCACCACCATTGCACCGCGTCTCCGATACGGAGCTCCCACAAACCTCCTAACGACCGCCCTTAATACACCGGAAGATGACGAACTTGGCGTTGCGGGCCACGGTCTCGACGCGCGGGAATAGCTTGCCCAGCGGGCGCTGGTAGCCGAGATGCTGGTTGGCGACCACCCGGAGCTCGCCGCCGGGGACAAGCCGCCGGGCGGCCTGGCGGAACAGGCCGAGCGCGACCCGGTCGTCCACCGCGTGGCCGCGATGGAACGGCGGGTTGAGCAGGATCAGATCGAAGTGCTTGTCCACGCCTTCCAGGCCGTTGCCGAGGTGGAAGTGGTGGCGCTGCGGTTGCCGGTCGTGGTCGGCCACATTGACCCGGGCGCTTTCCACCGCCAGGAAGGACACGTCGCAGAAGGTGACCCGTGCCGCCGGGTTGTCCGCCGCCAGGCTCAGCCCCAGCACGCCGTTGCCGCAGCCCAGGTCGGCCACGTCGCCGCTGACGTCGGTGGGCGGATGATCGAGCAGAAAGCGGGCGCCGATATCCAGGTGCCGGCGGCCGAACACGCCGGGGCCGGCCTGCAGCGTCCAACCGCGTTCTGGAACGGCGACGCGGGCCGGCTCCGGCGCCTCGCGCAGGGCGGCGCCGGGCGCTTCGGCGGTGAACAGCCGAGCCTTTTTCCAGCCCAGCCCGGCGCGGCCGTTGCCGAGCCAGTGTTCCAGCAGCGGCAACAGTTGCTTGGGCAGATGCTTGTCCATGCCCGCCAGCCACACCGGCGTGCCCGCCGGCAGACAGTCCGCCAGCCAGGCGAGCTGCGCTTCCAGCAGGGAGACCGCCTTGGGCAATCTCAATAACACCTGATCCGGCGCCCGGGGCGGCGTTTGCCAGGGCCACAGCCAGGTGTCGTCGGGGGCCGGGCGCCGGTTCTCCTCGGCATTGGCGACGGCGGCGCGCCAGCACAGCCAGTCGTCGCCGGCGCTCCAGGCCGGACCGGACGCGGCGGCGGTGAGCCACAGGGCACCGCATTGATCGTTCACTACCAGCGTGGACGGCCCACGCCGATGCTCCTCCAGCTGTTTGAGCAGATAGCGGTCGGCCGCGTCGAACGGCAACAAAGGGTCGCCGCGTCGGTGCGGCCAGCGTTTGAGGGCCAGCGGGCCCAGAGTGGCTTCGGCCATAATCAGTGTGGGAGCAAGCTCAGGAAGGCCGCATTGTGCCCGTGGCCCCGGGCTTTGGCCAGAATATGCGCAACCGGCACATCCACCGGGTTAAAACGGTGGCATTCTGAAATTTCGCTGCTAGAATACGCCGCACATTCGGAGTATAGCTCAGCCTGGTAGAGCACTACGTTCGGGACGTAGGGGTCGCAGGTTCGAATCCTGCTACTCCGACCAAATTAAAAAAGCCGACCCTCGGGTCGGCTTTTTTATTGCCCTTCGATCGGCAATCAGAAGGTGTACACCAGCGATACCGTGGTTTCCTGATCGGTGTTGTGGGTGCCGGCGGGCACTTCGGAATCACGCGTGATCAGATGGCTGAGGCGCATGGCGAAGTGATCGTTGATCTTGGAGGTCAAGGACGTCTCGGAGCGGATCGAGGTGTTGTCCTCGCCGACTTCCGTGGCAACGCTCTGACGGAACGAGGCGTTTTCGTTGATGGTCCATTTGTAGTTGCCGGCGAAACGGGCGATCACGCTCTCGTTCTTGTCGTCACAACCGCCGTAGGATTCTTCCGGCTCGAGACACTCGACGCGGTAACCGGGACCGGCTTCAAGGTCCAGGGTGTGCGACGGCGTTTCCAGGAAGCGGCGACCGAGACCGAGCGCGTAGCTGGCCTGGTAGTGAAAGCCGGAGAAGTTGTCCTTGTCGTAGGTCAGCACGTTGAACAGGTAATTGTTGTCGGTCAGCTTGCGGTCAAGCTTGTAGGAAGCGTAGTAGCGTTCCGCGGTGCGCTCTTCCTCGCCGTCGTCGTTCTCGCCCACGGTATTGACGGCTTCCGCCTTGGCGGTCTGGCGCCAGTTGACCCCGTCGTGGGCGGCGTTGGCCTTACCGATTACCGACTCGGATTCACTGTTGCCGCGTTTGAGGAGGTAGGAGGCCTCCATCTCGATGTCCCAGGCGCGCTCCTGGGCACTCTCCTGCTCCGCTTCCTGGGCGTGAATCAGTGCCGGCATTACCGCCGCCCCGCACGCCAGGGCCAACCAATTTTTACGCATTATTCCTCCTCGAAGTGATTGTCGATCCGGTACCCGGGGATATCGCTATGAACGTACGGGTGGCCACGGCAAGCCAACGCGAACAGAGCTTGCCGCGGGCCTCGATCAACGGGATTCGGTGCTCTGTGTGTGCGGCTGGTAGCGCTCCACCAGCTGGAAAACAGCGAAAAAGAGCACGGTGAAAAACACATTGCCGGCCAGGGTCTTCCACAGGAACGGCAGACCGGCGACATAACTGGCCAGCAGGCCGGAAGCGTCCGCCGGATAGAGCACGCCGGCGGCCCAGACGCCGAAGTTGGTTATGGCGTAGAACAGCAGGGCCGCGGCCACCGCGCCACCGGTATGGGCCAGCAGGCCCCGTTGACGCAACCAGACGCCGCCCAGCGCGATCAGGGCGAAGGCGCCATAGACGTACAAGGCGGTATCGTGGAAGCCGAGAATCAGGTCCGAGGCCACCAGAGTGGCGAGCGGCACCAGCACCCGGCCCAGAGGATGGCGCAAATAAGCACCGGCGAACAACGCCAGCGCGCCCATCGGCGTCATATTGAAATCGTGCGGCACCACGCGCCACAGAAAAGCGAAGCCGGCCAAAGCCAGCACTACGATCACGGTACGGCGCATCAAACTCCCCTTACACTGTCCTAAACCGCCGCGGGAGAGCGGCGCTGTTCGATGGGCGGGAGTATAACGCACCTGCCACGTTGGGTAACCCGGCCACAGCCGGTATAATGCGCGCCCCGGTTTTCCACGGGCCACACAATGATGGAGCCTTGCATGTCCTCGAACCGCCGCGAACAACTCACCGCCCTCCTCCAGGAGCGAATCGTCATTCTCGACGGCGGTATGGGCACGATGATTCAGCGCCTGCAGCTCTCCGAAGCGCAATATCGCGGCAGCCAGTACGCGGATTGGCCTTCCGACCTGAAGGGCAATAACGACCTGCTGAGCATCACCCAGCCGGAGATGATCGAACAACTGCATCGCGATTATCTGAACGCTGGCGCCGACATTATCGAGACCAACTCTTTCAACAGTACCGCCATCGCCATGGCGGACTACGATATGCAAGATCTGGCACGAGACATCAATGTGGCCGCCGCCCGGGTGGCACGTCGCGCGGCGGACGCCGTGGCCACCCCGGAGCGCCCGCGCTTCGTGGCCGGGGTGCTGGGCCCCACCAACCGCACGGCCAGCATCAGCCCGGACGTTAACGACCCGGGTTACCGCAACACCGATTTCGACCGCCTGGTGGCGTCCTATCTCGACGCCATAGACGGCCTGGTGGAAGGCGGCATCGACCTGATCCTGATCGAAACCATCTTCGACACGCTGAACGCCAAGGCGGCGGTGTTCGCCGTGGACCAGTACTGCTACGAGAAAGGCCTGGATCTGCCGGTGATGATCTCCGGCACCATCACCGATGCGTCCGGCCGGACACTGACCGGGCAGACCACCGAGGCGTTCTACAACTCGCTGCGCCACGCCCGGCCGATCTCCATGGGGCTGAACTGCGCGCTGGGTCCGATGGAGCTGCGCACCTATGTGGAAGAGCTGTCGCGGATCAGCGAGTTCCATGTCTCCGCGCACCCCAACGCCGGCCTGCCCAATGAGATGGGCGAGTACGACCTGGACGCCGACACCATGGCCCGGGAAATCGGCGAGTGGGCGGATTCGGGTTTTCTCAACATTATCGGCGGCTGCTGCGGCACCACCCCGGAGCACATCGCCGCGATCGCCGAAGCGGTGGACGGCAAGACGCCCCGCCGCCTGCCCGAGATTCCGGTGCACTGCCGGCTGTCCGGCCTGGAGCCGTGCAACATCGCGCCGACCGATCTGTTCCTGAACGTCGGCGAGCGCACCAACGTGACCGGCTCCAAGCGCTTCCTGCGCCTGATCAAGGAAGAGGATTACGACACCGCCCTGGACGTGGCTCGCGACCAGGTGGAGAACGGCGCCCAGATCATCGACATCAACATGGACGAAGGCATGTTGGAGTCGAAGGAATGCATGGTGCGCTTTCTGAATCTGGTGGCCGCGGAGCCGGAAATCTCCAAGGTGCCGATCATGATCGACTCCTCCAAGTGGGAGGTGATCGAAGCGGGCCTGAAATGCATCCAGGGCAAGGGCGTGGTCAACTCGATTTCCTTGAAGGAAGGCGAAAAATCCTTCCTCGACCAGGCCCGGCTGATTCGCCGCTACGGCGCCGCCACCGTGGTGATGGCGTTCGACGAGAACGGTCAGGCGGAAAGCCGCGACGAAAAGGTCCGCATCTGTACCCGCGCCTATAAATTGCTGACCGAGGAAGTGGGCTTCCCGCCGGAAGACATTATCTTCGACCCCAACATCTTCGCTATCGCCACCGGCATCGAGGAGCACAATAACTACGCGGTGGACTTCATTGAGGCGGTGGCGGAAATCAAACGCACCCTGCCCCACGCGATGATCTCCGGCGGTGTGTCCAACGTCAGCTTTTCATTCCGGGGCAACAACCCGGTGCGCGAAGCCATCCATGCGGTGTTCCTCTATTACGCCATCAAGAACGGCATGGACATGGGCATCGTCAATCCGTCGCAGCTGGCGATCTACGCCGACATCCCCGACCAACTGCGCGACGCGGTGGAAGACGTGGTGCTCAACCGCCGCGACGACGGCACCGAACGGCTGCTGGATCTGGCCGAGAAATACAAAGGCTCCGGTGAGAAAGAAACCAAGAAGGAAGACCAGGAATGGCGTTCCTGGCCGGTGGAGCAGCGTCTTCAACACGCCCTGGTCAAGGGCGTTGCCGATTACGTGGAAGAAGACACCGAGCTGGCGCGTCAGAATGCGGAACGCCCGCTGCACGTGATCGAAGGGCCGCTGATGGACGGCATGAACGTGGTCGGCGACCTGTTCGGCGAAGGCAAGATGTTCCTGCCCCAGGTGGTCAAGTCCGCCCGCGTGATGAAAAAAGCGGTGGCCTATCTGCTGCCGTACATGGAAAAAGAGAAAGAAGAACTGGGCACCCAGGACGAGGCCAACGGCAAGATCCTGATGGCCACGGTGAAAGGCGATGTGCACGATATCGGCAAGAACATCGTCGGCGTGGTGCTGCAGTGCAACGGCTACGACGTGGTCGACCTGGGCGTGATGGTGCCCTGCGACAAGATTCTCGAAACCGCCCGCCAGGAAAAAGTGGATATCGTCGGCCTGTCCGGTCTGATCACCCCGTCCCTGGACGAAATGGTGCACGTGGCCAGCGAGATGGAGCGCCTGGGCATGGAGCAGCCATTGATGATCGGCGGCGCCACCACCAGCCGCATTCATACCGCGGTGAAAATCGACCCCAACTACCACAACCCGGTGATCCATGTGGCCGACGCCTCCCGCGCCGTGGGTGTCGCTTCGCGCTTGTTGTCGAAAACCCAGAAAGCGGACTATGTGGCGGAAATTAAACAGACCTACGAAGAGCTGCGCGTGCGCCGCAAGCAACAACAGGTGGACCGCTCACTGATCAGCATCGACCAGGCCCGCGAACACCGCTTCCAGCCGGACTGGGACAACTACACGCCGCCGGAACCCAAGGTCAAAGGCCTCAAGGTGTTCGAGGAATACCCGCTGGACGAACTGGTGGAACGCATCGACTGGACGCCCTTCTTCCGTTCCTGGGAACTGGCCGGCAAGTTTCCGCGCATCCTCGAAGACGAGGTGGTCGGCGTGGAAGCCACCAAGCTCTACAACGACGCCCGCGACATGCTGGATAAAATCGTCAAGGAAAAATGGCTCACCGCCCGGGGGGTGATCGGCTTCTGGCCGGCCCACTCCGACATGGACGACATCCAGTTGTACCGCCAGCCCGGCGACGACCAGCCCTTCATGACGCTGCATCATCTGCGCCAGCAACTGGACCGCAGCAAGAACCAGAAGCCGGACTACTGCCTGAGCGATTTCATCGCCCCGAAGGACAGCGGCAAGACCGACTGGCTGGGCGGCTTCGCGGTCACCGCCGGGATCGGCATCGACGAGCACGTGCAACGCTTCGAAGCCGACCACGACGACTATTCGTCGATCATGATCAAAGCGCTGGCGGACCGGCTCGCCGAAGCCTTCGCGGAACGCCTGCACGAACGGGTGCGCAAGGAATTCTGGGGCTACGACAGCGACGAAACGCTCAGCAACCAGGACATCATTTCCGAAAAGTACCGCGGCATCCGCCCGGCGCCGGGCTACCCGGCCTGCCCGGACCACACCGAAAAAGCCCTGCTGTGGGAACTGCTGGAACCGGAAAAGAACGCCGGCATGACCCTCACCGAGCACTACGCCATGTTCCCGGCGGCGGCGGTGTCCGGCTGGTACTTCTCGCACCCGGAATCCAAATACTTCGGCACCGGCAAGCTCGGCAAGGACCAGATGGACGACTACGCGGCCCGCAAAGGCATGTCGCGCAAGGAGATCGAGAAGATGGTGCCGCACTTGCTCGGATACATTGAAGACAGTTGATAGTTGATAGTGGACAGTTGATAGCTAAAACAATGCGTAACCGCGACGTTTTCGGGTTGGCATAAGCGTGTGGCGGAAAACCAATAAGCGCGGGCACGGCCTTTATAACTTGCTCTTGTGTCGCCCGCGCAGCTATCAACTGTCAACTCTCAACTATCAACTCGCCACGCTCGCCGTCGAGCGTGGCGTGCGTTCCGTCAACGACGCTGTGCATGACGTCGCTGACGTCCCAGACCGCGGGGATCGAGCAGGCGACGGCCAGGCTGGCGGCCACGTTGGCGGGGTCGCGGCCGGTGATCACCAGGCCGGCGGCCTGTACCAGCCAGGGCGTCCAGCTGGGGTCGACCTGGTCCACCACCACGATGTCTCCGGGTTGCAGGCGGTTGAGGGCCCAGGCGCTGCACAGGCGGCGCACCGGTCCGCTCACCGTGCCGGGCACCAGGGTGGCGCCGCGCAGCACCGGGCTGAGCCGGCCGCCGCCGCCGAAGCCGAAACCGATGCGATCCATCTTCCAGTCCGGGGCGCCGGCGTGGGCGTCTTCCAGGTAGCGCACCTTGCGCTGGCCGATCACGTCGCCGGAGGCGGACGCTGGCACCCTGCCCTGCATCCAAAGTTCCCAGAGCTCGTCGAAGTAGAGAAAGAAGACGTCGTCCGGATGGGCGAGCAGATTGTCGCGCACCAGCAGCGCGGCCACGTCGACCAACAGGGCGCGCAGCCGGTTGCCCACCGCGAAGCGCAACCCGCGGGCCCGCCGCGCCAGCCGCAACAGGCTTTGATCCAGGTCGGCTGGGATGTCATCGCGCAACGACGGCGGCTGCTCTGGAGTGCGCAAGCTCTGGAACTGCGCCGGCTTGTCGCGCAGCGGTGCGTGCACCGGGTCCGCCCCGGTGCGCAGGCGGCTGGCCTCGAGCGCGCTCTGGTCACCGGCCAGCACCGCCCGCAAGGCGGCCATTTCCACATCGCTGAGCAGCAGCGCCAGCGGCATCGGCTCGCGCTCGCCGAGCAGGCGGTCGGGCAGAGTCAGATAGGCCAGCGTGCCCTCCTGGGCGGCCAGACGTTCACCGATACGGTCCAGTTCCATCAGGCTGCGCCACAGGCGCTCGCGGTCCCGGTGCGGCGCTCGCCAGCCCTTCAGACGGCGGCCGATGATGGCCAGCTCACCGCACTGCCGCCAATGCTGCAAGCGCCCCGCCGGCTTGCCGGGGCCCGGGTAACCGGCCACGCTTTCCAGCGGTTGCCAGGCGGGCGGCACCTTGGCCGCCGCGCCGGGATGGTGTTCGCGCAGGCGGCGGAAAAATTCGCTGTTGGTATAGAGATGGCTCTGCTGGCGCCGGTACGGCTCGACCCGGGCCAGGTCGTCCCAGCCCTGCTTCTCCACCAGGCGGCGCCAGAAATGGGTTTTCAGCCAGCGCCCGGCCAGGGTGTACCAGAGTGGCGTCAGCGCCTGATTGAACAGGGCCGGCGTGGCGCGGCGGGTCCAGACTTCCTTGGGCACCGGCAGCGAGCCCACCGGCAAGGTCTGCAACAGCCACAGCCGCTCGCCGTCGTGGATCCATTCACCGGCCTGGGGCCGTTCGAAACCGCGTCTGAGCTGTTCGCCGAGCGCCAGAAGCTGGGACGCGGGCACCGCCTCGTCCAGGGGCACGGCGTCGCTGTCGGCGCGATACACCAGACGGCCGTCCTCATCGAAAATCAGACGCTGCCGTTCGGCGCCGCCCTCGACCACGCCTTCCACCACCATGTGCGGCAGATCCTGCCGCAGCGGATGACGCGTGAACAAGACGCCGGCGGCACGCTGGCGGGGTAACGCCTGAACCACCACCTGGTCGGGCGCCGGGTCGCGGCCAAACACGGTGGTCAGCGCCGCCGCCAGGGCTTCGTCGGAATCCAGGTTGAGCAGGCTCTCGCGTTGCGACTCCGCGTTCATGGCGCCCTGGTGGAGTACCCAGTAACGCTCGCCGTTGAACATGCGGGGCAAGGCGCGCAGCCGGCGCACCAGACCGTCGGTGCCCTGCTCCAGCACCGCCTCACGGGAAATACGCCAGCTCGGCGGCACCGGCAAACCGGAAGCGAGCCAGCGTTGCACGTTCTCGTCGCCGCGCTCGTCGGCGGTCAATACATCTATGCTCATGAATCTCTAATTATCAGAATGGGCCGCGGCGCAGGCGCCCGATCAGCCAGAGACCGCCACGGTAAAACAACGGCGTGAGAACCAGGGTGCCCCCCACGAGCACCACGGCAATGCCGCCAAACAGCACCGGCGCCTTCATCAGCGTGCTCATCAATGAATCCTGCCAGTAGAAGAACCACTCATGGTCGGCGGGAAACAGCCAGATATGGAACTGGTAAAACACGGCTTCGGGCCCGGCAACGAGCAGCCAAACTACCATAGCCAGCAACGGGGTCACAGCGACCAGCGCCCGCCGCCGCCAATCCGGCGCGGGCCGCCGGGCCACCCGGGCGGCCAGCGGCAGCCAGGCGAGAAACGCCACCGCCAGGGCCCAGCGGCCACTGTCGATAAGATGGGCGACATCGCGCAGATGCTGCACTTCGGCGGGCCGCAACAGGGTCACCCGCGTGCCCTGACGGTCCGGGTAGTGAATCGAGGCCAGTCCCTCGCCACCGTCGTGTACCGCCACCCTGATCTGGTGAAACAGCTCGATATGATGTGGGGCATCCAGGGCTTCGAGGTCTGGCCGCTGGTACCGGTTCAGGGGGCCGTACTCGTCGATGTGCTGGTCGATATCCAGCGCGTTGTACCAGAAGGCATAGCCGTAATCGGTCTGGGTATAGAGGGCCCAGGTGACACCCAGGGCCAGTACCACCGTGGTCAGCGCGTAACAAAACCAGGCGGTGAGCGCGGCACCGCCGGCGACAGCGGCGGGCCGGTGCGCGGCTTTTCGGGTGGCTTTTTTCGCCACGGATCAGCGCGCCAGGGTGGCACGCAGGGAGGCGGTGCCCGGTTTGTCGCCGGCGCTCATTTCCATGGTCGCCAGGGTCAGGCCCTTCTCTTCCATGGCCTGCAGCCAAAGCAGCATCTCGCTGGCCGGCTGGTTTTCCATCTGGATACGCACCGAGCGGTTGCCGTCCGGCGTGAAGCCGCGCAGGGTCAGCCCGTAAGACTGCACCGAGCGGCTGATATTGCTGGTCCAGTTGGGGCCCAGGTCGGCGCCGGCGTTGCTGCCGCCACCGCGCGCCGCGCGCACCGCATCCGCGTTGCTTTCAATCCAGGCCAGGGTTTCCTGGTTGGCCAGATAGCGCTGGCGGGCCGCGTCGCGGGCGTCCCAGGCCGGCTGCCAGATCAGCCAGTACACCAGTGCCGCCGCCACCAGCAGTGCCAGCACCTGCAGAATGCGTTGTTCTCGGGGTTCGCGTTGCTCGTACCAGGCGCGGGCCGGCGCCAGCCTGGCGTCCAGCTTTTCCCTTGCCTGTTGCAGATTCTTGTTCATCCCGCCTGCTCCACTTTCACCCGGGCGGTGACGCCGGTGGCGCCGTTCCGGTAGTTGGCAATCGTGGCGCGTACGCCTTTCTCATTCAGGGCGCCCTGCAGTTTTTCCACCTGGTTGTATTCCTTGGCGCCCAGATCCAGCAGCAGACTGCCGTCGCGCTGGTCGAACTGCAGACGCTTGGGCTCCACTTCGCTTTCCGACAGCGTCGACGCCACCGCCGGCAGAACGCGGAACAGGGTCCCGCCGCCGGCGTCCCCGTCGCCGCCCAGGCGCGCCAGGCGTGCCTGGAACTGGCGCCGCAAGCCGGAGGTGGCACGGTCGCCGGGGAACAGGGACTGGTACAACTCGGCGGCCTGGGCGAAGGTCTCGTCGGCCGCTTTCTGGTACCGCCACTGCTGGGCCCAGACCGCCGCCAGGGCAATGAAAAACACCGCCGCGGCCAGGCCCATGACCGGTTTCCAGGGTTGCCAGGGCGACGGGCCGCTGGCCTGATTCTGCCGTTGCGAGAAGGCGCCCTGCAGCACCTCCACGCCGTGATCGGCGGCCAGCGCGGACTGCAGTTGATCGCACAGCGTGGCCGGGTCTTCCAGGCGGGTGAAGTGCAGATCGTCGTCGCCGTGCAGGGCGAGCACCGCTTCCCGCTGGGCTTCGTCGGCCACCAGCGCCTGATCCCGCTCGAGAATCAGGGTGCCCCACTCCGCCACCGTGATCAGTACCGGTGTCTGCGCGGCCAGCAGGTCGGCGTCCGCTTTCAGGCTCTGCGGACGCACCCGGTGTTCACGGCACAGCTGGATCAGCGCTTCCAGGTTGGGGCGATTGATCACCGCCACCGGATAGCGCCCGTGCTCCGCCTTGCCGGAGGCGAACCAGAGGTACTCCGGCGCTTCCAGCAATTGCTCTTCAAGCAGGTACGGCAGCACCCGCTGCAGATGGCGGGCCTGCTTGCGTGACAGGGTCACGCTGGTGAGCAGCGCCTCGGCGCTGGTCACCACCAGGTTCACCGCCCGCCCGGAGAGCGCTTCCAGCGCCTCGCCGAGGCTGCCCTGGCGCGGGCTGTCCGCGCGGCTTTCCTGGAACAGCACCCTGGCATCGGCCAGTGCCTCCTGAAATGCCCCCGGGGCCAGATAGATCAATGCTGAATCGGCCACAATAAGAATCCTTTACGTCCCTGGAATACTGTCTATCACATTGTTGTTGTCATCGCCCGCATTGTAAAAGGGATTGCAGGCGGGTTCGAGCGGCGACAGTAGCGGCTTCACCTGGCGACTGTACACCCGCGTGCCATCCGCGCCACCGCCGGCGGAGCGCCGCACCCGGCTGACCAGACGGCTGAGGTTGCCGGCCACTTCCACGTCCACCATCACCTGGAAGTACTCGCTGGCCACGCCCAGCCGGTCGCTCAGGGCCTGCTTTTCATCCGCTTCCAGGCTGTTGAACGGCTCCTGCTGCATCAGCGTGCCGATGTCCTCGATGGGCTCTTCCTGACGCAGTGACACCACCGCCTCGGCGGCTCCGGAGCCCGCCAGCGACCCGAGCACGGCGTCCAGCACTGGCAACGGGGCGGTGTTCACGTTCAGCGTGGTGTCCGTGGGCAAGGCGGTGAACAGCCCCCAGACGGCCGGGTCCGGAAACAGATCCTGCACCGTGAAGCTGCGCAGGGCGCGCAGTTCCGTTTCGTGGGCCACCGGCATATTGGGCGTGCGGCTGAGGCGGTATTCCGCGTCCTCGGCACCTTCCACGGCGTCGACGATATTGTTGCTGTCGATCCAGTCGGTCATCTCGTTGGCGAGGATGCTCGCCTTGGCCGGGTCCGGCAGGGTCTGCTGCAGCAGCCGCTGCAGCATGTCCCGGGCCTGGTCGTCGCGGTTGAAGCCGGCGCCGTTGGCTTCCACCAGCCAGTTCAGGTTAAAGCGCCCCTGCAGGTCCTGAACGCTGGCGCTGAGGATGGCGTCTTCGTAGGGCGTGGGCGTCAACTGCACGGCCCACTGCTCTTCAATGCATTCGTCCAGTTGCTGGCTGGTGCGGCGGTCTTCGTCGAGGTCGTCGATCAGGCCCTGCACCGCCACCACTTCGGCGGCCATGGCGTACTGGTAACGTTTGTCCCACTCGAGCAGGTTCTCGGTGCGTACCCGGAAGCGGTCCTGACGGAACATCACCTCGGTGGTTACCGCCGCCAGGATCGCGAACAGCATCAGCACGATGATCAGCGCCATGCCCTGCTGCCGGCGCCGCCCGCCGCTGCGCGGGTGTACCATCAGGACGCCCATGGGTTCACCACGGTGCGGAAATAACGATGCAGGCGCTGGCCGTTTTCCATTTCGATGTCGATTTCCACGCTTTTCGGCAGCCGCTGCTGCCACACCGGCGTGTTAGCGAGGGCCGGCTCGGGCCAGAATTCCAGCCAGCCCACCTCACCGGTTTGCGCCTGGTCGAGATAACGCACCTTGAAGTCGACGACACCGTCGAGCAGCACGTCTTCCTGGAATTCGGTGGCCACGTTGGTGTCCAGCACCGGCCAGTAACGCCGGTACAGCTTTTCGTCCTCGAAGGCGTACACCACGCGCTGCATTTCGCTGCGGCGGCGCAACGCGAAAGGGTTGGCCCAGCCCAGGCGGGTGAATTCCACGTAGTTGTCGTTGCCGATCAGGGCCGGCTGCGGGTCGCCGTAGGGGTCACGTACCGGGCGCGCGATCATCTGCTCGAAATCCAGGGTCAGGTAGGTCACCGCGCGCTGGGCGTCTTCCAGTTCCGCGGCGCCCTCGCTGAGGGTGTCCCGGTTGTTCATGGCGCTGCTGAGAAATTCCACCGCCACCACGTACATCAGCGCGAAGATGGCGATGGTGATCAGCATTTCCAGCAGGGTGAAACCCGGCTGCCGTGCTCTGGAATCGCGCATCAGCCCCCCGTCAGGTCCTGGCCGCCGCCGGCGTCACCGCCACCGCCCTGCTGGCCGCCGGTGAAGGACTGCCCTTCCTGGGCGGGCTTGCCGATCAGGCTGGCCAGCTCGTAGACCAGACCGCCCTGCTCGTCGTCGCGCATTTCGCCGACTTCGATATCGACCCGGCGGGTGTCCGGGTAGGGCCCGGCGCTAATGGTGGTGCGCACCCACCATTCCCGGTCGCCCCGCGTCACCTGGTCGTCATTGGTGCCGGTATTGGGCCATTGCTGGTAAACCTGCATCTCCACCAGCTTGTCGGCGGCCACCAGGTAGGCCTGGCGGGTGTCGTCGATATTGCGGTAGGCCACGGCGCTGGCGCCCAGCGTCTGGCCCAGGGTGACCATGGCCAGCGCCAGCACCGCCACCGCGAGCACCACCTCCACCAACGTGAAGCCCGCCTGGCTGTTTTGACGGCCGCGCGAGGTCATGGTCAATCCTCCAGAAAATCGTCGTCGATCAGGCTGTCGTCCGGCTTTTCATCCGGCGCGGTCAGCGCCTCTTCTTCTTCGTCCCGGTCCGGGTCCCGCACCTTGCCGAGGGCGCTCATCTGGCGGCGCGTCTCCAGGTCCAGGTCCTGCCGGGAGCGCACCGTGAAGGTGATCGGCGTGGTCTCGCCACTGGGGAAGAAAAACACCTGCGGCAGCGGGTCCTCCTCTTCCTCTTCTTCCTGGTCGCTCCGTTCGCCCGCCCGCGGGTCACGGTCGTCGCTGAGCAGGCCCTGGTCGTCACCGCCGAACGGATCGTCGCTGACCAGTTGCTTGGCCGCGTCCTGCAGGGAGACCCGCTCTTCCTGATTATCGTCGGGCAGGTCGTCGTACTGCCAGGTCAGTTCCAGGCTCTCCGGCAGCCGGTTGGCCTGCAGGCCGTTGCCCTGGGCAGGCACGAAGGCCCGTTCGCCGACGTCGTAGGTCAACGGCGTCCAGCCCTGCTCGGTGACCCGTAACGCCATCAGACGCCCGGAGAACAGACTCTGCTCGTTGAGCATGGTCAGGGTGTCGGCGAGGCTGGCGCTCTCGCTGTCCAGCTGGCGCTGGTCGTCGACCCACACCGGCACCACCAGCACCGCCAGAGACAGCATCGCCACCAGCCCCACCACCACCAGGATTTCCAGCAGAGTGAAGCCACCTTGGTGGTGGCCGCGCGGCTTGGCGTCAGGCCCAGCCCGCCACATCAGTTGTCGCGATCGCGCCAGCTGATGTCCGCGTCGGTGCCCTCGCCGCCTTCCGCGCCGTCGGCGCCCAGCGAATAGAGATCGAAGGGACCGTCCACGCCGGGGCTGATGTACACGTACTCGTTGCCCCAGGGATCTTCCGGCACGCTCGGCAGGTAACCGCCCTCGGGCCACTTGCGCGCCGATGCGGAGCGTTCCACCAGGGCGTTGAGGCCCTCTTCGGTGGACGGGTAAGTGCCGTTGTTGAACTTGTACATATCAAGCTGCTGGACCACCCGCGACATATTGGTCTTGGCGATGTCCACCTTGGCCTGTTCCCCCTGCCCGATCACATTGGGCACGATCATCGCGGCGAGCAGACCGATAATGGCCACCACCACCATGATTTCCAGCAGCGTGAAACCGCTCTGGGTGCGTTGCATCTTTTTCATGAGACACCTTTTCGTGTTGTCTGGAAGTCACTTCCTTGTTTTTGGGGATTGCGCTTTTTCTTCTTGCCGGCGGGTCAGCCCGCCATGAAATTGTTCATCTGCATGATCGGCAGCATCACCGCCAGAACAATGAGAATCACGAACCCGGCCATGGTCAACAGCATCAGCGGGCCCAGCAACCCCACCATGGTTTGGACCGTGCTGGTGAGTTCCCGTTCCTGGTAGTCCGCCGCCCGGGTGAGCATGTTGTCGAGCTCGCCACTGGTCTCGCCGCTGGCGATCATCTGCACCAGCATGGGCGGGAAATAGCCGCTGGTTTCCAGGGCCCGGCTCAGGCTGCCGCCCTCGCGCACCCGGGCGGCGGCGGTCACCACCGCCTCGCGGATGGCCAGGTTGCCGACCACCTGGGCGGCGATGAACAGGGCATCCACCAGCGGCACGCCGGAGCGCCCGAGAATGCCCAGGGTGCTGGCCAGCCGGGCGCTGTCGGAGGCCCGCATCATGGTGCCGATCAGCGGCAGCGCCGCCAACCGGCGGTGAACGCGCATTTTGAACGCCGGCTCGCGCATGGCGCGGGAAAACGCCACCACGGCGCCCACCACCACCAGCGCCAGCAGCCAGCCCCAGGCGCGCACGAAATCGCTGAGCGCGATCACCGCCACGGTGATAAAGGGCATGGCCTGCTCCCGGTTGTCGAACACGGCCACCATCTTGGGCACCACGAACGCCATCAGGAAGCCTATCACCAACGCCGAGAAGATCATGATGAAGGCCGGGTAAATCATCGCCTGGCTGACCGAGCGGCCGGTGTCGTCGCGGGTTTCCAGGTAGTCGGCGAGCTGTTCCAGCACCTGCTCCAGGTGGCCGCTCTGCTCGCCGGCCGCTACGGTGGCGCGGTACATTTCCGGGAAGGCGCGCGGGTATTCGGCCAGCGCCCGCGCCAGGCTGAAGCCCTCCAGCACCTTGCCGCGCACCGCCATGACGATTTTTTCCACGCGCGGGTTGCCGGCCTGCTTGGCCACCGCGCCCAGGGCCTGCTCCACCGGCAGGCCGGATTTCAACAGAGTGGCCATCTGCCGGGTGATCAGCGCCTGTTCGCCGCCCTTGAGCTTGCCGGTGCCGGACAGGCGCGCCGACAGACCGCCCCCGGACTGGTGGTCCTTGGCCTCGGACACCTCCAGCGGCACCCAGCCCTTGCCGCGCAGCTGCTGGCGCACATGGCGGGCGCTGTCCGCCTCCAGGGTGCCCCGTTTTACTTTGCCCCGGTGATCCAGGGAGCGGAATTCAAAAGCGGGCATCAGTCTTCCTTGGTGACGCGCAGTACTTCTTCGATGCTGGTGTCGCCGGCCAGCACCTTGCGCCAGCCGTCCTCGCGGATGCTGGGGGTCAGCTTGCGGGCGTGCCGCGTGATCTCCAGCTCGCCGGCGCGTTCGTGGATCAGTTCGCGCATGGCGTCGTCGATGATCACCAGCTCGTAGATGCCGGTACGGCCCCGGTAGCCCTGGTTGTTACAGGTCTCGCAACCCTCCGGGTGGTACAGGGTCACGTCCTGGTCCGGGGCCAGGCCGAGCATGCGGCGTTCGCTTTCACTGGGCTGGTAGGGGCGTTTGCAGTCCGGACACAGCACCCGCACCAGGCGCTGGGCCAGGGCCCCGAGCAGCGAGCTTGAAAGCAGGAACGACTCGATGCCCATGTCCTGCAGACGGGTCACCGCGCCCACCGCGGTGTTGGTGTGCAGGGTGGACAGTACCAGGTGACCGGTGAGGGACGCCTGCACTGCGATTTCGGCGGTTTCCAGGTCGCGGATCTCGCCCACCATCACCACGTCCGGGTCCTGGCGGAGGATGGCGCGCAGACCGCGGGCGAAGGTCATGTCCACCTTGGTGTTCACCTGGGTCTGACCGATGCCTTCCAGCTGGTATTCGATCGGGTCTTCCACGGTGAGGATGTTGCGGGTGCTGTCGTTGAGCTCGGTCAGCGAGGCGTACAGGGTGGTGGTTTTACCGGAACCGGTGGGGCCGGTGACCAGGATGATGCCGTGCGGCTTGTGGATCAGCTCGCGCATGTGCTGGTCGCAGACGTCGCCCATGCCCAGGTGGGAGACCTGCAGGCGGCCGGCCTGCTTGTCGAGCAGACGCAGCACCACCCGCTCGCCGTTGCTCGAGGGCATGGTGGAGACCCGCACGTCCACGTCCCGGCCGCCCAGGCGCAGGGAGATGCGGCCGTCCTGGGGAATTCGCTTCTCGGCGATGTCCAGGCGCGCCATTACCTTGATACGGGAAACCAGCAGCGGCGCCAGCTCGCGTTTGGGGGTGAGCACCTCGCGCAGCACCCCGTCCACCCGCATGCGTACCACCAGGCGGCGTTCGAAGGTTTCGATGTGAATGTCGGAGGCGTCCTCGCGGATCGCTTCCTGGAACAGGGCGTTGATCAGCCGGATGATGGGGGCGTCGTCTTCCTGCTCCAGCAGGTCCGAGGTCTCCGGCAGCGAGTCCGCCAGGCTGGCAAGGTCCAGGCCTTCCAGGTTGTCGGCGGCCTCGGCGGCGGCGCCGCGCTGCTGCTCGTAGGTGATCGCCATGGCGGCGCTGAAGGCGCCGTCGTCCAGCCGCACGATGGCGGGCAGCCCGCCCAGCCAGCGCTGCACCTCGGCCACCGCCGACAGCGACACGTCGTCGCGGCAACAGAGTTCACGCCGGCCGTCTTTTTCCCGCAGCAGCACACCGAACCGGCGGGCGTAGCCGTAGGGCAACAGCAGCGGGCCGTCGCCCACTTCCGGCAGCTCGGACTGCTCCATGACTGCTTCACTCATACATCAATACCTTTCCATAAGTATTTCCACGATCTCCCCGTTGCTGTCGGAGAGATCCAGGAACTGAAAACCGGCGTGGTATTCCCCCGGCTCGTCCAGTGCCTCGCTCCACACCACCCTGGCGTTGAAGCTCATCGTGTTGACGCCGCCGATCTGGTCCGGAAGCACCATCCCCAATTGCAGCTGCTCGCTGGGCGCCACGTCCCGCCGCAACGACAGCTTGAAGCCGCCGACGCTCAGGTTGGTCAGCCGGCCCACGTTACCACCGGTGCTGCGGTCGAACACCACCAGTTCATGAAACATGCGCTTGCGCGGGTGGCGGCGGCGCTCGCGGCGGTCGTCGCCGGCCTCCGCTTCCCGCGGCCGCAACATGAACACCACCCCGGTGAACTCGCCGCCCTCGCGCAGCACCGGGTTGGCGTGCACCCGCAGCGGCACCGGCTCATCGTCGCCGGACGGGTACACATCCAGGTCGTCTTCCCAGTGCCGCCCCTCGGCGCAGCGGGCCAGAACCGGCGAATCCCGCCATTCCCCCTGGCCGAACAGCAGCGGCGTCACCGGTGTGCCCAGCAGGGTGTCGCGCTCCACGTTCAGCAGCGCGCAGGCGGATTCGTTGCAAAAGGTCACCTGGCCGTCGGCGTCGGCGCCCACCACCGACTCGCCGAGGGCGTGCAGCAGGCGCTCGTTCTCGTCCTTGAGGCGCTTCATCTGCACCACCGCCTGCTGCAGCTTACGCCGCTGGCGGTCCAGCTCCATAAACACATTGACCTTGGCATCGAGAATCTGTTCATCGACGGGCTTGAACAAATAGTCCACGGCGCCGTGCCGGTAGCCCTCGAACACGTACTTCTGTTCCTTGGAGATGGCGGTGACGAAGATAATCGGGATGTGCCGGGTCTTGCGGTTCTGGCGCATCAGCTGCGCCACCTCGAAGCCGTCCATCTCCGGCATCTGTACGTCGAGCAGGACCAGCGCGAAATCGTGCTTGAGCGCCAACGCCAGGGCTTCGTTGCCGGAGCCGGCCATGACCAGGTTGCGGTCCTCGGCCTCCAGCAACGCCTCCATGGCGATCAGGTTCTCCCGGTGATCATCGACGACCAGGATGTTCTGTTTTTTCATCTTGCAACCCAATCAAGAATTCCGCCAGATACGGGCCGATGCGTTCCAGATCCAGCACTTCCCGCACCGATCCCTTTGTTATCGCGGCTTCCGGCATGGCCGGCGCCTCGCTGCTCTGCGGCGACTGAGCCAGGGTCAGCCCGCCGCGGCGGCGTATATAGTCCAGACCCTCGGAGCCGTCTTCGTTGGCGCCGGTGAGGATCACCCCGATCACCTTTTTGCCATACACGTGGCCCGCCGAAAAGAACAACTCGTCAATCGACGGCCGGGAGAAATGCACCGCCCGGTACATGGACAACGCAATGGTTTCGTCCGCGTCCACCAGCATATGGTAGCCGGGCGGCGCCACATAGACGTGCCCGGGCCGGATGCGCTCTTTGTCTTCCGGTGCCACCACCGGCAGCCGGCTGTAGCGGGCCAGCAGCCAGGCCAGCCTGTTCTCGGTGCTGGCGTTCTGGTGCTGGACCAACATGATGGCCGCGGGAAAGCCTTCAGGCAAGCTGGCGAGCACCGAGGAATAGGCGTTCAAGCCACCCCAGGATGCCCCCATAACGACCGCTTTAACGGGCGTCGCGCCGGGCACTTACCCCCCCTGGCCGCGATTGCGCTTCTCCGCCTCATAGGCGGCCCGGTGCGCCTGGGCCTCCTTGAGTTTCACCTGCAGCTCGCGGCGCTGCCGGTCCAGCTCCAGGAAAAAATTCACCTTGCTCTTGAGAATCAGCGGGTCCAGGGGTTTGAACAGATAGTCCACCGCGCCCGCCTGATAGCCCTTGAACACGTATTTCTTCTCTTTGCTGATCGCGGTGACGAAGATAATAGGGATGGTCTGGGTATCCTTGCGCTGACGCATCAATTCCGCCACTTCGAAGCCGTCCATACCGGGCATCTGCACATCCAGAAGCACCAGGGAGACGTCTTCCTTGAGCAGAATTTTGAGCGCCTCCTGGCCGGATTCGGCCTTCAACAGCGTGCGCCCCTCATCCTCCAGAATGGCTTCCAGGGAGACCAGGTTGGCGGGTTGATCATCAACCAACAGCAGTTTCTGCTCGATCATCATTATTCTCGATTAAGCGTGTCTGTTATGCGTTGGGACGCATTTGTCTTTTCCGGAAAATCCGCAGCGGTCGATTGACCACGTCGAACGACTCTTCATTGCCGCTGAAACGCAGACTTTCCTTGGTGCCCAGGCACAGAAAGCCGCCCATATCCAGGCTTTCACCGAACAGCTTGAACACCCGCTGCTGCAGGGGCCGGTCAAAGTAGATCAGAACGTTGCGGCAGAGTATCACATGCATTTCGCCGAACACCTGGTCGGTGGCCAGGTCGTGATCGGCGAATACGATATTGCGTTTCAGGCGCTGCTCCATGATCACACTGTCGTAGCGGGCGGTGGCGTAGTCACTGAGTGACTGACGGCCGCCGGCACGCCGGTAATTGTCCGTGTACTGCTTGAACGCATGGATTGGATAGATGCCTTTCTTGGCCGCCGCCAGGACGTTCTTGTCGATGTCCGTGGCGTACAGCATGGCGCGTTCATAGAGACCCTCTTCCTCGAGAAGAATGGCCATGGAGTAAATTTCTTCGCCGGTGGAACAGCCCGCGTGCCAGATCTTGATGAACGGGAAGGTCTTCAGCACCGGCACCACTTCCTCGCGAAACGCCTTGTAGAATTCCGGGTCACGGAACATCTCGGTGACGTTGACGGTGAGGTCGTTGAGCAGCGTGACGAAGAACTGCCGGTCGCGCAGCACCCGGTCGGTCATTTCCAGAACCGTGGAAAAGCCGGACATGGTGAGCCGGTGCATGATGCGCCGGCGCATGGACGCCGGGCTGTAGGAGCGGAAGTCGTAGCCGTAGAGCTGGTAAATCGCCTCCAGCAGCAGACGGATTTCAATATCCTCTACTTGCACCTGTTCATCGCTGATCGCCGGCTGCGGTTCCACTGCGGGCACTCCTATTTATGCAGCCAGACCCGCATCAGCGAGGTCAGCTTGCTCATGTCGATGGGTTTGGAGCAGTAATCGTTGGCGCCGGCGTCCAGGCATTTGGCGCGGTCGTCCTTCATCGCCTTGGCGGTGAGTGCCAGCACCGGCAGCGTGGCGAAACGGGGCTGGCCGCGAATGTGGGTCATCGCCTCGTAACCGTCCATCTCCGGCATCATGATGTCCATCAGGACGATATCGAAGTCCGGGCTTTCGTCCAGCGCCTCCAGAGCTTCGCGGCCATTGTTGGCGAGGTGGATGTCGAAACCCAGCTCTTCCAGCTGAGCGGACAACGCATAGATGTTGCGCATGTCGTCGTCCACCAGCAGCAGCTTCTTGCCCTCGAAAATATCGTCGCGGTGCTCGATCAGTTCGGGGTTGCCGCGCCGGTGGGCGGGCAAGGTGGATTCCAACCAGTGCAGGAACAGGGACGCCTCATTGAGCAGCCGCTCATGGGAGCGCTCGGTCTTGAGAATGATGCGGTCGGCGTACTTGCGCAGCCGCGCTTCCTCATCGCGGGTGAGATCCTTGCCGGTGTAGATCACCACCGGCACCGCCTTGTAGTCGTCATTGCCGTGCAGGCGCTCCAGCAGCTCGAAGCCGCTCATGTCCGGCAGCGTCAGATCCAGGATCATGCAGTCGTAGACAGTGTCGCCGAGCGCTTTCAAGGCGGCCTCGCCGCTGGTCACGGCGGTGATCTGGACGCCCTTCTGATCGAACAGCTCACGGATGCTTTCGTGCTGGATGGCGCTGTCCTCCACCACCAGCAGGCGCCGCACATTGGTTTCGATGGCGGTTTCGATCTTGGCGAAGGCGCTGAGCATCTGTTCCTGGCTGACCGGCTTGGCGAGAAAATCGATGGCGCCCAGGTCGAGCGCTTTCTTGCGCTCATCCTTGCCGGACAGAAAATGCACCGGGATATCCTGGGTGCGGGCGTCCGCCTTGAGTTTCTCCATGACCTCCCAGCCGTCGATGCCGGGCAGCCCGATGTCGAGAATAATAGCGCTGGGGCGGTGGCGGCGCGCGTACTCCAGGCCGCTCTCGCCGTCATGGCAGATGTGGCTTTCCAGGCCGTAATCCGCGGCCAGGTCCACCAGCACGTTGGCGAACTCGCCGTCGTCCTCCACCACCAGCACGGTCTTTTCGCGGACCACATAGCCGTCATCGCCCTGCTCTTCCAGCGGCAGATTGGCGGCGGTGTGCGCTTCGGCGTTGGCACCGATATCCACCGGTTCCGCCGACGCCGGCTGCGCCCCGTCCTCCGCCTGCTCGCCCTGCCCGGCATGACCCTCGGGCAGATAGAGCATGAAGGTGGCGCCGGTGCCGGGGCCGTCGCTGTACAGACTGATTTCGCCACCCAGCAGGCGCGCCAGCTCCCTTGAGATGGTGAGCCCCAGGCCGGTACCGCCGTATTTACGGCTGGTGGTGCCATCGGCCTGCTGGAAGGCCTCGAAGATCAGTTTCTGCTTGTCCTCGGGAATGCCCACGCCGGTGTCGGTGACCGCGAATTTAATCGTGCTGGCACGGTCCAGACGGCCGGGAATACGCTCGTCCTCGCCAGGGCGTTCGATGCTCAAGGTCACGGAGCCGTCGTCGGTGAACTTGAGGGCGTTGGAAAGCAGGTTTTTCAGAATCTGCTCGAGCCGCTGACGGTCGGTATAGAAACTGCCGGGCAGCCCCTCGCCCCGGGCCACCTGGAAGGCCACGTTGCGGTTCTCGGCGATATGGCTGAAGTGGCGCTGGAAGTGATCGCACAGCTCCGAGGGCGCGATGGCGTCCACCATCACGTCCATCTTGCCTTCCTCGATCTTGGAAATGTCGAGAATATCGTTGATCAGCGAGAGCAGGTCGGCGCCGGCGGAGTGGATCACCTGGGCATGTTCCACCTGCTTGTCGTCCAGATTGCCTTTCTTGTTCTGCCCCAGGGCATTGGACAGAATCAGGATCGAATTCAGTGGCGTGCGCAGCTCGTGGGACATGGTGGACAGGAACTCGGACTTGTACTTCGAAGACAGCTCCAGCTCCTTGATCTTGTCCTCCAGCTCCTGGTGCAGTAACTCCAGTTCCTTGTTCTTCTGCCCCATCTCCGATTTCTGCTCGCCGAGCACCTTGGCCTGGGCTTCCAGTTCCTCGTTGGTGACGCGCAGCTCTTCCTGCTGGGCCTGCAGGGACTCCTCCGAGGCACGCAGGGCCTGGGTCTGGGATTCCAGCTCTTCGTTGATCGCTTTCAATTCTTCCTGCTGTTGCTGGAGGCGCGATTCGGAGGCGGACAGCTCCATGGCCTGCTCTTCCAGGTCCTGATTGACCTGGGCCATCTCTTCTTTCTGCGCTTCCAGCGCGCGCGCCTGCTGCTGGGTCTGCTCCAGCATGCCGGCCAGCCGCAGCCGGTTCTGGGCGCTGTGCAGGGCCACGCCGATCAGGGCGGCACCCTGCTCCAGGAAGGCGGTGTCGGACTCGGAAAACGACTGAAAGGCGCCCACTTCCAGCACGCCTTTCAATTCATCGTCGTGAAGAATCGGCAGCACCATGACGTTGCGCGGTGCCGCGTTGCCGGTGCCGGAGCCCACCAGCATGTACTCCTCGGGCACCTGCTCAAGAATAATGGTTTTCTTTTCCAGCGCGCTCTGCCCGACCAGGGATTCGCCCAGACGGAATTCGTTGGCCAGCTGCTTGCGCCGCTGCATGGCGTAGGCGCTGGAAAGGCGCAGGGTTTCGCTGTCGGTGTCGAAGGTATAGAAGGCGCCGACCTGGGCTTCCAGGGTGGGCACCACATAGGAGAGAAGATTGTTGCCCAGCTGTTCGATGCTCAGATCACCGCGCATCAGGGCGTTGAGTTCGGACAGCTGGTTTTTCAGCTGCTCCTGACGTCGGTCCTCGTCGGTGCGCGCTTTCAGGGTGTCGCGCATTTTGCGGATGGCGCGGATCAGGTGGCCGGTTTCGTCACGGCTGTCGCTGCGGATCTCGGTGTCCCAGTTGCCGCTGGCGATGCTGTCCGCGGCGCCCATGGCGTCTTCCAGGGGGCGGGTAATGGAACGGGTGACCCGCAGGGCGATCAAGCCGAGCAGCGTGAACGCCACGCTGCCCAGGGCCAGGCCGATCAACTGAGTGCTTTTATTGTCTTCGCGGCTGGCGTTGAGGTTATCGCGGAAGCTCTGATAACGCTGTTGTTCAAAGGCGTTGTGTTCGTCGGTGTACTGCTCTTCCAGCTGCTGCATCTCGGTCAGCGCTTCGTAGCTGCTGACCCGGGCGCCGGGGTCCGCCACCAGCCGGCTGGCGGTGTCGTTGGCGACCGTGATGTAGGTGATGAACGCGGAGCGCAGGTCGTCCACCGGCGCGCTCAGCGTGGGGTCGAGGCGCTCAATATCGCCGAGACGTTCCAGGAAGCGGTCGGAGCGCTCCCGGGCCTCGTCGAGCAGACCGGCGTCCACCTGGGTGATGGCGTCGCCGTAGGCGTCGCTGATCGCCAGAAATTCCACATTGTTGGCGTTGACCAGCTCCAGCACCGGAAAGTCGTGGCTTTCCACCTGGCGCAGATGATCAATATTGGTTTCCGCGATGTAGTAGCTGTACAAGAAGTAAGCGAGGAACAGGAAGATCCCCAAGCCCGCCACGGACAAAATCTTCAGCCGCACGGACAGATGCTGAAACCCAGTCATTAACCGTTTCCCCCTGAATCCGAGGTTTGTTATGGCGTTATGCTATTGCCCCGGTATTCGTGCTTTCCCGCAGGAATAAGACTAAAGCATTAAAGTACCAGAAAGCGATTCAAGGCGGCAATAAAAGGCGAAGGGAGGAACCGGAAGGGAGAAGTTGGTGCGGGTAGCCGGACTCGAACCGGCACAGCCATAAGGCCGAGAGATTTTAAGTCTCTTGTGTCTACCAATTTCACCATACCCGCAGGTCATGCCGAACTTTACACAACAGATGCAGGCCTGGGAATGGAGGCGCGGGTCGGAATCGAACCGGCGTATACGGAGTTGCAGTCCGCTGCATAACCACTCTGCCACCGCGCCGTTAAACCTGTACGAACAAAAAACCCCGGCTTGGGCCGAGGTTGGAAATCTGGAGCGGGAAACGAGATTCGTCTGGCTGGCACCCCAGTGGGCTGGCGTTCCAGCTCGCGACCCCAATCTCCAACGTCTAGATTCACATTGAAACTTGGAGCGGGAAACGAGATTCGAACTCGCGACCCCAACCTTGGCAAGGTTGTGCTCTACCAGCTGAGCTATTCCCGCTTTTTTCCAGCGCCGGGTTGCCCCGAACGCGAAGCCGCATTCTACCCGAGCGCGGGTCTCTGTCAAGACTGTTTTTGCTGCCGATTCAATATCTTGGACAAACTTTGCGCAGTCGTGCCGGGGCCTTCAACCCGCCCCGTTCACGAGCCGTCGCGGTCGCCGCCCGGGTTAGTGAATTGCGGCACCGCCGCGCGCAGATAGGAGAACATGGACCACAGCGTCAGCGCGGTGGCCAGGTACAAACAGCCGTAAGCCAGCCACAGCCCCGGCGTCATGACAATGGTGAGGTTGTCCGCGCTGTGCTCCGGCTTGAGCGCCAGCAACAACGTGATCGCCACCATCTGGGTAACCGTTTTGATCTTGCCGATCGAACTGACCGCCACCTTGGCGCGCTCGCCCAGCTCCGCCATCCACTCACGCAACGCGGACACGGTGATTTCCCGGGACACGATCACCATCGCCGGCACCGCGAACCAGACGCTGGCGTGGGTCTGCACCAGCATCACCAGGGCCACCGCCACGATCAATTTGTCCGCCACCGGGTCCAGAAACGCCCCGAACGGGCTGGTCTGGCCGAGACGCCGGGCCAGGTAGCCGTCCAGCCAGTCGGTCAGGCCGGCGGCCAGAAACAGCGCCGCGGCGAGCAGATCGCTCCACCAGAAAGGCAGGTAGAACACCGCCACCAGCACCGGGATGGTGGCTACCCGGATCAGCGTGAGAATGTTGGGCAGATTGAGAATGGGAGCGTGCTTGGACATGGACAACTTCTATGCCGTCGGCGGAAAACGCGAGTATAACGGAAAGCGGCGCCGGCCTCATTGTTGAAACGGCCGCTCGGCGGAATCGCCGCCTGTTATTCGTGAAACCAGTTGTACAGCGTTTCCGCGGTCTGGGCGTTAATGCCTTCCACCCGGGCCAGTTCTTCCCGGGACGCATTGCGCAACTGCTTCAAACCGCCGAAATGGTTCAGCAGCGCCTTGCGCCGCTTCGGCCCGACGCCGGGAATGTCCTCCAGGCCGGAGCGCCGGGCCTTGCCGCGCCGGGCGCGGTGGCCGGTGATCGCGAAGCGATGCGCCTCGTCGCGCACTTGCTGCAGCAGATGCAGCGCGGCGTGGGCGCCGCCGGGCACCAGCTCGCGGCCGTCCGGCAGGTACAAAACTTCCAGCCCCGGACGCCGGCTCGGCCCCTTGCCGATGCCCATCACCAGCACCTGATTGTCCAGGTGCAGGCTCTGGATCACCTCGAAACTGCGCTGCATCTGCCCTTTGCCACCATCAATGAGCAACAGGTCCGGCAGCTTCGCTTCTTCCTTGACCACCCGCTGGTAGCGACGCCGCACTGCCTCTTCCAGGGCTTCGTAGTCATCACCGCCGTGCTCCGGGCTGACATTAAAGCGGCGGTAGTCCGCCTTGCGCGCGCCCTGCTGGTCGAACACCACGCAGGACGCCACCGCCCGCTCGCCCTGGGTGTGGCTGATATCGAAACATTCAATGCGCCGAATCGGGGAGTCCGCTTCGAGCAGCGTCTCCAGCGCATGGAAGCGCTGTTCGAGGTGCTCGCGGGCGGCCAGATCCGTATGCAGCGACTGCTCCGCATTAGTGCGCGCCATGTTCAGCCAGGCCTGGCGCTGGCCGCGCACCCGGGCCGCCAGCCGGATGCGGCGACCGAGATGGGTTTCCATGGCTTCCTGCAGTGCCGCCTGCCCGGGCAGCGCGCCGGGCAAAACGATTTCCCTGGGAATCGACTGGTCGTCGCGCTCACCGAGATAGTACTGGGCCAGGAAGGCTTCCAGAATTTCATTGCTGTCCTCCTCGCCACGGGTATCCGGCCGGAAACTGCGGTGGCCGAGCACCCTGCCCTGGCGCACCATCAGTACTTCCACCACCGCCAACCCGTGGCGCACGGCGATGGCCACCGCGTCCACGTCGCCACCCCGGTCGGTTTCCACGTTCTGCTTTTGCTGCACCGCCTGGATGGCGGCGAGTTGATCGCGCAACTCCGCCGCCCGCTCGAAATCCAGCTGCTCGGCGGCTTTCTCCATCTGCTCGGTGAGGTGGTCGCTGACCTGGCGACTGCGGCCGGAAAGAAAATCCATCGCCATGCGCACCTGCTCGGCGTACGCCTCGCGGCTGACGAACTCCACGCAGGGCGCGGTGCAGCGCTCAATCTGATACTGCAGGCAGGGCCGCGTGCGGTTGCGGAAGAAGCTGTCCCGGCAGTTGCGCACCCGGAATACCTTTTCCACCAGCGCCAGGGTTTCGCGGACACTGCCGGCGCTGGGATAGGGCCCGAAATAGCGGGCGCCAGGCCGGCGCTTGCCGCGGTGAAAGGTAATACGCGGGTACTCGTCCGAAGTGGTGATCTTGATATAGGGGTAGGACTTATCGTCGCGCAGCAGAATATTGTACGGCGGGCGCAGCGACTTGATCAGCGACTGCTCGAGCAACAGCGCCTCCGCCTCGCTGGCGGTCACGGTGGTCTCCACCCCGGCGATACGGCTGACCAGCGCGCGGGTTTTGGCGCCGGTGACGTTCTTCTGGAAATAGGAATTCAGCCGGGCACGCAGATCCCGGGCCTTGCCCACATAGAGCACCGTGCCATCGCCGTCCAGCATCCGGTAGACACCGGGCTTGCGGGCACAATGGGCGAGAAACTGCTTGGCGTCGAATTGCGGCAAGGCCACTCCGGGGTCGGCGAACGACAGGCTGCATAGGATCGGCACTGGCGAAATACTGTCAAGCCCGCGCCGATCTTTTTCGCCCCGGCCGGCCCGTCAGGCGGGGTTGGCTTCGTCGGCGTCCACCATGCCGTGGCGCACCGCCACCAGGGCCATTTCCACATCACTGCTGATGCCCAGTTTATCGAAAATGCGGTAGCGGTAGGTGTTCACCGTCTTCGGCGACAGGCACAGCTGATCGGCCACGTCCTGCACCTTATGGCAGTTGACGATCAGAATCATGATCTGCAGTTCGCGCTCGGAGAGCATGTCCAGCGGCGCGTCCGGGGTCGGCACGAAGGGTCGGAGCGCCATCGCCTGGGCGATTTCCGGGCTGATGTAGCGCTGCCCGGTGCTCACCACCTTGATCGCCCGCACCATCTCTTCCAGGTCGGCGCCCTTGCTCAGGTAGCCGGCGGCGCCGGCGTGCAGCAGGCGCGACGGGAAGGGTTCGTCCTCGCACACGGTCACGGCGATCACGCGCAGGCCGTCGTCCTGGCGCAGCATCCGCCGGGTCGCCTCGAGACCGCCGATGCCCGGCATCTTGATGTCCATCAGCACCACGTCCGGGCTCAGCTCGCGGGCCAGGCGTACCGCTTCTTCCCCACAGTCGGCCTGGCCGACCACACGAATCCCTTCCTGATCACCGAGCATGCGGGTGATGCCGGTTCTTACCAAATCGTGGTCGTCGACCACCAGTACTTTTATCATTTTATCCTCCCCACTTAGCGTCCTTGATAGTGGATGTGTTTGAACCGTCCAAGCGTAGCGCGCCCGGGCCTGGATGCCTAGTGGCCAGCGTCACGATTCGACCAGCGTCGCATTGACGCGCCGGGGCGTGAGGGGTAATTCTGGAAATCCGGCCATTTTCACAACAAGGACAAGACCGATGAGCGCGATTCTGCTTTTGGTTCTGGGCCTCGGCGGCATGGCCGCCGGCTACTTCGTCTACTCCCGCTTTATCGCGGAGAAAATCTACAAGCTCGATCCGGATTTCCGCACCCCGGCCCACGAGTTCGAGGACGGGGTCGACTTCGTGCCCACCAATCGCTTCGTGCTCTGGGGCCACCACTTCACCTCGGTGGCTGGCGCGGCGCCCATCGTCGGGCCCGCCATCGCGGTGATCTGGGGCTGGCTGCCGGCCTTTCTCTGGGTGGTCCTGGGCACCATCTTCTTCGCCGGCGTCCACGACAGCGGCGCAATCTGGGCGAGCGTGCGCAACCGGGCCAAGTCGGTGGGCTCGCTCACCGGCGAGGTGGTCGGCGGGCGCGCGCGCAGCGTGTTCATGATCGTCATCTTCCTGGTGCTTTTGATGGTCAACGCGGTGTTCGGGGTGGTGATCGCCAAGCTGCTGATCAGCAACCCGGGCGCGGTGGTGCCGGTGTGGGGCGCGATCGCGGTGGCCCTGGTGATCGGTCAGTTGATCTACCGCCGCAAGATCGGCCTGGGCCTGGTCTCGGTGGTCGGCGTGGTGGCGCTCTACGCGCTGATCTACATTGGCCCCTCGGTGCCGGTGACCCTGCCGGAAAGCACCGCCGGCCTGTCACCCAACGCCCTGTGGATTCTGATTCTGTTCGGTTACGCGGCGATCGCTTCGCTGCTGCCGGTGTGGGTGCTGCTCCAGCCCCGGGACTACATTAACGGCCTGCAATTGTTCGTCGGCCTGATCCTGCTGTACGGTGCGGTGATCATCGCCAGCCCCACGGTGGTGGCGCCGATGATCAACTTCGGCGTCCCCGAGGGCACGCCTTCGATGCTGCCGCTGCTGTTCGTGACCATCGCCTGCGGCGCGATTTCCGGCTTCCACGGCCTGGTCGCCTCGGGCACCACCTCCAAACAGCTGAACAAGGAAACGGACGCCCGCTTCGTCGGCTATTTCGGCGCCGTGGGTGAAGGCGCCCTGGCGCTGGCCGCGATCATCGCCGCCACCGCCGGTTTCGCCTCGCTGGCGGATTGGCAGGCGGTTTACAGCGCCTTCGGCCAGGGCAGCCTGAGTGCGTTCGTGGACGGCGGCGCCTATATCCTCGCCGCCGGCACCGGCATGGACGCGGCCGTGGCCGCCACGCTGCTCACGGTAATGGCGGCCTTGTTCGCCGGTACCACCATGGACACCGGCCTGCGCCTGCAGCGCTATATTTTCCAGGAATGGGGCGAGATCTATAACATCGGCTGGATGCGCAAGGCATTCCCGGCCACCCTGCTGTCCGTGGCCAGTTGCCTGATTCTGGCGTTCGGCGCCGGCGGCGCGGACGGCTCCGGCGGGCTGCTGATCTGGCCGCTGTTCGGCACCACCAACCAGCTGCTGGCCGGCCTGACCCTGTTGGTGATCACCGTGATGCTGGTGCGTCGCGGCCGGCCCACCTTCTACACCCTGGGCCCGCTGGTGTTCCTATTGGTGATGACCCTGGCCGCGCTGCTGATGCAGCTGCGCGACTTTTACCAGAAAGAAAACTGGTTCCTGCTGGGTCTGGACCTGGTGGTGCTGGTGGCGGCGGTGCTGGTGACCCTGGAATGCGTGGCCGCGCTGCGCCGTGCCAAGGGCGCCGCCAATGACGAGAGCGCCTCGTGAGCGGCCCGCGACCGGCGGTGCGCCTGATCGGTCAGCTGCGCCGCTGGTACCGGCGCGCCGGCGACCTGGGGGCGGCGTATTACAACGCCCCCTACCGCGCCGCCATTGCCCGGGCCCGGCGGGACGAGGAGGATTTGTTCATGCTGATGGTATTCTCCGAGACCCTCGGTATTCCCAATCCGGCCACCTGGTACACGCTGGAGCTGCAGCCACTGCTGCTGGACCGCTTCCACGACTGGCACAAACGCATGGGCATGCCCCACTCGCCCCTCGACCACTTCCGCTGCTGCTGATTCATGCCGGACCCGAACATCGATACGCCTCTGGACATCGACACCCTGCTGCGTGAGCGCCGCCTGCTGATGGTGGGCGGCAAGGGCGGCGTCGGCAAAACCACGGTGGCGTCGGCCCTGGCGCTGCGCGCCGCCGCGCTGGACCGCCGGGTATTAGTGGTGTCCACCGACCCGGCGCACAGCCTGGCGGACGCCTTCGACCGCGAGATCGGCGACCGGGAAACCACCCTGGCGACCAACCTGACCGGCCTGGAAATCGACCCGGACAGCGAGGTGGACGCCCATCTGGAGCGGGTGCGCGCGCAGATGGCCCGGTTCGCCGGCGCCGACCAGCGCCCGGAGCTGGAACGCCAGCTGCGGCTCAGCCGCCAGTCACCGGGGGCCCAGGAAGCGGCGCTGCTGGAGCGCATCACTACCCTCATTGATCAGCAGGACCGCTTCGACCTGATCATTTTCGACACCGCCCCCACCGGCCACACCCTGCGGCTGCTCAGCCTGCCGGAATTGATGGCCGCCTGGAGCGAGGGGCTGCTTAAACAGAACCGGCGCACCGAACAGCTGGGCAAGGTGCTCGGCCATCTGACGCCTGGGCGTGACCTGGAGAGCCCGCTGGGCGAACCGGAGGACCGGGAACTGGAAGGGCTGGACGAGCGGGCCCGGGCGCTGGCCGCGCCCCTGCTGGAACGCCAGCGACGCTTTCACCGGGCGCGTCGGCGGCTGCAGGACGCCACCGACACCGGCTTTGTGTTCGTGCTGACCCCGGAGCGGCTGCCGATTCTGGAAACCGAACGCGCCGTGGCCAGCCTCGGCGAGGCCCGAATCCCGGTGGCGGGGATGATCATCAACCGGGTGCTGCCGGACGAGGTTGAGGGCGCCTTTTTCCGCGCCCGCCGGGAGCGGGAGCAACGGCTGATGGGGGACATCAACCAACGCTTGGGCGCGCTACCCCGCCTCATCCTGCCGCTGCTGGCCGACGATATTCAGGGGCGCGCCGCGCTGGAGGCGTTCGCCGACCGCTTCAGCCAGCCACGTTGAACAACTTCACGTCGGGCCGTCCGGCCAGCAGCTCTTTCAAACCACCGCCCAGGCCTTTCATGTTTTCGCGGTGGGCGTCCAGCGCCGCCTGGTCGTTGTACTGCTCATAGATCATCACGGTGTCGCCGTCGTCCACGGACTGGTGGACGGTGTAACCGTGATTGCCTTCTTCCTTGCGGACTTCCACGGCGATGCGGCTCATCTCAGCGGCGAGCGCGTCGCCCTTGCCGGGTTGGGCGGTGAGGATAGCTACGATACCGAGCATGGTGATTCCTTTTTTGTTTGTGGAATAAGATTTCGAAAATCAGAACAGCATGCTGGCATAGGGGGGCGGGATCGGCCATGGGGTTTTGCGTCGTGGATTGGGGTGGAAAGGACTTGGGAAACAACTCGAGTGAGCAGGTCCTGGGAGCGTACGTCGAGGAACTTAGTGTTTGCTGAGAGGCTTGGGCGCGCTTTGCGCGCGCCGAGAGGGTGGGATTGACTCGCTTCGCTCGGGGCTGCGCCCCGTCGCCTTTGGCGACGTCCTTCGCCGGCCGGTGGCCGGCTCGTTGAACCGGTGGGTTCGAATGAAACCACCCTCTCCGCCAGACGCGGACATAAAAAAAGCGCCCCTTGGGGCGCTTTTAGTCCGCGTCTGGCGGAGAGGGTGGGATTCGAACCCACGGAGGACGCAAATCCTCGGCGGTTTTCAAGACCGCTGCATTCGACCACTCTGCCACCTCTCCGATGGGCGCCAATCATACCTGAGACGCTTTCGCAGTCAACGGTCCCGGGTCAATAAGGCTGCCATAACCGTGTGATTCAAGAGGGAAATCTTGATTTTGGCGCGAGTGTCCCTATTATCCATGGGACACCCTCAAGCAATGAGTCCGAGTATGAGCAACCACCCGAACCCGTACACCGCCCCCCACCGTCAGCACGCGGCGACGGCGGTCACCGGCGAGCGCGCCGCTCAGGTCCTGAAAAACACCTATATGCTGCTGGGGCTTTCCCTGATGGTCTCCACCGGGGCCGCGGTGTTCGCCATGTCCGCGGGCATCGGCTACATGAATATCTTCGTGACTCTGGGCGTGTACTTCGGCCTGCTGTTCGCCACCAATAAGCTGCGCAACAGCGCCTGGGGCATTCTTGCCGTGTTCGGCCTGACCGGCTGGCTGGGTTTCACCACCGGACCGATCATCAACATGTACGCCCAGATCAACGGCGGCATGGAAATCGTGTCCCTGGCCCTGGGCGGCACCGCCAGTATCTTCGTGGCCATGTCGGCCATCGCGCTGGTGACCCGCAAGGACTTCAGCTTCATGACCAACTTCATCATGGTTGGCATTCTGGTGGCCTTCCTGGCCGGACTGGCGGCGGTGTTCTTCAACATCCCGGCCCTGTCGCTGGCCGTGTCCGCCGCCTTCGTGCTGCTCTCGTCCCTGCTGATTCTGTGGCAGACCAGCGCCATCATTCACGGCGGCGAGACCAACTACATCATGGCCACGGTTACGCTGTTCGTGTCGATCTACAACCTGTTCCTGTCCCTGCTGCATATTCTCACCGCCCTCAGCGGGAATGATTAAAGTCAGTCTTCTCGTGACCGCCGGGCCGCAACGGCCCGGCGCCCTCACCGCCCTTCACACCGCCCAGGCGGTGGCCCGTTCCTCCCATCAGCTCTATCGCATTTTCTTCTACGGCGACGGCGTCCATCTGGCCAACCGGCTGGCCTGCCGTGGCGACCTGGCCTGTGACGCCCAGCGTGGCTGGCAGACGCTGGTGGCGGAGCACGGCTGGCCGGCGTCGGTGTGCGTGGGCGCGGCGCTTAAGCGCGGTATCAGTGATAGCGAGGAAGCCCGCCGCGCCGGCCTGAACGAGGTCAGCGGCACCCTGGCGGACGGCTTCACGCTGGTGGGGCTGGGCGACTGGGTGGACGCCCTGACCCAGAGCGACCGGGTGGTGCATTTTGGCTGATTCGGTGCTTTATCTGGTGCGCCATGCGCCGGGCCGGGGCGGCGGCTGGCGGGAGAGCGTGGACATGGCGCTCACCGGGGCCGCCTTCGGCGTCACCACCCTGGTGTGGTTCGAGGCGGCGCCCTTGAAAGTGCTGGCGCGGCGCGCCGACCATGGGGACCTGCTCGCCGAGCTCACCGGCTTCGGCGTGCGCTGCGTGGCCCGGCGCGACGATCTGCCCGCCGGGCTGGACGGCATCGAGGGCCTGGACGACAGCGCGCTTCACGGGCTGCGGCACAGCGCCGCGCAACTGGTCATATTATAATGTTGCACCTGATCGGCTTTGACGACCTGGACAGCGAAACCGGCCGCGACTGCCTGGCGGTGTATGAAAGCGGCGATCTGTGCGTGTTCGTCGACCAGGGCCATCTGGTGGCCGCCGACTTTCCATTGCAGGGGCCGGGCTTTCTGCTCGCCGAGGGCCCGCCGGCGGCACGCCCGGCGGATCTGGAAACCATTGACTACGACCGGCTGGTGGCCCTGATCGCCGAACAGGGCCCGGTCACCGGCTGGTACGACACCGAGAGCTCATGAGCGAACATCCTTTCGCGCCCTATGTGCGCACCCTGGGCCGTGGCAAACGGGCACGGCGCAGCCTCACCCGGGAAGAAGCCGCCGACGCCATGGCGATGATCCTGCGCGGCGAAGCGGAACCGGCCCAGGTCGGCGCCTTCCTGATGCTGCTGCGCGTCAAGGAGGAAACCGCCGAGGAGCTGGCCGGCTTCCTGGACGCCTGCCGGCCGGTGTGCCGGGAGCATCTCGCCGCCCTGCCCGCCGTCGACGTGGACTGGCCCAGCTACGCGGGCAAGAAGAAACACCACCCCTGGTACCTGCTGGCCGCCCGCCTGCTGGCCGACAACGGCCTGCGCATTCTGATGCACGGCGGCCCGGCGCATACCCCCAACCGCCGCTACAGCGACGACATGCTGGCGGAGCTGGGCCTGGCGTTGCCGGCCTCGGTGGCCGAGGCCGGCGAGCAGCTGGACAGCGACGGCTTGACCTATCTGGATCTGGGACACTTCTGCCCCGCCCTGCCGGAGCTGCTGATGATGCGCTTCCAGCTGGGCCTGCGCTCGCCGATCAACACGCTGGCGCGCAGCCTCAACCCGGCGGCGGCGCCGCTGAGCATGCAGAGTGTGTTCCACCCCGCCTATCTGGAGCTGCATCTGGGCGCGGCGAGCGCCTGCGGCGACCGCAACCTGCTGCTGTTCAAGGGCGAAGGCGGCGAGCTGGAGATCCGCCCGGATGCACGCACCGCCCTCACCGGGCTGCGCCACGGCGAGCCGGCGGACGGCGTACTGAGCGCCGCCATGGGCCGCCAGACGCCGCCGGGCGAAGTGTCCGTGGCGCCCCTGCAGGCGCTGTGGCGCGGCCAGGCGGACGACGCCTATGGCCAGGCCGCGGTGATCAAGACCGTGGCGGCGGTGCTGTGGGGGCTGGAAAAAGTCACCAGCCTGGAGGAAGGCGAGAAGGCGGCCGCCGCCCTGTGGGAGGCGCGCCACCGGGACCGGCTCTAGGCGCCGTCGGCGGCACCGAACCAGCGGTAACGCGGATGCAGGCTGACCACGCTGCCGACGATGATCAGGGTGGGCGCGTGGATTTCACGGCCTTCGATGCGGTCGGCCAGGTCGGCCAGCGTGCCGGTGATCACTTCCTGGGCGTCGGTGGTACCGCGTGAGACCAGCGCCACCGGTGTGTCCGCCGCGCGCCCGTGCTCGATCAGCCGGGCGCAGATTTCGCGCAGCCCCACCAGCCCCATGTAGAACACCAGGGTTTCCTGCTCCGCCACCAGGCTGGCCCAGTTCAGGTCCACACTGCCGTCCTTGCGGTGGCCGGTGACAAAGCGCACCGACTGAGCGTGGTCCCGATGGGTCAGCGGAATACCGGCGTAGGCGGCGCAGCCGCTGGCGGCGGTGATGCCGGGGACCACCTGGAACGGGATGCCGGCGGCCACCACCTCTTCCAGCTCCTCGCCGCCACGGCCGAAAATAAAGGGATCCCCGCCTTTCAGCCGGCACACCTTCTTGCCCTCGCGGGCGTAATGCACCAGCAGATCGTTGATGTTGTCCTGCGGCAAGGTGTGCCGGTCGCGGGCCTTGCCCACGTAGATCAGCTCCGCGTCCTCACGGGCCAGGGCGAGAATCTCCGGTGCCACCAGCCGGTCGTACAGCACCGTATCCGCCTTTCGCAGCAGGTGCAGGCCACGGAAGGTGAGCAGGTCCGGGTCGCCGGGGCCGGCGCCCACCAGATAGACCTCACCGTCCACCGGCGGCGGACGCTCCTGGTCGGCGTGGGCCACGGCGGCGTGCAGCGCCGCCTCCGCTTCGGATTCATGCCCGGAGAGCACCTGCTCCACCAGCGGGCCGTCCAGCTGCCGCTCCCAGAACGCTTCGCGGGCCTTGCGGTCCGGCAACGCCCGCGCCAGCGGCGCCCGGAAACGGCCCAGAATGCCGGCCAGGCGCCCCCAACGGCTGGGCAGCCAGGCTTCCAGCCGGGCCCGCAGCCGCCGGGTCAGCACCGGCGAGACGCCGGAGGAACTGATGGTGATGAACAAGGGATCGCGGTCGATCAGCGCGGGGAACACGAAACTGCTGATGTCTGGCCGGTCGACCACGTTGACCGGCACGCCCCGGGCGGCGCAAAGGGCCGCGACACGCTCGTTGAGCGCTCCGTCGTCGGTGGCCAGCACCACCAGCCGGGCGCCTTCCAGGTCGTCGTCCTGGAAGGCGCGGCGGTGACACTCACCGCCGGCCCCTTCCCGCTCCACCAGGCCCTGCAGTTCGGCGCGCCATTGCGGCGCCACCAGACGCAGGCGGGCCCCGGCGCGGTGCAGCAGGCGCGCCTTGCGCAGCGCGGTGTCGCCGCCGCCCACCACAACCACGGTGTGGCCGGCGAGCTTGAGCCCCAGGGGCAGAAAATCCATGGCGTTGCGTCCTCCGGCGTGCCGTCAGTTCAGCCGTTCCAGGCCTCTCATGTAGGGCCGCAGAGCCTCCGGAACGGTCACGGAACCGTCCTCGTTCTGGTAGTTCTCCAGGATCGCCACCAGGGTGCGGCCCACGGCCAGACCGGAACCATTCAAGGTATGTACCAATTCCGGCTTGCCGGTCTCCGGGTTGCGCCAGCGCGCCTGCATGCGGCGGGCCTGGTAATCCCGGAAGCTGGAGCACGAGGAGATTTCCCGGTAGCGGCCCTGGCTGGGCAACCACACTTCAATATCGTAGGTCTTGGCGGCGGAGAAGCCCAGGTCGCCGCCGCACAGGATCACCACCCGGTAAGGCAGGCCCAGTTTCTGGAGAATCGCCTCGGCGTGGCCGGTGAGGTCTTCCAGCGCCTGGTCGGACTGGTCGGCGGGCACCAGCTGCACCAGCTCCACTTTCTCGAACTGGTGCTGGCGAATCATGCCGCGGGTGTCCTTGCCGTGGCTGCCCGCTTCCGAGCGGAAACAGGGCGTGTGGCAGACGTAACGGCGCGGCATGCTGTCCGCCTCGAGGATTTCATCGGCGGCCAGATTGGTGACCGGCACCTCGGCGGTGGGGATCAGATAGAGCTCCCGCTCGCCTTCCATCTTGAACAGGTCTTCCTCGAATTTGGGCAGCTGGCCGGTGCCGCACAGCGCCTCCGGGCCCACCAGATACGGCACGTACAGTTCCTGATAGCCGTGCTCCACGGCGTGGGTGTCGAGCATGAAGTCGATCAACGCCCGGTGCAGGCGCGCGAGCTGGCCGCTCATCACCGCGAACCGCGCGCCGGACAGCTTGCTGGCGCGCTCGAAATCCAGGTGGCCCTGGCTGAACGCCTCGCCCAGATCCACATGGTCCTTGGCGGTGAACGACAGCTCGGTGGGGGTGCCCCACTGCCGCACTTCCACGTTGTCGTCTTCGTCGTTGCCGGCGGGCACTTCGTCCACCGGCACGTTGGGCACGCCCATGAGAAATTCACGGATCTCTTCCTGGACCGCCTTGGCGCGGGCCACTTCCTGGTCCAGTTCCGCGTCCAGGGTTTTCAGGGTTTCCGCCACCTTGGCCTTGGCGGCGTCCACGTCCATGCCGGACTTGATCAGCTCGCCCACTTCCTTGGAGGCTTTCTTGCGCTGCGCCTGCAGGTCCTGGGAGCGCATGTCCGCCTCCTTGCGCCGGGCGTCGAGGCTTTCGAAGCCGGCCAGGTCCAGGTCATAGCCCCGTTTTTTCAACGCTTCACGGATGGCGTCGCCGTCCTGGCGCAGCGCACGGATATCAAGCATGGTCGATCCCCTTGGGAGTAAATCGTCGTTCGTCTCGCTGGCCCGTGGCCAGGGCCGCGAAGTTTAGCAAAATCCAAAGCCGCAAGCTTGTGGGAGCAGCACCTTGGGAGAGCGGCCTGTGGGAGCGGGCCCCGCCCGCGAAAGGCCGGCAAAGCCGGCCGGCAGGATCCCAGAGGCCTCTCTAACAACGGCACCAACAAGGTCTCTGGTATCCCGCCGGGTGGCCGAGGCCACCCTTTCGCGGGCTAGGCCCGCTCCCACAAGGCCGTTCCATAGCAGGGCTAGCGGCTATTCGTCGTAGCGCTTCCAATTACTTTCCGCGTTTTTGCGGCGCAGGGTGCGCAGCTTGTCGGCGATGCGGATTTCCAGCCCCCGCTCCACCGGTTCGTAGAGGCGGGTGTCGCGCAGCTCCATGGGAAAATAGTTCTCGCCGTCGACGAAGGCGTCGGGGAAATCGTGGGCGTAGTGGTATTCGGCGCCGTAGCCTTCGTTCTTCATCAGCTTGGTGGGCGCATTACGCAGGTGCAGCGGCACGTCGTTGCTGGGGTTGGCGGCCACCAGGGCGCGCGCCGCGTTATAGGCGTTGTAGACCGCGTTGCTCTTCGGCGCCACCGCCACATAGGCGATCGCCTGGGCCACCGCCAGCTCGCCTTCGGGGCTGCCGAGGCGCTCCTGAACGTCCCAGGCATTGAGACACAGGGTGAGCGCGCGCGGGTCGGCGTTGCCGATCTCCTCGCTGGCCATGCGCACCACCCGCCGGGCTATATACAGCGGGTCGCAGCCGCCATCGAGCATGCGCGCGAACCAGTACAGCGCGGCGTCCGGGTCGGAGCCGCGCACCGCCTTGTGCAGCGCGCTGATCTGGTCGTAGAAAACGTCGCCGCCCTTGTCGAAGCGCCGCACCGCGTCGCGCAGCACCTCTTCCATCAGCGGCCGGTCGATGCGCGGTTGCTCCCCGTCGGTGAGGTCCAGGGCGATCTCCAGCATATTCAGCAGCCGGCGGGCGTCACCGTCAGCGTAGCCGAGCAGCAGGTCGCGGGCGTCGTCCTCGATCACCGTGTCCGCCAGTTCCGGCTCCGCCAGGGCGCGGTTGAGCAGGCCGTCCAGGTCGGCCCGTTCCAGGCCGCGCAACCGGTACACCCGGGCCCGGGACAGCAGCGCGTTGTTCAATTCGAAGGAGGGGTTTTCCGTGGTGGCGCCGATGAAGATCACCGTGCCCTCCTCCACGTGCGGCAGGAAGGCGTCCTGCTGGGCCTTGTTGAAACGGTGCACCTCGTCGACGAACAGCACCGTGCGCCGGCCCTGCCCCAGCCGCGCCTTGGCCTGATCGACGGCGGCGCGGATGTCCTTGACCCCGGACAGCACCGCCGACAGCGTGATGAACTCGGCGTCCACGGAGCGGGCGAGAATCAACGCCAGGGTGGTCTTGCCGGTGCCCGGCGGGCCCCACAGGATCATCGAGTGCAGCTGACCGCGCTCGCTGGCCTGGCGCAGGGGTTTGCCGGGGCCCACCAGGTGTTTCTGGCCGACGTATTCGTCCAGATCGGCGGGACGCAACCGCGCCGCCAGCGGCTGGGCGGCGGCGCGGTTGTCGGTTTCGAACAGATCGTTCATTGCTGGTTGATGATGTCGGTGCCTTCCGGCGGCTGGAAGTCGAAGCGGTCCGCGGCGGGCGCCTTGTTGAGGGTGAGATCGCGGAAATCGATCACCGTTTTCTGGCCCAGGGCGTCTTCCAGGCGCATGGATACCGGGCGCTGCCCGTCGAAGGTCACGTCCAGGGTTTCAAACAGCGGGTCGCTGCCGCGCGGCTTCAGGCGGTAGGTGATGTTGTCGCCGTTGCGGTCCTGCTCTTCAACGCGGAACGCCTTGCCCACCGCCGACGGGTCGCCGCCGAACAGCAGCGCCGGGGTCTCGCTGAGGTTTTCGTTGAGCGGCCGCACCACCACCTGCTCAAGATCGGCGTCGTAGACCCAGACGGTTTCGCCGTCGGACACCGCCAGCTGCTCGTAGGGCCGCTCGGTGTGCCAGTAAAAACGGTTGCCGCGCGCCACTTCCATGGTGCCGGAGGCTTCCTGGGCGCGGCGCCCGTCCTGGTCGAGCACGGTCTGCTCGAAACCGCCGCGCAGGCTCTCCAGGCCCTGCAGCTTGGCGACCAGATCCTCGGCGGCGTTCGCCAGGGCCAGGGAGGGCAGCAGTGTTACCAACATCAAAAGCTTGTACATAGGGGTTCCTTGTCAGACCGGCGGCGGCGCGATCACTTCGCGCTGGCCATTGTGTCCGGCTTCGGACACCACACCGGCCATTTCCATGGCTTCCACCAGGCGGGCCGCCCGGTTGTAGCCGATCTTGAGTTTACGTTGCACCGAAGAGATGGAGGCGCGGCGGGACTGGGTGACATAGGCCACCGCCTCGTCGTAGAGCGGGTCGTCTTCCTCGCCGCCGTCGGCGCTTTCCATACCCGGCAGGGGCGCCGACAAATCCGAGCCCCCTTCGAGAATCTCCTCGAGATAATCCGGCTCGCCGCGCTTGCGCCAGTCGTCGCAAACCCGGTGCACCTCTTCATCTGAGACAAAGGCGCCGTGCACCCGTTCCGGCATGCTGGTGCCGGCGGGCAAATAAAGCATGTCGCCGTGGCCGAGCAGCTGCTCCGCCCCGCCCTGGTCGAGCACCGTGCGCGAGTCGATCTTGGACGACACCTGGAAACCGATCCGCGACGGCACGTTGGCCTTGATCAGGCCGGTGATCACATCCACCGACGGGCGCTGGGTGGCGAGAATCAGGTGGATGCCGGCGGCCCGGGCCTTCTGGGCGATACGGGCGATCAGCTCTTCCACCTTCTTGCCGACGATCATCATCATGTCGGCGAACTCGTCGATCACGATCACGATGTACGGCAGCTTCACCGCCAGCGGCGCCTCTTCGTTCAGGTCCATGGGGTCGCTGGGCTTCCACAGAGGGTCCTTGAGCGGCTCGCCCTTCTTCTCCGCCTCGGCCAGCTTGCGGTTGTAGCCGGCGATATTACGCACGCCCACCGAGGCCATCAGCCGGTAGCGGCGTTCCATTTCACCCACGCCCCAGCGCAGCGCGCTGGCCGCCTCCTTCATGTCGGTGACCACCGGCGTGAGCAGATGGGGGATGCCGTCGTAGACCGCCAGTTCCAGCATCTTGGGGTCGATCAGGATCATCCGCACGTCTTCCGGATTGGCCTTGAACATCAGCGACAGCAGCATCGCGTTCAGGCCCACGGATTTACCGGAACCGGTGGTACCGGCCACCAGCAGGTGCGGCATCTTGCCGAGATCCGCCATCACCGGGTTGCCGGAAATGTCCTTGCCCAGCGCCAGGGTCAGCGGCGAAGCGGCGTCGTCGAACATGCGCGAGCCGACCACCTCGGTGAGGCGGATCATTTCGCGCTGCTCGTTGGGAATCTCGATGCCCACCGTGGTCTTGCCGGGGATCACTTCCACCACCCGCACACTGATCACCGCCAGGGAGCGGGCCAGGTCCTTGGCCAGGTTGCTGATCTTGGACACCTTGATGCCCGCCGCCGGCTGAATCTCGAAGCGGGTGATCACCGGGCCGGGCTGCACCGCCACCACTTCGGCGTCGACGTTGAAGTCCTTGAGCTTGATCTCCAGCAGCCGGGACATGGCGTCCAGCGCTTCCTCGGAGTAACCGCCCTTGCTGTGGTCGTCCACCGCGTCAAGCAGCTCCAGCGGCGGCAGATCGCCGCTCACCTGGGCGGTGAACAGGGCGCGCTGCTTCTCTTTCTGGACGCGCTCGCTCTTTTCCACCGGCTTGGCGGGCTGGGCGATCTTGGGCGGGGTGCGGTTTTCCTGTTTTTTCTTCGCTTCGGTGACCACCTGGGCGCGCTTGTGGCGCGCCTCGCGGGCGGCCTGACGCTCGGCGCGCTGCTCGCGGCGCTGGGCGAACCAGGCCGGCACTTTCTGGCCGATGCCCAGCACCAGCGCGCCCAGGCGTTCGGCGAGGACGATCCAGGACAGGTCGGTGAACACGGTGACGCCGATCAGGAACAGCGCCACCATCACCAGGGTGCCGCCCAGGGCGTTGAACGCCGCCAGCGACGCCTGCCCGACCACCTGCCCGAGGATGCCGCCGGCGTCCTCGGGCAGCGACAGGCCGGCGCCGGAGAAATGCATGTAGGCCAGCGCGGTGCCGCTCATCATGGTCAGCACGAAGCCCACCAGCCGCAGGCTGAACAGCGGCCAGCTGCCGGCCAGCCCGGCGTGGCGCTCGCGCAGCACCTTGAAGGCCCAGAACGCCACCAGCACCGGGAATACGTAGGCCATGTAGCCGAACAGGCCGAGCAACAGATCGGCGCAGAAGGCGCCGGCGCGTCCGCCGGCGTTGCTCACCTGGCCGGCGTCGCCCACGTAGGACCAGCCCGGATCACCGCTGTCGTAGGTGATCAGAGCCAGCAGCAGATACAGCGACAGGGCGATCAGGGCGATCACCATGCCTTCCATCAGGCCTTTCTTGAGATGGCGGGAAAACCCGGACGGTTTCGCGCCGGCGGCTGCCTTGGTCACTCGAGGCCTCTTACGTTGGTCAAACCCATTTCTTAGGAATCCTTCCTAAAGAGCTGAAATTACAAGGATTGTAGTCAATCCGGGCGCCATGAACCAGCGGCGGCGCCACGCTTCGCGCGGCCCGCGGTCCGACCTTGGCGTTCCCTATCGAAGTCATAGAGTGTACGCCCTTCACGGCCGATAGGATTTATTGTAGTTTGCTTGCGCCTTGAAAGGTGGCGTGCATGCCACAACTATTGCCCAATCAGCCGGACGGGTCACGCGGCCCGCGGCAACAATCCTGAATTCGTGGTGGAGGAATCAATGAGCGACGCGCAGCACCATCGACTGATCATCCTGGGTTCCGGCCCGGCGGGCTACACCGCGGCGGTGTATGCCGCCCGCGCCAACCTGAAACCCGTGGTGATCACCGGCATCGAGCCTGGCGGCCAGCTCACCACCACCACCGAGGTGGATAACTGGCCCGGTGACGTGGAGGGTCTCCAGGGTCCGGACCTGATGGTGCGCATGCAGCAGCACGCCGAGCGGTTCGAGACCGAGATTGTCTACGACCACATCCACACCGTAAACATCAAGGATCGCCCCTTCGTGCTGGAAGGCGACTCCGGCACCTACACCTGTGACGCGCTTATCATCGCCACCGGCGCTTCCGCCATGTATCTGGGGCTGGAGTCCGAGCAGGCGTTCATGGGCAAGGGCGTGTCCGCCTGCGCCACCTGCGACGGCTTTTTCTATCGCGGCCAGAAAGTGGCGGTGATCGGCGGCGGCAACACCGCCGTGGAAGAAGCGCTGTATCTGTCCAACATCGCCGAGGAAGTGGTGCTGGTGCACCGCCGCGACAAGCTGCGCGCCGAGAAGATCCTGCAGGACAAGCTGCTCGCCAAGGACAACATCAAGGTGATGTGGGACCACACCCTGGACGAAGTGCTGGGCGACGACTCCGGCGTCACCGGCATGCGGGTCAAGTCCACCAAGGACGACACCACCGAGAACGTGGAGCTGCAGGGCGTGTTCATCGCCATCGGCCATAAGCCCAACACGGACATCTTCCAGGGCCAGCTGGACATGAACAACGGCTACATCAAGATCAAGAGCGGTCTGGAAGGCAACGCCACCGCCACCAGCGTACCCGGTGTGTTCGCAGCCGGCGACGTGGCCGACCACGTCTACCGTCAGGCGGTCACCTCCGCGGGTGCCGGCTGCATGTCGGCCCTGGACGCGGAGAAGTACCTGGAAAGCCTGGAAGAGTGACCGGAGAGTGATTCCCTGGCTGCCGCCGGGAAGTGACTTCCCGCCGCTCGAGGAGGCCCTGGACGATCCCAACGGCCTGCTCGCCGCCGGCAATGATCTGGCGCCGGACACGCTGATCAGCGCCTACACCAGGGGTATCTTCCCCTGGTACGACCCCAGCCAGCCGGTCCTGTGGTGGACCCCCAATCCCCGGTGCGTTTTTCGCCCCGGGGATTTTCATATCAGCCGCCGGCTCGGCCGGCACCTTCGGAATGCCGACCTGACCTTCTACCTGGACCGTGATTTCGAGCGGGTGATCGACGTCTGCGCGGCGCCCCGCGATGACGACGGCGGCACCTGGATCACACCGGAAATGCGCGCCGCCTACCTGCGGCTGCACGCACTCGGCCACGCCCACTGCGTCACCGTGTTCGAGGACGGCGAGCTGGCCGGCGGGCTGTACGGCGTGCAGCTGGGCGGCGTGCTGTTCGGCGAATCCATGTTCTCGACCCGCACCAACGGCTCGAAAAGCGTGCTGGCGCTGCTGTGGCGGCTGGCGCCACGGCTCGGCATCCGCCTGCTGGACGCCCAGGTGGAGAGCGAGCATCTGATGCGCCTGGGCGCCTTCCTGATGCCGCGGGTGGATTTCCAGCGGCAACTGGACGCCCTGATCACCGACACCACTCCCCTGCCCTGGCCGAAGGCGCCGATCCGCTGGAACGACGCCACGCCCTGAGCCGGTTACCCGGCGGTGCCGCGCTGCTCCGCGTAATCCTGGTAGGTCCGGATACTCTCCGGGTTGGCCATGGCGTCCGGGTTGGCGACTTTCTCCAGGCTCTGCCCGAGCAGCAGCTTCTTGATCGGCAGCTCCATTTTCTTACCGGTCAGGGTGCGTGGCACGTCCGGCACGGCAACGATGTCGTTGGGCACATGGCGGGCGGAGAGGTTGTCGCGAATGCCGGCCTTGATGCGACCCGTGAGATCCTCGTCCAGGGTGGCGCCGTCGCGCAGCACCACGAACAGCGGCATGAACGACTCCCGCCCCAGGTATTCCAGGTCCACCACCAGGCTGTCGAGCACCTCCGGCAGCTCCTCCACCACGCGGTAGATCTCGCTGGTGCCCATGCGAATGCCGTGGCGGTTGATGGTGGTGTCGGAACGGCCGTAGATCACCGCCCCGCCGCGTGGCGTGATGCGGATCCAGTCGCCGTGGCGCCAGATGCCGGGGAACACGTCGAAGTAGCTGTCGTGGTAGCGGTGGCCGCCCTCGTCGTTCCAGAAATACAGCGGCATGGAGGGCATCGGTTTGGTGACCACCAGCTCCCCCACTTCGTCGTCGAGAATGCGGCCGTCGTCGTCCATGGCGTAGACCGCCGTGCCCAGATAGCGGCACTGCATTTCACCGGCGTACACCGGCTGGATCGGACAGGCGCCCACATAGGAGGCAGCCACATCGGTGCCGCCGCTGATGGCGGCGATCAGCACATCGCCGAGCTGATCCATGATCCAGCGGTAGTCCTCCTCCGGCAGCGGTGACCCGGTGGAGCCCACGGTGCGGATGCGTCCGGTGTCCACCCACTGCGACGGTTCGATCTCCGCCTTCTTGCAGTTCAGGAAGTAGGCGGCGCCGGCGCCGAACACGGTGATGCCGGTCTCCTCGGCGAAACGCCACAGGGTGCCGAGATCCGGATAGCCCGGGTTGCCGTCGTACAGACAGATGGTGGCGCCGGTGAGCAGCCCGGACATCTGCGAATTCCACATGATCCAGCCGGTGGTGGTGAACCACATGAAGCGGTCGTCCGGGCCCAGGTCCAGATGCAGGGCGTGATTGAGCAGCCCGTTGATCAGCGCGCCGCCGTGGCCGTGCACGATCGGCTTGGGCATGCCGGTGGTGCCGGAGGAATAGACCACCCAGATCGGGTGATCGAACGGCAGTTGCTCGAACGCCATGGGCGCGTCGCGCTGGATCATCGAGGCCCAGGAACGGGCACCCGGCAATGCCGCGCCGTCATCCAGGTACGGCAGCAGCACCAGGTGCTCCAGGGTGGGCAGGTCGTCGCGCAGGCCGGCGACCACATCCAGGCGGTCGAAATCCTTGCCGCCGTAGCGGTAGCCGTCCACCGCGATCATCACCTTCGGGTCGATCTGCTGAAAGCGGTCGAGCACGCTGCGGGTGCCCATGTCCGGCGAACAGCTGGACCAGACCGCGCCGATGCTGGCGCAGGCCAGGAACGCCACCACCGTTTCCGGAATATTGGGCAGGTAGGCCACCACCCGGTCGCCGGGGCCCACGCCCAGGCCGCGCAGGCTGGCGGCGGTGGCGGCGATCTGGCGGTGCAGCTCGCCCCAGGTGAGGGTCTGGCGGCCGCGCAGCTCGGAGCGGGATTCAATGGCCGGGCGGCCCGGGTCGCCGATATGAAAGCGGAACACCTGCTCGGCGAGATTCAGGCGGGCACCCTCGAACCATTTGGCGCCGGGCATGGCGTGGCCGTCCAGCACCCGGGTATAGGGCTGCGAATGGCGAATATCGAAGTATTCCCAGAGCGACGCGTAGAAGCTCTCCAACTGGTCCACCGACCAGTCCCAGAGTTGCGGGTAATCGCTGAAGCTCAGCCCTTTCTCGGCCTTCAGCCAGTCCATGTAGTGGGTCAGGCGGCTGTTGGCCACGCGGTCGGCGTCCGGCGTCCAGAGCGGCGCCGGCGGGTTGTTGTTGCTGTTCATGGGCTCTCCCGTGCCGGTGCCCGGCGGAGGCCAACACAGCCCCTAAACCGCCACCGACGTTGTTTTGATTGTCATTATGTGGATACAAACCGGCTACAGACTAGCCAAGGCGCGGCCGCGAGGAAAGCGCCGAAGCGGTATTCCCGGAGGCCGCCGCTGGGCTAGAATGACGCCATGAGCGATTTGTCCGAACTGCGTTTTTTCCGCACCCCCGCCCACCCCTGCAGTTACCTGGAGGGTCGGCAGGCGGCCACGCTTTTCGTCGATCCGCAGACGCCCCTGGATGCCAGGCTCTACAGCGAATTGTCGCGCCTCGGATTCCGCCGCAGCGGCGACTATCTCTACCGGCCCCACTGCGAGGGCTGCCAGGCCTGCATTCCGGCCCGGGTACGGGTGGCGGATTTCCGGCCCCGCCGCCGCCACCGCCGGCTGATCAAGCGCAACAGCGACCTTACCGTCAGCGAGGAACCGGCGCGCTACACCCGGGAAATCTACCGCCTCTACGCCCGCTATATCGACCAGCGCCACGGTGACGGCGACATGTTCCCGCCCTCCGAGGAGCAGTTCACCGGCTTTCTCACCTGCGACTGGGCCGACACCCGCTTCCACTGTTTCCGTGACGCGGACGACACGCTGCTGGCGGTGGCGGTCACCGACCACCTGGACGACGGCCTGTCGGCGGTCTACACCTTTTTCGACCCGGACCAGGAAGCCCGCGGCCTGGGTGTCAACGCCCTGCTCTGGCAGATTCAGGCGAGCCACCGTCTGGGGCTGCCCTATCTCTATCTCGGCTACTGGATCCGCCAGTGCCAGAAGATGAGCTACAAGAGCCAGTACCAGCCGCTGGAGCTGCTGCGTGACGGACGCTGGCGGCTGCACACCTCGGACGGTGGATAACCGTCAATAGCCTTTGCACGATAAGTCCATTTACGGCACAATTGCGCTCCCTCTGAAGCCGAAGATCGGAATTTTACTGGATGGCGAAAGAAGAGCAGATTGAATTGGAAGGGGTGGTTCTGGAAACCCTTCCGAACACCATGTTCCGCGTGAAGCTGGACAATGACCACATTATCACCGCCCATATTTCCGGGAAGATGCGCAAATTCTATATCCGCATCCTTACCGGTGACCGGGTCAAGGTGGAGATGTCGCCCTATGACCTGAGCAAGGGCCGCATTACGTTCCGGATGAAATAATCCGCCGCCGGCGCCAGTGACGCGCCCGCAAAAAAAACCCGGCCGAAGCCGGGTTTTTTCGTTCAGGGACCGACCTCAGCAGGTCGCCTCCGCCTCGGAAGCATCCACCGTCAGCACCAGTCCATCGTCGCCGGCGGTAATGCGTACCTGGCCACCACGGTCGGCCAATTCGCCGAACAGCAGCTTCTCGGCCAGGGGCTTCTTGATCTGCTCCTGGATCAGACGGGCCATGGGGCGGGCGCCCATATCCTTGTCGTAGCCCTTGTCCGCGAGCCAGCGGCGCGCGCCGTCGTCCACGTCCAGCACCACCGCTTTCTCGTCCAGCTGCGCCTGCAGCTCCACCAGGAACTTGTCGACCACGCCCAGGATCACTTCCGGGGTGAGCGCGCTGAACTGGATGATGCCGTCCAGGCGGTTGCGGAACTCCGGCGAGAACACCTTCTTGAGCATTTCCATGCCGTCCGTGGACTGGTCCTGCTCGGTGAAGCCGATGGTGCGCTTATTGAGCACTTCGGCGCCGGCGTTGGTGGTCATGATCACGATCACGTTGCGGAAGTCCGCCTTGCGGCCGTTGTTATCGGTCAGGCTGGCGTTGTCCATCACCTGCAGCAGGATGTTGAACACCTCCGGGTGCGCCTTTTCGATTTCATCCAGCAGCAGCACGCAGTGTGGCGTCTTGGTCACCGCCTCGGTGAGCAGACCGCCCTGGTCAAAGCCGACGTAGCCCGGGGGCGCGCCGATCAACCGGCTGACGGTGTGCCGCTCCATGTACTCGGACATGTCGAAGCGCACCAGCTCCACGCCCAGGGCGCGGGCCAGCTGACGGCTGACCTCGGTTTTGCCCACCCCGGTGGGGCCGGCGAACATAAAGGAGCCGATCGGCTTGTGGTCGGCCTTGAGACCGGCACGGGACAGTTTGATCGCCGCCGAAATGGTGTCGATGGCGTCTTCCTGACCGAACACGGTCATCTTCAGATCCCGCTCCAGGTTCTGCAGCACTTCCTTATCGGAAGAAGACACCTGCTTGGGCGGAATCCGCGCGATTTTCGCCACGATGGCTTCCACGTCCGCCTGATCGATGGTTTCCTTACGCTCGCCTTCCGGGCGCAGACGCTGCCAGGCGCCGACCTCGTCGATCACGTCGATGGCCTTGTCCGGCAGGAAGCGGTCGTTAATGTAACGCGCGCTCAGCTCCGCCGCCGTCTTCAGGGCCGCGTCGGTGTAGACCACGTTGTGGTGCGCCTCGAAACGGCTCTTGAGCCCTTTAAGGATGCCCACGGTGTCTTCCACCGAAGGTTCCACCACGTCGATCTTCTGGAAGCGGCGGGACAGCGCCCGGTCCTTCTCGAAGATGGTGCGGTACTCGGTGAAGGTGGTGGAGCCCATGCACTTGAGCTCGCCGGAAGCCAGCATCGGCTTGAGCAGGTTGGAAGCGTCCATGACGCCGCCGGACGCCGCGCCGGCACCGATGATGGTGTGAATCTCATCGATGAACAGAATGGCGTTGTCCTGCTTGCGCAGTTCCGAGAGCAGATTCTTCAAGCGCTTCTCGAAATCACCCCGGTACTTGGTGCCCGCCAGCAGCGCGCCCAGGTCCAGGGAGTAGACGGTGGCGTCGAGCAGCGGCTCGGGCACCTTCTCTTCCACGATCATCCGCGCCAGGCCCTCGGCGATGGCGGTCTTACCGACGCCGGGCTCGCCCACCAGCAGCGGGTTGTTCTTGCGGCGCCGGCAAAGAATCTGCGCGGCCCGCTCGATCTCGAACGCGCGGCCCACCAGCGGGTCGATACGGTCCGCGCGGGCCAGCTCGTTGAGGTTGCTGGCGTAGGATTCCAGCGCGCTGGCCGGAGCGCCTTCGGCGCCGCCGTCCATTTCCTCGCGCTGTTCCGCGGCCGGGTCACTGTCTTCCACCTGGGAAATGCCGTGGGCGATGAAATTGACCACGTCCAGACGGTGCACGTCCTGGCTGTTGAGCAGGTAAACCGCCTGGCTCTCCTGTTCGTTGAAGATCGCCACCAGCACGTTGGCGCCGGTGACTTCCTTATTGCCCGAGGACTGCACGCTGAACACGGCGCGCTGCAGCACCCGCTGGAACCCCAGCGTCGGCTGCGTATCGCGTTCGCCGTCTTCCGGCAGTAACGGGGTGGAGTCATCGATGAACTGAGTCAGGGCCTCGCGCAGCTCTTCCATATCGGCGCCGCAGGCGCGCAACACTTCCACCGCCGCCTCGTTGTCGAGCAGCGCCAGCAACAGGTGTTCCACGGTCATGAATTCATGCCGGTGGCTGCGTGCGTGGTGGAAAGCCTCGTTGAGAGTCAGTTCCAGTTCTTTGCTGAGCATAGGCTACCTCACTGCTTGTTGCCCGCTCCGTTGCCGGAGACTTTCAGGCCTTTTCGACCTGGCACATCAGCGGATGCTGATTTTCACGGGCGTAGTCGACCACTTGCGCGGCCTTGGTTTCGGCGATGTCCTGGGGAAACACCCCGCACACCGCCTTCCCCCGGGTATGCACCGTCAGCATAACCCCGGTGGCTTGCTCGCGGTCCATGCGAAAGAAGGTTTCCAGCACCTCGACGACGAAATCCATGGGCGTGTAGTCGTCATTCAACATCAACACTTTGTACATCGGCGGGCGCTTGAGTCGAGGCTTGGCTTCCTCAACGGTGGCCTCGCCATGACGATCGGGTTCTTCCGGTTTGCCAGGGTCCGACGCCGGGCCCCAGGTATGGCCGGGAGAGCGCCTGTCGCTCATGAGAACAAATATCGGGTGTTGCTGCCTCTTCATAACCATCTCTAACGGTTGTATACCCACCGGCGTCAGCGGGCAATGAACAAATGAGGGGTGTCCGGGTATTTTTCAATCCCCACCGGGGGTTGACACCCTCGCGGCCTTAGGGAACAGTTGATCAAAAACCAGCCTATTCTATCGCAGCCGCGATAAATAAGAACAATCACAGCCAGCGGCCAGAGGGAAGGACCATGGCAACGGGAACAGTGAAATGGTTTAACAACGCCAAGGGTTACGGCTTCGTCCGGCCCGATGAAGGCGGTGACGACCTTTTCGTGCATTACTCCTACATTCAGGAGGACGGGTACAAAACCCTGTACGCGGGCCAGAACGTGGAGTACGAGCTCCGCGAGGCCAGCAAAGGCTACCACGCGGTGAATCTCAAACCGGGTGAGGTCAATAACGGGAAAGACGGCAAGGACGGCGGGGACGCGGAGTCCCCGACTTCCCGCCGTCAGAAATCGCGACGACGGGACCGGGAAAACAGCGCCGTCTCCGGCTGACGCCGGGACCGCGCGCTGGCCGGGACCGATCAGACCCCCATGTGCTCGATGACGGCGTCGCCGAACTGAGAGCACTTGAGCAGGGTGGCGTCGGGCATCAAACGCTCGAAGTCGTAAGTCACGGTCTTCGCCGCGATCGCGCCTTCCATGCCGGTGATCACCAGATCGGCGGCATCGTTCCAGCCCATGTGACGCAGCATCATCTCTGCGGAGAGAATCAGCGAGCCCGGGTTCACCTTGTCCTGGCCGGCGTACTTCGGCGCGGTGCCGTGGGTGGCTTCGAACAACGCCACCGAGCCGCCGATGTTGGCGCCGGGCGCGATACCAATGCCGCCCACTTCCGCCGCCAGGGCGTCGGAAATGTAGTCGCCATTCAGGTTCAGGGTGGCGATCACGCTGTAATCCGCGGGACGCATCAGGATCTGCTGCAGGAAGGCGTCGGCGATCACGTCCTTGATGACGATGTCCTTGCCGGTACGCGGGTTCTTCATCACGTGCCAGGGGCCGCCATCCAGGGGCACGGCGCCGTAACGCTCCACCGCCAGCTCATAACCCCAGTTCTTAAACGAACCCTCGGTGTACTTCATGATGTTGCCTTTGTGCACCAGGGTGACGGAATCCTTGTCGTTGTCGATGGCGAACTGGATCGCCTTGCGCACCAGACGCTGGCTGCCCTCGCGGGAAACCGGCTTGATACCGATGCCGCAGCCTTCCGGGAAGCGGATCTGGGTGACCCCCATCTCCTCGCGCAGGAAGCGGATCAGCTTGGTGGCTTCGGGGCTGTCGGCCGCCCACTCGATGCCGGCGTAAATATCTTCGGAGTTCTCGCGGAAAATCACCATGTCGGTGAGTTCCGGGTGACGCACCGGGCTGGGCACACCCTCGAACCAGCGCACCGGGCGCATACAGGTGTACAGGTCCAACTCCTGGCGCAGGGCCACGTTCAGCGACCGGATGCCGCCGCTCACCGGCGTGGTCAGCGGCCCCTTGATGCCCACGGTGTATTCCCGCAGGGCCTCCAGGGTTTCTTCCGGCATCCAGGTGTCCGGGCCGTAAACCTTGGTGGCTTTTTCCCCGGCATAGACTTCCATCCAGGTGATGCCACGTTTGGTGCCGTAGGCTTTTTCTACTGCGGCGGTAACCACTTTCATCATCACCGGCGTGATATCGACGCCGATGCCGTCCCCTTCAATGTACGGAATAACCGGGTGGTTGGGGACATTCAGGGATAGGTCCGCATTAACGGTGATTTTGTCACCGTCCGCCGGAACCGTGATCTTTTGGTATCCCATCTACACTACTCCCTCTGAAAAAAACCGTCGGATTCGGTTGCCTGGCGAGTATAGCACTCAGGCGTTATTCTTGCTTGGCCTTGACGGGTCCACTAAGGCGTTTTTTGCCATGGCCAGACTGATTTTGTTTAACAAACCCTTTCAAGTGCTCTCCCAGTTCACCGATCCACGGGGACGGCGCACGCTGAAGGACTTCATTCCCGTGCCCGGGGTCTATCCCGCCGGCCGGCTGGACTGGGACTCTGAGGGCCTGCTGTTACTGACCGATGACGGCGCCCTGCAGGCGCACATCGCCAGCCCCCGCTTCCACCAGCCCAAGACCTATCTGGCGCAGGTGGAAGGCGAGCCGCCGGAAGAGGCGCTGCAGCGCCTGCGCCAGGGCATCACGCTCAAGGACGGCCAGTGCCGCCCGGCGCCGGTAAAGGCGGTGCCGCCACCGGCACTATGGCCACGGGACCCGCCGGTGCGCACGCGGCTCACGGTAGCCGACCAGTGGCTGGAACTCACCCTAGACGAAGGTCGCAACCGCCAGGTGCGGCGTATGACCGCCGCCATCGGCCACCCTACCCTGCGGCTGGTACGCTGGCGCATCGGTGACTGGGACCTGAGCGGCCTGGCCCCTGGCGAGTGGCGCGAGCTTCACGTTCATGCGCCCAAAAAGCCGCCCCGCTCCGGCCGGCGCAAGGCCCCACCGCGCGGCGCCCGCCGGCGTCGCGCCTGAACCGCCCGCGGCTGTCGCGGCGCGCCCGGGTGCGCTACCATCGGCGCCCCGCAGTAAACCAGAGACGGACCAGGAACCGGATGAACAGCTTCCAAGCGCATATTACAGTGGCCACCGTGGTGGAACAGGACGGTCGCCTGCTGTTCGTGCGCGAAACCCAGAACGGCGAGACAGTGATCAACCAGCCCGCCGGCCACGCCGAATTCGGCGAAGACCTGATGCAGGCCGCCTACCGGGAAACCTTGGAAGAGACCGCCTGGCGGGTGGAGATCACCGGCCTGCTCGGCTGGTACATTTTTCAACCCTATAAAGGTGCCGGGGTATACTACCGCACCTGCTTTATCGCCGAGCCTCAGGGGCACGACCCGCATCAGAAGCTGGACACCGGCATTCTGGAAGCGGTCTGGCTGACGCCCGAGGAACTCACGCGGCGCCGCGCCGAACACCGCAGCCCGCTGGTGGCACGCTGCGTGGCGGACTATCAAAGCGGCCGTCGCCTGCCGCTGGACGCCATTTACCAGCACCCCTGGCCGTTGCAGCGTGGTTGATTCGCGTTAAAGCGCCCATATAGAGAGCCCCATGCACACACAAGCGCCCGAAAACACCCGCGTCATCGTCGGCATGTCCGGCGGCGTCGATTCCTCCGTGGCCGCCGCCCGCCTGCTGGACGCCGGCTACCAGGTGGAAGGCCTGTTCATGAAGAACTGGGACGAGGACGACGGCACCGAGTACTGCACCGCCCGGGACGACCTGCTCGACGCCATGCAGGTGGCCGGGGTGCTGGGCATCGAGCTGCACACCGCCAATTTCGCCACCGAGTACTGGGACCGGGTGTTCGAGCACTTCCTGGCCGAATACCGCGCCGGACGCACCCCCAACCCGGACATCCTGTGTAATAAGGAAATCAAGTTCCGGGCCTTCCTCGACCACGCCCTGACCCTGGGCGCCGACTACATCGCCACCGGCCACTACGCTCAGGTGGACCACAGCGGTGAGCACGCCCGGCTGCTGCGCGCGGTGGACGACAACAAGGACCAGACCTACTTCCTGCACGCCGTCGGCGGCGACAAGTTCGCCCGCACCCTGTTCCCCCTCGGCGACCTGGAAAAGCCGGAGGTGCGCCGCCTGGCCGGCGAGCGCGGCTTCGCCAACCATAAAAAGAAGGACTCCACCGGCATCTGCTTTATCGGCGAGCGGCGCTTCAAGGATTTCCTGGAAACCTACCTCCCCGCCCAGCCCGGCGACATCGAGGACGACGCCGGCCACCGCATCGGTCGCCACGACGGTCTCATGTACTACACCCTGGGCCAACGTCAGGGTCTGGGTATCGGCGGCCTGGCCGACGCCGGCGACGCGCCCTGGTACGTGGCCGGCAAGGACCTGGACCGCAATGTGCTGATCGCCGTGCAAGGCCAGGACCACCCGCTGCTCTACCGCGGCGAGCTGACCAGCGGCCCGGTGGACTGGATCGCCGGGGCGCCGCCGGCGCTGCCCGCGCGGCTCACCGCCAAGACCCGCTACCGCCAGCCGGACCAGGCCTGCCGGGTGGAAGACGCCGGCGCGGGCCGCGTGCGGGTGGTGTTCGAGCAGCCCCAGCGGGCCGTCACGCCGGGCCAGTCGGTGGTGTTCTACGACGCCGACGCCTGCCTGGGCGGCGCCGTGATCGAGGAGACGCGATGAATCCGCAGCAGCAACAAGCCCTGGCTCTGGCGGCGGTGTTCGAAGCCGCCACGCTGGCCGACCAGATCGCCACCAGCGGTGATTGCGACCAGGCCGCCATGGAAGCCCTGCTGGATGGGGTGATGACCATGCAGGCCACCGATTTCGACACCATCTACCCGCGCCCGGCCCTGTTCCGGGACGGCCTGCGCCTGCTGCGCCAGAGTCTCAACCGGGAGCAGACACGCCAGGCGGCGCGGCCGCTCAGTTACTCGCTGGCGCTGATGCATCTGTCCGCCAAGCTGCGCAAGAACAGCGACGTGATCAGTATCCTGCGCCACCGGCTGATTGCTCTTGAGGGCCAGCGGCAACATTTCCAGGGCGGCACCACCAATGTCACTTTTTGTCATCGCCTGGCGGGCATCTATCTGGATACCCTGGGCACCTTCCGGTTCCGCATCCGGGTGCAGGGTGAGCCGGCGCGCCTGCAGGACGAGGACAACGCCGCCCGCATTCGCGCCCTGTTCCTGGCCGGCGTGCGGGCCGCCTTCCTGTGGCACCAGCTGGGCGGACGGCGCTGGCGGCTGCTGTTCCAGCGCAAGCAGCAACTGGAAGTACTCGAGAGCATAAAATTCAGTGAGTTATAGCCACAACCCGACAATCAACATTAACTAAAATCCGCGCCTTTCCCGGGCGCCTTCCCGGCGCGCGCCGGCGCTACGCGACCGGCGCCATTTTGCTGTATGATTGCGCCGCTATCGGATTCCCTTCAGGAGTTGCCCCATGTCCAGCTTTACTTCCCTTACCGCCATTTCCCCGGTGGACGGCCGCTACGCCGGCAAGTGTGAATCCCTCCGCGCGATCACCAGCGAATACGGTCTGATTCGCTATCGGGTCCACGTGGAAGTGAGCTGGCTGGAACAACTGGCCCATGACAAGGCGATCCCGGAAGTGCCGTTGATGAGCGGCAAGGCCGCCTGGCACCTGCGCGGCGTGACCCGCGACTTCGAAGAGAAGGACGCCGAACGGATCAAGGAAATCGAAGCCACCACCAACCACGACGTCAAGGCGGTGGAATACTTCATCAAGGAGCGCATGGCCGAGCACGAAGAGCTCGACGCCATGAACGAGTTCGTGCACTTCGCCTGCACCAGCGAGGACATCAATAACCTGTCCTACGCCCTGATGATGCGCGAAGCCCGCGAGCAGCTGCTGCCCAAGCTGGACCAGGTAATCGGCGGCATCCGCAAGCTCGCCCACGGCCTGGCCGACACCGCCATGCTGTCGCGCACCCACGGCCAGTCCGCCTCGCCGACCACGGTGGGCAAGGAAATGGCCAACGTGGTGGCGCGCCTGAAGCGCCAGCGCGACCAGTTCGCGGCGGTGGAAATCCTCGGCAAGATCAACGGCGCGGTGGGCAACTACAACGCCCACCTGGCCGCCTACCCGGAAGTGGACTGGCCGGCCTTCGCCCGCCGTTTCGTGGAAGGCCTGGGGCTCAGCTTCAACCCCTTCACCACCCAGATCGAGCCGCACGACTGGATCGCCGAATACTTCCACGCCCTGATGCGCTTCAACACCATCCTGCTGGATTTCGACCGCGACCTGTGGGGCTACATCTCACTGGGCTACTTCAAACAGCGCGCCGTGGAAGGCGAAGTGGGCTCCTCCACCATGCCGCACAAGGTCAACCCGATCGACTTCGAAAACTCCGAAGGCAACCTGGGCATCGCCAACGCGATCATGGATCACCTGGCCGGCAAGCTGCCGATCTCACGCTGGCAGCGTGACCTCACCGATTCCACCGTACTGCGCAACATGGGCGTGGGCCTGGCGCACAGCCTGATCGCCTACGAAGCCGCCCTGAAAGGCATCGGCAAACTGGAAATCAACGCCGAACGGCTCGCCGACGATCTCGACGCCGCCTGGGAAGTGCTGGCCGAGCCGATCCAGACCGTGATGCGCCGTTACGGCATCGAAAAGCCCTACGAAAAGCTCAAGGCACTGACCCGAGGCAAGGCGATCACCCAGGAGGCCCTGGCGGCCTTCATCGACGACCTGGCGATCCCCGAGGACGCCAAGGAGCGGCTCAAGGCGCTGACCCCGGCCACCTACGTGGGCAACGCCGGCCAGCAGGCGCGCAGCGTCCAGTAGGCGCCACGCGCCGCCGCCGGATACCATGTCTGCCGCCACCGCTCTGCCCCGCTTCACCCTGCCGATGGCGCCCCGGGACTTCCTGGCGCGCCACTGGCAGCGCGCACCCCTGTTCATGCCCGGCGCCGCCAGCGGCCTGGCGCACCCGGACGCCGACACCCTGGCCGGGCTGGCACTGGAACCGGAGGTGGAATCGCGGCTGATCCGTGGCGCCGGCAACGGCCCCTGGCATCTGGAGCAAGGTCCGCTGGACGAACAGCGCTTCGCGGAACTGGGTGACCGGGACTGGACCTTGCTGGTGCAGTCCGTGGACCACTACCTCACCGAAGTCTCGCTGCTGCTGGATGATTTTGGCTTCGTGCCCGGCTGGCGCCTGGACGACATCATGATCAGCTACGCCGCCGAAGGCGGCAGCGTCGGGCCCCACTTCGATCAGTACGACGTGTTCCTGATCCAGGCCGCCGGCCAGCGCCATTGGCAGGTGGGCCCCCACTGCGACGAACAAAGCCGCCTGCGCGGCGACGTGCCCCTGAAAATGCTGGCGCACATGCCCGTTGAACAGGAACACACCGCCGGCCCCGGCGACGTGCTCTACCTGCCGCCGGGCGTCGCCCACCATGGCGTGGCGCTGGACAGCGACTGCATCACCTGGTCGGTGGGCTTCCGGGCCCCGGACTACCGGGACCTGCTCGCCGAAATGGTCGCCGAAACCCTCGCCGACACCGACGAGCAGTTGTACGCCGACCCGGGCCGCGCGCCGGTGGAGGACGCCGGCGAACTGAGCGTCGCCGACCGCGACGCCATGCTCGACCGCGCCTTCGGTCTGCTGGATCGCGGCGCCGCCGGGCGAGCTTTGGCCCGCTGGCTGAGCACGCCCCGGCAGACAGGACTTGATTTTCTTATCGACCCGGCGCACATTCGCGCCGCTGAACCCGCCACGGCGCTGATCCGTCATGGCGGCGCGCGGCTTCTCTGCCACGGCGACACCGCCTGGCTGAACGGAGAACCCTGGCCTCTCAATCAGGGCCAGATGCCGCTGGCACGCCTACTCGCGCGCCAGCGCCGCTACCGACACGACGAGCTGGCTGAGGTGCTTAACGCCGACAGCCGCGACCTGCTTAACCACTGGATAGACCAGGGCTACTTTGCCGAGTTTTAACGAGAACGCCATGGCCTTTAGCATTATCGAAACCTCCTGGGACGAACACCGCGCCGAACTCAGCGCTCTGCGCGAGCGCGTCTTCATCGGCGAACAGGGCGTCCCCGAAGAGCTGGAATGGGACGGCGCCGACCCGGCGTCGCGCCACTTCCTGGCCTTTGACGACGATCAGCAGCCGATCGGCTGCATCCGCTTGCTGGGCAGTGGGCAGATCAGCCGCCTGTGCGTGGTGGAAACCCGCCGCAACAGCGGCATCGGCCGGGCCCTGCTGGTGGCCGCCGAAGAAGCCGCCCGCGCCGCCGACATGCGAGAAATATTCCTCTACGCCCAGACCCACGCCACCAGTTTTTACGAAGGCGCGGGATTCTCCGCCTCCGGGGGGATTTTCATGGACGCCCACATCCCCCACCGCCAGATGTTCAAGCTGCTCACCTGAAGCGGCCATGGCCATGGACGTCCGGATCGGCGAAGACCGCACCCTTCACCATCCGCCTTGCGCGGCGGCGGCCCTGGCGGCGCTGATCCGCGCCAGCGGTCGCCGCCTGTGGCTGCGCGTGCCCGAGCTGGATGCCCTCAGCAACGATGGCGACGTGCTGGCGGCCCTCAAAAGCCTGGCTCTTTCCTCACCGCGCGCCGACTTGCGAGTGCTGTTCGACGATGCCGGGCGCGCCGTCAAAAACGGCCACGGCCTGATCCACCTGAGCCGCCGTCTACCGTCACGGCTTCAACTGCGCCAGACGCAAGCCGACGACGCCGACCCGCGCCTGTGCTTCGCCGTCGCCGACCGCACCGGTCTGTTCCAGGCCCCCGGCTGGCCCCGCCCGGAGCGGCTGGACCTGTGCGCCCACGCCCTACCCCTCGGGCCGCGCCGCGCCGAAGAGTTCGCACGCACCTGGGAGCGGGCCCATGGCAGCCAGGAACTGCGGGAACTGCACCTGTGACCGGCACCGACCCAATACCCGAGCAACGATAAAACGGGCCGGCGCGACGCTGACGTCACCGCCCTGGCCGCCAGGATCGCGTTCGGTGATACCCTCGTCGTGGTGTCCTTCGCCGGAGCGCTCAAACATGCACAATCCCACCCTGTCGCTTCGCCCGGTGCACCGCTGGCCGGCGCTGGCTCTCCTGGTATGGCTCTGTCTGGCCGCCGTGCATTCGCGCTGGCCCAGCGCCGACAGCGCGCCATCCGGGCGCGTCACCCTGCCCGCCTGGCCAGAGCCTGGCAATCCCGGGCTGTGGCCGGCGCTCGACCGCATGCTGGAGCGCCTCCCCACCGACCCGCGCGGCCAGCTGCGTTACGACACCCGCACGCTGGCCGCGGTACAGCTTGCCGCCAATGCGGTTCAGGCGCCCCTGACCACCGCGGAGCGTGATCGCCTACGACTACTGACGCGGCGGGCCCTGCCGGCGGCGGACGCCGAGGCGCTGCTGTTGAAGTATCTGCGCTATCGCGACGCCGTGACGGCGCTACCGGCAGGCGATCTGACCGCCCGCCAGGACCTGCAGAAACGCTATTTCGGCGACCGCGCGATAACGCTTTTTCATGAAGAAAACGCCATGCGGGCAGCCCTGCAGGCGGAACAGCACACCGGCGAGGCACCACGCTAATGACGCGCCTGGCCGTGCCCCTGGCCGCCCTGTCCGGCGTGCTGCTGGCGCTGCCGTTTATCCACGGTGCGCTGTTTCCGTTGACCTGGGTGGCGTTCATCCCTTTGCTGGCGGCGCTGCGTGGCGCCTCGCCCGGGCACGCCTACCGGCTGGGCCTGATATGCGGTCTGGTGTTCTATGGGTTGGGCGCCTTCTGGATCGTCGATTTTCTGCGGCACCTCTGGTCGCCGGGCGCGCTGGCAACCGCCGGCCTGGCGCTGCTGTTCTGGCTCTACAGCGCCCAGCTACCGGCGTTGCTGATGCTCGCGTTTCAGTGGTTGCGGCGGCGTACCGGCTGGTCGGCGCTGCTGTTGTTTCCCGTGCTCACGGCGCTGTTCTTCGCCCGCTTTCCGATGCTGTTCCAGGCCCAGCTCGGCGAGAGCCAGAGTCTTTTCCTCACCGCCCTGCAACCACTGGCCTGGACCGGCGTGCATGCGCTGGACGCGGTAATCGCTCTCGTCAACGTGCTGCTCTACCGCTGGCTGTTCAGCCCGGCGCGCCAGCGGTTTGTGAAGGACAGGGCCGGGCTGGCCGCCGCCGCCCTGCCAGTACTGTGGCTGGGCCTGGGCAGCGTGCTGCTGCATCATTGGGACCATCAGGGCGGCGACAACGCCTCACACCGGGTCGGCTTCGTCCAGGAAAACACCCCGCCCGGGGGCGCCTCCCCGGCACCGGGCCATGGCTTCGCCTACCCGCGTGCCCTGGCGTTGTCCGAACCTCTGGCCCGTGCCGGCGCCGACCTGGTGGTGTGGCCGGAAACCGGCTTCGATGATTACTTCGCCCGTCCCAGGGTGGCGGGCGCGTTACGACGTTCGGTGGCCAACCTGGACGCGGCGCTGATCTTTCAGGGCATGCACGCGGAAAACAGCGAACAGTTCAACAGCGCCGCCGTGATTGGTCACGACGGCCAGGAACAAGGTCGTTATCGCAAAATCCAGCGCGTCGCCTTCGGTGAGTACCTGCCGCTATTGGAAGCCTTCCCCCGCACCGGAAGTTGGGTCCGCGAGCAGCTTGGCGGCTTCTTCAGCAAAGTGAGCGCGGGGGAGCGGCCGGGCCGCTTCGCGGTCGCCGGCCTGGAAGCCCTGCCCTTGATTTGCTACGAAGCTCTGTTCCCGGAGCTGGTGGCAAACGCGGCCCGGGGCGACGGCGCGGCGGAGCTGCTGGTGGTGCTGTCCAACAACGCCTGGTTCGGCGCCTCCCGTCAGCCCTACCAGCACCTCAATGCCTCGGTGCTGCGCGCGGTGGAAAACCGCCGGCCGCTGCTGCATGTGATCAACAACGGCCCCTCGGCGGTGGTGCTGCCCAGCGGGCGGCGCCTGGTGCAGTCCGAATACGGCGAGGAAGCCGCCTACTGGGTCGATATCCCGACATCGGGGTCGGCAACGGACAGCTTCTTCACCCGCCACCCGGCGCTGTTCCTGGATCTGGTATTCCTGCTTACGGCCCTCGCTCTGGGCCGCGCCGTGATCGGTGTTATCGCTGTTCAGCGGTCGCCGGCGTTTCGCTAAGCGGTCGCTGCCGCTCCCGTTTCTGCGCCTCGGTCAGCGCCGGGTTGGACTGGATGCGCATATTCTCCAGCGTAACGCGCATCATGCGTTCCTCCTCGCCGAACAGGGCCTCGGCCAGATCCGCGCCGAGATAGTCGCGCCGCAGGTTGTGGAGTTGCCGTAGCCCCCGTGCCATTTCGTCCTCGGTACCCAGGTAGCGAAAGGTGTCGCCCAGGTCGCGGTAGACGTTGCTGTAATGGTAGTAACGCTCCACCACATCAAGCACCTGGCGGCCGCGGTCGTCCGGCAGACCGGCGGCGATTCGCCGCTGCAAGGTCTCGAACTGTCGCGCATTCAGGCGGCTCCCGCGCTCTATGAATAACGCGTCCAGGTCTTCCCTGACCCGGGCGTCCACCTGCAGACGCCCGTGCCTGTCCCATTGCAGGCCGCTCAGCGCATCGCTGATCGCCGCCTGCTCCGGCAACGGCTCCGGCTCGGGCGCCGCTGGCGGCGCCCCGGCCGCGCGTTCGGGTCCGGTGAAGGCGGAGTCCGCGACCGTTGTCCGCGCCACCGCAGGCGACGCCGGTTCCGCCGGGGCCGGGGGCCGTTGCGCCACATGCGGCGCCGGCGCCTCGCCGCCGAGCCAGTACACGCCGCCGGCGACCACCGCCAGCGCCACGGCCATGGAGGCGATCCAGCGGCCCGCCCCTGTCTTGTTATCGAACATGGTTGCTCCTTCTTTCGGTGCCCGTTATTCCATGACGGCGCGGATTTGTCCCACCGTGACGCCGGTCCAGCTTTTCACCGCGCGACGCAGACTGGACGCGCACGAAAACCCCGCCAGAGCCGCCACCTCCTCCACCGCCAGGCGCGAATAGCGCAGTTGGTAGCTGGTGATTTCCATGCGCACGGCATGCAATAAGTGCCGAAACGACGCCCTCTCCCGGGCCAGTCGCCGGCTCAGCCCACGGGGTGTGAGATGCAACTGCCTGGCCACGGTTTCCAGATCCAGGTCGGGCCGGAAATGAGCGCGGATGTGCGAACGCACCCGCTCGGTGAACGGCAAACGCTCCGGCACCCGGCACAGCTCCCGTTCGCATTCGTCGATGATCCGCTCGAACGCGCGCTTGCGCAGGGGCCGGAAGCGCCGGAATACAAAATCCCGATGCGCGGATATGGAAAACTCGTCGCAGTCGAACGTCAGGCTTGCGCACGGCAGGTTGCGGTAAGCCGTGGGTTCGCTGGGGCGTGGCCGGTCCAGGCGCACGTGCACCGAGGGGTCGTCGACCTGTTTATTGCCGCACAGATCCCAAAGCCGGAGTGTGACGGCCAGGCGCCAGTCGCGAATAAAATCACGCAGTACGGTTTGCTGCTCACTGCCGGTGGTGTAGTCGATCGGCTCGACCACACGGTTATCGGCGTCGAGATAGGCATTGGGCCGTGCCGTGTGGGTGGCGTAATGCGGTTGCGACATGACCAGGTAGCGGCGGAACGCCTCGCCCGCCAGCTTAAGGCTGGGGCTGCAATGCACCACAAAGCCCACCGGGCCCCAGTATGACCAGTCGAACCGCATGCCCACCGCCACGCCCAACGCCGGGCGCGAGCAGGCCTCAATACCGTTGTAGAGAAGTTGCTGGAATTGATCGAAGCCGATATTGATTTCCTGCATTTCAAACATTGCCGGTGAAATGCCGGTGTCGAGAAGCAGCCGGTCCTGGCTGGCGCCGAGGCTGCAAAACGCTTCGATAAAGCCGAGAGGGTGCCGATGAAGCGGCACGGAACCGCCTATCAGTTTCGCGTCCATTGTTCGCTCCCAAACCTTATTATTCTTTGGCAGCGGCTTTCATGACTACGCGGTACACCTTAATCCGCCATGGGTCTGCCGATGGGATGGGGCCGCTCAATCAGTGCGAGCCCCATGTACTTCGACATGGAGCCCGCTTATCCCTTACAGGTCCTTGCGCTCCATGTCCCAACCACTTATATCACAAGCGGAACAGGCGCCGGTGAACAGGCTCGCAGCATCGGAATCCCCTTCCAGCTGGTACAACCACCAGGCAGTGGTGATGCCCTTGAAGTCACCGAAATCGCCGGTCGGCTCAAAATGGCTGGCGCCGTTCAGGGTCGCCCAGAACACCGGCACGTCCACGCGCCGGTACACCGGAGCCTGGTTCAGAGTGGGACCAGCCAGCGTATCGGAAGAGCCGGACAGCAGCAGCATCGGCGCCTGCTGTTGATACTGGGATGAGGTCTCATGACCGAGACCCAGGATGTACGGCTGCATCGGCGCGGTGGCGGTGATGCGATCATCGCGGGCCGCCATGATGGTGCCGCCGCCGCCCTGGGAATGCCCGGACGCGCCGATATTGGAGAAGTCCAGGTCGTCGGCGTAGCTACGGCCCTCGAGGTAATCAATGCAGTCGAGCATGTCCTCGCCGGAACCGGCGTTGCTGGTGTTGGCGGCCGCGACCACGAACCCCCAGGACGCCCAGTGCTCCAGGCCACTGCCGTAGACGCTCGGTGAAGCGCCGGTGCCGTTACCCCAGACAATCACCGGGTGATCGCCGTCGAGGCTGATCGGCCGGTAAACGGTACAGCTGAAGCCGGTGTCACTGGTGGTGGCGTAAGGGCCGTCTTCCTCGAACGGCGCGAGCGGATTGTCGTCGTCGCCGGCCAGGGCGGCGGGAGCCATAAGAACGCCGGCCAGTAAGGCGGCGGTGGTGGTCAGCCAGCGCGTATTGAGCGCCATGTGCGAATTATTTGCTTTCATTGCTGTGATCCTTTTTTTATCGGAATTAACGGTTCTCTCCCTTGGCAACCGCGGATAACCCGCGGCAACGACATTGATTCTAGGAGGGGCATTCGAAGGACAGCTATCACAGCAAGGGCCCGATTCGCGGCGTGGTGGTAACTCACGTAGCGACCACGAATGGAGTTCTCAAAAAGAGGGAGAAGCAGCGCACAGAAAGCGAAAAACGGGGTTCGAGGCGGGGCCCACTCAGGCCCCCGGCTTGGCCGTAAGACGCCAGAGCTTTTGACCGCTGGCGGCGTATTTTTCCTCGAAATCGGTCAGCGCTTCATGATCCTGGTGCAGAGCCGTGAGTTCCGAGGACCAGCCGCCAAGCGCCAGGGCGGCGCGGGCTTCCTGCAGATACAAAGACCAGTTGCTGCGCATTTCCAAAGTGCCGCCCAGTTCAATCAGCACCGGGAACACCGGGTGTCCGTGCCAACGGCGTTTCAGATGTGCGCTCTTCGGCCAGGGATTGGGGTAAAGAATGTAATGGCGCCAGGGCCGCCAGCCGGCCTGCGCCGCCAGCCGCCAGAATCCGCTGCAATCGGTCTGCAGCAACAGCAGGTTGTCCGGTAACGGGGCGAAGCGGCGCGCGGCGCGCTGCAGGCGGTGTTGCGACTGATCCAGACCCAACACCAGCGCCTCCGGGTAGGTTTTTGCCAGAGCCACGGAAGACCGCCCCGTGCCGCACCCGGAGTCGACAATCAGCCGGTGGTCGGCGGTGCCCACCCAGTCCGCGGCACGCGCGAACGCGGCCCGGTCATGATCCGCCACCGGCGCGCGCCAGGGGTGCGCCAGGTGGCGACGCACCGTGGCTTCCAGAGCGGGGTGCACCCCCTCTTGGTTACTGGTTACCGCACGGCTATTACCAAACATGCTGTGTCTCGAGAAGGGGCATTATTTAGGGCAACTTAATTCACATTTCGGGCTTGCGGCCCACCGCGCCGCGCCGATATTGGCTACAATTCCGCGCGTTACGGAGTTCGCCATTATGCGTTTTTTGTTGGTTTTTTTCTGCTTTTTCCTGATCACCGCCTGCCAGGACAACCCGGCCCCCGACAGCGACTACGAGGACGATTTCCTGCTCGTCGCCCATCAGACCATGACGCCTCTGGACAGCGACTACAGCCAGGACATGAACCTCAAGGCACTGGTCCGCAATCGCATCGCCGACGGGCCCGATGACGGCCGCTGGATCCGCACCACCCTGCCCTGGCTGCGCCTGGGCAGCGGCGAGCTGGATACCCGCGACCTGGAACGGCTCGGCGAGCGCGCCGAGCCGCTGCTGAAATTTCTTTCCACCGGTACCTTGAGCCGCGTCGAGGGCGGTGAAATCACCGACACGCGGATCGCCGATCAGGCGCTCTACCAGACGCTGGTGGAGCGCTTTGGCGACAAGGTGCAGCAGCTGCTCGATCAGGCCACCGCCACGGCGGTCCCGTTGCCCTCGGATCCGCGCCCCGGTGACACCTGGCACGCCGACGCCGCGCTCTGGGGGCTGCCCAGGATCACCGCCGACTATGAAGTGCTGGCCCGCGACGGCGACCGGGTATTGATCAAGCTCACCCTGGCCGGTGACGGCGTCACCGGCCAGGCGCGCATGATCGCCCGCTGGCCCTCGGGGATGCCCGAAGCCCTGCGCCTGCACAGCACGGTGACCCTGGCGGAGCAAAACGCACGGGTGGAGCAGCGCCTGCTGCTGATCAGCCAAACCCATTACCCCTACCCGGTGAAGGACTGGGATGTGGATCCGATACAGGCGGAAATGCAGGCGGATTACACCGAGCGCCGGCTGGCCGATCCGATCTTTATGGAGGCCGAGGCATTTCCGCCCCTGCAAGACGCCGAGCACGTGAATACCTTGCTCGACAGTCTGGAGGACAGCCTGTTCTACCGCCCCGACGAGCACCGCCTGGTCACCACCGGGGACTGGACGCTGGCCACGCCGTTGCAACAACAGACCAGCTTCCATCTCACCGGCCTCGGGGGCGACGCGCCGGCGGGCCTGGTGGTGAACCGCCTGGCCGAATCCGGCGGCTTCTATGGCCTGGCGGACCCGGGCCCGCAGGACCTGGGCCGCGACCTGCTTATTGCCACCCCGAACCACCCGATGCCGAGTGGCGAGCCGATCACCGTTAACGGCGAGGCCGGCATCTGGACACCGGGGGAATCCATCACCGTCCGTCAGGGCGATGACCTGCCCGAAGGCACCCGGGTGCTGGAATGGGGCGAGCGGCGCGTGGACCTGCACCTGGAAAACGAAGGGCGGCTCAGCGCCCGCCCGTTGGGCGCCGATGGCGAGCTGCTGGACTTCGCGGTGGTCTACCGGGCGCCGAATCAGGGCGACACCTCCGCCGAGACGTTCGTGAACCGCCTTACCCTGGGCATGCCGCCGGCCCGGGTCAGCCTGCTCACCGAGGCCCCCATCGCGGCACTGCGACTGACGTCGCCGCCGTCGACGACACCGGTCTGGCGCTGCAGCCGCTCGGCGAGGACGACAACGGCGTGCGCCGCTTCTGGGGCCCGGTTAAAGAGGTCCGTTTCCTGCGCGCCCAGGGCGAACAGCGCCGCGCCCTGACGGCGGAACTGCCGGAGTTACCGCAATGAAACACCGTTATTGGCTTGCCCTGACCCCCCTGCTCCTGGCGCTGGCCGCCACCGGCCACGCCGAGCGCCGCTATTTCACCCAGTACGACTCCCCGGCGAAAGAGCCGGAACAGGCGCTCTATTACGTGGACCTGCCATTACCGGAAAACCCCGACGGCCCCGGCTTTTTGTACCGCGCCTATTACCGGGAAAACGACGCGCTCTACGCGGAAGGCGCCCGCGCCGGTGCCGACAAGGACGCGGACTGGTTCGGCGACTGGCGCTACCTGTATCCGGACGGCGACATCAAACAGCGCGGCCAGAGCGACGACCAGGGCCGCCTCGACGGCGACGTTATCTCATACTTCGAGAACGGCCAGATCGAAAAGGTCAAGCCCTACACCGCCGGCAAACTCGACGGCACCGAAAAGCGCTACGACGAAGACGGCGACCTGCTGCTCGAGCTGCCCTACCGGGACGGCGCCCGCCACGGCATGCGGATCAATTATTACGGCGAGGGCGGCGGCCCGGACGGCGGCCAGATCTACGAGGAACGGCGCTATAAAAACGGCGATTACGACAACTTCTACAATCGCTATGACCGCGACGGCCAGCGCATCGGCCACGCCGGCTACACCGCCCCGGGCGTGTTCATGGCCTGGAGCAAAGACAGCGAGGGGCGTTACCGGCGGCGCGAAGCCAGTTTCCAGCGCGACGCCCAGGGCCGCTACCGCAACGATGCCCCGGTATGGCTGCGGGTGATCGCCGATCACGACGGCGGCGGCCCGCCCCAGCGTGTCAGCTTGCGCTATGCCCAGGACAACAGCGAATGGACCACCGGGTTTAGAAACGGCAAGGTGGTGCGCCTGGAGCATGACGTGGACGGTATCCCCCAGGGGCACCGAATCGTCAGCCAATACGGCGGCGGCCGCGAAGAAGGCCGCATGGTCGACGGCCTGCGCACCGGCACCTGGCGCGGCTACGACGCCCAGGACCGTCTGACCTCGGTGTCGCACTTCAAACAGGGCCGACTGGACGGCGAGGTCCGCGAGCGCAGCGGCCCGGAACAGCAACGCTGGACCTATACGCACTACCGGCAAGACAAACAGCATGGTCCCTGGCGCACTGAAAACGCCGACGGCGAGGTGTTGGAAGCCGGCCAGTACCGCGATGGCGTGCCGGTCGGCGAATGGCACACCCTGCGCGACACCGGCGAGCAGGAAACCGCCACCTACGTGGACGGCGAGCTGCACGGCGACTGGCGCCTGCGTTCCGCCTCCGGGGCGCTGATCGCCGAGCGGCACTACGACCATGGCGATGCCACCGGCACCTGGAAGCGCTTCCAGGGCGGCGAACTGAGCTACCACGCCACCTTCAAGAACGGTAAACGCCAGGGCGACGTGTTCGAAGTCAGTCTCAATGGTAACCACACCTTTGCCCATTTCCAGGCCGGCCGGCTGGACGGCCCTTACCGGGAAACCACGCCGGAGGGCTACCCGCTCCTGCAAGGCCACTACCAGGACGGCCAGCGTCACGGCCGTTTCGTCGAATACAACCCGCAGGGCCGCGTGGAGCGCATTACCCCCTACCGGAACGGCCAGCCCCAGGGCGAGGGCTGGCTCCGGCTCCGCGGCGGCGAGCTGGTGAAGGCGCGCTGGGAAGAAGGACGCCGGGTGACGCCCTAGCTGGCCGCCAGAGCAGGCGCGCCCTGCCCGACCGGTATTCAGCGACCGCCGCTTATGGCTATTATGCGGATTCCAGCCGCACGGGGATTTTCGTGATGCCGTTACTGTCACCACCCTTACTATGCCGCCGCCCGGGCGGCCCCTGGGCCCGACGTCTTGCTCTGGCCCTGCTGGTGCTGTTGTCACTGTCCGGCGCCGCCCGCGCCGACGACATGTCGATCCACGTGATCCAGCGCGCCGACGCCGAGGCCCTGCTGCCGGTGATCCGCCCGCTGCTGCCGGAAGGCGGTTACGCCAACGCCTATCAGGGCAAGCTGGTGATCCGCACCGACGACCGTAACTTTGACGAGATACTGGGCGCCCTCGGCGACATGCCCGAGGTGCCGCGCACGATCACCGTGCAACTGCGCCGCCAGGGCGACAGCAGCGGCGCCGGCGGCGATATCCGCATCAACGGCCAGGGCGTGCGCGCCGGCGCCAACACCGTCACCACCCGACGCCAGGACCGCTACAGCATCAACACCCTGTCCGGTCATCCGGCGGGGATCAGCCAGGGCAGCCTGGTGGCCCTCACTGGCACCCAGTTCCCGGCGCTGCTGGCGCTTAAGCAGGGCATCGACATCACCCCGGTGATCACCAGCGACGGCCGGGTGCGCCTGACCATCGAGCAACGTTTCGACGAGCCCGCCGGCCGCCAGAGCGCGCGCACCCAGCAAGCCAGCAGCACGCTGGTGGTCACCCCCGGGCAATGGCAGCCGCTCGGGCAGATCACCGTCAGCGAAAGCCAGTCCGCCACCGGCCTGGGCGGCGCCAGCACCCGCAGCGACCGCTTCTCCCTGCCCCTGGAAGTCAAAGTGGAAATCGGCGGCTCCTGATGCGTATCGACCGGGACACGGCGCCTCACACCGGCGGCGGATTACGTTCCGCGAACTGACCGTTCCAATAAGGGTAATAGGGGTAAGGCGGGGTTACCGCGCTGGCCGCGTCCAGCCGCGCCACCTGGGAAGGATCGAGGCACCAGCCGACGGCACCCAGATTCTGCTGCAGCTGCGTTTCATTCCTGGCGCCAATCAGCACCGACGACACCGTCGGTCGTCGCAGCAACCAGTTAATCGCCACCTGCGGCACGGTCTTGCCGACTTCATCAGCGATCTCGAACAGCGCGTCCAATACCCGATACAGTCGCTCGTCCGGCACCGGCGGCGCGAACTCTTCGGTGTCGTGGAGACGGCTGCCGGCGGGCAACGGCTGGCCACGACGGATCTTGCCGGTCAGGCGGCCCCAGCCCAACGGACTCCACACCAGAGCGCCCAGCCCCTGGTCCTGCCCCACCGGCATCAGTTCCCACTCGTAATCCCGGCCCACCAGGGAGTAATAGGTCTGGTTGGCCACGAAGCGCGCATAGCCGTGGCGCTCCGCGACACTCTGGGATTTCATCAACTGCCAGCCGGAAAAATTGGACGCGCCCAGATAGCGCACCTTGCCGGCCCGCACCAGATCATCCAGTGCCGACATAACGTCTTCCACCGGCGTCATGGCGTCGAAATGATGCAGTTGCAGCACGTCGATATAGTCGGTGCCCAGGCGCGTCAACGCGCGCTCGGTGGCGCGGATCAGGTGGTGGCGTGAACTGCCGGCGTCGTTGGCACCCTCGCCGCTGCGCAGCGACATCTTGGTGGACACGATCACCCGGTCACGGCGGCCTTTGATTGCCGCGCCGAGGATGGTCTCCGAGGCGCCGTCGGAATACACGTCGGCGGAATCGAACAGATTGACGCCGGCGTCCAGGCAGATGTCGATCAGCCGCGTCGCTTGTGCCACGTCGGTGCTGCCCCAGGCGCTGAACAGCGGCCCCTTACCGCCGAAGGTGCCGGCCCCGAAGCCCAAGACAGGCACTTTGAAACCGGACCGTCCCAGATAACGATATTCCATCACGCTTACTCCTGTTCGCAGGGAATGGACCGGACGGGCCGGATGGCCTCGCCCTGTTCTCGCTTGATTGCCCAGGCCGCCACCGCCAGCCCGGTCAGAGTCATCAGTACCGCGGCGCCGGGCACGGCACCGAAGCCGCCGCCCTGCTCAATCACTACACCGCCGAGTCCAGCACCCAGGGCATTGCCCAGGTTGAACGCCCCGATATTGAAGCTTGACGCCAGACTGGTCGCGCCGGGCGCCCGGTTGAGCACCCACAACTGCAAAGGCGCCACGGTGGCGAAGCTGGCCGCACCAAGCAGGCCGACAAAGACCACCGCCGTCCATTGCTGGGCGAGGGCAAATGGAAACAGGCCCAGCACCACCGCCAGCGCCGTGAGCGTCATCAGCAAAGCCGGTGCCAGCCCCCGGTCAGCGAGGCGGCCGCCGAGCAGGTTGCCGATAATCATGCCGACGCCGAACACCAGCAAAATCAGCGATACCGAATCCTGGGAGAAGCCGGCGATGCCGGTCAGAATCGGCTGGATGTAGGTGAACACGGTGAACACCCCGGCGAAACCGAGCACTGTCATCAGCAGCCCGAGCAGCACCGTCGGCCGGCCGATTACGGCAAGGCTCTCCCGCCAGCCGGCTTCCTCGCCGCCACCGCTGTCTCGGGGCACCATGACCGTAATCACCAGGGTCGCCAGTACTCCCACGCCGGTGACGGCCCAGAAGGTGGCGCGCCAGCCGTATTCGTGTCCCAACCAGGCGCCTGCGGGCACCCCCAGCAGTGTGGCCACGGTCAGGCCGGTGAACATGATGGCGATGGCGCCGGCCCGCTTGTCCGCCGCCACCAGACCGGTGGCAACCACCGAGCCGACACCGAAAAAGGTGCCGTGCGCCAGGGACGTGGCCACCCGGGCGGCCATTAACATCGGGTAATTCAGCGCCAAGGCACAGGCCAGATTACCCAGCGTAAACACCACCATTAGTGCCACCAGCACCGTCTTGCGGGGCCAGCGGGCGCTGGCGATGGTGAGCAGCGGCGCGCCCACGAACACGCCCAGGGCGTACCCAGAGATCAACAGGCCGGCGTGGCCGATGCTCACGCCCAGGTCGGCGGCCACTTGTTCGAGCACGCCCATGATCACGAATTCGGTGGTGCCGATGCCGAAGGCACCGATGGTCAAGGCGTAGAGCGCCCAGGGCACTGGGCGTGAAGCGGTTGAAACAGTCATGGCAACGTCCGTCAAAAAACGATGAGGCGCATGCTAGGCCCGGTCCGCTTTCCCTGATACCTTTACGATCTTCAATCACTTTCAACGATTTATTGATAATGGGCCCGTCATGGACCGTCTGAGCGACATCGCCCTGTTTCTTCGCGTGCTCGATCTGGGCTCGATCAGCGCCGCCGCCCGCAGCCTTGACCTGTCGTCGGCAGTGGCCAGCCAGCGCCTGCAGCGGCTGGAAAAAGGCCTGAACGTGCGGTTGCTGCACCGCACCACCCGGCGCCTGCACCCGACCCCGGAGGGGCTGGCGCTGGCCGAACAGGGCCGGGATCTGGTGGAGGGTCTGGAGGCGCTTACCCAGGATCTGCGCGGCAGCGCCGACAACGTCACCGGCACCCTGCGTGTCACCCTGCCCCACTCGTTCGGGCGCCAGTACATCTCACCGCTGCTGCCGGAGTTTCTTAACCGCTATCCCCGTTTAGACCTGGACGTCGGCCTCTCCGACCAGGTCGTGGACCTGGTTGGCGAAGGCTACGATCTGGGTATTCGCATCGGTATTCTGGAGGATTCCAGCCTGGTGGCCCGGCGTCTGGCCGACGACCGGCGGGTGCTGTGCGCCACCGCTGATTACCTGGACCGCCACGGCGCCCCCCAGCGCCCCGGCGACCTGACCGACCACCAATGCCTGGTGCTGTCCAGTCAGCGACGTCGCCAGGACCTGTGGCATTTCACCGACCCTCAGGGACAGAGCGAGACCGTGCAGGTGAGCGGCCGGATACGCAGCAATCAGGGTGAACTGCTCACCGAGGCGGTGCTCGGGGGCCTGGGCATCGCCCAGCATTCGGTGTGGCACATCCATGAACACCTGAGTAGCGGCCGGCTGAAGGTGGTGCTACCGGATTACCGGCTGGCGGAAACCGGCATCCACGCGGTGATGCCCCAGCGGCGGCTGGTGCCGCCCCGGGTTCGGGCGTTCGTGACGTTTCTGGAAGCGCGGCTGGCCGAACATCCGGTCTGGCGCTGACCGGTACCGTCGTTAGAAAGCTCTCTGGCATCCTGCCGGGAGCTTCGCTCCCTTTCGCGGGCTGGGCCCGCTCCCACAAATAAAAAAGCCCGGCGCGAGGCCGGGCTTTTCGGGGTGCTGCTAGCGTCGCGGTGGATTAGCCGCGCTTGGCTTTCAGCTCCAGGCGACGGCGGTGCAGAACCGGCTCGGTGTAGCCGCTGGGCTGCGCGGTACCCTCGAACACCAGGTCGCAGGAGGCCTTGAAGGCCAGGCTGCCGTCGAAGTCGTCGGACATGTTGGTGTAGGTGGGGTCGCCAGCGTTCTGCTCGTCCACGACCTTGGCCATGCGCTTCATGGTTTCCATCACCTGGTCCTTGCTGACCACGTCATGGTGCAACCAGTTGGCGATGTGCTGGCTGGAGATGCGGCAGGTGGCGCGGTCTTCCATCAGGCCCACGTTGTTGATGTCGGGCACTTTGGAGCAGCCCACGCCCTGGTCGATCCAGCGCACCACGTAACCGAGGATGCCCTGGGCGTTGTTGTCCAGCTCCTGCTGGATGTCCTCGGCGCTGAGTTCGCGGTCGAGCAGCGGGATGGTGAGGATGTCGTCCAGGGACGCGCGGCCGCGGTCGGCGATCTGGTCCTGCACCTGCTGCACGTTGATCTCATGGTAGTGAGTGGCGTGCAGGGTGGCGGCGGTGGGCGACGGCACCCAGGCGCAGTTGGCGCCGGCTTTCGGGTGGCCGGCCTTGGTGGCCATCATTTCCGCCATTTCGTCGGGCTTAGGCCACATGCCCTTGCCGATCTGGGCGACGCCTTTGAGGCCGCATTCCAGGCCGATGTCCACGTTCCAGTTTTCGTAGGCGTTGATCCACGGCAGGCCTTTCATGTCGCCTTTGCGCGCCATCGGGCCGGCTTCCATGGAGGTGTGGATTTCGTCGCCGGTGCGGTCCAGGAAGCCGGTGTTGATGAAGATCACGCGGTCCTTGGCTTCGCGAATGCACTGCTTCAGGTTGATGGTGGTGCGGCGCTCTTCGTCCATGATGCCGATCTTGAGGGTGTTCTCCGGCAGGCCCAGGGCGTCCTCGACACGCTCGAACAGGGTCACCGCGAAGGCCACTTCCTCCGGGCCGTGCATTTTCGGCTTGACGATGTACACGGAGCCGGTGCGGCTGTTGCGCGGGCCTTCGCTCTTCTTCAGGTCATGCATGGCCGCCAGTACGGTGACCATGGCGTCCATGATGCCCTCGGGGATTTCCTCGCCGTTGTAGAGGATCGCCGGGTTGGTCATCAGGTGGCCGACGTTGCGCACCAGCTGCAGGGAACGGCCCTGCAGAGTCAGGGTGGCGCCGTCCAGGCCGGTGTACTGGCGGTCCGGATTGAGATCCCGGGTCACGGTACGGCCGCCTTTCTCGAAGCTCTCGTTGAGATCGCCCTTCATCAGGCCCAGCCAGTTGCGGTACACCTCGACCTTCTCTTCGGCGTCCACCGCGGCCACGGAATCCTCGCAGTCCTGGATCGTGGTGATGGCGGACTCCATCAGCACGTCCTTCACATGGGCCGGGTCCTCGGCGCCGATCGGGTGCTGGTCGTCGATCTGGATTTCCGCGTGCAGGTTGTTGTGCTTGAGCAGCACGCCGTCCGGGCCGGCCGCGTCGCCACGGTAGCCTTGCAGCTGGCTTTCGTCCTTCAGACCGCTCTCGCCGTCCTTCAGACGCACCACCAGCTTGCCGTCAACGATGGCGTAGCCGGTGCTGTCCTTGTGCGAGCCGTTGGCCAGCGGGAAATACTGGTCCAGGAAGTCACGGGCCCAGGCAATCACCTTGTCGCCGCGCTTGGGGTTGTAAGCGCCGCCCTTCTCGGCCCCGCCCTCGTCGGAAATCATGTCGGTGCCGTAGAGGGCATCGTAGAGGCTGCCCCAGCGGGCGTTGGCCGCGTTCAGGGCAAAGCGCGCGTTGCGCACCGGCACCACCAGCTGGGGACCGGCGATGTGGGCGATTTCGTCGTCCACATTGGCGGTGCCCACTTTGAAGTCTTCGCCTTCGGGCAGCAGGTAGTCGATTTCCTTGAGGAAATCCTTGTATTCGTTCAAGTCGATCTTCGCGCCCTGACGCTTGAGGTGCCAGGCGTCGACCGTTTTCTGGATGTCGTCACGCTTGGCGAGCAGCGCCTTATTGCGCGGCGCCAGGTCGGCCAGAATGGTCTCCATCTGCGTCCAGAAATGATCCGGTTCCACACCGGTGCCGGGAGCGATCTCGTTGGCTACCAGGTCGTGGAGTTCGGCGGCAATCTCAAGGCCACCTTTTTTGATTCGATCGGTCATGTGCTCCTACCTTTCAGGTCGAGAGTGCGAAGAGAGAGGGCCGGGGCGGCGGGCGGCCACCCTGCCGGCCACAGGGCGGGGCGTATTTTAGCGGAAACGGCGGCGCGAATCATGTGGCACGCGCGGCTGGCCGGTCACCTGGTGGTCCAGCCGCATGGACCACTAGCCGAACAGGTTGACCACGTCCAGGCGGTGGGCGCCGGCGCCGCCCTGGTTCTGGCCTTCCTCCAGGTGCTCGAAGTCGAACAGGCTGGTATCGGCCAGTTGCGAGGGGGCGATGTTCTGGATCGAGGAGAAGATGCTTTCCACCCGGCCCGGGTGTTCCTTATCCCAGCGCGTCAGCATGTCTTTCACCGCCTGGCGCTGCAGGTTCTCCTGGGAGCCGCACAGGTTGCAGGGAATAATCGGGTACTGCTTGTAGCGGGCGAACTCGATGATGTCCTTCTCGCGGCAATAGGCCAGCGGGCGGATCACCACGTTGCGGTTGTCGTCGCTGCGCAGCTTGGGTGGCATGGCTTTCATCTTGCCGCCGAAGAACATGTTCAGGAACAGGGTTTCCACGATGTCGTCCCGGTGGTGGCCGAGGGCGATCTTGTTAGCGCCGATCTCCTCGGCGAAGCCGTACAGGCTGCCGCGCCGCAGGCGCGAGCACAGGCCGCAGGTGGTTTTACCCTCCGGCACCTTCTCCTTGACGATGGAATAGGTGTCCTTTTCCAGGATGTGGTAGTTCACCCCTTCCTTTTCCAGATACTCGGGCAGCACATGCTCCGGGAACCCGGGTTGTTTCTGGTCCAGGTTCACCGCGATCAGCTCGAAATCCACCGGCGCGGAATGCTGCAGATTGCGCAGAATCTCCAGCATGGTGTAGGAATCCTTGCCGCCGGACAGGCACACCATCACCTTGTCGCCGTCCTGAATCATATTGAAGTCGGCGATCGCCCGGCCGGTCTCGCGGCGCAGCTTTTTCTGCAGCTTGTTGAGCCGGGTGCGGTGCTTGGCGTCCAGTTGGGTATCGGCGAAGGTGTCGGCGGTGCTCATAGTCGGCTGTCGGATAACGAAGAAGGAATGATGGAAAAGGGCTCAGGTCACCTTGACCTTGCGAATCACGCGACGATACAGGGCCGGTGACCAGCGTTTCAAATAGAGCCCGGCCCCCTCGCGGCCCGCGATGATAACCTGATCGCGGCCGCGCTGCACGGCCTCCACCAGACGCCGGGCGCACAGGCCCGCGTCCATGCCGTTGGCCTGCAACTCGTCCATGCTGCCCTGGGCGCTGCCGTCGGCGGTGAGCGCGTTCACGGACACCTGGGTGCGGATAAAACCCGGCAGCACCAGCGTCACCCGCACGCCGTTGTCGAATTCCTCCGCGCGCAGGGCCTCGAAAAACCCGTGCAGGGCGTGCTTGCTGGCGCTGTAGGCGGAACGTTTGGGGGTGGGCAGCTCGCCCACCAGCGAGGTCACCACCACGAAGCGGCCGCCGCCCTGGCGGATAAACGCCGGCAACACCGCCTTGGTGAGCGCCACGGCGCCGAAGTAGTTCACTTCCATGATGCGCCGGTCCACCGCGATGTCGGTGTCGCGCACCAGTGAGCGCTGGGAGATGCCACCGTTGTGCACCAACTGATCGAGCCGGCCGAAATGCCGCAGCACCGTTTCCGTGGCCGGCGCCATGGCGTCCTGGTCGGTCAGATCCAGCGGCAGCACCAGGTGCTCGTCGGCGTTGACCAGCCCGGCGCGCACCCGCTCCAGCTCTTCGCGGCGGCGCGCCGAGAGCACCAGTTTGGCGCCGTAGCGGGCGTATTCACAAGCCACCGCTTCACCGATGCCGGAAGAGGCACCGGTGATCCAGACCACCTGATCGGCCAGTGATGAGGACATACCGGACTCCTACAAGGGGACATTGAAGGCGTATCAATGTCCCGCATGCTAGCAGATCGACCGGCCGCCGCGACTCATTTCAGTTCCCGGGAGGAGAGCCCCAGCAGGTGACGGGCGACGATCAGTTGCTGAATTTGCTGGGTGCCCTCGAAGATGTCGATGATCTTGGAATCCCGCGCCAGCTTCTCCAGCAGGTAGCGCTCGGCGTAACCCAGCTCGCCGCACAGCGCCACGCACTTGAGCGTCACGTCGTTGCCCATGCGGCCGGCCTTCGCCTTGCACATGGACGCTTCCTTGGAATTGGCCTGGCCGTTGTCCGCCATCCAGGCCGCCTTGTAGGTCATCAGACGGGCCGCGTCGAGATCCGCTTCCAGGCGGTAGAGTTCCAGCTCGATGGCGCTGGAGTTATAAGGTGTTTTCGAGAAGTCCGCCTTAACTCCTTCTTTTTCCAGCAGTTCCGTGGTGATCTCCAGGGCCGCGCGGGCCACGCCCAGGGCCATGGCGGCGACCATGGGACGGGTGTTATCGAAGGTCTGCATGACGCCGCCGAAGGCCTTCTTGCGGGCCGCCTCGGTGTCGGCGATCTCCGCCGAGCCGAGCACATGGTCCACCGGAATCCGGCAATCCGTGAGTGCCAGGGCGGCGGTGTCGGAAATGCGCAGGCCCATCTTGTCTTCCACCCGCACCAGCTGCATGCCGGGGTTGTCACGGGGCACGATGAACGACTTGATCGCCGCCTTGCCCAGCGACTTGTCCAGGGTCGCCCATACCACCACCGCGTCGCAGCGCTGGCCGCCGGTGCAGTAGATCTTCTCGCCGTTGAGCACCCATTCATCGCCGTCGCGGCGGGCGGTGGTACTGATCGCCGCCGAGTCGGAGCCGGCGCCCGGCTCGGTGATCGCCATGGCGCAGTACAGCTTGCCGTACTGCTCTTTCTGATCCGCCGTGCCGACCGCCTGGATCGCCGCGTTGCCCAGCCCGGAGGCCGGCAGGGACAGCATCAGGCCGGTATCGCCCCAGCACATTTCCTCGACGCTGACGATGCCCATCAGATTGCTGCCCTTCTTGACCGCATCCGGGTCTGCCTCGGATTTTTCGCTTTTGCTACCGCCGCGCGGGCGGCCGGCGGCGATCATCTGCGCCAGCGGCTTGAGCTCCGCCGGGGTGTCGCCGTGCTCGATGCGGTCGTACTTGCGGGAAATCGGGCGGAACCCCTGCTCGGCCAGCTGGTGGGTCATGTTCTGGAGATTTTTCAGGGACTTGGGCAGTTCGAAATTGATCATGGAATCTCTCCTTACACCATCAGCGCGCCGTGCAGGGCCGACAGGCCGCGCAGGTTCCGGTAGTACATTTCCAGCGGGTAGTCGCGCACGAAGCCGGCGCCGCCGAACACCTGCACGCCGTCGGTGGCGATGCGCATGGCTTTCTCCATGCTCTGCAGAAACGCCAGATAGGCCTCGCGCTGGAATGGCAGGCCCTGCTCCGCGCGGCTGGCGGCCCGCCAGGTGAGCAGACGCATGCCTTCGATCTCAATGCCGATGTCCGCGATCATAAAGGCCACCGACTGACGCCGGGCGATCGCTTCCCCGAACGCCTTGCGCTCCAGGGCATAGGGCACGCATTGCTCGAGCACCGCTTGGCAGCAGCCGGTGGCCAGCGCCGCCAGCCCGATCCGCGACAGGCTCACCAGCCGCTCCAGATCGAAGTGGGCGAGCCGCTGGGCGGCCGGCACCCGCACGCCTTCCAGGGTCAGGGTGCCGGGCTCGGCGCTGCGCAGCCCCATGTAATCCTGCCGTGCGCGGCTCAGGCCCGCGCTGTCGGCCTCGACGATAAACGCCGCCGGGCCGTCGTCGGCGGCGGCCACCACCAGGAACAGCTGGCACTGCTCGACCAGCGGAATCAGGCATTTTTCGCCGTCCAGGATGTAGTCGTCGCCGTCACGGCGGGCGGTGGTGCGCAGGTCGGCCGGCTCGAAGGTGGCGCGGGGCTCCGCCAACGCCACCGCCGCGGGCACCGGCTCTTCGCTGGCGAAACGGGGCAACCAGGCCTCGTGCTGGGCGTCGTCGCCGAAGTCGAGCAGCGCGTTCACGACCCCCAGCGGCGCCAGCGCCGCCAGGCTCTGGCTCAGATCGCCCTCCCCCAGGTCCTCGCAGGCGAGCACATTGCCCATCGGCGAGCGCGGCAAGCCGGCGCCTCCCAGAGCTTCCGGCAGGCTCATCAAGGTCAGGCCGAAACCGGCGATGGCCGCCAGCACCTGGGGGTCGGCGGTGGCCGCTTCATCGGCGGCGCGGGCGCCGGGCGCCAGGGTTTGCGAGGCGAAGCGGCGCATGCCTTCGCGGCTGATGCGCTGCTCCTCGGACAATCTCAGGTCGATAGGCAAATCGGTGGACATGGCATCCTCTATAAACCAATCAAACGTTTGTTTAACTCGACGAGTCTGTCACTATTTCGGTGTGACCGGCAAGTCATACCCTTGCTTTGGTACCAGCAACGACTAAAGTGTGAACCATGACACAATGATAAAGTATGAGATGCGGCGTTCATCTCAGGGGCCGGACACCTTGAGAACCAGCCAGGGGTGGCAAAAACCAGGCGGGCCTTGCATTGAATAACAACATGAAGCTGGTTCTTTCCCACCGTCCCGAGCGCGCCCTGCGGCTGCGCCGGCAACTAATGGCGATCTACTCCTACTTGCTGCTTTGGGGCGGCACCGTGGTGGGCGTGGAAATCGCCGCCTTCGACCCGCGCACCCCCCATTTGCTGATTTTCGGCAGTCTGTTCGCCGCCAATCTGGTGGTGTTCGTGCTGGTGCGCAGCGGCTTCACCGAGCGCTTCAAGGACCCCAGCCTGACCATGGTGCAGATGTTCGCCGGTATCGTGGTGATCACCCTGCTGCTGTTCCATGCCCGCGAGTTGCGCGGCGCCCTGCTCAGCCTGTACCTGATCATGATGACCTTCGGCGTGTTTTCCCTGGACCGCCGCCAGCAGATTGTGATGGCGGTGATCGCTCAGTTTTCGTTCACGGTGCTGCTGGTCTATGAATGGGTGGAGCTGCCCCTCACTCAGATTCTTGCCCTGTCGGTGAGCCAGTGGGGCGTGCTGGCGCTGATTCTCGCCTGGTTCGTCTACATGGGCGGCTATATCCATAACCTCCAACAGCGTTTTCGCGCCCAGCGTGAATCCCTGCGTCAGGCCCACGACCGGCTCGCCAGCATCGCCATCCGCGACGAACTCACCGACCTGTTCAATCGCCGCCACTTCCTGGAGCGGCTGGAAGAGGAGCTGTCCCGCACCGACCGCGAGCACATTCCCCTGCATATCGCACTGGTCGACCTGGATCACTTCAAGCGCATCAACGACACCTACGGCCACCCCGCCGGTGACGAGGTGCTGAAGCGCTTCGCCACGCTCGCCAGCCAGTGCCTGCGCCGCTCCGACGTGCTGGCCCGCTACGGTGGCGAAGAGTTCGTGGTGCTGTTCCCACAGTCCGAACACGCCGATTGCGAAGCCGCCATGACCCGTCTGAAAGAGACCTTCGCCACGCAACGCTATGATTTCGATCCGTCGCTGCGGATCACCCTATCCTGCGGGCTGGCCGGGCACCTGTGGGGGGAGCCGGCAGCGGAGTTCATCGAGCGCGCCGACCAGGCGCTCTATCAGGCCAAAGCCGCCGGCCGTGACACCCTGCGCACCAGTTGCACGCGGGCGCCGGTTTCAGAGGCCTCGGCAAGCGGGTATCCTTGCCATCCCAATTAACGGCAGCGGCGACAGTATGAGCGGAATTTCCAACCCCCACCTGAAACACACCGTGGAAACCTATTTCGCCGGCCAGGGCGAAGAAGCGCCCTCCTGGGTGGAGACCCACGGTCTGATCTGCGCCTTCACCGTGGGCCCCTACGACGGCCCGGCGGATTTCGGCCTGGCACTGGAAATGTCCCTGCCGGAGGCGGTGGCCGGGGCCCTGGACGAACTGCGCGGCCGCCTGCTCACCGACACCCTGGGCGGCGAGCGTATCAACCTGCCCTGCCTGCTCGACCCCTACCGCGAAGAGGACGGCGACGACCTGGCGTCCTGGTGCGCCGGCTTCCTGAGCGGCATGCTGCTGCACGAAGAGCGCTGGCACAGCGACGAGGACGACGACCCCATGGCCACCTGGTTGCTGCCCATGCTGTTGATTTCCGGCGTCGACGACGACCCGGCTCTGGACGAAATCTGGAACGACAGCCAGCTGGTGCGGCAGATGGCCAACGGCATCCCCGACGTGCTGGAAGAAATGATGCTGCACTTCCAGGGACCCGAAGGTTCTCAAGGCTGAGGCAGTGCCAAAAGTGGCGCCTTGTGGGAGCGGGCTGTGGGAGCGGGCCCCGCCCGCGAAAGGCAAGCTCCCACAAAGTCAGTCCGGTTTGATCGATAAATGGCTGATATCCGGCACCACCACTTCCTGCTCCTGTTTGAGCGGCTCCAAATCAGCGCCCGGTTCAGCCATGGACAGATGAGTGATATCCGGCGCCACCGCCGGCTGATCACGTTCCGATGTGTCCAGATCCGCGCCCACCGGCGCCACTTCGAAAGCACCGCTGAAACCGGTGCCGCCGGTGCGGATCGTACCCACCGTCTCAATATCCCCGTCTTGATGCCCGGCCGCCGTCGGCGCCGGGGCGGCTGATGCCGCCGCGTCCTGGCGTGCCGGCTCCGCGTCCGCGGGTTCCGGCTCTTGAGGCGCCGGGGCGGCGGCCATGGCGTCGCCCTCCACCGGCAGCAGTTCGCAACGGGCGCCGGCCTGCCGCAGGGCCACCTGGAATTTCCGCGCCGTGGCTTCGTCGGCGCCCTTCTTCACCACCCGCGGCTGGCCGCTGACCAGCAAGGCGGCTTTCTCTTCCGGCATCTTGAACAGGCGGGCCAGGTTCGCCGCCACCTGGCCGGCGTCGGCGCCGCCCATCAGCTCACCGGTCAGGCGTACATGGTATCGGTTGTCGTCACTCATAAAATCTCACCTGCTGTGCCGGATAATGCAATGTTCAGCGCCACACCGTTCAGCGCCATTGGGCGGCGGCGTGTTCCGCCAGCGCGGCAATGGTCCGCGACGGGTTCAGCCCCAGGGCGCTGGGTACCGTGGCGCCGTCCACCACGAACAACTGAGGATAATTGAACACCTCGCCGGCGTGGTTGACCACACCCTGCTTCACGGTATCGGCCATATTGCAGCCGCCCAGCGGGTGCGGCGTGATCAGGTTCTTGAACCAGCGCCAGGTGGCCGGTGTGCTGGCGCGCCCGCCGGTCACTTCGGTGAGCGCCAGGTGGCGGTCCGCCAGCCCCTGCACCGCCTTCTCCGCCTTGCGGTAATCCCAGCTCAAGCGCAGCCGGTCCCGTTTCCAGGGGGCGTACCAGCGGCGCCCCAGATAGAAGCGCCCGCCCGGCTCGTCCCGGGCCTGCCCGAACCAGGGCATCATGTTTTCGAACGGGGTGTTATCGCGACGGTAGTCCAGCAGCGCCGCCGCCAGCCGGGTTCGCGCCAGCTTCGGGTGTTTGCCGGCGTGGCGCAGCAGATTGCCCAGGACATCCGGAATACCGCCGTCCTCCACGAAATAGCGGGCCCCGCCATCGGCGCCGTCCAGATAATCAATCGCGGCGGTGATGGTCGGCCCGCGGCTCGGCGCCAGATGCCGGTCGGCATAGAACGCCGGGGTGAAGAAGTCGCCGTTGCTGGTCCAGCCCCGGCCCAACGCCCGGCTCAGCTTGGGCAGGGTCTTGTACTGATCGCGGCAGCGCAGCAGCAACTCGGTGGAGCCGACACTGCCGGCGGCGACGATCACCTTATCCGCGCGTATCAGCCGCCAGGCCCGAGCGTCCAGGTCGTTGACGCCGACCTCGTAACCGCCGCCCTGCAGCGGCCGGATCCAGCGCACATGGTGCAACGGCCGTATCTCCGCGCCTTTCTGCTCGGCCCGGGCCAGGTAATTGAGGTCCAGGGTGTTCTTGGCCTGCACCGGGCAGCCCAGGTCGCAGTTGCCGCAGTGCACACAGGTACCCTGCTGCCGTCCCTGGGCGTTGGTCCAGGTCTTGCTGCGTGCGTAGCTGTAGGCGTTGTCCAGGCCGTCGTGCCAGTCCGGATCGAAGCTGATCGCCTGCGGCACCACGCGGAAACGGTGGCGCTGACCGAGCTTGTCGGCGGCTTCGTGCATCAGCCGGGTACGCGGGGTCCACTGGTGGTCGGGCAGGGTCTGCACGTTGAGCATTTCGCCGCTGACGCGGAAATGTTCGCGCAGGGTGTCAAAGCGGATCGCCTCCGGCCAGCCGTGCTCGAACACCTCCGGCGGTGGCGCCACGCTGACATTGGCGTAAATCAGCGAGCCGCCGCCGACACCGGCGCCCAGCGCCACGCTCATATCGCCGAAATAGCGGAAATCCAGCCAGCCGTTCTGTTGCTCCGGCTCGTCCTCATCCCACAGCCAGTCGCGCTGGCTGACACTGGGGTAATCCTCAGGCAGCCAGCGCCGGCCCCGCTCCAGCACCACCACCTTGTCCCCTTTTTCCGCCAGCCGGCAGGCCATCACCGCCCCACCGAAGCCGCTGCCGATAATCAGCGTGCTTACCCTTTCCATGGTTTATCCCCTGTATGCCCGGGCGGGCACCAATGCTTTTTTATGCACCATAATTCGGGCGCCGCCCCTTGTCCACGCGACGGCGGTCACCGAACCGTCACCGCCCTGTCACCGGCGCGTCCCCGACGCCGGCCTAGCCTGCCGGTACCGATCAAGGGATAACGTTCACGGGAGAAAACCATGCACGCGGATCTGTTGATACTGGCCCTGGCTCTGGTGTTCGCCGCCGTCTACCGGGTGCTGTTCCGGGAGCTGCCCCGCGAACGCTGGCAGTTCGTCGCTTCGCTGCCCCTAGCGAAAAACAGCGACGGCTCCTGGCGCGGACTCAACCTCACCTTCTACGGCCTGTTCACCGGCCTCGCCGGCGGCCTTGGCGTGGCCACCTTTATCGTGCTCACCGGCGCTTCCGGCGTGCCGCTGGCCATCGCCCTGGGACTCACCGCCGGGGTGCTCGCCATCTGCCTGCCGGCCGCCAAGATCATCGCCAGCGTGGTGGAGAAGAACCGCCACGGTTTCACCGTCGGCGGCGCCAGCTTTATCGGTATCCTCCTCGCGCCGCTGCTGCTATGGGGCGCCGACGCCATCGCCCGCGCCTACTGGCAGACCGCCCTGCCGATCATGCCGCTGCTCGCCGCCATGGCAATCGCCTACGTGCTCGGCGAAGGTGTCGGCCGCCTGGCCTGCATCAGCTTCGGCTGCTGCTACGGCAAGCCGGTGCACCTGGCGCCGCGCTGGGCCAAGCGCTGCTTCGGCCGGCTCCACCATGTGTTCCTGGGCAAAACCAAAAAGATCGCCTTCGCCGGCGACATGGAAGCGGTCCGCGTGGTGCCGATCCAGGCGGTCACCTGCGTGCTGCACACCGCCCTGGCGCTACTGTGCGCCAGCCTGTTCTTCCATGGCCTGTTCGCGGCGGCGTTCGCCCTGGCCCTGGTCGGCAGCCAGCTGTGGCGGGTCTACTCGGAATTCCTGCGCGCCGACTATCGCGGCGGCAGCCGCCGCTTCTCCACCTACCAGAGCATGGCGCTGCTGGCCGCCGGCTACGGCGTACTGATCAGCCTGCTGCTGCCCACCGCGACGGCGGCCGCGCCCTCCCTGGTCACCGGCCTGCAGGCCCTGTGGCAGCCCGGCGTCATCCTCAGCCTGCAACTGATCACCATAGGCATGTTCTTCTTCTCCGGCACCAGCACCATCACCACCGGCGAACTGCGCTTCGGCCTGGCCCCCGACTGGCGCGGCCAGGCCGGCTGCCACCCCGAACCCAGCAAAGACCCCACCCCCGCCACCGAATCGAGCGTGTAAGAGCGGACCTGTGGGAGCGCGGGCCCTGCCCGCGAAAGGCCGGCAAAGCCGGCCGGCAGGATCCCAGAGAGACCTCTAACGACAGCACAAACAAGGTCTCTGGAATCCCGCCGGGTGGCTGGCGCCACCCTTTCGCTTGCAAGGCAAGCTCCCACAAGACCGCTCCCCCAAAGCCGGCTACGTAGCCGCCCATGGCCGCAAATCTTCCAAGGAGCGCCGGGTTCGGGTATGTCCGTCCAGGACCGTGTTTGGCCAGGGACGGCCAAACACGAGCCTACAGGGACGTACTCGTGGCGTGTCCTGGACGGACATACCCGAACCCGGTGCGGTCTTTCTGGAGGGGAAGCCCCCAACAGGCAGGCTCAGTCTGGGGAAGGATCACCATCAGCGTGCTGATCGACACCCAGATGGCGGGTCCCCCGCTGGCGAGCCAGCTCGATCTGCTTCTGACGCTCGGCGAAACGCGCCTTCTGCTCCGCCGACGATTCGTGGTAACAGCGCGGGCAGGACACGCCCTTCTGGTACAGCGGCGACGCCTTATCGTCCTCGCTGATCGGCCGCCGGCAAGCGTGGCACTGATCATAACCGCCCGGCCGCAGCGCCTGGTCCACGGTGACACGCTCGTCGAAGACGAAACATTCGCCCTGCCACAGCGACGCCTCCGGCGGCGTCTCTTCCAGGTACTTCAGAATCCCGCCCTTAAGGTGGTACACCTCTTCGAAACCCTGCTCACGCAGATAGGCCGTGGACTTCTCACAGCGGATGCCACCGGTGCAGAACATCGCCACCTTCTTGTGTTTGACCGGGTCCAGGTGTTCTTTCACGTAGTCGGGGAATTCGCGGAACGCCTTGGTGTTGGGATTCACCGCGCCCTGGAAAGTACCCACTTCGTACTCGTAGTCGTTGCGGGTATCGATCACCAGGGTTTCCGGGTCGGCGATCACCCGGTTCCACTCCTCGGCTTCCAGATAGGTGCCACGATTGGCGTTGGGGTCGAGATCCTCCACGCCCATGGTGACGATCTCTTTCTTGAGCTTCACCTTGGTGCGCAGGAAAGGATGTTCGGCGGCGAAGGATTCCTTGTATTCCATCTCCGCGAAGCGCGGATCGGCGCGCAACCAGCCGACCACCGCATCGACATCGTCACGGGCGCCGGAGACGGTGCCGTTGATGCCTTCATGGGCCAGCAACAGAGTGCCGTGCACGTCGCGCTCGAGCATCAGCGCCAGCAACGGCTCGCGCAGAGCTTCGTAGTCGTCGAGGCGGGTAAAGCGGTACAAGGCCGCCACCACGATGGGCCCCTCGCCCTGGTGCAGGGCCGGACTCATCGCGCCTTTTCCTTGGCCTGGCCGTCGCCACCCCGACAATCCGGGGAGTCGGCCACGTCGCCGCCCTGATCACGCCATTCGTCGGGCGTGAACAGATGCAGGGCCAGCGCGTGCACCGGCCCTTTCATCTCTTCGGCCAGCGCCTGGTAGACGGCCTGGTGACGCCGCACCGGCATCTGGCCCTGGAAGGCGTCGGACACCAGCACCAGTTTGAAGTGGGTTTCCGAGTTGGCCGGCACATTGTGCCGGTGGCTTTCGTTTTCCAACTCCAGGTGCGCGACCGGCAGGGCGCCGCGCACTTTGCTTTCAATGGCCTCGGCCACGGACATCGGGGTACTCCTGAGGGGTGACAGGGCCGCTATTTTACGCGCCCTGGCCCGGTTTTGCAGTCCCCGGCACCGGAATGATGTCCGCCCACAGGGCTTCCCCGTCCGCGTCCAGCAAGGCGACGTCCGCGTCGCCGGGACCGAACTGGCGCACCCGGCGCGTGCCCTTCCAGGCCGGGCCCTGCACGTCCCGCCCGTGGGCGAAATCGCCCCACACCTTTTGCACTTCCGCCGCCAGGGCGCGGGCCGGTTCGCCCCCGCCGGTGAAGAACATCCCCGCCGGGGTGTCGGTGACGCCGAACACGAACGGCACATCGATGACGTGGCAGGCGCCCATGGGCACGCCGAACTGCTGGCTGGTCCAGGTGAACTGGAAGCCCCGGGTGTCGTCCCGGTGGGCGGCCTGGGCGTCGAGCAGGCGCAGGGTGGGCACGCGGAACAGCCGGTCGGTCTCCATGGCGGAGAACCAGTCCATGTTGCTGCGTTGCGGGTCCGGCGTCACGGTGCGCTGGTAGTAGCTGAGCGCCTGCTGGCCGTGATGCGGCAACGCGCGCTCGAAGCGGCGCAGGATTTCCGCCTCGTCGAAGCGGCGTAAATCCTCCACCGAGGGGAAGCCCGCCATCGGGCCGGCGTACTGGAAGAAGTGGTATTCATCGCGGCAGACGCTGGCCATCAGGGCGATATCGCGGGCCTCGCCGTCGGCGATGGCGTCGATTGGCAGACGCGGCAACAGGTCGCCGTCCACCATCGGCTGGAAATTCATCGCGAACTGCGGCGTGGTGTCGCGCAGGCCGCGCTTGACCAGGGTGCGCAGGGCCTGGTTCTGGGCGGCGATCCAGGCTTTCGGGTCGGCCTGGCGAAGCTTGTCGGCGGCGCTGCCCTCCCCCGGCAACGCCTCCACGAAGGCGCGGGTGACCTTGGCCACCTCTTCCGGGGCGAGCGCGAAATCACCGGCGCCGGACTGCACGATGGCGCCCTGGAACAGGGGCCGCGCCCGGGGCGTGGCCATCAGGGTGGCGACACTGAAGCCGCCGGCGGATTCGCCGAACAGGGTGACCCGGTCGGGCCGGCCGCCGAACGCCTCGATGTGCCGATTGACCCATTCCAGAGCGGCCACCTGGTCACGCAGGCCCAGGTTGCTGTCCGCCTCCAGCTCCGGCGCGATGGCGGCGAAGTCGGCGAACCCGTGGGCGCCCAGCCGGTAGGCGGCATGCACTACCACCACCTGCTGGCTGGCCGCCAGCGCGGCGCCGTTATACAGCGGCTGGGACACCGAGCCGGCGATATAGCCGCCACCGTGGTACCAGAGCATCACCGGGAAGGGGCCCTCGCCCTCCGGCACCCAGATATTCAGGTACAAGCAATCTTCCCCGGAGTCCTCCACGCCCATCAGCGGGTTCTTGACCTGCAGCGAGGGCAACGGATAGCGGTCCGCATTGACGCTGTCGCCACCCTCCGGCAACGGCCGGGGCGCCTTGAAACGCCGCTCGCCCACCGGCGGCAGCGCGAACGGCACGCCCCGGAATTCCACCACGCCGTCGCCGGCGAGGCCCTGATACCCACCCTGGGGAAGCTCTACCTTCATGCACTCTCTCCCGCTGTGCCCCGACGTCGCGGGCCACGTTGTTTAATTGTCAGACAACAAAAGATACCTGAAACGCCGTGTTGCTTACCATCGACGCCACTGATATTGGATAAGGAGACCCTTACTCATGAGCAACACACAAGCAAACACCGAATCCCCCGCCGCCACTCTGAACGCCAAGCTGTCCGAGCTGAGCACGGAAATCAGCACCACCGCGGACAAGCTTAGCAAAGCGGCCCAGGGCGCGGTGACCCGGCTCAGCGAATCCGGTAACGAATTCTTTCAGGAGCTGATCAAAAGCGGCGAATCCCTGCGCGCCAAAACCAGCAAAGGCAGCGACGCGGAACAATGGCGCGCACGCCTGGCCCACACTCTCGGCCTGCCCACCCGCGACGAAATGGACGCGCTGAACAAAAAGCTCGACCGCATCAACCGTAAGGTCAACAAACTGGCCCGCGAACAAAAAGCGAAGTGATCAAGCCTGACCGGGCCGTGCCGGCCCGGTCGCTTTCCCGTCATTGACTGGTCGGCGTCAATCACGTTGACTTCGGCTATGTCTGATTCCCGTCCGCCTTCCCTGCACTCACTGACCGTGGCCTCGTTCTGGATCGAGTACCTGCTCGATGCCGCTCTGCACGCGGGCGTGGACCTCAGCGAGGCTCTGGTGCGTTTGGGTGTGAGCGAAGCGGAGCTGGAATCCCCCCGTGCCCGGGTACCGTTGAACGTCGAGAACCGGCTGTTCGAGCTGGCCCTGGAAGGCAGCGGCGACCCGCTGTTCGGTCTGCACATGGGCGAATGCATCCGGCCACGCTTCATGGGCGAACTGGGCTACGCCAGCATGTCCAGCGCCACCCTTCGCGACGCCATCGAGCTGATGATTCCGTTCGCCCGGGTGACCACCGAATTCGCCGACCTGCGTTTCGAATGGCACGACGATGAACTCTGGCTGATCCTCGACACCCCGTTTGAGGACCTGCCCACCTCACCGCACCGGGTGGACGCCTTTTACGCCGGCGCGGTGGTGTTCGGCCGCTGGATACTGGGCGCCGGGCTCAACCCCCTGGCGGTGCATTTCCGGCACCCCGCGCACGGCGATGAGGGCGAATACCAGCGTCTTTTCGGCTGCCCGGTGTCGTTCTCCCAGCCCTGCAACGCCCTGGTGATCGACGAAGCCAAGCTCGACCTGCCGCTGCGCGACGCCGACCCGGAGGTCAACCGCATCGCCCGGTCGCGGATGCAGCGGGCGGTGACCCAGTACCGGGCGCGCGACAACCTGCTGGAGCAGGTACGCCTGGAAATCCAGCAGCGGCTGGTGGACGGCGTGCCGCAGCTGGAACCGATCGCCGAGCGTCTCGGGGTAAAGCCCTGGACGCTGCGCCGCCGGCTGCGCGCGGAACAGGCGGACTTTTCCACCCTGCTGGAAGAAGAACGGCGCCGGCTGGCCTGCGACTGGCTGCTGCACAGCAACCGCTCGGTGAACCAGATCGCCCTGGATCTGGGCTATTCCGAGCAGAGCGCCTTCAACCGCGCCTTCAAACGCTGGTTCGGGGTCACCCCGGTGGGCTACCGGGACAGCGGCGGCCACTGAACCGGCACCGATCCGTGCGCTCGTCCATCAGCTACTCTATAATGCGCGCGGCCCGGGGAACCTCCGAATGCGCACTTCCTAGCCAAGGTCGTATTCAGAGGCTCCTCTGTTCTCCCGACGATTCCAAGGAGATTTTTAATGAAAGCACCCGTACGCGTAGCTGTCACCGGCGCCGCTGGCCAGATCAGCTATTCCCTGCTGTTCCGCATCGCTTCCGGCGACATGCTCGGCAAAGATCAGCCGGTCATCCTCCAGCTTCTCGAAATCACCCCCGCCCTGGAAGCGCTGAAAGGCGTGGCCATGGAGCTGGAAGACTGTGCCTTCCCGCTGGTCGACGGCATCGTGCAGACCGACGACGCCAAGGTGGCGTTCAAGGACGCCGATTACGCCCTGCTGGTCGGCGCCCGTCCGCGCGGCCCGGGTATGGAGCGCAAGGACCTGCTGGAAGCCAACGCGGCGATCTTCTCCGCCCAGGGCCAGGCCATCAACGAAGTCGCCAGCCGCGGCATTAAGGTGCTGGTGGTCGGTAACCCGGCCAACACCAACGCCCTGATCGCCCAGCGCAACGCACCGGATATCGATCCGCGTCAGTTCACCGCCATGACCCGCCTGGACCACAACCGCGCCATGGCGCAGCTGGGCAACAAGCTGGGCAAGAGCATCAACGACGTTAAGAAGATGACCATCTGGGGCAACCACTCCTCCACCCAGTACCCGGATCTGCACCACTGCGAAGTGGACGGCAAAGCCGCCATCGACCAGATCGAGCAGGACTGGTACGAGAACGACTACATCCCCACCGTGCAACAGCGCGGCGCCGCCATCATCAAGGCACGGGGCGCGTCCTCCGCCGCCTCCGCCGCCAACGCCGCGGTTGATCACATGCGCAGCTGGGCGCTGGGCAGCGACGACGGCGACTGGGTGTCCATGGGCATCTACAGCGACGGCTCCTACGGCATTCAGGAAGGCCTGATCTATTCCTACCCGTGCGTTTGCAAGAACGGCGACTGGGAAATCGTTCAGGGTCTGGAGGTGAATGACTTCTCCCGCGAGCGCATGACCGCCACCGAGACCGAGCTGGCCGAAGAGCGTGACGCGGTGAAGCATCTGCTGCCGTAACACGATCCCGGTTTCCTGACGGAACCGTCGATCATAAAAAAGGGCCTCCATCAGGAGGCCCTTTTTTTATTGCTGCATCTGGTGAAGTTCGGCGCGCTAGACGTAACCCTGGTAGGCCGGCAGCGCCACCGCCCCGAGCTGGCCGATGCGGCGCCCCCAATAATCCTCCGGCGCGCTCAGCCAGGCCTGGCGATGCAACCAGGCGAGGCTGTCCGCGTCACGGGCCAGCGCGTTGAGCTGGAAGCGGTTGAGGGCGCCGGGCCCTTGCTCCAGACAGCGCTGCGCCCATTGGCGCAGAGTCTCAGGCTCCAAGGCGCGGCGGTGGCGTGCCTGGGTGCGATGCAGCCGGTTGAGGCGCGGGTCGATCACCGCCACCTCGAACGCGCTCAGCGGCGTGGGGTTCAGCGCCGCCGGTTCAGCCACCGTGCGCACCAGAGGGATAAGGCGCTGTTCTTCCGGCGTCAGCAACAAACCGCGATTGCGCAGCCACTGGCCGATCGCCACCCGGCTCAGCAGTACCGAGGTGGGAGCCGCCAGAACCAACGGTAACGCCACCGGCAGCGACCAGTAGAAGAACATCGGGTCCAGCCACAGGGCCAGCGCCGCCCAGCCGCCGGCCAGCAGCGTGCCCGGTGCCTGGCTGATCACCGCCTGGCCCCAGCCGGTTTCGTCGGTACGGTTCTGGCCGCCCCAGTGCAGCGACACGTTGAACAGCGCCTCCAGCACATAGCGGCTGTGCGCCAGCATGCGGATCGGCGCCAGCAACATGGAGACAAACAGCTCCAGGCACACCGATACAAGCAGCTTCCAGAAGCCGCCGAACTGCCGCCGGCCGCCGCTGAGCAGCACATCGGCCACGGCCAGGAATTTTGGGAAGAACAGCAGAAAAAAGGTACTCAGAATCATCGCCACCGCCCAATGCGGGTGCCATTCCGGCCACACCGGGAACATGCTGTTCTGCGGGTCGGGGAAGTAATCAATCGGCCACAGCGTCAGCCGCGTGGCCTCGATGCTGGTGAGCACCAGAAATACGAACCACACCGGTGACGCCAGATAGGAAAGAATGCCGTTAATAAACGCCATGCGATGGGCGAAGCGGATGCGGCGCCCGAAAAACAGCAGCCAGATATGCTGCATATTGCCCTTGGTCCAGCGCCGGTCACGGGTAAGCTCGTCCACCAGGGTGGGTGGCGATTCTTCATAGCTTTCGTGCAACTCCGGCTCCATCCACACCTGGTAACCGGCGCGCCCCATATAGGCGGCTTCCACGAAGTCGTGGCTCATGATCGAGCCTTTGAAAAGACCGAATCCGGACAGGCGGCGCAGGCCGCAATGCGCCATGAACGGCTCGGTGCGGATGATCGCGTTATGGCCCCAATAGGCCGCCTCGCCCAATTGCAGCGCGGCCAGGCCGGTGCTGAACAAGGGCCCGTAGATACGGTTGGCGAATTGCTGGAAGCGGGCGAACGCGGACTGGGCGTTAATCAACGAGGGGCTGCTTTGCAGAATGCCGATGCGCGGCGCCAGCTCCATGTGCCGAACCATGCGCACCAGAGTGTCGCCGCCCATGACGCTGTCCGCGTCCAGCACCACCATATAACGGTAGTCGGCGCCCCAGCGGCGCAGAAAATCCGCCACGTTGCCGCTTTTGAAGTTCAGATTGACCGGCCGGTGCCGGTAGAACAACCGGCCTTCAAGACCCAGCTCCCGGCACAGCGCGTACCAGCCGGCCCGTTCCGCCAGCCAGACGTCCGCGTCACGGCTGTCGGAAAGAATATAAAAATCGAAGTGGTCCAGTTGCCCGCTGGCGCGTAATGATTCCACCGTGGCGCGCAGGCCGGCCAGGGTGCGGTCCACCGGTTCGTTGTAGATCGGCAGCACCAGGGCGGTGCGGGCCAGGGGCGTGGCCGCCAGGGTCGCGGCGTCGTGGCGGCGCGCCAGCGATTGCGGGTCGCCGCCCCGCCGTCGCATATAAAAACCCAGCATGGCGGTCCAGAAACCCACGGATATCCAGGCGAACAGCAACGCGAACAACAGCACGATACTTTGTTCCAGCAGATCGCCGCCGTGGTACGGCAATACCGACAGCATGCCGTAGACGCCGACCAGGGTCTGGCCGACCACCAGCAAAGTGAGCACCGTGCGACGCACCACGGCCGCCGCCTTCCAGCGGCCCGTGAGGTCAGGCACCGAATCCGCGTCGCCGGCCTCGCTCATAGCGAATCCGCGTAGTGGACGCTGACATGGTGCAGCGGTGGGGTTTGCGGGGGCAGCACTTCCTCCGGCAGCGGGAAAGTGTCCGGTAAACGTTCCATGACCCGCGCCAGCAGCCGCTGCTCACCCTGTTCCAGGGCGCTGTCCACCAGATGCAGTGCGCCCCGTGCCACCTCAGGCGTTACCGTGATCCCGGACAGGCGCAGATAGGTCAGCGCCCGGGCCAGCGTCTGTTCCACCTCGTGATACGGCATCAGCGGGCCTCGCCCAGAATGTCGTTGACGGCGGGAATATCGTAGGACCAGGTTTCGGAAACCGCCTCGTCGTCTTTCTTGAGAAAGGCGCGCAGCGCCAGCGGCTGGCCTTCCGCCGGCTTCGCCAGAATCGACAGCCGCCAACGGTTCACCGGGCTGAGAAATTCGACGAAATGCTCGATCACTTCGGCGTCGTCGCCGGCGGTCACGCTGCTGGTCACCGGCGCGTCGGCGGGCAGATCTTGCAGCGGCCCGCCGGCGAAATCCACGATCACCCGGTAGGCGCCCTCCACGGTGCCGCCGCCGACCCGGTTGCCGTCGCCGACAAAGGTCCTCTCGGCACGCGCCCGGTCGACGCCGCTGACCGAGGGCCCGCCCACTTTGAGAGAATAGTCGAACGACAACGACTGGCCTTCGCGCACCGCTTTGTCCGGGGTCCAGAACGCCACGATGTTATCGTTGGTTTCGTTGTTGGTGGGCAGTTGCACCAGCACTACCTTGCCCTTGCCCCAGTCGCTCTTGGGCTGCACCCAGGCGCTCGGACGGCGATGGTAATTGGCGCCGTAATCCTGGAAATCCTCGAACTCGGTCTGCCGCTGCATGAGGCCGAAACCCTGCACCGATTCGGTCTGGAAATAATCCAGCTTGAGGCTTTTCGGGTTCAGCAGCGGCCGCCACAGCCACTCGCCGCTGACGCCGTTATGCAGCAGCAGGCCACCGGAATCGTGCACCCGGGGCCGCCACTCACCACGGGGGCGCGCGGTGTTGCCGCCGTAGAAAAACATGCTGGTGAGCGGCGCGATGCCCAGCTTTTCGATGTCGCTGCGGATGAACAGGCGGGCCTGCACATCCATCACGGTGTTATCGCCGGTGCGCACATCGAAACGGTAGGCGCCGGTAAGGCTGCGACCGTCCAGCAGAGCGTACACCGTCATGCTGTCCGCCTTGGCGTCCGGGCGCACCAGCCAGAATTCCGTGAACGAAGGAAACTGCTCGCCGGAGGGCAGCCCGGTATTCACCGCCACGCCCCGGGCCGACAACCCGAAGCTGTTATCCCGGCCCACGGCGCGGAAATAGCTGGCGCCGGCGAACACCAGGAACTGGTTGCGGCTGTCCGGTCCCTGCAGCGGATAGGTCAGCTTGAAGCCACCGTGGCCCAGGTCCGCGGGGATGCGCTTGGCCAGCTCTTCGTTGGTGTAGTTGTAGTCGGCTTTGTTGTAGGCGATCGGGCGGACGCCCTCGGCGTCAACCTCGTGGATCACCACCGGGTGCTTGAAGTACAGCCCCGGCGACATCAGCATCACCTGGAAACGGGCGTTGCTCTTGATCCAGAGACTGTTTTCCGGCTTGAAGCGGATGCCCTGGTACTGCTCGTAAGTGAGCTCACGAAGAAAGGCGGGAACCGGCGTCGGTGCCTGGTAGGATTTATCGGCCAGTGCCCTGGCCTTATCAATCACATCGTCAAACGAGAAAGCCGATGCCGGAAGCGGCAATACCGCCAGGGGCAGCCACAGCATCAGCATCGGCCACCAACGAAAACGCTCCATGTACAAACCCCGCTGCCTGATGTCGACGAGCCTGGACCGGCTCGACGCCGCTATCATCAAACAGATGTTAACCGAGTGACAACCGGGCGGGCGGGGGTAAACGTCAATAAAGTATAAATTTTCGCAAAACCCGCCCGCGGGGCCTTAAAGCAGGGCTTTGGGGGCGGTGATCACGCCGTTGTTGTCGGCGTAGACGAACTCACCCGGGCGGAACGTCACGCCGCCGAAGGTGATCTCGATGTTCAGCTGGCCTTCGTCGCGGCGCACCGATTTGATCGGCACGCAGCCCAGGGACAGCACGCCGATGTCCAGCTTGGCCAGCTCGTCCACGTCGCGGCAGGCGCCGTGGATGATGACGCCTTCCCAGCCGTTTTTCACCGCGTTCTCAGCGATCATATCGCCGATCAGGGCGTTGCGAAGACTGCCGCCACCGTCCACCACCAGCACCTTGCCTGTACCGTCGGTGCCCAGGTGTTCCTTGACGCGGGAATTGTCCTCGAAGCATTTCACCGTGACGATTTCACCGCCGAAGGCGCTGCGGCCGCCGTAGCTGAACCAGTTAAGGCCGGTCACCACGGACACCAGGTCCGCGTTGTCGTCGCACAAATCACAGGTGACAAAACTCATCTTCACTCCTTCTGGGGCCGTGGATATTTTTCACGAAACTTGCCGGCGTACACCACGAAATCGCGGAAGCGCACCCGATATACCCCGGTGGCCGGGCCTTCCAGCGCCATGCCCACCAGCGCCTCGGCGACGCGCTCGCCGCTCACCGGCAGCCAGTGCGCGTCGGTCCAACGGGTGATCGGGTCGATGATCTTCGAAAAACGAATCCCGAACGCTTCCACCGGACGCGGCCGCTCGCGCTCGCCGAGCAACAGGGACGGCTGGAACAACGCCAACAGCGGCAGCTTCAACGCCTTCAGTTCGCGCTCCGCCTGGCCCTTGGTGCGCGCATAGAAAAACGGCGAATGAGCATTGGCATTGACCGCCGACACCATCATAAAGCGCTGCACGCCGGCGTCCCGCGCCGCACTACCCACCGCCGTAATCAGGCCCAGATCCACGTCGCGGAACGCTTCCTTGGAGCCGGCCTGTTTCAGGGTGGTGCCCAAAGCGCAGAACACATCGTCGACCTGGAAGAACTCGGTTTCCTTCTCGAATTGCGCCGGCTCCACCACTTTCTCGATCAGCTTCGGGTGGTCGATCCCCAGCGGCCGGCGCGTCAGCACCCGTACTTCCTGGTAGGCGTCGCAGTCCAGCAGCAGGCGCAAGCAATGCCCGCCAACCAGACCGGTGGCACCCAACAACAGGGCCCGTCGGCTCATGGCAATTCCCTCTTTTTTGTCATTCGTCGTCGTTACCTTCCCCAGCGGTATCCACGTCGTGGAGCAACCAGCGCCGCAGCACGGTTTCCAGCTCCTGAAGATGCACGGGTTTGGCGAGAAAGTCATCCATGCCGGCGGCCAGACACTTGGCCTGAACGCCCTCGGCGGTGTTGGCGGTGATCGCGATCACCGGAGTGCGGGTGTGCTCCCCGGCGCGCTCTCTTTCGCGCAGGGTGCGGGTGGCGGTGAAGCCGTCCAGCTCCGGCATCATGCAATCCATCAGGATCAGATCGAAGGCTTCCTGCTCCAGCAGTGCGAGCGCGGTTTCCGCGTTACTCACCGTCTTCACCTGATAGCCGAGCTTGGCCAGCATGCCACGGGTCACCAGTTGGTTAACCTCGTTGTCTTCCACCAGCAGCAGGCGGAACAGCTTGCGGCGTTGGCGCTCCTCCGGGGTTTCAGTGGGCAGATCCGGCACCGGCATCTGGCGCGGCACCCCGAGCAACTTGCCCAGCGCCACGCGCAGACCGGTGCGGTGTACCGGCCGCACCAGCACCACCAGCCCGTGCTTGTCCACCAGACGCTGCACCGCCGGTTCGCCGCGCTCTTCGATGGCGCAGATCAGCATCAGCTTCATGGGCCGCAGGCCCGGGTCTTCCAGCACCGTGCGGCACAGGTTCAGCGCCGATTCCCGGCGCCCGTGGGTGTCCACCAGCAGCAACTCAAACTCGCTGTGCTCGCGATGGCCGGCGCGCACCGCTTGCAGCGCCTGATCGTAATCACGGGCGCCCTGGCAGTAACTGCCCAGCGCTTCGAATTCTTCCTGCAGGCAGGCCAGGGAGCCACCGCTGGTGCCCACCGCCAGGCCCTGCACCTGGCCCACGGCACCGGCCAGCTTGGTGCTCTCGCTCATGTTCGCCTGCATGCCCAGGCGCACCGTGAACCAGAACGTGGAGCCCTCGCCGGGGTTGCTTTCGGCGCCGATCATGCCGCCCATGGCGTCGATCAGCCCCTTGCAAACCAACAACCCGAAGCCCGCGTGACGCACACTGAAGGCGTCCTGGGCACCGGCCAGGAACTGATCCTCGAACAGGTGCTTGAGGGTCTCCGTGTCCATACCCTGGCCCTGGTCGCTGACCCGTACCCGCAGCACGCCGTCGTTTTCGCCCTCGGCGGTGAAATCCACGTCCAGTCGTATTTCGCCCCGGTCGCTGAATTTGATCGCGTTGCTGAGCAGATTGGTGAGCACCTGCAGCAGCCGGTCCCGGTCACCGCGCACCCGTTTGGGCAGCATGCGGTCGACCACCGCGGACAGCTCCAGATTCTTGGACTGGGCCATGGGCCCGAAGGCTTCCAGGGTTTGCTCCAGGGCGCCACGCAGGTCGAAATAATCCGGGCTCAGCGTAATGCGGCCGGTGAGAATCCGGGAATAATCCAGCACGTCGTCGATCAGGCTGATCATCAGCTTGCCGCTCTGCCCCGCCACCTGCAGGTATTCCTGCTGCTCATCGCTGAGCCGGGTGTCCTCCAGCAGCGACATCATGCCCATCACCGAATTCATCGGCGTGCGCAATTCGTGGGCGAGCCGGTACACCAGGCTGAGCTGGATATCGGTGTTGGCGGGCAGATCCCGGCGCCGCTCGGAAGACCCGCGCCGCTCGCGGGTGACGGCGTGCCAGAACAGCTCGTACTGGCCACGGTAAAGACGGAACAGATAGAAGGTGTAGGAGGTCACCAGCAGACCCAGCAGCCACTCCTGCAGCCCGGCGGCGAGAAACAGCGAGGCGATCAGCGGCAGAAACATCAGCAGGATATACACCTGCCGCACCCGCAGGCCGGCCATCCAGGAGCTGCCCAGCGCGGTGGTCACGCCAACGTTATAGAGAATCACCACGAACACGTTGAAGCCGGTGCCCACGCGCCAGACCAGCCAGGCGGGCAATACCCCCCAGACCAGGGCATGCATGATCAGGCCGAGCGCGAACAGCCGGCGCCAACGCGCCGGCCCGGCGCCGTAGAGGGCGTCGAAGCGCGCCACCAGCCACAGCCGGTAGGCGGTCACCACCACCACGGCGCCGCCGGCGATCAGCGTTTCCAGCTCGAAAGCCCGGTAGACGCCGCCCCAGGCGGTCACCAATGCATAAACCACAAGGGCCGCCAACACCCCCATCAGAGAGTTCTTGGCGGCCCCGTAGTCAACTCGTTTCAGAACCTTGCGATCTTTTCGGTAAATCACCCGTCCACCATCCTCGGACGAAGAAGGCGCTAAAGGTAACACCGTCCAACCGGACAGGCCACTTTACGTTAACGTAAACTTCCCCTAATCTTTTGCGCCATGACACTCAAACAAAGCTACGGCATCGGCGAGCTGGCGCGGGAATTCGACGTGACCACGCGCACCATCCGGTTTTACGAAGACCAGGGCCTGCTCACGCCCCGCCGGCGCGGCCAGACGCGCATTTATTCGCCGGCGGACCGGGTTGCCCTGAAACTGATCCTGCGCGGTAAACGCCTGGGCTTCTCGCTGGCGGAATCCGGCGATCTGATCCGCCTGTACCAGCCCACTGGCGACAACGGCCAGCAGCTCGGTGCCCTGCTTGAAAAGATCGACGAAAAACGCACCCAGCTGGAACAACAACGGGTCGACATTCAGATCATGCAACAGGATCTGGACGCGGCCGAAGAACGCGCCCGGCAGGCGCTGAAGGAATTGGAGAATAAGGAGAGTAGCGATGTTTAACGGCGGCCTGGATTTTCAGTTCGACGACACCCTCACGGCGCTGCAGGACAGCGCTCGCGCCTTCGCCCGCAAGGAGATCGCACCGATCGCCGCGCGCGTGGACCAGGACAACCTGTTCCCCAATGAGCTGTGGAAAAAACTCGGCGATCTGGGTGTGCTGGGTGTCACCGTGGGCGAGGAATACGGCGGCGCCGGCCTGGGCTACCTGGCCCACACCCTGGTGATGGAGGAAATCTCCCGCGCCTCCGCGTCCATTGGCCTGTCCTACGGCGCCCACTCCAACCTGTGCGTGAACCAGATTTATCTCAACGGCAACGACGCCCAGCGCCAAAAATACCTGCCCAAACTGGTCAGCGGCGAGCACATCGGCGCGCTCGCCATGAGCGAGCCCGGCGCCGGTTCCGACGTGGTCAGCATGGGCCTGCGCGCGGAAAAGAAAGGCGACCGCTATGTCCTGAACGGCAACAAGATGTGGATCACCAACGGCCCCGACGCCCACACCTATGTGATCTACGCCAAAACCGAACCGGACGCCGGGCCGCGCGGCATCACCGCCTTTATCGTCGAGCGCGACTTCCCCGGTTTCTCCCGCGCCCAGAAGCTGGACAAGCTGGGCATGCGCGGCTCCAACACCTGCGAGCTGGTGTTCGAAAACTGTGAAGTGCCGGAGGAAAACATCCTCGGCGAACTCAACCAGGGCGTGCGCGTGTTGATGAGCGGCCTGGACTACGAACGCACCGTGCTGTCCGGCGGCGCCACCGGCATCATGCAGGCCTGCCTGGACGTGGTGCTGCCCTATGTGCACGAGCGCAAGCAGTTCGGCCAGGCGATCGGCGAATTCCAGCTGATGCAAGGCAAGCTCGCCGACATGTACGTCACCCTCAACGCCAGCCGCGCCTACCTTTACCAGGTGGCGCGCAACTGCGACGCCGGCCACAGCAGCCGCAAGGACGCCGCCGGCGCCATCCTCTACTGCGCCGAGAACGCCACCCAGATGGCGCTGGATGCGATCCAGTGCCTGGGCGGCAACGGTTACATCAACGAATACCCCACCGGCCGCCTGCTGCGCGACGCCAAGCTTTATGAGATTGGCGCCGGCACCAGCGAGATCCGCCGCATGCTGATCGGCCGCGAACTGTTCAACGAGACCGCCTGAGCCATGCCCAAAATCATCAGCCAGCTCAACAAAAGCGCGCCGGAATACGGCCAGTACCGGGACCACAATCTGGCCCTGCGCGAAACCTTGAAGGAAAAACTCGACCGCATCGCCCACGGCGGCGGTGAAGCCGCCGAAGCGCGCCTGCGCGACAAGGGCAAGCTACCGGTGCGCGAACGCATCCAGCATCTGCTCGACCCGGGTTCGCCGTTCCTGGAGCTGTCGGCGCTGGCCGCCGACGGCGTCTACCCCGGTGAAGACGTGCCCGCCGCCGGCTGTGTCGGCGGCATCGGCCGGGTGGCCGGCGTGGAATGCATGATCGTCGCCAACGACCCCACCGTGAAAGGCGGCAGCTACTACCCACTGACCGTGAAAAAGCACCTGCGCTGCCAGGCGGTGGCCGCCGAGAACCGGCTGCCCTGTGTCTACCTGGTGGACTCCGGCGGCGCCAACCTGCCGCGTCAGGATGAGGTGTTCCCGGACCGGGATCACTTCGGCCGCATCTTCTTCAACATGGCCAATATGTCGGCGCGCGGTATTCCGCAGATCAGCGTGGTGTTGGGCTCCTGCACCGCCGGCGGCGCCTATGTGCCCGCCATGGCCGACGAAGTGATCATGGTGCGCAACCACTCCACCGTGTTCCTGGCCGGCCCGCCGCTGGTGAAAGCCGCCACCGGCGAAGTGGTCAGCGCCGAGGAGCTGGGCGGCGCCGCCCTGCACGGCGAACAATCCGGCGTCGCCGACCATCTGGCCGACGACGAACCCCACGCGCTGGACTTGGCGCGCCGCTGCATCGGCCGGCTCAACTGGCACAAGCCACAGCAGCTGGACGTGCGCCCGGCCCGGCCGCCGGCCTACGAGCCGGACGAACTGTACGGCCTGATTCCGCCCACCACCCGCTCGCCGATGCCGGCCCGAGAATTGATCGCGCGCATCGTCGACGATTCCGACCTGGACGAATTCAAAGCTAATTACGGCACCACCCTGGTCACCGGCTTCGCCCGCATCCACGGTTTTCCGGTGGGCATTCTCGCCAACGACGGCGTGCTCTATTCGGAATCCGCGCTCAAGGGCGCCCACTTCGTGGAGCTGTGCAACCAGCGCAAGATTCCGCTGCTGTTTTTGCAGAACATCACCGGCTTCATGGTGGGCAAAAAATACGAAGCGGAAGGCATCGCCAAGCACGGCGCCAAAATGGTCAACGCGGTGGCCTGCGCCAGCGTGCCCAAGTTCACCGTGATCACCGGCGGCAGCTTCGGCGCCGGCAACTACGGCATGTGCGGGCGCGCCTACGACCCACGCTTTATGTTCATGTGGCCCAACGCGCGCATCTCGGTGATGGGCGGTGAACAGGCCGCCAGCGTGCTCACCCAGGTAAAAGCCGCGTCGCTGAAAAAGAAAGGCGAACACTGGAGCGACCAGGACGCCCAGCGTTTTCAGGACGACATGACCGCCCAGTACGAAACCATGGCGCAGCCCTGGTACGCCAGCGCCCGCCTGTGGGACGACGGCGTCATCGATCCGGCGGACACCCGCGACGTTCTCGGCCTGGCGATTTCCGCCAGCCTCAACGCACCCATCGAAGACACGCGCTACGGCGTGTTCCGGATGTGAGGGAGACAACCATGAGTGTGCAAACCACCCACCGGGGGCCGGTCACCCACATCACCCTGAACAACCCGGACAAACGCAACGCCTTCGATAACACCATCACCGAAGCGCTGATCGACGCCTTCCAGCAGGCCGGCAACGACGACGGTCGGGTGATCGTGCTGGACGCCGCCGGCAAGCATTTCTCCGCCGGCGCCGACCTCAACTGGATGCGCGCCATGGGCGCCCTCGACGAGCAGGAAAACCGCGCCGACGCCCTGCGCCTGGCCACCCTGATGGAGACCATCGACCGGGCCGGCAAACCGGTTATCGCCCGGGTCCAGGGCGCCGCCTACGGTGGCGCCCTGGGTCTGATCTGCGCGGCGGACATCGCGGTGGCCGCCGACGACGCCCGCTTCTGTCTCAGTGAAGTAAAGCTGGGCATTCTGCCGGCGGTGATCGCGCCCTATGTGGTGCGCGCCCTGGGCGCCCGCCAGGCGCGCCGCTACTTCATGACCGCCGAAGTGATCGACGCCGCCCGCGCCGGCCAGCTCGGCCTGGTCCACGAAGTGGTACCGGCGGCGGAGCTGGACGCCACCGTGGACAAGCTGGTGACCGCCCTGCTCGACGGCGCCCCCGCAGCGCAACGGCGCGCCCGGGAGCTGGTGCACCGCGCCGACGACAGCGACGTCAGCAACGGGCTGATCGAGTACACCGCCAACCTGATCGCCGAGCTGCGCACCGGCGCGGAAGGCCAGGAGGGCCTGGGCGCCTTCCTGGAAAAACGCCCGCCGAACTGGAAACCGAACCGGAACTGACCATGGCCGCCATCAACACGCTATTGATCGCCAACCGGGGCGAGATCGCCCGGCGCATTATCCGCACCGCCCGCGAGCTGGGCCTGACCACGGTGGCGGTGTACTCCGACATCGACGCCAACGCGCCCCATGTGCGCGAGGCCGACCGCGCCGTGCGGCTGGGCCCGGCGCCGGCCCGCGACAGCTACCTGGACATCGACAAGGTGCTCCGCGCCGCCCGCGACAGCGGCGCCGACGCCATCCACCCCGGCTACGGCTTTTTGTCCGAGAACACCACCTTCGCCGACGCCTGCGCGGACGCCGGCTTGATCTTTGTCGGCCCCGGCGCCGACGCCATCCGCCTGATGGGCGACAAGGCCGCCGCCCGCCAGCACATGGCGCAAAGCGGCGTGCCGGTGCTGCCCGGCTTCGACCGGGAAGGCGCCGACGACGCCACCCTGATCGCCGAGGCGGAAAAAGTCGGCTTCCCGCTGCTGATCAAGGCGGTGGCCGGCGGCGGCGGCAAAGGCATGCGCGCGGTGGACAACGCCGCCGGCTTCGAGGAAGCCCTGGCCGCCGCCCGCCGCGAGGCGCGTAACGCCTTCGGGGACGACCGGGTGCTGCTGGAGCGCTACCTGCCCACCGCCCGCCACGTGGAAGTGCAGGTGTTCGCCGACAATCACGGCAACGCGGTGCACCTGTTCGAACGCGACTGCTCGGTGCAGCGCCGCCACCAGAAGATCATCGAGGAAGCCCCCGCCCCCGGCCTTACCGAAGCCCAGCGCCAGGACCTCGGCGAAGCGGCGGTGCGCGCCGCCCGCGCCATCGACTATCGCGGCGCCGGTACGGTGGAGTTTCTGTTCTCCCCCGAAGGCGAATTCTTCTTCATGGAGATGAACACCCGCCTGCAAGTGGAACACCCGGTCACCGAACTGATCACCGGCGAGGACCTGGTCGCCTGGCAGTTGGCCGTGGCCGAAGGCCGGCCGCTGCCGAAAAACCAGGACCAGATCCAGCGCCACGGCGCCGCCATGGAAGTGCGCCTGTACGCGGAGAACCCGTACCAGCAGTTCCTGCCCTCCGCCGGGCGCCTGGAGCAACTGCGCTGGCCGGCGCAGGTGCGGGTGGACAGCGGCTTCGAGGCCGGCGACCGGGTCAGCGACCATTACGACCCGATGATCGCCAAGCTGATCAGCCACGGCGGCGACCGCGACCAGGCCCGCCGCCGGCTGGTGGCGGCCCTGGACGATCTCGCCCTCAGCGGCGTGCATCACAACGCCGCCTTTTTGCACCAGGTGCTGAGCAGCCCGGTGTTCGCCCACGCCGAGCTGGACACCCGCCTGCTGGAGAAACACCCGGAACTTATGACACCGGCGCCGGCGGACAGCGACCTGGTCGCGGTGGCCGCCGCCGGCGCCGTGGCCCAACGGCCCGCCAACGGGGACGACCCCTGGGGTGCGCTTTCCGGTTGGCGCCCGCTGGGACAAAAGCGCACCCTGATCCCATTGCGGGTCGGCGAGCAGTCCCACACCGTGGTGCTGGACAATGACCAGGCCCGGGTGGACGGCGGCGAGCCGGCGCCCTTCCACCTGCGCCGCCGGGGCAGCGCCTTTGAACTGCACTGGGGTGACCGGCATCTGGCCGGCCATCTGATCGAACCCGGCGACGGCGCCACCGGACAGACGGTGGTCTTCGTGCACGGTCAGGACTACCCGGTGGACATACACCCGACCCGGGAAAGCGACCGCGCCGGCGGCCAGGACGGTTTCATCGCGCCCATGAGCGGCACCATCGTCGCCTGCCATGTAGAAGCGGGCGCCACGGTGGCCGCCGGAGACGCGGTAATCACCCTCGAAGCCATGAAGATGGAGCACACCCTGCGCGCCAACGCCGCCGGCACCGTGGAACGCTTCCACGTGGCCGATGGCGACAGCGTCGCCGAAGGCACGCTCCTGGTTGATTTCAATTCGCTGGATTCCGAAACGGAGGCACAATGACAACAACCCCGACCCCGCTCTGGCAGCCCGATGAAAAGCGGCTCAACGAAGGCCAGCCCGCGGCGTTCCGCGCCCGCGCCGAACAGCTGGCCGGCACGTCGCTCACCGATTACCGGGACCTGCACCGCTGGTCGGTGACACAGCCGGAGGCGTTCTGGAATCTGGTTTGGGATTTTTGCGAGCTGAAAGGTCACAAAGGCGAGCGCGTGCTGGAACCGTCGCCGGTGTTCCGCCACAACCGCTGGTTCCCGGACGCGCGCATCAACATGGCCGAGAATCTGCTGCCCCGGCACGACACCCACACCGCCCTGGTGAGCATCGACGAAAGCGGCCGCCGCGACCAGATCAGCTATAACGACCTGCACGTGGCCGCCGGCCAGGTGGCCGCGCAGTTGCAGGCCGCCGGCATCCAGCCCGGCGACCGGGTCGCCGGTTACATGCCCAACCGCATCGAAACGGTGATCGCCGCTCTCGGCTGCGCCTGGATCGGCGCCATCTGGTCGTCCTGCTCGCCGGACTTCGGCGTCGAAGGCGTGCTGGATCGCTTCGGCCAGATCGAACCCAAGGTGCTGTTCGCCTGCGACGGCTACCAGTACAACGGCAAGTGGATCGAGCTGGATGATCGCATCCAGGCGCTGCACGAAAAGCTGCAGCCGGAGTTGCTGATCGTGATTCCCGGACGGGGCGACACCAGCGCGGTGCGCCAGGCGCTCAACTGGCGCGACTGGCTGGCCGCCGCCGGGGCACCGCCGGCCTTCGCCGAGCTGCCGTTCGACCACCCGCTTTATATTCTCTATTCCTCCGGCACCACCGGCGCGCCCAAGTGCATCGTGCACGGCACCGGCGGCGCCCTGATCCAGCACGCCAAGGAACACCGTCTGCACGGCGACCTGGGATCCGACGACGTGCTGTTCTACTTCACCACCTGCGGCTGGATGATGTGGAACTGGCTGGTCAGCGGCCTGCAGACCGGCGCCACCCTGGTGCTCTACGACGGCAACCCGGCCTACCCGGACGCCACCCGCCTGTTCGATGTGATCGACGCGGAAAAAATCACCCACTTCGGCACCAGCGCCAAGTTCGTCCAGGCGGTGGAAAAAGCCGGCGCCGTGCCCCGCGACAGCCACGACCTGTCCACCCTGCGCACGCTCTACTCCACCGGCTCGCCGCTGCTGCACGAGAGCTACGACTTCCTCTACCAAAAGGTCAAACCGGACCTGCTGGTGAGCTCCATTTCCGGCGGCACCGATATTATTTCCTGCTTCGCGTTGGGCAGCCCGCTGGTGCCGGTGTACCGGGGTGAACTGCAGTGCCTGGGCCTGGGCCTGGACGTGGCGGTGTTTAACGACGATGGCGAGCCGGTAGTCGGCGAAAAAGGCGAGCTGGTGTGCCGCGCACCCTTCCCCGCCTGCCCCGTGGCGTTCTGGAACGACCCGGACGAAGAACGCTTCCACGGCGCCTACTTCGATCGTTTCAAGAATGTCTGGGCCCACGGCGACTACGCCGAGATCATCGCCCACGACGGCCACGACGGCCTGGTGATCCACGGCCGCTCCGACGCCGTGCTCAATCCGGGCGGCGTGCGCATCGGCACCGCCGAAATCTACCGCCAGGTGGAAACCCTGGAGGAAATCCGCGAGGCCATCGTGGTCGGCCAGCAGTACGACGGCGACGTGCGCGTGGTGCTGTTCGTGGTGCCCGCCGAAGGCGTCGAACTGACCGACGAACTGCAGAAGAAGATCCGCACCACGATTCGCGCCGGCGCCAGCCCACGCCATGTGCCGGCGGTGATTCTCACCGTGCCGGAGATTCCGCGCACGGTGAGCGGCAAGATCGTCGAGCTGGCGGTGCGCGACGTGGTGCACGGCCGCGAGGTGCGCAACCGCAACGCCCTGGCCAACCCGGACGCGCTCGCCCACTTCGCCGACCGGCCCGAGCTGGCCTGATCATGACGGGCCGGGCGCTGCTGGTCGCGCTGTTCTGGCTACTGGCCGGCACCGCACAAGGCGCGGTGGTGACGTTCCAGGGCGACGCCCTGGAGGAGTTCACCGGGCTGCGCACCGATCGCCTGGAAGTGGCCGCCTACCGGGACGGCGAACTGCGCAGCGTCCGCCACCAGTGGCTGGCCTGGTCGCAACGCGGTTGGCCCTACTTCAGTGAGGACGACGACAGCCGACGGGCCGGAGAAACCGGCCGGGTCGGTCCCCGTGACCGGCTTCTGGTGGACGACGCCGACGGCGGCGAGCGCCTGCTCTCCCCCGGCGAGGACGTGATCGGCGAGCTGGCGCTCAACGACGGCGGACAGGCGTCCTATTTCTACGTGCTGGCACGGCCGCCGTTCCAGGGCTTCTCCCCACCGGTGACACTGGAGCGCGACGACGGTGACCCGCTCAACCTGCGCACCGCGGACTACCGGCTGGCATTTCTGGACGGCAACCTGTTCCAGTGGGGCGATTTCACCTACCGGCACTACCGCGCCCCGGACGGCAAACCAACACAGACCCTGCTGGACAGTTTAAAACTGCGCCTCAGCGCCGGGGTGTTCAGCGAGGACGCCCGCCTTACCCTAACCAACGAAAATCTGGACCCACAAATCCAGCAGGTTATCGAAGGCCCGCTGGCGACGCTGGTGTACGCCACCACCCGGGTGCGCGTGGCCGGCCTGCGCGTGCTCACCGTGCACAACCATTTCGTGCTGATGGAAGACCGGCTTGCCATCCACAGCCGCTTCGCGTTGCCCGGCATCGCCGCCACCGTGCTGCGCGACCCGCGCGCCCGGGTCAGCGTGGATGGCCACAATCTCCAGGGCGCCCGGCTGCGCACCAGCTGGACCGGCGAGCGGGAAGCGGTGGTGGACGGCCGGCTCTCGGACATCGAGCGGGCCATGCTGCGGCGCCCGGTGCCGGCGGAGAACTGGCTGCGTTTCGATACCGGGCGGGGCTTCGCCCTGCTCGCCCGGCTTCATTTCGCTGAAGGTTTCGACACCGCCGCCCGCTTGATTTACCAGGACGACCCTGATCTGAAGGAAACGCCGGAACGGTTCCCCGGCCAGCACCCCAACGTGGGTTTCGAAATGGACCGGATACCGTTCGGCGAGAACTTTTACTTCCTGGCGGAGCTTTATTTTTCTGAAAAGAGTTACTTTTCCGAAGACTGAATCGCGGCCAGCGCCTCGCGCAGCGGCGCCGGTATCGATACCGGCCGGCCGCTGTCGCGGTCCACGAACACATGCACCACGAAACCCAGCGCCTTGGCGGCGCCCTCCTCGCCGAACAACGCCAGCCCGTAACGCACCGAGCTGTTGCCCAGCTTGTCCACGCGCATGCCGATGGTGAGCGCGTCCGGGTAGGAGGCGGCCTCGAAATAATCGCAGCCGGAGCTCACCACATAGGCGATCACGTCGCCGTTATGGATATCCAGCCCGCCCTGGTCAATCAGGTAGCGGTTGATGGTGGAATCGAAGTAGCTGTAGTACATGACGTTATTGATATGGCCGTAAACGTCATTGTCCGCCCAGCGGCTGTCCACCGGGCACAGGTAGCCGAACGCCTCGCGCCCGGGCCGTTGTTTCGCCTGCGCGGATTGGCTGTTGGCGTCACTCATAGCTGCTCCTTCGATCAATACGGACAAGGCCGGCAATGATAACCTAGGGCGTCTTGAATGACTCCCCAGCGACCCACAAGGAGAACACCATGGCCCCAGGCCTGTCGCGGTCCCTGCCAGCGCTGTTAGCGGTACTCGGCGCCCTGCTCCTGCTCAGCGGCTGCGTGTCCGTGGCCCAGCGGGATTACCAGCCGGCGCCCAACCCGATACCCAGGGATATCCGACACTATCAATTGAGCATCGACCCGCCCTTGCCCGCGGATCAGGTGCGTATTGAGGTGGTGTACCGGTCCGAGGGAGAAACCTGCCCGGTGTCCCAAGCGGGCACCCAGTTCCGCCCTGAACGCCAGGGCCAGGGGCTGAGTTTTCAGGTACCGCTGGATATGTTCCGCAACCAGGACGGCTGCAAATGGCTGCCCAACCAGCTGTGGATCGCACTGCAAGCCGGCGGCAACTACAACACCCGCTTCAGCGTGCCGCTGGCGCTGGGCCGGCAGGTGCGCTGGTGCCGGCTCAACCCGGAACACGGCGCCTGCATGGCCCGTGAAAGCGACATCCGCCGCTATAAAATACCCGGTGGCGTGCACCGGGTGGTGGTGATGCAGGGCCGCTAAGCCGCCGCTCAGGCCATGCGTTCGGCGATGCGAGTGGCCAGGGCGTAAACCGTCACCTGGGGGTTCACGATGATGGATGTGGGTAGCAGGCTGGCGTCCGCCACGTACAACCCTTTCACGTCATGGGTTTCGCCGTCCGAATTAACCACGCTGGTGTCCGGGTCGGCGCCCATGCGGCAACTGCCCTGCGGGTGATAGCTCACCATGCGCAGATGCTGGGGCTGGTTCTCCAGCCCTTCCACGGCGGCGTCGATGTCCGCCTCGGAACGAATCACCCGCTGATCGCTGGACGGCACATAGACTTCCTCGGCGCCGGAGGCCAGGTGCAGTCTGGCGGCCGCTTTCAGGGCCCGTTTCATGGACGGGAAATCCGAGTTGGCGAGCTGGTAGTCGATCACCTTGCGGCCGTCCTCCCAGCGGATGGTGCCCACGTTGTGGTCGTGGATCAGCGTCACCAGGCCGGCCAGGTATTTGGCATCCTCCATAAACGCCATGAACGGCTCGCCGGTGCCCGGCTCCGCGGTCATGCTCAGCTCCGCCAAGCCGGCGCCGCCGTCCTCCAGCACGAAACCGCCCTTGTCCGGGTGCAGAAACTCGTCCACGTACACCCCCAGCATGGCACCGCGCCAGGCGTGCACCGGCTTCGGATAGCGCGCCGAAACGTACAACGACGGGTGACAGGCGAAGTTCTTGCCCACCTGGCCGGAACGGTTGGCCAGGCCGCTTTTCAACAGCAGCAAGGGCGTCTGCACGGCACCGGCGGCGAGGATCACCCGCTCCGCGTTGACCGTCATGTCCGCCACCTTGGCGCCGTCGTGGCCGGTGATCTCGGCACGCACACCGCGCGCCTGACCGCCGTCGGCGAGCACTTCGGTGACCCGGGTGTCGGCGAAAATACGGGCGCCGTGGGCGGTGGCCCAGGGCAGATAGCTGACCAGCATGGACTGCTTGCGTTCGGTCTTGCAGCCGGACAGGCAGTGCCCGGTCAGCGCGCATTCACGGATATTGCGTTTGAACGGTTTCACTGACCAACCCAGCTTGTTGGCGCCGGCGCGGATCAGCTGGCCGTGGCGGGCGATCTCGTGTTCCTTGTTGTCCTCGATGGAAAGATTCTTTTCCACCCGGTCGAAATACGGCGCCATCTCTTCGGAAGTCAGATCGCTGAGCCCGAAATCGCGCTGCCAGTCCTGCAGAATAAAATCCGGAGTGCGGAAGCACACGCAGCCGTTGACCACCGTGGAGCCGCCCACGCAGGCGCCCTGCAACACCAGCAGGTCGCCGCTTTTATTGGTCTGGCCACCGTGGTCCTGATACAGAGTTTCCAGGCTGTCCGGGAAGCGCTCGGTAAAGTCTTTCGAGGGCACATAGGGCCCCGCTTCCAGAATCACCACCTTCTTGCCGCGCCGGGCCAGCTCATAGCCGGCCACCGCGCCGCCGGCGCCGGAGCCGACGATCACCACGTCCGCGTCCAGGGTCAGTGAACTCTGGGTAATGTCCTTCGCTTCAGTCACCGGCAAGCCGGAAGACCGCCATTGCACTTCGCTCATGCGTTGCCCTCCTCAGTGGCTTGATCCGGCTGTTGATCCGGTAAAGGCGCGTTGCCCAAATAGGCGATGCCCCAGCGGTCGGACACCGGACCGTCGAATTCCACCGGCCCCCAGGTGCTTTCATCCCGCCAGTAGGAGGTATAAGTGAGCTGTTTGATCACCGTGCCCAAGGTGCGCTGCACCACATTGCCCCGGCTCCAGGCGTCGAAATAATCGCGGGCGGTGGCCTCGTCCAGATCCACGAAACGCTTGCCGTGGAACAACACCGCGGCGTTATCAAACAGCGTCAGCCCGGTGGCCACGTCCTTGCGGGTGGCCGCGTCCATAAAGCCGAGAATGCCCTGCACATTGCGCACCACCGGCACCTGGTCGCTGGGCGTGAGATCGGTGCCCACGGTGGGCAGCAGTGCCACCCGCGCCCGGTCGAACAGATGGTATTCCTGGCGGCTCAGGCCGTCGGCCCAATCCGGTTTCGGCCGGTCGTCCAGGGGCGACAGACGCAGCAGCGCGAAGCCGCCCGCGGCGGCCGCGGCCACGCCGGCACTACCGACCAGGCCCCACTTAAGGAACCGCCGCCGGGTCACGCCCTGCTGAAAGGCCGAGGACAACCGGCGCGCTGTTTGTTGTTGTGATGACATCGGGAATTCTCGTCGAGCTCGGGGATGCCTTGAAGCTACTCAAGAGGCCCCGGCAATACAATATGTTTACCCTGACAGCGCCGCTTGACCGCTCAGCACAGCCCTTTCCATTGACGCTTGGCCGGCTTACGGATACTGTTCTTATGTACAGTATTCAAAATATCCCGGATGTTCCTTCATGCCGCCCATGCCGCCTGATTTCTTGCAACAATTGCTGGCCCGCAGGGACACCTGGTGGGGCCGCGAAAGCACCGGCAGCGGCCAGGGGCAAAGCACCGGCTTCGCCGACCTGGACCGGATACTGGCCGGCGGCGGCTGGCCGGAGCAGGGCCTGGTGGAGCTGCTCTGCCCGCTGCCTTGCCCGGCGGTGCTGCATCTGCTGCTGCCGGTGCTGGCCAGCGACGGGCCCGGCGCCCGCCTGATCGCCAACCCACCGATGCGGCCTTCCGCCACCATGCTGGCCCGGGCCGGGGTGCCCCTGGACGACCTGCTGATTCTGCGCAGCGACGACCGCGCCACCCTGCTGCGCGCCAGCTTCGAAGCGATCGCCGGCGACACCGTGCGGCTGGCGTTGCTGTGGGCGCCGGGCGGGCCGTTGCCGGCGGGCACCCTGCGGCGTTTGCATCTGGGTGCGCAACAGGGGCGTTGCCTGCTGATACTGGTGCGCCCGCGCCAGGCCGGCCAGCAACCCAGCCCGGCGCCACTGCGCCTGGATCTGAGCTGCCCGGCCCCCGGCGAACTGACCGTCACCGTGCACAAGCAGCCCGGCGGCCGGGCCGGGCAGTATTGCCACCTGCCACTGCTGCCCGAGCACCTGCGCCGGCGGCCGCCGGCCTGCCGCGAGCTGCCGGCCCTGACCCGTCGTCCGACGCCGGAGCCCGCGCTGCGCACGCCGTTGTTGCGGCTGCCCGCCCCCGCCATCCCGGAGGTGCGGCCATGAGCGCGCTGTGGTTGGCCCTGCATTTTCCGCTGCTGGCGCTGGAGGCGGAACACGGCCCGCGCCCGGAGCCACGCGTGCTGGTGCGTGGCAACCGGGTGTTGCTGGCCAATCCGGCGGCCCGCGCCGCCGGCGTGGAAGCGGGCCTGCGCCTGGGCACCGCCCGTGCCCTGTGCGAAGCGCTGGAAGTGCACGAAGCACGGGCCGACCAGCAGCACCAGGCGTTGCTGCGCGAGGCCCGCCAACTGCTGGCTCTCACGCCCCAGGTGTGCCCGGCGCCGCCGGCCACCGTGCTGCTGGAGGTGGGCGGCTGCCTGAAACTGTTCGGCGGCTTTGAACAACTGCTCGCCCGGGTCGACCGCTACCGGCTGCACTGCCCGCTAACCAGCCGCCTGGGCATCGGCCCCACCCCGCTGGCCGCCTGGCACCTCACCGACCCGCCGGCCCTGGACGCGCCCCCGGAAGCGGCGCGCTTCCAGGCCTGGCTGGCGGACCTGCCGCTCGCCGAGCTGGACCTGGACGAGCGCCTGCGCCGACGCCTGCAGGCGCCCGGTTTCCGCACCCTGGGCGAGCTGTTCCCGCTGCCCCGGGCGGCGCTGGGCAAGCGCTTCGGGGTCGATTTCCTGGACTGGCTGCAACGTCTGCTCGGCGAACAGGCGGACCCGCGCAAACCGATTTCCCCGCCGCGCCCGTTCCGCGAGCGGCTCGACTTCGACGACCCGCTGGACGACCTGGACCGGCTCAGCGGGCCCATGAGCACCCTGCTGGCCAAGCTTGAAGACACTCTGAACCGCCACCAGGAAAGTCTGGTGACCCTGCGCTGGCATCTGTATCTGAACAACGGCCACCGGGACACGCTGATCGTACGGCGCGCCCGCCAGGGCCATGACGCCGCCACCTGGCTGGACCTCAGCCAGCGGCGCCTGAGCCACCATGAATTGAGCGCCCCGCTGCTCGGCCTGGGCCTGGACGGCGGCCGCCCCCGGCCTCGCAACCCGGGCCTCGCCGAGCTGTTCCCGGACCCCGGCGCCCGCCCGCCGCTGGCCGGCCTGCTGGAAAAACTGGCCGGCGAACCGGCCCTGGGCGTGTACCGCCCGGACCGGGGCGACGGCCATCTGCCGGAAGAAACCGAACGGGGCCGCGCACCGCTGGCGTCCCCGCCCAAAACCGCCGCCGACGATCAGGACAGCGACCAGGACCGGCCCCTGTGGCTGCTCGATCCGCCCCGGCCACTGACCCTGCGCGACCGGGTACCCCACTGGCGCGGCCGGCCGCTGACCCTGTTTCCCCAGGAAGAACGCTTCAGCCAGCCCTGGCACGACTTGGCCGCGCGCCGCTACCGCGTCGCCCACCACCCGGACGGGCTTTGCTGCTGGGTGTTCGAGGACGACCAGGCACGCTGGTGGCTGCAGGGCTTTTTCTAAGATGAATTTCGCGGAACTGCATTGCACCTCCGCCTTCACCTTCCTCACCGGCGCCAGCCAGCCGGAGGAGCTGGTGCTGCAGGCCTGGCGCCAGGGCTACCGGGCCCTGGCGATCACCGACGACGGCTCCCTGGCCGGGGTGGTGCGCGCCTACCAGGCCCACAAGAACCTCAAAAAAGCCCTGGAGGACGAAGGCCGCACGCTGGATTTCCGGCTGATCGTGGGCAGCCACTTCCGCCTGCACCAGGACCGGGGCGAACTGCGCCTGATACTGCTGGCCCGCGACCGCCAGGCCTACGGCGAGATTTCCACGCTGATCACCCGTGGCCGGCGGCGCGCGGAAAAAGGCCACTACCGGCTGCACTGGCAGGATCTGACCCGCATCGACCGCAACGCCCTGTGCCTGTGGCTGCCCGCCGGGGACGACCGCGACGACCACCACGCCGCCCTGCTCAAGGCGCACTTCGGCGAGCGCCTGTGGCTGGCCTGCGAGCTGCTCCAGGACGGCAACGACGCCCTGCACTACCGCTACTGTTACCAGCTCGCGGACCGCTTCGGGCTGGCCATGACCGCCACCAACGACGTTCACTACCACCGGCCGGAACGCCAGCGTCTGCAGGAACTGCTCACCGCCCTGCGCCTGAACACCACGGTGCGCGACCTGGGCCGGCGCCGTTTCCAGAACGACCAGCGCCACCTGCGCGGCCTGGAGCGACTGGCGGAGATCTACCCACCGGCGTTGCTGGAAGAAGCCGCCTGGATCGCCGACCAGTGCCACTTCGAAATGGACGAAATCCGCTACCAGTACCCGGAAGAAGTGGTGCCGCCGGGCCAGAACGCCGACGACTATCTCGCCGCCCTCGCCCACCAGGGCGCCGAAGCCCGCTACCCGGACGGCGTGCCGGACACGGTGCGCGCGCTGGTGGACAAGGAGCTGGGGCTGATCCGACAGCTCGGCTACGCGCACTACTTCCTCACCGTGCACGACATCGTCGCCTTCGCCCGTAGCCAGGGCATTCTCTGCCAGGGACGCGGCTCGGCGGCCAACTCCGCGGTGTGCTACTGCCTGGGCGTCACCGAGGTGGACCCGGGCCGCAGCCAGCTTCTGTTCGAACGCTTTATCTCCCAGGAACGGGACGAACCGCCGGACATCGACGTGGACTTCGAGCACGAACGCCGCGAAGAGGTGATGCAGTACCTCTACCGCAAATACGGCCGCGACCGCGCCGCCCTGGCCGCCACCGTGATTCACTACCGCACCCGCTCGGCGGTGCGCGACGTGGGCCGCGCCCTGGGCGTGGACATGGACATCATCGAGCGCCTCAGCGGCAACCTGGCCTGGTGGGACAAACCCGACGCCCTGGTGGAACGGTTCCGGGAGGTGGGCCTGGGCGGCTCCACCCTGGGCCGCCACTATCGGGAGCTGGTGCACGAACTGGTCGGCTTCCCGCGCCATTTATCGCAACACGTGGGAGGCTTCGTGATCACCCGCGACCCGGTGCACACCCTGGTGCCGGTGGAAAACGCGGCGATGCCCGACCGCACCCTGATCCAGTGGGACAAGGACGACCTGGAATCCCTGGGCCTGATGAAGGTGGACGTGCTGGCCCTGGGCATGCTCACCGCGATCCGCAAAACCCTGGATATGGTGCAAGGCTACCGAGGCCGCCCGCTGGCGATGCAGGACATCCCCGCCGGCGACGAGGCCACCTACGACATGCTCTGCAAGGGCGACAGCCTGGGCGTGTTCCAGGTGGAATCCCGCGCCCAGATGAACATGCTGCCGCGCCTGCGACCGCGTAAATTCTATGACCTGGTGGTGGAAGTGGCGATCGTGCGCCCCGGCCCGATCCAGGGCGACATGGTGCACCCCTACCTGCGCCGCCGGGACGGCCTGGAAGAAACCGACTACCCGGACGACAAGGTGAAAGCGGTGCTGGAACGCACCCTGGGCGTGCCCATTTTCCAGGAACAGGTGATCAAGCTGGTGATGGTGGCGGCGGGCTTTTCCGGCGGCGAGGCCGACCGCCTGCGCCGCGCCATGGCGCGCTGGGGCAAAAGCGGCGAACTGATGGAATTCGAAGCCCGGGTGATCGACGGCATGCGCGCCAACGGCTACAGCGGCGACTACGCGCGCCGCCTGTTCGAACAAATGAAAGGCTTTGGCGGTTACGGTTTCCCGGAATCCCACTCCGCCAGCTTCGCGCTGCTGGTGTACGTGTCCGCCTGGCTCAAGCGCCACCACACCAGCGCCTTCTACTGCGGCCTGCTCAACAGCCTGCCGATGGGCTTCTACTCGCCCTCGCAGATCCTTCAGGACGCGCGCCGCCACGGCATCGAAATACGCCCGGTGGACGCCCGCCACAGCCACTGGGACCACAGCCTGGAAGAGCTGCAGCGTGAAAAGCTCGGCGTGCAACCGGCCCTGCGCCTGGGCCTGTGCCAGATCAAAGGCTTCAACCCGGAGGCCGCGCAACGCCTCACCCTGGCCCGCGATGAAGCCCCCTTCACCGGCGTCGGCGACCTCTGCCACCGCGCCCGGCTCGGCCAGCGCGAACGCGAAGCCCTGGTGGCCGGCAACGCCCTGCGCGGCCTCAGCGGCCACCGCCACCAGGCCCACTGGGACGTCCAGGGCCTGGAAGGCCAGCGCCCGCTGCTCGAAGACGGCCCCAAGGGCGACCACGACGGCGTCTACCTGGACGCCCCCTCGGAATACACCACCCTGATCGAAGACTACCGCCACCTGGGCGTCAGCCTGGGCAAGCACCCCATGGCCCTGGTCCGCCACCTGCCCCGCTTCAAACGCGGCTACCGCGCCAAGGACCTCAAACGCGCCCGCCCCGGCCAGGTGGTGCGCGTCGCCGGCCTGGTCACCAACCGGCAACGCCCCGGCTCCGCCAAGGGCACCCTGTTCATGACCCTGGAAGACGAAACCGGCAACACCAACGTGGTGATCTGGAGCGCCATCCAGGAACGCTTCCGCACCATCCTTCTGAAAAGCCCCCTGGTCACCGTCACCGGCACCGTGGAAATCAGTCCCGAAGGCATCGTCCACCTGATGGCCGGCCGCCTCGACGACACCAGCGACGCCCTCAACGAACTCATTGTCCGCTCGCGGGATTTTAAATAAAGGACAGAATTGGGATAGAGCTAAATGGTAGGAGCGAGCCTCGCTCGCGAAAGGGTGGCGCCAGCCACCCGGCGGGATACCAGAGGCCCCCTAAAGCTGCCAAAGCCCATGATCGTTACCACCAAGGATATAAATCGCGAACCTGCCCTTGCCGGGGATTTCCATGGGCGGCATGGCGATCTTGGCCCCCGCGGCCTCAACGCAGGCTACGGCCTGATCGATATCCTCCACCAGCCAATAGGGCCGAACCACCGGTGCTTCCGTGCTTCGCAGCGGCCCTCTCACGCCGACGATCGACCCATCGGCCAAGGCGCAAGTTCTGGCGCCACCGAGTAATTCGTCCGGATCGCCAAACCTGACGCCGTGAGCAGCCTCATACGCTTTACACACCGCATCCGCATCCTCGGATACGATCTCCAGATAGTGAGCTTTCATATCTAACCCTCAATAACTTAAAACACCATGATCACGAAGCATACAAGCACAACCTTCACAGCAAGACGCCGATTTTCTACATTAATTTTTCTACATCTTCGAGTTCGGAATCTGGCAGTGGTCCATATTTATCAGTCATTAAATAAACAGCACTCGCGCCACTCGCCAAAGCCGCTTCCCGGAAAAATCGAAGCTCAAAATCGGTGTACCCACCCCGCATCTTTGGAACCAGATGAATCAATACATTGGGTCTTACCAAACCGAATAGAACTTTGGGCTGGCAAGAAATCGCTTTCTTGAATGTTGCCTCCACTTTCTGGAAATCCCCAGCCAGCGTTCTTGGGTGACTCAAGCCTTCAGAGCGATAGACTCGTTCATTTCCTGCGCCATACGTCCTGGCCTGCAAATAGCCCTGGTAAACCTTTATATAAATGAGCTTCTTCATGAAATTTGTTATCGAAAAGAGAAATTCTTCATGATACTGCCAGAACCATCACTTACGGGTAATGGCAGATTTCCTACAAAGCTTATCGGGCACGGAATTTCGACATCGCCGCCTCGATGCTCCCTGGCCCCACTCCTGATGAATCCCACCCCACGACTGTCTTGCCCATAAAAAAGCCGTTCCCCACCCTGCCCAGGGGCGCGCGGCGGGGTCTATAGTGGGCGCATCATTCGCAACAGAACGGATTGCCAATTATGAGCGACGGGAGAGAGTTCGACATCGTGGTGTACGGCGCCAGCGGCTTCACGGGCCGGCTGGTGGCGGAGTATCTGCATCAGCAGTACGGCGCCGATGGCGACGTGAAGTGGGCCATGGCGGGCCGCAGCGAGGAGAAGCTGAAGGCGGTGCGCGAGGAAATTGGTGTGCCAGATTCAGTGCCGCTGATCACCGCCGACGCGGATCAGCCGGAGACCCTGGAGTCGCTGGCGAAGCGCACCCGGGTGGTGCTGACCACGGTGGGGCCGTACCAGTTGTACGGTGAGCCGCTGGTGGCGGCCTGCGCCAAGACCGGCACGGACTATGTGGATCTGTGCGGCGAGCCGGCGTGGATGCGCCAGATGATCGACGCCCACGGCGAGGCCGCCAAGGCGAGCGGCGCGCGGATTGTGTTTTCCTGCGGCTTTGACTCGATTCCGTTCGATCTGGGCGTGTACTTCCTGCAGGAGTACGCCAAGGAAAACCTGGGCGCCTACCTGCCCCGCGTGAAGGGCCGGGTGCGCAAGATGAAGGGCACCTTCTCCGGCGGTACCGCCGCCAGCCTGCAGGCGACCCTGGTGGCCGCCAAGAAGGATCCGAAGATCTACCAGCTGCTCACCGACCCGTTCTCCCTGACCCCGGGCTTCAAGGGTCCCGAGCAGCCGGAGCCGAAAGAGCCGGTCTACGATGACGAGCTGCACACCTGGCTGGCGCCGTTCGTGATGGCGACCATCAACACCCGCAACGTGCATCGCTCCAACCTGTTGCTGGGCCACGCCTACGGCGATCAGTTCGTGTACGACGAGATGATCCTCACCGGCCCCGGCGAGAAGGGCAAGGCCACCGCCGAGGCGGTGACCAACGACCGTTCGCTGTCCGGTAAGGACGCGCCCAAGCCCGGCGAAGGCCCGAGCAAGGAAGAGCGCGAGAACGGCTTTTACGACGTGCTGTTTATCGGCGAGACCGCGGATGGCCGCCAGCTCAAGGCCAGTGTCTCCGGCAACCGGGACCCGGGCTACGGCTCCACCTCGCGGATGATCGCCGAGAGCGCCCTGTGCCTGGTGCAAGACGCCGACGATACCGCCGGCGGCATCTGGACCACGGCGCCGGCGTTGGGCGACAAGCTGATCAAGCGGCTGGTGGACAACGCCGGTTTGAAGTTCCAGATCGAGGGTTGATCAGGGTTCTTCCCGGATCGATTCCAGCTCGATTTCGCGGCCGGCGTTTTCCTGGTAGTGGAAGACGCCGGTAACGCGGACCCGCTTGCCCAGATGGGCTTCCACTTTTTCCACCGGCTTCAGGGCCACCCGGTTCAGGTCGTCGTCCTCGATCCAGTAGTGCAGCGGGTCCTGGAAATGGCGCACCGTGCCGGCGGTGGTCACCAACTCTCCCTGGTAGTCGGCGGGCTGTTCCGCGAGCATTCGCAGCGGTGCGGCCTGAGGGGCGTCGGAATAGTCGCAACCGGCCAGACCGATCAGCGCGGCCAGCAGCGCCGCCCTGCCCCACACCGGCTTTCTAGCGCTCACCGTCACCTCCCTCGGGGTGCACTTCCCATTCCGGCTCTTCGAATTCGCCCAGCGGCGTGATCTCGCAAGTGCGGGCGTGTTTCTGCAGAATCGCTTTGACCTTGGCGCTGCGGCTGTCGTCCTTGGCGTCGCGGTGCGCCTTGGAATCCCAGTGGGCGATGGCCAGCAGGGTGTCCGGTTCGCCGATCTTGCGGTGCAGATAGGTGCCGCGCGCGCCCGGCGTCTGCTGGATAATCTCGCTGGCCTCGATCCAGCCCTGGGCGTATTCCTCCACGGTGTAGCCGTCTTTCATGCGTACTTCGAAGATGTACTTCATTGCAGTCTCCTGTTGGGGGTGGCGGCGGCGCGGGCGCTCAGCCCTGTGCCCACCAGCGGTCCGAGGTTTCCACCAAGCCGGCGTCGCGCAGCGCCTGGCGGGCCTGTTCGCGGCCGTCGCCGTTGAGAAAAGCGCCCAGCTCCAGCCGGGTGTCGTCGTCGCACAGATGCAGGCCGATCATATCCACCTCCTTGACCGGCAGCACCACGTGCAGGTGCGCCGCCGGGCGCGCCAGAATCCATTCCCGGTCGGGGCCGCGTACGCCTTCGTGCAGCACCACCCTGCCCCGCTCCACGGCGATGCGTTGATGCAGGTAGGAAAGACGGAAACAGACCCGGTAGAGCAGATAGCCGATCAGCCCCACTTCCAGGAACGCGAACGGCAACGCCAGCCAGATGCCGGCCAGAGTCCAGGCCGCCGCCACCGTGAACACCACCACCGCGATCAGCGCGATAAACCGTTTCACCTGCGGCCAGTCGGCGGAGAGGTGAGGCTTCAGCGTCACCACCGTGACGCCGTTCCGGGATTCAGTTGCCACCATAAAGGGGGTCTCCATTACCGCATGCACAGCGGACCCTGTACCGGTAGCATAGGCCGCCTGAATTTCCTATCAACCTGACCCGGAGGCACAACATGGGGTGGTGGAAGTCACGCCGGCTTCGTTTTCTGGCATCCAGCGTGGTGGCGCTGTTCGCACTGTTCGTGATTCTGCGGGCGGTGTTCTTCGCCTTTTTCTCCGAAGTGGGCGACACCGTACAGGCGGATTCCGGCGATCTTTTCCATGCTCTGGGCGTGGGGCTGCGTTTCGACCTGCGGCTGGCCCTGCTGATGGTGCTGCCCCTGGCGGTGCTGGCCTGGTTGCCGCGTTTTAATCTGGTGCGCTCGGCGCCGGTGCGCCTGTTGGGGCTGGTGTATATCACCCTGGCGGTTTTGGCCGTGGTGCTCACCTACATTCTCGACTTCGGCCATTACGTGTACCTGGGCGACCGGCTCAACGTGACCGCCTTCCGCTTCCTGGAAGACACCGCGATTTCCACCCGCATGGTCTGGGAAAGCTACCCGGTGGTGTGGATCACCCTGGGGTGGCTGGCCGTGACCGCCGTGATGGCGTTGATTTTCCGCGCCCTGGCGCGCCGTTTCCTGCTGCGCGCACCGATGCCCATGGGCACCGCCAGCAAAGTGATCGGCGGCGTGGTGGTGGTCCTGGTGCTGGTGTTCGGCCTGCTTGGCCGGGTCTCCGACATTAACTTCGAGAACCCGGTACCGCTGCGCTGGAGCGACGCCTTCGCTTCCGGCAACAACGCGGTGGCCGCCCTGGGGCTGAATCCGGTGCTGTTCCTCTACGACACCACCCTGCTCAGCAGCGAGCCCTTCGACCGCGAAGCGGTGGAGAAATACTACCCGCTGATGGCGGACTTCCTGGCATTGCCGGACGACGCCCGTGAGCCGCTGAATTTCGAGCGCACCGTGTCGGTCCAGCCGCACCGGCTGGACGTGGACCGGCCGCCGAACATCGTGGTGGTGATGCTGGAATCCCTTGGCGCCAGCCGCGTGGGGGCCTACGGCACGCCGTTCGACCCGACCCCCAACCTGGACCGCATCGCCCGCGAGGGCTGGTTCTTCGAGCACTTCTACGTGCCGGTGACCGGCACAGCGAAAAGCATCTGGGCGTTTCTCACCGGCATCCCCGATGTGGCACCGGAGGAAACCGCCAGCCGTAACCCGCTGATCGGTCACCAGCGCAACATCGTCAATCAGTTGGAAGGCTACCGGAAGCTGTACATGGTGGGCGGCAACGCCGGCTGGGCCAACCTGGAGGCGGTGCTCACGCGCAGCATCGACGGCCTGGAGCTGTACGAAGAAGGCGATTGGCAATCCCCCAACGTGGACGTGTGGGGCATTTCCGACCTGAACCTGTTCAAGGAATCCAACCAGATACTGGATGCCATTCCCCAGGATCAACCGTTCTTCGCCTTTATCCAGACCGCCGGCAACCACCGGCCCTTCACCATCCCGGAAAACAACGGCGATTTCGAAACACGCTCGGTGCCGGAGGATCAACTGGCCCACAACGGCTTCCGCAACAGCGCCCAGTACAACGCGGTGCGGCTGCTCGACTACAACGTGGGCCGCTACATGGACATGGCCCGCGAGAGCGATTACTTCGACAACACCATTTTCGTGTTCTTCGGCGACCACAACAATCGCATCACCACCCTGTCGCACATGCCGCCCTTCCAGGAGCAACTGGGCCTGGAGAGCCACCATGTGCCGCACATGCTGTACGCCCCCGGCCTGCTCAAGCCGCGCCATGTGAAAGAGGTAGTGAGCCTGGTGGACGTGATGCCCACCCTGGCCGGTCTGCTGGGCATGGAATACCGCAACACCACCCTGGGCCGGGACATCCAGATGCCGGTGCCGGAAGACGAGCGCAGCGCCTTCGTGGTGCTGCGCGAAGGACCGGCGCCGCAGATCGGCATGGTCACCCGGGACCATCTGGCGCGCCTGAACCATGACGGCGAAGCGGCCACGCTGCACGAGCTGTACAGCGACGAGCCCCGGCAGGACCGCTCGAAGGAGGACCCGCAAACCTTCCAGCATCTGATGAATCTGGCCCGCGGCGTGTACGAGACCTCCCGCTACCTGTTCTACGACAACGCGGTGAACGACGGTAAAGGCGAGAAAACGAGCTCGGGCGACCCCGAACCGGACGGGGCGCGGTAGGGCCCGGCCATGGCCTTGCCGCTGGAGGAAACCGACTGCGTGGTAATCGGCGCCGGCGTCATCGGCCTGGCAGTGGCCCGGCATCTGGCCCGCGCCGGGCAGGCGGTGGTGGTGCTGGAGGCCGAAGCCCACATCGGTGAGCACCTTTCCTCGCGCAACAGTGAGGTGATCCACGGCGGGCTCTATTATCCACCGGGCTCACTGAAGGCGGAAACCTGCCTGCGCGGCAAGGCGCTGCTCTACGAGTACTGCGCCGCCCGGGGCATTGCACACCGGCGCTGTGGAAAATGGGTGGTGGCCGGTCCTGGCCAGGCCGAGGCGCTGGACGACCTGCATGCCAACGCCCGCGCCGCCGGCGCCGAGGGACTCAGCCTGATCGGCAGCGAACGGCTGCGCCAGGAGGCGCCCTGGCTGCGCGCCGAGCAGGCCCTGGAAAGCGCCACCAGCGGCATCGTCGACAGCCACGGCCTGATGGCTAGCCTGGCCACGGAAGCGCAAACCCATGGGGCGGTGATCGCTCTGCGCCACCGGGTGGAGCACATCGACTGCCGGCCGGGTTGTTTTACCCTCAGCGTGGCGGCGCCTGACCAGCGCTTCCGGCTGCGCGCGGAACGGCTGATCAATGCCGCCGGGCTCAGCGCGGTGCCGCTCACCGCGCTGATGGATGCTCTGCCCGAGGACCAACGACCCCGGCAGCGGTTCGCCAAGGGGCACTACTTCAAGCTGCGCGGCAGGCCGCCCGCCGAACGACTCATCTACCCTCTGCCCGACGCCGACGGCCTGGGTGTGCATCTGACGCTGGACCTGGGCGGCGGCGCCCGTTTCGGGCCGGACGTGGAGTGGGTGGAACGACCAGACTACCGGGTGGACGAAAACCGCCAGGAAAGCTTCGAGCAGGCGGTACATCGCTACTGGCCGGCGCTGCCGCCGGGCGCGCTGCAACCGGACTACGCCGGCGTGCGCCCCAAGCTGTGGCTGAACGGCGCCCCCTACCGGGACTTTCTGATCCAGGACCAGGGCGAGCACGGTATTGAAGGCTTGGTGAACCTGCTCGGCATTGAATCGCCGGGGCTTACCGCTGCGCTGGCGCTGGCGGAGCGACTGACATAACTTTGGAAGACGCCTTGTAGGAGCGGTCCCTGCCCGCTCCTACACCCCACAAATTTCGGGCACAAAAAAGCCCGGCGCGAAGGCCGGGCTTTTTCGTTGACGCCGATGTTACATCGGAATCAGAGCTTGCTGTCGAGCTCCGGAACGGCCTCGAAGAGATCCGCCACCAGGCCGTAGTCCGCCACCTGGAAAATCGGGGCTTCCTCGTCCTTGTTGATGGCAACGATCACTTTGGAGTCCTTCATGCCGGCCAGATGCTGGATCGCACCGGAGATGCCCACCGCCATGTACAGGTTCGGGGCGACGATCTTACCGGTCTGGCCTACCTGCATGTCGTTGGGTACGAAACCGGCGTCCACGGCGGCGCGGGACGCACCAACGGCGGCGCCCAGCTTGTCGGCTACCTTGTACAGGATCTCGAAGTTGTCGCCGTTGCCCATGCCGCGGCCACCGGAGATCACGATCTCGGCGCTGGTCAGCTCGGGACGGTCGGACTTGGCCAGCTCTTCACCCACGAAGCTGGACAGGCCGCTGTCTTTCACCACGTCCAGGTTTTCCACGGACGCGGAGCCGCCTTCCGCCGCCACGCCGTCGAAGGAAGTGCCACGCACGGTGATCACTTTCTTCTCGTCGGTGCACTTAACGGTGGCGATGGCGTTACCGGCGTAGATCGGGCGCTTGAAGGTATCGCCGTCGATCACGTCGGAGATCTCGGAGATCTGGGCAACGTCCAGCAGCGCGGCCACACGCGGCGCGAAGTTCTTGCCGGTGGTGGTGGCGGCGGCCAGGATGTGCTTGTAATCGGCGCCCACTTCAGCGACCAGCTCGGCGATGTTCTCGGCCAGCTGATGCTCGTAAGCGTCGTTGTCGGCGCACAGTACTTTGCTGACGCCTTCCGCCTTGGCGGCTTCCTCGGCTACGGCACCGCAGCCTTTACCGGCGACCAGCACGGTGATGTCACCGCCGATTTCTTTGGCGGCGGCGAGAACGCTCAAAGTAACCTTGTTGAGCGCGGCGTTGTCGTGTTCGGCGTAAACTAAAACACTCATCAGATCACCTTCGCTTCGTTCTTCAGTTTCTCGACCAGCTCGTCCACGGAGCCCACCATAACGCCCGCCTTACGCTCGGCCGGTGTTTCCACCTTCTCGATGGTCACGCGGGGGGTCATATCAACGCCCAGATCCGCCGGGGTTTTAACGTCCAGCGGCTTCTTCTTGGCTTTCATGATGTTGGGCAGGGACGCGTAGCGCGGCTCGTTGAGACGCAGGTCGGTGGTCACCACCGCCGGCAGTGTCAGTTCCACGGTCTGCAGGCCGCCGTCGATTTCACGGGTCACCTTGACCTTGCCGTCTTCCACGTTCACTTCGGAGGCGAACGTGCCCTGCGGCATGCCGGTCAGGGCAGCCAGCATCTGGCCGGTCTGGTTGTTGTCATCGTCGATGGCCTGTTTGCCGAGGATCACCATTTCCGGCTTTTCCTCGTCAACGATGGCTTTCAGCGCCTTGGCGATGCCCAGCGGCTGAATCTCTTCATCGGTTTCCACCAGGATGGACCGGTCGGCGCCCAGCGCCATGGCGGTGCGCAGCTGTTCCTGAGCGGCTTTGGGGCCGATGCTGACCGCTACGATTTCGGTCACGACGCCTTTCTCTTTCAGGCGTACCGCTTCTTCCACGGCGATTTCGCAGAAGGGGTTCATGGCCATTTTCACATTGGCGAGATCAACGCCAGAGTTGTCCGCCTTCACGCGAACCTTAACGTTGTAGTCAATGACTCGCTTGATGGGTACAAGAACCTTCATAGGATCCTCGGAATCTTCCACTTGGTGACTGAAGTCGCTTCCGTCCGGGGGCTGCCACAAAGCAGGGTTTGGAAGCCCACCATGCCTTGCGGCAACCCGCCCGAATACTCGCTTTCACCAGTACTTAATAAGGACGGAAACGATGAAAGAGGCGAGACGACGCCGAACGCCGGGGCCCCGCGCGAGAGCCGGTATCTTGAACGTTGCCCCCCGGCAGGTCAATAGGCCGAAGTTGGGTAAGCGGATGATTTTGCTGCCAATTGTGTCTTGAATTGATGACTCGCCGGTCGCCGATATCCTTGTAAATCAACCACCTGGCAAGGGATAATCCAAACAAGTGTTTGAATCGGCGTGAAAGTCGATTCCGAAAAGTGGTGCGATATGGAGGATGCCTTTATACTCCGCGCCACCCCAAGAGAACCGAAAGCTAGGAGACAGGCTGTGGAACGCGAATCTATGGAAGTCGACGTTGTCATCGTCGGCGCCGGTCCGTCCGGTCTGGCAACCGCATGCCGCCTGGGTCAAATCGCCCAGGAAAGCGGTCAGGAACTCAGCGTCGTGGTGGTGGAGAAAGGCTCTGAAGTCGGTGCCCATATCCTCTCCGGCGCGGTCTTCGAGCCGCGCGCGCTCAACGAGCTGTTCCCCAACTGGAAAGAACTCGGCGCCCCGCTGAACACCGAAGTCGGCGGCGACGAAATCTTCTATCTCACCGGCGCCGAAAAAGGCTCCAAGGTGCCCAACCCGTTCGTGCCCAAGACCATGCACAACGAGGGCAACTACGTGATTTCCCTGGGCAACCTGTGCCGCTGGCTCGCCGAACAGGCGGAAGGTCTCGGCATCGAAGTGTTCCCCGGCTTCGCCGCCACCGAAGTGCTCTATAACGAGGACGGCTCGGTAAAAGGCATCGCGACCGGCGATTCCGGCATCGACCACAACGGCGAGAAGAAGCCCAGCTACACCCCCGGCATGGAGTTGCACGCCAAGTACACCGTGTTCTCCGAAGGCTGCCGTGGCCACCTGGGCAAAGGGTTGATGGAAAAATTCAACCTGCGCGAAGGCGTCGATCCCCAGCACTACGGCCTGGGCATCAAGGAACTGTGGGAAATCGACCCGGCCAAGCATCAGCAGGGCCTGGTGGTGCACACCGCCGGCTGGCCGCTGAGCGAATCCGGCTCCCATGGCGGCGGCTTCCTTTACCACATGGAAGACAACCAGGTGACCCTGGGTCTGATCACCGACCTGGGCTATTCCAACCCGCACGTTTCACCGTTCGATGAAATGCAGCGCTGGAAAACCCACCCGGAAATCAAAAAATTCCTGGAAGGCGCCAAGCGTGTCAGCTACGGCGCCCGCGCCATCGCCAAGGGCGGGCTGCAGTCCCTGCCCAAGATGACCTTCCCCGGCGGTCTGCTGGTGGGCTGTGACGCCGGCACCCTGAACTTCGCCAAGATCAAGGGTAACCACACCGCCATGAAGTCCGGCATGATCGCCGCGGAAGTGATTTCCAAGGCCATCAAGGACGGCCGTGGCAGCGACGAGCTGACCGAGTACAAGTCCGAGTTCGAGAGCAGCTGGGTGTTCGAAGAGCTGCACACGCAGCGCAACTTCGGCCCGGCCCAGCACAAGTTCGGCAACCTGCTCGGTTCCGCCTTCGCGTTCGTGGACCTCAACATCCTCAACGGCAAGATGCCGTTCACGATGCGTGACACCACCCCGGACCACGACACCCTGAAGCCGGCGGATCAGTGCAAGAAAATCAGCTATCCCAAGCCGGACGGCAAACTGACCTTCAACAAGCTGGATTCGGTGTTCCTGTCCAACACCAACCATGAAGAAGATCAGCCCTGCCATCTGACGCTGAAGGATCCCAGCATCCCCATTGAGTACAACCTGCCCAAGTACGACGAACCGGCGCAGCGCTACTGCCCGGCGGGCGTGTACGAAGTGGTGGAAGACGAAAACACCGGTGACAAGCGCTTCCAGATCAACGCGCAGAACTGTGTGCACTGCAAGACCTGCGACATCAAGGACCCCACCCAGAACATCCACTGGGTGGCGCCGGAAGGCACCGGCGGCCCGAATTACCCGAACATGTAATCCGGCCGGTTCAACCGCAACGAAAAAGGCGCCTCAACGGCGCCTTTTTTGTGGGTTGTGGGGCGGTTTAATGCTGGCCGCTGGGGCGCGAGCGGCGCAGCGCGGCCGCCTGGCGGCGCTCCACCCGCTGGCGCCACCACTTCTGGACGCGACGCTCAAAGGCGTTGATCAGACCCAAAGGCGGCATCGCCGGCATGTACAGGTCCGGGTCCGGATAATGACGTTGGATGCGTTGCTTCTGTTTCATTGCTCTCTCCTTCATGACGGTCTCCTTGATCGGTCGCCGACCGGGCACCGCCCCGGCCTATGAGAGAAAGCATGCAGGCTTCACATTGTTAACTCCAACGAAAAGAATTACATTGTCCGTTCAATAATATTGAACACAAAGAGAGTCCGTCATGACCGCCACCAAGGCCCGGCCGGAGAACGCTTCGCTGCCCCTTCTGGATACGGAAACGCTGCGCACCTTCGTGGCCATCGCCGAAAACGGCAGCTTCACTCGCGCCGCCCATCAGGTGTTCCGCACCCCATCCGCGTTGAGCATGCAGATCAAACGCCTGGAGGAAACCCTGGGCCAAAGCCTGTTCGTGCGCGAGGCGCGCCGGGTGTCCCTGACGCCGGAGGGGGAAGTGCTGCTCGGTTACGGGCGGCGGCTGCTCAAGCTCAACGAGGAAGCGGTGGGCCGGTTTCTGGCGCCGTCCCTGGAAGGCAGCGTGCGCCTGGGCACGCCGGACGATGTGGGCACCCGGGTGCTGCCCCAGGTGCTGACCCGCTTCGCCCGCTCACACCCGGCGGTACAGGTAAACGTGAACGCCGGGCGCAGCATCGACCTGCTGAAACGGCTCGACAACGGCGAACTGGACCTGGCGCTGGTGACGCTGGGGCACAGCGATCTCAGCGCCAAGCGCGGCGAGGTGGTGCACACCGAGCCGCTGGTCTGGGCCGGTCGCGACGGCGGCGTGGCGGTGCAACGTTCGCCGCTGCCGCTGTCGCTGGCCAACCACGGCTGTGCCTGGCGGGAAATGGCGCTGGGCGCGCTGGATAAGGCGGAAATCAGTTACCGGGTGGCTTACAACAGCGAGCACTGCGCCGGCCAGGAAGCGGCCATGCTGGCCGACCTGGCGGTGGCGCCCTTCCCCGCCAGCCTGGTGCAGCCGCCGCTGCGGGTGCTCGGCCCGGAAAACGGCCTGCCCGCCCTGGGCGATTACCAGATCGCGCTGGTGCGCCGCGACGGCTCCGGCCCGGCCGCCGAAGCCCTGGCGGAACAGGTGGTGGAAACCTTCCGCGAGCGGCGCTGAGCGGCTGGAACGTCTATTGAAAGGCGTCGTTGTAGGCGTTCTGAACGGTGTCCGAGCCGGGCCGCAGATAAAAGCGTCCATTCACGTCCACCACCGGCAACCGATAGCGCCGCGTGGACAGGCCGGCGGCCCGCATACGCTCGTGCAGGCGAGACGCCACCGCGGGTTCATCGACGATGCGGTACTCATGCTTTAAACCGTTGTCGGAAAGCTCGGAAAGCAGGCTTTGCGTGTAGCCGCAACTGTCACGCCCGTAGACCGTCACGTAAGGCCCGCTCTTGGCCGGCGTGGTCGCCCCGGCCACACGGTCGCTGCCCCCTGTGTCACCGCCGGACCATTGCCGCAGCATCACCAGCAGCCCTACCAAAACCAGAAAGCCGGCAATATTTCGCACCCTTCCCCCCCCTGTTTTTCTTGATGAACGACACACGAAACGGCTCCCCAAGCCGTTCCGTCGTGCCCACACTAAAAGCGCGGGGTGCGGCACTTCAAGCGGTCCGCCTCAGGGGTCGAGCTCTTCCTTGCCTTTCCAGACCAGGCTGTACAGATCCTTGCGGCGGTCGCGGATATTGGTGACCGAGCCTTCGCTGTGCAGGAGCTTGAGCTTTTCCAGATCAATGTCGGCGAACAGCAGCATCTCGGTGTTGGGCACCGATTCGCTGATGGTGCCGTCGTGGGGGAAGTAGAAGTCGCTGGGTGAAAATACCGCGGACTGAGCGTACTGAATGTCCACGTTATCCACGCGCGGCAGATTGCCGACGCTGCCGGAAATCGCCACGTAGCATTCGTTCTCGATGGCCCGCGCCTGGGCACAATGACGCACCCGCAAATAACCGTTCTTGGTGTCGGTCCAGAACGGCACGAACAGAATCTCCATGCCCTGCTCGGCCAGCAGCCGGCCCAGCTCCGGAAATTCCACGTCGTAGCAGATCAGAATGCCGATGCGGCCCGCGTCGGTATCGAAAATACGCAGGCCGTCACCGCCCTGGATCGCCCAGTCCTTGCGTTCGTGGGGGGTGATGTGAATTTTCTTCTGCTGCTCCACCGAGCCGTCGCGGCGCATCAGGTAGGCGACGTTGTAAATGCGCCCGTCCTCTTCCAGCGGCATGGAGCCACCGATGATGTTGATGTTGTAGCTCACCGCCATGTCCGCCATGGCGTCGCGGATTTCCTCGGTAAAGCTGGCCAGGTAGCGCACCGCTTCCACGGAATTCAGATCGGTCTTGAGCCCCATCAGCGGGGCGCTGAAGAATTCCGGCAGCACGGCGAAATCCGCCCGGTAGTCGGACAGCGAATCAATAAAGAACTCCACCTGGCTGAGCAGGTCTTCCACCGAGCGCGCACTGCGCATGCGGCGCTGCACCACGCCCAGGCGTACCACCGAACGGCGCGGCCAGTCGCCATCGTCTTCCGGCTGATAGAGGATGTTGTCCCATTCCAGCAGGGTGGCGTAGCCCCGGGAACTTTCGTCCTCGGGCAAATATTTGACCAGCAGGCGTTTGACGTCGAAGCCGTTGGAAAGCTGGAAGGTGAGAATCGGATCGTAAATGGTGCGGGCTTCCACCTCGGCGATGTACTCGGTCACCGTCATTTTGTCCGCGTAGTGGGTGTAACCGGGCAAACGGCCGCCGGCGAGAATGGCACGCAGGTTTTCTTCCCGGCACAGATCCTTGCGCGCCTCGTAGAGCCGCCGGCCCAGGCGGTAACCCCGGTACTCGGGATCGACGAACACATCCAGGCCGTACAGCGCATCGCCCTTGCGGCTGTGCGAGCGCACCTTGTCGTCGGTGATCAGGTCTTCGTAGCGGTGCGGGTTGGAGAACCGGTCGTAGCTCACCTTCACCGTCAGCGCCGTGGCGATGAGCGTGCCGTTGTCCTCGATCACCAACTGCCCTTCCGGGAACAACCGGATCAGGGTGGCGATGGTTTCCTCGGGCCAGGCACCGCCGATGTCGTGGTACACCTGATCCATCAACCGGGCCAGCGCCGGGTAGTCTTCCAGGGTCAGTTGCCGCAGACGAAGGCGAGTGCTTTCTTCAGCCATGGATCTCTCCAGTCAAGGAACCGCCGGTTCCTAGGAATTAAGGGGTGGAAACGGGATTACCCACTGGCAATCACGGTTGTGCAGCGCGTCCAGGCTGCTAGCGTACAGGGCCACGCCATCCGGGCGGATGAACATGGCGGCGCCGGAACGCAGACCGATAAAGCCGGACACCTGCTCGACCACATAGCCGTCCGGCTCTTCGAACTCACAGCGCAGCGCCTCGGGAATCGGCTCATAGCCGACCAGGCCATTGGCGAGCGGGTCTTCCACGGCGCGCCGGTCACGGTACAAACCCACCGCGTCGGCGCCGATCAGCAGCACCATACCCTGATGAAAATGCAGCAAATTGACAGGTCCCCGGGCCGGCAACGACAGTGTTTCCTGCCTTGAGATGATGGTATCCATAACACTCCACGGTAACGAAGAAGACAGGCGGAGGCAGCAGCCATGCAGGAAAGGATTGTAATACTTACCGGCGCCGGAATCTCGGCGGAATCCGGTATCAATACGTTTCGTGACGCCGGCGGGTTATGGGAAAACCACCGTATCGAGGATGTGGCCACCCCGGAAGCCTTCCAGCGCGACCCGCACGGCGTGCAGGGATTCTACAACCGGCGCCGTGAACAATTGCGCGATCCGGCGATCCAGCCCAACGCCGCCCACCGGGCCCTGGCCGAGCTGGAACAGGGCCTGCCCGGCCAGGTGCTGGTGGTGACCCAGAACGTGGACGACCTGCACGAACGGGCCGGCAGCCAGAACGTCATCCATATGCATGGCGAGCTGCTCAAGGCGCGCTGCCAGAGCACCGACACCCTGGTCCCCGCCGACCGCGATCTGGACCCGGCCCTGACCTGCACCGTGTGCGGCGCCGCCGGCTGCCTGCGTCCCCACGTGGTGTGGTTCGGTGAAATGCCCCTGGAAATGGAGCGCATCTACGCCACCCTGGCCGGCTGCGAGCACTTCATCAGCATCGGCACCAGCGGCAACGTCTACCCCGCCGCCGGTTTCGTGGCGGAAGCCCGGGCCAGCGGCGCGCACACCACCGAGCTCAACCTGGAGCCCTCCGAGCAACGGACCGCCTTCCACGAACATCGGCACGGGCGCGCCACCGAGCTGGTGCCCGGTTATGTCCGCGAGCTGCTCACCGACACCAGAGCCACTCTATCCCGGCAATAGGCTGATTCCTGCCACGGATTCGGCTAGACTGCCAAAAACCGTCGACACCGAAATAACAGGCATAGCCAGACTCATGAGCCAGAAGCAATTAGACGATCTCAACATCGAATCCCAGGAGGTGCTGATCACCCCCCGGGCCCTGAAGGAAAAGCTGCCGCTCAGCGAAGCCGCCGCGGAAACCGTGTTCCAGGGCCGTCAGCAGATCCGTGACATCCTTGACCGCAAGGACCCGCGCCTGTTCGTGGTGATCGGCCCCTGCTCCATCCATGACCCGAAAGCGGCCATGGAATACGCCGAGCGGCTCAAGAAGCTGGCCGCCGAGGTGGACGACGCCCTGTTTCTGGTGCTGCGCGTGTACTTTGAAAAGCCGCGCACCACGGTGGGTTGGAAGGGGCTGATCAACGACCCCTACATGAACGACTCCTTCAAAGTGCAGGACGGCCTGCACATTGCCCGCAAGCTGCTGCTCGACGTGGCCGAGCTGGGCCTGCCGGCCGCCACCGAGGCGCTCGACCCGACCACCCCGCAATACATGCAGGACCTGATCTCCTGGTCGGCGATCGGCGCGCGCACCACCGAATCCCAGACCCACCGGGAAATGTCCTCCGGCCTGTCCGGCCCGGTGGGCTTCAAGAACGGCACCGACGGCAGCCTGGACGTGGCGGTCAATGCCATGCTCAGCGTCAAGCACCCGCACCGCTTCCTGGGCATCGACCCGGACGGCCGCGTGGCGCTCACCACCACCAAGGGCAACCCCTACGCCCACGTGGTGCTGCGCGGCGGTGGCGGCAAGCCCAATTACGATTCGGTGTCCGTGGCGCTGGCGGAAAGCGCTTTGGAGAAAGCCGGTGTGTCCACCAACATCATGGTGGATTGCTCCCACGCCAACTCCAACAAGGACCCGAACCTGCAGCCGCTGGTGATGGAAAACATCGGCAATCAGATTCTGGAAGGCAACAAGTCCATTGTCGGTCTGATGGTGGAATCCCACCTCAAGGGCGGTAATCAGAAGCTGCCCGAGAATCTCGACGATCTGGAATACGGCGTGTCGGTGACCGACGGCTGCATCGCCTGGGACACCACCGAGCAGAGCATCCGCGATCTCGCCGACAAGGTGCGCGACACCCTGCCCCGCCGGAATCAATAGCCGGCCGGCTAAAGCCGGCCTTTCGCTTGCAAGGCAAGCTCCCACAAACCACAAAAAAGCCCCGACCATCGAAGTGGTCGGGGCTTTTTTGTTTTCGGGGACCGGCCCCCGCTGCGAACAGCGGGACACCGATCAAACCGTTAGCGTCGCTATTACGGAGCGAGGTCGCCGAAGCCACCCAGCAAACCGGTGAGCAGGTCGGGCAGGTTCTGGCCCGCTTCCAGCAAACACTCGATCGGCAGGGTCGGGCTGAGGCCGCCGGCACCGGCTTCCGGGCACAGCTGGCCGGTCACCGGATCAGCGCTGCCTTCACCGCCTTCACCGCCGCCCAGGCCGCCACCGAGGCCGCCCAGCAGATCCTGCAGCTGGCTCAGGCTGCCACCGGCTTCCATCAGGCAATCCAGCGGCGTGGTCGGACCCACTTCGCCTTCCAGGGCCAGCGGGCAGATTTGTGCCAGACCGTCGCTCAGGCCCGGGATTTCCGGAACACCACCGGTGCCGCCGTCGCCACCGGGCGCGCCGGGCAAGTTACCCAGCGCTTCGGTGAAGCAGGCAGCCGGATCGAGCTGCTCGGCGGTGGAGGCCGCCGGGCACAGCGCGTCGGTGAGCGGGTTACTGCCACCCAGGCCACCCAGCAGGTCGGTCAGACCGCCCAGGTTCTGGCCGGCCTCGGTGAGGCACTCCAGCGGGGTGGTCGGGCCGAGTTCACCGGCGCCGGCCGCCGGGCACAACTGCGCCAGGCCATCGCTCAGGCCGGGAATCTCCGGCACGCCGCCGCCATCGCCACCACCGGGCAGGCCAGGCAGGCCGCCACCCAGGGCTTCGCTCAGGCACGCCGCCGGGTCAAGCTGCTCGGCCGCGGACGCGGTCGGGCATACGGCTTCGGTGAGCGGGTTGCTGCCGCCCAGGCCACCGAGCATGTCCTGAATGTTGCCCAGGTTCTGGCCGGCTTCGGTCAGACACTCGATCGGGGTGGTTGGGCCGATTTCACCGGCGCCGGCTTCCGGGCACAGCTGGCCGAGCAGTTGCTCGCCACCGGGCAGTTCCGGGGTGCCGCCGTCGCCGCCGGGCAGCGGCAGGCCGCCGGGCAGACCTTCCAGGGCTTCCATGAAGCAGGCCGCCGGATCCAGGCCTTCCTCGGAAGTGACCGGGCACAGGGCATCGGTCAGCGGGTTGCCACCTTCCAGACCACCGTCGGCGAGGCCGCCGAGCAGGCCTTCCAGGTCGCCGAAGCCGCCGCCCAGTTCGAGCAGGCAGTCGAACGGCGTGGTGGGGCCGATTTCCTCACCGGCGGCCACCGGACAGATTTGCTCCAGGGCCATGCCGACGCCGGGAATCTGTGGAGTGCCACCACCGGGTGCGGAGGGCAGCTGGCCGGCCGCTTCGGTGAAGCAGGCTGCCGGGTCGAAGCTTTCCGCCATGGCCGCGGTGGGGCACAGGGCTTCGGTGAGCGGGTTGCTGCCGCCCAGGCCGCCGATCAGGTCTTCAAAACCACCGAAGCTGCCGCCGGCTTCCGTCAGACAGTCGATCGGGGTGGTCGGGCCGACTTCGGCTTCCAGGGTTTCCGGGCAGATGCCGGACAGAGCGTCGGTCAGCTGATCCAGGCCGGGAACGTCCGGCGTGCCGCCGTCGCCACCATCACCGCCGTCACCACCGCCGGGCAAACCTGGCAGACCGGGCAGGTCACCCAGGCCAGGCAGGCCGGGCATGCCACCACCGCTGACGGCTTCCTCGAAACACACCACCGGATCCACGCGACCGGTCATGGTTTCCACCGGACAAACGGCTTCGGTCAGCGGGTTCGGGTTGGTGATCATGTCGACGATGGTGATGTAGACACGGCTGGCTTCGTTGAGACAGTTCAGCGGGGTCTCGGGGCCGACGCCGGCACCGGCGCTGTCCGGGCAGAACTGGTTGAGGAACTGGTCGGCGCCGGGAACACTGCCGCCGCCCTCGCCGCCTCCGGGCAGGCCGGGCAGGCCGCCGTTGGCGCCGCCGGTCACTTCCGCGAAGCAGGTGGCCGGGTCAAAGGAGGGCTCGGCCGCCGCGACCGGGCAAAGCTGCTCGGTGATCGGGTTGCTGCCGCCGATCAGATCCTGCAGGCCGTCCAGGTTAGTGGCGGATTCCTGCAAACAGGCGATCGGGAACGACAACGGACCGTCGGTCAGGAAGCCGGCCGGGTCGTCGAAGCCTTCGGTGAACGCCGCCGGATCGAACGCACCCTGCAGATCGAACGAAGACGCCGCGGTGGGACAGAACTGCGCGACTACATCGGTGGGATCCGGTGCGCCGCCTTCGGACTCTTCATTCTCTTGCACACAAAGAGCGGGATCCAGCGGTGTGCCGGCGGCCCCTTCCGAGGTCTCCGGACAGAATTCTTCGGTGAACGCGTTGGACTCGTCCACGACCGCCGCCATTTCTTCCGGCAGGTCACGCGTTGAAGGCGTCGGCGCATTGCCGGAGCCGTCGCTGCCCCCGCTGCTTCCGCCGCCGCAGGCGGTCAGCAGTAGCGCTAAGACGCCACCGCCGATGAGATGTTTGATGTTGGTATCCAAGGTTTACCCCTCCCATTTTACTTCTTAGTCGCTGTGCCCCCGAAATGGAGGCTGACTCAGCGACTATGGAAGGGGTGTGCAAAGCGATGTAGATGCACGCCGTTGCGGGTATGTAATAAAGCGTAGCGGTGGTAATCGAACGGTTATCCGGCGCGATTCCCGGAAACCTTTGTTTACCGGAGAACGGCCGGGAGGTACGGCAGTGCCAGCACCGCGGCTAGCGCGGCGTGGACACCATGGTGTCCAGCACCCGAAGAAAGGTGGCGGGTTCCGGGCGCACCCGGTAGTTGTCGGCCAGGTCGACGTAACAAATCTCCCCGCGGGCGTCGGTGATCAGCACCGTGGGCAGAACGGTGTCCGAGGGGTAGCCGAACAGTTCCAGCCCCAGTGGCGTGCCGCCGGGGTCGAGAATGCGCAGTTGGCGGGCCGCGTCCAGTTGCGGGTCCACCCACCACTCCATCGGCACCCCCAGGCGGGCGGCGAGCCGGCCGGTGCGGGCGCCGGGCTGGGCGCTGACCAGGATAATACGGGCACCCCGCCTCTCCAGTTGCGGGCGGCGCCGGGCCAGCTCGCGCACCTGGGCCATGCACACCGGGCACCAGTTGCCGCGAAAGAACAGCATCACCGCCGGTGCCCCGTGCAGCGAGGTGGTGGACACCGGTCGCCCTTGCAGATCCCGGAACGCCAGCGGCGGCAGCAACTGCCCGGGCCGGGGCCCGTCCGCCGCGTCGCGCTGCAACGGGCTGTACCAGAACAGGTAGGCACACAGACCGAGCAGACCCAGCCCGGTATACAGCCAGGCCAACCAGCGCGGATCACCGAGGGACAGGGTCCCCAGCAACGTCACCGCCGTCCCCAGCCAGGCGCACAGGGTCGCCAGCGGCAGGTGCGGGCTGGTACGCGCCGGGCCCAGGCTGACCAGCCAGCCCAGCAGGATCAGGATCGGCACGTTCACCAGTAGCGGGCCGATCCACACCCAATGCGCGTCCCGCCAGCCCAGCCACAGAGTGTGGGCGCAGATCAACAACGCGGCAAACGGGTACAACGAAATGAACAACGCTTTCAAGCGCGCCATGATCCCCCCTCAAGCGGTGCGGTACAGCAAACAGTTTTTTATTCGTATATAAAACAGAGACTAAGTGGTCAACGGACGACGGACAAGACAGAATAGCCTTCTCGTAATATCCCGGCCCCGAGGTTTCATGAGTTCGGACGCTCTCTCCCTGCGTGATCGCTGGCGCCACATCATCTTCGGCACCGATACCCCCGCGGGGCAATATTTCGATCAGCTGCTGATCATCGCCATTCTCGCCAGCGTGGCGGCGGTAATGCTGGACAGCGTGCAGTCCATTCATGAGCAATACGGCCTCTGGCTGTATGGGGCGGAATGGTTCTTCACCCTGCTGTTCACCCTTGAGTACATGATCCGCCTGTGGGTCAGCGACCGGCCGCTGCGGTACGCGCGCAGCTTTTTCGGGGTGGTCGACCTGTTGTCGATCATTCCCACCTACCTCAGCTTGTTTTTGCCGGGCGCCAATTATCTGCTCACCATCCGCGCGCTGCGGGTGCTGCGCGTTTTCCGGGTGCTCAAGCTGGCCCACCTGATGACCGAAGCCAACGAGCTCGGCGCCACCCTGGTGCGCACCCGCCGCAAGATCGGCATCTTCATGTTTTCCGTGGTGGTGGTGATCATTATTTTCGGAAGTCTGATGTATGTGGTGGAAGGCCCGGCCAACGGCTTCACCAGCATTCCGCGCAGCATCTACTGGGCCATCGTTACCGTCACCACGGTCGGCTACGGCGACATCTCGCCGCAAACCTCGCTGGGGCAGGCGGTGGCGTCGATGGCGATGATTACCGGGTACGCCATCATCGCCGTGCCCACCGGCATCGTCACGGCGGAAATGTCCAAGGCGCACATGGCCCGGCGTTATGAGCGGGAATGCCCGCACTGCCACCGCCACGACCACGACCCGGACGCGCGCTTCTGCAAGCAGTGCGGCACCGGCCTGCCCAAGCCCGGTGAGGAAGGCGCGATCTAGAGCGCGCCGAGCGCGAAGGTCTCGCCGTCGGAATCCACCACCAGACGGGTGTCGCCGCTCTGCTCTTCGCGGCGCGCCCAGTCCACCAGCTGGTAGAAAATATTGCGCGAGATCAGCGCTTCCAGGTTGTCACGCACATGCACATAGGGCGCCGGCTCGCCGCTGTCAGCGTCGGTTTCCACCCGTAACGGATGGCGGGCGCCGGCCACCACATGGGTGCCCACATTGGTGGTGAACACCAGCTTCTCGCGGTCACCGTCGATGACGCGCTCCACGTCGGTGGCGACAAAGGGCACGTCGTCCACCTTGATGCGCAGCTTCTCCACCGGCGTGACCAGAAAATAATCGTCGCCTTCGCGCAACAGAATGGTGGAGAACAACTTGACCATGCGCTCGCGCTGAATCGGCGATTCCTGGTAATACCAGGTGCCGTCGCGGGCGATGCGCATATCGATATCGTCCTGACGTTCCGGCCGCCACTTGTGCACCGGCGGCAGCCCCTGTTCGTCCTGGTCCGCTTTTTCCAGCAGCGCCAGTAATTCATCGGCTTTGGTCATCGGAATTCCTTATTTGCCGCGCTGGCCCTTGTTGCCCATGCGGATGCCGATCTCGATCAGGAAATCGAGAAAGTCGTCCTTGTCTTCGATCAGGCGCTGGTAGAACGGCGACTGCATCAACGCAACGGCGCCATGCGCCAGGGCCCAGGCGGAACAGATATGGTAGATGGCGGGCGCCGGCTCCAGGGAACCTTCCTGGATGCGGGCCTCGACGATGTGATTGAGCTTCTCGAAATTGGCTTCGCGAATGCGGTGCAGCTTATCCACCAGTTCCGGCACCGCATGATCCTTGATCACCTTGTTTTCCAGCCGGTCGAACAACTGGTAGCGGGCCGGATCGCTGATTCGGAAGCGGAAGTATTCCCGCGCCAGGGTTTCCTTGTCGTCGGATTCGGAAATGTCCTGGAACAACGACGCCAGATCTTCCTCGTAACGCAGCATCAGCAGCAGGTAGATCTGGTTCTTGGTCTCGAAATGCTTATAGATGGTGCCCTTGCCAATGCCCACCCGGTCGGCGATGTTCTCCACCGTGACGCGGTCCTCGCCCTGTTCCAGAAACAGAATCAGTGCGGCGTCGAGAATTTCCTGCTCGCGCTGCCGGAACTCCTGCGCCTTACGCGTGGCTTTTTCCAAGTCACCCATCTATACCTCCTCGTTTATGGGCTAGATTACCATAACCACGTCCTCTGCACGTTACCTCCAGGGCGGTTACAATCAAGTCAGAATTCTGAAGGAGCGCTGGCAATGGTCGACCTGAAAGCGGAATTTCCGTTGCACGACGAGGTGCTGTATCTCAACCACGCCGCCGTGGCCCCCTGGCCCCGCCGTACCCGCGACGCGGTGACCGCCTTCGCCGACCAGAATATCCATCTGGGCGCCCGCGACTACCCGCAATGGGCCCGCGTGGAACAGCGTCTGCGCGAGCGCCTGGGTTGGCTGATCAATGTGGCGCCGGCGGACGTGGCGCTGCTCAAGAACACCTCCGAGGGTCTGTCGGTGATCGCCCAGGGGCTGGACTGGCGGGCCGGCGATCAGGTGGTGATCAGCGACCAGGAGTTCCCGTCCAACCGGATTCCCTGGCAGGCCCTCGCCGACCAGGGCGTGGAAGTGGTGGAAGTGGACGTCAGCGGCCCGGACGCGGAGCAGCGGGTCATCGACGCCATCGGCGAACGCACCCGGCTGGTATCGCTGTCCTCGGTGCAGTACGGCAGCGGCATCCGCCTGAATCTGGCGCCGGTGGGCCGCGCCTGCCGGGACAGCGGCGTGCTGTTCTGCGTGGACGCGATCCAGAGCCTGGGCGCGGTACGCTTCGACAGCGGCGCCGTGTACGCGGACTTCGTGGTCGCCGACGGCCATAAATGGATGCTCGGCCCGGAGGGCCTGGCACTGTTCTACTGCCGGCCGGCGGTCCGCGAGCGCCTGCGCCTGCGGCAGTTCGGCTGGCATATGATCGCCAACGCCGGAGACTACAGCCAGACCGGCTGGCGGGTGGCCGAGGACGCGCGCCGCTTTGAATGCGGCAGCCCGAACATGCTCGGCGCCCATGCCCTGGACGCCTCTCTGTCCTTGTTCCAGGAACTGGGCATGGACACCGTCGAGCAGGCCCTGGCGGAACGAATCGCCTATCTGGACGACGCCCTGCGCCAGCGCGGCGCCGAGGTGCTCAGCCCGGCGCAGGCTGAGCGGCGCGCCGGCATCGTCACCTTCCGGCTGGCGGATGAAGCGCCGTCGGACACCCGGGCGCGGCTGCAGGCCGGCGGTGTGGTGTGCGCGGAACGGGGCGGTGGCGTGCGTTTCTCGCCCCACTTCTATACTGACTATTCGGTCATGGATCGCGCTGTGGCGCTACTGTAGGATCACGCCATGAATACCCAGCGACTCTACCAATGGCTCTGTGAACGTCTCCAGCGACAGCCGGACTGTTCCGATTGGCCGCTCGGCGACCTGGAAAGCCAGCGCGCCCAGCTACGCCCCTGTGATGTGCTGCTGGTGGACGGCGACAGCCGCCTGGACCGGCGCTTGAAGGTGCTCACCGGCAGCCGCTTTTCCCGCGTGCTCTTGTACATCGGCCGCCCCCATGAAGTGGCGGACCCGGCCCTGCGTTCGCTGCTGGCGGACTACCTGCCCTGCCGTCCGGACACCCAGATGGTGCTCGACGCCAGCCTGGAGCGCGGGCTCTGCGTTCGCGATCTGAGCAACCTCCACGATCTGCACCTGCGGGTTTGCCGGGCACAGAATCTGTCCGAGGCGGAATGCCAGGACGCGTTGCGCTTCGCCATCAGCCGCGTGGGCACCGGTACCCAGCACACCTGGAGCACCCTGGCGCTGCTGTGGTTACTGCCCTGGCGCACCCTGGCACGCCATGCCCGCCGGCGGCTGCTCAACCGCTGGGCCAACGATCTGTTGCGGGCCATCGCCGGTACCGCCGTGGGCGAGGCCTTCGCCTTTATCCAGTTTCCCGTGCACCCTCTGGTCAAGGAACCCGGCGACCCGGGTTCCCGGCTGCTGCGTTTGCAGCCGCGGGTGTTCCACGCCGCCGACTTCGACCACTCCCCCTACTTCGATGTGATCAAGGCGCCCTACCTGCTCGACAAAGTGCCCACCGGTTTCGGCGCCCTGCCCTGGAAAGGCAACGCCGGCGCCCTGGCGCCGGAGCAGCGCAAACGCCACCTGTCCGTGGTGGACGGCTAGGCCGCCCACAGCCGCCGGCCGCCGCGCGCCAGCCCCGCCAGCACCAGCAGGCTCAACCAGCCCCAGTCACCGGCGCCACCACCGCCGCCGCCACCGGAGCCGCCGGTGTCGCTGCCACGGCTGCTTTCCTGGCCGGCCGCCGCCGGGGTCACGAAGGAGCGGGTATCACCGGCGGGAAAATCCCCATTGGCGGCGCCCGCGTCCAGGAACACCCGGCCGCTGCCCTCGCCGGTCAACGCCAGGCTCAGAGTACGGGTTTCGCCGCGCGCCAGATCGCCCAGATCGCACCGCACCGGCTGGGTGTCGGTGCAGCCCGCCGGCAGGCTGTCGTAATCCCAGCCGGCGGGCACCTGGAAGCTTGCCCAGGCGTTATAGGCGTCGCGATGCTGCGCCTGGTTGGTGATCTCCGCGCGTACCGAGACGGTGCCGCCGCTACGGGTGGCGGTGGCTTCCAGTGTCATATCCGGCACGTCGCTGAATACGGGCGAGAACTGCTCGGTGTCCGCGCTGTAATAGTCGTGGCTGTCACTGATCGGGGTCACCGTGACCCGGTCGGTGAACGTGCCGCCTTGGGTGGGGATCAGCCACAGACGGTGGCTGCTGCTGACCGCGCCGGTGGACAGTTCCGCCCCACCCACGCAATCGGTGTAGCCGCTGCGGGACGTGCACTGCAGGTCATCGGCGCTGACCCGCAGGCCGCTTTTGTGGTGGATCCGGATGCCCACCTGGCGGGCGTCATTGACCAGGCTGAGGTTGCTGACCCGGGTATCCAGGGACAGCGCCCGGCCGGGCCCGGTGTAGAGGCTTTCGCCCTCGGATTCGCTGTACAGGTCCACCATGGCGCCGGCGGAGGTGCTCTCAATCCAGCCCAGGTAGGCGCTCACCCGGGTATAGACCGCCGGCACGCCGGACGCGCACCGTTCGGTGCCGTAGCTGGTCACGCCCACCAGCCAGGTGCGTCCGTCCTGCTGGAAGATCAGCGGGCCGCCGCTGTCGCCCCGGCAGGTGTCCTGATTGGTGCCGTTAACGGGGTTGCGTTCCGCGGCGCAGATCTGGCCGTTGATCAGACTGTTCCAGTAGGCGCCGCACTGTTGCGGCGACACATAGTCGAGACCGGCCTGCTGCAGCGTATCGGACATGCTGCTGGTTTCGGTTTGTCCCCAACCCAGCGCCACCAGCGCTTCATCCGAGGAACCGGCGCGCAGCGCCTTCATTTCATCCGCTTTGGCCAGATCCAGCGGCGCCAGCCGGGAGTTCGACGACAATTCCAGCAGCGCCAGGTCATTGTGGTAAACGCCGCTGCGGTAGCCCTCGTGGACCCGCACCGAACGCACCGCCAGCCGCTCCGGGGCCTGTTCGTGGCGGTTCAGGTGCCCCAGGGACACGTACAGGTCCCCGGCGGCGTAACCGTCCACGCAGTGGGCAGCGGTGAGCACCCAGCGCGGTGCCACCAGGGCGCCGCCGCAACGGGTGTACCCGTAGCTGGCGCTGCCGATCTCGATTTCCGCCATCCAGCTGCGCGCCGTGGGCACCGGATCGCCGCCGATGATGCGCGGCGTCATCACGTCGTCGGCGCCGAACGCCACGCCGGAGAGAAGCCCTGAAGCCACAATGAATGAGATTATTAGATTACGCATAGCCCGACCCGCCTAGTGTTAATTTCGTACTCGGCGGATACTAGGTCACGCTTAGTTGTGATTACTAGACTAGTCGTATGATATCAGTACGATATCATTCTTATTTGTGACTCAACGCATAGGTCATTCGTGCCCTGACGCACAAAAAAACACCGGGCGGCGCCCGGTGTTTTTGGTTCTGGTAGGAAAAAAGGGTGAAGGGCGTACTAGCCGTCAACCACCCCGCAGGCCATCCGCGGCCCACCGCCGCCCAGGGGTTTGGGCTGATCGCTGTAGTTATCGCCGCCGCCGTGGACCATCACCGCGCGGCCCTTCAAGTCGTCCATCTCAAGCCGGGGCGCCAGCACCGGCAAGGTGGCGTGGCCTTCATCGTCCACATACAGCGCCGGCAAATCGCCCAGGTGGCCTTCACCCCAGGGCGTGCCGTGACGACCGGTACCTTCCGGGTCAAAATGACCGCCGGCGGCCAGCGCCGGTACCGTCTCGCCGTTCTTCTCGCCGGGCTGGCACGTGGGATTCTGGTGCACGTGGAAACCGTGGACGCCCTCGTCCAGATCCTTCAGATCCGGAGTGAACACCAGACCGTATTCACTTTCGGTGACGGTCACGGTACCGATACGGTCACCGGGGCCCTCATCGGTGGCCTCATGCAGAGTGATGGTGGTGGCGGCCTGGGTGGTCCCCGCGAGGGCGCCGGCGAACAAAGCGAGTAACAGGTGTCGATTACGCATAGTCATGCCTTCCTTGTGTCGTCGAGGGTTGATCACACTGTCACATCCTAGTCATCTCTGGACACGCATTTAAAGCGGAACCGGCCCAGAACGCCTGAAAGGCGGCAAGTTTTACGCTTTTTCTATGTTTTTACGTTCCCGACCCGGGTCATCTTTAAGTGCCAGACGCCAAACGCCCCTGGCGCCACGAACTTCTTAGTTATTCGCCTCATCGGCTCTTTTTTTATTTCATAAAAGTATCGAACTTTCAGTTTCCCAATCTTCCTGGAATGAGCGGCCCGAAGACCACCGCTGTTTTGCCCGTCCCGGTCACCGTGAGTGTCTTGTGAAATTTTCACTCCCGGGCCTAGGCTTGAAGCCCGCAACGGGATTGAACACCACACCAGGAGGCAACATGGCCAAGAAGGCAGCCAAGCGCGACCCGAAAACCGCAAAAGGCAACGGCGGTGAAACCCACCAGACAGCCGGCGGCGACGTGCCCACCCTGACCACCAAGCAGGGCGTACCGGTGGCCGACGATCAGAACACCCTCACGATCGGCGAACGCGGCCCCGCCGCCCTGGAAGACTTTCATTTCCGCGAGAAACTGTTCCATTTCGATCACGAGCGCATTCCCGAACGGGTCGTGCATGCACGCGGCTTCGCGGCGCACGGCTACTTCGAGAACTACGCGCCGCTGGACAAACTGACCCGGGCCGGGTTGTTCCAGAAAAAAGGCCAGCGCACTCCGGCATTCGTGCGCTTTTCCACGGTGGCCGGCAACAAGGGTTCCGGCGATCTGGCGCGTGACGTGCGCGGTTTTGCCGTGAAGCTGTACACCGAGGAAGGCAATTGGGACATCGTCGGCAATAACATCCCGGTGTTCTTTATTCAGGACGCGATGAAATTCCCGGACCTGATCCACGCCGCCAAACAGGAGCCGGACCGCGGCTTTCCCCAGGCACAGACCGCCCACGACAATTTCTGGGACTTCATTTCCCTGACGCCGGAAAGCATGCACATGGTCATGTGGATCATGTCCGACCGCACCATCCCGCGTTCGCTGCGCTTCATGGAAGGCTTCGGCGTGCACAGCTTCCGCATGGTCAATGCCAAGGGCGAGTCCACCTTCGTTAAGTTCCACTGGAAGCCCAAGCAGGGCATGCAGTCGGTGGTTTGGAACGAGGCGCTGAAAATCAACGGCGCGGACCCGGATTTTCATCGCCGGGATATGTGGGGCGCGATCGAATCCGGCGACTACCCGGAATGGGAACTGGGCCTGCAGATTTTCGACGAAAAATTCGCCGAGAAATTCGATTTCGACGTATTGGATCCCACCAAGATCATTCCCGAGGAAGAAGTGCCGGTGACCCCGGTGGGCCGTCTGGTGCTGAACCGTAACGTGGACAACTTCTTCGCCGAAACCGAGCAGGTGGCGTTCTGCACCCAGAACATCGTCCCCGGCATTGATTTCACCAACGACCCGCTGCTGCAAGGCCGTAATTTTTCCTATCTGGATACCCAGCTTAAACGTCTCGGCGGCCCCAACTTCACGCACATCCCGATCAACGCGCCCAAGTGCCCTTACCACACCCTGCAACAGGACGGGCACATGGCGATGGAAAACCCCAAGGGCCGGGCCAACTACGAACCCAACTCCTGGGGCGGCGCCGAAGGCGGTCCCCGTGAAAACCCGCAGCGCGGCTTCCAGAGCTACCCGGCCGAGGAAGCGGGCACCAAGCAGCGCCTGCGCCCGGAAAGTTTTTCCGACCACTACAGCCAGGCGCGCCAGTTCTTTATCAGCCAGACCGAGGTAGAGCAGGATCACATCACCGACGCCCTGGTGTTCGAGCTGAGCAAAGTGGAGACCGTGGCGATTCGCGCGCGCATGGTGTCGCACCTGCGCAACATCGACGACGGCCTGGCCAAAGGCGTGGCCAAGGGCCTGCGGCTGAGCCCCCTGCCGCGCGCCGCCGACGCCGCGCGGCCCACCCGTCAGGACCTGAAGGCGTCACCGGCACTGAGTATTCTACTCAACCAGCCGGAAACCTTCTCCGGACGCAAGCTCGGCGTGCTGGTCAGTGACGGCGCCGACGCCGCCCTGCTCACCGCGCTGGAAAAAGCGGCCAAGAAAGAAGGCGCCAAACTGGCTTATGTGGCGGCCTCCGTGGGCGGCGTCAAACTCAGCGACGGCAGCTGGCTGGAAGCCGATGAAAAAATCGACGGCGGACCCTCTGTGGTGTTCGACGCGGTGGCGCTGGTGCTCTCGGAAAAAGGCGCCCGGGAACTGGCGGCGATGCCCCCGGCCCGCGACTTCGTCAGCGACGCCCTGGCTCACAAGAAGTTCATCGGCTTCACCGAAGAGGCGGTGGACCTGCTCGGCCTGTCCGGCCCGGACGGCGCCGGCGCCGAAGGCCTGGTACCACTGGACAAGGCCACCGACGCCGCGCGCTTGCTGACGTTGTGCCGGAATCTGCGTTGCTGGACCCGGGATTGACCCGTGCCGCGTATCTTCAGGCCCAGGGCAAATGCCCTGGCCTGGATGGCGCTGATTCTGGCGTTCGGGCTGGTGGTGGTGATGGTTGCCCTGAGCGCCTATTACTTCCAGTCGCCCTACTACAGCGGCGTTGACCGAACGCCGGCTCAGCCGGTGCCGTTCAGCCATAAACATCACGTCGGCGAGTTGGGGCTGGATTGTCGTTACTGCCATACCTCCGTGACGCAATCGTCATTCGCGGGGGTACCGGAGAGCGAAATCTGTATGACCTGTCATTCGCAGCTCTGGACCAACGCGGAAATGCTCGCACCGGTTCGCGACAGCCTGCGCGACGACATGCCCCTGCGCTGGCAACGGGTCCATGACCTTCCCGACTACGTGCGTTTCGACCACAGCGCCCACGTCAATCACGGCGTGCCCTGCGAAGCCTGCCACGGCCGTGTCGACCAAATGCCGCTGACCACGCAGAAGAAAACCCTGTTCATGCAGTTCTGCCTCGACTGCCACCGAAACCCTGCGCCCCGTCTGCGTCCACCTGAAGCGGTCTTCGAGATGGGCTGGGAAGCCCGGCAAAGCGTCGACCGCAAGCAACTGGGTGAGCGTCTGATGGCGCGCTACCACACGCCCTCCACCGAGCGTCTGACGGACTGCAGCCTATGTCATCAATAATCGCCCGCGAACACGGCACCGACATGGCCTCCCTGCGCCGCAAACTGGCCGGCCGCTCCGGCCGCCACTATTGGCGCAGCCTTGAAGAGCTGGCCGACAGCGATGACTTCCAGCGGCTGCTGGAGGAGGAATTTCCAAGACTGGCACCGCTCTGGGAAGGCCGGGTGTCGCGGCGCGGGCTGCTGGGCCTGATGGCCGCGTCCCTGGCTCTGGGCGGCCTGACCGGCTGCAAGCCACAGCCGGAGGAGCAGATCGCGCCCTACACACGGCGCCCGGAGGATCTGCTGCCCGGGCGGGCCCGCTGGTACGCCTCTACCCTGCCCCTGGACGGCTATGCCCGGGGCGTGCTGGTGAAGACCTTCCAGGGCCGGCCGGTAAAGGTGGAAGGCAACCCAGAGCACCCGGCCAGCCTGGGCGCCACCGACAGCATCGCGCAAGCCGAGATTCTCGGCCTCTACGACCCGGACCGCTCGCAAACAATACGCTACCAGGGCACCGCCAGCAGCGACGCCGCCTTCCTTGAAAATCTCCAGGCGCAACGCCACCACTGGGCTGCCGGCGAGCGCCGGATGTGCCTGCTCACCGGCCCGCTCACCTCGCCCAGCCAGTACGCTCTGATAAAACAGCTGAAACGCCGTTATCCGGCGGCGCGCTGGTACCGGCACGAGCCGCTCTCCAATGGCGCCGCCTACCAGGGCACCGGGCAACTGTTCGGCGAGCCCCGCGAAGCCCGCTACCGGCTTGACCGGGCCCGGGTGATGCTGGACCTGGACGCGGATATCCTCGGCAGTGGTCCCGCCAAGCTGGTGCAGGCGCGCCACGTCATGGCCCGACGGCGACCGGACCGGGAAGACGCGCGGCTCAACCGTCTCTACACCGTGGAAAGCACACCCTCGATCACCGGCGCCAGCAGCGACCACCGGCTGCCGCTGGCCGCTGCCGAAGTGCCCGCCCTGGCCGCCGCCCTGGCGGCACGTCTGGGGGTCCCCGGCATGGCCGATGAGGCGCGAAACAGCAACGTTGATCCCGCCTGGCTGGACGCCCTGGCTGAGGACCTGCGCGGCGCCGGCGCGGAAGCGGTGGTCATTCCCGGCGACACCCAGCCTGCGGCCCTGCACGCAACGGCCCATGCCATCAACTACCATCTCGGTGCCGCCGGCACCAGCGTGGAATACAGCGCCCCAGTGGCACCCGCCGCCGACGGCGATCTGGCCGACCTGACCCGGGCCATGGCCGACGGTCAGGTCGACGCGCTGCTGATGCTGAACGTGAACCCGGTGTACAGCGCCCCCGCCGGCCTGGCGTTCGAGGAGCTTCTGGCGCGGGTGCCATTCAGCGTTCACTGCGGACAGTACCGCGACGAAACCGGGCGCGCCGCCCTCTGGCACCTGCCCGCCGCCCATCCGCTGGAAAGCTGGGACGACGCGCGCGCCTTTGATGGCACCGTCAGCCTGATGCAACCCACCATCGTGCCGCTGTTTGGCGGCTACACCGCCCAGCAAGTGCTGGCCGCCTTCGCCGGTCGATACCGCGCCGACCCGCGCGAGCTGGTGCGCGAGCATTGGCAACAGGTGATGCCGGGGGCGGACTTCGAGCGGCACTGGCACAGTGCGCTGCAACAGGGCTGGATCGACGGCACTGCCCTGCCGACCGTGACACCGACGGTGCGTAGCGCGCCGCCGCGCCCTTCCGCCACCGGCGGCGACGGCCTGCTGCTGCAATGGCGCGCCGACCCGGCGCTGCACGACGGCCACTACGCCAACAACGGTTGGCTGCAGGAACTGCCACGCCCACTGACCCAGCTGACCTGGGACGGCGCCGCGCTGATCTCCCCGGCACTGGCGGAACAGGAAGGCCTGCGTGAAGGGCAGCGCGTGCGGGTTACCCTGGGCGGGCGAAGCCTGGAGACACCGGTGTGGATCCAACCCGGCCAACCGGCAAGGGCGATCACCCTGTTCGTCGGCCAGGGCCGCGAGGACGCCGGCCGCGTCGGCAACGGTGTGGGGGTCAATGCCTTCCGGCTGATGCCCGAGGACGGCGCTTTTGCCGCCGGCGGCCTCTCCCTGGAGGTGCTCGAAGACCGCACCGCCCTGGCCAGCACCCAGCAACACCACAACATGGCCGGGCGCAACCTGCTGCGTGAGACCGACCTGGCGCATTTCCAGGAAGAACCGGACTTCGCCCAACCCGACCACGTCGAACAACCGATCTCGCTATACCCGGAGTGGGACTATCCGGACCACGCCTGGGGCATGAGCATCGACCTGAACAGCTGCATCGGCTGTAACGCCTGCATCACCGCCTGCCAGGCGGAGAACAACATTCCGATTGTCGGCCCCGAGGAAGTGCGGCGCGGCCATGAGATGCACTGGATCCGCGTGGACCGCTACTACGCGGGGCCGCTGGACGATCCGAGCATGCACTTCCAGCCGGTGCCCTGCATGCACTGCGAAAAAGCTCCCTGCGAGTACGTCTGTCCGGTGGAGGCCACCCAGCACAGCAGCGAGGGCCTCAACGAGATGATCTACAACCGCTGCGTGGGCACCCGCTATTGTTCGCAGAACTGCCCGTACAAGGTGCGCCGCTTCAACTGGTACCACTACACCGAAGCCACCGCGGAGTTGGCTACGCCGGCCGCCGCCCATAACCCGGATGTCACCGTGCGCAGTCGCGGCGTGATGGAGAAATGCACCTACTGCGTGCAGCGCATTAACCAGGCCGAGACGGACGCCCGCAACGAAGACCGCCCCCTTGAGGACGGCGAGTTGCGTACCGCCTGCCAGCAGGTGTGTCCGTCCGAGGCGATTGAATTCGGCGACCTCAACGACCAACACAGCGCCGTCAGCCAGGCGAAGGCAAGCCCGCTCAACTACGCCATGCTGGAAGAGCTGAACACCCGGCCGCGCACCACCTACCTGGCCGGCGTGCGCAACCCCAACCCGGCGATCCAGGCGCTTGAGGACCGGGAGGCTCCCTCATGAACCCGCGCCGCGATGAACTGGCCCCACCCGCTATGAGCGCCGGCGCGCTCACCGACCGGGTCAGTGCCACGGTGCTCGGCTCCCGGCCACCCAGGGCCTGGGGCCTGGCGTTGGGACTGGCGACGTTGTTGTCCCTGCTGTTCCTGATCGGCGTGATTTACGTGCTCAGCGTGGGGGTCGGCGCCTTCGGGTTGAACATTCCGGTGGCCTGGGGTTTTCCGATCATCAACACCATATGGTGGATCGGCATCGCCCACGCCGGCACGCTGATCTCGGCGGTGCTGTGGCTGACCCGCCAGGACTGGCGCGCCTCCATCAGCCGCTCGGCGGAAGCCATGGCAATGTTCGCCATCGTGCTGGCCGGCAGCTATCCGCTACTGCACCTGGGCCGGCCCGAGTTCGCCTATTTTCTGCTGCCCTACCCCAACCTTATGGATCTGTGGCCGCAGTGGCGCAGCCCGCTGGTGTGGGATTTCTTCGCCATCGCCAGCTATCTGCTGTTCACCGCCAGCTTCTTGTTCCTGAGCCTGTTGCCGGACCTGGCCAGCCTGCGCGACCGCGCCCGTCACCGCGCCGTGCAGCTGTTCTATGGCGTGCTGGCGCTGGGCTGGCGCAACTCGGCGCGGCACTGGCACCGCTACCAGCAGGCCCACCGGGTACTGGCGGTAATCGCGGTCCCCATCGTGGTGTCGGTCACCGGCACCATTTCACTGGACTTGGCGGTGAGTATCGTGCCCGGGTTCCATTTTACCATTTTTCCACCCTACTTCGTGGCCGGCGCGCTCTACTCCGGCTTCGCCACGGTGGCGATCATCGCCATTATGCTGCGCGCCCTGTTCGGCTTCCGCGACCTGATCACGCGCGCGCACCTCAACCGGCTCGGCATCATGATGCTGTGCTTCGTGCTGGTGGTGGACTACGCCTACCTGCAGGAGGTCTTCACCGCGTTCTATACCGGTGAGGACTTTTACCGAAGCGTCTATTACGACCGCTGGACCGGACCTTACGCGCCCTACTACTGGGGCATGATCCTGTGCAACGTGGTACTGGCCCAGGGCCTGTGGTTCCGGCGCCTGCGCGAAAGCGTGCCGGGGCTACTGTGCCTGGCGGTGATCGCCGACATCGGCATGTGGCTGGAGCGCTTTCAAATCGTCATCACCAGCACCCACAAAGACTACATGCCGAGCGCCTGGGACACGGTGACGCCCACCGTCTGGGACTGGCTCACCTACGCCGGCTCGATCGGCGTCTTCGTGGTGCTGCTCTTGCTGTTCATCAAACTGATGCCGGCGATCTCCATGCACGACATGCGTGACATGCTGCACCGCCGCCAACGGCGGGAGGCCGACCATGGATGAGCGCCTGCACGGGTTGCTGGCCCGCTTCCCCGACGCCGACAGCCTGCTCACCGCCAGCCGCGATTTCCGCCACCGCGGGCTGACCCGGCTGGACGCCTACAGCCCGCATCCGGTGGAAGGGCTCAGCGAAGCGCTGGGCCTGCGCGAGCGGCGCGTGCCGGTGATCGCCCTGCTGTGCGCGGTGGTGGCCGGCGCCGGCGCCCTGGCGCTGCAGGTGTACGCCTCGCTGAATTATCCGTTCAACGTGGGCGGCAAGCCGCTGCTCAGTTGGCCCGCCTATACCATCGTCACCTTTGCTATGACCATGGTCGGCGCCACCCTGGGCGCCATGCTGTCGATGCTGTGGCTGAACGGCTTTCCCCGTCCCTACCACCCGCTGTTCAACGTAGTGGAGTTCGAGGCTGCATCTCGGGACGGCTATTTCCTGTGTCTGGAAGCGGATGACCCGCTGTTCGACGCGGAGCGCCTGCACGAGCACCTTCTGCAACACGGCGCGCTGTCGATCCAGGAGGTGCCGGCATGAAGCCTTTGCCATTGTGCCTGCTAGTGCCGGTGCTGCTGGCCGGCTGCGAACAGCCCGACATGGCCGACCAGCCGCGCCTGGAAACCTATGAAACCAGCGCCGCCTTCAACGATGGCCTGGCCGCCCGACCGGTCCCCGAAGGCTCAGTGGCGCGGGGCCAGGGGTCAGCGGCCACGGAAAACCCGCTGCCGATCAACCATGAAACGCTGACTCACGGGCGGCAACAGTTCGAGGTGTTCTGCGCGCCCTGCCACGGCCGCAACGGACGCGGCCAGGGCGTAATCGTGCAGCGCGGCTTTCCGGCGCCGCCCAGCCTGCACCTGGCACGCCTGCGCGAGGCCGACGACAAGCACTTCTATCAGGTGATCCGCGACGGCTACGGTGCCATGTACCCCTACGCCAGCCGGGTGCCCGAGGACGACCGCTGGGCGATCATCGCCTACATTCGCAGTCTGCAATTGAGCCGCAACGCCCGTCTCGACGACGTGCCAGAGGACCGCCGACCGCTCCCTGACACCGGGGAGGCCTCGCCATGACCCGGCCGCTCGTGATCGTGGCTATCGCCGGTCTGTTGCTCACCGGCTTGGGCGCGCTGCTGGACAGCGCCGCCTTCCTGCGCGCCTGGCTGGTCGCCGCCCTCACCGGCATCGCCCTGCCGCTGGGCGCCATGGCGGTACTAATGACGCACAACCTCACCGGCGGACAATGGGGCGAGCCGGTGCGGCCACCACTCAAGGCGGTGGTGGCCACCCTGCCACTGATGCTGGCGCTGTTCCTGCCTTTACTGTTGGGGGTGCGGGTGCTGTTTCCCTGGACCGGCGACTTAAGCGCCCTGCCCGAAGTGGTGCGGCATAAGACGTTCTATCTGAACCTGCCGTTCTTCTTCGCACGTTTCACGCTATACGCGGCGATCTGGCTGAGCCTGGCGGTCCGCCTTTCGGTGTGGCGCGGCGACCGTCGTCCGACACCGGCCAGCGCCGGCGGGCTGGTGCTGTGGGCGCTGACCATCACCTTTTTCGCGTTCGACTGGATCATGAGCCTGGAGCCGGCCTGGTACTCGGACATCCTCGGCCTGATCTTCATGGGCTCGGTGCTTTCCATGGCCCTGGCGCTGCCCTTCCTGCTCCCTGGCGTCTACCTGGACGCCGACCAGCGCCCAGCGCTGGAAGGCGCGCGGCGGGATCTGGCGCATCTGTGGCTGGCGGCGATCCTGTTCTGGGTGTTCGTGGCCTTTAGCCAGTACCTGATCATCTGGAGCGGCGACCTGCCCCATGAAATCCGCTGGTACGCCCACCGTGGCCAGGGCGGCTGGCAATGGCTGGCGCTGGCTATGATGACGCTGTGCGGGGCGCTGCCGTGCGTCGCTCTGCTGCCCGCCGGGTGGAAGCGGCGCGCCCGGCCGTTGGCGGTGCTGGCGGCTCTGGTGCTGCTGGGCCACGCCCTGGAGTTCGCCTGGCTGGTGCTGCCCGCGTACTACCCGCACCACTGGTCATTGGGCTGGCACTCGCCGGTGGCGCTGCTCACCGTGGCGTCCCTTGGCCTGCTGCTGGTCCAGCACCACCGTCATCGGCGCGCGGAGGAAACGCCATGACCGCACCACGGCGCGACCCCGGTTACGAACAACGCGACGTCTCCCCACGCCTGCCGCTGGGCGCGGCGGTTCTGGTGTTGTGCTTGCTGGCCGTGGTGCTGGGATTGATCGCCTGGGCCTTCGCCCTGCGCGGCGACACCGGGCCGCGTGCCACCGGCTTCTTCGAACTGCCCCTGGACAAACCGGGCACCCCACACCTGCAAGCCGAGCCCGGCCCCGACCTGCAACGAATGCGGCAAATCAGCGAACAGGGCCTGCACCAATACGGTTGGGTGGACCAGGACGCCGGGGTGGTACATATCCCGATCGAGCGGGCCATAACCCTCTACGCGCGCCGCCACGGCGACGGGGAGGCGCGCCGATGACCCGCCTGATACTGGCTGCCGGCATGCTCAGCCTGCCCCTGCTGGTCGCCGCCCAGTCGCAGACGCCGTCGCAAACCCTGGGCCGGGTCGGCGTGGACCAGCGCATTGGTGAACGGGTGCCCATGGATCTGCGCTTTGAGGATCCTCATGGCGACACCGTGACCCTCGGTAGCCTCATCGACGGTAAACCCGCCCTGTTGCAGCTCGCCTGGTACGACTGCCCGAACCTCTGCGATCTGTCGCTGCGGCGTTTGGGCAACCGGCTTTCCGAAGTGAAATACCAACCCGGCGAGGAGTTCCGGGTAATCACCGTCAGCATCAACCCCAGGGAAGGCCGAGAGGCCGCCGGCCATGCACTGACCGCCTTGCGCGACAGCTATCAGGGCGACAGCAACGCCGACGACTGGCGGGTCCTCACCGGCAACGCCCGAGCCATCGACACCCTGGCGCGGCGGATCGGCTATCGCTACCAATACGACGCGGACAGCGAGCAGTTCGCCCACCCGGCGGCGCTGGCGGTGCTCGACGGTGACGGACGTATCTCTTCGTATTTGCTGGGCCTGACGTTTTCCGGGCGGGACCTGGAGCTGGCTCTCACCCGTGCCGGCGAAGGCCGGCTGGGCTCGATCACCGACCAGATCGCGCTGCGGTGTTTTCATTTCGATCCGGAGAAAGGCACCTACACCCTGGACATTCTGCGGCTGCTGAATCTGGCCTGCCTGATCACCGCGCTGGTGCTGGCGCTAGTGGTGGGCCGGCTGCTCTGGCGGCGCCGCGGCATCGACCGGCAAGGGAGGCATTGATCGATGGCCGAAGCCGACGACAAATGGCAATTGCTGCTATTCCCGGACGCCGCTTCCAGCATCTCCGGCCAGGTGGACGCCCTGTTCTGGGCCATGGTGGTGGCCTGCGGCCTGGTGGTCGCTTTGGTGTTCCTGTTGCTGCTGGTGTTCGGCATTCGTTACCGCCGTGGCTCGCCGGCCAGCCGTCGCTCGTCGCCGCTGCTGTATCACAACCGCTGGCTGGAAATCGGCTGGTCGATTCCGGTGCTGGCTGCCTTCTTGTTTTTCTTCGGCTGGGGCGCGCTGCTCTACGTAGAGATTCTCGACCCGCCGGTGCCGGAAGACGGTCAGGTGCGCCGGGTGAACGTGATCGGCAAACAGTGGATGTGGAAGTTCCAGCATCCGGAGGGCATCCGCGAGATCAACGACCTGCACGTGGCCCTGGGCCAAACGGTGCGGCTGCGCATGACCTCCCAGGACGTTATCCACAGTTTTTTTGTGCCGGCGTTCCGCATCAAACAGGATGTGCTGCCGCAAACCTACACGCGCCTGCAGTTCACCCCCACCAAGGTCGGGCGCTTCGACCTCTACTGCGCGGAATACTGCGGCCTGTCGCATTCCGGCATGGTCGGCGAAGTGGTGGTGATGCCGCCCTCGGAATTCCAGGGCTGGCTGGCGCGGCGCGCCCGGCCGGGCACTCCGGAGCAGGACGGTGAGCGGCTGTTCCGTCAGTACGGCTGCAGCGGCTGCCATGGCGACGCGTCCTCGGTGCGCGCGCCGGATCTGGCCGGCCTGTACGGCAAACCGGTGCCGCTGCAAAGCGGCGGCACGGTCACCGCCGACGCCCAGTACCTGCGTGATTCGATCATTTTTCCAAGCAAGCATGTGGTTGCCGGTTACCGGCCGATCATGCCGTCCTTCAAGGATCAGATCAGCGAGGAAGATCTGCTCAAGCTGACCGCTTATATCCAATCCCTGACGCCCGAGGAGCCCGACGCGCCATGAACTATCTAAACGCCGGTTACGGACTGAAAAGCTGGCTGCTGACTCTGGATCACAAGCGTGTCGCCTGGCTCTATTTCATCAGCATCACGGGGTTCTTCTTTCTTGGCGGAGCCGCCGCCACCCTGGTGCGCCTCGAGCTGATCACCCCGGCCGGCGACCTGCTCTCCAGTGACGCCTATAACCAGATGTTTTCTCTGCACGGCATCGTCATGGTGTGGTTTTTCCTGATCCCGTCGATCCCAGCCACCATGGGCAACTTCCTGCTGCCGTTGATGCTGGGCGCCCGCGACATGGCGTTTCCGCGTCTTAACCTGTTGAGTTGGTACGTGTTTATTCTCGGCGGCCTGTTCACGCTCACCGCGGTGATCGCCGGCGGCATCGACACCGGTTGGACCTTCTACACGCCCTACAGCACCATGTTTTCCAACGGTGCGGTGCTGGCCGCCGCCACCGGCGTGTTCATTGTCGGCTTCTCGTCGATCCTCACCGGCATCAACTTCATCGTCACCACTCATAAGATGCGCGCGCCCGGGCTAACCTGGTTCCGCCTGCCGCTGTTCGTCTGGGCGCAGTACGCCACCAGCCTGATCATGGTGCTCGCCACGCCAGTGCTGTCGATCACCCTGGTATTGCTGGGCGTGGAAAGGGCCTTCGGCATCGGCATCTTTGATCCCGCGCTTGGGGGCGACCCGATACTGTTCGAGCATTTATTCTGGTTCTACTCCCATCCGGCGGTTTACATCATGCTGCTCCCGGCCATGGGCGTGGTCAGCGAGGTCATCGCCTGCTTCGCCCATAAGCGGATTTTCGGTTACAAGGTGATGGCGTTTTCCATCCTCGCCATCGCCTTGTTCGGCTTTCTGGTGTGGGGGCACCACATGTTCGTTTCCGGCCAGTCGATCTACGCCGGGGTGGCGTTCTCCTTGCTTAGCTTCCTGGTGTCGGTGCCCTCGGCGCTAAAGATATTCAACTGGCTCGCCACGCTCTATAAGGGTCATATCCGTTTCGACGCACCGATGCTGTTCGCGCTCAGCTTTATCGGCCTGTTTCTGATCGGCGGGCTCACCGGGGTGTTCGTCGCCACCCTGGCGCTGGACATCCAGATGCATGACACCTACTTCGTGGTGGCGCACTTCCACTACATCATGGTCGGCGGCATGGTCTCCGCTTACATGGCGGGGCTGCATTTCTGGTGGCCAAAGATTACCGGGCGCCTGTACCCGGAAATGTGGGCGCGAGTGTCGGCGATTATTGTGTTCGCCGGGTTCAATCTGACCTTTTTCCCCCAGTTCATCCTCGGCTGGGCCGGCATGCCCCGCCGCTACCACGCCTATGCCGAGGAATTTCAATTATTGAACGTATTTTCCTCCGCCGGCGCCGGCATGCTGGCGGTGGGTTATCTGTTGCCGCTGCTGTATCTGATCTGGTCGTTGCGCTACGGCGCCCACGCCAGCGGCGATCCCTGGGACGCGCGGGGTCTGGAGTGGACGGTGGCATCGCCGCCTCCGAAAGAGAATTTTGCCGCGATTCCCCGGGTCGATAGAGAGGCGTACGCCTATGACACGCCCCAATAACGAAACCACGGTGATCGTCGCCCACCAGTTCGAAACGCTGGAGCAGCAATTCGACGCTGACCTGCTGGGCATGTGGTTGTTCCTGGCCACCGAGGCACTGCTGTTCTCCGGCGCCTTCCTGGCCCTGGCCGTGTACTACCACCAGTTCTATGACACCTTCTCGGCCGCGGCGCGGGAACTGCACTGGCTGCTGGCCGGCTTCAACAGCGTGCTGCTGCTGACCAGTGGCCTGGCGGTGGCGCTCGCCGAGCAGGCCGCGAAGACACACCGGCGGCGGCTTACCCTGTGGTGGCTGAGCGCCACCATTACACTGGGCGTCGCCTTCCTGTGTCTGAAGGGCTACGAGTACTACATGGAATACCGTGCCGGGCTGATGCCGTTCCTGGACCAGCCATTCGCGTTCTCCGGACCCGACCCGCACAACGCCATGTTGTTCTATAACTTCTATTTCGCGATCACCGGCCTGCATGCACTGCATATGATCATCGGATTGGGGGTTCTGCTGGTGATGCTGTGGCTGACCTATCGCTGGCGCGAAAGCGCGCGGGTGGCTCGCCAGGTGCGTATCGCCGGCCTTTACTGGGCGTTCGTCGATATCATCTGGGTGCTGGTGTACTGCAGTCTTTATTTGCTTGGCCGTTAGGGGGCGTAATGGATAACGACAAGGACACCCGGACTCGCCACCGCTTTGTCGGGCTGTATTTCCTGCTGCTCGGTTTGCTGGGCGCGAACATGGTCGGCACGCTGATCGATGCCGGCGGGCTGGCGATGCCGATACGGCTTTCGGTGGCCGGCGTGATGGTGGTGGTGATCGCCACGTCTTTTATGCGACTCCGGGAGAGCAGCCCACTGGTACGGCTGGTCGCGGTGATGAGCTTGCTTTGGATCATGTTTCTGTTCGTGCTTACCTTCGCTGATTTTCTCACCCGATAGCACCGCCCGGGTCAGCCAGGCGTCACCTGAGCATTGCGATGGTGACCCGGCCCGACCAGCTTGCGCGGCTTGAAACTGTCCGGGTCGGCGGCGTCCCACCACTCCTGATAAGGCGTAGCGGCGGGATCCTCAAGCAGCTCGCCGGAATGCAGGAACGGGTACATCTTATCCAAACCGATCAATTCAGTGGCGCTGCGCCGGTGCAGCAAATGATGCGGTAGCAGCTCACCGGGATGGTCCAATCCCGCAGCGGCCACCAGGTCCGCCAGGTGGTCCAGGGTGTGGCGCTGAAAATTTGTCACCCGGGGCGCTTTGTCGGCGATCACCAGGCCGCGCTGCCGATTAGGGTTCTGCGTCGTCACACCGGTAGGACACATATCGTTGTGGCAGCTCTTGGTCTGCACGCAGCCCAGCGACAACATGAACGCCCGGGCGGCGTTGCACCAATCGGCGCCCAGCGCCAGATTGGCGGCCAAAGTGTAGGCGCTGTACACCTTGCCGCTGGCCGCCAGCCGGATGTCCGGGCGCAGGCCGGTACCGACCAAAGCGTTGCGCACCAGCAACAGTCCTTCGCGCAACGGCATGCCGACATGATCGGAAAATTCCTCCGGCGCGGCACCGGTACCGCCCTCAGCGCCGTCCACGACGATGAAATCGAGACGGATGCCGGTATCCAGCATTGCCTTGCAGAGTGCGAACACTTCCCAGGGATGGCCCACACAGAATTTTATACCCACCGGCTTACCGCCGGAATCGGCGCGCAGCGAGGCCGCGAATTCTAGCAGTTCCCGAGGCGTGGAAAATGCGGTGTGGTAGGCCGGCGAAAGACAGTCCTGAGCCACCGGAATCTTGCGGGTTCGGGCGATCTCTTCGGTGATCTTGGCCGCCGGCAGCAAACCGCCGTGGCCGGGTTTGGCGCCCTGACTGAGTTTGATTTCGATCATGCGAACCGAATCGCGACTGGCCTGCTCCCGGAATAGTCCGCGATCAAAATAGCCGTCGCGGTCCCGGCAGCCGAAATAGCCACTGCCGATCTCCCAGACCAGATCGCCGCCATGACGAACATGGTAAGGGCTGATACCACCCTCGCCGGTGTCTTGATAAAAGCCGCCACGCCGGGCGCCCAGGTTGAGCGCCTCCACCGCCGGCCCGCTCAGCGAACCGAAACTCATGGCGGAAACGTTGAGCAGGGAAACATCAAAAGGATGCGCACAGGTGTCGGCGCCCACCCGCACGCGGAATTCGGTGTCGGACTTGGGGCGCGGCGCCATCGAATGGGTCACCACCTGGAATTCATTGTCGTACGCGTCGAGATCGCTGCCGAATGGCTTGGCGTCCACCTGGTCCTTGGCGCGCTCGTAAATCAACGAGCGCATGTCCCGGTTATAGGGACGACCTTCACGGTCATTCTCGACGATGTACTGCCGGAGAAACGGTCTGAGAAATTCAAAGAACCAACGGAAATGAGCAAGCAGCGGATAGTTACGCAGCAGTGTGTGGCGGCGCTGCAGCAGATCGTGCAGCCCTTGCCCAAACAACGTCAGGGCCAGCAGCGTTAATACCCACAGCCACGGCGAGGTGGGGTTAAAAAACAACGCAACGCCACCGCCAAGGCACATAGCAGCGGCAATCGCGGGACCAATGAACCGGCCCGGTCCGGTGGTGCTGTTGGACATCGTACTCTCCTTATTACGATGAACCTCAACGCTACCTGATGTGACCACCAGCGGAAGGCGAAGAAACGTAAAAGCATGACAAATTCTGCCGCGCGCCCCTGTTTTCAGGCACGGAACATCGCAGGATGAATCCAAGCAGTTAAGGAGGATTCAAGCCAGAAGGAGGTACATCATGGCAACGCAGAAGCAAATTCAGGCAGCCCGGGAAAACATCAAAAAGGCGCAAAAGACCTGGCGCAACATGAGCAAATCGGAACGCGCCCGTGCTCAACCCGAGGGGTCCCAGCGCAAAGCGCCCGGCCGTGGCGGTGACGGTGACTATTACCACGTAGCGGTGCGCAACAAATCCCAGTTCAAGACGTTCCGCACCCACGACGTGGGCGACCCGGGCGGCATCCAGCGGGTTGCCGGGCAACGCAAAAGCGGCACCTGGGGCACGGTGAAATGGCTGATTCCCAAGGAATGGGCGCACATAAAAGGCGGCAAGTTGATCGCCGACAACAATGACGCCCGCAAGGTACTCGAACAACTGGGCAGCGCGCCGGTGCACAGCCGCGCCGACATGTTCGAGGCCAAGCCGCGACCCAACGTACCCGAGAAGGACAAACCCACCAAAGCGCAGCAACAGGCGCGCCAGGAAAACATCAAGAAAGCGCAACGGGCCGCGCACCAGCGCAGCCACTGACGTCGCTCAGGGCGTGTCGTCACTCTCTTCGCTGCCGCTTGCTTCCGTACCGCTCTCCTCGGCATCGTCGTCGGACGCGGGCGGCAGAGCGCGGCGCGCCTTGGCGCCCAGATCGCGCAGCTTGTGGGCTTGCCCGAGAAGGTTGCCACGGCCCTCGGTGAGCCGTTTGTAGGAGGTTTCCCAGGACTGCTGCGCCTTGTCGATCTTGTCGCCCACATCGGACAGCGACTCCGCCACCAGCGATACCTGGTCACAGATACGGCCGGCGCGGCTGGCGATGTCCAGCGCGTTGCGGTTCTGATACTCGTACCGCCAGATGTTCTGAATGGTGCGCAGGGTGACCAGTAGCGTGGTCGGGCTGACCAGCACGATATTGCGTTCGTAGGCCTCGGTGTAGAGCCCCGGGTCCGATTCCATGGCCGTCATGAACGCCCCTTCCACGGGGATGAAAAGCAGCACGAAGTCGAGGCTGCGCACCCCTTCCAGACCGCTGTAGTTTTTCGCGTCCAGGCCCTTGATGTGCGCGCGCAGGGAGCTGAGGTGCTGCTCGCGGGCCAGGCCGCGCTGTTCGTCGTCCTCGGCGGACACATAGCGCTCGTAGGCCACCAGCGACACCTTGGCGTCGATCACCACGTCCTTGCCTTCCGGCAGATGCACGATGGCGTCCGGCAGGCGCCGCTCGCCGCTCTCCCCTTTCAGGGCCACCTGGGTGTCGTATTCGCGGCCCTTGGTCAGGCCGGAGCTTTCCAGCACCCGCTCCAGGATCATTTCGCCCCAGTTGCCCTGGGTTTTCACCTGGCCCTTGAGCGCCTCGGTGAGATTGCGCGCGTCCTGGTGCATCTGTTGGTTGAGGCTTTTCAAATGCTGCAGCTGTTCGGTGAGCGCCGCCTGGGCACGGGCATCGTCGCCGTGGATCTGATCGACCCGGCGGCGGAACTCCGACAGTTGCTCGCGGAACGGCCGCAACAGCCCGTCCATGCCCTCGCGGTTCTTTTCCTCGAACTGCTTGCTGCGCTGTTCAAAGATCTTCGCGGACAGATTTTCGAATTCCTGGCGCAATTGTTCGCGGCTGTTTTCCAGGAAGCTGAGCTTGTCCTGCTGGCCGGCCAACCGCTCATCCAGGCGGGCTTTATCGGCGCGCGCCTGGGCCAGGCTCTGCTCGCTTTCCTGCAGTCGTTGCTCAAGATGCCGCTGGCGTTGGTCCTGCTGCTGTTGCTGACGGTCGCGCTCCTCCGCCAGCGTGGCGAGACGGTCACGGGCCTGATCCCGTTCGCCGCGCAGGCGGTTCAGCGCGCCCCGGGTGACCAGCAACGCGATCAGGGCGGTCACCGTCGCCGACAGGGCGCCGGTGAGAATCCATACGGTCAGGTCGTTCATCGCACCGCCTTGTTGAACAGGGTGTAGAAATTATCGCGGGTCAACGCCGCCAATTCGGTCACCGGAATGCCCTTGAGCTCCGCCACGCACTCGGCCACCTGGGCCACGTAACGGGGCTCGTTGGGCTTGCCGCGGTACGGTACCGGCGCCAGCCAGGGGGAGTCGGTTTCAATCAACACGCGCTCCAGCGGCAGCCGGCGCACGGTGTCGCGCAACGCCTCAGCGTTGCGGAAGGTGACGATGCCGGAAATGGAAATATAAAAGCCCAGCGCCATGGCCTGCTCGGCCATATCCAGGTCTTCGGTGAAGCAATGCAGCACCCCGCGCACCTCGCCTTCGCCGTGCTCACGCAACAACGCCAGGGTGTCCTCCTTGGCGCCGCGGGTGTGGATGATCAGCGGCAGACCGGTGCGGCGGGCGGCGCGGATGTGCTCGATAAAGCGGTCCCGCTGCCAGTCCCTCTGTTCCTTGGCGTAGAAATAATCCAGGCCGGTTTCGCCAATCGCCACCACCCGGGGGTGGTCCGCCAGGCGCACCAGCTCATCGGCGTCCGGCTCGCGGGAATCCTTGTAGAGCGGATGCACGCCCACGGTGGCGTGCACGTCGGCATGGCGCTCGGCCAGCTCACGGACACGCGGAAAGGTTTCCAGATCGACACCGATGCACAGCATATGACTGATGCCATCGGCGCGGGTGGCGGCCATCATGGCGTCGAAATCACCGTCGTAGGCATCCAGATTAAGACGGTCCAGGTGGCAGTGGGAATCCACCAGATCGGGACGATCAACAGCGGTGTCGGACATCAACGGGTCGGCTCCTATCGCTGACAGCGGGAAAACCGCAAGGGTAGCGGGGAGCGACGGCAAACGCTACATGGTGTGGGTGGGACGATCCGATTGCAGCGAGCCGGCCAGGTGGTTCTCGATGGTGCGCCGGGCAGTGTCGTCCTGGTCTGAAAACTGTACGCCGATACCGGCGCTGCGGTTGCCCTGGGCGCCCTGGGGCGTGATCCACACGACTTTACCGGCCACCGGGATTTTCTCCGGCTCATCCATGATGTTGAGCAGCAGGAAAATTTCCTCGCCCAGCGTGTAGTTCTTGTCGGTGGCGACGAACAAACCGCCGTTGGTGACGAAAGGCATGTAAGCCGAATACAGGGCCGCCTTGTCCTTGATACTCAATGACAGAATGCCGCTGCGGCCTCCGGGCATTTTCATTCGGTCGCTCCCCCTGACAAACCCTTGGACATTATTAGAATGATCTCAGCAGATTAGAAGCCGCCGGCGGCAGCGTCAACGCCCACCAGGACCAGCAACCATTGTTCCATGAGCAGCTCTTTGTTCGGGTTGGCGCCGCCCATCAGCTGCCGGCGCCCTTCCATGACCCGCTGGGCGGCGCGCAACAGCCGCGCCGGCGGCAGCTGCGCCGCCAGTTGTCTGAGTATCGGCTCCACCTTGGGATCCTGAACCCCGGCCGGGTCGGCCTGTTCCACCTGGTCCCCCAGGGCGGCCAGTACCGAGGCCCGCGCCAGCCAGCCGTACAGCACCCCGGCCATCACACGCGGGTCGTGGGCGGCCAGCGCCTGACCGCCCTGTGCCGGCGACAAGCGGCCCTGGGCCACCGACAGCACCTGCCCGGCGAGCTGCTCGCGGGCGGCGAACCAGTCCGCCTGCTGCAGTTCCAGAGCCCGCAGCGGCGCGCCCTGGGCGGCCGCCAGCAGAGCCGGCGCTTCTTTTTCCCCGGTCTGAGGGACCAACCATTCCAGCGCCGCCGCCGGCTCCGGCAACGGCAAATGCCGCTGCTGGCAGCGGCTGCGCAGCGTCGGCAACAGCAAGCTCGGCTGATGGCTGACCAAGATCAGCACCAGGCCACGACCGGGCTCCTCCAGGGTCTTGAGCAGAGCGTTCTGGGCGCTGCGGTTGAGCGCCTCGGCGGGGGCGATCAACGCCACTCGGGCGCCGTTGTACTGGGCGGTGCGGGTGCCGAACTCCACCAGACGGCGCACCTGGTCGATCTTGATACCCTGGCTGGTGCCTTCCGGCACCAGGGTGTGCGCGTCCGGGTGGGTACCGGCGGCGCTCAGATGGCAGCCGTGGCACTGCCCGCAGGCGAGCCCGGCGCTGGGGTTTTCGCACAGCAGCGCCTGAGCCAGGGATTGGGCCAGGCGGAACTTACCGCTGCCGGCGGCGCCGGCGAGCAGCAACGCATGGGGCAGACGGCCCTGGGCGTGCTGCTCCAGCAGCCGCTGCATTTCTTCCCGGTGCCAGGGACAGGGCACCTGGATGGGGGCGTTCAGCGCCACTGCAGCATCTCCTGAAGGTGGTTCTCGAGCTGCGCGCGCACCTGATCCAGGCCGACGCCGGCATCCACCACCCGGAACCGGTCCGGTTCGCCGGTGGCGCGCTCAAGGTAGCACTGGCGAACCCGTTCGAAAAAGGCCGCCTGCTCGCGTTCTATGCGGTCCGGCTGGGAGCGTTTGCCGGCCCGCGCCAGGCCTTCCGCCACCGGCACGTCGAACAGCAGCGTGCGGTCCGGGGACAGTCCCTGCAGCACCAGGCTCTCCAGCGCGGCGATGCGCTCGCGGTCGAGCCCCCGGCCGGCGCCCTGGTAGGCCCAGGTGGCGTCCATGAAGCGGTCACAGAGCACCCACTCGCCGCGCGCCAGCGCCGGCCGGATCAGCGCCGCCAGATGTTGGGCGCGGGCGGCGAACACCAGCAGCAGCTCGGTGGTGTCGTCCATCGCTTCCGGGCCGGGGGCCAACAGCACCTGGCGGATGCGTTCGGCCAGATCGGTGCCGCCGGGTTCGCGGGTCACGGTCACGGGGACGCCGGCTTCGCGCAGGCGCTCGGCGAGCCACGCCAGGTTGGAACTCTTGCCGGCGCCCTCGCCGCCTTCCAGGGTGATAAAACGTCCGCTCACGGTTGCGGCTCCGGGCTGGAACGGTAATTCTCGCGACGTTTGAGCTGGTATTCGCGCACCGCCCGCTGGTGTTCCGCCAGGGTGCGCGAGAAATGATGGCTGCCGTCACCCCGGGCCACGAAGAAAATGTCCTCGGTGGGCTCCGGGCTGACCGCCGCGAGGATCGACTCGCGGCTGGGCATGGCGATCGGCGTGGGCGGCAAACCGCTGATCGCGTAGGTGTTATAGGGCGTTTCCCGGCGCAGGTCGGAACGGCGGATATTGCCGTCGTAGTCCGTGCCCATGCCGTAGATCACGGTGGGGTCGGTCTGCAGGCGCATGCCTTTGCGCAGGCGGTTAATGAACACGCCGGCGATGCGGCCGCGCTCCGTCGGCACCGCGGTCTCCTTTTCCACGATCGACGCCATGATCAACGCCTCGTAGGGGGTGCCGTAGGGCAAATCCTGGTCCCGCGCCGCCCAGGCTTCGTCGAGGATGCGCTGCTGGCGCTCCATCGCCCGGCGCAGCAGATCCACATCGCTGGTGCCGCGGGTATAAAAATAGGTTTCCGGCGCGAACCAGCCCTCCGGATGGTCGCCGGGCCGCCCCAGGCGGGCCATCACCGCGGCACCGTCCAGGTCCACCAGGGTGTGTTCAATGCCTTCCAGGCTGGCCAGGCGCGCGCGCCATTCGCGGAAGTTCCAGCCTTCCACCAGGGTCACACTGCGTTGTAGCACGTCGCCCCGGTCGATTTTTTCCAACAGCGTCAGCAGCGAATCGCCGGGATTGAGCTGATATTCGCCCACGTGCAGCCGGGCATCAATGCCGGTGAAGGCGCTGTACAGGCGCGCGGACCAGCGGCGTAAACGCGCCTCGGAACGGTCGCCCAGCAGTCCGTCGTTGCGCATATCCACCAGCAATCGGCTGAACGACGACCCCGGCGCCACTTCCACCAGCACCGGCTCATCCAGGGGCAGAGGCCGGTGCAAATAGCCGCTCACCCAGAAACCGGCCAGAGGGATGCCGACCAGGAGCAACAACAGCAGCAACCCGAACATTCGTATTTTTCGGCGCATTTATGAAAAAAGAACCTCGAAGTCTTCTTGGAATTGTCGCACCGGCTCGGTGACCGGCCAGACCCATTGCGCCAGTTTACGCACCGGCAGCACCCCGACAACACTGTTGATCAGAAAAACGCTGTCGGCGGTGCGCAGATGTGACAGCGGACGCAGGCGCACCTGCACCGGGCGGCCCTGCTCCCGGGCCCGCGCCAGTAACCAGTCGCGGCCGACGCCGGCCACCCCGGCGGCGTCCAGGGCGGGCGTCCACAGGCTATCGCCGAACAACGCGAACAGATTCATGGCGGTGGCTTCCAGCGGACAACCCCGCCGGTCCAGCAGCAGCCCTTCGTGCCAGCCCCGGCGGGCCACTTCCATGCGGGCCAGCACCTGCGGCAGCCGGTTCAGGTGCTTAAGGCCCGCCAGCGGGTCGCGCTCCAGGGGCTCGCTGCACAGTCCGGTCTCAATGCCCTCGCGGCGCAACAGCGGCGACCACGACGGCACGCTGCCGTGCTGAGCGAACAGGGAAGGTGTCGGGTGCGAAGGCGGCAGGTAACCGCGACCGCCCGGGCCACGGGTGACAATCAGCTTGATCAGACCGGTGCCGGGCGGCGCGTCGGTCAGGGCGTCGGCAAGGCAGTGGTCCAGGGCGTCCGGTGCCAGCGGAATCCGCAACCGGGCGGCGCCGTTGAGCAGCCGCGCCCGGTGGCGCGGCCACAGAGGGGCCCGACCATCCGCCGTGACCCGCACGGTCTCGAACAGGCCATCGCCATAGGCGAGGCCCCGATCATTGACGGCGGGCCCGCCGCTCACACCTTGCGGAACAGCAGCGACCCGTTGGTGCCGCCGAACCCGAACGAGTTGGACAGAGCCACGTCGATGGTGCGCTGCTGGGCCTGGTTGGCCACCAGGTCCAGGTCACAGCCCTCGTCCGGGTTGTCCAGGTTAATGGTGGGCGGCGCCACTGAATCACGCATGGCGAGCAGCGTGAAGATGGCTTCCACCGCCCCGGCGGCTCCCAGCAGGTGGCCGATCATGGATTTGGTGGAACTCATCGCCAGCTTCGGCGCGTGGTCACCGAACACCTTCTTGACCGCGTGGATCTCGATCAGATCACCGACCTTGGTGGAGGTGGCGTGGGCGTTCACGTAGGCCACGTCCGCCGGGTCGATACCGGCGTCGCGGATCGCGTTGCCCATGGCCAGAGCGGCCCCGGCGCCGTCCTCGGAGGGCGCGGTCATGTGGTAGGCGTCGTCACTCATGCCGTAGCCGATCAGCTCACCGTAGATCGTGGCGCCTCGGGCCTTGGCGCGTTCGTATTCCTCCAGCACCACGGCGCCGGCGCCGTCGGCGAGCACGAAACCGTCCCGGTCGCGGTCCCAGGGGCGGCTGGCGGCCGTGGGATCGTCGTTACGGGTGGACAGCGCCCGGGCGGCGGCGAAGCCGCCCATGCCCAGCGGCGTGGAGCCCTTCTCGGCGCCGCCGGCGACCATCACATCGGCGGTGCCCAGCTGAATCTGCTGGGCGGCGAAACCGATGTTATGGGTGCCGGTGGTGCAGGCCGTCACGGTGGCGAAGTTGGGGCCCTTGAAGCCGTACATGATGGCCAGATTGCCGGCGATCATGTTGATAATGGTGCTGGGCACGAAGAACGGCGACAGCTTGCGCGGGCCGGATTCGGTCAGCTTGCGGTGGTTTTCCTCGATATTGGTCAACCCGCCGATGCCGGAACCGATGGCGACACCCACCCGTTCGCCGTTTTCCTTGTCCATGTCCAGGCCGGCGTCACGCAGGGCCTGAATCGCCGCCACCATGCCGTACTGCACGAAGATATCCATCTTGCGTGCTTCCTTGCCGGACAGATAATCGTCCATGACAAAGTCCGGCACCAGGCCGGCGAACTTGGTGGAGAAGTTCTCCGTGTCGAAATGGTCGATCCGGCGAATGCCGCTGCGACCGGCCAGAATGCCTTCCCAGGTACTGGCCACGTCGGTGCCCAAGGGGCTCAACATTCCCAGACCGGTTATCACTACTCGACGTCGTGTCACCCGTTCTCCTCCCAAAAAAAACCGCAAGCCCGGAGAGCCTGCGGTTTTTTTACTGACGTTGCGTTGGCTGTGACCGAATCAGCTGTGCGACTTGATGTAATCCACGGCAGCTTGAACGGTGCTGATCTTCTCAGCCTCTTCGTCCGGAATTTCGGTTTCGAATTCTTCCTCGAGAGCCATTACCAGCTCGACGGTGTCCAGTGAATCGGCACCCAGGTCTTCGACGAAGGAGGCGGCGGGCTTAACGTCTTCCGGTTTAACGCCCAGTTGCTCAACGATGATCTTCTGGACCCGTTCTTCGATGCTGCTCATGATGTTATTACTCTCCTGTTGATGGTGTGCAAGCACCTATGAGCGGCTATTCTAGGTGAACGCTGTTCGCGCATGCAAGCCGCTCTCGGTGCCGGTTTTCTCGGATTCGTTTCCAAATGTTTGGGCGCCTGTGAAAATCGCCCTTACGCCGTGGCTACGCGCAGCTTAGCGGTTTTCCCCGGCGATGTCTCAACCCGTGAACATCCCGCCGTTCACGTGGACCGTGGTGCCGGTCACATAACCGCCGCCATCGCTGGCCAGCCAGCCCACGGCGCTGGCCACTTCCGCCGGCGAACCCAAGCGCCCCAGCGGTATTTCGCTAAGCAGCGCTTCGCGCTGTGCCTCGGGCAGGCCGTCGGTCATATCGGTCTGAATAAAGCCCGGCGCCACCGAATTCACGGTGATGTTGCGCGACCCCAGCTCCCGCGCCAGGGCCCGCGTGAAGCCTTCCACGCCCCCTTTTGCGGCGGCGTAATTGGCCTGGCCGGCGTTGCCCATGGTGCCGACCACGGAGCTGATATTGATCACCCGGCCCCAGCGGGCCTTGGTCATGCCCTTCAGGCAGGCCTTGGTGACCCGGTACAGCGAATTCAGGTTGGTGTTGATCACATCCTGCCACTCATCCGCCTTCATGCGCAGCATCAAGTTGTCACGGGTGATGCCGGCGTTGTTGACCAGCACCAGCGGCGCGCCGTACTCGGCGCTCAGCGCTTTGAGGCCGTCGGCCACGGAATCGTCGTCGGCCACGTTCAGCACCACGCCGGCGCCCTGCTCGCCGAGCGCTTCAGAGATGGCGGTGGCGCCCTTGTCGCTGGTGGCGGTGCCGACCACGAACCAGCCGGCGCCGGCCAGTTCGGCGGCGATCGCCTGGCCGATACCGCGCGTGGCGCCGGTGACCAGCGCTACTTTTCTGTCCTCGCTCATAAGGTTCTCCTCAGGCGCCGGTGAGCGCGTTCTGAAAGGCGGCATCGTTTTCCAGGGGCTTGGCGTCCACGCCCCGGTCGATGCGCTTGGTCAGGCCACACAGCACCTTGCCGGGCCCGCACTCGTAGAGCGTGGACACGCCATCGACGGCCAGCGCGCGTACCGTTTCCGACCAGCGCACCGGCGAATGCAGCTGGCGCACCAGCGCACCGCGAATACGGTCCGGGTCGGATTCCGCGCTGACGTCCACGTTATTGATCACCGGCAGCTCCGGCGCAAAGAATTTGGTGCGCTGCAGTTGCTCGGCCAGCTTGTCCGCCGCCGGGCGCATCAGCGCGCAGTGGGACGGCACGCTCACCGGCAGGGCCATGGCCCGCTTGGCGCCGGCGGCCTTGCAGGCCTCGATGGCCCGCTCCACGGCGCTCACCTGACCGGCGATCACCACCTGGCCCGGGGCATTGAAGTTAACCGCTTCCACCACCTCGCCCTGGGCGGCGTCGGCGCAGGCCTGGCGGACCTGGTCGTCGTCCAGGCCCAGGATTGCGGCCATGCGGCCCTCGCCGTCGGCCACCGCGGCCTGCATCAATTCACCGCGCCGCCGCACCAGGCGCACGGCGTCGCCCAGGGTGATCACCCCGGCGCAGGTGAGCGCGGTGTATTCGCCCAGGCTGTGGCCGGCGAGCCGGTCGGGACGGGCGCCGCCGGCCTGCTCCCACAGCTTCCACAGGGCCACACCGGCGGTGAGCAGCAGCGGCTGGGTGTTTTCGGTGCTGTTGAGGGCCTCTTCCGGGCCTTCCTGAGCCAGTTGCCAAAGATCCAGATCCAAGGCGCCTGAGGCCTCCTGGAACGCCTGGCGCACCGGAACGCGCTCGGCGAAATCGGCCAGCATACCCAGGCTCTGGGAGCCCTGGCCGGGAAAGACGAAAGCGGTTTTCGACATGCGTTTGCCTCTTTGGTATCGCTCGAGCCGGGAGTATGCCGCCTGCGGACGCGGCTGTCCGCCCGACCCTGAAACAAATTGTGAATGCCCGGGCCCATGCCCGGCGGGGTCTAGGAGGCTTCGGCCGGCGCCAGAGCGTCGCGGATCAGGGCCGGCACATTGCGTTCGGCCTCCAGAACCGCCACTTCCAGAGCGCTGACGAAGCCCTCCACGCCGGTGCCACCGTGGCTTTTCACCACGATGCCGTTCAGCCCCACCAGGCTGGCGCCGTTGTAGCGCTCCGGGTCCAGGCGATGCTTGAGCCCGCGCAGCAGCGGCAGCGCGAACAGGCCGCTGAGTTTGCGCAGCAGGGAGCGGCCGGCCTCTTCGCGGATCATGCCGCCGATCATCGAGGCGGCGCCTTCCATGGTCTTCAGCGACACATTACCGACGAAGCCGTCGCAGACCACCACGTCCACGTCACCCAGGAAGATGCCGTTGCCCTCGACAAAGCCGGCGTAGTTCAGGTTCTCCGCCTGCTGCATCAGCGTCGCCGCTTCCTTGATCTGCTCGTTGCCCTTGATGTCTTCCTCGCCGATATTGAGCAGCGCCACCCGTGGCGCGCTCAGGCCGTCGACGGCGCGCACCACCGCCTGGCCCATCAGGGCGAACTGCAGCAGATGCTTGGGCTCGGAATCCACGTTGGCGCCCAGATCGAGCATATGGCAATGCCCTTTGGCGGTGGGGATGGCGGTGCAGATGGCGGGCCGGTCAACGCCCGGCAGGGTCTTGAGAACGAAGCGGCTGACCGCCATCAGAGCGCCGGTATTGCCGGCACTGACGGCCGCCAGGGCGCGGCCTTCCTTGACCTGATTGATGGCCACGCGCATGGAAGAGTCTTTCTTCTGGCGCAGCGCCACGGCGACCGGGTCGTCCATGGCCACCACTTCCGACGCCGGGGTCAGCGCCAGGCGCGGGTGATTGTCGAGTTTTTCTTTTTTCAGGGCCGCGGCGAGGGCGGACGGCTCGCCCACCATGATCACGTGCAGATCGGGGTGGCGTGCCAGAATCCGGGCCACGGCGGGCACGGTCACGGGCAGACCGTGATCGCCGCCCATGGCGTCCACGGCCAGGGTCACAACCGCTGACATGGCAAGGGCCTGTTCATAGCAAGTTTGGCGGCCATGATACGAGTTCGATCCGGCCGTGGATAGAGAAACGGGAGCCCTGAAGGCTCCCGTTACACAGTCGTCCTGTTGTCATCGACGGGCGGCAAACCGCCCGAACGCGACGGGACTTACTCTTCTTCGTCGTCCAGTTCCGCGGTGCGCAGCACCTGACGGCCACGGTACATACCGTCCGGAGAGATGTGGTGACGGCGGTGTACCTCACCGGTGCTCGCGTCTTCGGTGATCGCGGGCGCGGTCAGCGCATCGTGGGAACGACGCATGCCACGCTTGGAACGGGTTTTGCGACTCTTCTGAACAGCCATTTGTTGCTCCTCGGCGTATTACTTGCGGCGGCCCTTCAAACGGGCCAGCACGGCAAACGGATTATCCGGATCGGACTGATTGTCATCCTGGTCGCCCGGATCCCCAGCGCTCTGGGGCGGCGGATCGGGGCACTGATCGTGAAGCGCCACCAGCGGCATCGCCAGCAGCAGCTCTTCTTCCACCAGTTCCGCCAGCGTCACGCGCTCTTCGGTAACCAGCAATGGATCCAGGTCGGCGGGCAATGCCTTGGCCTGCTCTTCGCTCCACACCAACATCAGATCGACGTCGGCGGCGACTTCCTGTTGCACCGGCTCCAGACAACGCTGGCAAACCAGAACCAGGGAAGTCTCCACCCGGCCCTGAACGCGCCGGCGGCCGTCTTCGTCCCGGCCAAAGGCCAGACGCACCCGGACCGGCTGGTCCAGACTTTCGCGATATTCCCGCAGTCTGGGGAGGTCCCCGACCCGGGCTTCGCCTTCGACGACGCGTTCCTGGTCCGCGAACTTCCTCGGTTCCAGATACGGTGGCAGTTGCCCTGAAAACATAAGCGCGCAATTCTAGGCGCGGGCCCGCGTCCTGTCAAAGCGAAAATACACCCGCGGCGCCCGGCTTAACTGTCTGAGAAAGCTGGTTTTTTCGTGCACCGGATCGGGGCCGTGGGTACACTCCCGACCCGCAACCACCCGCCGCCGACCAGGAGAGCGCCATGACCGACCAGCCACAGCCTTTGATTCTGGCCTCCTCGTCACCGTTCCGCCGCGAGCTGCTGGGCAAGCTGCGTCTGTCATTTCAGCATCACAGCCCGGACATCGACGAGAGCGCGCGCCCCGGCGAAATCCCAACCGAACTGGTAAGGCGCCTGGCACGGAACAAAGCCGCCGCCCTCGCCGACGCCCACCCCGACGCCCTGATTATCGGCTCCGACCAGGTGGCGGTGATCGACGGCGAAGTGCTCGGCAAGCCCGGCGATCACGATACCGCCGTGGCCCAGCTGCGCCGCGCCAGCGGCCGCACCGTGCAGTTTCTCACCGGGCTGTGCCTGCTGAACAGCGCCACCGGACGCCACCAGAGCGGGTGCGAGCGCTTCACCGTGCACTTCCGCCAACTCCGTGACCACCAGATTGAGCGTTACATTGAGGTCGAACAACCCCTGAACTGCGCCGGCAGCTTCAAGTCCGAGGGTTTGGGCATCGTGTTGTTTAAAGCGCTCGAAGGCCGGGATCCTAACGCGCTGGTAGGACTACCGCTGATTATGCTCACCGACTTCCTGGCCGCCGAGGGCATCGCCCTACCCGGCTAGAACCGCAAGCCATCAATGGTGGCAACTTGTGGGAGCGGGCCCGCTCCTACCATTCGCGGTTAGCGCAGGGTGGGCGCGCCGCCTTCCAGGCCCAGGGTCTGGCCGATGCCGTTGCCGATGGAGGTGCCGAAGCGCTTCAGGAAACGGTCCACCGGCGAGCGGGTAACGGTGTAATCCACCATTTCCTCGAGGCCGGCCACGTCACGGGCCACCTGCCCCGGGCTTTTCAGACCGTCCACCAGACCCAGCTCCAGGGCCCGCTCACCGGTCCAGAACAGACCGGAAAACAGCTCCGGGTGCCCGTCCACCTGCAGGCGGTCACCCCGGCCTTCCTTCACCGCGCCGATAAACTGCTGATGGATCTCGTCGAGCATGGTCTGCACGTGCTCGCGGTCGGACTCGCGCACCGGCGAGAACGGGTCAAGCAGCGCCTTGTTCTCGCCGGCGGTGTACACGCGGCGCTCCACGCCCAGCTTCTCGGCGGCTTCCTGCACCCCGAAGCTGGCCATGATCACGCCGATGGAGCCGACGATGCTGGCCGGATCGGCGTAGATCTGGTCGGCGGCGGCGGCGATGTAATAGGCACCGGAAGCGCCCATGTCGGTGATCGCCGCGTACAGCTTTTTATCCGGGTATTCGGCGCGAAGGCGCTGAATCTCGTTGAACACAAAGTTGGCCTGCACCGGCGAGCCGCCCGGGCTGTTGATGCGCAGCAGCACCGCCTCGGCGTTCTCCGCCTCGAAGGCGTCGCGCAGGCCGCGGCTGAGCAGGTCGGCGCTGGCTTCGGAATCCGCCATGATCACGCCGTTCAGGTCGACCACCGCCACATGGGGCTCGGCCACCGCCATGGCGTCCCCGGAACGGCTGCCGGTCATCATGAACAGCAGCGTGAACAGGTAAATAAAGGTCAGGCTTTTGAAGAAAATACCCCAGCGCCGGCTTTTGCGCTGCTCCGCCTGGGCCTGGCCGAGCAGCTTCTCGAGCAGCTTCCACTCTTTGCTTGTGGGACCGCTGTTCGCCGGATTGTTGTTGTCGGACTCCATCTACACCGTCTCCTCGAAGTGTGTTTCGCAGTCGACGCCGAGCAACGGCAGCAACTGCGGTAAAGCATCGATCACCGCCAGGGGGTGAAAGTTCATCAAACGGTCCACCGGATGCGCGCCGTAACTCACCGCCACCCGGTCGACACCGGCGTCGCGCGCCATCTGCAGGTCAAAGGACGTATCCCCGACCACCAGCGCCCGCTCCGGCGCCACTCGCAGTTCGCTCAGGAGTTCCGTGACCATCGCCGGGTGCGGCTTGGAGTGGGTTTCATCGGCACAGCGCGACGCATCAAAACTATTGCCCAGGCCACTGCTGGCCCACACCCGGTCCAGGCCCTTGCGGCTCTTGCCGGTGGCCACCGCCAGACGCAGCCCGGCACCGCGCAGCGCCGCCAGCGTTTCGCGGGCGCCCGGGTACAGCTGGCTGGGGCTCGCCTCGGCGGCCACGAAATGCACCGCATAGCGCTCGCGCATGCGCGCCAGGGCCCCGTCGTCGATGCCCGGGTAAAGAGTGCGCAGCGCTTCCGGCAGACCCAGCCCGATGATCTCACGCACGGCGTCGTCCTCCAGCACCGGCAGGCAGAGGTCGGCGCCGGCCTTGTGCATACAGGCAATGATGCGCCCGGTGGAGTCCATCACCGTGCCGTCCCAGTCGAAAATCACCAATTGGTAGGCCATCAGCGCTTGTCCGCCCGCAGGGCCGCCAGGATGGTCTCGAAATCCTCGTCCAGGGGCGCGTTGATCTTAATCGTTTCGCCGCTCTTGGGGTGGCGGAACACCAGCGACCGGGCATGCAGACACAGGCGGCGGTGCCCCAGGGCTTCCAGCCGCGCGTCGCCCTTGCGGCTGCCGTATTTATCGTCGCCGAGAATCGGGAACCCGCCGAACTGGCTGTGCACACGGATCTGGTGGGTGCGCCCGGTGCCCAGGCGCGCCTCCACCAGGGCGGCGTCGCCGAACCGCTCCACCAGCGTGAAGTCGGTCACCGACGCCTTGCCCTCGCGGGACACCCGCACCATCCGCTCGTTGCCCTGGGTGATCTTCAGCAGGGGCGCTTCCATCCGCCGCTCGCTGCCTTTGAACCCCTGACACAACAGCCAGTAACGCTTCTCCACCCCACCCTGCTGCATCAGCTTTTGCAGGCGACGCAAAAAGCCCCGGTGGCGGGCCACCATGATGCAGCCACTGGTGTCCCGGTCGAGCCGGTGCACCAGTTCCAGATTCCGTTCTTCCGGGTAGAGCACGCGCAGCGCCTCGATCAGCCCCAAACTGACCCCGCTGCCGCCGTGCACCGCCAGCCCGGCGGGCTTGTTGAAGATGAAAATCTGGTCGTCCTCGTAGAGCAGCGCCCGCGCCAAACGTTCGGCCAGCCCGTCGCTGACCACCGGCGGCGCCTGGGACTCGCTGGTACGCACCGGCGGAACCCGCACCACGTCGTCCACGGCCAGACGCGTGGTCTGCTTGGCACGCTTTTTGTTCACCCGCACCTCGCCGGAACGGATGATCCGATAGATGCGCGAACGGGGCACACCCTTGAGGTGGGTGATCAGGAAATTATCAAGGCGTTGGCCGTCACGGCCTTCATCGATGGTAACGAAAGTGACGCGATCGGCGGCGGGGGTATCTGACATGCGGCGATTCTAGCCAAGCGGGCGCGGCTCCGCCAGCGGTGTCGTCGTTCAGGCCCCACTCATCCCTCGCCCATCTATCTGATTGATCAGACTGTGATTTTACTGGTATAGTCAGCCGTCGGCCCGGGCTGGCCAACGGCGACGCGCAGCGACCATTCGCCGTCGGTACACCAACACCCGCCAGCCCGCCCGACAAGAATCGAACGGGCCCGAAAGGCCCCGACGCTGCAGCCAATCCCCCGGCGGCAACACAACTCCCCGGCGGATTACCGACAACCAACACCAGGTGGTCTGCGGCACAGGTCGAAGACATAGCCGGGTTGCCGGCGAGCAGCGCCAATAGCGCCCCTTGCCGACACCCCAACCGGTACACAGACGGTAAAGTTTACCCGGCCCGGCGCGTTTGACGCGCCGGGCACAGCGTAACGCGGATAGAGGGGCCAAGGCCCCGCCAGCAACGCCAACGGCACAACTTCACAAGCCCGGAGAGGAACAGGAAAGGTAGAAGACAGGCAGATTACCAACGTCGTCCGAGCGCCCAGCGCCGCCACGCGTGAGCATTGCCTGCTCGCCACTCTTCCGCCTCCCCATCAGGGTAAGAGGTCTGATACCGGTATTGATACCGGCCCGCTGCATGCCGCCACGAACCTTGTGGTAGCACAAAAATGAAACGAATGTTAATCAACGCCAGCCACCCGGAAGAAGTACGGGTGGCGTTGGTGGATGGCCAGAGACTCTATGATCTGGACATCGAGCATCGCACCCGCGAACAGAAAAAAGCCAACATCTATAAAGGCAAGATCACCCGCGTTGAGCCGTCCCTGGAAGCCGCCTTCGTGGACTTCGGCGCCGAGCGTCACGGTTTTCTGCCCCTCAAGGAAATTTCCCGCCAGTACTTCCAGAAAGACCCCAAGGACATCCAGGGCCGCATCAATATCAAGGATGTGATCAAGGAAGGTCAGGAAATCATCGTTCAGGTGGACAAGGAAGAACGGGGCAACAAAGGCGCCGCGCTCACCACCTTTATCAGCCTGGCCGGCCGCTACCTGGTGCTGATGCCCAACAACCCCCGCGCCGGGGGCATTTCACGCCGCATCGAGGGCGAGGAACGCCAGCAGCTCAAGGAAGCGCTGAGCAGCCTGGATATCCCCGACGAAATGGGCGTGATCGTGCGCACCGCCGGCCTTGGCCGTGGCGCCGAGGAATTGCAGTGGGATCTCAACTACCTGCTCAAGCTGTGGGGCTCCATCGCCGAGGCGTCGGAAACCCGTAAAGCGCCCTTCCTGGTGTACCAGGAATCCAACGTCATCATCCGCGCCATTCGCGATTACCTGCGCAAGGACATCGGCGAAGTCCTGATCGATTCCGAAAAGGTCTACAACGAAGCCCAGGCGTTCGTTCAGCAGGTAATGACCGATTTTCAGCACAAGCTGAAACTGTATAACGACGACACGCCGCTGTTCTCCCGTTATCAGATCGAATCGCAGATCGAGACCGCGTTCGAACGCGAAGTGAAGCTGCCCTCCGGCGGCTCCATCGTCATCGACCCCACCGAAGCGCTGGTGTCCATCGACATCAACTCCTCGCGCGCCACCAAGGGCGCCGACATCGAGGAAACCGCGCTGCAGACCAACCTGGAAGCGGCGGAAGAAATCGCCCGCCAGCTGCGCCTGCGCGACATCGGCGGCCTGATCGTGGTCGACTTCATCGACATGGGCCCGGCGCGCAATCAGCGCGAAGTGGAAAACCGCATGCGCGACGCGCTGGAAGCGGACCGTGCCCGCATCCAGCTGGGCCGCATCTCCCGCTTCGGCCTGCTGGAGCTGTCCCGCCAGCGGCTGCGCCCCAGCCTCGGCGAAACCTCCAGCATCGTGTGCCCACGCTGTGACGGCCTGGGCCATATCCGCGACGTCAAATCCCTGGCCCTGAGCATCCTCCGCCTGATCGAGGAAGAGGTGATGAAAGAGCGCACCGGGGAGATTCAGGCCCAGGTGCCGGTGGCCGTGGCCACCTACCTGCTCAACGAGAAGCGCCCGGTACTGCGGGAAATCGAAAGCATCCACAAAGTGCGCGTGCTGATTATCCCCAACCCCAACCTGGAAACCCCGCACTTCCAGGTCGAGCGCATTCGCGACGACCAGACCAAGGCCCAGGTGAGCCACGAACTGGAACTGCTGGAAGGCCAGCAGGACCCGGCCACCCTGTCCGCCCAGGACACTGAAATCAAAACCCAGGAGCCGGCGGTGAAGCTGGTGGCGCCGGACACCGCGCCGCCGCCGCCCAAGCCGCAGCCGGAACCGAAACCGGAAGCCGCCGCCAAGGCGCCCTCCAAGAAGCCCGCCAGCGCGCCGAAGCCGCCGCTGGAGCCGGGCCTGCTGGCCCGTTTCTTCACCTGGCTGGCAGCGCTGTTCAGCGCCTCCGAGGACGACAAGCAACAGCGTGACGGCAAGCGCGACGGACAAGCCGGTAACCGCCAGAACCGCGACGGCAAAAACGACGCCCGGGGCAACAACAACCGCGGCGGCGACAACCGTCGTGGCGGACGCCGCAACGGCGGCAACCGCAACCGTAACGCCGACGGTGACAACCGTGGCGGCGACGGTCGCGGTGGCGATAGCCGTGGCAATGATAACCGCGGCAACGATAACCGTGGAGAGAACCGCAAGGACGACAACCAGGACGGCAGAAGCGAAGGCGGCAACCGCCGTGGCGGACGCAACCGTCGTGGCGGCCGTGGCGGCAACCGGGGCGGCGATAACCGCAACGGCGACAACCGTGGTGCCGACAACCGTGGCGACGACCAGAAAAGCGCCGACACCGGCAAGCCGGAGTCCAAACAGGACGCCAAACAGGACAACAAGGGCGAGCCCAAAGGCGGCGCCGGCAAAGGCCCGCGCAAGGACGACGGCCCCAAGGCCCAGCGCCGCACCGACAGCAAGGACGACCGCCCCCTGCGCGAGCGTCAGCGTCCCGGCGCCCAGGACAAAGCGGCCCAGGATAACGCTGCCCAGAGCGACGACCCGACCACCGCCGGTGGCCCGCCCCCGCGCATGACGTCCGAGGACAACACCCCCGGCCGTGATCAGGAGCGCGGCGACAGCCGTCCGCCCAAGGCCAAACTGGTGCCCGCCGAAGAGAACGGCGAGCCGCAAACCGCCGACGCCAAGCCGGACGCCGAACAGGCGGCCGAGGCCCAGGCGCCCCAGGCCGCCGCCGCCCGCCAGCAGGAAAAGCCGGCAACCAGCACGGAAAAGCCCGCCGCCAAGGCTGAAAAGCCCTCCACGCCGCAAGCCGACCAGCCCGGGCAGGAGCAGCCGCCGGCTCAGGTAAAGGAAGCGCCGCAGGCGTATCAGGCGTCCGCGGATACCGGGGAAAAGCCCAAGGCCACTACCAGCGAAGCCGCGCCAGCGCCTTCCGCCGAAGCCCCTGCAGCAAAAGCGCAGGAGCCCGCCAAGCAGGAAGCGCCTTCGGCTAAGCCGGAAGAGCCCTCAGCCAAGGTAGAAGAGCCCTCAGCGAAGGTGGAGGAGCCCGCAGCCAAGGCGGAAGAGCCCGCAGCCAAAGCAGAAGAGCCTTCAGCCAAGGCAGAGGAGCCTTCGGCCAAGCCAGAGGAGCCTTCAGCCAAAGTAGACGAGCCTTCAGCGAAAGCAGAAGAAACCCCGGCCAAAGAGGCACCTTCAGCTCAGGCAGAGGCGCCGTCAGCGAAGGTAGAAGAGCCTTCAGCGACGGTAGAAGAGCCTTCAGCCAAAGCGGAAGAGCCGTCAGCCGAGGCTGAGACGCCCGCGGCGAAGACGGAAGAACCTTCGCCCAAGCCGGAGCCTCAGGCGCCTTCAACGGCGGCGGATCAGGTCTCTCGTGCCGGCAACGACCCGCGCGACCGCACGCCGGGCCAGCCGGTACCGCAGCCGGAACGCAAGCCCGCCGCCAGCCCCGCCCCGGCCGAGCAAGCGTCGGCCGAGGCGGAGACCGGCGAAGCCGAACAGCCGGCCACCCCGGCATTCAGCAAGCCGGTGGCGCCGGAGCGCCCGGCCGGGCGCGCCAGCAATGACCCACGCCTGCGCCGCCGTCAGCAACAGGCGGAACAAGCCGCCCGGGAAAATTCCGGCGACGGCAACCCCGGTGCCTGATCGGTCCACCCGACGGTCACACCCATAAAAAAACCGCCCTTCGGGGCGGTTTTTTTTGGTCCGGTCATTGGTTCAGGGCAGCGCCACCGGTTCTTGCTCCAGCGTCACGCCAAAGCGGGCCAGAACGTCCTCGCGCACGGCGGCGGCCAGCGTCAGCACGTCATCGGCACGGGCGCCGCCGTGGTTGACCAACACCAGGGCCTGGTCCCGATGCATGCCCACCGGCCCGAGCCGGCGGCCCTTCCAGCCGGCGTGCTCGATCAGCCAACCGGCGGCCAGCTTGGCCCCGTTCGGGTGCGGGAAGGACACCAAACTCGGGTAGCGGGCTTTCAATCGTTCCAGCTCCGCCGCGCTGACCACTGGATTCTTGAAGAAGCTACCGGCGTTGGGCAGCACCCCGGGGTCGGGCAGCTTGCTTTGCCGCAGCTCTATCACCGCTGCCCGCACCGCCGCCGGGTCCAGAGCGCGCGGATCCTGGCCGGCGAATCGCTCCGCCAGACCGCCGTAGTCCACCCGGCGGGCGCCGTGGCGGTGCAGCCGCAGCGTGATGCCGGTGATAATGAATTCGCCGCGCCGGCGGCTCTTGAACAGGCTGTCGCGGTAGTCGAATTCGCACTGGTCGGCCTGGAAGCGCCCTACCCGACCGTCGGCCACCGCCACCACATCCACGCTTTCCAGACAATCGGCCAGCTCCACGCCGTAGGCGCCGATGTTCTGGAACGGCGCCGCGCCGGCGGTGCCGGGGATCAGCGACAGATTTTCCAGCCCGCCCCAACCGCGCGCCACGGCGTCCGCCACCAGGTGGTCCCAGACGACCCCCGCGCCCACGCGCACCCGCACCTGGTCCGCGCTCTCGTCCAGATAGTCGATCCCATCAAACGCCGGAATCACCGTGAGCCCGGGCAGGTCGCCGCGCAGCACCACGTTGCTGCCCTCGCCGAGCACGTAGAGCGGCTCGACCGGGTCGCGCCCGGCCAGCAATTCGCCCAGCGCGGCCACATCCACCGGGCGCGCCAGCCGCTGCGCGCGGGCCGGCAGCGCCAGGGTATTGGCGCCGCTCAGATCGGCGTCATGCTCGATCACAGGCGCTCCCGCAACCGCGCCAGCCAAAGATCACTGGCGCGTTCCACCAGATTCAGCACATGGCCGAAACCGTCCTCGTCGCCGTAGTACGGATCCGGCACTTCACCGGGGCCGTCCTCGCCGAGCACGTCGAGGAAACGGGCCAGCACCAGACCCTCGCGGGCGATGCCCGGCCCCGGATCAAGCGCGCGCAGGTCGGCCAGGTTGCTGTTGTCCATGGCCAGGATGTAATCGAAGTGGCGGAAGTCGTCGGCGCTCACCTGGCGCGCGCGCAGGTCGTCCATGGGGTAGCCACGCTCGGCGGCGGCGGCGCTGGCGCGCTGGTCCGGCGGCCGGCCGATGTGCCAGTCGCCGGTGCCGGCGCTTTCAATGCGCAGGCGGTCGCTCAGGCCGGCGTCCCGCACCCGTTGGCGGAACACCGCTTCGGCGGTGGGCGAGCGGCAGATATTGCCCAGGCAAACAAACAGTATCGACAATGACATCATGCTTGGCCTTCCTCCGCCCGCAGGTGGCGACGCATGCGCTGCAGGTCCATGTCCGTGTCGACCCCGCCGGGCACCGGTTCTCGGGCCGGCGCCACATGGATGGGAACCCCGTTGGCCAGGGCCCGTAATTGCTCCAGGGATTCGTGCATTTCCATGGAGGCCGGCTCCCAGCTCACGAACTGGTGCAAAAAGCCGACCCGATAGGCGTAAATACCGATATGGCGCCACCAATAGCCGGGGTCCATAACAATATCGTGCGGGTCCGGTTGCTGGCTGAAGGCATCGCGATGCCAGGGGATCGGCGCCCGCGAGAAATACAGGGCTCGCCCATTGGCGTCAAACACCACTTTGCAGATGTTGGGGTTGAACAGGTCAATGCCGCGCTCAATGGGCTCGCACAGGGTGGCCATGCGGCACTCCGGATGGGCGGCCAGGTTCGCCGCCACCTGGTCGATCACGGCGGGGGGGATCAGCGGCTCGTCGCCCTGCACATTGACCACGATGTCGTCGTCGGCCAGGCCCAACTGCTCCGCCACTTCCTGCAGCCGGTCGGTGCCGGAGGGGTGATCGGCGCGGGTCATCACCACCTCGCACTGGTCGCCCACGGCATCGCGGACCCGTTCGTCGTCGGTGGCCACCAGTACCCGGGTGGCGCCGCTCTTGGCGCAACGTTCCGCCACCCGGGCCACCATCGGCCGGCCGGCCAGGTCCGCCAGCGGTTTGCCCGGCAAACGCGAGGACGCGTACCGGGCCGGCACTACCACATAGAAACTCATAACTGTCCTTACAGAGGCTGCGGTTGCAATGCACGATCAATCATGGCGTCCAGAGTGGCCGGCGGCAAACTGGCGTGCACCGGCAGCATCCACAGGCGCGGATCGTCGAAACCACGGCATTTTACCGCATCTTTCTCGGTCATGATCACCGGCCGGCCATCGGCGAAGTCCAGATCCTCGGCGGTGAAAGCATGATGGTCGGCAAAGGCGTGCGGGGTGACCGCCAGGCCCAGTACCGCCAGGGTGCGGAAAAACCGGTCCGGATTGCCGATGCCGGCGACACCGTGTACCGCCCCGTACCGCTCTCGGAAGCTGGCGGCGTCCAGGGTCTCGCCATCGCATAGCCGTACCAGATCACCGGGCACAAGATGCATGGTGGTGGCGCCGGGCCAGGCGCCGCCGTTGGCGACCAGGAAGTCCACCCGGGAAAGCCGGGACGCCGGCTCGCGCAGCGGACCGGCCGGCAGGCAGCGCTGGTTGCCGAGGCCACGGCGGGCGTCGATCACGACCACCTCACTGGAGCGCGGCAAAGCGTAGTGCTGCAGGCCATCGTCGCTGATCACCAGATCGGGATGGAAATCCGTTATCGCGCGTTGCAGAGCCCGGTCACGGTGTGGATCAAGCACCACCGGCACCGCCGCGCGGCGGGCGATCAGCAGCGGCTCGTCACCCACTTCCCGAGGGTCGTCGTCCAACGCCACGACGCGCGGCCAGGCGTCCGACTGGCCGCCGTAGCCCCGCGAAATCACCACCGGGCTCAGGCCCCGCTGGCGGGCGCGCTCGGCCAGAGCGATCACCAGCGGCGTTTTGCCGGTGCCGCCCACCGCCACGTTGCCGACCACCAGCACCGGCACCGGCGGCCGCTCGGCACGGTCCCGGAAACGGCGCAACCGGCGCCCGGCCACACGCCCCACCAGCCAGCCCAGCGGGCGCAGCGGCGTCAGCCAGGCGCTGCCCTCGTACCAGCCGCGCTCTACGCGGCGGCGCCAATCAACCATGGCCGTTGTCGGCGAAATCCATTTTGTAGAGCTGGGTGTAGAGTCCATTCTTTTCCAACAATTCGGTATGGGTGCCCTGCTCGACCAACTGTCCCTGGTCCAGCACCAGGATGCGGTCCGCTTTTTCGATGGTGGACAGGCGGTGGGCGATCACCAGGGTGGTGCGCCCTTCCATCAGGCGCTCCAGCGCCTGCTGAATGTGGTGTTCCGATTCCGTGTCCAGGGCGCTGGTGGCCTCGTCGAGGATCAGGATCGGGGCGTCCTTGAGCAGCGCCCGTGCGATCGCGATGCGCTGACGCTGGCCGCCGGAAAGCTGAGCGCCGTCCTGGCCCACTTCGGTGTCGAGGCCGTGCTCCAGGCCCTGAATGAAGTCCCAGGCGTAGGCGTTGCGCGCGGCCTGTTCCACCTGGGCGTCGTCGGCGTCGCGCATCTCGCCGTAGGCGATGTTATGGCGCACGGTGTCGTTAAACAGCACCACCTTCTGGCTGACCATGGCGATCTGACGGCGCAGATGGGCCAGCTTGTAGTCCGGCAGCGGCACGCCATCGAGCAGCACCTGGCCCTGGTCCGGGTCGAAGAACCGCGGCAGCATCGCCGAAATGGTGCTCTTGCCGGCGCCGGAACGGCCTATCAGCGCCACGGTCTCGCCACTGTTGACGCTGAGACTGAGATTACGCAGCACCGGCTGCGCCGGGTCATAGCCGAAGGTGACCTCGCGGAACTCGATGTTGCCGTCGGTGCGCGGTAACTCCTGGTCGCCTTCGTCGCGCTCTTCCGGGCGGTCCATCAGCTCGAACAACGAGGCCGCGCCGGTGACGCCGCGCTGGATTTTCACGTTGACGTCGGTGAGCTGCTTGAGCGGTTTCTGGATCATCCCGGCGGCGGCGATGTAAGACAGGAACCCGCCGACGGTGAGGTTTTCGCCCATCATCGTGATGTACAGATAGGTGACCGCGCCGATCGCCAGCGAGACGAACAGCTGCACGATCACCGTGGACCCGATTTTGCTGGCGTTGAGCTTGGTGTTCTGGCGCGAGAAACGGCGGCTCACCGAATGGAAGCGGTCCGCCTCCAGCTTCTGGCCACCGAAAATCTTCACCGCCTGGTTGCCCTCGATGGCTTCACCGAGGAACTGGGTGATGTTGCCCATGGAGCCCTGGATGCGGCGGCTGATGTGGCGGAAGCGCTTACTGGTGAGGTTCACCACCAGACCCACCAGGGGTGCGGCGATCAGCAGAATCAGCGTCAGTTTCCAATTCTGATAGAGCAGGAAGGTGAGCAGCCCGATCACGGTAAGGCCTTCGCGCAACATCACGATCAGCGCGTCGGTGCCGGCGCTGGTGATCTGCTGGGCGTCGAAGATGATCTTCGACATGATGCGCCCGGAGGCGTTGTTGTTGTATTCCGACTGCGGCAAACGCAGCACATGACCGAACACGTCGTTGCGCAGCCGGTAGACGATTTCCTGCGCCACCCAGGTCATCGAGTAGCTGCCCATGAACTGGCCGATCCCCTGCGCCAAGGCGATAAAAAACGGCGCGATGGAGACGATCACCACGCGGTGCGGTTCCGGGTTGACCACGGTTTCACCCAGGTAGCCCGCCAGTTGCGCCGCGCCGGCCTGGGTAGCGGCGTAGATCGCGTAGCCGATGAAACTGGCGAACAGGATCAGGGCATGGGGTCGTACATACGACAGCAAACGCTTGTAGGTCTGCCAGGCGTCATCGGGTTGTTGGCTCATTGGCCCTCTTCGTCGGCTTCACGGGTGGTCAGTGACAGCTTATCAAAGCCCAGCTGCCCGGCCACATCCATCACCCGCACCACCGCCTGATAGCTGGCGTTGGCGTCGGCGGTGATGATCATCGGCAAGGCGGCTTTGTCCTGCCCCAGCCGTAGCAGGGCCGAACGCAGGCCCGCTTCACTGTTGTCGGTGAGCTTTTCACCGTTGATCAGGTACTCGCCGAGCGGCGAAACCAGTACCTCCACCGCCTGCGCCGGGCTTTCCGGCGGCATGCCCTGGGCTTCCGGCAGGGTAAGCGAAAGCTGGGTCTCACGGGTGAAGGTGGTGGAGACCATGAAGAAAATCAGCAGCAGGAACACCACATCGATCAGCGGCGTCAGGTTGACGCTGATCTCTTCCTGGCGCGGGCGCGGGAACTTCACGTCTTCTCTCCAGGAGTCTGTCCTGGTGTCGCCTCCCGCTCCCCGTGGACCAGGTCCACCAGGTGCACGGCGCTCTGCTCCATGCCCACGGTGATCTCTTCCACCCGGCGCACGAAAAAGCGATGGAAGAAAATCGCCGGAATCGCCACCACCAGACCGGCGGCGGTGGTCAGCAGCGCCTGGGAGATCCCCCCGGCCAGCTGCGCCGCGTCGCCGGTGCCGTGCATCATAATCGCGGCGAACACGTCGATCATACCGATCACCGTGCCCAGCAGGCCGAGCAAAGGCGCGATGGCGGCGATCGACCCGAGCGTGGAGAGGTACTTCTCCAGGTCGTGGACCACCCCGGTGGCTTCCTCCTGGATGCTCTCCTTCATGATGTCCCGGCCGTGGCGGGCATTGGCCAGCCCGGTGGCGAGAATCCGCCCCAGCGGCGACTCCTCGCGCAGCGTTTTGAGCCGCTGGGCGTTCAACTGGCCTTTTTTCAGCCAGCCGCGCACCTGCGGCAAGGTACCCGGCGGCGTCAGCTTGCTCGGACGCAGAGTCCAGAAGCGCTCACCGACGATGGCCAGCGCCACCACCGAGCTGATCAGGATCGGGAGCATCATCCAGCCCCCGGACTGCACAAGATCCTGCACGTTGCGATCCCCTTTTCACGGTTCCGGCTCGCGGTGCCAGGGCCGACCATGGGCCCGGCGCCACTTTGTTATAAGCGCGGCATTATCAGGGCCGCCCAGGCGAAACACAATCATGCCGGTCCGGTCGGTGCGCAGAAGCGTGACGCCGGCCGCGTCCAACCGGTCCACCACGTCCGGGTCGGGATGATTGAAGCGGTTGGCGTAACCCATCGAAGCCACCGCCCAGCGCGGCGACACAGCGCGCAACCAGGCGCTGGAGGACGACGAGCCACTGCCGTGATGGGCGAGCTGCAGCACGGTCACCGGCGCCACGCGTCCCAGCAGCCGGTATTCCACCTGTTTAGGGATATCGCCGGTCAGCAAGACGCTGGCGCCGAAGGCCTCCACCCGCAGCACGCAACTGGCGGCGTTGCCCTGGTAATCCCCGTCCGGCGGCGGCCACAGGACCTCGAAGCGCACCCCGTCGAACCGCCATTGCTGGCCGGCCCGGCACGGCTGTGAGCCGTCCACGCGGTCCGGCTCGCCGCTCAGCAGGCGCCCGGTGCGCTGCAGATCCGCCAGGCCGCCAGCGTGGTCGCCATCGCCATGGCTGACAATGGTGATGTCCGGGGCCAGACCATGGCGACGCAGCCAGGGCAGCAACACGCTTTTCGCCGCCGACCCGCCGGACCAGCCCGGCCCCAGATCGTAGAGCACCAGGTGGTGCTGGGTACGCAGCGCCAGCGCCTGCCCCTGCCCCACTTCAAACACGATCAGATCCAGCTGACCCCGGGCTGGCGGCTCGTCGCCCGGCAACCACCAGGGCAGCAACCCCAGCAGCAACAACCAGCGCGGCCAGGGCCAGGCCGGCAATAACCCCAGCAGCGCCGACACCAACAACGCCAGACCGGCCCAACCGGGCGCCGGCGGCAGCGCCGGCGACGGCCACCCGTGCAGGCACTCCATCAGGAGCACCGAGGCCTCCACGCCGGTGGCGGCGGCAAGCAGGATAGCGGGGACGTCCAACGCCACGCCGAGCAGCGCCGCGGGCACCACCAAAAGGCTGAACAGCGGCACAAGCAACAGATTGGCCAGCGGGCTGAGCCAGGCCCAGGCGTCGAACAACCAGGCGCCCAGCACCGCCATCACGAGCGGCAAACTGATCATCACCGGCAAACGGCTACCGTCGATCAACAGCAGAATCACCGCCACCGCCGTGAACGACAACCACAGCCCGGCGGACAACGCCGCCAGCGGTTGCAGCAGCAGCACCGCCAACAGGGCCAGCCCCAGCACCGCCCCGGCCTGCGGTCGGGCCCGGCACAGCCGGCAGGCGGTGAGCACCGCCACCATGATCAAAGCGCGCTGGGTGGGCAGCGCGAAGCCGGCCAGCGCCGCGTAGCCGAGCGCCCCGGCCAGCGCCGGCCCCCAGGCCCATTGCTGCAGGCTGAAACGCCGCGCCGGCGGGCACACCAGCCACAGCAGCGGCGCCAGCAGCCAACGCCCCAGCCCCCAGAGCAAGCCAGTGACCAGCGTCAAATGCAGGCCCGAAATCGCCAGCAGGTGGGCGGTGCCAAGATCGCGGAACAGCCGCCACAGCGGCGGATCCAGGCCGCGGCGGTCGCCGGTGACCAGGGCCGGAATCACGGCGGCGGCGAAGGGGCTCAGGGACAATTGCTCGCGGACGCGGCGGGACAGCCGGGCGCGGTGCGCGTCCAGGCTGGCCGGCCGGGCCCGCTGGCGGGTCACCGCCGTGAGCACGCCTCGGGCGTCAATGCGGTTAGCGAGATCGAAACGGGCGCGGTCCGGCCCGGTCTGGTTGTACCAGCCGTGGGGAAAGAAAAGACGCACCTTGCCGCGCAGACGGTCGCCGGCGTTAAGCGCCGGCAGCGGCGCCCAGGCCGTGACTCGAACCCGGTGACGGCCCGGCCAGGGCCGCTCGTCGATGGCCAGGCGCAGGTCCAGAATCATCCGCTGACGACGGGACATCCGCCCGAAACGGGGGCGCGTATCAGTAACCGGCAGCCCCACCACCCGGGCCTCCACGGTCAGGGTGGTGCCGTTAAGGTGCTCCGGCAGCCGGCGGTCCAGCCCGCGCTCCAGGGCCACCAGCCCGTGGACCCAGGACAACGCCAGCAGCAGGCAAAACCAGCGGACGCGCGGAACCGCCAGTGCCGGCGCCGCTAGCACCGCCAGGGGCCACCAAACGCCGCTCCAGACCGCCACGATCATGGCGACAGGGGAAAACCAGTATCGCATCCTTGCTCACCGGGTTGTTATGATCACGCTTCCACGTAACGGCGCGGCGTCACCACAGGTCGATGTAGGCGTACGCCGCCCGGGTCGGCATAATAGCGCCCGTCTTCCAGGGACCTTGCAGTTTCACATGCCCAAACATTTGTTCCGCAAATACCTGCCCTCGCCGGATCGCCTCAAAGGACATAAATCCCTGAGCTTTCTGGGAGAGGTATTGTCGGACCCCAACCTCTGGCACATAAACCGGCATTCACTGGCCGGCGCCGCCTTTATCGGGGTGTTCACCGGGCTTTTGCCGATTCCCCTGCAAATGGGCCTGGCCGCTTTGCTGGCGGTACGCTTCCATTGCAACCTGCCGCTTTCGGTGATGCTGGTGTGGATATCCAACCCGGTCACCTATGTGCCGATCTTTTATTTCACCTACCGGGTGGGCGCCTGGATGATCAGCATGACGCCCAGTTCCCCGCACGGCATCAATGTCGCATGGTTCGTGGAGCAGCTGGTACCGCTGTGGGTGGGCTCTATGGCCTGCGCGCTGATCGCCGGCCTGGCCTCCTATTTCACCGTCAAGCTGTTCTGGCGGCTGGCGGTAGTGCGCAGCTGGAATCTTCGCGCCCGCCGCCGGCAACGGCATCAATAGCCTTCTGATTCTCATAGCCTAACGTCGACGGCACCGTTGGCCTGTCAGCCAGCGGCGATAACCCGGGAAGGAAAAAGCGGAAAGTGTTGTGCGACGGCGGCTCAGGCCACCGGTCGCAGCAGACCGTCGTGCAGCTCGTGGCGGCTCTGGCAACGGCCGGCGAAGTGATGGTCGTGGGTGACCACCAGAAAGGCGGTGCCCAGACGCTGGTTGAGTTCCAGCATCAAGTCCTGCACCTGGTCGGCGGTGCGCTCGTCCAGGTTGCCGGTGGGTTCGTCGGCCATCACCAGCGCCGGGTCGGTCACCAGCGCCCGGGCAATCGCCACCCGTTGCCGCTCGCCGCCGCTCAGCTGGGCGGGTTTATGCTCGGCGCGCGGCGCCAGGCCCACCTGATCCAGCAACCGCTCGGCCCTTTGCGCGGCTTGCGCCGGCTTCAGGCCACGGATCAGTAACGGCATGGCCACATTCTCCCGGGCGGTGAACTCCGGCAGCAGATGGTGGAACTGATAGACAAAGCCAAGATAGTGATTGCGCAGGCGGCCCAGCGCCCGGTCGTTGAGACCGGCCAACGGCTGGCCGCCGATTTCCACGCTGCCCTCGCTGGGCACGTCCAGCCCACCGAGCAGATTGAGCAGCGTCGATTTACCGGACCCGGAGGTGCCGATAATCGCGGCGATATCGCCCCGGCGGATGGTCAGCTCCACCCCATTGAGCACCTGCAGCTCGCCCCGGCCTTCCGGGTAGCGCTTGATCAGACCACGGGCCGCCAGGACCGGGTCGGCGTGTTCAGCGTCACTCATAGCGCAGGGCCTCCGCGGGTCGCACCCGGCTGGCACGCCAGGACGGATACAGCGTGGCCGAGAAACTGATCAACATGGCGATGCCGACAATCGCGCTGACGTCGCTCCACTTCAATTGCGACGGCAGGTAATTAACGAAATAGGCATCGAACAGACGGGTGTTGAAGGTGGTCTCCACCCAGGCCGCCACCTCGCTCACGTTGGTCGCCAGCAGCACCCCGAGCACCGTGCCCAGGAAGGTGCCGGCCAGGCCGATCACCGTGCCCTGGACCATGAAGATGCGCATGATGGTGCCGGGCGAGGCGCCCAGGGTGCGCAACACGGCGATGTTGCCGCGCTTCTCGGTAACCAGCATCACCTGGCTGGAAATAATATTGAACGCGGCCACCGCGACAATGAAGCTGAGCAACAGCGTCATCATGCTCTTTTCCATCTTGATGGCCTGGAACAGGTTGCCGTGGCTGCGGGTCCAGTCGCTGGTGTAGTAATCCGGGCCCAACGCCTGCTGCAGTTGCCAGCCGATTTCCGGCGCGGCGAACAGATCGGTGAGGCGCAGATGGATGCCTTCCACCGTGCCCGCCTGTCGCTCCAGTCGGGCGGCGTCTTCGTTGGCCACATAGGCGTACAGGCCATCGACCTCGGCCCGGGCCCGGAATTGTCCGACCACGGTGAAGCGTTTGAAACGCGGCATCACCCCCGCCGGCGAGACGCTCGCCTCCGGCAGCACCAGGGTGATCTTGTCACCGGTTTCCGCGCCCAGCTTGCGGGCCAGCGCGTAGCCCAGCACGATACCGAACTCTCCGGGCTGCAGGGCTTGAAGATCACCGTCCCACATCATCTCATCGACAATGGACACGTCCTTCTCCGCCTCCGGCTCAATGCCGTTGACCAACACCCCGGCCACGTTGCCCTGGTAGGTGAGCATGCCCTCGAGCTTGATGAACGGCGCCGCCGCTTCCACGCCCGGGTAGTCGCGCACCTGATCGGCCAGCGCCTGCCAGTCGGTCACCGGCTCGCGGCCGTGCACGGACAAATGGGTGACCATCCCCAGGATGCGGGTCTGAAGTTCCCGGTCGAAGCCGTTCATCACCGACAGCACGGTAATCAAAACGGCGACGCCGAGCATCAGCCCGAGCGCGGAGATCAGGGTGATCACGGAGATAAAACTATTGCGGGCCCGGGCGCCGGTGTAGCGCAGACCCACGAACAGGGCAAAGGGTCGAAACATGGCGCGCATTTAAGCACTAAAACGGCGGCCTGTGCCAGTCGCTTTGTGACCACTATCCGCGACCGCGGAACCGCGATTTGATTCAATTCCGGCTCAACAATAATCGCTAAAGCCGGCGGCGGCGCGGAGCGGGCTAAACACCGTTTTACTTGAACAGAGGTTCACGCTGTCCGTACTATCAGTACCGGCTTATCCAAGGGGGAAGAGGTAATGGGCAAGATATTCAAGGCGTTGGCAATGGCGACCGCGGTGTGCTGGCCGGCCACGGTGCTGGCCGCATCGGATGGCGACGTGCCCGGGCGCGGCATGAGCAAGGCCGAGGTGCGCGCCCAGTTCGGTCAGCCCCGGCATACCCGGCCGGCGGTGGGGCAGCCGCCGATCACCCGCTGGGACTACGACGGCTTCAGCGTCTATTTCGAAAACGACACCACCCTGCACAGCGTGCGCGAAAAGCAACGCGCGCCGGCGGCGGAGCCGTCGCCGGCCGGCGGCGCGCCGGGCGAACAGCCGCAAACGCATTCCACCCTGGAAGCGGAGGTGGGGGTCTCACCGGCCAACGGCGAGGAGCCGCCGACGGAAAAGGAAGAGCAGGAAACCAATATCGAAGTGGAAACCTTCGAGCCGCCCCGCAATAAAGAGGAAGAGGACGACGAAACCAGCACCGAATCCGATTCCGCGCCGGGCAGCACGGCGGTGCGCGCCAACGCGGAGGGCTCCGAAGAGCGGAGCGAAGAGGACACCGGGCGGGATGCACGGGAAAACACCGATGACGGCGCCTCGGACGAAGGGCGTTTCCGGTTTGATCCGGCCACCGGCCGCATTGTCGTGGACGACCCCCAGGAAGACGAAGACAGTGACGCATCACCGGCCCGCTGAGCGCCGCCTGTTACCGGAATGGCACCCGCAGTGGGGCGTGCTGCTGGCCTGGCCCGACGACCATACCGACTGGGCCGGCCGGCTGGCGGCGGCTCGCCACACCTATCTCGCCCTGATCAAGGCGCTGCTCGACCATGAAGCGGTGCTGCTGGTATGCCGCGACAACGAAGCGGCGGAAACCGCCCGCACCCTGATCGACGACAGCGGCGCCGACAGCCGCCGGCTGCGTATCCGCATCGCCGCCTACAACGACACCTGGGCGCGGGATTTCGGCCCCATCGGCGTGCATGAGAACGGCGCCCCGGCGTTGCTGGATTTCCACTTCACCGGCTGGGGCGGCAAATTCGAAGCCACCCTCGACGACCGGCTCAACCGCGCCCTGCCCTGGCGCGTGGCCCTGCACACGCAGGAGCTGGTTCTCGAAGGCGGCGCCATTGATACCGACGGCCAAGGCAACCTGCTTACCACCCGCGCCTGCCTGCGCAACCCCAACCGCAACCCGGCACTGGACGAAGCGGCCCTGGAAACCCGACTGCGCGAATCCCTGGGTGTGAACCGCATTTGGTGGCTGGACCACGGCCATCTGGAGGGTGACGACACCGACGCCCATGTGGACACCCTGGCCCGCTTCGTGAACCCCACCACCGTTGCCTATGTGCACTGCGACGACCCGGACGACAGCCATTACCCGGCGCTCTCGGCGATGGCGGCGCAATTGCGCGAGCTGGCCGACCGCGAGGGCCTCACCCTGGTGCCGTTGCCCATGGCCCGCGCCCAGCACAACGACGACGGCGATCGGCTGCCGGCCACCTACGCCAACTTCCTGATCACCAACCGCAAGATTCTGGTGCCGCTGTACGATTGCGACACCGATGACGCCGCCCTGAAGGCCTTCGCCGCCGTGGCCGGCGAGCGCCAGGTGCAGGGCATCCCCTGCCGGCCGCTGATCGAACAGGGCGGCAGCCTGCATTGCATTACCATGCAGCTGCCCGAGGGCGTGCTGGCCTGAGCCGGAAGCTGCTATCCTTTTCGAAAACGCAGCCCTTTTCACCTCCGCACCGGAAGAGACCCACATGCGCGTTGCCGTGATACAGCAACAGAACACCGCCGACCTGGACGCCAACCTGGCCCGTTCCATGGACAAGATCCGCGAGGCCGTCGCCCAGGGCGCCCAGTTGGTGATGCTCCAGGAGCTGCACCGCAGCCTGTATTTTTGCCAGAGCGAGGACACCGCCATGTTCGACCTGGCGGAAACGGTACCCGGGCCCAGCACCGACGCTCTGGGGGCGCTCGCCCGGGAACTGCAGGTGGTGATCGTCGCCAGCCTGTTCGAGAAACGCGCCACCGGCCTCTACCACAACACCGCGGTGGTGCTGGAAAGCGACGGCCACCTGGCCGGCCTGTACCGCAAGATGCACATTCCCGACGATCCGGGCTTCTACGAGAAGTTTTATTTCACCCCCGGCGACGCCACCTTCAACGCCGGCCATTCCGGGTTCACGCCGATCCGCACCAGCGTCGGCAAGCTGGGGCTATTGGTGTGTTGGGATCAGTGGTACCCGGAAGCGGCCCGCCTGATGGCTCTGGCCGGCGCCGACCTGCTGCTCTACCCCACCGCCATCGGCTGGGACCGCAGCGACGACCCGGAAGAACAGAACCGCCAGCTGGACGCCTGGATCACCGTGCAGCGCGCCCACGCGGTGGCCAACGGCCTGCCGGTGCTGGTGGCCAACCGCACCGGCTTCGAACCCGGCCCGGACGGCAACGGCGGCATCGACTTCTGGGGCAACAGCTTCGTTTGCGGGCCCCAGGGCGAATACCTGGCACGCGCCGACCGGGACCAGGAACAAACGCTGCTGGTCGACCTGGACATGGCCCGCTCGGAAGAGGTGCGTCGCATCTGGCCCTATCTGCGCGACCGGCGTGTGGACGCCTACCAGGACCTCACCAAGCGCTACCGGGACTAACGCGCCCGGGACTAGGGCAACAGCGCCCAGGCCAGGTACAGCATGATCAGCACCTGCGCCACGAACAGGGTGGCACGGACCAGCACCAGCGGCAGGCTGGTGCCGACCAAATGCGCCCCGCTCTGCCCCAGACGGCAGAAAATGAAGGCACCGGCAAGGCCGTCAACCACGGCGCTCTGCCCGGTGGCCGCGGCGGTCAGCACCAGGGCCGCGAACAGCGGCAGGTTTTCCAGACAGTTCAGATGAGCGCCCTTGGCGCGCACCAGAAAGGCGGGATCATCCACCGGTTGATTGCGCTCCCAATGATTCGCACTTTTCTTACCCAGGAAAATCTGCGGCACTCGGTAGCCCGCATAGGTCATCGCCAGCACCAAACTCAGAATCACGAAGATCAGCAAAGCGGTAAATCCAGTCATTATTGTTTTCCTTGTCGCAATGGGAAAAACGGGCCAATGGCCTCCAACAAGCCCAAAATGACACAGCGGAAATGAAAATGACGTTACCGAGTGTAGCGGCGCTTCAGGGGCGCTTTTTCTCTATCCAGTAGAGGAACAGATCGCCCTGCTGGCGATGTTCAAGGAGAGTGTGGCCGAGAAACTGGCAGAACTTGGGGATGTCGCGCTCGGTGGAAGGGTCGGTGGCGCGCACTTCCAGTACCTCGCCGGCGTCCATATCGCGCACCTTGCCGTGCAGCAGCATTACCGGCTCCGGGCAAACCAGGCCGGTGGCGTCGAGGTGATGTTCGGCGTGCGGGGTGTCGGTCATAGCAGAGGAATCAGCCCAGTCGTTGCGGCGGCGGGCGCCAGAAAAGGGCCGCTATTATAACCAAGCCGCCAAGGCCCGCCGCAAGCAGGAAATGGCCGGCGTAGCCCAGCGCCGAGGCGCTGAAACCGCTGCCCAGCGTGAATAGCCCCACCGCCATCAGATACACCGACGCCTGCAGGGTGTAATCACCGCCCTCCCGGTCGCGACGGCAGTAGTCCATCATCACCACGAACAGGGCCACCGTGGAGAGGCCGTCCGCGAACTGCTCGAACAGCGCCACCGGCCAGATCCAGCCCGCCGCGCCGGCGGCCACCGCCCACCAGCCGACGAACGCCAGCGCCTGCAGCAGACCGAAACCGACCAGCGCCGCCTTGCGGCTCAGCCGCAGCATCAGCAGACCGGCCAGCGCCGCCGCCAGCAGCCCGGTCAGGGACGCCACCAGATCCAACCGGCCGATGGCCGCCTGACTCCAGCCCTCGTCCACCAGAAACGGCTTGATCATGCGCGTGCCGAAGCCGTCACCGACCTTATAGCCGAGCAGAATCACCACCCACAACAGCAGACCGGGACGCCGCCAGAAGCCGCGCCACTGGCGCCACCACCAGTGGCGCGATGCCCGTTCCGGCGCCGTCGGGCTCGACGGCGCCGGCTCCAATGGCTCCCGGAACAACGCCACCGGTATCAGCAACAGCGCCACCGTCGCCGCCAGCAACCACAGGCTGGCACGCCAGCCGATCCAATCGTTGGCCATCAGCAACAGGGCGCCGCTGAGAATCAGGCCGACTTTATAACCCAGTACTTGCACGCTGTTACCCGGCCCCCGCCACTCCGGGCGCAGCAACCGCACGGCCAGGCCATCGGCGGCGATATCCTGGGTGGCGCTGGCGGTATTCAGCAGCAACAGCAGCAATAACAGCAGAGGAAAGGCATCGGCGAACCAGACCGCCCGCTCGGTAAACGACAGCAGCACCAGGATGAGCACCACCAGCGCCTGACAACCGACCACCCAGCGCTTGCGATGACCGGGACGGCCCCGCCCAAGCCGGTCCACCCAGGGCGCCCACAGGAACTTCAGCGCCCAGGGCGCGGCGGCCAGACCCAGCAGACCGATCCACTCCCGGGACAGGCCGCTTTCGCGCGCCAGGGACGGCACCGCCTTGGCCAGCAGACCGGCGGGCAGGCCCTGCAGGAAATACAGCACCGCCAGGGTGCCGAGCAGCACCGGCAGCGCCGGCCGCCCCGCTTCAGCCATCGCGGGTATCCACCCAGACGGTGATTTCCTCGCGGTCATGGTAGAGGTGAGCGGCCTGGATACGGGCGTCCGGGTGCTGACGCGCCAGCCCCTCCTGCAAACGCTCCAGCAGCGTCGCCGTCTCCCGGTAGCGGCGTGCCATCGGCAGCTTGAGATTGAACAGGGCGGCACGGGCCCAGCCCTGCTGCAGCCATTTCTGCATCAGCGCCAGGGTACGCGCCGGCTTATCCACCACGTCACAGACCACCAGATCCACCGGCCGCTCCGGGCGCCAGGTGAAAGCGTCGCCGGCCACATGGCGCACCGGGTATTCGTCCATCAGGCGTGCGTCCAGCCGGCCGTGGTCGACGCCGGTGACCTTGATGCCGAGCCGCGCCAGATGCCAGCTCCAGCCGCCGGGCGCCGCGCCCAGATCCACGGCCGTGTGCAGCCCCGGCGGCCGGCCCCGACCACAAAAGCGCAACAGCGCCTCTTCCAGCTTTAGCGCCGAACGGCTGGGCGCCTCCGGCGACAGCCGCAAGCGCATCAGGCCACTCTCCGGCAGCGGCAGCCCCGCCGGGCTGACACCGATCAGACCGTTGCGGGAATCGTCGAAAAACAGATGCAAACGCTGCCGTACGTTGTTACGCAACAGGCCCTCCTTGCGCAAGCGGGGCTCCAGCGCTTTACGGAAGCCGCGCAGAAAACGGGCCAACTCGCGGCCGTCGTTGCTGTCCGCATGCTCCAGATAAAGCTCGCTGAACGGGCCCAGCGCGCGTAGCGACGGCCACAGGGCGCCAATGCGGTCGGTGTCCGGCAGATCGTCAAAACGATCCGGACACGGATAGAGGCTGCGCGCGAACACCAGCCCGGAATCCATCAGCGGCATGGCGGTGCCCTGCTGGCTGTGCCAGAGCACATAGCCCTTGTTCTTGTCCGCACGCGGGTAACCGGCCACGCCCAGGTCGGCGGCGCGCTCGGTGAATTCCGCGGCCAGATCCGACTCGAACCCCGGCCGACACAACGCCAGAAAAGTCTCCATAAAACGACAACTAGTGGTGAAAAGTTAATAGTTAACAGTGAATAGTTAATAGCGAAAAAACCGGCTGCGGAGCCGCCAGCTGTTAACTGTTCACTATTAACTATTCACTGACAGTGGTGTTCGTTACTTAACGAACACCACTGTCTTGTTCCCGTCGACGATGACCCGGTCTTCCAGGTGCCAGCGCACCGCGCGCAGCATCACCTGGCGCTCCACGTCCTGGCCCAGACCGCGCAGCTCCGCCGCCGAATGGCGGTGCGAGACGCGCTGCACGTTCTGTTCGATGATCGGCCCCTGGTCCAGATCCTCGGTGACGTAGTGGCTGGTGGCGCCGATCAGCTTGACGCCCCGGTCGTGGGCCTGCTGGTAGGGGTTGGCGCCGACGAAGGCGGGCAGAAACGAGTGGTGAATATTGATGATCCGATGCGGGTGCCGGGCCACGAAGGTGGGGCTGAGAATCTGCATGTAACGGGCCAGCACGATCACGTCCACCTGCCCTTCCAGCAATTCCAGCGCCTGGGCTTCCGCCTCTTCCTTATTGTCCCGGGTGACCGGAATGTGGTGATAGGGAATCCCGAAGCGCTCCACTTCGCCGCGCAGGTCGTCGTGGTTGCTGATCACCATCGGAATCACCGCCGGCAGATCGCCCCGCGACACCCGCCACAACAGATCCATGATCACATGGTCGTGGCGGGACACCAGCACCGCCATGCGCTTTTTATCGGCGGCGTAGCTGATGTGCCACTGCATGCCATAGCGGGTGGCGACGCGATTGCGGAAATTGTTTTCCAGGGCTTCGTGGCTGCAATCCAGGCCCGGCGTCTGGAATTCCAGACGCAGAAAGAAAGTGCCGTCCTGATGATCGCTGGAATGCTGATCCAGGTCGGTGATGTTGGCGCCGTGGTTGTACAGGAAGGTGGACACCGCGCTGATGATGCCGGGTTGATCCGGACAGGTCACCAGCAGGCGGGCGGTGGCCGCGTCCTCGGGTTTTTCAGCGGGGTTCATGGAGGTCTCCGTGCGGATTGCCGAAATGGTCGCGCCGGTAGGCGGACGGGGTCTGACCGGTCCACTTCTTGAACGCCCGATGGAAAGAGCTGGCCTCGCTGAAACCCATCAGCAATGCGATTTCGTCGATGCTCAATTCCGGTTTGGAAAGGTAATACACCGAGGCGTCCTTGCGGATCGAATCCTTGATTTCCTGATAGCTGGTGTTGCCTTCCTTGAGACGGCGACGCAGGGTCTGTGGCGTCATGCCGAGCTTTTCGCAGATCTCGCCGAAGTCAGGAAAGTGGTTGCCGTACTCGTTGGAAATAATCGCGCGGATCTGCGCCGGCAGGCCCACGTTATGAACGTTGCCGTCGAACAATTGCGCCAGCGAGTCGCGCAGGAACTTGGACAGCGACAGTTCGTTCTGCACCAGCGGCAGATCAAGGAACCAGGCCGGGAACACCACCTGGTTCACCTCGCTGTTGTAGTGGGTGGGGCAATCGAACATAAACCGGTATTCGTCGTCCTCGCGCACCGGTTCGTAATCCAGATACACCGCCTGCGGCTCCACCGCCTTGCCCACCAGCCAGCTCATGAAACGCAGCGACAGAAACAGCATCGCCTCGATGATCACATCGCGGAAATCCAGCCGTCGGTCCACCCGCACCGCCAGGCAGGCCTGTTCACCGTCACGCAGCAGGCGGCTGTCCATGCTCAGATTGAACAGGCTGTAGAAACGGATGCCCCGGTCCACCGCCGCTTCCAGGTTGGGGCAGTTAACCACCGCGTGGGCCATCATCGAAAAGGTGCCGGGCTTGGACTTGCGGCCCTGGCCGAAGCCCAGGAACTCATCCTGGGTCTGCTCCATGACCAGCAACATCAACCGGATAAAGGTATCACGCTCGATGCGCGCATCCGGCTCCTCCAGCACGCGCCGCTCGATGCCGCACTGGTCAAGCAGCGCGGGAATGCTCACGCCACCACGGGCGGCGCCCTGCAGCACCTTCACCACCCGCTGTACGTTGATCGTTCTTCGCTGAATCATTGGCCATCCTGAAACGTCACGTGCCCTGCCCCCCTCGGGCAAGCGCCCCATGATAAATACTTTTGACCCCGGCTTCATCGCCCGGCGCTACCCTGGGTGACGCAACCCATCGCTCAAGGACCACCGCCATGGCCGCACCCCGCCTGATACTGATTCTCGGCGACCAGCTCAGCACCGCTATCAGCAGCCTCGCCGAGGGCGACCCGGCCCGCGACCGGGTGGTGATGGCGGAAGTGGCGGGCGAATGCGACTACGTGCCCCACCACCGCAAGAAGATCGCGTTTCTGTTCGCCGCCATGCGCCATTTCGCCGAGCGCCTGCGCCAGGCCGGCTGGCGGGTGGACTACTATACCCTGGACCAGGACCACCAGGACCTCACCGACGCCCTGCTGGCCAGCCGCCGGGACAGCGGCGCCCGCCAGCTACTGGTCACCGCCCCCGGCGAGTGGCGCCTGCTCGACGCCATGAAGCGGCAGTGGCCACAAAAATTGGGCTGCACCGTGCGCATTCTTGATGACCGGCGCTTCCTTTGCACCTCGGACGCGTTCCGCGACTGGGCCGAGGGCCGCAAGCAACCGCGCATGGAATACTTCTACCGCACCATGCGCCGCGCCACCGGCCTGCTGATGGACGCCGACGGCCAGCCGCGGGGTGGCCGCTGGAACTTCGATAAGGAAAATCGCAAGCGCTTCGACGGCGAAACCTCGCCCCCGGGCCCCAAGCGCTTCCCCCCCGACGCCACCACCCGGGACGTGCTCGACCTGGTGGCAGCCCGCTTTCCCGACCGCTTCGGCGACCTGCAACCGTTCTGGTTCGCGGTCACCGAAGAACAGGCCCAGGACGCACTGAACCACTTTCTGGAGCACGCCCTGCCCCACTTCGGCGATTACCAGGACGCCATGGACAGCGGCGACGACTTTCTCTTCCACAGCGTGCTCAGCCAGTACATCAACGCCGGCCTGCTCGACCCCCTGGCGGTGTGCGAGGCCGCCGAACAGCGCTATCTGCAGGGCCAGGCGCCGCTCAACGCGGTGGAGGGCTTTATCCGCCAGATACTGGGCTGGCGCGAATACGTGCGCGGCCTGTACTGGCTGCTGATGCCCGGCTACCTGGAAGAGAACCGGCTGGCCAGCCACCGCGACCTGCCCTGGTTCTACTGGAGCGGCGAAACCCGCATGCGCTGTGTCGCCGAATCCGTGCGCGCCACCCGCGAGCACGCCTACGCCCATCACATCCAAAGACTGATGGTCACCGGCAACCTGGCGCTGCTACTGGGCGTGGAGGTAAAGCAGATCCACGAATGGTATCTGGCGGTCTACGCGGACGCCTACGAATGGGTGGAACTGCCCAACACCCTGGGCATGGTGATGCACGCCGACGGCGGCTATCTGGGCTCCAAGCCCTACGCCGCCAGCGGCAAGTACATCCAGCGCATGTCCAATTACTGCGGCGATTGCCCCTACAAGGTCAGCAGCGCCGAGGAGGACAACAGCTGCCCGTTCAACAGCCTCTACTGGCATTTCATCCATCGCCACCGCGGGCGCTTCGAGAAGCACCCGCGCATGAGCATGATCTACAAAGCCTGGGAACGCATGGCGGCACCCAAACGGGAGGCCATCCTGGCCCGCGCCGAACAGCTCCTCGACGACCCCGAACACCTTTAAGCAGCCCCACTAAAGCATGACAAGATTTTTTGTAGTACATTGTCGTGACCTGAACCAACACGCCGTGCCCGACCACCATGACCGACAAGCCGCGAAAAACCCGCCGTGGAAGACGCCCGGCGCCGGAAAGCGAACGCAAGGACCGGGTGATCCAGACCCGCGTACCCCAGGACCTGGAAGACAGCCTGCGCCACGCCGCCGAGCGCGAGCGGGTAACGGTGTCCCACCTGATCCGTAATGTGCTGGAAGACAGCTTCCGGCTGGTGGACGGCATCGTCGCCGATTCCTCGCAACTGGTGGATAACGTGGCCCGCGACGCGCGCCGCCTGGCCTCCGCCGCCAAGGGCCAGGCCCGCGCGCCGGCCACCTTCGTGCCCGCCGACCAGGGCGGCACCGTGGCCCGTGCCCTGCTCGACGCCGTCGACGCCTGGCAGGAAGTGATCGTCAACAAAACCACCCAGTGCACCCAATGCGGTACCTCCCTCTCCCGTGGGCAGAAGGCGCTGCGCGGGCTGACCACGGAGCCCGCCGCCCCAGTGGTGTGGCTGTGCCAGGGCTGCCTCGACAACGACCCCGCCGGGTAATTTTGTAACAAGTGTTCACATCGCCATTGTCAGACGCCCCGGACTGCCCTATTTTGTAATACATTAAATGACAAGGGGTATCCGTATGACCGTGACCCGGAAAGCCGTCGAGACCGACGACGTCGAGCGCCACGACCGCAACTGGCCGGCGCTGAAAGCCTTCAGCGGCCACCAGCAGGACAGCGGTCTGCGCGCCTGGCTGGCGGTGATGGAGGGCACGCTGAAAGCCATCGAACGTACCGCCTGGCAGGGCCGCGAGCTGGCCCAGCAGGGGCTGGCCGCCTGGCGCGCCATCGAAAGCGGTGCCGGCGATGTGGCCGGCGAATGCCAGGAACTGGCCCGCGAGGCAAAGCGCTGGCCGGCCCGCCTCAAACGCCTGTCGGTGACCGGCTGGATGCTCACCCGGGTGGTCGCCAGCTACCGGCTTTGGGGCACCCGTTCAGCGTTTCTGCCCTCCGGCATGCAACAGGCGGCGCTGACCGCTTTGCACCGCAAGAACGCGCGGCGCTTCCGCAAAACCTCCCTGGAACAGGGCGGTGCCTTCCTCAAGATCGGGCAAATCCTGTCCAGCCGCCCGGACCTGCTGCCCGCCGCCTGGGTGGAAGAACTGGCCCAGCTGCAGGACCAGGCCCGCCCGGAAACCTTCGAGGCGGTGCGCGCCGTCATCGAGGAGGAATTCGGTACGCCTCTGGAAGAACTGTTCCAGAGCTTCGATCCGCAGCCGCTGGCCGCCGCCAGCATCGGCCAGGTGCACCGGGCCCGGCTGGCGGACGGCCGCGAGGTGGCGGTAAAAATCCAGCGGCCCGGCCTGGATGAGGTGATCGAACTGGATATGACGCTGTTGAAGGTGTTCATCGACAGCGTGCGTGGCGCCCTGCCGCCGATGGATTTCGACACCATTATCGGCGAGATCCAGCGTACCGTCCGCGACGAGCTGGACTATCGGGGCGAAGCCCGCGCCATGCGCGAAGTACGTGCCCTGTTGGCCGATAAGCCCGCTGTCACGGTGCCCGCCACCGTGGACACGCTCTGCGGCGGCCGGGTCCTGACCAGTGAATTCATCCACGGCCGCAAACTGACCACGGTGCTCGACGAGTACCGGCAACAGGGCAACGAAGAGGCCATCGCCGACGCGCTGCATACGCTGCTGGATGCCTGGTTCCACCAGGTCCTGGTGGGCGGCGTGTTCCAGGCTGATCCGCACCCCGGCAACCTGATGGTGGACGACGGCCGGCGCTTGGTGGTGTTGGATTTCGGTTGCACCATGACCCTGCCCGAAAGCTTCCGGCGCGGCTATTTCCGAGTGCTGCAAGCGGCCATCGTCGGCGAGCGGCAAGTGATCGCCGAAACCCTCAATGAACTCGGCTTCGTCACCCGCAGCGGCAACCCGGATACCTTGCTGGCCTTCACCGACGCCTTGCTCGACCAGTTGCGCGACGCCATGCTCACGCCCGGCGACGGCGGCACGGAATGGCCCAGCGCCGAGCAGCTCATGGCCCAGGTGCGCGAGTTGTTGATTCGCATGGGCGACGACCCGGTGGAAAAAATTCCGGCGGAATTCGTCATGCTGGCCCGGGTGTTCGGCACCGTCGGCGGCCTGTTCCTGCACTACCAACCGCGTGTGGACGTGGCCCGCCTGGTGCTCGGCTACCTGAGCAACCCGGCCACCCTTGGCCCGGCACGGCCGGCGGCGCCGAACACCACCCCACTGCCCTGGTGGCAGCGTTGGGGGCTGCTCCCACGCCCCGAGGCCGGTTCACTTTCCTAAAACCATCCTCTATATTGATTTGCCGACGGTCCGCGGTCGTGCGCTTCATGGGGAAAGCCACGAGCGGGCCGGAACAAGGCCCCACCGCAATGGACAAGATGCTCGATCTGATCGGGGAGATCTACGAGGCATCGTTTAACCCCGGTCACTGGAACGCCGCCATCACCCGGCTTTGTGAGTACATGCAGGCACGCTCCGGCGCCCTCTTCATTGAAGATCACGGCGCCGGCACCCGTGGCATGATCGGCGCCCACGGCCTGTCCGGTGCGGTACGCCTGTCCTACCGTCTGGGCATGGGCAAGCATGACCAGACCTTTAAGCTGCAGCGCGCCCAACCCCTGGGCGAGGCCCGGCAGCTAGTGGAATCCCGCCTTATTCGCCGCGAGCATCCGCTCTATTACAGCTTGATTCTGCGCCCCCACGACATCGGCCATATCGCCGTCATGAATATCTATAACGACGACGAATGGCATGTTGGCCTGGGGCTGCACCGGTCCTTCAAAGCGGACGCCTTCTCCGCTGACGAACTCCGCGACCTGAACCGCCTTTACCCTCATCTCAGCCGCGCGTTGCGCATCCACAAAGAATTCCACCGGCTTCGTCATCGTCAGCAAAGCATTGACGCGGCGCTGTCCCGGGTGCTCATGGGGTTGATCATCCTGGGGCCGAACGGCACCGCGCTCTACAGTAACCCGGTGGCCGACAGCCTGCTTAAACGTCACCCCGGCCTGGTGCTTAATGGCGGCCGCCCCCAGGCCCACTTCGCCCACGAAAACCGGCGCCTGCAGGCCATGCTGGACGATCTCGCCCTGGCGGACCCGGCCGACATCGACCGCCACGACCTGGCCCTGGGGCTGCATCATCCGGAGCGGGACCAGCCCCTCAACGTGGTGCTCGCCACACTCAACGCGCCGTATGGCGAACATGCCGACATGGCCCGCGGCAATGTGGCGCTGTATCTGTGCGATCCGGCTTCCCGTTTTCATTTTTCCCTGGACACACTGCACGCGCTGTACGACCTGACCCCCGCCGAGGCGCGGGTGGCCATGGCCCTCACCAACGGGCAAACCCCGAAGCAGATCGCGGAGAGCCAGGGCGTGGTGGTGGACACGGTGCGTTCCCAGCTGAAAAGTCTGTACGTGAAGATGGGCGTGAATAAACAACAGGATGTGATCCGCGTTCTGCTGTCCGGCGCCGTGACGCGCCCGGCCCGGACAGTGATCGACTAGCCCAGCCGGGAATCAGTCCACCCAGGCGCGCTCCAGGGCCGCGCCGAGGCGCTCGTTACCCCAGAACAATTCCCCGTTCACCACGAACGACGGGGCGCCGAAAATGTCCCGCTGGCGGGCCTGGGCGACGTCGGCCCGGGTGCGCTCACCACCACCCTCCGCCAGCGCCCGCTCCAGGGGCGCGCGATCCAGCCCGGCCTGGCGCAGGCACTCCTCGATCACCGTCGGCGTGGCCGGATCACGGCGCTCGGCGAAACCGGCCCGGAACACCGCCCGGCAGTACGCCGGCAACCGGAACTCGGTATCGATCCAGGTGGCGGTTTTGGTGGCCAGAGTACTATTGAACGGAAAGCGCGCGGGTCACCGCCAGGCGAGCCCCAGACGCCGGGTCTCGCGCTGCAGATCCAACCACAGATAACGGCCCCGCGCCGGGTACAGATTAAAGGGGGAATCGGTCCAGCCCTGCTCGCTGAAAATCGGGCCCAGCAGGAACGGCTTCCAGCGCACCCGCACGCCCGCCTCGGCGGCCGCCGGCTCGATGGTCTCCGCCGCCAGATAGGCGTACGGGCTGGCGAAATCAAACCAGAATTCCAGATCGGCCATATCAGCGCACCGCCACGATGGCCAGGGTCACGGAGGCCTTGGCGATCAGCTTACGACCGCCATTGCCGTCCTCGGCGAACACCTCGGATTCCGCCACCGTCAGGGTCTTGCCCATTTTCAGCACCGTCGCTTCGCACACCAGCGCCACGCCCAGCGCCGGGCGCAGCAGGTTGACCTTGAACTCGGCGGTCAACGGCATGTGCCCGTCGTCCAGCAGCGTGCCGCAGGCGGCGCCGGCGGTGTGGTCCGCCAGGGTGCCCACCGCGCCGGCGTGCACATAGCCGTTCTGCTGATTGAGTTCCTCGCGCACCAGCAGGCGCGATACCACCCTGCCCGGTTCGATGCTGTCCACTTCCACCCCCAGCAGCCGCAAAAACGGCGCCTGCATCAGGGTGCGCACCTGGTCATGGTCGGCCATTCCAATTATCCCCCTGTTGTTATATCCCATGCGGGCAAGCGCCAAGCATTCCGCATCGGGCCGGCTTTGACCAGCCCTCCGAAAGGCCAGACGCCTCAGAAGAAGCCGGCGCTGGCCGCGCCCGGCTGCTGCAGCGCGTCGCCGATCACATGCAAAGCATGGCTTAGATCCTGCCGGCTGGCGGGGCCGCCCAGACAAAGCCGCACCGCCTCCGGCGGCTTGCCGTTCACTGCGAAGGCATCGCTGACCACCACATTGATGCCCTGGGCGCGCAGCCGGGCGGCGAACGCCACCCGGCTCCAGGCGGGCGGCATTCTCAGCCAGACATGGAACGCCTCCGGGTGCGACCGATAATCCGCGCCGGCAAGAATCTCGGCCACCAGCTCCTGGCGCACCTGGGACTCGCGGCGGGTCAGCGTCAGCGCCAGGTCGGCGGTGCCGTCCTGGACCCAACAGGACGCCAGGGCCGCGGTGATCGGCGACGCCATCACCGTGGTGGCGCGCAGGGTTACCGCCAGCCGCGAGCGCAAACGGGCCGAGGGCAGCGCCAGATAGGCGATGCGCAGGCCGGCCCCCAACGACTTGCTGAAACCGCACAGGTAGTAGGTCAGCTCCGGCGCCAGCGCCGCCAGGGCCGGCGGCCGGTGGGTGGGCAGCAGCCCGTAGGCGTCGTCTTCGATAATCGGCAGATTATGGCGGCGGGCGATCTGCACCACCCGGTGCCGGCGCTCTTCACTGAGCGTTACCGCCGCCGGGTTAAGCAGCACCGGATTACAATACAACGCCTTGGGATGGTGTTCCGCGCACAGCTTCGCCAGCGCGCCCGGATCAATGCCCTCGTCATCCAGCGGCAGCCCCACCAGACGCAGACCCAACTGCCCGGCGATGGCGCGCAACCCCGGATAGGTCAGCGCTTCGCACAACACCACATCGCCGGGCCGGGCCAGATTACCCAGCACCGCCAGCAACGCGCTTTGCACCCCGGGGCACACCAGCACCCGGTCGACATCCACGCTCAGCGGACGGCGTTCCAGCCAGGCCACCGCCGCTTCGCGGTCCTCCATGGAGCCGCCGAATTCCTGATAGCGCATCAAGGGCTGGAGGTCCGGCCCCAACGCCCGTAACCCGGCTTCCATCCGCTCGCGCAATAACGGGTCATGGGGTTCCGGCGGCAGGTTCATGGTCATGTCCACCGCCCGGTCGGCGCTGGCGCTGCGGCGGCTGGCGCTGCCCGGCCGGCATACGAAAGAGCCCTGCCCGACCCGCGAGTAAATCAGACCGCGGCGCTGCGCTTCGCCGTACCCGCGTGACACGGTGGCGTAGTTGAGTTGCAGGGTCTCGGCGAGATCACGCAGCGGTGGCAGGCGCTCACCGACCCCCAGCCGACCGGCCAGAATGTCATCGCCGATGGCGTCGGCGATACGAATATAGACGGGCTGCCCGCTGTTCTTGAGAACCGGTCGCCAGGCCTCCTGGGAAGAGGTCATCGGCACACTCCACGCAAACGCCACGCCGCACGGCGGCGCCTTTTCGCACTGATCGGAGCCACCCCGTGCACCACTGTCGCTCATCCGGGAGGGCGCCGTCCGGCGCTTTGATTGGTTGCCCGCCGGCCAGTTACTCGCGGCACCACGGGATTCGCCGCCTATTGAGCCACAAGGGACCCGACCAATCAATCATTTCACCCATTGGTTGGCATATTGATTGCAATTGAACGGCTACGGCGCGTGGCCCCATGGGCGCCGCCTTCGATCCATCTCAAAAGCATCCTCACAAGCATAGGGAGACGGTTATGCCCACCGTAGAGAAAGCAGCGCATCAGAAAGGCGATTTTTTCGTCGACTACGAAGAAAAGGTGTTCGAGGACGTCAAGGCGGAACCCGGGGAGAAAGCCCTGGTGACCTTCCACACGGTCGCGTTCGAAGGGTCCATCGGGCTGGTCAACATGTTGCAGGCCACGCGGTTGCAGCGCAAAGGGTTCGACACCTCGGTACTGCTGTACGGCCCCGGTGTCACCCTGGGCGTGCAGCGCGGCTTCCCGACCCTCGGCGACGAGGCGTTCCCCGGCCATATGGCGGTGAACAACCAGATCACCAAGTTCATGGGGGAAGGCGGCAAGGTATACGCCTGTCGGTTCGCGCTTCAGGCGCTGTACGGTCATGGCGAACCGTCATTGATTGAGGGCATACGGCCAATCAATCCGCTGGACGTACTCGACATCGTCCTGCTGCACCGCCGCGACGGCGCCTTCATCCTCGATACCTGGACCACCTGAGGGAGCGGCGCCATGAACGAAGCCGGCACGGTACGGGCGGCGGCGGCGCAGATCGCGCCGGATCTGCGCACCCCCGGGGGCACGCTGGACAAGGTGTGCGCCACCATCGAGGAGGCCGCCGGGCGGAGCGTGGCGCTGATCGTCTTCCCGGAAACTCTGCTGCCCTACTACCCGTATTTTTCGTTCGTGCGCGCCCCGGCGTTCTCCGGCGCGGACCACCTCGCCCTGTATCAACAAGCGGTGACGGTGCCCGGCCCGGAGCTTGACCGGGTCGCCGCCCTCGCCGCCCGCCATTCGATGGTGGTGGTCCTGGGCGTCAACGAGCGGGACCGGGGTACCCTCTACAACACCCAGGTGGTGTTCGACCGCGACGGCCGCCTGCTGCTCAAACGCCGCAAGATCACCCCCACCTACCACGAGCGGATGATCTGGGGCCAGGGCGACGCCAGCGGCCTGCGGGTGGTGGACAGCGGCGTCGGCCGGATCGGCGCGCTGGCCTGCTGGGAGCACTACAACCCGCTGGCCCGCTATGCGCTGATGACCCAGCACGAAGAAATTCACTGCGCCCAGTTTCCCGGCTCCATGGTCGGCCAGGTGTTCGCCGACCAGATCGAAGCGGCGATGCGCCACCACGCGGCCGAATCCGGCTGTTTCGTGGTCAACGCCACCGGCTGGCTGGAAGACCACCAGATCGAATCGATCACGGACGACCCGGCCCAGCAGAAGGCCCTGCGCGGCGGCTGCATGACCATGATCGTGTCGCCGGAGGGCAAGGTGCTGGGCGAGCCAATCACCGAAGGCGAAGGCCTGTGCGTGGCCGACCTGGACATGGCCCTGATTCTCAAGCGCAAACGGATGATGGATTCGGTGGGCCATTACGCCCGCCCGGAGCTGCTCAGCCTGATGATCGACCGCCGCCCGGCCGCCACCTGGCACGACGTCCCGAAACCGGACGACCAGGCGCCGACCGTGACCACTTTCCAATCTCCGCCCGAGAGGAGCGATAGCGATGACCGCGAGCAAAGCGTTGTCCACCGAACAGCTCATCAATGAGCTGCAAACCCGGGGCGTGCGGCTGGAAAACCCGGGCAACGGCGCCCCCAGCCGGCGCGGCGGCGCCGGCCCGTCGGACCACAAAGCGGTGGATATCGACGGCCGGGTGGTGATGATTCCCGTGCACACCGCCGACGCCGGTCAGTCGCCGTACAGTCTGGGTACCGCCAGCCACGACGGCGCCGCCGCCCTGTCCCAGGACGGCCGCGAAATCGCTCGGCTGGCGTTCACGCCCACACCGCGCTTTTACGACCTGCGCACCGAGGACGGCGTGCCCTATTCCCACATCGCCACCCTGCACGGACGGGACGTGCTCGCCACCACCGTGCTGCAAACCTGCATTCGCTATAACAACCGCAAAGTCTCCTGCCAGTTCTGCGCCATTGAGCAATCCCTCAAGGAGGGCCGCACCATCGCCCACAAGACGCCGGCGCAACTGGCCGAGGTGGCGCGGGCGGCGGTGGACCTGGACGGCGTCAAACACATGGTGATGACCACCGGCACCCCCAACCTGCGCGACCGGGGCGCGCGCATACTGTGCGACAGCGCCGCCGCCGTCACCGCCGCCGTGGACCTGCCGATCCAGGGGCAGTGCGAACCGCCGGACGACCCGGCCTGGTTCCACCGCCTGCGCGACAGCGGCGTGGCCAGCCTGGGCATGCACCTGGAGATCGCCACCCCGGCGCTGCGCGAGAGAATCATGCCCAGCAAGGCCTCGGTGAGCCTGGACCAGTACATGGAGGCCTTCGCCGAGGCGGTAGCGGTGTTCGGGCGCGGCCAGGTGAGTACCTATTTGCTGGCCGGACTCGGCGACACCCCGGAAACCACCCTGGCGCTTTGCCGGCGGTTGATCGACCTTGGGGTTTACCCGTTCGTGGTGCCGTTCGTGCCGATCTCCGGAACGCCGCTGGCCAACCACCCGTCGCCGTCGTCCGCCCACATGGCCAGCATCCTGGAGCCGCTGGCGGGCATGCTGCGCGACGGCGCCCTGCGTTCCCGTGACATCAAAGCCGGCTGCGGACGCTGCGGCGCCTGCTCGTCGCTGTCCACCTTCGAGGACGCCCCCGCGGATCTGGAGAGCGCGTCATGATTCTTGAGCCGGTGACCCCCTTCCGCCCCCGGGAGTACGCGGTGAAAGTGGCGGACCAGGCCTGGGAGCAGCGGGCCGCCGCCACGCTGCGCCACCGCGTGTTCTGCCAGGAGCAGGGCCTGTTCCAGGACCACGACCGGGATGCCCTGGACGACCACGCCAGCACCCTGGTGGCGCTGTCCTACCTGGGCGGCGGCCCGGACGAGGTGGTCGGCACGGTGCGTATCCACAGCGACCGGCCCGGCATCTGGTACGGCTCCCGGCTGGCGGTGGCGCCGGGCTACCGGCGCGACGCTCATCTGGGCAGCGCGCTGATCCGGCTGGCCGTTGGCAGCGCCCATGCGCGCGACTGTAACGCCTTTTTCGCCACCGTTCAGGCCGCCAACCAGGCCCTGTTCGAAAGCCTGCACTGGCGCACGCTGCGCGGCCTGGATCTGCATGGTCGGCCGCACGTGCTGATGCGCGCCGATCTGGCGCACTACCCACCGGTGCCCGACGGCATCCTGCCGCGGGTGGCGCTGGGCAGGAGGGCATCGTGACCCTGACCGCCTTGATGGACGCGCTGCGCGACAGCGCCGCATTCCAGCACAAACAGGACATCGCGCCGATGCTGCGCGACCTGGAGCAGCGGCCCGGCGACGTGCCGGTGGGCGACGACTGCGCCGCGCTGGCCGATGGCGACGGCTACCTGCTGTTCGCCATTGAAGGCTTTCTCAACGGCTTCGTGGCCCGGGATCCGGATTTCGCCGGTTATTGCGGGGTGATGGTCAACGTCAGCGACATCTACGCCATGGGCGGCCGGCCCACGGCGGTGGTGGACGCACTCTGGAGCGCCGGCCCGGAACAGGCGGACGCGATCATGGCCGGCCTGCGCCGGGCGGCCGACAAGTACCAGGTGCCGCTGGTCGGCGGCCACAGCAATGCCCACAACGACCGGGCGCAGTTGTCGGTGGCCATCATCGGCCGCGCCAAAAAGCTGCTCACCAGTTTCGATGCCCGGCCCGGCGACCATTTGATGGTGGCCTGCGATCTGCGCGGCGCCTATCGGCCGGCGGCCCCCGACGAGCCCGACAGCCACAACTGGGACGCCAGCAGCGACGCCCCCGGCGAACGGCTACGCGGCGACCTGGAGCTGCTGCCCCTGATCGCCGAGCGCGGCCTGTGCCGCGCCGCCAAGGACATCAGCATGGCCAGCTTCGTGGGCACCACCCTGATGCTGCTCGAGTGCTCCGGCGTGGGCGGTCACCTGGAACTGGACGCCCTGCCCCGCCCCGCCGATGTGCCCCTGGAGCGCTGGCTGAGCACCTTCCCCAGTTACGGCTTCGTGCTGGCGGTGCCCGACGCCCACCGCGAGGCGGTCACCCGCCTGTTCCGCCAGCGCGACCTGGCCATCGCCAGCGTTGGTCAGGTCCATCCCGGTCACCGGCTCAGCCTCTCTCTGGAGGAAGAGGCCGGCCTGTTTTGGGACCTGAACCGGACGCCCTTTATCGGTGCCCGGGCCTTGTCCCCGACTGTTAACCCAAACCCCGGAGTGCACCATGCCCGAAGTGCATTTTGACGTCCGCTGGCCGGACCACAGCGAAAGCCACTGCTATTCGCCGTCCACGGTGATCCACGACTACCTGCGCAGCGGCGAGGCCTACCCGCTCAGCGAGTTCCTGCGTCTCAGCCGCGAGGCGCTGACCCTGGCCGCCGACCGGGTGGAGCAGAAGTTCGGCTTCCGCTGCAGCAGCGCGGAAACCCAACTGCTGGCCATCGAAACCCGGGGCCGGCAGTTCGCCGGCGTCGACGACGCCCGCGTCACCGTCACCCGCATTCGCTGATACGTATTCGATGAAAGGAGGCTCCATGACCACCCCCTTTTTCGCAGGACAGCACTACCCGGTGATCGTGGTGGGCGGCGGCCAGGCCGGCCTCTCCGCCAGTTACTGGCTTTGCCACCACGACATCGATCACCTGGTGCTGGAAAAGCACCAGGCCTTCCACGCCTGGAAAAACGAACGCTGGGACAGCTTTTCCCTGGTCACGCCGAACTGGCAGTGCCGGCTGCCCGGCCACCCCTATGACGGCGACGACCCGCACGGCTTCATGGTCAAGGACCAGATCGTCGCCTGGATGGAGCGCTTCCGGGCCGACTTCGAGCCGCCGCTGCGCGAAGGTGTCACCGTGCAACAGGTAACACCGCGATCCGGCGGCGGCTACCGGCTGCGCACCGACCGGGGCGAGCTGAGCGCCGACCGGGTGATCATGGCGGTCAGCGTCTATCACCAGCCCAAGGTGCCGCCCTGCGCGACCGCGCTGCCAGACCGGGTGGTTCAGCTGGACGCCTCCGCCTACCGCAACCCGGACGCCCTGCCCGACGGCCCGGTGCTGGTGGTGGGCACCGGCCAGTCCGGCTGCCAGATCGCCGAGGACCTGCATCTGGCGGGCCGCGAGGTGCATCTGGCGGTGGGCCCGGCCCCGCGGGTGTCACGCTTTTACCGGGGCCGCGACGTGGTCGCCTGGCTGGACGACATGGGCCACTACCGCATTCCGGTGCGCGAGCACCTCAGCGAAGATCAGGTCAAAGCCAAGGCCAACCATTACGTCACCGGGCGTGACGGCGGCCGCGACATCGACCTGCGCCGCTTCGCCCTGGAAGGTATGCGCTTGTACGGGCGCCTGGAAGACCTGGTCGGCAACCGCGTGCGCTTCGGCGACGACCTGACGGAAAATCTCGACAACGCCGACGCCACCAACGCCCGCATCAAGGCCAGCATCGACGAACACATCGCCCGACACCATATCGAGGCGCCGGCGGAAGCGCCCTACGAGCCGGCCTGGACGCCGGCGCCGGATCACCCGCGCAGCCTGGACCTGGAAACCACCGACATCACCACGGTGATCTGGTGCATCGGTTACGCGCCGGATTTCAGTTGGGTGCAAGTGCCCGCGGCCTTCGACGACAGCGGCTACCCGAAGCACGAGCGCGGCGTCACCGCCAGCCCCGGCCTCTACTTCCTCGGCCTGCCCTGGCTACACACCTGGGGCTCCGGGCGCATCTACGCCATCGCCGAAGACGCCGAACATGTGGTCACCCACCTGGCTGATGAACACTGTGGGAGCGGGCCCGCCCGCGAAAGGCCGGCAACGCCGGCCGGCAGGATCCCAGAGGCCTGTAAAGCGGAACACCAATAAAGTCTCTGGTATCCCGCCGGGTGGCTGGCGCCACCCTTTCGCGGGCTGGGCCCGCTCCCACAAGGCCAGACAAAATTGCCGGCCACAAAAAAGCCCCACCAAAAGGCAGGGCCGAAGAATACAGAACAGGACTGAAACGGCGGCACCGAAAGTGGCCGATGCCGCCGGGTTGGCTTACTTGAAGATTTCGCCTTTCTCGGCTTTTTCCACCAACGACTTGGGCGGGGCAAACCGCTCGCCGTAGGTGTCGGCCAGTGCCTGGGCACGGGCCACGAAGCCGCGCAGGCCGCCGTCGTACTGGTTCATGTACTGAACCACGCCGCCGGTCCAGGCCGGGAAGCCGATGCCGAAGATGGAACCGATGTTGGTGTCGCCCACCGATTCGATCACGCCTTCGTCGAAGCACTTCACGGTTTCGATGGCTTCGGCGAACAGCATGCGTTCCTGCATGTCCTGGAACGGAATCGCTTCGTTTTCTCCGAACTGTTCTTTCAGGCCCGGCCAGATGTGCGCCTTGCCGTTTTCCGGATACTCGTAGAAGCCCTTGCCGTCCAGCTTGCCGGGGCGGTCCAGTTCGCGAACCATTTTCTCCATCACCGCCAGGGCGGGATGGGCCTGGCCAGCGCCTTCGCCTTTGCTGGCCGCTTCTTTGTACTCATCGGCGATTTTCAACGACAGCTTCATGTTGATTTCGTCGATCAGCTTGAGCGCACCCACCGGGTAGCCGGCCTGGGTGGCGGCCTGCTCGATGGAGTTGGCGTTCTGGCCTTCGCCGACCATGGCGATGGCTTCGTTGATGAAGGTACCGATCACGCGGCTGGTGAAGAAACCACGGGAATCGTTGACCACGATCGGCGTCTTCTTGATCTGCAGGGTGTAGTCGAACACCTTAGCGAGCACTTCATCACTGGTGTTTTCACCACGGATAATTTCCACCAGCGGCATTTTTTCCACCGGGCTGAAGAAGTGGATACCGATGAAGTTTTCCTGCTTTTTCACGCCTTCGGCCAGGCCGGTAATCGGCAGGGTCGACGTGTTGGAACCCAGTACCGCATCGGGTTTGACCACATCTTCCACTTCCTGGAACACCTTGTGCTTGAGCTCGGTGTTCTCGAACACGGCTTCGACGATAAAGTCCACGCCTTCCAGGTCCGCCGGATCGGCGGTGGGGGTGATGCGCGCGAGAATTTCTTCTTTCTTCTCTTTGCTCATCTTGCCCTTGGACACTTCCTTGTCGAGCAGCTTGGCGGAGTACGCCTTGCCCTTCTCCGCGTTCTCGGCGGAAATATCCTTGAGCACCACCTGGGCGCCGGAGCGCGCGGTGACGTAGGCGATGCCCGCGCCCATCATGCCCGCGCCCAGCACCGCCAATTTTTCGGCCTTGTACTTGGGCACGTCGTTGGGACGGCTGGCGCCGGCGTTGATCGCCTGCAGGTTAAAGAAGAAGGCGGTGATCATGTTCTTGGAAACCTGGCCGCAGGCCAGTTCCACGAAGTAACGGCCTTCGATGGTGAGGGCGTCGTCGAAGCTCACCTGGGCGCCTTCCACGGCGGCCGCCATGATGTTGCGCGGTGCCGGGTAGTTGGCGCCTTTCAGCTGCTTGCGCAGGTTGGCCGGGAATGCCGGCAGGTTCTGCGCCATGGCGGGAGTGCTGGGGGTGCCGCCGGGGATCTTGTAGCCCTTTTCGTCCCAGGGTTGCTTGGACTTGGGGTTGGCTTTGATCCACTCGCGGGCGTTGGCCAGCATCTGTTCCTGGCTGTCCACCACCTCGTCGATGAGGCCCACGGATTTGGCCTTTTCCACTTTCAGCCGCTGGCCCTGCATCAATACCTGCATCAGCGCGTTCTGGATGCCCAGCATGCGCACGCTGCGCACCACGCCGCCGGCACCGGGCAGCAGGCCCAGGCTGACTTCCGGGAAGCCGAATTGCGCTTTCGGGTTGTTCAGCGCGATACGACGGTGACAGGCCAGCGCGATTTCCAGACCGCCACCCAGGGCGGTGCCGTTGAGCGCCGCGACCACCGGCTTGCCGAGGGTTTCCAGGCGACGCAGTTGCGCCTTGCCGGCTTCCACGCCCTTGGCGAATTCGGCGGCGTGCTCCGGGGTCACTTTGATCAGGTCGTTGAGGTCGCCGCCGGCGAAAAAGGTACTTTTCGCGGAGGTCACGATGACGCCGGCGATCTGGTCTTTTTCTTTTTCCAGACGGGCGACCATCTCTTCCATGGAACGCATGTAGCGCTCGTTCATGGTGTTGGCGGACTGCTGGGGATCGTCCAGGATCAGGGTAACGATGTTATCCGCGTCCTGTTCCCAGCGGATGGTTGCTTCACTCATATTCTGTCTCCGAATCCGTTGGGTTTACAGACGCTCGATAATGGTGGCGATGCCCATGCCGCCGCCCACGCACAGGGTGCACAGGGCGAATTTCTTATCACGGCGTTCCAGTTCGTCGAGCGCGGTGCCCAGGATCATCGCGCCGGTGGCGCCCAGCGGGTGGCCCATGGCGATGGCGCCGCCGTTGACGTTGACCTTGTCGTGGTCGAGGCCCATGTCGCGCATGAAACGCATCGCCACGGAGGCGAAGGCTTCGTTGATTTCCACCAGATCCATTTGATCCACGGTCATGCCGGCTTTCTTAAGCACCTTACGGCAGGCCGGGGCCGGGCCGGTGAGCATGATGGTGGCGTCGGCGCCGCTGATCGCAGTGGCGACAATGCGGCCGCGCGGCTTCATGCCGTAGTCCTTGCCCACCTGCTCGTTGCCCAGCACCACCAGGGCGGCGCCGTCGACGATGCCGGAGGAGTTACCGCCGGTGTGCACGTGGTTGATCTTCTCCACGTGGTGGTATTTCTGCAGGGCCACGGCGTCGAAGCCGCCCATTTCGCCCATCACTTCGAAGGACGGATTGAGGTTGCCCAGCACATCGGCGGTGGTGCCGGCGCGCACGTGCTCGTCGCGGTCCAGCACGGTCATGCCGTTGCGGTCCTTGACCGGTACCACGGAGCGCTGGAAGTAGCCTTTTTCCCAGGCGCTGGCGGCACGGGCCTGGGATTCCGCGGCGAACTCGTCCACGTCGCGGCGGGAAAAGCCCTCGATGGTGGCGATCAGATCGGCGCCGATGCCCTGCGGCACGAAGCCGGTTTCATAGTTGGTGATCGGGTCCATGGCCCAGGCGCCGCCGTCGGAGCCCATCGGAATGCGGCTCATGGCTTCCACGCCACCGGCGAGAATCAGATCGTCCCACCCGGAGGCGACTTTCTGGGCACCGGTGTTCACCGCTTCCAGGCCAGAGGCGCAGAAACGGTTGAGCTGGTAACCGGCCACGGTATCGGGCAGACCGGCGGCCAAGGCGGCGGTCTTGGCGATGCAGGCGCCCTGGTCGCCCACCGGAGTGACCACGCCGAGCAGCACGTCGTCGATGCGGTTCACGTCCATGTCGGGGAAACGGCCGCGAACTTCGTCGATCAGGCCAACCACCAGGTCCAGCGGTTTAACGGTGTGCAGGGAGCCGTCCCGCTTACCCCGGCCACGCGGGGTACGGATAGCGTCATAAATATAGGCTTCGGTCATGTAACCTTCCTCTCGCCTTGGGCCAATGCCGGCGGCGCCCGTGGATCGGGAGCGCCGGCTCCTGTGAAAATCAGGCGCTCAGAGTGCCCCACCGGCGCCGCCTCAACAATGACAGGAGTGCTCAACGGCCCTGAGCGGAAAGGACACGCCCTTTCCGATAACGCCCGCGCCGGCGGCGGCACGGCCATTGCGGGCTCCGCCGGCAGGCCCTAGCGTAGCGTCAACCGATCAAGGAGTTACCCATGTCTTCACCCCTGCCCCGCACCCTGGATGTCGCCCGTTCCCTGGCCTCCACGCTGGCCCAGCAAGGCCGTGGCATCGCCACCCGCCCCGCCGGCCGGCAACCCGCCGAGCCGTTGGAGCTTTACGACATGGAGGGCTGCCCGTTCTGCCGCCTGGTCCGCGAAGCGCTCACCGACCTGGACCTGGACGTGCTGATCTACCCCTGCCCCAAGGGCGGCGACCGCTACCGGCCGCTGGCGGAAAGGCTCGGTGGCAAGCAGATGTTCCCTTATCTGATGGACCCCAACACCGGCGTGGACCTGTACGAATCCGCCGATATTATTGATTACCTGTACCGCGAGTACGGCGGCCGCCCGGCGCCCGCCGCCTGGCGTCTGCGCACCTTGCGCACGGCCAGCTCCTTCGCCGCCTCGGTGCCGCGCGGCGGGCGCGGTTTGCGCAGCCGGGACAGCGACGTGGCCAAACAGCCGCTGATTCTCTATTCCTTCGAGGCCAGCCCGTTCGCGCGGCTGGTACGCGAGCGCCTGTGCGAGCTGCAGCTGCCGTTCCTGGTGCGCCAGTGCGGACGGGATCAATGGCAGGACTGGCTGTTGCCACAGGTGCGCGCGGCGCTGGATATGGACTACCAGCCGAGCCAGCGTCACCGCCAGGAACTGGTGGCCCGCACCGGCCGGATGGCGATTCCTTATCTGATTGATCCCAATACCGGCGAGGAGCACTTTGAGTCCGGGCGCATTCTTGACTACCTGCAGGAAACCTACGCGCGTTAAATCACCACGCGGCCTTCTCCGGGACCGTTTTCGGTGCTATATAGGACTCAGTTTATTGCGATATCGATATTGCGACATAGCCACTGTGATATAGAGAGTACCGAACATGAGTCGTCGCCAATTTGATGACTACGACGCCCAGGAATGGCGGGAAGAACACGAGCGGGCCGACAAGGAACGTCGTAAACGGGAAGCCAAGAAACAGCGCCATCACCTGGATGATGACGAGGCGGCTCCCGCGGGACGGTCCCGACCCCAGCGCGACACGCACTGACCTTTTCCGTCCCCGCTAAGGCACACCCCAGGGAACATGCCCGCATGCGCCCTGGCTCCCTTTTGAGGCGTGGTCTTGGTAGCATTAAGGCTCACACTTCTTTCCAGGAGAGGCGCCATGGCCGACTTCGACGATGATTTATTCCGTCAGGAAATGACCGGGGTGGCCCCTCTCAAGGACGACGACCGGGTGCGCGACTTCCGTCGCGGCGAGCCCACCTTGACCCAGCGCCTGCGCCGCGCTTCCGCGGTGGCCCGCCCCGACCGCGACCCCAACCCGCTGACCCTGCCCGACCAGGTGCCACAGGCCGGCCCCTACGACATTGTCGGTTTGAAAAAGAACGGCGTGCAGGAAGGCGTCTACCGCAAGCTGCGCCTGGGCAAGTACGAGCCCCAGGCGAGTCTGGATCTGCACCGCGTGCGGCTGGTGGAAGCCCGCGACCGGGTCTATCTGTTTATTCAGGAATCCCAGCAAAACGGTCTGCGCACCGTGCTGATCAGCCACGGCAAGGGCGAGCACAGCGAGCGCCCGGCGCTACTGAAGAGCTATGTCCTGTTCTGGCTGGAGCAGTTTGAACAGGTGCTGGCGTTTCACAGCGCGCCGGCCAACCGGGGCGGCGCCGGCGTCACTCTGGCGCTGCTGCGTAAATCCACCAGCGCCAGCCAGAAAACCCGGGAATTCTTCCACGAACGCAGCCGGGCCCAGCGCTAGCGGCTGACCCGGTTCATGCCGTTGATCGCCGCCACCCGGTACCCTTCCGCCATGGTCGGGTAGTTGAAGGTGGTGTCGACAAAATAATGCAGCGTGTTGTTGGGCGCGGGCTGGCGCATCACCGCCTGCCCCACATGGACGATTTCCATGGCCTGGTAACCGAAGCAGTGAATCCCCAGCACTTCCAGCGTTTCCCGGTGGAACAGTATTTTCAGCATGCCCACCCGCTCGCCGGTGATCTGCGCCCGGGCGAGATTCTTGAAAAACGCCTGGCCCACTTCGTAGGGCACGCGGGCCTCGGTGAGTTCCTGTTCGCTGCGGCCCACGGAGCTGATGCCGGGAATGGTGTAGATGCCGGTGGGCACGTCGGTGACCTGTTTGACCGGGCCGCCCTCGACGATGCCCTGGGCGCAGAACCGGCCCTGGTCGTAGGAGGCGCTCGCCAGTGACGGCGAGCCGATCACATCGCCCACCGCGTAGACGCCGGGCACTTCCGTTTGGTAGCGCTCGTCCACCGCCAGCTGGCCCCGGCTGTTGGGCTTGAGCGCCAGGTTTTCCAGACCGATATTCCGGGTGTTCCCCGATCGGCCGTTGCTCCACATCAAGGCGTCGGCGCGCAACCGTTTGCCGGAGCGCAGCACCAGGGTGACGCCGTCGTCGTCCGCCTCGATATGGGTGTATTCCTCGCTATGGCGAATGGTGGCGCCCTGATCGCGCAGGTGATAACTGAGCGCGTCGGAGATTTCCGCATCAAGGAAATCAAGCAAATGCTGACGGTTATTGATCAGGTCCACGCGAATGCCCAGGCCGGTGAACAGGCAGCTGTATTCGCAACCGATCACGCCGGCGCCGTAGACAATCATATTGCGCGGCGTGTGCTTCATTTCCAGAATGGTGTCGGAGTCGTAGATGCGCGGGTGATCGAAGTCCACGTCCGCCGGACGGTACGGCCGCGAGCCGGTGGCGATCAGAATGTTGCGGGTGCGCAGGGACCACTGACGACCGGCCTGGTCATCCACCCGCACTTCACCGGCGCTTTCAATCCGACCCTCGCCGTTGAACAAACGCACCCGGTTGCGCACGTAGAAGTCGGTGCGCACCTGCACCTGGCTGTCCACCACTTCGCGGGAACGCTGAATCAGATCCTGCCAGCGTACCTGGCGCGGGCTGATCAGACCGCGCAGCAACGGGTTGCGTTGGGAGCGCACCACCTGACGCACCTGATGGCGCAACGCCTTCGAAGGGATAGTGCCCCAGTGGGTGCAATTGCCGCCCATCTGGTCGTCACGGTCGACCATGGCGACGCGCAGGCCGCCTTTGGCCGCCTGCATGGCGGCGGCTTCCCCGGCCGGGCCGCTGCCCAGCACCACTAGATCCCATCCCGAGCTGATATCCATAACCGGCTGTTACCTCCCGCGTCGCCCGCGCCTCCCAGGAGGCGCCTTGATAAATATTTGACCGAGACCGTGATAGTCTGGAGCTTCGTTACCGTACCGCCGCAAGCGGACCGTCCGCAGCGAACCGAAGGAGCCGACCTATGGAAACGGACCCCTATGACAGCCAGCGTTCATCGTCCTCCCTGGGCCGCACCGCGCGCGGCGCCGGCGGCTGGTTGCGCCGTCACCCGCTGGGCGCGCTGCAGATAGTGCTGTTGATTCTGGTGCTGATCGTGATTGCCCAGAATCTGGAAACCACCTCCATCGATGTGCTGTTCTGGACCCTGGCGAGCCTGCCCAAACTGGTGCTGATTCTGATCAGCATGGTGATCGGCGCTCTGGTCTGGGAAGGGCTGCGGCGCAAGCTGCTGAAGCCCGACCGGACCCGGGGAGCCACGGTCACCAGCCGAACACGTCCTTAACGAAAGGAATGGTCAGCGCCCGCTGGCGGGCCAGCGCCACCCGGTCCAGGGTGGCCAGCCGCTGAATCAGCGCCGCCGGCGAGCGCTCGCTGCGCAGCACCATGAAGCGCGCCACGTCACCGCCCAGCTTGAGGCCACGCTCGCTGGCCCGCTCGATCAACAGCGTCACCAGATCGTCCTCTTCCAGGGCCTGCAGCCGGAACACCGGACCCGCCGCCAGCCGCGTGGCCAGGTCCGGCAGCCCCCAGGGCACGCCGCCCGGGGACGCACCGGCGCTGAACAGCAGGGTTCCGCCCAGGGCCATCACCCGGTTATAGAGGTGGAACAGCGCTTCCTCCCATTCGCCATGGCCGGCGAACAAATCCACGTCGTCCACCGCCAGCAATTGGAACTGCTCCATGGATTCGAGCACGTCCGGTACCAGCGGCAGCAGTTCGGCGGCGGGTAACAGGCAGGCGCCGCGCCCCTGCTCCTGGGCCCGGCGCACCGCGCCCTCAAGCAAATGGCTGCGGCCCTGGCCGGCGGTGCTCCACACGAACACCTGACGCTCGTCGCCGTCGCCGGCGGCGGACACCGTGGCCCAGGCGGCGCGGTTCGGCCCGGCGTGGAAGTTCTCCAGGGCGTGGCCTTCGCGTAACTCAAGGGCGAGGGGCAGTTGACCGGTCACGGGCGGCTAGCGGAAACAGAAAGTGGGTGACTCGGCGGCCGGGTCGTCGCATTCGCTGAGCCCCTCCACGCCGGTCACGCTGCGTATCAATTGCGAGCGGCCGCCGGCGAAGTCCACCTCGAACTGGACACGGTCGTCACTGGCCACCCGCAACGCCACCGACCGCATCGGCCCCAGGTCCGCCAGGGCCTGGCGCAGCCGCTGCCAGTCGCTGAGGCTGCGCACACCGCGCACGGTGATCCAGCCGGACCGGTCCACCAGCGCCTCGGTGGTGGGCGCCGGCCGGGCCGGCCCGCCATCGCCGGCATCATCGACACCGTTGTCAGTGCCGGAACCCACCGAGTAGCGCTCGGCGATACGGTCGGCGATCACGTCCACCAGACGGTCCAGAGCGGCACCGCTGTCGTCGGCGCGATCGCGGCTGTTGGCCACGGCATCGCCATCCTGCAGTAAACGCCAGTTCAGTGTGGTGGCGCCGTCCTGGCCGCTGTCGTACAACACCGCTGTGGCCACCCAGTCGGTGTCGTAACGGCGGGACGCCTGCAGCAAGGGACTGTCGAAGCGGCCGCGAATATCTGCCACGGCGACCGTGTCGCGGTCGCGCTGGTCCCACTCCGGCAGCGTCAGGGCGACGCCGCGCCGGGCCGCCGCCGAGGTGAGTTTTTCCGCCAGCGGATCGCCGGCCGCCACCATCCGGCCCCGGCCGGCGCCTTCCGACACCAGCCACACCAGCACCGGCGGCCGCTCGCCGCTCCACACCGGCGCGCCCTGATCGGACAGATGACGCACCAGCGCCCGGTCGTCGAAGACCGCTCTCAGGCGCGGCGGCGTGCCGCCCTCGTAGGCGTAGCGCATCAGCCAGCGGGAAGGATCCTCAAGCATGCCGGCGACGCCGGGCAAGTCCGCCACCTGGTCACGGCCGGTAACCCGCCGGATGATCGTCTCCAGGCCCTGCCGCAGCGCCTGTTCACGGGCTTCCGCGCCGCGCGGCTGCTCGCCCTGCAGGGGCACCGACACCTCGCCGGCATCGGCGGCGAACACGGGAGAGGCGCAAAGAAACCCGACAATCAGGGCTAACAGCAAGCGATACATCGAACCATTCCGAATCAGAGAACTTCAGGGCGCGACATTATCACTGATATGGCCGGCGCTGGCGAATATCCACTCGCCGGTTCCCCCGCAGGGACGGCGGTTGCTAGAATAGCGCGCCCTCACCTTCCTGGAGCCTGCCATGAGCGAACAAAAACGGCCGCTGACGTACCGCGACGCCGGCGTGGACATCGATGCCGGTAATGACCTGGTTAAGCGCATCGGCCCGATAGCCAAGCGTACCCTGCGCCCGGAAGTGATGGGCGGGCTGGGCGGCTTCGGCGCGCTCTGCGCCCTGCCCGAGGGGTACAAGAACCCGGTCCTGGTGGCCGGCACCGACGGCGTCGGCACCAAGCTGCGCCTGGCCATGGAGCACGACAGCCACGACACCGTGGGCATCGACCTGGTGGCCATGTGCGTCAACGATCTGGTGGTGGGCGGCGCGGAACCGCTGTTTTTCCTGGATTACTACGCCACCGGCAAGCTGGATGTGGACACCGCCGCCCGGGTGGTTTCCGGCATCGGTGAAGGCTGCGAGCAGGCCGGTTGCGCGCTGATCGGCGGCGAGACCGCGGAAATGCCCGGCATGTACGAGGGCGAGGACTACGACCTGGCCGGCTTCTGCGTCGGCGTGGTGGAGCGCGACGGCATCATCGACGGCAGCCAGGTGGAACCCGGCGACACCATCATCGGCCTGGGCGCGTCCGGCCCGCATTCCAACGGCTACTCCCTGGTGCGGCGCATCCTCGAGCAGGCCGACAACACCGACGACCTGGACGGCAAACCGCTGATGGAGCACCTGTTGGCGCCCACCCGCATTTACGTAAAAAGCCTTCTCGATCTGATCAAGCAGGTTCCGGTGCACGCCCTGGCGCACATCACCGGCGGCGGCCTGCCGGAAAACCTGCCGCGGGTGCTGCCCAAGGGCACCCGGGCGGTGATCGATACCCAGGCCTGGCAGTGGCCGCCCGTGTTCCGCTGGCTGCAGGAGCAGGGCCAGGTACCGACCAGTGAGATGTACCGCACCTTCAACTGCGGTGTCGGCATGGTGGTGGTGGTGCCCCAGGCCCAGGTCGACCAGACCCTGGCACTTCTGGAAGCCAGCGGCGAGGACGCCTTTGTGATCGGCGAGATCCGCGCCAGCGATAACGACGAACCAGAAGTGTCCCTGGAAGGCCTGGCGTCATGACCCACCGGCTTGCGGTGCTGATCAGCGGCACCGGCTCCAACCTGCAAGCCATTGTTGACGCCATTGACGCCGGTGAGTTGCCCGCCCGGATCAGCCTGGTGCTGAGTAACAAAGCCGGCGCCGCCGGCCTGGCCCGCGCCGAGCGGGCCGGCGTGCCGGCGGAAGCGATTGACCACCGGGGTTTTCCGGACCGCGCCGCGTTCGACCAGGCGATGATCGAACGGATCGACGCCCACGGCGCCGATACCGTGGTGCTGGCCGGGTTCATGCGTATTCTCAGCCCCGGCTTCGTGCGCCACTACCAGGGCCGGCTGATCAACATCCACCCTTCCCTGCTGCCCAAGTACCCGGGCCTCAACACCCATGCCCGGGCGCTGGAAGCCGGCGACCAGGAGCACGGCTGCTCGCTGCACTTCGTTACCGACGAGCTGGACGGCGGTCCGCTGATCGCCCAGGCCCGTTTCCCGGTGACCGCGAACGATAGCGCGGAAACTCTGTCAAAAAAGGTTCAAGCCCAGGAGCACCGCTTGTACCCTCAGGTGTTGCGCTGGCGCGCCCAACAGCGCTTACAGATGACCGACCAGGGAGTGGAATTGGATGGCGAACGCCTGCCCCCGCAGGGCTTTCAAATGGACACGCACGGCTAGCGCGATCCTCGCCGGCCTGCTGGCCGCGGCCCCCGCTCTGGCGCAATCCCCGGTGGACAGTTTCGACACCCGGTACCGGCTCAAGGCCGCCGGCTTCCCGTTCACCGTGGGCGCGCAACGTACCCTCTCCCCGGCCGGCGGTGACCGCTGGGAAATGGTGGTGACGGCCAGTAATTTTCTCGGCGAAATCCGCGAGACCTCGGTGTTCACCTGGCAGGATTGCCTGCCCGTGACCCAGTACTACGGCTACCACCGGGAAGGCCTGGGCCGCGTCAAGGCGGCGGAGCTGCGCATCGCGGAGCAGCAGGCCACCAGCGAACGCACCGAGCACGAGCCCTACCGCTACGCGGTGGACCAACCGGCCACCGACAAGATCGCGCTGACCCTGGCGTTGCAATGCCGGCTGGCCCGTGGCGACCGGGACATCACTCTGAACGTGGCCGACGAGCGCGGCGTGGAGAAACAACGCTTTCAGGTGGAAGGCCGGGAAACGCTGGAGATCGACGGCAAGGACCTGGCGACCGTGAAAGTGCGGCGGCTGCGCGAAGCCGGCAGCGAGCGGCAAACCTGGCTGTGGTTCGCGCCGGGCAGTGACTACACCCTGGTGCAACTGGTGCAGGAAAACGACGATGGCCGCCACGTCATGAACCTGGAGAGCCTGCCATGACATACCGGCTCAGCGGGTTGGCCCTGCTGGTGGCGGTGAGCCTGTTACCGGCCCTGGCGGCGGGCGCGTCGCTGCCGCCCTTCTCCGCCGAATACCGCATTTACGTCAATAAAATTCCCACGCCGATCAAGGCCGACCTGGTGCTCGAACCCGCCAGCGGCGACGACCGCTACCACATGCGCTTCGAGGCGCATTCCTGGCTGCTCAACAACCGCGAGGAAAGCTGGTTCCACTGGAACGACTGCGCCCCGCGCACCGAGCGCTACACCCACGAGTTCAAGGGCTTCGGCAAGCACCGCTACCACGATACCGAGTTCAACTGGCAAAAAGGCCGGGCGATAAGCGAATCGGATTCCGGCGAGGAGTCCTTCCCGATTCCCGACGAGGCACTGGATGAGCTGAGCATGCTGCTGCGCGCGCGTTGCGTGTTCGCCACCGGCGACAAGGAATACACCGCCACCAGCGTGTACGGCGACGATATCCGCGAGCATCACTTTATCGTTATCGACCGGGAAACCATCGACACACCGATGGGCGAGCTGGACACCCTGGTGGTGGAAAAGAAACGCGAAGAAGACAAGGAAGAAAGCCGCCGCACCCTGTTCTGGGTGGCACCGGAAGTGGGCTATATGGTGGTCAAAGCGCGCCACATTGAAAGCGCGCTGTTGCACGGTGAACTGATCATGACCGAATACAACGGTCCGGTACCGGAGTAATCCGCATCAGGTGCGCGGCAGCGTCACGCCGCGCTGACCCTGATATTTACCGCCGCGATCCTTATACGACGTCTCGCAGACTTCATCGGATTCCAGGAACAGCATCTGCGCCACGCCTTCGTGGGCGTAGATGCGCGCCGGCAGATTGGTGGTGTTGGAAAATTCCAGCGTCACGTGCCCTTCCCACTCCGGCTCCAGCGGCGTCACGTTAACGATGATGCCGCAACGGGCGTAGGTGGATTTGCCCAGGCAGATGGTCAGCACGCTGCGCGGAATGCGGAAGTACTCCACGGTGCGGGCCAGGGCGAAGGAATTGGGCGGAATGGTGCAGTAGTCCCCTTTGATGTCGACGAAGCTTTTCTCGTCGAAATGCTTGGGGTCGACGGTGGCCGAGTGAATATTGGTGAACACCTTGAATTCATCGGCGCAGCGCACGTCGTAGCCGTAACTGGAAACCCCGTAGGAAATCAGTTTTTCCCCGTTGGCATCGGTGCGCACCTGGCCGGCCTGGAACGGCTCTATCATGCCGTGCTCGGTGGCCATGCGGGTGATCCAGCGGTCGGATTTGATGCTCATTGGAATCCTTTATTGGTTCGGCGACCCGAAACGTTTAATGGTACCCGGAATCAGTGCTGCATCACCACCTTGGGGAACGGGCGCCGGCCCTCGCGGGTCAGTGACAGACGCGCCGCCATGCGCCGCGCGGTGTCCAGGTAAAGACGGGCCTCGGCGCTGTCCGGGTCCACCGCCACGGTGGGCGTGCCGCCGTCCGCCTGCTCGCGGATACGCAGCGACAACGGCAGTGAGCCCAGCACCGGGGTGTCGTAATCACGGCCCATGCGGTCGGCGCCGCCCTGGCCGAACACATGCTCCTCGTGGCCGCAATTCGAGCAGATGTGCACCGCCATGTTCTCGACGATACCCAGCACGCCGATGTCCACCTTGCGGAACATTTCCACGCCCTTCACCGCGTCCAGCAAGGCGATGTCCTGGGGCGTGGTGACCACCACCGCCCCGGCCACCGGAATTTTCTGCGCCAGGGTCAGTTGGATGTCGCCGGTGCCCGGCGGCAGGTCGACGATCAGATAATCCAGGTCGTGCCACAGTGTTTGCTGCATCATCTGGGTGAGAGCGCCACTGGCCTTGGGCCCGCGCCACACCACCGGGGTCTGCTCGGTGACCAGGTAGCCCATGGACATGGTCTGGATACCGTGCGCCATCACCGGCACGAAGGCGTTGCCGTCGCGGGTTTCCGGGCGGGTGCCCTTGGGCAGACCGAGCATGATCGGCTGGCTGGGCCCGAAGATATCCGCGTCCAGCAAACCCACCTTGGCGCCTTCCGCGTGCAACGCCAGGGCCAGGTTCACGGCGGTGGTGGATTTACCCACCCCGCCCTTTCCGGAGGCCACCGCGATCACATTGGCCGCCTGCATCATCGCCGGCATATCGTGCTGGGCGCGGTGCGGTTTAATACGCACCGACAAATCCAACGCCAGCTCACGGCCTTCCAGCAGCGGGGTCACCCGCTCTTCGATGTCCCGGCGCAGCGCCGGCAGCCGCGAGGCGCAGGGGTACCCGGGGTGCACCGCCAGACGCACGCGCCCTTCCTGTTCCTCGATTTCCGTCACGATGCCGGCGGAAATCAGGTCGACGCCGAGTTCCTCGGGGATGATTTCACCCAGGGACTGTCTAATCGCCTGCTCAATACGCGTCATGGTACCTCCTGCAACTCAGGAGGGGATGATAGAGTTAGCGCAGTCCACAACCAAGGGCCGCATAGCCGGACCCGCGAAATTCGACCGCACTCAACAGCAATGGAGAACCCCCCATGAGGAAGACCGCCCACCTTTTGACCGGCCTGCTGGCCGCGCTGGTGCTCACCGCCTGTGGCGGCAACGGCCAGCCACTCGCCGACCGCGATACCGTCAGCGTGTCCGGCGAGGGCACCATCAAGGCACGTCCGGACATCTTTACCCTGGTGGCCGTGGCCCGCCAGCGTGGCGACGACGTGGCGGCCATGAAGGACGAGGTGGACCGGCAGGTGCAGGCGATGCTGGATCTGGCCGGGCAATTGCAGATCGACGACAAGCACATCACCGCCAGCGACATCCAGGTCGCCCCGGAATGGGAGTACCAGCCGGAACGCAAGCTGATCGGCCACCAGGTGAGCCGCGAAGTGAGCTTCCGCACCTCCGGCGTGGAGCGCTACGCGGAACTGGCCGACGGCCTCGCCGGCCTGGGCCTTAAGGAAGTGCGCCCCGGCGGCAGCGAAATCAGCAACGCCGACGAGCTCGCCAACCAGGCCCTGGAAAAGGCGGTGCGCGCCGCCCGTGAAAAGGCCGAAATACTGGCCCGCGCCGCCGGCCGCGAGCTGGGCGAGGCGATGCAGATCAACGCCCAGGGCCACAATATCCCCGGCCCGATGCCGATGCGCGCCGCCATGGCCAAGGAAGACGCCTCGCAGAGCTACCGCCCCGGCGAGCAGGACGTGACCGCCAGCGTTCAGATCACCTTCCAGCTGAACTGACCCCCATGGGCTCGCCAGGCTTTGTCTCCTCAGCCGGGATGCGCGCCTATCTTGCCGCCGCCCGGGCCGCCGGCGTGGACAACGCCGACGCCCTGACGGCGGCGGGCATTGATCCGCGAATACTCGGTCTCCCGGATGTCCATGTGCAGGGCGACCGCTTCGCAGCCTTGATCACGGCGCTGGCCGACCGCAGCGGGGATCCGCTGTTCGGCCTGCACGCCAGTGAGTATCTGCCGCCGGGCGTCTTCAATGTGCTCGGCTACATCGCACTGAGCGCCAGTACCCTGCTGGAGGCGCTGGCCAAGGTGGCGCGCTACGAAAAACGGGTCGGCGACCTGGGCCGCGTGGAGACTCAATTGCGCGGCAACGAGTCGCGGATACTCTGGCACTGCCACTTTACCCGCCAGCCGGTGCGGCGCCATCTGGTGGAGGCGGTGTTCGCCGGCTGGCTGGGCTACACCCGCTGGCTGGCCGACGACCCGGCGCTCACCCCGGAGCGGGTCTGGTTCGAGCATGCCGGGCCCACCGATGCCCGCCAAACCCGGGAATACCAGCGGCTGTTCGGCTGCCCGGTGGATTTCAGTCAGCCGTACTCCGCCCTGATCGGCGACCGCGACATGCTCGCCCGCCCACCACGCCGACCCCAGCCGCACCAGCTGGGCCCGCTTGAAGACCACGCCGCCCGGCACCTGGAAACCCTGGGCATCGCCACCACCCTGTCCCTGCGCGTACGGCATTACCTGCAGGCGGCGCTGGGCGGCCCCCTGCCCGACCGCGACCAGGTGGCCCACGCCCTGCGGCTCAACACCCGCACCCTGCACCGGCATCTGGTCGCGGAAGGCACCGGCTGGCGGGAAATCCTCGACAGCGTGCGCCTGGAGCGCGCCAAGGCCCGCCTGCTGGAAAGCCGATGCCCGCAAGCGGAGATCGCCGCGGACCTGGGTTACGCGGACATCCGCTGCTTCCAGCGCAGCTTCAAGCGCCATACCGGCGTCACACCCGGGCAGTACCGTCGTGGCGTGGACAGCGACGGCCAATAGCCACAATATTTACATCGCCTGATGGCAATATTACGGCTTTGTCGGACAATCCAGGCCTCAGGGGCCGGTCCGGCGCGGCTAGACTCGGGGACAACGATAAAAACAGTATCCGCCAGGGAGAACCGCATGAAACGCACGCTCAAGCAGCTTGAGCGCGCTATCGCGCAAGCCAGCAGCTACGACGAATGGTGCCACGCCAGCCGTGAATACGACCGGCTCGGCGGCGCCGACGAGTGGAAAGACATCGACCGCTCGCCCCACTACGATTACGAGCTGATCCGTAACCGCCTGTGGCAGATCCGCCAGGCCCGTGAGCGCAACGACGTCAACAAACTGGTCTTTCACCTGCATGAAGGCCTGCACGGCAACCTGGGGAATATCTCCAACCCCGCCCTGTACGGCCACAGCCGCACCGGCACCAAACGGCTGATCGAGCGCTACCTGGAAGAGGTGTGCACCGCCCTGGACTATCTCTGCGACGGCGACTTCGCCGAGTTCGGCCTCAAGCAGAAACTGGATTTCTTCGAAACCACCGGCCAGGCCTTCGGGCAAAGCTGCCTGATGTTCTCCGGCGGCGCCGCCCTTGGGTTGTTTCACATCGGCGTGGCGAAAACCCTCTGGGAACAGGGCCTGCTGCCTTCGGTGATCTCCGGCTCCAGCGCCGGCAGCATCGTTGCCGCCGTGGTCGGCACCCACGACAACGACGAACTGGCCGCCAAGCTGGAACCGGAAAACATCTACCTGGAAGCGTTCAAGGCGATCGGCTGGAAAGGCCTGCTGCGCGGCACCCCGGTGCTCGACGGCGACCATCTGGAAGCCTGTCTGGAAGAGAATATCAAGGACCTGACGTTCGAAGAGGCCTACCGAAAAACCGGCCGCGAGATCAACATCACCGTCAGCCCCTACGACCGCAACCAGCAAAGCCGCCTGCTCAACTGGCGCACCTCGCCCAATGTGCTGATCCGTAAAGCGGCGCTGGCGAGCTGTGCGATTCCCGGCATCTACCCGCCGGTGAGCCTGTGGGCCAAGAACCTGGACGGCGAGCGGGTGCCCTATATCCCCGGGCGCAAATTCGTCGACGGCTCGATCCAGGATGATCTGCCGATCCGTCGCCTGTCGCGGCTGTTCGGCGTCAACCACTCCATCGTCAGCCAGACCAACCCCCACGTGGTGCCGTTCCTGCCGCGCAGTGAAAGCACCGATTCCAGCCTCAGCACGCTCAGCGACTGGGCCATCCGCAATGTGTCCATGAACCTGCACTACGCGCTGGATCTGGTGCGCCGCCGGGTGCGCTCCAACGATCTGGGGCTGGTGGTGGACAAAGCGCAGACCGTGGTCAAGCAACGCTACATCGGCGACATCAACCTGATTCCGCCGCGCCAGCCCCGCAACGCCCTGCGCGTGCTCAGCAACCCGTCGCTGGAGGACGTGCGCGCCTTCATCCGCGCCGGGGAGCAAACCACCTGGCCGAAGCTGACGATGATCGACAACACCACCCGCATCAGCCGCACCTTCCGCGCCTGCCGCGAGCGTCTCGACCGCCTGGAAGAACGCACCCTCAACCGCCTCAGCGTGGCCGCCAACGGCTGACCAGCACCGGCACCCCGGGCCACGGGGTGCTATTTGCTTAGCGCGATTGATTATGACCGGCCCCCTTTAAAGGGGCGCCGGAAGCCTCTATGTTCTTAGCACCAGCCAAACAACATCGCATTCGTACTAAGACCAGGAGACACACCCATGGCACTGCAACTCGGCGATACCGCCCCGGATTTCAAACAGGATTCCACTGACGGCCCGATCTCGTTCCACGACTGGGCCGGCGACAGCTGGGTGGTGCTGTTCTCCCACCCCAAGGATTTCACCCCGGTGTGCACCACCGAGCTGGGCGAAGTGGCCCGCCTCAAGCCTGAATTCGACAAGCGCAACGCCAAGGTCATCGGCCTGTCCGTGGACCCGCTCGAGGATCACAACGCCTGGTGCGGCGACATCGAGGAAACCCAGGGTTCGGCGCTGAACTTCCCGCTGCTGGCCGACGCGGACCGCTCCGTGAGCCAGGCCTACGGCATGATTCACCCCAACGCCGACAACACCCTGACGGTGCGCAGCGTGTTCGTGATCGACCCCAACAAAAAGGTCCGCCTGACCATCACCTACCCGGCCAGCACCGGCCGTAACTTCGATGAGATTCTGCGGGTGATCGACAGCCTGCAGCTCACCGACGGCTACAAAGTGGCCACCCCGGTGAACTGGAAAGACGGCCAGGACGTGATCATCGTACCTTCCGTGGACAACGAGGCCGCCGCCAAACTGTTCCCGGAAGGCTGGGATGAGAAGAAGCCGTACCTGCGGATGGTGAAGCAGCCCAAGAAGGGCTGAGTCATCAGACTATTTCCGCGCAAAAAAAAGGGTCGCCTCTGGCGACCCTTTTTTGTCTGGAGCGGGTGAAGGGAATCGAACCCTCGTATGCAGCTTGGGAAGCTGCCGTTCTACCATTGAACTACACCCGCGAAGGGCCGCCATTACACCGGGAATCCGGGCCGCTGTCCAGCACGGCGGGATCAGACCACTTACCCGATTTATGGGCTGGGCCCGTCAACAAGTGACGCTCTGGCTTACATGGATTTCATCCCTGGCCGACAGAGCGACGCCGATGAATGTCCGAGACTGACCCCTTCGTTTTATTGATGGGAGGGGACAAGGATGTCTCGTGCGATTTTTCTTTTCGTTCTCGCCACGGTGCTGGCGTTCGGCGTGGTGGTGGCCAGCGTGGGGCACGGGCGCACCGTGCCGGCGCTGACCCAGGCCCGGGTGTATCAGGGGGAAGCGGACCTGTCCCGCTACTGGGTCAGCGAAAAGTTCGACGGCGTGCGCGCCTACTGGGATGGGGAAGACCTGATTTCCCGACACGGTAACCGCTTCGACGTGCCGGCGGCCTTCACCCGGGGCTTCCCGGAACAGCCCCTGGACGGCGAGTTGTGGATGGGGCGCGGCACCTTCAGCCGCATGGTGGGCCTGATCAACCGGCACGACACCGGGCCGGAACACTGGCGGGATGTCTACTACATGGTGTTCGACCTCCCCCGGGCTTCCGGCCCCTTCGATGCCCGTCTGCGAACACTGCGCCGGCTGCTGAAGGATCATGACAACCCGCATTTACGCCTGGTGCGGCAACTCAAGGTCCCCGACCGGGCAGCGCTGAACCGTCGCTTGGAAAAAGTGATCGGGGCCGGCGGCGAGGGTCTGATGCTGCATCGCGGCGACGCACCCTATCGCAGTTACCGTTCGACGGATCTTCTCAAGGTGAAGCCTTACCAGGATGCCGAGGCCAGGGTGGTGGCGCATCTGCCCGGCGAGGGCCGGCTGGACGGCATGATGGGGGCGCTACTGATGGAAACCGAAGGCGGCCAGCATTTTCGTCTCGGCACCGGCTTCAGTGACGCCCAACGAGCGGATCCGCCACCGATCGGCAGCCTGGTCACCTACAAGTTCTACGGGCGCACCCGCCACGGCCTGCCCCGTTTCCCCAGCTTTCTGAGAGTGCGACAGGAAGGCCCGGGCTTTATCCGCTAAGGGTTGCAGGACGGCGTCGGCTGGGCGATAAGTAGCACACCTAAACAAGGAGTGCGCACGATGCCCAGCGCTTTTATTACCGGCGCCCGCGGTTTTCTGGGCGGCCATATCACCCGGCAGCTGCTCGAGGCCGGCTGGGAGGTAACCGCCCTGCTGCGCCCTGGCAGGGACGGCACCGCTCTTTCCGCCCTGGGAGTAAAAGTGGTGGAGGCGCCGATGGACAACGCCACCGAAGTCACCCTGGTGATGCCCCCGGCGGTGGACGCGGTGTTCCATGTGGCGGGCAACACCAGCCTGTGGCGCCATCAGAACCAGCGCCAGTACCAGGACAACGTGATGGGGACCCGGGCGTTGATCACCGCCGCCCTGCGCAACCAGGCCGGGCGCTTTATTCATACGTCCTCGATTTCCGCCTGGGGTATCCAGGAAGAGGCCATTGACGAAGCGTCGCCGTCCAACGCCGCCGGTGACTGGATCGGCTATAACCGCACCAAGTATCTGGCCGAGGAAGAAATCCGCCACGGTATGCAGCACGGTCTGGACGCGGTGATTCTCAACCCCTGCGGGATCATCGGCGCCGGTGACACCCACAACTGGTCGCAAATGATCACGCTGATCGAACAGCGCAAACTGCCCGGGGTGCCGCCCGGCGGCGGTAACTTCTGCGCGGTGGCGGAAGTGGCGCGGGCCCATCTGACCGCCGTTGAGAAAGGCGGTCGCGGCGAAAACTATATCCTCGCCGGCGTGGAGGCCAGCTTTCTGGAATTGGCCAACACCATTGGCCGGCTGCTCGACCGCCCCACACCCGGCAAACCGATGCCGGTCTGGCTGCTGCGGCTGGCCGGGCAGATTTACGGCGTCGGTGGCCTGTTCACCGGGAAAGAGCCACGCCTGACCCCGGAGAAGGTAGCGCTGGTGACCAGCCGGGTGCACGCGGACGGGACCAAAGCGGTGCAGGAACTGGGCTTCGACGCCACGGTGCCGCTGGAAACCATGCTGCGCGATTGCATCGACTGGATGCGCGAGACCGGGCGCCTTTAACGCAACGCCCGGTAGATGCGAAAACGGTTGGTCTCACGAATCACCTGCACGTGCCGGAAAGCCGCGTCCAGCCACTGCACATAGGGCAGTTCGCGGTTCGCCACCATCCAGAATTCACCGTCGTCCTCGAGGTGACGGGGCGCCTGCTCGATCAAACGCCGGGTGATCGACATGGTCCGGTCGCGGCCGTCGTGAAACGGTGGGTTGGTCACCAGCGTCTGATAGCGTCCCTCCACGCTGCCGTAGAGATCCCCGCCCACCACCTTGCCCTGCAGGTGGTTCCGGTCGAGGGTGCTGCAGGCGGCCGCCACCGCGGTGGCGCTCACATCGGTGCCGGTCACGTTGCAGCCGGCGTGGGCCAGCGCGGCGGTGATTACCCCGCACCCGCAGCCCATATCCAGCGCTTTGCCGCGCGGCGCCGCCTCCGCCAGGGCCTGCAGCAACAGGGCCGTGCCCTCGTCCAGTCGGCCGTGGCTGAACACACCGGGATAGCTAATCACGTCGAAATCGTCGACGCGCACCATGCTTTCCACCTGCGCCAGGGACAGTTCCGGCCCCGGCCGCAAGGCGCCGCGATAGACTTTGCAGTGGCGGGCGCTGTCCACCAGGGTCACCGCGTCCGCGTGCCGGGACAAGCGGGTCACCCCGCCGCGAATGCCGCCCTTGGCCGGCCCCACCAGCCACACTTCCAACGGTTCCGTGACGCTGCCGGCGAGCCCGCGCAGCAGCAGTTCGAGCCGCTCCGAGGACTTCGGCAGCGGCAGAATCACCAGATCGGTGCCCTCGGGGAGCGTGGGCAGGGGCGCCCACTGGTGGGCGCCGACGGTGTAGTCGTCGGCGTGCAGATAAACCTGTTCGGCGGGCAAGTCGGCCAGCTCCGGGTCGTTGGCGTCGACCACCAGAACCCGCCGTCCGGCCAGGTTCTCTTCCTGTCGCCACAGTAACCGTGTGCTGTTTTCCATCGCTTGGCGCCTCGGCAAAGCGGGCAGTATAAACAAACCGGGCCGCGGGGGATAAATCCGGTCTTCACGGCGCCTTTGAAGTTTTACATAAACACCACGCCCCGCGTGCTTCCCTACCGATAGAATGCGCGAATCAGATGATGTTGTGGAGGCAAAGGATGGTCCGTTCCGCAGTTCTGGCTATTGGTATTTTGATGGCGTCCCTGGCCTGCGCCGACAACAGCGACAGCGCGTTTGAAGAAGCGCTGCACGCCGCCCGTAACGATGATTGGAACGGTCTGGCGCAGGCACAGAAGCGCCTGGCCGACGATCACCCGCTGCAAGCGTACCTGGAATTTCACCGGCTGCGCGCCGCCCTGCCCGAGCTGTCCCCGCAGCGCGTGGTGGAATACGGCGAGCGCTACCCGGATTCGCCGCTGCCCGACGATATTCGCCAGCACGCCCTGGTGGCCTACGCCAAGGAGTCGCGCTGGCGGGACGTCCTGAAGGTGTACGACCGGGCGCCGCGTGGCACCGAGCTGCGCTGTTATTACCTGCGCGCGCAATGGGAAACCGGTGACAAAGGCGCGCTGCCCCAGGCGCGCGAACTGTGGCTGTCCGGCAGCTCCCGGCCGTCCAGTTGCGACCCGCTGTTCGACGCCGCCCGGGATCAGGGCGTGATCGGCGAGCCGGAAATCTGGCAACGCCTGCTGCTCGCCTTTGATCAGGGCGCCACCGGCCTGATGAGCTACCTGGCCGACATGCAGAGCGGCGCCGACGCCACCGCCGGGGAATGGCTGGGCCGTCTGCACCAGGACCCGGAACGCCTGCGCGAGTTGCCCGAGGGCATTCGTGGTGAGCAACGCGAACAGCTGCTCAGCGCCGCCCTGCGCCGCCTGGCCTACACCGATACGGTGCGCGCCCGGGAGCTGTTTCAACAGGAAAGCGCCAACCTGGGTCTTAACGACCCGGCCCTGCGCGAGCGCGCCGCCGAGCGCATCGCCTGGTACTCCACCATTCGCGGTATTGAAGAGAACCGGCAATGGCTGGACGGCTGGCTGGCGGCCAACGGCAGTGCCGACACCCTGGATCAGCGTGCCCGGCGCAGTGTGATCGAACAACGCTGGGACGAGCTTCCGAACTGGGTAGCCCGTCTGCCGGCGGCGACGCGCGACGACAGCCGCTGGCAATACTGGCTGGGCCGCGCCGCCGAGGAAAACGGCGACGACGAGAAGGCCCGAGCGCACTGGAGTCAGGCCGCCGGGCAACGCAATTTCTATGGTTTCCTGGCCGCCGAGCGGCTGGGCCAGGCGCCGGTGTTCAGCAACGCCTCACCGGCCACCGACGACAGCGCGCTGACGCAACCGGGCCTGGCGCGGGTGGCTCTGCTGCGGGATATCGACGAGCCGCAACTGGCCTGGGACGAGTGGAACTGGATGCTCTGGCACAGCAGCGAGGGCCAGCGCCGCAAGCTGGCCCAGCACGCGCTGCAGCAAGGCTGGTACGACCTGGTGGTGCAGGCGTCGATCCAGGCCCGCGCCTGGAACGTGCTGGCCTGGCGTTTTCCGGCCGCGCACCAGGAGCTGTTCGTGGCCGCCGCGCGCCGCCATGACCTGGACCCCTGGCTGACCATGGCGGTGGCGCGCCGCGAGAGCGCCTTCTACCCCCATGCCCGCTCCCCGGTGGGCGCCCAAGGCCTGATGCAACTGATGCCCGGCACCGCACGCAAAGTGGCGCTCGACGCCGGTCAGACACCGCCCGGGGCCCGTCAGGTGATGGATCCGGACACCAACGTGGCGCTGGGCAGCCGGTATCTGGCGGAGTTGCTCGAACGGTTCAACGGCAACCGGGTGCTGGCGCTGGCCGCCTATAACGCCGGCCCGCACCGGGTGGACGACTGGCTCTCCGAGGAAGAGGAAGCGGTACCGGCGGACGTCTGGATTGAATCAATTCCCTTCTACGAGACCCGGGAATACGTCCAGGCGGTGCTCACCTACCGGGTGCTGTTCCAGGGCTTGCACGGCGACCGGGAAGAGCTGGTGCTGTTACGGCCCGACGAACGCCGTACCCCCTACTCCCTGGCGATGATGGATTAGACGCCGGCTCAGTCGAGCTGGCGGATGTGGTAATCCAGGCGCCCCCGGCGCAGCAGGGGCGCCAGCCGGGTGTCCTGCTGCAGGCGGCGGCGCAGATGCACACTGCGCGCCGGCTCGCGGGTAAAGGCCACCACCGCGTTGTGGCAGTCGCCGCAGGATAACCGGAAGCGGCTGCTCCAGCCTTTCATGGTCAGCTGGTCAGCGGCATGGCTTTGCCGGTATTCGGTGAAGTCGCCGAAATTCATCACCAGGGTGCCGCGCTCACTGACGTGGCGGGCGAGCGTGCGCACCCAGGACCGGTCGGCGGGCACCGCCCGGCTGACCACATCGTTATCCGGCGCGAACAAGTCCTCGATGATCAGATCAAACGGCTCGCCGTCGTAGGCGTTGAGCCAGGCCACCGCGTCGCCGAGCACGGTCTGCTCGCCCTCGCCCACCACCGAAAACACCTCACGGGCCACCGCCAGGTGGTGCGGGTCCAGTTCCACCGCGATCAGCTTGTCCGGGGCCAACAGCGCACGGATCGGCGGCAGCAAAGTGCCACCGCCCAACCCCAGAATCAGCACCCGCCGGAAACGCTCCGGCTCACTGAGCAACGCCGGCAACCAGAGCAGATCCCAAACGCTGCCGGTGACCAGCCGCCTGGGGTGGAACTCGGAGTGCTGCACGCCGTTGGCGAACAGCCGCATGCGATCGCCCCGGCGGTGGACCTGATACAGCACACCGTCTTCCTGACGCTGCCAGACCACCGCCATCAGGAGTCGACGCCCAGGCCCACCCCGGTCACGTCGCCGTCGGCGCTGGGGTCGCCCAGCCGCACCCGGTCCTCGGGCAGGCCGTGTTCCTCGATCAACTGGTCACGGGCCAGCCGCGCCCGCTCCCGGGCCAGATCCAGAAGGGTCTCGTCGTCCACGTCGGCGGCCGCCTGCTCCAGCATCCGCCGCCAGGCTTCACGGGCCCGGTCGCTGTCCCTTTCGCCTTCCAGGGTGTCCCGGTCGCGATCCAGGCGGTCCTCATAGGTGTCGAGGAGGCGTTCGCGCCAATCCTCGCCGGTGAGCGCGGTGTCCAGGCCCGGCCAGTCGCCGCCCAGGTCGTCGACCACGTCGGCTTCGCCGAGCGCGCGGCGGTCGTTCTCGCCGGCCTCACCGGTGAGCACCACGGTCAAGTTGTCCCGGTCCTTGAGGATGTCCGCCAGGCGCGCCACTTTATCGCGTGTCTCGCCCGTGAGCCGGTCGTCGCCCGCCGGGAAGGGAAGGTATTGCAAGTCGCCGTCGCCGCCGCCGGCCAGGCTGGCGAGCATCGAGAACGGCGCGGTGGCGGCTTTCACCAGCACATTGCGGATCACCCGCAGCACTACCCCACCGGCACTGAAGCCCGGGTCGTTGAGATCGCCGGAAATGGTGACCGGCAGGCGGATCATGCCGGAGCTGTCACGCAGCACCGACAAGCCCAATTTCACCGGCGCGTCCAGCGCCTGCTCGCTGTCCACCCGGTCGCCCAGGTAGAACTTGTCGGCGGCGATCTTGGTGGTGCTGTCCAGCCGACCGTCTTTGATCGACACTTCGGTGTCCACATCCAGACGACCGCGCTCCACCCCGAAGCCCAGATAACGGGTGGTAAACGGGGTCAGTGTTTCCATGCCGTAACCGTCCAGCTGCCCGGTGATGTCCAGATACAACGGGTCCACCGCCAGATCGCCCTGGGCGCGCAGCCTGGCCTGACCGTTAACGCGCCCCGACGTCTCCAGCCGGGCACGGCCGGAGCCGGTGTCGAAGTTGTCCATGACACCGCTCCATTGCTCCAGGGAGACGTCGAAATCCGGCGTCAGGGTGTTATCCCGGTGCGCCAGCCGGGATTCCTCCACGGCAACGCGCCCCAACAGGACCCGCCATCCCGGCCCACTGTCCTCGCTGTCATCGTCACCCGTAAGACGGGCCATCAGCCCGCGGCCCTGCTCATCCAGCAGATGGCGGAAATCAATGCCGCGGCCGGCCAGACCGTCCACGGCCACCCGCCGGTCGGCGGTTGTGACACTCAGACCGTCAGCCGACAAACGGCTCACTTTGAGTGTCTCGCGCCCGTTTTCGCGGATATCGGTATCGGCCAGGCTGGCGCGGCCGGTGATCGTAATGTCCGGTGTGTCGCCGGTGACGGAGAGCGCCAGCTCGCCGCTGGCGCTGCCCTGCTCGATGGTCAACGGCACGGCGTTGGCCAGCCAGGGGGACAGCGTGGTCAGCGGCAGGCCCTCGAGCGACAGGTCGGCGGACACCTTCAACGGCGTCAGCTGACCGGTGCCGGAATGCGACAGCCGGCCACTTCCTGCCAGCACGGCGCTGCCCTCCCACTGCCAGTTGACGCTGTCCTCAACCCGGAAATCGGTCAGGTTGAGCGCGCCTTCATTAAGGGTCACCTCAACCGGGTCGGCCAGCGTCTCGTCGCGGAACACCACGCTGCCGTTGTCCACTTTGAACTGATCCAGGGTGACGGCCCAGGCCTCGCCTTCGCGGATACGCTCGGCGGATTGTTCCGCTTCCTCGCGCACTTTTTCGCGGGTTTCCCGAGCCTGGTCCGGGTCGGAGGGCAGGAACAGCGTGGCCAGGTCGAGCCCCTCGCCGGTGAGCACCGCGCGCATCGCCGGCTCGCTCAGCGTGACTTCCGGCACGCTGATACGGCGTTCGGTCAAATCCAGGCTGACGCCGTTCACCTTGAGGGTCGGCACCACGAAGCTGGGCGTCTCGTTGCCGTCACGCAGGATGCGCAACCGGTCCAGCTGGAAGCGGCCGTTGTCCACGCTCAGACCCTCGCCATCGCCGGTGCCGTAACGGTAATCCGCCGCCAACCCGAGCATGCCGGACGGCACCTGGAACGGAAAATGCGGCTCCAGCAAGCGGGTGAAGGCGGCCACATCCACCTTTTCCATTTGCAGGCGGCCTTCCACGGTCAGCGGCTCGAACACGAAGCGCCCCTGCCAATCCAGGGTACCGCCGTCGGGGCCTTCCACGTGCATTTCGTAAAGGTTGTCCTCTTCGCCCACGCCCCGGGTGGTGAGGTCCTCGATGCTGAACGCCACCGGCAGGGTCAGGGAACTGGGCTCGCTGCCGGAAGCGTCGTTCACGGTAACGCGGCCCTCGGACAGACGCAGATGGCTGATGGTGAACGCGGGCGGGCCGGAGGCTTCGTCTTCCGGCGCCGGCGCCTCGTTGGCGCCCTCCTCGCCGCTTTCGCGCAGGCGGGTGACAATATCGTCCAGGTTAAGGGCACCGTCCTCGCCCCGGCGCAGCCGGATCTCCAGCCCGGCCAGGTCCACATCACTGATCCAGGGGCGCCAATGGAACAGCGACGCCCAGAAAGAGGTGTTCACGTACAAGCGGTCGAAGCGGGCCAGGAACTCGGTGCCCGGATCGGCGATCTGGAACCGTTCCGCGGTGGCCGACAGAGTCAGGGGGTTGAGACGAACCTCTTCAACGGTGACGTCCCGCCCCAGCAGACCGGACAGCCGCTGCTCGATCTCACCGCGCGCCCAGCCAGGCAGAATCAAAAACACCGTTAGCGCGTACAACACATACAACAAGGCCAGAATCGCCAGAATCCGGGCGCCCCATCCCCGTGAGCGCCACCATTGTATCGGTGTGTCCATGTCGTCGTTCCCTCAGCCCGGTTGCGCAAGGGCAAAGTCTAGCATTAACGCCGTGAACAGGTCGCCCCGGCGGCCATTGCGCCGGCGGCGGCAAGGTTCACACTTAGCCTTTTCCAAGGAGGCCGCCATGAGCGACAACTATCTACTCAAGATGTACCAGAAAGCGGCGAAACTGCCCCGCGGCCGCCAGCTTTTCTCCCTCATGTTCAGCCGCAAGGCGCCCTATTTCGGCACCGTGAAACCGCTGATCGCCGAGTTGCGCCCGGACTACTGCAAGGTCACCTTCAAGAAACGCAAAGCGGTGGAAAACCACATCGGCACGGTGCACGTGATCGCCATCTGCAACGCCATGGAAGCGGCCATGGGCGCGCTGGCCGAGGCGTCGATCCCCAAACACCTGCGCTGGATTCCCAAGGGCATGGACGTGCGTTACACCGCCAAGGCGACCTCGGACATCACCGCCGTCGCCGAGGTGGCCCCCGGCGCCTGGGAAAACGGCCCCGAGTTGCCGGTGACCGTAACCGCGTACCGGGACGATGGCACCGTGGTGGTGGAAGGCACCATCCACCTGTGGGTCACCGAGAAGCCCGCCCGCGAATAAAGTCGGCGGCCTGGCGGGCGGCCCCGGCCAGGTTCGCCTGGGGGTCGATGCCGCTGCGTTTACGCGGGGTCAGATCGTGGTCGCCGTCGGCGATCCATTGCACCGTCACCGCGTCCGGCAGATGGTAGCCCGCCACTTCCCGGGGCTTGCCGAACGGGTCCCGCTCCCCCTGGCAAATCAGCACCGGCACCGCCAGCGCCGGGAAATGATCCAGCCGGGTTTTGTCCGGCTTGCCGGGCGGATGAAAGGGGTAACCGAACACCACGCAGCCGTCCGGAACCCGGTCCGGGTGCGCCGCCAGCATGGTGGCCATGCGCCCGCCCATGGATTTTCCCCCGGCCCAAACCGGGCCCGTCGAGCCTTCCCGCCGCACCTCCTCCATCACCGCCTGGAAACGATCGAGCAGTTTGGCGGCGCGATCCGGCGGCGCCTTGATGCCCTCTTCGCGGCGCCGGGCCATATACGCGAACTCGAAACGGACCACGTTAACGCCACTCTCCGCCAGCAACGACGCCATCGTCTCCATAAAGGGGCTGTCCATGGGCGCGCCGGCGCCATGGGCCAACACCAGGGTGGCGATGGGCGTGGACGGCGCCCGGTTCCAGAGAAGTTTCGGCATCGGTGTTGATTCCTTTGCACGGTTAACGCGGAGCGACAATGTCGCCGATCCCGACCGGCCTGTAAACGCGGGCTCTGTCAGGCATCCCAGAGGTGCATCTGGCCCGCCAGCCCCGGCGGTCGGAACGCGCTGCTGTCCAAGGTGAAACTTTCCCGGGGCGCCAGGCCGTGGCGCTGGCAGGCCACCTGAAAACGCCGCGCCAACAGCTCCGCCATCGGCCCCTGGCCGCGCTGCCGGTGGTGCCAGCGGCTGTCGTAACTGGCCCCGCCGTGCATTTCCTTGAGGGCCGACATCACCCTTTCAGCCCGCTCGGGATAATGCCGCTGCAGCCATTCTTCCCATAGCGGCCCCACTTCATGGGGCAAACGCAGGGTCACGTAGCCGGCGCTGCGGGCACCGGCCGCGGCCACCTGCTCGACGATATCCTCCATTTCCTGGTCGTTGATGAACGGAATCAACGGCGCCACCAGCACGGTCACCGGCACCCCGGCGCGGGCCAGCTCACGCACCGTCTTCAGCCGCTCGCGACCGCCGCTGGCGCGCGGTTCGAGCTGGTTCTTGAGCCGGTTATCCAGGGTGGTCACCGACACCGCCACCGAGGCCCGGCCCTCAACGGCCATCGGCGCGATCAGATCCAGATCGCGCAGCACCAGCGCGCTCTTGGTGATCAGGCTGAAAGGGTGCCGGCATTCCGCCAGCACCTGCAGTATTTCCCGGGTCAGCAGGCGCTCGCGCTCCACCGGCTGGTAGGGGTCGGTGGCGGTGCCGATCACCAGCGGCCGGCAGCGATAGCCCGGTTTGCGCAGGGTGTCTCGCAGCACCTCGGCGGCGTTGTCCTTACAGAAGATCTCAGCCTCGAAATCCTGCCCCGGCGACAGGTCCACATAGGCGTGGTTGGGGCGGGCGAAACAGTAGATGCAGCCGTGCTCACAGCCCCGGTAGGGGTTGATGCTGCTGTCGAAGTGCAGGTCCGGGCTCTGGTTGTGGGTGATGATCGATTTGGCCTGCTCCCGGTGGTAGCGGGTGGGCCGGGCGGTGTCCGCCTCGTCGCTGACCACGGTGGTGACCTGAAAGCGACCGGGGTGCCGGCTGAGGGTGCCGCGGTTGGATGCGCTGGTGGCCATGATGCCTCCAAATACTGATCATATGAACAGTATTATGAGCAGCCGGGCGGGAAACGCAATAGCGGATTACCCAATCAGCACGGTCAGTGGGGACGCACCGGCTGCACCAGTACCCAGGGCATCACGACCACGGTCCACAGGGCCTGCTCGGATTCGAACCAGGTCCCCGCCTGCTGGTCGCTGACACCGCCCACGCGGCCCTGGTCGCGCCATTGCTTGAGCTGTTCCGCCCGGTCCTCGGCGAACGCCACGGCCACTTCGATCAGGTCCAGATCACCGGCCACCGCCACGGTCTGGCCGCGGGCGAAGAACGGCTGCAGCTCTTTCCAGTCCGCCTTGGCGGTTTCCTGGTTGAGCTTGGCTCTGAGAATGTCGCTGTCGGTGGGGTCGGCCATGGCTCCTCCTGCTATTGGTCCCGGCGCGGCTGGCAACGGGCGGCGCCATTATCGCCCACGGCGTTGTTAACGCAAGCCGACTCTCCAGCAGGGTCGCGTGTCTGTGTTCTGCCCTTCCGGGAACGCTGTGAATACATCCCTGTACGCTCCCTGTCGAACGTCCTGTTCCCCAGGGTCCCGGAAGGGCAGAACACAGACACGCTCCGGGGTGGCTTCCCAGGCCCCGGGGCATAGCTGGCGCCGAACCATTCTACGATGCTGGGTTTGTGGGAGCGGGCCTTGCCCGCGAAAGGGAGCGAAGCTCCCGGCAGGATTCCAGAGACTCTTCTAATAGCGGCACTAAACAGCGTCTCTGGCATCCCGCCGGCCGGCTTTGCCGGCCTTTCGCTTGCAGGCAAGCTCCCACAAACATGTCTTGGCGAGGTGGCGAATGAGAGATTGAAGGGAGGGGGAGAAAAAGAGCGCCCGCCTGGGGAGGACGGGCGTCTGTACCGAAAGGAACGTCCGTGTTCTTTCGCGTCCTTGCCCGATCCAATATAAAAGCCCCGCCAGCTCTTACCTATAATCCATCGCCGTCAATTCATGTAAGAGATTTGCTCATTCTCGGCGACGTTATTACCACCTGATCCGCGCCCCGGCCTCCTCCACCGGCTTGCCGTCGCGGTCGAACAACGCCAGCGTGGCGCCGTTTTCGTCGACGCTCACGCGGGAGAACGCGTCCCGGCTGTAGACCTCGCCGGGCACCGTGACGCGGCCCAGGGAGGGCTTCCACAGGCCGCGCAGGCTGTGGTCGTCGCGAATCATCGGCCGGTACCAGCGGAACGCCATCAACGCGGTGGGCCAGAACAGCCCGGAGCAGATCCAGCTGTGGATCGGCGTTCGCCCGCGCCGGTCGAGCCGCGCGTACAGGGAGGCGTGCACATCGCCGCTGAGCATCAGTAATCGCCGACAGCCGCTGTCGTGGATGGCGTCCACCAACCGCTGGCGCTGAGCGGCGAAGCCTTCCCAGCTGTCCTGCCCGCGGAACGGCCAGCGCTGCTCGGGAAACAACGGCACCGAGGACACCAGGCATTTGACCCGGTCCGGCTCGTCCTCGAGCCAGGCCACCACCGCGTCTTCCTGGGCCCGGGACATGATCTTGCGTTGCCAGGGCCAGCGGCTGAGCACGCGCTCGGTGCGCAGATCCATCAAGAAGAAGTCCGCGCAGCCCCAGCGAAAGCGGTACCAGAGCGCGTCCGGGTCGCGCTCCAGGCGAGTGCCTTCCGCATTCAGCGGTACCGCCGGGGAGTGGGCGGCCTGGTAGATCTGGTACGCCTTCATGGCGGCCGGGTATTTACTGGTCCACAGATCCGGGTTGGCGCGCGCCGGCCAGTTATTCTCGATCTCGTGGTCGTCGAGGATCATGTGGTGGTTGTAGTTGGCCATCAGCCGGCGGATGTTGGGCTGGCCGAAACTCTGGCGGTAGAGGTCGAAATACTCCCGCTGGGACGAGGCAGCGCCCACTTTCCAGGTGGCGTCGGCGTACACCTGGTCGCCGCCGTAGAGTACGAAATCCGTGGGGTCGGCGGCGGCGTTGTCCGCCATGCGGGAGAAAATACGGTCAGCGCGGCCGTCCTCGATCTCGTGGTCGAGACCCACGAAACGGTAGCAGCAGGAGCCGAACAGGAAGCTCACCGGCGCCTGGGGCGAGGCCGGCGCGGTGCGAAAATGGCCGGTATTCACGTGGCCCCAGTCCAGCGCCTTGTCCTCGCTGTCCGCCAGCACCACCGCGCCGGCCTGGAACTGATAGCGCCGCCCCGGCTCCAGATCCCGCAGCACCACCACGCCGCTGCTGTCGAAGTTGCCGTTGATACGAAAATGCACCGGCCCGCGCCAGCGCTGCTCACCTTCAACCCGCCAGCGTATGCGGCCATGTGGCGCCTTCTGGCCGGCACGCAAGGTTGCGGCGGGCATCACGCCCAGAATACGAATGCTGGTCTGGCCGGCGGTGCCCACGATCGGGCCGACGGCAAAAGGCTCTACCCTGCTCTGCATTTATCCTTCCCCCAAAGAGCGCGCGGATACGTCACTGATTGAGCCACCTGTGAAGCACTGCTAGCATCCAGAAAGATTACTTAGCGGGGTGGCGGTTATTTTGTTGCAAGATGCGGTATCTCACACCTTGCGGTTCGCCGCTTTGATCCTGCTGTTGGGCGCGGTTGCCGGCACCGCCCGCGGCGACGACGCGGCGGTGCTGACCTCACAAACTGACACCCTGCGGCCGTATCCGGCGGTTCGTTATTTTTGTACTCCGGCGGCCGAATCACCGGCGCCGGAGCCGCTGTTCCAAAACCCCGAGGCCTGGCCCTGGCAGGCCACCGGCAACGAGATCGCCAACCTGGGGTTCACCGCCGAGCATTGCTGGTTCCACTTCACCGTGCGCAACCAGGACAACCCGGAGAACGAATGGCGCCTGGTGGTGAACTATGCCCTTCTGGGGCAACTGGACACCTATGTGCTGGCCCCCGGCGGTGAGCGGCTCGCCCACTTCAGCGCTGGCATGGACAACGCCTTCGACGAGCGCGCCGGCGCCGAAGCGACGCCTTCTTTTCCGTTCAACCTGCCCCCCGGCGAGCAACGGGACCTGTACCTCAAGGTGGTGTCCCCCCACAGCATTCAACTGCCTCTGGAGTTGATGAGCAACCCCGCGTTCCAGTCCGCCACGCTGTCGCATACGCTGGTTCAGGGTTTGTTTTTCGGCGGCATGCTGGTGATGATTCTCTACAACCTGTCGCTGTTCTTCTCAATTCGCGAAAAAGCCTACCTGCTGTACGTGCTCTGGTCGTTGGCGATCACCCTGTTCATGGCGGTCCTGCACGGCTACGCGCAGAAATATCTGTGGCCCGGCTCGGCGCTGATCAGCCAGTACATTCTGCATTACCTGTTGCCGCTGCTGGTGATTCTGCCGTCGCTGTTCACCCTTCACTTCCTGGGCCTGCCGGAACGCTCCCCGCCCCTGGCGCGATTGCTGAGAGGCCTGGTGGGTTTGGGCGTGGCGCTGCTTCTGGCGGCCCCCTTCATCAGCCGGGAGCTGCTGATTCCGGTGGCGGTGCTGGCGATTCTGGCGATGGATTTCAGCATTCTGCTTATCGGTGTGCTGCGCACTAAAGCCGGCGACCCGGATGCTCGAGTGTTCACCCTGGCCTGGCTGTGCTTTCTGGTCGGCGCCGCCGCCATGTCGCTGAACAAGTACGGCATCGTGCCGCGCAACAGCTTCACCGAAAACCTGCTGCAGGTGGGCGTGTTCCTGGAAGTGGTGCTGCTGTCGCTGGCCCTGGCGCGGCGCATCAACCGCCTCAAGGAAGCCCATGCGCTGTCCGTGCGCGACAAGGCGGTGGCGGAAATGGACGCTTTCAAGGCCGGCGCGCGCAACCAGGCGAAAAGCGAGTTCCTGGCCACCATGAGCCACGAAATCCGCACCCCCATGAACGGCATTATCGGCATGACCGATCTGTTGCGGCGGACCACGCTCAACGGCCAGCAAGCCCAGTACGTGGACACCATTTACCAGTCCACCCAGTCGCTGGTGACGGTGATCAACGACATTCTTGATTATTCGCGGATCGAATCCGGCAAGCTGGAACTGGAATATCAGGAAGTGGACGTGGAACACCTGGTGGACGACTGCGTGCGGCTGTTCTCGCTGCGGGCTTCCGAAACCCGGGTGCCGCTCTACACCTACATCGATTCCCGCGTGCCCCAGCGTATCCACACCGACCCGATCCGCGTGAAACAGGTGCTCACCAACCTGCTCAGCAACGCCTACAAGTTCACCGACCAGGGCCAGGTGGCGTTGCACCTGAGCGTGCGTCAGCCCCCCGACGACCAGGGACAGTGCGTGATGATGCTGGAGGTGGTCGACACCGGTATCGGCCTGGACGAGGCTCAGCAGCAGAACCTGTTCCAGGTGTTCAGCCAGGGCGCCCGGAGCAGCCGCCACAAGTCCCAGGGCGCCGGGCTGGGCCTGACCATATGCAAACGACTCACCGAGTTGCTGGGTGGCGAGATCGGCGTGTCCAGTTCGCTGGGGCGCGGGGCTACCTTCTGGCTGACCCTGCCCACCCGGGTCGGCGCCCCCAGCCGCGAGAAGAACCCGCTGGCCGGCCACCAGGTGATGATGATCAACGAGAACGCCTCCCTGTCACTGAGCCTGTCTCAACTGATGGCCCGCTGGGGGCTGAGCGTGATTGAGTTCGCGGACTGCGAGCAGGCCCTGGCGGGCCTCAGCGCGGACGCCCCCCGCGCGGATATTCTGCTGGCCTCGGAGGCCAACCTGGCCCGCCGCTCGGACCTGATCCATATCCGCAACCGGCTTGGCGAGCCGCCGCTGTTGATTCTCCAGGCCACCGGCGCGGAAATCACCGGGGAGCTGCCCGGCGACATCCTGCTGGTGGAGACGCCGGTGTCGTCCCGGGCGCTCAAGCACACGCTTTCCACCCAGCTACAGGAGCGCCTCGACCAGACCGAGCCCGCCGCCACCCCGCCCAGCAGCCCGGCGGAGCACCCCGGCCTGCGCCGGCTGAACGTGATGGTGGTGGAAGACAACGCCGTCAATCAGCTGGTGATCGACAGCATCCTGCGCTCCATCGGCATTCAAGCCACCCTGCTGAATGACGGCGCCCAGGCCCTGCGCCGGGTAAGCGAGCGCCCCGGCAACTGGGACGTGATCTTCATGGATTGCGAAATGCCGGTGATGGACGGCTACCAGTCGACCCGCGAGATCCGCCTGTTCGAGCAGCACCGGGACGTGGACCCCTGCTGGATTATCGCCCTGTCCGCCCACGCCGCCGGCGATTATGTGCAAAAAGCCCGCGACGCCGGCGTCGACGACTATCTCAGCAAACCGGTATCCCGCGCCCAGGTGCTGGAGGCGCTGCAGCGCAACCGGGCGCTTTCCGCCGGCGGTGACTGATCGCGACGGATGAAATGGCCGGCGCGGGCCAGTATCATGTCGGTTCGTTTTTCTGCCGACGTTGAAGTTCTCCATGAGCGAAGCACCCCGCAAGATACTGGTCACCAGCGCCCTGCCCTACGCCAACGGCCCGATCCATCTGGGCCACCTGTTGGAATACATCCAGACCGACATCTGGGTGCGCTTCCAGAAGCTGCGCGGCGAGCAGTGCCTGTACGTTTGCGCCGATGACGCCCACGGCACCGCCATCATGCTCAAGGCGGAAGAGAAAGGCATCACGCCGGAGCAGCAGATCGAGCAGGTGAAGGCCGAGCACGAGCGCGACTTCGCCGCCTTCCAGATCCGCTTCGACAACTACTACAGCACTCACAGCCCGGAGAACAAAGCGCTCTCGGAAATGATTTTCCAGCGCAATAAGGACGCCGGCTACATCCTTGAAAAGACCATCACCCAGCTCTACGACCCGGAAAAAGGCATGTTCCTGGCCGACCGGTTCGTGCGCGGCACCTGCCCCAAGTGCAAAACCGCCGACCAGTATGGCGATAATTGCGAGGCCTGCGGCGCCACCTATTCGCCCTCGGAGCTGATCGATCCCTATTCCGCGGTGAGCGGCGCCACGCCGGTGGAAAAAGAAACCACCCAGTTGTTCTTCGACCTGCCCAAGTTCGAGCCCCTGCTGCGTGAATGGACCCGCTCCGGCTCGTTGCAGGAAGGCGTGGCCAACAAGCTGCAGGAGTGGATGGAAGACCTGCAGCCCTGGGACATTTCCCGGGAAGCGCCCTATTTCGGCTTCGAGATTCCCGGCTACCCCGGCAAGTACTTCTATGTGTGGATGGACGCGCCGGTGGGCTACATGGCCAGCTTCCAGAATCTGTGCGAGCGTGAAGGCATCGATTTCGACGACTACTGGAAAGCGGATTCCGACGCCGAGCTGTATCACTTTATCGGCAAGGACATCATCAATTTCCACGGTCTGTTCTGGCCGGCCATGCTCGACGGCGCCGGGCTGCGCAAACCCACCGCCATCTTCAGCCACGGCTTCGTCACCGTGAACGGCGCCAAGATGTCCAAGTCCCGCGGCACCTTCATCATGGCGCGCACCTACCTGGACCATCTGGACCCGGAATACCTGCGCTATTACTTCGCCGCCAAACTGAACAGCCGGGTGGACGATTTCGACCTCAACCTGGAAGACTTCGCCCAACGGGTGAACACCGACCTGGTCGGCAAGGTGGTCAACATCGCCAGCCGCACCGGTAATTTCGTCAAGAAATTCGGCGGCCGGCTCGGCGACGACCTGGACAACCCCTTGCTGGCCCGCGAAGCCCAGGAAGCCGCCGGCCGCATCGCCGCCTTCTACGAACAGCGGGAATTCAGCAAGGCGATGCGCGAGATCATGAGCCTGGCGGACCACGCCAACGGCTACATCGCCGACAAGGCGCCCTGGAGCCTGGCCAAAGAGGACGGCAAGGAACAGGAAGTGCTGGCGATCTGTACCACCGCGCTGAACGTATTCCGCCTGCTGGTGCTGTACCTGAAACCGGTACTGCCGGGTCTGGCGGAACGCGCCGAGGCCTTCCTGGATATCCCGCCGCTGACCTGGGCGGACGCGGAGACCCTGCTGATTGACCATCCGATCAACAAGTTCAAGCCGCTGCTGTCACGGGTCGACATGACGCACATCGAAGCGATGCTGACCGACTCCCGCGACACCAACCCGGCGGCGCCCGCCGAGGAAACAGCGGCCAAGGACGCCCCGGCGGAAGAAGACGACACCATCACCATCGACGACTTCCTCAAGGTCAAGTTACGCGCCGCCCGCATCGCCAAGGCGGCACCGGTGGAAGGCGCCGACAAGCTGCTGCAACTGACCCTGGACGTGGGTGAGCTGGGCGAGCGCAACGTGTTCGCCGGCGTCAAAAGCAAATACCGGCCGGAGGAGCTGGAAGGCCGCATGGTGGTGCTGGTCGCCAACCTGGCGCCGCGCAAGATGAAGTTTGGCGTTTCCGAAGGCATGGTGCTGGCCGCCGGCCCCGGCGGCGATGACATCTTCCTGCTCAGCCCGGACGACGGTGCCCAGCCCGGCATGGAGGTGCGTTAAGGCGTCGAAGGGATTACAGGGTCTCTGGAATCCTGCGGGGCAACCTTTGCCGGGAGCTTCGCTCCCTTTCGCGGGCTGGGCCCGCTCCCACAGGCGCTCCCACAAAAAAACCGCGGCCAACCGACCGCGGTTTTTTTGGTTCCGTGGCGCCCGCGCGGGGCGCCGAACGGACAGGGGGTTTACTGACCGCCCTGCTGCTGACGCATCTGTTCCTGCATCTTGCGCATCTGCTCACGCTGCTGCTGAGCACGCTTTTCCAGGGTGGCACGCTGCTCTTCGGTGAGCGTGTCCTGGATACGGGCCTGCAGAAGCACGCTCTCGGCGGTCACATCGCCGGTCAGCTCGCCCAGCTCTTCCGCGTTATCGCGGATTTCGCCTTCGTCATAGTCCGGACCGATCTGGTCGCTCAGAGCCTGTTGCAGCTGCTGCGCTTCCTTACGCATCTCGGTGATCTTGCCTTCGGAATCCTTGATCATTTCCCGCAGTTCCTGCTTCTGGTCGTCGTTGAGATCGACCATTCGATCCAGCTGGTCCACCTGATCGCCCTGCTGCTGGCCGGGGGCCGCTTGCTGAGCGGTGGCGGTGGCGCTGAGACCGAGGGCCAACAGGACCATCAGGCTCATTTGCTTTAAGCTCGTCATAGAGATCTCCCAGACGTTGTATGCACATGGTGTCAATTCGTGAACGGGTCACGCTACCGGATCAGGCAACGCGACGTCACCCCCGGTTCCCCAGGCTTCACCGGACGGCCTCCTCCGACCCCCGGGTCACGGCTGTGCAGCCGAGTCATGACGCGGGGTCCAGCGGGACACCTCGAAAACGGAAAATTTTGCTAAACTCGCCGTTCCCAAGCGCGAACCGACCCTAATTGATGACCGAATACCTTCTCATCCTGATCAGCGCGGTGCTGGTGAACAACTTCGTCCTGGTGCAGTTTCTCGGCCTGTGCCCGTTCATGGGCGTCTCCAATAAGGTGGAGACGGCCATGGGCATGTCGCTGGCCACCACCTTCGTGCTGACCCTGTCATCGGTGCTCGCCTACCTCACCTGGGCCTATATCCTGGTGCCGTTCGACCTCGAGTATCTGCGCACCATCAGTTTTATCCTGGTGATCGCGGTGGCGGTGCAGTTCACCGAGATGTTCGTTAAAAAAGCCAGCCCGCTGCTGTACCGGGTGTTGGGCGTGTTCCTGCCGCTGATCACCTCCAACTGCGCGGTGCTCGGCGTCGCCTTGCTCAATGTCCGTCAGAGCGATGCCACCTTCATGAGCTCCCTGACCTACGGCCTGGGCGCGGCCCTGGGCTTCTCGCTGGTACTGATTCTGTTCGCCGCCATGCGTGAGCGGATCGCGGTGGCGGATGTGCCGGAGGCGTTCCGCGGCCCCAGCATCGGGCTGATCACCGCCGGGCTGATGTCGCTGGCGTTCATGGGCTTTTCAGGGCTGATCAAGTTATGACCACGGTACTGATCGCCATCGCCGCCCTGCTCGGGCTGGCCGCGTTGTTCGGCGCGGTACTCGGCTACGCCTCGGAGAAATTCAAGGTAGAAGGCGACCCGATCGTGGAGCAGATCGACGCCCTGCTGCCGCAAACCCAGTGCGGCCAGTGCGGCCACCCCGGCTGCCGCCCCTACGCGGAGGCCATCGCCGAAGGCGAGGAACACAACCGCTGCCCGCCCGGCGGCGACACCACCGTCGAAGCGCTCGCCGATCTGCTCGGCCGCGAGGTGCTGCCGCTGGATAACGAGGGTGCCGAAGACGCCAGCGTGGAACGCGTGGCGTACATCCGCGAGGACGAATGCATCGGCTGCACCAAGTGCATTCAGGCCTGCCCGGTGGACGCCATCGTCGGCGCCGCCAAACAGATGCACACGGTGATCGCCGACGAGTGCACCGGCTGCGACCTGTGCGTGGACCCCTGCCCGGTGGACTGCATCGACATGATCGAGCGCCCGGTGACCCTGGCCACCTGGACCTGGGACCGGCCCGCCGGCATCGGCCGCCGCCCGGAACAGCGCATTGAGGTGGTCAATCTATGAGCGCGAATCCGTCCCTGCTCCAGCGTCTGCTGCCCGGCACGCGGCGCGCGCCGGTACATGACTTCCCCGGCGGCGTGCACCCCGCCGAACACAAAACCGTGTCCAACCAGACGCCGATCACGCCGGGTCCGCGGCCCGCGCAGCTGGTGCTGCCGCTGAATATGCACCTGGGGGCGCCGGCACGGCCCGTCGTCGCGGTGGGCGACCAGATCCTGAAAGGCCAGATGCTGGCCGAGCCCACCGGCGCCGTGAGCGCCGCGCTGCACGCGCCCACCTCCGGCACCGTGGTGGCCCTGGGGCCGCGCCCGATTCAGCACCCCTCCGGCATGGACGCGCTGTGCATCGTGCTGGCGCCGGACGGCGAGGACCGCTGGGCCGAGCGTCGGCCGGTGGCCGACCACACCCGCCTGGGCCCGGGCAAACTGATTGCCCTGCTGCGCGACGCCGGTGTCGCCGGGCTGGGCGGCGCCGGCTTTCCCACCAGCGTCAAAGTCAGCCTGGGCGACCATCAGCGCGTCGAGCAGTTGATCATCAACGCGGTGGAATGCGAGCCCTACATCACCGCCGACGACCGCCTGATGCGCGAGCGGGCGGACGAAATCCTGCTCGGCGTTCAGATTCTGCAGTACTTGCTCAATCCCCACGACACCCTGATCGGCATCGAGGACAACAAGCCCGAAGCCATCGCCGCCCTGCGCGCCGCCTGCGCGGGCAGCGACGTGGAAATCCGCGTGGTACCCACCAAGTACCCTTCCGGCGGTGAAAAACAGCTGATCCAGCTACTCACTGGCAAAGAGGTCCCCAGCGGCAGCATCCCCGCCCAGTGCGGCGTGGTCTGCCAGAATGTGGGCACCGCCTGGGCGGTGAAACGGGCGGTGCACGACGGCGAGCCGCTGCTGTCGCGCATCACCACGGTGACCGGCGACGCCGTGGCGCGCCCCGGCAACTACGAAGTGTGGCTGGGTACCCCGGTGGCCGATCTGCTGCACCACGCCGGCGTCGATAAGGACCGGCTCGGCCGTCTGGTGATGGGCGGCCCGATGATGGGCTTTACCCTGCACGATCCGTCGGTGCCGGTGGTCAAGACCAGCAACTGCGTAATCGCCGCCAGCGCCGAGGAGCTGCCGGAACCGCCGCCGGAGCAGGCCTGCATCCGCTGCGGCGCCTGCGCCGAGGTGTGTCCGGCCAATTTGCTACCGCAACAGCTCTACTGGTACGCGAAGACCGACGATTTCGAGCGCGCCCAGCACCACAACCTTATGGACTGCATCGAGTGCGGCGCCTGCGCCTATGTGTGCCCCAGCCATATTCCCCTGGTGCAGTACTACCGCTACGCCAAGGGCGAGATCCGCACCCAGACCGCCGAGCAGATCAAAGCGGACCGGGCCCGGGAGCGCTTCGAGGCGCGTCAGGCCCGGCTGGAACGGGAGCAGGCGGAGAAAGAAGCCCGCCGCCGCGCCCGCCTGGAAGCCAACCGCAAGAAACAGGAAGCGGCGGCGGACAGTGCCCCCGACGCCGGCGACGACAAGCTGGCGGCACTGAAGAAAGAAGTCGGCCAGGCCTCCAGCGCCTACAAAGCGGCGGTAAAAGCGGCCAAGACCGCCGAAGCCCAGGAAGCGGACAACGCCGCCGAGCTGCGTGCGCGCGCCGACAGTCTCAAGGCCGAAGCGGACCGTGCCAAAGCGGCCCTGCGCGACGCCAAGGCCGCTGCGCCGGCGCAGCCGGCGGCGGCGCCCGCCGAATCCTCGGCACTGGCGGACCTCAAGAAGGCGGTGGGCGAAGCCTCCAGCGCCTACAAGGCGGCGGTGAAAGCCGCCAAGAACGCCGAGGCCGAGCAATCCGACGACGCCGCCGAATTGCGCGCCCGGGCGGACCAGTTGAAAGCGGAGGCGGACCGCCTGAAGGCCGAGCTGCGCGAGGCCAAGGCGGCCCAGGGACCGGCGGCCGCCCCCGCCGCGCCGGCACCGCCAAAGCAGGACGGCGACACGCCCGACAGCAAGACGACCGTCGACAAGGCGGCGGTGGATGATGACGCCGCCGCCAAGCGTCAAAAGCGCCTGAAAGCCCTGAAAACCGCCTACAACATGGCCCACAAACAGTACAAGGAAGCCCACGCCGCGGTGGAACGGGCCGAGCGCGCCGGCCAGGACAGCGACGAGGCCCTCGCCGCCATGCACGCCAAGGTGGAGAAACTGAAAGCCAAGGCGGACCATTGCCGCGACGCCCTGGACGCGCTGGTGGAACAGGCCAAGGCGGATATCCTCGCCCACACCGGCAAGGACCTGAAAACCCTGAAGCTGGACGCGGCCCGGGCGGAAAGCGCCCTGCGCGACAAGGCCGATGAGCTGGAGCGGCGCCGCGACACCTCGGACGCGGACACCCTGGAAACCCTGAATTCGGAACTGGACGCCTTGCAAGAACACGCGCAACTGACCCGCCTGGCATTGAAGACCGCCGTGGAAGAACAGGGGCTGGTGGAAGAATGAGCCTGATCAACGCCCCTTCCCCGCACACCAGCCGGCACACCGACACCGGCGCCGTTATGCGCCAGGTGGTCTACGCCACCTTGCCCGGCTTGGCGGTACTGGTCTGGCAGTTCGGCCTGGGCAGCCTGCTCAACGTGCTTTGGGCGGTGCTGGTGGCGCTGACCTGCGAAGCGCTATTTCTGCGCGCCCGGGGTAAACCGGTGGCGTTTTATCTGAAGGACTGGAGCGCCGTGGTTACCGCCGTGCTTCTGGGCCTGGCGCTGCCGCCCACCGCCCCGTGGTGGCTGACCCTGATCGGCGTCGGCTTCGCCATCGTGGTGGCCAAGCAACTCTACGGCGGCCTGGGCATGAACCCTTTTAACCCGGCCATGATCGGCTATGTGCTGTTGCTGATCTCTTTCCCGGTGGCCATGACCCAGTGGGTCGCGCCCGGCGACGCCCCGGCCCCGGCGGACAGCCTCGCCCTGTTCCTCGGCCAGACGCCGGCGGACGCCTTCACCGGCGCCACGCCGCTGGACACCTTCCGCACCTGGGCCGGCGACGCCGAGGCGCTGGCCGGCCGCGACATCCTCGCCGGCCGGCTGGCGGGCCCCGGCTGGGAAGCGGTCAATCTGGCGTTTCTGCTCGGCGGCCTCTATCTGCTGGCGCGCCGTATCATCACCTGGCAGATTCCGGTGGCGTTCCTGGCCGGCCTGGCCCTGCCGGCGCTGATCGCGCACCAGGTGGACGCAGCGCGTTTTGCCGGCCCGCTGTTCCACCTGTTCTCCGGCGGCGCCATGTTGGGCGCGTTCTTCATCGCCACCGACCCGGTGAGCGCCGCCACCAGCCGTCTGGGGCGTTTTATCTATGCCCTGCTGATCGGCCTGCTGATCTGGGTGATCCGCACCTTCGGCGGCTACCCGGACGCGGTGGCGTTCGCCGTGCTGTTGCTTAACCTGGCGGCGCCGTTTATTGACTACTACACCCAGCCACGCGCCTACGGGCACCGCAAGGCGAACAAGGGGGCCAACCCATGATCCGCCAGGCGATAACCCGCAATGCAGTGATCCTGGGGCTGTTCGCCATCGGCACCGCCGCCGCCCTGGCGCTCACCAACCAGGCCACCCTGCCGCGGGTGGAATGCAATCGTCAGAACGCGCTGATCGCCTCCCTCGCCCAGGTGATGCCCGACGACCGTCACGATAACGTGCTGATCACCGATCGCATTGAAGTGCGTGACCCGTTACTCGGCAACGGCGCGCGGCACATCTATCGGGCCCGTAAAGACGGCGCGCCGTCCGGCGTGGTGCTCGAAGCCACCGCCCCCGACGGCTATGGCGGCGCCATCGATCTGATCGTGGGCGTGGATACCGACGGTAACGTGCTGGGCGTGCGGGCGGTGCCACCGCACAATGAAACCCCGGGCCTGGGCGACAAAATAGAACGGCGCAAATCCGACTGGATCACCCGCTTCAATGGCCGCTCCCTGTCGAACCCGAACGACGCGGGCTGGGCGGTGAAGAAAGACGGCGGCACCTTCGACAGCTTCACTGGCGCCACCATCACCCCGCGCGCCGTGGTCGGGGCCGTGCACCGCGCCCTGCTCTATTTCCGTGACCACAAAGAGCAGGTGTTCCAGGCACCGGCCACCGACGACGCGCCAGACACCATGAGGGAGGCCTGCCGTGGCTGAGACCGACTACCGGAAGATCACCCTGGACGGGCTCTGGAACAACAACCCGGCCACCGTGCAGATTCTCGGCCTGTGCCCGCTGCTGGCGGTCACCGGCACGGTGGTGAACGCCCTGGGGCTGGGGCTGGCCACGCTGGTGGTGCTGATGGGCTCCAACGGCGCCGTGTCGTTGATCCGCGCCTACGTCACCGACGCGGTGCGGCTGCCCGCCTTCGTGATGATCATCGCCGCCCTGGTGACGGTGATCGAAATGCTGATGCGCGCCTTCACCTTCGAGCTGTACGAAATCCTGGGTATTTTTATTCCCCTGATCGTGACCAACTGCACCGTGCTGGGCCGCGCCGACGCCTTCGCCAGCAAGAACCCGGTGCTGCCGTCGCTGCTGGACGGCTTCATGATGGGCGCCGGCTTCCTGGTGATTCTGGTGATTCTCGGCGGCATGCGCGAACTGATTGGCCAGGGCACGCTGTTCGACAACATGCAGCTATTGCTTGGCCCGGTCGCCTCCGGCTGGCGTCTGGAAGTGTTTTCCGACTACCCCGGCTTTCTGTTCGCGGTGCTGCCACCGGGGGCCTTTATCGGGCTGGGGTTGATCATCGCCGGCAAGAACGTCATCGACCGACGCCTTAAAGCGGCCCGCAAAGCGAAACAGGCGGACCAGCCCACCACCAGCCGGCGGGTGCGCACCACCGGCAAAGTAAGCTGAAAAACCGTTATCGAGCCAACCCGCTTGCCGTTCTTATGGCGTAGTCCAGGTGATCTGGTTCAAAGGCGCGGCGCTTTTAACAGCCTTATACAACTTTCACCGCGCTTCCCGGGTGACAATAAGGACCACTACCTGAAAGCGCGCGCCAGTGATCGGCGCACGCCAAGAACCAGAAAGGAGGCCCTCATGAAAACAGCAGCAACCGTGGCACTCGCCGTTGTCGGCACCGTGGCCGTGGCCGGTGTCGGGTACGGCGGCTATCAGGCCATCAATGATGAAGGTCCCTACGCCGAAGTGGTCAACGTGGAACCCGCCACCAAGACCTGGCAGGAACCCAATCAGCGTTGCGAGCAGGTCACCGTTCAGCGCCAGAAGCCGGTTAAGGACAAACACCAGATCGCCGGTAGCGCCATCGGCGCGGTCGTGGGCGGCGTGATCGGCCACCAGTTCGGTGGCGGCAGCGGCAAGGACGTGGCCACCGCCGCCGGCGCCGTGGCCGGTGGTTACGCGGGCAACAAAGCGCAGGAGCGCATTCAGGAAGGCAACACCTACACCACCACCGAAGAACGTTGCCAGACCATTATGGAAACCCGCAGCGAGCAGGTCGGCTACAACGTCACCTACCGCTTCGACGGCCAGACCCGGACCGTGCGCATGGACGACAAACCCGGCGACCGCCTGCCGGTGGAAAACGGCCAGGTCGTTACCGACTAAAGCACCCGGAAAGACACCCAGCCGGGCGGCGTCGCCGCCCGGCTTCCCCTTCGTTATACTGTTCGTTTTTCGCCAGCGACCCGACGCCATGAATCGCGAAAAACGCACCGAAATCTTCCGGCGGTTGCGCGAGCAGCGACCGCAACCCACCACCGAACTGAACTTCGACACGCCTTTCGAACTGCTGGTGGCCGTGGTGCTGTCCGCCCAGGCCACCGACGTGGGCGTCAACAAAGCCACGGACAAATTGTTTCCCGTGGCCAACACCCCTCAGGCCATTCGCGCCCTGGGCGTGGACGGCCTCAAGACCTACATCAAGACCATCGGCCTGTTTAATTCCAAGGCCGCCAACATCATCAAACTCTGCGACCAGCTGATTGAGCAGCACGACGGCGAAGTGCCGCGCTCCCGGGCGGCGCTGGAAGCGCTGCCCGGTGTCGGTCGCAAGACCGCCAACGTGGTGCTTAACACCGCCTTCGGCGAGCCCACCATCGCCGTGGACACGCACATCTTCCGGGTTTCGAACAGAACGCGCATCGCGCCGGGAAAAAACGTGGTGGAGGTGGAGCAGCGGCTGATGCGGACGGTGCCGGAAGAGTTCAAGCGGGACTGCCACCACTGGTTGATCCTGCACGGCCGCTACACCTGCGTGGCGCGTAAGCCCAAATGCGGCGAGTGCCTGATCTCCGATCTGTGCGAGTTTCCGATCACCAAGCGTCCGAGCTGAGTCCGACCTCTTCAGAAAGCCCGCACCGGGATCACGCTTGTGGGAGCGGGCCTGTGGGAGCGGGTCCCGCCCGCGAAAGGGAGCGAAGCTCCCGGCAGGATCCCAGAGACTTTTTTCTCCAGAGAGCCCGCACCGGGATCGGGTGGGCCCGTCCAGGACACGCCACGAGTACGTCCCTGTAGGCTCGGCCGGGCGGCGGACCGCTTTGGCCATCCCTGGCCAAACACGGTCCTGGACGGGCCCACCCGATCCCGGCGCTCCTTGGAAATTTCCAAGCTTGCCCTCCCTGGAGGGTCCAGTGGTGTTCTGACCCGTGGCGGTGCCGCTGCAAAGTGAGCGGTGCAATGGTGGTGCCTGGAGGGAGCTGTTTGGCCAGGGACGGCCAAACTAACAGCGGCCATGGGTGAGGCAAGCGTGTTGCGAAGCACTGCTTCGCGCGCCGCCGAACGCCGCCCATCTGTGATGGGTGGCCGGGCCCGCTTGCGGGGCTTGAGCGGTCCCGGAAGGCACCACCATTGCACCGCGTCTCGGATACGGAGCTCCAAAACAGCGAAACAAAAAGTCTCTGGCATCCTGCGGGGCAACCTTTGCCGGGTGGCTAAAGCCACCCTTTCGCGGGCGGGGCCCGCTCCCACAAGCTCGCTCCCGCAAGGTATAAGCCAATCCCCGTCGCTGACTGAGGTGAATATAAAAAGCCGGCCGTCCCGGGGAAAGGACGGCCGGTAAGCGGAATGACGGAAGAGCGGGCGGCATTCCGCGTCAACGGTCTCCAGCACTCAGAGACTCAGCCGGTCGCGAATCCGCGATAGCGTCATCTCGCCGATGCCTTTCACCGCCATCAGCTGATCGACGGATTCAAACGGCCCTTCCCGGTCGCGCCAGGCGACGATCGAAGCGGCGGTCTTGGGGCCGATGCCTTTCAGGGTCTGCAGCTCTTCCACCCCGGCGTTGTTCAGGCTCACCGTGGTATCCACGGCGGCGGCACCGTCGCCGGCGCCTTCCGCTTCGGGGGCGGCCTGGGCGGCGGGCAGCCCGCCGGCAAGCAGCATCAGGCTGAGTAGCAGGGTTTGATACAGTTTTCGTCCATGGAGCTTCATCGTCCTTCCTCCTTATCGGTTTGGGTTAGGACGTTCTACTCTAGGCGGGACGGTGCGGCGGGGCTGTAAGCGAACGCGGTGACTTTTCGCGCTCTGATCAAGAAAGGCTTTGTAGGATATCGTCGACCGCGGCTGTGGGATTTTCCGCACGGGTAATGGGACGGCCGATCACCATGAAGTCCACGCCCCATTCGCGGGCCTGGGGCGGCGTCACCACCCGGCGCTGATCGTCACCGGCGCTGCCGGCCGGACGAATGCCGGGGGTCACCAGTGCGAAATCGTCGCCGCAGGCGGCGCGCAGCATGGCGGCCTCGCGGGCCGAGCAGACCACACCGTCGAGACCGCTGTCCCGGGTCAGGGCCGCCAGGCGGCGTACCTGGTCCTCGGGTTCGTGGTCGATGCCGATTTCCACCAGGTCGGCCCGTTCCTGGCTGGTGAGCACGGTGACCGCGATCAATAGCGGCGCACGGTCATGGCCGCTCAGCGCCTCACGGGCGGCGAGCATCATGCGGCTGCCGCCGCTGGCATGGACGTTGACCATCCAGACACCCAGGTCGGCGGCGGCCTTGACGGCGCCGGCCACGGTGTTGGGAATGTCGTGGAACTTGAGATCCAGGAACACCTGGAAGCCCTTGTCGTGCAGGGCGCGCACCACCTCCGGTCCGCCCCGGGTGAACAGCTCCTTGCCCACTTTCACCCGCACTTTGGCCGGGTCGAGACGGTCCGCCATTGCCAGCGCCTGGTCCGGTTGCGGGTAGTCCAGGGCGACAATAATGGGGCTGGCGACAGTCACGGCTTAATCTCTCCTTCGGAGCGGGGTTTGATGGTGCCCCAGCGGCGGCAGCTGGGGCAGCGCCATTGCAGCAACGGGGTCTGGAACCCGCAACGGCGACACTGATAGACGGTTTTACCGCTGGTCAGCCGTTCGGTGAGCGCTTTGAGCAGGCCCAGGTGCTCGCGGGCCTCGCCTTCCGCCGACCCCTGCAGGTTCATGTCGATCAGGCGGTGCAGGCCGAGCACGGTGGGGTTGGCCTGCATGTAGTCGGCGATGAACTGCCCGGCCTCGCGGTCGCCGTAGCGCTCGCGCAGCTGCTCGGACAACAGCAGCACTCGGGCGGTGCTGGGTGTCTCGGCGCTGTAGTCGGCGAGCATGCGGATAAAGTCTTCTTCTTTTTCCAGCGCCTGGAAGCACTGGCGCAGCTCGGTGAGTACCTCGTCGAAAAAGTCCGGGTCCTGTTTCCAGATGCGGCGGAATGCCTCGATCGCCGCGTCCCAGTCTTCCTCGCGCATTTCCAGGCGCCCCTGCAGGACACTGGCTCGGACACAGTTTTTATCGAAACCGAGGGCCCGTCGCAGCATGCGGCGTGCAGGATTGAGCTCGCTGCGGGCGATCTGCGCTTCCGCTTCCTCGCAGCAGTAGTGGGCCAGCACCGGGGCGATCTTGGGTTCTGATTTGACCAGGTGCTCGCCCATGGAGATGGCGTTGGTCCAGTCACGCTCCTGCTCGTACAGATAGGTGAGCTGGCGAATCACCTGCTCGCGCTTCTCACACTCCTGGTCGAGCATCTCGAGCAGCACTTCCTCGGCGCGGTCGAACAGGCCGCCGGCGAGATAGTCCTCGGCCAGCTCCAGCTGAATCTGCTCCTGGGTGGCGCGGGGCAACTCGCCCTGCTCAAGAAGGTGGGAGTGAATCAGGGTGGCGCGATCGAACTCACCACGCTTGCGGAACAGGCGCGCCATGCTGAGATGCGTTTCCAGGGTCTGGTCGTTAACTTCCAGGCTGTTGAGCAGGGCCTGCACCGCCTTGTCCGGCTCTTCGTTAAGCAGGAAGTTAAGGCCGGCGACGTACTCCTGGGACAACGAATCCATGCGCCGGCGCTGGCGCCGTTTACCTTCACGACGGCCAAGGAAAAAGCCCGTGGCGATGGCGAAAAAGAACAGCGGAATGAGCCAAAGCGGTTCGCTCATGAACGGGGTCCGAACAGGCCACGCAACCCTTTCAGGCCGAGGCCGGTGACCAGCCCCGCCAGCAGGCCCAGCGCCAGCAGCACCACCACCAGTGCCCCCAGCGTCACCTGGTATTGCCAGTCGGCGACGGGCACCGCCAGGGTCACCGGCTGGGTGTTGGCGGTGACGAACAGGAAAGCCGCCATGAAGATCAGCAGCAAAACCAGAATCAGAAAAATACGGTAAAGATTTCGCATCACATCGTCCTGCTGGGGCGATCAGCCGTTGGCGGCTTCGCCGGGGGCGTCATCGGCGTTGCGTTTATCGTCGCCATGGGTTCCGGACGACGCGTCGAACATGGAGTCGTTGACCCGTTCGCGCAGCTCTTTACCGGATTTGAAATGGGGGACGTACTTGCCATGCAGCTTGACGCTGGCGCCGGTCTTGGGATTACGGCCCACGCGAGGTGCACGGAAATGAAGGGAAAAACTGCCGAAACCGCGTATTTCGATGCGGCCCCCTTCAGCGAGGGTGTCGGCCATGTAGTCAATCAGGGTTTTTACGGCGAGCTCCACATCCCTGGGAGACAATTGCTGGTTATCCTTGGAAATACGGGCAATCAGTTTCGATTTGGTTAACGCTGACGCCATTGCAACCTACTCCCCTGGGCTCCCTGCCCAAGCGGGGCCGGCCTGATGGCCGGCCCCCGGGGAGGAGCCGTTATGACTCGTTGCTGTTTTCCATCTGCTTCTTGATCAGATCACCAATGGTCTTGGGCGCGTTGGCGTCCGGACCCTGGGTATCCAGTGCTTCCTTGTCCTGCACCTGATCTTTGGCGCGTACGGACAGGGTGATCACACGGTTCTTGCGATCGACGTTGGTGATGCGGGCTTCCACCTCGTCACCGACGCTGAGCACTTCGGTCGCATCGTTGACCTTGTCGCGGCTGAGTTCGCTGGCACGCAGGGATGCTTCCACGTTTTCCGCCAACTCCACGGTGGCGCCCTTGGCGTCCACTTCCGTTACCTTGCCTTTAACGATGGCGCCCTTCTCGTTTGCAGCAACATACTGAGCAAACGGATCATCTGTCAACTGCTTGATTCCAAGGGAAATTCTTTCCCGCTCGGCATCAATGGACAGTACCACGGTTTCCAGCTCGTCGCCCTTGTTGAAGTTGCGCACCGCCTCTTCGCCCTGCTCTTCCCAGGAGATGTCGGACAGGTGCACCAGGCCGTCGATGCCGCCTTCCAGGCCGATGAAGATACCAAAATCGGTGATCGACTTGATCTTGCCGCTGATGCGGTCGCCTTTCTGGTAGTTCTCGGAGAAGGATTCCCACGGGTTGGACTGGCACTGCTTGATACCCAAGGAGATACGACGACGGTCTTCGTCGATGTCCAGGATCATCACTTCCACTTCGTCGCCGATCTCGACAACCTTGGACGGGTGGATGTTCTTGTTGGTCCAGTCCATCTCGGACACGTGCACCAGGCCTTCCACGCCTTCTTCGATTTCGGCGAAACAGCCGTAGTCGGTGAGGTTGGTGACCCGGGCCTTGACGCGGGCACCTTCCGGGTACTTCTGCACGATATCGTGCCAGGGATCTTCGCCCAGCTGCTTGAGACCCAGGGAAACACGCATCTTCTCGCGGTCGAACTTGAGGACCTTGATTTCGATTTCCTGGCCCACTTCGACGATTTCGCTGGGATGCTTGATGCGCTTCCAGGCCATGTCGGTGATGTGCAGCAGGCCGTCGATGCCGCCCAGGTCGACGAACGCGCCGTAATCGGTCAGGTTCTTGACGATACCCTTGACGACCATGCCTTCCTGCAGAGACTCGAGCAGCGCTTCGCGCTCGGCGGAGTGCTCGGCTTCCATGACAGCGCGGCGGGACACCACCACGTTGTTACGCTTGGGATCGAGCTTGATGACCTTGAAATCCAGGTCCTTGCCTTCCAGGTGGGTCACGTCGCGTACCGGACGGATGTCCACCAGAGAGCCGGGCAGGAACGCGCGGATCGGGCCGATATCGACGGTGAAGCCACCCTTCACCTTGCCGGAAATCTGACCTTTGACGATCTCGTCTTTGTCGAAAGCCACTTCCAGTTCGCCCCACACTTCGGCGCGCTTGGCCTTTTCGCGGGACAGACGGGTGAAGCCCATGCCGTCATCAATAGCGTCAACCGCCACTTCCACTTCATCGCCTTCGGCGATTTCCAGTTCACCGGTTTCGCTGATGAACTCGCCGCGGGCGATGATGCCCTCGGACTTGAGGCCGGCGTTAACGGTCACCCAGTCGCTGTCGATGGCGACCACGGTGCCTTTGATGATGGAACCACGGGCAACGTCGAGGTCCTTAAGGCTTTCTTCAAAAAGTTCGGCAAAAGATTCAGTCATGGAGAAGTCTCACGGATACACATACCAACCAGCAGGCATGGGTTATTACTAAAAGGTCGACGCCCCAAGCTGGTTTACTGTCAGGAGCCGGGCGACCTGTCACTTAACACTCATTGCGGGAGCGGCCCTGCCCGCGGGCCCCGCCTAATCGGGGTTGCCGCGGCCAGGGCCGCTCCTACGGATGAATACGGTTTTACCGCCTTCAGACCAGAGATCGGCGGGCGGCCTCATCGAGAATCGCGTCCACCACCTGTTCCACGGAAAGCGAGGTGGAATCGATCTCCACCGCGTCATCAGCGGGCTTCAGCGGTGCCACATCGCGGTTCATGTCCCGGTCGTCCCGGGTCTGGATGTCCTCGATAAGGGTCGCGAGGGTAGCATCAAAGCCCTTTTCCTTCAACTGGGCGTAGCGCCGGCGGGCGCGCTCCTCGGCGCTGGCGTTGAGGTAGATCTTGAGCGGCGCGTCCTGGAACACCACCGTGCCCATGTCACGGCCGTCGGCGACCAGGCCCGGAGCCAGGGCGAAGGCCCGCTGGCGGCCGAACAGCGCGTCGCGCACCGGCTGCAGCACGGCCACCTGGCTGGCCATTTCGCCCACTTCCTCACGGCGGATGTCGGCGCTCACGTCCTCACCGTCGAGTACCACGGCGGTGTCGCCGTTCTGCTCCCGGAACACCACCGGCAGGTTCTCGGCGAGCCGGATCAGCGCCGGCTGGTCGTCCAGGGCCACGCCCTGGCGCGTGGCGTGCAGCCCCAGCACCCGGTAGAGGGCGCCGGAATCAAGCAGATGCCAGGCCAGCCGGGCGGCCACCAGGCGCGCCACGGTGCCCTTGCCGGAGGACACCGGGCCGTCGATGGTGATGATCGGGATCATGCGTTCTCCTTGGATGAGTGCACCTCCAGGTCGAGGCCGGCACCGCGGGCCAGATCCGCGAAACCCGGGAAGCTGGTGGCCACGTTAGCGCAGCGGCGGATGGTAATCGGCGCCGAGGCGCGCAGCGCCGCCATGGCGAAACTCATGGCGATGCGGTGATCGCCGTGGGAATCCACTTCGCCGCCGCCGAACGGGCCGCCGACGATGCGGATGCCGTCCTCGTGCACTTCATGCTCCACGCCCAGGGCCGCCAGGCCGTCGGCCATCACCTGGATCCGGTCGGACTCCTTGACGCGCAGCTCCTCGGCGCCGCGCAGCACGGTTTCGCCCTCTGCGCAGGCGGCGGCGATAAAGATCGCCGGGAATTCGTCGATGGCCAGGGGCACCAGCTCCCGGGGAATCTCGATGCCTTTCAGCGGCGCGCTCTTGACCACCAGGTCCGCCACCGGCTCGCCGCCGGAATCGCGCGGGTTCTCCAGACGGATGTCCGCGCCCATCAGCTTGAGAATGTCGATCACCCCGGTGCGGGTCGGGTTCACCCCCACGTGGGGCAGGGTCAGCTCGCTGCCTTCGGCGATGGAGGCGCCGACCAGGAAGAACGCCGCCGAGGAAATATCCGCCGGCACATCCAGCGGCCCCGCCGCCAGCGGCGTGCCGCCGGTCACCGTGCTGGTGGCGCCGTCGCGGCGCACCGGCACGCCGAAACCGCCCAGCATCCGCTCGGTGTGGTCGCGGGTGGGCGCCGGCTCGGTTACCGAGGTTTCACCCTCGGCGTACAGGCCCGCCAGCAGCACCGCCGACTTCACCTGAGCGGACGCCATCGGCAGCGGGTAATGGATGCCTTTCAGCGCCTGGCCGCCGTGGATGCGCACCGGCGGCCGGCCGCCCTCGCCGGTGTCGATGCGCGCGCCCATTTCCCGCAGCGGGCCGGCGACCCGCTCCATGGGCCGCTTGGACAGGGATTCATCGCCGGTGAGCTCGGTGTCGAACGCCTGGCCGGCGAGCAGGCCGGTGAGCAGCCGCATGGAGGTGCCGGAATTGCCCATGTAGAGCGGTTTGCCCGGCGCCTTCAGGCCATGCAGGCCAACCCCGTGCACGATCACCTGACCGTGGTGGGGGCCTTCGATCAGCACGCCCATGTCGCGGAACGCCTGCAGCGTGGCCAGGGCGTCCTCCCCTTCCAGAAACCCCTCCACGGTGGTGGTGCCCTCGGCCAGTGACGCCAGCATAATGGCGCGGTGGGACATGGATTTATCACCCGGCACCCGCAGCCGGCCGTTGAGCCGGCCGCCGGGGCGCGCCAGGAAGGTGGGGTTGGATTGCTGTGTCATGCCTGTCTCGTCGTCGGAATGCCGGGCGCGGGTGTAGGAGGTGCGCTCGTTCATGGCCAGAAAGTGGGCCCGGGCGGCGTTGGCCCGGGTCATGACGCCCATCAGGGCCTCGTCGTCGTTGTGCTCGATGGCGCTCTGGAAGCGGTCGATACCGTCCCGGAACAGGGCCAGCGCTTCAAGTACCGCGTCCCGGTTCTCGCGGAAAATGTCGTGCCACATCACCGGGTCGGAACTGGCGATGCGGGTGAAGTCGCGGAAGCCGCCGGCGGCGTAGCGGAAAATCTCGGTGGAATCGCCCTGCCGGGCCAGGGTGTCGACCAGCGAAAACGCCAGCAAATGGGGCAGATGGCTGGTTTCCGCCAGCACCCGGTCATGGTGATCCGGCGCCATCTCCAGCACTTCCGCGCCCACCGCCGCCCACAGCGCCCGCACCCGCGCGGTGGCGGTGGTGTCGGTGTCCGGGGTGGGCGTCAGGATCACCCGGTGCTGGCGATACAGCCCGGCATCGGCGGCGTCCACGCCGCTTTTTTCCTTGCCGGCGATCGGGTGCCCCGGCACGAAGCGGGGGAAATGATCGCCCAGGGCTCGGCGGGCCTCGGCGATCACCGCGCCTTTGACGCTGCCCCCGTCGGTGACGATGGCGCGCTCGGCGAGCCCCGGGCGCAGCGCTTTCAGCACCGCGCCCATGGACGAGACCGGCGTCGCCACGAACACCAGATCGGCGCCGCGCACCGCCACCGCCAGGTCCTGGCTGCCCTCGTCGATCAGCCCCAGGGCCAGGCCCTGTTCCAGGGTGCGCGTGGAGCGGGAGCCGGCCACCACGGTGCGCGCCAGCCCCTGCTCGCGGATGGCGGCGGCCAGCGAGCCGCCGATCAGGCCCAGCCCGATGATCGCGACACGTTGAAACAAAGGGGGCCGGGACGCGGTCATCGGCGGCGCGTCACTTTTTTCAGCGCCTGCAGGAAGCGTTCGTTATCGCGGGCGGTGCCGGCGGTGACCCGCAGGTGGTTGGGCAGGCCGTAGCCGCCCAACGGGCGTACGATCACCCCTTCGCGCAGCAGCGCCTGGTAGACCGGCTCCGCGTCGCCGCCGCAATCGAAGGCGATAAAATTGGCCACCGAGGGAATCTGGGTGAGGCCGAGCGCGTCGAGCCCTTCCGCCAGTTGCACCAGCCCGGCGGTGTTCTCGCCTTTGGAGTTCTCGATATGGTCGGTGTCGCCGAGGGCCGCCTGGGCCGCCACCAGCGCCGGGATACTGACGTTGAACGGCTGGCGTACCCGGTTAAGCACATCGGCGATCTGCGGATGGGAAACGGCATAGCCCACGCGCAGGCCGGCCAGCCCGTGGATTTTGGAAAAGGTACGGGTGACCACCAGGTTCGGGTAGCGGTCCAGCCGTTGCAGGCCGTCCGGGTAGTGGCTTTCCTCCACGTACTCGAAGTACGCCTCGTCCAGCACCACCAGGACGCGCTCCGGCACTCTGGCCAGGAAGTTGTCCAGCGCCTGGTCGTTGAACCAGGTGCCGGTGGGGTTGTTGGGGTTGGCCAGGAACACCACCCGGGTGCGCTCGGTGATGGCGTCCGCCATGGCGGCCAGATCGTGGCCATAGAGGTGCGAATCCACCGACACCGGTTTCGCCGAGCACGCCAGGGTCACCAGCGGGTAGACGGCGAACGCGTACTCCGAGAACACCGCCTCGTCACCGGGCTGCAGATAGGCGCGCGCCACCAGCTCGAGCACGTCGTTGGAGCCGTTGCCGAGCGTGATCCGGTCCGCGTCCACGCCCAGGTTATCGGCCAGGGCCTGTTTGAGCTCGAAGCCGGCCCCGTCCGGGTACAGGTGGATCTGATCCAGCGACCGGCGCACCGCGTCCAGCGCCCGGTGGCTCGGCCCCAGCGGATTCTCGTTGCTGGCCAGCTTGACCACGTCGCGCAGACCCAGCTCGCGCTGCAGTTCCTCAACGGGTTTACCCGGCTGATAGGGGCGCAGTTGCTGCACGCCGCTGTTGGCCAGTTGGATATAGTCGCAAGTCATAACGCTTTCCTAAAGGACCGCCTTCGGATAGGAGCCCAGCACCTTGATGGTGTTGCCGTCGGCTTCCAGGGTCTCCAGCACCTCGGTGAGCGTGGCGTCCGCCTTGTGGCCTTCGCAGTCGACGAAGAACACATAGCTCCAGTTGGCGATGCGCGAGGGCCGGCTTTCCAGACGGGTCAGGTTGATGCCCTTGTCCCGGAACGGCCGCAGCAGGTCGGACAACAGCCCGGGGCGGTTCTTGCCGGAGATCAGCAGGCTGGTCTTGTCGCGGCCGGAGGCCGGCGTGTCCTGGCGGCCGATAATCAGAAAGCGGGTGGTGTTGTCCGGGCGGTCCTCGATGTTGCGTTGCACCGGCTCCAGGTCGTAGAGCTCACGGGCCATGTCGCCGGCGATGGCCATGGCGTTCCATTCGTCCTTGAGCCGCCGGGCGGCCTCGGCGTTGGAGCTCACCGCCACCCGTTCCACCGCCGGCATGTGCGCGTCCAGCCACTGGCGGCACTGGGCCAGGGTCTGCTGGTGGGAGTAGATGCGCGTCACCTTGTCCCGGCGGGTGTGGGGGCCGGCGAGCAGATGGTGGTGGATGCGCAGCTCCACCTCGCCGCAGATCTTGAGGTCGGAATTCATGAACGAATCCAGGGTGTGGTTCACCATGCCCTCGGTGGAGTTTTCCACCGGCACCACGCCGAAGTGCACGGCGCCCGCCTCCACTTCACGGAACACCTCGTCGATGGCACCCAGCGGCACGCTTTCCACCGCGTGGCCGAAATGCTTGATCGCCGCCTGCTGGGTAAAGGTGCCTTCCGGCCCCAGAAACGCCACCCGCATGGGCTGTTCCAGGGCCAGGCACACGCTCATCACTTCGCGGAACAGGCGCGCCATGGACTCGCCGTCGATGGGGCCGGTATTGCGTTCCTTGATGCGGCTCAGCACCTGGGCTTCCCGCTCCGGGCGGTAAAACACCGGTTCGGCGTCCTCGCGGCGCTTCACCTCCGCCACCTGGTGGGCGAGCTCGGCGCGGTGATTGAGCAGATCCTGGAGCCGTTGGTCCAGGTCGTCGATCTGATCTCTCAGCTTGTCCAATGATTCGGTCATGTCAGGTTCCGCCTGGGCGCGCCACGGCTGGCGAATGTGCGCGTACCAGCCTTATCCGTTGCGTTTTTCGAAGTCCGCCATGAAGTCTATCAGGGCATCCACGGCCGTTTCCGGTACCGCATTATAAATGCTGGCGCGCATGCCGCCGACACTGCGGTGGCCCTTGAGGTTGCGCAGCCCGGCGGCGTCCGCCTCGGCCAGAAACGCCTTGTCCAGAGCGCTGTCGGAGAGAATGAACGGCACGTTCATCCAGCTGCGCTGGGTGGGCGCCACCGGGTTGCTGTAGAAACCGCTGGCGTCGATGAAACCGTACAGCTTGTCCGCCTTGCGGCGGTTGAGCTCGCCCATGGCTTGCACGCCGCCCTGCGCCTTGAGCCACTGGAACACCAGGCCGGCCAGGTACCAGGCGAAGGTGGGCGGCGTGTTGTACATGGAGCCGTTATCGGCGTGGGTCTGGTAGTTCATCATCGCCGGCACCGAGGCGCCGGCGCGGCCGAGCAGGTCCTTGCGCACGATCACCACGGTGATCCCCGCCGGGCCGATGTTCTTCTGCGCGCCGGCGTAAATCAGGCCGAAACGGCTGACATCCAACGGACGCGACAGGATGGTGGAGCTCATATCTGCCACCAGCGGCTTGTCCACCTCGGGCACGAAGTCGAATTCCAGCCCACCGATGGTCTCGTTGGGGCAGTAATGCACATAGGCGGCGTCGTCGGAGAGCCGCCAGTCGCTCTGTGCCGGCACATAGCTGAAGTTGCGGTCCTCGCTGGAGGCCGCCACATTAATGTCGCCGAAGCGGCGCGCTTCCTTGATCGCCTTGGTCGACCACTGGCCAGTATTGATGTAATCCGCGCGGCCCGCGTCGCCGAGCAGGTTCATCGGCACCATGGCGAACTGGGCACTGGCGCCGCCCTGCAGAAACAACACCGCATAGTCGTCGGAAATGCCCATCAGATCGCGCAGGTCCTGTTCGGCCTGCTCCGCCATGGCCACGATCACGTCATCGCGATGGCTCATCTCCATCACCGACATGCCGGTGCCACGGTAATCCAGCATTTCCTCGCGGGCCCGCTGAAGGACCGCTTCCGGCAAGGCCGCCGGGCCGGCGCAAAAGTTATAAGCGCGGGACATTCGATTCTCCGATCATTGCGGCTGGCGCCGCGATACAGAATTCAGGATTGGGGGCGGTGGCGCCGCCCCTTCCCTTTTTACTCTTCGTCGCCGTCCACCGTGGTGTCATCGGCTGCGTTATCTTCGGCGCCCGGCTCCAGCGCCTGGTCACCCTCTTCCAGCTCTTCATCGTCCACGTCCAGCTCCGGAATCGGCGCCAGACCGGACAACGCTTCGCCGTCGCCGAGACGGATCAGGCGAACGCCCTGGGTGTTGCGGCCCAGATGGCTGACTTCGTCCACGCGGGTGCGCACCAAGGTGCCCTGGTTGGAGATCAGCATGATGTCTTCATTGCCGAACACCTGGGCGGCGCCCACCAGCGGGCCGTTACGCTCATTGACCACCATGCCGATCACGCCCTGGGTGCCCCGGCCCTTGGTGGGGAACTCGCTCAGGTCGGTGCGCTTGCCGTAGCCGTTCTCGGACGCGGCCAGCATCTGGCCGCCTTCCTGCGGCACCATCAGGGCGATCACTTCCTCGCCCTCGGCCACTTTCATGCCGCGCACACCGCGGGCGGTACGGCCCATCACCCGGACCTTGGATTCCTTGAAACGGACCACTTTGCCGTTGCCGGCCACCAGCACCACGTCTTCGTCGCCCTGGGTAATGGCCACGTTGACCAGGTGCTCGCCTTCCTGCAGGCGCACGGCGATCAGGCCGTTGCTGCGCGGCCTGGCGAATTTGGCCAGCTCGGTGCGTTTGACCACGCCGTTGGAAATCGCCATGAAGATGAACGGGCCTTCCGCGGCCTGCGGCTCACTGTCCGCCTCGTCCGCGACGTCCACGTCTTCCACCACCTCGGTGGCTTCCGTGTCGACGGCCGCCGTGTCGACGTCCGCTTCTTCCTCGTCGTCACCGCTAGCGCGCTGGCGGACCATCTCCGCATCCAGACGCAAGATCGCGGTGATCCGTTCTTCCGGCTTGAGCGCCGGAATCAGATTAACAATCGGCTTGCCCCGGGACGCGCGACCGCCCTGGGGCAGCTCGAACACCCGCAGCCAGTAGACCTTGCCTTCATTGGTGAAGCACAACAGGGTGTCGTGGGTGCCGGCCACCAGCAGTTGCTCGACGTAATCCTCGTCCTTCAACTGACCGGCGGACTTGCCGCGCCCGCCGCGCTTCTGCGCCCGGTAGGTGTCGATCGGCTGGGTCTTGGCGTAACCGGAATGGCTGAGCGTGACCACCACGGTCTCCTCGGCGATCAGGTCCTCCATGCTGAAATCCATACGCGAGGTCTGGATCTCGGTGCGCCGCTCGTCGGTGTACTCGGCGCGAATCGCGTGCAGTTCGTCGCGGATCACCTGCATCAGGCGCTCCGGATCGGCCAGAATCAGCATCATTTCGCGGATCTGATCGAGCAGCACCTGGTAATCGGTGATCAGTTTTTCGCGTTCCATGCCGGTCAATTTCTGCAGGCGCAGATCGAGAATCGCCTGAGCCTGCTCCGGGCTCAGGTGATACAGGTTGTCGCGCAACCCGAAGTGTTCATCCAGGCCATCCGGACGGGCGGCGTCTTCGCCACCGGCGCGTTCCAGCATGTCCAGCACGTCACCCGGCGCCCAGCCCTTGCCGAGCAGCTTTTCCTTCGCCTCGGCGGCGCTCGGTGAGGCTTTGATCAGTTCGATCACCGGATCGATGTTGGCCAGCGCCACCGCCAGACCTTCCAGCAGGTGGGCCTTTTCGCGGGCCTTGCGCAGTTCATAAACGGTGCGGCGGGTCACCACCTCGCGGCGGTGGCGCAGGAAGGCGTCCAGCAGGTCGCGCAGGTTCAGGGTACGCGGCTGGCCGTCGACCAGGGCCACGGTGTTGATGCCGAACACGGTCTCCATCTGGGTCTGCTGATAGAGGTTGTTGAGCACCACTTCCGCGTTTTCACCCCGGCGCAGCTCGATATAGACGCGCATGCCCTGCTTGTCGGATTCATCACGCAGCTCGGTGATGCCCTCAATGCGCTTTTCCTTGACCAGCTCGGCGATCTTCTCGATCAGCCGGGCTTTATTCACCTGGTAGGGCAGCTCGTGAATGATGATGGCTTCCTTGCCACTCTTATCGGTCTGCTCGATGTCGGCGCGGGCACGCACCCAGATGCGACCGCGACCGGTGCGGTAGGCCTGCACGATGCCGGCGCGGCCGTTGATAATGCCGGCGGTGGGGAAATCCGGGCCCTTGATGTATTCCATCAGGTCGTCCGGGGTCAGGCTGTCATCGTCGATCAGCGCCAGACAGCCGTCCACCACCTCGCCCATGTTATGCGGCGGGATATTGGTAGCCATACCCACGGCGATGCCGGAGGAGCCGTTGACCAGCAGATTGGGCACCCGCGTCGGCATGACGTCGGGGATCCGCTCGGTGCCGTCGTAGTTGTCGACGAAATCGACGGTTTCCTTGTCCAGATCGGCCAGCAGTTCGTGGGCGATCTTGGCCATGCGCACTTCGGTGTAACGCATGGCGGCGGCGGAATCGCCGTCGATGGAACCGAAGTTACCCTGCCCGTCCACCAGCATGTAGCGCAGGGAGAACGGCTGGGCCATGCGCACGATGGTGTCGTACACAGCGGAATCGCCGTGGGGGTGATATTTACCAATCACGTCACCGACCACACGGGCGGACTTTTTATAGGGTTTATTCCAGTCGTTGCTGAGCTCGTGCATGGCGAACAGCACGCGCCGGTGCACCGGCTTAAGGCCGTCGCGCACGTCCGGCAGAGCCCGGCCCACGATCACGCTCATGGCGTAATCCAGGTATGACTGTCTCAGTTCGTCCTCGATGTTGACGGGAGTAACTTCTTTGGCGAGGTCCGTCATGGCGTTCCTTATATCCCTCGGTGGCGTGGATAGCGACCCGCGGAAGCCCCGGTCCGGGGCTCCTAAAAGCCACCGATGATAGCACAGCTTTGCCGCCTCTAAATAATTCCCATCAACCCCGCCACCAGCGGCCCGGCGCGGGCATCGGACGAGGCCGGCCAGACAGGTTATACTCGCCGCCGGACCGGTCGGGCCCGGGCCGGTCTCAAGCCCATTCCACGCTGAGTAAGGAGCCATCAGCGATGAATAAAGAGCCGTCAGCGATGCAGGACAAGCCGTCATCGGACTACCAACACGCCGACCTGATCATCAAAGCCGGCTGGATCGCGCCGGTGGCCCCGGATACCGGCGCCCTCGCCGACCACGCCCTGGTGGTGCGCGGCGACACCATCGTCGACCTGCTGCCAACGCCGCTGGCGGATCAGAAATGGCGCGCCGACGAGGTGGTGGAGCTGGGCAGCCACCTGCTGATACCCGGCCTGATCAACGCCCACACCCACGCCGCCATGAACCTGTTCCGCGGCCTGGCCGACGACCTGCCGCTGATGACCTGGCTGGAGCAGCATATCTGGCCCGCCGAAGGGCAATGGATGAGCGAAGCCTTCGTGCGCGACGGCACCCGCCTGGCCGCCGCCGAGATGATCCGCTCCGGCACCACCTGTTTCGCCGACATGTATTTCTTCCCCGAGACCACCGCCCGGGTGGCCATGGAGGCGGGCCTGCGGGCGGTGTTGTTCTCGCCGATCCTGGACTTCCCCACCCCCATGGGCGCCGGTCCCGACGACTATCTTCGCCTGGCCACCGAGGCCGCCGACAACTGGCGCCACGAACCCCGCGTGACCATCGGCTTCGGCCCCCACGCGCCGTATACCGTCTCCGACGGGCCGCTGGAGAAGGTGCTCACCCTGGCCGAGGAACTGGATGCTCCGGTAATGATGCATGTGCACGAAACCGCCGGCGAGATCCACCAGGCGGTGGAAGCCAGCGGCGAGCGGCCGCTGACCCGACTCAAGCAACTGGGCCTGCTCAACCCGCGCCTGCTGGCGGTGCACATGACCCAGCTGCTCGACGAGGAAATCCAGTGGCTGGCGGAGACCGGCAGCCAGGTGGTGCACTGCCCCGAATCCAACCTGAAACTGGCCAGCGGCTTCTGCCCGGTGCAGAAACTGCTCGACGCGGGCATCAATGTGGCCCTGGGCACCGACGGCTCGGCCAGCAACAACGACCTGGACATGATCGGCGAAACCCGCACCGCCGCGTTGCTCGCCAAGGGCGTCAGCCTGCGCGCGGACGCCGTGCCGGCGGCCACCGCCCTGCGCATGGCGACGCTCAACGGCGCCCGCGCCCTGGGGCTGGAGAGCCGCACCGGTTCACTGGAAATCGGCAAGCAAGCGGATATGATCGCCGTCGACCTGGGCGCCCTGGAAACCCAGCCGGTCTACGACCCGGTGGCGCAGCTGGTCTACGCGGCCACCCGGGACCAGGTCACCCACAGCTGGGTGGCCGGGCGCTGCCTGATGGCGGACCGGCGGCTGACCACGCTGAACGCCGCACTGATCGCCAAGAACGCGGCCGAATGGCAGCGCAAAATCGCGCCAAACAATGACCGCGCCGATAATGAATGAGAGTCGATGAGGGACAGCCGATGAATCAACCCAACGTGGACAGCGGCGAAATCGCCAAATTCAACGCCCTGGCGGAGCGCTGGTGGGACCCGAACTCGGAATTCCGCCCGCTGCATGACATTAATCCGCTGCGGCTCAATTACATCGACGAGCGCCTCGACCTGCCCGGCAAGAAAGTGATTGATATCGGCTGCGGCGGCGGCCTGCTCTCCGAGGGCATGGCCCGGCGCGGCGCCACGGTCACCGGCATCGACCTGGGCGAGGCGCCGCTGGCGGTGGCCCGCCTGCACGCCGAACAGAGCGGCGTGGAGGTGGAGTACCTGCAGGTGCTGGCCGAGGACATCGCCGAGCAGCGCGCCGGCGAATACGACGCCGTGACCTGTCTGGAAATGCTGGAGCACGTGCCCGACCCGTCATCGGTGATCCGCGCCTGCGCCAAACTGGTGAAGCCCGGTGGCCAGGTGTTTTTCAGCACCATCAACCGCAACCCCAAGGCGTTCCTGTTCGCGATCGTCGGCGCCGAATACGTGCTGAGACTGCTGCCCCGCGGCACCCACGAATACGCCAAGCTGATCCGCCCCTCCGAGCTGGCCGGCTGGAGCCGCGATGCCGGGCTGGACGTGCGCGACACCACCGGCATGACCTACAACCCGGTGACCCAGGTGTACAAGCTCAACCGCGATGTGTCGGTGAACTATCTGATGCACGCGGTGCGCCATGCTTGAGGCGGTGTTCTTTGATCTGGACGGTACCCTGGTGGACACGGCGCCGGACTTTTACGTGGTGCTCAATCAGCTGTTGCGCGACCACGGCCGGCCGGAGGTCAGCTATCAGGCGGTGCGCGCCACCGTGTCCAACGGCGGCCGGGCGCTCACCGAGCTGGGCTTCGGCCTGGCGCCCGGTGACGCCGGCTTCGATGACCGGCTCAATGAGCTTCTCGACGCCTACGGCGGCCGCCTGGCGGTGGACACCTGCCTGTTCGACGGCATGGCGGAGACCCTGACCTGGCTGGAACACCAGGGGCTGCCCTGGGGCGTGATCACCAATAAACCGGAGCGTTTCACCCGCCCGGTGCTGGCCGGTCTGGGTCTGCTGGACCGGTGCGCCTCGGTGATCTGCCCGGACCAGGTGCGCGAGCGCAAGCCGGACCCGGAAGGCCTGCTGATGGCGGCCACCGCCGTGGGCGCCAACCCCACCCACTGCGTCTACGTGGGCGATCATTTGCGTGACATCCAGGCCGGGCTGAATGCGAAAATGATTACCGTCACCGCCGGGTTCGGCTATATCGACGCGGACGACAACCCGCGCGCCTGGCCGGCCGACTATTTTGTGGAACGCGGCGAGCAGCTGCTGCCGCTGCTGAAAACACTGTGAAGAAGTAGGTACAGTCGAAATGGACATCAAGGCACTCAACGGCCTGGCGGCGAATTACCAATGCCCGCCGGACGCCTTTAAGGATCGCATTATTCTGGTCACCGGCGCCGGCGCCGGTATCGGCCGGGCCGTGGCCCTGGCCCTGGCCGCCCACGGCGCCACGGTGATTCTGCTGGGCCGCACCCAGAGCAAGCTGGAAGCGGTCTACGACAAAATCAAAGCCGCCGGCGGACCGGAGCCGGCGCTGGCACCGGTCAACATGGAAGTGGCGCGGCCGGAGGATTATCAGGAGCTGGCAACGCTGTTCGGGCGCGAGTTCGGTCGCCTGGACGGGGTGTTGCACAACGCCTCGGTGCTCGGCGACATCACGCCGCTGGAACGCTATGGCGCGGACACCTGGGATTCGGTGATGCGCGTCAACGTTAACAGCGCCTTCTATCTGACCCAGGCACTGCTGCCGCTGCTGCGCGACAGCGACGACGGACGCATTCTGTTCACCTCCTCCAGCGTGGGCCGCAAAGGCCGGGCCTTCTGGGGCGCCTACGCGGCCTCCAAGGCGGCCACCGAAAATCTGTCGCAGACCCTGGCGGAGGAATTGGAGAACACCTCAAAAATTCGCGTAAACACGATTAACCCGGGTGCCACGCGCACTGATATGCGCGCCCTTGCGTATCCCGGTGAAAACGCGGAAAAACTAAAAACACCGGAGCAAATCGTCGCCAGCTATTTATATCTTCTGGGGCCGGAGGGCGCCGCCGTCAACGGCCAGTCCCTGGACGCTCAACCGCGTTAGAGCAGCTTGACCTCAGCGACGTTCGCGCTCGGCGGGCCGGCATCCGGCCGACCGTGCGTCCATGCTATTACTGCCGATTATTCTTCTTCGAATAACAAAACAGGGATAGCCATGGTTCGCTTTGTGTTCCCCTCGTTGATTTTGCTGTTGTCCTCACTGTGCGTCGGCGCGGAAACGCTGCGTCTGTCGCCGGAACAACAGCAACGCATGGAACAATTGCTGCCCGGCGTCGACGTCGACCAGAAACTGGTCGAGGGGCTGGCGTCTATTTTCTATTCGCGGGACATGCCGGTGCGGGTGCGCCTGGCCGCCATCGCCAAGCTGGTGGGCATCGACCAGATGCCGCCGGGCACCGCCCTGAACCGCAAGATCTGCATCTGGGATATCGCCGGACGCAACGGCCCCGTGTTCCAAGCGGCCATGGAGCAGCGCGCCATGGCGCTGGAATACGGCATCGACCTGGAGATGATCCCGTTCACCAACGAGACCGTTATGGTCGAGGAGCTCAAGGCCGGGCACTGTGACGCGGCTTTGATGAGCGGCATGCGCGCGCGCCTGTTCAACAGCTACACCGGCACCATCGACGCGATCGGCGCGATCCCCGACAACCAGCACATGCGCACGCTGCTGCAGGTGCTGGCGCATCCCAGCCAGGCCGGGCATATGGTCCAGGGTGAGTACGTCATCATGGGCATTTTCTCCGGCGGTGCCGCCCATGTGTTCGTCAACGACAAACGGATCAGCTCCCTCGCCAAGGCCGCCGGCAAACGCGTGGCGGTGCTGGATTACGACAAAACCCAATCGGAAATGGTGGCCGGCATCGGCGCCACGCCGGTGCCCTCGGACATCGTCAGCGCCCCCAACAAGTTCAATAACGGCGTGGTCGACATCCTCGCCGCGCCGCTGATCGCCTATGAACTGCTGGAACTCTATAAAGGCATGGAGCCGGACGGCGGCATCGTGGACTACCCCATCGCCCAGATCAGCATGCAGCTGGTGGGCCGGCTGGACAAATTCCCCAACGAAGTGGCGCAACTGATCCGTGAAGCATCCTTCGAGGCCTACGACCGGGTGCGCGCTCGGGTAAAAGTCGAAGAGGACCGGGTGCCGGACCATTGGTGGATCGACATTCCCGCGGACGAAAAGCGTGAGTACGAAGCGATGATGCAGGAAGCCCGCGACACCCTGCGCGAACAGGATTACTACGACGGTCGCATGCTGGACCTGCAAAGCAGGATTCGCTGCAAGTTCGATCCGTCCCGTGGCGAATGCTCGAATAAAGAGTAAACCGTACCAGGAGGCTCTGTGCCTATAACCCGTCTATTGCGTAACACCCTGCTTGGCGCCGGCGCGGCTTTGACCTTCGCCGTCGCGCCGGCGTCCGCGTCCGACGCCGACCTGAGCGCCACCGTCTACAACGATACCCTGCCGATGATGCAGCGCGTCGAGGCCATGCGCGAACTGACCGGCCTGGGCGAGCCGGGCAACAGCACCCGCAAGATCTGCATCTGGGACATTGTCGGCCGCAACGGGCCGATCTTTTCGGCGGCCCAGGACCAGCGCGCCAAGCTGCTTGAGTACGGCATTCAGCTGGAACTGGTTCCCTATACCGACGAGCGCGTGATGGTGGATGAATTCAAGGCCGGCCTCTGCGACGCGGCGCTGATGAGCGGCCTGCGCGCCCGGCTGTTCAATACCTACACCGGTACCATCGACTCCATCGGCGGCCTGCCCTCCCAGGAGCACATGCGTATTCTGCTGCAGGTACTCGCCGATCCCGCATCGGCAGAGCACATGGTGCAAGGGGACTATGTAGTGGCCGGCATCGCCCCCGGCGGCGGCGCCTATCTGTTCGTCAACGACAAGAAGATCAATACCCTGGCGGCGGCGGCCGGCAAAAACGTGGCGGTGCTGGACTATGACCCGGTGCAAGCGGAGATGGTCGGCCAGGTGGGCGCGTCGCCGGTGCCCACGGACATCGTCAACGCCCCCAACATGTTCAACAACGGCGTGGTGGACGTGCTCGCCGCGCCGCTGGCCGCCTACGAGATCGTCGAGCTGTATAAAGGCATGACCCCGGACGGCGGCATCGTCGACTACCCGATCGCGCAGATCAGTATGCAGCTGGTGGCCCGCCGCGACCGCATACCCAACGAAGCCGCACAACTGGTGCGCGAGGTGTTCTTCCAGAGTTACCAACAGATCATCGACCGGGTGCATGAGGAAACCAAAAACATTCCCGAGCACTGGTGGATCGGCATTCCCGAAGACGACAAGCGGGAATACGAAGTGATGATGCGCGAGGTGCGCCTGCAACTGCGCGAACGCGGCTACTACAGCGCCGACATGCTGACCCTGCAGCGCCGCATCCGTTGCAAGCTGGATTCCTCGCGGGCCGAGTGCGCCGACCCGCAGGAGTAAGAGCCCAGGCCGCTCAGTGGAGCGGCTCGTCCCCGGGCAGTTGGTCCAGGGTGCCGAACAGGTCGACACGCTGGTCACTGAACATATCCAGCTCCGGCGCCAGCGCCTGGACGTAGCGGTCGAAATAGAGGAACTGCTTCAGCAGCAGCGCGAACTCGCGGGGGAAGCGGATACCGTGGCCCTCGCCGATGCGCACCAGATCGGTGAGCAGCTGGTTGACCTCGCGGTCGTTGCGGTCGGCCTGCACCAGGGCGCTGGCGTCCACGTCCGTGAGCCGGTCCTGCAGAGCGGAGATATCCCGCGCCAGGGCGTCCACGTCCACCTCTTCGCTGGTCATGCCGACCATGGCCATGGCCCGGGCCATGGCGGGCACGTCGCCGCTGCCGATCGCCTCGAAGAACGCCATCATGCCCTGCCAGGCTTCCGGGCGGATGCGCCCCACCATGCCGAAGTCGATGAACCCCACCCGGCCGTCTTCCAGCAGCATCAGGTTGCCGGCATGCACGTCGGCGTGGAAGAAATCGCACACCATAAGGCTGGAGAACCAGGTGTTCAGCGCCGTGATCAGCGTGCCCGCCGGGTCGTCCGTGTAGCGCCGCAGCACCTGCAGATCGGTGAGCGGCACGCCGTGGAAGCGCTCCATGGTGAGCACCCGCTTGGTGGTGTGCGAGGCCACCGGGCGCGGCGCCACCGCGGCCACATTGCCGGTTTCGGCGAGGAAGCGGTTGAACGCGTCCAGATTGCGGGCCTCCTGCAGGAAATCGCACTCTTCGAGCATGCCCGCCTGCAGCTCCTCGATCACGCCGGAGAGCGCCGAGCGGGACAGGCCCGGCGCCAGCGACTCGACCAGGCGCGCCGACGCGTAGAGAAAGTTGAAATCGGTGAGCAGCACCTGACGCACGCCGGGGCGCTGGACCTTGATCACCACGTCGGCGCCGTTCTTCAGGCGGGCCGCGTGCACCTGGGCGATGGAAGCGCTGGCCAGCGGCTTGGGATCGACCCATTCGTACAGGGTATCCAGAGGCGCGCCGAGCTCCGCTTCCACGGTCTCGCGGATGTAATGGAACGGCAGCGGCGGCGTGCGATCCAGGCACTTCTGGAATTCGCTGACGTACTCCTCCGGAAACAGCGACGGCGAACTGGCGATGAACTGGCCCAGCTTAATGTAGGTGGCGCCCAGGGATTCGAAGGTACGGCGCAGATGGCGGGGCAGTGCTTCGCGGTCGCCCATCAGCCAGCCCAGACCCTGGCGGCCGACCACGCCCACCGTTTCGAAGACACGGAAAGCGCCGCGGGCGGTGTTGCGCACCAGGGCCAGGCCCTCCCGCTCACGGGCGAGGTTTGCGCGCATTTCATTAACGATGGTGTCTTTGCTCATCACATCTACCTAGAGTTCCGTTGAAAGAGTCAACACCGCCCGGGCCGGCCACCCGGGAGCGGGCCGGGATCGTGACGCTAACAGATTGAAAAATAAAGCATAAAGAGGAAGGCTCCTGAAGTTCCCCGAAGGCATTGGCTGTTCCGACACAAGAGCCGAGACCCAGGGTCATTATCAGCGACGTGCCGCGAACTCATGATCGCAAGCCTAGCATTAGGTTTGTAATGGCTTAGGTGCTTTTTTGTAATCGGCGCTTGTGCCAACTCAACAAGGTTGGGTACTGTCATCGACGCCGTGAGAACAATAAAAAGGAGCTCAAGGAATGCGTTCTCTACTCAATAAAATCGCGCGCCCCGCGCGTGCCCTCATCGCCGGTGGCGTGATCACTGCACTTTCCGGTTGTGGCATCATCTACAAAACCACTGGTGACGTTCTGGTCAGCTTCGGCCAGGCGGAACTCGCCCCCCACTTGCTCGCCTACGACGACGTGCGCATGGGCTGCATCACCGGCGAGGCACAGACACCGCTGCTGATGTCGTTCAGCGAAGTGGGTTCCCACCCGGAAAAGCTGGGCGTGATGACCTACACCACCGCCGCGGTGTGCGCGGAGCAGATGGCGCTGGAATCCGAGCTCAGCTATCTGCGCGCGGTCAACGACGGCCGGGTGAGCGAAGCCCAGGACGCGCGCATCCAGCAGAAGCGCTGGTCCAAGATCGCCGCCAAGCGTCTGCTCAAATCCTACCAGCTGATGAACGAAGTCTATGGTCCGCTGGAAGAAGGTCAGTGTCCGAAACTCAACCACGAACTTGACCAGATCGTCTGGCTGATCGGTAACATCGCCGGCGTTCAGGCCCTGGTCGCCGACGGCGCCGCCGACGGCTCCGTGGGCGTGCCGCGCAACATCGTGGCCAAGGTCGAGCGTAACGCCAAGTGCCTGAACAACGACGACTGGTGGGGCGCGCCCCAGGGCCTGCGCGCCGCGGTCTGGACCATCCTGCCGCAGCTGGCACCGGAAGGCGCCCAGCCCTGGCAAACCCTCGAACAGTCCGCTGAAAAAGGCTTCGAAAGCGGCGTCCGCCTGGGCAGCGCCTTCTACGCCATCAGCGCTTACGGCAAAGGCAACAATGACCGCCTGCGCACCGCGATCCGCGATTTCGCCGCCAACGGTGAAAACATCAATGAAGACTACGCCATGATCGACGCCATCGCGGAAATCCTGGTAACCGGCCTTTCCGATCGTCTCTGGACCGAGAACACCGGCAAGCGTACCCCGCTCAACGGCCTCGGCACTTTCTGGGACGACGCTCCCAGCGAACCGACGATGAACATCGACGATCTGCTGTAGCCCCTATTAAGGCAAGCGGTTATATGCGCGGGTCCTTCACGGGGCCCGCCTTCCAAATAGACAAGAAGTAAGCAAGGAGAGAAACCGATGCGCGTTTTCAAAGCCTTAGCGATGGCGGCGGTGACGACGGTGGGCCTGGCCTCCATGTCCGCCCAGGCCGCCAACACCGAGCGCAGCCTCTGCGTATTCGATATCATCGGTGCCAGCGGTGATGTGTATAACATCATGAAGGACTACAAGACCCAGGCGGCCGGTTGGGGCGTGGACCTCAAGCTCAAGCCCTACACCGACGAGAAAATCGCCGCCGAGGACCTGAAGGCGGGCCAGTGTGACGGCGCCGTTCTCACCGGTCTGCGGGTGCGTCAGTTCAACAGCTACGCCGGCAGCTTCGAAGCCGTGGGGGCGATCCCCTCCTACAAGGAACTGCAAACCGTGTTCCGGGTGATGGCCAGCGGCAACGCGTCCATCAACAAGCAGCTCAAGCAGAACGGTTACACCATCGCCGGTTTCGCTCCCATGGGCGCGGCCTATCTGTTCGTTAAGGACCAGAGCATCGACACCGTCGGTGAGCTGTCCGGTAAATCCATCTCGGTGATGGAATACGCCCCGGACCAGGCCAACATGGCTTCCCAGGTGGGCATGTCCCCGGTACCGTCGGACATCACCAACTTCGCCGGCCGTTTCAACAACGACTCGGTGGATATCTGCTTCGCCCCGGTGGTCGCCTACTCCGCCCTGGAACTGTACAAGGGCATGCAGCCGGACGGCGGTATCGTTCGCTACACCCTGGGTCAGCTGACCAACCAGATCGTATTGCGCAGCGACAAGTTCTCCGACGAGTTCGCCGCCAAATCACGTACCTGGATGCTGGGCCAGTTTGATCGCGCCATGCAGGTGATCCGCAACGCCGAGAACGAAGTGGATGACAAGTGGTGGATCGACATCCCTGAAGAAGACAAACGCCGCTACAACGAAATGCTGCGCGAAGCCCGCGTGAACATGACCGAGAGCGGTATATATAACAAGGACCTGATGGACCTCCTCCGCAAGGTGCGCTGCAAAACCGAACCGAGCCGGGCGGAGTGCACCTTGGCGATGGAGTAATCACCTCGCCGGACGCGAACCAACGGGGCCTCACCGGGCCCCGTTTTCTCTTTATATGTAGTACGCACGCTGGCGCCGCGGGCGAGCCTCGGTGCCGGTAAGGTGATAGTGCCGTTTGAAAACGGCATAACAATAACCGGGTGAATAATGGAAAAACCTCAGTTGACCGTGGCCAGGCGTTCGGTGGGGGAGTGGTTATCATCGCTGCCCACCCTGTTCATTCTTCTGACCGTGATCTTTTTATCTTCGGGTCAGATTATCCACTCCCAGCTTCTCAAAATCGGTGAAAACACCTGGGACGAATACTTCCTGTTGCGTGGCGCCGGCATGGTGTCCGAGCCCACCTGTAACCCCGACCCCGACATCAATCAGCGGGTCCGCGAAATCGTCGAGCAACGTCAGGCAGAAGCCGCCAACGACCCTCTTGGCGATATTCTTGGTGGCTCGTCGGTGGACCCGGACGCGATACGGGGCTCCCTCGAGGCGTCCAGGGAAAACTGCCGCAATAGCTGGGACCGGTTCAGGACCGTGGAGGAAAAGGTCACCCCAGGGGTGATCATGTTCCGCAATATCGAGGGCGGCGTCGCCAAGGTGGTATCCACGCTCGGCGACTACAAACGCCTCCTGCTCTGTCTTCTGGTGATGATCTGCGCGATCACCGCCACGCTCGCCCGGCACCATATTTCCTTGCGCCCCTCGCGCACCAAGAAGGATCATCTTGTCACCACCACCGCCCAGCTGATCGCCAACGCATCACTATTGATGTCGGCGTCGGTGTACCGCGCGGAGGAAGTAAGCGCGATGGCTTCCGGCGTGACGGTGAGCAACTTCTACCTGCACCAGTTCTGGATCGCCGGCTTCGCGTTACTGACGGCGGCCTCGATTTATCAGTTGATCCGACCGCCCAAGGATCTGGAAACCGGCGGCTCCTGGCCCAAGGCGTTCCTGACCATCCCGCTGTACAGCTTTATGTCGCTGACCGCGGCGGCGCAATTCGCCAGCCAGGGCTATTACCACGGCATCAGCGTCTATCTGAACATGATGATGGAGCTGTCCACGCTGTTCCTGAATCTGGCGTTGTATATCTGGATCGGCATGCTGCTCAAGCAGACCAAGCTGGCGCATCTGGTGTTCGATATCCTGCGGCCCTGGAAGATGTCGCCGGAGCTGATGTGTTTCGTGGTCCTGGCGGTTGCCGCCATCCCCACCGCCTATACCGGCGCTTCCGGTATCTTCGTTATCGCGGCGGGTGCCACGATCTATCAGGAACTGATTCGGGTGGGCGCCCGCAAGCAGCTCGCCCTGGCCGCCACCGCCATGTCCGGCTCCATGGGCGTGGTGCTGCGTCCCTGCTTGCTGGTGGTGATTATCGCCGCGCTCAACAAGAGCGTGACCACCGCCGAGCTGTTCTCGTCCGGCTATAAGATCTTCTTCCTGAGCCTGTTCCTGTTCTTTATCTACAGCCAGTTCGCGCGCACCTCGCCGGCCCGCATCGCTCCGTTCACCGAAGCACTGCCCAAGAGCCTCAAGCGCATGGTGCCGCTGATGCCCTACGCGATCATCGTGGGCGCCATCCTGGTGCTGTTCAGTGATGTGCTCGGCCGTCAGCTCGACGAATTCTCCGCCCCCATCATTCTGCCCGTGATGATGATCGGCATTCTCTTCTACGAGAAGCTCAGCCGCCATCTGCTGCACCTGTTCACCGTCTTCCTGGTGCCCATGGTGGTGATGTCCTTCATGGGTATCTGGGAGGGTTATCAAGCGCTGACCAGTGGGCAGGTCCCGGTGGGCGTGTCCGCCGCGGAGCTGGAAGACATCCTGTGGGCCGAATTCTGGCGCAACATCTTCCTGACCGCCTTCATGGTGATCCACTACCTGGTGAAAACCGGCGATCAGGACCCGCACTATCAGCCTGAAGCCGGCGTCTCGGAGAAGCTGGAAGGCTCCCTGCGCATGGCCACCAATGAAACCACCGGTCACATCGGTGCCCTGCTGATGCTGATGGCCCTGTCGGTAAGCACCGGCGGCATCATTGAACGCTCCGGCCTGCTGGAGATGCTGCCCGAGGTGTTCCCGTCGATCTGGGTGGCGATGGGCATCCTGGTGGCGACCATGGTGATCATCGGCATGATCATGGACCCCTACGGGGCGGTGATCCTTGTCAACGCCACCATTGCCCAGGTGGCCTTCAATAACGGCATTGATCCACTGCACTTCTGGATGATCACGCTGGTGGCCTTCGAGCTGGGGTACCTGACACCACCGGTGGCCCTCAACCATCTGCTGACCCGACAGGTGGTGGGCGACGACGAGGTGGAGAGCGCCAAGCTCAGCACCGGCAGCTTCTTCCGGCGCTATGAGAAGTTCCTGCTTCCCATCGCGACCATGCTGACCGCGCTGCTGATCGTGTCGTTCCTGCCGCTGGTTTCCGACGGCCTGCACGAGTGGCTGTTCCAGAAAATCCAGTCCGGCGGCTGATCACGGCCACCACTCGGCAATACCCACAAGGGCCGCTTTCGCGGCCCTTTTTTATGGCAATGCGGAGGGCTCCGGGCGATTTGGATAGAGAACAAAAAAGAGCTAGACTGGTCAAAATAACAACAATCATGACTAAAAAAATAAAAAAGGAATGCTCCCATGACGGAACGGACCCTGGGCATGCCCCGACGCACGCCCACTGAATGGTTTTCCACCCTGCCGACGCTGTTGCTTCTTCTGATCGTCGTGTTCCTGTCCTCCGGACAGATCATCCACTCGCAATTGCTCAAGATCGGTGAAGCCACCTGGCAGGAATATTTCATGCTGCGTAGCGCCGGCGTCATGCCGGAGCCGACCTGCAACCCTGACCCGAACATTGACCAGCGCGTTCGCGAAATCGTCAAGCAACGCCAGGCCGAAGCCGCCGGCGATCCGCTGGCCGGTATCCTCGGCGGCGCGTCCGTGGACAAAAGCGCCATCCGCGGCTCGCTGGAAGCCACCCGTGATAACTGCCGGGCGAAACTGGAGCGCTACCAGACCGTGCAAGAGAAGGTGACGCCGGCGGTGATCGCTTTCCGCAACGTGGAGGGCGGCGTCGCCCTGGTGGTGTCCACGCTGGGCGAGTACAAGCGCCTGTTGCTTTGCCTGCTGCTGCTGATCTGCGCCACAACCACGACCTTCCAGCGCCACCATATCGCGCTGCGGCCGGCGCGCACCGATAGAGATCACCTGGTGTCACTGAGCGGCCAGCTGGCGGCCAACGCCTTGCTGCTGGTGTCGGCGATCGCCTATCGAATCCAGGATTCGGAATCGATGGCCGCCGGCGTCACCGTGGATAATTTTTATCTGCACAATATCTGGATCGCCGGCTTCGGCACCCTCACCCTGGCGTCCCTGTACCGGCTGCTGCGCCGCCCGCGCGATCTGGAGCCGGGCGGTTCCTGGGCCAAGGCCTTTCTGACCATCCCGCTGTACAGCTATATGTGTCTGTCCGCCTCGGCGCAGTTCTTTTCCCAGGGGTATTTCCACGGCACCAGCGTCTATTTGAACATGATGATGGAGCTGTCCAGCGTGTTCCTGAACCTGGCGCTGTATATCTGGATCGGCATGATGCTGAAACAGACCCGCCTGACGCATATTTTCTTCGACGCCCTGCGCCCCTGGCAGATGTCGCCGGAGCTGATGTGCGTGGTGGTGCTGGCGATCGCCGCCGTGCTCACCGCCTATACCGGGGCGTCCGGGATCTTCGTGATCGCCGCCGGCGCCACCATCTACACCGAGCTGCGGCGTGTCGGCGCGCGCAAGCAGCTGGCCCTGGCGGCCACCGCCATGTCCGGCTCCATGGGCGTGGTGCTGAGGCCCTGCCTGCTGGTGGTGATCATCGCCGCGCTGAATAAAAGCGTCACCACCAGCGAGCTGTTCGCGTCCGGCGCCAAGGTGTTCGCTCTCAGCCTGTTTGTTTTCTTTATCTACAGCCAGTTCGCGCGCACCACCCCGGCGCGCATCGCACCGTTCTCGCAAGCCCTGCCGGCGAGCCTCAAACGGATGATCCCGTTGACGCCCTACGGCGTCGTGGTGGGCGCCGTGGCGGTGTTCTTCAGCGACGTGCTGGGACGGCAGCTGGACGAGTTCTCCGCGCCGATCATTCTGCCGGTGATGCTGCTGTCGATTCTGGTCTACGAAAAGTTCAGCCGTCATACCCTGCATCTGTTCAGCGCCTTTCTGGTGCCGATGCTGGTGCTCTCCTTCATGGGCATCGCGGAGGGCTACCAGGTGCTCGTCAGCGGCGAGATCCCCGGCGGCACCTCCGCCGCCGAGCTGGAAGCCGCGCTGTGGAGCGAGACCTGGCGTAACCTGCTGATGATCCTGTTCCTGGGCGTGCACTATGCCTCCGCGTTGTCGTCCGGGAAGGCCAGCGACCCGGTGGCCGATTACCCGCCTGAAGAAGGCGTCTCCGAGAAACTGGAAGGCAGCCTGCGCTTCGCCACCGGCGAAACCGCCGGGCATATCGGCGCCATGTTGATGCTGATCGCCCTGTCCGTGGGCACCGCCGGTATCATCGAACGCTCCGGGATGCTGGAGCTGCTGCCGGACGCCTTCGCGTCGATCTGGATCGCCGGCCTGTTCCTGGTGGTGGCCCTGGTGCTGGTGGGCATGTTCATCGACCCGCTGGGCGCGGTGATTCTGGTCAACGCCACCTTCGCACCGCTGGCGGCCGCCAACGGCATAGCGCCACTGCACTTCTGGATGATCGCGCTGGTCGCGTTCGAGCTCGGCTATCTGACGCCGCCGGTGGCGCTGAACCACCTGTTATCACGACAGGTGGTGGGCGACGACGAGGTGGAAAGCGCCCGCCTCTCCACCGGCACCTTCTTCCGGCGTTATGAGAAATTCCTGCTGCCGATCGCGGTGATGCTCACCGCCCTGCTGATCGTCGCCTTCCTGCCACTGCTGTCCGACGGGCTGCACGACTGGCTGTTCCAGAAAATCCAGACCGCGGCCTGAGGGAGGGAAATGCCATGAGCCAGACCGACGTCATTACCCTGCCCAAGGTGCTGGGCAAAGTGCCTGAAGTGGTGGTGAACCTGCCGGGACTGATTAAGGGTTCCCGGATGAGCAAGATCACCGACACCAGCACGCCTCTGGGGCTGGGCGTGGCTTTCGAAAAGGTGGCGGCGAATCATCCGGAAGGCCTCGCGGTGATTTACCGCGAGCGCCGCTTCACCTATCGCCAGTTTAATGCCTGGGCCAACCGCATCGCCGACTACCTGGCCTCCATCGGCCTGAAGAAAGGCGACACCGTGGCGGTGGACGTGGAAAACCGTCCCGAGCTGCTGGCCACCGTGCTGGGCTGCGCCAAGCTGGGCGTTTGTTCCGCCCTGATCAACACCTCCCAGAAGGGCAAGGTACTCACCCACAGCTTCAACCTGGTGGAGCCCAAGGCGGCGATCGTCGGCCAGGAGCTGGTGGACGTGATCCAGGAAGTGCGTGACGACCTGGACCTGAAGGAGAACTTCTTCTACTTCGCCGACCAGGACACCCTGGCCGACCCGGGCACCGCCCCGGAAGGCTTCACCAACTTGGCAGCCGCGATCCAGAATGGCTCCAGCGAGAATCCGGCCAGCACCCGGCAGACCTTCCTGCATGACCCGCTGTTCTACATTTACACCTCCGGCACCACCGGCATGCCCAAGGCGGTGGTGTTCAACCACGGCCGCTGGGAGAAGGCCCATGGCGGGTTTGGGTTCTCGTCAGTGCGGCTAACGAAAACCGACCGGCTTTATTGCACCTTGCCGTTCTATCACGCCACCGGCCTGGTGGTCTGCTGGGCCTCGGTGATCGCCGCTCAGGGCTGCCTGGTTCTGGCCCGGCGCTTCTCCGCCAGCCGTTTCTGGGACGATATCCGCAAGCACAACTGCACCGCCTTCGGTTACGTGGGTGAACTGTGCCGCTATCTGCACGAGCAGCCCGGGAAGCCGGGCGACGGCGATAACCCGGTGCACACCATCGTCGGCAACGGCCTGCGCCCCGGCATCTGGAAAGAGTTCAAGAGCCGCTTCGGTATCCGCAGGGTCGCCGAGTTCTATACCGCGTCGGAAAGCAACGTGGCCTTCACCAACGTGTTCAACTTCGACAACACCGTGGGCTTCTCGCCGGTCAGCTACGCCATCGTCAAGTACGACAAGGAAGCCGACCAGCCGGTACGCGACAACAAGGGCTTCATGATCAAGGTGGGCAAGGGCGAGTCCGGCCTGATGCTCGGCGAGATCACCGACAAGACCCCGTTCGACGGCTACACCGACAAGGACAAGACCGAGAAGGCGATCTTCCGGGACGTGTTCAAGAAAGGCGACGCCTGGTTCAACACCGGCGACATGATGCGCGACATCGGCTTCCGCCACGCCCAGTTCGTCGACCGCCTGGGCGACACCTTCCGCTGGAAGGGCGAGAACGTCTCCACCACCGAGGTGGAACAGATTCTCGACGGCTTCGAGCAGATCGTGGAATCGGTGGTCTACGGTGTGGAAATCCCCGGCACCAACGGCCGCGCCGGCATGGCCGAGCTGCGTCTCGACCGCCCGGTTTCTCAAGGGGGGAAGGAGGAAGTGGACTGGCCCGCCCTGTGCGCCTACCTCAAGCGTGAGCTGCCGCCCTACGCAATCCCGGTGTTCCTGCGCATCACCGACCACGGCATGGAAACCACCGGCACCTTCAAGCACCAGAAGAACAAGCTGAAGGAAGAGAAGTACGACCTGAACCAGCACAACGACCCGGTCTATGTGCTGCTGCCCGGCGAGAGCGGCTACCAGCGTCTCACCCCGGAGATACAGGCCGGCATCGAAGCCGGACGATATCGCTTCTAACGCCCGTGCCCGACAATATGGTTTCTTCCCGGGTCTGAATATCCGATACTTCAGGGTATTTATTGCGCCGCCAGCAAAGGCCCAGACCATGCAAGACCCAGAAGCAAGACACCGCGAGCGGCCCACCGAGCCGCTTCCCAAATCCGTTAAGCCGGCCCTGCTGTTCCTCGGCTTTTTGTTTATGGTGACGGTGGTGATCGCCGGGGCCGCCTATGTGGTGGACCGGCAAATTTACGGGTGAATCATTTGAACGGGTGATCCATGTCGTCCCAGCAAGAGCACCGTCATCATCCACGCCGCGACCCGCCCCGGGGGGTGTCCCTGACCCTGCGCCGGGATCCGCCGGCGGCGGACGAAGAGTCGCTGCACCTGTTATGCCGGGATGTGTCCCGGACCGGCCTGGGGGTGGCGTTCCCCCATTCGATGACGCCGGACACCGATGTGGAACTGTGGATTACGCTGCCCGGCGACGACCGCCGCCTCCATCTGTACGGCACCATCGCCTGGTGCGCCGCGCCGCTGGGGCAATGGCGCGCGGGCATCGCGCTCAATCTGGAACGCAGTGACGGCCGGTTCTGGTCGGCGCGCTTCGACCAAGACCATGACCTCGACAAACACTGAGCGCCCCCTGTTTCGCTGCGGCGGCGACTACCAGAGCCACCGCCCTGATTACCCCGCCGCCCTGTTCCAGTGGCTGGCGCAACACAGCCCCGGCCACCGGCTCGCCCTGGATCTCGGGTGCGGCAGCGGGCAGGCCTGCCGGGCGCTGGAGCCCTGGTTCGGCAAGGTGCTCGGCGGGGACGTCAGTGTCGACCAGCTCACGGCGGCCCCGCCCGGCGCCAGCCACTATGTGGCGGCGCACGCGGACGCTTTACCGGTCGCCGACAACAGCGTCGACCTGATCACCGTGGCACAGGCTCTGCACTGGTTCCCCCTGCCCGCCTTTTTCCATGAGAGCGCCCGCGTGCTGCGCGACGACGGTCTGCTGGCGATCATCAGCTATGGATTGTGCAGCGTGGCCGGCCTGGAGGGGCTGATCGAGGACTTCCACGATCGCACCCTGAAACCCTGGTGGCCGGCGGCGCGCTGGTTGGTGATCGAAGGGTATCGAAGCGTCACCCTGCCCTGGCCGGAAATCGAAGGCCCGCCGCCCATGCCGCTGGAACGGCAATGGCGCTGGCAGGATATGGCCGGCTATCTGGATACCTGGTCGGCACTGGTGAAAGCCCGTGACAACGGCGATGACCCTTTGGCGGCGTTCTTGCCGGTGCTGAGGGAACAATGGGGAGAAGGGGAAAGAACGGTGCGCTGGCCGCTGCAACTGCGGGTCTGCGCCCGGCCGCCACGTCCGGTGGGGTAAGCCCGCACCGGAGCGGCGCCGTCAGGATTCGGGGAAGTGCTCGGCGAGCAGGCCGGCCAGGCGGTCCAGCCGGCGGCGGCGCTTGGCCAGCCCGAAGATGTTCATCATCCGCGTGCCCCAGGTGAGCGCGGTGGCCAGGGTGTCGCCACCACGGCGGGGAATCACGTGCACATGCACATGGGGCACGTGCTGGTTGGCCTCGCGGCCGTCGTTGACGATCACGTTGTGGGCCAGCACGTCCAGGCCGGCCCGCTTATGCGCACGGATGGTACGCCGGGCCAGCTCGAACAAATGGGCGCAGAGGTCCGGCTCCAGGTCCTGAAGCAGGGGCTGGTGCTGCACTGGAATCACCAGGCAGTGGGCCTCGCGCACCGGGAACAGATCCAGCAGCACGATGGCCCGCTCATCGCGGTAGACCACGCTGCCCTCGGCGCGCCCCTCCAGTATCTGGCAAAACACGCAGTCAGCCACTCAGTTCTCCGATTGCAGGTAATCTTGCTTGCGCCGCTGGCGCCAGATTTCCGCCCCGGCCAACAACAAGGCCAGCAGCAACACGGCCAGCAGCGGCCCGCCGGCCCGCCACAGGCTCACGTCTTCCCGGGCCAGACCGTCGAACAGACTGACCACCCAGGCCGGCCCCCATTCCTGGTGGTTCGGCGACACCGGCCAGGGCATCAACAGCAGCGCCGCCGCCAGAGCGCGCAGCGGCAGCCGCAGCCAGCCGCGCAGCGGCCGGGTGATGTACCAAAGCACGAACAGCACGCCCACCGAGCCGAGCAAATAGGCGAACCATCCCCACAAATAGGCTTTCGTCGTCACGATCTCTCCTCAGTTCACCCAGTGAATAATATGCTCTTCCAGGTCCGCTTCATCCACCGCGGTTTCGCTGACCACCCGCCCGGCCACGCTGACCCCGGCCTCGCGCACCGACTCCGGGCGCCCGGACAGTAACGGGTGCCAGGCTTTCAACGGCCGGCCCCGGGCCCGCAGGCGGTAGGCGCAGGTGTCGGGCAGCCAGTCGAAATGCTGCGCCACCTCGGCGGTGACCTCAACACAATCCGGCACATAGTGATGGCGCTCCGGGTACACCCGGCACCGGCACTGTTCGGTGTCCAGATAACCGCAGGCCACGTCGGTGAAGGCCACCTCGCCGCTGTCCTCATCTTCCAGTTTAACCAGACAGCAGCGGCCGCAGCCATCGCACAGGGCCTCCCACTCACGGGCGTCGAGCTGCTCCAGGGGCAGCTCCCAGAAGCGCTCACGCACGGCGCGGGCGGTCCGGGTGGCCGTCGGCCAGGTACAGATCCGGATCCGGCGGCGGCGGCATCTGCAGGTAAAAACCCTGCGCCTGCACGGCGGCCATGACTTTTTTGACGTCGGCGCGGGACAGCGGGCGGTCCGGCGACAGAATCAGATCACTGACGTGCACGCCCGGGCCGAACTGCTCGGCGAGCGCCTGCGGCAATTCCTTGAGCCCCTTGCCCCGGGGCACGTACAAATACATGTCCGGGCGCTTGCGGCTCTTGTAGATCGAGCAGAACAGCTTGCCCTTAAGCAGACTTGAAGCACTCATAGCATGTCTCTCAATGGCCGCGCGACCAGCTCTTCACGCCAGCCGGTGAGCGGCTCCGGCAGCGCGTCGGGATCGCGGACCAGCGCTTCCAGCCAGCGGCGTCGCACCAGCACATCGGGTTTCAGTGACAACTCTTCGGCGATCCGCCCTACCCGCTCACGCAGCGCTTTCACCATACCGCGCTGTTCCGGGTCGAGGGGGCCGGGCAACGGCGCCGGCGGCTCCGCCTTGGCGGCCTGCTCGATCAGCGCCAGCAGCGCGTCGCCGTCGCGGCGGATGGCGCGCGGGTGCACGCCCAGCTTCTGCAGGTCCACGCGCCCGCGCAGGCCGCCGCGGCTCAGATCCAGCAGGGTATTGTCGCGCAGCACGAAGCCCTTGGGCAGGTCCCGTTCGCGGGCGGTGGCTTCACGCCATTCGGCGAGCGCTTCCAGTACCGCCAGTTCGCGGCCCTGCAGATGGCCGGCGCCCTTCACCTGGCGCCACACCGCCTGGGGCTCGGCGCGGCGACGGGCGTCGTCGCGCAGCCGCGCGCATTCCTCGTACCACCAGTCCAGCCGCCCCAGCCGTTCCAGTTCGGCCTGCAGTTGCTCGGCGAGCTCCGGCAGATACTTGACGTCGTCCTCGGCGTACAGCAGCTGCTCTTCGCTGAGCGGCCGCTTCAGCCAGTCGGTGCGGGTGGCGCCCTTGGCCAGGCTCACCCCCATCCGGCTTTCCACCAGACGCTGATAACCCACCTGCATGTCCTCGCCGGTGAGCGCCGCGGCGATCTGGGTGTCGCGGACCCGCTCCGGGTAGGCGCCGGCGAACGACGCCAGCGCCTCCAGGTCTTCCGAACAGGCGTGCATGATTAACGGGCGTTCGGCGAACAACGGCACCAGCGCCGGCGGGTCCACCCGGGTGGTGTCGATCAGACGAATATGCTCGCCGTCGTGCACTTGCACCAGGGCCAGGCGCGGGTAGTAGGTCCGTTCGCGCATGAACTCGGTGTCCAGGTAAAGCGGCTGATCCGGAGCCAGGCCATCGGCCCAGTCCCGCAGGGAGTCGGTGCTGTCGCACCAGATGTACGCCATGGGAGTCCGTTGCGTCGCTGAATGTGCCGGCATTATACGGGTCGCGGGCGGCGGCTGAAACGCGTGCCGGTGAGACGGCCCGGCGGCACTCAATTTCAGCGCCGGTTTCTGCTACCCTTTGCGCCCTCTGAATCGTCAGTTGCACAGGAAACCGCCATGAGCACCAAATTGGTACTGGTCCGCCACGGCCAGAGCGTCTGGAACAAGGAAAACCGCTTCACCGGCTGGAAAGACGTGGACCTCACCGATCAAGGCCGCGAGGAAGCCCGCCAGGCCGGCGAATTGCTGAAGGAAGCCGGCTTCGAATTCGATATGGCCTACACCTCGGTGCTCAAGCGCGCCATACGCACCCTCTGGACCATCCTCGACGGCATGGACCAGATGTGGATTCCGGTGATCCGCGATTACCGTCTCAACGAGCGTCACTACGGTGCGCTGCAGGGCCTCAACAAGGCGGAAACCGCCGAGAAATACGGCGACGAGCAGGTGCTGATCTGGCGCCGCAGCTATGACACACCGCCGCCCAAGATGGACCGCGACGACGAGCGCTACGCCGGCCGTCTGCGCGTCTACAAGGACCTGGACGAGGACCGTATCCCGCTGTCGGAAAGCCTCAAGGACACCGTGGACCGTTTCCTGCCCTACTACCAACAGGAAATCGAGCCCCAGGTGCGCGCCGGCAAGCAGGTGCTGATCTGCGCCCACGGCAACAGCCTGCGCGCGCTGGTCAAGCATTTGAGCGGCATCTCCGACGAGGACATCGTCAAGCTCAATATCCCCACCGGCATCCCCATGGTCTATGAGCTGGACGACGACCTGAAGCCGATCAAGAACTACTACCTGGGCGACCAGGAAGCCGCCGCCAAGGCCGCCGAGGCGGTGGCCAATCAGTCCAAGGGCTAGTCACTAGCCACCGATCCGATCCAGCGCCCGCACCCGCCGCTGTTCCGCTTCATCGAACAGCGACGCGCGCAGGCGCTGGATCGCGTCGTCCCGATCTTCCTCCGCCAGGCCGCTGTCCTCGATCGCGCGGCGCTGCGCCTGGTACGCCTGATAGCGCTCACGCCATTCCTCCCGGCGCCGGTCCAGTTCGCCCAGGCGCTCGGCGGCCTCCGCCCCGAGCCGCTGTTCCCGATACTGATAGACGCGCGCCTCCGGGGCGCCCTGTTCGCGTAATTGCCGCACCGCCTCGGCCACCTCCGAGGGCCGCCGCGACGCGCGCACCATCTCGCGCATGTCCTCCGGCAGGCCCGCCTCCAGCGCATCCAGACGGGCCTGTTTCTCGGCCGGGTCGAGGCGCTCGTCCTCCAACAGTTCGCGGCGCTGCAAGGCAAAGTCCGCGTAGCGGTCGCGAAACCCGAAAAACGCCTCGCGAGTGGTGGCGCTGAACCACTGGTCGCGCAGCGCCCGGCGCTCTTCCAGGCTTTGCCGCATGCCGGCAACGCTGCCGTCGTGCTCGTCCAGCTCACGCAGAGCGGACCGGTAGCCGATATAGCGCTCGAACAAGGCCCAGGCCTGGCGCGCCGCGGTGGCCGACAGGGCGGCCTGCAAATGGGCCGCCACCCGGCTACGCAGCACGTTCAGCTCCTCTTCACCAAGGGCGGAGAGGAAATAATCAAAGCGCCGCCGCACCTCCTCCGACACGATCAGATTGCCGTGCTCGTCCTCGCGCAGGGCGCCGTCGGGTACGGTGCCGCGCCAGGACGCCGGTTCCTCGCCGAGCTTGCGCCCGCGGGCCACGTAGTCCTGGAATTCGGATTCGCCGGCGTCACGGTCCGCCGCCGGCTGATCCGGCCGGGCCGGCGGCGGTTCCGACGGCGTCTCGCGCCACCACACGCCCATCAGTGCCAGCGTCACCACCAGCAACGACATGGTCGCCGCCAGGGCCAGAGGTCCTTTCATTGTTATTCTCCGTTCAGTTATTCCCTGTCGACCGCTAGTCGGATTGGTACTTTTTTATTAGTGAACCCTCGCTAGCAGTAAGGCTAGCATCAAACCACCGGTCGATAAAAAACAAGGACCGACCGGTGAACCAAGACATTCGACAACAAAAAAATCAGGGAAGCTTATGAAAACCTTAACCCGGACTCTCATAGGGGTCATGGCCCTGGCGGTTCTGTCCCTGCCCGGCCTGACCACCGCGGACTACACCGAAACCCGTTACCCCATCGTTCTCGTGCACGGCCTGTTCGGCTTCGACAGCGCCGCCGGCGTGGACTACTGGTACCGCATCCCCGAGGAACTGCGCCAGGGCGGCGCCGAGGTGTACGTCACCCAGGTCAGCGCCGCCGAGGACACCCAGGTGCGCGGCGAACAACTGGCCCGCCAGGTGGAGGACATCCTCGCCACCACCGGCGCCGACAAGGTTAATCTGATCGGCCACAGCCACGGCGGCCCGACATCCCGTTACGTGGCCTCGGTCTACCCGCAAATGGTTGCCTCGGTAAGCAGCGTGGGCGGCGTCAACTGGGGCGCCCGCATGGCCGACGTGCTGCAGGGCGTGTCCGACAACGTGCCCTTCTCCGGCGATCTGATCGGCTATCTGGGCAACGCCCTGGCCGGGCTGATCGACCTGTTCTCCGGCGGCGGCAACCAGCAGGACATCATGGCCGCGCTCAAGGCGCTGACCACCGAAGAGACCCTCGCCTTCAACCAGCTCTACCCGGAAGGCATGCCCGGCGAATACTGCGGTGAAGGGCAACGCCAGGGCAGCAACGGCGTGTCCTACTTCTCCTGGAGCGGCGCCAAACCGCTGACCAACGGTTTCGACCCGTCCGACGCGCTGCTCGGCGCCACCTCCATCGTCTTCCTGGGCGAGAAGAACGACGGCCTGGTAAGCAGCTGTTCCAGCCACCTGGGCATGGTGATCCGCGACGACTACCGCATGAACCACCTGGACGAGGTCAACCAGGTGCTGGGGCTGCACGATATCTGGAGCACCGACCCGGTGACCCTCTATCGCCAGCAGGCCAACCGGCTGAAGAACTACAGCTTCTAGCCACCGCCCGCACTACCCGAACAGATCGCCCGCCGGCCCCGGCGGGCGAAAGTTCCCCGGCCGGGTGACCGAAACGCTCAGCGCACCCGGCGCCATGGTTTTGTGTCCTTCCCCCGCCCCTCTAACATCGGGTACTCGGCAGCTTTTCCTATGAAGGACCATAATCATGACAACAACCCTCAAAGCGCTTCTTGCCTCCGGCCTGTTGCTGGCCTCCTCAGTGGCCACGGCGGAAACCATCGAACGGGACATCTGCGTCTTCGACATCGCCGGCAAGGTCGGCCCCACCATGGCCGCCATGCAGGACTGGCGCACCGAAGCCCTGAACTGGGGTCTGAGCGCCAACCTTAAGGTGTACACCAACGAATCGGTGGTCGCGGAAGATCTAAAAGCCGGGGTTTGCGACGCCGCCCTGATGACCGGTATCCGCGCGCGCCAGTTCAACAAGTACGCGGGCACCCTGGATTCGATCGGCGCCATTCCGTCCATGGAACACATGAAGATCGCACTGCAGGTGATGGCGCACCCCAACAGCGCCGATAAGCTGACCGCCAACTCCTACGAGGTGATGGGCATAGCGCCGATCGGCGCCGCCTACATCTTCGTCAACGACCGGCGCGTGAACACCCTCGCCAAGGCGGCCGGTAAAAAAGTAGCGGTGCTCGACTACGACCCCACCCAGGCCAAACTGGTGGCCGCCGCCGGCGCCACGCCGGTGCCCTCGGACATCACCAACTTCGCCGGCAAATTCAACAACGGCGTGGTCGACGTGATCGCCGCCCCGCTGGTGGCCTACAACGTGCTCGAACTTTACAAGGGCCTGGAGCCGGACGGCGGCATCATCGACTATCCGCTGGTGCAGCTGTCGATTCAGCTGATCGCCAAGGCCGACCGTTTCCCCGACGAAATGGCCCAGACTTCCCGGGAGTATTTCTACAACAACCTCGACCAGGTGCTGGAACAGGTAGAGCGGGAAGCGTCGGTGGTCGACGAAAAGTGGTGGGTGGACATCCCCGCCAAGGACAAGCAGGAATACGAGGTGATGATGCAGGACGCCCGCGATCAGATGCGCAACGAGGGCCACTACGACCCGGACATGCTCGACCTGCTGCGCAAGGTGCGCTGCAAGCTGAACAGCTCCCGGGCCGAGTGCACCGGCGCCTGACAGTCAGCGGTCCACAGTGGCGGGTCGCGCTCCGACCCGCCACAACGACCGCAAGTCCCACCCGGCGGCCATCAGACAGGGCACCAGCAGCATACTGACCAGGGTCGCAAACAACACCCCGAACGCCAACGAAATAGCCATCGGCACCAGAAAGCGGGCTTGTGCGCTGGTCTCCAGCATCAGTGGCGCGACCCCCGCGAAGGTCGTCAGGGAGGTCAACAGGATAGGGCGCAGCCTGTCACTGGCGCCCTCCACGATGGCCTCGGCAAGGGCCGTCCCCTCCCGCCTCAGACGGTTAATGCCGTCAATCAGCACAAGGTTGTCATTCACCACCACCCCGCTCACCGCGATCACACCCACCAGAGACCACAGCGTGACGCTGTAGCCCAGCAGAAAATGCCCCAGGAAAGCCCCCACCATGCCGAACGGTATGGCCATCATTACCAGCAGTGGCTGGGCGTAACCGCCGAACAGAATGGTCAGCAGAAAGAACATCACCCCGAGCGCCACCAAATACCCCATCGACAAACGATCCAGGAACCGTTCGATCGCCGCCGGTTTACCGGCCACGTCCCAGTCCGCAGCCGCGTCCCGCGCCGTGGCGGGGTCCAGCACCGAGGCGCGCAAGGCCGCCATCACCCGCGCCGGCGAGGTGACCCGCTCATCCACATAGGCGCTGACCGTGGCGTTACGACGGGTGTCGTAATGATTGATGGCCGCTGGCGACAACCGTCGCGACACCTCCGCCACCGCCCCCAGCAGCGTGATGCCGCCATCCGGCAGGCGCACTGGCAGCAGTACCAGGTCGTCCAGCCGCCGGCTGTCCGCGGACGCCAACCGCAGCATCACCGGCACTTCCTGGTCTCGCTCAAACCAGCGGTCGATCTCGATGCCGTGAAAGGCATTACGAACCTGGCCGCCCAGTTGCTCCGTACTGAGGCCGGCCAGGCGCCCTTCCTCGAGCAGATTGATGTCGACGACGGTACGTCGGGCCCGGGCGCTGTTGGCGACCTCGTGCACGCCCTCCATCCGTTCCAGCTGCAACGCGAGGCGCTCACTCAACGTCTGCAACCGGTCCAGATCCGGATGAAACAGGTTGATATGAATATCCGGCTTCACCGTCATCAGATTGGCATGGAACTTAAGCGACAGCGCATCCGGGACCGTGCCATGCAGCGCCCGCCAGCGTGCCGCCAGGTGCCGGGGCGTGGCGCTCGAGCCCACCCCGTCGCCGGTCTCCAGGGCCAGGCTCACCCGCACCCGATACCGGGCGCCAGGGTCCCGGGCGTTGGACACTTTACGGCGCACGCCCTGCTCGGCGAAAACCCCGGTGACGGCCACGCCCGCATCCTCGTCCTTAAGCGCCTCGGCCAGACGCTTCCCCGACACCTGCAGCGCGTTCACCGCGTCATGCAGCCGCTGTTCGCCGGTGCCCTGGGGAAACACCGCCTCGGCCACCACCTGATCGCCCTGCACCCGGGAGAACAACACCATCGTCAACCAACCGCTGTGCACCAGAGCCAGACAGAACACGAACACCCCGAGGAAGGCGAGAATCAGCACATAGCGCCAGCGCAGACAGGCACGCAGCAACGGCCTGGCTCGCCGCGCCAGCCAGGCCTCGAGCCCTGCATTGACGCGCGCCGCCAGAGTTTCCGAGCGGGCCATCCAGCCCCGCGCCGGGCGTTGGTGGGCAAGGTGGGAGGGCAGTATCCAAAAAGACTCGACCAGCGACAGCAGCAGAATGGCGATGGAAACGATCGGGATTACCCGCATCAGGGCGCCCTCCGGCCCCGGCAAAAACAACAACGGCGCGAATGCCACCAGGGTGGTGAGCACCGCGAACAGCAACGGCCGCGCCACCCGGTGTGCGCCGGCCACCGCCGCCGCGCGTCCGCTCAGCCCCTGGCGCCGGCATTGATCCACGCTTTCGCCGACAATGACGGCGTCATCAACCACGATGCCGAGAACCAGGATGAAGGCAAACAGAGAGATGGTATTGAAGGACTCGCCCAGCAGCGGCAACACCAGACAGGCGCCGATCATGCAAACGGGGATCCCCAGTGCCACCCAGCCCGCCAGACGCAAAGTGAGAAACACGCCCAGCAGCACGGTGAGCAGAACCAGACCTTGCAGCGCGTTGCGCCAGAGCAATGACGAGCGGTCGCGAAACTGGCGGGCATCGTCACGCCAGAGTGTCAGGGTCACCCCCTCGGGCAAATCCGCGTCGGCCAGATAGGCGTTCACGGCGTTCGCCACCTCCAGCACGTTCTGGCGCCCCATACGGTAGACGTCCAGAGCCGCCGCGGGCTGGCCATCCAGCCACGCGGCCAGGGTATCGCGGGAGAAGCCGTCCTGGATGCGAGCCACCTCCCCCAGACGCAGCAAATCGCCCTCCCCGGCCTGGCGGATCACCAGTTCCCGGTAAGCCGCTTCGTCGCGGGGCTGGCGGCCGGTCTCCAGCATCCACTCGCCATGGTTGCTGCGCAGCACACCGCCGGCCAGGCGTCCGGCGCCCTGCCCCGCCGCGGCGATATCCTCGAAAGTCAGGTCGTAGCGATACAGATCCGCACGGCGCACCGATGCCGCCACCTCCCGCTCCGGCAGGCTCTCCACGTCGACGCTGGAGACCGCTGGATCAGCAAGCAAATCGCGCCGCGCCTGATGGGCGAGACGGTACAGGTCGGCACGCGGTATCGCGCCGCTGAGTAGCAGCCGGGCAACCCGGTTGCGCACGATCAATTCCTGAACCCGTGGCCGTCCGGCGCCGTCGGGCAAAGTGTCCAGCGCGTCCAGGCGCGTTCGGATTTGTTCCAGCACCCGGGCGGTGGCGTAGCCCTCCAACACATCCAGCTGCACCGTGCAAAGACCAGCGCGCGCTTCGCTGGTCAATTCGGTGGCGCCCTCCACGTCGTCGACGGCGGTTTCCAGCGGTATGCACACCAGCGACTCCACCGTTTCCGGCGTCGCCTGGGGAAAGCTCACGTAAATCCCGACACGATCCAGCGGCACGTTGGGCAGGGTTTCCTGGCGGGTATTGGGAATCGCCAGCAACCCACCCAGCAACAAGGACACCATCAACAGATTGGCCACCGCCGGGTTGGCGACAAACCATTCTATGCTGCGCTTCACGGCGCCTCGGCCTCTGCCCGGGCAACACCCGCCGCCGCGTCCGGCAGCGGCGTAATACGCATGCCATCCAGCAACGGCCGGTCACCGGCCAGCACCACCGGCCGGGTGAACGGCTGGGCGATGTACAGATGCTCCGCGTCACGGTGCACAATCGTCACCGTGCGGCGCCGCACCCGCTGCTCGTCATCCAGCACCCAGACCGCGTCGTCATCGGCCAGCGCTTCGCGGGGCAACACCGCCACGCCGTCACGGGCCGGCCCACTCAGCTTGGCGCGCACGAAGACGCCGGGTTCCAGCGGCAGCGTCTGGTCGCTGTTGTTCACGATCACCACCAGGTAGGCCATCTGATTGCGGTTCAGCCCGCCCTCACGGCGTGCCACCCGGCCGCGCCAGTGCCCCTCAAAACCGGCAAACCGTCCGCTGAGATTCACGGTCACCGAATCCAGGCTGTCTTCCTGACCGGGTTTGATACCCAGCAACCCCAGCCAGTCATCGCGCACCGGCAGGCGCACCTCCATGCGGTCCAGCCCGGACAGATGCGCCAGCGTTTGTCCGGCGGGCAAATGCTGGCCCGTCTCCACCTGCACGTCGGCGAGGACGCCGCCGAACGGTGCCTCCAGAGTCGCTTGTTCCCGCTGCCGGCGCGCCTCGCGCAGCCCCGCCCGCGCGGCCGCCAGCCGGCCAGCCGCTTCCTCGAGTTGGGGCTCGTGGCGCGACAACGGCGTGGCGGTACTGTTTCGGCCACGGGCGACCCGGGCCTGGGCGCGGGTGCGCGCCAGATGGAGTTCCGCGGCGCCCACGTCGTTCTGACGTCGGGTGACCTGCAAGTCAAAAGGTTCCGGATCCAACCGCAACAGAAGGTCGCCTTTGGCGACCCGGCCGCCGTCGGCGAAGGCCGCGGCGGTGTCCACCACGCGCCCGGCCACCTCCAAGCTGAGAGGGATACGCCGGGCGGCGCGCACCCGCCCCTGGCTGTAGACCGGGATTACCACCTCCCCCGGCTTCACCCGGCGGGTCTCCAGCGCCAGGGGCGGTGGCACGCGAGTCGATGCCGGGGCCTCCGGCGGCACCGCATAAAGTGCCCCCACCGCGCAGGCCACCAAAAGCACAGTGATCAGCGCCGCCAGGACGCGTTTCGCGTTGGTTGTCACTTTCAAGCTTGCGCCTCCAGACCGGTTCGCCAGCGCTCCAGGCAAGCCCGGGTGACCGTGCGATCCGCCCCCAACACTGGATCCAATTTCAACGACAAGGTGAGGCAGCCGTTGACGATCATGGCGCCGTTAGACACCGGATGGTTGGGGCTGCCCGGCCCGCACAGAGTGACCAGCGCGCGGGGCGAAAAACCCGCCTGGGTAAGGTCCAGACGCCACTCCCCCAGGCTGGTAAACGAACCCAGGTGAGGCGCGCCACGGAGAAACCGACCGCACAGCCAATTCACACCGCGCTGACCCACCAGACGGCCGACCTGAGCGGCGTACCAGTACAACCAATGACGGTTCTCGGCCAACGCTTTACGCACCCGGTGGTCCAACCGGCTCGGCGTGTCCTCCGGCGCCACGGTCAGGTAGAAACCGCTGGATAAATTCATATCGTCCCGGGCGCGGGTCACGGCACCGCGCATATTCACCGGATACAGCCAGCGCCCCGCCACCGGAGCCTGTAACAGCGTCGCCGCCACCGCCCGGTTCAGCGCCAGCAGCAACAGGGTATTCAGCGACACGCCGGTGCGCTGCGCCCGCCGCCGCAGCGCCGCGGTGCGTTCGGCGTCCAGCCAGACGCTTTGTACACCGCCATCGCCGGTGCCCGAAAAGTCACGCCAACGCGGCGTGGGCACGGTTTCACCGGCGGCGCGGCGCAGCCAGCGCCAGAGCGGTGGCGCGCCCGTTTGTCGGCTGCGCGGCATCGCCGGCTGAGGCACGTCCCAGGCACGCAACAAGTGGAACAACCCGCCGATACCGTCGTGGTCCCGGTGGCGTACGGGAAAATCAAAACGGCCGCCGTTATCCGGCTCGATCACCGCGAAATGAATGCGGTCGTCCACGCCGTAGCGCGCCCTCGCCCGGTACCACATACCCAGATAGTCGTTGTCGTTCATAACCGCGCCACATCCACATAGGGGATCCGGTCACCGTTCAAACCGCTACGTGGATCGCCGTCGTAGCTGACCAGGAAGTGGTCGCTGTGCAGTAGCTGCCGGCGGTAACGCGCCGGCACTCGGGACAGCGGGTCCGATGCGAAGAAGCCGCACACCAGGGCGTCGTACTGGCCGTGGAATGCCTGCACGGCGTGGTCCAGCAGCCAACGCAGCCAGTACGGCTCGTTGTTCTCCACCAGCGCCGCATGCAGGGTGAGATAAGAGAGATACCCACCGGGCTTTGGCAGTTGGAAACCGCCACGCACCCGGCTGTGCAGGTTATAGACATGGCGCAGCCATTGGAGGCCGCCACGGTAACCGAGCACCCGGGTCTGCTTGAGGTGTTTCTGGTCCCAGACCCCCAACAGCCCGCGCAGACGATCCCCTTCCCATACGCCAAGAAAGCTGCTCGCATCCAGACCGTGGTAGTAGCCGTCGCCTCCCAGGCGGTCTGTTTCCCAGTGCGGGAAAAACTGCTTTTGGGCCGCTTCCCGGCGCAGCAACGCCGCCATGGCGGGCAGATCCGACTGCCGGGTCCGGCGAACAGTGACGCCGGCGGGCGGCCGCCGGCGGTGGGCGTGGGTGTAGATCAAGCTGGTTTCAATAGTGCCGCAGGGGTAGTAATGCGGCAGGCCGGCGCGTCCGCTGGCCACGGTGCCCAGCGAGGCGTGATTGTCACGCAGGATAACCGTCTGCATCCACTCGCCGGGCTCAAGCAAGGCTCGCAGCTGGCGGAACAGACGGGGCAACAGCATGCCGTTACGGCAATCCGGAGCGATGCGCAGGTCGTGGGCGTAACGCACCCAGTGCACGTCGCCATTAACCCAGACGCGCCGGCGCCCCACGTTGTACACCGCCTCAATGCGAGGCGCGGCGTCCCGCGCTTCCGCCACCCACACATCCGGCTCTTCACAGGCCACCCGCGCGCCCAGAAAATAGTCGGGACGCCGTTCGAAATTCAACGCTACGGCGCCCTGCTGTGGGGTATTCTCCAGCAACGCCAGAATGCCGGCATTGTCGCCAGGCTCGGCGCGGCGGATGCGATGGCTCATGGCAACGCCTCCGCCACGGTCCGCAACACCTCGGGCAGACGGCCACGCCAGTGCTGCAGAATTTCCATCTTGATGTTGCCCTCGATCATGCCGCGCCGCCGGCACTGGTCCAGATAGATATCGCGCATACCAGGCAATGCCACACAACGGGCTGGCGCCAGTTGCTTCAGGTTGCGGGCCAGTTGGTAATGGAAGTTCGCCTGCAGGGCGTCGTCCAGATGGCGAGACAGGAGGCTCGGCATGTGCGCCGGCTCGCCGTCCAGCAACAGCACATAGCCGGGCGTGCCCGTGTGATTGTCATCCACCGCGACCACACCGACCGGCGCCAGCCCCGCCGGCACGGCCACCTTGTCCAGCGCCTGGCTCACCGACTCGCCGGTGAGTTTCTCACCCACCAGATCGGTGCTACCGCGCCGGCCGAGAAAACGAAATGACGGTACCGTGCCCAGGTGGCCGTCGACTTCCACCAAATCATTAAGCTGATAGCGCAACAGTCCGGCGCCGGTGCTCATAAGAGGCACCACCCGCTGACCCTGCCGCAGTTCCCAGGGGGCGTAGATACGATCGTCCTGCGGGTCCTGGAACTCATACACGTGGCTGCGGTACGCCAGCGGGTTGCTGCCTTGGAAGGGAAACGTGACCACGCCTTCCGTGGCCCACAGCCCCTTGCCCTGGAACGCCGCCTGGGGCAGACGTTGTTGCAGACGGCGCGCCCAGGGCGCCGACGCCGACGTGTCCCAGGCGCTCACCAGCGCCAGCCGGGGCCATAGAGCCGTGAAGAACGCGCTGTCATGCTCGCCGTCCCAATCGCGCAGAAGGCGGGCGGCGCGTCGGGAGCGTGGGCAAGCGGCGCCGGCCATGGCGTCGGCCCGCCTGCCCCACTCCCCGTTGGCCAGTACCTGCGCCAGTTCTTCTCGCCAAACGCCCAGCGCGTCCAACAGCCCCAGACCGAAGGTCGGGCTCCACACCGATAGCAAGCTCAGCTTCGGGTCGGCGACCAGATACGCCAGCGTCGCGAACAGGGAATCGTCCGAGCTGCGCGCCAGAGACACGGACTGAGGCACCGTCTGGGTGGCGCCCGCCAGCAGGCGCTTGCCCAGGGACATGAGCTGCAAATCGTCGTTGATGTCTTCGCGCATGGCATCGCGCAACGCCGTGGGCACCCAGGACATCGACCAGTAATGGCCGCCCCGGCGCAGGCCGGGATGTTGACGGTAGAGGTCCGCGATCCAGGGGCTGATGGCGGCGTCCAGCTCGGTTAGAAAGCGCTTGCTGTAGGGAATCCATTTGATCGCCGAGGTGGAGCCGCTGGTGGGCTGATAACGAACCAGCGGTGAATCAATCAACGGCCCGCCGTCCCCGGCGCGTGCCTGTTCAATGGTCTCACGCCAATGCTCATAGCCGGTTACCGGCAGACGATCACGAAATTGCTCCCAGGAGCAGTCAGCGCGAATACCCAGCCGGCGACCGTTCTTGGAGGCGGCCACCGCGGCCACCAAATCCGACAGCTGACGGCGCTGAGCGCTTTCCACGTCCTTGAGGCCGGTGATAAAACGGCGGTGCCCCGGCGCCGACGCCAGGTTCAGTAAGCGATGTCCCAACATGGCCGCCCCCTACTCGTAGGCGACGGGACGGGACGCCAGTGCCGCCTTGCGACGACGCTTGCGCCAGACGTCCAGCGGATAGCGCATTAGCAAATGGCTGTCCACCAGGCCGATACACGGCAGCTCGGTGCCGCGGTGCCAGGAGGGATTACACTCCTCAAAAAAGCGAATCTTGGCGCTGGCGCGTCGCATCTCGTCAGTGATGCCCGCGACGTCCTCCTTCAGGTGGGTGTAGCTGTTCCCGAAGTCGAGCAGATGGCGGCGTTCGCAGAAATATCCGGGAAACAATTCCCGGCAATAAGCACCGACGTGCTCGGCGAGGTCATCGTGCCGGCCCTCCGGATGCGGGTAATAGGTATAAAAGTTATTGGCCAGCAACAGATAGGTTTTGTAGCCCTTTGAAATCAAGAGCCAGAACAAAGGACGACCCGGGCGCTTCAACTTTTCTCTTATCATTCTCAGGAAAAATTGGAACTGTAGTACAGTATTTCCCCAAAATTCTTTTTCAATAATAGTATCGCCGCTGAACACGCCGGTGACTTTCTTCCCGGCCACCTCCATATCCATTACTTTTAGTGTGGAGAAGCCAACCGTACGACCGCTGACGCGTTCTTCAATCACAAAAACACCGTTCTTCTCCACCATGTCCCGCGAGAAGACCTCAAGACTGATATTTTCGTAATAGCGCCGATAAACCTCATACATTCGGTGCATAAGATCCACGGAAACCCTACAAATAGGCACGTAGCGCGCTTTAAGAAGCGTCTTCCCTTTCCTTGCCATGTCCGACTCCGTCTGTTCCCAGTAACTTCAGGCCGCGGACATCTTGTGGTCAGAAACGGAAGTTTTTAATAGTAAAAGCGGCCACCTTTTTGTTAAAAGAGGCAACACTTTCGGAATGCGCTCTTGGCGCTGTATTAATTGGGACGACCATCACAAAACTTGTAGGAAATGGATTACAAATACTCTTCGCGGGTAAAAAAATGGATGGAACGACGGTATCAGATTATAACTTGCCATTGATCTCCGTACGCTATGTACGGCGATTCATACACTTCATCGAGCAACGCGGCATCGCCGCGGATCAGTTCCTCCAAGGGTCGGGTCTGGAACAGACGATGCTCGATGATGCGGACCAGTATCTGTCCATGAAGCAAGTCTGCTCGCTGCTGCGCAGAGCACGGACGCTGCTTGATGATGAACGGGCGCCTTTTCAATTCGGCCAGGCGCTGGACCTCCACTGCCATGGCCTGACGGGCTTCGCCCAGCTAGGGCAGAAAGACTACCGCAACCTGGTGGCCATGATTGTGCAGTATCTCAGGGTGTGCGTGCCGATCATGGATCTTGAAATACACTACGACCGGGCCAGTGTGCGCGTTCGCCTGGTCGATGTCTGGGATCTGGGCGACCTTCGGCACTTCGTGATCAAAATTTATATGGGCGGTATCCACGCGCTTGCCACGCTGGTGTCCCGGACCTGCTTCATTGAATTCGACTTTCCCAGTGAGCCGGGTTCAGCGGGATGGCATCTAATTACCGGCGGGGCGCCGGTGCGCTTTCAGGGCGAACGCAATGAGGTGGCGATACCGTTAGCCGGCGATGGCCTGCTAACCCCGGCCGCAACCGAGCGTATCGAATGGGCGCCGGAGGACAACGGCATGGGTGACGCCATGGAAATGGTGATGCGGGTGCGCTGTCAGGTGATCGATCATCCCGGCCGTGACAGCACCCTGGAGCGCGTGGCACAGCGCCTGGGCATGAGCACGCGCAGCGTGCGCCGGCATCTGGCCTTGGCCGGCTATTCCTTCAGTGATATTCGCAGCGAGGTGCGGCAAAGTGTGGCCACCCGCTATCTCTCGGAATCCTGCCTGCCCCTGGATGCCATCGCCGAGTGGCTGGGTTACAGCGATCAGGCCAGTTTCAGCAAGGCCTACCGGGCCTGGACCGGCACCACACCCGGTGAGGTGAGGCGCCGTAAGCGGCGCCGTTGAGGGTCGTGAGTCTGAACCGCCGGCCTACAGTCCCAAACGCTTGGCGATCACCTCGTTCATGATCTCGTAGGTGCCGCCACCGATGGAGAGAATGCGGTTGTCGCGGAACAGCCGCTCGACCACGGTGCCGCGCATATAGCCCGCGCCACCGAAAATCTGCACCGCGTCCCAGGTCACCCGGTCGGCGCACTGAGTGGCCTGATTCTTGGCCATGGACACATCCAGCACGCAATCCTCGCCATTGGCCAGGCGCGCCGCCACCCGGTAGGTGAATTCGCGGCTCACCGCCACCTGGGTGGCCATTTCCGCCAGCTTGTGGCGGGTCACCTGGAAACCGGCGATGGGGCGGCCGAAGGCCTCGCGTTCGCGCGCATAGGCCATGGCTTCGTCCAGCGCCACCTGGGCGGTCATGTTGGCGGTGACCGCGAGAATCAGGCGCTCCATCTGGAAGTTGCTCATGATGCAGAAGAAGCCACCGTTCTCCGCGCCGATCAGGTTCTCCGCCGGCACCCGGCAATCCTCAAAGAACAGTTCGGCGGTGTCCGACGCCCACCAGCCCATCTTCTTGAGCTTGCGGCCCACGGTGAAACCGGGGGTGTCCTTTTCCACTAGCAGCAGTGAGATACCGCCGAAGCCCGGGTCGCCGGTGCGCACCGCCACGGTGTAATAGTCGGCGCGCACGCCGCTGGTAATGAAGGTCTTGCTGCCGTTCACCACATAGTGGTCGCCGTCACGAACCGCGCGGGTGCGCAGGTTGGCCACGTCGGAACCGCCGCCCGGCTCGGTCACCGCCAGCGCGGCGATTTTGTCACCGGCCAGGACCGGTGGCACCACCTTTTGCTGCAACGCTTGCGAGCCCCACTTCCAGACCGGCGGCAGACCGATGTCCAGCGACCCCAGGCTGGCGCCCACGCCACCGGAGGTGCAGCGCACCATCTCTTCGCAGGCGGCCACTTTCATGAACACGTCTTCGCCGCTGCCGCCCCACTGCTCCGGCGCGCCGATGCCGAGAATACCGGCCTCCGCCGCCTTTTTATAAAGCTCGCGCGGGAATTCGCCGGCTTCTTCCCAATCGTTGACGTAGGGCAGAATTTCACGCTGCACGAAGCTGCGCACGGTGTCGCGAACCATGCGGTGGGTATCGTCGAAATAGGACAGTTCAGGCACGGGATCTCCTTATTGGATAGAGCGTCATAAACCAAGCGCTTGCTTGGTTCGCATGGTAGCCCCGTGGAGGAAAAGCAGCAAGAACGGGTTAAGAGGAGAAGGGCCGGCGGCCGCGCAGGGCCTGGGCCAGGGTAGCGCCGTCGACGAATTCCAGGTCGCCGCCCATGGGCACGCCCTGGGCGATGCGGGTGACACTGACGCCGGCTTCCCGGGCCAGATCCAGCACGTAGTGCGCGGTGGCCTCGCCTTCCACGGTGGTGCCCGTGGCCAGGATCAGCTCCTGGATCTGGCCTTCGTTGAGCCGGGCTTCCAGCACGTCCAGGCCCAGCTCGCGGGGGCCGACGCCGTCCAGCGGCGACAACTCGCCCATCAGCACAAAATAGTGGCCCCGGTATTCCGCCGATTGCTCCACCGCGAGCACGTCCGCCGGCGAGGCGACGATGCACACCAGCCCCGGGTCACGGCGCGGGTCCTGGCAGACCGGGCACAGCTCCTGCTCGGCGTAGTTGCGGCAGCGGCGGCATTGTTTGACGCCGTCCATGGCCGCGTTAAGCGCCGTCGCCAGGCCGCGGCCGTCGTCACGGCCGCGCTCCAGCAACGCGTAGGCCATGCGCTGGGCCGAGCGCGGCCCCACCCCGGGCAGGCAGGTAAACGACTGAATCAGCTTCTCCACCAGGGGAGTGTGCTTCACGGCTTGAACCCCGGCGGGAAGGGGAAGCCGTCGGTCATGCCCTTCATCATGTCTTTCTGGCTGCTTTCCACGCGGCGCACCGCGTCGTTGACCGCCGCCGCCAGCAGGTCTTCCAGCATCTCCTTGTCCTCGCTCATCAGGCTCGGGTCCAAGGAGACATTCTTCACATCGTGACGGCCGTTCATGACCACTTTCACCAGGCCGGCCCCGGCTTCACCGGTGACTTCCGCGTTGGCGGCCTCTTCCTGCGCTTTTTTCACCTTCTCCTGCATCTGCTGTGCCTGCTGGAGAAGGTTGTTCATATCGAAATCCATGACGCACCTTATCTCTCGGTGGATTGGTCGGGTTGGTCGTGGTCCCGAGGCTGGATGCTGCTTTCATCCAACCGGGCGTTGAACTGCTCAATCAGGGTCTGCACGGTCTGGTCTTCCAGCAAGGCACCGCGCGCTTCCTCCAGCCGTACCCGCCGACGCTCCTGGTCGATCGCCTCGGGGGTGTCGCCGGCGTTGGTGTCGTATTCCAGATTCAGCCGGATACGGCGTTGAAAATAGTCACTGAGCGCGCCGGCCAGCTCCTGGGTGCGCTCCGGGTTCACCAGCACCTGGTGGCCGGTACTCAGGCGCAGCGTCCACTGGTTCTCGTGTCGCGCGGCCAGCACCGTGTTGCGGGCCAGGTTGCGCGCCGCGCCGTCCAGCGGCAGGCGCTCCACCAGGGCGGCCCACCAAGAGCCCACGTCCTGGTCGGATTCCGGCTCCGCCAGCGGCATCGGCGTGGGCGCGGCCTCCGGCTCGGGCCGTGGCGCGGGTTCAGGCTCCCGTTCAGCGTCGGGCGTCGGCGCCGGGGCGGAAGGCGTGGCCGGCGACGGCTCACCACGGGAGGCAGGGGCTTCGGCCCGCGCCCCCGCGGCGGGCGGTGGCGGCGCGGCGGGCGGCGACGCTTCGATCCGGGGCTGCGCCGCCACCGGCTCCCTGGGCGCCGCACGCCGGGGCGCGTCATCGCCGAGCAAGGCACGCAGATCCCCCGGCCCGCCGCCGCCCTGGGGCGACGGCGCCGGGGCGTCAGGCTTTTTTGCCGGGGCGCGGGCCTCCCCGCCCGGCAATACGCCACGCGGGGAAAACAGCACCATGCGCAGCAAAATCATTTCCAGCGCCGCCCGGGCGTCCGGGGCATCCTGGATATCACGCCGGCCGCGCAGCGCCACGTCGTAATAAAGCTGAATCTGCTCCGCCTGGAAACGCTGCGCCAGGGCCGCCATGGCCTCGTCGGCGCCCTCCCCGCCCAGCGCCTGGATCACCGCCAGCTCGTGCAGGGCGGATACCAGCTCATCCAGCAGCGCCAGCTCGTCCGGCGCGTGCTCGGCGATCGCCGCCAGCCCCTGCAGCACACCGGCGGCTTCGCCGCCGGCCAGCGCTTCCAGCAGGGTGCGCACATGGCCCCGGTCCACGGTGCCCAGCATGGCGCTCACCGATTGCGCGCTGAGCTGCTCACCGCCGAACGAAATCGCCTGGTCGGTGAGACTCAGAGCGTCGCGCATGGAGCCCTGGGCCGCGCGACCCAGAGCCAGCAACGCCGGCTCCTCGAAGCGGATCATCTCGCGCTCGAGCAGAGCCTTCAGGTGGCCAGCGATCTGCTCGGCAGGCAGCGCTTTCAAGCTGAACTGCAGACAGCGGGACAACACCGTCACCGGCAGGCGCTGGGGATCGGTGGTGGCGAGCAGGAATTTCACGTGCGGCGGCGGTTCTTCCAGCGTCTTCAGCAACGCATTGAAGGAGTGCGCCGAAAGCATGTGCACCTCATCGATCAGGTACACCTTGTAACGGCCCCGGGTGGGCGCGTACTGCACGTTCTCGAGCAGTTCGCGGGTGTCCTCCACCTTGGTACGGCTGGCGGCGTCCACCTCGATCAGATCCACGAAGCGGCCTTCGCCGATCTCCTCGCAGGTCGGACAGACCCCGCAGGGCCGGCTGCTGACGCCCTCTTCGCAGTTCAGACAGCGCGACAGGATGCGCGCGATGGTGGTCTTGCCGACCCCACGGGTGCCGGTGAACAAATAGGCGTGGTGCAGGCGATCCTGATCCAGCGCGTGGGTGAGCGCCCGGGACACATGCTCCTGGCCCACCAACTCATCGAAGGTGCGCGGTCGATATTTGCGGGCGAGAACCTGGTAACTCATCGCTCTCCAGCCAAAGGGCTATCCGGGGCTTCGGGGGAAAGCCGTATGCTAGCGAATCTGACCGGTTTAAGACAGCGGGAGGGGTGTGACAGGGGAAGAAATTGGAGGCCTTCCCGCCAGCCGCACCCCGGCACACGAGTCCACTGCTACCGTTGCTCCCTTCCGGGCCTGGCGGAGTTCACAGTTTGTCGTTGCGGGGGGACCAGCAGGTCGGCCATAACGCGCTTTTCAGCGAGCGCGCATTGTGGCCAAAGGCCGGATTCTTTGCAAGCGCGGCTCAGTCGAAGGGGCTGAAAGAATCCTCGCGGCCCACGGCCCGGGCCTCGCCGTGGCTGTCCTTCATGACCCGCACGATGCGCCCGGCCTGGGCGTCGTCGTCGGCGTCCACCATCACCAGGTACTGGCCTTTTTCCACCTCACGCCAATAGGGGCGCAGATGGTGGTTGCGCGAGGAAATGCCAAAGATGCCGCCCATCCAGGCACCAAAACACAGACCAAACAAAGTGGTCACCGGCACGATACTCACCGACAACTGCCAGCCCCAGGGGTCCATGCCGGCCAGCATGAAACCCAGCACGATGCCGGCGATGGCGCCGATCAACGCGCCCAAAAAGCCGGTGTGCATGATCTCGGTGTCTTCCCACACCGTGGTGCCGTGCACCTTGGCTGCCTCTAGCGGGCCCGGATCGCGCCCCAGCACGTGTAGCCGTCCGGCATCAATGCCGGCGCGGCCCAGGTCCCGGGAAATATGGTGAACACTGTCGATCGACGCGGTCAGATAGTAGAACCGTTTCATGATGCTTCTCCCTGTCACCTTGGGCCGGCCCGGTACCGCCCTCTCCGGGCCGCTACCTTCGATTGTGCTACCGGCGCGCCGGGGAACGCAGTGAAGACGCTAGATTGCTTTGCTATATCGGCGAGGCGCTAATATCGAAACGGGCTATCAGGCGATTTAACGGGGCGGGTCGGGACAGTCCGCGGTGCTGTTATTGCAGCGGAACCAGCCGGCCACGGAGACCCGCTGGCGGCGGGCTTCCAGCACCTCGTGGGGAATGCGGTCGCTGAGGAAGCACACCAGGGTGCCGGCGCGGGGCTCCACCTCGGTGGCCGGGTGAATCGCGTCCGGGTCGGCCCAGATGCGAAGGCGGCCGCCCTCATCACTGCGCCACTGATCGTTCAGGTAGACCACCACGGACAGCACCCGGCCGTTGCGGCCATTGAACGCGTCCAGATGGCGCCGGTAAAACGCCCCGGGGTCGTACACCGCGAAATGGGATTCGAGATCGAACAGCCCCATGAACAGCTGCCGGTTCACCGCTAGCCGCAGTTGCTCGAACTCGCCCAGCAAACGGCATTGGGCCAGGGTGGAGCCGTCCAACCACAGGGTGCGGTCGCGGCGCACGCGGGCGTTGTGCTGATGCTCGCCGCGCCGGCCGATGCCGGCACTCTGAAACTCACCGCGCCGGTCACGCAGCAAAGCCTCGCGGCGCAGGGCGCGTACCAGATGGGCGGGGAAGTAATTGGGCGCCACGGCGTACTGCCGGGCCACCAGATCATCGATCAGGCGCTGGCAGCGGGGGCTGCCGCCGTCGAACAGATCAGCGTGATTTTCCAGGGGCGGGTTCCTCGGAAGGCGGATGCCGTCTTAGTGCAACGAGCCCGGTTCGGCGGGCGGGACATCGTCGTCGGGCCAGAACAACCAATCGGCCTGCTGGGAATCTTCCAACAGTTGCACGGTGGCGTCCAGCGTCGCCTGCACGAAATAGAGAAACTGATCGAAGGTGACGCCCCGGCGGCCCAGCAGCAGATCACAGGCGACCAACCGCGGCATGGAGTCGTCGTTGACGTCCAGGAACAACTTCAGCGAGGGGTAATCCATATTCAGCCGGGTGAGGTCCGCCTGCACCGTGAACAACGCCGCCGGCCTGACTTCCAACTCGGTGGAGAACAACACCCCGTCTTCTTCCACGAACAGACGCGCGTCCACCACCCCTTCCCGGCCCTGCAGCTCGGAAAGATGCAGCCCATGGCACTGGTCGCAGATGTAATGTTGGATATTGGCCTGTTCCAGCCAGCGCGTGACTTGCTCCGCATCCGGCGTGACCACCGTCAGCATCGGCTTACTCCTCTGTTCAGGGGGCGCATCATCCGGCATTCGCGGGCTAAAGGAAAGAGGCCGCCTCGGAAAATCGGCCCACTTGCGCCGCCGGGTACAACGGTGGTTATGATTCAGCAAACTCCCCGCACAGAGAGAGACAATGACAACAACTTACGTGGCCTTCCGCTCCAGCGACGACCTGCACCAGACCACCGACGGCTTCATCCAGCGCATGCGCGACGGCGCCAGCAAACCCGAGCCCAAGGTGGTGGAGAAGATCATGACCACCTTCATCGACGAAGCCCTGGACGCCTTCTTCCTGCAACCGGCCGCCATGTCCGGCCTCAGCGGCACCCAGAAGCGCCTGGTGCAGATGGCCTCGGACACCATTTCCAAGGCTACCCGCCTGGTGATCGGCCGCAGCGCCCGCAAGATGGACCTGGAACAAAACAAAGCCGCCGCCGAATACATGGATGAAATCCGTTTCCCCGGCCCGGATCACGCTTACTGGTACGTGGCCTTCCCGATCAGCGACCCGCTGGCGGCCCAGGGGCGTGGCCTCGCTGACATGGCCGAGGACGGCACCACCAACGCCGCCGCCCGTGACGAGATGGTCGCCTACCTGCGCGGCGTCACCGACGAAGCGCTCAAATGGTATTTCAACAAACCCATCGCGCTGCTCGGCTTCGGCCCGATTCTGCGCAAGGTTGCCGACGTGGGCGTCGACACCACCCGCCGGGCCAGCTACGGCGTTATCAATAAAGTGATCCCCAATCTGGACAACGAGCAATTCATGCAGTCCGCCGTGTACTACCGTTCCATGCAGATCACCCGCTAGGCCAACGGCCGCCCCGGCGCCGCTTCGCGGCGACCGGGTTTCATTCCGCTTCGGAAACAAAACGATTTGATAACAAACACTTACGCTCGTACCGGGAGCGGAAGGAACGTCACTAAGTTTTTACAAAAGTGCTTATACAACGGATTGCGCAGCGCGCAAGCGGCTCTCTACTATCCCTCTAGTACCACGAATAACGAACCGAGGAGTCAGCCGTGTCACTGCGCCACGCTATTCTTGTCCTACTGCAAGACCAAGAAGCCAGCGGCTATGACCTCGCCAGGGAATTCGCCAATAGCATTGGCCTGGTGTGGAATGCCACCCACCAGCAGATTTACCTGGAACTGGGGAAGCTTAACGAGCAACACATGGTCAGTTTTCGCCATGTGCCGCAGGAGGGGAAGCCGGATAAAAAACTCTACAGCATCACCGAGGACGGCCGGCAGGAGTTAATCCGTTGGCTAAAGAAGCCCGCCGGGCCCGCCCGCATCCGAGACGCCTTCATGGTCAAGGTCGCCGGTGGACAACTGGCGGACTCTGGCGCACTACTGGGGGAACTGGAACAACTGTCCAAACAACGACGGGAACGCCTCGCCACCTTTGAAGCCCTGGCCCAGCGCCTGGACGAACAAGGCCGCGAAGACAACCTGTACAGCTACCTGACGGTACGCCGTGGCATCCTCGACCAGCGCGCCTGGCTGCAATGGGCCGAGGAAGTCCGTCAGGCCCTGGAACACGCCTCGGTGGGCCTGCCCACCTCGTGACCGACCCGGCGACCCTCGCCGGGGAGCTCGAATGGCTGACTCAGGCGCCGCCGCTGATCACACCGCCACCCGGCTGTGACAGCGCCGACGCCATCCTCCGGCAGTGCGCCGGCGAACCCGGCGTGCTCCACCGGGCCGCCGGCACCCTCGCCGAACAACCCCGCCCGCGCCGGCTCGGCCAGCACTTCGAAAACCTGGTCGCCGCCGTCCTCCAACACAGCCAACGCTACCGCCTGGTGGCCCGCAACGTACCCCTGCGCCTCAATGGCAACACCCTCGGCGAACTGGACATGCTGGTCGAGGACCGGAACAGCGGCGAACTGATGCACTGGGAGCTGGCGCTGAAATTCTACCTGGGCCTGCCCGACGAGCCGGAAGAGCGTGCCTGGCCGGGACCCAACAACCCCAAGGACCAGCTCACCCGGAAAATCCATCACCTGTACCATCAACAACTGCCGCGCAGCACCGAGCCGGCGGTGGCGGCTCTGCTGGCCGAACAAGGCCTGCACGTGGATCGGCGGCTGTTGCTGACGCGCGGACGGCTTTTCTACCCCGCCGACGGATCCGCGACACCGCCCCCGGAAGTCACGGACCAGCATGAACGGGGAACGTGGCAATACGGCCCGGCGCCCGATCAGGCGGCAGTGATACCGCACGGACTCTGGCATTACCCTACCGGCGACCGCGCCGAGGCCGGGCCAGCGGACCGCCCCGCTGATGGAAGAGCGTCAATGGTTCTGGACCGAACTGGCAAGCCGGTATTTGTTCTCGGTGAGACAACGGAAACAACATAGGTATTGAAGCGACATTATTGATAGCCGCGCTCAAGCTGCTCTACGGGCACCTGCCCTGAGCGCGTTCTGAGAAGGAATATCGTCCCTTCGACTGGACATGTTTTCAGCCCCTCAGAAGCTGGCCGACCATCCGCCGAGAGAGAACGCACCTCTACAACATCGAAAGGGTCATTGTCGGTACCGAAAGCATGGAACACCCACCTTCCTGGCTGAAGAGACGGATGAACCACTTCCAGCGTGGCCAGCCCCGCATAGGTGGACAGAAGAAGGTCATATTCAGGGAGGTTGAAATCAGACTGATTGTCTTCAGGCAGGTGCCAACGCAGCACTTCCTGGACCAGTTTATTGAAGAGTACGCTCGTTATCGCATCCCACTCATCATAGGCATCCACCCGCTTCCATGGGATTTCTACCCTCTCCACCATCGGCAGGAGCACAAGCAGCGCGTTTCTAAAGTTAAGTAAAACTGAAGTTATCGTCACGATCCATCCCCTAGAACCTTTGCAAAACGTAAAGCTCCCCCAAGCATTGGCGCTTTTTCGGGGCATGCCCCGCCAAAGGACTCTTTTAGTCTGCCACCCAGGACTAGAACCCTAAATTATCTAAGTTATCAATCAAACACTCAACGGTTGGCTCTGAAAATGCCAAGACATCAACACAATCATCATAAGCCCATATCGCGTAATGGATCACTCCATCCACGTCCATTACTCCATTATTCTTTTTGATAAACCAATCTATATAATCGGTCTGTCTCGACACAAAAAAGGGCCATTCTTCAGTGGTTATTTGAGGCGTGCTGTTCGTTGAAAAGCTTTCGGGGATACTTCGGTAAGAGACAACAGAATCGAAGAGAAACTTATACAGTTTTCCTCCAGGGACCCCCTCCTCTACTAAAATCCTGAATCCTTCCGAGTCATCTCTTAAGGCCGGCACAAGCACCGGAGTCAGGATCGTATCAATGGGCTTCCAAATATCCATGCCTTCGATTCACCTATTGAGCTTTTTAGATAAACGCCAACGATCACTTCGTCACATCGCTTAACCCTATCCGACCTGCGATACCGGGTGCCACAGCCACCACCGTAATTGAGACATGGGGCAACCAAATCGACCTTTTGTCGGACAAGGGTCCCAAGTTTCTTGCCGCAAGGATCGTGCGGCTTTATGTTCAATCCCACTATCGCCCGCAAGAGCCCTCGTCGCCTATGACCCAAGCCCCTCCGAACCCGTCACTGGTGGACGACCAGGGCCGGATTCACACCGGATTGTTCGAAGACACCGTTGCCACCATCAACGGTCGCGACTACGACTACCGCACGCCGCTCGGCAAGTCGGCGTCCCGGCGGGCGCGGCACTTTCACTACAAGCAGTTCCAGTATTTCGGCGTGGTCAGCGACGAGCTGCTGATCGGCTGCGCGTTCGCGGATACGGCGTATCTGGGCATGGCGTTCTTCTATGTGTTCGACACCCGGACCGGGGCGCTGCGCGAGCACACCTGGCGCACGCCGCTGGGGCGGGCGCTGACGTTGAGCGATTCGCCGGTGGACGGCGAAAGCCGCTTCCGGCAGGGCAAGGTGGACATTGCCATGGGCTACCAGTACGCGCCGGACGGCACGCGGCGCAAGTCGCTGACGGTGGCGATGCCGGGGTTGAATCTGCAGGCGGCTCTGCATGAGCCGGCGGGGTATCAGCCGATGTCGCTGTGCACGCGCACCGGCGTCAACGGCTGGACCTACGCCAACAAGGTGGCGGGCGTGGATGTGTCCGGCGAGTTGCGTCGCGACGGCGACACGCTGGATCTGGGCACGCTGACCGGTGTCGGCGGCCACCATGATTTTTCCGCCGGTTATATGCGCCGGGAAACGTTCTGGAACTGGGCCTGTTTGTCGGGGCGGGTAAAGGGTCGCCGGGTGGGGCTGAACCTGTCCTGCGGGGTGAACGAAACCAGTGTCAATGAGAACTGCGTGTGGGTGGATGGCCGGCGGATCAAGGTGGACGGCACCGCGTTCGCGTATGATCGCGACGATCTGACACAGCCCTGGCGGGTGGATAGCCAGTGCGGCCAGGTGGCGTTGCGGTTCACGCCGTTGGGCAGCCACCGCGAGCGGCTCAATCTGGGTCTGTTCGCCAGTAATTTCCAACAAATTTTCGGGCGCTTCGACGGCGAGATACGCGTCGCCGGCGAAGCCCCCCTTGCCGTGCACGGGTTGCACGGCTTCGTCGAGGAGCAGTACGCCAAATGGTAGACGACAACCGCGATAGCAACGACACCGGGCCAACCGACGGCGCGCCGAACGAGCCAGGCCCTCAGGCCCACCCGCCTCAGGGCGACGCCGTTAATGAGCGTCTTCGGCGCGGTATGTTCTGGGCGCTGCAGTACTGGCGCGAGCTGTTCAATTTCCGCTTCGACAAATACATGATCATACAAGTGATCCCGGGGGTGTACGGCGTGGCGTTGGCCGCCATCGGCCTGGGCCTGGTGTATTTGTGCGCGGAGGCGTTCATGGCCTCTACCTGGCGCGGTTTGTTTTTCCTGTTCGTGGGCGGGCCTTTGCTGTTTCTGTTCCTGGCCACGCTGCTGCGGGCGTTGCTGGAATTCTACATGGTGGTGTTCAAGATCTCCGAGCATGTGGATCAACTGGTGGGGCTGCGCGATACCGTGGACCGGCTGTCCGGCATCGGCGATTCGGTGGACGAAATGGTGTCGGTGACCCGGCGCATCCCGTTCTGGCGGGTGCTGGCCGGCCCGCGCCGCGGCGAAATCCGGCGCGACGATAAACCACGGCCCGGCGGACGGGACGACTGACAACCGGCGCGGCCATACCCGGCCCGGCGTATACTGAAAGCCTCAGCGCCGAACGAGGCCATCCTTATGGAACTGCTCAAACCCCACGCCCGCGACATCGGCTTCCCGGTGCGCCGGCTGTTGCCCGCCGCCGGCCGGCAACGCATCGGCCCGTTTATCTTTTTCGATCACATGGGGCCGTCGGCGTTCGAGGCCGGCGGCCGTAACGGCGACGTCCGCCCGCACCCGCATATCGGTCTGGCCACGGTGACCTATCTGTTCAGCGGCGCCATGGACCATCGCGACAGCCTGGGCACCGTGCAAAGGATTGAGCCCGGCGCCATCAACCTGATGACCGCCGGCCACGGTATTGTGCATTCCGAGCGGGTGCCCGAAGACGTGCGCCGGGACGGCACCGACGTGGAAGGGATTCAGACCTGGCTGGCGTTACCAGAAGACAAGGAGAACGGCGAGCCCGCCTTCAGCCATCACTCCCAGGACCGCCTGCCGCTCTATGAAAGCCGGGGCGTGCGCGCCCGGGTGCTGATCGGCGCGGCCTTCGGCGTGCGGTCGCCGGTGCCCACCGCTTCACCGGCGCTGTATGTGGATATTCAACTGGAGGCCGGCGGCTCCCTGCCGCTACCGCCCAGCGACCAGGAGCGTGCCGTGTATGTGGTTTCCGGTAACCCAACCGCCGGCGACGAGCCGCTGCCGCTTCATCATGTGATGACGCTGGACGGGCAACGCAGCTGGCTGCTGGAAGCGTTGGAAGAGCCGGCCCGGCTGATGCTGTTCGGCGGCGCCGCCCTGCCCGGCCGGCGTTATATCAATTGGAATTTCGTGTCGTCCGATAAAGAGCGTATTGAAAAAGCGCGGGACGACTGGCGCCACCAACGGTTCCCCGGCGTGGCCGGGGAAACCGAGTGGATACCGCTGCCGGAATAGCCGGCGGCGTCAGGCTTCGGTGGCGTCCAGCGCGGTGAGCAGCAGGCGTTGGTACAAACGCTCCCGCAAGCCGTCGGTGTCCGCCAGCCCCATGCGGGCCAGCTCGGCCTGGTAGCGTTGCTCGTCGTGGTCGCCGAGCAGAGCGCGGCGGCCCAGGGACAGGAAGTCCTTCTGGCTGACTTTTTCCTTGAGCCAGGTGAGCGCCTTCATCACGCGCTGCTCGCCGGCGTCGAAGTCGGTGCCCAGCGGGAACATAGCGAAAGACCCTTCACCGCCGGTCTCGGCGACACGCCGCAGAAACTCGGGATTGTTGTGGCGAAAACGTTCCGGGATGCTGTAATCCTTGCGCAGTTTGCCGGCCTCTTGGGCCTGCTCCATCAGTTCCACCTGGAAGCGGCTGTCGGCCACATTAAGCATGGCCATCACCACTTCTTCATCAGTCTTGCCGCGCAGGTCGGCGACCCCGTATTCGGTGATCACCATATCGCGTAGATGTCGGGGGATGGTGTTGTGCGCGTAGGAGAACAACACATTGGACGCCGCCTCGCCGCCGCGCTCACGCCACGCCCGGCTCATCAAAATGGAGCGGGCACCGGGCAATTCGTGGGCCTGGCTGACGAAGTTGTACTGACCGCCGACACCGCTGAGCACGCGGCCGTCTTCGAGCTGATCGGAGACCGCCGCGCCCAGCAGCGTGGCGGTGAACGCGGTATTGACGAAGCGCGCGTCGCGGCGTTGCAGAAGGCGCAGCGCCTCGCCGCCGTAGAGATCGTTAATGATGTTTACCCGGGTCATGTTGATCGCCGCCCGGGTGTCGTCATCCAGTTCCCGCAGCCGCTGGTAGAAGGCTTCAGGGCCGAGAAAGAAACCACCGTGCATAATGATGCCGCCGTTCAGGCGATCACCGAACAGGGCTTCCAGCGCTTCCCGGGTGTCCGGGTGGTCGAGGTCGTTGGGCACGCTGTCGTCATTGGGCAGACGCAAGTGGCTGGCTTCGACGACCACCCCGGCACGCAGCACGCCGAAGCGAACCAGCCGATCGAGCTGATCCGGCGTCATCGGCGAAGAGACACCATTCTCTTGGCGCAGGGCATCCAGCAGCGACCAGTCCGGACGGGCCTGTGGGTGCGCCAAAACGTAGCGTTGCAGCGCCGACCAGTCGTACACCGGACGGCGGATGACGCCCTCATCAATTAACCGCAACAGACCGTGGGTCATCATCTCGCTGCAGCCGTAAAGACCCTCATCGAAACGACCGGTGCCGCCTTCGCGGTCGATCAGCGCCTGGTGTTCGTCCGGCAGGTCCAGCGCTTTCAACAAGGCACGATAGTTGTCGTTACTTTGCTGCCGGCGCAGGGTGTGGTGCACCAAGGCGTCGCCCAGGGCGCCGATGCCGATCTGTAGCGTGCCGCCGTCGCGCACCAGGGAGCTGGCGTGCAAGCCGACAAAATGATCCTGTAGATTGACCGGCATATTGGGGGTGCTGAACAGCCGGGTGTGGCCCTGGGGGTCGTCGAGCAGGATGTCCATATCGGTCAGCCACTCCCCCACCCGGGCGTCGTTTTCCATGAACGGCAGATCCCGGTGCACCTGGCCCACGGTGACGATGGTTTCGCCAGCGTCGCGGCGCGCCTTGAGCAGGGGCAAGAGTTCCAGTGTCACTTCCGGGTTGCAGGAGAAGCTGTAATCGTTGCCGTCCTGACCGTCGGCACCGGGGCGAAACGCCAGTAATTGCGCCACCACGTTCACACCGCGCGCGTTCAGATCGCGGGCCGCGTGGGTGTAGTTAACGCTGATGTAATGGCGCTGGGCGCTGTTGCTGCCCAGCATGCTGCCCGGCTGAAAGAAAAACTCGAACACGCGGATATTGTCTGGTAACTGATCCTTCTTCGCCGGCTTCAGATAATCCAGTTCTTCGTAGTCGCCGAACACGCGATCCGCGAACGGTTCCAGAAAGCGCTTCTCAAGGTCGCTGCCGGCGGCGGGCCGGCCCAATGACAAGGCGGTATAGATGTCCAACCGCACCTCTGGGTCTTCCGTGGCCCGCTGGTACAACGCGTTCACCAGGCGGTTCGGCTTGCCCAACCCCAACGGCAGCCCCAGCCGTATATCGCCCCTGGTGAGTTCGATGATTTTGTCGGCCGCTTTCAGGGCATCGTCCATTTGCTCGGGCACGGCTTTCTCCTAATGAGTACGTTTCTTAATGGCCGGCGGTTCGCGACACGGCGCTGACCAGCACCACACCGACGATGATGAACAGCATACCCAAGACCGCGGGCAGGTCGGGTAACTGTTTGAAAAAGATGGCGCCGGAAAGCGCGATCAGCACAATGCCCGCGCCGGCCCACACCGCATAGGCGATGCCCATGGGCACGGTGCGCAATGTCTGGGAAAGAAAATAAAACGCCAGGCAGTAACCGACCACCGTCACCACCGACGGCCACAACCGAGTGAACCCCTGGGAGGCGTTCAACGCGGACGTAGCGACCACCTCACTGAGGATCGCCACCACTAAATACCAATAGCCCATATCAGCTCCTTGCGGGCGTCAAATCTTCGCCGCCAAGCCGGTGACGGCGATCCATGGAAACCGCTCAGGCTCCGGCGGCCTCGGCAAGCCCGAGCTGGCGGCACCAGTGGTCCAGCCAGCGCCGCGGGGCGTCGGCGTCCTCGCCGGCGGCGATCACCACCAGACGGCTGTCATCGTCACCGCCCGGCCAGGCCGGCAACGGCGCCACTTCCACAGGCTGGCCGGCCACCGCCTGGACCAACAAGGGCCCGTCCAGCTTATCGATGGCCACCAGCCCCTTAAGGCGCACCAGTTCCTCACCGGCCTCGGCACGCAACGCCTCCAGCGCCTCCTGCAACCGATCATAGGCGATCCGCCCGCGCCAGCGTAGACCCGCCGGGTGCAGCTGATGGCCGGTCCGGCCCGGCCGCGACGCCAGGGTCGCCCCCGTGCCGACCGGCGCCAGCGCGCCGGTGATACGGCATTGGCGCGGGAAATCCCGGTCCAGCAGTTCAGCGCTGGCGCGGTCGGCGTCCAGCACCTCGGCGCGCGGATTGAGACGGCCCAGCGCGTCGACCAACGCGCTGCGCTGGGCCGCCGTCGCCCGGTCGGTCTTGGTCAGTAACAGCTGATCGGCGGCGGTGACCTGCTCCAGCGCTTCCGGGTGCCGGCGCAGGGCCGCTTCGCCGGCCACGCTATCCACCGTGGTCAGAATCGAGCGCAGCGTGAAGCGCTTGCGCAGCCAGGCGTCCTGTTCCAGCACGGCGGTGACGCCAAACGGGTCGGCGGCGCCGGTGGTCTCCAAAAGCACCGCCGAGAACGGCGGCAGATCGCCGCCGGCGCGGGCCATGTAGAGATTGCGCAAGGTGGTGCGCAGGGTGCCCTGGACGGCGCAGCACACACAACCGCCGGCCAGCAGACTGATCGGCGCGCCCACCTGCCGGGCCAGGTCCTTGTCGATGCCGATCTCGCCCAGTTCATTGATGATCACCGCCAGGTCACCCCGCTGGTCGAGCCAGCGGTTGAGCAAGGTGGTCTTACCACTGCCCAGGAACCCCGTGAGCACCACCAGCGGGATCGGCGCCGTCATGGGTTTTCGCGGAGCGCCCAGGGCAGTGCCTGACCGGCCATGAACGGCACCATGTCTTCGCCGGCGGCGGTGACCGTTTCCGGCACGGCCCAGTCACGGCGTTCCAGGGTCACCGTATCGAGGTTGCGCGGCAGCCGGTAGAAGTCGGCGCCGAAATGGCTGGCGAAGCCTTCCAGCTTGTCCAGCGCACCGTGGCGGTCGAGAAACGACGCGTACAGGGGCAGCGCCGCGCGGGCCGAGTAACAGCCGGCGCAACCGCACGCCGCTTCCTTCTTGTCGCGGGCGTGGGGCGCCGAATCGGTGCCCAGGAAAAAGCGCGGGTGCCCTTCCAGCACCGCCTGCTGAATCGCCTGCTGGTGGGTACGCCGTTTCAACACCGGCAGGCAGTAGTTGTGCGGGCGCACGCCGCCGACCAGCAGATCGTTGCGGTTCATCAACAGATGCTGGGGGGTGACGGTGGCGGCGGTCAGGTCGCCGCCCTCGCGCACAAAGTCCACGCCTTCCGAGGTGGTGACGTGCTCGAACACGATACGCAGCGCCGGAAAGCGCTCACGAATGTCGTTCAGGTAGCGGTCGATGAACACCCGCTCGCGGTCAAAGATGTCGATCTCCGGCTCGGTCACCTCGCCGTGCACCAGGAACGGCAGGTCGTTTTTTTCCAGCGCCTCGTAGAGATGATTAATGCGCGCCGGGTTGGTGACGCCGCTGTCGGAATTGGTGGTGGCCCCCGCCGGGTACAGCTTGAAGGCGTGTACGAACGGGCTTTGCGCCGCGCGCTCGATTTCCTCCACCGGGGTCTGGTCGGTCAGATAGAGCACCATCAACGGCTCGAAATCCACGCCCGCCGGAATCGCCGCCAGGATGCGTTCCCGGTAGGCCTCGGCCAGCGCCACGGTGGTCACCGGCGGCGTCAGGTTGGGCATCACGATGGCGCGGCGGAACACCCGCGCCGTGGCCGGCACGGTTTCCTCCAGCATGGCGCCGTCGCGGAAATGCAGGTGCCAGTCATCCGGGCGGGTCAGAGTCAGGGTATCGGTCATGGAATCCACTTGGTCGGCGCGAATAAACGCCCATGATACGCAAAAACGAAGCGGCCAGCAGCGGCCGGCCAGGCCGCCGCTCCCCGATTGTCATCGCTCAGTATAATTGTGTACGGTTGTACGAATAACAAAATTGCATAAAAGCCCTTGGGGATTCAAAAACATGGAAAATACTGATCGTTCTTTTACATCCGTTCGTAGCCGGATGGCCGTAAACCGCCAGGCCGCTTTCCCGACCATGGTTGCTCTTTTGGCGACGACGCTTTTGGTGAGCGGTTGTGCCGATGATGATGATGACGACCCCCTCGCCGGCCGCGTCACCGATCCGCCGGCGGCCCCGGAGCTCACACTGACGCCGCAGAGCGTCAAGACGTTCCGGTTTTCCTGGGATAAGCCGGGGGCGGTCAGCGCGTATCGCCTGCTGGTGAACCCGGACGGTGCTTCCGGGTACAGCGAGGTAGTAACCTTCGGCGGCAAGCCGACAGAATACGACCTGCCGGTCTTCCTGCCCGCCACTCTTAACGCCAGCTACATTCTCGAGGCCTGCAACCGGATCGGTTGCGCGGAGTCGGATGCGGTGTTCGTGAACAGCGCCCTCACCGACGCCATCGGCTATGTGAAAGCGTCCGACACCGACGTGAATGACGGGTTCGGGCGCGCCCTGGCCATCGCCGACGACGGCCGCACCCTGGCCATCGGCGCGCCGGGGGATGACGGTGAAAACGACGCCACGTCGACAAGCGGCGCCGTCTACGTACTGCACCGGGACGACGCCGGCGACTGGCGCTATCAAGCGCAACTCCGGGCCTCCAACCCCGACGCCCTGGATCAGTTCGGCGAGGCCATTGCTCTCGACGGCGACGGTCGCACCCTGGCGGTGGGGGCCGCTGACGAAGACAGCGCCAGCACCGGCATTAACGGCCCGCAAGCCGACAACGGTGCCCCGGACAGCGGCGCCGTTTATATGTTTCGGCGCGACGAGGCCGGTGCCTGGTCCCAGTCAGCCTACATAAAAGCCTCCAACAGCGGCGACGGCGACGCTTTCGGCGCCAGTCTCGCGCTGTCGTCGGATGGCGGCCGTCTTGCCGTGGGCGCCTACGGCGAAGCGAGCGCCACCACCGGCATCAATGGCAACCAGAGTGACGACTCCGCCGCCAACGCCGGCGCCGCCTATGTATTCGACTACAACGGCAGCGACTGGGCGCAAAGCGCTTACCTCAAAGCGTCCAACGCCGAGGCCATGGATCTGTTCGGCCTGAGTCTGGCGCTGTCAGGGGACGGCAACACCCTGGTCGCCGGTGCCCTGCGCGAAGCCAGCGCCGCCACCGGCATCAGCGGCGACCAGGGTGACAACACCGCCGCCACCAGCGGCGCCGTCTACGCCTTCCAAAGAGACAGCGGCGGAGACTGGACGCAGCAGGCGTACATTAAAGCTTCCAACAGCGAATCCGGGGACAACTTCGGGCGCAGCCTGGCGTTGGACGAAAACGGTGAAACCCTCGCCGTGGGCGCCAATCAGGAGGACAGCGCCGCCGCCGGTGTGGGCGCGGACCAGAACGACAACAGCGCACTCAGCAGCGGCGCCGTCTATGTCTTTAAGCTTGAAGGGTCCAACTGGGCGCAGAAAGCCTACTTGAAGCCGACCAACCCCGGCGCCGGTGATTCCTTCGGCTTCAGCCTGGCGCTGTCCGGGGACGGCGCCACCCTGGCCGTGGGTGCCAACGGCGAAGCCAGCGCCGCCCAGGGGATGGACGGCGACCAGACGGATGACACAGCAGGTGGCAGTGGCGCCGCCTATTTGTTCCGCAACGACGCCGGCGTCTGGCATCAGAGCCGCTACCTGAAAGCCCCGAACACCAATGCCGACGACAATTTCGGTTACCGGGTTGCCCTGGCCGCCGACGGAGAAACGCTGGCCACCGGCGCTGATCGGGAAGACAGCAACGCCACCGGGGTGGACGGCGACCAGGCCGATAACAGCGCCTCAAACAGCGGCGCGGTCTACCTGTACTGACGCGCCCTCAGCGTTCCACCGCCAGGGCCACGCCCTGGCCGCCACCGATGCACAGGGTGGCCAGGCCCTTCTTAACGTCACGGCGCTGCATTTCGTGGAGCAGGGTCACCAGTACCCGGCAGCCGGAGGCGCCGATCGGGTGGCCCAGGGCGATGGCGCCGCCGTTGACGTTGACCTTGTCCTGGTCCCACTCCAGGTCCTTGCCCACCGCCAGGGACTGAGCGGCGAAGGCCTCGTTGGCTTCGATCAGGTCCACCTGGTCCAGGGACCAGCCGGCGCGCTCCAGACAGCGGCGGGTGGCGGACACCGGGCCGATGCCCATGATCGCCGGGTCCACGCCGGCGCTGGCCTGGCCGGCCAGGCGGGCGAGAATCGGCAGGCCCAACTGGTTGGCGCGGGCTTCGCTCATCAGCATCACGGCGGCGGCGCCGTCATTCAGCGCGGAGGCGTTGCCGGCGGTGACGGTGCCGTCTTTCTTGAAGGCGGCGCGCAGGCCACCCAGGGATTCGGCGGTGGTGTCGCCGCGCGGCTGCTCGTCGGTGTCGACGATCTTCGGGTCACCCTTGCGCTGCGGCACTGCCACCGGCGTGATTTCATTCTTGAAGCGGCCTTCGTTGATGGCGGCGGCGGCTTTTTGGTGGGAGGCCGCCGCGAAGGCGTCCTGGGCTTCCCGGCTGAGGCTGTATTTCTCCGCCAGGTTCTCGGCGGTAATGCCCATATGGAAGTCGTTGAAGGCGTCCCACAGGCCGTCCTGGATCATCGAATCCACCAGGGTGGCATGGCCCATGCGCAGGCCGGTGCGCGCCTTGGGCAGCACATAGGGCGCCAGGCTCATGCTTTCCTGGCCGCCGGCGATGATCACGTCGGCTTCCCCGCAGCGGATCGCCTGGCTGCCCAGGTGCACCGCTTTCAGGCCCGAGCCGCACACCTTGTTGATGGTCATGGCCGGCACTTCGTTGGGCAGGCCGGCGTGGATCGAGGTCTGGCGGGCGGTGTTCTGGCCGGCGCCGGCGGTGAGCACCTGGCCGAGGATCACTTCGCTGATCGCCCCCGGCTCCACGCCGGTGTCCGCCAGCAGGCGGCGCACCACCGCTTCGCCCAGTTTGGTGGCGGGAACGTCCGCGAGCCCGCCCTGAAAGCGGCCGATGGCGGTACGGGTGGCGGCGACAATGACCACGTCTTGCATGTTGTTCTCCCAAGCTAAGATTCAAGTGCACCTGTTAACCGCGCATGGTAACACGGGCGCGCGGACGCCCCCATTGCGCTGAGGGCGAAAGGCCGTTAGGCTTCAAACATCGATTTTGGAGATTCCATGGCCGCAGCACTGCTCGACAACCTGACGCTTGTGAACACCGCTTCCGCGGTAGCACTGGCTGCTGCCTGCTATTTCTACGGATATTGGTTTAGCCGCGCGCGCGTCTGACCTCTATCCGGTCAGGCGCCCGCTTCGGGACGCCTGCCGTAGAATCCTGAAACCCCGGCTGGTCGTCCCCGCCGGGGTTTTTTCGTTTCAGGATGGTCAAAATTAAGGAAGTTGCTATGAACGCCAGTCTTGCCGCCGTCACCGCCAGCGACGCTTCGACACCCGCGTCGGGGGCCGTCAGCCACCGCCTGCCCAACGCCCGGCAGCTCCGCCAGGCGCTGCCCGTGGACGCCGACCTGGGCACCCGCATCGCGGCGCAACGCCAGGCGGTGCGTGACATCCTCAACGGCGAGGACGACCGCCTGCTGATCGTCACCGGCCCGTGCTCACTGCACGACCCGGACGCGGCGCTGGAGTACGGCCAGCGGCTCGCCGCCCTCGCCGACCGGGTCAGCGACCGGGCGTTGCTGGTGATGCGCGCTTACGTGGAAAAGCCGCGCACCACGGTGGGCTGGAAAGGGCTGCTCTACGATCCGCACCTGGACGGCCGCCAGGATCTGGCGGAGGGCCTGCGCCTGTGCCGGGAACTGCTGCGTGATCTGGCCGGCCTGGGCCTGCCACTGGCCAGTGAGCTGCTCAGCCCGCTGGCGGCGAGCTACCTGGAAGACCTTCTCAGCTGGGCGGCGATTGGCGCCCGCACCACCGAATCCCAGATTCACCGGGAGCTGGTCAGCGGGCTGTCCTTGCCGGTGGGCTTCAAGAACGGCACCGACGGCGGCATCGCCGTGGCCCGGGACGCCATGCAGGCGGCCGCCCACCCGCACGCCCATCTGGGCGTCGATGACGAGGGCCACCCGGCCCTGATGGAAACCGCCGGCAACCCGGACACCCACCTGGTGCTGCGCGGCGGGCGCGGCGGCCCCAACTACCACGCCGAACAAATCCGCGCGGCCCGGGACCAGCTGGCGCAGGCCGGGCTTAACCCCCGTTTGATGGTGGACTGCAGCCACGCCAACAGCGGCAAGGACCCACGCCGCCAGCCGCTGGTGGTGCGGGATCTGATCCAACAGCGCCGCGACGGCGAGCGGGCCATCGCCGGCGTGATGCTGGAAAGCCACCTGAACGAAGGCAGCCAGCCGCTGGCCCACCCGCTGCGCTACGGCGTCTCGATCACCGACGCCTGTCTCGGCTGGACCCAGACCGAAGAGCTGATCAGCGAGCTAATCGAAACTCCCTGACTTCGCTCATCAACAAACCGGCCTGATTTTCCAGCGTCTCCGCGCGATCCGCGGCGGCGGCCACCAAGGTGACGTTCTGCTGCGTCACCCGGTCCATCTGCGACACCGCCAGGCCGATCTGCTCGATGCCCCGGGTCTGTTCGGCGGACGCGCCGCTGATGCGTGCCATGATCGCCGACACCCGCTCCACGGCGGCGACAATCTCGCCCATGGTGTCGCCGGCTTGCGCCACCTGCTCGGAGCCCTTCGCCACCTCGGCGCCGGAGTCGAGGATCAGCGTGCGGATTTCCTTGGCCAGCCGGTCGCTGTTCTGCGCCAGCAGCCGCACTTCCTCGGCCACCACCGCGAAACCGCTGCCGTGCTCGCCGGCCCGCGCCGCCTCCACCGAGGCGTTCAGCGCCAGGATATTGGTCTGAAAGGCGATCCCCTCGATGGACCCGACAATCTGCTCGATGCGCTGGGAACGGGTTTCGATCAGCCCCATGGTGGCCACCACCCGCGCCACCGCGTCGCCGCCCCGGGCCGCCACGCCGCCGGCGTCCCCGGCCAGCCGGTGGGCCTGGCCGGCGTGCTCGTCGTTGTCCTTCACCGTGGCGGTGAGCTGCTCCATGCTGGCGGAGGTTTCCACCAGGGACGCGGACAACTGCTCAAAACGGGTGGAAAGATCCGTGTTGCCACGGGTGGTCTCAACCGCCGCATCCTGAATCCGTTCGCTGCTGGTGCGCACCTGGCCGACAATGGACGCCAGGCTGCCCTGCATGCGCGCCATCCCGGCGTACAGCCGGCCGATATCGTTGCGGCCGCGCTGTGGAATCTCCGTCGACAGGTCACCATCGGCGATACCGTCCAGATGCCCGATCACGTCGCGCAGCGGCCGGATCACATTCACCGTGATGCCCCATAACACCGCGGCGACCATCAGCAGCGCCGCGACCACCGCCGCCACCATGGCGGCGTCCAGCCGTTGTACCCGCCGCTCGAAGCGAGACACCAATGCATTGGCGTCGGCCCGTGAGGCCGCCAGGAAAGCGTCCGCCGCGTTGATAAAGTCCTGGCTCATGCCGTTGAGGCGCGACCGCCCGGACCGATAGCCGGCGAAGTCGTCCTCGCGGAGCAGCACCAGTTGCAGCCGCAGGCCCACGTCCGTAAGGCGGGCCATGGCATCAGCCAGCGGCGCCACGGCCTGCGTGGCCGCCCCTTCGCCGGTGAGGGACAGGAAGCTTTCAAACTGCCCCTGTGCCTGTTCGATGAACGCCGCCGCCTGGTCCAGCACCGGACCCGGTTCGTCGAAGGACGGCACCCGGATCAGCTCGGCGGCACGGTCCATGGCCACCTGCGCCTGCAGCAGGTTGATATAGGTGCGTTGCAAGGCGCCGGCCCGTTCCACATGGGCCTGGTTGAGCGTCTCAAACGATTGCCGGCTCTGGTGGCTGGTATAAATGCTCAACCCGCCGATCAACAGAATGATCACACTGAACGCCAGCAGCACCAGGCCCCAACTCGTCTTCACCGTCATGTCGTTGAGACGACCCATTGGCTTTCCCCCAGCTTATGAACAATGGCTGGAAAGGCTAGCTAAAGACCATGAAGGAAAGACGACAAACTGAATTTTTATTGTTTTAAATCAACGCTTTATCTCTGAAAATTAAACCCTGAAAATTGATAAAAAGCCGGAAAAAAATATCGGCCAGGACTCTCATTTCTTTAGAAAAACGAAAAAGTTTTAGCGAACTTTTCAACGGAGCCGGGTTTGTGGGAGCGGGCCTCGCCCGCGAAAGGGAGTGAGGCTCCCGGCAGGATCCAAGAGACTTTTCTAACTACAGCATAACCACCGTCTCTGGAATCCCGCCGGCCGGCTCTGCCGGCCTTTCGCTTGCAAGCAAGCTCCCACACTTAGTTACACCCGCCGGCGTTTTCGTAGTCACCGTCCACCACGGTGTTGATCCACTGCCGCATCAGGGCGGTGGCGCCGTCGTGGGCCACGCTGCGCGCGATCGGCGGCATCATCCGTTGCGGATTGTCCTCCGCTTCCATGCGGCAGGAGACGATGGAATCGTCGCTGCTGCCCGGCACCACCACGTGCTGGCGGCCGCAGGACCCGCCGCCGGTGGCGGTGGGTTTCTTGCAGATGCCGTAGCCGGCGTCCACGGCGCGGAAAGTATCCAGGTAATAGCCGGTGTTGGAGGCGGCGCCTTTGTCGTTGTGGCAATGCTGGCAGTTCACTTCTAGGTAGGCGCGCAGGCGGTGCTCTATGTCCGCCGGGGAGTTGGCGGTGTCGCCGCCGTCGCCGGGCACGTTCCAGCGCGGCAGCCGTTCGATGTTGGTGGCCACGCCCTGCCCGTCCAGTTCCAGGTCCGGGGCGCCGGCCAGCAAGCCCTGGTCGATCCAGTACTGCAGCTGGTTGACGCGCGGGAAGCCAGCCTGACCGGCGGTGCCCATAAAGCTGCTTTCCGGCTGGTAGGCGCGGTTCAGGTTGCGCGGCTTAGGCCCGATCGGCGCGCTGCCCGACGGCTGATCATCATTGCCGTGGCAGGTGATGCACTGGTTGGCGTTGGGTACCGAGTAGCTGCCCGTGGACCCGGTGATCAAAGTGCCGGTGTTGGCATCGCGGAAGTGCCAGCTTACCGCGCGACTGTCGCCGCCCGGGGTCAGCACCGCCACCGGTTCGCCCTGGCCGTTCTGTTCCCAAACATAGGGCAGTCCGACCCAGAACGCCTTGCCACTCTGACTGAGGCGCTTAATCAGCAGGCGGGTTTCCACCAGCTCTTCGCTGCTGTTGGCTTCATCCGTAAAGGCGAAGGTCTTGGCGATCACCGTGCCCACTGGGAAATCGATGGCGCCATTCACATTGTTGCCGTCCTGCCCATCGCGGTACACAGCCTGCTCACCGGGGGGAATAAACGCCACGCGGTACTTGGTAGCGTGGTCGGAGAACAGCTTGCTGTTGAGTACGAAGGGCACCCCGCCTTCATGGGGCAGACTGCGCGGGTCGCGCGGGTCGGCGAACAGGTTGTACTGATCGAGGGACGGGCAATCCACCGCCAGTGCCGCCCGGTTGATTTCGCCCTCTTCCGTCGGCGCTTCGCAAAGCTGCGCGACGTATTCGTCGGAAGGCGCCGGATCAAAGTCGCCACTGGGCTCGAAAGGCGGGATATCCACGCGCGGCAGCGACGGTAACAGGCTGCCGAAACGGGTCTCGCAGTCGTGGTCAGAGAGCTTGGTATCGGAGGGGAAGTTCAACAGCCCGCCGACGATGTCCATCAATCCTCCCGGCGTGAGAAGGGACAGATCTTGGTCCAACAGCCCCATTACCAGCTCCAGGCCATCGGTGCCATGGAAGTTCAAATAGGGTGCGCTGTCGTCCGACAAATCATTATCGTGAAAGCAGGAGCCCCAGCGCGGCATCTTACGATTGCCCTGCTCGTCGAATTTGTAGGCGTTGTAGTGGCACGACGGATTCGGATGCTCGTTGGTGTGTATCGGTTTGCCGAATTCATCCTTGGGCACCGGGTTGCCCTGGGCGTCCACCGGATAGGGGCAGTCTTCGTCCAGTTCGTCGCGCAGGCCGTCCCAAATGATGTGCGCGCCTTTCCCCAGATTAGCCAGATTGCGAAGGCTCGACAGCAGTTCCGCCGGGTCGTTGATAGTGGGTAGATTTTTCAGGCCGATCAGTGTCGGCAACACGCTCTCGATCTCACCGTTCAACGTCTTTTCCAAGTCCGGCGGCGGCAGGTCATAACCGGAGTTACGCATAACGTTATTATGGATGTGCAGCCCTTCGGTGTAGGGGTCGAGTTTCTTGTCGGCGGTGCCTCCGGGGCCGTCGATCAGCTCATAGCTGATATAGAGTACAGCGGCGGTGCTGTGGTCCTCGAAGACGTTGTCCACTATTTCAATGTTGTCGTAACCCAGGGTGATGAAACCGACGCCGCGCGGCACCACCGACACCAGGCCGCTGTGGGCGAAGTTATAGGTGTTGTTGTTGCGGGCGGTATTGTTGAGCATCACCGAGGTGTCGCCGTACTGGGTGATGTTTTCCAGATCGTAAATCAGGAAGCCGCCGGTGTTACATTCCGCCAGGTTAGAATCGTATTCACCACCCTGAACGTTTTCGATCTCGAAACCCATCACATTATACACAGCCCGGCTGTCGCGGATGATCGCCGTGTTGGTCTGGCCCACATAGATCCCCGCGTCAGAGGCGCCCACGGATTCCGAACCTTCAACCAGGATGTTTTCCGACTCCACTGGATAGATGCCATAGCGGCCGCTGTCGGAACTGGGTACATAGTCGACGGCGGCGTCGCCCTCGTTGAATGGCGGCGCGGTGCAGGCCACATTCAGCCGTTGCGGATAATCGTCCTCGGTAATCGGCGCCCCGCCACCGGACCACATGGCGCGGACATTACGCAGCGTGCCCCATTTCACGCCCTTGAGTTTGAACGCGTCGCCGGGCGAATCCAGGATGGTCAAGTCTTCCACGGTGATGCCGCGCACGTTAAGCGCTTCCAGGCCGGTCACGTTAGCGCTGTCGCGGAAAGACAGCACAGTTTCGTCCTTGCCACAGCCCTTGATCAACACATCTTCCGTGGCCTGGATCAGCAGGCCCTGCTCTAGATTGAAATACCCGCAGGCGAATTCCAGCGTGTCCCGGGGGCGGAGCTGGATCATCGCGTTGAGCATGTCCTCGGTGGCGTTCTCTCCAGGCTCAATGAAGAAGGTCCGCCCCGTGGGTACGTCCGGGTCTCCCGGGTCATCGGGGTCGTCCGGGTCATTGGGGTCTCCCGGATCGTCCGGGTTGCCGTCATCCGGTTCACTGGGTGTCGGTGACACCGCGCCGCCGTCACTGTCCGAGTCACCGCCGCAGGCGGCTACCGTCAGCCCCAGTATCGAAACCATCATAAATTTCAATAAGAGCGAGGATATTTTGCCGTTCATGGTCGTTCCCCTGTTGATGTTGGCCGCCCCGTTCATCGCGGGGCCTGCTCCAGTCTTTCCCACATGCGCAAATAGGCTTCGGCGGAGGTGAACAGCTGGTTCACCGCGTCTTCGATCTGCTCCCGGGGGCGGTCGCTGTTCGCCATCATGTCGGCGATCTGGTCCGCGTAGAGGCCGTAGTGGGCCACGCCCCGGCCTTCATAGAGGCTGAATTCGTGGTCGCCGGTGCGCTGCACGTCGAAGCGCACGCGGCCGTCCACGGATTGGAACGGGTACAGCTGGTCGCGCTGGTCCTCGGTGCCCGGGTTGCTCGCCAGCTGCGCGATGCCGTTCACGTCCGAGGCGAAACCGGCGCCGCCGAACGGCCCGACTTTGAGCGCCTCGTCGCGGGGGCGCTGACCGTCGCGGGTGAGCTCGTCCACCCAGGCGCCGCGCACGCTGCCGAACGACGCCGCCACACCGCCCTGGGACGCGACTTGATCGCGCAGCGCTTCGGTGCCGCCCCAGGAGCCGTGGCTGTTGATCACCGGGTAGCCGCGCCGACCGGTCAGTTCCAGAATCTGTTCCGCCGCCTTGCGGCTGATGTGATCGGTTTCGATCATCATGCGGCGCTTCATCAGTTCTTCGATCAGGAAGAAGCCCAGGTCGGACAGGCCACGGCTGTTGCAAAGATGATCGGTGCCCCGGCGCGGGTCGTATTCCGCCAGCTGCTCCGGCGTGGCTGGAAAGCGGTCGCCCACGTAGTCGAGCTGGAACAGCAGCTGGTCGAGGATGCCCAGCGGCGCCAGCGGGTCCGGCAGCGACGACACCGGCGGTGCGTCGTCACCGTGGTCGTGGGCGCAGGTTTCGAACTCGATGGTGTGGCCGGTTTCCAGAATATTGCCCGCGTAGAGCACCGGGCCGATGCCGATACCGGAGGACAGATCCGGCAGGTGGCCGCCGAAGGCGTTGTCGAATTTATGCACCGGGAACAGGCTGCGCACGTCCATGGCGTAAAGGCGGTCGAGCCGCTCCACGATCTGCTCGCGGGTGCATTCCGGGGCGCCCAGGTATTCGCCGCAATTGAGCACCTTGGACGCCTCCACGCCGAGGATCACCGCCATTTTGCCTTCGCCGATCACCTCTCTGGCCTGGGCCGGGTCGGTGACGATGCGGAACCAGCCCTCGCCGGGGCCGCCATGCTGGGCGTCGATATAGTCCTGCATGGCGTGCATCTGGGTGGCCTGCATTTCGATCGCCGCCATGGTGTCGCAGTCGTTCTGCTTCTGCGGGTTGATCTGACACAGCACCTGGTTGTGCACCAGGTGGTTCACCAGAATTTTCAGGCCGGCCAGATGGGCGCGCTCAATCCAGCGGTAGTAACTCTGGTGGTGCTGCAGCGAGTTGTGCCGTGGCCAGAATTCATAGCCCGGCCAGCCTTCGGTGGCGTGGGGCCCGGGGCTGCTGGTGACCTGTTCGACCAGGCCGGTCAGCCCCTGGGGGCCATGGTTGACGGCGCAGTCATCCAGGGCGTGGTCGACGCCGAAGGGGTGGAAGGGGTCGCCGTAATTCACCCGGCCACCGATGAACTCATAGGCGGAAATATGGCTGTGCGCGTCGACGAAACCGAAGACGTCATCGTCGTCCAGCCCTTCCACCTCCTGGAAACGGGGCACTTCGCGCAGGTAATTGGCCGGGCCGTCCTCCGCCACGGTAGCGTTCAGTTCCGCCTCCGGGTAGGCGGCGCATCCCTCGGCCGGCAGTAGATGGAAGCGGTTCGCCGGGCTTTCCAGCGACGGTGACGCCAGGGTCAGCGCGTCCTCGCCGACGGTGAGCAACAGCCCGGTGGCGGCCGAAGCCACCGTGAACGTCTCGCCTTCACTGCGGTTCAGGTTCCACACCGCCAGGTCGCTGGCCCGGTCCACCTTGCCCAGCGTGGGCCGCAGGGTATTGTCGCCGAGCCGGGTGCCGGCCACTTCCAGGCTTTCGCCCAGTTCCCGCAAAACACCCCCCAAGGGCGCCACCGGATCCAGTACCAGGTTCAGGGTGTCGCCGAGGCCGGCGACCAGATAGCTGACTTCCGCGACCAGGCGGCCGCCGCCATCGAGCAGCTCGCCGGCCGGGTCCGAGATGCCCAGCAGCTCCTTGTCGCCGGACTGGCCCGGATCACGGCGGTAATCGGACAGCAACAGGTACGAACCCAGTGCCGTGGGCTTCATATAAAACGCCGCCGCCCGGCCCGGGTCCAGGGTCAAGCCGTAGCGCCCGTCCAGGCCACTTAAGTAGCGATCGTCGGCGTATAGGTGGTAGCAGCCATTGGCGAACTGAAAGCGGTTCAGGGCCTGGGGCTCCGGTTCAGGTTCCGGTTCGGGCTCGGGCTCGGTGGGCGGCTCCGGTTCCGGCTCGGAGGGCGACGGCGGATTACTCGCCTGCCGGTCATCGGACGAGGACGATCCGCCCCCACAAGCGGTAAGGCCAAGAGCCAAAAGCAACACCAGCCAAGACGTCGACACCCAACGCGCGCTTTTCACGGTCATAGCACCTTCCAGTTCTTTTATTATTGGTACGTTTGTACAATTTATTACCGTGAAGGGCTGTGGCGTTATTGTGAACGATTGGTGAACGAGCCCGCGGCACTCAAGTTTTCCGGCCGCTCGCCGAGAAAAGCGTTGGATGGCGCCGGGTCGGCGCCTGTGGCATATTCAAAAAAAAGCGTGGGGGCCCTGATGCGTGACAAGGGGATGTCTGAGGCAGAACAAGCCCGGCTACGCAGCCTGGCCAGCTACCACATTCTGGACAGCGCCCCGGAACCCGAATACGACAACATTGTGCGGCGCGCGGCGGTGCTCTGCGATTGCCCTATTTCCACGATCACCCTGGTGGACCGGCATCGCCAATGGTTCAAAGCCTCGGTGGGCCTGGATATTCAGGAAACCGAACGCGGCATCGCGCTCTGTGACCACACCGTTCGCGGCACCGGCTTGCTGATTATTCCGGATATCCGGCTCGACGACCGCTTCGCCGGCAACCCGGTGATCGCCGACCCCCACGGCATTCGCTTTTACGCGGGCACGCCGCTGCTGTCGGAGGAAAACGAAGTGCTCGGTACGCTTTGCGTGATGGATCACCGGCCTCGGGATCTGAGCGAAGCGCAAACCAATTATCTCACTCTGTTGGCCGACCAGGTGATGATGCACCTGACATTGCGCCGCCAGAATCTCAAACTCCAGGACACCATTGATGAGAGCGAACGCGCCCGGCGTCTCACTGGCATTGCCGGTCGGCTGGCCCGGGTGGGCGGCTGGAGCGTGGATGTCGCTTCCCGGCAAGCCACCATGTCGCCGGAGCTGCTAGCGCTGCATGGCCTGGGCAGCGCCACGCGCCTGACCCTCGACGAATGCCTGAACTTCTACGAACAGGAAGAGAAACCGAAGATCCAGGCGTTGTTCGCGGCCTGTGCGAACGAGGGCGTCCCCTACGACGAGGAATTACAGGTTCTGGACGCCACCGGACAACCGTTCTGGGTGCGCGCCCTGGGCGAGCCAGTGTTCGATGAGGCCGGCGTGGTCATCCGTGTTGACGGCGCGTTTCAGGATGTCAGCGAGCAGCGCCGCGCGGACAGCGCCCTGCGCGAAGAAAAGGTCCGCTTCGAAGCGGCGGCGCGCGCCACCGCCGACGCCATCTGGGACTGGAACACCGCCACCGACCGGCTGTGGTGGAGCGAGGGCATGCAGACTCTGTTCGGCTACAGTGCCGATGACCTGGAACACGACAGCCGGTCCTGGACCACACGCATCCACCCCGACGACAAAAAGCGGGTGCTCACCGATATCGAACGGGTGATCCATAGCCAGCAACAAAAATGGGAAGCCGAGTATCGGTTTATGTGCAAGGACGGCAGCATCGCCTATGTGTCGGACCGGGGCTATGTGATCCGCGACGAAAACGGCGATGCCCTGCGTATGGTGGGCGGCATGAGCGACGTCACCGAACGCCGCCGGTTCCTCGCCAACCTGGCCCGTCAGGCGACCCTGTTGGACAACTCCCGCGACGCCATCTTGGTGCTCGATCTGGAACGCCGGATCACCTACTGGAACCGGGCCGCCGAGGCCATCTACGGCTGGCGCCAGGATCAGGCACTGGGGCGCCGCATTGATGACATGCTGGGGGAAGACCCGGCCCTTCTGGAAACCGCCACCCGGGCCCTGTTGGAAAACGGTCAGTGGGCCGGCCGCCTGAACGGCCAGAACGCCAACGGCGATAGCGTGGTCTCGGAGGCGCGCTGGAGCCTGGTCGACGGCCATCACGGTGAAGCGAAAGCGGTGCTCGCCATTAATACCGACATCACCGAACATCTGGCGCTTGAAGAACAGCTGCAGCAATCGCAGCGGCTGGAAGCGGTCGGCCAGCTCACCGGCGGCGTCGCCCACGACTTCAACAATCTGCTCACCGTGATTCTGGGTAATTCGGAACTGTTGGAAGATCAGCTGGAAGAGACCCCGGTACTGCGCAACTCGGCGCGCCTGATTCGCGGCGCCGCCGAGCGGGCGGCGGAACTGACCCGGCGCCTGCTGGCGTTCGCCCGGCGTCAGCCCCTGGCGCCGGAGATCGTCGACGTCAACGAATTGATCCATGGGCTCACGCCGTTGCTGCGCCCTACCCTTCACGAACATCTGGCCTTCAACATCGTGCCCTGCGACTCACCCTGGCCGGCATTCATCGATCCCGGGCAGCTGGAATCGGCGATTCTGAACCTGTGCATCAACGCCCGCGACGCGGTGGCCGGCGGCGGCTGCATCGTGCTGGAAACCGCCAACGTCACCCTCGACAAGGACTACGCCAATCGTCATTCCGAGGTGGTGGCCGGGGATTATCTCCAGGTGGTGGTTTCCGACACCGGGGAAGGCATTCCGGCGGCGGCCCTGAAAAAGGTGTTCGAGCCGTTCTTCACCACCAAACCCAAGGGCAAGGGCACCGGCCTGGGGCTGAGCATGGTGTACGGCTTCGTCAAGCAATCACGGGGGCACATCAAGATTTATTCCGAACCCGGCGAAGGCACCACGGTGAAGTTGTACCTGCCCAGGGCGGATCGGGGTGACGAGCGTCCGGTGCCACCGGCCTCACCGGTGCGGTTCTCCAACCTGGCGGAAACCATTCTTCTTGTGGAAGACGACAGCGCCGTGCGTGATCAAGCCGCCCGCCAACTGCGGGAGCTTGGCTACCGGGTGATCAGCGCCGTGGATGGCGAAGCCGCGCTGGCGGTCCTCCAGGAACAGGAAGTGGACCTGCTGTTCACCGACGTGATCATGCCGGGCGGCCCCAACGGCCCGGAGCTTGCCCGGTTGGCGCGGCAGCGGCTCCCCGGCCTGCCGGTGCTGTACACCTCCGGCTACACCGAAAACGCCATTGTCCATCAAGGGCGTCTGGATCCGGGTGTCCATCTGCTGGAGAAGCCTTACCACAGGGAGCAGCTGGCCCGTAAAGTGCGTAACGCTCTCGATGAGGTGCCGAGATGATGCGGCTACTGGTTCTGGATGACGACCCGGATATCGGCCAGACCGTGCGCAGCATGGCCGAAACCCTGGGCTATCAATGTCAGGTCACGACCCGTCCGGACGACTTCTTCAACGCCCTGGACGACTGGCACCCGTCGCATATCTTGCTCGACCTGGTAATGCCGGAGATGGACGGCATGGAGGTGATCCGCCATCTCGCCGATCGCCGCTGCGACGCGGCCCTGATTATCTCCAGCGGCCTGGGCGGCCGGGTGATCGACGCGGCCAGCCGTGCCGCCAGCCAGCACCAGCTGAGTATGGCCGGGGTGCTCGTCAAACCGTTCTCGTTCCGTGATTTACGCACTCTGCTGGGACGGCAGCCGCCGGCGCCACCGTTGCCACGCACCAGCGACGCCGCCGCGCCGCCGGCGCTCACCCCGGCGATGCTCGACGAGGCCATCCAGAACAATCAGATCGGCCTGGTGTACCAGCCCAAGGTCCAGTGCGACGACGACACCGTGACGGTGGGCTTTGAAGCCCTGGCCCGCTGGCAGCATCCGCAATGGGGCGCGATTCCCCCGGACCGCTTTATTCTGCTCGCCGAGCGCGAAGGGCTGATCGAAGCACTGACCCGCAAGGTACTGATCCAGGCCTGCGCCACCATGGCTGGAATACGGCGTGCCCGGGGCGCCGCCGCCGACCACTGGAGCATGGCGGTGAACCTGTCGGCGCGTTGTCTCACCCAGTTCGATATGGTCGACAAGCTGGTGACCCTGTGCCAGCTGCACGGCCTGGAACCGCGCCATCTGACGCTGGAGCTCACCGAGACCGCGGCCATGGAAGACGGTGTGCTGGCGCTGGATCTGCTCACCCGGCTGCGGATGAAGGGGTTTCAGCTGGCGATCGACGATTTCGGCGTCGGCTATTCCTCCATGGTGCAGCTGGCCCGGCTGCCGTTCTCCGAGCTCAAGCTGGACAAGGCCTTCGTGGCCGCCGCCGGGCATTCCCGGGAGGCGCGCACCATTATCCGATCGGCGGTGGACCTGGGCCACCAGCTGGATCTGAAGGTGATCGGCGAAGGGGTGGAAAGCGGCGAGGCGCTGGCGTTCCTGAGTGAGGTCGGGTGTGATTTCGTGCAGGGGTATTATATTGCGCGGCCTATGGGGAAGGAGGCTATTGGGGCGTGGTTGGATGGTCGTGGGGGTGCTGGCTGAGAGGTTTGGGCGCGCTGGGGCGCGCCGAGAGGGAGGGATTGATTCGCAGGCTGGCGCCTGCTCACCCCTTCGGGGCGTCGCCGCGTTGCGGCGACGTCCTGCGCCGGCCTTTGGCCGGCTTGTCGAACCGGAGGGTTCTCACCAAGTCATCCCTCTCCGCCATACACAAAAAAGCCCGGCGTTGGCCGGGCTTTTTTGTGTATGGCGGAGAGGGAGGGATTCGAACCCTCGATACGCGCAATGCGTATGGTTCCTTAGCAGGGAACTGGTTTCAGCCACTCACCCACCTCTCCGGAACTCGGTTTTTCAATCGTTGGAACGATTTAGCGGCGCATGATACCAGCTTGCGCGAAAAATACAGCTCAAAAATCAGGCATTCTCGCCGCTGTCGCTGCTTTTTTCGTGTTGAATCCGCTGGTAAATCTCTTCGCGGTGCACCGCGACTTCCTTAGGGGCGTTAACGCCAATACGGACCTGGTTGCCTTTGACGCCAAGCACGGTGACGGTGACATCGTCGCCGACCATCAACGTCTCGCCGACGCGACGCGTAAGTATCAGCATGGAAAATCCCTCCTGGGTCCATCAGATTGTTCAGTGAGCGCGTTCCCGCACATCAAGTATGAGCGGACCCGTCATCCTTGTGTTCCATCATGCGGACGGCCCGGCTCCCTGGTGAGCGAGGCCGGCATTATGCCGCATCAAATTACGAAAGTCTCCCTAGAGACTAGCCACGCCCGCCCGCTGAATGCAATCACCGGGCGGGTCATGGAATCACGCCGCTGGCTGGTCCAGTTCGAACGCCTGGTGCAGAGCGCGCACCGCCAATTCGAGGTATTTTTCGGCGACCACCACGGAGACTTTAATCTCGGAGGTGGAGATCATGGTGATGTTCACGCCTTCGGCGGCCAGCGTCTGGAACATCTTGCTCGCCACGCCGGCGTGGGAACGCATGCCGACACCCACCAGAGAGATTTTGGCGATCTTGTCGTCACCGATGATTTCCGGGTTGCCCAGTTCCTCGGCGGCCTGCTTGAGGGCTTCCTTGGCTTTGGCGAAATCGTTGCGGTGCACCGTGAAGGTGAAATCGGTGGCGCCGTCGGCGCCCACGTTCTGCACGATCATGTCCACTTCAATGTTGGCGTCGCTGACCGGTCCGAGAATCTTGAAGGCAATGCCCGGGGTATCCGGCGCGCCGCGTACGGTGATCTTTGCTTCGTCACGGGTAAAAGCGATGCCAGAGATAACCGGCTTTTCCATATCCACCTCGTCGTCGACGGTAATGAGGGTGCCCGGGCCCTCTTGAAAACTGGACAGTACGCGCAATGGCACGTTGTATTTGCCGGCGAATTCCACCGAACGGATCTGCAACACCTTGGAACCCAGGCTGGCCATTTCCAGCATTTCCTCGAAGGTAATGCTGTCCAGACGGCGGGCGGTGTCGACCACCCGCGGGTCGGTGGTGTAAACCCCGTCCACGTCGGTGTAGATCTGGCACTCGTCGGCTTTCAGTGCCGCCGCCAGGGCCACCGCGGTGGTGTCGGAGCCGCCCCGGCCCAGGGTGGTGATGTTGCCGTCCTGGTCGATGCCCTGGAAGCCGGCCACCACGCACACCCGGCCGGCGTCCAGATCGGCGCGCATCTTCGCGTCGTCGATCTCTTCAATGCGGGCCTTGGAGTGGGTGTTGTCGGTGCGGATGGCGACCTGGCCGCCGGTGTAGGAACGGGCGCCCACGTTGAGCTTCTGCAACGCCATGGACAGCAGCGCGATGGTGACCTGCTCGCCGGTGGAGACCAGCACGTCCATTTCCCGCGCCGGCGGGTTGTCGTGCACGCCGTTGGCCAGTTCGATCAGGCGGTTGGTTTCACCGCTCATGGCGGAGACCACCACGACCACCTGATCACCACGTTCCCGGAAGCGCGCCACCCGTTCGGCGACGGCCTGAATGCGTTCGACGGTGCCTACCGAGGTGCCGCCGTATTTCTGGACAATTAGAGCCATAGTGACTTGGTTTCTGCCAAAAGAGGCGCGCAAGCATAGCATTTGCGCCCCTGATTTTCATGTGAGGGTGGTCAGAGCTGCTCCGCCACCCACCGATACGCACTTTCCAACGCCGCCGGCAGGGCCGCCGCGTCGGTGCCGCCGCCCTGGGCCATATCCGGCCGGCCGCCGCCTTTGCCACCGACCTGCCCGGCCACGTGTTTCATCAACTCACCGGCCTTGACCCGGTCGGTGAGGTCCTTGGTGACGCCGGCCACCAAAGACACCTTGTCGCCCTCGGCGGCGGCCAGCAGGATCACGCCGGAGCCCAGTTTGTCCTTCACCTTGTCCATGGTGACGCGCAGGGTTTTGGCGTCGGCGCCGTCGACACGGGTGGCCAGCACCTTCACGCCCTGGATGTCGCGGGCGTCGGCGGTGAGATCGCCGCCGGCCCCGGTGGCCAGTTTCTGCTTAAGCCGCTCGATCTCTTTTTCCAGTTCCCGCACCCGGCGGGTCTGCGCGCCCACCCGCTCGGCGGCCTGCTCCGGCCCGCTTCTCAGGGTCGCGGCGATCTCACCCAGCGCCTGCTCCTGCTGACGCACCCGCGCCAGAGCGTACTCGCCGGTGACCGCTTCGATGCGGCGCACGCCGGCGGCGGCGGAGGTTTCCAGGGTGATCTTGAACAGGCCGATGTCGCCGGTGCGCTGCACATGGGTGCCGCCGCACAGCTCCTTGGAGAAACCGTCGCTGCCCATGGTCAGCACCCGCACTTCGCTGTCGTACTTCTCGCCGAACAGGGCCATGGCACCGGCGTTCTTGGCCGCTTCCATGTCCATCAGCTCGGTGGTCACCGCCGCGTTCTCAAGAATCTGACGATTGACCAGGGTTTCGATCTCTTCGCGCTGCTCGACGCTCAGGGCTTCGCCGTGGGCGAAATCGAAGCGCAGGTAGTCCGGCGCCACCAGCGAGCCTTTCTGCTGCACGTGGTCGCCCAGCACCCGGCGCAGAGCAGCGTGCAACAGATGGGTGGCGGAGTGGTGACGCATAATGGCGCGGCGGCGTTCCACATCCACGTAGGCGTCCACCTTGTCGCCGACGTTCAGGGCGCCGGTGCTGACCGTACCCACATGGATGTGGGCCTGGCCGCGCTTGCGGGTGTCTTCCACATTGAAACGGGCTTCGCCGCCGGCGAGCACGCCCCGGTCGCCCACCTGGCCACCGGATTCGGCGTAGAACGGCGTGCGCTTGAGCAGCACCATACCGGTTTCGCCGGCTTCCAGGCTGTCCACGGCGGCGCCATCGCGGTACAGACCTTCCACCTCGGCCTGGTCCTGGTGTTTCTCGTAGCCGGAGAAGTCGGTGACCGCCTCGATGTTGAGCCGGTCGCTGTAGTCGTTGGCGAAGGCACCGGCGCCCCGGGCGCGCTCACGTTGCGCCTGCATTTCCTGGTCGAAGCCCTCCATATCCACGGACAGGCCGCGCTCGCGGGCCACGTCGGCGGTCAGATCCGGCGGGAAGCCGTGGGTATCGTACAGGGAGAACACCACCCGGCCGGGCAGCTCGTCGCCCTGCAGGTCGGCCATGGCCCCTTCCAGCACTTTCATGCCGGCGGCCAGGGTGCGGCCGAACTGCTCTTCCTCGGCCAGCAGGGCTTTCTCGACGCGAGCCTGCTCGCGGCGCAGCTCGGGATAGGCGTCGCCCATCTGCTCCACCAGCGCCGCCACCAGGGTATGGAAGAACGGCTTTTCCTGGCCCAGCTGGTGGCCGTGGCGCAGGGCGCGGCGGATGATACGGCGCAGCACGTAGCCACGGCCCTCGTTGGAGGGCACCACCCCGTCGGTGATCAAAAAGCTCGCCGAGCGGATGTGGTCGGCGATCACCCGCAGGCTTTTGTTTTCCAGGTCGTCGCAGCCGGTGGCCCGGGCGGCGGCCTGGAGCAGCGCCTGGAACAGGTCGATCTCATAGTTGGAATGCACGCCCTGCTGCACCGCGGCGATGCGCTCCAGGCCCATGCCGGTGTCCACACTGGGCTTGGGCAGCGGCTTCAATTCGCCGTCGTCCTGGCGGTCGTACTGCATGAACACCAGGTTCCAGATCTCGATGTAGCGGTCCAGGTCGCCGTCCTCGGAACCCGGCGGGCCGCCGGGCACGTCGGCGCCGTGGTCGTAGAAGATCTCGGAGCTGGGGCCGCAGGGGCCGGTATCGCCCATCTGCCAGAAGTTGTCCTCGTCCAGGCGCGAGAAGCGCTCGGCGCTGACGCCCATTTCCTTGAGCCAGATGTCCGCCGCCTCGTCGTCGGACACATGCACCGTCACCCACAGCTTCTCCGCCGGCAGGCCCAGCTCACCGGTGAGGAATTCCCAGGCGAAGCGAATGGCGTCACGCTTGAAGTAATCGCCGAAGCTGAAGTTGCCCAGCATCTCGAAGAAGGTGTGGTGGCGGGCGGTGTAGCCCACGTTTTCCAGGTCATTATGCTTGCCGCCGGCGCGCACGCAGCGCTGCGAGCTGGTGGCGCGGCTGTAATCGCGCTTGTCGCGGCCGAGGAACACATCCTTGAACTGGTTCATCCCCGCATTAGTGAACAGCAGGGTAGGATCGTTCTCCGGCACCAGCGAGGACGACGCCACCACGGCGTGCCCCTGGCGGGCGAAGTAATCAAGAAAGGCCTGGCGAATCTCAGCGCTCTTCATACGCAAGCAACTACTTTAGACAGGGAAATGGGGAGCAAAGTATAGCGTTGTCAAAGGGCGGTTGCGATGGGGAAGGCGCGCCGAAGCGGCGCGCCACTTACTTGAACGCCGCCGCCGCGCAGACCGTCACCACCATCACCAGCAGGATCCACTTCAGCACACGCTGGGACACCTTGTGGGCGAAGCCCACGCCCAGCCGTACGCCCAACAGGGTGCCGGCGGCGACCAGCAGGCCCGGCGCCCACGCCACCTGATCCCGCCACACGAAAATACCCAGGGCGAGAATCGTGAAGCCGGCGGTGATCGCCAGCTTCAAGCCGTTGGTGCGCACCAGATCGTAACGGAGCTGGCCCGCCAGCACCGCGATCAGCAGGAAGCCGACCCCGGCCTGGGCAAAGCCGCCGTAGGCGCCGGTCACGAACAATCCGATCCAGGCCGCCGGCGTGCTGGCCAAAGCCCGCGGCGCCTCGTCCGGACCGGCCACCAGGGTGGATGGTTTCAGCACCATCACCACCGCCATCACCACCAGAGTGGTCAGTAGCACCGGCTCAAGAACGGTGGTCGGCAGGAAGGACGCGGCCAGCGTCCCCAGCAAGGCACCGGCCAGCGTCGGCACCATGATCCCCGGCAACGCCGCCGTGGGCATGGAGCCGTGACGATGAAACTGGCGGGCGCCCTCCAGGCATTGGATCAACACGCCCACGCGCATGGTGCCGTTGGCCAGCGCCGGCCCCATGCCGGTCAGCATCAGCAGCGGCAGAATCAGCAGGCCGCCACCGCCGGCCAGGGTATTGATAAAACCGGCGATCACGCCGGAACCCAGCAAGGCCACCACCAGCCAAGGGTCGCTCAGGTATTCCACGTCGAAGCCCCGTTAACTGTCAAAAAGGGAAAGCATTATGACCTGTCCGGCGGGTCAGTCGAGGTCTTCTTCTCCGGCCAGATCCAACGCGTTGAAGCTCTGCTCCGCATCGAACCCCCGGGACTGCAGGAAACGCAGCTGGCGGGCCTTTTCCTTGCGGTCCGCCGGCGGCTGGCGAAAGCGCCGGGCGTGGGTCTCCCGGGCCAGGGCGAACCAGTCACACTCCGCCTCTTGCAGGGCTTCCTTGACCATCGCTTCCGGGAGACCGCGCTGCTGAAGCTCGGAGCGGATACGCAACGGGCCCTGCCCGCGTTCAATGCGCGAACGCACAAAAAAACCGGCGAAGCGCCGGTCATTCAGAAAGTCATGTTCCTGGCACCAGTCCAGCGCCGCGTCCAGCTCTTCGCCGTCACCGAACTTGCGCGCCATCTTGACGCGCAACTCCGCGCGGCCATGGTCCCGGCGCGCCAGCATTTTTACCGCGTACTGGCGTAACTCCGCGGGGTCGGCGGGGCCGTCTTCAGGGCCCCGCTGTCGCCGGCGCCGTTCAGTCATCCTTGGCGTCTTGCTGCTCGTCGCCCTCGGCGACCGCTGCTTCTTCCTTCGCCGGCGTCACCACGTTAAGCAGGCGGGCGCGGATTTCCTTTTCGATGGCCTGGGCCACGTCCGGATGCTCGGACAGGTACTCACAGGCGTTCTGCTTGCCCTGGCCGATCTTGTCGCCCTGGTAGGCGTACCAGGCGCCGGACTTGTCCACCAGGCCCTGCTGAACGCCCAGGTCCAGCACTTCGCCCAACTGGTTGATGCCCTGGCCGTAGAGAATCTGGAATTCCGCCTGTTTGAACGGCGGCGCCACCTTGTTCTTGACCACTTTCACCCGGGTTTCGTTACCGGTGACCTCGTCGCCCTGCTTCACCGCGCCGATACGGCGGATGTCCAGGCGCACGGAGGAGTAGAACTTGAGGGCGTTACCGCCGGTGGTGGTTTCCGGGTTGCCGAACATCACACCGATCTTCATGCGGATCTGGTTAACGAACATCACCAGGCAGTTGGCGTTCTTCACGTTGCCGGTGATCTTACGCAGCGCCTGGCTCATCAGGCGGGCCTGCAGGCCGACGTGGGCGTCGCCCATCTCGCCTTCGATTTCCGCTTTCGGCACCAGCGCCGCCACGGAATCCACGATCACCACGTTGACGGCGCCGGAACGCACCAGCATGTCGGTGATTTCCAGGGCCTGCTCACCGGTGTCCGGCTGGGAGACCAGCAGATCGTCCACGTTAACGCCGAGCTTTTCAGCATAATCCGGGTCCAGGGCGTGTTCGGCGTCCACAAACGCACAGGTGGCGCCCTGCTTCTGCGCCTGGGCGATCACGCTCAGGGTGAGCGTGGTTTTACCGGAGGACTCCGGGCCATAGATCTCGACGATCCGACCTTTCGGCAGGCCGCCGATGCCCAGGGCGATATCCAGCCCCAGGGAGCCGGTGGAAATGGCGGGAATGCGCTCGCGCTTCTGGTCGCCCATGCGCATCACCGAACCTTTACCGAACTGGCGCTCGATCTGAGACAGCGCCGCCGACAGTGCTTTACTCTTGTCGCTCATTTGTGAACCCCTCTCCGATTCCATCCATTGGCACAGAAACTGACCCGATGGCCAGCACTGTCTTTCTGGACAGCATTATGGGCAGTGTTTGTTCAGGGTGCAACCCCTGCTCAGTGCCTGACGATGGGGGCCATGATACACGTCCCGCCCGCGTAACAAATAAGCCCGCCAGGGACAGCGCTCCGCGGGAGCCGGTCTCCTCACCGAAGTTGTAATGATATTCATTCTCACCTATAGTCCGAACCATTCTGCGTTTCACCGTTCGGGGGCGGACCATGTCCGGGGGAAGACCACAGTCACTGTCCGTAAATACGCTTTATGCCGAGTATCACGGCTGGCTGCACCGCGTGCTGCGGCGACGCTTGGGTAACACCGACGACGCGGCGGATTTGGCCCATGACGCCTTCGTCCGCCTCCTTACCACCCCCCGCCCGCTCGACCACCGCGGCGCCCGGGCTTATCTGAGCCGCATGGCACGGGGCCTGTGCGTGGACCTCTGGCGCCGCCGCGAGGTGGAACGCGCCTGGCTGGAAACCCTGGCCAACCGCCCCCACGACGCCGTGCCCTCTGCGGAGCGGCAGACCGCCGCGCTGCAAGCGCTGGTGGCGGTGGACGCCATGCTGAAACGGTTACCGGCCCCGGTGGCCGAGGCGTTTATTCAGTCCATGGTGCACGGCAGGACCGCCAAGGAGGTGGCCGCCGATCTGGGGGTGTCCGATCGCACCGTTCGCAATTACCTGTCCCGCGCCATGCTCGCCTGCCTGCGTCTGCAGTCCCGGCTGGGCCTGGATGATCCCGCATGAACCGGACCCCAAGCCACCAGGTTCTGGCCGATGCCGCCGAGTGGTTCGCGCTGTTGCGCTCCGGGGAGGCGTCAAAGGCCGACGTCCGCCGTTGGCGGCGCTGGCTGGAAGTCAGCCCGGAGCACCACCGCGGCTGGCAAATGGTGGAGCGCGTGGAACAGCAGTTCAACGCCGCCTGCGGCGACGATCCCGACCATGCCCAGGCGACGCTGGCCCGCACCCGCCAAAGGCGTCTCGACCGGCGTGGCATGATCAAAGGCATGGCACTGCTGCTGGGCGCGGGTGGTCTTGGCTGGACGGGCTGGCGTGCCACCCCACTGCCCAAGGTGGTGGCCGCCTGGGGCGCGAACCACCGCACCGGCACCGGTGAAATCCGTGAGCTCGCCCTGCCGGACGGCAGCCGGCTCTGGCTGAATACCAACACCGCTATTAATACCGCCTTCAACGCGGAAGGCCGGCGTATTGATCTGATTACCGGTGAAATTCTGCTGACGACCGCTCCGGATGAGCGGCCTCTTACCGTCTCCACCGCGCATGGCCAGGCGCGCCCGCTGGGCACCCGCTTCACCGTTCGAAGCGAGGACAACACCACGCTGGTCGCGGTCTATCAGGGCCGAGTGGCCATCACCAACAGCAGCCATGGCACGCAAACCGTGCCCGCCGGGCAACAGACCCGCTTTTCGAGCACCGCCATTCAGCCACCGGAGGCCGCCGACCCGGCCCGGCAAGCCTGGCACAAAGGGGTACTGATCGCCGACGACATTCGCCTGGCCGATCTCCTCGACGAACTCAACCGCTACCAGCACGGTTACATCAATGTGGCACCGGAAGTGGCCGGGCTGCGCGTGTTCGGGGGGTACTCTCTGACCCGGCCGGCGCACACCCTTTCCTTGCTGGAAAAAGTACTGCCTATCCAGGTGTCCCGGCCCCTGCCGTGGTGGACTGAAATCCGGCCCGCCGGGGGCCAGGTTGAGAAAAAGGAAAAATAATTTTCCGCTTTCCAGGCGCCTGTTCGATCTCCTAGTAAACAACGCCAACAGGAGACACCGTGTTCTATACAAGCAATCGCCTGCGCGCGCTGGCCATGGGCCTCGCCCTGGGGCTGGCGCCCCTGCCGTTCGTGAGCAGCAGCGCCCAGGCCGACGAGGCCGAGGCCGGGCAACAGCAGTACAACATCCCCGCCGGACCACTCAACACCGTGCTGACGCGCTTCGCGCAGACCTCCGGCAGCCTGATCGCTGGCAATCTGCAATTGGCGGCGGACAAACAAAGCCAGGGTGTAAGCGGCAACTTCACCCCGGATCAGGCCCTGGCCCGGATTCTGGCCGGCACCGGCCTGGTGGCGGACCGCGAACGTGACGGCGCCTATGTGCTGCGCGACGCCCGGGCGGGAAGCACCGGCCGGCTTGCGCCGGTGTCGGTCACCGCGCCCACCCAGTACAGCGTTCAGAACAGCCTGAGCTATGGCCGTGACACCATCGAAGCCCTGCAACCGCAGGATATGAAGGACCTTTTCAAGAAGGAGTCCTCGGTGGCCGTGGGCGGCTCCATTCCGATTAACCAGAAGGTCTATGTGCGCGGCGTGGAAGAAACCGCCATGCTGGTCACGGTGGACGGCGCACGCCAGAACAACAAGGTGTTCCACCACAACGCCACCAATCTGATCGACCCTTCCCTATTGAAAGCCACCCGCGCTTCCGCTGGCGTGGCCGCCGCCGATGACGGCCCCGGCGCTCTGGGGGGCAGCCTGGCGTACGAGACCGTGGATGTCGGTGACCTGCTCGCCCCTGGCGACCCCATGGGCGGCTTCCTGGACGGCCGCTACGCCAGCAACGGCGACGCCGTCACCACCGCCGGCTCGGTGTTCGGCCGCGCCAACGGCTTTGAGGCGCTGGGCTATGTGAAACACACCGACGGCAACGACTACCAAGACGGCAACGGCGATACCGCGCCGTTCACCGCGCCGGCACTGCTCAGTGGCCTGGCGAAGCTGGCCTACCAGGGCGACGGCCCCAGCCGTTTCGAACTGAGCCATGAAACCGTCAACGACGAGGCCGCCCGCCCCTACCGCGCCAACTTCGCCGGCCTCGACGGCGGCCGCCCGGTACCGGACTCGCGCATCTATGACCTGACCCGGAACAACACCGTTTTCAACTATAGCCGGGACACCGGCGAGGGTTACTGGAACCCGAAAGTGACGCTCGCGCACAACGAAACCGAACTGGAAACCCGGGAAACCCCGCTTAGCGCGCCGGACACCACCATTGTTTACACCGGCATCACCGAAAGCCTCTCAGCGACGCTCAAGAACGTCTTCCATACCCGGCTGGCGAGCGTCTCCACCGGGGTCGACTATTACGACGACAGCGCCATCTTCCGTTTCGAAGGCGACCCGGACCTGGAAGAAAACGCACAGAACACCGGCGCTTTCCTGCAGGTGCGTCAACCGATCGGCGATAAGCTGGATCTCACCTACGGCGTGCGGTACGACCAACAGGACTTCACCGGCACCGACGATTCGGAACACGATGATTCCGGCGTCAGCAGCAACGTCTTCGCGGAATTCTTCGTCAACGACCATCTTTCTTTCAACGCCGGTTACGCGGACGTCTGGGGTGGCACCGCGCTGGCCGAGAACTTCATTCTCAATGGCGCCTGGGACTACGGCGATCAGAAGCCGGTGGAAGCCTATAACCACACCTTTGGCGGCAAGGCCAACTGGAACGGTTTCTTTGCCGAGGCCAACCGGTTCGAGACACGCATCAGCAACGGCCGGGTACCGTCCTTCAGCGTCGGCCCCAACGAAGTCGCCGACTTCGATATCGAGGGCTATGACCTGTCTCTCGGTTACACCGGCCAGCGCGGCGAAGTGTCAGTAAAATACGCCAACATCGAATCGGAAAAAGACGGCGAGCCGGCTACCTCCTTCGATGGCAACTATTTCACCGCGCCACTGGGTGAGATCGTTACGGTCAGCGGCGCTTTGACTTTCCCCGCCCTGCCCCTGGAACTGGGTATGAGCGCCGAAATCACCTTGGACAACGACGCCCTGGAAGACGTCGGCAACGAGCAGGAGGGCTATACAGTGGTGGATGTCTACGCGGATTATCAGGCGACGCGCAATCTGTCGCTGCGTCTTTCCGTGGACAATGTCGGCGACGAGGATTACACCGACCGCGCCAGCTACGGCCAGGAGTTCGCCACCGTGGACACCCTGTTGGAACCGGGCCGGTCCTTCGCGCTGAGTGCCCGCTACGGCTTTTAAGCGCGCAACCGTTCGATCAGCCCCGCCATGGCCGCCAGCATGCTGCGGTTACGCACTTCGTCGCGGTCGCCGGGGAACAGAAAGTGCTGGGCTTCGGTAACGCCCTCGCCGAGGCCCCAGCCGATCCACACCGTGCCCACCGGTTTCTCGTCCGTGCCGCCGTCCGGGCCGGCCACGCCGCTGACCGACACGCTGACGTCGCCGTTGGAATACGCCAAAGCCCCGCGTGCCATGGCCAGCACCACCTCTTCGCTGACCGCGCCATGGGCTTCCAGTAGAGCACGCGGCACGCCCAGCATCTCTTCCTTGGACAGATTGGAATAGGTCACAAAGCCGCGCTCGAACCAACTCGAGGCCCCGGGCTCGTCGGTGAGCAGCCGGGCGATGCCGCCACCGGTGCAGGACTCCGCCGTGACCACGGAGAACCGCCGCTGTTGTAGAAGCTTGCCCAACTCCCGGGCCCGATCCGCCAGTCCTTGCATGCTGTTCACCTCTCAAATCCGATTTCCAGGGCCCCATGATGAATAACACCATGCTCGCTTCCCAGGGCCAAGGACATAAGCACGGCCCCGCCCCGGTCATGCTAACCTTACCCTCGCATTCAATCCCGCATAAGCACCCAACCCCATGACCGCCACCTCCACCGCCACACGACGCTGGCTCGAACGGCTCAACGGCTCCCGGCACATGCTCTGGCTGCTGGCGCTCTTCTCCTTTCTGGAGACCATCATCGTGCCGGTGCCCATCGAGCTGGTGCTGATTCCGCTGATGGCCCTCAACCGCCACCGCATCTGGCGCATCGCCACGGTCGTCACCGCCGGCTGCCTGGCCGCCTCGCTGCTCGGCTACGGCGTCGGCATGGTGCTTTACCAGTCCGTCGGCACCTGGTTCATCGACACCATGGGCATGCAGAGCGCCTACCAGGCCTACCAGGGCTTCTTCGACCAGTACGGCTTCATCGCCATCCTCACCCTGGGCATTCTGCCGATCCCGTTCCAGGTGGCGATGATCACCGCCGGCCTGTCCGGCTACCCCATCGCCCTGTTCGTGCTGGCCGCACTGATCGCGCGCGGCATCCGCTACTACGGCCTGGCGTGGTTGGTGAAGCGGTTCGGGCCGGAGGTGGAACGGATGTGGCGGCGGCATGCGCTGGTGACCAGCCTGGTGGCCGGGCTGGTGGTTCTGGGTGTGGCGTTGGGCATGCACTGGTTAGCCAAGATCGTAATGTGAACGGCAGACAAAACGTCGACCAGTGATGGGCCTGCTTACCGCCCTTTTAACTCCGCCAGTCTTTGCTCCAGTTCAGCGATTTGCCGGCGAGCCTCAGCGCCTTCCGGAATGTTGCGGCCGCTGTCGCGCCATTCGATGGCCGCCTTGAACCCCTCGGCTTGGGCGTAACGACGGAACCAGAGGCCTTCCGGATTGTGCCGCGTGATGCCATCGAACACGGTGGCCAGCATTTGGGTCTGTTCCAGCCCCATGTTCAGCATGACCTGATTGACCACCAGTTTGTGCATCTGAAGATGACTGCTCGGCACAGCGGCGATACGCTCGGCGATCTCCATGGTTTTCGCATCCAACTCGCCTTCCGGCACCACATAGTTGGCCAACCCCCACTCACCGGCCTGCGTGCCGGAAATCAGGTCGCCGGTGAACATCATCTGCTTGGCGCGGATCGGGCCGAGTCGGTAGGTCCACATCGCGGTGGTCGGGCAGCCCCAAACCCGGGTAGGCATGTAACCGATGCGTGCGTTCTCAGCCATGATCATCAAATCGCAACAGAGCGCGATGTCACTGCCGCCGGCCGCCGCCGCACCATGAATCTTGGCGATGGTCGGTTTACGTGAACGCCAGAGGCTCATGAAGTCCTCGGTATTCCGCTTCATGTGCGCGTAGTCGACCATTGGGTCCCAGGGGTTCGACTCCTGCTGACACGGATGCTCTTGCTGCTGTTCGGCGTATTGCGCCAGATCGTAGCCGCCACAAAACCCCTTGCCCGCGCCTTCAACCACGATGACATGCACTTCGTCGTTGTCTTCCGCCCATCTAACGGCCCGCCGGATATCATCGCCGGTTTCATCGATAATCGCGTTCAGCCTTTCCGGCCGGTTAAGCAGCAACCTGGCGATTCTTGGATTGTTCTCGTCCTGGGAAATCCGGACAGTTGTTAATTCCAGCATGATTCTCTCCAATACGACGACTTAGCGTTCTCTTGACAGTCAGTCAGGACTGACTGCAAAGTATCACCCTGGATTTCGGAGTGCAAATTCAATGAATAACTCGACGCGCGACCGCGCTTCTCGTGCCCTGAGGGATCGCATCACCGATGCGGCGGTGGAGCTGTTGATCAACGAAGGCGTGGCGAAGACCACCACGGTGGCGGTACAAAAACGCGCCGGTGTCAGTCGCGGCGCCCTGCTACACCACTTCCCCAGCCGGGCGCAGCTACTCGCCTCCACGATCGAAAGACTGGTGCGTCTGAACGAACAGCAGATCACCTCGTCGTTTTTGAACGGCGCCGACCCCGCCAAAGATCTGGAGCAGGCGCTTATCGCCCTGAGCGACACCATGGCGGAGCCGTCATATCTGGCCGAGATGGAGCTCTGGACCATATCGCGTAACGACGCAGAACTGCGCGACGCTCTCTATCAAGCAGAAAAAGCAGCCCGGTTTGACTTTGACCGAGTGGTGGGCGAGGTCCTCCAGTACTGGAAGACACACAAAAACTATCAGTTGATGGCCGACCTGAGCGTCGAGTTCCTTCGCGGCGTGGCCTTTTCGGATCTGTTGAGAAAACGGCCCGAATACCGCCTCCGCATGATTTCTTTATGGGTGGACGTGATCAAAAAATCGCTCGAAACCTAGCCCGCACCATTCTTCAAACAGCGGGCCTTCACAACAACAAAGGGAGAGTATCGATGAGCCAGGCAATACCCCACGATGACGCCCAAGCTGCTGGATTGCTTGAACAGGCCCCCAGCCCGCTGGCGCTACTACGCCGCACGGCCGCGCAATACCCGGACCACCCGGCCCTGGTTTACCTTCGCGATGCCAACGATCAGCAGCCCGTCACGCAAACCTACGGCGAACTGCTGACGGAAGTGGAAACGCTCTGCCGGGCGTTAAGAGCCCTGGGCGTGGCCCAAAAGGACGGCGTGCCGATTCTGCTGCCGCTCGTACCCCAGGCGGTATCCAGCCTGATCGCCGCGCTTACGGTTGGAGTCGCCTTCCCCGTGAACTTGCTGCTGTCTCCTGAAGCGATGGCGTCCCAATTCAAACTGGCCCGCGCCCGGCACGTTATAGTGATGGGGCCCCACCCGGCCCTGGACGTCCGTGAACGGGTCGAAGCCGCCATCAACCAATCCGGCGCGGACATCACACTTATTGAAGTGGCTCTCGGGGCGCCCACACCTGGGGCGTTCTCCTGGGCAGAATTGCTGGAAGCCGGCAACACCGACGCCAACGTCGAACACACCCCCGATGCCACCGCCGCACTGGTCCACACCGGCGGCACCACCGGTGCCCCAAAACTGGCCGAACTGACACAACGCAATCTGGCCGCTGGCGCGATCATGGCCGCCGCCGGTCTGGGCTGGCGGCAGACCGACCGCCTCCTCACCGGGCTGCCGCTTTTCCACGTCGGCGGTTCCGTGGACATGCTGCTTTCCGGCATCGCCGCTGGCGCGACGCTGATGTTTCCCACCGCCCTGGGCTTCCGCAACCCGGACGTCGTCAAGCGCTTCTGGCACCTGGTGGATGAGACCCGCGCCACCCTGGTCGGCGGCGTACCGACCATGCTGTCCGCGATGGTCACCAGCCCACGGGACGGCGCCACCCTGGACACTCTGCGCGGATTCGTGACCGGCGGCTCGCCGCTGCCCGCCGAACTGAAACGCAAGGTCGAAGAGATCAGCGGCAAACCTGTCTGCCAACTCTACGGCCAGACCGAAACCGCCGGCATCACCACCGCCCAGCGAGCCGACGGCAGCTACCATCCGATTTGCGGCGGCCAGCCGATTCCGATGATGAAGGTCGCCATCAGCGGGCCCGGCCTTAGCTTCCAGCCCGGCGATAAAGGCGAGGTGTTCGTCTCCGGCCCCAATGTCTTCCAAGGCTACCGCACCACCCACGGACTCATGGGCAACCCGGACGGCGGCTGGATCAGCACCGGCGACTTGGGCGAAGTGACCAAAGACGGCGACCTCAAACTGGTCGGCCGCAGCAAGGAAATCATCATTCGCAGTGGCCACAACATCGACCCACTGGTGATTGAGGAAGTCGCCATGAAGCATCCCGCTGTCGCCCAGGCCGCCGCGGTCGCGATGCCGGATGCCTATGCCGGCGAAATCCCGGTCCTCTATGTCGCGCTGGCGCCCGACGCGACCCTTACCACCGACGAAGTGATGGCCCATGTGGCCGACCGCATCGCCGAACCGCCGGCCCGCCCCAAGCACGCTTTTGTGCTAGAGGAGCTACCTCTCACGCCAGTTGGCAAAATCGCACGCTACCGGCTCAAACAGATGGCCACCGAGCATCAAGTACGCCGCCAACTGGCCGCGACCAGCACGCTGGAGGGTGTGATCTGTGAGGATAACGGTGCTCGGCGTGTGCGGCTTCAATGGAGTGACGGCGCGACCAGCGAACAACGAGAGGAGGCGGTTAGGGCTTTAGGAGATTTGGGGCTTGAGCAGGCGCCTTGAGGCCCGTGATGACCCGCCTGGCGCTTTGCCCTGCAAGAGACGTCGGCATCGCTCCAGGCCACGCAACGCGCCTCCCGTGACGGTTACTCGATGGCGTCGAGCATGCCCCAATGCGGGGAGAGCCGGCGCTGCTTCGCCAGATTCTGGACATGGTCTTTAAGTTCGTCGTCGATGTTGATGGTGATACGTTAGCGATTTCCCGTTCCGCATGCCCACTCGCACCAATAGAGCCTTGCGCGAGGGTTTGCTATTCTGCCCCGCTTACGTCCCGTGGCCCGGGGCGCCATCACTCTCCGAAAACAGGCGACACCGCGCATATGGCAAAGCAAGACTTGTCCGGCCATACCCCAATGATGCAGCAATATTTAGGCATTAAGGCCGAGCACCCGGATCAGCTGGTGTTCTACCGGATGGGGGATTTCTACGAGCTGTTCTTCGGCGATGCCCAGAAGGCGTCGCGGCTGCTGGATATCACCCTGACACAACGCGGGCAGAGCAACGGCAAGCCGATTCCCATGGCCGGGATTCCCTACCACGCCGCCGAGGGCTATCTGGCGCGGCTGGTGAAGCTGGGCGAGTCGGTGGTGATCTGCGAGCAGATCGGCGACCCGGCGCTGGCCAAGGGGCCGGTGGAGCGCAAGGTAGTGCGCATCGTGACGCCGGGCACGGTGAGCGACGAGGCGTTGCTGGAGGAGCGCCGCGACACGCTGCTGTGCGCGCTCTATGAGGACGGGCCACGCATCGGCGCCGCCAGCCTGGACGTGGCCGCCGGGCGTTTCGTGGTGACGCAGGTGGACGGTCACGAGCAACTGCAGGCGCTGCTGGAGCGTTGGCAGCCGGCGGAGTTGTTGATCAGCGAGGACCACGGCCTGCCCGGGCCGCTCAGCCAGCGGCCCGGGTGCCGGAAGCGGCCGCCCTGGGATTTCGACGCGGAGGGCGCGCGCCGGCAGCTCTGCCAGCAGTTCCAGGTGCAGGATCTGTCCGGCTTCGGGCAGCCGACGCCGGCGTCGGTGGCGGCGGCCGGGGCGCTGTTGCAATACGCCCGGGAGACCCAGCGCAGCGACCTGCCCCACGTCACCGGGCTGACCCTGGAGGCGTTCGACGACGGCGTCGCCATGGACGCCGCCACGCGCCGCAATCTGGAGCTCACCGAAACGCTCACCGGCCAGGAAGAGCCGTCCCTGGCCTGGGTGCTGGACAGCACCGAGACGGCGATGGGTTCGCGGTTGCTCAAGCGCTGGGTCCACCGGCCGCTGCGCGACCGCTCAGTGTTGGCCGAGCGCCAGGACCGCATCGCCGCCCTGCGCGACGGCTGGCGCTTCGAGACCGCCCGCCAGGTGCTGGACCGGATCGGCGATATGGAACGGATTCTCGGCCGGGTGGCGCTGCGCTCCGCCCGGCCCCGCGATCTGACCCGGCTGCACGTCAGCCTGTCCGCGCTGCCGGAACTGCACGCCGCCCTGCCCGATGACGCGGTGTTCCAGGGGCTGCACGACCGGCTCAGTGATTTCCCGGACAAAGTGGCGCTGCTGGCGCGGGCGGTGATCGAGAACCCGCCCATGTTGATCCGCGACGGCGGCGTGATCGCGCCGGGCTACAGCGAAGAGCTCGACGAGCTGCGCTCGATCAGCGAGAACGCCGGCGCGGTGCTGGTGGACATCGAAACCCGCGAGCGCGAGCGCACCGGCTTCTCCACACTGCGGGTCAAGTACAACCGGGTGCACGGCTACTATATTGAGCTGTCCCGCCGCGAGGCGGACCAGGCGCCGGTGGATTACCAGCGCCGCCAGACGCTCAAGAACGCCGAGCGCTTTATCACCCCGGAGCTGAAGGAATTCGAGGACAAGGCGCTGTCCGCGTCCAGCAAGGCGCTGAATCTGGAGAAGCGGCTTTACGAAGCGCTGGTCGAGGAGCTGGCCGCTGATCTCGGCCCGCTGCAGGCGAGCGCCGCGGCGGTGGCCGAGCTGGACGTGCTGGCCTGCCTGGCGGAGCGGGCGGAAACCCTCAACTGGGTGCGCCCGCGCCTGGTGGACGAGCCCGGCATCGAAATCGTCGACGGCCGCCACCCGGTGGTGGAACAGGTGATGGACGACGCCTTCGTGCCCAACAGCCTGCAATTGGACGATCAGCGCCGCATGGTGATCATCACCGGCCCGAACATGGGCGGTAAGTCCACCTATATGCGCCAGACCGCGCTGATCGCCCTGCTCGCCCATATCGGCAGCGCGGTGCCCGCGGCCAGCGCCCGCATCGGCAAAATCGACCGCATCTTTACCCGCATCGGCTCATCGGATGATTTGGCCGGCGGGCGCTCCACCTTTATGGTGGAAATGTCGGAGACCGCCAACATCCTTAACAACGCTACCCCGGAAAGCCTGGTGTTGATGGACGAGATCGGCCGTGGCACCAGCACCTTCGACGGGCTCAGCCTGGCGTGGGCGGCGGCGGAGCATCTGGCCCGCAATCTGCGCGCCTACACGCTGTTCGCCACCCATTACTTCGAGCTGACGCAGTTGCCGGAGCATCTGCCCGGCGTCTACAACGCCCATCTCACCGCCAGCGAGCACAACAACCGCATCGTTTTCCTGCACCGGGTTCAGGAAGGGCCGGCCAGCCGCAGTTACGGCCTGCAGGTGGCGCAGCTGGCGGGGGTGCCCGCCGGCGTGATCCGCCAGGCGGCGGACAAACTGGCGGAGCTGGAAAGCGGCGAGCGGCCGGTGCCGGCCCACACCGAGGCGCCCACCCAGGCGGACATGTTCGGCGCGGTGAGCGAGGTGGAAAAAGCGCTGCAGGATCTGGACCCGGACGATCTGACGCCGCGCCAGGCGCTGGACGCGCTCTACCGCCTGAAACGGTTAAGCGACGACTGACCAGCGGCGGCCGTTGACCACTTCGGTCAATCGCGGTGGCCACGGCGCTTGCCAGCCCGGCACAGTCGGGTAGACTAGCGCGGCCCCGAGGGAGGGCCACGCGCCGAGCGGCTGGCGCCCCTGGCGATATACCCCAAGCGGGCCGGTGATCTGATAGAATTCAGAGCTGGCCCTGGAAAGAGAATACACCTGGCGAGGACAGGCTATGACGTTCGTAGTAGGTGAAAACTGCATCAACTGCAAACACACGGACTGCGTGGAAGTATGTCCGGTGGACTGTTTCTATGAAGGCCCGAACTTCCTGGTGATTCACCCGGACGAATGCATCGACTGCGCCCTGTGCGAGCCCGAATGCCCGGTGAACGCCATCTTCTCGGAAGACGAGTTGCCCGACGACCAGCAGGATTTCCTGGAAATCAACGCGGAGCTGGCGGAGAAATGGCCGAACATCACCGAGATGAAGGATTCGCCGGACGATGCGGAAGAATGGGACGGCGTGCCCAACAAGAAGGAAAAGCTGGCCCGCGAGTGGTAAACCGGCGGGTAGCCTGAAATAAGAAAGGGCGGCATCCTGCCGCCCTTTTTGCGTCGAGTGTTCCTTACCCGATTGCGCTCACCTAGAACCTCCGTGTCCACCGTCCCTAGCTTTCCGTGTGCTCTTATCCGTGAGCACGGGAAGCACTATAGCAATCGCGAAGGCCGGCAAGGGTTAAAGATCAATAAAAACTGCGGCCAAGAAATGAGCCCTTTCAGCTCTTCCCCAGGAATATCAATGGCTTAGCGGAGCCGCCGATAAAAATTGAGGGCAACCGAGGACAGAAGATTGGTAGAAATGCTTACAGTCTTGTAAGATATTGCTTACAAACTCAGAGCATTTCAGCAGGCTGTTCCGGTGCCTAAAGGGCCCCCGGGACACACAGCGGTGCCACAAAGCCGCCAAGTTTTACAATCGCTCACGGCTTTTTACAGCATGGCCAAATCCGGCCCTGTAACCTTTTAATCAGATAAAGGGTATCCCCCCAAGGCGCTAGCAATAGCGCTCACAACCCCCCCTCATCCACCCCCTTTGGATGAGGGGTTTTTTTTGCCCGCTTAACGGGCGCCGAGGGCGTCGCAGGACTTCTGGAACTGATTTTCCAGCGCCTCCATCAGCGTGCCGGCGGCGGCCAGATCCCGATCCCGCGCGTATTGCTCGATTTCCAGGCAGATGGCCGTGACACGCAACGCACCGAGATTACCGCTGCTGCCTTTGAAGCTGTGCGCCTGCTGGCGGACGCTTTCGGCGTCGCCGGCGGCGAGGGCATCGTGCAGGGCTTGCAGGCGCTGGCCGCCGTCGCGCACGTAGGAGGCGACCAGGGTGTCGAAGTCGCCCCCCATGATCTCTTGCAATTCGTTGATAACGGCGCTGTCGAGCACCGGTGGCTGTTCCATGTCTCACTCCCTTGATGGCAGGCGGCCCGGATTCCGATGTTAAGCCTAAAGGACCACCTGGAAGGAAAGTATACTAAGCCGCAAGAGCGGGTTCAGGAAGCCGGGAGAGCCAGGAATGGGATTCAGGGCAACACGCCCAGGGTGCGGGCGCGGGCCACATCCTCGGGGATATCCACGTCCCACAGCGGCGGCAATACGCTCACCGGGGCGGCGTCGTTAAGCGCCACCAGCGTGTCGGCCATGGCGTAGTCGGTACCCAGACGGACCCCCTCGAAACGCCCGTCATGCCAGACCGCCGCGTCACTGCCACCGATCAGCACATAGCCGCCGTCCTCGCTGGCGCCCAGCACCACGCGGGCGTCGTTGAGACCGTCCACGGCAAGGGACAGGTAGGTCTGGTCGAGCACCGGGCAGTCGCTGCCCACCAGCAGCACCCGGGCCGCCTCCTGCAGGCCCCCCCGCAGCGCCGTGTTCATGCGCTCGCCGAGCCCGCCGCCCTGCTGCAGACCGACCTCCAAGCCCATCTCGCGGGCCCGGGCCGCCAGCCCGTCGTCCTGGTCATCAAGCATCAGCTTCGCCCGGCCGGGGAAGGCGGCGGCCTCAAGGAGCGTCCGGTCCAGCAGGCGCTGGTGCACCGCCAGGGCGGCGTCCTCGCCCAGTTCGGGAATCAGACGGGTCTTAACCCTGCCCCGGCGTGGTGCCCGGGCGAACACCAGCAACAAGGTGTCCAGGGTGATGTCGCGCTCAGCCGCCATGGTGCTGCTGACGGTAGTGTTGCCGGTAATAGTCGCGGTGCAGCCGGGCCGGGTCCTCGCCACGCCAGTAGCGCCAACGAAGCTGCCACATCAGCAGCATGGTGCGCCACACGCCGTTTTCCTCCCAGCGCCGGCTGTCGGCCACCAGGCGTGGACGCAGGCAGGCCGGCGACGCCAGGCGGCGCAGACGCTGGCTCAGGGCCACGTCTTCCATCAGCGGCTGCATCGGGAAGCCGCCCATTTCCAGGAACCGGTCGCGTCGCACGAAAATGCCCTGGTCGCCGGTGGCGATGCCGGTCCAGCGCGAGCGAACATTCATGGCGTGGCCGATCAGCGGAAACAGGCGATGATCACCGGACAGGCGCACGTCGAAACGGCCCCAGACGGCGTCGTCGGGCAGGGCTCGCAGGGCGCGGATATGACCGCGCACCACCCGGCCGCAGTCGGCGTGCAGGAACCACAGCCAGTCGCCTTCGGCGCGCTCGGCGCCCAGGTTCATCTGCCGGGCCCGGCCACGGTCGCAGTGCAACACCAGATCGGCGTGCTCACGGGCTATCAGGGCGCTGTTGTCGCTGCTGCCGCCGTCCACCACGATGATCTGGTCGCCCTCGCCCAGGCGCTCCCGCAGCATCTCCAGAAACGGGCCCAGACACTTCGCCTCGTCGAGCACCGGAATTACCACACTCAGGTTCATCCCAAAGCGCCTCCACAGCTACTGCCGGATCCCGCGGTGCAGCCGAAGCAATGATCGGCCACGTACACCGGCTCCCCTTCCTTGTCCGCCTCGAGCAACTCGCGGACATGGGGGCGCCGGTCATGGTGCCCCTGGGGCATATCCAGCATCTGGTTGAAGTCACAATCGTACAGGTAACCCTCGTAATCCACACTCAGGGTGTTACGGCACATCACCGCTTCCAGATTGTCGCGGTTGTAGTTGTCGCGCAACAACTGCATGTAATCGTTGAACTGGTTGTGCGCCAGCAGCACCGCGCCGAAGCGGCTGATGGGCATATTGGTGATGGTCAGCAGGCGGTTGAAGCGCACACCGAAGCGCTCATCCAGCTCACGGTGGTAGTCCGCCTCCAGGGCCGCCTGCGGCGGCGGCAAGTGGGCGCCCACCGGGTTGTAGACCAGATCCAGAGGCAGCGCCGGGTCGCCGTAACCCGCCGCGTTCAGCCGCCGGATCGCCTCAATGCTGCTGCTGTACACGCCCTTGCCGCGTTGCTCGTTGACGTTCTCTTCCAGGTAACAGGGCAGCGACGCCACGATCTGCACGCCCTGCTCCGCCAGAAACGCCGGCAGATCCTGATAGCCGTCCTCCAGCAAAATAGTCAGGTTGCAGCGGTCGATCACGGTGACGCCGCGGGCCCGGGCCGCGCGCACCAGATCGCGGAAATGGGGGTTCATTTCCGGGGCGCCGCCGGTCAGGTCCAGGACCTCCACGCGGCCCTGGTCCAGCACTTCGACGATCTGATCCACGGTCTCGCGCTCCATCATTTCGGTGCGCGTGGGGCCCGCGTTCACATGGCAGTGCACGCAGCTCATATTGCACAGATAGCCGAGATTGACCTGCAGAATGCTGGTGTGGCGCCGGCGCAGCGCCGGAAAGTCGGTACCACTGCGGAGCAAAAGCGCTCGAGTGTCCTTCATGGTGCGCTCCTCTACTTCTAATACGCCCATGGATGCATGTTTAAGGGAAACGTTACGTCAAAGAGGGGGCCCCGGCGAGAGTTTATCTGGATAACAAAGGGAAGATGGCGCCCCGAGCAGGAGTCGAACCTGCGACCTAGCGCTTAGGAGGCGCTTGCTCTATCCAACTGAGCTACCGGAGCGTGAGAGGCGTATTGTAGTGATCTAATCGTTTGATGCCAGTACACGGCTTTACCGGCTTTTACCTTGCTTTTGTTTACCGGCAGGCCGGGAATGGTTAGCGTCCAGGGTACTAAATCATTAACACCTAGGGAGAGGGACCATGAGCAAGATACTCGGCTTAATCATTCTGGTGCTGGATATTCTGGCGATCATCAAGATCGTCCAGTCCGGCGCCTCCACCGGCGAAAAGGTTCTGTGGGTCATCCTGGTACTGGTACTGCCGGTGATCGGTCTGGTGATATGGGCGCTGTTGGGCCCGGGTTCACCGGTTAAGAAGTAGCACCCCGGCGACCGGCGTCAGCCGCCGGTCGCCGCCCTTATCAGGGCCTGATTGTCCTGGCTGATCAGCCAGAAGCCCACACTGCCCAGCGACACCATCAGAAATTGCATATGCTGCTTGCGACCGCGTAACCAGGCCTGGGGCCAGTATTCGCGGACCGCCGCCACCTTCTCCATCAGAAACAGCAGCATCACCGCCACCGCCATCAGCGGCGTGGACGCCCAGGCCGGCAGAAACGGCGTGGCGCAGGCGGCCACCAGCAGTAGTGCCGCCATCGGCACCAGGCTCGCCTCTTCCCGTGCCAACGCCGACCCGGTGTACAGCCCCACCTGCAGCAGCAGATGCAGCGCCGCCAGCAACGCCACCAGCGCCACCCAGGACTGCGCCACGGTCGGCGGCGGCAGCCAGATCGCCGTAGCCACCGCCACCACCACGAAGCCGTGGATGAACTGTAATCGGGACAGGGTTTTCAAACCGGCCGGAAGCTCCGGGTCGCGGGGCAAACGCATGCAAGATCCTCACTGCGAGAAAGGGTTATAAATAGGGCTCGAACAGGTGCGACAGCGCGTTGCGCAGGTGGCGCCAGCGGCCCATGGCGCGGAATTCCGCCTCGCCGACCCGGAGGGCACCGCGCAGGCGGCGGTCGATCAGGTCGTTGGCCTGCTCCGCCAGCGGGTCATCATAACATTCCATATCGAACTCGAAGTTAAGGCGCAGGCTGCGCGCGTCCCAGTTACCGGAACCCAGCAGCACCCAGTGGCCGTCCACCGTCATCAGCTTGGTGTGGTCGAACGGCGGCGCCGAGAAGTGCAGTTCCGCGCCTTCGCGCACCAGCCAGCGAAGCGCGTGCAGGCTGGCCCACTGCACCAGCCGCAGGTTGTTTTTCTGCGGCACCACGATGTTCACCCGCACCCCTTTCAGCAACGCCAGCTGCAGGCTCGCCAGCAGGGTCTGGTCGGGCACGAAATAGGGCGTGACGATGCGCACTTCATGCTCGGCGGCGCCGATCGCCGCCAGCAGCGTCAGCCGGCGTTTGTCGAAATCCGCGTCCGGGCCGGCGTTGATACCGCGCGCCAGGGTAGCGCCGGCGTCCAAGGCCCCCAGGTAGTTGTCGTCCAGCGTTTCGCCGCAGGTGAACGCCCAATCGGCGACGAAGCTGCGCAGCAGATGCACCACCGCGGGCCCTTCCACCCGGGCGTGCAGGTCCTGCATGTGGGCCGGCTCGCGCAGGTAGCCGGCGCGGATATTCATACCGCCGGTGAACCCCATGCAGCGGTCCACCACCATCAGTTTCCGGTGGTTACGCAGGTTCAGGTACGGCATCCGCCAGGGCGCGATGGAGTGCAGGAAGCGCTCCACTCGCACGCCCCGGCGGCGCAGGCGCAGGGTGATCGGCGGCAGCGAATACAGCGCGCCGACACCGTCCACCAGCACCCGCACGGTCACGCCGCGCGCCACCGCCCGTTCCAGGGCGTCGGCCAGCGGCTTGCCGGCGGCGTCGTTGCCGAAGATATAGGTGGCCAGCAATACGCTGTCGCGGGCCTCGTCCACCGCCTTGATCATCGCCGCCAGCGCCGGCCCGGCTTCAAGCAGCTCGACCCGGTTGCCGCCGGTGAGCGGCAAACCGGTGAGGCGCCCCACCAGCCGCGCCAGCACCCGCAAGCGGTCGGATTGCAGCGGCGTGCCCTGATCCCGGCCGGCGCTCAGGGCGGCATCAATGGCGCCGCCGCCGGTGAGCTGCCGGGCGCGCCGCTGTATGCGGTTCACCCCCAGCAGCAGGTACAGCAGCGCGCCCAGCAGCGGCACCAGCCACACCAGGCCGGTCCAGGCGGCGGCGGCGCGGGCATCCCGTTTGTGCTGCGCCACGTGCAGCGTCACCCACACCGCCGCGACCACGCCGGTGGTGGCCACGATGGCGGGCCAGAACACCTCCAGCCAGGCGATCAGCCACTCCACCAGCGACGCCGCGCCGGCGACCCATTCCTGCATGCTGTCTCCCTTGCGATTGATTCCCCGTCCGCACGCGGCCCAGCATACACCAGTCCCCGGCGGCGGCGTTTTGCGCTCGGCGGCGCAAACGCATACCATAGCGCCGCTCTACACCCGCCGCGTTAACGACGCGCCGCCCCCTGGCCCTTTCGGCCCGCAGGGGTACTTATCCGGCCCAAAAGGCCACGGGGTCAGCCCCCAACGCAGACAGATATAACATGAACCACGCTGGTTGAAGCGGCCAGTGTACCGGCGCGCCCTTTGTCGCCGTCGGCGCATGATCAGGAGCGAAAACCATGTCAGAAGCGAATACGGTTATTCCGCTGCGTGAACATCAGGAGCCGGACACCCGGGAACCGCGCCGCTTTAAGGTGTTCACCGCCCGCCAGTTGGACAAAATCGAACAATTGCAGCGCCTCGACGAGGACGCCCGTTTCGCCATGCGCGTGGTGGCCAATGTGCTGCCGTTCCGCGTCAACGAGTACGTGATCGAGGAACTGATCGACTGGGACAAGGTGCCCGACGACCCGATCTACCAGCTCACCTTCCCGCAGAAAGGCATGCTGGCGCCGGAACACTTCGACAAGGTGGCCGAGGCCATGCGCGGCGGCGACAAGGCGGAGATCGACGCCGCCGTGGCCGAGGTCCGCGAGGCCCTCAACCCGCACCCCGCCGGGCAAATGGAACACAACATCCCGGAAGTGGACGGCGAGAAGGTTGAAGGCATTCAGCACAAATACAACGAAACCGTGCTGTTCTTCCCCAGCCAGGGCCAGGTCTGCCACAGCTACTGCACCTTCTGTTTCCGCTGGGCCCAGTTCATCGGCGACAACGATCTCAAGATCGCCACCAAGGAAGCCGGCCAGCTGAAACGCTACGTGCAGGCGCATCCGGAGATCACCGACATCCTGATCACCGGCGGCGACCCGCTGGTGATGAAGACCAGGAACCTGCGCGCCCACATCGAACCGCTGCTGGAGCTGGAGCAAATCCGCACCATCCGCATCGGCTCCAAGGCGCTCACCTTCTGGCCCCAGCGAGTGATCTCCGACAAGGACGCCGATGACCTGCTCGACCTGTTCCGTGAAGTGCAGGCCGCCGGCAAGCACCTGGCGCTGATGGCCCACTACAACCACTGGCGCGAGCTGGAACCGGCCATCGCCCGGGAAGCCATTGCCCGGGTACGCGAAACCGGTGCCCAGATCCGCGCCCAGGGCCCGCTGCTGGCGCACATCAACGACAACGCCGACGACTGGGCGCGCCTGTGGCAGACCCAGGTGGAGCTGGGCATCGTCCCCTACTACATGTTCGTGGAACGGGACACCGGCGCGCGCCGCTACTTCGAGGTGCCCCTGGCCCGCGCCTGGCACATCTACCGCGAGGCCATGAAGCAGGTCTCCGGCCTGGCCCGCACCGCCCGCGGCCCGAGCATGTCCAGCCATCCGGGCAAGGTGGAGATCCAGGGCGTCACCGAGGTCGCCGGCGAGAAGGTGTTCGTGCTGCGCCTGATCCAGGGCCGCAACCCGGACTGGGTACAGCGCCCGTTCTTCGCCAAGTACAACGAAGACGCCACCTGGCTCAACCACCTGGAGCCGGCGTTCGGCGAAGAGAAGTTCTTCTTCGACGACGAGCTGGCGGATATGGAAGGCGAATAACGCGCTCAACCCGGGCGCCGGAGGAGCACGGCCGGCCGACGTTCACAGCAACGCGGCCAGCCGCGCCAGCGCCCGCTCCACCCGATTATCCCAGCGCACCGCGCAATTCAGACGCAAACAATGATCGAACTTGCCGGAGGCGGAAAACAACGCCCCCGGCGCGAAGTTCACCCCGGCGTCCAGGGCCCGCTCCGCCAGCTCCGTGGTGTTCACCTGGCCGGGTAATTCCAGCCACAGCACGAAGCCTCCCGCAGGACGGCTGACCCTGGTTTCCGCCGGAAACAGTTCGGTGACCCGGTCGGTCATGCACGCCACCGCCCGGGCATGCTGAGCCCGCACCCGCCGCAAATAACGGTCGTAATGCCCCTTTTCCAGAAAATGCGCCAGCGCCAGTTGTGACGGCGTCGCCACCGATACCGTATTGATGAACTGCAGATACTGGGCCCGTTGAAAATCCCGCCCGGGCACCAGCCAGCCCACGCGCATCCCCGCGGACAAGGTCTTCGAGCACGACGAGCAGTAGTACACCAGGCCGTCCCGGTCCCAGGCCTTGATGGGCAGCGGGCGCGTGCCGCTGAGCGACAGGTCGCCGTAGATGTCGTCCTCCACCAGCGGCACGTCATGGTCCGCCAGCAGACGCAGCAGGGCCTGTTTCCGACTGTCGGGCATGCACGTGCCCAGGGGGTTGGAAAAGTTGGGCACCATGACGCAAGCGGCCACCGGCCAGCGCTCCAAAGCCAGAGTGAGCGCCTCCAGGGACAGGCCCTGTATCGGGTCGGTGGGAATTTCCAGGGCCTTGAGGCCCAGGGATTCGATCACCTGCAGCAGTCCGTAGTAGGTGGGCGACTCGATCGCCACGGTGTCGCCCGGACGGGTCAGCATGCGCAGGGCGATGGCGACGGATTCCTGGCAGCTGTTAGTGATCAGGACTTCATCCGGGGCCACCGGGCAACGCAACGCCGCCAGCCGACGTGCCAGCCCGGCGCGCAACTCCGGCGCACCGGGCGGGAACTCATAGCCCACGCAGCGGCGACGCTGTTCGCGCAGCACAGTGCGGAAGGCACGCTCCATCTGCGCCACCGGCTGGAAGTCCGGGTCAGGCACCGCCGCCCCCAGGTTCACCACCGTCGGGTCGTTCACCGCCTGCACCATGCGCAGCACCCGCTCCTGGCCGGTCACCGGGCGCGGGCGCCGGCCGGCGCTGGGCAGGCTGGGCGCGTCCCGCCGAGCCAACGGCGGGCACACGAAAAACCCGGATCGCGGTCGCGCCTCCAGCACACCGCGCTGCTCCAACTCCCGGCAGGCGCTCACCACCGTGGCCACGCTCACGCCGTGCTGCTCACCCAGCTTGCGCACCCCTGGCAGGCGGCTGCCCACCGGATAGACCTGATCACGGATCAGCGTCTGCAGCTGGTCCGCCAGTTGCTCATAGCGTTTGTTCGGATAGCCCATGGCCGCGCGCCTTCTCGTCACGTCATTGCCAGCACAGTTGCCGTGAAATCGAACGGCACAGTTCTCTCTCGCAACAAACTGTACCGGTTCAATTTCGACTTTTTATATCTGTATTGGCCAGACCTGTCCACCTAACCTGATCCCTCTGGATCAGGAGCCCACGCATGACCCTGGAACACCTTCTCCCATTGATCGGCTTCGTCGCCGTGATGAGCGGCACACCCGGCCCCAATAACCTGATGTTGATGGCGGCCGGCGCCAACGTCGGCTGGCGCCCCTGCCTGCCCCACCTGCTGGGCATCGCGTTCGGCTGTCAGGCACTGCTGTGGAGCCTGGCTCTGGGGCTGGGCGGGCTGCTGGCCCACTACCCGGCCCTGAACTGGGGGCTGCGGTTGATCGGCGCCGCGCTCCTGCTGCTGCTGGCCTGGCGGCTCGCCACCACCCGGGCCCGGCCCGGCGAACAGCGCGCTGCCCGGCCGCTGACGTTCAGCCAGGCGGCCCTGTTCCAGGCGGTCAATCCCAAAGCCTGGATGATGATGGTCACCGCCCTGGCCACCTTTACCGGGCCGTCGCGGTTCGTCGCCGATGTGGCGTTGGTCTCCCTGTGTTATCTGCTGGTCGGCTTGCCGCTGATCAGTACCTGGAACCTGGGCGGGGTGGTGCTCAAGGCGCGGCTGCACCAGGGGCGACGGCTCCGCCACTTCAACCAGGTGATGGCGTTACTGCTGCTGGCGCTGCTGTATCCGGTCTTCTTCAGCGCCGACGCACCGCCGCTGCCGGCGCCCGCGGCGACCCCGCCGCAGTGGTGGCTGAGCGTTATGTAGCCGCCCCGGCAGCCGGCACTTTTTCTTTGCGGGTGAGTCGCTTAGGCTTGGCGGGCGGCCCGCCCGGGCCGTCGATACGGGAAGCTCAGGGGAAGGCGGCGATGCACAACGGTTTCATGGTGTTGCACGGCAACCGGCTGGAGACGCTCACCAAGCTGGTGGTCGACTGGCTGAAGCAACACCCGCTGGCGCCGTTGGACGAGGAAATCTTCCTGGTCCAGTCCAACGGCATGGCCCAGTGGCTGAAACTGCAACTGGCGGACGCCCTGGGCATCAGCGCCGGCTTCCAGTTCCAGATGCCGGCCCGCTTCCTGTGGAGCGCCTACCGCACCGCGCTCGGTGAAGACCGGGTGCCGCGTACTTCGCCGTTCGACAAATCACGCCTGCTGTGGCGCCTCTACCGGCTGCTGCCCACCCTGCTCGACGCCCCCCATTTCGGGCCGCTGCGCCACTTCCTGTCCGACGACGTGGACGGCCGCAAACGCCACCAACTGGCGGAACGGCTGGCGGATCTGTTCGACGCCTACCAGGTCTACCGGGCCGACTGGCTGGCGGACTGGGAACGGGGCGACGACCGGCTGCGCCGGGCCGAGGACCGGGACCGCTTCGACGACTTCCCCGCCAGCCAGCTGTGGCAGGCGCATTTGTGGCGCGCCCTGCTGTCGGACATGGACGCGGAAAAACAAGGCCTCAGCCGCAGCGCCATTCACCGTGCTTTCGTTGACACCCTGCAGCGGGACGCGCCGCCGGCGGGCCTGCCGCGCCGGCTGATTATCTTCGGCATCAGCGCCCTGCCCCAGCAGGCGTTGGAAGCCCTGGCGGCGCTCAGCCGCCACTGCCAGATCCTGATGCTGGTGCAGAACCCCTGCCAGCATTACTGGGCGGACATCGTCGAGGACAAACAACTGCTGCGCCGTCAGCTCGACAACCGCAAACGTCACCTCACCGCGTTGCCGGACAACCCGATCAATCCGTTGCTGGCCGCCTGGGGCAAACAGGGCCGGGATTTTATCGGCCTGCTCTACGACCACGATGACCCGGACAGTTACCGCAGCGCCTTTCAGAATCAGATCGATCTGTTCGAGAACCTGGAACCACGCACCCTGCTGCAGCGGCTGCAACAGGATATTCTCGATCTGGAACCCTTGCCGCCACCCGGTCAGCAGCCGGCCCTGGAGGCCGACGGCTCCCTGCGCTTCCGCATCGGTCACAGCGCCCAGCGGGAGGTGGAGATCCTGCAGGACGAGTTGCTGGACCGCTTCAGCGCCGACCCGGATCTGCAGCCCCGGGACGTGATCGTCATGGTGCCGGACATCGAAGCCTATGCGCCGCACATCGACGCCGTGTTCGGCCGCCTGGAACGGGACGACCCGCGCTACCTGCCCTACACACTCAGCGACCGCAGCGCCGGCGCCGCCTCGCCGCTGGCCCAGGCGATCGAGTCGCTGCTGCATTTGCCGCAATGGCGGTTCACCGCCACCGACATTCTCGACCTGCTGGACGTGCCGGCGGTGCGCGAACGCTTCGGCATCGACGAAAGCGACCTGCCGCAACTGGCCCGTTGGATCGACCAGGCCCGCATCCGCTGGGGGCTGAACAGCGAACAGCGGCAGACCCTGGACGTGCCCGGCTTCGAGCAGAACAGCTGGGCGTTCGGCCTGAAACGCATGCTGGCCGGCTACCTGCTCGGCGATGGCCCGGCCTGGATGGGCATTGAGCCGCTGGACGAAGTGGCCGGCCTGGGCGCCGAGCTGGCCGGGCGCCTGGCGCGCCTGCTCGACACCCTGGAACACCACTGGCGGCAGTGTCGCCGCGACGGCGGCGCCCGCGACTGGCGAGAGCGCTTCACCGCCCTACCCGACGATCTGTTCCTGCCCGTGGACGAAGCGGATCAAAACCTGGACGCCGGCCTGCGCGACGCCCTCAACGACTGGATCGCCGCCTGCGACGAGGCGGATTTCGACAGCCCGCTGCCGCTCACCGTGGCGCGCCGACCGCTGCTCGACGCCCTCAACGCGGAGAGCCTGTCACAACGCTTCATGGCCGGGCGCATCAACTTCTGCACGCTGATGCCGATGCGTGCCATCCCGTTCCGCCATGTGTGCCTGCTGGGCATGAAGGACGGCGACTATCCGCGCCAGCAGCAGCCCATGGATTTCGACCTGATGCGCCAGTGGGGCAACTACCGGCCCGGTGACCGCTCGCGCCGCGACGATGACCGCTACCTGTTCCTGGAAGCGCTGCTCAGCGCCCGCGACAGCCTCTACATCAGCTGGACCGGCCGCAACGTGCGCGACAACAGCGAGCGCCCGCCCTCGGTGCTGGTGGCGCAACTGCGCGACCATATCAACCAGCGCTGGCACACCGACCAGGGCGAACCGGTGGACGCCCTGACCGTGGCGCACCCGCTGCAGCCGTTCAGCGCCGACTATTTCGACGCCGATAATCACCGCCTGCACACCTACGCCAACGAATGGCGCGCGCTGCACCAGGACGCCACGCCCCAGGTACGCAATGAACAACCGCTGGCGCCGCTGGAAACCGGCGAGCCGGTCACCTGCGCCGCGCTGGGCCGCTTTCTCAAGCAACCGGTGGCGCATTTCTTCGAGCACCGGTTGAAGGCCCGGCTGAGACAGGACCGCCGCGTGCTGGAGGACAACGAGCCGTTCGCCTTCGACGGCCTGCAACGCTTCCAGCTGCAGGATCAGCTGCTCAGCGACGCCCTGCGCGCCGGCCCGGAACAGGCCGGCGCCGCCATGGCCGCCGGGCTGGACCGGCTCGCCGGCAGCGGCGACCTGCCCCTGGCGCCGTTCGCCGAAGGCAGCCGCGACAGCCTGTTGATGCCGCTGTCCCAGCCGCTGGAGCAGTACTTCGCACTGCTGGCCGAATGCGGGGAACGGCAAGCGCAGCAGGAAATCCGTCTGCAGGCCGGGCCGTTGCTGATCGAGGACTGGCTCACCGACCTGCGCGGCAGCAGCGCCAATCCACAACGGCTGGTGCTGCACACCGGCCGTCTCAAGGACCGCTTCGACAAGATCACCCGGGAGTGGGCGCTGCACCTGGCCGCCTGCGCCGCCGGCCACCCTCTGACCACGCACCTGCAAGCCCAGGACGGTCGCCTGACCCTGCCGCCGTTGGGCCGCGACGCCGCCCAGGAGCACCTCGACCACATCGGCCACGCCTGGCGCCAGGCCCTGTGCGAGCCGCTGCCCATCGCCTGCGCCACCGCGTTCGCCTGGCTCAAGGGGGAGGAAAAGGACAACGGCGAATACGAAGCCCGCAAGCAATTCGAATCCGGTTTCATGCACACCGGCGAACAGGAAAAAGAGCCGGCCCTGGCCCGCGCCTGGACCGACTTCGACGCCCTGCTCGCGCCCCGCCACGGCGACGTCAGCGCCTTCGAATACTGGACCGGGCAGCTCTATGCGCCGCTGTACGCGCACACCCAATGGCACCAACCGGGGGAGCCGGCATGAACGCTGAACGACCGCTGCCGATTACCTTCCCACTGCACGGCACCCGGCTGATCGAGGCCAGCGCCGGCACCGGCAAGACCTTTACCCTGGCCGCCCTCTATCTGCGCCTGGTGCTGGGCCACGGCGACGACGACCAAAACAGCGCCTTCCACCGCCCGCTGCTGCCGCCGGAAATTCTGGTGGTCACCTTCACCGAAGCGGCCACCGAGGAACTGCGCGAGCGCATCCGCGACCGCCTCGCCGAGGCCGCCCGCCTGTTCGCCGATCCCGCCGCCCAGGCGCGCGACCCGGTGCTCGCCGAGCTGCTCAACGATTACGGCGAACCCGAGCAACGCGTCCGCTGCGCCCAGCGTCTGGAGGCCGCCGCGCAATGGATGGACGAAGCCGCCGTCTACACCATCCACGGCTTCTGCAACCGCATGCTCAAGCAGCACGCCTTCGATTCCGGCAGCCTGTTCAGCCTGGAACTGCAGGAGGACGCCAGCGACGAGCAGCAGCAGGCGGCCCGCGATTACTGGCGCACCGTGATCGCCGATTTCCCGGTCAGCGCCGCCAACGCGCTGCAAAGCGACAACCTGGGCAACCCGGACGCCCTGCTGGCGGCCTGCCGCCCGCTGCTGGGCCTGCGCGAAGCGGACCCGGACGTGCTGCCGCAAAGCGTGCGCCACTGGCTCACACTCACCGGCCCGCAGGCGGACACGGAACAGCGGGCGCGGCAACAGCTGGCCGCCGAGCTGCCGGACTTCCTGGAATGGGTGCGCGCCGCGCGCGACAACAAATGGCTCAACGGCAACAGCTACCGCACCACCAGCCTGCCGGGCATGCTGCAGACCCTGCAGCGCTACGCCAACGGCGAACGGCTTAACGACAAGGGCTACGAGACGCTGGCGAAGTTTTCCCACGACGGCATGAAGCTCACCAAGGCCGGCCAGGCCCATCGCCCGGACTTCGCCTTCTGCCAGGCCCTGGACGCGGTCATGGAGGGGCGCGCCAACACCCGGCTGCCGCGCACCGACCTGCTCGCCCACGCCGCCGCCTGGATTCACCAGCGCGTGGACAAGGTGCGCCGCCAGACCGCCACCATCGGCTTCGACGACATGCTCAGCCGCTTGCACGACGCCCTGCAAGGCGACAACGGCGAGCGCCTCGCCGAGGTGATCCGCAGCCAGTTCCCGGTGGCGCTGATCGATGAATTCCAGGACACCGACCCCACCCAGTACGGGATTTTCTCGGCGCTCTATGGCGGGCAGTCGAACACCGGCTGGTTCATGATCGGCGACCCCAAGCAGGCGATCTACGCGTTCCGGGGCGCCGACGTCTTCACCTACCTGAAAGCGCGCCGCGCCACCGAGGGCAACCACTACACCCTGGACAAAAACTTCCGCTCCGCCGAAGCCATGGTGGAGGCGGTGAACCATCTGTTCACCTACAGCCAGGAAGCGTTCGGCGACGTCTTCATGATGGACAACGCCATCCCCTTCGAGACGGTGAAAGCCCAGGGACGCCAGGAAGTGCTGCTGGTCGACGGCGAGCCCAAGGCCGGCGTCACCCTGTGGGTGGAAGACCGGGACAAACCGGTGAGCGCCGGTCAGTACCGCGAAGACCAGGCGGCCCGCTGCGCCAGCGACATCGCCCACCTGCTCAACGGCGCCGAACAGGGCGTCACCGGCTTTCGCGACGGCGACGGCTTTACCCCGCTGCACCCCAACGACATCGCCATCCTGGTGCGCGACCGCAACGAGGCCAAGGCGGTCCGCGACGCGCTGATGGCACGTCAGGTGCGCAGCGTTTATTTGTCCGATCAGGATGCCGTGTTCGCCCAGCCGGAAGCCTTCGACCTGCTGCTGATTCTGCACGCCTGCGCGGCGCCGGAATCCGACAGCCGGGTGCGCAGCGCCCTGGCCTGCTCGGTGCTCGACCTGGCCTACGCGGAGCTGGATGCGCTCAACCAGGACGAGGTGCACTGGGAACAGACCGTGGAGCGCTTCCACGGCTATCGCCACCAGTGGCGCACCCAGGGCGTGCTGCCCATGCTGCGCGGCCTGCTGATGGACTTCCAGGTGCCCGCCCGGCTCAGCCAGAGCCTGGACGGCGAGCGGGCCCTGACCAACCTGCTGCATCTCGCCGAACTGTTGCAGCAGGCCGCCACCCGGCTGGACGGCGAACAGTCGCTGATCCGTTATCTGGAAGACGCGGTGGAAAGCGCCGTGGAAGATCAGCGTTCCGGCAGCAAGGAAAGCATCCTGCGTTTGGAGAGCGACGACGACCGGGTCAAGGTAATCACCATCCACAAATCCAAGGGCCTGGAATACCCACTGGTGTACCTGCCCTTTATCTGTGGCTTCCGCCCGGCGGACAAAAACAAGCCGCCGCTGCGCTACCACGAAAACGACCACCTCAATGTGTCCCTGGAACCGGACGACAACGTCGAACACAAGGCCGACCACGAGCGGCTGGCCGAGGACATGCGCCTGCTCTATGTGGCCCTGACCCGCGCCCGCCACGCCTGCACCCTGGGCCTGGCGCCCTATATCAAGGGGCGCGGCAAGCAGAACCAGCTGGAACGCAGCGCCGTGGGGCGTCTGTTGTTCGGCGGCGGCGTCGCCAACGACGGCCTGATGGCGGCGCTGGCACCGCTGGCCTGCGACGCCATCACCGTGATGCCGGCGCCGGACAGCGACCAGGCGGTCTATCAGCCCCGGGAGCAGGCCCTGACGCTGAGCGCGCCGCTGTCACCACCGGCCCGGCAACGGGAGCCCTGGTGGATCGCCAGCTACAGTGCCTTGAAACAGGTCCAGGAAACCCTGGCGCCGGCGGATCCACGCGGCGACCAACTGGCCGAACAACACCACGAGCAGGACAGCGACCCGGCCGACGCGGACCAGCCGCCACGGCCAGACAGCATCCACGCCTTCCCGCGCGGCGCGGCGCCCGGCACCCTGCTGCACGATCTGCTTGAGCAGGCCGCCGACCAGCGCTTTGAACACACCCTGGCCGAGCCCGCCGACTTCGATCTCAACCTGGAAGAAAAGCTGCGCGCCCGGGGCTGGCAGGACCACACCGAAGTGATCCGCGACTGGTGGAAACAGACCCTCAGCGCCGAGCTGCCGCTGGCCGAGGGGCGCATCAGCCTGGCGACCCTGAACACCTATGTGCCGGAACTGGAATTCGTGTTCCCGGCCCACCGGGTCAAGGTGGCGGAGATGGACGCCCTGATCCGCCGGCACATTCATCCAGAGCACCCACGCCCAGGGCTGGAAGCGGATACCCTCAACGGCATGCTGAAAGGCTTTATCGATCTGGTGTTCGAGCACGACGGCAAGTACTACGTGCTGGACTATAAATCCAACTGGCTGGGCGCCGACGACCCCGCCTACACCCTGGACGCCATGACCGGCGCGGTGCTGGAGAAACGCTACGAAGTGCAGTACGTGCTCTATCTGCTCGCCCTGCATCGCCTGCTGCGCAGCCGGCTCGGCGACGGCTACCACCCGGAGCAGCATCTGGGCGGCGCCGTCTACGTCTTCCTGCGCGGCCTGCGGGGGCCGGCGGCGGGCACCGTGTTCGACCGGCCCGACACGGCCTTGATTGAAGCGCTGGATGCGCTGTTCGGAGGCGCCCATGCAAACTGATCTGTTCGCCACGCTCGACTGGCAGGACGCGCTGGCGCAGCTGCGCGACCAGGGCCTGCTCCGCGATCTGGATGTGGCGGTGGCCCGCTTCCTGCAGCGGCAATGCCCGCAGGCCGGCAACGAAGTGCTGCTGCTCGCCGCCTTCACCAGCCACCAACAGGCCAGCGGCCATTTGTGTCTGGATCTGAACAACCGCGAGCTGGCCACCCAGTTGTGGGGCAGCAACCCACCGCCGGCGCTCACCGCCCTGCTGCCCGGCAATGTGGACGACTGGCTGCGGCAGTTACAGCAGAGTGCGCTGGTCAGCGAGAACGGCGCTCATTCGGGCGACACCCCGCCGGGCGGCACGCCCCTGGTGCTGGACGGCGGCCGCCTCTATCTGCGCCGTAACTGGTCCCGGGAAGTGGCGGTGGCCGAGGCCATCGAGGCGCGCTTGGCGAGCGGCGGGCCGGTACCCGTGGCGGCGCTGCGCGAGGCTCTGACCAAACTGTTCCCCGGCGCCGATGAATCGCACACGGATTGGCAGCAGGTGGCCTGCGCCCTGGCGGTACGTGGCGGTATCGGCATCATCACCGGCGGCCCCGGTACCGGTAAAACCACCACCGTGGTGCGCCTGCTGGGGGTGCTGCAAAGCCTGGCCATGGCCGACGGCCGGCGCTTGCGCATGCGGCTGGCGGCGCCCACCGGCAAGGCGGCGGCGCGGCTCACCGAATCGATCGGCGAGCAGCTGCAAAAGCTGCCGGTGGACGCGACCGTGCGCGACGCCATTCCCACCGAGGTGACCACCCTGCACCGGCTGCTCGGCACCCGCCCGGACAGCCGCCACTTCCGGCATCACCGCGACAACCCGCTGCACGCGGACCTGGTGGTGGTGGACGAGGCCAGCATGATCGACATGGACATGATGGCCAGCCTGCTGGATGCGCTGGACCCGCGCACGCGGCTGATTCTGCTCGGCGACAAGGACCAGCTGGCCAGCGTGGAAGCCGGCGCGGTGATGGGCGATTTGTGCCGCGACGCGGACCAGGGCCTCTATAACCCGGACACGGTGGCGTACCTGCGCGACGCCTGCGGCGCGGACGTCGGCCCCTGGGCCGGCGACGGCGCCGCCCTCGCCCAGCAGACCGCCATGCTGCGCACCAACTGGCGGTTCAAGGACACCCCGGGCATCGGTGAGCTGGCGCTGGCGGTGAACGGCGGTGACCCGGCGGCGGTGGCCAAGGTGTTCAAACAACAACGGCCCGGCCTGCGCGGTCTGTCCCTGGGCGGCCTTTCCCTCGGTGACCTTTCCCTAAGTGAAAAAAACGACACGCTCACCGACCTGCTGCTGGACGGCGACGGCCAGCATCCCGGTCTGCGGGCGCTGTTCGCGGACGTCGGCGCACCGCCCGATGACGGCCAGCCCGACAACTGGGCCGCGCAACGCCTGCGCCAACTGACCGGCCAGCAACTGCTCAGCGGCCTGCGCAGCGGCCCGTTCGGCGTGGACGCGCTGAACCGCTTGATCACCGAGCGCCTGCGCCGTGAAGGCCTGGCCGGGGACCACGACTGGTACCCGGGCCGGCCGGTTATGATGACCCGCAACGACTATCAGCTGGGCTTGATGAACGGCGACGTGGGGCTGACCTTGCCCCACCCGGACGGCTTGCGGGTCGCGTTCCAACTGCCCGACGGGCGCATCAAGTGGGTATTGCCGAGCCGCCTGGACAGCGCCGACACCGTCTATGCGATGACGGTGCACAAGGCCCAGGGCTCGGAGTTCGGCCACACCCTGCTGGTGCTGCCGGACCATCCCCACCCGTTGCTGACCCGGGAACTGATCTACACCGCCGTGACCCGCGCTAAACAAGCTTTCACCCTGATCGAGCACGGTCCACCCGCCGTGCTTGCCGACGCCGTTAGACGGCGCACTTGGCGCGCCTCGGGCCTATGGCAAAAACTGAACCGCTAACCCACAAAAAAGGGGCGGCAAAAGCCGCCCCATGGGTTCGCTGAGCAAGGCAGCTTAATCACTCCTTGAATTGCGCTTCCTTCTCTTCGCTTTCCACCACGATGTCGGCGCGGCGGTTCTGCTCGCGGCCTTCCGCGGTGTCATTGGGCGCCACCGGACGGCTCTCGCCATAGCCCTGGGTGTCAATCACGCCGCTTTCCACCTGGTACTCCTGGATCAGCTGGTCACGGACGGAATCGGCGCGGCGCTCGGAAAGACCCTGGTTATAGGTCTCGGTGCCGATGCTGTCGGTATGGCCTTCGACGCGGATCCGGTTACCGTCACCGTCGCGCACCTTCTCGGCGGCGCTGCGCACTTCGTTGTTGAACTGATCGCGGATGTCGGACTGATCGAACTCGAAGTAGATGGTTTTAACGGTTTCTTCGCGGCGCACGTCATAGACCTGACAACCCCGCTCGTCGACCACCGCGTTCGGGGCCGTGCCCGGGCAGGCGTCGCGGGCGTCGATCACGCCGTCGCCGTCGCTGTCCTTGCTGACCACTTCGGCGGGTTCGTCCACGGCGGTGCGCGGTTCGCTGTCGGACTCGCGGCCACTGACCGCGAACATCAGGTTTACACCGGCGTAGACCTGGCCTTCCCAGAATTCCCGGTCCGTGCTGTAGGCGTGCCGCGTACCCAGATCCAGCAGCACGTTTTTAAGAAAGGCACGCTGAATGCCCATCTCCACGCCGGTCATGGTTTCTTCGTTGTCGTTGATTTCCTGGGTGCCCACGTTCAGCCCCATGTAGGGCTCGAAACCGAGCAGGCTGGTTTCATCGAAATGGTGACGCAGGCTGGCGTAGTAATTGACCACGTCGGATTCGCGGTCGGTGTACTTATGCTCGACCTCGTCGTTTTCTTCGTACCAGGCCTGCACCGACCAGCGCGGGCTGAAGCGCCAGCCGATCTGGCCACCCAGGAAGGTGTCGTCGTCGAGACCGTCCACGTCCCCGATCACTTCGTTGTCGTAGAAAAAGTACTGGCTGGCATGCCCACCAATGTAGCCATAGGTATCTGGCACGTTTTCATGGGCGAACACGGGGGAAAAGAGAAACGGTGACGCAAGCACCGCGGTCATCATGGACTTTTTCATGGCAAGCTCCTTTGCGAATCAGTGCTGATCAACCGCAATTCTGATCCGCAAAGGCGGGCTTGGGGATGGGCAAACGTAAACAGTTTCGAAAATACGTATGGATTTTACCCGGTTATTACAATGCCGTTTCCCGGCGTTACAAGTCGGTCAACGGAATTAACCGGGTTCGTGTTTTCAGATACGTTTTATTTGGTCACCCATTGCCCGGTGGGGGTCTTCACATATTCACCGGCCGGGGTTTTTTCAATCGCTTTCTGGCCGGCCAGATTGGCGACCTGCTCCAGGCTGATGCCGTTTTCCCGGGCGATGCGTTGATACGCCTGGCGGCGCTTTTCGTTCACGTCGGAGACCAGCTCCACCGCTTCCGAGGTGGCCTTCACCACGCCCAGATAGCCGTTCGGCTGCTCGCCCACCAGGCCCTGGCTTTTCGCGCTGTCCAGCTCCAGGGCGAACGCCGCGCCGGCGAAAACCAAGGTGACCGCGAACAGCAGATGTCGAATAAATGTCATGTTTCTCTCCTGATCCCTTCCTAGAACAACTCGCTGTCTTCACTGAACAAGTCGTCAATGTCCTTCTCGACCTTAAGACGGATTTCATGATCGATCTTAACGTTGAGGTTGATCGTGATCGGTTCCTTGGGGGCTTCCAGCGCCACCCGCGGCGTGCAGGCAACGGCCAGAGGCGCCATCAGCACCAGCGCCAGCAGGCGCCTGTTGCGATGTCCGTTGATCCGGTCTGTCATGGTCTGGTCTCCGTCATCACTCTGTCGGTGATTCGTTCACCGATGCGTAAACTGCGTAATAGCTCTAGCACATTTTCCTTGTGGGTGTAATTAAAGACCACCGGCAGGCCGTTTCGTTGCGGATTGGTACCGCGAATGTGCACGGCGGCGTCCAGCCAGCCGTCCTCGGCCATATCCACTTCCGCGCTGAAGCGCTCCACGCGCAGCGGGTTGAGCGCCTCCAGCGCGATGGATACCGCCCGGTTGGATTCCGCCATCGCCTGGGTGCCCGCCGCCGGCAGCAACGCCAGCGACAACGGCGTCTCGTTGGCCAGCCGGCCGTCGCGCACCGCCACGCTGTCGGGCGCCAGGCGCAGCGGTATATAGCCGCCCACCTCGCCGGTAAGGCTGACCACCGCTTCGTTCTGCAACGCCGCCAGCTGATTGAGCTCAATACCGGTGAGCACCACCGGCTGCCACTGCGAGGACGGCCAAAGTAACCGGGGCGCGCGCACTTCGCCACCCAGTACCTGCGCGCTGATTTTCTCGAAACGCCACTGCTCCAGGTCGGTCTCCACGCCCATGCGCACCTCGGTGACCGGCACCCCCACGTCCAGGTTGGCGAGTATCAGCGGCGCACGGCTGCGAAGGCTTGGCGCCTGGCCCTGGCGCCAGTCCAGCGCCAGATCAGCGTCGAGACCGCGCGCCTGGATGCTTCCCCAATCCAACGACAGCGCTTCGCCCTGAAGGGTGCCGTCGACCTGAAAGGCGTCGCGCCATTGCCAGCGACCGTCCATCACCAGGTCGCCGGCGCGAGTGGTCAGCGGCAGTCCACGGCTCATGGCCGGCACCAGCGGCGAGCGGCCCTGCACCGTGCCGCTGAGCCCGGCGCCGCCCTGGCGGCCACGCATGGACAGCCGGGTGCCCCACTGCGCCACCGACAGGTCCGCCTGGAAGGCGGCGCCATTGAGGCGGGCGCTGCCGGTCACCGGTGGCAGGGTCCAGCGCTCCGCCACCAGACCTTCGGCGCGCACTGCCAAGGCGCCGGTGGGCCCGCCCTCGCCGATCACCAGCGGCTCGCTGACGCGCAGCGTAAGCGGTTTGACCAGGCGCGTACCGTTCACCGTGCCGCCCACGGACAAGCGGCTGCCGGCCAGCAGGCTCAGGTTGTCACCCCACCGCCAGTGCCCCTCGGCGGTTACCGCGCCGCCCTGGCCGAGCGTCGGCACCAGGCTGTAGAAGTGTTCGCCGCTGGCCTGGAGCCGGCCCGCCCAGACGCCCTCTTCAAGCGCGCCGCTGAGCGAGCCCCGGAACGGCAGGCTCTGATAGCGGCCCTCGACACTCGCCTGAAACGGCCACTGCGGCGGCCGCAGTCCGTCCACCGGCAGCCGTGCCGTCACGTCCAGATCGGCGGATTTCAGGCGCAGCCGGGCCGGCTCGCCGCGCACGCCGGTGGGGCCGGCGTCGCCGGTCCAACCGCCGCTGACCCGGTAACCCTGCCAGTGTCCGTCCACGGTGATGGCGCCGCGCCACTGCAGATCATTGGGCCGCCAGGCCAGACCGCTTTCCGTGGTCTCGAGAGTGAGCTCCCGCCAGACCAGCGACAGCGGCACGCTGGCCTGGCCCTGCATGGCCAGCGGCGCGGTGACCGGCTCGCGCAATTGCACCGTCAGATCCTCGGCCAGCCCGCTGAGCGTGAACGGAGACACCGTTACCTCACCGTCCCGCCAGCGGAACGCCACCTCGCCGCCGAGGCCTTCGCTGAGCGACAGGCTGCCCTGCCCTTCGCCCAGCCGCGCCGCCTCACTGCTCAGCGACAAGGCGGCCCGACCCTGGGGGCCGTTGGCCACCAGGCGACCGTCCGCCTGCACCAGCGCCGCGCCTTCGCCGCGGGCCTGGAGATCCTCGCCGGGGCTCACCACCCAGCCGGCGCCCACCGCCAGCGGTTCGTCCAGACCCACCTGCAAGCGCCAGAGGTCACCCTGCCAATGGGCCCGCACACTCAAGTTACCTTGCGGCCCCTGGTTCTCCAGGCCCAGCCCACGGCCCAATGCCGCCAGTTCACCGTTAAAATGCTTCGCGTCGGTCCAGTCCCCGGGTAACCAGAGACCGTCGCCTTGCAGGCGCACCTCGCCCTGCAAACGCTGATCCAGGTGCGGCCCCTGCACCGTGCCGGAGAGCCGCCAGCGACCGCTTTTCTGGCGGTATTCCGCGTTCAAACGGGTATCGCGGAATTCTGCGCGGCCGTGCCAGGCCCCATCACGCTGGGTCAGGTTCACCATCACCGGCGGCAGATCGTGGTATTGCACCGCCCACACGGTGACGTCCAGCGCCGGCAACGACGGCAACTCCGTAAGCGGCTCCGCGTCCGGGTCAGGGCAATCATGGATGCCCAGGGTATCTACCGTGAGGGTGAGGGGACGCAGCGCGGTTAACCGTACACCGTGGGCCTCCAGCGGGCGGCAACCGTCGTGCTCCTGCCAGACCGCGGAAAACATCGGCCCGCCACGCCAGCCGGGGCCCTGCCAATGCCAACCGCTAAGGCGCACCGCCAACAGCGCGACGGCAATCAGCAGCAGCAGACCCGCTATCAGCATCAGTGGCAGCAGCCAGACCAGCCGCTTGCCGAACAATCGTTTTGCCATCAAGTCGCGTGACCTTTATTCCCTGGGCCGAAGTAGCCAAAGAATGGCGGTTTCAGCACGGGAAATACAGGCCTAACCCGCGGCGAACGCGGCCAGGTGCTGGTCGGCGCCGCCGAACAGGCCGTCCATGGCGGTGATACGCTTGAAGTAATGCCCCACCGCCAGCTCGTCGGTCATGCCCATGCCACCGTGCAGTTGCACCGCTTCCTGGGCAATGTGCCGGCCGGCGCCGCCGATACGGGCTTTCAGCGCGTGCACCGCCTGGCGGGCGTCGTCATGGCCTTCCAGCGTTTTCAGGGTGGCCGCCAACAACAGCGAGCGGGTCTGCTCCAGGGCCATGAACATATCCGCCATGCGGTGCTGCAGCACCTGGAAGCTGCCGATCGGCACGCCGAACTGTTTGCGGGTTTTGCTGTACTCGACGGTGTCGTCCAGCAGCACGGTCAACGCGCCCACGGCTTCCGCGCCCAGGGCGAGAATGGCTTCGTCGAGCACCTGGCGGACCGGCTCGAACGCGGTGTCTTTCGGAAAAATCAGCGTGTCGGCGGACAAACGGACAGCATCAAGCTGCAACCGCGCCGCCCGGTGGCCGTCCACCAAACGATGCGGGGTCAGGGTCACGCCCTCACTGGTCGGGTCGAGCAGGAACAGCGACAGGCCCTGTTGATCGCCGGGCTCGCCACTGGTGCGTGCCAGCACCAGGATACGATCGGCCTGATCGCCGTTGAGCACCACTGTCTTGCGGCCGCTCAACACAAAGCCACCGCCCTCCTCGCGGGCTTCCAGCGCGGTGTTTTCCGGGGCGAACACACGCTCCTGTTCGTCCACCGCCAGTGCCAACTGCAAGTCGCCCGCCACCAGATCCGGCACATAGCGGGCCCGCCAGCCGGCGTCGGCCCGGCGCAGGATGCCACCACCCAGCACCACCGTGGCCAGGTAAGGCGTGATCACTCCACCGCGCCCCAGTTCTTCCAGCAACACCATGGTTTCCACCAGGCCGGCACCGAGACCGCCATCGTCCTCGTCGAACGGCAGCGCCAGCCAGCCCAGTTCGGCGAACTGATGCCAAAGGGTTTCGGGCTGGTAGCCACCCTGCACAAAACGGCGCGCGCTGTCGGCCAGCATTTGCTGCTCATCGCTCAGGGAAAAATTCATCCTCGTTCTCCTTCCGTCGCCGTTACAGGCCCAGTACCGCCTTGGCGATAATGCCGCGCTGCACCTCGTTGGACCCGCCGTAAATGGAACAGGCCCGCGCATTGAGATAGGCCGCCATGCCGGTGAGCGCGTACTCCGGGCCCAGGGGCTCGTCATCGCCGCCGGGCACCAGGGCTTGCGGCTGCCAGACCAGCGCCTGGCTGCCCAGCGTCTCGATACCCAGCTCGGTGACTCGCTGCTGCAGCTCGGTGCCGAGGATCTTGGTCATCGACGACAGCGCGCCCGGGTCCTTGCCCGCCGACAGCGCCGACTTGATGCGTTTTTCCGTAAAGGACAGCGCCAGCACCTCGCTCTCGCAGGCGGCCACCTTGTGTGCCCACACCGGGTCGTCACGCAGGCTGCCACCGCTGGCGGTGGTCTGCCGCGCGGCGATCTGCTTGAGCCGCTGCAACTGCACCCCCAGCGCCGGCGCGTAGTCCTGCCCACCTCGTTCGAAGGTGAGCAGATACTTGGCCACGGTCCAGCCGTCGTTCTCTTCCCCCACCCGGTTGCGCTTGGGCACCCGCACATTGTCGAAGAACACCTGGCACTGCTCCGGCACTTCATCAAGGCCAACAATCGGCTCCACGGTAATCCCGGGGGTGTTCATATCCAGCAACAGGAAGGTAATGCCCGCCTGGGGCTTGCCGTCGCGGCGGGTGCGCACCAGCAGGAACATGCGGTTAGCGTGATGGGCGTAGGTGGTCCAGATCTTGGTGCCGTTGATCACATAGTCGTCGCCGTCGCTTTCCGCGAAGGTCTTCAGCGACGCCAGATCGGAACCGGCACCGGGCTCGGAATAGCCCTGGCACCAGATATCCTCGCCGGAAAGGATGCGCGGCAGGTAATGCGCCTTCTGCTCCTCGGTGCCGAACCCGATCAGGCAGGGCCCGCACATCTGCAGCCCCATGGGAATCAGCGGCGGCGCCTCCGCGCGCACCAGCTCCTCGGCGAACACCGCCCGCTGACCGACGCTCCAGCCGGTGCCGCCGTACTCCTTCGGCCAGTGCGGCGCCACCCAGCCTTTCTTATGGAGAAGGCGCTGCCACGCCATCACCTCCTTCACCGGCGCGAACACCGAAGTGGTCTTGCGCCCCGCCTCCAGAATCTCCGCGGTCAGCGACTCATCCAGGAACGCGCGCACTTCCTCGCGGAAGTGCCGCTCCTGCTCGGGTACTTTCAGGTCCATGGTTCACCCCGGTGGCACGTTGGCTGGCCAGCATAGAGCCAGCGGATTTCAGAGGCACTGGCCTCAAACACCGTCGGCCTGACGGAAACGGTCAGGCCCGGCATTCCAGCCCTACTCTACTCGGGTCGGCGCCGCCCCGACTCGGCGAAACGGACGAGGTTTGCCGGCAATCACCCGTCGCAGGCACAGCCCGGTGGCTTGGTGCAGGTGTAGCTGCGGCTGATGCAGGAGTTACCGCAGGCCTTGCCTTTCCGGCACACCTTGCAGCAACTCTGAGGGACAAGCTCTTTGTCGCGAAGAATATCCGGCAGTGTGTCGCCGGCATTCTGGTTTTCGTTGAACAGACTCTCGATGAGATCAACGGAAGATTGCGGCGCCTCCGCCGGCTGAGCCGCCAGCGCCGCCGCTGACCACAGCGACACCAATACGATGAGTATCCGGATCGTCCCCTGCATAAGTAGCCCCTGATCGTTTTTATTTTATTAGGAAGATTCACTTTAGTCGCAGTGGAGGGAAAAGGTAAGCAATGGAACAGAGGCCCAGAAACGAAAAAGGGCCAGCCGCCCGCAGGCGACTGACCCTCTTCGTTGTATTTGGTCGGGACGGAAGGATTCGAACCTTCGACCCCTTGCACCCCATGCAAGTGCGCTACCAGGCTGCGCTACGCCCCGAAATTGTGTGGCTCCGCCCGGGGAAGGTTCAGTGCGGCGAAGCGGCGGGAATCATAACGGATTCCCCTGTCGGATGGAACCCGGAATCCGCACCCGTTGGCGCGGATGCTCAGGAGTTGAGCAGGCCGGGTTCAGGGATGGCGGACGCTGTTGATGCGGTCCGCATTGAGTACGTCCAGCACGTCTTCCAGTTCGACGATCATCTGCTTGATCATCTGGTGGTAGCGGGTGGACTGCTCCACGTTGGCGTCGCCGGAGAGCTGCTGACGGGCGCCGCCGATGGTGAAGCCCTGCTCGTAGAGCAGGCCCCGGATCTGGCGGATGGTGAGCACGTCCTGGCGCTGGTAGTAGCGGCGGTTGCCGCGCCGCTTTACCGGCTTGAGCTGGGGGAATTCCTGCTCCCAGTAGCGCAGCACGTGCGGCTTGACGTCGCACAGCTCGCTGACCTCACCGATGGTGAAGTAGCGCTTGCCGGGGATCGCCGGCAGTTCGTCGTTATGACTGGGTTCGAGCATAGTCTTCCACCCGCTGTTTCAGTTTTTGCCCGGGACGGAAGGTGACCACGCGGCGCGCGGAGATCGGGATCTCTTCCCCGGTTTTCGGGTTCCGGCCGGGGCGCTCGCTTTTGTCGCGCAGGTCGAAGTTGCCGAATCCGGAGAGCTTCACCGGCCGGTTCTCGGCCAGTGAGTCTCGAATCTGCTCGAAGAACATCTCCACCAGTTCCTTGGCTTCGCGCTTGTTGAGACCGAGCTCCTCGAACAGCCGGTCGGCCATGTCTGCTTTGGTCAACGCCATTGGAAATGCCTCAATCCAGGCCCTTTCTTCAGTCCCTGAGGGTCGCCTTAAACTGTTGTTTTAACTGAGATACTACCGCTTCAACCAGGTCGTTGACCTGAGCATCCTTAAGAGTGCGCGAAGGATCCTGGAAGGTCAAGGTCAGGGCCAGGCTTTTGCGTCCGGCCTCGATGTTGTCGCCCTGGTAGAGGTCAAAAATATGCACCTGGCGGAGGCGGTCGTCGCAGGCCTGGTGGGCGGCGGCGACCATCTCGCCGGCGGGCACGTCGGCGTCGACCACGAAGGCCAGGTCGCGCTGCACGCGGGGCTGGTCGGAGACCGGCTCGAAGTGCGGCAGACGGCCGAGACGCAGGGGCTCCAGGGCCAGTTCGAACAGGTACAGGCCCTTGGGCAGGTCCAGCTCCGCGGCCAGGCGCGGGTGCAGGCGGCCAAGGTGGCCCACGGTGCGGCCGTCACGGGTCACTTCGGCGCATTGGCCGGGATGCAGCGCCGGGTGGCTGCCCGGCTGGAACGCGAAGGCGTCCGGCTGTGACAGGGCCAGCAGCGCTTCCACGTCCCCTTTCAGGTCGTAGAAGTCCACCGGGCGCGGCTTGCCCTCCCAGTGGGCGGGCTGGGCGCTGCCGTAGAGCAGGCCGGCGACCATCGGCTCCTGGGCCAGGCCGTCCGGGCCGGGCACGAAGCGCAGGCCGGTCTCGAACAGGCGCAGACGGCTGCACTGGCGGTTAACGTTGCGCTCGGCGGCGCTCAGCAGGCCGGCGATCAGGCCGGTGCGCATCACGCCCAGATCGGCGGAGATCGGGTTGAGCAGCGCCAGCGGGGCGTGGTCCGGGTCCACCTTGGCCTGCAGTTCCGGCGCCACGAAGCTGTAGGTGATGGCTTCCATATAACCCCGGTCGCGCAGGGTGTCGCCCAGGCGGCGCAGCGGCAGTTCTTTCTCCGGGGCGGGGTCGCCGGCGGGGGTGCCGGCGGGCACGCGGCTGGGCAGGTTTTCGTAGCCGTGCACGCGGGCCAGTTCTTCGATCAGGTCCTCCTGGATCGCCATGTCGAAGCGCCAGCTGGGGGCGCGCACCGACCACTGGCCGGCGCCGGTTTCGGTCACCGCCATGCCCAGGCGCTCGAGAATGTCGACGATGTTGGCGTCGTCCAGGGACGCGCCCAGCAGGCGGGTCACGCGCTCGGCGCTCAGCTCGATGGTGGCGGGCTCGGGCAGCTTGTCCTCGGCCAGGGTTTCGTCCAGCGGGCCGGCTTCGCCGCCGGCGATCTCCAGGATCAGCGCGGTGGCGCGTTCCAGGGCGCGCTGTTGCAGGGCCGGGTCGACGCCGCGCTCATAGCGGTGCGAGGCGTCGGTGTGCAGGCCGTAGCGGCGCGCCCGGCCGACGATGGCCAGCGGGCTGAAGAAGGCACACTCCAGGAACAGGTCGCGGGTGCTTTCGGAGACGGCGCTGGGGCGGCCGCCCATGACGCCGGCCAGGGCCAGGGGGCCGTTGTCGTCGGCGATCAGCAGGGTGTCGTCGTTGAGCTCCAGGGTCTGGTCGTCCAGGCTTTGCAGGGTCTCGCCGGCCCGGGCGCGGCGCACGCGGATGCCGCCGGTCAGTTTGGCCAGATCGAAGGCGTGCAGCGGTTGGCCCAGTTCCAGCAGCACATAGTTGGTCACGTCGACAATCGGGTCGATGGCGCGTACGCCGGCGCGCCGCAGGCGCTCGACCATCCACAGCGGCGTCTCGGCGGCGGCGTTGATGCCGCGGATTACCCGGCCCAGGTAACGCGGGCAGCCATCGCTGTCGTCCAGGGTGACCGGGAAGCGGTCGTCCAGGGTGGCGGGCACCGGCTCAATGGCGGGCTCGTTGAGCGGGGTGCGGTTGAGCACGCCCACTTCCCGGGCGATGCCGCGCACGCTCAGGCAATCGGCCCGGTTGGGGGTCAGGTCCACTTCGGTGACGGTGTCGTTTAAAGACAGGTAGTCGCGGATATCGGTGCCCACGGGGGCGTCTTCCGGCAGTTCCAGCAGACCGTCGATGCGGTCTTCGAGGCCCAGCTCGGAGCCACCGCACAGCATGCCTTCGGAGGGCTCGCCGCGCAGCTTGGCTTTTTTGATCCTAAGGTCGCCGGGCAGCTCCGCGCCGACCCGGGCGAACGGCGCTTTCAGGCCCTCGCGGGCGTTGGGGGCGCCGCACACCACCGGGAAGGTGCTCTCGCCGTCACTGACTTCACAGACGCGCAGCTTGTCGGCGTCCGGGTGCGGCTGGCAGCTTACGATCTGCCCCACCACCACACCGGTGAACGGCGGTGCGGCCGGTTCCACGGCGTCCACTTCCAGGCCGGCCATGGTCAGTTGGTGGGCCAGGGTGTCGCTATCGATGTCCGGGTTGACCCATTCCCGCAACCAGGCTTCATTGAAACGCATTCTTTATAATCCCCTAGGCGAATTGCGACAAAAAACGCGCGTCGTTCTCGAAGAACAGACGCAGATCGTTGACGCCGTAGCGCAGCATGGCGAGGCGCTCCACGCCCATGCCGAAGGCGAAGCCGCTGTAGCGGGTGGCATCCACGCCGCCGTGCTCCAGCACCTTGGGATGGACCATGCCGCAGCCCATGATTTCCAGCCAGCCGCTGTGCGAGCACACCCGGCAGCCGTCACCGCCACAGGTCATGCAGCCCACGTCCACCTCGGCGCTGGGCTCGGTGAACGGGAAGTAGCTGGGCCGGAAGCGCACCGGCAGGTCGTCCACCTCGAACACGAACTTGAGGAACGCCGCCACGGTGCCTTTCAGGTCCGCGAAGGTGATGTTCTCGTCCACCAGCAGCCCTTCCACTTGGTGGAACATGGGCGTGTGGGTGAGATCCGAGTCGCAACGGTAGACACGGCCGGGGGCGATGATGCGGAACGGCGGCTCGCCCTTCTGCATCACGCGCACCTGCACCGGCGAGGTGTGGGTGCGCAACAGACGGCCGTCACCGAAATAAAAGGTGTCGTGCATGGCCCGGGCCGGGTGATGGGCGGGGATGTTGAGCGCCTCGAAGTTGTGGAAGTCGTCTTCCACTTCGGGGCCTTCGGCGATGTCGAAACCCAGCCGCAGGAAGAAGTCTTCCATGCGCCGGCGCATGCGCGTGACCGGATGCAGTGCCCCGGGCTGTTCGCCCCGGCCGGGCAGGGTCACATCCAGGGTCTCGGCGCTCAGCTGCTCGTTGAGCGCGGCCTCTTCCAGCGTGCGGCGGCGCTCATCAATGGCCGTTTGCACCCGCTGCTTGCCGTCGTTGATCAACGCGCCGGCCTTGGGCCGCTCTTCCGCGCTCAACCCGCCCAGGTTCTTCAGCAGCGCGCTGATCTCCCCCTTCTTACCCAGGTAACGCACCCGCACGTCGTCCAGCGCGCGCGCGTCACCGGCCCCGGCCACTGCCGCCAGCGCCGCCTCCACCAGGCTTTCCAGGTTCTCCATCATACGATTTACCCGTTCCCGTTTTTATCTATGCCTTGCTTCGGAAGCGCCAGTCAGGGCTCCCAAAACGAAAAAGGGGAAGAGCGCGAGCTCTTCCCCCGTTTCGGAGTGCTGTCGTGTAGGCTAACCGACAGTCAGCTCAGGCGGCGAGACTCGCTTTGGCTTTCTCGGCCAAAGCACCAAACGCTGCCTGATCACGAACCGCCAGGTCCGCGAGCACTTTACGGTCGATCTCGATGGACGCCTTCTTGAGGCCGTCGATCATACGGCTGTAGGACATGCCGTTGACACGGGCGGCGGCGTTGATCCGCACGATCCACAGACGACGGAACTGACGCTTGCGCACCTTCCGGTCACGGTAAGCGTACTGGCCGGCCTTGGTGACCGCCTGTACCGCCACGCGGAAGACGCGGCTACGCGCCCCGTAATAACCTTTTGCTTGCTTGAGAATCTTCTTGTGCCGGCGACGCGCCTGCACACCACGCTTAACTCGAGCCATTGTTCAGACCTCCAAAAACCGGTGATTTAGCTGTAGGGCATCATGCGCTTGACCAGGGGTACATCGGACTCGTGTACCTGGGTCTTGGGGCGCAGATGACGAATCGTCTTGGCGGACTTCTTCGTCAGGATGTGGTTTTTGAATGCCTGCTTACGCTTGAAACCGGAGGCGGTTTTTTTAAAACGCTTTGCGGCCCCGCGGTTTGTCTTGATCTTGGGCATGGTACCTATCTCAAGTTGTGTGAATAAAACAAAAGCAACCGGGGTTCCGGTTACTTTTTCTTCTTGCTGCCCGGGCTGAGCACCATGATCATCTGGCGCCCTTCCATGTTCGGGCGTTGCTCGACGGAACCGTGTTCCGCCAAGTCGGCCTCCACCCGCTCCAGCAGTTCGCGACCCAGCTCCTGGTGAGCCATTTCGCGACCGCGGAAACGCACGGTGACCTTGGTCTTGTCGCCGGCCTCGAGGAAGCGCTTGAGGTTACGCAATTTCACCTCATAGTCGCCGGAGTCGGTGCCGGGACGGAATTTGATTTCCTTCAGCTGAGTCTGACGCGTCTTCTTGCGTGACTCCTTGGCTTTCTGCTTTTGTTCGAACAGATGCTTGCCGTAATCCATGATCCGACAAACGGGCGGTTCCGCATCAGGGGAGATTTCCACCAGATCCAGTTGCTTGCCGCTGGCCTGCTCGATGGCCTCCTCTATGGGAACGATGCCTACCTGCTCGCCATCGACGTCGATCAGTCGAACCTGAGTCGCCTGGATTTGCTGATTAATTCTGGCACGCTGCTCGCGGCCTTTGCCTCCACGCTTAATGTCGTGAACCTCCAACTGGTTAATCGAACGAGGCCGCCATCGCCTCAGCGGCTCTTGAATATAGCCGGTCATTCTAGGCGACCCCTTGGTCTGCGTAAACCTGGGGTGGCCAAGCGCTGAATTCAAGAGCGGCTCGAAACTGGTAGAACCGGGCGGATTCGAACCGCCGACCTCTGCCATGTCAAGGCAGCGCTCTAACCAACTGAGCTACGGTTCTGCAGAGGGGCGCAATTCTAGGCAGCCAGGACGCCGCTGGCAAGCCCTTATGGACCTGTGGTGGCTATTTGCGGCGACCACCCCAGGCCGCTTCGATCTGGCGGGCACGGGTAATCGATTCCTGTACCAGCTCGGATTGGTGCTCGGCGAATTCGCGGATGATCTCCAGGGCGGAGCGCACGTCGCGGCGGAAGATGGTCTCCACCAGGGCCTTGAAGAACGACAGGCACTCTTTCATCTCGTCGTTATCCAGGTGCAGGGCCATGAAATAGGTGCGCTGCAGCGCCGGATGCAGGTCGGTGAGCACGTCCTCGACGAAGCCGTTGCGGGCGAACGGGTAGGCGTGCTCCAGGAACTGGAAGCTGAGGTCGAAGAAGCGCTCCAGATCCCGGTCGGAGGCGGCCACCTGCAATTCATGGATCAGCGCGATGATCGGGTCCAGGTCGTCCTCGCGGACATTCTTGATCGCCTTGCGGATCACCAGCCCGAGCAGCACCTGCACCAGCTCATAAAGGCCGCGCACCTGGCTTTCCGACATTTCCTTCACCACCGCGCCCCGGCGCGGCAGGATGTCGATCAGATGGCGCCGCTCCAGGATCAGCAGCGCCTCGCGCACCGACCCCCGGCTCACTTCCAGCTCGCCGGCCACGCGCAGCTCCTGAATCCGGTCGCCGGCCAGCATGTCACCGCGAATGATCTGCGCGGCCAGATGGCCGGCGATTTGTTCGGAAAGGCTTTCCCGGGCTTTAAAGGTCACGTTGGCCTGCGTCCGCTGGCGAATGGAAGACGGTGAAAATCACTTTGTCCGACTATAAAACAATCCAGCAGGGCGACCAAGCCGTCACCGAATGCAAAAAATCCGCACCGGGCATGACAAGGCCCGCCCGGTCTGGTTAATTGGCAGGTACATCGGGATTGCGGACGGCCAACACGCCAAGGGCAGTAATGAAAAGGTTAATCACCGAACTGGCGGAACTGGACGGCCTGTTCGACCACTACGCGGAGCGCTTCGGGCGGGATCAAACGCCCTACCGGAACCACGTTTACCGGGTGATCAACCTGGTGGCGGCGCAGCGCACGCTCACCGGTGACGACCTGCGCAAGCTGGAGCTGGCCGGCTTCTTCCACGATGCCGGCATCTGGCTGGCGGGCACCTTCGACTATCTGCCGCCCTCGGCCCGGCTCGCCTGCCACTATCTGGATGAACACGGCCTGCACAGCTGGAGCGACGAAATCCACGCCATGATCGTCCAGCACCACAAACTCACCCGCAGCAACGCCCCCGCTGAAACCCTGGTGGAAGCGTTCCGCCGCGCGGACTGGATCGACGTCTCCCTGGGGCTGCTGCGCTTCGGCGTCGACCGCGAGCGCCTGCGCGAGATCAACCGGCGCTTTCCCAACGCCGGCTTCCACGCCCTGCTGTTCAGCCTCAGCGCCCGGCAGCTGATCACCCAGCCATGGCGGCCCTTTCCGATGCTCCGGCTGTAACCTACCGGGGTAGGACCTTTTGTCACTTGGTGCGGGCGCCCCTGATGCGGCAGCATACCGGGTATGACAGCGGCCCCGCCCGGAGCCGCCGGATCACTCAGGAGCTTCGCCGATGACCGAGACCCTGGCCCTGGACCTGGCGCGCACCCAGTTCGCGTTCACGATTTCGTTTCACATCATCTTCCCCGCCATCACCATTGGCCTGGCCAGTTACCTGGCGGTGCTGGAAGGGTTGTGGCTGTACACCAAAAACACCCTGTACCGGGACCTCTACCATTTCTGGGTGAAGATCTTCGCGGTCAACTTCGGCATGGGCGTGGTTTCCGGCCTGGTGATGGCGTACCAGTTCGGCACCAATTGGAGCTTCTTTTCCGAATTCGCCGGCAGCATCACCGGCCCGCTGCTGGCCTATGAAGTGCTCACCGCCTTCTTTCTAGAGGCCGGCTTCCTGGGCGTGATGCTGTTCGGTTGGAACCGGGTGGGCCCCGGGCTGCACTTCTTTTCCACCGTGGTGGTGGCCATCGGCACGCTGATTTCCACCTTCTGGATCCTGGCGTCCAACAGCTGGATGCAGACGCCCCAGGGCCACGAGATCATCAACGGCCAGGTGGTGCCGGTGGATTGGATGGCGGTGATCTTCAACCCCTCCTTCCCCTACCGGCTGATGCACATGTCGGTGGCCGCGTTCCTGGCCACGGCCTTGTTCGTGGGCGCGTCCGCGGCCTGGCACCTGTTGCGGGGCCGGGACAACCCGGCGGTGCGCAAGATGTTCTCCATGGCGATGTGGATGATGGTGCTGGTGGCGCCGGTGCAGGCGGTGATCGGCGATTTCCACGGGCTCAACACCCTGGAGCACCAGCCCGCCAAGGTGGCCGCTATGGAAGGCCACTGGGGCGGCGATGAGGCCGCCGACGGCGAGGGCCTGCCGCTGATCCTGTTCGGCTGGCCGGATATGGAAGAAGAACGCACCCGCTTCGCGGTGTCGATTCCCCATCTGGGCAGTCTGATCCTCACCCACAGCTGGGAAGGCACCATTCCGGGTCTGAAGGAATTCGCGCCCGAGGACCGCCCCAATGCGCTGATCGTGTTCTGGTCGTTCCGCATCATGGTGGGTCTGGGGCTGCTGATGATTCTGCTCGGCGGCCTGAGCCTGCTGCAGCGCTGGCGGGGGCGCCTCTATAACAGCCGCTGGTTCCTGCGCTTCGCGCTGCTGATGGGCCCGGCCGGCCTGATCGCCATTCTGGCCGGCTGGTACACCACGGAAATCGGCCGCCAGCCCTGGGTGGTGTACGGGCTGATGCGCACCGAAGACGCGGTGTCCGCGCATTCCACCGCCACCCTGGGCGTGTCCCTGGCCCTGTTCGTGGTGGTCTACCTGTTCGTGTTCGGCGCCGGCGTGGCCTACACGCTGAGGCTGGTGCGCAAGGGGCCGCAACTGGAAGAAGGCGCCCGGGAAACCTCCGGCGGACCGGGGCAGCAGCGGCACGCCATGCGCCCGCTGTCGGCGGTGGAGGAAGACCTGGACGATGACGACGACACGGACGGAGGACGCTGAGCCATGGGTATTGATCTGCCTCTTATCTGGGCGCTGATTATCGGTTTCGGCGTCATGATGTACGTGCTGATGGACGGCTTCGACCTGGGCATCGGTATCCTTTATCCCTTTATTCCCGACCGTCAGCACCGGGATGTGGCGATGAACACGGTGGCGCCGGTCTGGGACGGCAACGAAACCTGGCTGGTGCTGGGCGGCGCGGGCTTGCTGGCCGCCTTTCCGCTGGTCTATTCGGTGGTGCTCACGGCGCTCTATCTACCACTGATTTTCATGTTGCTGGGGCTGATCTTCCGTGGCATCGCGTTCGAGTTCCGCTTCAAGGCCCGCGACCATGAGCGCCATATCTGGGACAAAGCCTTTATCGGCGGCTCCTTCACCGCCACCTTTTTCCAGGGCGTGGTTCTGGGCGCTTACGTCAGCGGCCTGCCGGTGGAGAACGGCGCCTACCCGGGCGGCCCGCTGGACTGGATCGCCCCCTTCCCGCTGTTTACCGGGGTCGCCCTGGTGTTCGCCTACGCGCTGCTCGGCAGCACCTGGCTGATCATGAAAACCGAGGGCGAGCTGCAGTTCCGCATGTTCCACCTGACCCGGCCGCTGATGTGGATATTGCTCGCCGCCATCGCCGTGATCAGCCTGTGGACGCCGCTGCGCGATCCGGTGATCGCCGAGCGCTGGTTCAGCTTCCCCAATATTGTCTGGTTCTCGCCGGTGCCGCTGCTGGTGCTGGGCGCCGCCCTGCTGATGCAGCGAGCGCTGGCCCGAGGACGGCCGGTGGCACCCTTCCTGCTGGCGCTGCTGTTGATGTTCCTGGGTTACGCCGGGCTGGCGATCAGCGGCTGGCCGAACATTCTGCCGCCGGACATTTCCATCTGGGAAGCGGCCGCCCCGCCCCAGAGTCTGGGCTTCGCCCTGGTGGGCGCGTTGCTGATCATCCCCTTCATTCTGATGTACACGGCGTTCGCCTACTACGTGTTCCGGGGCAAGGTGCGCCCCGGCGACGGCTACCACTAAAGCGTTCAGGAGCAAGCATGCAAGGTCGTGAAACCCGGGACCAGAACGGCGCCAACGCCCCGTTGCGCAAGCGGCTGGGCTGGCTGGTGCTGATCTGGGTGGCCAGTGTTCTGACGCTGGCAGGCGTGGCCTGGTTAATGCGGTTGTTTATGAACGCTATCGGCTTGCAGACCCAATAAGCGAGCCTGTAAGAAAATCCTCACGAAAAAGTTACTCACAGATTCTGTGGATAACTCTGTGTATAGTCTGTCAGGAACTGTCCCCAGGGCCCATGATCACGCCGATGACCCCTAAATGACGAAAAAATATCCATATTATTAATTTCAATAAAATCAATCAGTTACAAACCTTTCCTTCGCAAATCAAGCGGTTACGGGTGCTTGCTAAAAGTGAAATGAGCAATCCTCGTCCGCTGTGCAAAACTACACACCTCCGAATGCCCCTTCACAGTGCTGTCACAGACCGCTGAGGCCGTTGTGGTGCGAAATGGCTGACACCTCCAGGGCCATTCAAGCACGCACCAGGCGCGCATTGATCACGCCTTCCAGCGCGCGGATCGCCGCCATCGCCGTGGCGTTCGGTTCCTCCGCCAGGTCCAGCAGGTTATAGGCCAGTTGGTCCCGGCTTTTGTTGAGCATGTCGATCACGTTGATGTCAGCGTCCGCCAGCACCGACAGCACCTGGCCGAGCATCTTGGGGATGTTGCGGTTGGTCACCGCCAGGCGCACGCCGGGGCCCGGCTCGAGGATCAGATCGGGGAAGTTCACCGAGTGGCGGATATTGCCGTTTTCCAGGAAATCGGTGAGCGCGTCGGCGGCCATCACCGCGCAATTCTCTTCGGACTCGCCGGTGCTGGCCCCCAAATGGGGCAACGCCAGCACCCCGGGCACACCGGTCAATGCCAGGCTGGGGAAATCGGTGACGAAGCCGCGCAACTTGCCGGCGCGCAGGGCCTCGGCCACCGCCGCGTCATCGACGATGCCCTGGCGGGCGAAGTTGAGCAGCACCGCGTCTTCCTTCATCGGCGCCAGCTGAGCGGCGCCGATCAGATCCCGGGTGGCGTCCAGCAGCGGCAGGTGCAGGGTGACGTAATCCGCCCGGGCGAGCAGCGCTTCCAGGCTGGCCATGGGCGCCACCTGGCTGGGCAAACGCCAGGCGGCGTCCACGCTCAGTGCCGGGTCATAGCCGATCACGTTCATATCCAGGGACAAGGCGGTGTGCGCCACCCGTGAGCCGATCGCGCCCAGCCCCACTACACCCAGGGTACGGCCACGCAGCTCACGGCCCTGGAAGTGCTTCTTGCCCTCTTCCACCTGACGGTGCAGGTCCGCTTCGCTGTCGGCGCGCAGCCCGGCCACCCAGTCCAGCCCGTCACGCAGGTGGCGCGAGGCCAGCAGCAGCCCGGCCACCACCAGCTCTTTCACGGCGTTGGCGTTGGCGCCGGGGGTGTTGAACACCGGAATGCCCTGGGCGCTGCAGTGGGCCACGTCGATGTTATTGACGCCGGCGCCGGCGCGGGCCACGGCTTTCACGGTCGGGGGGATGTCGGCGCCGCCAAGAGGGTGGCTGCGCAGCAACAGGGCGTCCGGTTCGGACAATTCGCTGGCGACCTCGAAACGGTCGCGGGGGAAACGTTCCAGGCCGCGCAGGGCGATCTGGTTATAGGTGCGAATGCGGAACATGGCGGTCCTCCGAAGGGCTGCGGGTCTCCACAGCCTCTCCGTAAACCGCCGTAATTTCCAGAGTTATTGCTGGAAGGTCATGCCCAGGCGGCGCCCTACTTCCTCGTAGGCTTCGATCACATTGCCCAGGTCCTGGCGGAAGCGGTCCTTGTCCATCTTCTCGCGGGTGTCCTTGTCCCACAGCCGGCAGCCGTCCGGGGAGAACTCATCACCGAGCACCACCTCGCCGTGGAACAGGCCGAATTCCAGCTTGTAGTCCACCAGCAGCATGTTGGCGTCCAGGAAGCGCTTCTTGAGCACGTCGTTGACCTTGAAGGTCAGCTCTTTCATCTTCTCGATGTGCTCGGGCTTCGCCCAGCCGAAGCTGCGCACGTGGTACTCGTTGATCATCGGGTCGCCGAGGGCGTCGTCCTTGAGGAACAGCTCGAAGGTGGGCGGCGTCAACTCCTTGCCCTCTTCCACGCCCAGGCGGCGCACGATGGAGCCGGCGGCGATGTTGCGCACCACGCATTCCACCGGGATCATGTCCAGCTTCTTGACCAGCGATTCGTTGGCGCTGAGCAGCTTCTCGAAGTGGGTGGGGATGCCGGCGTCACGCAGCATCTCCATGATCGCCGCGTTGAACTGGTTGTTCACCGCGCCCTTGCGATCCAGCGCTTCTTTCTTCTTGCCGTCGAAGGCGGAAGTGTCGTTGCGGAACACGATCACCAGCCGCTCCGGATCGTCGGTGGTGAATACGGACTTGGCTTTACCCGCATAGAGTTCGTCGCGCTTTTCCATGACCTACCTGCGTTAGTTTGAGAACCCCGCGCGCTCGCCGCCGGGGCGTCTTAGTGAATGTCGAGCCAGCCGAAGCCCTGCTCCTGGCTGGCCACGCGGATACGCTCGCGGCCCGCTTCCACCGCCTGGTGAATCCAGCCCAGGGCGTGATCCGGCGTATTGTTCTGCTCGCTAAGGTGCGACAGCACCAGATGCTGAAGCCGGTCCACGTTGCAGTGGCCCAACAAGGTGGCCGCCTGCTGGTTGCTCAGGTGCCCCAGATTACCACCCACCCGCCGTTTCAGGGACGCCGGATACGGGCCGGCGGCGAGCAGCTCCGGCTCGTGGTTGCACTCCAGCACCAGGGCGTCGCATTCGCGATAGGCCGCCACCACATGGGGCGTCAGTGAGCCCAGATCGGTGAGCACGCCCAGTTCCCGTTGCCGCCAGCTGAAGCGGTACTGGCAGGGCTCCAGGGCGTCATGGGGCACGGTCACCGGCGTCACCGTCATATCCGCCAGCTCGAAGGCCCGGCCCGGCCGCACTTCACGCCAGTCGGCGCCGTGGAAACCGGCCGCCTTGCCGGTCACCGCGCGGGCGGTGCCGAAGGTGCTGTACAGAGGGGTTTTGTACTTGCGCGCCAGGGCGCCGGCGCCGCGCACGTGGTCGCCGTGCTCGTGGGTCACCAGCAGCGCGGCCAGGTCCCTGGCGCTGAGCCCCAGGGCCTCGAGCCGGCGTTCCGTTTCCCGCAGGGAAAAACCGCAATCCACCAGCACCAGCAGATCGCCGGCGCACACCAGGGTGCCATTGCCTTTACTGCCACTGCCCAGGGACGCCAGCCGCAAGAACGCTCTCCCCTATACGGCCCGGCCGGCGGCCGGAGCCCGGTTCACAATTCGCCGTTGATGCTTTCCAGAATCGCCAAGCCCGATGCTTTTTCGGCCAGCGCCGTGCCTTCCTCGTTGAGCACCGCCACCTGGATACCATTGGTGGTGTGGCTCAATTTCAGGCGCGCCTGGGGCGGCTGCAGCTGATAACGCTCGGGCACGGTGAGGAAAAACACGCCCTGGTCCCGGTTGCGGTCGGTGACGCGCAGGTCGGTCTGGGTGAGCGCCTCGGTGACCTTCTCCCAGGCCCAGGCGAAGCTGGTCGGCATCATGATGATCGGATAGCCGCTGCCGTCCTTGGCCAGCACCGGCTGGCCGGTGTCGGCGGGCGCGGTTACCGGCGTATCCTCCTGGTCGTCCTCGGCTTCGCCGGGCGCGGCCACCAGTTGCGGCGGGCGGGGCGCTTTGAATTTGTCCTCGCCCTCGCCTTTACCCTGCAGGCGGCGCTCCATCTGCGGCACCGCGTAGAGCGGCTCCGCGCCAATGAACACCATATCCCCGGGCACCGTCATCGGCTCCAGCACTTGTGCTTCCCGGTAGCGCAGGCTGTTATCCGGAATCAGGCCGCAACCGGCCAGGCTCAGCGCCGCGGCGCCGGCAACAATCAAACTACGATGCATTATCCCTCCAGGAGACCGCAGCTACGCAGCGTTTCGCGCAAGCGTGGCTGGGCGGCCTCCGACAAATGAACCAGCGGCAAACGGATGCCGTTGTCGATCAGACCCATTTCATACAGGGCCCATTTCACCGGAATCGGGTTGGCTTCCAGAAATAGATCACGGTGGAGGGGTTCCAGTTCCGCATTCAGGCTGCGGGCACGGTCCACGTCGCCGTCCACCGCCGCCTGGCACATGGCGGCCATCTTCGCCGGCGCCACATTGGCGGTCACCGAGATGTCGCCGTCGCCGCCGGCCAGGATCAGCTCCAGGGCGGTGGCGTCGTCGCCGGAATAGATCAGGAAATCGTCGCCGCAGCGCTCGCGGATTTCGCGGGCGCGCTCCAGGTTGCCGGTGGCTTCCTTGATGCCGACGATGTTCGGCACCTTGGCGAGACGCTCCACGGTTTCCGGCAGCAGGTCGCAGGCGGTGCGGCCGGGCACGTTATAGAGAATCTGCGGAATATCCACCGCCCGGGCCACGGCCAGAAAGTGCTGATAGAGGCCTTCCTGGGGCGGTTTGTTGTAGTACGGCGTCACCAGCAGGCAGGCGTCGGCGCCGTCACGCTTGGCGTCGCGGGTAAGACGAATGGCTTCCTCGGTGCTGTTGGCCCCGGTACCGGCGATCACCGGAATCCGTTTGTCGGCCACCGCCACGATCTCGCGGACCACGCTGTCGTGTTCCTCGAAGCCCAGGGTGGCGGATTCACCGGTGGTGCCCACCGCCACGATCCCATGGGTGCCCTGCTCCACATGCCAGTTGACCAGACCGCGCAGACGTTCCCAGTCCACCGATCCGTCTTCGCGCATGGGGGTTACCATTGCCACGATGCTGCCGCGAATCATGCCACTTCCTCTTTAACGCTTTCGACGCCTTGATTAATGGAGCGCTATGGTAAACCCCGCCCGGAGGGCGGACAAGCGTTGCCCGGCCCGGTAAGCTGTGCCGCTGGCGGCCCCGAGGCCGCGACGAGGCAGTAGCAGGAGACCCGCATGACCATCAAAGAAGGACAGCCGGCGCCGGACTTCAGCGCCCCGGCCACCAGCGACACCACCGTCACCCTGTCGGCGCTGAAAGGCAAGAAAGTGGTGCTCTATTTCTACCCCAAGGACAGCACCCCGGGCTGCACCACGGAAGGCCAGAACTTCCGCGACCTGTACCCCAACTTCCAGGAAGCCAACTGCGAGATACTGGGCGTCTCCAAGGACTCCCTGCGCCGCCACGAGAACTTCAAGGCGAAGCAAGAGTTCCCGTTCGAACTGATCAGCGACGAGGACGAAACCGTCTGCCGCCTGTTCGATGTGATCAAGCTGAAAAAGATGTACGGCAAGGAATTCGAGGGCATTGAACGCAGCACCTTCCTGATCGACGAGGACGGCGTGGTGCGCGACATCTGGCGCAAGGTGAAAGTCAAAGGCCACGCCGAGGACGTCCTCGACGCCGTCCACGGCCTCTAAACGTTGTGCGAGCGGGCCCAGCCCGCGAAAGGGCGGCCAAAGGCCGCCCGGCAGGATTCCAGAGCCCTCTATTACCCTTTAATTCCCCTCCGCTTCCCCCGCCGGCAACCGCCAATTCTCACTCCGCCTGGGCCATGCATTGATCACCGCCTTCAACAGCGTGGCCAGCGGAATCGCGAAGAAAATGCCCCAGAAGCCCCACACGCCGCCGAAGAACAGAATCGCGGTGATGATCGCCACCGGGTGCAGATTGACCGCCTCGGAGAACAGCAGCGGCACCAGGATATTGCCGTCGATAAACTGAATCACCCCGTAGATCACCATCACCAGGGCGAAGTCGCCGCCCCAGCCGAATTGCAGGTAGGCCACCGCCGCCACCGGCACGGTGACGATGGTGGCGCCGATGTAGGGGATCAGCACCGACAGCCCCACCAGCACCGCCAGCAGCACCGCGTAGTTCAGGCCCAGCAGCAGGAACGCCAGGAAGGTCACCGACCCCACCAGCAGGATTTCCACCGCCTTGCCGCGCACATAGTTGGCGATCTGCTGGTCCATCTCCTGCCAGACGTGGGACAGAATACGCCGCCGCTCCGGCAGAAACCCCAGCACCCAACCCACCAGCTTTTCACGGTCCTTGAGGAAGAAGAACACCAGCAGTGGCAGCAGCACCAGAAACACCAGGATTTCCAGCATGTTGGGAATCGAGGACAGCGACAGGGTAAGCACCGATTGCCCCAGCTGGGCCAGCTCCCGCTGGGCGATGGTCACCAGGGTGTTCACCTGCTCCATGGAAATCATTTCCGGGTAGCGCTCCGGCAGGCTGCGCAGCCAGGTCTCGGTGGTGCGCAGAATATCCGGCAGCTGATCACGGACCAGCAGCACGGTCTGGCGCCATAACAGCGGCATCAGCACCACCAGCACCGCCACCAGGGCGGTCAGAAACACGATAAAGACCAGGTTCACGGAAAGCACCGGCGGCACCCGGTAACGGTTCAGGGCGGTGACCAGCCCCTGCATCAAATAGGCCACTACGAGCGCCGCCAGCACCGGCGCCAGAATGCCTCCGAACAAAAGCACCACGGCGAAGCCCGCCAGCAGCAGAAACAGCAGGTACACCGCTTCCTCGTCGGAAAACCAGGCATTGAACCAGCCTTTAAGCACATTCAGCATCAGGGAACCTCGGGCCTAGTCGCCACAACGAATAAGAAAGCGGAATTCCCGCTCGTCCTGCTCACGGCGAACCAGCTCATGGGAAGACTGTCGAAGATATTCCGGGATGTCCCGCGCTGATCCGGCGTCGGTGGCCGTGACCTCCAGCAAGGCACCGGCCTGCAGGGTACGCAGCGCCTGCCGGGTCTTGAGCAAAGGCAGCGGGCAATTCAGACCGCGGGCATCCAGATATTTGATATCCATGGTGTGATCCGTTCGCAGGGGCGGTCATTATAGGGCACATGACAGCATTATCAGAGACACCTCGTCGCGACAGAATCATGGTGACACGAAAAATGCGGATCGCTAAGGAGAGTCCATTTTGATCGCCGCCGCGCGCTTCGCCCTGGTGGCCGTGCTGTGCCTGGGCGCGGGCCTGGGCCAGGCCCAACAACAGGATCTGCCGGAGCTCGGCGACCCCACCGTGGCGATCATTTCCGCCGAGCAGGAATACCGGCTCGGGCGCGGCTGGCTGCGCGATCTTCGTGGCCAGACACCGATCATGGAAGACCCGCTGGTCCAGGAGTACGTGGAACATCTGGTCTACCGGCTGGCGTCCTTCAGCGAGCTCAACGAACCCGACCTCGCCATCGTGGTGATCAACAGCGCCGCCATCAACGCCTTCGCGGTGCCCGGCGGGGTGATCGGCCTCAATGCCGGCCTGTTCCTGAACGCCGCCAGCGAAGACGAGGTGGCCAGTGTGGTCGCCCACGAAATCGCCCACGTCAGCCAGCGCCACTTCACCCGCCGCTATATGGACTCCAAGCGGCGCGGGCCGGCGGTGCTGGCCGCCATGCTGGCGAGCATCGCCTTGGCCATCGCCGGCAGCGGCGACGCCGGCATGGCGGGCATCGCCGCCACCCAGGCGGCGTCGATCCAGGCGCAACTGGCCTACTCCCGCCACAACGAATACGAAGCGGACCGGGTGGGGATGCAGATTCTCGCCGCCGCCGGCATGGATCCCACCGCCATGCCGCGCTTCTTCGAACGCATGCTGGAACAGCAACGCTATTCCGGCGACCCGCCGGAGTTTTTGCTCACCCACCCGCTCACCGCCGAGCGGGTCGCGGATTCCCGGGCGCGGGCGCGCTCACTGAGCGCGCCGCCGGAGAATCCTTCGCCGTCCTTCGAACTGGTGCGGGCGCGCATCCAGGCCCGTTATTTCGACGGCCAGGAACGCGCCCGGGACTATTTCGGGCGGCGCCTGGAGAGCGACAACGGCATCCAGAAGCAGGCCGCGCGCTACGGGCTCGCCCTCACCGACCTGAAACAGGACCGTTACGACGCCGCCCGCGGTACCCTCACCGAGCTGATGGAGGCGCACCCGGACCAGATCTGGTTTCAATTGGGTCTGATGGAAGTGGACATGGATCAGGGCCGCTACCCCGCCGTCATCGAACGGGGCAAGGACGTGCTCGCCATCAACCCCAAGGACTACGCCGCCTCGGTGATGACCGCCCGCGCCTACCTGTTAAGCAAGCAACCGGAGCAGGCGGCGCCGCTGCTGGAACCGCTGCTGTTGCAGCGCCCCAACGACCCGATGCTGTGGTCGCTGGCCGCCGACGCCTGGGGCAACAGCGACCAGAACGCCCGCGCCCACCGCGCCCGGGCGGAGGTGCTGTTCCTCAGTGGTCAGGACCAGGCCGCCCTGCGGCAGATGCGTTTCGCCCTGGACGAGGCGGACGGCCAGTTCGCCCTGCGCAGCAAACTGAATGCGCGCATGGGCGAAATGGAGCGGCTGTCATCGGAGGAATTCTAGGGGCGCCAGGACCGGCGCCCCGGTGAATCAGGGCTTGAGGCGGGCGCCGAACTCGAGCATGCGGTCCAGCGGTTTCATGGCCTTGGCCGCCAGTGTCGGCTCGACGAAGATTTCCTGGCCGCAGCCGTTGTCGTCTTCCAGCACCGCCAGGGTGTTTTCCAGGCCGTTCATGGCCATCCAGGGGCAGTGGGCGCAACTGCGGCAGGCCGCGCCGCTGCCGGCGGTGGGCGCTTCCACGAAGGTCTTGTGCGGCGCCAGCTGCTGCATCTTGTAGAAGATGCCCTTGTCGGTGGCGACGATAAAGGTCTGGTTGTCCATGTCCTGGGCGGCTTTGATCAGCTGCGACGTGGAACCGACCACATCCGCCATCTCCACCACCGACGCCGGGGATTCCGGGTGCACCAGCACCGCCGAGCCCGGATAGGCCGCCTTCAGGTCTTCCAGACCCTGGGCCTTGAACTCTTCGTGAACGATGCAGGCACCGTCCCAGCACAGCACGTCGGCGCCGGTTTTACTGCGCACATAGTTGCCCAGGTGCTTGTCCGGCGCCCACAGAATTTTCTCGTTGCGCTGATCCAGGTATTCGATCAGCTCCACCGCGATGGAGGACGTCACCACCCAGTCGGCGCGCGCCTTCACCGCCGCCGAGGTGTTGGCGTACACCACCACGGTGCGGTCCGGATGCTGATCGCAGAACGCCGCGAACTCATCCTCCGGGCAGCCGATATCCAGGGAACAGGTGGCTTCCAGGGTCGGCATGAAAACCCGTTTCTCCGGGCTCAGGATCTTGGCGGTCTCGCCCATGAAGCGCACACCGGCCACGATCAGGGTACTGGCCGGGTGGTCGCGACCGAAACGGGCCATTTCCAGGGAGTCGGCCACGCAGCCGCCGGTCTCCTCGGCGAGAGCCTGGATCTCCGGGTCGGTGTAATAGTGGGCCACCATCACGGCGTCGCGGGCCTGTAACCGTTCTTTAATGCGCTGACGGTACAGTGAACGCTGATCGTCGGTGAGTTCGGACTGCTCGTTAGCGCCCGCCAAATGGGCGCGCACGATCTCTTGGGCCTGTGCTGTCATACGGCGTCACCACCCCAGGATAAGGGGACTTATCAATCGCTTAAGGGCACCTGCTGTTCAGGATACCATCTTGGTCTCGGTGTGGGGATCATACCATATTGGTCTTAGCAGGACGCTGACCATGACCAAAAGCGACAGCCTCCTCGTCCTATATGGACGCCTCCCGGTAATCGGGGCCCGCGGCAAGCAAATGCACGGTGCTGATGGCACGCTCCATGAAGGCGCCCTGGCAGTAACACAGGTAATAATCCCACATTCTGCAGAAGCGTTCATCGAAGCCCAGTTCACGAATTCGCGGCAAAGCACTGATAAAACGGGCCCGCCACTCCTCAATGGTTTTTGCATAATGGGCGCCGATATCCTCGAGGCCCACCGGCATCATCGTGGTGTTTTTACGCAGCGCCTGACACATCACCGTCACTGAGGGCAGGAAGCCACCGGGAAAAATATAGCGTTTGATAAAGTCCACGTTGTCGCGGGCGTATTCGAAGCGCTGGTCCGGCACGGTGATCGCCTGCAGCAGCAGCAACCCTTCCGGCTTGAGACGCTGATTGAGGACCCGGAAGTACTCGTCCAAGAACTGGTGGCCCACCGCTTCGATCATCTCCACGGAAACGATGCGGTCGTAGCGGCCCCGCAATTCCCGGTAGTCCTGCTCAAGCACCTGGATACGGTCGGACAACCCGGCCTCGCGGACCTGCTCGCGGGCGAAACGGGCCTGTTCCCGAGAGATTGTGGTGGTGGTCACGCGCACCCCGTAATGGCGGGCCGCGTGCAGGGCCAGGCCTCCCCAGCCGGTGCCGATTTCCAGCACTTCCATATCCGGGGCCAGGCGCAGGCGCTGGCAGATCAGATCCAGTTTATGGGTGGCGGCGGTTTCCAGGTCCGCTTCCGGGCTCGGGTAGATGGCGCTGGAATACATCATGTACCGGTCCAGGAACAGGGCAAAGAAATCATTGCCCAAATCGTAGTGCGCGGCGATGTTACGGCGCGACCCGTTCAAGGAGTTGCGGTTCATGGCGTGCAGCGCCTTGAGCGCCGGCTTGGCCAGCCAGGCGGCGGCGCCTTCCAGCGCTTGCATGGCTTCCACATTGGCAGCGAAGAAACGCACCACGGCGACCAGGTCCGGGCTGTCCCAGGCCCCGTCCATATAGGCTTCGGCGGCACCCAGGGCGCCGCCGGTCATCATCTGCCGGTAGCTGTCCCAATCATGGATGCGGATCTCCGCGGCACCTTCCGCCGCCGCGTCGCCGATGGACACGGTCTCGCCGTCGGGCTCATGCAATACCACGCCGCCTTTGGGCATTTTCGCCAGGTGTCCCTGCACCAGCCGCCGGGCCAGGCTTTGTGACCAGGACGGGCGCTGACTGACCAACGCCTTATCACCGTCCATCATGAGTGTTCTCCCCATTACCTTGCTCATCTTTACCCGGGTGGGCATGGAACCGGGCGCCCTTGCGCCAAAGTTTCCAGGCCTGCCAGTAAATACCAGCCACCGTTTTCACGCTCTGCGCGCCGAAGCGGCGGATCACCCGTGCCATGGCGGGCGCGTTGGCTTCCGCCATGTGCATTTTCAGGCCGGCGGCGAAAACCAGCTGATCGCCGTCCCGGTCCTCCAACGTTAGGCGCAGATCGGGAAATAAGGCGTGAAGATGCCAGTGATAGCGCAGCCCCAACGGCAGAAAGGGCGACACATGGAAGGTCTTTTCATGGGCCACGGTTTGCGGTCCCGGCCCCTGGCTCAGGGTCAGGGCGTAGATATGACGTTCCTGCCAGGGGGTGTTGCGCACCTCCGCCAGCATCGACGCCGGCCGGTCGGCGCCGTCCGGAAAGTGGAAGTACAACACCAGGGGGTTGAACAGCATGCCGAAGGTGCGCCACTGGCCGAGCATGAACACCCGACCGGCACCCCAGTCCAGGCCGGCCTCGGCGGCCCGGTCGCGCACCTTGTCGCCCAGCGGCCGGGGATCCGCGTCGATGAAATCCCGGTCGCGGAACGTCACCGGGCGCCAGCGACGGCCCCAGAAACGCTGGCGGGCCAGCATCTGGTCCGGCGCGTCCACATCGCACCACACCAGCCACAGCGGATACCGGAAGGCATGCCGCATGGGCGTATGGCGCTGATGCCAGACCTGGCCGGTGGCGAGTGCGAAACGGGGAATCACAGCGCCGCTCCCGGGGCGCGGGCGCCGATTCCTTCCACCACATCCAATGCCGAGACCACGCCGTCTTCATGGAAGCCGTTGCGGCACCAGGCGCCGCAGAACCAGGTGCGGTTATCGCCGTTACCGGCCAGCAGGCGCTGGCGGGCAAGCAGGCCTTCGGTGGTGAACAGCGGGTGGTAAAACACCTCGCGGCGGATCACCGTTTCCGGGCGGATGCGGTCGCCGGCGTTAAGCGTCACACAGAAGGTTTCCGGCGCCTGAAAGCCCTGCAGAATGTTCATGTTGTAGGTCACCTGTACCGGCTCCGCGTCGCCGGTGCGGCCCAGCAAGGCGTTCCAGCTCGACCATACCCGGCGGCGCTTGGGCAGCATCGCTGTGTCAGTGTGCAACACCACATCGTTGGCCTGGTAGCGCAGGTCCGCCAGACAGTCCCGCTCGCGCGGGTCGGCGTCGGCCAGCAGCGCCAGGGTCTGATCACTGTGGCAGGCCATCACCACCTGATCGAAACGGTGGCTGCCGTTGGCGGTACCCACCGTCACGCCCTCGCTGTCGCGGCGCACTTCGGTGACCGGCGTGGCGGTGTGAAAGCGGGCGCCGCAGGCGTCACGCAGCGCCTCCACATAGCGGCTGGAGCCACCCGGCACCACGTACCACTGGGGCCGGTTCCGCAATGCCAGCAAACCGTGATTGATAAAAAACCGCACGAAAAATTTAGCCGGGAAGGCCTCCATCTGCGCCAGGGAGCAGGACCAGATGGCGCCGCCCATGGGCAGAATGTAATGACGCCGGAAACGCTCGCCATAACCCTGTTCGTTCAGATAGGCGCCCAGCGGCTGCTCGCCGGCATCGCTGTCCAGCAAGGCCGGTGCCTCCCGGTTGAAGCGCAGAATATCGCGCAGCAACGTCCAGTGACCGGGATCCAGCAGATTGCGGCGCCGCCCGAAAAAGCCGCCCAGGCCATCACCGCAATATTCCACGCCGGTTTCAGCGTCGGTGACCGCGAACCCCATGGCGGTGGGCTGGCGGCCGATGCCGAGCTCCGCCAACAACGCTTCGAACCGTGGGTAGGTGCGATCGTTGAACACAATGAACCCCATGTCCACGGCGTAATCACCGTGCTCGCGGTGCACGTCCACGGTGAAGGTGTGGCCGCCCAGCCGGGGCTCGGCTTCGAACACCTCCACCTGATGGTCGCGGCTGAGATACCAGGCGGCGGTAAGACCGGCGATGCCGCCGCCGACAATGGCGATGCGCTGGCTCAAGAGGCGTCTCCGTGTTGCTGTTTCCAGGCGTCACGGGCGGCGCGGAACGCGCTCTCCACCCGCTGCTTGACGCCCTGGTGGGCGACGATGGTGGTGGGGTAATCCGGGGTCATCAAAGGCTGCTTCCAGGGTTCATGGATGGTTTTGTCGTCGGCGGTCGCCAGCTCCGGCACGTAGCGGGCGATAAAGCGCCCCTTGGGGTCAAACCGGTGGCTCTGCCGTATCGGGCTGAAGACACGAAAGTATGGCGCGGCGTCGGTGCCGGTGGAGGCGCTCCACTGCCAGCCGCCGTTGTTGGCGGCGAAATCACCGTCCACCAGATGCGCCATGAAAAAACGCTCCCCTTTGCGCCAGTCGATAAACAAATGCTTGGTCAGGAACATGGCGGTGAGCATGCGCAGGCGGTTGTGCATCCAGCCGGTCTGCACCAGCTGGCGCATGGCCGCGTCCACCAGCGGGTAGCCGGTGCGGCCTTCACACCAGGCCTGGAAATGCGCGTCGTTATCGCTCCACTGCAGCAGCCCGGTTTCGGGCCGGAACGGCGCGCCGGTGGCCAGCGACGGGAAGCGGTGCATGATCTGCCGGTAAAAATCCCGCCAGGCCAGCTCGCCGATCCAGGTGGCGGCGCCTTCACGGGCATTGGCGTCCTGCAACGCCGGCCGCGCCGCCAGATAGGCGTCCAGCGGCGCCAGCGTGCCCGCCGACAGCGCCGCGGACAGGCCGCTGGTGCCGGGCTCGGCGGGAAAGTCCCGCCGGGCCTTGTAGTCGCCCAGGTACTGCTCGACAAAATCCTTAAGCTGGCCGCGCGCGGCCTCTTCGCCGGGGTGCCACAGGGCGATCACCGAGTCCGGCACCGACAGAGCCGCCAGCGCCCGCTCCACCCGTTCGCGGCCAATAAAACGGCCCTGCCCGCCCGGCCAGTCCGGTGCCGGCACCGCCTCGGGCTGAAGGTCGTCCATCCACACGTCCCAGCGCTTTTTATAGGCGGTGAACACGGTATAGGGCGTGCCCTTGCCGGTGTGCAGCGCTCTCGGCGGCACCAGCACGCCATCGTCGAAACCGTGGATGCGCACGCCTTGCGCGTCCAGGCGGCGGGCCACCGCCCGATCCCGGTTCAGTTCGTTGAGCGGGTACTCGCGGTTGCAGAACACCTCGGTGACGCCCTGCTCGGCCACGAAGGTTTCCAGCGCGGTGACGCTGCCGTCGAAATCGCCGCCATCAAGCACATGCAGGTCCACGCCCCGGGCGGCCAGGGACTCGCCCAGCTCCAGCAGGCTGTGCAGCACGAACCAGCGGCGCGCCGGCGCCACGCCGTGGGCGTCCCACTGATCCGGGCACAGCACGTGCACCGCGGTGACCGCGCCGCCGCCGGCCAGTGCCTGGGTCAGCGGGGTGTGCCCGTGACAGCGCAGATCATTACGAAACCAGACCAGTCGCACCCTGTTCTCCTTGCTGTTGAATCATTGAATCGACGTCGTCCATTCTTTTCGCTACCGCCTGATAGCCGCCCGGCTCGCAATGCAGCCAGGCCGGCGTCGGCGGGTCCCCGGCCAGCGCCAGCCCGGCGCAAAGAAAGGCGCCTTCGGGGGGCTGTTCCGGCCACAGCTGGCCGATCTGACGGCGTGTCGGACGCTCACCGAGCATCCACAGCACGCCCGCCAGACGCGGGTCCGCCAGCCAGGGGGTCAATGCCGGCCAGGCCACCGGTGTTTCCAGGCACCACACCGGCCGGTCCGCCACCGCCGCCTGAATCAGCGCCGGCAGCGGATCGCCCACCGCCATCACCAGCCAGGCCCGCTCGCGGCGCCCGGGCGCCCGGGCCAGCAGCCGCCCGGCCAACTTCTGGCGCAGAAAACTGTCCAGCAGCGCCTGCGACGCGCCCTGGCCCGGCAGCGCGCGCAGATGATCGCGCAACGGGTCGCAAAATCCCGTGACCACCCGGCCCAGCGGGTAATCGGCGGTGAGCCGTTGAAACAGTTGCTCCAGGCGGCGCACGTTGTGTCCTTCCAGCGCCTGCAGGGCTTCCTCCATGGCGTCCCGCCAGGGGCCGGCCACGGCGGTCACCGGGGTGCCGCCCTGCTCCAGAACCGGGCGCACCTGACTGATCGGCAGCCCCCGATCCAGCCAGGAGAGAATCTGTTCGATCACCGCCAGATCCTGGTCGCTGTAGCGGCGGTGTCCGCGCTCGGTGCGCGCCGGGCGGATCAGCCCGTAGCGGCGCTCCCAGGCGCGCAGCGTCACTGGGTGCACGCCGCTTTGCCGGCTCACCGCCTGAATGCTGTAACCGTCGTCGAGGGCTTTCATGGCTGTCTCATACCCGGTTGCGCAGGCCCAGCGCGTCCGGGTACGGACGCAGGTACTGCTGGGTCGCCAGATAGGGCTGCGCCACCTTGCTCTGGGCGGCACGCAGCATCGTCATCGGCACCACCAACGGCACCTCGCCGCGCAGATAGGCGTCGATCTGTTGGTGGATCGCGGCGCGGTCCTGCTCGCCCAGAGCCTCGCGCAGGAAGCCCATCAAATGCAGCATGGTGTTGACGTGGGCGCCCGGAGAAATGCGCTTGGCCATGGCCGGCATAAAGGCGTGGATGTAGTCGTCGGCGATGTCCGCCAACGGCCGTGTCTTAAGGTCGGCGAGCAGCGGCCCGAGCCGCCGGTAGGTGGCCTGGCAATGGGCCAGAAGCTGGAATTTATGACGGCTGTGGAAGTCGATCAGGCCCTTGGCGGTGAGGCCGCCCTCGCGCTCGGTCAGCCGGCACCAATCGTCGTAGACGAACACCCGCTCGACGAAGTTCTCGCGCAGGCGGTCGTCGTTAAGACGGCCCTCCTCTTCCACCGGCATCAGCGGAAAACGGGCCATCAGCGCCGCCGCGAACAGGCCGCTGGCGTCGCGGCGCGCCACTTCACCGTCCTCGCGGTAGACACGAATGCGCTCCATGCCGCAACTGGGCGACTTGGCCATCAGCACGAAGCCGCGCAGGTCCGCCAGGCGTTCCACGGTGTCGGTCACGAAACCGTCCATCAGCGCGGTGAAATCCCGGTCGCCGCGGGTGGCCTTGAGGCGCACGCCGCCGTCGGTGTCCACCAGATGCATGGCCGGCCGCGGCGTGGACAGGCCGGCGCCCATTTCCGGGCACAGGGAGCGGAACCGGAAATAGCGCGCCAGCACCCCGGTGCAGTAGCGGGAATGCTTGTGGCCGCCGTCGTGGCGCACCTCACGGCCCATCAGACAGGCGCTGATGCCCACCGGAATCCGCTGATCGTCGCTGTCTGAATGCCGCCCCATGGTTGCCTCCGTCCGCTGCGCTTGAAGCTGTACAAACCGTTATCGTTGTACAAGTCTCGGACGTCACCCATGAAGGCTTTGTGAAGCAGGTCTCAAGGTGAAACGGTGAAGACGGGAAAGCACGCACATTTAAAGCTGTTTTACACACGGCGGCGCGGGATCGTGGCACAGTGATCTTGCGTTGCTGGCCACGGACGGTCAACGTCTCCCCCAGGACGTCACGCAACGCGCATCCCCCCTTCCTTCAGGCATTTGAAGGAACCCCAGGCCGCCTCCCCCCAGGCGGCCTTTTTTATGCCCGCAGAATTGGGGGCTCCGTATCCGAAGCGTTGGGTGCTCCGTATCCGAGACGCGGGGCAATGGTGGTGCCTTCCGGGATCGCTCAAGCCTTCCCTGGGCGCTCTCATTTGGCCATCCATGGCCAAATAGGTCCCTCCAGGCACCACCATTGCCCCGCTTACTTAGCAGCGGAACCGCCACGGGTCAGAACACCGCCCGGACCTTTCCACGGAGCTGGGTTTGTGGGAGCGGGCCCAGCCCGCGAAAGGGAGCGAAGCTCCCGGCAGGATGCCAGAGAGATTTCTAACGGCAGCAACATCAGCGTCTCTGGGATCCTGCCGGCCGGCAAAGCCGGCCTTTCGCTTGCAAGGCAAGCTCCCACAAACCCAGCTCTTCGCAGAAAGGTTCGGCGCCAGCGATAACCCGGGGCGGTGACGCTAGCTGCGGAGCGCCCCGGATCCTAAGCACCAATCTCTAAAACTCCGTGAGCAACGACACCGCCGAAGCCTTGAAAAGAAGGACCACCCGGCCGCCTGCCCGCAATCCGAGGCGGGCTTGGCTGCGCGCGGTGATGCGCGCCTGGATCGACTGCCGCTCGCAGAGGCACTCCACCAGCACCCCGGAATCCTGCGGCGTGAGCGCGGTGATGCGCGCCGGGAGCTGGTTCATCAGGCTGACGCCGTCGAGTTCGGCGGCGCCCAGGGCCACGTCGTCGGCGTGTACCAGCAGACGCACCGGCGTGCCCGCCGGCGGTCGGCGCGGGGTGCGCACCCAGAGGGTGCGCTCGCCGAGGGCCACCGGCAGCAGGCCGGCTTCCGCCTCGGCGGGCAACGCCTCGCCCAGCAACACCGAGCACGGCGACGCCTGTCCCTGGTATTGGCGCAGGCCCGGCTGCAGCGCGCCGCAATAGGTGACGCCGCCGGGCTCGAGAATCGCCACCTGGTCGCAGAGCCGGGCGATGTCCTCGATCTGGTGGGCGACCAGCACCACGTCACAGCCCAGGCGCCGGGTGAGCGCCTGCAAGCCGGGATAGAGGCGGTGCCGGCTGTCGTCGTCGAGGGCGGAAAAGGGTTCGTCGAGCAGCAACAGGCGGGGTTGGCGCAGCAGCGCCAGGGCCAGCGCCACCCGGCGTCGCTGGCCGCCGCTTAACTGTGGGGGAGACAACGCGCGCAGCCCGTCGATGCCGAGCTCGCGGATCAGATCGCCGGCCAGGCCGGCGGACTGATGGTGACGGGCCACGCGCCGCAGGTGCCGGGCCACGGTCCAGTGGTCGATCAGCGCCGGGGTCTGCGCCACCAGCGATACGCGGCGCGCCAGCGCGGCCGGGTTCACTGCCCCGCCATCAAGTCGCAGCGCGCCGGCGGCCGGATCCAGGCCGGCCAGCGCCCGCAGCAGCGTACTCTTGCCCACTCCCGAGTGGCCCAGCAAACCCAGCCAGCCGCTCTGCGCCCGCACCCGGGCGCGCAGCGCCATCGGCGTTGTCAGGCTGACATCAAAATCGATCATGGCGGCCGCTCCATTGCGACAACAGCACGGTGACCACGGCGATCGCCATCATGGTCAGCGCCAGCCGGTTGGCGCCCTGGTAGTTCATCTGCTCGACATGCTCGAACAGGGCCACCGACAGCACCCGGGTTTCGCCGGGGATATTGCCGCCGATCATCAGCACCACGCCGAACTCGCCCAGGGTATGCGCGAAGCAGAGCAAGGCGGCGCTCACCAGGGCCGGGCGGATACCGGGAATCACGATAAACAGAAACCGGTACCCGCCGGGGAAGCCGAGCACCCTGCCCGCTTCGTCCAGCGCCGGGCCGCTTTGTTGCAGCGCCGCTTCCAGGGGACGAAAGGCAAACGGCAGGCTGTAAATCAAAGAGCCGATCAGGATGCCGGTGAAACTGAACGCCAGTTGCTGATCGAACAGGCGCGCCAGAAACGAGCCCGGCGGATGCGCCGGGGAGAACGCCACCAGCAGGTAGTAGCCGAGCACCGTGGGCGGCAGCACCAGCGGCAGCATCACCAGGGACTGAATCAGGCCGCGCCCGCGTGGATCACGGCGCACCAACAGCCAGGCCAGCGGCAGACACAGGGTAACCAGAATGGCGGTGGTGACGGCGGCCAGCTTGACCGTCAGCAGCAGGGCCTGGGCGTCGCCGCTACTCAGCCAGGGCATGGGGGTCTCCCGGCAGTGCATACCCGGCGGCGTGGATCAGCCGGGCGGCGCGCTCGGAAAGCAGAAACGCCATGAACGCTTCGGCCTGGCGGTGGCCGGTGCCCACCACCACGGCCTGCTGCACCAGGGGCCGGTGCCAACGCTCGGGTACCAGGCGGTACTCGCCCCGCCGGTCTTGCACCAGACTCAGTGCCACCAGGCCCAGATCCGCGTTGCCGCCGTCCACTAACTGGGTGGCCTGGCTGACGTTGGCGGCGATCACGGTGCGCCAGCGCAGCGCCGGTTGCTGATCACGGTAACGTCCGATCACGGCCTCGGCCGCCCGGCCGTAGGGCGCCGTGGCCGGGTTGGCGATGGCCACCGTGTATTGCCGCTCGCCATCCACACCCAGACCGCGCGGATCCCACAGCGCCAGCCGCCCGAGCGCGTAGGTGCGCGGCTCGGCGCTGAAATTGTCGCGATACAGTGCCGCCGGATAGCCTGCATCGGCGGACAGAAACAGATGGTAGGGGGCGCCGTGGCGGATCTGCTGGTAGAGCTGGCCGGAGGCGCCGCTGATCAGATCCAGGGACAGGTCCGGATGCTCCTCTTTAAACAGGACGACCAACCGCTTCAGGGTCGGGTAAAAGTTACTGGCACAGGCAATCCGTAAAGGCTCCGGGTCCCGCGCCTGCACCGTCGGCGTGAACCACAGCGCCACCAGCAGTAGCAACGGCAACCATAGCGCGCGGCCCATCTCAAAGCGCCACGGCATCGTGGTACCAGCGCCCGGCGGCGCGGACGTCATCGGCGCCGGCATCAAGCCAGCGGGCACCGTCCGGGCCATGCTCTTTTTTCCAGAACGGCGCCCGGGTTTTGAGCTGGTCGATCAGGAAGTGCGCCGCCTGAAACGCCTCGGCGCGGTGGCGGGTGGCCACCGCCAGGAACACGATTTGCTCGCCGGCGGCCAGCCTGCCGACCCGGTGCACCACGCGCACCGAGCGGCAATCCCAGCGGCGCCGGGCCTCGTCGATAAAGCCCTGCAACTGGCGCTCGCACATGCCGGGGTAATGCTCCAGCTCCAGCGTCCGCACGGTGCCGTCCCCGCCGCGCACCCGGCCGACGAAAAACACCACCGCGCCGGCCTCCCCCGCCTGCTCGCACAGCCGCCGGTACTGGTCGCCCACATCGAAGTCGTCTTGCTGCACAGAGATCATTCAGCCTCCGGTCACCGGGGGGAAGAACGCCACTTCGTCGCCGTCGCGGACCGGTGTCTGGCCGTTGGCCAGTTCCTGGTTCACGGCGCTCAACACGCGGCCATCGAGGTGCGCCGCCCAGTGCGGATATTCGTGTATCAGGTGCCGGCGCAGCGCCGCCACCGGCAGCGGCGACGGCACCGTGATGTCCAGGAGATCGCAGTCCAGCGCCTCTCTGAGACGGGCGAAAAACCGTATCCGGATCACGCGTCCGTCTCCCGGTGCCAGTCACCGCTGGCGCCGCCGCTTTTGGCCTCCAGGCGCACCGCGTCGATCGACATGCCACGGTCCACCGCCTTGCACATGTCGTAGAGCGTCAGGCCGGCCACCGACACGGCGGTGAGCGCTTCCATCTCCACCCCGGTGGGCGCGGTGGTTTTGCACCGGGCCTGGATATGGAGGATGCCGTTGTCCTGGTCCAGCTCGAACTCAACATCCACACCGCTGAGCGGAATCTGGTGGCAAAGCGGGATCAGCTCCCAGCACTTTTTGGCCGCCTGGATCGCGGCGATACGCGCCACCGCCAGCACATCGCCTTTTTTCAGACCGTTGTCGCGGATCAGCGCCAGGGTGGCCGGCGCCGCCCGCACCCGGCCACTGGCACGGGCCACCCGGGCACTGTCGGTCTTGGCGGACACATCCACCATGCGGGCCTGGCCGTGCTGGTCAGTGTGTGTCAGCGACATGGGCCGGCCCTCCACTGTGGGTCTCGCGGCTGTCGCAGGCGCGGTCCGCGCCCTTCAGATGCGACACGAAATTACACGGCCGGTGGCCGGCGTCCAGCTGCTCCACCAGGATGCGGTCCCAGGCCAGCCGGCAGGCGTTGGTGCTGCCCGGCAGGCACACCACCAGGGTGCCGTTGGCGAGGCCGGCCACGCAGCGCGACTGCAGGGTGGAGGTCCCGATCTCCTCCAACGACAGCGCCCGGAACAGTTCGCCGAAGCCGTCCACGGTCTTGTCCAACAGCACGCTGACCGCCTCCGGGGTGCTGTCGCGTCCGCTGAAGCCGGTGCCGCCGGTGATCAGCACCACCTGCACCGCGGGATCGGCGATCCAGCGGGACACCTCGGCGCGGATCAGATAGATGTCATCCACCACCAGCCGCCGGTCGGCGTTGCGGTGGCCCTGGTCAAGCAGCCGGGAACGCAACAGATCGCCGGAACTGTCCTCGGCCAGGGAGCGGCTGTCCGACACGGTCAGCACGGCAATGTCGAGCGGCCGGGCGCAACGCGGTGCGTCCCGGGTCACGGGGGAAACGGTCATAATCCGATCTCCTTGCAGGGGATGCGCGGAGACGCGTTCAGGTCGTTAGCCCGGCGCCAGGTCTCCGGCGTATTGGTGTTGAGAAAGGCGGCATCGTCACCGCCGTCCAGCGCCCGGGCATGGAGCGCGCGCAGGAAGCCGCCCAGCGCCAGGTCACCGCGCCGCAGCCGTTGCGCCAGCCGGTCTGGCAGGCCCGGATCGCCGCTCAGATAGCAGGGCAAAAACGAGTGCCGGTAATAACAGTGGCCGTGATCGCGGCCGCCGTCGATCAGGCCGCGCAGCAGCGCCACCGACAACAACGGCATGTCCACCGGCACCACCAGGTAGCCGTTTGCCGGCCGTCGTCGCAGCACCGCATGGATGCCGCCCAGCGGCCCCCGGTCGGGATAGAAGTCGGCGATGCAGCCGGGGGCGGCACGGCTGGTCACCACCGACTCGCAACCGGCCGCCCACAACCCTGCCCGCACGTGGTCCAGCAGCGGCCGCCCCTGCCATTCAAGCAGTGCCTTGTCACGGCCCATGCGCCGCGAGCCGCCTCCGGCCAGTACCACGCCGATGACACCGGGATTGTCCTGCATATCAGCCTCCGATCATGGCGAGATGGCGGGTGGCGCCCGGATCATGCCGATGCAGGCCGTGGCCGGCTTTCTTGCCCAGCACCAGGCGGTGCAAACGCCGCGATAACTGTTCGGGGGTGTCCCGCTGCAAGGCGTCGCGCAGCGAAATACCGCCCTGGGAAAACAGGCACAGTTGCAGGTCGCCCAGGGACGACACACGCAGCCGGTTGCAGTCGTCGCAGAAGCCTTGTTTATAAGGGCGGATCAAGCCGACCCGGCCGGCGTGGCCGGGGTGGGCGAATTCCCGCGCCGGGCCGTCGTCCTCGCCCCGGGAGCAGGCGGTCCAGTCGTGCGTCGCGAGCCAGTCCTCGAGAAGGTGGGCGGGCCGGTGCTGCTGGCGGAAAAACTCACGGTTGTCGCCGGTTTCCATCAGCTCGATAAAGCGGGCGGTCACCGGACGGTCGCGCAGGTAGTCGGTGAACCGCGCCAGCTCGTCACCGTTATAGTGGCGCATCAATACCGCGTTAAGTTTCACCGGCATGTTCAGCGCCAGCGCCTGATCCACCGCGTCGAGCACATCGCGCAGCCGGTCATGGCCGGTGATCATTTCAAACACCGCCGGCGTCAGGCTGTCGACGCTGATGTTGATGCGGTCCAGGCCGGCGCGTTGCAGCTCCGCCAGCCGTGGGGCCAGCCGGTAACCGTTGGTGGTCATTACCACCTCGCGGATCCCCGGCGTCTGTTTGCACAGCGCGATGATCTCCGGCAGGTCCTTGCGCAGGGTCGGCTCGCCGCCGGTGATGCGAATCTTGCGGGTGCCGCTGAGCGCGAAGGCACGCACCAGGGTGCCGATCTCTTCCAGGCTCAGCGGCTCCGGCACGCTGTCGCCGCGTTGATAGCCGTGCGGCAGGCAATATTCGCAACGGTAGTTGCAGACCTCGGTGATGGAGAGGCGCAAATAGGTAAAGCGTCGGTTGAACTGATCGGTGAGCATGGTTTCTCTCCTGCCTTGGGGCCCGGTCAACCGGCCAGAATGTGTTTCAACTCAGGGATGCAGGAACCGCAGTTGGTCCCGCAACGAAGCGACTTACCCAACGCCTCGACGCTGCCGTCGCCGGCTTCGATGCGGGCGCGAATGGCCGGCTCGCCGACCTGGAAACAGGCGCACACCACCGGCCCGCTTTCGGCGCCGCCGTCCGGCGCTTCGCCGCTGAGGAGCGCACGCCGTTCGGTGTCTTCCAGGGCGTCCCGTTGCAGCATGTCGATCAGCCAGTCGCGGCCGGGCAGATCGCCCTTCGGGTGGATGAACAACACGCCCATCAGCCGCCCATTGCGTACCGCCGCCTGGCGGAAATGGCCGATGTACGGGTCCTGCATTTCCAGCCAGTGCAGGTCGTCGGCATCGCCGGGCTCACTGATCATCGCCGCCAGACGCCGGCGGGCGCGGTCCGGATCGTCGCGGCCGGCCAGCTCGAACAGATGCCCCTGGGGCAGCGGGCTGTAGCTCCAGTAAAAGCAGCGCGGATCGCCGCGCCGCTGACGGGTGATCAAAAAGCCCTGCCAGCGCACCGCGCAGGGCGCCACCCGGACCCGGGAAAATTTCGATTGCGGCTGGCCGGACTGCGGGTCGGTGATGGCCGGCACCAGAGCGCCCATGCGCGCGCGGGCGCTGAACGGGCTGCTCCAGTGCATCGGCACGAACAGTTCGCCGGGGCGCTGGTCGGTGGTGAGGCGCGCGCGCATCACGATGGCGCCGTGGTGGTTTTCAACGCTGGCCAGTTGGCCGTCGTCGATGCGGTGGCGGCGTGCGTCCTCGGGATGCAGGGCGACAAAGGGTTCACCAATGTGCTGAAGCAGGCGCCGCGCCTTACCGGTGCGGGTCATGGTGTGCCACTGGTCGCGGATACGGCCGGTGTTCATGATCAGCTCACCGGGGCGCGGCCCGTCTTCGGGCAGCTTGGCGGTGACCGCCACGAAGCGGGCGCGGCCGTCGTCGGTGGTGAAGCGGCCGTCGCCGAACAGCCGCTGGCGCCCTTGCGGCCACTGCCGGTTCACCGGCCAGCGCACCGGCGCCAGGGCGTCGTAGCCGGCCTGATCCAGCGTCGCCAGCCCGCTGATGTCGAACGCCCGGCGGCCGTCATTCTCGAACCCGGACAAGGCCGCGTGCTCAGCGAACACCTGCGCCGGATGCCGCCAATCGAACGCTTCGGCGTAACCGAACCGGCGGCCCACCTGGGCCAGCGCCCACCAGTCCGGACGCGCCTCGCCCGGCGCGTCCAGGAAAGGCCGCTGGCGGGAGATACAGCGCTCCGAATTGGTGACGGTGCCGTTCTTCTCGCCCCAGGTGCGCGCCGGCAGTTTGATGTCGGCAAGCCGCACCGTGTCGGTGTCGGCCATGCACTCGGACACCACCACGGCGGGACAGCGGCGCAGCGCGTCTCGCACCAGGTCCGCCTCGGGCAGGCTGACCACCGGATTGGTGGAAAGAATCCAGATAAATTTGATCCGCCCGGAGGCCACCGCCTGGAACAACTCCACCGCCTTGAGTCCGGGCTCACTGACCATATTGGCGGCATTCCAGAAGCGCTTTACCCGCGCCACGTCATCCGGCGCGAAGTCCATGTGCGCGGCCAGCTGGTTGGCCAGCCCACCCACTTCGCGACCGCCCATGGCGTTAGGCTGGCCGGTGATGGAAAACGGCGAAGCGCCGGGTTTACCCACCCGGCCGGTGGCCAGATGGCAATTGATAATGGCGTTGCACTTATCGGTGCCGGTGGCGCTTTGGTTGATACCCTGGGAATAGAACGTCACCGTGCGCGGACGCTCGGCGAACCAGCCAAAAAAGGTTTCAATGTCCGTCTCGGGAAGATCGCAATGTTGTGCCAGACGGGCCAGCGGACCGCTGTCGCTCTCGGCCCTGGCCAAGGCGTCCTCAAGCCCGCGGGTGTGTTCGCGAATATAGTCCCGGTCCAGGTGGCCGTGCCGGGCCAGCCAGGCCAGCAGGCCGTTGAACAGCAGGCCGTCGGCGCCGGGCCGTAACGGCAGATGCAGATCGGCCAGATCACAGGTGGCGGTGCGACGGGGATCAATGACCACCACCCTGGTGTCGGGGCGTGCCTTTTTTGCGGCGACCATGCGCTGGTACAGCACCGGATGGGTCCAGGCGGCGTTGGAACCGACCAGCACCAGCAGCTCGGCGCTGTCCAAATCCTCGTAGCAGCCGGGCACGCTGTCGCCGCCGAAGGCGCGCTTGTAGCCGGCCACCGCCGACGCCATGCAGAGCCGGCTGTTGGTGTCCATGTGCGCGCTGCCGACAAACCCTTTCATCAGTTTGTTGGCAACGTAATAGTCCTCGGTGAGCAGTTGCCCGGAGCCGTAACAGGCCACGCTGTCGGGGCCGTATTGCGCCACGGTGTCGCGCAGCCGCCGCGTCACTTCATCGAGCGCGGTGTCCCAATCCACCACCGCGCCATCCACTTCCGGGTACAACAGCCGGTTGTGGTGATCGAGGGTTTCGTGGAGCGCCGCGCCCTTGACACAAAGCCGCCCCAGGTTGGCAGGATGATCCGCCATTCCGGTAACACTCTCACCGGCGCCGTTCACGGACACACCGCAACCCACGCCGCAGTACGGGCAGGTGGTGTCGGTGGTGTGAATGCGCTCGACCATGGTTCAGGTACCGGTCCGGTTAAGCGCCGCCGGCAGCGGCCGCAGCAGCACCTTGTCACCGTCCAGCTTCACCTCCCAGACCGGCACCGACACGTCGTCCCGTTCCAGGCAGGCGCCGGTGAGCAGGCTGAAGTGCTGCTTATACAGCGGCGAGGCCACCACCAGCTCGCCGTTGATGTCGCCGACGATACCCCGCGACAGCACGTTGGCACCGCCGATCGGGTCGTGATTACCGATCGCGTAAAGCGGCGGCGATTGATCCGGCAGGTAGAACAACGCCACCTGCTCGCCGTTGATCAGCGCGGCCACGCCGCTGCCGGCCACCAGATCCTCACGGGTACAAATATGTTGCCATTGCATGGTTGCTCTCCTTCCCATCGCCGGTTGTTTCAGACGCTGACGGTTTCAATCAGATCGCTGCGCTCGTCCTCGGTGGCAGGACGGGGCTGGCCCCGCTCGCGCACGAAGCGAATGTCCTGGTCGGGCGTCTCCGCATTGACGAAGCTGCGAAAGCGCTTGAGCTTTTGCGGATCGTCGATGGTGGTGCGCCACTCGCACTGATAGCGCTCGCGGACCACATCCATCTGCGCCTCCAGCTCGGCACCGATGCCAAGCCTGTCGTCGATCACCACCTGGCGCAGGTAGTCCAGACCGCCTTCCAGGTTTTCCAGCCACACCGAGGTGCGTTGCAGGCGGTCCGCGGTGCGCACGTAGAACATCAGCACCCGGTCCACCAGTTGCACCAGTTGCTGATCGGAGAGATCGGTGGCGAACAGATCCGCGTGTCGCGGCCGCATGCCGCCGTTGCCGCACACATACAGGTTCCAGCCGTTCTCGGTGGCGATCACGCCGATGTCCTTGCTCTGCGCTTCGGCGCATTCGCGGGTGCAGCCGGACACCGCGAACTTGAGCTTGTGCGGCGAGCGCAGGCCCTTGTAGCGGTGCTCCAGGAAGATCGCCATGCCGACGCTGTCCTGCACGCCGTAACGGCACCAGGTGGAGCCGACGCAGGATTTCACCGTGCGCACCGACTTACCGTAGGCGTGCCCGGTCTCGAAACCGGCGTCGATCAGTTCTTCCCAGATCAGCGGCAGTTGTTCCAGACGGGCGCCGAACAAATCGATGCGCTGACCGCCGGTGATCTTGGTATAGAGGTCGTACTTACTGGCCACCTGCCCGAGGGTCATCAGTTTTTCCGGAGTGATTTCACCGGCGGGCACGCGGGGCACCACGGAATAGGTGCCGTCCTTCTGCATGTTGGCGAGGAACACGTCGTTGGTGTCCTGCAGGCCCACGTGTTCCGGTTCGAGGATGTAGTCGTTATGGATGCTGGCCAGAATCGAGGCCACCGCCGGCTTGCAGATTTCGCAGCCGAGCCCCTTGCCATGGTTGTCGCGCACCTCGCGGAAACTTTTCAGACCGCCCACCAGAATCAGGTGGTAGAGCTCCTGGCGGGAATATTCGAAGTGCTCGCAAAGGTGGTTGTTCACCGCCACCCCGCGCGCTTCCAGCCCGGCGTCGACCACGCTTTTCAACAGCGCGGCGCAGCCGCCGCAGCCGGTGGAGGCCTTGGTGGCGTCCTTGATGTCGCCCAGCGAACAGCAGCCGCCATCCAGCGCCTCGTTGATGGCGCCCTTGGAAACGTTGTGGCAGGAACAGATGGTGGCGCCGTCCGGCAGCGCGTCGGCGCCCAGCGCCGGCGCCGCGTCACCGGCGGGCAGAATCAACGACGCCGGGTTGTCCGGCAGCGCAATGCCGTTAAGCATGTATTGCAACAGGGTGTCGTAGGCGTCGCAGTCGCCCACCAGCATGGCGCCGAGCACGTACTTCTGGTCTTCGCTGACCACCAGCTTGCGATAGACGCCGGCCACTTCGTCCTGAAAGCGGTAACAGCGGGCGCCGGCGGTGCGTGCCTGGGCATCGCCCACCGAGCCCACGTCCACGCCCATCAGTTTCAGCTTGGTGCTCATGTCGGCGCCGGTGAAGTCGCCGGCTTCGTTATGGAGCACCGCGGCCACGGTGCGCGCCATGGTGTAGCCCGGCGCCACCAGCCCGAAGATCTGGTTGTTCCAGAGCGCGCATTCGCCGATCGCGAAGATCGCCGGGTCCGAGGTGCGGCACTGGTTGTCCACCACGATGCCGCCGCGCTCGCCCAGTTCCAGACCGCTCTGGCGGCCCAGGCTGTCCTGCGGGCGGATGCCGGCGGAAAACACGATCATGTCGGTTTCCAGCGGTGCCTGGCCTTCGAAGTTCATGCGCAGGGCATGCGCTTCGCCGGCGTCGATCAGCTCGGTCTTCATGCCGGTGTGGATGTGCACACCCAGCGCTTCCACTTCCTTGCGCAGCAGGGCGCCGCCGGTTTCGTCCAGCTGCACCGGCATCAATTGCGGCGCGAACTCCACCACATGGGTCTCCAGCCCCAGCAGCCGCAGCGCGTTGGCGGCCTCCAGGCCGAGCAGGCCGCCGCCCACCACCACGCCGCGTTTGGCGTTGCCGGCGCAGCGTTTGATCGCGTCCAGGTCGTCCACGGTGCGGTACACCAGGCAGTGCTCGTGTTCGTGGCCGGGGATCGGCGGGACGAACGGATAGGAGCCGGTGGCCAGCACCAGGGCGTCATAGTCTTGCCGGACGCCGCCGGCGGTGATCACGGTTTTATTGTCCCGGTCGATCTCCACCACCTCGTCGTTAAGGTGCAGGGCCACCCGGTTGTCCCGATACCACTGCGCCGGCGACAAACAAAGATCCTCCGGGGTCTGATCGTCGAACAACGCGGACAGATGCACCCGGTCGTAGGCGGGCCGGTTCTCGCCGGCGAACACATGGATGGTCCAGGGGCTGGCGTCGCCCTGCTCGACCAGGGTCTTCACCAAATGGTGACCGACCATGCCGTTGCCGATGATCACCAGGTTGCCCGAGGTGGGAAATACGGTGTTGTCGTCCGTCATAGCCTTGCCTCCTGTTAAGCCACTTCGACCGAAACATCGGCCGGGGTTGATTCGTCGTCGTCACGGCTCGGGTCCGTGAGCAGAACGTCGCGCAACGCACTGACGTCGCGGTCGCTTTGATGGGTTTGGAAATACCACTGGCTGTGGCGCACATCGCCGACCAGCAGCACGCCGCGCAGGCGGCCGTCTTCGATAATCAGTTTTTTATAGATCCCGGCTTGCGCGTCGCTGAGCCACAGGGTCTGCTGGCCGGCCAGCGCCTCCACCTGCCCCATGCTGTGAATGTCGAGGCCGCTGACCTTGAGGCGGGTGACCAGGGAAGGGTCGCGATAGCGGGCGGGCCGGCCCTTGAGCACCCGGGCCAGCACGTTGGCCTGTTCCTGCACCGGCGCCACCAGGCCGTAGGTGTTGCCCTGGAATTCGCAGCATTCGCCCAGCGCGTGCACGTGCGGGTCGGACGTACGCAGGGCGCTGTCGACGCGCACGCCCGCGCCGCAATCCAGGCCGGCGGTTTGCGCCAGTTCTCGGTTGGGGGTAATGCCGGTGGCGAACACCACCAGATTGGCGGGCAGCGTTCGCGGCGTGCCGCCCTCTTCCACTTCCACACCACTCACCGAGGTGTCGCCGAGAAGGCGCTTGGGGTCGCAGCCGGTGCGCACCCGGATACCACGGGCGGCCAGCGCCGCCTCCAACAAGGACGACGCACTGGCGTCGAGCTGCCGGTTCATCAGCACCGGGCGGCGGTGCACCAGGGTCACGTCGGCGCCCAGACGGCGCAGCCCGACGGCGGCTTCCACGCCCAGCAGGCCGGCGCCGACCACCACCGCGCGGACGCCGGGGTGCGCCCGGCTCCAGCCACGCAGACGCGCCACGTCGTGCAGGGAGCGGAAGCCGCTGACACCCTCCAGATCGGCGACACCGGGCAGCGGCGGCATCGAGGATCGCGCGCCGGTGGCAATCACCAGGGTGTCGTAGTCGACGCGCTCGCCGTCGTCGCAGTACAGACAGCGGCGCTGCCGGTCGAGGCGCGCCACCCGTTTGCCCAGGCTGACCGTCACCCGGCGCGCCCGGTACCAGGCGTCATCGCGCGGCGTGATGGCATCCAGGTCGGTCTCCTCGCCGAGCAACGGCGACAGCATGATGCGGTTGTAGTGACGCACCGGCTCGTCGCCAAGCACCCGCACCGACCAGCCGTGGTCGGTGCCCAACCGGCTGATCAGGCTTTCCGTGGCCATGCCGTTGCCGACGATCACCAGGCGGCGCCGTGCCTCGGTGCGTTTCATGCGGGTGGCCCGAATCATCGCTCGCGCTCCTCAGGCCCGGCGGCCAAGCCGGTCGACCAGACCGGCCACCTTGCCGCGTGCCGGCGCCGCGTCGTCTTCGTCGACGGCCGGTTCGCGGGGGATCTCCACCACCTTGCGCTGCTTCTCGTAGAGGAAGCTGAGCACTTGCTGACGGAAGTGGTTGTAGTCGCTGTTCTCGGCCAGCGTGACGCGGTTACGGGGGCGCGGCAGGTCGATATCGAGCACCTCGCCGATGGTGGCGGCGGGGCCGTTGGTCATCATCACGATGCGGTCGGACAGCAACACCGCTTCGTCCACATCGTGGGTGATCATCACCACGGTATTGTTCAGATCACGCTGGATCTCCATCAGCGAATCCTGCATGTGCGCCCGGGTGAGCGCGTCCAGCGCACCGAACGGCTCGTCCATCAGCAACACCTTGGGGCGCATGGCCAGAGCGCGGGCGATACCGACACGCTGTTTCATGCCGCCGGACAGTTCGTCCGGGCGTTTGTGCATGGCGTGCTCCATGTGCACCAGCTTCAGGTTCTGCTGAATCCAGTCGCGCATTTCCGCTTTGCTCATGCTGTCGCGGAACACCTGGCGCACCGCCAGCTGCACGTTCTCGAAGGCGGTCAGCCAGGGCAGCAGCGAATGGTTCTGAAACACCACCGCCCGGTCCGGGCCCGGTTCGTTGACTTCCTTGCCGTCCAGGGCGACACCGCCTTCGGTGGCCTGCAGCAGACCGGCGAGAATATTCAACACCGTGGATTTGCCACAGCCGGAGTGGCCGATCAGCGACACGAACTCGCCTTTTTTGATGCGCAGCGACAGCTCGTCCAGGGCCCGGAAAGGGCCTTCCGGGGTCGGGAAATCGATGCTGATCTTGGAGATGTCGAGATAATGGCTCATCACAAAATTCCTCTCTTAAAACCTGCCCGAAGCGCGTTCAGCGCAGATCCGCGGATTTGTCCCAGGACACCAGGCTCTGCACCGCCAGCATCAGGCGGTCGAGCAGAAAGCCGATGGCGCCGATGGTGATCACCGCCACCATGATGCGGCTCAGTGAATCGGAGCTTCCGTTCTGAAACTGGTCCCAGACGAACTTGCCCAGCCCCGGGCTCTGCGCCAGCATTTCCGCCGCGATCAGCACCATCCAGGCGATCCCCAGGGAGGTGCGCAGGCCGGCGAACATCATCGGAATCGCCGACGGCAACACGATGGTGCGCACATGGGTGAGCCAGCCCAGCCGCAGCACCCGGCTCACGTTGTTGAGGTCGTTGTCGACGCTGGCCACGCCCACGGCGGTGTTGATCACCGTCGGCCACAGGCAGCACAGCATTACGGTGACCATGGAGGTAATGAACGACTTGGGCACCAGCGGGTCCTGGCTGACATAGACGGCGCTCACCACCATCGTCACCAACGGCAACCAGGCCAGCGGCGACACCGGCTTGAGCAGTTGAATCACCGGGTTGAAGGCGCGGTACAGCGTGCGGCTGAGACCAATCAGAATGCCCAGCGGAATGGCCAGCAGCGACGCCAGCACAAAGCCCGCCGTCACCGTCATCAGGCTGGTGAGGATCTGGTCGATAAAGGTGGCGCTGCCGGTGTAGGGAAAAATCCTTGGCTGGTAGGACGGGTCCACCGCCTGCCGCTGGGCATTGCGCTCGCGCTGGCGTTCATAGAAGGCGTCTTCTTCGCGGCGCTCCGCGGCGTGCTCCTCAAGCAGCGCGCCGCCCTGCTGCCACACGTCGACGGGCCCAGGGAAAGCCCCCAGTGACGTGTTGATCTGCCCGGCCGCCACGGCCCACAAAACCAGGAAAACGGCGACGCCGGCCAGGGGCACCAGCAGGGTTTTAGTCAGGGCGCGCAATTGCTCCGCCGGCTGTTCGCCGCGCGCTAGCTTGATCCACGGTTGTAACCAGGTTTGCTGGCTGATCGAAATCATCTCATCACTCTCTTTCGCCGGTGCGTTAAAGGCGCTGGTCGCCTTTCAGGCCGATGTCGAATTGCTTCAGATACGCGTTGGGCTCGCGGCCGTTGTAGGTCATGCCGTCGATGAACTCGGACTGCGGCGGCTTGAAGCCGTCCTCGCTGTCGAAATCCGGGAAGTCCGACGCTGTCATCTTGCCTTCCTGGATCAGCGCCCTGGCCGCCAATGCATAGACGTCCGGGCGGTACACATCGCGGGCGGTCTGCATGTACCAGTCGTCGCTTTTTTGCTCGGCGATCTGACCCCAGCGGCGCATCTGGGTGAGGTACCAGATGGCGTCGGAGTAGTAGGGATAGGTGGCGTTGTGGCGGAAGAACACGTTGAAATCCGGGATCGGCCGTTCGTCGCCCTTTTCGTATTCGAAGGTGCCGGTCATGGAATTGGCGATGACCGCTTCATCGGCGCCCACGTATTCGCTTTGCGCGAGAATTCTGACGGCTTCGGCGCGGTTGGCGTTGTCGTTTTCGTCCAGCCATTTGGCCGCGCGGATCAACGCTTTGACCACGCGGGCGTGGGTGTTGGGGTATTTTTCGGCCCAGGCTTCGCTGACGCCGAACACTTTCTCCGGATTGTTTTTCCAGATTTCGTAATCGGTGATCACCGGCACGCCCACGCCTTTGAACACCGCCTGCTGGTTCCAGGGTTCGCCAACGCAGTAACCGTGGATGGTGCCGGCTTCGAGAGTGGCCGGCATTTGCGGTGGCGGCGTCACCGACAGCAGTGCTTCGGCCTGCAGCTGCCCGGAGGTGTCGCCTTTATGGGGCGCGTAATAGCCGGGGTGGATGCCGCCGGCGGCGAGCCAGTAGCGCAGCTCGTAATTGTGCGTGGAAACCGGGAACACCATGCCCATCTTGAAGCGCTCGCCGCGTTTTCGGTACGCCTGCACCACGGGCTTCAGGGCGCTGGCGCTGATCGGATGCACCGGCTTGCCGTCGCGGTGCTCAATATTTTTCTTCATTTCCGCCCACACCGAATTGGCCACGGTGATGCCGTTGCCGTTCAGGTCCATGCTGAAGGCAGTGATGATATGCGCCTTGGTACCGAAGCCGATGGTGGCGGCCAGCGGCTGACCGGCGAGCATGTGGGCGCCGTCGAGCTGGCCGTCGACCACCCCGTCCAGCAGCACCTTCCAGTTGGCCTGGGCCTCTAGCGACACGTACAGCCCTTCGTCCTCGAAGTAGCCTTTCTCATAGGCGATCGCCAGCGGCGCCATATCGGTGAGCTTGATAAAGCCGAAGGTCAGCTCCGGCTTTTCCGGCCAGCCGACCAGCGGCTTGTCCGCCGCCTTGGCGGCACCCGCGAACACGGTCAGCACGAAGGCCGCCAGCACGGCCAGCCGCCGTACAGCGCCGCGCCCCGGGCGGGGAGAGATCGAATCGGCTTTGTTCATGGTGCTGCTCCTTTACTATCAACGACGGCGTTCGGGGTCGGCGAAGCAAAAAAAAGCGCCCACCACTTTCCGTGGTGAGCGCCTTCGCTCAGATCAGTCGCATATTGTCCGGGGGTCGGCACCGCCATTGGTTTCCGACCTGTTACCACCTACGCATTCAACTTCCGTGCCAGGTCGGTATCGACGCTCAAAGGCCGGCATCGCGGGCCCCGCACGGCGGCGGCGCCGCCGCGCCGTGCGCCAATCCGGTGATCAGGCACGGATCATGGCGCGGATTGGTGCAGAAAATTCATTGAACGCAGCTGCCACTCTTCCCCATCGATAAAGGTGTCCGCGCCCATGCCGATTTCCCCCTGACTGGTCTCCAGACGCCAGGGCCCGGCGTGGATGCCCTCGCCTTTCCAGTCCTGGCCCGGCAGCGGGGTGTCGGCCAGTGCCCGGCGGTACAGATCCGGGCGGTAGCACGCCGCCGCCACGGCGGACAGATCCTGGTCGCCGGGCAGCCAGCCCCAGCGGGCCATCTGGTTGAGAAACCAGTAGCCGTGGGAGACCCAGGGGAAATTGGCCAGGTAGCGATGAAACACCAGCAGGTCCGGCTCCGGGGCGTCGCCACTGTCCGGCCGGTAGCCGGTGTGGCCCAGCAACGCCGGCGCCAGCGCCCGGCGACCCACCGGCAGGTATTCCGCCAGCAACGACACCGCCTGGTCCCGATTACCGTCCAGCCACACGCCGGCCTGATGCAGCGCACGCAGCAGCGCGTCCAGGGTGGCCGGGTTGGCCCGCGCCCAGTCCGCGGTTACCCCCAGCACCTTGTTCGGCGCGTTCTGCCAGATATCGCGGCCGGTGGCCACGCAGCACCCGATGCCGTCCGCCGTGGCCACCGCGTTCCAGGGTTCACCGGCAAAGAAACCGTGGATGTGCCCGAGCCGCAGGTGATCGACCATCTGTGACGGCGGCAGCACCACGGTGGTGACGTCGCGGTCCGGGTCGATGCCGGCGCTGGCCAGCCAGTAGCGCAGCAGCAGATTGTGGCTGGAATACGGAAACACCACCGCCAGAACCAGCGGCGGCTGCTTCTCCAGCTTCCGCTGCTCGATCAGTTGTTTAAGACTGGCGGGGCCGGGGCGACCCCGTGCGGTGCCCTCGAGCTCCCGGTACAGCGCCACGGACAGGGTCATGCCGTTGCCGCCCAGGTTCAGGGAATACGGCGCGATCAGCGGCTTATTCAGCCCACCCAGCCCCAGCGTCGAGGCCATTACCATGGGCGCCAGCATGTGCGCGCCGTCGAACTGGCCGACGATCACCTTGTCGCGAATGTTGGCCCAGGACACTTCTTCCTGCAGGGTCACGTCCAGGCCCTGGCCCCGGAAAAAACCCAACCGGTGCGCGGCGAGCAGCGGCAGGCTGTCAGTGAGCGGCATATAGCCCAAGGTCAGATCGGTCTTCATTGATCACGGGTCCTCTGCGATTTCGGCGCCAGCAGCCCCAGCACCGACACAATGTCGTTGGCCACGTCCACCAGCTTCTGGCTGCGGTCCATGGCCAGTTTGCGCATGGCGTGGTAGGCCTCGTCCTCGTCCATCTGGCGGTGCTGGATCAACAGCGCCTTGGCTTTATCGATCACCTGCCGGTCGGCGAGCCGGGTGCGGGTTTGCTGCAGCTCATTGCGCAGCGCCTGGAATTCACGGAAGCGGGCCACCGCCACATCGACGATGGAACGCACTCGCTCCGGGTTGAGACCGTCGACCACGTAAGCGCTCACCCCGGCGCGGATAGCGCGATCAATGGTATTGCTGTCGCCCTGCTCGGCGAACATGATCACCGGCTTGGGCAGGTGCTGGTTGAGCACCGTCATGTGCTCGAGCATGTCCCGGTCCGGCGATTCAATATCCACGATCACCACGTCCGGCTGATGCTCGGCCACCTGCTTCATCAGGCCCTGGGCGCTGGCCATGCGGCACACCACCTCGAAACCGCAGTCGGTGAGCGCCTGCTCAAGCATGGCCGCCCGGGCCGGCGTATCGTCGACCAGCATCACGCGGGTGTGTTGCGGCTGCTCACTCACGGTCAGGCTCACTCACGGCTACATCAACCAGCGGTCGAACGGCAGAACGGAGACGGTGTCACCAACGGCGACGTCGCCACGCTCCGCCTCCAGGCGGATGAAAGCGTTGGCCCGGGTCACCGACGACAACACCCCGGAGCCCTGCGAGCCGGTGGTCTCCACCCGGTGGTGGCCGTCGCCGTCGGCGAACAGCACGGCGCGCTGGAAATCGGCGCGCCCGGGCTTTTTACGCAGCGGCACGCCGGCCCGCGCCGACACCAGCAGCGGCGATTCCGGCGAACGCTCTCCCGCCAGATGCCGCAGGGCCGGCAACGCCAGCTGATGAAAAGTCACGGTGGCCGATACCGGATTGCCCGGCAGGCCCAGGAACAGCGCGTCGCCCAAGGTGCCAAAGGTGAACGGTTTGCCCGGCTTCATGGCCACCTTATAGACGTCCACCCGGCCGATGCGGTCCAGCACCCGGCGGGTATGATCCGCCTCCCCCACCGACACGCCGCCGCTGGCGATCACCACATCGTGGTCCCGCGCCGCGCTCTCGAGCACGGCCTGCAAGCGCTCCGGCGTATCCGCGCAGATCCCCATATCGGTGACCGCCAGATCCAGCCGGCGCAGCATGGCAGTGAGCAGGTAGCGGTTGCTGTCGTAAATCTGCCCCTCGGCGAGCGGCTCGCCAGGCTCGCGCAATTCCGAACCGGTGGACAGCAACGCCACCCGGGGCCGGCGCAGCACCTCAACGGCGCTCAGCCCCAGCGATGCCAGCAACCCCAGATCCGCCGGCCGCAGCCGGCGCCCGGCGTCCAGCAGCCCGGCGCCCACGGCGATGTCCTCCCCGGCACGGCGAATGTTCTCGCCGGCACGCGGCGCACGCTGGAGGTGCACCCTGGCAGTGCAGCCCTGCCCGCTCAGGTCACACTCCTCCTGCATGATCACCGTGTCGCACCCGGCCGGAATCAACGCGCCGGTCATAATGCGCACGCACTGCCCCGCCGGCAGCGCCGCCTTGAACGGCGCCCCCGCCGTGGCGGTACCGGCCAATACCAGCCCATCCGCCGCCGGCCAGTCGGCGCAGCGCAAGGCGTAGCCGTCCATCGCGGAGTTATCCGCCGGCGGCACCGCGCGGTCGGCGAGCAGGTCCTCGGCGAGAATCCGGTCCAGCCCGTCCCGAAGCGGCACCACCTCAATCTCCGTCACGGGACGAACGGCGGCAAGCAAGCGGTCGCGGGCGTCTTCAAGACTGAGCATAGGGTCGCCGGTTGATTGGGGAGATAACCGGACTTATGCATCAAACATGCCACCGATTGGTGCGTGCCAGACGGCGGCACCACGGCGGGGCAGCGGGCAACTGATGGCAGACTTGTGGGAGCGCGCTGAGAAAGCAACAAAAAAAGGGGCTGCCTTTTGGCAGCCCCTTTTCGGAATAGTGGTGGGTCGTGCTGGATTCGAACCAGCGACCAATTGGTTAAAAGCCAACTGCTCTACCAACTGAGCTAACGACCCGCCGAATGAGGCGCAAATAATACGGATTTATTTCGCCGTGACAAGGCCTGGGGGCCATTTTTTTCGTTAAGACTGGTAGATCGTCGGATCTTTGATCAAAGCCTGCTCAAAGCCTTCGCGGCGCAACCGGCAGCTGTCGCAGCGGCCGCAGGCGCGGCCTTCGGCGTCGGCCTGGTAGCAGGACACGGTGAGGCTGTAATCCAGCCCCAGCCCGGTGCCCTGGCGGATGATCTCGGCCTTGGAGAGCGCCATCAGGGGCGTGCTGATGCGCACCGGGTGCCCTTCCACGCCGGCCTTGGTGGCGAGCCCGGCCAGGTGCTGGAAGGCGTCGATGAATTCCGGACGGCAGTCCGGGTAGCCGGAGTAGTCCACGGCGTTGACGCCGATATAGATGGCGTCGGCGCCGACCACTTCGGCCAGGCCCAGGGCCAGGGACAGGAAGACGGTGTTGCGGGCCGGTACGTAGGTGACCGGGATGCCCTCGCCGCCGTTCTCGGGGACGTCGATGGCGTGGTCGGTGAGCGCGGAGCCGCCTATGCCGCCCATGCCCAGTTCGATCACCCGGTGCGATTCGGCGCCCAGGGCGGCGGAGACGCGCTCCGCCGCGAGCAGCTCGGAGCGGGTGCGCTGGCCGTAGTCGAAGGCAATGGTGTGGCACCGGAACCCTTCGGCGCGGGCCATCGCCAGGCAGGTGGCGGAATCGAGTCCGCCGGAGAGCAGTACCACCGCGGTTTCCATCGTGTCTCCTGTTACCTCGGTTTGATGGGGGCTGGATCAGCGCCCGCGGGCGTCGTTCCAGAGCAGTTTGTGCAGTTGCAGCTGGAAGCGCACCGGCAGGCGGTCGGCGAGGATCCAGTCGGCCAGCTCACCGGGCGGCAAATGCCCGTGCACCGGTGAGAACAGCACCTCGGACACCCGCGCCGTCAGGTTGTGCTGGTCCAGCATAAAGCGGGCCCAGTCGTAGTCGCGGCGGTCGGCGAGCACGAACTTCACCTGGTGGTGCGGGCGCAGGTGGGGGATGTTTTCCAGGCGGTTGTTGTGCTGTTCGCCGGAGCCCGGCGCCTTGAGGTCCATGACCACCGAGACGCGCTCGTCGACGCCGGCGATGTCCATGGCACCGCCGGTTTCCAGGCTCACCTGGTAGCCCCGGTCGCACAGTTCGGTGAGCAGCGGCAGGCAGTTGGGCTGGGCCAGCGGTTCACCGCCGGTGACGGTGACGTAGCGGGCGGAATAGCCGTCCACCTGCTCCAGGATGCGCTCAAGGGACCATTTCTCGCCGCCCTGGAAGGCGTACTCGGTGTCGCACCAGACGCAGCGCTGCGGGCAGCCGGTGAGGCGCACGAATACGGTGGGCACGCCCACGCTGCGGGATTCCCCCTGCAGGGAATGAAAGATTTCGGTAATGCGCAGTTCCACGGTGGACGCTCTGAGACTTCTAGGTGGCGCGGATTCTAACACCTCGCCGGCGGCGGTTCAGCCGCCGTTGAGCTGCTTGAGCATGGCCTTGGCCATCTCGGCCTCGGAGGCGTCGGGGAATTGCTTGATCAACTTGTGCAGGGAGACTTCCGCTTCGCTGGTGTTGCCGGCCTTGGCCTGCAGGCTGGCGAGCTTGTACAGGCTGGTGGGGGCACGGCTGTGGTTCGGGTAGTCGTCCACCACGGTCTGGAACTGCTTGCGGGCCTTGTCCAGCTGCGGAGTTTTCTGATTGCTGTAGACCTCGCCCAGCCAGAAGTGGGCGTGGGCCCGGAACTGCCCCTGCGGGAAGTCCTTCAGGTAGGCTTCGAAGGCGGTGGCCGCGGCGTCGAAATCACGCTCAAGCAGCTTGCCGCGGGCGGCGGAATAGGCCTCACGGTCCGCTTCCGGGTCGGCGGGCGTGTCACTGTTGCCGCCGTCGTCGCCGGCTTCGGCGTCGGTCTTGGGGGCGCTGTTCACTTGTTCGACCAGCGCGTTAATCCGGGTGTCCAGGTCCAGGTAGCGTTCGCGCTCCGCGCCTTTGAGCTGCGTCAGCTCATGGCGAAGCTCTTCCACCTGACCCTGTAAATTCTGAACTTGCTTCTGGTACTGCTCCATTTCCTGCATCAGCAGGTAGATGCCCTCTTCGCCGCCACCGTTGCCGGTGGCGGACGACGAGGCCCGGCCGCCGCCGGAGCCACGCTCCTCGACGGCCAGGGGGCCAGTGCTCTGTGCCTGGGCACCGAGCACCGGCCCGCCAAGCAGGATAGCCAGTAAAAAGCGCTTAATTACCTGCTTGGACCGCATGGCTTACGGACGGCCGGCGGTGTAGTTCAGAACCGCGCGACGGTTTTTCGCCCAGTCCATTTCGCTGTGGCCGAAAGCAGCCGGCTTCTCTTCACCGTAGGCAACCACTTCCACCTGGGAAGAGCTCACGCCCTGCACGCGCAGGAACTTCTGGACCGCTTCGGAACGACGCTCGGACAGAGCCACGTTGTACTCACGGGTGCCACGCTCGTCGGCGTGACCTTCCAGACGCACCTTGGCATTCGGGTTGTCTTTCAGGTAGCTGGCGTGGGCGCGCAGGGTTTCGAAGGCGGCCGCCGGCACGGTGTTGCTGTCGAAAGCGAAGTAAATCACTTTGGTGTCGGTGGTGCCGTCGTAGTTGGACGGATGGTTATGGAAGTTGTCCGCGGTCACCGGGATGTTGCTGGTGTCCGGCTTGGCCGGCGCGGGACGCTGTACGGGCTCGGCCGGGCTGCTCTGGCTGTCGGTCGGCATGGTATCGGTCGCGGAGGTGTCCTCCTCGGTGGGAGTACTGGAACACGCGGCCAGCAAGCCGGCCAGAAGCACGGCGAAAAGCGGGTTAATGAATGAACGCATACTAAAAACTCCTATTGATGTCCTGTATTGGAACTCTGAGATCCGTTCAGAGGAACGGCGACCAGGCCGGTTCCCTGACTTCCCCTTCCTTCGATGGGAGCTCTACTTTCACTCTCCCGTCGATGGAGACGGCTTGCAGGACCCCTGTACCCCTGTGTTGCGTCCCGTAAATTATCATACTTCCATTGGGCGCAACACTGGGCGATTCGTCCATATTGGTCTGTGTCACAATATCGAACGTCCCGCGTTGGAGGTCCTGCACACCGACGTTGAAGCTACCGTTACGCCGGTGTACATAAACGAGGTAGCGACCGTCCGGGGTGACTTCCGGGCGGGCGTTGTAAGCCCCTTCGAACGACACCCGGCGCACCGATTTGTCGTCCACGTTGAGCTGGTAGATCTGCGGCCCGCCGGAGCGGCTGGAGGTGAACACCAGATGCTCGCCATCGGGCATCCAGCGGGGCTCGGTGTCGATGCCGTAATGATCGGTCAGCTGCTCGATATCCCCGTTGTTGAGGTTCAGGCTGTAGATGTCCGGGTTGCCGCCCTTGGACAGGGTCAGCGCCAGTTTCTGGCCGTCCGGCGACCAGGACGGCGCGCCGTTGATGCCCTTGAACTGGGCCACCACCCGCCGTTCGGCGCTGCCGAGGTTGTGCACATAGATCTTGGGCAGGCCGTTCTGCTCGAAGGAAACATAAGCAATCTTAGTGCCATCCGGCGACCAGGACGGGCTCATGATCGGCTCGCGGCTGCGCAGGATGGTCTTCACCCGGGCGCCGTCGGCGTCCGCGTACTGCAGCTGGTAGGGCCGCTCGGCGCCCCGGTTGTGGGTGACGTAGAGAATCTTGGTGGAAAACGCCCCGGGGATGCCGGTGAGCTGCTCATAGATGCGGTCGGAAATGGCGTGCGCCACGTCACGCAACTGCGACTCCGGCGGACGGTAGGTCTCGGACAGCAGTTCCTTGCCGCGGGCCACGTCGTGCAACGCATAGCCCACTTCGTAGGCGCCGGTGCCGGTGGGCTTGATGGTGCCGATCACCACGTATTCCTGATTGAGCACCCGGAAATCCCGGTAGGACAGGCCCTCCTTGCTGGTCGGTCGGCTCAGCATGTCCTTGGGCGACAGCGTTTTGAACTGGCCGCTGCGGTGCAGGTCGGCGCGCACGATGTCGGACACGTTCTCCGGCACGTCGCCGGCGCCGGCGAACGGCACCACCGCGATCGGCACCGCGTCCGTGCGGCCTTCGGTGATCTGAATCAGCAGCTCGGCGCGGGCGTTGACCGCCAGCAGCGAGAGCATCGCGACGATGAAGGGAAAGGCTAAAACTCGCATCATTTTACATCCGTGGGTCTGAATACGATTTGAAAGGTTCGAAACTGCTCGAACAACTTGCCGTCCGGCACCGGCAGCGGGCTGGCAAGCTCCACCGCCTTGACCAGCGACTCGTCGAAGTTCGGATAGCCACTGGACTTGTCCACCTCGACACTGACCACTTCACCACCCGGAATCACCCGCAGACGCACACGCACGCTGAGGTCGTCCCGGTTGCGGTAATTGCCGGGAATGCGCCACCGCTGCTGAATAGCACTGCGGATGGCGTCCGCGTAACTGGCCGTCTCTTCCTGAACATCGCTGTCAGGCGCGCCGCTGCCGGGTGTCTCGGCGACTTTCTCGCGCTCCTTGCGCGCCATCTCCAGCTCTTCCTCGGCCATCAGTTCTTCCAGGCTCTGCTGCTCGAATTCCGGCGCCGGCTCCTTTTTCGGTTCCGGCTTGGGTTCCGGCTTCGGTTCAGGTTTGGGCTCCGGCTTCGGCTCGGGCTTCGGCTCGGGCTTCGGCTCGGGCTTGGGCTTGGGCTTGGGCTTGGGTTCGGGTTTCGGCTCAGGCTTGGGCTTGGGCTCGGGTTTTGGTTCGGGCTTGGGCTCAGGCTTGGGCTTCGGTTTAGGCTCAGGTTTCGGTTCGGGCTTCGGCTCCGGTTTGGGTTCCGGCTTCGGCGCCTTCTCCTGGGCCTGCTTCTGATCCTTCTCCTCGCGGGCCGGTGCGGTATTGGCCTCCGGCGCGCGGCGCGTCTCTTCCATCACCGTGGCCATCACATGGGGCGGAATCTCCGGCGGCCGCCGCAGCTCCGGCTCCGAGGACCAGGTAAACACCATCAGCCCCAGCACCAGCAGGTGCAGAAACGCGGAGAACCCGACCGCAACGCCACGATCGCTCATGAACGCCCCGGCGGCTCCGTGACCAGCCCCAGGTTGGTGACGCCGGCCTGCTGCAGTTCGGACATCAGGACCACCACTTTGCCGTAGGGCACGTTCTGGTCGCCTTCCACCAGGAACAGAGTGTCCGGCTTCTGTTTGCGGATCGTGAGCACATGGCCCTTCACCGTTTCCAGGCTCGCCGACGACTGGCCGTCGCCGCCCACGTTGATGTAGTAGCTGCCGTCCGGGCGTACCGTGATCATCACCGGTTCGTCGTTGTTGGTGATCGCCGCGCTGTCGGTCTGCGGCAGGTCCACGGACACACCCTGGGTCATCATCGGCGCGGTGGCCATGAAGATCACCAGCAGCACCAGCATTACGTCGATGTACGGCACCACGTTGATGTCGGCCATCGGCCTCTTACGCAAGCGGCGGCCGCGAATCGCACTCATGGACGCACTCCCTCGGCTCATGCGTCGCGCCCGTGGGCCTGGCGGTGCAGCACCGAGGAGAATTCCTCGGCGAACAGTTCACAATCGCCCACCAGGGATTCGGACAAGGACGCGTAGCGGTTGTAGGCCATCACCGCGGGAATCGCCGCGAACAGACCCATGGCGGTGGCCACCAGCGCCTCGGCGATACCCGGTGCCACCACGCTCAGCGTCGCCTGGGTCACGTTGGCCAGGGCGCGGAACGAATTCATGATGCCCCAGACGGTGCCGAACAGGCCGATGTACGGGCTGGTGGAACCCACCGTGGCCAGGAACGACAGATGTTTGGTGAGGCGGGATTCCTCGCGCTGCAGGGCCACCCGCATGGCGCGCTGGGCCCCTTCCATGATCGCGTCGGAGCCGCGCGTGCTCTTGGACAGACGCACGAACTCCTGGAAGCCGGCTCGGAAGATCGCCTCGCTGGCGGAGTCCGGGTTGGGCTTTTTGCGCACCTGGTTATAGAGACTGGACAGGTCTTCGCCGGACCAGAACTTCTCCTCGAACGCATGATCGGCGCGCCGTGCGCGGCCCAGCACCCGAAAGCGGGATACGATCATGTACCAGGAGATCATCGATGCCAGCAGCAGAACCAACATCACCAGCTGGACCACGGGCCCCGCGTTGGTGACCAGCGAAAGGATCGACATGCTGGACGAAGCGTCTTCCATTTACCCCAACTCCTCGAATTCAGCCTTGAACTTGTCGTGAAGCGGCCCCGGCAGTGCCACCGGCTTGATGCCGTCGGCGCTGACACAGGCCACCTTGATAGTAGCTTCGCACAACACTTCCTGGTCACGGGTGACACGCTGCGCGAACACCAGGGTGGCACGTTTAAGCGCCACCAATCGGGCACTGACCCGCAAATCGTCGTCGATCCGGCCGGGTTTGCGGTAGTTGATCTGCGCGGAATGCACCACGAACTGGAAGTTTTCCTCGGCCAGCGCATAGTGCTGGTAACCCAGCGACCGCATGTACTCAGTGCGTGCCCGCTCCATGAACTTCAAATAATTCACGTAGTAGACGATGCCACCGGCGTCAGTGTCTTCGATGTAGACGCGAACCGGTAGGACAAATTCCGAACCTTGAGAAGATTTTTCACTCATTAAACAAATCCCCGTCCCGGGAGGGCCTGACCAGGCCGAAATGACGCCAGGCGTGATTGGTCACCTGGCGCCCCCGGGGCGTGCGTTGGATGAAACCCTGCTGAATCAGGTAGGGCTCGACCACCTCTTCCAGGGTGCCGGCGTCCTCGTTGAGCGCGGCGGCCAGGGAATCCAGGCCCACCGGCCCGCCGTCGAATTTGTGCATCATCATATTGAGCAGCCGGCGGTCGGTGCCGTCCAGGCCCAGGCTGTCCACTTCCAGCATGTCCAGGGCGCTTTGCGCCACCGCGCCAGTGAGCCGGCCGTCGCCTTTCACCTGGGCGTAATCGCGCACCCGGCGCAGCAGGCGGTTGGCGATGCGCGGCGTGCCGCGGGCGCGGCGGGCCACTTCCCGGGCCCCTTCCTGGTCACCGGGTATGGCCAGAATTTCACAGGAGCGCTCGACGATGCGCGCCAAATCGTCGACGTTATAGAACTCCAGGCGCTGCACGATACCGAAGCGGTCACGCAGAGGGGCGGTAAGCAGCCCCGCCCGGGTGGTGGCGCCGACCAGGGTAAAAGGCGGCAGATCCAGCTTGATGGAGCGCGCCGCCGGACCCTCGCCGATCATGATGTCCAGCTGGTAGTCCTCCATGGCCGGATAGAGGATTTCCTCGACCACCGGGGAGAGGCGGTGGATCTCGTCCACGAACAGCACGTCGCCCTCTTCCAGGTTGGTGAGGATGGCGGCCAGGTCGCCGGCCTTTTCCAGCACCGGGCCCGAGGTGGATTTCAGCTGGGAGCCCATTTCCCGGGCGATGATGTGCGCCAGGGTGGTCTTGCCGAGCCCGGGGGGACCGAAAATCAGGGTGTGATCGAGCGCCTCGTCGCGGCCACGGGCGGCGTCGATGAAAATTTCCAGCCGTTCGCGCACTTTCGGCTGGCCGTTGTAGTCGGCCAGGCTGGCCGGGCGGATGGCCCGGTCCTGTTGCGCTTCGCCGGCGTCGGAAGGCAGCGGGGCGATCAAACGATCATTGTCCATGGCGTTTTACCTTGCCAGAGTTCGCAGGGCACGGCGAATCAGCTCTTCACTGCTGGGGTCGGCGCCGGCCTCGTCGGCGGCGCGACCGACGGCGGCGGCGGCTTCCTTATTACGGTAACCGAGGGATTCCAACGCGGCGATGGCGTCGGCGCGGCCGTCCGGCGGGCCGTCCAGGGGCAGCGGCCCGGGCCGCGAGGCCGGCGCGCCTTCCAGCTTGTCGAGCCGGTCGGACATCTCGATCACCAGCCGCTCGGCGGTTTTCTTGCCGATGCCCGGCACCTTCACCAGCGAGGTGGTGTCCTGATCGCGGATGCAGGCGGCCAGCCGGTCGGCCTCGATGCCGGAAAGAATCGCCAGCGCCATTTTCGGCCCCACGCCGTTGACCTTGATCAGGCTGCGGAACAGCTCGCGCTCGTAGCGGCCGGTGAAGCCGTACAGCAGCTGGGCGTCCTCGCGTACCACGAAATGGGTATAGAGCGTCAGCTCGGCGCCGCTTTCCGGCAGGTTGTAGAACACCGTCATCGGCGCCTCCACCTCATAGCCGACACCGGCCACGTCCACCAGCAGCCGCGGCGGCTGCTTTTCCAACAGGGTGCCTCGTAATTGTCCGATCATCGTATCCGTCTTCTTCGTACCGAGGTGGCGCCGCCCATGCGCGCCAGGGAAACACGGGTGTGAGCATGACAGAGGGCGATCGCCAGCGCATCGGCGGCGTCTTCCTGGGGCCGCTTTTCCAGCCCCAGCAGGTGCTTGACCATCTCCGCCACCTGCACCTTTTCGGCGCCGCCGCGCCCCACCACCGCCTGTTTGACCTGGCGGGCGGAATACTCGAACACCGGCACGCCGCTCTGCACCACGGCGGTGAGCGCGGCGCCACGGGCCTGGCCGAGTTTGAGGGCGGAATCCGGGTTGCGGGCCATGAACACCTTTTCGATGCTCACTTCCTCCGGCTGGTGGGTGCTCATCACGTCGCACAGGCCGGCGAAAATGGTCCCCAGCCGGGGCGCCATCTCGGCGCCGCTGGTGCTGATGGTGCCGAACGCCAGAGCCCGGCTGCGGTTACCGACCTGCTCGATCACCCCATAACCGGTGTGTCTGGAGCCCGGATCGATCCCCAATAGAATGGTCATAACGGCCGTTGCGCGGGCTTGGCCCGCTCCTACAAAAAAGGCAGGTTACATCTAACCTGCCTCCTGTTCATATGTCCAGTATGGGCGTGTTGTTATTCTTCCGGCCACCGGGCGTTGGTGTAGACGTTCTGCACGTCGTCCAGGTCTTCCAGCAGGTCGATCATCTTGCCCACCGTCTCGGCGGTGTCGGCGTCGATCTCCGCTTCGGTGGAGGGGCTCATGGTCACTTCCGCGTCGGCCGGTTCCAGGCCCGCTTCCTTGAGCCCGTCGACCACCTCGCCGAAACTCTTGTCCGGCCGGGTGATCACCAGGAAGCTGCCGTCCTCGTTCTCTTCCACGTCCTCGGCGCCGGCTTCCAGGGCCGCTTCCATCAGCTTCTCTTCTTCCACGCCCGGCTCGAAGAAAATCTCGCCGCGCTTGGTGAACAGGAAGGCCACCGAGCCGCTGGTGCCCAGATTGCCACCGAACTTGGAAAAGGCATGGCGCACCTCGGACACGGTGCGGTTGACGTTGTCGGTCATGGTTTCCACCAGCACCGCCACGCCGTTCTTGCCGTAGCCTTCGTAGGTGATCTCCTCCATGTTGGCGCTGTCGTCATCGCCGGCACCGCGCTTGATCGCCCGGTCGATGGTGTCCTTGGTCATATTGTTGCTGAGCGCCTTGTCGACGGCGGCGCGCAGGCGCGGGTTATCGGCGATCTCCGGGCCGCCCATACGGGCCGACACGGTGATTTCACGAATCAGCTTGGTGAAGATCTTGCCCCGTTTGGCATCCTGAGCCGCCTTACGGTGCTTAATATTGGCCCATTTACTATGACCCGCCATGGTATCTCCTAACCTGTCCGCGTTATCTCATTGCTCTTCTTTACGTACCGCCACGCCCACTTCGCGCAGCTGCTGATTATCCACCGGCGAGGGTGCATTGGTCATCAGGCAGGCGGCGGTCTGGGTTTTCGGGAAGGCGATCACATCACGGATCGAATCACCGCCGGTCATCAGCATCACCATGCGGTCGAGACCGAACGCCAGGCCGCCGTGGGGCGGCGCGCCGTACTTCAGGCCATCCAGCAGGAAGCCGAATTTCTCGTCCGCTTCCTGGTCGCTGATGCCCAGCGCCTCGAACACGCTGCGCTGCATGTCCGGGCGGTGAATACGGATCGAACCGCCGCCCAGCTCGGTGCCGTTGAGCACCATGTCGTAGGCGCGGGACAGGGCGCCTTCCGGGTTGCTCTTCAGTTCTTCCGGGCTGCACTTGGGCATGGTGAACGGATGGTGCAGCGCGTAGTAGCGGCCGTCCTCTTCCTCGAACATGGGGAAGTCCACCACCCACAACGGCGCCCAGTCGCCCTGCGCCAGGCCGCGCTCGTGGCCCACCTTGACGCGCAGCGCGCCAATCGCCTCGTTGACCACCTTGGCCTTGTCGGCGCCGAAGAAGATCAGGTCGCCGGTGGCCGCTTCGGTGCGCTTGAGAATGCCCTGGATGGCGTCCTCGGTAAGGAACTTGAGGATCGGCGATTGCAGGCCCTCGGCGCCGGCATCCAGGTCGTTGACCTTGATATAGGCCAGGCCCTTGGCGCCGTAGATGCCCACGAACTTGGTGTACTCGTCGATTTCCTTGCGCGACAGGTCGCCGCCGCCGGGCACCTTCATGGCCACCACGCGGCCTTTCGGGTCCTTGGCCGGGCCGGCGAACACCTTGAACTCCACGCCGTCCATCAGATCGGCGATGTCGATCAGCTCCAGCGGCACGCGCAGGTCCGGCTTGTCGGACCCGTAGCGGCGCATGGCCTCTTCATAGGTCATGCGCGGAAACTCGGGCAGGTCCACCTCGAGCATGTCCTTGAACACGCTTTTCACCATCGACTCGGTGATCGCCATGATGTCGTCCTCCTCCACGAAGGACGCCTCCAGGTCGATCTGGGTGAATTCCGGCTGACGGTCAGCGCGCAGGTCCTCGTCGCGGAAACACTTGGCGATCTGATAGTAGCGGTCGAAGCCGGCCACCATCAGCAGTTGCTTGAACAGCTGCGGCGACTGCGGCAGCGCGAAGAAACTGCCCGGGTGGGTGCGGCTGGGCACCAGATAATCGCGGGCGCCCTCCGGGGTGGCGCGGGTCAGAATCGGCGTTTCCACGTCCATGAACCCCTGGCCTTCCAGGTGGGCGCGCACCGCGTGGGTGAGCCGCGAGCGGAACTGGAAACGCTTCAGGGCTTCCGGGCGGCGCAGGTCCAGGTAGCGGTACTTGAGCCGCACTTCCTCGCCGGCGGCGGAGTATTCGTCCAGCTCGAACGGCGGCGTCTGGGCTTCGTTGAGGATGGTCAGCGACAGGCCCAGCACCTCGATGTCGCCGGTGTCCATGCGCGGGTTGCGCACCGACTCGTCGCGCAGGCGCACCCGGCCCTCAAGCTGCAGCACGTATTCGCCGCGTACCTTGTCGGCCAGTGCGAAGGCCTCCTCGGTGTCCGGGTCGAACACCACCTGCACCAGGCCGGTGCGGTCGCGCAGGTCGAGGAAGATCACCCCGCCGTGGTCGCGGCGGCGGTGAACCCAACCGCACAACCGCACTGTTTCCCCGTCGTGGGAGGCTCGCAAATCACCGCAATAATGGCTTCGCATGTGTTCTGTCCGTTCCTGAATCCGATGAAGCCGCCGTCGGGACGGCCTGGGTGGCTGAAAAGGCGGCCTAGTATAGCGATTCGGGGTTGGGCCTGCTAACCCTTGCCGGCCTGACGGTCGAGAACGTCGATCCGGTGCCGAAACACACAAAAAATAGGGCCTGGACGCCTTGTACCGCGCATATCCATGGCATATAACTGGATGCGCACTGTATCAGTCGTGCCTCTGAGGCCGCAGTACAGGGGTGCCCTGACAGGGACACGCAGTTTCTTTCTTCCAGGAAGTCATCAACAAAAGGGGTAAGCAATCCTATGGCTGCAAAGAAAAAAGCGGCAAAGAAGGCCGCCACGGCAACCGCAACGCGTCGGGTTAAGGCGATCGCCGATCCGATGACCAAATCCCAAATCATCGCTCAGATCAGCGATACCACCGGCCTCACCAAGAAAGACGTTAACGGCGTTTTCGACGAGCTGACCGATATCATGGAAGGTCATCTGAAGAAGCGCGGCGCCGGCCAGTTCACCCTTCCCGGTCTGTTCAAGGCAGTGACCCAGAAGAAGCCGGCCACCAAGGCACGCAAGGGCATCAACCCGTTCACCGGCCAGGAAACCACCTTCGCCGCCAAGCCCGCCCGCACCGTGGTCAAAGTACGGCCACTGAAAAAGCTCAAGGACATGGCTCAGTAAGTCCGCGTCCCACCCTCCGGGCCGGTGCGATCGCCGGTCCGGAGCGTTCCCGCCCTGCCGGTTCACCCCCCTCCTCGCCCCTCGCGGCTTTAAACCCTATAATCCCCGCCCCTGGAAAGCCGGCCGGTCACCCGGGCCGAACGCGCGGCGCAAGCAAACAACGTCAGAGGTGGTGAATGGCAGAGCGCAAAGACAAGAAGAAGGTGGTCGGCGAGCCGATGACCGACGAACAGATCAAAGTGTTCCTGGACTTCCAGCCGGAAGACGGCGAAAACCCGGATTTCCACGTCCTGCTCAAGGCCTACCGTGCCCTGCGGCCGGAAGATTTCGAACGCTTCGTGGCGTTTTTCCAGGCCCAGAACCGCGATATCCGCGCCACCGACGACCAGGGGCGCACCCTGCTGGACATCGTCCGCGGCCACGGCAGAAGCGAGCCGTTCGTGGCGATCCTGGAACAAGCCGGCGGCTGACTGACCGTAGAGCCGCGCTTCCCCGGCTGGTGAATTCTTGTTCGACCTGCTCTTCCCATGGCAAGGTTCGGCCTTCTTTTTGGTTTGCCCGAGCCATGCCGGCCTTGCCGGCGACGTCCTGATAAAAAAAGAAGAGCATCGCAATGAAAGAGGAACTTGACCGAGGCCGCGCGGCATGGCGCTGGCCCCTGCTGATCGTATTGTGTCTGACCAGCCTGGGACTGCAGGCACAGAAAACCCCGGATATCGACCCGGCCCTGCTGATCGACGAGGATGAGCAGGTCACCCAGGAAGAGCTGGAGATGGAGAACATCCCGGTCGATGAACGCATCTTCATCGAGCCCTGGAACGAGGTCCCCTACAACCGCGCCTACTTCACCTACACCGACGCCGAAATCCGCGACAAATGGGACTATCTGATGCGCGGCCTGCGCATGCCCTACCCGTCCGCGGACTACCTGCGCCGGCAGTTCGAAAAGTACCCCTTCCTGCGCGACGGTCTGGAAGATTTCGACGGCGATTTCCGCGACCTGGAGCGCCGCTACGTCAACGTCTGGCGCCACTTCTTCGCCGGCAACTTCCAGACCGCCCGCCGCCTGGGCCTGGAGCTGGGGCCCATCGGCGAGATCCCGGCGCTGTTCGCGCAGCTGCTGTACGCCATCTATCTGGCCGACCGGCAAAGCGTCAAATACATGATGCTGCAGGACATGGCCAACCGCACCGAGCGCTACTTCGACTTGATGGAGCCCGCCGAGGACGACCCGGAAATGGAGCCGGTGGTGGCCGTGGTGCGTCTCGGCTACGCCTACGCCATCGCCCGCATCGCCGAGGAATCGCCGGTGCCGATCATCGTCGCGCGCCGCTATATCAGCAAGATCAAGAACAACGCGGAACGGGTCCTGGAGATCATGCCCGACCACCCGCTCGGCCATGCGTTCCTGGCCGGCGTGGACGCCGGCATCATGCGCCGGGTGGGCAAATTCACCGGGCGCATGACCTACGGCGCGCGCACCACCACGGTCCAGGATTCCTTCAACGAGGCCCTGCAATTGGCGCCGGACATCCCCATCGTCCACTATGAATACGCCAACGCGCTGATCTACATGAACCGCAAGCGCGACCTCAACGAGGCGATCAGCCACCTGGAAACCGCCATGCAGCTCAAGCCGCAGTTTTCCATGGACGCGCTGGATGTGATGTACTCCTACCAGCGGCTGCGCGAAGTGCGTCTGTACGCGCTCAACTTCCGCAGCTTCCGGCTGTTCGAGAAGGCCCGGCGCACCTTCAGCAAGCACACCGACCGCAACCTGACCAGCGTGATCTCCGGTCCCTTGACCACCGACATGCTGGAAAACCCGGACGACTACGTACTACCCGAGCGGCAATAGAGCCGCCAGAGCGAGGAGCCCGATGCGCTGGTACCAGGACCATCTGTTTCCGAAGCTGCTGGACTGGGCCACCCGTCCGCTTTACCGCGACCGCCAGCGCCTGCTCCAGGGCGCCAGCGGCCGCGTGCTTGAGCTGGGCATCGGCACCGGTGCCAACCTGGCCCTCTACGGCGACACCGTCAGCGAAATCCACGGCCTGGAGCCGGAGGCGGCGATGCTGGCCCTGGCCCGCCGCCACGCCCGGGAAGCCGGCATTCGCCAGCCGCTGCACCTGCTTCAGGGCGACGCCCGCCGGCTGCCCTACCCGGACGGCCACTTCGACACCGTGGTCGCCTGCCTGGTGTTCTGTACCATTCCCGACCCGGAGCTCGCCGCCCGCGAGATGCACCGGGTGCTGGCCCCGGGCGGGCGCCTTCTGTTGCTGGAGCACATCGCCAGCGGCCGGCCACGCACCTTTCGCTGGCAACAACGGGTGGACCCGCTCTGGCATCATCTGGCCTGCGGCTGTCACCTCACCCGCCCCACTCCGGACACGCTGCGCGACGCCGGCTTCGACCTCAGCGACACGCAGGTTTTCCAGCACCGCAAACTGCCCGGGCTGATGGCCGAGCTGCTACAAGGCAGCGCCCGGCGCGCCGACTGAGCGGCGCGGCAAAACGCCACCTGCCGTTCCCGCTGCGTGGGGAGTACAATCCGCGCCCATGAACTCAACCCTGCATCGCGTCTGGCGCCGTCGGCTGATCGGCCTGCGCAGCCTGTTGGTACTGTGCCTGGCGCTGGCGCTGCTGATGCTGCAGCAAACCGCGCGCGCCCCCGCCAGCCTGGAGCCCCTGCTGTGGCTGGCCGCCCTGCTGCTGCCCAACCTGATCGCCCTGGCCAGCCTGAACGCGCGCCCCCAACAGCGCCTGCTGGCCCTGGAACTGACCCTGGACGTGGTGATCTTCGTCGGGCTGGTGCAGCAACTGGGCGGCGCCGGCAACCCGTTGTCGTTCTACCTGCTGGTGCCGCTGTTGCTCGGCGCGCTGACCCTGGGGCGCGGCGCCGCGGTCTGGCTGCTGGTGGTCACACTGGGCGGCTACCTGCTGGCAACCCTGTGGCACAGTGCCCCGCCGGCGCATTCCACTCTGCACGCCCTGACCCGCGAGCTGAGCCACACCCACGGCCTTGGCATGGGCGTGGTTTTTGTCGCCCTGGCGTTGTTACTGACCGCCCTGGGGCAGGTGATCCAGAGTCTCGCCCGCCAGCAACAACGCCAGCACGACCGGCTGCTGGAACTGGCCGGCCGCCGCGAACGGCTCTATCAGGTGGCGGCGACGCTGGCCCACCAGGCCCACGAACTGAATACCCCGCTCAGCAGCCTGGTGATGCTGGCCGACAACGCCGCCAAGGAACCGGGCCTGCCACGCAGCACCCGCGAGGATCTGGCGCAGATCGAGGCCCTGGCCCGGCGTGTCGCGGCCCGGCTACGCAACGCGGACACTGACAACCTGCCGGAACGGCCCGCCTATCAGGCGCTGATGGAACGGGTGCGTGATCACCTGCGCCATCTGCATCCGACGCTGACCCTGTCGGTGAGCGGCCCCGACGGGCATTGTTTCAACGACGGCGCGGCCTGGTTCCGGGTGCTGGCCAACCTCGGTTACAACGCCATCGACGCCGGCGCGGAACGGCTCGATGTGCGCCTGGCGGTGCTGCCCGGCGGCGGCTGGCTGCTGCAGGTCAGCGACGACGGCCCCGATCACCCGGAGCGCCGCGCGGAGGAAGGCCTGGGCGTGGGCCTGGCGCTGGTGGAAAGCACTCTGGCGGCGCTGGGCGCCACCCTGACCCTGCGTTTCGAACGCCAATGGAGCCAGGCCCGGATTGAATGGAGCGAGCATGACGCCTGAATCCCTGCTGCTGCTTGAAGACGACGCGCTGCTCGCCGAGCAAACCCGGCGTGCCTTTGCCCGCCACGGCATCGAGGTGCATCACGCCGCCGACCTGCAACAGGCGCATGCCCTGCTGGCCAGCCTTCCCGCCCTGGACGCGGCGGTGCTGGACCAGAACCTGGGCAACGACAACGGCCTGGATCTGATCCAGCCGTTATTGAGCCGCTTCCCGGACTGCCGGGTACTGATGCTGACCGGCTACGGCAGCATTCCGGCGGCGGTGGCGGCGACCCGGCGCGGCGCGCACAACTACCTCACCAAACCGGCCAACGCCGGGGAAATTCTCGATGCCCTGGGCCGCGACCCGGACCGCACCGACGATCTCCCCGAAGCGCCACCGTCATTGCAGCGTCTCGAGTGGGAACACATTCAACGGGTTCTTGACGCCCATGACGGCAATATCTCCCGGGCTGCCGAAGCGCTCGGCATCCACCGCCGCACCCTGCAGCGGCGCCTGAAAAAACGGCCCAGTCCCAGCCACTTCCAGGGACGCTGATTATTTTGTAAAACCCTTTCCCCTGTGCGCCCGGTTGACCACAATGCGATGTCTTCTTCCAGGAATCACAAGGGCGCCGATGAGCAGCCGTTACAGCCTCGCAACCCTGGCGGTCCTGGCCATCCTCGCGGCCCTGGCGATGCCCGGCCGGGCCAGCGCCGACCCGGCCCCGGAACTGACGCTGAAGACCGCCGGCGACCAGGACTGGCCGGAAGGTGTCGAGGCCAACCTGCGCACGCTGATCGACCTGAGCCGTTATCCCTGCCGGCCCGGCCCCGGCCAGAAAGCCCTGATCCAACGCCAGGTCCGCGATAACAGCCGCGCCGCGCTGCAGGCCCTGGGCTTTTACCAACCGACGCTGACGCCGCAATGGAAGGACGCCGCCGAAGATCGGTGCTTCGCGCTGACGCTTACCGTGGCCCCGGGCGAGCCCACCCGCATCACCGCCCTGGACATCACCCTCAACGGCGACGCCGCCGACGACCCGGCCTTCCAGCGCACCATCGACAACGCCGGCCTGAAACAGGGGCAGCGGTTGCGCCACAACCGCTACAGCAACCTGAAGCAGTCGCTTCAGCAGTTGCTGATCAACCGGGGGTACGCTGAAGGCGCCCTCACCCGCCATCGCCTGGAGGTGGACCGGGACCGCCGTGAAGCACGCATCGTGCTGCAAGTGGACAGCGGCCCGCGCTACCGGTTCGGCGACATCACCCTGACCGGCGACGCCCAGATCAGCGAACGGCTGCGGCGCGCCTATCTGCAATTCAACAGCGGCGAAGCGTTCAGCAACGACAAGCTGCTCGCCACCCAGCAAGCCTACCTGGGCGCCGGCTATTTCAGCGCGGTGCGCCTGGACCGGGGCGAGCCGGACGCGGACAGCCGCACCATCGACGTGAGCATCCACTTCAACCCGCGCAACGAATGGGCGTTGCTGGCCGGCATCGGCGTCAGCACCGACACCGGCCCGCGCCTGCGGTTGGGCGTGGAGAACCGTCGCGTCAACGCCGCCGGCCACACCGCCCGGGTGGAAACCGAGTTCTCCAGCGTGCGCCAGGGGGTCGGCGCCGGCTACACCATTCCGCTGCGCGACCCGATCAACGAAAAAATCGAGCTGCGCACCCGCTATGTGAACGAAGAGACCGACACCAGCGAAAGCGAGATTTTCAGCACCAGCGCCGACTACATCATTAAACTGGATTCCGACTGGGTCGCCACCACCTCACTGGAGTACCTGCGCGAGACCTATACCGTGGCCGACCAGCTCGATCAGGTGGAGCTGGTGATCCCCGGCTTCCAGCTCAGCCGGGTGGTCTACGACGACCCGATCTACCCGCGCTTCGGCTGGCGGCTCGGCGGCAAGGTGCGCGGCGCTCACAAGACGCTCGCCTCATCGGCGTCCTTCACCCAGTTCGACGGCTGGGGCAAGCTGATCTTTCCGCTGTTCGGCGGCCGGGTCATCACCCGCGGTGAAGTGGGCTACACTGAAGTTTCCGACGTCACCGAATTGCCCGCCTCAATACGCTTTTTCGCCGGCGGCGACGCCAGCGTGCGCGGCTTCGCCTACGAATCCCTGGGCCCCATGGACAACGACGGTGAAGTGATCGGCGGCCGCCATCTGCTGGTCGGCAGCCTGGAATACGACCACCCGGTGAGCGAGCAATGGAGCCTGGCGGTGTTCACCGACGCCGGCAACGCCTTCAACAATTTCAATGATTATGAAATCCGCCGCAGCGCCGGCTTCGGGGTGCGCTGGCGCTCACCGCTGGGCCCGATCCGGGTGGACTTCGCGCGCGGCATCGAAGAGGGCCGCGAGTGGCGGCTGCACCTGAGCATGGGGCCGGACCTGTGAAGCGCGCCCTGCTGATCGGCCTGCTGCTGGTCCCGTTGCTGCTGATCGGCGCCCTGCTGGCGCTGCTCGGCACCCGCGCCGGCAACCTCTGGTTGCTGGACCGGGCCGGCCCCTACCTGCCCGGCGAACTGAGCGTCGAGAACTGGCGCGGCGACCTGCTCTCCGGCGTCGACGTCGGTCGCCTCAACTACCGCCAGGGCGACGCCGGGCAAACCCTGGAAGTGGCGCTGAATGAGCTGCATCTGGAACTGGCCCCCGGCGAGCTGCTCGGCGGCTGGCTGGTGATCCAGTCAGTACGTGCCGAGCAGGTCACCCTGACGCTGCCGGCCGGCGAACCGCCGGCGCCGGACGCGCCACCCTTCGAGTTGCCGGAAAGCCTGGCGCTGCCCCTGGGCGTGCGCATCGACACCCTGTCCGTGGGCCGCTTCACTCTGGCCGGAGAATCGCCGCTGCACCTGGACCGCATCGAGGCCCGCGAGCTGGTCGCCTGGCGCAAACTCAACCTGCCCAAGGTGGCCCTGAGCGTGGCCGACACTCGCCTCAACGCCAATCTCAGCGGGCCGTTAAGCGCCCCCTATGATCTGCGCGGCGAGCTGGACTGGCGGCGCCCGGCGGCGCCGGACACGGTGCCGCGAACCGCCGGCCGGCTGCGTCTCGAGGGCACACCGGAACATCTCAAGGTGGAACACGCACTCTCGGTGCCGGCACAACTGAACAGCGAGGGGGAACTGGGCTACCGCGACGGTCAGGTGCATCTGGACCTGCGCCACCACTGGCCGGCGCAACCCCTGCCGGTGGAGACCCCGGTGCCGGCGCGCCTGGGCGAAGGCGAGCTGACCACCCGGGGCACCCTGGACAGCGTCCGCCTGGAGGGGCAAACCACCCTCACCGCCGATGGCCGGCCGCTGGCGGTAACCCTGGCCGGCGACGCCGGCCTGGACGGCCTGACCCTGGACACCCTGAGCGTGAAAAACGACGGCCAGAGCCTGACACTGAGCGGCCGCCTGGATTATCAGAACGGCCTGGCCTGGGACCTGGACGCCCAGGGCCAACACCTGGACCCGGCGACGCTGGCGCCGGCCTGGCCCGGCGATCTGACGTTAAAGGCGCGCACCCGGGGCCATTGGCGGGGCGCCGACGACTGGGCCCTGAGCGCCGATCCGCTGTCGCTGACCGGCACCCTGCAGGGCGACCCGGTGGCCCTGAACGGCCAGGCCCGCCAGGACACCGGCGGTGATCTGGCGGTCACCCTGAACGGCCGCTGGGGCGCCGACCGTCTCAGCGCCCGGGGACGGGTGGGCGACACCCTGAATCTGGACGGCACCCTCAACATCGAACGGCTGACGCGCTGGTACGCCCCGGCACGGGGACGTCTTCAGGCGGAGTGGCGCCTGCGCGGACCGCTCAAAGCGCCCAGGCTGAGTGGCACCGCCAACGGCGACGCGCTCGGCTATCAGGACTGGCGGCTGGACGCCTTGAGCGCCCGCTTCCAGGACCTCAACGCCGGCGACGCGCCGATGACCCTGGCGCTGCAGGGCCAGGCGCTCAGCCAGAACGGCGAGGCCCGGGTGGAGCGCCTGGATCTTGGGCTGGATGGCCGGCGCCATGACCACCGGCTGGAGGTGTCGGTGGAGAACGACGGCGCCGCCACCACGCTCGCCGCCCAGGCCGGCCTCAGCGACGACCTGATCTGGTCCGGGCGCCTGCTCACCTGGCAACTGCGGGAGCGGCAACTGGGCGTCTGGACCCTGGCGGACCCGGTGCCCTTTACCCTGAGCGCCGACCGGCAATCCCTGGAGACACTATGCCTTCAGAGCCGCGACGATCCGGGCCGGCTGTGCCTCGGGGGCCGCCATGCCGTCAACGGCAGCATCGCCGCCAACCTGGAAGTGCGCGACCTGCCCCTGGCACTGGCCAACCCCTGGCTCGGCGACGGCATCAGCCTGGACGGCCGGCTGCGTGCCGACGCCACCTTCGACGGCAGCGTCGAGCAGCCGCGGGGCCAGTGGTCGCTGAGCCTGGACGACGCCTCGACCCGCTTTGTCGGCGCCGAGCCGCCGTTGACCCTGGTATTCCAGCAAGCGGCGCTCACCGGCACCCTGGAAAACGGTCGCCTCGACCAGCAACTGGATCTGGTGGTGGCCGATCAAGGCGAAGTGCATGCCCAAGTAGCCAGCGGCCTGGACCTGAACGCGCCGATGAGCGGCCGGCTGCGCCTGGACATCCCTCGCCTGGACGACCTGGCGCCGCTGCTGCCGCGGGTCGGTGAGCTGCAAGGCCGGGTGCAAGGCGATCTGAACCTGGGCGGCACCCCCGCCGGCCCCAGGGTGGACGGGAAAATCGCATTGCTCGACGGCCGCGCCACGGTGCCCGACCTGGGCATCAGCGCCGAAAGCATCCGCCTGGCGGTGACCGGCGACGCCTCCGGCACGCTCAACCTGGACGGCCGCGCCCAACTGGGCGACGGCACCCTGGAGTTGGGCGGCACCTGGACCCCCACCCGCTCGCCCCTGGCGATGGATCTATGGGCCCGCGGCGAGCGGCTGCGGATCGCCGACCGCGCCGACGCCAAGGTCTATGTGTCTCCCGATCTGGCCTTAAAAGGCGACGGCGACAGCCTGAACCTGAGCGGCACCCTGAAGGTGCCGGAGGCCGACCTGAAACCCCGCGAGCTGCCGGAAAGCGCGGTCACCGTCAGCGAGGACCAAGTGCTGGTGGACGCGCGCGCCGAACAGACCACACCGCTGCCGTTCGCCATGGGCGTCACCGTCAGCCTGGGCGACCAGGTCCGCTTCGAAGGGTTCGGGTTGCGCGCCACCCTCACCGGCGAGTTGCGCGTCAGCCAGCAACCCGGCCAGCCGGCGCAGCTCAACGGCGAGCTGATCATCACCGAAGGCCGCTACCGCGCCTACGGCCAGAACCTGCTGATCGAAAACGGCCGCCTGCTGTTCCAGGGCCAGCCCGACAACCCGGGGCTGGATATCCGCGCGGTGCGCAAAATACCCAGCGAAAACCTGGTGGTGGGGGTGCAGTTGTCCGGCACTCTCCAGGAGCCGGACGCGCGCATCTTCTCCGACCCCGGCCTGGAAGAAAGCGAGGCCATGTCCTACCTGGTTACCGGCCGCTCACTGAACCGGGGCTCGCAAAGCGATTCCGCCCAGGTAGCCCAGGCACTGGCGCTCTACGGTCTGCAAAAAGGCAGCGGCGTCACCGACAAGATCGGCGACACCCTGGGGCTGGATGAAATCTCCATCGGCAGCGACTGGGAAACCTCCGACGCCGCGCTGATGCTCGGCAAACAGATCTCCGCCCGCCTCTACCTGACCTACGCGGTGGGCCTGTTCGACGCCATCTCCACGGTGATGCTGCGCTACACCCTGACCCGCCAGCTGCACCTGGAAGCGCAATCCAGCAGCAAATCCCAAGCCATCGACCTGATCTGGGAAAAAGAACTGGAATAGAGCAGTTGAGAGTTGATAGTGGACAGTTGATAGCGCGCGAGCCGACTCACAATCGCGCTCATGGCGCCGAGGCCGCGACCTTAGTCTGGTCGCGGCCTCGACGCTTTAAGATGTCCGGGCGTTGTTCCGCGTAGCTGTCAACTGTCCACTATCAACTGTCAACTCAACGACGCGGGATCGCGTAGGTGCCGGTGACGTGTGCCACCATCGTATCGTTGCCGTCGCTGTAGAGGCGCACTTCGAGCATCGCGGAGCGGCGGCCCAGGCGCAGGATTTCGGCGTCGGCGATCAGGTCGGCCTGGCCGGGTTTGCTGAGAAAGTTGATGTTGAGGTTCTGGGTGACGGCCATTTCCTGGCCGTCCAGGTTGGCGAGGATGGCGGCGTACATGGCGGCGTCCGCCAGGCTCATCAGGGTGGGGCCGGACACGGTGCCGCCGGGACGGATCATTGAGGCCGCGAACCGATAGCGCACCCGCGCCCGGTTCTCGCCCACGGACTCCACCAGCACGCCCTGCTCCGCCGCCGCTGGCAAACCGCCGCGGATCAGCGCTTCCACTTGTTTCGCTGTCAGCATTCATCTCTCCCCAAAACGAAAGCGGAACATAAAGCGGCGCGCGGCGGGCTGCAAGCGGCCGCCGCGCCCGGTAGCCCGTCCGCCCCAGTTTGACTAGAATGCCCGATTCGGCTTCCCTCCACTGACATGGAATAAGAAACGCCTCATGCGCACCTCCCAGTACCTGCTCGGCACCGTCAAACAGACCCCCGCGGACGCGGTGGTGGTCAGCCATCAGCTCATGCTGCGCGCCGGCATGGTCCGCAAGCTGGCCTCCGGCCTTTACACCTGGCTGCCATCCGGTCTGCGCGTGCTGCGTAAAGTGGAACGCATCATCCGCGAAGAGATGGACCGCGCCGGCGCCCAGGAAGTGCTGATGCCGGTGGTGCAGCCCATGGATTTGTGGGAAGAGTCCGGCCGGGCACCCGCCTACGGCCCCGAGCTGCTGCGCTTCACCGACCGCCACGACAACCCGTTCTGCCTGGGTCCCACCCACGAGGAAGTGATCACCGATCTGGTGCGCAACGAGATCCACAGCTACAAGCAGCTGCCGGCCAACTTCTATCAGATCCAGACCAAGTTCCGTGACGAGATCCGGCCGCGCTTCGGCATCATGCGCGCCCGCGAATTCACCATGAAGGACGCCTACTCTTTCCACACCGACATGGAGTCGCTGGCGCAAACCTACCAGGTGATGCACAACGCCTACTGCGCGATCTTCGACCGGCTGGGCCTGGATTACCGTCCGGTGGAAGCGGACACCGGCGCCATCGGCGGCGCCGCCAGCCATGAATTCCACGTGCTGGCCGAGTCCGGCGAAGACGACATCGCCTTCTCCAATCAGTCCGGCTACGCCGCCAATGTGGAGCTGGCCGAGGCCGTGGCCACCGGCGAGCGCGCCGCCCCCGGCGCGGACATGGCGCTCACCGAGACCCCCGACGCGAAAACCATCGAACAGCTGGTGGCGCAGTTCGATGTGGCCATCGAGAAGACCGTGAAAACCCTGGTGGTGAAGGGCAGCGAAGGCGGCCTGGTGGCACTGCTGGTGCGCGGCGACCACGAGCTCAACGACGTCAAAGCGGAAAAGCTGGAGGCCGTAGCCACGCCGATGACATTCGCCGAGGAAGAGGAAATCCGCGCCGCCCTTGGCGCCGGCCCCGGCTCCCTGGGCCCGGTGAACCTGCCGATTCCCTGCGTGGTGGACCGCAGCGTGGCGCTGATGAGCGACTTCGCCGCCGGCGCCAACCAGGACGGCAAGCACTACTTCAACATCAACTGGGAGCGCGACGTGGCGCTGCCGGACGTGGCCGACCTGCGCAATGTGGTGGAAGGCGACCCGAGCCCGGACGGCAACGGCACCCTGACCATCAAGCGCGGCATCGAAGTGGGCCATATCTTCCAGCTCGGCACCAAGTACTCGGAAGCGCTCAACGCCACCGTGCTGGACGACAACGGTCGCTCCGTGGTGATGCCCATGGGCTGCTACGGCATCGGCGTCAGCCGGGTGGTGGCCGCCGCCATCGAACAGAACCACGACGACAACGGCATCGTCTGGCCGGAAGCCATCGCGCCCTTCCAGGTGTCGCTGATTCCGCTCAACATCAAGAAGAGCCCGCGCGAAAAAGAAGTGGCGGAAAAACTCTACGCGGAGCTCACCGCCGCCGGCATCGAAGTGCTGTTCGACGACCGTGAAAAGGAACGGGTGGGCGTGAAGTTCAGCGACGCCGAACTGATCGGCATCCCGCACCGCGTGCTGGTGGCCGAGCGCGGCCTGGACAACGGCGTACTGGAATACAAGAGCCGCCGCAGCGGTGAAGCCGAAGAGGTCCCCGCGGACGACATCGTCGCTTTCCTGAAGAACAAGCTGGGATTGTAGGAGCGGGCCCTGCCCGCGAAAGGCAAGCTTAGCTTGCCGGCAGGATTCCAGAGGCCTCTCTAGGGGCAGCACAAACAGCGTCTCTGGGATCCTGCCGGGCGCTGCGCGCCCTTTCGCGGGCTGGGCCCGCTCCTACCGCCGGCGAGCCATCACCTGGCTCATGGCGGTATCGCCTTGCGTGGTGAGCCGCCACAACGGCATGCCACGGCTGTCGTTGTCCGAGGTTTTGTTGATCAGCCCCAGCGCGCGCAGGTGCACCTTGATCTGGTTAAAAGCGTGGCCGGCCAGCACCACGTTGCGCACCGCGTGCGCTTTGGGGAAATCCGCCAGCACGTCGTCCAGGGCCTTGCGGGCGATATAGTCTTCCAGCGCTTTCTGCATCACCGGTTCCGAAACCGCGTTCAGCATCAGCGGGGCGACGCAGGCGAACACCCGGTTCCAGTCCATCTGGCAGGACGCCATCGCCACCTTGCAGTCACCGCCTTCGTACACATTGCAGGAATAATCCAAAGTCACCCGGTCGCTGCCTCGGGCCAGGTTACGCGCCGGCGTGCGCTGGTTACCCAGCCACTCTTCGCGTTCCTTCTCCAATTCGCTGATACGGCGGCGCAGGCGATCCACCTCGCCACCCGAACCGCTGTCGACACTGCCCGACTTCACCCAACCGGGGGCGGGATGCTGACGCATTACGTCGGGCATCACCTTGGCCACCTGCTCGCTCAGCTCGCGCTCGTCGCGCCAGCGGAAAGCCAGGGTTTTGTTTTCCAGCAACCGGGCGAAATCATCCCGGCGAACCTGCCCTTCACGGCTGTCCTCACGGGCCTCGGCGGGCAGATTGAACGGCTGGTCGTGAATGAAGGTAACGATCGGCTTGCGCTTGGTGGCGGCAAAAATATATTCACGGTGGGTGTAGCTGAGACCCAGCGGTGACAGGGTGCCGTAGCGACCGCCGAGCAGGATCACGAAATAATCGCAATCGTCGATCATGCGCTGCACCACCGGCATCAGATTGTTGGTTTCAGCGCTATGCAAATCCATGCTCATGGGTGCCATGCCGAGATCCAGCAACGGCAACATCAAGGCCTGGCGCGCGGACTGCATGTCCGGATAGGTGGTGCTGATGAACACCTGATAGCGTTTCTCGACAGTCACCCTGGTCGATCTCCGCGTTAAGAAGGTTGAAGGCCCGGCTATTAAAGCCGCTGGGCGCGCCGATCACAAGCCGTCGGCGCCGACCTCCCAGTGAGGAACCGTGCGTTTCATGCTAGCCTCCAAGTCCGACCGCTGAAACCGGAACCTGGATGCCATGAAAACCATCGCCTTTTACAACTTGAAAGGAGGGGTGGGTAAAACAGCCACGGCCGTGAACATGGCCTGGCACGCGGCCCGCTGGAAACACCGCACCCTGCTCTGGGATCTCGACCCGCAAGGCGCCGCCAGCTTTTACCTGGGCGTGGACCAGGACAACCCGGGCTACAAGGCCGGCAGCCTGTTTAAGGGCAAGCAGCCCATGGGCCGTCTGAAGCGCGAGACCCGCTGGCCGCACCTGGACGCGGTGCCCGCCGACATCAGCATGCGTAACGCGGACGTGAAACTGGCGGAAAGCGGTGGCGGCAAGAACCGCCTCAAGGAACTGATCGCGCCGTTCGGCGAATCCTACGAACTGGTGTTGCTGGACTGCCCGCCGACGCTCAGCCCGCTGGCGGAAAGCGTATTCGCCGCCGCCGATTATCTGTTCGTGCCGGTGATCCCCACTCACCTGTCCCTGCGCGCCTTCGAGCAGGTACTCGCCTGGATCGACAGCAAGAACATCAAGAACCTGCAGGTGGTGCCGTTTTTCAACATGGTGGACCGGCGCCGGGACCTGCACGTGCAGATGCTGGTCAAGCGCCCGGCGTTGATGAAAAACGGCCTCAAAACCTGGATTCCCTACTCCACCCATGTGGAGCAGATGGGCGACCACCGCGCGCCGGTGGGCGAGTTCGCCCCCTATACGCCGGCCGCCCAGGCCTTCCGCGCGCTCTGGTTCGAGGTGCTCGGCCGCCTCAAGCTGTAAGCGCTAGGCGTGCAGCGGATTGGCGCGCTGGATCAGCGTGTCGATGTCCAGGCCGCGCGGCAGGCTGCCGTAATTGCGAGTGTGGCCGCTGCCCAGCCGCGCGGCGATAAACGCCTCGCTGACCGACTCGTTACCCGCTTTCACCAGCAACGCGCTCTGCATGGTCAGCGCCATGCGGTCCACCAGGTCGCGGGCCCGAAACTCAATGTCCTCCGGATCGGCCAGCTCTTTCTTGAGCGCGTTGATGGCGTTATCCAGGGTGGCGTTCTTGCCCTGGGCGCCGGCCAGCTCCTCGAACCAGGTGTCCACCACCGCCGGGCTCTTGTTCATGGCGCGCAGCACGTCCAGGGCCTGCACGTTGCCGGAGCCTTCCCAGATCGCGTTAATCGGCGCGTCCCTGTACAGCCGGGCGAGAATGAAATTCTCGGTGACGCCGTTGCCGCCCAGGCACTCCATGGCTTCATAGGCGTGGTGCGGCGTGCGCTTGCAGATCCAGTACTTGCCCACGGCGGCACCCAACCGGGTGAACCGTTTCTCGTGCTCGTCGCCCAGGTTATCCAGGGCCCGGGCCATGCGCATCGTCATCGCCACCGAGCCTTCCACTTCCAGCTGCAGATCGGCGATCACGTTGCGCATCAGCGGCTGGTCGAGCAGCGTCTCGCCGAAGGCGGCGCGGTGGGCGGCGTGATGCACCGCCTGGGCCACCACCTGACGCTGGCCGCCGGACGAACCGATCATGCAATCGAAACGGGTCATCGCCACCATTTCGATGATCGCCGGCACGCCGCGGCCCTCTTCGCCGACCATCCAGCCGTGGGCGCCGCGCAGCTCCACCTCGGAGGAGGCGTTGGACACATTGCCCATCTTGTTCTTCAGGCGCTGCACTTGCAGCGGGTTCTTGCTGCCGTCCTCGCGCCAGCGCGGCACCAGGAAACAGCTCAGACCGCCCGGCGACTGGGCCAGCATCAGGAAGGCGTCACACATCGGCGCGGACATGAACCACTTATGGCCCACCAGTTCGTAGAGCTCGCCGGAACCGCCGGCGCCAACAGGATGAGCGCGGGTGGTGTTGGCGCGCACGTCCGAACCGCCCTGCTTCTCGGTCATGCCCATGCCGATGGTCAGCGCGGACTTGTCGTGGTGGCTGACGTTACGGCCGTCGTAGCCCCGGGCGGTGACCTTGGGCAGCCAGCGCTCGGCGATGGACGGGGTCAGCCGCAGGCTGGGCACGGCGGCGAATGTCATGGTAATCGGGCAGCCGTGGCCGCCCTCCACCTGGGCGTGCATGTAGTACTTGGCGGCGCGCAGCACCTGGGCGCCGGGGCCCGGATCGGTCCAGGGCGAGCTGTGCAGGCCTTCCCGCGTCGCCATGTCCATCAGCTTGTGGTACGCCGGATGGTAATTGACCTGATCCACCCGGTGGCCGTAGCGGTCGTGGGTTTCAAACTCCGGCTTGCTGGCGTTGGCCTGGTAGCCCCACTCGATCACCTCCGGGCGGGTGGTCTCGAAACCGTAGCGGTCCAGTTCCTCGACGCCCCGCTCACCGCCTTCGCGCAGCACCGCGTCGTAGAGCGCGCTATCGCCCCGGAAGGCGTTGTAGTCCTGCAGAGGCGTTGCCTGGTTGAACACCTCATGGGTGTTGGCCAGAGCATCCGATTGTGAAAGGGCTTTCTCTTTAATATTCATGACGGTTTCTCCCCGGCTTTGCGCCGTACATAGAGTACTTTTTCCACCCGGGCGACGGCCTCGCCGGCGTCGTCGCGCACGGTGACCTCCCAGGTGGGCAGATATTTTTCGCCACCGGCGGTGGCCGCCTTTACCTCGTCGATCATCGCCTGGGTCAGTTCGAACTCGGCGAACACCCGGCCCTTACCCGGACGCAGAAAATCGATCGTCGCGCTCTTGTCCCAGACGATGTAATCGCCGCCCAGGTTGTTCATCAGCATCAGCATGTAGAACGGGTCCGTCATGCTGTACAGGCTGCCGCCGAAGTGGGTGCCCACATAGTTGCGGTTGTACCAGTGCATGCCCATGGACACGCGCACCCGGCGGAAATCCGCGCTCAGTTCCTCAACCCGCACCCCGGCGCCCAGAAACGGCCCGTACAGCAGCAAACCCCGGCGCAAGCCGGCTGCCCCAGAAAACAGCTTCTTCAGTGGGTTATTCATAACGCGCTCTCCGTCTGGCTCAGACCGGGGGCGGCGACGGACTCGGCATCGGCGACGCCCACCGCACGCAAGCAGAACACCGCCAGATGGTCGGCCAGCCCGGCGTCGTTAAGCGGCGCCGCCAGCGGCCCCACCAGCGCCTCGGCGATGGCGCCCACCAGCGCGGCGGCGGCCAGCGCCGTGGATTGCGGCGGCAGCTCACCGGCCGCCACGCCCTGGTCCAGCACCCGCTGGTACAGGGCCGCGTAGGCGGCGCGGTAGCGCAGCCGCTCGGCGTCCACCTCCGGCTCCACCGGCTCGGCGATCAGCGCCCAGGCCAGCCGCGGCGCCGCCAGCGCCCGGCGGGCGAACAGCCGCAGGGCGCGCTCCAGCCGCGCCGAGGCATCGCCGCCACCGGCCAGCGCCCGGTCCACCGCGTCCACTTCCCGCTGCGTGGCCACCGCGAACACCGCCGCCGCCAGGGTCGCCTTATTATCGAAGTAGCGGTACAGGGTGCCCACGCCCACGCCGGCGCGGTCCGCCACCGTCTGCATGGTCATAGCGGCGAAGCCGCCCTCGCGCACCAGCGCCTCCGCGGTGCGCAGCAGCGCCTCGCGCTGCGCCGCCTTGCGAGCCTTTATCTGCGCCGTCTCTCTATAAGCCATCAGCGTTCGCCATGATCGGAATCCTGATTCCAGTCTTTAAAGGATTGAATCACGGTTCCGATCTTCAGACAAGGGCGCTGTCGGTGCTCCGTATCGGAGACGCGGTGCAATGGTGGTGCCTTCCGGGATCGCTCAAGCCGTCCATGGGCGCTCTCATTTGGCCATCCCTGGCCAAATAGGTCCCTCCAGGCACCACCATTGCCCCGCTCACTTGGCAGCGGAACCGCCACGGGTCATAACACCGCCGGACCCTCCAGGGAGTGGGAGCTTGGAATCTTCCAAGGAGCGCCGGGATCGGGTGGGCTTTCTGGAGAGAAAACGTCTCTGGGATCCCGCCGGGTGGCTAGCGCCACCCTTTCGCGGGCGGGGCCCGCTCCCACAAGGGTCAGCCTAGTGCAACATCAGCCCGAGAGCGGCCATGACCACCACCAGAGCCAGCAACGGCACCCGCCCGGTTCGCAGGGCCAGGAACCCGAGCACCACCAGGGCCAGATCGCGGGGGCCGGCCACCGCCGACAGGAACACCGGCTGGTAGAGCGCCGCCAGCAGCAGCCCCACCACCGCCGCGTTGATGCCGGCCACCGCCCCGGCCATGGCGGGCCGCGCCGCCAGGGCGCGCCAGGCGTCGCCCAGGGCCAGCACCAGCAGGAAGCCGGGCACGAAGATCGCCAGGGTGGCTACGCCGGCGCCCAGCCAGGGGGTGGCCGGGGCCAGTTGCGCGCCCAGGTAGGCCGCCAGTGAGAACATCGGCCCGGGCACCGCCTGGGCGGTGGCGTAACCGGTGAGGAACTGGTCCTGGTCGATGGCGCCGCCGACAAAGCCTTCCAGCAACGGCAGCACCACGTGGCCGCCGCCGAACACCAGCGCTCCGGCGCTGTAGAAGTCGCGGGCCAGCCCGGCCATCATGCCGCCATCAATCAGCCACAACAGAATCCAGGCGGCGGCGAACAGGCCGAGCGGCAGCCAGGCGACCTGGCCGTCGGCGGCGCCCGCTTGCGGTGGTGTCGGCGACGGTTTCAGCCGGCGCCGGCCGATCAGCGCCGCCAGCACCAGCGCCAGCAGTTGCACGCCAACCCCGGGGAACAGCCACAAAGCCAGCGCCGTCGCCAGCGCCAGCCCGCGGGTAAAGCGGTCACGGCAAAACTTGCCGCCCAGGGTGAGCACCGCATCGGCCACCACCACCACCGCCAGCCATTTCAGCCCGGTGACCAGGCCGTCGAGCCAGGCCTCCGGCAGCCGGGTGGCGTACAGGGCCACCATCACCATGATCAGGAAGGACGGCAGCGTGAACCCCAGAAAGGCCGCCACGCCACCGGCCAGCCCGCTCCGGTGCCGGCCGATGGCGAAACCGAGCTGGCTGGACGCCGGCCCGGGCAGGAATTGGGTGAGGGCCAGCAGGCGGGCAAAGGCGGCCTCGTCCAGCCAGCCCAGCCGCACCACGAATCGGCGGTGGAAATAGCCCACGTGGGCGGCGGGGCCGCCGAAGCTGACGCAGCCCAGCCACAGGAATTCCCAGAACACTTTCCAGAATTTCATGGCGATATTCTTAAACACACGAAAGCCCGATCTTAAAACAAAGGGCGACAATGACGGAAAACGGTGTCAGCCGGATGTCAGTGTCGGCGGCGGGCGGGTATACTCGCCGCCATGCAACGCGACGCCCTCTCTGTTTTACAGCACGTCTTCGGTTATCACGACTTCCGTGGCGAACAACGCGCCATCATCGACAACCTGATCGACGGCGACGACGCCCTGGTGCTGATGCCCACCGGCGGCGGTAAATCCCTGTGCTACCAGATCCCGTCGCTGGTGCGCGACGGCGTGGGCGTGGTGGTGAGCCCGCTGATCGCCCTGATGCAGGATCAGGTCAGCGCGCTCAATGCGCTGGGGGTGCGCGCCGCCTTCCTCAATTCCACGCTCAGTGCCGAGCAGAGCCAGGCCCTGCAGCAGCAGGTGCGCAACGGCGAGCTGGACCTGCTCTATGTGGCGCCGGAAAGGCTGATTCAACCGCGCACCCTGGAACTGCTGCATCAGTCGCCGCTGGCGCTGTTCGCCATCGACGAGGCCCACTGCGTATCGCAATGGGGCCATGACTTCCGCAGCGACTATCTGCAGCTTTCCCTGCTGCACCGGGAATTCCCCAAGGTGCCGCGCATCGCATTGACCGCCACCGCGGACCCGCGCACCCGCACGGAAATCGCCGAACGGCTGGACCTCACCGGCGCGCGCCACTATGTGTCCAGTTTCGACCGGCCCAATATCCAGTACCGCATCGAACGCAAGGACGGCGCCCGCAAACAGCTGCTGCGTCTGCTGCGCGCCGAACACGCCGGCGAGGCGGGCATTGTCTACTGCCTGTCGCGCAACAAGGTGGACCAGACCGCCCAGTGGCTCACCGACCAGGGCATCCCCGCCCTGCCCTACCACGCCGGCCTGAGCGGCGCGGTGCGCGCCGACCACCAGCAGCGCTTCCTGCGCGAGGACGGCCTGGTGATGGTGGCCACGGTGGCGTTCGGCATGGGCATCGACAAACCGGACGTGCGCTTCGTCGCCCACCTGGATCTGCCCAAAAGCATCGAAGCCTACTACCAGGAGACCGGCCGCGCCGGCCGTGACGGCGAGCCCGCCACCGCCTGGATGGCCTACGGCCTGGAAGACGCCATCCGTCACAAGCAGATGCTGGCGCAGTCGGAAGGCAACGAGCAGTTCAAACGCCACGAACACCAGCGCCTGGAAGCGATGCTGGGGCTCTGCGAAGTCACCCACTGCCGCCGTCAGGCGTTGCTGCATTACTTCGGCGAAAACCTGGAGCAGCCGTGCGGCAACTGCGACACCTGCCTGAATCCGCCGCAGACCTTCGACGCCACCGAAGCGTCACAGAAGGCACTCAGCTGCGTGTTCCGCACCGGCCAGCGTTTCGGCGTCAACCATCTGGTGGACGTGCTCACCGGCAACCGCAGCGACAAAGTGGCCGCCGCCGGCCACGACCATGTTTCCACCTGGAACATCGGCGGCGAGTTCGCCGCCAACCAGTGGCGCGCCATTTACCGGCAACTGGTGGCGCGCGGCCTGCTCGCCGTGGACGCGGACGGCTACGGCGCCCTCAAGCTGACCGAGACCTGCCGCCCCTACCTGCGCGGTGAAGTGCCGCTACATCTGCGCAAGGACGCGGCCAAGGCCGCCGAGCGCACCCGCCGCAGTAAGCCGCAGGTGGCCGAAGCGGACCGCCAGCTCTGGGAAGCGCTGCGCGCCCGCCGCAAGCAGCTGGCCGACGAAGCCGGCGTGCCGCCCTACGTGATCTTCCACGACGCCACCCTGATGGACATGCTCGCGCTGCGCCCCCGCGACCGCGACGAAATGGCCGCCGTGAGCGGCGTCGGCGACCGCAAACTCGAAGCCTACGGCGACGCCTTCCTCGCCGTCCTCGACGAGCATACCGACGCCGCCTCCTGACCCGCTGTGGGAGCGGGCCTGTGCGAGCGGGCCCCGCCCGCGAAAGGCAAGCGAAGCTTGCCGGCAGGATGCCAGAGACCTCTTTTTCCAGTGTCCGGTGCTCCGTATCGGAGACGCGGTGCAATGGTGGTGCCTTCCGGGACCGCTCAAGCCCCGCAAGCGGGCCCGGCCACCCATCACAGATGGGCGGCGTTCGGCGGCGCACGAAGCAGTGCTTCGCAACACGCTTGCCTCACCCCTGGCCGCTGTTAGTTTGGCCATCCCTGGCCAAACAGTTCCCTCCAGGCACCACCATTGCCCCGCTCACTGGGCAGCGGAACCGCCACGGGACATAACACCGCCCGGACCTTTTGAGAAAGGTTCGGCGCCAGCGATGCCCCGGAGCGGTGGTATCTTCGCATCAGCGAGGTGCCGGGCAGGGCTGCCCAGGACCGTATTTGGCCAGGGACGGCCAAATCCGAGCCTACACGGATGTACTCGTGGCGTGTCCTGGGCAGCCCTGCCCGGCACCTCGCCCTTGCTGGAGAGTCCCAACTTCCAGAAAGCACCACCATTGCACCGCGTCTCGGATACGGAGCACCGAACACCGGAAGAATCAGCGTCTCTGGCATCCTGCCGGGAGCTTCGCTCCCTTTCGCGGGCAGGGCCCGCTCCCACAAGTCGCCGCCACTCCGCTGGAAGAAAGGGTCATTGCGCCACCGGAAGTCCAGACTTACGGTAAATGCCTCCCTATTCGACGCGAGCGGCACCATGGAATACCTGCGCACCCCGGACACCTGCTTCGAGAACCTGCCCGGCTACCCCTGGGCACCCCACTACGCCCAGGTTGACGACGGCGAAGGCCATGAGATGCGTATGCATTACCTGGACGAGGGCGACCGGGACGCCCCGGTGGTGCTGATGCTGCACGGCGAGCCGTCCTGGAGCTACCTGTACCGGCACATGATCGAGCCGGTGGTGGCCGCCGGGTACCGGGTGATCGCGCCGGACCTGATCGGCTTCGGCCGCTCGGACAAGCCGGTGAACCGCGAGGACTACACCTATAACCGGCACGTGGGCTGGGTGCGCTGCCTGCTTCTGGACCACCTGGACCTGCGCGACATCACGCTGATCTGCCAGGACTGGGGCGGCCTGATCGGGCTACGCTTGGTGGGCAATCACCCCGAGCGGTTTGCCCGGGTGATCGCCGCCAATACTTTCCTGCCGGACGGCGAGCACGATCCCGGCGAGGCGTTCCGCAAATGGCGGGACTTTTCCCAGACGGTGCCGCAGTTTCCGGTGAGCATGATCATCCAGGGCGCCACCACCACGGAGCTGCCGGCGGCGGTGCTGGCCGCCTACGACGCCCCGTTCCCCGAAGAACGCTACAAGGCCGGCGCCCGCCAGTTCCCGGCGCTGGTGCCCGACCGCCCGGACGCGCCGGGCGCCGCGGAGAACCGTGAAGCCTGGCAATCGCTGATGACGTTCGACAAGCCATTCATCACGGCCTTCAGCGACAAGGACCCGATCACCGCCGGCGCCGACGCGGTGCTGCGCAAGCTGATCCCCGGTTGCCAGGGCCAGCCGCACACCACCATCGAAAACGGCGGCCACTTCCTGCAGGAAGACCAGGGCGAGGCCCTGGCCCGGGTGCTTACTGACCTCGCACGCGGCGCTTGATCGGCGAGGCGAACTGCAGGATCAGGAAGTTGATCAGCGACAGTACGATGGCGATCTCGTAGCGGTTGAACGCCACTGAAACGCCAATCGCGCCGGTATTCCACATGCTGGCCGCGGTCGCCGTGCCGGTGACGCTGGCGCCTTCCTTGAGAATGGCGCCACCGCCGATAAAGCCCATGCCGGTGATGATGCCGTACATCACCCGTGCCTGAGCGCCGTCGTCACCGCCGAACATCTGCAGCCCCACCAGCATGTAGCCGCAGGCGGCCACCGCCACCAGCGGGAAAGTGCGCAGCCCGGCCCCTTCGGCCCGGTGTTCCCGGTTCCAGGCCACCGGCAACGCAATCAGGAACGCCAGGCCCAATTGCACCAGATGGGTGAGTATTTGGTGCCAATCCAGAGTCGCCATGATGGTGCCCTCGTTTTATTTTGATAAACAGTTCATCGATCTTTGTTTGTTCAAATAAAATTCATTTTGCTGTTATAAAACTAACGCGTTGCTCACGCATGCTTTCCCCGGGTTTTATTTTTTCTTTCTGGGGATAACCATGAAAACCATTCGATACTCCCTCGCCGCCGGATTGCTGGCGGCGACGCTGGCCGGCTGTGGCGGCGATTCATCCAGTTCCGACAGTACCCCCGGCGACGGTAACGGCAGTAACCCGCCGCCCGCCACCGCCTCGACGCTGAAAATCGGCCTGCTACCGGACACCCAGGGTGGCGGCGACAACGTTTCCATGCACCCGATGAAAGCGGTGCTCGATAAAGAACAGGCACTGGGCGTGGACATCGTAATCCCGGTGGGCGACCTCACCGACCACGGCACCACCCGCGAATTCGAGCAGTGGACCTCGGTGGCGGAAAGCTACCGCGACGCCGGCATCGAATTCCTGCCGTTGATGGGCAACCACGAAGACAGCTACGCCTACTCCGTGGAGTGGATCGAAAACATGAAGCACTACATCCCCAAGGATGCGGTGCACATGGCCGGCGCCCAGTACCTGAACTACTACGTGATCCGCGACAACGTGATGATCATCCTGCTCAAGTACTACAACCTGCCCATCGCGTTTGAATGGATCAAGCAGGAAGTGGCCGCCCACGAAGGGGAATTCGACCACCTGGTAATCGCCAGCCACGACGGCCTGATCGGCGCCAAATACGGCGAAACCCGCGAAATGATCGTCGAGGGTATCAAAGGCGACAACGCCCTGATGGACATGTGGGACGACATCCGCGCCTTCTTCGCCCGCTATGACGTGCTCTGGGTACAGGGCCACGAACACATGTACCAGCGCTCCGTGGTCACCGCGCCGATCTGGGTCGATCCCTCGTCCTGGACCACCGCCGACGGCAACTACCGTCTGCCGCAGTACACCCAGATCATGTCCGGCAACGCCTCCTACAAGGGCTATGAATTCCGCTACGGCGAGCGCGAGCTGGTGCAGCGCATCGTGCAGCAGAAAATGAACACCATGGACGATGGCTCCCCGGCTTATGACGCCAACGCCTCGGTGCTCACCTTCCAGGGCGACCGGGTCGATTACGAGTCCTGGTTCGTGGAGCACACCATCGGCAGCAACGAGGACGGCGTCAAAGAACTGGCCGACCCGCAATGGAAACTGATGGACCGCTTTTCACGCACCAAGAACCGCTGCGAGCGGCTGGTCTACCCCAACTCCATCCCCGAGGGCACCCGCCCGGTGATGTACCTGGACGCCAGCTACATCAGCAACGACTGCACCGGCGACGACGGCAGCGTGGCGCGCATGGTGGCCGGCACCAACAACACCTTCAACCGGGTCGAGAGCCGCACCCGCGACATGGGCATCACCCCGGGCTTCAGCCGCGCCGAGACCGTGACCGACCTGATGCGCCTGGGCTACCAGTTCCTGTTCCAGTATCACGAGTCCTGGACCCCGAACCTGAACGGCAACGAGCGCCTGGTGCCGCTCAACGACAGCGAAGTGGAGATTCCCGAAACCACCATCGACCTGAAAGAACTGGTCACCATGAGCTGGCAACAAGGCGATTCGGAGACCGCTTCGGACATCCTGATCGTCAGCGGCACCCAGAACCAGACCGGCACCTACTCCAGCGCCTACGGCGCGGTGAAGGACATCGAAAGCATGGTCGGCCTGCCCGGCAGCCAGCCCGACGGCACCGCCAAGCAGCCGCACACCCTGCCCGCCGGCGCCAGCAAGGACTGGGACCTGGCCACCGCCGTCGCCGACGCCTACGGCCTGACCTTCGACGCCCCGGAAGGCAGCGACGTGGACAGCCTGACCCTGGGCGTGCGCACCGCCGACGGCTGGCAGCCCCTGACCAGCGCCGAATGCCTGGTGGAAGGCCCGTTCGACGGCGGCTACCTGAGCACCCCGCCGACCCGCCCGGACACCTGCGCCGACCAGCCGCTGGTCGGCGTCGACCCGGACCACGGCCGCCGCTTCTGGACCGTCCTGCAACAGGACGCCGAACTGGCCCTGCTGCGCCGCTAACCCCCCCCCCCCCCCCCCATTAAGGGGCGGGCTTCCCCCGCCTTCCACAAATAACACTCGTACCCAGCCCCACAATCCGTTAGGCTTGCCCGCCCTTCGGGCTACGCCCTCCTTGTTTTCTGAAAGACTCTTCATATGGATTTTGCTTCCCTCGGATTGATCGATCCTCTGCTGCGTGCTGTTGCCGAGCAGGGTTACACCACCCCGTCACCGATCCAGGCACAGGCGATACCCGCCGTCCTGGAAGGTCGCGACGCCATGGCCGCCGCCCAGACCGGCACCGGCAAAACCGCCGGCTTTACCCTGCCGCTGCTGCAGCGCCTCAGTGAAGGTGCCCCCGCGCCGGCCCGCCAGGTGCGCGCACTGGTACTCACGCCCACCCGCGAGCTGGCCGCCCAGGTGGCGGAAAGCGTCGCCCTGTACGGCAAATATCTGCCGGCGATGCGCTCGGCGGTGGTGTTCGGCGGGGTCAAGATCAACCCGCAAATCGACAAGCTCAACCGTGGCGTGGACGTCCTGGTGGCGACCCCCGGCCGGTTGCTGGACCTGTTCCAGCAAAAGGCAGTGCGCTTCGACAACCTGGAAATCCTGGTGCTCGACGAAGCGGACCGGATGCTGGACATGGGCTTCATCCATGACATCCGCCGCATCCTCAAGGTGCTGCCGCAAAAGCGTCAGACCCTGATGTTCTCGGCCACCTTCTCCAACGAAATTCGCGGCCTCGCCAAAACCCTGGTCAACGACCCGGTGCAGATCGACGTCAGCCCGCGCAACAGCACCGCCGAGCGCGTGCGTCAGTGGGCGGTGTCGGTGGACAAGAGCCACAAGGCCGCCCTGCTCACCCACCTGATCGACGACGAACAGTGGTTCCAGGTGCTGGTGTTCACGCGCACCAAGCACGGCGCCAACCGGCTCGCCAAACAGCTGGAAAGCGCCGGCATCCAGGCCGCCGCCATCCACGGCAACAAGAGCCAGGGCGCCCGCACCCGGGCCCTGGCCGGCTTCAAGAACGGCGAAGTGCGCGCCCTGGTGGCCACCGACATCGCCGCCCGCGGCCTGGACATCGACCAGCTGCCCCAGGTGGTCAACTTCGACCTGCCCAACGTGGCCGAGGATTACGTGCACCGCATCGGCCGCACCGGCCGCGCCGGCGCCAGCGGCCAGGCGGTCTCCCTGGTCAGCGGCGAGGACCGCAAACTGCTCAAGGACATCGAGCGGCTGATCAAGAAGCCCCTGGAACGCAAGGAAGTGACCGGCTTCGACGCCAGCAAAGCGGCCCCCGAGCCGGCCGACGACCGTCCGCCCCGGCCGCCCCAGCGTCCGCGCGGCGGTGGCGGTGGCCGCCCCGGCGGCAACAAGCCCGGCGGCGACCAACGCTCTGGCGGCGGCGCGCGCTCCGGCGGTGGCGGTCGCCCGGGCGGCGGTGGCGGTCGTCCCGGCGGTGGTGGTGGCTCTGGCCGCCCCAACCAGGGCGGCCGCGCCCGCCGCTCCGGCGGCGGCAACCGCGGCGCCTGACCCGCGCGCGAAGAGAGGTTGGCGGCTCCGTAGCCCGGTTCGGCGCCAGCTATGACCCGGAACCTCCGAAGCCTCTCCGGAGCGGGTCTGTGTTAGGCCCTTCCGGGACCCTGGAGGACAGGACGTCCGACAGGGAGCCCCCAGGGACGGGTTCACGGCGTTCCCGGAAGGGCCTAACACAGACCCGCGACCCCGCTGGAGGGTCCCGGCGCCAAGCCAGCCGCTACCTCCTTCGTCGAATAGCCTCCCCGCCCTCTTCGTGGTTGTATGAACCTGAGCGCCCATGGGCGCGGCGAATAACAACAGGCAGCGACGACGGCAAGGAGCGGAGCATGAGTTACGCGGAGGCCTACCAGCGGGCGCGGCACAACGCCGACGATTTCTGGGCCGAGCAGGCCCGGGCCGTGGCCTGGTACCAACCCCCCACCCGCATTCTGGAAACCCTGCAGGACGGCACCCACCGCTGGTTCGGCGATGGCGTACTCAACACCAGCTACCTGGCGCTGGATTATCAGATTGAACAGGGCCGCGGCGAACAGCTGGCGCTGATCCACGATTCCCCGGTCACCGCCAGCCAGCAGCGCTTCACCTTCAACCAGTTGAGAGACCGGGTGGCGGAGCTGGCCGGCGCCCTGGCGCGCCTCGGTGTCGGCAAGGGCGACGGGGTGGTGATCTATTTGCCGATGGTGCCGGAAGCGGCCATCGCCATGCTCGCCTGCGCGCGGCTGGGCGCGGTGCATTCGGTGGTGTTCGGCGGCTTCGCCGCCCATGAGCTGGCGATCCGCGTGGACGACGCCAAACCCAAGGTGGTGCTGACCGCATCCTGTGGCATCGAAATCGACCGCGTGATCCCCTATATGCCGCTGGTCAGCGGCGCCCTCCAACAGGCCGCCCATCAGGTCGAGGCGGTATTAATGCTGCAACGGGACGCGGGCCCGGCGGCGTTGACCGGCACCGGCTTCAAGGACTGGCGCGCGGAAGTCACCGGCAGCGCCCCGGCGGCGCCGGTGCCGGTCAACGCCGCCGACCCGCTGTACATCATGTACACCTCCGGCACCACCGGCAAACCCAAGGGCATCGTGCGCGACAACGGCGGCCACGCGGTGGCGCTGCTGTACGCACTGCGCGAGGTGTACGGCATGCGCGCCGGCGAAGTCTGGTGGGGCTGCTCGGACGTGGGCTGGGTGGTGGGCCATTCGTTCATCGTCTACGCGCCGCTGCTGGGCGGCTGCACCACGGTGATGTTCGAGGGCAAGCCGGTGAAGACACCGGACGCCGGCGCCTACTGGCGGGTGGTGCAGGAGCACGGCGTGCAGGGGCTGTTCGCGGCGCCCACCGCGTTCCGGGCGATCCGCAAGGAAGACCCGGACGGCGAGGCGTTCAAGCGCTACGACGTGAGCAGCCTGCGCCATCTGTTCGTGGCCGGCGAGAAGCTGGATACGCCCACCTACCAGTGGCTTAGCGAGCTCACCGGCCGACCGGTGTACGACCACTGGTGGCAGACCGAGACCGGCTGGCCGGTCACCGCGCCCTGCACCGGCCTGGGCCAGACCGAGGTGCGCGGCGGCTCCACCAACCGGCCGGTGCCCGGCTATCAGGTCGAAGTGCTGGGCGCCAACAGCCAGCCGCTGGGCCCGGATGAAGAAGGCGCCATTGTGCTGCGCCTACCGCTACCGCCGGGCTGCGCCCAGACCTTGTGGAACGACCATCCGCGCTATCTGGACGCTTATCTGAACACCCACCCGGGCTATTACCACACCGGCGACGGCGGCTATCTGGACGCGGACGGCTTCGTCTACATCATGGGCCGCACCGACGATGTGATTAACGTCTCCGGCCACCGGCTTTCCACCGGGGTGATGGAAGAGCACATCGCCACCCACCCGGCGGTGGCGGAATCCGCCGTGGTGGGCATGCACGACGAGCTGTGCGGCGAAGTACCGGTGGGCCTGGTGGTCCTCAAGGACGGCGCCGACATCGACGAGCCGCGCCTGGAACAGGAACTGGTGGCGCTGATCCGCGAGCAGGTGGGCGCCGTGGCCCGCTTCCGCCGCGCGCTGGTGGTGCAGCGCCTGCCCAAGACCCGCTCCGGGAAAACCCTGCGCGCCGCCCTGCGCAAGATGGCCAACGGCCGCGACTTCCCGCTACCCTCGACCATCGACGACCCGGCCATTCTCGATGAGATCGCCGCCGTGCTCAGCCGCGACGGTTTGGTGGCCACGCCGGGTAAACCCCAATAACGGAGGAGCCTCATGGCCCTGAAGCAAAGCGTCTCGCAACTGGTGGCCGCCGCCGAAGCGCGCATCGAGCGGCTTAGCCCGGAACAGGCCCGCGCCCTGCTGGACGACCCGAACGTGCGCTTCGTGGACATCCGCGACGTGCGCGAACTGAAACGGGAAGGCACCGTGCCCGGCGCCCTGCACGCGCCGCGCGGCATGCTGGAATTCTGGGTCGACCCGGACTCGCCCTACCACAAAGCCGACTTCGCCAGCGGCCAGCGCTTCGTCCTCTTCTGCGCGCTCGGCCACCGCTCCGCCCTCGCCACCGCCCAACTCATGGACATGGGGTTTGGGCCGGTGTGTGACATTGAAGGAGGCTTCGCAGGATGGCGCAGCGTGGGCGGAAAGATCGAGGAGAAGAGTTGATAGTTGACAGTGGATAGTTGATAGCTAAAAACAAAGCGTAGCCGCTAGCTTCGGCGCGTGTATTCAAACTCGGTGCTGCGGGGATGCTGTCCCTGCTTATTTACAAATCGCGTTCTGCAAATACGACAACCGCCTGACTCGCGTTGTTTTCGCTATCAACTATCCACTGTCAACTATCAACTGTTAATTAACTGTCAACTGCGCCGACGGCAGTCGGCGCGGACTTCTTGAAGTCCGCGTTCGGCGATCAGGCCGTTGTCGAACGCGTGCTGGGCCATCTCCAGGCTGTCCTTGGCGAGGATCATCTGGCAGCCGCTTTCCGCCACCCGGTCGGCGAGCGCCTGGATCGCCTGATCCCGGTCCTCGCCCTGGTGCACGTGGCGGATGTAGATGGCGCGGATGCGGCCGGGGTAGCGGGCCACCAGGTCCGCGTACACTTCCGGGTCGTGCTGGCCGCTGTCGCCGATCAGCACGAACGGCAGCTGCTGGTAGAGCGACAGCATGCGTTCGATCAGCATCGCCTTGTGGTCCTTGGCGCGGATCGGCAGCGGCCGCTGGAAGGTCACGCCCCATTCGCGCAGGAACAATACCGGCCCGTGGGGAATATGGTTGAGGCGGAAGAATTCCACCAGCACGTCGTAGATGCTCCAGGGGCCCCGCGACACGTACAGCATGGGCCGGCGGCGCTCGCCGCTTTCGCCGTGGAACAGCGCCCGGTAGAACGCGGACACGCCGGGAAACGCGGTGCGGTGGCGGGCCTTGGCGATAAACAACTGGTACATCATGGTCAGCTTGCTGGCCACGCCGGTGTAGATCACCGTGTCGTCGATGTCGCTGACCACCGCCAGGTCCACCTCGCGGGGCGGTATATAGATTTCCGCGGTGGTGGCCACGCTGGGTTCGCCGGCCGGCGCCTCGGCGTGCTCCGACGCGGGCAACAGTTCCAGCCGCGCCTGCTGCCAGAAACCACCGTCCGGCAGCGGTTCTTCGATCGGCAGCTGAGCGCTGAAATAGCCGTCCCGGTCGGTGGTCACGCAGGCGCGCGCGTCGCCCACGGTGACCGCCACCCGGGCGTCGCGGATGCCCCAACGGGCGGTGCGGCGGGCGATGTTGATCAGGTCGTCGAGCGGGCCCTCGCCCAGTTTGAGCCCCAGGCCCGGCTGCCGGAACACGCGCCCCATCAGGAACACTTCTTCCCGGGAGCCGTACCCCCGGTAGGTCTGGATCACCGGGCCGCCACGGCTGCCGGCGCGCCGCGCCGGGCGCGCCAGAAAACGCAGCATTTTGCGCAAACCGCGATACACGGCCCGCGGCGACGGCAGGATCATCATCCGGTCCTTATCAGGCAATCGGCGGTTCGCCGGTGAGTCCCGGCCCGCGCTCGATGTCCGAGGTGAAGACTTCCAGATTCTGCGCCACTTCACGCACTTCCTCGAAGCGGGCGATGTGATACAGGGCTTCCCCTTCGTTAACCAGAGGCAGGTTGTTGCGGCCCACCAGAATGCCGGCGCACGGCGATTCGATGGTCACGTCCTCGCCGCCGAACGGGCTGGAAATACGGCCGATCAACTGGCCTTTGCGCAGCCAGGCGCCGAGCGCCACCAGCGGCAGAAAAACGCCGTCGCGCTCGGCGCGCACCCAGCTCGAGGAACGCGCGATGTGCGGCTCCAGCGGGGCGCGGGTGCGGCGCGGTCCAGTCATCTTAAGGTGGTGCATGACGTTGAGCACCCCCTTGACGCCGGCACGGATCGAGCTTTCGTCGAAGCGCAGGGCCTCCCCGGCTTCATAGGTGATCACCGGAATGCCCTGGGCCTCGGCCACTTCTCGCAGGGTCCCCTCGCCAAGCACCGAGTTGATCACCACCGGCACGCCAAAGGCGGCGGCCATGGCGGCGGTATCATCGTTGGACAGGTCGGCGCGGATCTGCGGCAGGTTGGCGCGGTGGATGGCGCCGGTGTGCAGGTCCACCGCGTGGGTGGCGCGGTCCAGCACCTGGGTCTTGAACTGCCAGGCCATGCGCGCGCCCAGGCTGCCGGTCTCCGAACCGGGGAACGAGCGGTTGAGATCACGGCGGTCCGGCAGGTAGCGGGTCTTGTGAATAAAACCGAACACATTGACCACCGGCACCGCCAGCAGGGTGCCGTTAAGGCGGTTCAGCGAGGAATGACGCAGCAGCCGGCGGATAATCTCCACACCGTTCAGTTCATCGCCATGGATCGCCGCGCTGACCAACAACACCGGCCCCGGCCGCCGCCCATGAATCACATGAATCGGCACGTTCAACGGCGTCTGCGTGTACAGCTGCGCCAGCGGCAACTCCACCTTGACCCGGGTACCCGGCATCACCCGCGTGCCGTTCAACTCAAACGGCGCCGCCTTCTCTTCCTGCCCACTCTTACCTTTGCTGCTCGTCATCACTCACCGGATTCTTGTTTTAGCTGTTTTCAGCTGTCAACTATCAACTATCCACTGTCAACTGACCGTCAGCCCTTCGCGCCTTTGGTCTGAGTACGATGCGGCCGCGCATTACTCTCAATAAACTTAACCACCATGCCGGCCACGTCTTTATTGGTGGCCGCTTCAATACCTTCCAGGCCCGGCGAGGAATTCACTTCCATCACCAGCGCCCCGTGGTGGGAGCGCAGAATGTCCACGCCGGCCACGTTCAGGCCCATGATGCGCGCCGCGCGCACCGCGGTGGCGCGCTCTTCCGGGGTAATGCGGATCAGGCTGGCGGTGCCGCCGCGATGCAGGTTGGAGCGGAACTCGCCGGGCAGTGCCTGGCGTTTCATGGCGGCGATCACTTTGCCGCCGACCACGAAACAACGGATGTCGGCGCCGCCGGCTTCCTTGATGTATTCCTGCACCATCACCGAGACGTTCAGGCCCATGAAGGCCTCGATCACCGATTCCGCCGCCTTGCGGGTCTCCGCCAGCACCACGCCGATGCCCTGGGTGCCTTCCAGCATTTTGATCACCAGCGGCGCACCGCCGACCATGTTGATCAGGTCGGGGATATCATCCGGGGAGTGGGCGAAACCGGTCACCGGCAGGCCCACGCCCTTGCGGGACAGCAGCTGCAGGGAACGCAGCTTGTCCCGGGAGCGGGAAATCGCCACCGACTCGTTCACCGGGAACACGCCCATCATCTCGAACTGGCGCAGCACCGCGGTGCCGTACTGGGTCACGGACGCGCCGATCCGCGGGATCACCGCGTCAAACCCTTCCAGCACCTGGCCTTTGAAATGGATCTCCGGCTTATGGGAGACCATGCTCATATAGCAGCGCAGGGTGTCGATCACATGCATCTCGTGACCGGCGTCCTGGCCCGCCTGAACCAGGCGGCGCGTGGAGTACAGGTGCTTGTTCCGGGACAGAATCGCTATTTTCATGGTTGATGCTCGTTGCCACCGAGTAGAAATGAAGCCTGGGGATGCACCACCAACTGATCCATGGCGGTGCGTCCAAGCAACATGCGAAATTTCATGGTGTCACGGTCGGTCAGTGTTATCTCGACCGGCCAGCGGCGCCCGCCCAGGGCGAGCAGCGTTTTGATCACCGGGCGCTCTTCCCGGTGCCCGCCGGAATCCGTCACCACACGACGGTCCAACAATGGCGCTTCGCATTCGCGGGCCTGGTCGGAATCCTGAAACGGATGGATGCTGAACCGGATCCACTCACGCCCGTCACGCTGGAAGCTTTCCACTTCGAAGGCGTGCAGCGCCGAAGTGCGCGCGCCGGTATCCACCTTCATCTTAATCGCTTTGATACCCAGCTCGGGCAGGCTGGCCCATTCCCGCCAGCCGACGGTGGTTTTATTCATGCGTTTGCTCTTTTGCCTGGACGCTTTTGGATAACGAAAAACCCCGCCGCGCCCCCGGCACGCCGACTTTTCGGCAGAGTACACAGGGACGCCCGGCGGGGCCAGACAATAGCGCAAATTTTACCGGCGGGCCGCGCCCGCCGGGCGCTTCAAGGGGTTAACCAGTTTTCCAGTATACGCCCTTCGCGAACCCGCTGCGGGTGATCGCCGACGTCCAGCCGGGCCACCTCCTGGCCGCTTTCGTAGGAGAATACCGACATCTGGTCGGTGCCGCTCCAGGAGATATAGCAGTGCTCGCCGTCCTCGCTGGTGGTCACCCAGTAGGGCTTCTCGCCGATGCCGGTGAAGATGGTGTATTCGAACGTCTCCCGGGAGACGATCGCCACATAGTCGCTCATGGTGCCGGCCACGCACAGGGTGCTCTGGTCGCCGCTCAGCGCGATGCCGTGGTGGGCGGAATCGTTCACGTACTTCTCGCGGGGCAGGTTGGGCACCAGGTTGGGCAGGTGCGCCAGACGGGTGATGCGGTCTTCCTGCATGTCGTACTCCAGAAAGCCGTGGAAGAACGACACCTGGAAGTAGAAATAGCGCTCGTCGTGGGTGTGCGCCATCGGCCGGATCGCCGGGCTCAGGTCGGTGTAGCCGGCTTGGTCCAGCTTTTCACGCAGGTCGAACCGCTTGATGATCTCGAAGGTCTCCGCGTCGACGATCTGGAACAGGCGCTCGCCCTTGGTCAGGCGCTTGACCACCCGGCCCCGGTCCAGCGGCGTGAACACCTGGCCGATGGCGGCGTGGAAGATGCGCTCGCCGTCCTCGGAATAGATGTTCTCGTGGGGGGAATCCCCGGACGGAAAATTGCCCACCTCTTCGCCGGTGGCCACGTCCAGCACGTGCACCACGCCGCCGGTGGAGGCGGACACCGCCACATGCCGGCCGTCCGGGGAGATCGCCATATGGTCGGACCGGTAGCCGTCCACCTGGAAGCGCCACACCACTTCCCCGGTAATCACGTCCAGCGCCACCACGTCGGCGAAGCTGGGCCGCGACACCACCAGCAGGCGGCCGTCGTTGGAGCTGTACATGTCGTCCACGTACTGGTGGTTGCCCTCGCCGATCAGCAGACGCACGCCCTGGAAGAACAGCAGGCGCACCGGGTTCAGGTAGATTTCGGTGGTGCGCTCGGTCTTATCGGGAATCGCGTTGATGGTGCCGAGCGGCTCGTAGGTCTCGGCATCGATCACATTGACCGTGCCTTCCCAGTTATTGCCGACGAAGATCACGTCGCGGGTCTGGTCGGAAAACTCGGGTGGAGAAAACAGGTTGAACGGCCAACCGGCCATCGCCGGCGCGGCCACCAGCATCAACGCCAGGCAGAGCCCGGCCCGTGCGGCTGAAAACGAGGGAACAGGGAGCATCGCCATGGTCCACCTTTCTGTTGTTGTGATTCGAAGGACTGCCTTAATCGGTACCTTCGTACAAGAACGGAAAGGTTTCCATTGCCGATGTGTAACAGCGGACCCCGGAGAGGGCCCGCTCAGAGGGGGCTCAGGACAGCTTGCGGCCGTTCTTGGCGGCAATGCGCAGGCGCAGGGCGTTGAGTTTGATGAAGCCTTCCGCGTCTTTCTGGTCGTAGGCGCCGGCGTCGTCCTCGAAGGTGGCGATGGAGGCGTCGAACAGGCTGTCGTTCTCGGACCGGCGGCCGACCACGGTGGCGGCGCCTTTATACAACTTCATGCGCACCTCGCCGTTGACGTTCTCCTGGGTGGCGTCGATCAGCTTCTGCAGCGCCAAGCGCTCCGGGGACCACCAGTAGCCGTTATAGAGCAGCTCGGCGTACTTGGGCATCACCGAATCCTTCAGGTGGGCGGATTCGCGGTCCAGGGTCAGCGACTCAATGGCACGGTGGGCGGGCAGCATGATGGTGCCGCCGGGGGTTTCGTAGCAGCCCCGGGATTTCATGCCCACGTAGCGGTTCTCGACGATATCCAGACGGCCGATGCCGTTGTCGCCGCCCAGCTTGTTGAGCTTGCTGAGAATCTCGGCGCCGCTCAGGCGTTCGCCGTCGATGGCGACGATGTCACCCTTCTCGTAGGTCAGGGTCACGTAGGTGGGCTGGTCCGGCGCCGCTTCCGGGCTGACGCTCCAGCGCCACATGTCTTCCTCCGCTTCCCACCAGGGATCCTCCAGGTTGCCGCCCTCGTAGGAGATGTGCAGCAGGTTGGCGTCCATGGAGTACGGCGACTTTTTCTTCTTGTTGGTGAAGTCCACGGGGATCTCGTGGTCCTCGCAGAACTGCATCAGCTTCTCGCGGGAGTTCAGGTCCCACTCGCGCCACGGCGCGATCACCTGGATGCCCGGCGCCAGCGCGTAGGCGCCCAGCTCGAAGCGCACCTGGTCGTTGCCCTTGCCGGTGGCGCCGTGGGAGATGGCGTCAGCGCCGGTCTCGGCGGCGATCTCCACCAGGCGCTTGGCGATCAGCGGCCGGGCGATGGAGGTGCCGAGCAGGTACTCGCCCTCGTAGATGGCATTGGCGCGGAACATCGGGAACACATAGTCGCGCACGAACTCTTCGCGCAGGTCCTCGATGTAGATTTCCTTCACGCCCATCGCCTTGGCCTTGGCGCGGGCCGGTTCCACTTCCTCGCCCTGACCGATATCAGCGGTGAAGGTGACCACTTCGCAGTTGTAGGTTTCCTGCAACCACTTGACGATCACGGAGGTGTCCAGGCCGCCGGAATAGGCCAGTACCACCTTGTTGATATCAGACATGCGTCACTCCAAGAACTCGCGATTAGAAAGGCGCGTATTGTACCCGCGCCCGTCCGCCGCCGTCACCTGTCCCGGGCTGCGGTAATCGGGTAGCATGTCGACCGCTGACTGGAGAGAGCATGACTAATCAACACCCGTCCCTGGCCCTGCGCTTCCGCGGCTTCCTGCCGGTGGTGGTGGACGTTGAAACCGGGGGCTTCGACGCCCGCAACGACGCCCTGCTGGAAATCGCCGCGGTACTGCTGGACATGGACGCCCGCGGCCACCTGCGCCCCTCGACCCGCGTGCACTTCCACGTCGACCCCTTTCCCGGCGCCAATATCGAGCAGGCGGCACTGGACTTCACTGGCATCGACCCCAACAACCCGCTGCGCGGCGCGGTGGGCGAGCTAACCGCCCTCAAGGGCGTGTTCGAGCCGGTCCGCAAGGCGATCAAGGCGCACGGCTGCAACCGGGCGGTGCTGGTCGGTCACAACAGCTTCTTCGATCAGGGCTTTCTTAACGCCGCCAGCGAACGCGCCGACATCAAGCGCAACCCGTTCCACCCGTTTTCCAGCTTCGACACCGCCACCCTGGCCGGTCTGGTGTACGGGCAGACGGTGCTGGCCAAGGCCTGCGAAGCGGCGGGCATCCCCTTCAATCAGCGTGACGCCCATTCCGCGCTGTACGACGCCACCCGCACCGCCGAGCTGTTCTGCTCGATGGTTAACCGCTTCCGCGACCTGGGCGGCTGGCCGCCGCCGCCCGCCGGCGAGATGCCGCCTACCCTGGCGCGCGCGCTGGACTGACTACTCGGTACGGTTTGAAATCGCCACGCCCAGCGGGCCGGCGCCCGTGGCCACGGTCTCCTCGGCGGTCAGCGCGCCATTGGCGGCCACACTGAAGCGGGTCAGGTTGGCACTGGCCAGGTTGGTGACCAGCGCATGGCGTTCGCCCAGATCCATGGCGATGCCCGACGGCGCGGTCCCGGTGGACGCCACCCCGCCGACATCCTCGCCCCCGAACCAGCCGACGCTGGAATCCACTTGGTTGACCAGGTAAAGCCGATTACTGAGCGGCGCGGTGAGCAAACTCACCGTGCCCTGCCCGGTGTTGCCGGTACCGTCAGGTATCAACGAACCGTCGCCCTGCACCGCGTAGCCACGCACCTGACTGTCACCGGAGGCCGCCACATACAGCACCTCGCCGGACGCATTGACGGCGACCGCCTTGGGGTTCTGCCCGGCGGGCAGGCTGGCCTCGTCGATGCGGGTCAGCGTGCCGTTATTGGTGTTGATGCGGAACAACACCACAAAGCCGACGGGACCGTCGTTGACCACCCACAGGAAGCGCCCGGTCGGGTCGATGGTCAACGCCGCCGGGTTGGACAGCCCGACCTGCTCCTCGTCCAGAATCGTGGGATCGTCCGGCATGTACTCGCCGATCCCGTTGTTGTCCACGATCTCTCCGTTTATTTCCAGACCGTAGGCGGAGACGGTCTGGTTTTGCCGGCTCACCACGTACAGGAAGTTGCCGGACGGGTGCACCGCCAGCGCGGCCGGGCCGATATCCACCGACACCGGCGGACGCAGCGGGGCGAGTTCATCGACGTCGTAGGCCATCAGCGGCGAGGTCACGCGGCGGAACTGGGACACCGTGTCGTCGTTGGCGTTGGCGACGTAGAAATAGCCGTTGCCGGGATGCCCGGCGATGGCGACGGGATAATCGCCGGTGGCCGGATCGGCGTCGCCCAGCGGTGTCAGGGTGCCGTCGTCGTCGAAGGTGAACTGGCTGATGCTGTCCTCATTGCCGTTGATCACATAGGCAGCCCGGGTATGCGCGGTCAGCGCTTTGCCGGTGGTGAACACCATATCGCTGGGCCGGGCGTCCATCGCCACGCGGTCCGGTGTCATCGCTTCCAGTTCGCCGCTGTTATCGAATGAAAACGCCAGCATGGCGCCGGCGCCGCCGTCCGCCAGATAGATGCGATCGCTGGCGGGGCTGGCGATCAATGAGCGCGGCATGACGGCGGTCTCCACCTCGAAGGCCGGCGTGGCCAGCGGTTGCAGCGTGCCCCCCGCCGCGATGCGGAACTGCCAGACCTTGTCATTGGCAAGGTCCGAGGCGTACAGGAAGCGGCCGCGACGGTCGATCACCAGGTCCTCGAGCTGGGCGTTCTGGCCCGCCAGCAGCGGCGCGGCCAGCGTCTCAAGCGCGCCATCGGGCAACACCCGGTACTGTGACAGCGTGCCATCAAAACGATTGGCCGCGTACAGATAATGCCTGCCGGGATGCCGCACCAGCCGATAGGGCCCATCGCCGGCGTCGACATAATCCACATAGACAAGACCGCCCTCTTGTTCCACGTCGAAGCGGGCAATCCGGTCGTTGGCGAGGTCACTGGCGTAGAGATGATTCCCGTCGCGGCTCAGCAACAGCGCGGTAAAGCTCGGGTCGGCGTAATCCGGCTCGACGAACGGGTCCGGCGCCATGTTCGTCAGCTCGCCGTTGTTTTCCGGGTCGAACATCATCCGGTAGATGCCCTCGGCGTTGGAGACATAAACCCACCCATGGGAAGGGTGGACCACCATGTCGGTGAGCTGACCGCCACCCGGGAACACCTGAACGATCACCTGCAGACGACCGTCGGTGTCCAGCTGATAGTGATCGACATGCCCGGTGGCCGAAAGCGCTACCACCTCATCATGGCCGGGCCGCAACGCCACCGAAGTGGCCTGATTCAAGGGCGCCTTGGCCACCAAACGCATCAGACCGGTGTCGGCGTGCACCGCGTAGCTGGCGAGCGTGTCACCATTGTAGGCGGCGACCAGCGCATAGCGCTCCACCGGCTGCGGCGTCGATGAACCCAGCGGCGCCCCATTGCCGCCGCCCCCACCGCCACAGGCGGAGAGCGCCACAATCGTGCAGGCCAGCAGGCCGGGCAATCGCAGAAAAGTACCTTCCATAATGTGTTCCTCGGCCAGTCCTGATTGTTATTGGCGGTGCCGTCTGATACCGACGGACGCAACCTTTCCGTCACTTTAAAAGCGGGCGCGACGGGGGGCTTGGCGGCAGGGGTGGGAGTCTGAGCCCGCGACGTCAGTCCCGGGGCGGCAGGGTCAGATCGCGCGCCTCTTTCGGTGTTTTGCCGAAGTGACGCCGGAAGGTGCGGTTGAACCAGGACACGTCGCCGAAACCGGCTTCCATGGCGATGGCGATAATCGAGCGGTTGCGATGGGAGGGGGCAATCAGCAATGCGTGCGTCAAGTCGAGGCGCTGGTTCAATACATAGTCGGTGAAGTTGGCCCCTTCCGCGTAAAACAGGTTGCGAATGGCACGCTGGCCGACCCCGTGGCGGCGCGCCAGCCACTCCAGCGACAACTCGGCGTTGCCGAGATTGGCGGCGATATCGGACTTGAGCAGCGCCAGCCGGGCGGCACGGGCGCCGCGCAGGCAACCGATCTCGGCGTCGCCGCGCCGGGCGCCCAGCACCAGGTTGACCAGGTCGCAGAGATGCTCCGACACCCGCTGCTCCACATCGCCGGAATACTCGGTCTGTTCCTGCATCAGTGACAAAACATAGCTTTCCAGCAAACGGATCTCGGCACACCCGCCCAGCCCCTGGCGCATCGCCTGGTCGAGACCATCAAGCCGGGCCGCCAGACGCTCGCGGGGGACCGCCACCGCCAGAGTACGGCACGACCCTCGGGCTTCGATGCTGCCGACCCGGTCCGCGGCGATCAGAGCGCTTGTGCCCCGGCGCACGCGAATATCCGCATCGCCCTGCTCGGAGCGGATTTCACCCTTAAGCGCGATGCCCAGCTTGAGCAGGTCACAGTCGTGTTCGGAGGTCTTCAGGACCTTATTGCGGTAGGGGGCGGACTCAGCATCGACCAGCCACAGGCCGTGCAAGGGGCGCAGCCGCAGGTCGACCCACGGCAGCCCTTTACCGAGATGAACAAACTCGACTTTGCATCCGGTGGCTTCGTAGAAGGTCTCCACCGTCTCCTTGAATACCGGCGCGGGCTGTCCGCTTAACAACAACCGCTGAATAGCCATGGTCGTCCCTCCCCTGGGAACCAGGCCTTACTATAGACCGGTGCCCCAAACAAAGGAACGCGGGCCGAACCCGCCCCCACAGGCACAAAAAAAGGGCGCCGAGAAGGCGCCCTTTTTCTTAGTCGCTGAGAGCTGTGGGTTACAGCTTCTCGGCGTTCTCGGACAGGTAGGAAGCAACACCGGCCGGGTTGTCCTGCATGCCCTGGTCGCCTTTCTGCCAGCCCGCGGGGCACACTTCGCCGTGCTCCTCATGGAACTGCAGGGCGTCAACCAGACGTACCAGCTCGTCGATGTTACGACCCAGGGGCAGGTCGTTGATCAGCTGGCTGCGTACCACGCCTTTGTTGTCGATCAGGAAGGCACCGCGGAACGCCATGCCGCCTTCGGATTCGACATCGTAGGCCTGGGAAATCTGGTGGTTCATGTCCGCGGCCATGGTGTATTTCACCGGACCAATACCGCCGTCGTTGATGGCGGTGTTGCGCCAGGCGTTATGGGTGAAATGGCTGTCGATGGACACACTGATCACTTCCACGCCGCGCTCTTTGAAGGCGTCCATGCGGTGATCCAGGGCGATCAGTTCGGACGGGCACACAAAGGTGAAGTCCAGCGGATAGAAGAACACCAGGCCGTATTTGCCCTTGATGGCCTCGGAAAGGGTGAATTCATCCACAATGCTGCCGTCACCCAGGACGGCGGGAACTGTAAAATCAGGTGCGGGTTTACCTACCAGTACGCCCATGTTTTTCCTCTCTGCGTTGAATCAATGTTGAAGATATCTCGCACATCCGGCGGCGGCGTCTTGACGCCACCTTCGCACGCCTATCATGGGAATTCCGTGCCAGGATTCAACAGGCCGGCCCATTGGCTATAATTGGCAAAACCGATTGGCAAAACCAATGGGGCCCGACGCCCGTTCAGGCATCGCCTTCCACGGCGGCGCTTTCCACCAGCTCCTTGAGCTGACCGGAACGGTACATTTCCATGATGATGTCACAGCCGCCGACCAGCTCACCGCTTACCCACAATTGCGGGTAAGTGGGCCAGTTGGCGTATTCCTTCAGGCTCTGCCGGATTTCCGGCGCTTCCAGAATGTTCACGTAGGCAAAAGGCTTGCCAACGCTGGTCATGGCTTCCACCACCTGGGCGGAGAAGCCACATTGGGGAAACTGAGGTGTGCCCTTGATGTACACGAGCACCGGATTTTTCGCGATCTGGTCCTTGATGACCTGAATCACATCATCCATAGAAACCACCTGCCTGCTGATAGTGAAAGGCGCCAGTATAACACCGGCGCCCGGTTTTCTGCTGTATCCGCAGACAGTGGGGGCAACGCCGGCCGGTTTCAACCGGCGTGGCGCCCACCGGCGTGGCGCGCCAGCCGCATCAGAAACCCACCCTAACGCCCATGTAGGCGGTACGCGGGCTGTTGGGACGGGCGCCGTCCGGGGAACGGGCGACGATTTCCTGGTCGTCGAGCAGGTTGTCCACCTTGGCGTACACCTCCACGTTGCTGCGCAGATAGTAGGACGCCGCCAGGTCCACCACCAGATAGTCGTCGGTGCTGCGGAAAGCGGGCCCGTTGGAGCGGTCACAGGTGTTGTCCACGCAGACCTCGTCCACATAGGTGGTGGTCAGGTAGGCGCCCCACTGGGCGGGACGCTCCAGGCCCAGGGTCAGGCTCACCTGGTTTTCCGGCAGGTAGGGCAGCACATCGCCGTCCCGCACGCTCAGGTCGTCGGCGGTCTCGGTAATCTCACCGTCGGTGTAGGTGTAGGCCAGGCGCAACGGCGCGGTCAGGCCATTGCCTTGCCACAGGCGGCTGTTGAGGCCCAGCTCCAGGCCCTGTACCTGGGATTCACCAAAGCTTTGCGAGCCGATGGTGTCGCCGTTGGGGCACGGCGCCGCCACCGAGCAGTTGTTGACGGTGTTCTCGTAATCGCTGAAGAAGGCGATGGCGTCGGCGCTGAACGGGCCGCTCCAGTAGCGTACGCCGGCCTCATAGTTGACGCTTTTTTCCGGATCGGTGCCCTCGGCGGAGGACGCGCCTGGGGGCGCGAAGCCCTGGTGCACGCCGGCCAGCAGCGCCCAATGATCGTCCAGCAGCCAGGTGGCGCCGAGGCCGGCCATCAGCTCGTCGACCTGATTGTCGACCCGTTGGCTGACCACGTTGCGGCCCGGGTCGGCATAACGCTTGGCTTCGCTTTCCACGTCCTCGTAGCGCAGCGAGGCGGTCAGCAGCACCTGGTTAAGGCGGATGTGGTCCACCATCCAGGCGGAGAAGGCGTCCGCTTCCTCGATGCGGTTGTCGCCGCCGGTGGGCTCGATATAGCCGCTGCGCACCAGGCTGCCGTTCTGCTGCTCGAACACCTCGATGGGCTGGTAGCGGTCCACCTCGTCCTGGTGGAAGCGCACCCCGGCGACCAGATCGTGGCGCACCGAGCCCCATTCAAAGCCGTGGGACAGCTCGGTCTGGATGCCTTCCGAGGTGTACTCGCGGTTGTTGTTCTTAAGCTGGACGTCGGCCACATCCTGGTCACCGTCCAGAATCGCCTGGGCGTTGGCGTCGCCGTTATTGGCGTCCTCGATCAGGTCGCCGATGCTCTGACCGCCGGCGCTGGCCACCTTGAACCAGTTGCGCTGGAATTTGTTGCGGTAAATGGCCGTTTCCAGGCTGGTGTCGCTGCCCAGCACCAGGTGATGGCGCAGGGCCACGCCGTCATGGTCGTTGTCCATCTGGTCAAAGGCGCTGAGTCCGTAGCGGCGGTTGGCGTCATCACTGAAATCACGGTCGGTGAGGCCCAGGTAGCTGTGGTTGGACACCTCGCTGGAATGCGACAGCTTGAGCTCCACGGCCTGCTTCACATCGGCGGTGTCGGGGCTGGTCCAGCGCAGCTTGGCCACGTAGTCCTGCTTGTCGAAGCCGGTGTCCCGGCTGGAGCGATCCACGTCCTTGAAGCCGTCGCTGCGCTGCTGGTGGGTTTCCAGCAAAAAGCCCCACTGGCCCTGGGTGGCGCCGTACCAGACATGACCGCGCTGATGACGGTCCTCGCCGGCTTCCAGCTGCACCATGCCGGCTTCATCGCTGGGGATCGGCGTGGACAGCACGTTGAGCGCGCCGCCCACGGTGAACGGGCCGTAGCGCAGGGTGTCCGGCCCTTTCAATACTTCCACGCCGTGGAAACGGCCGGCGCTGGGGAAATAATAGGCCGCCGGCGCGGCGTAGGGCGCCGGCGCGATGGGAATACCGTCTTCCATCACGGTGATGCGGTCGCTGCGGTTGGTGCCGGTGCCGCGGATACCGATGTTGGGACGCAGGCCGTAGCCCTCTTCCTCTTGAACGTAGACACCGGGCACGTCGCGAAGGATGCGGTGCACATCGGTGTATTCCTTTTTCTCCAGATCCTCGTTGGACAACACATGGGCGGAGCCGGACAGGCTGAAGGTGTCCTCCGTGGAGCCGATGATGTCCACGGCGGGCAGCCGGTTGGTGTCGGCGGCCAGGGTTTCGGCAAACAACAGGGCGGAGGCACCGCCAAGGGCGCAGAGCGCCAGGGGGGCATTGCGTCGTTTCATCGTTATGGTTCCTGCGACGTGTATGTTTTGTAAGTCGCGGAGAACAATAATGAAAACGATTCTCACTAACAGCTAAGTGACTTTACCTATCTCCCTGTTTTTTTGTTCGCTTTCGGTAAGGCCGTAACCGCCACCGCCCGGCGATGCCAGCAGCAGGCGGTCGCCGGGACGGGCATGCCCGGTGAACTTGGGCGGCAGGGCCTCGCCGTTAAGGCGGTTCTCGCCGGCGGCGCCGGGCCCGCCCCCTTCCAGCCCCCAGGGCCGGTGAAGGCGCCGTTCGGTGAGCAAGGTAAAACTGGCGGGGGCGAGAAATTCCAGCTCCCGCTCGATGCCGTCGCCACCCCGGTGTGCGCCGGCCCCACCGCTGCCCCGGCGTAACGCGTAGCGGCGCACCCGCAGCGGATAGTGCTCTTCCAGGCTTTCGATGGGCGTGTTCAAGGTGTTGGTCATATGGCTGTGTACCGCCGACAGACCGCCACCCCGGCGGTGGGCGCCCATGCCGCCGGCCATGGTTTCGTAATAATCCCAGGGCCGCGCCCCGCCCTCGCCGCTCTCCCCCATCGCCAGGTTGTTCATGGTGCCCTGGCTGGCGGCGGGAATCTCACCGGGCAGGGCCTGGGCCAGGGCGCCCAGCACCACGTCGACGATCCGCGAGCTGGTTTCCACATTGCCGGCGGCCACCGCCCCGGGGCGGCGGGCGTTGACCAGGCTGCCCACCGGCGCCGACAACGCGATCGGCCGGAACAGGCCGGCGCAGGACGGCGCGTCGTCGGGCAGCAGGCAGCGGAAACAGTAATACGCGGCCGCCGCCGCCACCGACAGCGGGCAGTTGATGTTGCCGCTCACCTGGTCGGCGGTGCCGGTGAAATCCAGTTCGGCGCCGTCACCCCGGACCCGCAGGGTGACCACCAGCGGAATGTCGAAGTGCCCCTGGCCGTCATCGTCCATCACATCGCTGAAGCGGTACTCTCCGTCGGCCAGGTCCGCCAGGCGCTGGCGCATGCGCCGCTCACCATAGGTGTTGAGGGCGTCCAGGGACGCGCGCAGCGGCTCCAGGCCGCGCTCGCCGATCAGCGCCGCCAACCGCCGCGCGCCCGCCTCGCAGGCACTGGCCTGGGCGGCGAAGTCCGCGAAGCGGGGCACGTCCAGGGGCAGCCGGTCGCCCTCGCCGAGCCCCGCCAGCCGGCGGCTCAACGGCAGCTGCCAAGCGCCTTCGCGCTTGAGCCATTGCGGGGCGATCACCAGCCCCTCTTCGTCCAGGGTCCTGGACACCGGCATGGAGCCGGGGCTGTGCGCGCCGATATTGGCGTGGTGGGCCCGGGTCACGGTGAAGGCGGCCAGCCGCTCGCCGGCGAACACCGGCGCCACCACGGTCACATCCGGCAAGTGAGTGCCGCCCAGGTAAGGGTCGTTGACCACCAGCAGGTCACCGGGGCGCCAGTCACGGCCTTCCACCAGGTCGGCCATGGCGTAGGCCATGGACCCCAGATGCACGGGGATATGCGCGGCCTGGGCGCACAGGCCGCCGGCGGCGTCGAAGATCGCGCAGGAGAAATCCAGCCGGTCCTTGATGTTGGGCGACAGCGCGCTGGCGCGCAGCAAGGCGCCCATCTCGTCACAAATACCCGCCAGGCGGTTGGCGAAAATACTCAGCTGTACCGGGTCCATGACTTCCCCCTGAAAATGCGGTTCACCGATCAGGATACAGGATACCGGCGCGGGAATTGCGTCCCCGCGCCGGCCTCAGTATTATTTAGGGTCCACGCGGCAGCCTCGGCTGCCGTTTTTTGTTTGTAAGCGTTCTTCATCGACCTACAGCGCCAAAGACCATGAGCGAGCAGTTTCTGATCCCCACCTACGCCCGTCAGCCGGTGAGCTTCGAGCGCGGCGAAGGGGTATGGCTATACGACGCGCACGGCAACCGTTTCATGGACGCCGTGTCCGGCGTCGCCGTGTGCAACCTCGGCCACGCCCATCCGGCGGTGACCCGCACCCTGGCGGATCAGGCCGCGCAACTGGTGCACACCTCCAACCTGTACCGGATACCGGCCCAGGAAAATCTGGCCGCGCGCCTGTGCGCGCTGAGCGGCATGGAGAAAGTGTTCTTCTCCAATTCCGGCGCCGAAGCCAACGAGGCGGCGATCAAGCTGGCGCGTTTGCACGGCCACCACCGGGGCAGCGACACGCCGCGCATTCTGGTGATGGAGAACAGCTTCCACGGCCGCACCCTGGCGACCCTGTCCGCCACCGGCAACCGCAAGGTGCAGAAAGGCTTCGAGCCGCTGGTGGAAGGCTTTCAGCATCTGCCCTACAACGATCTGGCGGCGGTGGAAGCCGCCGCCGCCGCCGACCAGGCCGGCCACATTGCGGCGGTGCTGGTGGAGCCGGTGCAGGGCGAAGGCGGGGTCAACCTGCCCGACGACGGCTACCTGCGCGGCCTGCGCGAACTGTGCGACCGCCACGGCTGGCTGCTGATGTTGGATGAAATCCAGACCGGCAATGGCCGCACCGGCACCTATTTCGCGTGCCAGGGCGAGAGCGTGCGGCCCGACGTGCTGACCACCGCCAAGGGCCTGGGCAACGGCTTCCCGATCGGCGCCTGCCTGGTGAGCGGCGCCGCTTCCGCGTTGTTCGGGCCGGGCAGCCACGGCAGCACCTTCGGCGGCAACCCGCTGGGCTGCGCCACCGCGCTGACGGTGGTGGAAACGCTCAGCGGCGAGGTGATCCCGGCGGTCAACGCCAAGGGGGAGACCCTGCGCGCGGCGCTGCGCGAGCAGCTCGCCGACGTCCCGCTGGTGACCGGGGTGCGCGGCCGCGGGCTGATGATCGGCGTGCAGCTCGACCGCGACTGCGGCGAACTGGTGGGCCGCGCCCGCGAGGCCGGCCTGTTGATCAATGTCACCGCCGGCTCGGTGGTGCGGCTGCTGCCGCCCCTGGTGATCAACGACGACGAACTCCGTTTCTTGGTGGACACCCTGGCCCAGGTGATCCGCGACTTTGCCCGTGATCAGGAGAACCCATGAGCAGCCCGCGTCACTTTCTCACTCTGATGGACCTTACGCCCAAGGAGCTGGGGTATCTGATACAGCGCGCCGTGGAGCTGAAAACCATGCTGCACACCGGGCAGTTCCATGAACCCCTGCGCGGCAAGACCCTGGGCATGATTTTCGAGAAGTCCTCCACCCGCACCCGGGTGTCGTTCGAAGTGGCGATGACCCAGTTCGGCGGCGCCAGCGTGTTCCTGTCGCCGCGCGACACTCAGCTGGGGCGCGGTGAACCGGTGGAGGATTCCGCCCGGGTGCTGTCACGGATGGTGGACGCGGTGATGATCCGTACTTTCGATCACGACACCGTGGAAGCCTTCGCCGCCCATTCGCGGGTGCCGGTGATCAACGCCCTCACCGACCAGTTCCACCCCTGCCAGCTGCTCGCCGACATGCAGACGTTCGTCGAGCACCGCGGCAGCATCGCCGGCAAGACCGTGGCCTGGGTGGGCGACGGCAACAATATGTGCGCCAGCTACATCAACGCCGCCGAACAGTTCGATTTCGAGTTGGTGGTGTGCTGTCCGGAAGGCTTCGAGCCGCCGGCGGACCTGGTGGACGCGTTCCAGCACCGGGTCACCCTGCAGCGCGACCCCGCCGAGGCGGTGAAAGGCGTGCATCTGGTGGTCACCGATGTGTGGGCCTCCATGGGCCAGGAAGACGAGCAGGCCGACCGCATCAAGCGCTTCTCCGAGTATCAGGTGACCCCGGCGCTGATGGACCGGGCCGACCCGGACGCGCTGTTCATGCACTGCCTGCCCGCCCACCGGGGCGAGGAAGTCAGCCACGACATGCTCGACGACCCCCGTGCGGTGGTCTGGGACGAAGCGGAAAACCGGCTGCACGCACAGAAGGCGCTGCTGGAGTTCCTGCTCACCGGGACGCATTAAGGGTTATTGGTCCTCGCGGCAGACGCGGTTGCGGCCGCCGGTTTTGGCGCGGTAGAGGGCGCGGTCGGCGCGGCCCAGTAGCTGGTCCACGGTTTCCGGGCCCCGGTAGCTGGCTACCCCCGCCGACAGGCTCACCGCCGGCGGTCCGCGATGATCGTCGAAGCGGCGCGACGCCCAGCTCTCGCGCAGCCGCTCGGCCACCAGTTCGGCACCGGCCAGGTCGCTCTGCGGCAGCACCAGAATAAATTCCTCGCCGCCCAGACGGGCGAGATAATCCCCCTCGCGCAGATTATCCAGGGTGTGCTCGGCGAACTGCCGCAGAACCCGGTCGCCCATGTCGTGGCCATACTCGTCATTGATGCGCTTGAAATGATCCAGATCCACGTAGCACACCGAGAACGGGTAAATCTGGTTGTCCGCCAGCGCCTTCTGATGCTCCAGCACTTCCAGAATATGGCGCCGGTTGAACAGGCCGGTGAGGTCATCGCGGATCGCCAGATCGCGGACCTGTTCCAGGGCGTCCGCCAGCGCCTGGTTCTTTACCGCCAGGCTGCGCCGCAGGCCGTTCACGCCACTGCCGGTCACCGCGAAGCTCAACGCCACCAGGGTAAAGATCAGCCACTGCAGCAATTCCAGGCTCAAGCTCAACCGCAGGCCCCGGGTCGCCAGTGCCAGCGCCAGCATCAGCGCATAGCCGAGGCTGGCCAGCAGCGCCAGCGACAACAGCGAGCGCGCGCCGAGCCGGAACGACACCAGCAACAGCAGCGGGAAGAATAGAATCATGGCGCTGATGCGCGCCTCGTTCATGGGGAACGCGGCGATCAGAAAGGCGACCACCAGCCCCAGGGCCATGGGCACGGACAGGCTGGGCTCCCGCCACTCCAGCGTGGCGCCGGTTTCGATCAACAGCAGGTAAAGCATGGTCATCGCGGCCAGCGCGCCCAGCAGCAGGCTCACATAAAGGCTGCCGGCGGCCAGCGTGCCCCACAGCCAGAGCGCCACCACCAGCAGCGAGTGGAACAACGCCACCGCCGCCAGGGAGCGACCATGGCGAAGCAGCAGGCGCCGCTCACTGACCGTCAGCCGCCGCGCCCGACGCCAATAACGGCCGTTCACGGCGGGCCCGCCGTGATAATCCGATCCCGGCCGGCGGCCTTGGCCTGATAAAGAAGACGGTCGGCGCGCACCAGCACCTCGTCCGGGTTTTCCCCATGCCCGACCACGGTGAGCCCCACCGAGGCGGTCACTTCCAACGCCGGCGCGGCCATGAAGCGCTGGGCGCGCAGCGCGCTCATCAGGCGCTCCACGCTGGTGAGCGCCTGCTCCATATCGATCACCGGGAGCATTACCAGAAATTCCTCGCCGCCCAGCCGCGCGGCCATATCCTTGTCGCCCAGGTAACGGCGGGTGAGCTCGGCAAACCGCACCAGCACCTGATCACCGAACAGGTGCCCGTGGCGGTCGTTGATGCGCTTGAAGTGGTCCAGGTCGACGAACCCCACCGCCAGCAGAAAGGCCCCGCGGCGGGCCTGGCCGCAGGCCTTGGCGAGCAGCTCCATGGCGTGGCGGCGGCTGTAGAGACCGGTGAGCTCGTCCTTGACGGCCAGGTCCTGGATCCGCTCGAGCAACTCGGCCAGCTGGCCGTTCCGCTCACGCAGCCGCAAACGAATGGTGGTGATCTCGCTGGCCAGCAACACCATGGCCAGGGTGACCAGGGAAAACAGCAGCCACTGGCCCGCTTCCAGCAACGGCTGCGCCAGGTCGCCGCGGGCGTTCAGATAGAGCAGTACCACCGCGTAGCCGGCCACGGCCAGGGCAGCCGCCCGCGCCACCTGCCGGCGGCGCACGCGGAACACGCCCTGATGCAGGATGGCGAAGAAGAACGCCATCACCGCCAGGCGGCCCTGATCCAGGTAAAGCGAGGACGCCAGCAGCGTGACGATGCACCAGATCATCACCGGCTCGGTCATTGCCGGGTTCTTAAGGCGCCGGTTCAAACCGGCCCGGGCGAACACCAGCAGGCCCAGGTGGCCGGCCCAGATGGTGGCGAACAGGGCGTAAAAGGCCGCCGCGCCACCATGGAAAAACCCCCATTGCAGGATCAGCCAGCACACCAGGGTGTGCGCGGCACCGCCCATCAGCAACGAAAACGCCAGGCGGCGCAAACGCAATGCCTGGCGTCGATCGGTCACTGTGGCAAGCCGTCCGTGCATGCGAGCCTTCCCCAAGGTCGTCTTCTCATGGCACGGGGATGATAATCAAAACTGTGCACTGAATCACACTTTCGGTCGGGCTTTCACTGCCGGTTATCCGAACACACGCGCTGCACGGCTTCACGCCAACCCCGGTAACGGCGCTCCCGCTCGCCCTCTTCCAGGGCCGGCTCGAAGGCGCGGTCGGGCTGCCAGTGCTCGGCGATTTCGTCGAGATCGCGGAACAGACCGCAGCCCAGCCCGGCCAGGTAGGCCGCGCCCAGGGCGGTGGTCTCGGTGACGCGGGGCCGGTCCACCCGCACCCCGAGCACGTCGGCCAGGGTCTGGCCCAGCCAGTTGTTGACCACCATGCCGCCGTCCACCCGCAGCGTGGTGGGCCGCTGGGCGCAGTCGGCGGCCATCGCCTCAAGCAAATCGCGGGACTGGTAGCAGACCGCCTCGAGACCGGCGGTAACCACCTCGGCGATGCCGGTGTCGCGGGTCAGCCCGAGCAGCGCCCCGCGCGCGTGCGGGTCCCACCAGGGCGCGCCCAGGCCGGTAAAGGCCGGCACCAGATAGACGCCGCCGGCGGAGCCGACACGGCGGGCCAGGGCCTCGGTTTCGCTGGCGTGGGTAATCAGGTTGAGGCCGTCGCGCAGCCACTGGATCGCCGCGCCGGCGACAAAGATCGAGCCCTCCAGCGCGTAGGTGGTCTCGCCGTTCAACCGGTAGGCCACGGTGGTCAGCAGACGGTTGTCGGAGTGCACCGCCGCCCCGGTGTTCATCACCATGAAGCAGCCGGTGCCATAGGTGCTTTTCACCATGCCCGGCTGGAAACAGGCCTGGCCCACCAGCGCCGCCTGCTGATCGCCGGCGATGCCGGTCACCGGCACCGCGGCACCCAACACCCGGGGGTCGGTGCGGCCGAACTCACCGGCACTGTCACGCACCTCCGGCAGCAGCGACGCGGGAACGTCAAACAACTGGAGCAGCTCGTCGTCCCACTGCTGGCTGTGGATATTGAACAGCAGGGTACGCGACGCATTGGTGGCATCGGTGGCGTGCACCCGGCCGTCGGTGAGCTTCCACAACAGCCAGCAATCGATGGTGCCGAACGCCAGCTCACCGGCCTCTGCCCGGCGGCGGGCGCCCTCCACGTTTTCCAGCAACCAGGCCAGCTTGGTGGCCGAAAAGTACGGATCCAGCAGCAAACCGCTGCGCTCGCGCACCAGCTCCTCGTGGCCCTCCTGCTTGAGCCGCTGGCAGTAATCCGCGGTGCGCCGGTCCTGCCAGACGATAGCCCGCGCCACCGGTTCGCCGGTGGCACGGTCCCAGAGCACGGTGGTCTCACGCTGGTTGGTGATACCGATGGCGGCCAGTTGATCCGCTTCCACCTGGGCATTGCGCAGCGCCTGACGGCACAGCGCCAGGCAGTCGTTCCAGATTTCCTGGGCGTCATGCTCGACCCAGCCGTCGCGGGGGAAATGCTGGCGGAATTCCTTCTGCGCCTGCCCCACCGCGACCCCGTCCTGGCCGAACACAATGGCGCGGGAACTGGTGGTGCCCTGGTCGATTGCGAGAATGAAAGCGGACATAACCAAACCTGAAATCAGTTGATAGTTGACGGTTGATAGTTGACAGCTAAAACACTGATCAGAGGGCAGCGTGCGAACCTTCGAGTCTGGCTCCGCTTTTCGCTATCAACTGTCAACTTTTCTATATTTTCTTTTGCCGTCCAAGGACGTGTTGGCGGCGTTGTTCGCGGGGCAGGATAACCCGGAAGCGGGCGCCGCCCCAGTCGCTCTCCGCCACGGCCACGTCGCCGCCGTGCCAGTCGACGATGCGCTTGACGATGGACAGCCCCAGGCCGTAGCCGCCGCTGGCGCGATGGCGGCTCTTATCGAGCCGCGCGAACGGCTTGAAAACCCGTTCGCGCTGGTGCTCGGCGATGCCGGCGCCGTCGTCGTCCACATCCAGCACCAGGTTGCCGTCCTGTTCGGTCACCGTCATCCGCACCCGGGTTTTCGCGTACCGCAGGGCGTTGGTGACCAGATTCTGCAGAATCCGGTGCAGGTAGCGCGGGTCCCCTTCCACGGTCAGGTCGCGGGAGCCGCGCGCGTCGATCAGGATATCACCGCGGATGTCCTCCAGCTCGCCGATCAGCTGATCGCACACTTCCAGCAGGAACACCGGCTGGAACTCGATGTTGGGGGTGCCCTCCTCCAGCCGCGCGTAGGTGAGAATCTCGTCGATCAACTCATCCAGTTGCTCGATGTCCCGGTCCAGGGCATTGAGCTTTTCGCGGCGCTCGTCGGCGGATTCGCAGTCCGCCAGCATTTCCAGCCCGAAGCGCAGCCGCGCCACCGGCGTGCGCAGCTCGTGGGACACGGCCCGGGTCATTTCCCTCTGCGCCTCGATAAGGCGGCGGATGTGCGCGGTCATGCCGTTGAAGGTGGCCGCCACCTGGCCGATCGGGTCGTTGCCGGGAATGTCCGCGTAGGCGCCCAGGTCGCCGCTGCCCAGCCGCTTCACCGCCCGGTCCAGGCGCCGCAGGCGGGTCTGCAGCGGGCGCACCTGCAGGTAGGTGGACAACGCCACCAGCAGCAGGGCCACCACGCCGGCGATCACCAGCAATTCCCAGGGAAACTGATCGAACAGGTGCAGCGGGCCCATCACCAGAATGCGTTCGCCCCCCGGTACCGGCACCAGCACCCGCACCCCGGCATCACGCCGGGTGCTGTCGGTGAGGGTAAACACCACCTCATCGCGCTCCAGGCGGCGCTGCTGTTCCACGTCCAGGTTCAGTTCGGTGCGCGGCGACAGCGTCAGGGGGTAACCGAAGTACTGATTCAGATCAGCCAGGGCGCGGTCCTGTTGGTTGGCCGGGCGGGCGCGCAGGTAATCGAGCACCAGCATGGCGGTGGCACGGGCCTGTTGTTCGGAAAGGCGCGCCATGACGGCGCGTATATAAAGCGGGTCGCCGGGGACCGCGAACAGAATCTCCACCCGTTCGCTGTCCGGGTTGCCGCGCAACACCACCCGGCCTTCCTGCAGATGCAGCCCGTCGCGGTAGGACAGTCCCAGTTCGCCCGCCTTGCGCAGCGTCACCGGGGCACCGAACATGCGGCTCAGCGAGCGCGACCAGGCCGGGCGTTCCGCGTCGCCGGCCCGCTCCCGGTAGCCTTCCGCCATGAGATAGAAAGTGCCGCGGGCCATGCGCTCACGGTACAGCTGGGAACGGTAGTCGTTGACCAGTTCCACGCCGGCGTAGGTGAGCGCGCCGATGATCAGCAGCGCCACCAGAATGCCGCCGTAGATTCGAACGAAGATACTGTTCAAGTCACACCTGCCGGCGCGGGCGGGCTACAGCGCCCGCCCCCGTCATCCGCCGCTCATTTCCTTAACGAACAGATAGCCCTTGGAGCGTACCGTCTTGATCCGCTTGGGGTTTTCCGGATCGTCGCCGACCTTGGGGCGAATGCGGGAAATGCGCACATCGATGGAGCGATCCTGGCCGTCGTACTGTATCCCGCGCAGCTTCTCGAAGATGGTCTCGCGGGACAGCACGGTGCCGGCGTTGGAGGCCAGCAGCCAAAGCAGGTCGTATTCGGCGCTGGTCAGGTCCACCGACTTGCCGCGCAGGCTCACCTCCCGGGCGGAGTTGTCGATCACCAGGGCGCCGAATTCCAGCCGCGACGGCGAGCTGTCGCGCTCGCTGTCGGTTTCCACCCGCCGCAGCAGGGCGCGGATACGGGCCAGCAGGACGCGCGGTTTGACCGGTTTGGCGACATAGTCATCGGCGCCCATTTCCAGGCCCAGTACCTGATCCATGTCATCGGTGCGTGCGGTCAACATAAGGATCGGGTTCTTGAAGGTGGCGCGCACCTCCCGGCAGACGGTGAGGCCGTCGGCGCCCGGAAGCATCAGATCAAGAACCACCAGATCCGGCTGTTCGGAACGGATACGACGAATGGCTTCCTCGCCGTCGCTTACCACGCTGACGTCGAGGCCGTTGGATTGAAGATATTCACAAGTGAGATCGGCGAGACGCTCATCGTCTTCCACGATCATGATGGTCGGCGGGTTATCCTGCACGCTTGTCATTCCCGTCGTTATCCTTATCGATTCATTATTGTTGCGGCGCAGCCGCCAACTCTTTTATACGCATACCCGTGCGGTTGAGCAACCGGAATGACCCCGGCGCGGGCGGCACAATATATAGTGGTGGCAACCCGGCCGCCACCCCATGCCCGGGCGGCCCCGTTTTTGCCCACACCGCTGCACAGGCCACGCACAGTTTATCCACAGGATTTCCCCAACCGGAACGCTTGCAAAAGCGGGAACCCATCTATAACTTGTACTGTTATCGGTCACCGACCCCAACATATTGGGTTTTGTAAAAGTTTTCCGGTTCAGCAGGCCTACGTCTTTCCGCCCCCCGGAAAATGCCGCCGGATCAGCCGCTTACGGGTTCCGGCCCGAATTATGCAGTCCTGAAGTCGCCGACAGTCCGGCCACCGGCGCGCGTCGCGAACACAACATATGGTGTTTTCGACTCGCCCACCCACCACGGGCGCCGGACCGGCGGTTTCCGACCTACGGTCACAACGGTTTTTACAATCAGAATAGTCAGCACAGAGACAACGGAGAGGGCATCATGCACACGGATATGAATCGCGATCAGTCCCACGCGGGCGCGCACGGCGGCGAAGTCAGCGCCGAACAGGACGTCACCGCCACCGCCCCCGGCCAGCTGCGCGTCATCAAGCGCAACGGCAAGGTGGTTTCCTACGATGACGACAAGATCACCGTCGCCATCACCAAGGCGTTCCTGGCCGTGGAAGGCGGCACCGCGGCGGCCAGCTCGCGCATCCACGACACCGTCGATCGCCTCACCGAGCAGGTCAGCGCCACCTTCAAGCGCCGCATGCCCTCCGGCGGCACCATCCATATCGAGGAAATCCAGGACCAGGTGGAACTGGCGCTGATGCGTAACGGCGAGCACAAAGTGGCCCGCGACTACGTGCTCTACCGCGACCAGCAGGCGCGCAAACGCGCCGAGCGGGCCCGCGACCTGCCCGAGCCCAAGCACAAGGTCGACATGAACGTGACCATGGAAGACGGCAGCCGCGCGCCGCTCGACATGGCGCGCCTGGAATACCTGATCCACGAGGCCTGCAGCGGTCTCGAAGAGGTCTACCCGGACAAGATCATCGCCGAGACCGTCAAGAACCTGTACGACGGTGTGTCCATCAAGGACGTCAACACCTCCATGGTGATGACCGCGCGCACCATGATCGAGATGGAGCCCAACTACTCCCAGGTCACCGCCCGGCTGCTGATGGACAAAATCCGCGCCGAGGCCCTGCAGTACCTGGGCGTGGGCGAGCGCGCCAGCCAGCAGGAGATGGAAGACCTCTACGCCAAGTCGCTGGCCGCCTACATTGAGAAAGGCATCGAATACGAGCTGCTCAGCCCGCAGCTGGCCGAGTTCGACCTGAACAAGCTGGGCGCCGCCATCGACGGCAAGCGCGATCTGCAGTTCTCCTACCTGGGCCTGCAGACCCTCTACGACCGCTACTTCATCCACCACAATGAAACCCGCATCGAGCTGCCGCAGTGCTTCTTCATGCGCGTGGCGATGGGCCTGGCGGTGCGCGAGGACAACCGCGAAGAGCGCGCCATCGAGTTCTACAACCTGCTCTCCAGCTTCGACTACATGAGCTCCACGCCGACCCTGTTCAACGCCGGCACCCTGCGTCCGCAGCTGTCCAGCTGCTACCTGACCACGGTGCCCGATGACCTGTCCGGCATTTACAGCGCCATCCACGACAACGCCATGCTGAGCAAATTCGCCGGCGGCCTGGGCAACGACTGGACCCCGGTGCGCGCGCTGGGTGCCTACATCAAAGGCACCAACGGCAAATCCCAGGGCGTGGTGCCGTTTTTGAAAGTGGTCAACGACACCGCCGTGGCGGTCAACCAGGGCGGCAAGCGCAAGGGCGCGGTCTGTGCCTACCTGGAAACCTGGCACATGGACATTGAAGAGTTCATCGAGCTGCGCAAGAACACCGGCGACGACCGCCGCCGCACCCACGACATGAACTCCGCCAACTGGATCCCCGACCTGTTCATGAAGCGGGTAATCAACGAGCAGGACTGGACCCTGTTCAGCCCCAACGACGTGCCCGACCTGCACGATCTGTACGGCGAAGCCTTCGAGCAGCGCTACGAAGAATACGAAGCGATGACCCGCGACGGCCGCATGAAACTCTACAAGCGCCTGCCGGCCATCAACCTGTGGCGCAAGATGCTCTCCATGCTGTTCGAAACAGGCCACCCCTGGTTCACCTTCAAGGATCCGTGCAACCTGCGCAGCCCGCAGCAGCACGTGGGCGTGGTGCACTCGTCCAACCTGTGCACCGAGATCACTCTTAACACCAACAAAGAAGAGATCGCGGTGTGCAACCTGGGTTCGGTGAACCTGGCCCAGCACGTCGGCGACAACGGCCTCGACCGCGACAAGCTGGCGAGCACCGTGAAAACCGCCGTGCGCATGCTCGATAACGTGATCGACATCAACTACTACAGCGTGCCTCAGGCGGAACGCTCCAACATGAAGCACCGCCCGGTGGGCCTGGGCATCATGGGCTTTCAGGACGCGCTCTATAAGCAGGGCTTCAGCTACGCCTCCAACGACGCGGTGTCGTTCGCCGACCAGTCCATGGAAGCGGTCAGCTACTACGCCATCGAAGCCTCCGCGCAACTGGCCGAGGAACGCGGCGCCTACCAGAGCTTCGACGGTTCCCTGTGGAGCCAGGGCGTGCTGCCGATCGATTCCATCGACATCCTGGTCAAGCAGCGTGGCGAGGAGTACTGCAAGGTGGATCGCAGCCAGACCCTCGACTGGGACCGGGTGCGCGAGAAAGCCCGTAAAGGCATGCGCAACTCCAACGTGATGGCGATCGCGCCGACGGCCACCATCGCCAACATCACCGGCGTGTCGCAGTCCATCGAGCCCACGTATCAGAACCTGTACGTGAAATCGAACCTGTCCGGTGAGTTCACCGTGGTCAACCCGTTCCTGGTCAACGCGCTCAAGGAGCGCGGTCTGTGGGACAACGTGATGGTCAACGATCTCAAGTACTACGACGGCTCCGTGCTGCCCATCGAGCGGGTGCCGGACGATCTCAAGGAAGAGTTCCGCACCGCCTTCGAGATCGAGCCGCGCTGGCTGGTGGAAGCCGCCAGCCGCCGCCAGAAGTGGATCGACCAGGCCCAGTCGCTGAACCTCTATATCGCCGAGGCCAACGGCAAAAAGCTGGACGTGACCTACAAGATGGCCTGGCTGCTGGGTCTGAAGACCACCTATTACCTGCGCGCCATCGGCGCCACCCAGACCGAGAAGTCCACGGTCAACGACAACAAGCTCAACCGGGTCTCTTCCGGTGGCGGTGACGCAGCACCCGCCTCCGCCGCCGCCCCGTCCGAGGCCGATTTCAGCCAGCCCGCGGACGTGCCGCAGGCCTGCTCCCTGGACGACCCGGATTGCGAGGCGTGCCAGTAACGGATCGGTCAGCGCCGGGCGGCAGTGGTTGCCGCCCGGCCCACAGAATGCACCATCGGTGACGCCCGAGCGTCACCCCGAAAGAATGGAGAAAGAACCATGCTGAGCTGGGACGAATTTCATGCGCCAGAAACGCCCAACCACAAGCAGCCCGGCGGGCGGACAGCGCCGCCGCAATCTCAACCGGTATCTGAGGAAGCGGCACCTGCACCTCAAGCACCGGCAGCGGGAAGTGGAACGGATGCGGGAAATGAAACCGCACACCCCGGACACGACGAACTGCGAGGAGAATCCTCACGGGAGCGAGCGCTGAGCGACGCGGTGCTGCGTGCCCAGCAGGCGGTGGCGGAAATGGACACCGCCGAAGGCATCGCCGAGCTGGAAGGCGCCGCCGGCCGTGTCGAGGTGGACGACAAGCGCATGATCAACTGCCGCGCCGACCTCAACCAGCTGGTGCCCTTCAAGTACGACTGGGCCTGGCAGAAATACCTGGACGGCTGCGCCAACCACTGGATGCCCCAGGAAATCAACATGAACGCCGATCTGGCGCTGTGGAAGAAGGAAGGCGGCCTCACCGAAGACGAGCGCCGCATCGTCAAGCGTAACCTGGGCTTCTTCTCCACCGCCGATTCCCTGGTGGCGAACAACCTGGTGCTGGCCATCTACCGGCTGATCACCAATCCGGAGTGCCGCCAGTACATCCTGCGCCAGTCCTTTGAGGAAGCGATCCACACCCACGCCTACCAGTACTGCATCGAGTCACTGGGCATGGATGAGGGCGAGATCTTCAACATGTACCGGGAAATCCCCTCGGTGGCCAAGAAGGCGCAATGGGGGGTCGACTACACCCGTGAAATCTCCGACCCGCAGTTCACCACCGGCACCGCGGAAACCGACAAGGCGCTGCTCAAGAACCTGATCGCCTTTTACTGCGTGCTGGAAGGCATCTTCTTCTACTGTGGCTTCACCCAGATCCTGTCCATGGGCCGCCGCAACAAGATGACCGGCGTCGCCGAGCAGTTCCAGTACATCCTGCGCGACGAGTCCATGCACGTGAACTTCGGCGTCGACGTGATCAACCAGATCAAACTGGAAAACCCGCACCTGTGGGACCAGGAAATGCGCGATCAGGCCACGCTGATGATCCTGGAAGGCACCGAGCTGGAAATCCAGTACGCCCGCGACACCATGCCGCGCGGCGTGCTCGGCATGAACGCGGCGATGATGGAAGAGTACCTGCAGTTCATCGCCAACCGCCGCCTCACCCAGTTGGGCCTGCCCGAACAGTTCAAGGGCGTCACCAACCCGTTCCCCTGGATGAGCGAAATCATGGACCTGCGCAAGGAGAAGAACTTCTTCGAAACCCGGGTCACCGAATATCAGGTCGGCGGCGCGCTGAGCTGGGACTGAGGGTATAGGGTCAGGTCTTGCCTTTTGCCCCAGACGGGGCAAAAGGCAAGACCTGACCCCTTGGTTCCTTTGCCACCGTTTGGCACCATAAGGGCACCCAAGCCGGAGGCGTCCATGAGCGACCACCAAGACTACGACGATTTCGACGACTACAAGCAGGAAGCCCAGGAGCTCCTCAGCACCATTGAGCAGGTCGAGGAAACCCTCTCGGTGATGACCACCGTAGTCAGCCAGCTCAAGGAGCAGGTCGCCACGCACCTCGACGGCGAAGACACCGTGGAAATGAGCGCCGAGGAATTCCTCGAGCAGTGCGAGAACGCCGAAGGCACCTGGCACTGACCCCGAATCGACTCTCCCAATCCCAAGCATCAGCATTGACCATACCCCCCTGCCCCACCCGCGCGTTATAGTGTCCCGCACAGTGATGGCGCGTTCCCGGCGCCGGAAGGAGAAGGTTGAATGAAAGCTTCGGATTTGTTCGTTCGCGCCCTGGAAGCCGAGGGCGTGGAATACGTCTTCGCCATCCCCGGCGAGGAAAACCTGGATCTGCTGGAAGCCCTGCGCGGCTCCCGCACGATCAAGCTGGTGGTGACCCGTCACGAACAGGGCGCCGGCTTCATGGCCGCCACCTACGGCCGCCTCACCGGCAAGGCCGGGGTCTGTCTGTCGACCCTGGGCCCGGGCGCCACCAACCTGGTGACCGCCGCCGCCTACGCCCAATTGGGCGCCATGCCGATCGTTATGATCACCGGCCAGAAGCCGATCAAATCCAGTAAGCAGGGCCAGTTCCAGATCATCGACGTGGTCGATATGATGCGCCCGCTCACCAAGTTCACCAAGACCGTGGTCAGCGGCGACACCATCCCGGCGCGCATCCGCGAAGCCTTCCGCCTGGCCCAGGAGGAGCGCCCCGGCGCCACTCACCTGGAGCTGCCCGAGGACATCGCCCGCGAGCACTCCTCCATGCCGGTACTGGAGCCCAGCCTGACACGCCGGCCGATCGCCGAGGACAAGGCCATCTGCCGCGGCGTGGAAGCGATCCGCAACGCCCGCAAGCCGCTGATCGTGGTGGGCGCCGGCGCCAACCGCAAGCTCACCAGCAAGATGCTGCGCCAGTTCATCGAGAAGCTGGGCATCCCGGCGATCACCACGCAGATGGGCAAGGGCGTGGTGGATGAAACCGGCCCCCACTTCCTGGGCAACACCGCGCTCTCCGACGGCGACTTCGTGCACCGCGCCATCGGCGCCGCCGACCTGATCATCAACGTCGGCCACGACGTGGTGGAGAAGCCGCCGTTCTTCATGCAGCCCGGCGGCGCCACCGTGGTGCACGTGAACTTCAACTCCGCCCAGGTGGACCCGGTCTACTTTCCGCAGATCGAAGTGGTGGGCGACATCGCCAACAGCCTGTGGCAGCTCAAGGAGCGCCTGGAACCCCAGGAGCACTGGAGCTTCGCCGACTTCCACCGGGTCCGCGACGCGCTCCAGGCGCACATCGCCGAAGGCGAGCGCGACGACCGCTTCCCGATCCTGCCGCCGCGCCTGGTGCGCGAGATCCGCAAGGTGATGCCCGACGACGGCACCATCGCGCTGGATAACGGCATGTACAAGATCTGGTTCGCGCGCAACTACCCGGCCACGCACCCCAACACGGTGCTGCTGGATAACGCCCTGGCCAGCATGGGCGCCGGCCTGCCGTCGGCGATGGCCGCCAAGATGGTGCACCCGGACCGCCGGGTGATGGCGGTGTGCGGCGACGGCGGCTTTATGATGAACTCCCAGGAGCTGGAAACCGCCGTGCGCCTGCGCCTGGACCTGGTGGTGCTGATCCTGCGCGACGACGGCTACGGCATGATCAAGTGGAAGCAGAAGCAAATGGACTTCCATGACTTCGGCCTGGACTTCCAGAACCCGGACTTCGTCGCCTACGCCAAAGCCTATGGCGCCCAGGGCCAACGCGTGGAAAGCACCGAGGGCCTCGGCCCGCTGGTGGAACAATGCTACGCCGCCGGCGGAGTCCACGTGATCGATCTGCAGATTGATTACAGCGACAACGACCGGGTGCTGAACCAGGAAATCCGCGAGCTCAGCCGCAAGGTCTAACACCACCAGGCGCCTTCCGACGAGCGGTATTCCGCTCGTCGGAAAACGCTCCCCGTACTCCCGACATCGGTGCTAATCTGCCGCTCCCCACTCGATTCGCGCAGGGAGCGCCAGCATGTCATCCACCTCTTTGTTCAATGTTCTGCCCTCGGTGCTGAGCGCCGTTCTCTCCACCGGCACGGCCGCCGCACCGGCCACCGATCCTGCCGTCACCAGCGGCGACTGGTATCGCCCGGCGGTGGACGTGAACGCCCAGGTCCAGCTGCAGGGCACCCCCAACATCAGCTATGACGTGGAACTCTACGTCCTGGATCTGTTCGACACCGACAGCGCCGTGATCGACGCCCTGCACGCCGACGGTCGCAAGATGATCTGCTACTTCTCGGCGGGCACCTTCGAAAACTGGCGCGACGACGCCGGCCGCTTCACCGCCGCCGACAAGGGCCGCCGCCTGGGCAACTGGCCCGGCGAGCGCTGGCTGGACGTGCGCTCACAGAACGTGCGCGCGATCATGGCCGACCGCCTCGACCTGGCGGTGCAGCGCGGCTGCGACGGCGTCGACCCGGACAACGTGGACGGCTATTCCAACCGCACCGGCCTGCCGCTCACCTACCAGGACCAGATCGACTACAACACCTGGCTGGCGGATCAGGCGCACCAGCGCGGCCTGGCGATTTCATTGAAGAACGATCTCGGCCAGATCGACGACCTGGTGGCGCACTTCGATTTCGCCATCAACGAATCCTGCCATGAGTGGGACGAGTGCGAATTGCTGATGCCGTTTATCCAGGCCGGCAAGCCGGTGGTGCACATCAATTACCTGTACGCCGACGACCCGGTCGGCCGCGCCGAGCTGTGCCTGTACACCCAAAGCCTGGGCTTCAACACCCTGACCCTGCCGCAACTGCTCGACGGCAGTTTCCGCCACAGCTGTAATCCGTAATCCCCACCGGGGCGGGCACGACATAAAACCGACCCGCCCCGGTAACATCGCTTTCATCGCCCCTTGCTTAGCTGGGGAGTGTCGGCCAAGGCCGCCTCCCCAACCATTGCTAATAAAAGGTCGGACGATGGACACCAGCGCCCTGCGAAAACTCACCACCGCCTGTCTGGCGGCCCTTGCCCTTTCTGCCTGCGGCGGCGGCGACGACAACGACCCGGCACCGGCGGAAGCCGGTTTCCAGCTGCAATTGCTGCACTTCGCCGACATGGACGGCGCCACCGGCGCGCTGCAGAACGTGGCGCCGTTCTCCGCGGTGCTTGAGGCCCTGCGCGCGGAATACCCGGACAACACCCTGGTGCTCAGCTCCGGCGACAACTACATCCCGGGCCCGCGCTACTTCGCCGCCGCCGACCCGGCCATGGACGGCGTGCCCGGCATCGCCGTGGCCGGCAACGGCCGCGCCGACATCGCCATGCTCAACGCCATGGGCCTGCAAGGCGCCGCCGTCGGCAACCACGACCTGGACGGCGGCACCGCCGAATTCGCTGGCATCCTGGGCGCCGAGGGCAACTACCCCGGCGCCCGCTTCCCGTACCTGAGCGCCAACCTGGACTTCACCACCGACGCCAGCCTGGCCGGCCTGGTGGAAAGCGACGGCCAGAGCCTGGCGGCCATGCCCAACGGCCTGTCCGGCTACGGCACGGTGGAAGTGGGCGGCGAAACCCTGGGCGTGATCGGCGCCTCCACGCCGTCGCTGGGCAACATCACCAGCACCGGCGATATCACCATCAACCCGCCCAGCGGCGGCAACCAGGCGCTGGCCGAGGTGCTGCAGCCGAAGATCGACGCACTGCGCGACCAGGGCATCGACAAGATCATCATGCTCGCCCACATGCAGACCCTCAGCGTGGAAAAAGAGCTGGCCACCTTGCTGGAAGGCGTCGACATCATCGTCGCCGGCGGCTCCAACACCCTGCTCGCCGACGGCAACGACCGCCTGCGCGACGGTGACAGCGCCGCCGATGACTACCCGCTCGCCTTCACCTCCGCCGCCGACGAGCCGGTGCTGGTGGTCAACACCGACGGCGACTACAAATACCTGGGCCGCCTGGTGGTGCGTTTCGACGACAACGGCGTGCTGCGCACCGACAGCCTGGACGACACCGTCAACGGCGCCTACGTCACCGACCAGACCATGGCCGACGCCCTGGAAGGCACCCCCAACAGCGATGTCACCACCATTGTCACCGCCCTGGAGCAGGTGCTCGCTGCCCGCGACGGCAACATCCTGGGGCGCACCGCCGTCTATCTGGACGGCCGCCGCAACCAGGTCCGCACCCAGGAAACCAACCTCGGCAACCTGACCTCCGACGCCAACCTGTGGCTGGCCCGCCAGTACGACCCGAGCGTGCAGGTATCGATCAAGAACGGCGGCGGCATCCGCGACGACATCGGCTACTTCGTGATTCCGCCGGGCTCCACCTCCGAGGACGACCTGGAATTCTTCCCGCCGGCGGCCAATGAAAGCGCCGGCAAAGCGGAAGGCGACATCTCCCAGTTCGACCTGGAGGGCTCCCTGCGCTTCAACAACACCCTCACCATCGGCGACGTCACCGCCGCCGAGCTGCATCAACTGCTTGAACACGCGGTCGCCAAGGTGGAAGGCGTGGCCGGCCAGTTCCCGCAGGTGGCGGGCCTGCGCTTCAGCTTCGACCCGACCCGGCCGGGCCTGCGCAGCACCGCCAACGGCGACGACATCAACCAGGCCGGCGAGCGGGTGCGCAGCCTGGCGCTGGTGGACGACAACGGCGCGGTGCTCGACACCCTGGTGCAAAACGGCGCCGTGGTCGGCGACACCAACCGGGTGGTCCGTCTGGTGACGCTGGGCTTCCTGGCCACCGAAGGCGGCAGCGGCCTGGGCGGCGACGGCTACCCGTTCGACTTCCCGCTGGAAAACCGCCTCGACCTGGACGCCGAAGCGATCCCCGGCGGCGCCAGCAACCTGGCCACCTTCGCCGACCCGGGCAGCGAACAGGACGCCCTGGCCGAATACCTGCTCGAGCAGTTCGGTGAGAGCACGCCCTTCAACCAGGCGGAAACCGACGCCGACCAGGACCTGCGCATTCAGAACCTGAGCCGCCGCACCGACACCGTCCTGCCCTGACACCGCGCCATGTATTAGAGTATCCCCGTGGACGACAGGCAGGGGGTACAACAGCATGACCGGAGCATTAACCCAGGTAGTGGTCCTGCTGGCCGCCGCGGTGCTGGCCGTGGTGGTGTTCCGGCGGCTGCATCTGCCGCCGATTCTCGCCTACCTGAGCGCCGGGGTACTCGCCGGCCCCGGCGGCCTGGGCTGGGTCGGCGACACCGAGGGCATGCTGCACCTGGCGGAATTCGGCATTGTCTTCCTGCTGTTTTCCCTGGGGCTGGAATTCTCGATTCCCAAAGTACTGGCGCTGCGTCGCGTGGTGTTCGGCGCCGGCCCGCTGCAGGTGCTGCTTACCGGCGTGCCGGTGGCCGCACTGATGTGGCTGCTCGGTTTCACCCCGGCGGTGGCGCTGATCGCCGGCGGCGCCTTCGCGCTTTCCTCCACCGCCATCGTAATCCGCGATCTGATCACCCGCGGCGCGGTCAATACCGGCTACGGCCGCGCCACCACCGGGGTGCTGCTGTTCCAGGATCTGGCGGCGGTGATCATGCTGGTGCTGCTGCCGGTGCTCGCCAACCCGGAAAGCGGCCACCCCGGCCTGGCCGCGGTGACCACCCTGGGCAAGGCGCTGGCGCTGTTCATCGGCATCTATGTGATCGGCAAGTGGGTACTGCCCCGCGCCCTGGAGGAAACCGGCCGGGCGCGTTCCGACGAAGTGTTCGTGATGACCGCCCTGCTGCTCGCCCTGCTGGCCGCCTGGGTAACCCACGCCCTGGGCCTGTCCATGGCGCTGGGCGCCTTCCTGGCCGGCATGATGCTGGGCGAAAGCCACTTCCGCCACCAGATCGAGGCGGATATCCGGCCGTTTCGGGATCTGCTGCTGGGTTTGTTTTTCATGGGCGTGGGCATGCTGGTGTCGCCGGCGCTGTTCGCCACCCACTGGCATTGGATCCTGCTCGGCGCCGCGTTGCTGATGCTGTTCAAGCTGGCCCTGATCACCCTGCTGCTGCGCTGGCTGGGCGAGCGCACCGAAACCGCGCTGCGCAGCGGCATCCTGCTGGCCCAGGGCGGCGAGTTCGGCTTCGTGCTGGTGGCCCTGGCGGTCAGCCACGGGCTGATGGACAACGAACAGGCCGGCGTGCTGGTGTCGATCACCGTGCTCACCATGGCGGTGACCCCGGCGCTGCTGGACAACAGCGGTACGCTCACCCGCCGGTTGCTGCGGCAATGGGAACAGGAACCGGATACCCCGGCGGTGGACGAGGCCACCACCGGCCATGTGCTGCTGTGCGGCTACGGCCGCGTGGGGCAGAACCTGATGCGCTACCTGACCCGCTTCCACCACCAAGCGGTGGCCATCGACACCGACCTGGTGCGCATCCAGGAAGCCAGCCAGGCCGGCGAGCGGATTATCTTCGGCGACGCCACCCGCAAGGAAATTCTGGAACGGGCCGGCATCCATCGCGCCAGCCTGCTGGTGATCACCTTTGACGACGCCCGCCAGGCGGAGCGCATCCTGCACACCGTCCACCAGCTCTGCCCGGACCTGCGCGTGCTGGTGCGCACCCGCGACGACACCCACCTGGACGAACTGATCCAGGCCGGCGCCGCCGAGGTAGTGCCGGAGGTGCTGGAAGCGTCGCTGATGCTGGTGGCCCACGCCCTGATGATGCTCGACACGCCGTTCGGCAAGGTGCTGGCGATGCTGCGCCAGAGCCGCCGCGAGCGCTACAAGCTGCTGCGCGGCTATTACCATGGCGAATCCCTGCCCACCGCCGACAGCGCCGGCAACCCCTACCGGCTGCTGCATGCGGTGACCCTGAACGGGCGCGCCGCCTGCCTTGGCAAGCGCATCGGCGATTTGGGGCTCAACGAGAGCAAGGTGGAAGTGCAAACCCTGCGGCGCGCTGACCGCACCATCGACCACCCGGCCGCGGACGAGGTGCTGCAGGACGGCGACATCCTGATTCTCTACGGCCCGCTGGAGGCGGTGGAAGCCGCCGAGGAGAAGCTGCTCGGCGGCTAAAGAAATCACTGTGGGAGCAGGCCTGGTGGGAGCGGGCCCCGCCCGCTCCTACAAGCGTCGGCGCCAGCGGGCGGGGCTTTCGCCGCTCCAGTGGCGGAAGGCGCGGGTGAAGGCGCTGTGCTCGGAGTAGCCGAGCAGCGCCGCCACCTCGGTGAGCTCCAGGCGCGGGTCGCGCAGGTATTCCCGGGCCAGCCGGTAGCGGGTGCGGGCCAGCAGCGCCTGGAAGCTGTCGTCGCGCTCACTGAGCCGCCGCTGCAGGGTGCGCACGCTGAGGTGGTTGGCCGCCGCCAGCGCCTCCAGGGTGGGGCGCCGTTCGCGCATCAGCCGCGCCAGCTGCCCTTCCAGCGGATCGACGGCTTCGCCCTGGCGAGCCAGCAGCGCTTCGGCCTGGCGGTCGAGAATCGCCAGCAGGTTGGCGTCCGGCTCGCGCAGAGGCAGCGCCAGATATTCCAGCGGCACCCGGATCACCGTCTCCGGCTGATTGAAGCGCACCTCGCCGCCGAAGAACCGTTCGTGGGGGCCGGTATCCGCCGGCGGCGGGTTAACGAAACAGACCCGTTCCACCAGCTGCGGCTCGCCGGTGAGATCGCGGGTGATCTGCACCACCGCGGCAATGCCGGTCTCGTCCACCAATTGCCCCGACAAACCCCGCTCCACGCCCCAGCGTACTTCCACCCGGTCGCCGTGGACCTCGATGCGCGCCGGGTTCACGTCGTAAATCAGCCGGTGATAGCGCTCCATGCGCGCCAGGGCCTGGCCCAGGTTGGCACAGTTGAGCACCGCGTAGCCGAGCAGGCCGAAATGGCGCGGCGTGATGGTACGGCCCACCGCCACGCCCAGGGCGGGGTCGCCGAGCAGGGCACTGGCGGTGGCCAGGCTCTGTTCCCAGAACCCCAGGGCGACCCGCTCCAGACCCACCGGCGAGCGCTCCACCGGCATCGGCCCGAGCAACGCCCGGGCATCGTGGCCCCGGGCCTCCAGATAGTCGTAGAGCAACTGCACATAGGTGGCCGCCACGTAATTGCTGGTGGGCGGGGTATCGTTGGCGGCGCGGGAAACGGAAGTCATGGCGTCATTTGTCAAAAAATAGGAGGCCACTGTCAAGCCCGGCGTGCACCCGCCGAGCTATCTTGAACCCACTGTGGGAACCGACAGAGCACAATAATCGGAGTGTTGGGACATGAATGAGCTGCTGCAACAATTGGATTGGCGCACCCTGGTGCTGCCGGCCATGGTGCCGATATTCGTCGCCGTGCTGATCGCCGAGGCCTGGCGCTTCCGCGGCCAGGGCCGCCTCACGCTCAAGGACTCCATGGCCAGCATGGGGCTGGGTTCGTTGTACATGGTGTTCGATACCCTGGTAACGGTAACCCTGGTGGCGCTGATTTTCTCCTGGGCCTACCAGCACCGCCTGTTCGACATCGCCATGACGCCGCTCACCGGGCTGCTGCTGTTCGTGTCCCTGGAGTTCTGCTACTACTGGTTCCACCGCGCCAGCCACCGTATCCGCTGGTTCTGGAGCGCCCATGTGGCGCACCACTCCAGCACCCTGATGAACTTCTCCACCGCCATGCGGCAAAGCGCCATCTACAGCCTCGTCGGCAACTGGCTGTTCTACGTGCCCTTGGCGTTCCTGGGCTTCGAGCCGATCTGGGTGTTCTTCATGCTCACGGTGAATCTGGCCTACCAGTACTTCATTCACACCCAGTGGGTGGGCAAGTTGCATCCGGCCATCGAATTCGTGTTCAACACGCCCAGCCACCACCGTGCCCACCACGGCCGCAACGCGGAGTACATCGACCGCAACTACGGCGGCATTCTGATTCTCTACGACCGCCTGTTCGGCACCTTCGTGGAAGAGAAAGAGGACGTGCCGGTGGAGTACGGCATCACCCGGCCGGTGAACAGCCACAACCCGATCACCCTGACCCTGCACGAGGCCATGGACATGTTTCGGGATGCGGCCCGGCCGGGGCCGCTACGGCAGCGCCTGAAACACTTCTGGGCGCCGCCGGAATGGACACGCGGGGACGATTAACCGGCGGCTTTCTTCTTCTTGGCGCGCAGGCGCAGGTTGAGCATTTCCACGCCGAAACTGAACGCCATGGCGAAGTAGATGTAACCCTTGGGAATGTGGAACTCCAGGCCGTCGGCGATCAGCGCCGTGCCCACCAGCACCAGGAACGACAACGCCAGCATCTTCAGCGTCGGGTGCTCGGTGATAAAGCGGCCGATGGCGTTGGCGAACACCATCATGAAGCCCACCGCGATCACCACCGCGATCACCATCACCTCGATGTGATCGGCCATGCCCACGGCGGTGATCACCGAGTCCAGCGAGAACACCATGTCGAGAATCGCGATCTGAATCAGAATCCCCATGAAGGAGCCGCCCACCTTGGGTTTGGCCAGCTCGTGGTCCTCTTCCGCGTCCTCGATGGAATGGTGAATCTCCAGCACCGATTTCGCCAGCAGGAACAGGCCGCCCAGTATCAGCACCAGGTCGCGGCCGGAGATGCCCTGCCCCAGCACCATGAACAGATCGGCGGTGAGCTTGGTCAGCCAGGCCAGCGACGCCAGCAGGCCGAGGCGCATTACCATCGCCAGCGACAGGCCGATCAGGCGCGCCTTGGGACGCTGCTTTTCCGGCAGCCGGTCCACCAGGATGGACAGGAAGATAATGTTGTCGATGCCCAGCACGATTTCCAGGGCGGTCAGGGTGGCCAGAGCGATCCAGGCCTCCGGCATGGTGATCCATTCGAGCATGGTGAATCCCGGTCAGGTAAAACCGCCATTCGAAACCGGCGGCAGCCATCTTGCAAGCGAATTCAGTGGTACAGCGCCGAGCCCAGGCGGGCCGCCACACGGCGGTCCAGATAGGGCAGCCGCACCCGCCGCTTGCCGAGGCCACCGCCGGCGGTGTCCACTTCCAGTTCGCTCATGCGGTAACGCCGGTCGAACGGGCTGCGGGTCAGGCGGATCGCCTGAATCCGGTTGCGCGGCACCACCGCCAGCCGGCGCCACAGCCAGCCCCGGTGAAACAGCAACAGGTCCGGGGTCAGCGCCCAGCGCGTGTACCTGGCGTACAGATGGCCGTGAATCAGCGCCAGCGGCACCCCGGCCAGCGGCAGCCAGAGACCGTGCAGGCCCAGCCACCACAGCCCCGGCGGCAGCGTCAGCGCGGTCCAGCACCACAGCCACAGCCGTGCCAGGCGGTGGCGGGTGCGGCTGGAGAGCGACTGCCACTCTGGCACATGCTCGGTCATGCCGGGCAAGGCGCGGGCCATCAGGGCCTCGGCCTGGGCCGGGGTGCAGAGCGGCGCCAACGGCCGGGCGCCGCCTTGCCCGGCCTCCGGGTCGCCGCCGCCACCGGCCTGATCGGCCTGCAAGGCAACGCGCCGGAACAACCGGTGCAACGGCGTGGCCAGCTGGTGCACCACCTGAATGCGCGGCACCCGCAGGGTCACCGACACCCGGGTGAACAGGCCGTGGCGCACACGAAGGTCGCTGCCCTGCTCGTCCAGACGGTAGCCGTAATACTTCACCAGCGCGGCGACCACGGACAGTATCTTGCCCACCGCCAGCACCGCCACCAGGGTGACCAGCGCGAGCAACACCGCCACCACCAGCCCCAGCTGGTCGAGCCAGGCGACGCCGGCGTCGCGCAGTAATGGGCCCAGCAGACGCTGCAAGGTCTCCACGCTAACCACCTGCATGACGGCGCCCAGTACCGCGCCGACCCAGAGCAGATTGCGGTTGTCGATCAGCCCCAGCATCACCAGTTCGCCCGGCGGCAGGGTCAGCAAGGTAGTGCCCTCGGCCGGCTCGCCGGCGTCGTGATCGTCCGCCGGCGTTCCCCCTTTCAGGGCGTCGCGACGGGCGAACACGGTATCGCTGAGGGTGCGGGCGTCGTCCAGGGACAACACCCGGATGGTCGCTTCCGCGCCGCCACCGCTGGAGGTCTCCACCTTGACGTCGGCGACGCCCAGCAGGCGGTGCAGAAGGTTGCGCTGGGTGTCGATGTTCTCGATGCGGCGATAGTCGATCTGGCGCAGATTGCGGAAAATCAGGCCGTCGCGGATCACCAGGCCGTCGTCGGCGAAATCATAGCGGTACACCCACTGGTGCCAGAGCGCGCCCAGCGGCCCCAGCAACAGCAGCGGCAGGGCCACCCAGAACAACCCGCCGCGCTCGGCACCAAGGGCGACCGCCACGCCGATCGGGATCACCGCGCCCAGGCTGCCCACCAACTGGAACACCCAGCTGAGCGGGTGCAGGCGTTTTTCCGGAAGCGGCTGGCCACCCTCATACCGCATCGCCGTCGCCTCCGTCTTCCTGACGCAGCAGGGTATCGCGCAATGCCAGCGCGGTGTCGTGGTCGAGGCCCGGCAGTTCGTTGCAGGTGAAGCGGCTGCCGGCGGTGTACAGCTTCAGGGTGCCGACGCCGAAGCGGCGCTGCAGCGGGCCCTGGCTAACGTCGGAATGCTGAATGCGCACCCGCGGGATAGCGATACGGTGACGCCAGAAAAGGCCCTGGCGGATCACCAGACCCTGCGAATCGAGCCGGTAGCCCAGGTGCCGGAACCAGGCGCCGGGCAGCCACCAGGCCAGGCCGAACACCAGCAGGGCCCAGCCCAGGCACGCCAGCGCCAGCAACGGGCCCGGCTTCACCGGCAACAGCGTCAGGGCGGCGCCCACCGGCGCGCCCGCCAGCACCACGGCGGTGCCCAGGGCGCGCAGACGCCACACCGGTACGGTGGCCGGGCTCACGGATTCAAGTGACATGCGGTTCCCCCTAGTGACCAACAATGGATCAGCGGGGAGGATACCGTATTCGCGCCGGGGCGAAGAATACCCGGCGTCAGTCGCGGGCGTCGTCGCGGGCCAGTTGCTCGATCAATTGGCGCACCTGCTTGCGGTGCCGGCGGCTGGTCAGACGCTTGCTGTCCCAGGTGGCGGGCACCAGCAACCGGCCTTCTTCCAGATCGCGGATCAAAAAGCGCCGCTCCACGCCGATGGGGTAATCGTCGGAGCCATAGATGGCCACCAGCTGAATGGTCAGCGACTGCAAACGCACTACACCTTGATCGCTTTCGGCCCGGTCATCGCGGTGCTGGTCCAGACGCAGGTTTTCGCAGCGGGCGATGCGCTCGATGACGCTGTTGAACGCACCGATATGCACGAATTCGCCGGGGCCCAGCGGCCCCTGACGGGTGCTGTCGCTGAGCGAGGGCGTGTCGCTGGTACTTTGCCGCTCGCGCTCCTCGTCGCCTTCCTGGTAGTTCTGCTCCAGCTCGGTGACGTCCTGGAAGTAGTCCCCTTTGTCGGTCTCCAGGCGTGCAACGATGTGCTGAACGAAGATCGACTCGGCGCTCATGTTACTGATCAAGCAGAGCGCGTCGACGCCTTTGTAACGGCCCCGGTTAATCACAATGCGCGGGCGCCGCTGGCGCTTGTAGCCGTTGTAGAGCAGCTGCGCATAGACCACCCACACCATCAGGGTGGCGAAGCCGATCAATACGTTCAGAACGTCCTTATTTTGCGATATCCAGTCAAACATGCGTGAACTGTACAGCCCCTCGGCGGCCCGCTTTGCGAAAAGCTGTAAAACCTTGGCGCGCAAACCCGGTATCGCCGCGGTCCATGGCGGTGATAGCCGGCGTTAGCCTTAAGGCCTGGTTCATGTGCTCGCAATAAGGGCGTAGTATCAAATCACCCAAGTACAGACACATCGCCAACTAAGGAGGTGCGCAGTGACACGGATTGGCCAGGACACCCTCAACAGCGCCAAGACCCTCGATGTCGGCGGCAAGACCTATCATTATTACGATATTAATGCCGTCGCCGATAAGGGCTGGGGTGATCTCAGCAAGCTTCCCTTTTCACTCAAGGTTCTTCTGGAAAACCTGCTCCGCCACGAAGACGGTGAATCCGTCACCGTGGAGGACATCGAAGGCCTGGTCCGCTGGACCGAGAAGCGCGCTTCCGATCGCGAAATCAACTACCGCCCGGCACGGGTGCTGATGCAGGACTTCACCGGCGTGCCCGGTGTGGTCGATCTGGCCGCCATGCGCGACGCCATCGCCAAGGCCGGCGGCGACCCGCAGCGGATCAACCCGCTGGCACCGGTGGATCTGGTCATCGACCACTCGGTGATGGTGGACGAATACGGCACCCCGCAATCGTTTTCACAAAACGTGGAGCGGGAATACGAGCGCAACAAGGAACGCTACCAGTTCCTGCGCTGGGGCCAGAACGCCTTCAATAATTTCCGCGTGGTACCGCCGGGCACCGGCATCTGTCACCAGGTCAACCTGGAATACCTGGGCCGCGGCGTCTGGTACAGCGACACCGAGGACGGCAAAACCTTCGCCTACCCGGACACCCTGGTGGGCACCGATTCCCACACCACCATGATCAACGGCCTGGGCGTGCTCGGCTGGGGCGTGGGCGGCATCGAAGCGGAAGCGGCCATGCTGGGCCAGCCGGTGGCGATGCTGATTCCCGAAGTGGTGGGCTTCAAGATCACCGGCAAAATGCGCGAAGGCATGACCGCCACCGACCTGGTGCTCACGGTCACCGAGATGCTGCGCTCGCGCGGCGTGGTCGGCAAATTCGTGGAGTTCTTCGGCGACGGCCTGGCCGATCTGAGCCTGGCGGACCGCGCCACCATCGGCAACATGGCACCGGAATACGGCGCCACCTGCGGCTTCTTCCCGATTGACGAGCGCACCATCGAATACCTGCAGCTGACCAACCGGCCCAAGGACGACATTGCGCTGGTGGAAGCCTACTGCAAGGCCCAGGGCCTGTGGCGCTCCAGCGACGACCCGGACCCGGAATTCAGCGACGTGCTGGAACTGGACCTGGACGATGTGGTGCCCAGCCTGGCCGGTCCGAAACGGCCCCAGGACCGCGTGCCGATGACCGAGGTGAAACGCACCATCATCGACGTGATCAGCCAGGAACTGAAACTCAACGACGAGGAAATCAGCAAGCTCGAAGGCGAAGGCGGCCAGACCGCCATAGGCAACCACGAGCCGGGCAGCGGCGTCGAAGTCACCATGGACGGCGAGACCTTCCATCTGGATCATGGCGATGTGGTGATCGCGGCGATTACCTCCTGCACCAACACCTCCAACCCCAGCGTGATGATGGCCGCCGGCCTGATGGCGCAGAAGGCGGTGGAAAAAGGCCTGAACCGCAAACCCTGGGTAAAAACCTCCCTGGCGCCGGGCTCCAAGGTGGTCACCGACTACCTGAACAAAGCCGGCCTGCAGGACCCGCTGAACCAGATCGGCTTCGACCTGGTGGGCTATGGCTGCACCACCTGCATCGGTAACTCCGGGCCGCTGCCCGACGAAATCGACAAAGCCATCGCCGAGGGCGACCTGGTGGTCGCGTCGGTGCTGTCCGGCAACCGTAACTTCGAGGGCCGCATTCACCAGAGCGTGCGCACCAACTGGCTGGCGTCACCGCCGCTGGTGGTCGCCTATGCGCTCGCCGGCACGGTCAAGATCAACCTGGAAAAAGACCCGCTCGGCAAGGATAAGGACGGCAACGATGTGTTCATGAAAGACATCTGGCCGAGCAGCAAGGAAATCCAGGACGCCGTGGTAATGGTCGACCACGACATGTTCGAGAAGCAGTACGCCAGCGTGTTCGAAGGCGACGAAACCTGGAAGAGCCTGCCGATTCCGGATTCCAAAACCTACGAGTGGAACAGCAAATCCACCTACATCCAGAACCCACCGTTCTTTGACGGCCTGACCTCCGAGCTGGACGACGTGGAGCCGGTGAAGAACGCGCGCATCCTGGCGATGCTCGGCGATTCAGTAACCACCGACCACATCTCCCCGGCCGGCGCGATCAAGGCCGACAGCCCGGCGGGCCATTACCTGCAGGGCCACGACGTGGAGCCGATCGACTTCAACTCCTACGGTTCCCGGCGCGGTAACCATGAGGTGATGATGCGCGGCACCTTCGCCAATATCCGCATCCGCAACGAGATGACGCCGGATATCGAGGGGGGCTACACCAAGCATTTCCCCGGTGGCGAGGAAATGCCGATCTACGGCGCCGCCATGCGCTACAAGAAGGACAACGTGCCCACTGTTGTGGTGGCCGGCAAGGAGTACGGTACCGGCTCCAGCCGTGACTGGGCGGCCAAGGGCACGCGTCTTCTCGGCGTGCGCGCGGTAATCGCGGAAAGCTACGAGCGTATCCACCGTTCCAACCTGATCGGCATGGGCGTGCTGCCGCTGCAGTTCCCGGAAGGCACCACGCGCAAGACGCTGAATCTCGACGGCACCGAGGAAGTGGACATTCCCAACCTGGGCAATGACCTCAAACCCAGCCAGGAGATCGAAGTGGTGTTCCGCAAGGAAGGCGGCAAGGAGCAGACGGTGAAAGCGATCAGCCGTCTGGATACCGGCGCCGAAGTCACCTACTTCAAAAACGGCGGCATTCTCCACTACGTGCTGCGTCAAATGATGACCGACTAAGACCTGACCCCGCAAAACAAAAAAGGGGGCGCTTCGCGCCCCCTTTTTTATCTCCGTTTCTTGTCCCCTTTTTGTTCAGACGCAAACAATCATGCGTCTTCCGCATTTTATGCCCGGTAAGTTTTTCAACGCTACTCGCATATTGTAATAATAGAGCGGTTTCCCCATTTGCAGGAACGCAATAAAAACAAAGAACAGGAAGGAAACCGCATTATGGAACAAGCTATAAAACGCAAACCCAATGTGCACGCTTTTCTTTATATCTATCGCAATCACGCCGGAAAATTCTGGTGGTGCGCGGTGCCCTATGTGGATGCCCAGGGTCGCCGCCGGCAACGGCGGCGGTCGTTCCGGGACGGCCGCCTGGGCGGCAAGGCCGAAGCGCTGACGGCGGCCCGCGCCTGGCGGGACCAGGCGATCACCGACCCTCGCGTGAGCGTCGCCATGGGCGACCGCCGCCCGCTGGTGCTCTACGCCGGCGACGACAGTGGCCGCATCGGTGACGGCGGCAACCCGTTCGGTCTGGTCGGCGTGACCGCCACCTTTCGGGAAAACCCTCTCGGGGGCAACTTTTCAGTCACCGCCAACCGGGGGCGCAAGAAATGGTTTTCCATGCGCCGCTATGGGGGTTACGGCGCCTTCAAGCGCGCCGTGCTGCAGCGCTGTAAGTGGGTCGGCGCGCCGGTGCCGGACGACGATGAGCTGCACCGCCGTTACCAGCAGTGGGCGCAGGACAACAAGGCCCTCCTGCACCGCCACGGCCTGGAGCCGTGACCTGATCTCGCCGGGACGGCCGAGCGCTTTCCCGGCGCGCTTTATAATGTTAATCAATTAAATAAACCCCTTATTTTGTCAGGAGTGGAAACCCGTTCCACAAGCAGCAAAATCCGCCCCACCCGCCCTGTTTTTTCTTTCCCTCTCCCTCAATCCTGCAGTTTCGATTAATTATTAACCGAAAACAGCATAAATGACGTTGTTTACATCAACTTTGTAGCCCTAAAAACCGGGAACCTGAATGACTTGACAGTCACAAAAACCGCGTACTAAAGTGAAATTGAAGTTCATTATTTGAACCAGTGATAAATTTTTAATGGCATTCTTCGATAGAGCGCCTGATACCAACAACAATAACGGATGTACCTATGGGTGCTTATGTCTTGCGTCGCCTGCTGGCGCTGATTCCCACTCTTGTGATCGCCAGCATCATCGTGTTCGGAGTGGTGCGCCTGGTACCCGGCGACGTACTCGACTTGATGCTCAGCGAGAACGCCTACTCCTCCAACGCCCCCGAAGACCGCGCCCAGCTGGAAAAAGCCCTGGGCATGGATAAGCCCCTCTATATGCAATACCTGCACTGGGCCGGCAATGCCGTGCGCGGCGACCTGGGCGAGTCCCTGTGGCGCAATACGCCGGTCACCGAGGAGATCGGCGCACGCCTGGGCGTCACCCTGGAGCTGGGCGTCCTGGCACTGCTGATCGCCCTGATCATCGCCCTGCCGGTGGGCATCTTCTCGGCGATACGACAGGAGACCCTGGGCGACAACCTGGGGCGCAGTTTCTCGATCCTGGCACTGGCGATTCCCAATTTCTGGCTGGGCACCCTGGTGGTGATCCTGCCGGCCCTGTGGTGGGGCTGGTCGCCACCCACCGAAATGACGCCGTTCTTCGAGGACCCGATCGAAAACCTGAAAACCTTCCTGGTACCCAGCCTGATTCTCGGCACCTCCCTGTCGGCGGTGATCATGCGCATGACCCGCACCATGATGCTGGAAGTGCTGCGCCAGGATTACATCCGCACCGCCTGGGCCAAGGGTCTGCGCGAGCGCAGCGTGGTACTGGTGCACGCGGTCAAGAACGCCATGATCCCGGTGATCACCCTGGTCGGCATCCTGGTGCCGATCCTGTTCGGTGGCACCGTGATCATCGAACAGATATTCCGCCTGCCCGGCCTCGGCCAGCTGTTGCTGGAGGCGGTCAGCACCCGCGATTACCCGATTATCACCGGCGTCTTCCTGGTCACCGGCGTGGTGGTAATGCTCGTCAATCTGATTGTGGATCTGTGCTACGGGTACCTTGACCCGAAAGTGCGGTTCGACCGGTGAAACAGGAACCTCGAAGTATGAATGCATCCGTTGAACCGGCCGCTGTCACGGCCACCCCGGTGCGGCCCGCGAAACGCCGCAAGACACTGCCCAAGCCCGTGGCGTTCTTGGCGCGCCTGTGCCGGGAACGGCCACTGGGCGCGGTGGGCGCGCTGATCTGTCTGTTACTGCTGTTCACCGGCATTTTCGCCGACCTGATCGCGCCCCAGGGCTACAACGCCATCAACCCCATCGACCGGCTTAAGCCGCCCTCGGCGGAATACTGGTTCGGCACCGACCAGCTGGGCCGCGACATCTTCGCCCGCGTGGTGCACGGCGCGCGCCTGTCGGTGATCGTGGCGTTCGCCGCCACCACGCTGTCGATTGTGATCTCGGCGTTGCTGGGCATCCTCAGCGGCTACTTCGGCGGCCGTCTGGATATGTTCATCCAGCGGCTGGTGGACGGCTGGATGTGCTTCCCCGACCTGATCCTGCTGATCGTGGCGGTGGCCGTGCTCGGCCCGGGCACCTGGCAAATCATCGTGATCCTGGGGCTGCTGTTCGGTATCGCCGGCTCGCGGATCGTGCGCGGCGCCGTGCTCAGCGCCAAGCAGAATGTCTATGTGCACGCGGCCCAATCCATGGGTGCGTCCAGCACGCGCATTCTCTGGCACCACATTTTGCCCAATGTGATGGCGCCGCTGATCGTGCTCTACACCACGCGTCTGGCGGCGGTGATCCTGGCGGAATCCGGCCTCAGCTTCCTGGGCCTGGGCATCCCGCCACCGTCACCGAGCTGGGGCGGCATGCTCAGCCTGGACGGGCGCAGCTATATGTTCCAGGCGCCCTGGCTGGCGATCATCCCCGGCATCGCCCTGACCGTGGTGGTGTTCGGCATCAACATGTTCGGCGACGCCCTGCGCGACATGCTCGACCCGCGCATGCGCGGCGGCAGCGGTCGCTACATGGCACGTGTGAAAAGGGCCATCGGCGTATGAATATGAAAGCGCAAGACGTTACCCGCCGCACCCTGCTCGACGTGCAGGACCTGCACACCGTTTTCGAGAAGGACGGCAACGAGGTTCATGCGGTCAATCAGGTCAGCTTCGACGTGAAAGAAGGCGAGATCCTCGCCATTGTCGGCGAGAGCGGCTCCGGCAAGAGCATCACCGCCATGTCGCTACTGCGGCTGATTCCCAGCCCGCCGGGACGTATCGTCGGCGGCCGCGTGCTGTTCAACGGCGAGGACCTGCTGGACCTGGACGACGAGAAGATCCGCCGCCTGCGCGGCCGCGATATCGCCATGATCTTCCAGGAGCCGATGACCTCGCTGAACCCGAGCCTGCGCATCGGCCGGCAACTGGCGGAGCCGTTGCGCGTACACGGCTCGGTACCCAAGGAGAAAGTCCGCGAGCGCTGCCTGGAGCTGCTGCGCCAGGTGCGCCTGGGCGACCCGGAAAAGCGCCTGGACGCCTATCCCCATGAACTCTCCGGCGGCATGCGCCAGCGGGTGATGATCGCCATGGGGCTGGCCTGCCTGCCCAAGCTGCTGATCGCCGACGAGCCCACCACCGCCCTGGACGTGACCGTGCAGGCGCAGATTCTGGAACTGCTGCGCGACCTGGTGCGCGCCCACAACTCGTCGATGATGCTGATCACCCACGACCTGGGCGTGGTGGCCCGTTACGCCGACCGCATCAACGTGATGTACGCCGGCCGCATCGTGGAGCGCGGCACCGCCGAAGAAATTTTCCACCACCCCAAGCACCCCTACACCCTGGGCCTGATGGAATCCATGCCGCGCCTGGACCAGGCGCCCGGCAGCCGGCTGACGCCGATCCCCGGCCAGCCGCCGGATCTCTCCGACCCGCCCCCGGGCTGCCCGTTCCATCCGCGCTGCCGCTTCGCCGAGGCGCGCTGCCGCAGCGAACGGCCGCCGCTGGAACAAATCACCGACAACCACTGGAAAGCCTGCTGGGTGGATACCGATGCCAAACGCTGAACCGCTTCTGCAAGTCTCCGACCTGCGCGTGCACTTTCCGCTGCAGGCCGGCCTGCTGGGCCGCGGCGCCGGCACCGTGAAAGCGGTGGACGGGGTCGCCTTCCATATCGACCGCGGCGAAACCCTGGGCCTGGTGGGCGAATCCGGCTGCGGCAAGTCCACCACCGGCCTGGCCATGCTGCGCATGAGCCCGCTCACCGACGGCCGCATCCGCTTCGACGGTGAAGACATCACCAGCCCGGACAAGCCGGCGTTGAAACGGCTGCGCCGGCGCATGCAGATGGTCTACCAGGACCCGTTCGGCGCTCTCAACCCGCGCATGAAAGTGCTGGATATCGTCGGCGAGCCGCTGCGCGTGCACCGCCTCACCCAGGGCCGCGCCGCCTACCGGGAAAAAGTGATGGCGCTGCTGGAAAAAGTGGGCCTGAAAGCGGAAATGGCCGACCGCTACCCGCACGAATTTTCCGGCGGCCAGCGTCAGCGCATCGGCATCGCCCGGGCGCTGGCCGCCGACCCGGAGTTGATCATCTGCGACGAACCGGTGTCCGCCCTGGACGTCTCCATTCAGGCCCAGGTGATCAACCTGCTGGAAGACCTGCAGAAAGAGCTGGGCCTGACCTACCTGTTCATCGCCCACGATCTGGCGGTGGTGCGCCACCTGTGCCACCGCATCGTGGTGATGTACCTGGGCCGGGTGGTGGAAGTGGCCGACCGCGAAACCCTCTACGACAACCCCCAGCACCCCTATACCCAGGCGTTGCTGGGCGCGATCCCGATCGCCAACCCGGACCCGGAGGTGCAGCAGCATTTCAACCCGTCGCTGAGCGGCGAGGTGCCCAGCCCCATTGATCCACCACCGGGGTGCCCGTTCCACCCGCGCTGTCCCCACGCCACCGAGCTGTGCCGCCGGGAAGCGCCGCGCACCCTGGAGATCGAAGACCGCCATACCGTGGCCTGCCATCTGCACGACCCGGACCGGGCCCAGGCCATGGCCGGCAACCTTTAACACAAGAACAAAACGAGGAGAGCACCATGAATCTGCGCACACCGAGAATCGCCCTGTCGCTGGCGGCCAGCGCCGCCCTGGCCTGGGCCGGTCCGGCGCTGGCGGAAACCCCGCAAACCGACGGCACCGTCAATGTGTCCACGGTCTACCGGACCCTGGACGCCACCACCTGGGACCTGCAGCGCTGGACCTGGAAAGGCAACCACGACAACCTGCAAATGGAATCGCTGCTGCGCGGCGATCTTCAGTACGGCCCGCGCGGCAGCAACGAAAACAGCTTCGTCGAGCAGGCCTACATTCCCTACGGCCAGCTGGAAGGCAGCCTGGCGGAAAGCTGGGAAGTGAAAGAAGACCCGATGCGGGTGATTTTCCATCTGCGCGAAGGGGTTTACTGGCAGGAAGTCCCCGGCGTCATGAAAAGCCGCGAACTGGTGGCCAACGACGTGATCACCTCGTTCAAAACCCGCTGGGACAACCCGCGCGCCATTCCCACCTTCTGGGAATTCGTGGAACGCTGGGAAGCCCCGGACGAGCACACCGTGGTGGCCCATTTCAGCCAGTTCCACGGTAACTGGCCCTACCGCCTGGCCTGGGGCTACTACGACGGCATTCTGCCGCCGGAATGGCAGAACCTGAGCGAAGACCAGCGCGCCGACTGGAAAAACGCCGCCGGCACCGGCCCGTACCGCATCACCGACATCCAGACCGGTCGTCAGCAGGTTTACGAGAAAAACGACAACTACTGGGATTCCACCACCATCGACGGCAAGGAATATCAACTGCCGCTGAATGAAAAAGTGGTCTATCACATCATCAAGGACGAATCGAGTTCGGTGGCGGCACTCAGCTCCGGCCGCGTGGACATCATGGAAGCGATTCGCTGGCAGTTGGTCGACCAGCTGAAGAAAACCGCGCCGGAACTGAAATTCCGTAAGCACGTGGCCACCCAGGGCACCTACATCGCCCTGAAGACCGATCAGAAGCCGTTCGACGACGTGCGCGTGCGCCGCGCCATGAACCTGGCCATCGATCAGCGCGCCATCCTTTCGTCACTGCTCAACGGCGAAGGCGAGCTGCTCAACTACCCGTTCGCGCAGCGCTGGAGCGAGTTCTACACCCCGCTGGAAGACCTCTCCCCCGCCGCCAAGGAACTGTTCAGCCACAACCCGGAAAAAGCCAAGAAACTGCTCGCCGAGGCCGGCTACCCGAAAGGCTTCAGCTTCGACGTCCAGGTCTGCTCCTGCAGCCCCTATCACATGGACGTGGTCGCCATGCTGCAGGCGTACTACCAGCAGGTGGGCATCAACATGAACGTGAAGACCCTGGAATACGGCGCCTTCCGTTCCAACATGCGCGGCGACAACCAGGCCGGCGGCTACCTGATGAACAACGGCTCCGGCAACCCCATCCAGGTACTGCGCAAGAGCTTCATGACCGGCCAGACCTGGAACGCTTCACTGTACTCCAATGAAGAGTTCGATAAGAAAATCACCGCCGCCATCCACGAGCCGGACACCGAGAAACGCAACGCCAGCATCCGCGAGCTGAACGACTTCATCATCGAGGAAGCGGTGCCGCACGTCTGGCTGCCCACCGAGATGGTGTACTCCGCCTGGTGGCCTTGGGTGAAGAATTACCACGGCGAAACCCGCATCGGCGCGGTCAAGCCCAACGCCATCTACGCCCGCATCTGGATCGACCAGAAACTCAAGGACAAGATCCTCAACGACTAGGTCCGCTTCGGACTAAACACTTCTCCATCATGCGGAGCCTCCGGGCTCCGTTTTTTTTGGCTTGTGGGAAAGCCTTGTGGGAGCGGGCCCAGCCCGCGAAAGGGAGCGAAGCTCCCGGCGGGATGCCAGAGAGCTATCTAAAGGCAGCACAAACAGCGTCTCTGGAATCCTGCCGGCCGGCGTAGCCGGCCTTTCGCGGGCAAGGCCCGCTCCTACAAGCATCTTCCTGCCGGCCTTGGTAGACTCGGGAATTTCCGGTCCGACTTAGATCGTATTGTTTATGGCTTCCATTCGTTTCATCGTCATGCTGGCGTTATTGGTTCCGCCGCTTGTTACCGCCGCCGATAAGGTGGATAACGCAGCCGTCAGCGAAGAAAAAAGCGCCGCCGCCCGCGAACAGCAGGAACTGCTGGAGCGCGCCGACGAGCTGCGCCGCCAGCAGGAAACCACCGAAGCCCTGCTGCGCAAACAGGAACGTTATTTGCAGGCGCTGGAACAACAATTACAACAACTGAAGGAGGCCTCCGATGAAGAGCCTGCCTCATAGCACCCTCAACGGCCCCGGCCATGCTTAAACGACTGCGCCGCTGGCTGTTCGGCGGCCCGCCGACTCCTGGCGCCACGTTTGCCCCGGAGCGCCCCACCGATTCGCCGCCCTGCGAGCGCAAGCCCGCGCCCGCCGTGACCGCCGACCCGCCGCCGGATTCATTACCGTCCGGCCTGCCGTTCGAAATCCGGCCCTACCGGGACAGCGACGCCGGGGCCCTGGCCCGGGTGTTCCGCGAAGCCGTCCTGGTGACCGCCGCCGATCACTATGACGCCGACCAGCGCCAGGCCTGGAGCGCCGCCGCCGACGACCCCGCCTTCCCGGCCGATCTCGCCAGGGGCCTGACCATGGTCGCCGAATGGCAGCAGGAGACCGCCGGCTTCGCACAGCTGGTGGACGACCGCATCACGCTCATCTACGTCCACCCGGACACCGCCCGCCTGGGCATCGCCACCCTGCTCTACCAGCATCTTGAGGACGAAGCCCGCATCCAGGGCCGCGAGCGCCTGGTCACGGAAGCCAGCCAGGTGGCCCACGACTTCTTCCTGTTTCTCGGCTTCCAGCCCGAAGCGGAAGAAACCGTAAAGCGCGACGGCGTCGCCCTCTCCCGATGGCGCATGCACAAGTCCCTGATCTGACATAAAAAAAGCCGCTTCTGGGGGAGAAGCGGCAAGGGGGGTAAGAATCAGCGTCTTGGGTTCGGGGTTAGAGCTTCGCGGTCAGTTTGGCGACCTGCTCGCCCTGGTAGCGGGCCAGGCCCAGCTCTTTGTCGCTGGGCTGACGGCTGCCGTCCGGCCCGGCGATGGTGCCCGCCCCGTAGGGGGTGCTGCCGTGGAATTCAGAGATATCCATCTGCGCCTGCTCCGGGTCGGCGTAGCCCAGCGGCACGATGATAAAGCCGTGGTGCGCCAGCGTGGTCCAGGTGGACGTGATGGTGGTTTCCTTGCCGCCACCGGTGCCGGTGGAGGTGAACACACTGGCCACCTTGCCGGCGAGCGCGCCCTTGGCCCACAGACCGCCGGTCTGGTCCCAGAAGGTGCGCATCTGGCCGCTCATGTTACCGAAGCGGGTGGGGGTACCGACGATCACCGCGTCGTAGTCCTTCAGCTCTCCGGGCTCGGCCACCGGCGCGGTCTGGTCGGTCTTGCCGCCGGCCGCTTTGAAGGCGTCCTCGGGCATGGTCTCGGCGACACGCTTGATGTCGACCTGCACGCCTTCGACGCGGCGGGCGCCTTCGGCCACGGCGTCCGCCATGGCTTCGATATGGCCGTACATGGAGTAGTAAAGAACCAGAATGCGTTTCATCGGAACCTCCAGCTTGTTCGCAGTCATCTGCAAAGGATGATGGAACTGTACGCCTGAAGGTCCGGTGAAAGGACAGGGCTGGGCAGAACGGATTGATCAGATTTTTCTATCTATTGGGGTCAGGTCTTACAGCGGCGGCTCGGTGACGGCCCGCTCGCCGTCACCGAACATGGAGGCCAGAGCGCGGTGCTGGGCGTCACGGCCACGCCGGCGCTGGCGGGCTTCCAGGCCGGGCAGCCAGCGCTGGGCGCTGTAGCCGAGCAGGCGCGGCACCAGGGTGAGCAGCGGGTACCAGGGCGTCACCCCGGCGGGGAGCCCGAGCTGGCCCATTTTCTCCCGGTCCAGGAAATAGCGGCTGACGCTCAGATGCTGCCGGTACAGCAGCCAGCGGCGCGGGCCCTGGAAGCGCTTGAAATGCCGCTCCAGGGGTTCCCGGGCCAGGGCCGCCCCCAGCTCGCGGCTGGTCCAGTCCGGCCGGCTCTGGGTCATCAGGCAGTGGTGCAGCCGCACCGCGCCGTCCTGTTCGTTGAACGCCAGCCAGCGCTCGTCCACGCCCATCACCCAGCAGGCGTAGCTCCAAAGATGCATCACCGCGCGGGCCTCGCGGCCGGTGACCGGCACGCCCAGTTTGCGCAGCCCGCCCAGCATCACCACGCTGAAACCCAGATAGGTGGCGGCCATATCGGTCTGGCACAGCGGCAGCCCCCAGCGGGCCGCATCCCACTCCTCGCGGCCACCGAGGTTGCGGCGCACCAGGCTGTGCACCAGCCGCACCCGCAAAGTGGTCTTGAAGCCCTCGCCGAAACGGCTCAGCCCGCCGGGCTCGGTGCAGTCGATCCACCATTTGCCGGTTTCCGCCACGCGCCGGGCGGTGCCCTGGCTGAGCGCCCCGGTGAGCACCAGCGACTGGTTAAAGCCGGACAACAGGTAGCCGCCCATCAACGCCAGGTCGCGCAGCACATAAGTGGCGGTGAGCCCGGTGCGGTGAATAAAGCGGGCGCCCTCGTCGATCAACGCCGGATCCACCCAGTCCGGGCGGCGGTCGATACGCTCGAAGAAAGACCGCAGCGGTTCCGGCGCCGCCGGCACCGCGTCGATGCCCTGCTCCAGGGCCTGCTCGAACAATGCCCGCCCCTCGCGGGTGCCGTGGTTGTACATCCAGTCCACCAGGGCGTCCATGGCCGGGTCACCGTGCCACAGGCCGTCGGTCGCCGCTTGGTACTCGGCCTCGCTGGGCGCCAGCGGGCGGCCCAGAAAGCGGCGCAACAGGTACGGCGTGGGCGCCTGGGTCTTGGCGTAGGGCCGGGCGCGTTCAGGCACTTTCGGCGGCTGGGCGGGCGCGTTCATGGCGGGCTCCGGTGGCTTTTGCGGTTATTGCGATGTCCGCACTCTAATGCGAATATGTATTCGCATTCAATTCGCATTCTTGCGTCACTAACCCAGGAACCGCCATGCGCAAACAGCCCCGTCAACAGCGCTCCCGGCAACTGGTGGACAGCCTGATCGAAGCCACCGGCCGGGCGCTGGTGGAGCACGGGCTGGACCACACCACCACGGTGCGCATCGCCGAGATCGCCGGGGTCAGCGTGGGTTCGCTGTATCAGTATTTCGAAGGTAAGGAGGCGCTGGTCGAAGCGCTGATGGACAAGCTCGCCGGCGACATCGCCCAGGGGCTGCGCCGTCTGCCCCTGGCGGACAGCGCCGGCCTGCGCGAGACCGTGGACGGCGCCATCCGCTTCGGCTTCGCGGTGCTGCACTCCCGCGACGGCCTCTACCTGGAGCTGGTGCGCAACTGGCACCGGCTGCCCACCAACCGGGTCGCCGACGTGCTGCAGCAGCACTTTATGGAGCTGTCGCGGCTGTACTTTATCAAGCACTACCGCGACTACCCGATTGAGGATCTGCAGGTGCGTGTGTTCATCGTCGCCAACAGCGTGCTGTTCACCATGGTCCGCCACGCCAGCCAGAACGACGCGCTGCTACGCGAGGACGACATCGCCGCCAGTCTAACTGATATGGTAGTAGGCTACATGACCCATTGAGGTGGAACAGCATGGACGATAAAAACCCCGCCGAAGGACAACGCCACCTGGCGGTGCTGATCGACGCGGACAACGCGCCGCCCGCCATTGTCGAAGGCCTGTTCGAGGAAATCGCCAAGTACGGCGTGGCCAGCGTCAAGCGCATCTATGGCGACTGGACCAAGCCCAACCTGGGCGGCTGGAAGAAGGTGCTGCTGGACTACTCGATCCAGCCGGTGCAGCAGTTCGCCTACACCCAGGGCAAGAACGCCACCGACAGCTCACTGATCATCGACGCCATGGACCTGCTCTACACCCGTGAGCTGGGCGGCTTCTGCCTGGTCTCCAGCGACAGCGACTTCACCCGCCTGGCGGCGCGCCTGCGCGAGGCCGGCGTCACCGTCTACGGCTTCGGCGAAAAGAAAACACCGAACCCGTTCGTGGCCGCCTGCGACAAGTTCATCTACACCGAGATTCTGCGCGCCGACGCGGAAGAGCCGGCGCCCGCCAAGAGCGGCGCTGGCGACGGCGGTAAGGCGGCGGACAAACCCGCCCAGGCGCAAGCCGCCAAGGCCCAGAGCGACAAGGAAAAGCCGCCGCTCAACTTTATCGCCCGGGTGATCGAGGACATCTCCGACGACGAGGACTGGGTGCACCTGGGCGCGCTCGGTCAGAACCTCAACAAACGCAGCCCGGCGTTCGACACCCGCCTCTACGGCTTCAAGAAACTCAGCGAGCTGCTCAAAGCCCACCCCAACCGCTTCGAGGTGCAGGAAGCCGGCGGCAGCGGCGGCAGCAAAGCCCTGCGGGTGCGCAACAAGCGCAAACGCTAGCGCTAGCGCACCAGCCAGAGGCTCAGCTGGGGGATGTAGGTGATCGCCAGCAAGGCGATCACCAGCACCAGCATGAACGGCAGCGTGGCGGCGAACAGCTCGGTAATCGATTTGCGGAACCGGTAACTGGCGATGAACAGGTTCATGCCCACCGGCGGCGTGATGTAGCCGATCTGCATGTTGGCCACGAAGATAATCCCCAGGTGCACCGGATCAATGCCGTAGCGCAACGCCACCGGCAGAATCAGCGGCACCATGATCACCAGCGCGGCGAAGATATCCAGAAAGGCGCCCAACACCAACAGCAGAATGTTCAGCAACACCAGGAAGGCGATCTTGCTCTGCACATGGGTCTGGATGAACGCAAACAGCTGCTCGGGAATGCCGGCGTACACCAGATAATCGGCGAACGCCTGGGCCACCGCCAGAATCAGCAGAATGCCGCCCACCATCACCATCGCTTCGCGGGTGATGCCGGGCAGGCGGCGCAGCGGAATCTCGCGGTACAGGAACACCTCGGCGAACAGCACGTAGAGTGCGGTCACCGCCGCCGCTTCGCTGACCACCAGGAAGCCGGAGAAGATACCGCCGAGCACCACGAACGGCAGCGGCAGCTCCCAGCGCGCTTCCCAGAGCGCATCGATCAGCTCACGGGTGCGGAACGCCTGGCGCGGCACCGGCGCCTCGCGGTTGGCCCACAGGCAGTAGAGATACAGCAGCACCACCATCAACAACGCCGGACCGATACCGGCCAGGTACAGGTCGACGATCTCCACCGCCGGCATCGCCAGTTGCTGCGACAACTGCTGGGCGATAATGCCGTAGATCAGCAGCGGCACCGACGGCACCAGCAGTAGCCCCAGGCTGCCCGACGAGGTCACCAGGCCGAGACTGAAGCGGCGCGGGTAACCGGCCTTCACCAGGGCCGGCAGTAGCAACGCACCCAGCGCCACGATGGTGACGCCGGAGCCGCCGGTGAGCGCGGTGAAAAAGGCGCAGGCGATCAACGCCACGAACGCCATGCCGCCGGGCATCCAGCCGAACGCCGCCTGGCTCAGGCGCACCAGTCGGTCGGCGGTGCGCGACTCGCTGAGCAGGAAGCCGGCGAAGGTGAACAGCGGCAGCGCCATCAGCACCACCGAATCCGACAGCTGGTAGATGTCGATGTGCAGCACCGCCAGCGGCGAGCCCTGGGTGTAAAATCCCAGCGCGGCGGCGCCCAGCAGCACCGCGAACAGAGGCGCGCCGAGCAGCGCCAGCAACAGCAGAACCAGCACGGCAATCCAGATCATGCCACCGGCTCCCGCATGCTGGGCCGCCGACCGCGCAGCCCCAGGCCGAACAACACCAGGTAACGCAGCGCCATCACTGTGAAGCCGAGCGGAATCACCGCCTGCAGCAGCCAGCTCGGCACCCCGGCGAAGGCGGTGGCGCCGAACTGGTATTCCTCGATCACGAACTGAACGCTGTACCAGCCGGTGAGCACGCAGATGCCCGCGGTGAACAGGTCCACCACCCCGGTGACCCAGGGCAGCCAGCGTTCCGGCAGAAAGTTGGCGGCCAGATCAATGCGGATGTGCTCGTCCTTGCGCGAGGCGATCATCGCGCCGAGCAGGCCGATCCACAGCACCGCGTTGCGCAGCAACGGCTCCGCCCAGACAAGACTTTCGCCGGCGAAATTACGCAGGCCAATCTGCGCCACCGCCAGCAGCACCATGCCCAACAGCACGGTGACGATGAGACCGTCCTCGAAGCGGTGCAGCCAGAACAGCAAGCGGCGCATTTACTGGCCCGTGTCGCGGTGGGCCTTGAGGATACGGTGCAGCCGGTCGAGCATGTCGCGGCTCAGCTCGCCCTCTTCCACCAGTTCATTGGTGGCTTTGTCGGCGTAGCGCTTCCATTCGGCGCGCTGCTCGTCGCTGGGGGCCACCAGTTCCAGGCCCTGGTTGCGCACCGCCTGGAAGGCGTCCTTGTTCTGCTCGCGGCTGTCCCGGTCGATGGTGTCGAAGGCACTTTCCAGCACCCGACGTACCACCGCCTGATCTTCCTCGGCGAGGCGGTCGAAGTGGCGCTTGTGGATCGCCAGCAGGCCGTAGGTGTAGAGCAGCGGCAGGTCGGTGACGTAATCCACCCGCGAATACCACTGCAGGGTGAGCGCGGCCACCGGCGGTGCCGCGAAGGCGTTGATCGCGCCGGTCTGCAGCGAGGTCAGCACCGAGCCGATGTTCAGCACGATCGGCGACAGCCCCAGGGTGTCGGCGGCGTTGGCGGAGGCGCTGTCGCCGGAGGGCAGCCACAGCTTCTGATCGCGCAGATCGTCCAGGCTGCGCACCGGGTTGGCGGACATGATGTAGGCGAAACCGCCGTCCACCAGCCCGAAGCTCACCCAGCCGTTCTCTTCCAGGCCTTCCTGGATCAGCAGGTCCAGCTCGGCGCGGGCGGCGTCCACCTCGGCGTAGTTATTGAAGGTGAGCGGCACGTTGAGAATCTGGCTGTCCGCGTAGGCGCCGGCGAACGCCCCGCCCTGGGCCATCTGCCCGTGCAGCTGGCCGACGCGGATCTTGCGCTGCACCGCCTGGTCGTCGCCCATCACGCCGCCCGGATAGATCTTCAGGCTGACCCGGCCGTCGGTTTCCTGCTCAATGGTGTCGCCCGCCTGCTTCAGCGCCTTCACCACCGCCGTGCCGTCCGGATACAGCGTGGAAATCTTCAGGGTGGTGGCAAGGGCCAGCACCGGCATCAGGGCCAACACGGCCACGGAAATTCGCAACATCCTTCTCTCCATCATCAAAAAACGGCTCCTTTGTGGGAGCGGGCCTCTAACCCAAGGCCTCAGAAGTAATCGTCCGCGCCATCCAGAAGCTGCTGCGCCTGCTTCTTGGCGTAGGTGTTCTGCAGCGTCAGGTCCGGCGCGTCCGGCTCGGCGTCGAGCACTTTACGCAGTTGCTCATCGTGCAGCTCGCGGTCAAACACCAGGCGCGCGTAGTGCTCGGCGAACAGCACCCGCGCCAGCAGGTTGCGACCCTCGGACAACGCCACCGCCCGCTCGAAATGATCGCGCGCCTGCTCCGGGCGGCCGCCCAGGCTGGCCGGCAGAATACTGTTGAGCACCCCAAGGTACATGTGCGCCTGGCCATAGCGGTAGTCTTCATCCAGCGCCACCACCCGTTCCATCAGCAGGCGCACCCGGGACAGCTCCGCCACCGCGTTCCAGTCATCGGTGTGAGTCTGAATGTAGCCGGCCCAGGCGCTACCCAGCGAAAACAGCACCGGCACGTCATCCTGGCCGGCCGCGTCGAGCAGCGCCTCGAACGCCGGCACCTCGATGCCTCGCAAATCGCAATAGTCGCCGTCGTGGGCGCAGGCGCCGCGCAGGGCGTAGTCCAGCGCCTTTTCGTTGAGGCGCGCGGCGCGTGCTTCGTTCTTCACGAACACCCCGGCGTAGGCGCCGTAGAGGTCGGCACCGGTCATCAGCAGGCCGCTGCGCTCCGGCCAGTTGACGATCAATCCGTCGATCATCAGCAGATAGGACGGCAGGCCCGCCTCCACGGTGGCCAGATCGTTGTTCTGCATCACCGCGCGGCCCAGGCTGTCGTCCAGGCGCGCCACCCCGCAGCCGGTCAAAAGCAGTGCCAGCATTGGCCCCATCAGGTATTTCGCTATTCGCATTCCTACACGCCTTTGTAGTGGCGGGCGCGGCGGTAGAGGCCGATGCCCGCGCCCAGGGCCGCGCCGGTGATCAGGCCGGACAAATGCGCGGCGTTGGCGACGATGTCCGCCAGCCCCACATAGCAAATCACCAGCCAAACCAGCATCAATATCACAATCTCCCGGCGCAGCTGATACCCGGCTGCCGGGTTGGTCTTGCCGTACAGCCATAGATAGCCGAGCAGGCCGTACACCACGCCGGACAAGCCGCCGAACCGGGGCCCGGTGTCCATAAACTGTGCCAGATTGGAAACCGCCGCTACGAGCAGGGTAATCCACACCAGTTGGAAGCTGGACTGAAAGCGCTCGATCAAACGGCCCAGGTCACTCCACCACAGTAAGTTGAAGATGATGTGAAGCACCGAGAAATGCAGCAGCATCGGGCTGAACAGCCGCCACGGCTGCGCCGCCAGGCCGTCCAGACTGGGCGGGAACATCAGCGCGTAATAAACCTGCGGGCCGATCACGTAAGGCGAGGCGAAAATCAGCGCGGTCACCACCAGCACCGTGCGGGTCACCGGCCCCATGCTGGCGAACCAGCCGCCGGAGAACACCTGCTGGCGCGGCAGTCCGGTGACCGGCTCGCTGGCCTGCCAGGCGTTGTCCTGCCAGCGGCGCGCGCCCGGATCGCGCAGGAAGGCTTCCGTGATTCGGCGCGCCTCGTCATGGCGGCCCGGGTCTTCCAGCAACAGCACGAACTCGCCGTCGCCGGCTTCCTCGCGGGTACGGATGCCCTCACGGCCCAGCACATGCGCCAGTTGCCGGGCCAGCTTCTCGTTGTTCACGCGCACCAGTTCAAGCATTCCAATCCTCGTTGTCGGCCAGCACTTCCACCGCCTGCCAGAAACAGTCCCATTGGCCGCCGCAGCTCAGCAGCACCTCTTGAAACGTCCCCACCAGGCCGTAATAGTCATGGACGCCGTTCAAACGGGCGTTGTTCAACGGGCCCTCGAAAAAGCCGGCGTAGGCCGCCAGGCCCGGCACCTGTTCGGCGCGGGTCCGGTAGTTCTCGCGCAACTCCTCGATCAGAGCGGCTTTGCGCACCGCCATGGTCGCTTCGTCGGCACCGCTGGCGTACAGCGCGCCCAGTTGCTCCCGGGTATCGCCCACAAGAGCCAGAAAGGCGTCTCGGGCGCGGTCGCGCTGCTGCCAGCGGTCCAGATCCACATCCAGATCGTGGCGGGCCAGATAGCGCAGCGTGCCCTCGCGGGCCACCATGGTGGCCAGGGACTCATTGAAACGGGTGTCGTCGCGGATATACAGCCGCCGGTGGACCAGCTCGTGGATCAGCAGCTCCACCAGGGCCGGCCCGGAGCGGTCGATCATCGGCGTGGTCAGCGGGTCCGCGAACCACCCCAGGGTGGAATAGGCGATGGCGCCGCCCACATAGGTGTCCTGCCCCTCGGCGTCCAGCTTCGCGGCCAGGGCCTCCGCATCGGCGCGGTCGAAGTAACCCCGGTAGCTCAGGCACCCCAGCAACAGGTAGCACCAGGTGCGCGGCGCCAGGGAATACGGCGGCGCGGCGACCACGTTCCAGACCACCGCGTCGTCGCGCAGATGCACGTAATCCTGGTAAACGTTGCGCGCCGGCAGCGCCAGGGACTCGTCGGCGAACGTGAGCACGTCGCCGGCCAGCGCCAGCTGCCGGCGCACCGCCGCGGGCGTCTCCGGATCGGCCACCACATCGGCCACCGGCTGGCGCGCGCCCATCAGGTCCATGTGGCCCTTGACCGCCTGGCCGTAGTAGCCCAGCTGACAGCCGGAAAGCAGCAGCAGGCTACCGGCGAGAAGCCGCCAGTAAAACCGGAACTCAGGCACGGGACATGAACTTCCGCTCGGAGGTATTCACTTTCACCTTCTCGCCCTCCTGGATGTACTCCGGCACCTGAACCACTAGGCCGGTCTCCAGGGTGGCGGGCTTGGTGCGGGCACTGGCGGAGGCCGCCTTCATCGCCGGCGTGGTCTCGGTGATGGTGAGCACCACCGACAACGGCAGCTCCAGGCCGATCACCGAGTCCCCCACCTTCAGGGCCAGCAGGCCGTCGCAGCCCTCGGTGATGAACGGCAGCTCGTCGCGGATATCCTCGGCCTTCAGCGGGTACTGCGAGAAGTCGTCGTCGTCCATGAACACATGGTCGTCGCCGTCCACGTAGGAGAAATGCACCGGCCGGCGCAACAACTCCACCGTGGGCACGTCCTCGTCGCCCTTGTAGCGCTCCTCGAACTTGGGCCCGCCGCCCACCGCGGCGGCGCGCACCCGATACAACGTGGCCGCGCCCCGCGCCGAGGGGGAATTCACCTCGATCTGGCGGATCACGAACAGGGAGCCGTTGTGTTCAATGACGTCGGATTTTTTCAGGTCGCTGGCACGGGTCACGGGCCTTCCTCATGGCAACTCAAAACGGCGCCAATAGTAGCAGGCCCGGCACCGTCGCCGGTAGGCCGGACGTTACCCGACGCCGGCTACTACGACCCCAGGGCTTTCAGGGTCGGCGGCGCTTATCGAATGTTTTGGCGGGCTCGGCTATGGCGTCATGCCGTCGGGGTTCAGCCAGATAGCTTTCCAAGGCTCTTCGCACAAGCTCGTTCAGGGAAGAGTCTTCCCGGCTCGCCGCCCGCGCGGCCGCCAAGTGAACATCGTGGCCGACACGGACGTTGAAGGAGCCCTTACACGGCTTCTCCGGCGCCTGACCGGACTCGGCACAGTCCGCCAGATAATCATCCACGGCCTGCTGGAACGCTTGCTCCAGCGCGGCGACGGTCTCGGCTTCATAATTAACCAAGGCCTGGATATAAAGCAGTTTGCCGTACAGGCAATTGTCTTCCGGGCTGGCCTCAATGGACCCGTAATAACCGCGATACTGCAGCAGATTCGCCATTTAGATCAGGCCTCCATCCTCTAACTTCTCGATCACCTGGCGTCGCACGTAACGTTTCAGCTCATTACCCGGGTGAGGACGATGCAGGCAAATCAGCTGTAGCGGGTCGCCGTTCGAAAATTTGACGCGCGACCCACTCCCTTGCCTGCGCTCGTACCCCAATCGACGAAGTAATGTTTCAAGCTCTTGCCAGGTGAATCCTTGCTCGAGCGCCTTCAATTTAATGATCAGGCGTCGGGTACTCGTCATGTTAACGCGTCCATTTTGCGACTAAATATAGTTGCTTGTCAAAACTGCTGTATTGAATCAAGCACCTTAGCCGACGCCGACGAGACTGGAGGTAAGCAGGAAACGAGCCGGCATGTCGGCGAGAGCGGAACTTTCCGTGAGTCAGGGCGTACGGTGGAGTCGGGACAGGCGGAGGGACCGTTACCCGGCGCCGAGGTCGGCGACGATGCGCTCGCGGGCTTCGCGGGCCAGGGCGCGGGGTTCGTCCGGCGGCAAGGGCGCGCCGAAGGTCAGCTCGACGACGATGCGGCGACGGCCCAGCAGCCGCCACAGGTGATGGTGAAACTCATCGTCGTCGATGAAAGCGACGCCGGTGTCCAGTCGGCCCTGCTCGTCGCGATAACGCACCGCCACGGTCTGCACCGGCGCGTCGTCGCCGGCGGCGGCGAACAACTGCGGAAAGAAGCGGCGCACGCCGGTGCCGTCGGTGGTGGTGCCTTCCGGGAACACCAGGATGCCGTGGCCGCGATCCAGACGGCCACGGATCTCCTCGGCCTTGGCCTTGGACTCACCGCCGCCACGACGGATGAACAGGGTGCCCACGGCACGCGCCAGCCAGCCGATCACCGGCCATTCGGCCACTTCCGCCTTGGACAGGAAATAACACGGTCGGGCGGCGGCGATCACCGGGATGTCCAGCCAGGACACATGGTTGCTGACCAGCAGCACCGGCCCCGCCCGCAGCGGGCCCTGAACGCGCAGCTCCACCCCCAGAATGGTGAGAAAGCGCAGGCACCAGCGCCGCTTGGCATTCAGCACCACCACACGTTGCGGGTCGCGCCCGGCTCTCAACCAGACCGCCTCCAGAATCCCGGCCAGCAAATGCACCAGCACCCGCAGGGCGCGCCAACAACGACGCGCCGTGACCCGCGCCGGCCCTTCCCCGGTCGGCGAATCCAGAGATAGATCCCGCACTGTCACACCGCCACCGCGGCCGCGGGTCGAGCGGCGTCGCCGGGCTGCAGGAAGTGCTGCACATAGCGCGCCGGCAACCGCGACACTTCCATCAAAATGAAGTAATCCAGGCAATTGAAGTCCGGGTCCCAGCACGGCTCGCCGCACACCCGCGCGCCCATGCGCAGGTAAGCCTTAAGCAGCGGCGGCATCTTCACCCCACCGCGCTCGCCGGCGCCGTCCAGGGCGTCCCCCGGCATGCGGTCAAGCCGGAAGCGCGGCGTCACCCGAAGGTGCGGCGGCGTCAGATGGGACTCGCGGATGCGCTGGTCAATCGCCGCCACGTTGAAGCCTTCGCTCAACGCGATGCTGGCACAACCGATCAGCGAGCCGATGTCGTTCTCCAGCATGTACTGGGCCAGGCGCGCCCACAGCACGGTGATCACCGCCCCGCCCCGGTAATCCGGGTGGATGCAGGTGCGGCCAATCTCCGCCACGCGGCCCTGCAAACCGGCCAACGGCCCCAGATGAAACTCGTTGGCGGAGTAGAAGCCGCCGGTTTTGTGCGTGCGCTCACCGCCCAGCACGCGGGTATAGCCGACCAGCTCGCCGCTGTGATTGTCGCGCACCACCAGGTGCAGGCAATGACGATCAAAGCGGTCCCGGTCCAGGCCGAAGGGCGCGTGGAAGCTGGCGCCGTACTCCTGTGAGAAGATCCGGTAGCGAAGACGCTGAATCTTCAGGATCTCCCGGCGGGAACGGGTGAAATAGGCGCTGAACCGGGCGCCCGTCTCCACCCCTTTGAGAGCATCACGGGGCTTGAACACGTCTTTGAATGGCGGTCGCAGGGCTTTGATCTTTCCGGCGGCTTGCGCAAGCATAACGAGCTCCAGATTGGATTTACGCCAGTCTGGAAGCGCCCCGTTGCTGTCCCGTGACAGGGTTGTGACCGTTAGGAGACACCTGATGCGTACTGATCGACGCGCGACACCGCGCTACCCGCAGCCGGTCAAACTGGCCGCCGGCGAGGTCCGCCACTGGTGCGCCTGTCGACACAGCGACAGCGCGCCGTTCTGCAGCGATGATCGCTGTGGCGCCGGCGAGCGGCTGAGCTATACCGCGCGCAAGGAAGAGATCGTGTTGTTCTGCGGTTGCGGCGCCACCCGTACCCCGCCGCACTGCGACGGCGCGCACATCGGCCTGCGCGACCGTGAGCCCTGGTGGCAGAGGCTCAAGAGCTGGTTCCGGCGCACCTGACCCGGGAACGCCTTGTAATCTTTCGTCACCGACACGCGTAGCGGATTTCTTACACGTTCCGTCATTTTCAGCCTACCCTCACCGCCATCGACCTGCGTTACCGTTGATACACACGAGTTCGCACGGAGGCGAGACAAAATGACGATACTGCTCCAACACCGCGGATATTACGGCTACGTCGAGGTCAGCCAGAAAAACAACTGTCTGCACGGCGCCCTGCTCAACATCGAGGTGCCGGTGCATTACCAGGCCGACACCGCCATCGGGCTGATACGCGCCTTCCAGGATGCGGTGGACAATTACCTGGACTACCCCTTCCCTTCCCGGCTCCGGCGCGAGCAGCCCAAGATCAAGGAACACCCAGGCCCTACCGATGATGTGATGGTAAAGTGCCTTTAACGTCTTAACCCAGCATCAAACCCGGGCTTTGCTCCTCTTAAAACTCAGCCTCCAAACTTTACGGCATGCCTTCATCGATTTACCAGACCGCTTCAAACGTCCAGTGTTCTCTCGAAGAACGCCAGCACCCGACTCCAGCTGTCCTCGGCGGTGTCCGGGTCGTGTTTGGCGCGTAACGGGCTGTAGTCGGCCATGCGTTTGAACAGAAACGTCTGGTGGTTGTTCATGTAGGAGTGGCCGGCGTCCGGGTAGGTCTTGATGTCGTGCTCGACGCCCAGTTCGGTGAGGTGCCCGGCGAGCCGTTCGCCGTGGTGGCCGTAAATCAGGTCTTTCTTGCCCCAGCCGCCGACCACCGGACAGATGCCGGTGAGCGCGCGGGCTTTGCGGGGCACGCCGCCGTAGAACGGCGCCACCACCTGCAAGGTGCCGCGGGCGGCGTACAGCAGCGCGAAGCGCCCGCCCATGCAGAAGCCCATCATGGCGACCTTGCTGACCGGCTGATCGGTTTGTTCCAGCACCCACTGCCGGCAGGCATCGAGCTGGTCGAAGGCGTCGCCGTGGCCGGCTTCGTGGTCGCGCAGGGTGCGCACCACGCACAGGCTTTTGGCGCCGGGGCGGTCGTAAAGGTCCGGTGCCAGCACCGGGTAGCCGTTATCGGCGAGGCGCTGGGCGATGCGCGCCTGATCGTCGCTGAAACCGAAGATGTCGTGGATGACGATCACCGCCGCGTTCAGTCCGTTGGCCCGCTCGGGCAGGAACCAGCGGGCACGCATGCGGTGGCCATTGGGCAGGGTTACGTGGGTGTCCTGGGCGCTCATGATCACTCCTTGGCGTGACGCCGTTGTTTTCGCCAAGCCTACCCCACTCCCGCCACCGCGCCAGCCTGTCGGCGAGCTATTGGCCTACACAGCGCAGAGATTCGACCACTCAAGACAATCCATTCACCTACAGAAATCGAGGCAGCCGGATGATTGTGCTGTTCTGCGCTGCAGCCAGATATTGGATCAGGAGGCACATAGCTCCACACCCCATTTGACTATATATAATTTTGTATAAATAATGTCGATGAACGTCCTACGAAAATCGCTAATCTTCGCCGGTCGCTCTTTGGAGAACCTGCGTACTTTTCCAGCCGATGCGCGAAGGGAAGCGGGCCATCAACTGGATCAAGTGCAACGCGGCGACGACCCTGACGATTGGAAACCAATGAAGACGATTGGCCCAGGCGTTCGCGAGATCCGTATCCGATCGTCGGATGGCGCTTTTCGGATTCTCTATGTCGCTGAGTGGGCAGGCCGTGTTCTGGTCTTACATTGTTTCCAAAAGAAGTCCGCGAAAACCAGCCGACACGACATCGCCCTTGCTAGCCGGCGCTATCGACAAGCAATCAGTGGGGTAAATGATGGATGAAAAGACTTTCGACAGCGTTTGGGATGCCATCGAGGATGATCCGGCTACAGCGGAGAATTTAAAGCTCCGTTCCGCGCTAATGATGGCGCTTAAACGTCACATCAAAGCCCAGGGCTGGAGCCAGACCGAGACAGCTCGCCGTCTGGGCGTCACGCAGCCGCGCATCTCGGATTTGATGCGCGGCAAGATTCATTTGTTCAGCCTTGACACCCTGGTCAACCTGGTGGTGGCGGCGGGTTTGCACGTGGAGATGCACGTGGCCGCATGACAAGCCGCCGGGTGGCTTGCGCCACCCTTTCGCGGGCAAGGCCCGCTCCCACAAGGTCAGCCGGTGTTACGCAGGCCGGCGGCGATGCCGGCGATGGTGACCATGAGGGCGCTTTCCAGCACCGGGTCGCTGTCGCGGTCGCGCAGGCGGGCCATCAGTTCGGCCTGCAGCAGGTGCAGCGGGTCGGTGTAGGGGTCACGCACGCGGATCGACCAGCGCATCACCGGGTTGTTGTCGAGCAGGTCTTCGCGGCCGGTGAGCCGGTGCAGGACGTCCACGGTGGAGGCGAGACGCTGGCGCAGAACGTCGCCGAGGCGGGTTTGCTCCGGGTCGTCGGTGAGGCGCTCTTCGTACCAGGCGGCGACGCGCGGGTCGGCTTTGGCGAGCACCATTTCCAGCATGTCCACCACCCCTTGGAAGAACGGCCAGCGTTCCGCCATGTCGCGCACGGCGGCGAGGTCCTCGGGGTCATCCAGCGCGGCTTCCAGGGCCGCGCCGGTGCCCAGCCAGGCGGGCAGCATCAGGCGGATCTGCGTCCAGGCGAACACCCAGGGGATGGCGCGCAGGGATTCGATGCCACCGCCGGTTTTGCGGCGCGCCGGGCGGCTGCCCAGGGCCAGGCGGCTGAGCTCGGTTTCCGGGGTAACGGTGCGCAGGTAGCTGACCAGCGCCGGGTCTTCACGGACCACCTGCCGGTAGCCGGCCACAGACACGTCGGTGAGCTTCTGCATCTGCGCGCGCCACTCGGCGTCCGGTTCGCGGGGCGGCACCAGGGTGGCTTCCAGGGTGGCGGCCACGTACTGCTCCAGGTTGTAGACCGCCACCGAGGGGCGGCCGTATTTGAAGCGGATCACTTCGCCCTGTTCGGTGACGCGGATGCGCCCGGCCACCGAGCCCGGCGGCTGCGACAGCAGCGCCATGCGGGTGGGCGAGCCGCCCCGGGAGATGGAGCCGCCGCGGCCGTGGAACAGGGTCAGCGGCACGCCGTGTGTCTGGAAGGTTTTGGTGAGCGCTTCCTGGGCGCGGAACTGGGCCCAGGCGGCGCCCAGGAAGCCGGCGTCCTTGGCGGAATCCGAATAGCCGATCATCACTTCCTGGCCGTCGATCACTCGCTGCTTGTAGAGCGGAATGTCGAGCAGCGCCGCCATGGTGTCGCCGGCGTTGTCCAGGTCGTCGAGGGTTTCGAACAGCGGCACCACCCGCATCGGCCGGCGCACGCCGGCGATCTTCTGCAGCAGCATCACCGCCAGCACGTCGGAAGACGTCTTGGCCATGGAGATGACGTAGGCGCCCAGGCCTTCCGGGCCCTGCTCGGCGATCACCTGGCAGGTTTCCAGCACCTCGCGGACGTCGCCGTCGCACAGGTCGCTGCGGTAGAAGGCGTCGTCCACCAGCGGCCGGCGGCTTTCCAGCTCGGCGAGCAGGAAGCGCTGTTTCTGGCCCTCGTCCCATTCGCCGTAACCGCCCAGGCCCAGGTAGCGGGTGATGGCGTCCAGGGTGGCGGTGTGGCGGGTGGATTCCTGGCGGATGTCCAGGCACAGCAGCGTGATGCCGAAGCAGTTCAGGCGCCGCAGGCTGTCCTTGAGCTCGCCGTCGGCGATCGCGCCCAGGCCCACCGCGCGCAGGGAGCGGTCCAGCAGTAACAGTTCGTCGAGCAGTTGGCGGCCTTCGGTGAAGCCTTCGCCCTCGGGCACCGGGCGCCCTTCCACCAGCGCCTCCATGCGCCGGCGGGTGATTTTCAGGCGGTCGCGCACGCCGCGCAGCACCACCCGGTAGGGTTCGTGGCTGGGGCCGGTGCGCGCCAGCAGTTCGTCGCTGGCGTTGTGCATGGACAGGTCCGCCAGCAGGTTCTCCACGTCGCGCAGGTAGAGATCGGCGGCCATCCAGCGCGCCAGCAGTAACACTTCGCGGGTGACGGTGGCGGTGACGTTGGGGTTGCCGTCGCGGTCGCCGCCCATCCAGGAGGCGAAGCGGATCGGCACCCAGTCGGCGGGTAAGGCGTCGATGCCGGCCTGGCCCAGTTCCGCCTCGATGTCGCGCATGACCCGGGGCACCGCTCTCCACAGCGATTGCTCGATCACCGCGAAGCCCCACTTGGCTTCGTCCACCGGGGTGGGCCGCTCGCGGCGGATTTCGTCGGTGGCCCAGGCTGACAGGATCAGCTCACGCAGGCGCTGGCGCAGGCCGTGGTGTTCCTCGGCGTTGATGTCCGGGCGGTCCAGCTCGGCCAACAGATCGGCCATCTGGTCGTACTTGCGAATCAGGGTGCGGCGCGTCACCTCGGTGGGGTGGGCGGTGAGCACCAGCTCCACGGACAGCGGCGTCAGGGTCTCGCGGATGCGTTGCGGCTCGACGCCCTTTTGCTTCAGCTCCGCCAGCACCTGACGCAGGCCCTGGTCGGTGTCCGGGTCGCCGGGGTAACGCTCGTGGCGACGGTGCAGGCGCTCACGGTGATGCTGCTCGGCGATGTTGGCGAGATTCAAAAACTGGCTGAACGCACGCGCCACTTCCAGCAAGGTGTCGTCGTCCAGCGGGTCGAGCAGACCGCGCAATCGGGTCAGCTCCATTTCCCCTTCCGAGCGGCTTTCCACCGCCGCCTGGCGGATCGTTTCCACGGTGTCGTACAATCGCTCACCGGATTGCTCGCGGAGCACCGCGCCCAGCTCTTCGCCCAGCAAACGCACATTGTCGCGCAGCGGCGCGTGTTGATCCTGATCCACCGACATCTTCACTCCCGGTATCGTTTTTACAACTTTACACCCGACTGTACCTTTATTCCGTCGGGGAGGTGACGCAACATAGCCCGCATTGCTTTGAGGAACATCGCCACTCATGGAAACTTCTTCGCGCGTGTCCACGGAACAGGGCGTAATCGTACTTCAGTACCTGGCCCGAGCCTTGTTCGCCATCCTGGCGGTGCTCTACTTCAACCATTCCGAAGGCTTCTTCTTCACGGTGCCGGCGGCCACGCCCTGGATTCTGGCCGGCAGTTACCTGGCTCTGCAACTGCTGTTTCTGGTGGCGCGGGTGCCGCACGCCACGATACTGGCGTCCGGCCTGGACCTGGTGATTCTCGGCATCGTGATTCTGCTCGACGGCGGCGAGCCGCCGCCGACCATGGCGCTGCTGTTCCTGGCGGTGCTCAGTAACGGCCTGCTGCACGGGCTGAAGCGTTTTCTGGTGATGCTGGCCGCCGCCGAAGTGGTCCTGGCCATCGTCATGCCGATCCGCATCAGCTACAGCGCCAGCGGCGCGGAAACCGCCGCCTCCGCCAGCCTGTTCCTGCTCGCTGCGCTCACCGTGTGCATGCTCTACTTCGGGCTGATGATCTGGCGCAATCAGGTGCTGTCCCGGCAAGCCGTGGAAACCGCCTGGCGCGACCCGCAGACCGGTTTTATCAGCCGCACCGCGCTGACCAGCACCGCCGGCTGGCTGATCCCGCTGCACGACCGGCTGTCCTCGCCGCTCACCCTGGTGCTGGTCCACCACCCGGACATCAATGCCCTGGCCGAAACCGTCAGCCAGCGGCTGCGCCGCAGCGACGTGATCGCCCGCTACGACGACGACCACCTGGCACTGCTGCTGCCCAGCACCGCCACCGGCGCCGCCGAGCGGGTGCTGGCCGACCTGCGCGAACGCCAGCCCGGCCTGCGCGCCGCCGTGATGACCCTGAACAGCGCCAACGCCGCCCTGGAACAGGTGCTCTACCACCTGCAAACCGCCATGCCCCGCACCCGCGACGACCAGGACCACTGGCTCGCCCACGCCTCGCCGCTCGCCTGAGCGGCACGCCCGTACCTCCTCTCTTCAGGTGGCTATCGCGCCACCTCCAGTTAAGATATTCTTGACGGACATTCGATATATTGATTCCCGATTAATCTCATAAGCTATTGATTTAAAAGATATTTTATTTCATTTTTAAACTTGTCTCAATCCGAAATTGAACTTAACGAGGTCAGGATGCCCTCTTTCAAGCACTTCGATCTGTCTCTGCTGAACCCCTCGTTTGACTCACCGCTGGTGGATGTTCTCAACGAGCTGGAGCACCTGCGGCGACTGCGCCTGGGTGGCACCACACCCTATCCGGTCTTCTTGGAACTGAAGAGGCTCTTTCACATGCTCGAGAGCCTCGGATCGGCCCGTATCGAAGGAAACCACACCACGCTCGCGGATTACGTGGACAGCAAGGTTCAAGGGGCGGCCCCGCCAGGCGAGCAGCTTCGGGAAGTCACCAATATCGAAGAGGCCATGGCCTATATCGATACAACGGTGACGGAGAAGACACCCATCACCGAAATACTGATTCGCGAACTCCATGTCATAACCGTTGAGCAGCTCACGGAAGAAGGCGATAGAACGCCCGGAGCTTACCGTGAGGGCGGTGTGGTAATCGCCGCCTCCGAGCACCTGCCACCGGATGCCATGCAAGTATCCGCTTACATGGAAGAGCTGGTCGGTTTTATCAACAAGGACGACCCACCGAAATACGACCTGATGAAAGTGGCCTTGGCCCACCACCGGTTTGGCTGGGTCCACCCTTTCAGAAACGGCAACGGTCGAGTGGTACGCCTGCTCACCTATGCGCTGCTGATAAAATACGGGTTCGATGTCTCCATGGCAGGCAGGATTCTCAATCCAACAGCGGTATTCTGTAACGACCGTGACCTCTACTACCGCATGTTGGGAGTTGCGGATCGCGGCACGCAAGGGGGCCTCGAACAGTGGTGCACCTATGTGTTGACCGGTGTGCTGGACGAACTCCGCAAGGTAGACCAGTTAACCGATTACGGCTTCCTCAAGGAACGAATCCTTTACCCTGCCTTGAACCATGCCAAAGATCGGCAACTGATAACCACTCAGGAAAGAAACATCTTGTCGCTCGCGGTACAGAACGGCGTCATCAAATCCGCCGATCTGGTACCGGCCATGCCAAAGTTAAAAGCCGCCCAAAGGACGTATCAGATTCGTCGACTGGTCAACAGCGGCATGCTGCGTCCTATCGCTGAAAACGCCCGGCAATACACTGTCGGCTTCACCAACAACTACCTGATCCGCGGCGTCATTCAGGCCCTCGCCGACGAGGGCTACATCCCCTCCACCCTGAGCGGCCCCACCTGATCGGTAAAAAAGCACGGCCGTTTGTTGTATTAACGAAACGGTAACGGTTTGATCACGCACCACCCACGCTTAAGCGGTATGCTCGTGTAAAAGGGTTGGATCCGAGGAATAACCATGGTTCGCAGGTTGATCACCCACGCGGCGTTGCCCGCGCTTCTATTGCTGGGCGCCGCCGCCGGGGCCCAGGAAGCTTCACCACGTATTATCGGTGGTGAGGATGCCACCGGGGACTGGCCCTGGGCGGCGCGAATTGTCATCGACGACCCGATCGGCGGACTCTGTTCCGGCTCGTTGCTGAGCCCCCGCTGGGTGGTTACGGCGGCGCACTGCTTTTACGATGGTGACGGCGCCGACGCCCCGCAGGCGCCCTCCGGCACCCAAGTGCGGGTGGAAATCGGCAGCCAGCCAACGGGCAGCCCGGCCAACTCCGTCTACGTCGCCGACAGCTTCCATGTGCACCCCGGCTACAGCAACGCCTTCCTGGTCAACGACATCGCGCTGATCAAGCTGCCCGCCAGCGCGGCAACCCAGGCCCCCGGCGTGCTACCCAGCCTGGCCAGCGACGACGCCATGAACGCCCTGCTGGGCCTGGACGGCGCCGGTCGCGATGAAGCTGTCACTGCCATAGGTTGGGGCGTCACCCAGCCCGACAGCACCGCCCCCACCGACACCCTGCAGGAGGCAGCGCTGGATTACGTTCCCTTCAGCACTTGCGACAGCGCCTGGAACGGGCAATTGGACGGCAACGTGATGCTCTGCGCCACCGAGCTAAACCCTGGCTCCGGCCCGGACCAGGACACCTGCTTCGGCGACAGCGGCGGCCCGCTATTCCTCAGCGGCGAACCGGATCCCTTCATCGTTGGTATCACCAGTTTCGGGGAATCCCGCTGCACGAGCCCGCGCCCCACGGTCTACAGCCGGGTGCTGGGTCTCATCGACTTCGTGGAAAACGAGAGCGCCGCGCAAACGCCCGTTCTGGTGGACATGGCGCTGGACACTGAAGGCAAAGACCGGCTGTACGGCGCGCCGGGCGCGTCCCTGAATTACAATGCCAACCTCGGCAACGATAGCCTGAACAACGGCGCCACCACGGTGCGCCTGTTCGGCGACAGCGATAGTGGCAACGTCACCGTGGCCGTGAACGGCAACGATTGCGCACTGGGAGCCTGCTACAGCCAGCCCAGCGCGGCGCCGGGCACCAATACCTCGCTGACTGTGACCGCAGACCAGACCATTGCCGGCGAAGGACAGGCGGTGGTCGCTCTGGAGGTTACCCAGGATCAGGACGATTACCGCCTTAGGACCAGCCGGACGGAAACCACCATGATCTTCTCCAACCGTCCTGATCTAGCGGTGGAAGGGGAGCTCCTGAGCATCACCCATAATGCTGACGGGTCCGGCGAGGCCCAGGTTCGGGTCACTGCCCGCAATCTATCCATCAATAACGCCAGCGCGGTCTATGTGGAAACCGTCCTACCCGACGGGACCACCGTGTCCAATGCCAGCAACGAGGTGATCTGCGATCCGGATTGCGATCTCGGCGCGCTGGGCGCCGAACAGAGCCTGAGTTTCACACTAACTCTGAATAGTGACTCACCGCGCAATGGGCAGGCGGTGCTGTCCATCCTGGAAGATCCGGGCGGTGATTTCCCTAAAGACAACAACGAGGACCGGGTCGCGCTCAACTATCCCACCCAGACCACCTCCAGCAGCGATGAAGGTGGGGGCGGTGGGGGCGGCGGCGCGCTGGGCACCCTGCTGGCGCTGATCGCCCTCGCCGGCCTGCGCCGGCGGCACTAGCCTTGTGGGAGCGGGCCTTGCCCGCGAAAGGCCGGCAAAGCCGGCCGGCAGGATCCCAGAAGCTCTTCTAACAGCAGCAAAAAAAGCGTTTCTGGAATCCTGCCGGCAAGCAAAGCTTGCCTTTCGCGGGCGGGGCCCGCTCCCACAAGAGCCGCCGCTTTAGTGGTGGAACAGGCGCTCGAGGTAGGCGAACAGGTAATCGGCGTCGGTGAGCGGGGCGCGGTAGCCCAGGTGGCCGTCGGGGCGCATCAGCCATAGCCGGCTGCCGGGGCCGAAGGCCTGCTCGAATTCGCCGTCGTGGTCGCGCCAAAGGTGGGCGCGGCCGGCGCCGGTGTCGGTGCGGTCCAGCTCGAAGCCGTCACGGCTGATCACGGTGACGCGCAATTCATTCAGGTATTCGTCCGGCAGCCGCGACAGCAGCGCGTGCAGGATTACCCGGGCGCGGTGGTCCGGCTCGCCGCCCAGCTGCAGCAGCAGATGGTGCACCGGCTGGCGCAGCAGCGCCTGAACGCGGCGCGGCGAGCCGTCGCGCTGCGACTGCAGGCGGGCGTCCGGCACCCGGTCGCCGGGCAGCGGCCCCTGGTGGCGCCAGCCCAGGTCGGCGTCCGGCCCGGCGTCGACCAGCGGTGAATGCCGGTAGTGCACGTCCAGCTGGCTGGCGCGGCGCACCAGGCGCCGGCCCAGTTGCGGGCGGTTGCCGGCCAGGCGCAACAGCGAATCACGGGCGCCGCGCAGTACCTTGGCGCGCACGAAGGACGCCCGGGACAGGGCGTCCACGCCGCGCAGCATGTCCTCGGCCACCGGCCGCCGCTCACGCTGATAGCTGTCCAGCAGCGCGCCGCCGCCGTGCCCACGGCAAAACAGCACCAGCTTCCAGGCCAGATTGAAGGCGTCGGCGATGCCGGTGTTCATGCCCTGGGCGCCCAGCGGGCTCTGCACGTGGCAGGCGTCGCCGGCGAGCAGAATGCGGTTGCGCCGGTAGTGGCTGACCAGCCGGCGCTGGATGGTGAAGCGGCTCAGCCAGCGCGGTTCACCGGGCATCGGTGCCTGGTCGCCCAGGGCCTCGCGGATGCGCTGATGGAACAGCGCCATATCCGGCTCGGCCTCGTCGCCCTCTTCATTCTCTTCACTCTGTTCGCCGGGTTCTTCGGTGACCACCAGGCGCCAGCCATCGCCGGGCATGGGGATGGCGATCAGGTTGCCGTCGGCGAGCAGAAAGCCGTGGAAGGCGTCGTTTTCCAGGTCCGGGGCCCAGTCCACGTCGGCGAGCAGAAAGCGTTCCTGGTAGTCGTTGCCGGCGAACGGCAACCCCAGCTTTTCGCGGACCCGGGAGTGCGCGCCATCGGCGCCGACCAGCAGTTCGGTCCGCAGGTGGCGCTCTTCGCCGCGCGAGTGCTCTTCACTGCGCTGTGGCTCTCCATTGCGCTGTAGCACCGTGGCGCGCACGCCGGAGCCGTCCTGCTGAACGTCGAGCAGCTCGGTGTTCCACCACAGTTCGCCGCCGAGGCTGCGGAAGCGCTCTTCCAGCACCGCTTCGATGCGCGGCTGGGGGCAACACAGCAGCTGCGGGAACGGCGACGGCAGCTCGCCCATGGGCAGGCTCAGCAGCGCGCCCTTGTCGCGGCCCTTGTCGCCGTAGACGTGGATCGCCTCGAACGCGAGGGACTGACGGCGCACCGCGTCGAGCACGCCCATGGCGTCGAAGATCTCCTGGCTGCGCGCGTGCAGGCCCAGCGCCCGCGACCAGGGCAGCCGGCCGGGCAGTTTGTCGATCACCCGGCACGGCACGCCGCCGCGCAGCAGGTTGATACCCAGGGTCAGGCCGGTGGGGCCGGCGCCGACAATCAATACTTTGGGGGCGTTGGATCCCGTGATCATGGTCGTGGTGCTACCATAGGTGTTTCATCTCCTGTGCCCTGCCAGTGGAGCCGCGAACCGCCGTGAGCCGCAAAATCATCCACGTGGACTGCGACTGTTTCTACGCCGCCGTGGAGGTGCGTGACGACCCGCGTCTGCGTGGCCGGCCGGTGGCGGTGGGCGGCGACCCGCAACGGCGCGGCGTGATCGCCACCTGCAATTATCCGGCCCGCGAGTTCGGCGTGCGCAGCGCCATGGCCTCGTCCCAGGCCCTGCGGCTGTGTCCCGAGCTGGTGATTCTACCGCCTGACTTCGATAAATACCGGCGCGTGTCCGGACAAATTCAGGACATTTTTCGTACCTTTACCAATATCATCGAGCCGCTGTCCCTGGACGAGGCCTTTCTCGACGTCACCGAGAGCCCGCTGCACGCCAACAGCGCCACGCGTATCGCCGAGGCGATCCGCCGCAAGGTGCGCGAGACGGTCAACATCACTGTCTCCGCCGGGGTGGCGCCGAACAAGTTCCTGGCCAAGGTGGCCAGCGACTGGCGCAAGCCCGACGGGCTGTTCGTGATCACCCCGGATCAGGTCGCCGGCTTCGTCGCCGAGCTGCCGGTGAAACGCATTTCCGGCGTCGGCCGGGTCACCGAGGATAAGCTCACCGCGCTGGGCATCAAGACCTGCGGCGATCTGCAAAACCTGCCCCGCCTGGAGCTGGCCAATCATTTCGGCAGCTTCGGGGAACGGCTCTACCATCTGGCGCGGGGCGAGGACGACCGGCCGGTGCAGACCAGCCGCCGCCGCAAATCGGTGAGCGTGGAGAAGACCTACCACGAGGACAAACAGACGCTGACTCACTGGCTGCAGGAGCTGGACGACCTGATGGAACGGCTGGAACGACGTGTGGACCGGCTGGACGCAAACTACATCGTGCAGGGCCTGACCGTGAAGGTGCGCTACAACGATTTCCGCATCGTCAGCGCCGACCAGAGCGGCGAGCACCTGGACCGGGAGGTGTTCGAGCGGCTGCTCACCCAGCTCTGGGAGCGCCACCCGGCGCCGGCGCGGCTGCTGGGCATCGGCCTGCGGCTGCGCGACCTGAAATCACCCCGCCAGCCGGACCTGTTCCCCGAGGAACGGGAACGCGCCCTGCGCGACCGGCGTCAGTGACCTCACACCGCCGCGAGGGCGGGACGGGTCGGGGCCTGAAGGCGGGCGTACAGGGACGCGGGCACCATTTCGGCCATGATCTCGCGGCCGCGCCGGGCCACCGGTTCGATCTGGGACGCCAGGTACTCTTCCAGTATCCGCACACAGTCGGCGCAGTGCGCCAGGGACTCCGGGGCCGGGTGCTGGTTCAGTTCACGTACCGCCTGGTCCAAGTCATTCAAGTATTTGAGCAGCATGCCGCACTCCAGGATTGGCTCACACTCGCGGGTAGGCTAGGCGCCGGGCGTGACGGTTCGGTGACAACGCTCACCGGACGTCGACGCGGGCCTGACCTGAAGGCTCTATAGTGGCCTACTCCGGCCCGGCGCGCATCGTCACGCCACCTCCACGGCGATGAAATGATGTAAAAAATTTAAACCGATACAGGATACGGGATACAGGAGGAAGGCGAAGCCCGGCGCCATCCCCTGTATCCTGCATCCTGTATCTTGAATCCTCCTAAGTATGGGAATGTGCATGACCGCTACGGTATCGACCATCGTCGCCCCCGAGGGCAGCCTGGAAGTTCTCAGCCAACAGGAAGTGGAGCGCCTGCGCGACACCTCCTCCAAGGGCCTGCACGAGCTGTTGCGCCGCTGCGCCCTGGCGGTGCTCAACGCCGGCACCCCCACCGACGACAGCCGCCAGGTGCTGGAGACCTACAAGGATTTCGACATCCAGGTGATCCAGGAAGACCGCGGCATGATGCTCAAGCTGGATAACGCCCCGGCCGGGGCGTTCGTGGACGGGCGCATGATTCGCGGTATCCGCGAGCACCTGTCGGCGGTGCTGCGGGACATCGTCTACGTGGCCAACGAAATCCAGCACGGCGGCCGCTTCGACCTGGACGACAGCACCGGCATTTCCAACGCGGTGTTCCACATCCTGCGTAACGCCGGGGTGCTGCACGCTGGCGAGCTGCCGAATCTGGTGGTGTGCTGGGGCGGGCATTCGATTTCCCGGGAAGAGTACGACTACGCCAAGAGCGTCGGCTACCAGCTGGGGCTGCGCGAGCTGGACATCTGCACCGGCTGCGGGCCCGGCGCCATGAAGGGGCCGATGAAAGGCGCCCATGTGGCACACGCCAAGCAGCGCCGCCGCCAGGGCCGCTACCTGGGTATTTCCGAGCCGGGCATCATCGCCGCCGAAGCGCCCAACCCGATCGTCAACGAGCTGGTGATCATGCCGGACATCGAGAAGCGCCTGGAGGCGTTTCTGCGCGTGGCCCACGGCATCATCGTGTTCCCCGGCGGCGTCGGCACCACCGAGGAAATCCTCTATCTGCTGGGGGTGCTGCTGCATCCGGCCAACCAGGACATCCCGCTGCCGGTGGTGTTCACCGGCCCGGCGGACAGCGCCGACTACTTCCGCCAGGTGGACACCTTCATCCGCTATGCGCTGGGCGACGATGCCGCCAAGCGTTACCGGATCATCGTCGACGACCCGGAAGCGGTGGCCCTGGCCATGCGTGACGGCGTACGTGACCTGACCGAGTTCCGCCGCGAGCACGACGACGCCTTCTACTACAACTGGCGTCTCACCGTCCCCGATGACTTCCAGCGGCCGTTCGAACCCACCCACGAGGCCATGGCCGCGCTGGCGCTGCGCACCGACCTACCGGTGTACGATCTGGCCGCCAACCTGCGGCGGGCGTTTTCCGGCATCGTCGCCGGCAACGTGAAAGAGGCGGGCATCCGCGCCATCGAGGAACACGGCCCCTACCGGCTTACCGCCGAAAAGGGCCTGATGGCGCAGATGGATGTGCTGTTGCAGTCGTTCGTGGCGCAGAGCCGCATGAAGCTGCCCGGCAGCCACTACGAGCCCTGCTATCGCCTGGAAGGTTAACGCGGCTGCATGCGGATGCCGCCGTCCAAGCGGATGGTCTCGCCGTTGAGGAAGGTGTTCTCCACCATGTGGCAGACCATGGCGGCGTATTCCGGCGGGTTGCCGAGACGCTTGGGAAACTGGGTCATTTCGATCAGCGGCATTTTCACCTTGTCCGGGGCGGCGTTCATCAACGGCGTGTTGAAGATGCCCGGGGCGATGGTGTTGCAGCGGATACCCAGCGGCGCCAGGTCGCGGGCGATGGGCAGGGTCATGCCGACCACGCCGCCCTTGGTGGCGGCGTAGGCCACCTGGCCCACCTGGCCGTCGAACGCGGCCACGGACGCGGTGTTGACGATCAGGCCGCGCTCGTTGTCCTCGCCGGGCTCGTTCTCGGCCATTACCGCCGCCGCCAGACGCACCACGTTGAAGGTGCCGATCAGGTTGATCTGCACCACCATGTTGAACACTCCCAGGTCGTGGGGCTTGTTCTCGCGGCCCACGGTCTTCATCGCCGAGCCCACGCCGGCGCAGTTCACGCACACGTGGATGGCGCCGAACTTTTCCTTGGTGGCGTTGATGGCCGCCTGCACCGAGGCTTCATCGGTCACGTCGGTCTGCACGAAGGCGGCGTTCTCGCCCAGTTCGGCGGCCACTTCCGGGCCCTTCTTCTCATCACGGTCGAGGATCATCACCTTGCCGCCCTTGGCGATGATCGCTTCGGCGGTGGCCTGACCGAGGCCCGAGGCCCCACCGGTAATCACGGCGACTTTACCTTGGATGTTCATACTGTCTCCTTGTGTAAAACTTGAGTATAACCACGCAAACCCGGGGCTACATTGTTGCTTCCGCTCAGGGAGATACGCATTCTTGTTAATGAAGAGCGAGAGGGAACCCCCTATGAGCCAGCCAGAGACGCAACCACGGCATGCCGGCCTGGCCCGGCGCCTGGCCGACACCCGCGCGTTCAGCGAGACCCTGTGCGAGCCGCTCACCGCCGAGGACATGGGCCTGCAGGCCTGTCCGGAAGTCAGCCCGCCGCGCTGGCACCTGGCTCACACCACCTGGTTTTTCGAGACCTTTATCCTCAAGCCTTTCGCGCCCGGCTACAAACCCTCCGACGAGCGCTTCGAATATTTATTCAACAGCTACTACAACGGCGTCGGCGAACAGTACCCGCGCCCCCAGCGGCACCTGCTGTCGCGGCCGGGCAATGAAGCGGTGCGCGCCTGGCGGGCCAGCGTGGACGAGGCCCTGCAGACCCTGCTCGCCGGGCCGGACGTGGACCATCAGGTGGCCGACCTGGTGGCGCTGGGCATCGAGCACGAGCAACAGCACCAGGAACTGCTGGTCACCGACCTCAAGTTCAGTTTCTCGCACAATCCGCTGGCGCCGGTGTATCTGCCCCGCCAGGACAGCGACGCCCGGGCAGCGCCGCTGCGCTGGCACGAATACCCGGGCGGCCTCACCGAAATCGGCGCCGACCCCGCCGACGGCTTCTGCTTCGACAACGAAACACCCCGCCACCGCCAGTGGCTGGAACCGTTCGCCCTGGCCAGCCGCCCGGCCACCTGCGGCGAATACCTGGCCTTTATCGAGGACGGCGGCTACCAACGCCCGGAGTTGTGGCTGTCCGACGGCTGGGCCTGGCTCAAGGAACAGGGCGCCCGCGCCCCGCTCTACTGGGATCTGGACGGCGACACGCCGGCCTGCTACACCCTGGCCGGCCGTCAGCCGGTGAACCCCGAAGAACCGGTCGCCCATCTGAATTACTACGAGGCCGATGCGTTCGCCCGCTGGAGCGGCAAGCGCCTGCCCACGGAAGCGGAGTGGGAACACGCCGCCGCACAACAGCCGGTGCCCGCCGGGCCGGACGGCGGCTTCGTCGACAACCGGCGCTTCCACCCGGGGGTGGCCGGCGCCGACAACGAGGGCCCGGCGCAGCTGTTCGGCGATGTCTGGGAATGGACCGCCAGCGCCTACCTGCCCTACCCCGGCTTCGCGGCCGCCGCCGGCGCCGTGGGCGAGTACAACGGCAAGTTCATGTGCAACCAGATGGTGCTGCGCGGCGGCTCCTGCGCCAGCGCGCCGGGCCATTTACGCGCCAGCTACCGCAACTTTTTCTACCCTCATCTGCGCTGGCAGTTCAGCGGCGTACGTCTGGCACAAAGCATGGAGGCAAGCCGTGCCCCGACCCCAACAATTATTGCCTAACCTGACCTTCCTGGACCTGCGCCCGCCGGTGGCGGACGCGGCCCGGGAAGTGGCCGCGTCGCTGTCGGCGGCGCGCCCCACCCTGGACCCGAAGTACTTTTACGATGAGCGCGGCTCGTCGTTGTTCGACGCCATCACCCGCACGCCGGAGTATTACCCCACCCGCACCGAGGCGGCGCTGCTGCGCGAGCACGCCGCCGGCATGGCCGCGCAACTGGGCGATGATCTGGTGATCGCCGAGCCCGGCGCCGGCGGCTGCGAGAAGGTGCGCATTCTGCTCGATCAGTGGCGCCCCTACGGCTACATGCCGCTGGAAATTTCCCGGGAGTGCCTGCTCGACGCCAGCCACGCGCTGGCCGGTGCCTACCCCTCGGTGCGCTTCGACGCGGTGTGCGCGGACTATTCCCAGGCGCTGGACTTCCCCGCCGACCTGCCCGGCTACCCCACGGACGTGCCCCGGCTGGTGTTTTTCCCCGGCTCCACCATCGGCAATTTCGAGCCCGCCGCCCGCGCCGATTTCCTGGCCGGCCTGCGCCGCCTGGCCGGCGACGACGGCTACCTGCTGATCGGCGCCGACCTGCAAAAGGACCCGGCCCGGCTTAACGCCGCCTACAACGACAGCGCCGGCCACACCGCCGCCTTCAACCTCAATGCCCTGGCGCACCTCAATGCGCGGCTGGAATGCGGCTTCGACGTCTCCGCCTTCGAGCACCGGGCGTTCTACAACGAAACGCTGGGGCGCATCGAAATGCACCTGGAGTGCAAAAAAGCGCAATCCATACGGATCAACGGCCACACCATCGAATTGGCGCCCGGCAGTCGCATTCACACCGAAAACTCCTATAAATTCACGGTGGAGACCTTCACCCGGGAGCTGAGCGACGCCGGCTTCGCGCCGCTATCCAGCTGGGTGGACGACGAAGGCCTGTTCAGTATTCATCTGGCGAAGGCGGTCTGACGGCCGCTGACAGGGGGTCACGGCGCCATGTAGCGGGGCCCGCCGTATCCTGTATCCTGTATTCTGTTTCGCGTTGGCCGCTGGCGAACGCCCTGGGGAAGGAAAACACCAATGCTGGAATTGATCAGCGCCGCCCGGCGCCGCAAACGCACGCCCACCTATTCGTTGTTCGATGTGGTGTCCATGGAATTCCGGGTGGGTTTGCTGGACATCGATCTCAACATGCACCTGAACAACGGCAAGTACACCAAGATCATGGACCGTTGCCGGCTGGAGCACGCGGTGGTCACCGGCTTGCTCAACCGCATGATCGAGGCCCGCGCCAGCGCCGTGGTGGCCAACAGCGAAATCGCCTATGTCCGCGAGCTGCGCCCCTACCAGCGTTTCATGGTGCACACCCGCATCCTCGGCTGGGACGACAAGTACACCTACTACGACCAGCGCTTCGACTCGCAGCGCAAACTGCACACCCACGCCCTGCTGCGTCTGGCGCACATGTACGGCGGCAAGACCATCAGCCCCCAGGCGTTCCAGGAGATGACCGGCCTGAACAAGGTGTCGCCGCCGCTGCCCGCCTATGTGCAGGACTGGAAAACCCTGCTGCAGAGCAAGAAGCGGCTTACCGAAACCGACCCGGAGCCGGCACGGGATATTCCCTGAGGGTTCACACAACCCGGAGCGCTTGCGTTACAATCCCGGTATGTCCAAACCCCGCATCGGCACCCCCTGCATCGGCGTTTGTTCCACCGTCTTCGGCGACACCGTCTGTCGCGGCTGCCGCCGCTTCAGCCACGAAGTGGTGGACTGGAACGCCTACTCCGACGAGCAGAAACGCATCGTCTGGGAGCGTCTCGACGAGCTTCTGGGCCTGGTGGTGAGCAACTACTTCGAAGTGGTCGACGCCGACGCCCTGGCCAGCCAGCTCGACTACCAGAACCTGCGCTACCAGACCCAGCTTTCCCCCACCGGCTGGGTGCCGGAGCTGCTCAAGGCCGCCGGCCGCCAGCGCATCGACTACCGGGTATTCGGCCTGGAGCCCCTGCCCGCCGCCGAAGGGATGGCGCCGCGCGAGCTCTATGACTTGATCAGCAAGGAATGCCACGCCCTCAACCAGGCCCACTACGACCGCTCCTTCGCGCGCCCGGTGGGCAGCACCGGCGAGCTGGTGATGCAGGCGGCCCGGGAGAAAGGACTGATCAATGACCTTCAAGAATAAAACCATCGTACTCACCGGTGCCTCCAGCGGCATCGGCGAGGAAGCGGCCAAACAGCTGGCCGCACGCGGCGCCCGACTGTGCCTGGTGGCGCGCCGGGAACAGGAACTGGAACGGGTGCAGGACGACATCCACCGCAAAGGCGGCCGGGCCTGGATCTACCCCACCGACCTGACCAACGCGGACAGCATCACCACCAGCCTGGACGCCATCCTGCATGAGCATCCGCGGGTGGACGCCCTGGTCAACAACGCCGCCCACTCGATCCGCCGCCCCATCCTCGAGGCGCTGGACCGCATCCACGACTACGAGCGCACCATGCAGCTCAACTACATCGGCGCGGTGCGCATGACCATGGGGCTGATACCGCGCTTCCTGGAGCAAGGCCGCGGCCAGGTGGTGAACGCCTCCACCCTGTCCGCCCAGGTGCCGATTCCGCTGTTCTCCGCCTACCTGGCCAGCAAGGCGGCGCTGGATTCGTACTCCCGCTCGCTCAACGCGGAGCTCGGCCACAAGGGCATCCAGGCCACCATGGTCTACTTCCCCATGGTGCGCACGCCGATGTCCAACCGCACGGAAATCTACAAGCACATGCGCATGATGAGCGTGGAAGACGCCGCCGGCTGGATCATCAAGGCCCTGCGCGACCGCCCCGCCCGCGTCGGCAAACCCCTGGGCACCCTCGGCAGCCTGGTGCTCGCCGCCGCGCCCGGCCCGGCGGTGAAACTCACCCAACCGTTCTTCCGCCGCATGGACAAGAACCTGAAGGCCAAACTCAAGAAGAAATAGCAGGGGCTTGTGGGAGCAGGCCCCTGTGGGAGCGGGCCCGGCCCGCGAAAGGGTGGCGCCAGCCACCCGGCAAGTTTCTTACCGATACAAACGCCGATCACGCCCCACCCGATCCATAGCCTCATCGGTTTCCTTCCGCATCCGCAGCAACTTACGCCCCTGCGCCAGCGCCCGCTCGCGGGCCCGGCCGGTCATTTCATAGGCGTGCTTGTAGCTGCCGGGCGGACGATGGCATTCGACGTGCGTCTTGGAGCGCTCGTAGTCATCGCAAAGAGAAGCGTACTTGGCGACTCGCCGTTCCAACGCGGTATCCGCCGTGGCGAGCGTCGGGGAGAAAAACAGAAAGGCTGAGAGCAGGACTGTCCCTGTTGGTATCTTCATTTTTCCATCCTTGGAAACAGATTGTAGAAAGACTGGTGCGCCAGGAGGGACTTGAACCCCCACACCTTGCGGCATCAGGACCTAAACCTGACGTGTCTACCAATTCCACCACTGGCGCAAGCGGCGGCATTATAGCAGCGACCGGTCGGGTTAGCGAAGCGTAACCCGACCGTGGGCGTTACTGCTCCAGCCGGTCCAGCCGGTTGTTGACCTGGATGCGGTACTGGTCGAACGCCTTGATGGCGGCGTCGATGTCGTCCAGCCGCTGGTCGAGCTGCTCGGAGCTGCCGGCGCTGCTCTTTAATTGCGCGATGGCGTCCTTCTGGCTCTGGTTCTGCTGCTCGAGCTGCTTGACGGTGTCCACCACCACATCCACCTGGGTTTCCAGCTGGTTGATCTGGGTGCGCCACTGCGAGCTGCTTTCGTTGACCGCTTTAACGGCGCTGTCGATCTGCGTTTTCAGCTCGCCGATCTGGCTCTGGGTGTTCTTGATGCTCTGGTCGTAGCCGCTGACGGTTTTCTTGAGGCCGGCCAGGGCACTGTCGTTGCTCTTGAGGGAATCGCGCAGGCTCTGCACCGTTTTCTGGTTTTCCTGGATCCACTCCTTGTTACGCTTGTTGCTGACGTCCCAGAGTTTGCGGATCTCATCTTCGTTTTTGTCGATGGCCTTGTTCTGGTTGTCCAGGGTCTCGCGCAATTTGCCGGCGGACTGGTCCAGGGACTCGTCGGTGGCCGACAGGCGTGCCTGCAGGTTTTCCAGCTGCTCGGAGGACATGCCCATGCGGGTTTCCATCTGGCCCTGCAGCTGGGTGATCTCCCGGTAGAAGTAAGCACACGCTACGGCCAGTGCCACCGCCAGCACCAGGGTGAGAAAGATCCAGCCGCCGTTGCCGCCACCGCTGCGCGGGGGCGCCTGGCGCGGCGGTGGGGTGCGGCCCCCGCCTTTGCCCCGGTCGCCGCCGTTACCGCCCTGGGGCGGCGGGGCGCTGGCGCGCTGCCGGCGCGGCTCGTCCACGGATACGTCGTCGATATCACCCAGCTTGACGTCTCGCTCTCGAGTCATGGGGAAACCCTGTCCTGTCCGATGCGGGAAAACACCTATCTTACCCGTCCGCCGTCATTGGCGCACAGAGGTGTGGCTTGGTGTGCGGGAAAACAGAGAAAGTTCCGGGGGAAGGCGGTTTGCGGGGGGTAGGCTTGTGGGAGCGAAATTAGTGGGAGCGGGCCTTGCCCGCGAAAGGGAGCGAAGCTCCCGGCAGGATTCCAGAGGCATGCCTAACGGCAGCACAAACAACGTCTCTGGTATCCTGCCGGCCGGCTTTGCCGGCCTTTCGCTTGCAGGCAAGCTCCCACAATCGCGTCCTACAAGAGCTTCACTTAGGCGAAGTTCTTGGCGGCGAAGTCCCAGTTGATCAGGTTCCAGATGGATTCCAGATACTTGGGACGGGCATTGCGGTAGTCGATGTAGTAGGCGTGCTCCCACACGTCCACGGTGAACAGCGGCGTCTGGCCGTTGCCGTGGGCGATCGGGGTGTCGGCGTCGTCGGTGTTGACGATGTCCACGCCGCCGTCGGAGGTTTTCACCAGCCAGGTCCAGCCGGAGCCGAAGTTGCCGGCCGCCTTGGCGTTGAACTCTTCCTTGAACTTATCGAAAGAGCCGAACTTCTTGGTGATCGCTTCGCCCAGTGCACCGGACGGCTCGCCGCCGCCGTTGGGGCTCAGGCTGTTCCAGTAGAAGGTGTGGTTCCAGACCTGCGCGGCCTGGTTGAACAGACCACCCTTGGCGCTCTGGATGATCTCTTCCAGGGATTTGCCTTCGTCGTCGGTCCCTTTGATCAGATCGTTGAGCTTGGTGACGTACGCGTTGTGATGCTTACCGTGATGATACTCGAGCGTCTCTTTGGAGATGTGCGGTTCAAGAGCGTCTTTCTCGAAAGGAAGCGGCGGAAGTTCAAAAGCCATAGTCAATTCCCCTGACTGTTGTCGAATTGCTATTCGGACGAAAAAATTACCGAAGCATCATAACAAGCCGCCTGTCGACGAACCACCGCGTAAAAGGCGGTGAGCGCTCGCACGGCGCTTGTTGAGAATGATTACTTTTTCGGAAAAGTCCGAGCCCGTTGCCCTCTCTCACTTGGGGACGAGTACGGTGATCTCAAGTACAATACGCCCGTTTTTTACAACTGTAGGAGCGGGCCTTGCCCGCGAAAGGGAGCGAAGCTCCCGGCAGGATTCCAGAGACCTCTGAAAGCGGAGCAAAAGCATGTCCGAGAACAACATCGTCATCCTCAACGGTGCGCGCACCGCCATGGGCAGTTTCCAGGGTTCGCTGGCGCCGATGAGCGCGCCGCAACTGGGCGGCGCCTGTATCCGCGAAGCGGTGGCCCGCGCCGGCCTGCAGGCGGCCGATGTGGAAGACGTGGTGATGGGCTGCGTGCTGCCCGCCGGCCTCAAGCAGGGCCCGGCCCGCCAGGCCATGCGTCTGGCCGGCCTGCCGGACAGTACCGGCGCCACCACCATCAACAAGCTGTGCGGCTCGGGCATGCGCGCCACCATGTTCTGCCACGACATGATCAAGGCCGGCAGCCACGACATCGTGGTCAGCGGCGGCATGGAATCCATGAGCAACGCGCCCTACATCCTCGACAAGGCGCGAGGCGGCTACCGCATGGGCCACGGTCAGGTGGCGGATCATATGTTCCTGGACGGCCTGGAAGACGCGGAAACCGGCCGCCTGATGGGCGCCTTCGCCCAGGACGTGGCGGATCAGCGCGGCATCGGCCGCGAGCAGATGGACAACTTCGCCATCGAGTCCCTCAAGCGCGCCCAGGCCGCCATCGACAACGGCTGGTTCGCCGACGAGATCGTGCCGGTGACGGTGAAAACCCGCAAAGGCGAGACCGTGGTGGACACCGACGAGCAGCCCGGCAACGCCAATATCGACAAGATCCCCGGCCTCAAGCCGGCGTTCAAGAAGGACGGCACGGTCACCGCCGCCAACGCCAGCTCGATCTCCGACGGCGCCTCCGCGCTGGTGCTGGCCCGCGAGAGCGTGGCCCAGCAGCGCGGCCTGCAACCGCTGGCGCGGATTCTCGGCCACGCCACCAACAGCCGCCACCCCAGCGAGTTCACCGTGGCTCCGATCGGCGCCACCGAGAAGCTGCTGAAGAAAGTGGGCTGGAGCGTGGACGACGTGGATCTGTTCGAGATCAACGAAGCCTTCGCCATGGTGGCGATGATGCCGATGCTGGACCTGGGCATCCCCCACGAGAAGCTCAACATCCACGGCGGCGCCTGCGCCCTGGGCCACCCGATCGGCTCCACCGGCTCGCGCATCATCCTGACGCTGATCCACGCGCTCAAGCGCACCGGCGGCAAGCGCGGCGTGGCCAGCCTGTGCATCGGCGGCGGCGAAGCCACCGCCGTGGCGGTGGAGTTGCTCTAATCCACTCTGTGGCAACGAGCTTTGTGGGAGCTTGCCTGCAAGCGAAAGGCCGGCAAAGCCGGCCGGCAGGATACCAGAGACGCTGTTTGTGCCGCCGTTAGAAGCCCTCTAAGAAAGGGCTCTGGTATCCTGCCGGGAGCTACGCTCCCTTTCGCGGGCGGGGCCCGCTCCCACAAGGCCCGCTCCCAAAAGGTATTGGCGCCGGTAATATCCGGTTGCAACATCAACCCCGCTGACCGATACGCAAAGCGGGCCGAGGCGCCTAGAATTGACCGTTCAGTCACGTTCTGGGGAGTCCTATGCCCGCCCTGCCCGTCATCACCGCCGTCGGCGGCATTAACGCCGCCGGCCGCACCTCCATGCACCACGGCTTCCACCGCCTGGTGTTCGATGCTCTGGATGACGCCGGCCGACGGCGAACCCTGGATGCCCTGGGCGCCCTTAACGGGGTGCACAGCGAAACGGCCCTGCTTAACGGCACCCTGATCCGGGCGTTGCCGGACGCGGCGCGCCTGAACATGGCGGTCAACGGCCACAGCGACGGCCCGCTGACGCTGGAAATGCGCAACCTGGACCTGCCCGACCCGCTGCCCACCGGCTGGCGGGTGGAGCCGATCAACCGCCAGCGCAGCCGCGTCACCCTCCCCGCCGGCGCCGACCTGCGCGTGCCCACCGACATCGCCCGCCGGGTGAGCGCCGCCGGCCAGTTGCCGGACGGCTTCGATCCGGGCGCCCTGTACGCCTCGCGCAACCACCCGCGCGCCCTGCAGATGGCGGTCTACGGCGTCAGCGACGCCTTCGGCATGCTCGGTATTCCCTGGGACAGCCTGCGCGGGCGGCTGGCCCCGGATGAGGTGGCGGTGTACGCCTCCAACGCCATGGCCCAGCTCGACGACAACGGCCTGGGCGGCATGATGCGCGCCCCGGCCCTGGGCCACCGCACCACCTCCAAGCAGTGCCCGCTGGGCCTGGGCGAGATGACCGCCGACTTCATCAACGCCTATGTGCTGCGCAGCGCCGGCTCCACCGGCGGCATGCTGGGCGCCTGCGCCACCTTCCTCTACAACCTGGAGCGCGGCGTGCACGCCATCCGCCAGGGCCGCGCGCGGCTGGTGGTGGTGGGCACCAGCGAGGCGCCCCTGGTGCCGGAAGTGATGGAAGGCTACCGCGCCATGGGCGCGCTCGCCGAGGACGAGGCCCTGGCCGCCCTGGACGGCGCCGCCAGCGCCGACCTGCGCCGCGCCTGCCGGCCGTTCGGCGACAACTGCGGCTTCACCATGGCGGAGTCCGCCCAGTTCGCGGTGCTGATGGACGACGCCCTGGCCCTGGAACTGGGCGCGGACATCCTCGGCGCGGTGCCGGACGTGTTCGTGCACGCCGACGGCGCCAAGAAGTCGATCTCCTCCCCCGGTATCGGCAACTACCTGACCCTGGCGCGCAGCGCCAACCTGGTCCGCCAGCTGCTGGGCGAGGACGCCCTGCGCGCGCGCAGCTATGTGCACGCCCACGGCACCGGCACGCCGCAGAACCGGGTCACCGAATCCCATGTGTTGAATCAAGTGGCCGAGGCCTTCGGCATCCGCGACTGGCCGGTGGCGGCGATCAAGGCCTATGTGGGTCACTCCCTGGGCAGCGCCGGCGGCGACCAGCTGGCGGCGGCCCTGGGCACCTTCGCCGACGGCGTGCTGCCGGGCATCGCCACGGTGGAGCGCTTCGCCGACGACCTGCACGCGGACCGGCTGTCCCTGGAACAGGCACACCGTGAGCTGCGCCCGGACGCCGCCCTGCTCAACTCCAAGGGCTTCGGCGGCAATAACGCCACCGCCGTGGTGCTCTCCCCCAACGCCACCACCGACCTGCTGGCGCGCCGCCACGGCGGCGCCGCGCTGGACGGCTGGCGGGACAAAGTGGGCGCCACCCGCGCCGCCGCCGGCGAGTACGACCGCCGCGCCCTGGCCGGCCAGGCGCTGCCCGAATATCACTTCAACGACGGCGTGCTGCACGGCGACGACGTGGCGATCAGCGACCGGGAGATTCGACTGCCGGGTTGGGACCAGCCACTCAGCTTCCGCGACGACCCCGGCTTCGACGACTACCGTTAGAGCCCGACTTGGAAGGCCGGGGCGGCCCAGCCGTCCCGGGAGTCACGGGCATCCCTGTCGTCCAGCGGCTCGCCGCCAAAGATCACCCGCTCCTCATCGCCATAGGTCAGCCAGGTTTCCGTGGGTACACTGCCCACCCCAGGACGACTAAAATCACAGACACCGTCAGGGAATATCTCAGCGACTCGGTCGGCGAACGCCTGGGAATCGGAGATGCCCGCCAGGAGCGGGTAATCCGCAGGATCCACTGGCTTAAGCTGGCATTTATTGTTAAGCGTGCGAATGTCATCGCCGGCAACCGTGCGCGGCGTGCCAAAACGAGTCTGCACTACCAGAGCCTGCACGTCGGCCAACGGCCCGGTGATTATCTCCAACGGACCGGTAACCGCGGCCAGGGGTTCCAGTAGCGGGCCCAGCAGACGTTCCAACGGACCGCTGGCAGCCAGCACATCTTCCAGCAGGCCACCCACGTCCAGGCCACATACCTGACCGGTAACCGCGTCCAGCACCACGCCCACCTCAGCCGGGACCGCTGACAGCAGGGACAGGTCCAGCCGTGGAATGATGGGATCCGGGTACAGCAGGTTGCCGGTGAACGGAATGATTGGCTCCTCGGCGAATACACCGGACAGGGACAGGCACCGGTCCCGGGCCTGCACCGGACGGCGGTCGATGACCTTCTGGGCCACCGGCGTGGGCGCCGGGTCCGCTTCGATTTCCGCCAGCCACAGGTCCATCACCAACAGCGCTTCGGTGGTGAACACGGTATCACCGGCCAGTGGCAATAGGCTAAACCAGATCACATGGTTCTGGGTGTGGCCCTGCTCCGCCTGCAGCCGAGCCCGCATCTGCCAGGAGTGGAAGGCGTCGTGGGCGAAGCCCGGATCCGGGCCGCGCAGATCAATGATCGGTACGTTGGCAAGATGTTGCGCGGTGTTGATGGCACCGGTGCGGTAACTGTTTTCCAAGGCTTGAGGGTCGGCTACAGTACGCCCCAACTGCGGGTCGATGTCCACGTCCAGGCCACCGATCTCCCGGTTCACCGCCAGGAATTGCTCGCCGGTGATCAGACCCTTCTGCAGCGCCTTGAGCCCGTACTGCACACCCACGTTATCCAGAGGAATGCCGGTGAAGCCCCGGGACAGCAGGGATTCGTTGGCGGTCCATACCTCCGGCGACCGGGTGCCGAACTGGTTTTTCATGTAATCCAACAGGCCGCAGCGCAGACCGTCCGGGGCGTCATCACGATGATAGACGGTTACGCCGTCCTTCAACCCAGGGCAATTCTCCTGATCCGGAAACGCGGAGGTAAAGAACGCCAGATCGGAGATCACTGGATTCAACGGCAGATGGCCGTAAAAGGGGGACCACTGCAACACAGGCACGTGGGAGAGCAGTGAATCAGGCACCGAGCCCTCGTCGGAGCCGTCCTGGCTCTCAGGCAGCCCGTACTGATTACGAAAGAAACGGCGAAGCAGATGGTAATCGGCGAACTGGGTGGCGGTGGTCCACACGTCCGGGTAGGAGCATTGCACGATCAGCCCCTGATAGATGCCCGGGTAGGCGTTGGCCACGTGCTGCTGGGTGATCGAGCCACCGGAACAGCCCGTGCCGATGGTGTAGCGGATTTCCCCATACTGCTCGACAATGCGCTCCTTGGCCATCATCAGGGATTCCGCGGCGGTTACCAGGTTGGCGTTGTGCCCCAGGTTGCCCTGGGCGGTGGACAGGGTCATGAAACCGCGCCCAAGGGCAGTGGTGATGCTGTCACCGAGCAGCAATTCGGCGCCCTCCGGAGCGAGGCCGGCGAGATCCCCGTTAGGCGGATCACCCATACCATAACTGACGCCCACGTTGCCGCCATGGTGGATCAGCAGCTTGCCATTCCACTGTTCCTGGGGGTTGAGCGCATCCCACTGCTGCTCCGGGTCGAACAGCGTCATGATTTGGTAGCGGTCGCGATTTTGCACGCCGGTTTCCACGCGCACGATGTAAGGCACCTCCACCCCCTGGTCGGTAGTCACCATGGCGATATCGCCGGCGGCGGGCGGATTTTCCGGATCATAGTCCCGGAACGAGGACGGCAGCCCTGGATTCATCGGATCAAAACCGGTGATCAGCGCCTGCAGACGGCTGGCGGGCACATACTTGAAACGGTATTCCGGGGGCTGATTGCACTGGGCATCCTCGGCTGCTTCGTTGGTACAGTTCCACGGCTGCACCTGAGGGCCGGAGAACACTGGCCCACCGTTTGGATGGTTGGTGACGGTGCGCTCCAATACCGATTTATCGGCGAGCACTACCCTTAGACGATTTTCTCCCAAGACCAAGCCGGACACCAAACCTTTCAAGCCACCCTCGCCGTCGTCGGCCAGCTCCGCCCGAGCCGGCTCGCCATTCACCAACAGATGGGCGCCCTCCAGCAGGGCCGGGTCGTCTGCGCGCACGCCAATCAGGGCGTCGCCGCCGCTGATCAGATCGGCGCGATTGGACAGCACCCGGATTTCTCCCTGCCCTATCTGCGGACCGGGCTCCGGTTCCGGTTGCGAAGGCGTGGGCTGATTGCCGCCGGCCACGGGCGCGGAGGAACTCGAATCGCCGCCACATGCGGCCAGTAGGAAGGGCAAAGCCAGCGCCCAACACAATGCTATATTTTTCATTATTATACTCCTGAAATTCTTGGAACCACGGCCACAAAAGAGTGAGCATTTATTGTTACTGCACGATCGTACAAACTGTATTGTTCAGTAGTAAAAAACGAAACGGATTCTGTTACAGGAGCGTCATAAAGTGTTGTCCCGATTCCGCTCACTGATCGTCCTGTTGCTAGTGCTGGCTGGCGCCTGGCTGCTCACCGCCCTTTACCATGTGTTCAAACCGCTGCCCGAGGGCGTCGGCGAGGCCTGGCCGACCCGGCCGGCGGAGGACGTGGCGGTTTTGATCGACGACACCTGGGTGGATCAGGCGGCGGCGGATAGCCAGGGTGAACCCCGGCGCCATTTCGATCAGGCGATCTTCGACGAGTTCTTCCGCCTGATCGACCAGGCGGAGAAGCTGGTGGTGATGGACATGTTCCTGTTCAACGACATGGCCGGCGCCACCACCGACACCCTGCGCCCGCTCAGCGGGCAACTCACCGACGCGCTGATCGAGCGCAAACAAGCGCGTCCGGACCTGCGCGCGGTGCTGATCACCGACCGCTTCAATACGCTCTACGGCGGCGTCCGCGCGCCCCATCTGGAGCGCTTGGAGGCGGCCGGGGTGCGGGTGGTGTTCACGGATCTGCCGCGCCTGCGCGATTCCAACCCGAGCTGGTCGGCGCTGTGGCGGCTGTGCTGCCGGTGGGCCGGCAACAGCACCGAGGGCGGCTGGCTGCCCAACCCCACCGGCGACGGCAAGGTCACCCTGCGCACCTACCTGACGCTGATCAACTTCAAGGCCAACCACCGTAAAACCCTGGTGGTGGACGAGGGCGACACCTGGACCGGCCTGGTCACCTCCGCCAACGCCCACGACGCCAGCAGCGCCCACTCCAATATCGCGGTGCGTTTCAGCGGCCCGGCGGCGCTCGATCTGCTGCAATCGGAACGGGCGGCGGCGGCGTTCTCCGGGGCGGACGGGCTGGACGACTGGCCCCTGGCCCGCGCCGGCACGGCGACGCCGCAACAGGACGGCGCCACGCTGGCGGTACTCAGCGAAGCGGCGATCCGCGACGCCCTGCTGGCCACCATCAATGACGCGGTCAGCGGCGAGCACCTGGACGTGGGCGTGTTCTATCTGTCGCACCGGCCGCTGATCGAGGCGCTGGCCGCCGCCCGCGAGCGCGGCGTGCGGGTGCGTCTGTTGCTGGACCCCAACAAGGACGCCTTCGGCCGTAAAAAGAACGGCATGCCCAACCGGCAGGTGGCCTGGGAACTGCACGATGCCGGGGTCCACATTCGCTGGTGCGCCACCCACGGCGAGCAGTGCCACAGCAAAATGCTGCTGCGCTACGGGGACCAAGGTACGCGGCGGCCGGCGGTGCTGATCGCCGGCTCCGCGAATTTCACCCGGCGCAACCTGGACAACCTCAACCTGGAAACCAACGTCATCCTCACCGCCGCCGTTGACCATCCAGCCATGGCCACCGCCCGTGACGCTTTCCAGCGGCGCTGGCGCAACCCGGACGGCAAGCTGTTCAGCGAGCCCTATGAGGCCTATGCCGACGACTCAAGACTGCGCTACGCGCTCTACCGGTTCATGGAATTCACCGGCTGGTCGACCTTCTAAGCGGCGCGCCTTCCTTCGTCGCTCATCATGCGGCGGATGTGCAGGTCCAGTTGTCGGTACTCGGGGTGTTCGAGCATGGCTTCCCGGTCGCCGCCCAGGGACGCCTTGAAGCCGGGGCGGATGGTCTCGCGCAGCCGGCCCGGGTGGCTGGACAGGAAGAACACCACGTCGCCCAGGTAGAGCGCCTCCTCGATGTCGTGGGACACCAGCAGCACCGTGGTGCGCTCCTTGCGCACGATCTCCAGCAGCAGCGACTGCATTTGCCAGCGGGTCTCCGGGTCCAGCGCCCCGAACGGCTCGTCCATCAGCAGCAGGGCCGGGTGGTTGGCCAGGGTGCGGGCGATCGCCACCCGCTGGCGCATGCCGCCGGAGAGTTCGTGCGGATAGGCGTCGGCCACGTCGCCCAGGCGCACCGCGTCGATAAAGTAGTCCACCGCCCCTTCCCGCAGGCTGCTGCTGTCGCCGGTGATGCGCAGCCCGTAGGCCACGTTCTGGCGTACCGTCAGCCAGGGAAAGGAGGTGTAGCTCTGAAACACCATGCCGCGATCGCGGCCGGGGCCGGTGATCGCCTGGCCGTTGAGGGCCAGGGCGCCGGTGGTGGGCTCTTCCAGGCCCGCCACCATGCGCAGCAGCGTGGATTTGCCGCAGCCGGAGGGGCCCAGCAGCACCCCCACCTGACCGGGGGCGAGCTGCAGGGAGACATCCTCCAGGGCGGTGCGCGCGTGGCGCGACCCGGCCCGGAAGGTCTTGCCCACGCGGCTCAGGGTCAGCCCGTTGTGGTTCGGCTCCATACGCGTTTCTCCCCTTTATTCGCTCAGCACGGCTTCCAGCGGCGCGGTGTTCACACCGGCGTCGATGGGATGGCGTTCGTCGATCAGGCCGAACTTGAGCCACCAGTCGGTGGTGGTTTCCCAGTGCTGCGCCATCTGGCCGTTTTGCGGGCCCAGGGGCAGCTCGCCGGGGATCACGCCCATGAATTTGCCGGCCTGCTCGGCGTCGAACACCCAGATGCCGCCCTTGAGAATCTCGCCGTCCTTGCCAATCACTTTTTCCACGTCGGCCACCGGGAAGTTCAGGCCCTTGGCGATGATCTTGTTGCCCTCTTCCGGGTTCTCTTTCCAGAACGCCACCGCCTTGAAGTAGGCCTCCATGGTCTTGGCGGCCAGCTCCGGCTTGTCGAGAAAGGCGTCGCTCATGTACATGCCGTCGCCGAGCAGCGCGGTTTCGATCCAGTCGCCCTCGGCGGAGGACGCGGCCACGGTGGCGCCGGGCAGGGCCTCCAGCGCTTGCGAGCCGAACGGTTCCCAGAATTCAGCGGCTTTCACATTGCCGCCCACCAGCGCGCCCACGGCGTCGTCCATGATCAGGTTGGTGAACTGCACGTCCTTGATGCTGACGCCGTTCTGCTCCAGCCAGATGCCCATGAAGATCTGCGTCAGGCCGCCTTCCAGCACCGCCACCGATTCGCCCTTCAGGTCCTCGGCGCTGTCCACGCCCGGCGCCAGCACGATCTTGTCGGTGCCGTAGGAGGGGTTGGTGTAGGTGACCAGCTTCACCGGCACGTCCTTGTCGGCGGCGATCGGGCCGTATTCGGCGGTGCTGGAGGTCACGTCCAGGGCGCCGGCGGACATCAGCGAGAAGCTCTCGTAGGGGTCCTCGATAATGGTGATTTCCAGGTCCAGGTCCGGCACCAGGTTTTTCTCCTGGGCGATGAACCAGAAACCGTAACCGGGCCAGGAGAACAGCGACACCCGCACGGTGTCGGCGGCCTGCGCGGCCGTGGCGGCCAGGCTCAGGCCCGCCGCCAGCATCAGGGTTTTAAACATACGCATGGTAATGACTCCTCGGGGAACGAAATTCACTGGTGGCCACCGCGCAGATACGGGAACCACCAGCGGTGCAGAACTCGGAACAGGGCGTCCAGGGCCAGGCCCAGCAGCCCGATGGTGACGATGCCGGCCATGATGTCGTCGACGTGCACGAAGCGTTTGGCGCGCATCATCATGGCGCCGATGCCGTCGGTGGCGGCGACGATCTCGGCGATCACCAGGTAGGTCCAGCTCACCGCCAGCATCTGCCGGCAGGTGTCCAGGTAGCCCGGCAGCGAATGGCGGAACACCACCGTCCACAGCACCGCGCGGCGGCCGCCACCCAGGGTTTTGGCGGTCTCCACGAACGCCGCCGGCACCTGCCGGGTAACGTCGGCGAGCATGATGGAAAGGAAGAACACCACGCCGATCAGCAGCAGCGCGATCTTCTGGCTGTCACCGGTGCCCAGCCACATCAGCAGCAGCGGAATGAACGCCGGCGCCGGCAAATAACGGCAGGCGCCCAGGAACGGGTTGAGCACGCCGTCGACGCGGGCGAAGGCGCCCATCAGCAACCCCAGCGGCAGCGCCACGGACACCGCCAGCCCGAAACTCACCAGAATCCGGCGGACACTGGCCAACACGTCGCTGAGGAAGGCTTTCTCGAAGAACAACTCCTGCAGGGCGGCGAGCACTTGCAGCGGCCCGGGAAACAGGCGATCCGGCGCCAGGCCCGCGTTGGCGGCCAGGTACCAGCCGGCGAAAAACACCAACCAGCCGGCGCTGCCCAACAGCAGCCGCTGACGCCAGTTCAGGGTCTGCCCGAAATCCAGCCAGCGGCGGCGCGGCCGCGCGGCGGCGGGCGCGGCATCGGCCACGCGGGAACCGGGTGCACCGGTGACGAGGCGGTCCTGCAGGGAAACGGTCATGGACAACTCCTCTTCGATACTCGGCAAACGGTTCAAAACGCGGTCAGGAAGCTGAGCCCGTAGACCGGCACCGCCTGGCCTTCGCGCATCGCCTGGTGCGCCGGCACCTGGCCGTAGGTTTCGGCGTGAATGCCGGCCAGACGGTGGCGGTGATAGCTGCGCAGCTGGTCGCTGAACGCCAGGGTGCGCTGGTACTCATCGCCGTACAGTTCCCGGTGCAGGGCCGGCAGCTTGTACCAGGGCAAGGTGGGCTTCACGTGGTGCGCGTTGTGGTAGCAGAAGTTGAGCACCAGCAGGTTGAGCACCGGCCAGCGGCGCGACACCGGGTTGCTGTAGGTGTTGTCGTTTTCGTAATCGCGGTCGCCTTGATGGGGCAGCGGCGCGTCCGGATTGTTGAGAATGGCGATGATCTCGTAGTTGTGCTGAAAGGCGTCGAAGAAACGCAGCACGGTGAGCATCAAGGTGTAGGCCAGCGCGTACAGCAGCACCGCCTTCAGGCTCCACAGCGCCAGCAACGCCAGCGCGCCGAAACGCACCGCCAGCACCAGCGCCGCCCGGGGCCGCTGGGACTTATCCGCGTAGCCGATGAACGGCGCCACCATCAGAACCGCGTGCATCATGTAATCCACCGCCGGCACATAGGCCCATTCCAGCGCGAACACCAGCTTCTCGGTGCGCGGGTGCGCCTTGAGCCAGGCCCGGTAGTCGAACGCGATGGTGTCGGCGTTATCCACGTGATGGCGCATGTGCTTGTAACGCAGATCCTCGTAAGTGCCATAGCAACCACCGGTGAGCCAGTTGAGCGCCCGTCCCAGACGGGTGTTGTGTTCCACCTTCTTGAACAGCGCGTTGTGGGCGCAGTCGTGCACCAGGTAGGCGGCGATCACCATGGCGTGGCCACAGGCCAGCACGCCCAAAGCGGGCAGCAACCAGCCCGGCTGGGCCATCAGCAGCCAGCCGCCCGGGTAGCCAAGCAGGATGTAGGCCAGCACCAGCAGGTTGGGTACCAGCGCGTCCGGATGACGCAGGGATTGCTGTATCGATTTCATCACCGTTCTCTCCTCTGCTCAGGCCACCTGGTCGCGACCGGCGGCAGCGGCGCGCCAGCGATGGAAATGGCGTTGTTGGCAATCGCCGATCCAGCGGTTGAGATCCCACAGATCGGCCACCGGGGCGTTGGTGAACGGCAAGGTGTGCAGGTAGCCGTCGGGCCCGAATTCCGGTGTCAGGGTGGTTTGCGGCAGGCCACGGCGGCGCTGGGCCTGCCAGACCGCTTCCCAGCAGCGCTGGTGGGACGCCAGCGCGGTGGCGTATTCCGGCGCGCCGGGGTGCGGCACCTGGGGGCCCTGGTCGTAGCCGACCCGGGCGTGGACGTGCAGGGTCTGCTCGGCAACCCGCTCGATGCAGTCCCATTCGCTGTCGGGCAGGCGTTCGCAGACCACCGCCCAGTGGCTGAAGTCGCAGGTCACGGGCAGTGTCGGCACCCGGTCGAGCACCGCCACCGTGGTCCAGGGGTTGAAGAAGCTGCGCCCGCGATGGGTTTCAAAGCTGGCGGTGACGCCCACCCGCTCGGCGATCTCGTGGGCCTCGGCGAAGAAGCGCACGCTGTCCTCCAGGGGCCAGGCGTCGCAGCCGCCCATCACATTGGCGAACTCGGCGCCCAGGGCGCGGCCGTCCCGCAGCTGGGTTTCGAAGTCTTCCAGGTGCTCGGCGACGCTGGCATCGCGGCGCGGCACATAGCTGCCGGCGGTGCAGATTTCCTGAATCCAGCGCAGGCCGTGCCCGTGCAGGGCTCCGGCCAGGTCGTCGCGGGCCGCGCCGGCTTGCGGCAGCGGCGCTTCCAGGCCGTCGAAGCCGGCGGCCACGGCCAGGGCGGCGGCCTGCTCAGGGGTGCCCGGGTGGCCCCACAGGGTTTTGAATCGCAATAACTGCATGGTGCTCCTCGTGGTTCCGGTGAGTCGTTAAAACCTTGGTTAACCACTCAGGAGCAACAGCTATGCCAACCCGTCAAACCCCCATAAATACATGTAATTCTGCATATTTAAAGACGGAAATGCCCGAAATCGCGCCGGCGGCGCGCCCCATTTCGGGGAGGGCGCACCAAAAAGAAGCGCGGCTCAGGCGGCGCGGCGGCGCCTCATCCAAACACGGCCGGCCACGGCGCCGTTGATCAGCCAGGCCAGCGCCACCAGGGTGCCCGCTACAGGCCAGCGCCGGGCCTCTTCGAGCAACGGCGCGTCCGGCACGGTGAGCAGGAACAACAGGGTCTCCAGGGCCGCCAGCAACAGCGGCGCCACCAGATCAGCGGGCCAGTGCAGCTGGATGCCGCCGGCGTTGAGCAGCGCGCGACCGCCGCTCAACGCCAGCCAGATAACAATAATACCGCCCGCCAGAACTGCCGCCACGGAGACTCCTTGAAGGTTGATTCGTTGGAACCTGAATGATGGGGCGGCGGGCGGCGGGCTGCAAGCGGCGGGCGCCCCGCGCCCGGCGCCGGCCGCTTCTTAAAAGAATGTTAAAGATTCGCCGCTGCCCCGGTTTCCTGAGGCATACTCCAGGCTCATGGATCGTCACCGCATGGAGGTAGTAATGAACAGCGATCAGTTGAAAGGCAATTGGAAGCAACTCATGGGCAATGCCAAGCAGCAGTGGGGCAAGCTCACCGATGACGACCTGAAGCAGGTCGAAGGCCGCAAGGATAAGCTGGTCGGCAAGATTCAGGAGCGCTACGGCTCCACCCGCGAGGAAGCGGAGAAGCAAGCCGATGACTGGCTTGGCAAGCAGGGCTGATCTCTCAGCCTGATCAGTCTGAGTATCAAGCGGGCCGGCGTAACAGCCGGCCCGTTTTCGTCAGTCACTATAAAAGCGCGTACAACTCCTGCCACGGCATGGGTTTGCCGAACAAGTAGCCCTGCCCTTCCCGGCACCCCAGCTCCCGCAGCACCTCCGCCTGCTGGCCGGTCTCGATGCCTTCGGCGGTGATCGCGAAGCCGAACGTTTCCGCCAGTTGAATCATCGCCTGCACCACGGCGTGGTCCTCGCCGGACTCATGAATGGCGTCGACGAAGCTTTTGTCCACCTTGAGCCGGGTGATCGGGAATTCCTTGAGCATGCTGAGGGAGGCGTAGCCGGTGCCGAAATCATCGAAGGCCAGCTGGCAGCCCAGGGCCCGCAGGTCGTTGAGGGTGTTCTTGAGGCGGTTGTCGCTGTTGATGATCACCCGTTCGGTGATCTCGATCTCCAGCCATTCGCCGGGCAGACCGGCCTCCCGCAGGGTGTCGGCCACCATGCGCGCCAGTCCGCCCAATTTGAACTGGGCGGAGAACAGGTTCACCGCCATGCACAGCGGGCGACCCTGACGGTACAGCAGCGCGCCCTTGGCGCAGGCCTGGCGGATCACCCAGTCGCCGAGAATCCGCGCCATCGGGCTGCCCTTGAGCAGCGGCAGGAATTCCCCGGGCGCCAACAGACCGCGGCGCGGATGGTGCCAGCGCAGCAGGGCCTCGGCGCCGACGATCTTGCCGTCGCTGAGCCGTACCTGGGGCTGGTAATACAGCTCGAACTGCTCACCGAGCACGGCGGTGCGCAGGTCCGCGCTCATGTCCTGGCGGGCCCGCAGCGCCTTGCGCAGCGCCGGCTGGTAGACCCGGCTGGCGCCGTAACCGGCGGCCTTGGCGTCGGCCAGCGCCAGGTGAGCATCACTGAGCAGGGTCCGGGCGCAGCCCTCCGGCGCCGCGAGCGCAATACCCACATGCCCGCTGATCGCCACCGGGCGATCCTTGATCATGAAGGTTTCCAGCAAGGCGCCGTGGACCGCCTCCGCCAGCTGGATCAGCGGCCGGGCCAGATCCCGGTCGGGCAGCATCACGGCGAATTCCTCGCCGGTGGTGCGTGACAGCAGGGCGCCCTCCGGCAGCAGACGGGTGAGGCGCGCGGCGGTCAGCTGCAGCAGCCGGTCGCCGGCCTCCTGGCCCAGGGTATCGCTGACTTCCTGGAAGCCGTTCAGCTCCAGCAGCAGGCAGCTCGCGGGCCGCCCCTGATCGAGCACGGTCTGGGTCTGTTCGGTGAGCAGTTTCCGGTTGGCGAGGCCGGTGAGTTCGTCGTAGTGCGCCTCGTAGAACAGCTTGACCTGTTCCTCCTGCTGGTCGGACACGTCGCGGAACACACCCAGCATGCGGGCCGGCCGGTTGTCCTCGTCGAACACCAGCTGCGCCGAACAGCGCACCAGGGCGAGCCGCCCCAGATCCCGGCGGTGGGCCCGGAAGGTGACTTCGAAATGGCCGCTGACCGCCGCCGCCAGGGCGCCGAGCAGCACCTGGCGCACGCCGTCACGGTCGTCCGGATGAACGAAACCCCAGAACAGTCGGGTGCTGGCGGGGCCACCTTCCGGGATGCCCACCATACGGCTGATGTTTGGTGACGCCCAGAAGGTGTTCTCGCGCAGGTCGTGGTCCCAGATACCCAGGTCGTCGGAATCCAGCGCCGCCTGCAGCCGTTCCTCCACCACGGAGGCGGGGACGTTGGTCTGCGTCACTATGTTCTTGTTCGCGGTCGCGGCGTTCCCGCGCGAATCCTTCATGCGATCCCCAGACAGCCTTTAGTCTCGTATTCCGGCGGGCATTTCCCTTGACGCCCCTCCCCCATGCTGTCCCTGCATTCCCCGTTATGCGCACTGGGTTGTATACCATCAGAATAAGACAAGTGGGGCAAGGGGACAGATATAAGAAACCGGCCCGCTCCGGCACTAAACATTCACCAGTTCGCGGGATGAACCGCCTTACGCCCATCTATCGACAACCGGAAGATTTTCTTGAGGCACCGACAACGAAAGGCGGCCCCCAAAGGCTGCCTTTCGTTAACAAAGGACGCGGTTCAGTCGCGCCGCGGGCTTATGCGATAAGCCAGGGTATACAAAACCGGCACCACGATGAGGGTCAGTACCGTGGCAAAACCCAGGCCGAACATGATTACCGCCGCCATGGATTTAAAAAAGGCGTCAAATAACAAGGGCACCATACCCAAAACCGTGGTTACAGCGGTCATGCAGACCGGACGCACCCTGGTTACGGAGGCATGGATCACAGCGTCCAGGGCATCCACGCCGGTTTGGAGCTCAAGTTTGATCTGCTCCACCAGCACGATTCCGTTTTTCACCAACATGCCGGAAAGGCTTAGGAAACCCAGCAGCGCCATGAAACTGAAAGGCGCGTTGAATACCAGTAACCCAATCGTCACGCCAATGATCGCCAGCGGCACCGTGGCCCAGATAACCAACGGTTGACGCAGACTGTCAAACAGCAGAATGGTGATGATGAACATGAACAGATAGCCCAGGGGAACGCTGGCAAAGACCGCCTTTTGAGCGTCCCGGGTGAGTTCATACTCTCCACCCCAGGTGAGTTCGTAGCCAGGCGGCAAGGGCAGCGCTTCTATTTCGGGACGCACGCGTCGCAATACCTGATCCCCGGTTTCATCACCGAGTACGTCCGGTTCAGCCTGCACGGTGAGGGTACGTTTACGGTCACGACGCAGGATCAAACCATTCTCCAGCTCGGTTGCAAAGCCGGAGACAATCTGCCGAATAGCTAGGTAATCCTCATGCACCGGTGACCAGATACGCACCTGGTCCAGATTATCCGCGCCCAGGCGCTCCTGATCCGGGGGGCGCGCAACAATCGGCAGCAGGTCGGCGCCGTCACGGAACAGACCCACTTCCAGGCCGGAGAAGTTCATCTTCAGGGCGTCTTCAAGATCCTCCCGGGTAACCCCCGCGCGCCTGGCCTGGGCCTGCTCGAATTGTGGACGGATCACTTTTTCTTGTTGACGCCAGTCGTGGCGAATGTTTTCCAGGCCCGGGTCGGTCGCCATGATCGCTTTCACTTGCACGGCCAGGGAACGCAATACCGCCGGGTCGGGTCCGGAGAGCCGTGCCTCGATGGTGGCGTTGGCGGAGGGACCGATCATCAAGCGCTTGAGCTTGGCAAAGGCGGAGGGTTGGTGGCGGTCAATCCAATTCCGGGTTTGCGCGATCACTCCGTCGATATTCTCCCGCTGGTCCACTCTAACGATCAGTTGAGAGTAGGACGGATAGGTCTTCTCCGGGACGTACGGCAGCATGAATCGTTGCGCGCCCCGGCCGATGGTGCTGGTTACCTGGGTGACGTGCTCCGTGTCCCGCAAGGCACGATCCAGCTCCTCTACGCGTTCGATAGTGGCGCGGATATCACTACCCTGGGGCAACCAGTAGTCAACCAGAAAGATAGGCGTATTGGACGGTGGGAAAAACGATTGCTTAACCAGACCGAAACCACCCACAGCCGACACCAACAACAGCGCCATGGCTACCAGTGTCACCACCCGGTGCCGAATAGCCATGCCCAGCAGCCGCCGGTAAATCCGGAAGACACGGCCTTTGTAGGGATCTTCGCCGTGATCGTTGTCGCCTTCATCAAGCGTCTGCCGGTCGCGGGAAAATATCAGATCGGCGAAAAAGGGGGTCAGCGTGATGGCCACCACCCAGCTCAGCATCAAGGAAATCAGGAGTACCCAGAAGAGACTGTTGGTGAACTCCCCCGAGGCGTCGCTGGACAGGCCGATCGGCGCGAACGCGGTGATCGCTATCACCGTGGCACCGAGTAACGGCCAAGCGGTCTGCCGCACGATCTCCGAGGCGGCGGCCACCTTGGACAACCCGCGTTTTATGCCTACCAGTATGCCTTCGGTGATCACGATGGCGTTGTCCACCAGCATCCCCAGGGCGATGATCAGGGCGCCCAGGGAAATACGCTGCAGTTCAATGCCCAGCACCGCCATGACAATAAAGGTTCCGAGAATAGTAAGCAGCAGAATGCCGCCCATCAACACACCGGAGCGGAACCCCATGAATAGCAACAACACGCCGATCACGATCATCACGGCCTGGGCCAGGTTCCAGAGGAAGGCGTTCACCGAACGCTCCACTTCTCCGGGCTGGTCGTAGACCGTCGTCAGCTCCATGCCGGCGGGCTGGCGGTAGTCCATCTCTTGTAGCCGCTGGCGCACACGCTCGCCTACGTCCACCACATTGACCCCCGGGGAGAAGGAAATACCCAAGGTCAGCGCCGGTGCCCCCTGATGGCGATACAGATGCCGCGGCACCTCACGATGATCCCGCTTAATGCTAGCCACATCCCCGAGGTACACCAGCTCTCCGGCGCCCGGGTCCGAGATCAACAAATCTCGCATCGCGTCCACGGAATTGAGTTCACCGGTGGGCGCGATACGCAAGTATTCATCTCCCACCCGCACCCGCCCGGCCGGGTTCACGGCGTTCTGGGTACCAAGCAACGAAAAAATCCGGTCCTGGCTAATGCCGAGATTGGCGAGACGTTCCCGGGACAGCTCCACGAAAACCTGTTCCTGGCGCTGGCCACCAACCTGAACCTTGCCCACACCCTCGACCAGCACCAGCTCACGAACCAGTACATCGGCATAATCCTCCAGGTCCTGATAGCCGTAGCCCTCCCCTGTAAGGGCCAACAGGATCCCATAAACGTCGCCAAAGTCGTCTATTACCTCAATATCGTTGGCGCCTGGAGGTAACCGGGGTTGCAGATCGCGGGTTTTGCGGCGCAACTCGTCCCAGATTTGTTTCAGATCATCTTCACGGTAGATGGGTTTCATCTCGACGGTGATCTGAGACAAACCGGCGCTGGATATGGACGTTACGTAGTCCACGTAGGAAAGACTTTGAATCGCTTTCTCCACCGGCAGGGTCACTTCTTCTTCCACTTCAAGGGCGGAAGCACCGGGATACTCGGTGATCACCATGGCGGTCTTCAGCGTGAACTCGGGATCTTCCAATTGACCCAACCGCAGAAACCCAACCAGCCCGCCAATCAGCAGCACCAAAGTGAATAACCAACTGATCACCCGATGCCGAACAGCATACTCGGCAATACTCATTACAACCCCCGTTCGCCGGTCAGTTCCCGCACCGCCTGGCCGTTTTTCAGACGGTGCACACCGGCCACCACGATACGATCGCCCGGCGACAGACCGTCCAGAATAGCCACGCCGTCGCCGGAGACCTCGCCCAGCTTCACCGCTTGGGCCTGGACCTTGTTGCTGCGCGGATCAAAGCGCCAAACCCGGGCGCCGCTTTCTTCATCACTATTGAACACCGCCGCCATTGGTACGGTGAGGGGGACCTTATCGGCATGCCGCAACGCGGCCTCGTCGACATACACCGTCGCACTCATTCCTGGCAACAGCTCCACCTTATCGGGCATCGGCAATGTCAACACGATGGTGTAGGCCTGAGTGGCACCGGGGCGGGACTCGTGCTCACGATAAACGGCGGAAAATCGCTGCTCGGAAAGCCCGGAAAACACCACGTCCGGACGAAATGATCGGTCCAGAGGCAAAACACGACGAATAAAGTTCTCGGATACGGAGAAATGCACGTCCAAGGTGTCCGTGCTCTGTAGATAGAGCACGGGGTCCCGGGCTTGAACGAACTGGTGATTCTCCTGCTCCGTGCCGGCCACCACGCCGTCGTAGGGCGCGGTAAGACGGGCGTAGGAAAGAGTGTCCCTTGCCTGGCTTAACGCCGCCTGGGCCTGCTGGTGACGCGCGGTGAGTTCGTCCAGCTCGGAATCAGCGATCATGCCCCGTTCGGAAAGCGTTTGGCCACGCCGATACTGGTTTTCGGCAAGCTTTGCGTCGGCCCTGCGCTGATCCAATTCGTTACGGAAATCCCGGGCATCCAATTCAGCAAGCAGCTCACCCTGCTCCACTCTTTGCCCTTCCCGGACCGGCAATGACACTAATTGCCCCGACACACGGAAGGCCATTTCAGTTTGCTCCGTTGCCACAACGCGCCCCGGGTACCGTCGAACACGCTCACCGGTGTCCCCCACCATCGTCAATTTCACGGGAACCGGCCGTGGTTGCGCAGGAGTCTTCGGCTCACCGCATCCGGCCAGGCCCGCAACCGCCACGCCGACAACTAACAATGCCCGTACGGGCATGCCCTTGAAATACATCATCACCACCTCTAAACAGTACTGGCCAGTATAATAATGCCAGAAAAAGCGGCGAGGGTCAGAATCGAGTAGATGTGCGACAAAGGAGCGGGCTCGGCCCGCCAGAGCAAACCACGTAGTGTCGACCGGAGCCGTTGTACACCCTCCCGCGCAGGCGACGCCTCGTCTGCGAATTCTATTCGCCGGGCCGGAACAGCGCCGGTTTATGGCGCTTCGCGTCATGCCTGGCGCACATCGCAATAAAAACGGCGCCCGAAGGCGCCGTTTTTATTGCACTGGAGAACCGGTTATTAGAACTGGTTCATGGTGTTGTCTTTACCGCCCGCTTTCAGAGCGGCTTCACCGGAGAAGTACTCTTTGTGGTCATCACCGATGTTGGAACCGGCCATGTCCTGGTGCTTCACGGTGGCGATGCCACGGCGGATTTCCTCACGCTGAACGCCTTTGGCGTAGGCCAGCATGCCCTGGTCACCGAAGTAGCCTTCCACCAGCTGATCGGTGGACAGCGCCGCGGTGTGGTAGGTCGGCAGCGTGATCAGGTGGTGGAACACACCGGCTTCACGGGCCGCCTTGGCCTGGAACTCCTTGGCCCACTGATCGGCCACTTCGGCCAGCTCGGTGGCGTCGTACTTCTCGTTCATCAGGTCGGCGCGATCGTAATCGCCCAGGTCCTTGCCTTCTTCTTTCCAGGCATCGAACACCTGCTGACGGAAGTTCAGGGTCCAGTTGAACGACGGGCTGTTGTTGTAAACCAGCTTGGCGTTCGGCTCCTGCTCGCGGATACGGTCGACCATGTGCTTGATGTGAGCCACGTTCGGGGTCGGGGTCTCGATCCACAGCAGGTCGGCGCCGTTGCGCAGGCTGGTGACACAGTCCAGGACCACGCGGTCGATGTTGGTGTCGCGGCGGAACTGGAACAGGCCGGAGGCCAGACGGGTGGGCTTGAGCAGCTTGCCGTCGGACTTGATCACGACATCGCCGTTGTTGATCTGCTCCGGAGAATCGATGTATTCGCCTTCCAGGAAGCTGTTGTACTGGTCGCCCAGATCGCCCGGCTCGTTGGTCATGGCGATCTTCTGGGTCAGGCCGGCGCCTTCGGAGTCGGTACGGGCGACGATTACGCCGTCGTCCACGCCCAGCTCCAGGAACGCGTAGCGAACCGCGTTGATCTTGGAGATAAAGTCGGCGTGCGGCACGGTTACTTTACCGTCCTGGTGGCCACACTGCTTCTCGTCGGACACCTGGTTTTCGATCTGGATGCAGCACGCGCCCGCTTCGATCAGCTTCTTGGCCAGCAGGTAGGTGGCTTCCGGGTTACCGAAACCAGCGTCGATGTCGGCGATGATCGGCACAACGTGGGTCTGGAAGTTGTCGATCTTGTCGATGATCTCGGCCTGCTTGGCCTGGTCACCAGCGGCCTTGGCGTCGTCCAGATCACGGAACAGGTGGTTCAGTTCCCAGGCGTCAGCCTGCTTCAGGAAGGTGTAGAGTTCCCGGATCAGGTCGGCGACCGCGGTTTTCTCGTGCATGGACTGGTCGGGCAGCGGACCGAACTCGGAGCGCAGCGCGGCGACCATCCAGCCGGACAGGTACAGGTAGCGGCCTTTGGTATCCCCGAAGTGTTTCTTGATGGAAATCATCTTCTGCTGACCAATGAAGCCGTGCCAGCAACCCAGGGACTGGGTGTACTTGCTGTTGTCGCCGTCGTAGGCCGCCATGTCCTCGCGCATGATCTTCGCGTTGTACTTGGCGATGTCCAGATGCGTTTTGAAACGGTTCTGCAGACGCATGCGAACAGCAGCTTCCGGGTCGATGTCGTGCCAGGTTTTGTTGGCACCAACCACGGAATTCAATGCTTCGATGTCTTTGGAGTATGACATGGTCAATCCTTTCGATATGGAAATGGATACCGAAGCCGGCTCACCAGCTACCGATGGCGCGCATTCTAGGAGTGGCGGCCTCATAAAAGAAATCAATCTTAATGATACCCGGTATTTCTTTCGTGAATGATGGTCTCACCTCAGAATCAGATGCGGCACCCGGGCGTTGCGGATCATGCGGTCGGTGGTGCTGCCGATCAGCAACTCCCGGATTCGGGAGTGACCGTAAGCCCCCATCACGATCAGGTCGATGCCCTGCTCTTCCTGGTACTGGTGCAGAGCGGCCTCCACCTCCCCTTCCAGGTGCCCGGTGACCACGGTATGGCCGCTGTTCTCCAGGCACTGGGTGGCCCAGTCGAGGCCCTCGTCGTCGCCGTTGACCTTGACCAGGTGGCAGGGGGTGCCCTTGAACAGCGGGCTGTCGGCCAGCAGCCGCACCGCCGCCCGGGTGGTGTCGCTGTTATCGAACGCCACCATCACATTGCGCGGTTCCTGGAAGGCGCCCACGGTGATCAGCACCGGCTTGTGGATGGTGCGCACCACCCGCTCCACGTTGTCGCCAACCTCGCCGCCGGGCTGCTCCGCGCCGCCGTGCTTGACGCCCTGCTTGCCGATCACCAGCAGGCGGGTGTCGTCGTCCAGGCTTCGCAGCGCCTCCACCAGGTTGCCGTGACGCTGACGCAGCAGCGGGTCCGGCACGCCGTCGGCGGCCACCCGGACGCGCGCCGCCTCCAGGGTCGCCTTGCCCTGCTCCAGGGCCAGCCGGTTGCGCTTGGCGTCCAGGTCCGCCAGTTCGGTCAGCAGGCTTTCGCGGGCGCCCAGGCCCAGGTTGCCGCTAAGGTTGGTCTCGCTGGAGCTCTTTGTTCCAGGGTATTGAGCCTCATCCAGAACGTGCAGCAGCATCAGCGGCGCGTTCAGCCGGCCGGCGGCCCAGGCGGCGTGGTCGCAAATCGAGTCCGCCGCGGCGGAGCCGTCGATGCAGGCAATCACATGACTCATAACTCTCTTCCTTTTATCAGGGGAGCCTCTGGAAGGCTCCTTAGTGACCGCCCATCAGTTTTTCCACGGCGTCGGGTTTGTCGTGCACGGCGTACTTGTCCACCAGGGTGGCGCTGGCCTCGTCCAGCCCGATCACCTCCACCTCGGTGCCTTCACGGCGGAACCGGATCACCGCCTTGTCGAGCGCGCCGATGGCGGTAATGTCCCAGAAACGGGCCCGGTGCACGTCGATGGTCACCTTGTCCACGCCTTCCTTATAGTCGAACGACGCCAGAAACTGGTCGGCGGAGGTGAAGAACACCTGGCCCACCACCTTATAGTCGCGGCGGTAACTGCCCTCTTCGGACTCGCTGGTGACGTAGAACACCCGGCCCACCTTGTTAGCGTAGAACAGCGCACTGAGCAACACGCCGATACCAACGCCGATGGCCAGGTTGTGGGTGAATACGGTCGCCACCACGGTGGCCAGCATCACCACGCTGCTGCTGGCCGGGTGAGTGCCCAGGTTGCGGATCGATTCCCAACTAAAGGTGCCGATGGACACCATGATCATCACCGCCACCAGGGCGGCCATGGGAATCCGCGACACCCAGTCGCCCAGGAACACCACCAGCACCAGCAAAAAGGCACCGGCGACCAGCGTCGACAGGCGGGTACGGCCGCCGGACTTAATGTTGATCACCGACTGACCGATCATCGCGCAGCCGGCCATGCCACCGAGGAAACCGGACGCGACATTAGCCACGCCCTGGCCCCGGCACTCGCGGTGCTTGTCGCTTTCGGTATCGGTGAGGTCATCGACAATGGTGGCGGTCATCATCGATTCCAGCAGGCCCACCACCGCCATGGTCAGCGACACCGGAAAGATAATCTGGAGCGTTTCCAGTGAAAGTGGAATATCCGGCAGCAGGAACACCGGCAGGCTGTCCGGCAGATCGCCCTTATCGCCCACGGTGGGCATCTCCACCCCGAAGTAGAGCGCCACGCCGGTGAGGACCACGATGCACACCAGCGGCGACGGCACCGCCTTGGTCAGCAACGGGAACAGATAGATGATGCCCAACCCGGCCGCCGTCATCGCATAGACATGCCAGGTGACGCCCAGCAGCTCGGGAATCTGCGCCATGAAGATCAGAATCGCCAGCGCATTGACGAAGCCGGTGACCACCGAACGGGACACGAACCGCATCACCGTGGCCAGCTTGAACACCCCGAACACGATCTGCAGCACCCCGGTGAGCACCGTGGCCGCCAGCAGATACTGCAGGCCGTGCTCCCGTACCAGAGTCACCATCAGCAGCGCCATGGCGCCGGTGGCGGCGGAGATCATCCCCGGCCGGCCGCCGGTGAACGCGGTCACCACGGCAATACAGAAGGAGGCATAAAGACCCACCTTGGGGTCCACTTCGGCGATGATCGAGAACGCGATCGCTTCCGGAATCAGGGCCAGAGCGACCACGATCCCGGCGAGCACATCGCCGCGTACATTGGAAAACCAGTTTTGCTTAATATCGGGCAACATAGGGTCCCTTAACCTGAACAACAGACGGACAACCGCGGCAATGCCACGGCGGTAAACAAAAGAATCAGCTTGAGAATCAAGACGGGGGATGGACCGCCAGAAGGTTTCTGGGATCCTGCCGGCAAGCATCGCTTGCCTTTCGCGGGCTGGGCCCGCTCCCACAGAGACAAGAAGTGGGGCGCTAGGGCGGACTGCAGATCAAACGCATGAATCGGGGCCGGTCGAAACGGAGGGCGCGGAGTCTAGCACACAAGACCCGCCTGTGGGAGCGGGCCTTGTGGGAACCGGCTAGATCTCGCGGGTCTCGCGGAAGAGGATGTCCGGGTGGCGCTCCTGGGCGAGCTGCAGATTGACCCGGGTCGGCGCCAAATAGGTCAGATGATCGGCGCCGTCGCGGGCCAGATTGTCGTAGGCCTTGCGCTCGAACGCCTCCAGCTCCCGCTCGCTGCCCGCCTCCACCCAGCGGGCGGTGCTCACGCTGATCGGCTCGTAGCGGCAATCAACGCCGTATTCGCCCTTGAGTCGGGCGGCCACCACGTCGAACTGCAACGTGCCCACCGCGCCCAGGATCACGTCGTTGTTGCGCAGCGGGAAGAACACCTGGGTGGCGCCCTCCTCCGCCAACTGCTTAAGCCCTTTATGCAGCTGCTTGCTCTTGAGCGGGTCGTTGAGCACCACGCGCTGGAACAGCTCCGGCGCGAAGTGAGGAATGCCGGTGAAGCGCAGGTCCTCGCCCTCGGTGAAGGTGTCGCCGATCTGGATGGTGCCGTGGTTGTGCAGGCCGATGATGTCACCGGCGTAGGCCTCTTCCACGTTGTCCCGCTCACCGGCCAGGAACGTCAGGGCGTCGGCAATGCGCAGGTCCTTGCCGGTGCGGCACTGCTTGAGCTTGATGCCTTTCTTATATTTACCGGAGCAAATGCGCAGGAAAGCGATGCGGTCCCGGTGGCGCGGATCCATATTGGCCTGAATCTTGAACACGAAACCGGTCATTTTGTCTTCGGTGGCGGCCACCTGCCGCTCGCCGCCGTCACGGGGCAGCGGCGGCGGTGCCCACTCCACCAGGCCGTCGAGCATGTGGTCGACGCCGAAGTTGCCCAGGGCGGTGCCGAAGAACACCGGCGACAGTTTGCCGTCCAGGAAACGCTGCAGGTCGAACTCATGGCTGGCGCCCTGCACCAGCTCCAGGGTGTCGCGCAGTTCCTGGGCGTAATCCGCCCCCACCGCCTGGTCCAGGTCCGGGTTATCCAGGCCCTTCACCTCACGGCGTTCCTGGATGGTGTGGCCCTGGCCGCTCTTATAAAGGACGGCGGTATCGGTGAGCAGGTTGTAGACGCCCTTGAAGTTCTTGCCCATGCCGATCGGCCAGGTCACCGGGGCGCACTCGATCTTGAGCACGTCCTCGATTTCGTCGAGCACCTCGATGGGGTCGCGCACTTCCCGGTCGAGCTTGTTGATGAACGTCAGGATCGGCGTGTCGCGCAGCCGGCACACCTCCATCAGTTTCACGGTGCGCTCCTCCACGCCCTTGGCGGCGTCGATCACCATCAGCGCCGAGTCCACCGCCGTCAGGGTGCGGTAGGTGTCCTCGGAGAAGTCGGCGTGGCCGGGGGTGTCCAGCAGGTTGACCATGGCGTCCCGGTAGGGAAACTGCATCACCGAGGTGGTCACCGAGATGCCCCGTTCCTTTTCCATCTCCATCCAGTCCGAGGTGGCGTGCACGCCGGACTTCTTGCCCTTGACGGTGCCCGCGGTACGGATCAGGTGCCCGTACAACAACACCTTTTCGGTGATGGTGGTTTTACCGGCGTCCGGGTGGGAGATGATGGCGAAGGTGCGCCGTTTCTGGATCTCGTCGGTGGGGCTCATAGATTCCTCGGTCTGCGTCGGCGCGCATTGTACTCCTGACCGGAGGATTCTTGTAGGAGCGGGCCTAGGCGTCAGGAGCCAGGCGCGCCCGCAACCGACTCACCGCCTGACTGTGCAGCTGGCAGACGCGGGATTCGGTGACGCCGAGCACGGCGCCGATTTCCTTGAGGTTGAGCTCTTCCTGGTAATAGAGCGCGAGCAACAGTTTCTCGCGCTCAGGCAGGGTTTCGATGGCGGCGGTGAGCTGCTCCCGTTGCTCGCCGGCCACCAGGGCGGCGAACGGCGACGGCGGTGAGCCGCTGCCGGCTTCCGGTTCGCCACGCTCCTCCACCATTTCTTCATAGGGCAACAACAGGCCGTTGTTGGTGTCGGTGAGCAGCTGACGGTACTGCTCCAGGTCCATGCCCATTTCGTTGGCGATTTCACGCTCTTCGGCGGGTCGCCCCAACTTTTGCTCCAGCCGGTGCACGCACTGGTCCACGGCGCGGGCGTTGCGGCGCACGCTGCGCGGCAGCCAGTCGCGGGTGCGCAGCTCGTCAATCATGGCGCCACGAATACGCTGGCTGGCGAAGGTGGAGAAGCTGGCGCCGGCGTTGGCGTCGAAGCGCTGCAGCGCGTCCAGCAGGCCCACGGTGCCGGCCTGGATCAAGTCGTCCAGGTCGATACCGGAGGGCAGCTTCACCTGCAGCGCCAGCGCCTGTCGGCGGACCGCCGGAAGATGCTCTTCCAACAGTGCGTCGTGATTGATTTTACCCTGTGCCGTATACATGGTTTTCCCCGAACCGGGCCCGGATGCCATTCTGAGACTTCCATTATTGGCGGTCGGCGCCATTTGGAAGCGGCAAATAACGGCCTTTATTGGCTTCTTTTCTAACGGTATTCCACCGTCAGCCGGGGCGCCCCCACGGTGACCGCGCGGCGCTCGCCGGCGGGCAGGCGGAAACGCAGCCGCAGCGGCCGCTCCACTCGCCATGCCGGCGGCGCCAGAAAATGGCCGCGCCTGGCGCTGCCCAGGGGCACGCACTGCTCGCCCTGGCACAGCCACGCCTGAACGCGGCGCCCGGCGGGCAGCCGGTAGCGCCAGCCAACCCGTACGATGGCGTCCCCCGCCGCCATCGGCGGCGGCGTCGCCGGCTCGCTGTGATAGAAGCGCCCGGCCACCGCCAGACGCAGTTCATCCAGCGGCGACTGCCAGCTTCCCGGCGCCGCCGGCAGCGGTGACCAGAGCAAAAGCAGCAGCACCCCGGCGAGCCCTTTCATGGCGACAGCACCAGCAGTTCGATATCCAGGAACCGCCGGGCGCCGTGCTGCAGATTGCTGAGCAAGCCGGCTCTGGGCAGCCCCGGGGCGTGCAGCGCCAGCAGGCGGCTGGGGCCGGGGTGGCGGTGCAGTATCTTGAGCGTGCGGTAGGCGCGCCGGAAGGCGTCCGCGTCACTGTCCACCCACAGCGCCCAGCGGCGTTGCTGGCTGGCCAGCAGCGGCAGGTGCGGGCTGGCCGGGTCCAGCGCCACGATGCGCCAGTCGGCCGGGTCGCCGACCCAGCGCCGGCCGCGCCGGGCCCAGCCGGCGAGCCGCTCGGTGACCGTTTCCGGGGCGGCGGTCGCCGGCAGGCCCACCACCATCAGGGTGGGGCCGTCGACACGGGGGGGCCGGCGTGCCCGCTCGCGCAGGCCGGCGGCCTGATCAGGCATGGCCGGCGCCCCCGGCCACCGCGCCGATGCGCTGCAAGTCCCGGCGGGCGCTGAACAGCTCGATCAAGGCGGTCAGCAAGGTGGTGGCGCTGCGCCGCCGGGTGCCGGTCAGGCTCAGCAGCTGGGCACGCAAATCCAGGGCCCAGTCCCCGTTGTCCTGGTCCAGGCGAATCGCCAGCGCCGCCAGGGCGCCGGCCAGACCCCGGGGGTCTTCGCCGCCTTCTCCCGCCCCGGCGAGATCGGCGGCGGCACGCTCGCGCAGCGCCGGCCATTCTTCGCAACGCAGCAGGTGACGCAGCAGCTCACTGTCCTGCTCACGGCCTTGCCCCGCCGGCGCCACCCAGTAGCGGCGCCCGAGCAACCGGCCGCTGTCCAGGTCCCGTATTTCACCGAACCAGGCGCACAGCAGGGCGGTGAACGGCGCGCCGTCACCGCGCCCGGTCGGCGGGACGGCCACATCCAGGCGCCGCAGGCGCAGCTGGGCGGCGCGCCCACGGTGGCGCACCATCAAACTGTCCCAGGGCGCCGCCAACGGAAAGCACTCGCTCAACGGCAGGCGCTCGCCGCGATGCCAGACCCGGCTGTTGCCCCGTGCCGCCGACAGCCAGGGCTGGCCGCTGCGCTGCAGGGCACGCCAGAGCGCCGTATCCGGCGGCGCCGGCAACAGCTGGGTGGCGCCGGCGAAGCGCTGGCCGGGCGCCGTCGGCACGCCGACCGGCAACCCTTGAGGGTCCAGGCCGAGTACCGGGACCGGCCGGGTACCGCCATGATGTAAATGGATCGGCGCCTGATCGGCGGCCGGGCAATCCACCGCCGAGCGGCCGTGCCACAGCGCCTCCATGGCGGGGAAATCCGGGGCGCCCTCGCGCAGCAGTGACACGGCGGCGTCCAGGGCCCGGCCCTGGGCCAGCACCCGCCGGGTCCAGCCGGTGGCGCCGGGCTGGTCGTCGCCGGCATCGCCGGTGAGCGCCAGGGCGTCGTCCACCAGGCCGGCGGCGTCGGCGGCCACCATATCCTCGGGCACGCGCTGGCCCCGGCAGACGAAATGCAGGCGCAGATCGTGGCGGATGGCGGCGTCGAGAACCGGCCCCAGACGGCTGGCCTCGTCCTGTTTGCTGATAATGGCGTCGTCCAGGGCCAGGCCGGCGGTGCGCGCGGTGCCCCGGTAGACGGCCACCACCTCTTCCAGGGTTTCGCCCTGGCTGGCGGCGTTGAGCAGCAACACCGGGCGCACTGTCACGGCGCCGCTCAGTTGCCGGAGCTGCTCGCCGAGGCGGGCGTCACGCTGGCTCATGCCGATGGTGTCCACCACCACCCAGGGGCGCTCCGCCAGCGATCCGGCGAGGCTGTCCAGGGGCTGGTCTTCCTCCAGACTGAGCAGGGCGACACCCAACAAATCCGCGTAGATGCGCAGCTGGTCGCGGGCGCCGATGCGGTAATGGTCGGCACTGACCAGGGCAACGCGCTCGGCGCCGTGGCGGCGGGCCAGCCGCGCCGCCAGCTTGGCGGCGGTGGTGGTTTTGCCAACCCCGGTGGGGCCGATCAGGGCGATCACCCCGGGCTGATCCAGGTCGCCGGGCGCGGCCACGGAAAGACGCCGCTGGAGTTGCCGCTGCAGCCAAGCGTCGGCCTGCCGGGGGTCGCCCGCTTCCGGCGGCAGCCCGGCCAGCAGCGGATCGCTGAATTCGGCGCTGAACCCGGCGCCGCGCAGGCGCCGGCGCAACGCCGCGCGCGGGCCGCCGTCGTCCTCGGTGGCGGCACGGCGATTCAATTGGTCGCGCATGTCGCGCACTTCGCGCAGAAGCTGCTCGGTAAGGTCGGACCCCGCCGCCGTGGACACCGGCGCGGCGGTTGCCGGACGCGGGGCGGCCACCGCCGGCGGCGCGGCGGGCGCCGTGACCACCCGTGGCGCCGGCGCATAGCCCGAGGCGTCGTCCTCGGCCAGGGCGAGAATCTCCACGCCCTGGTCGGTGGCCCGGTTGGCCAGGATCAGGGCGTCATCGCCCAGCGCCGCGCGCACCCGGCCCATGGCTTCCCGGTTGTTGTTGCCGACAAAGCGTTGCACGCCCATGACGGTATCCTCTGTTTTTCGCGGTTCGGTTGGTTATGCGTTGCCGCCGATCATGCTGGTCACGCGCAGGGTGCGGTCGTCCGGGATCTCCGCCTGCGACATCACCACCAGGTGGCGCAGGCGGCGGCGCAGGAAGTGGGCCAGCAACGGCCGCAGGCCGTGTTGCACCACCAGCACCGGCGGTTCGCCGGCGGCCTCCTGGCGCTCCAGGGCGGCGGCGGCCTGCTCCATCAGGGTGTCGGCGAGGCCGGGCTCGAGCGCCCCGCCGCCGTTCAGCGCCTGGCCGAGCACCTGCTCGAGATTGCTGTCCAGGCCGATCACATGCAGTTCGTCCTGGCCCGGGAACCATTGATGGGTAATAGCGCGGCCCAGCGCCACCCGCACCTGGGCGGTGAGTTCGTGGGCGTCGGCGTTCTGGCCGGCGTGCTCCGCCAGGGTGTCGAGGATGGTGCGCATATCGCGGATCGAGACGTCCTCTTCCAGCAGGTTCTGCAGCAGGCGCTGCAGCACGGTGAGCGACACCGCCTTGGGCACCACGTCTTCCACCAGCGCCTTGCTGTCCTCGCCCAGCTTGTCGAGCAGCTGCTGCACTTCCTGGCGGCCGAGCATTGCGCCGGAATGGTGGTGCAGCAGATGGTTAAGGTGGGTGGCCACCACGGTGCTGGCGTCGACCACGGTGTAGCCGTACACCTGGGCCTGCTCGCGCTGGTCCGCTTCGATCCAGACCGCCGGCAGGCCGAAGGCCGGGTCCTGGGTGGCGGTGCCCTGCACGTCGCCGGTGACCTGGCCCGGGTTGATCGCCAGCCACTTGCCGGGGAAGGCTTCGCCGCGCCCCACTTCCGCGCCCTTGAGGGTGACCACATAGGTGTTGGCGCCCAGATCCAGGTTGTCGCGGATGTGCACCACCGGTGGCAGGAAGCCCACCTCCTGGGCGAACTTCTTGCGCACGCTCTTGATGCGGCCGAGCAGCTCGCCCTGCTGGCGGTAGTCCACCAGCGGAATCATGCGGTGGCCCACTTCCAGCCCCAGCACGTCGATCAGTTGAACGTCGTCCCAGCTCGCTTCCGGCGCTTCCGGTTCCGGCGGCGGCGCCGCCTCGATCTGTTCTTCGGCGAGGCGGTTTTCCTTGGCGCGGCTCAGGTACCAGGCGGCGCCGGCCAGGCCGGCGGTGAACAGCAGGAATACGAAGTTGGGCATGCCGGGCACCAGCCCCAACAGGCCCATCACGCCGGCGGCCAGGATCATTACCCTCGGGTTCATCAGCAGCTGGCTGATCATCTGCTGGCCGACGTCCTGGTCGGTGGTCACCCGCGACACGGTGACGCCGGCGGCGGTGGAGATCACCAGCGCCGGAATCTGTGCCACCAGACCGTCGCCGATGGTCAGCAGGGTGTAGGTGCGCCCGGCATCGGCGAACGAGAGATCGTGCTGCAGCATGCCGATCAGCAGGCCGCCGATAATGTTCACCGCCATGATCACCAGCCCGGCCACGGCGTCGCCGCGCACGAACTTGCTGGCGCCGTCCATGGAGCCGTAGAAATCCGCTTCCTGGGCCACTTCGGCACGGCGTTTCTTGGCGTCTTCCTCGCCGATCAGGCCGGCGTTGAGGTCGGCGTCGATGGCCATCTGCTTGCCGGGCATGGCGTCGAGCATAAAGCGCGCGCCCACCTCGGCGATGCGCCCGGCGCCCTTGGTGATCACCATGAAATTGATCACCACCAGAATCAGGAACACCACCAGGCCGACGGCGAAGTTGCCACCCACCAGAAACTGGCCGAACGCCTCGATCACCTTGCCGGCGGCGGCGCCACCTTCGTGGCCTTCCATCAATACCACCCGGGTGGAGGCCACGTTCAGGGCCAGCCGCAACAGGGTGGTGAACAGCAACACCGCCGGGAAGGCGGCGAAATCCAGGGCGCTCAGGGTGAACATGCTGACCAGCAGCACCATCAACGCCAGGGCGATGTTGAAGGTGAAGAACATATCCAGCGCGAACGGCGGCAACGGCAGGATCAGCATGGACATGATCAGCAGGATCAGGATCGGCCCGGCGAGCACCTTGGCGCCGCCGTCGCCGAGCAGCTCGCGCCCGCCGAGGTAATGGCTCATCGCTTTCACGGTGCCACCTCCAGTTCCGCCGGAATCGGCAGGTCCGCCGGGGTCACCGGCCGGTCGCCGCCCTCTTCCCGGGCCCGCTTAAGGCGGAACGCCCACACCAGCACTTCCGCCACGGCGGTATAGAGCGGCCCGGGAATCTCCCGGTCGATGTCCACATGGCGGTACAGCGCCCGCGCCAGCGGCGGCGCTTCCAGCAGGGGCACGTGGTGTTCGCCGCCCAGCTCGCGGATGCGCGCGGCCACTTCGTCGGCGCCCTTGGCGATCACCCGGGGGGCGCTCATATTGCTTTCGTCGTAGCGCAGGGCCACCGCGTAGTGGGTCGGGTTGGTGACGATCACGTCGGCGTCCGGCACCTGGCTCATCATCCGGTTGCGGGCCATGGCCTGTTGCTGGGAGCGGATCTTGGCTTTCAGTTGCGGGTCGCCTTCGGTCTCCTTGTGCTCGCGCTTGATCTCTTCCTTGCTCATACGCAGCTTCTTGGCGTGGCTCCACAGCTGGTAGGGCACGTCGATCAGAATCACCACCACCAGCGACAGCACCATCAGCCCGCAGGCCATGGCGGCGAGACGCAGCGCATTGGCCAGCGCCTGCTGGGTGGGCTGGTCCATCAGCGCCATGAATTCGCCGCGCTTGGCACTGAGGAACGCCACCGCCACCGAACCCACCAGGATCGATTTGGCGATCGCCTTGGCCAGCTCGGCCAGCGCCTGGGAGGAAAACTGCCGCTTGAGGCCCTTGATCGGGTTGAGTTTGGAAGGCTGCGGTTTGAGGGATTTGGCGGAAATCAGGAAGCCGCCCAGCAGGTTGGGCGAGATCAGGGCGATCACCGCCAGCATCAAAAACAGGGGAATCAGCGCGAACAGGGTGCGCGCGCCCAAGTCCACGGCGTGGGTGAGCATCACCGTGCTGTCGAAGCCCTGGCGGCGGTCGAACAGGAAGGACTGCTCCATCACCATGCCGACCTGGTCGAACAGCGTCGGCCCCATGGACCACAGACCGCCGACGCCGCCGAACAGCAGCATCACCGTGGTCAGCTCCCGGGAGCGGGCCACCTGGCCGTCTTCACGCGCCTTTTCCAGGCGCCGGGGCGTGGCCTCTTCGGTCTTTTCCTGATCTTCGGTTTCTTCGGCCATGGCGGCGACATTCCGGGCATCATTACTTCAATGCCCGGATTGTCGCCGATGGCCCGGCAAGCCAATCCAAGGATAAGAGGGGTTTGCGGGCGGTTATTCCCTAGAACCCGAGTTCGTCGAGCAGGTCGTCGACCTGGTCCTGGTTGCTGACGATGCCGTCGCCTTCGGCGGTGAGCTGCGGCCCGTTGACCAGGGTCGCTTCCTCGCGCTTGCGGGTGTCGGCGGCGTTGCGGTCTTCCATGCGCTGCTTGAGGGCGTCCCGCTCTTCACCTTCCGGCACGCTCTCCAACAGCACCTGAAGAAGCTGGTTCTCCACCTCCAGGATCACTTCCATCATCTTCTTGATCACCTGACCGGTGAGGTCTTGGAAATCCTGGGCCATCATGATTTCCAGCAGTTCCTTGCTGGTGTCACGGGTCATCGCCGGCACCGCCGCCAGATAGCCGCGTGTGTCGTTGACCAGCTGGCGGGCCTGGTCCAGTTCCATGGGGTTCTCGAACCAGGTCTGCCATTGCTGGTCGAGGCTTTCCGCACGGCTTTCGATTTCATTCTGCAGCGGCTGAGCCCGGTCCACCGCGTTCAGCGCGCGGTCGGCGGCCTGCTCGGTCATCGACGCGACATAATTGAGACGGGCGCGGGCGTCGGGAATCGCCTCCGCCGCCTTCTCCACTTCCTTGTCCAGACCCAGTTCCCGCATGCTTTCACGCAACATGCGGGTAAGCTGTCCGATGCGCACCACCAAGTCGTCGCTCTGCGCGCCTTCGTGTGCCGCCACTTGCCGAGCCTCACCACTCATATTCGGTTCTCCTCACCAGGGAAGCTGGACCCCGCATCGCTTATTTGCCCAGCTTCTCGAAAATCTTATTGAGTTTTTCTTCCAGGGTGGCGGCGGTGAACGGCTTGACGATATAACCGTTGGCGCCGGCCTGGGCAGCGGCCACGATGTTCTCTTTCTTCGCCTCGGCGGTGACCATCAATACCGGCAGCGCTTTCGTGGCGTCGTCGGCGCGGATCTGCTTGAGCATCTCCAGACCGTCCAGATTGGGCATGTTCCAATCCGAAACGACGAATTCGAAATCGCCGCCTTTCAGCTTGCCCAAGGCTTCCTGGCCGTCCTCGGCCTCTTCCACGTTGGTGAAGCCCAACTCCTTGAGCAGACTGCGAACGATGCGTCGCATGGTGGGAAAGTCGTCCACCACCAGAATACTCATGCCCTTATCCATCGTTTCCTCTCACTGCGTCATGGCGCCGGGTGGCGGGAGCGCGTCCCCGGCGCGGTTCGGGGTGTTTAAAACTCTTCCCAGTCGTCCTCGGTGGTGACCGGTTCACGGCGCGGCGCCGGGCGGCTTTCGCGCGGTACCTGCTGTTCGGCACGTTGCCGGGGCGCGTCGTTCACGGCGTGCGGCTTGGGCTCGGACGGGTTCTCGTCGTCCTGGGCCGCGTTGTCGTCGTGGTCCTGGATGATCACCGGTACCCTGGCACTGCCAATGTCGTCGGCGGCTTCGCTGTCGAGTCGGAAGATCGACACCGCTTCTTCCAGACGACGGGCCTGTTCTTCCAGGGACGCGGCCGCCGAGCTGGCCTCTTCCACCAGGGACGCGTTCTGCTGGGTCACTTCGTCCATCTGGCTGACCGCCTGGCTGACCTGCTCGATGCCACCGCTCTGTTCCTGGGAGGCGGCGGAGATCTCGTCCATGATGTCGGTCACGCGCTTCACCGCGGCGACCACTTCCTTGACGGTTTCCGAGGCCTGTTCCACCAGCGTGGAGCCTTCCTGCACTTCCACCGCCGAGGTCTCGATCAATTGCTTGATCTGGCGGGCGGCGTCGGCGCTGTTGCCGGCCAGGTTGCGCACTTCACCGGCGACCACCGCGAAGCCACGGCCCTGTTCGCCGGCGCGGGCCGCTTCCACCGAGGCGTTAAGCGCCAGAATATTGGTCTGGAAGGCGATCGAATCGATCATCGTGGTGATGTCCGCCACTTTCTTGGAGCTCTCGGTGATGCCCTGCATCTTGGTGGTGACCTGCTGCATCACGTCGCCGCCCCGGGACGCGGTGCCGGAGGCGTCGTTGGCCAGGCTGCTGGCCTGGCGGGCGTTGTCCGCGTTCTGTTTCACGGTGGCGGTGAGCTGCTCCATGCTGGTGGCGGTTTCTTCCAGGGAGGCGGCCTGCTGCTCGGTGCGCGAGGACAGATCGGTGTTGCCACGGGCGATCTCGGAGCTGCCCACGAAAATCGAGTTACTGCTGCTGCGTACGTCGGTGACGATCCGGGAAAGACTGGCCTGCATATCGCGGGTGGCAGCGAACACCTTGCCGATTTCGTTGCGGCCGGGCACATGCACCTTTTGCGAAAGGTCGGCACGGGCGATGCGTTGCAGGTGCTCCACCGCCTCATAGAGGGGCTGCACCACGGTCTTGCGCAGGCCCCAGTAGATCAGCAGCAGCACCACCGCGGTGGCCGCCAGCGCGGCCAGACCGATACGCCCGAACAGCGCGGTCTTTTCGCGGTAGTTGGCCATGATGGCGTCGCCGCGCTGGTTGGCGTATTGAGTAAAGTCGGTAAGGCTGCCATCGAGACTGTCGCCCGGGGTAAGCAGCTCCTGGCGCAGGTCTTTGTACTCGCCCAGATCACCGGCTTTGAGCGCGGCGTACTGGTCGCGTACCAGCGCCATGACGGCGTTGAAACCGGTGGACAGCTCGCTGGCGCGGGCCTCGCCCATCTCGGTTTTGGGTGTGTCGTCGAAGTTCTTGAAGCGGTTCTGAGCACGCTCCAGCAAGTCTCCGACGCCGTCGATCTGGTTCTCGGCCACCAGGCGCATGCCCTGGTCCAGGTAGTCGGCGGCCAGATCCATCTGAATGCGGGCACGGTTGAGCAGCACCGCCGCCCGGCTCACTTCGTTGAGCTGCTCGACGTTCACCTGGTTCAGGGTGGTGATCGAATCGTCCACCATTTCGTTGGTGGTGAAACGCAACGCCGCCAGCACGCTGACCAGCAGCGCACAGCACACCAGCGCGCCGGCCACCGTGGTATTGATATTGAGGTTGCGTAGTACTTTCATCATAGCCGCCGTTCCTCTCTCAGGAGCTTGCTTAGAAAATTCATGTTGTTATTCAAACCCGCTGCGCGCGGCCGGAGGCCGCCGCCAGCGCCAGCATGCGCGGCGCCACTTCATGCAAAGGCAGTGTTTCCGTGGCCGCGCCGATGGCGATTGCCTCACGGGGCATGCCGAACACCAATGAGGTGTCCTCGTCCTGGGCGAGCGTCGCCGCCCCGGCGCGACGCATGGCCAACAGACCCGCCGCGCCGTCCTTGCCCATGCCGGTCAGCAGCACGCCGATGGCGTTGCGTCCGGCCTGTGTTGCCGCCGAGTGGAACAGCACGTCCACGGAGGGACGGTGGCGGTTCACCGGCGGGCCTTCATCCAGGCGCACTACATAGTTGGCGCCGCTGCGCACCAGTTTCAGATGCCGGTCGCCGCGTGCGATGTAGGCGTGGCCCGGCAATACCCGTTCGCCGTCTTCGGCCTCCTTGACGGTGATGCGGCACAGTTTGTCCAGCCGCAGCGCGAAGGAGTGGGTGAACCCGCCGGGCATATGCTGGGCGATCAGAATCGCCGGGCAGTTGGCGGGTAACGGCTCCAACACTTGCCGTATCGCTTCCGGGCCGCCGGTGGAGGCGCCCAGAATCACCAGCTTTTCACTCGACACCATCACCGACTTAAGCGGCTTGGGGGCGTCACGCTCACCGGCCTGGATACGCCGGGGCCGGGAACGGGCGGCGGCGCGGATTTTTTCCGCGATCAGTTCGCTGTACTCGATCATGCCGCTGCGAATGCCCAGGGCCGGCTTCTGCAGAAAGTCCACCGCGCCCAGTTCCAGCGCCCGCAGGGTGACCTCGGAGCCGGCCTGGGTGAGCGACGAGACCATCAGCACCGGCATCGGTCGCAGGCGCATCAGCCGCTCGAGAAAGTCCAGGCCGTCCATGCGCGGCATTTCCACATCCAGGGTGAGCACATCCGGGTCGTGGCGTTTAATCAGATCCCGGGCCACCAACGGGTCCGGGGCCACCGCCACCACTTCCATATCGGCATGGCTGTTGATGATTTCGCTCATCAGATCGCGAATCAGAGCCGAGTCGTCGACGCACAGCACCCTTATTTTTTTCCCGGCCAAGATCGGTCTCCCCCGTTTCCAAGACGACGCCGTCACCGGCGCGGTTCGCCTTTGTTATTCACGCTATCGGCGGATAGCGGTGCTTCTTTAGGATTTTCAGGTGTCACCGGTCGGCAAGGGTGTAGACGGTCTGGCCGCGCAGGCGGAAGCGATCGCTGATGTAGGAGAAGCTCTCCGAATGGCCGGCGAACAGCAACCCGTCCTGCTTCATCAGCGGGGCGAAGCGATCGAGAATCTTCGCCTGGGTGTCCTTGTCGAAATAGATCATCACGTTGCGGCAAAAGATGGCGTCGAAGCGGTCGTCCAGGGGCCATTTCGGGGCCACCAGGTTTAGCGTTTCAAAGCGCACCCGAGCGGCCACTTCCGGGCGCACCCGAGCAAACCCGGCACGCGCTCCACTGCCCTTCTGAAAGAAGCGCCTACGCTGGCGCTCGTCCAGCTTGCCGACCTGGTCCATGGGGTAGATGCCGCGCCTTGCCCGGTCCAGGGCCTCGGTGTCGATGTCGGTGGCGAGCACCTGGAAATCGGCTTTGTCACCGAGCACCTCGGTGAGCGCCATGGCGATGGAGTACGGCTCCTCGCCGGTGGAGGCACCGGCACTCCAGATGCGTATCGGCCCGCGTCGGTCGCGCACCAGATCGGCGAGCAACGGGAAGTGATGGCTCTCGCGGAAGAAGGCGGTCAGGTTGGTGGTCAGGGCGTTGGTGAACGCTTCCCACTCCGGGCCGCCGCTGTCCTGCTCCAGTTTGGCGAGATAGTCCTGGAAGCGGATCAGGCCGTGCTTGCGCACACGCCGGCCGATACGGCTGTAGACCATATCTTTTTTATGTTCCGCCAGGACGATACCGGCGCGGCGATAGATCAGCTCACGGATGCGCGCGAAATCCGCGTCGCTGAGCATCAGGTCGCGGTCCGGCGAAAAACGCCCGGCGTCGCCGGCGGCGGTGGGGCTGATAGGCACTCGACTGCTCAAAGGGGTCATCCGGCTAGGGTCTGGGTGGTGGACGCGGAGCGCGGCCGGGACGGCGACGCGGGCAACCGGCGAACATCGGCGGCCTTCGCCGGCGCCTGCTCGGCGCCGCCCTGAAGACGGAACACTGCGATCGAATGGGTGAGGCTGTCCACCTGAGCCTCCAGGGACGCGGCGGCGCGGGCGGAAGCCTGCACCCGTTCGGCGTTCTGACGGGTGACGCCGTCCATCTGCGCCACCGCCTGGTTGATCTGGTTGATGCCGGTACTTTGCTCTTCGGAGGCGGCACTGATGTCGCCCATGATGTCGTTGACCCGGGTCACCGAGGTGACCACGGATTCGATCGCCGCTTCCGCGCGCCGCACCAGTTCGGCGCCGCTTTCGATCTCGCGGCCGGAACCGGCGATCAGATCGCGGATCTGCTTGGCGGCGTCCGCGGAACGGCCGGCCAGGTTGCGCACTTCCTGAGCCACCACCGCGAAGCCACGGCCGTGTTCGCCGGCGCGGGCCGCTTCCACGGAAGCGTTGAGGGCCAGAATATTGGTCTGGAAGGCGATGCTGTCGATGGTGCCGATGATCACCGCCATCTTCTCCGAGCTGGCGGTGATGCGGCCCATGGTGTCGACCACCTGCCCCATCACTTCGCCGCTTTCGGACACGGCGCGGGACGCCTCGCCGCTGAGCCGACTGGCCTGACGGGCGTTCTCCGCGTTCTGCCCCACGGTGGCGGTGATCTCTTCCATGCTGGAGGCGGTTTGTTGCAGCGAGGCGGCCTGCTGCTCCGAACGCGAGGACAGGTCTTCGTTGCCCTGGGCGATATCGCGGGCGGCCGGGGTGACCACCTCAATGCCCCGGTTCACATCGCCGACGATGCTGCCCAGACTGCGGCGCATCAGCTTCAGCCCCATCACCAGCAGCCCCATCTCGCCGGTGAGACGGCGCGGCGGTTTGGCCGCCAGATTGCCGGCGGCGATCTGCAGCGTGAACATGCCGGCTTCGCGCACCGGGCCCAGCACCGAGCGGGCGGTGACCCAGAACAACAACGCCAGCACCGGCAGGCCGATCGCCGCCATGGCCAGTAAGGCGGTGGATAACGGCGCCGCGTCGGCACGGCCGTAAAAGCCGATCACACCGGCGCCCACCAGGGGCGCGGCGCTGGCCAGATACAACAACGAAAAGCGACTGCTCACCGAGCTCGGGTTCCAGCGCCGCAGCGCCGCCACCAGGCCACGGCGGCGGATTTCGCCACGGTGCAGATGAAGGCGCCCGCCACGCCCTTCCCGCAGCGCGGTGTAGGCTTGCTCGGCGGCGTCGATGGACGGCTTGTCGGCCTTGAGGCGTACCGACACAAAGCCGGCGATCTCGCCGTCCTCGACAATCGGGGTGACGTGGGCGCGCACCCAGTAATAGCCGCCGTCCTTGCGCCGGTTCTTGACCAGACCAATCCAGGTGCCGCCCTCTTTGAGGGTGCGCCAAAGGTTCTCGAACGCCTGCTCCGGCATATCCGGGTGGCGCACGATATTGTGCGGGGCGCCGACCAGCTCTTCGCGGGTGAAGCCGCTGACCTCGATAAACGCCGGGTTGGCGTAGGTGATACGCCCACCACGGTTGGTTCTCGAAATCAGAAAGTCACCGTCCTTGAGCTTATATTCCTGGTTGATCACCGGCTGATTGTTACGCATTCCCACTCTCCCCGATTGCCCGGACCCGGCGGCGGTTGTCGCCCGTTCCGGGCGGTTATTCGCCGGCCTCTTCCACCAGCGCCATCTCTTCGCTGGTGAGCATTTTTTCGATGTCCACCAGCACCAGCATGCGCTCGTCCAGATTGCCCAGCCCGCTGATGTAATCGAGCGGCAGGCTGAGGCCGAATTCCGGCGCCGGCTTGCGCTGCTCGGCGGTGAGCGTCATCACATCGGAGACCCGGTCGACCACGATCCCCACCACGCGGTCGGCGATGTTGACCACGATCACCACGGTCTGGTCGTCGTAGTCGGCCCGCTCGAGACGGAATTTGATGCGCAGATCGACGATCGGCACGATCACGCCGCGCAGGTTGGCCACGCCCTTGATGAAGTCCGGGGCGTTGGCGATGCGCGTGACGTTTTCGTAGCCACGGATTTCCTGAACCTTGAGGATATCGATGGCGTATTCCTCGTCGCCCAGGGAGAACACCAGGAATTCCTGGCTGCCCGCTTCCACGGCGGCGGCGGTTTGCAAAGCAGTAGCGTGACTCATGATGGTTCTACCTCCTCAACAGGCCGGGCCCGGGTCGGGGCGCCGAAGACAGGGTTTTCTTTTTTGCTCTGGCCGAGGCGATGCATGTCCGCCACATCCAGAATCAGCGCCACGCTGCCGTCGCCCAGAATGGTGGCGGCGGACACGCCCGGCACTTTGCGGTAGTTGGTTTCCAGGTTCTTGACCACCACCTGTTGCTGGCCGACCAGTTCGTCCACCAGCAAGGCGTAGCGACGCCCTTCGCCCTGCACGATCACGGCGATGGCACGGGTCGGATCGGTGATCGCGTCGGCCACGTCCAGCGCGTGATGGACCGCCACCACCGGCAGGTAGTCCTCGCGCACCTTGAGCAGCACATCGCCGCCGGCCATGGAATAGAGATCCTCGGCACGCGGCTGCAGGGATTCGATCACCGCGCTCACCGGCAGGATGAACATCTCCTGGCCCACCTTGATCGACATGCCGTCGAGGATCGCCAGGGTGAGCGGCAGCACGATGCGGGTAGTGGTGCCGTGGCCGGGCTTGGAGAGAATTTCCACGTGCCCGCCCATGGCCTGGATGTTGCGCTTGACCACGTCCATGCCGACGCCGCGCCCGGACACATCGCTGACCGCCTCGGCGGTGGAAAAGCCCGGCGCGAAGATAAGCTGCCAGACTTCGTCATCGCTCATCGAATCGGACACGGCCAGGCCGTTGTAGCGCGCCTTGTCGAGAATCTTTTCCCGGTTGAGGCCACCGCCGTCGTCGATCACCTCAATCAGAATATTGCCGCCCTGGTGCTGGGCGGAGAGCGTCAGCTGGCCGGTGCGCGGCTTGCCCGCGGCTTCGCGCCGGTCCGGCGTTTCAATGCCGTGGTCGAGACTGTTGCGCACCAGGTGGGTGAGCGGGTCGATGATCCGTTCGGTGAGGCCCTTGTCCAGCTCCGTGGATTTGCCCTCGGTGACCAGCTCCACGTCTTTATCGAGCTTGCCGGCCAGGTCGCGGACCAGGCGCGGGAACCGGCTGAACACATAGTCCATCGGCACCATGCGCACCGACATCACTGCTTCCTGAAGGTCCCGGGCGGTGCGCTGCAGCAGGTTGAGGCCGGTGACCAGGGCGCCATCGTTAACGGTTTCGGAGTCCTCGGCCACCTGGTTGAGCATGGACTGGGTAATGATCAGTTCGCCGACCAGGTTGATGATCTGGTCGACCTTGGCCACCGGTACCCGGATGGACGTGGACTCGCCGCCTTTCTTGCCGCCGTCACCGCTCTTGGGCGCGGACTCGGTTTTCGCCGGCGCCGCGGCCTTGGCCGGGGCGGGCTCCGGCGCTGCTTCAGTCTCTGCTTCGGGTTCCGCTTCGGGCTTGCTGTCGGTGGCGACGGCCGCCGACGGCTCGGCGGCGGCCAGACCACGCACCTCCAGCTGCTCCGGCTCGACGATAAAGCACATCACCGCTTCGATATCATCGCCGCTTAACGACGACGTGAGCACCACCCGGTGGCGTTCGCCGTCAGCCTGTTGCTCGTCGATCTCGCCCAGCTGCGCGAGTTCCTCGATCAACAGATCCCGGTCCTTTTCGGCGACGCCGATCAGCGTCACCTCGAAGCGGGCACCGTTGCTTTGCGCCCCGTCATCGGTGGCGGGCGCACTGGCTTGCGGCGCGGCGCCCGCGGTCGGCTCGGGGTCGGCGGCGCCGGCCGGGGTGGCGCCGGCCACCTCGGCGCCGGCGTCCTCGCCCAGCTCTTCCAGGGCGAGACGGCGCAGGGTCTCGCAGATGCGTTCCAGGGCTTCCGGGTCCGGTTCACCACCCTGACGATAAGCGTCCAGTTGATCGTTTAGCATGTCTTTGGCTTCCAGAAAGGTGTCGACGATATCCCGTCGCAGCGCCAGCTCGCCGCGTCGCGTGTGGTCGAGCAGGTTTTCCAGCAGATGCGTGGTGCGTTGCAGCGCCTCGAAACCGAAGGTCCCGGCGCCGCCCTTGATCGAATGCGCGGCCCGGAAGATGGCGTTGAGCCGTTCCACGTCCGGGTTGTCCACGTCCAGTTCCAGGAGATGGGATTCCATCTCCGCCAGCAGTTCGTCCGCCTCTTCGAAAAACGTGTCGTAGAATTCGGTAATATCCATGTTCACTCCCGCGCGGGTTGAGGGGCGTCGCTCAGATCGCCGGGGCGGCTGGCGGCGCGCAGCCGCTCCACCGCCTGTCGGGTCAGCACCACCAGGGTGATACGCCGGTTGACCGGGTCACCCGGGTTACTGTCGGGCACCGGCACGCGGTCCCCCATGCCGGTGACCCGCAGCAGCTTTTCACTGTCCAGGCCACCGGCCACCAGTTCACGGCGCGAGGCATTGGCCCGGTCGCTGGACAGCTCCCAGTTGCTGTAGCCACTGTCACCGCCGGAATAACGCAGGCTGTCGGTATGCCCACTGATGCTGAGCGGATTGGGCATGTCGTTGAGCAGCGGCGCCATAGTGCGCAGCAGGTGACGCATATAAGGGGCAACGCGATCACTGCCGAGCCGGAACATGGGCCGCTGGTCGGTATCCACCAGCTGGATGCGCAGGCCCTCCGGCGTCATTTCAAAGCGCATCTGGTCACGCAGTTCGCGCAGCTGCGGATCGGCCTGGATCGCCTGCTCAATGCGCCGCCGCAGATTGATGAACCGCTGGCGCTCGTCCGCCGGCAGTGTCTGGCGGCGCAGATCGATACGCGCCTGCTCGCCGTCGGAATGGACCGGGTCGGCGCCGCCGCCGGGAATCGCGTTGGTGCTCGATGAATTCCGGTCGCCATCCGCCAGTGCCACCTTCAACGGCGTGCGGAAGTATTCCGCCAACCCTTGCAGTTCCGCCGGCGACGCGGTGGAGATAATCCAAAGCACCAGAAACAACGCCATCAGCGCGGTCATGAAATCCGCCAGAGCGATTTTCCAGGCGCCGCCGTGATGCGTCACATGCGCACGGCGGCGACGCCGGATGACGATGGGCCGGTGCTGCTCGCTCATGCCTGTTTGGCACCCATGGGCCGGGCCGCGCGCACGTGCTCTTCCAGTTCGGTGAACGTGGGCCGTTCGGCGGTATGCAATGCCTTACGGCCGAATTCCACCGCCAGCTGCGGCGCATAGCCGTTCAGATTGGCGAGCAGGGTGACGCGGATGCACTGCAGCATCTTCACCGCCTCGGCCACTTGCCGGTCGATGCGGCTGGCCACCGGATTAACGAAACCATAGGCGAGCAGGATGCCGAGAAAAGTGCCCACCAGGGCGTGCGCGATCATCAGCCCCATCTGTTCGGCGCCGGCGTCGGCGGACGCCAGGGCTTTCACCACCCCGAGGACCGCCGCCACGATGCCGAACGCGGGCAGGCCGTCACCCACTTTGGCGAGGGCGTCGGCGGGAATGTGGGCCTCGTGTTCGAACGCCTCGATCTCATGGCTCATCAGTTCATCCAGTTCCATGGGATCGACACTGCCGCTGATCATCAGCCGCAGATAGTCGGTGATGAAGCCCATGATCATGGGATCGTTGGCGATTCTCGGGTACTCGCTGAACAGGGCGCTCTCGGCGGGGTTCTCAATGTCTTTTTCCACGCCCAGCACGCCTTCGCGACGCATCTTGGAGAGCAGGTTGTACTGCAGCGACATCAGCTGCATGTAGATTTCCTTGTCGTACTTCTTAGTGCGCTTGAGGGTGGTGGCAGTACGCAGGGTGGCCTTGATCGCCTTGCCGTTGTTGGCGGCCACGAACGACCCCACCGCGGCGCCAACGATCATCAGAATCTCGGTGGGCTGGTAGAGCGGGCCCAGGTGTCCGCCGGCCATGGAAAAGCCGCCGAACACGGAAAGGGTGACAATAATGAAGCCAAGAGGTATCAGCACAACCGGTATCCTTCAGAACAGCGTGGATAGCATTACCATCTGTATCGGCAGGACGAGGTCGGGCTTGAGGGAAAAATTGCTAAATTAAACGCCTACCGCCTGTCGGCCATCGCCGGCGGACCGGGCTTCTTCGCTGGCGGCGCTTTGACGTTTGCGGGTCTTGCCGGCCCGCGAAGGCGGCTGACAAATACCGCAGACAAACCGCTGGCTGGGCGTATGGGCATGGTTGACGAAGTGGCCGTGACAGCTGGTGCATTCCGACAGCTCGAACATCTCGCTTTCGAAGAAGCGCACCAGCGTCCAGGCCCGCGTCAGGCCAAGCACCGGCTCGGCACCGTCGAGCGCGATCTGCTCCAGGTACAGGCGGTAGGATTTCACGAAGCCTTCCATGCGGGTGCAGCCGTGCTCACCGGTCAGTTGCCGGTAGAAGCTGTAGAACAAGGAAGAATGGATGTTGGGCAACCAGGTGATGAACCAGTCGGTGGAAAACGGCAGCATCCCCTTTGGCGGCGACATGCCGCGCACTTCCTTATAAAGCCGGATCAGCCGGCCCCGGCTGAGCTCGGTTTCCGACTCCAGCACCTGCAGCCGTGCCCCCAACTCAATCAATTCGATCGCCAACTGCACTTGGTGCATTTCGCCGACCAGACTCTTCTCGGACATCGGACCTCTCCCCCCGATCAGCTCGCGCAGGACGCCATCAGCAAAGCCGCGTGGGTTTGCCCCAACCCCTGTTCACGCTTGTTGTTGGTCAACGTGGTGACCTGGTCCGCATCGTCGAAATGCAGACGGAACAACAATTGATTGGTGCGGGCCATCTGGCTGAGCTGCTTCGCCGACAGGGAAATCAGCACTTCCGCCATCGCCTGGTCGATCTTCAACCGGAACATGGCGGTGGCGTAATCTTCCTTAAGAAGACGCTGTGCCAGCAGCAGGTAGGTGAGATTGATATCCTGGATTTCGTTTAACACGCTATCGATTTTCATTGTTGCTTTGCTCCTTCGGCACCCCTTTACCGAGGTCTCCCCGGCGCGCAGCGGCGCCGGACCCTTCACATCCCCAAAAGCCAATACTTTATCATTAGATTTGTTTCACTATTAAGTCGTTAAGCATCGGCGTTTTGTAGTGGCAACGTACCACAATCCTCACAAGTCGCTCACACTTTTATGTGAACAAACTCACATTAGCAGTATTTTTTGTGACGCTATTCACAAATATGCATTCGATCCAAAACGAGCGTTTCAATAGCGGGAATTCGTGGCCAGGCAGGCCACTGAAACCGGGAACATCAAGCAGGAAGAACTTTTTTATCTTTTAATTCAATAACTTAAAATTAACACCCCTGTTTACAAATTTCAGAATATTGTTTCATTAAAAGAAAAAAGCAAAATCAACAGCGCCCCTAAAGGGCAAAAATATGTAAAGGTCTAATAGACAAGGAACCCAATCACAAAACGCACAAAATACAAATTGTTGCACGTATTACTAATACTTTATTCTTATCTTCTTCTCCCGCGCCCTTCCTCGTTCATCGCCTGCAACCAGACCAGCAACTCGGCGATAACCTGATACAGGCGAACCGGGATGCGCTGGTCCAGATCCAATTGCATTAGCAGCCCCACCAGCTCCGGGGCGTCATGCACGAACACGTCCTGGCGGCGGGCCTCGGCGATAATCCGTTCGGCCAGGTCGCCATAGCCCCGCGCCAATACCCGGGGGGTTTCGCCTTCCTGGTAGGCCAGCGCCACGGCCTGGCGGCGGCTGCTGGCTTCAGGGTCTTTCATCAGCGGCTACTCGCAGTCGTACCTGTTCGAAACCACACCCCTGAAGGCTGGCGGTAAGGCGCTGGCTGTCGGCGCGCAGCTGCTCGGCCACCTGCTCGGAGCGGGCATCCAGATCAATGCTTAGGTCGTCGCCGCGCAGGTCCAGGCGTACCCGCACCGGGCCCAGCGCCGCCAGTTCCACGGTCAGTTCGGAGCGCCAGGTGCCCGCCTCTTCGTCCGGCTCGTCGCCGCCCTGCCCCGCTTCACCGTCGCCGCGCGGCTGGCGGGACGCCTCGGCGGGCACCTGGATCACCAGGGCCATGAAAATGCCGGACCAGACATCCCCTTCCCAGCGCAGCACCGGCGTCGCCAGCGTCTCCAGCTGGTGGCGGAGAATCCCCTGCAACGCCTGGTTGGCGTCGTCGGACAGTGGGCGCGGCGCGGGCCTGGGGGCCTCTTCGCCGTCCGTCACCGGGCGACCCTCTACGGTGGCGGCCGCCGGTGCCGGTGTGGATCGCTCGGCCGTCGGGGCGCCCGCCGCCCGAGCCTGCGCCTCGGCACCGGCCGGGGCCGGACCTTTAGCGCCGTCCGCGCGGGCGGCGGTCGGTGTTTCGGCCGGCCGGGACAGACGCATCTGCGGTTCCTGGGCGAGCCGCGCGCCGCTCACTTCGCCCCGGTACCAGCTTTGCAGGTGCGATTCATAAAACAGCCCGCTCTGGCTGACACTGGTCTGCAAACGGTTGGCCAGGGTCGGGGCCTCGGCGTCGGCGGCGGTCATCAAGGGCAAGGCGGGCCGCACTGCCGAGGGCGGCGCTGGATACCGCGCCAGGATATCGGCGATGGTGCGGGCGGCGGCGCTGAAATGGGTTTGCGTGGAGCCGGGTGCCGCGTCCGGATGCGGGGTCAGGGTTTGTTGCGGTGCGCGGGTGCGCTGCTGGGTGGCCGGCAGATCCGGCAAGGACGCACTGCGCGGGTCGAGACGCGAATCACTGCGCACCGCCGGCGGTGCGTCAGCGGGGCTGAGCGGGCGTACCGGCTCGGGGGTCTGCCGGGCCACGGGCACGTCCACCCGTTTGCCCAGCACTTGATGCAGCAGTGTATCCAGGATCGGCGTGATGCCGCTCACGGCGTGTCTTCGTCCAGGTGGAAGACGGTGTCCCTGGACGCCGCTTCCTGGGGCCCGTAGGAGCGCCGCAGATCACGCTTGCGCTTGGATGTGCCGATCAGCGCCGCCAACTCTTCCCGGCGCGCCACCAGACAACGCCGGATTTCCAGGTCGCGCTCGAGTATCCGCTCCAGCAATTGCGCTTTGCGGGCCCGCTGCGGGGCATCAAGAACAGTGCCCTGTTCCCGGCTGGAAAGCTGCTCAACGTCCACCAGGTAATGCGCCTCCTCTTCCACCAGGGCGTCCCAGTCATGGTGCCGCACGTGATCCAGCATACGCCCGGAGCGCGCCAGCAAGGCCTCATAGGCCAGTAAGACCTGCTCCGCGGTCAGCGCCCGGCGCCGGGCTTCGATCTCAGTCATTCAGCCCCCTGATGCGCGGCGGGTTTGATCTGGTTCCAGGCTTCGCCCAGGTCGGCCAGCAGGCGGCCGGCTTCGTCCAGGCTGTCCGGATCATTGCGCAGGTTGGCATTAAGCAGCAAGCGGGCGATGTAGTCATAAAGGGACGCCATGCGGTCGGCCAGCTCGCCGCCCTTCTCCCGGTCCAGGGCCGCCAGCAAACCGTTGTTGACGATATCCAGCGCTTTCGAAATGGCTTTGCCTTTCTCCGCCACCTGGCCTTCGCGCATGTGCAACGCGGCCGCGCGGATCGCCGTGCCGGCGCCGTCGAACAGCATACAGATCAACTGATGGGGGCTGGCCGACATCACGCCGCTTTCCACCCCTACCCGGGCATAGGCCCCCGCGCCCCGGGCGTACCCGGCGGCGCCTCGCGTCATTGTCATGAGTATTACCCTCTGCTGATTACCTTTCTTGGCTTACTGGTTCAATTGCGCGTTGAGCGAATCGAACTGCTGGGTCAGGTAGCTGCTGGTGGAATTCATTTCCGCGATCATCGCGTCGAGCTTGCTGAACTGCTCGCGATACCGGGCGATGGTGCTGTCGATGCGCTCCTCGGTGCGCAGGTAGCGCTCGCCGAGGCCCTCGATACGGTCCTCAAGACCGCTGGTGGCGTTATCCAGCGTGCCGTTGTCACCGAGCATCTTGCCGAGCGTGGTATCCAGCCGCCCGGCCAGACCCTCCGACTCACCCGCGCCGGAGAAGAAACCCGCCAGGTCCCCGAGGTTGTCCGCCACCACCGCGTCGAGCTTTTCCTCGTCCACCTCCAGGGTGCCGTCGATGGTGAGATCCACGCCGATGTCGGCGAGCGCGCCAAACTCGCCACCGGAAACCACCCCGCCCATGACGCCACGAATACGGGATTCAATACCGCGCAGGGTAGTGTCGCCGAGCAGCTGGCCGCGGGTACCGGTTTCCTGATCGTAGCGGGTGAAGCTGTCGATGCTTTCCTGGAGGCTGTTGTAGCTCTCCACGAAGCTGGTCACCGCTTTCGTGATGCCGGCGGTATCGCGGGTCACGGAAATGGTGGAGGTGCCCTCTTCCTTGAGATTGAGCGTGAGCCCTTGAACCGCGCCTTCGACGCGGTTGCTCTGGCTCTCGATATCGATGCCGTTAACGCTCAAGGACGCATTGACGGCCATGACTTCGGTGCCGGCGTCAACGGCGAGGGCGTCGCCGAGACCGCCGGTGCCGAAGTCGACGCTGGCGATCGCCGCGTCGGTGCCGGTCTCGGCGGCGGACAGCACCAGCCGGTGCGGCTGGCCGCTGCCGTCGTTAACCAGCGAGGCCTGAACGCCTTTGCCCGCCTCGTTGATGGCATCGCGGATGCCTTCCAGGGAGCTTTGTTCCTCGCCCACTTCAACACTGAAGTTGTCGCCGTTACCCAGCGTGAAACTGATCGCCCCGGCACCCAGGGGCTCGCTTTTATCGGCGACGCCCTGGGTGGCGATGCTGTAGGCGCGAGCCTTGTTGTTGACCACGATGTCGTGGGTGCCGGGCAGCGCCTCTTCGCCGACCACGGCGCTCAGGGCATCACCGGACACGCTGCTCTTCACCGCATCGAACTGCTGGCTGTCGCTCAGCTTGGCGGCCGCCTCACGGAAGGCGGTGAGTTTGTTCTCCAGCGTGCCGTAAGCGGAGATCTTCGCCTGATAGCTTTTCTGTTGCTGGGTGATCGGCGTCAACTGCTGACGCTCCGCCGATTCCATCTGGTCGAGCAGGCCATTGAGGTCGAGCCCGGAACCAATACCCAAAGAAGAAATAGAAGCCATGGTCTTTCCTTGCAAAGTACCTTCGTATTGTGCGCCGCCCCGGCACCTCCACAGCGCTGAATAAGGACGACCATTTACCGCTATTTCATGCTATCGGCGGCAGACGCCATGACTTTAGAGCGCCAGGGCTAGTGGTCCATGCGGTTAATTCTGTCACTCTCAGCCGCCACACAAGCGGCGTGGGCCAGGCGCGCGAACGCAGAACTGGTGGTGCCAATTCAAGTGAGCGCAACACCGACCACGGCGCTTGTGTG